>OUNM011046905.1_pt1 | contig 1218760 bp, 1152 predicted proteins | sample 1769961 | NCBI WGS metagenome assembly OUNM01 (sample SAMEA3914820, study PRJEB12502) | metagenome | biome: forest; material: soil | place: USA | collected 2012-03-12 | depth 0.3 m
AGCCGGTCCCAAGGGTATGGCTGTTCGCCATTTAAAGTGGTACGTGAGCTGGGTTTAGAACGTCGTGAGACAGTTCGGTCCCTATCTGCCGTGGGTGTTCGAAACTTGAGAAGACTTCTTCCTAGTACGAGAGGACCGGAAGGAACGTACCTCTGGTGGACCGGTTGTGGCGCCAGCCGCATTGCCGGGTAGCTATGTACGGACGAGATAAACGCTGAAAGCATCTAAGCGTGAAACTCACTTCAAAACTAGGTTTCGCTTGAGAGCCGAGGAAGACTACCTCGTCGATAGGCCAGGTGTGTAAGTACAGCGATGTATTGAGCTTACTGGTCCTAATCGCTCGATTGGCTTGATCGCAAGCAGCACCGTTCCATGTCTGGAAACAAAGCCAGGCATCACTGCAAATCCAGGTTCGTCAGCAACGAACGGACCTGAATTCACAACCAATCAGAATCAGAACAAGTGTCGTATTGAAATCTCTAAGCCCCCGCGCGCTTGCGCGCGGCGGGTGTGCGCTTTGCAGACGTCCTTTGCCGGACTGGTGGTCCTTGCGGGGGAATTCTACCCGATCCCATTCCGAACTCGGCCGTCAAAGCCCCCAGCGCCCATGGTACTGCGGCTCAAGCCGCGGGAGAGTAGGTCGCTGCCAGTCCTGCCAAGGACGTCTGCACGCCGTTCGCGAGAGCGAGAGGTGCAAAGAAAAGCCACGTTAGAGAAACCCCGCCAGCACAAATACGAAGAGCCCCACGATCGAAAGATCGTGGGGCTTTTTGTTTTGCGCCGCTCGGTTGCGCTCCCCGGGCCGGCACCGATACCCTGTCCGCGCGTCGGGGGGCGCTCACACCATGCACATCGCCAAATCACCGGCCGGCCTCTTGGTCGCGCTATGCACACTTCTTCTCGCCGGCTGCGCGACGCCCAATTATCCAGCACCTGTCGCGCCAGGCTATGCCGAGCGCCCGCCTTCGCCCGAGCTCACGCTCACCGACGATCGGCCGAAAGACGAGATCGTCACCGACACCGGCTCGGTCTGGATCACCAGTTGCGATTTCGGCCTGATGCGCCTCGGCGACGACATCACCGTCCCACCCAAGCTCGGCCTGCTGCGCCGAGATCTTGAGGATGCGCTAGGCCCGCGCCTGCGACACGCCACTCTGGCGGTGCATCACTACAAGCTCTTTCTCAACGCGGTTGTCGCGGCGCAGGCCTTCGCGACCAATGGCGGCCTGGGCGAAAAGATCGTCGGCTCCATCATGGAGCCAGGACAATGCCCCGATGGCTTCTACACCGCGTCCGAGGTGGCCAACAAATTCCCGCCCTTCATCGTCGAGATCGCGGTGACCCTTAACGGCCGCGACTACAAGGCGCGCATCGTATCCTCGCCGCCGCTTCAGCTCAGTATGGGCATTCCAGGCCCCGCTCTGCAGGCTGTCCACACGCCGGACGGCGCTGCCGCCTTGTTCGCGGCGCTGAATAAGGCCAACGCCGAACTGATCCGCCAAATCGCGCTGGACTTGCCCAAGACATAGCGACGGGCGCGCGGCTAAACTCGCTCCATGCCCGTCTTCTCCTTCACCCACGCCCTCGCCCGCACGCCAGGCCGCAGTGTCGTCGACGGCCTGCGCGACGATCCGCGCGCGATTCCCGATTACGAAACGATTCTCCAGGAACACACCGCCTACGTCGCCGCCCTGCGTGCCGCCGGCGTCGCGGTCGACATCCTGCCGCCGCTCGAAGCCTTCCCCGATTCCGTCTTCGTCGAGGATCCGGCGCTGGTGTTCGGCGAAGGTGCCATCCTGCTGCGCCCCGGCGCGCCATCGCGCCTCTCCGAGCGCGACGCGATGCGCGGCGAGCTTGCGCGCCGCTTCCCCCGCGTGCTCGAGCTGCGCGACGGGGAATACGCCGATGGCGGCGACGTCCTCGTCACGCCGGCCGCTGTGTTCATCGGCCTGTCGAAGCGCACCAACGCCGCCGGCGCCGCCGCGCTCGTCGCGCATCTGAAAACGCTCGGCCGCACCGGCCGCATCGTCGAAACCCCGCCCGGCATCCTCCACTTCAAGACCGCCGTCTCGCTGCTTGCCGACGACACGCTGCTCGCGACGCCGGCCATGGCCGCCTCCGGCCTGTTCGCCGGTTTCGATGTCGTCGAAACCCCGCCCGGCGAGGATGCCGCCGCCAACGCCCTGCGCGTCAACGGCGCGGTCTTCGCCGGCGCCCACTTCCCGCGCACCATCGAGACGCTCGCGAAGGCGGGCTACGCCGTCGTGCCGCTCCCCGTGCGCGAGATCGCCAAGCTCGATGCCGGCTTGTCTTGCATGTCCCTGCGCTGGCACACAGGCGTATGACCGACCCCGCCCTCGACCGCCTCGCCGCCTTCCTCGACTCGCCCGATCTCGGCGACGGCGTCATGACGCTGCCCGAGCTCGACGGGTTCCTCACCGCGCTCGCGATCGGCCCCGTCCCGGTCGAGACCGAAGAATGGCTGCCGCTGATCTGGGGCGACGACGCGCCGGCCTTCGCCGACGACGGCGAGGCCCAGGCCATCCTCGGCGCCATCCTGGCGCGCTACGACGCGATCGTCGCGACGGTCGAATCCGGCCGCTACAACCCGCTGTTCTATGTCGACGACACCGGCGCGCCGCGGCCGCAAGGCTGGGCCGTGGGCTTTATGACCGCCGCGGGCCTGCGCGAGGACGCCTGGCGCCCGCTGCTCGAATCCGAGGACGACGATTACCTCGTCTATCCCATCATCGCGTTCTGCGAGGACGAGCACGGCAAGCCGTTGCTCGAGCTCGGCGCCCGCGACGCCAAACACCTCACCGACAACGCTGCCGAATTCATCGCCCAGGCCGTGATCGACGTCGCCGATTACTGGCAGCAGAAGAACAAGCCGCCGCCGGACGGCGCCATCCCCGTCCGCACCACGCCCAAGATCGGCCGCAACGATCCGTGTCCGTGCGGCTCCGGCAAGAAGCACAAGAAGTGCTGCGGCGCCAATTGAGCGTTGCGCTCCAGATGCACAAAAGCCCCGCTGCCGGGGGATAGCGGGGCTTTTGCTTCGGGTTCGCCGGGGAAATCGCCAGATGAACCCTAGGAGATGCCTGGCCGCCCCGCACAGGGCGCCGATTGCGATCGAGAGGACCCGCGCCGGCGGTGCTGCGAGCACCACGCGCGCCGAATCGCGGCGCGACCCTGCTTGCCCCCGCGCCCGCCGCCAATCGGGGTTAATGCGTAGAACCGCGCCAACCCTTGATTAAACCGCGCGAATCGCGCGCAATCGCCGCACCTTTTGAAGGAGGTGCCGCCATGGCCAATCGCGAACAGAAGAGCAATCGGGAAAAGAAAAAGCCCAAGGCCGACAAGAAGGGCGCGCCCGTCACGGCGAAGGCGCCCGCCTATGTCGAGCCGCAGCTGGTGCGCAAGCCGCACAAGGGCAAGCAGGACTACTGATTGCCGGCCGTCGAAGCAAAAGCCCCGCCTCGAAAGAGGCGGGGCTTTTTGTTTGAATACGCAAAACCGGACTCGTGCATGAAGCTCGCATTGCTCATGATCGTCGCGCCCGACCTCGCGCGTGCCAGGGATTTTTACGGCGCGACGCTCGGCTTCGCCCTGAAAAGCGAAACGCCGCGGCGTCTGGTGTTCGACGCCGGCGGCGAACGTCTCGTCATCTTCAAGGGCGGCGCCGATGCGCCGCCGCCGCACCATGGCGAGACCGCGTCGACGAATTTCGTCTTCGCCGTCCCGTCGCTCGCCGCCGCGATGGCCGAGCTGGAGGCGAAAGGCGTCGCCTTCCTCCATGCGGCGCCGGCGCAAGGCGAGTTCGGCCGCTACGCCGCCTTCCACGACCCCTTCGGCAATGTGCTGGAGCTGCTCGAACCCGTCCCGTGACGGTCTGCGGGCGTTGGCTGCGCAAAGGCCCGGCATGGCTTTTTTTTGCCGCCCCTGTCCATATCGGCGGCGGCCGGCAGTATTGCTAACCATGGGTCGGACGCCGGACAATCCGGCCTGCCGGCCCGGCTGTGGCATCCGGACGTCATCCTGTGTTGCGTAGCGTGAGAGTGAAATGCCCGTATCGAAGTCTTCGCGCCGGCGTATCTCGAGCGAATATCACGAGATCGAAGCCACACGGGAGGCACTCCTGGCGGCTCACAGCGCGCCGGATTTCGACACGCGCTGGGTCAATGTCGCCCGAACGCTGTGCCGTGCACGGCCAAAGGTCGACGCCGAGGATCTGCTGCAGGAAACGCTCACGCGCATCTGGTCGGGCGGGCGCCGTTGGCCGGCCGATATCGATTGGGACGTGTTCTTCTTCATGGTCATGCTGAGCACCTACAGCAATCTTCGCCTGCCGCTGCGGCGGGGCGACAGCGTCGACGATTTCGACCGCATCGCCTCGGGCTACGCCGACCACGCGCGCGAGGCGTCCGAACGCCATCTCATGGAGCATTTCCTCGATGAGAGCATCGTCGATTGGCTGCGCCGCGCCTTCGGCGAGCGGCCGTTGCTGTTCGGCTATGCGCGCCTGCGCCTGGCGGGCGCCAGCAAGCGCGAGGTCATGAGCATCCTCGCGGTCGGCGAGGCCCAATACAACACGCTCTACAACGCCTGCAAGGACCGGTTGCGGGCGGAGATGCGGCGCCTCCGCGCGCGGCCGAGGACGCCATGAGCAGCATCGCCTTCGAACTGGCCCATACGGATGTGGATGCGTCGCTTCAGGTCCGGCGCCGCCGCTCGCCGCACGGCTTGCGCGATTTCGAGCCGTCGCCGAGCGACATCGATTTGTCGTTCGACATCGCGTTGTCCGGACCGCGCCTCGGCGAGCTGCAGCCTCTCCTGGGCGCGCAATTCGTCGACGACGCCGAGGCGCGCCGCGTGATGCGGCGCGTCGCCGCCGCCACGGAGGCGGCGCATCCCGATCTGGCGGCCGCACTGCGCAAGAAATACTGGACCGCGGCGGCGCAGACGCCGAACCTCGTCAGCCTGACGCCGTCGCCGGCCGGCATGCCGCGGCCGCACGAAAGCGCCGCGGTGTGGAACCTGACCTTCGACTTCATCGAAAGGCTCCAGGCCGAGCCGGCGCCCGCATCCGCGATCGCGGTATTCCAGGACCTGATCGCGGAATTCGGCATGCGTCATTTCCTGGTCGCCGATCTGGAGCGTCCCGACCGTCCCGGTGAAGACCGGGTATGGGCGACCTCGTGGCCGCCCGAATGGCTCGCCGATTGGGCGTCGAAGAAATACCAGGTCGATCCGATCGTGCGGCGGCTCCACGCCACGCAGCAGCCGGTCCGCTGGAAACGCACGCCGGGCGGGACCGCGGATGGCGACATCCCGGACGCGCTCAGCGATTTCTACATGAATGCCGGCTTCGCGGTGCCGCTCTTCACCCGGGATGGCCATGCGGTCGGCGTCGTGATGGCAGCGGAGCATTACGATCTCGACCGGCGGCAGGAGACCTGCCTGCACATGGCGGCGATCTTCTTCCACGCCAAGCTGGAACGCCTGCGCGCCAGGAAGAACGCGCTGCCGCCCAAGGCGCCGCGCCTCACGCGGCGGGAGCGCGAATGCCTGACCTGGGTGGCGGCCGGCAAGACGGATTGGGAGATATCCCAGATTCTCGCCATCGCCGAACCGACGGTCCACGAATATGTCCAGAACGCGTTGACCAAGCTCAAGGCGACGACGCGGGCGCAGGCGGTGGCCGTCGCGATCTACACCGGCGAGATCGCGATATAGGCGGCATCGGGCTATCGCGCCGCCAGTTCGTCCAGCGCCGCTTGCGTGACATCCGCAAACCGCGTGTTGTCCAGGCGCTGGCGGATCGCCAGCGCCTGCGCGAACGCCGTCGTCGCATCGCCGACGCGGCCCATCTCGACGTAACAGCGGCCCAGATGATGCAGCAGGAAATGCTCCTGCTCGCGGATGCCGGTCGCCTGGCACAGCGCCAGCGCCTCGCGAAACAGCCGCTCCGCCCGCGCCCGCTCGCCGATATATTGCCGCGCCGTCGCCAGCCCGAGCAGGACCTGGATCTCGGTCTTGGCGTCGCCCCGCTTGCGCGCCAGGAGCAGGGCCTCGTCCAGCAGCGGCGCCGCCTCTGCGTCCTCGCCGATCATGAACAGCGCGAAGCCGAGACGGCCGAGCGCATCCAGCCGCGCCGCGTCGCTGTCGGCGCCGGCCAGCGCAACGCGCTGCCGCGCGATCTCGGCGCGCAGGCCGTCCGGATCCGGCGGCACATGCCTTCGGAAAAACGGTCCGTGCGGATTGTCCGCCATGGCCGCCCCTAATGCGTTGCCTTCCAGCTCTTCAGCGCCGTCAGCATCGTGTCGACATGCTTGGAGTAATCCCCGTCGGTATAGGCGGCCACCACATGGCCGTCCGGCGCGACGAGATACGAGGTGCGGCTGGCGAGATCGGGATGCGCGCCGCCCAGCACCGCGTCGTAGGACTTCATGATGTGCTGGTCGGCGTCCGACGCGACGGGGAATTTGGCGACGCAATCGCTGACCGAGAACTTGTCCAGCGTCGCGATGTCGTCATGGCTGACGCCGATCACGCTGGCGCCGGCGGCCGCGAATTGCGGCATCGCGTCGGCGAAGGCGTGCGCCTCCAGCGAGCAGCCCGTGGTGAACGCCTTGGGATAGAAATAGACCACCACCGGTCCCTTCTTCAGCGCATCGGCCAGCGCGAAGCTGAACTCCTTGCCGCCCAGCGTCGCCGGGGCGGTGAAATCGGGCGCCTGGTCGCCGGCTTTCAGCGCGGCGGAAGCGGGCGCGGCGAACAGCGCGGCGGTCAGGAACGTCACGGCGAAGCGCTTCATGTCAAGGAGTCTCCGGCAGGGGGTGGGATAGAGGGCGTTGTGACGCCCAGTCTAGCAGAGCCAAGTCCTTCTGGCGTCGGCACTTTCGTTTTTTTACGCCGTCCACTTATCCCCGGCCCGCCAAACCGGGTGGATACTTCTCTGCACCAAAGGAGAAGATCGATGGATATCAAAGCTATGAACGAAAGGATCGAACGCGAGCTGAGGGAAGAGCGCGAACGTCACGCCGCCTACAAGGCCAAGCGCAAGCTGTTCCTGGAATCGCTGCTGGGCGGCAACGATCCGCTGACCTGGCAGATGCCCGCTGAGATCGACGATTACGACGCGCTGCTGGCGCAGCACGCCGCCCAGCTGCGCAACGCGGTGCGCTACATGATGGGCGAGGCGCTCGACGACGACGGCTCGCCGGAAAGCCGCGTCAAGGCCGCCGGCACACTGACGCGGATGATCCAGGCCAACATCGCCATCGCCAAGACGGCGCTGTCGCAGAAGTCGCGCGGCACGTCGAAAACAGTACATGGTGGTGCGCCGGCGGCGGAGGCCCAAGATTGAGTGGCCGCGGCGCACCGATCGGCAACCAGCGTGCCTTCAAGCACGGCGCCTATTGCGCCGAGGCGCGCCTGGCGCGCAGCTACGCCGAACGGCTCATCCGCTCGGCGCGCTTGCTGCTGAAAGCGCGCTCAGACGCCGTAAGACTGGTACGGATAGCAGCGCTCGCGCGTCAGGCTGAGGCCGAAATGCCTGCCCAGCGCGGCGATGGCATCGCCCTCGCTGCCGAACGGATCGCCATTCGCGGCGCCCACGATGATGCTGCGGAAGCTGTCGCTCTCCTTCCCGTTCGGCGGCAGCATCGCGGTGGCGAGCGCCGTGCCGTCCTGCGCCCGCAGTGTGAGGAACAGCGGCATGCTGCGCTGGATATGCGCCGAAAGCCCGATGTCGCGCTCGATATAATTCACCGCGGTGGGCTTGTAGCTCCTCACCGCCGCCTCGCGCTCGCGCCGGAAATATTTCTCCACCGCATGCCGCATGAGCTCGGATTCGGCGGCCGCTTCGCCTTCGGTCTCGATCCGGAACCAAGCCCGCCGTCCCGGCGCGTCGCACACGAACTGCATGGCTCAACCCTTCGCGACTCAACCGCGCGTTCGAGGATAAGCCCATCGCGCGCGTGGCGTCCCTGCGGAGTTTCGCTTATCCTCAGCCGCGGAAAAATTGACTTACGGCAACGTCATGCCCGTCGAGATGCTCGAGCACTACACGATCCGCTGCGCCAGCCTGGAGCGCACCCGCGATTTTTATCGCGACGTGCTCGGCCTCACCTGCGGCGAGCGGCCGAACTTCCCGTTCAAGGGGTATTGGATGTATCTGGGCGGCGTGCCCATCGTGCATTTGGTCGACGCTGCAGAATCGGAGGTCCGCGACGGCCCGCACACCGGTGCGGACACCGCCGCGCTCGACCACATCGCCTTCCGCGGCCGCGACATCGAGGCGACCCGCGCCACGCTGCGCGCGCACGATTTGAAATTTCGCGAAACCGGAGTCCCCGGCGGCCGCCTGCAGCAGATATTCGTCCCCGACCCGGACGGGATTTTGATCGAGCTGAATTTCCGCAACGCGGGGTAGGGCAGGACGGCCATCCTTCGACAGGCTCGGGACGAGGTTCAAGCGCAATCCTCATCCTGAGCTTGTCGAAGGATGGCCGCCCCGCGCAAACGTCTCAAACACAAAACGGCGCAGCCGACGTTCCCGCCAGCTGCGCCGCCCGCAATTTCGAAAGGTTCAGTGCGTCGGCATTGTGCCGCCGCCGGTCCCCTTGTGCATCATGTGGTGATGGCGGCGATGCCACATCCGGTGATGCCGCATATGATGATGCCGCATGTGGTGATGCATCATCGGCATCGCGCCACCGCGATTGCTCGAATTGTCGCCGGTGCTCGTCCCGGTCGGCGCGCCACCGGCGCCCATTGTGGTGCCGGCCGGCTGCTGGCCCGGCATGTTGGACGCGCCGCTGCCGCGGCTCTGCGGATTGTTGGCGCTGGAGCCGGTCGGCGTCACCGGATCGGCGCTGGCAGCCGCGGCCGACAGCAGCAACGCCGCGGCCAGCATGGATATAGATTTGAATGACATGAGTTGTTTTCTCCCTGACGCCCCCGCGGCATCTGAACGGGAACGTGCGGCGCCCGAATTCGGGCTCCGGGAGCGTTGCAAATCTTACGGTACGTTACCGGACGTTTGGGTCATCGCCGGTCCCGCCGTCGCAGCGGTCAGCGCGCCATAGCCCAGCGTCGCCGCCGACAGCAGCAACGCCACGACCCAAAGCGGAAATTTCCCGATCCCCATGCCAACTCCCGTGCGGCGCCTGTTCGCCTAACGCGCGAGCCGCGACTCGCGTTGCCCCTATCAACGCCGGCTCCGTGACGCCGGTATGACAAACCCCTTTTAACCTTGTGTGATATGGGCTTACCGCCCCTGGGTCCCTCTTCGGCCGCCGCTTTGCCGACGCCCCGTAACTATGATTTTATGTCACCAACGCCATTTGGGGCTCGAACCCCGAACGCCTTCACCACCTTTCAGGGAGCTCAGAAAATGCAGGAACGCCTTCAATTCTACATCGACGGCAAATGGGTCGACCCCGTCACGCCCAAGACCATCGACGTGATCAACCCCGCCACGGAAGAAGCCTTCGCCCGCATCTCGCTGGGCTCCAAGGCCGATGTCGACAAGGCCGTCACCGCCGCCCGCAAGGCGTTCGAGACCTGGTCGCGCACCTCGCGCGAAGAGCGCCTCGCGCTGATCCAGAAGATCATGGGCGTCTACCAGACCAAGTACGAAGAGATCGCCAAGGCCATCTCGATGGAGATGGGCGCGCCGATGTGGTTGTCGAAGGCGGCGCAGGCCGCGACCGGCATGGGCCACCTCGCCGAGATCGCCAAGATCCTCAAGGACTACCAGTTCGAAGAGAAGAAGGGCACGACCAATCTCGTGAAAGAGCCGGTCGGCGTCTGCGGCCTCATCACGCCGTGGAACTGGCCGATCAACCAGATCGTCTGCAAGGTCGCGCCCGCGCTCGCCGCCGGCTGCACCGTGGTGCTCAAGCCGTCGGAAGTCGCGCCGATGAACGCGATGCTGTTCGCTGACGTGCTGCACGAAGCCGGTGTCCCGCACGGCGTGTTCAACCTCGTCAACGGCGACGGCCCCGGCGTCGGCGAGGCGATGTCCGCCCATCCCGGCATCGACATGATGTCGTTCACCGGCTCGACCCGCGCCGGCATCGCGGTGGCCAAGGCCGCCGCCGACACCGTCAAGCGCGTCGCGCAGGAATTGGGCGGCAAGTCGCCCAACATCGTGCTCGACGATGCCGACCTGACCAAGGCGGTCAGCGGCGGCGTCATGCAGATGATGACCAATTCGGGCCAGTCCTGTAACGCGCCCTCGCGCATGTTCGTGCCGAAGGCCAAGAACGACCAGGCCATCGCGATCGCCAAGGCGACCGTGGAGAAGGTCAAGGTCGCCGCGCCGGACTCTCCCGAATCCGTCCCCGGCGTGATCGGTCCGGTGGTCTCGGAAGTGCAGTTCAACAAGATCCAGGCCCTGATCCAGAAGGGCATCGACGAAGGCGCCACGCTGGTCGCCGGCGGCGTCGGCCGTCCGGAGGGCCTGAACCGCGGCTACTACGTCAAGCCGACGGTCTTCGCCAACGTCACCAATGAGATGACCATCGCGCGCGAAGAGATCTTCGGACCGGTGCTCTGCATGCTGACCTACGACACGGAAGAGGACGCCATCCGCATGGCGAACGACACCGTGTACGGATTGTCCGGGTACGTACAATCGGGCGATCTCGAGCACGCCCGCAAGGTCGCGTCGCGCATCCGCGCCGGCAACGTCCACATCAACGGCGCCGGCGGCGACTTCTCCTCGCCCTTCGGCGGCTACAAGCAGTCCGGCAACGGCCGCGAATGGGGCGAGTACGGCTTCGAGGAATTCCTCGAGACCAAGGCCGTCCTCGGCAACGAGCCCAAGGCGGCGTAAGCACGCTTCCTCAAGATGCGAAAAGGCCGTCGCGCAAGCGGCGGCCTTTTTGTTTTTCTGTTATGCTTTGCCGGTTCTGGGAGGATCGCATGCCGCGCATCGCCACCGTGTTTGCCGTTCTGCTCCTCGTCTTGTCGCCTGCGTTCGCCGCCGCCGACGGTCTTCCGTTCGGCTTCGACAAGGTCCGTTGGGGCATGTCGCACGATGCCCTTGCCGCGGCCTCGCCCGCCTTCGCCGATCTTCCGGTCCCGGCCGGCGAATCCTCGCCGCATCCCAAGGTCGCCGGCTATCGCTGGCAGAATTGCACCTTCGACATCGACGTCGGGTTGGACGTCAACCACGGGCTCACCTGGCTCAATCTGTCGGAGGCCAATGTCCCGCAACCCTGTGTCGCCGCTGTCCGGGCCGCGCTCGTCGCCCGCTATGGCGCTCCGTGGGCCGGTGAAAACATGAAGGATTACGGCATGCAGGAGTGGCACGCGAACCCGGTCGTGGCGAACCTCAGCGTCTACCCCGGCGACGATGCTTCATCGGGCGCAACGCTGAGGGTCCGAATCTACCTGCCGGCACCCGCGCCGATTCCGCACCCCTAGACGCGACGCTCGCGTCCCTCGAACCGCGCCTTCACGCCCTCGCGATAGCTCCGGCTCATCCGCACCTGCGTCCCGTCCGCCATCTCCACATTCGCGTCGCCGCTCGGCAGCGAGGCGATGGCGCGAATCCGGTCGAGCGCCACGATCGACTGCCGGTGTACCCGCACGAACCGCCTGGGATCGAGCAGGCTCTCGAACCGCGCCGACGTCTCGCGGATCAGATGCGTCTCGCTCCCGGCATGCAGCGCGAGATAATTGCCCTGGCTCTCGATCCAATCGACGCGCGCGATCTCCAACATCGCCACCCGCCCGCGCGCCTTCACCGGCACCAAGGTCAGATATCCCGACGCCGGCGTTTCCGGCGGCGCGATGGCGCTCTGCGCCCGGCGCGTGAACAGCACCGCATGCGCGATCCCGGTCAGCGCCGCGAGCGCGAAGAACAGCAGCAGCCCATCGACCTCGAGCTGGTCGAGCAGGGCCTCCCCCAGCGGCCGCCGGTCGAACCCGAGCGCCGCCGCCAGCACGCCGGCAACCAGGATCAGCGCGACCGCCAGCCCGGCATCGGCCGCACCATGGATCGCCGCGCGCTGCCAGCGCGTCTCGCCCTCGATGGGAAAGCGCCGCGTCAGCGCGAACACCGCCGGCGTGATCGCCGCGCCCAGGAGCCCCGCCGCCACCAGCCGCATCGCTTCCCAGCCGAGCGGCAGCGTCGCGCCGCGCAACGCATTGCCCGGCTCCAGCACCACGACCAGCGCCAGCCAATAGACGAAGCCCAGCGCCACCTCCCGCGCGGTGCGTCGAGAAGGCTTAGGAGAAGTGTCGGTCATCGCGCGAATCTGCGCCGAACCGCCCGAACCCGTCCAGAGCCGCGCAAACCGTGCCTTTTGTGACGAACCGACAGCCCTCCGGGACGAGCCGCGGCACCGCCGCCTGTCGCCGGATGCGGCGCTCTCCCACATTCGGGGGACACAAGGCTGGAGATTTTCATGGTGTCGCGTTGGGTTCTTGCCGGTTTGCCGGTCCTCCTGTTTTCATCGGCCGCGCTGGCGGACGCCCCCGTTGCCATCCCACCCGCGACCGCCGGCGCGATTGCGTACGCCCAGCTGCACGAGCTCATCTGGGGCCTCACCCAGCTCACCGCGCTCGCACTGCCGGCGCTGCTGCTGGTCACCGGCTGGGGCGCGAAGCTGCGAGCGGCCTGCGTCCGCCTCGCGCGCGGCAATCGCACTTTCACGCTGACGCTGTTCGCCGCCGCCTATCTCGTCCTTGCCGCGCTCTGCGTGCTGCCGCTCGACTACTGGCGGGACATCGCGAGCGAGCCGCGGTTTGGCCGCCCCGGCGATCCGCTGCTGCCCTGGCTGCTCGGAGAGCTCGTGCCGCTGCTCGTCAAGATCGCCGCTGCCGCGCTGGTTTTGTGGATTCCCTATTGGCTCATTCGGCGCAGTCCGCGCCGCTGGTGGCTCTACGGCGCACTGGCGCTCGTCCCCATCGTCTTTGCCACCCTCGTCGCGTTGCCCGTCTTCGTCGATCCGCTCACCACCGCCTACAAGCCGCTGGACGATCCCAAGCTCGCCGCCCAGATCGAGGCGCTGGCCGCGCGCTGTGGCATGGCGCATATCCCGATCTTTGTCGGCGGCGACGACGACACGGTGGTCGGCCTCGGTCCCACCAACCGCATCATCCTGGAAGACCATATTGAAGCGGTCGAGACACCAGCGCAGATCGTCGGCACCGTCAGCCACGAGCTCAAGCACTACGTGATGGGCGACAACTACAAGGCGCTCGCCATCGTCGCGGTGCTGCTGCTCGTGGGCTTCTGGCTGGCGGACCGGCTCGGCCGCGCCGCCATTGCCCGCTGGCGCTTCGGCTTCGACGATCTCGCCGATCCGGCGTCGCTGCCGCTGCTGGTGCTGATCCTGTTCGGCTTCTGGCTCTGCGTCCTGCCCGCGTTCAACTGGGAAGCCCGCTCCATCGAGCACGAGGCCGACCGGTTCGGCCTCGAACTGACTCACACCAACCGCGCCAACGCCGAACTCTATGCCGGCTGGGCCAGGGGCTTTCCGCCCGATTACGACCTGTTCTTCACGCTGTTCCGCGCCACGCATCCCTCGCTCGCCGACCGCATCCGCTTCGCGAACGGCTACAGGCCGTGGGAAAAAGGAGAGAAGCTGGTCTACGGCGATGTGTGCAAACCGGCCGGCTAGTCCTTGGCGCGCTCGACGTAAGAGCCGTCTTCCGTCATCACCACGATGCGCGTGCCGGCCACGATATGCGTCGGCACCATGGTCCGCACCCCGTTCGACAGCACCGCCGGCTTGAACGAGCCGGACGCCGTCTGGCCCTTGACCACCGGCTCGGTCTCGACGATCTCGAAGGTCAGGCGCTGCGGGATTTCCATCGAGATCGGATTGCCCTCGAACAGCTGGAACTGGACCTCCATGTTCTCCTGCAGGTACGGCCAGCGGTCGCCGATCACCTCGTCGCCGACATGCACTTGGTCGAAGGTGGTCGGCTGCATGAACACGCCGTGGTCGCCGTCCTTGTAGAGGTACTGATAGGTCTGCGACTCGACGAACGCCTTCTCGACGCTGTCGGTGGTGCGCAGCCGCTCGACGGTCTTGAGGCCGTCGGGAATGCGCCGCATCTCCAGATGCGTCACCGGCGTGCCCTTGCCCGGATGGATGTTCTCCGCCGTGATGACGACATAGAGCTTGCCGTCCTTCTCGATGACGTTGCCTTTGCGCACGCTGCTGGCGATGACGGAGACCAAGGGGAACCTCGAAAGTCTGGTGGGAGACCGCGGCTCATAGCAGGACGCATCCCTCCGGCCAAGGGGCGGACGGAAAACCCGCAATTCGGGGGATATTAAGCCGCCTGCGCCGCCCGCCGCACCGGCTCGGGCGCCTCGGCGGCCCGCAGCGGATCGCGGAACGCCGGTCCGGTCGCGTTTCCCTTAAAATCGGTCCAGCACATCCGCTCGAAATCGAACAGCTTGCAGGCCTTCAGGATGCGCCGGTAGGCGCCGACCGTCAGCAGGTACTGCTTCACCTCGTGCCCGAACAGCGCCTTGAGCCTCGCCTGGTCGCCCGCCAGCGCATAGATCGGCACGCCGGGATTGGCGTGGTGCGCCGTGTGCTGCATCACCTCGCTGTAGAGCGGAAAGATGTCGAGCGGCAGCGTCACATGCGCCGTGCCGCGCACATTGCCGTTGTGGAAGCTCCACGCCTCTTCCGAATCGAACCACGGCAGATCGGGATGGGTGTGGTTGAGATAGACCGTGATCGCCGCCAGGTAGCTGAACACCGCATAGGGAATCCCCCAGCCCAGCAGCAGCGTCAGCCAAACGCTCCGCGCCGGCGCCAGCGTCTCGCCGATCGCCACGACTGCCGCGATGGTCGCCGCGAAGCCGCCCAGCACGAACAGCGTATCGGGCAGATGCCGCTTCCACTGGCTGCGCGTCATCTTCGAGATCGGCAGCACCATCATCGCCAGCCAGATATCGAAGACATAGTAGACGAACGGCCCGAACGCGCTGCGATAGACCCGCTCGACGAAGCGCCGCGCCGGCGACGCGGCGGCATATTCCTTAACGCCCATCGGCGCCCAGACCGGATCGACGCCTTTTAGATTGGTGCGGCCGTGATGGTTCTGGTTGTGCACCTGCCGCCACAGGCTCGCCGAATGCACCACCGGCACGAAGGCGATGCGCCCCAGCCAGCGGTTGAGCCGGCGCCCCGGCACCAGCGCGCCATGGCACGCATCGTGCGCCACGATCAGCAGCATCGCGATGCAGATGCCGTTGCCGAACGAGAAGAGAAGATTGGCCCATATGGAGAAGTCCGCAATGGACTCCACCAGCGTCACGGCATAGAGCACGGCATAGACCGCGAAGATCGCCAGGCCGCGGCTCAGCGAGCGGCGGTCGGCGCCCGCCGGAGCGTTCAGCCGCGCGGCGATCGCGTCGATGCTCTGCGCTACCGGATTATCCATCACCTTCCCGCCCCAGTTGCACTTTCATGCGCGGCGCAGTTTGCCGCCGAACGCCTAACGAAGCGTTCCGGAATGCCGGAGCGGGGCAGGGGGTGCGTTAACCAAGATGGGGGCAACCCTCACTGTCATGGCCCGCATTCGCGGGCCATGACAGATGGAGGAAGAGCGAACAGCTTTACGGCTTTGCCGCCTCGTCCTCGAACCCGCGCCAGCCGTCGATCTGCGGATCGTACAGCTTGCAGGTCCGCGTCAGCCGCGCGTGATAGGACGGCGTCCAGCGGATGCTGAGCACCTCGTCGCCGTGTCCGTCCTCCAGATCGTGCTGCGCCGATTTGAGCGAATACATCGGGATGATCGGGTTCAGATGATGCGCTGTGTGCTGCATCAGCCGGTGGAACAGGATGTCGATCACTTCCGGAAAGCGGATGCGCACCGTCCCGGCCATGCGCTGCTCGACGGTCGAAGGCCGCCCCGTCGGCACCGACCACTTCACGTCCGGCCCGGTGTGCTGGATGACCGTGACGAACGAGATCAGCAGGTTCCACAGCAAAAACGGGATCGCGAGCCCGAAGATCGCCGCATTGGCGAACGCCGCGCCCAGCGTCCTCGTCGCGGCAAAGTGCAGCGACACCCAGGTCAGCCCGGCCAGGAATGCCACCGTCCACGCATAAACCAGCGCGATGTCGGCATAGTCGCTCGCGCCGAACCCGCGCCGCTCCGCCGCGCCCGGCGCGAAGATCTTCGGCCACCAGATCTCGGTCAGGTAATAGAGCGGCTGGCCCCACACGCTGCGCAGGAAGCGGTAATAGCGCTGCCGCCCCGGCGACGCCGCGCGGTATTCGGCCACCGTCATCGGCGAATAGGCGTTGTCGATCCCGATCTGCGCCGTGTAGCGGTGATGCACCTGGTTGTGGTGATGCGCCCAGCGGCTCAAGGGGTGCAGCGCCGGCAGGAAGCCGATCGTCCCGATCAGCCGGTTCAGCCATTGATAGCGCGTCCCGCCGCGATGGGCGCAGTCATGTCCGATGATCGCCAGCGTCGACACCAGCCCGCCCGCAACCGTCGCGAAGGCGAGCTTTTCCCACAGCGGCTGCGCGATCACCGCGGCCAGGACGACGAAAAGATAGAGCCCGAACTCCGCCGTCAGCAGCGCGATCGGCCGGAAGAGATGCCGCGTCGCAAAACGCGCCAGGCTGATATCGGCCCGGGTCGGATCGGGGACGGAAACGGTCATGATCGGCACCATAGCCCAAAACGGGCATTTGCCGGGCGATTAAATATGCCTTAAGGCTTTTTGCAATCCCGCGAACTACGTATGCCCTTGGCCGGATTGGACGTTTCGCTTGGACCGCGCCTTGCCCCATCGACCCCGCGCCGCGCGAGTTCCGCGATGAGCTCGCCGTGGTGGTCGCCCCATGTCCATGCCGACCGCCGCCTGCTGCTGCGACAGCGGGGCCGGATCAAGACCGCCCTGCGCGCCCATTTCGAGGCTGACGGCTTCACCGAGGTCGAATGCGGTGCCCTCGCGGTCTCGCCCGGCAACGAGGCGCATCTCCACGCCTTCGCCACCGAAGCGCGGACCACCGCCGGCGAGCCCCGCACGCTCTACCTCCACACCTCGCCCGAATTCGCCGCCAAAAAGCTGCTCGCCGCCGGCGAGACGAAGATCTTCGATTTCGCCCGCGTCTTCCGCAACCGCGAGCGCGGCCCGGTCCACGCCCCCGAATTCACGATGCTCGAATGGTACCGCGCCAACGCGCCCTACGAAGTCATCCAAAACGACTGCCTCGCCGCCCTCCGCCTCGCCGCCGACACCGTCGGCACGCAGGCTTTCACGCATCGCGGCCGCACCTGCGACCCGCGCGCCGATGCGCAGCGCCTCACCGTCGCCGACGCTTTCACCTGGCACGCCGGCCTCGATCTTCTTTCGACCCTGTCGCCGTCGGGCGAGGGCGACCGCAACGCCTTCGCCACCAAGGCCCGCCGCGCCGGCTTCGCCGTGACCGAGGCCGACAACTGGTCCGACATCTTCAGCAAGGTGTTGACCGCCGCCATCGAGCCCAAGCTCGGCATGGGTGTTCCGACGCTGCTCGTCGAATACCCGCGCTGCGAAGCCGCGCTCGCCCGTGCCGCGCCGCACGACCCACGCGTCGCCGAACGCTTCGAGCTCTATGCCTGCGGTGTCGAGCTCGCCAACGGCTTCGGCGAGCTCACCGACCCTGTCGAGCAGCGCGCCCGCTTCACAGCCGAAATGGACGAGAAACAGCGCATCTATGGCGAGCGTTATCCGATCGACGAGGATTTCCTCGCCGCGCTGGAGCACATGCCCAACGCCAGCGGCGTCGCGCTGGGCTTCGACCGCTTGGTCCTCTTGGCAACGGGAGCGCCGCGCATCGACGATGTCCTGTGGACACCGGCACCGTGACGCGCGGCGGCGGCTAGTCCGGCTTCATCGCCTCATGCATCGCCACGATCCCGAAGGTCAGGTTGGTATAGCGAACCCCGGCGAACCCCACCGCCTCGAGCTCCCGCACCAGCGCCGCCTGCGCCGGAAACCCGTGCACCCCACGCAACAGGTAGTCATACGCGCTGCGGTCGCCATTCGCCGCCAGCCGGCCGATCAGCGGCAGGCACCAGTCCATGTATTTGAGATACGCCGCATGCACCCACGGCACGGGAATGCGCGCCGCTTCCAGGCATAGGAACCGCCCACCCGGTTTCAGCACGCGAAGCGCTTCCGCCATGACACGCGCCCGATCGCAGATCTTCATCCCGAACGACATCGTGAACAGGTCGATCGAACCATCCGCCACCTCGGCCAGGTCTTCGGCGTTGCGGTGCGCGAAGCGTATGCGCGGATCATCCAGTTTCGCCCGTGCGATTTCCAGCATCTGCGGGCAAAGATCGGTCACCCAGATCGTTGTTGCCTTCGTGCCGCGCCGCAGCAGGCGCAGCGGAATGTCGCCGGTGCCCGATGCGACGTCGAGGATGACCAGGGCGTCCACCGCCGCCGCGCGCCGCGCCATATGCGCCTTCCACAGCCGGTGGACGCCCAGGCTGAAAACATCGCAGAGCCGGTCGTAACGTCCCGCGATCCGCGCGAACACGTCGTCGCTGCCGGGCGCAAAGATCGCGGCGTTATGACGGCTCTCGTCGGTCAATCCGGCACCTCGGTGGGCGCGACTATCGTCCGCGCAGGCTCTTGAAGAACGCGCTCACCTTGTGGCGCGTCTGCTCCCACCACACCACGCGCCCGTTCGTCACCCAGTTGAGCTGGATCACGCGGCGCGGGCCCTCGAACGCCTCGAAGCCGTGCCAGGCGTTCGGCTTGTTCTCGAACACCAGCAGCGTGCCTTCGTCCGGCGGCACCTCGGCGATCACCGCGTTCAGATCCGTGTCCGAGCGCAGCAGCCGCAGCCGTCCCGTCGGGCTCTCCCACTGGCCGTTCATGTAGATCAGCACGGTGACGAGCTTGGTCACGCTGTCGGTGTGGATCGCGCCGTCGCGCTTCGACGATTGCCCGCGCACCGTCACCATGGTCGGGCGCTGCGACAAATCGAGCCCCAGCTTCTCGCCCACCGCCGCGGCGAACTCCGGCCCCTGGATCGCATCCATGAAGCGCCGGAAGCCCGGCCCGAAGCTCAGCGTCGGAAGCGGAAAGCTGCCGGCATGCGCCACGGCCGGGAAGTCAGCGTTGATCGCCGCCAGCGCCTCGGGCCGCACGAAGCGCGGCACCATGAACCACGGGAACGGCGCGCGCGTCAGCGTCGCCGCGCGCACGGCCTCGACGTCGATGGGAAGCGCCGTCATCGCCTCAGCGATACTCGGCATTGAGTTCGGCCAGCTTCGCCGCGCCCGGGCACAGCACGGCCTCGCCCAGCTTGTTCAGCGGCGTCGCGCCGGTGCCGAGGCCTTCATGCAGATCGGCGGCCTCGGGTTCCACGAACAGCAGGCCGGTCAGAACTTCGCCCTTGCCGTGATGGTGCTGGATATAGGCCATCGCCGCGGCGCGGTCGGTCGGATCGTAATCGGCGTGCAGCTTGGAGAGCTTCAGGTAGGAACCGTCGTGCTGCTGCACCATTTGCACCGTGCCCGGCGCGTAATCCGCCGTGATCGGCTTATGGTCGACGACGAAGTCCAGCCGGTTCACCGCCTCGTTGTGCTCGCGCACGAAATCGTAGGATTTCGTCGATTGCGGATTGTTGTTGAACTGCACGCAGGGGCTGATGATGTCGATGACGGCGGAGCCCCGGTGGCTGATCGCCGCTTTCAGCAGCGGCACCAGCTGCTTCTTGTCGCCCGAGAAGCTGCGCGCCACGAAGGTCGCGCCCAGCACCAGCGCGAGCGACACCAGGTCGATCGGATTGTCGGCGTTGACCGCCGTCTTGCTGCGCGAGCCCTTGTCGGCCGTCGCCGAGAACTGGCCCTTGGTCAGGCCGTAGACGCCGTTGTTCTCGCAGATATAGGTCATGTTCACGCCGCGCCGCACGCAATGGGCGAACTGGCCGAGCCCGATGGAGGCGCTGTCGCCGTCGCCCGAGACGCCGAGATAGACGAGGTCGCGATTGGCGAGATTGGCGCCGGTCAAGACGCTCGGCATGCGGCCGTGCACGCTGTTGAAGCCGTGCGCGCCGCCCAGGAAATAGTCCGGCGTCTTCGACGAGCAACCGATGCCCGACAGCTTGGCGACGCGATAGGGCTCGATGTCGAGCTCATAGGCCGCCTGGATGATCGCCGCCGAGATCGAATCGTGGCCGCAGCCCGCGCACAGGGTCGAGATCGACCCTTCGTAATCGCGATGCGTGAACCCGACCTTGTTGGGCACCAGCCCCGGATGATGCAGCTTCGGCTTGGCGATGTAGGTCATGTCGCTCTCTCAACAGTTGCGCCGTCGCCCTTCGAGGCCCGCTTCGCGGGCACCTCAGGGTGACGATGATAAAAAAGACGCCCCGCTCCAACCTCGTCATGCTGAGGTGCGAGCGCAGCGAGCCTCGAAGCACGCACCGTCACTCCGCTGCCTCTTTCGCCTTCGGCTTCTTCACGCCCATCCGCTCGGCGATCGCCGAGGCGATGAACCGCGCCGTGATCGGCGTGCCGTCGTAGTGCAGGATCGGGATCATCCGCGCCGGGTCGATGGCGCATTCGTTGACGACCAGCTTCTGCAGCTGCGCGTCGCGGTTCTGCTCGATCACGAACACCTGGTCGTGCGCGTTGATGAACTCGACGACCTCCTCGCTGAACGGGAAGGCGCGGACGCGCAGCGTGTTCAGGTGCACGCCCTGCTTCTCCAGGCTGTCCAGCGCCTCGTCCATCGCCGGGCTGGTCGAGCCGAAATAGATCGCGCCGGTCCGCGTCGCGGCGTTGGCGGTGCGGCGCACCGGCGCCGGGACCAGGCTCTTGGCAGTCTCGAACTTGCGCAGCAGGCGCTGCATGCCGTCGACATAGACCGCGCCTTCTTCCGAATATTTCGCCATGCGGTCGTGGCTCGAGCCGCGCGTGAAATACTGGCCCTTGTTCGGATGCGTCGCGGGCAAAGTGCGGTAGGGAATGGCATCGCCGTCGACGTCGAGATAGCGCCCGAACAGCGTGCCCGCGTCGAGCATTTCCGCCGTCACGATCTTGCCGCGGTCGTATTTGCGGTTGTCGTCCCATGCGAGCGGCTTGCACAGCCAGTCGTTCATCCCGATGTCGAGATCGAGCATCACGAACACCGGCGTCTGCAGCCGCTCGGCCAGGTCGAACGCGTCGGCGGCGAATTCGAATGCCTCGCGCGGATCTTCCGGGAACAGCAACACATGCTTGGTGTCGCCGTGCGACGCGTAAGCCGCGAGCAGGATGTCGGATTGCTGGGTGCGCGTCGGCATGCCGGTCGACGGCCCGCCGCGCTGGATGTCGAACACCACCACCGGCACTTCCGCGAAATAGGCGAGGCCGAAGAACTCCTGCATCAGCGAGATGCCGGGTCCGCTCGTCGCCGTGAAGGCGCGCGCGCCGTTCCAGCTCGCGCCCACCACCATGCCGATGGCCGCGATCTCGTCTTCGGCCTGCACGATGGCGAAATTGTTCTTCTTGGTGACGGGATCGACGCGGAACGTCTTGCAATGCGCCGTGAACGCTTCGGCGACCGAGGTCGACGGCGTGATCGGATACCACGCGCACACCGTCGCGCCGCCATAGACCGCGCCGAGGCCCGCCGCGTCGTTGCCCTGGATGAAGATGCGGTCGCCGACCTTGTCGGAATGCTCGACCTTCAGCTTGCACTTGCCGGCGAGGTTCGCCGCGGCATAGTCGAAGCCGAGCTTCATCGCGGTGAAATTCAGCTTGATCAGCTTGTCCTTGCCCTTGAACTGGTCGGTGATCAGGCTCTCGATGGTCGGCAGGTCCATCGACAGCAGTTGCGCCACCGCGCCCAGATAGATCACGTTCTTCAGAAGCTGGCGCTCGCGCGGGATCGTGCCTTCCAGCGTGTTGGAGAGCTGCGTCAGCGGCACGCCGAGCAGCGTCACGTCGGCGCGCAGCTTCTGCGTCGTCAGCGGCTTGGTGGAGTCATAGAACAGGTAGCCGCCCGGCTCGATCGAATCGACGTCCTTGTTCCAGGTCTGCGGGTTCATCGCGACCATCAGGTCGCAGGTCTCGCCGCGCCGTCCCAGCCAGCCTTCGCCCGACACCCGCACCTCGTACCAGGTCGGCAGGCCCTGGATGTTCGAGGGGAAGATGTTGCGCGAGCACACCGGCACGCCCATCCGCAGGATCGAGCGCGCGAACAGCTCGTTGGCCGACGCCGATCCCGAGCCGTTGACGTTGGCGAATTTGACGACGAAGTCGTTGGTGGCCGTAATGGGCTGCATCTCTAAACCCCGTCATGGGCGGGCTTGACCCGCCCATCCATCTCGCGCGTGTCCACGCGCGATGTTGACTCTTGCGCCATCGCCGGCGCGGCTAAATTGGATGGGCGGATCAAGTCCGCCCATGACGGAGAGGCGTTGGTCACTTGTGACACGACCCCGCTTTCGCCGTCTCAAGGTAAAACTTCTTCATGTCCCACGCGCCCGTCGGGCAGCGTTCGGCGCACAGGCCGCAATGCAGGCAGACGTCCTCGTCCTTCGCCATGATGCGGCCGGTCTTGAGGGTGTCCGAGATGTAGAGATCCTGCGTCAGGTTCAGCGCCGGCGCCGTCAGCTCGTGGCGCAGCACGGGCTCGGGGTCGTTCGGCGTGAAGGTGATGCAGTCCACCGGGCAGATGTCGACGCAGGCATCGCACTCGATGCACAGCTTCTCGGCGAACACCGTCTCGACGTCGCAATTGAGGCAGCGCTGCGCCTCCTTGAAGCCCAGCGTCTTGTCGAAGCCGAGTTCGACTTCCATCTTCACGTCGTGAAGCGTCAGCTCCTTGGGCGCGTGCGGCACCTTGAACCGCAGATCCATCGACACGTCGTTGTCATACGACCATTCGTGGATGCCCATCTTCTGGCTCGACAGATTGACCAGCGGCGACGGCCGCGCCTTCACGTCCTGCCCGCCCAGGAACAGATGGATCGACACCGCAGCCTCATGGCCATGCGCCACCGCCCAGATGATGTTCTTGGGCCCGAACGCCGCATCGCCGCCGAAGAACACCTTCGGATTGGTCGACTGGAACGTCACTTCATCGACGACGGGCATATCCCACTTGGGATCGAACGCGACGCCCAGATCGCGCTCGATCCAGGGGAACGCGTTCTCCTGGCCGACCGCGACCAGCACGTCGTCGCATTCCATCAGCACGTCCGGCTCGCTGGTCGGCACCAGGTTGCGCCGGCCCTTGGCGTCCTTCTCGGCCTTCACCTTCTCGAACACGACGCCGATCAGTTTGCCGCCGTCGTGCTTGAATTCCTTGGGCACCATGAAATTGTGGATCGGGATGTCTTCGTGCATCGCATCGTCTTTTTCCCACGGCGATGCCTTCATCTCGTCGAAGCCGGAACGCACCACGACATCCACCTTCTCGCCGCCCAACCGGCGCGAGGTGCGGCAGCAATCCATCGCGGTGTTGCCGCCGCCCAGCACGATCACGCGCTTGCCGATGGACGTCGTATGGCCGAACGAAACCGAGGACAGCCAGTCGATACCGATATGGATATTGGCGCGCGCTTCCTCGCGGCCGGGGATTTCGAGATCGCGCCCGCGCGGCGCGCCGCAGCCGACGAACACCGCGTCGTAATCCTGGTCCAGCACGCTCTTGAGGCTGTCGATGCGCTGGCCGAACTTGGTCTCCGGCTCCAGCGCCAGGATGTAATTGCACTCCTCGTCGAGCACATGCTCCGGCAGGCGGAATTTCGGGATCTGCGTCCGCATCATGCCGCCCGCGAACGGATCGGCGTCATAGATCGTGACGGCATAGCCGAGCGGAAGCAGGTCGCGCGCCACGGTCAGCGAGGCCGGCCCCGCGCCGATCAGCGCCACGCGCTTGCCGTTCTTGGCCGATGCCGGCTTTGGCATCCGGCTGAGAACATTGTCGCCATCCTTGCTGTCCGCCGCGACGCGCTTGAGCCGGCAGATCGCCACCGGCTGCTCCTCGACGCGCCCGCGCCGGCAGGCCGGCTCGCACGGCCGGTCGCAGGTCCGCCCCAGCACGCCCGGGAACACGTTGGACTGCCAGTTGATCATATAGGCGTCGGAGTAGCGTCCCTCTGCGATCAGCCGGATGTACTCCGGCACCGGCGTATGCGCCGGGCAAGCCCACTGACAGTCCACCACTTTGTGGAAGTAGTTCGGATCGTTGATATCGGTCGGCGCCATTCCTGGGCGTCGCACAGGCGTGAGCGCCGGGCGCCCGTCAGCCGTAACACTCATGTGATGACCGTGATCTCCAAGACAGCGCTTCGCCCACCGGACCCGTCATTCGCGCCTTTTAGGCGGCGCACTTATAGACTCGTCGTTCCGGTATTTCCCCTGTTTTCTCAGTTTAGTCAGCGGGATAGCGCATGCAACAGGCGCGATAACCCTTCTGTGGGCTGTGTTAACAGCGGCAAAGCCTTGATTGCATTGTGAATCCCATGGTTCCGGGCACTATGCGCCCATGGACATCACCCTCTCCGACGACCATCGCGCCATCGACGAAAGCGTCAGCCGCATCGCCGCCCGCTTCGGCGACGATTACTGGACCGACTGCGACCAGGCCCCGCGCTTCCCGTTCGAGTTCCACAAGGCGATGGCCGATGCCGGCTGGCTCGGCATAACGATGCCCACGTCGCTGGGCGGCGCAGGTCTCGGCGTCACCGAGGCCGCCATCATGATGCACGCCGTGGCGCGCGGCGGCGGCGGCTACGCCGCAGCGTCCTCGATCCACCTCAACATCTTCGGCCCGCACGCCATCGTCGTGCACGGCAATGACGAACAGCGCGCCCGCATGCTGCCGCCGCTGATCAAGGGTGAGCAGAAAGCCTGCTTCGCCGTCACCGAACCCAACGCCGGCCTCGACACCACCAGCATCGAAACCTTCGCGACGCGCACCAATGACGGCTACACGCTCAAGGGCCGCAAGATCTGGACGACCACGGCGCAGGAAGCCGACAAGATCCTCATCCTCGCCCGCACCGCGAAAAAAGCCGACGGCAAGAAGCCGACCGACGGCATGACGCTGTTCTACACCGACCTGGATCGCAGCAAGGTCGAAGTCCGCCGCATCCCCAAGATGGGCCGCGCCGCCGTCGACTCGAACACGGTCTTCATCGACGACCTCTTCGTCCCCGACGCCGACCGCATCGGCGAGGAAGGCAAGGGCTTCCGCTATCTCCTCGACAGCCTGAACCCCGAGCGCATCCTGATCGCCGCCGAAGCCATCGGCCTCGGCCGCGACGCGCTCGCCCGCGCCGCGAAATATGCCAAGGACCGCGTCGTCTTCGGCCGCCCCATCGGCCAGAACCAGGGCGTGCAGCACCCGCTCGCCGAGAGCTGGATGGCGCTGGAAAGCGCCTGGTGGCTCACCCTGCGCGCCGCCGCGCTCTACGACGCCAAACAGCCCTGCGGCGCCGAAGCCAACGCCGCGAAATTCCTCGGCGCCCGCGCCGCCTTCGACACCTGCACCCGCGCGATGATGACTCACGGCGGCATGGGCTACGCCAAGGAATACCAGATCGAGCGCCTCCTGCGCGAAAGCATGATCCCGCGCATCGCCCCGGTGAGCGAGCAGTTGATCCTGAGCTTCATCGGCGAAAACGTGCTGGGCCTACCAAAGTCGTATTAGATTTCGGCTCTGCGCCGGCGCGCCCATGCCCAGAGACAGGCGGCAGCAAGCACCACCGTGGCGACCACGCTACCCTCGGGCCCGAATGCACCACCCGTCAGCCACCAGCTTGCGCCTTTGACGATGTCGAGATTTGTGAACAGCGCGCTGCTCTTCGCGGTGCCACCGCCGCTGACGTCGAGACCGAAGCCCGAGGCGATGGTCCAGTTCCAGGCCGCGTGCCAGCCGCACGCGCCCCATAGAAAGCCCTGGTTCGTCGCATAAAGAGCGAGAAAAACGCCCATCAGCGCGAGGTTCACCAGCGCTACGGCCAGCTCCGGCGCGAGGTCGATGTTGACTGCGTGCAGCAGGCTGAAATAGAGCGCACTGATGGCGACCGCGGCGGTCTTGCCGTAGCGCGACGCGGCCGTCTGCAACAGCCAGCCGCGCAGGAAAATCTCTTCGGCCGCGCCCTGGATGATATAGGCGATCCCGAACCAGACGAGCGGCAGGAGCGTTGCGGCTGTCGGGGCGGCCCATGCACCTGGACCGGCGATGCGGTATCCGCCGAACAGGACGATACCCCCGGCCACAAGCGCGAAGCTGGCAAGTCCTCCCGCGATACCGCGCAGGAACGGCAGCACGGGCTGGCCGCGCAGGCCGATCGTCGCCAGCCGTCCATGCTCGAAGACCCGTATCCAGAGGAACAGCGGCAGGAGCGCGAGGCCGAACTGCGCGCCGGTGCCGAAGGCTTGCCGGAACGGGGTCGATGTCGCGGCATTTGCCGCGTGACTCATCGCCATCTTCGCGCCGCCGATATTGACGAGATTCCACAACAGCACCGCCCCGATCACGCCGACGATCAGGAACACCGGAGTGAGGACGAGCACGCCGACCGTCCAGGTGCGCCGCTGGCCGGCGGCGCGAGGCGCATAGATATCGATGCCGGCCATAAGTCCTCGTTCCGCGAGAGGGGAGACGTCGCCACTGCCGGTATCACGCCGTGACAAGGGGGCTTGCATGCCGGCGCGCATGATCTGCCTGTCGCGGCTGCATCGCTCTCAAACTAGTGGGGCCATCGATCCCCGGCATCGCGCCGGTGAGCCGGCAGTTGATCTTGTCCTTCATCGGCGCGAACCTACGGGAATAGCCGAAGTCTAGTTGTTGAAACGATTCCGTTTGGGGGCATCGTTGCTGAAGTGGATCGCCATCGGCATCTTCGTCGCCGTGCTGAGCTATGGCGGCTGGCTGTATTTCTCAGCCGGCATACCGGATTTCACGCGCGATCTCGCGCTCGCAGCGGCGAGCGAGCCGGAGTGCCAGGCCGCCAATGTGGTCGATGCCATGCGCGGTCGCACCGACACAGAGAAGGCGGCCAGGCGTCAGGCGATGGCGCTGATCGCCAGTTTGCGTTTAGACCCGGGCATCGAGACGGGCCACGCAGGCCAGATTTGGAAGCGGGCGGCCCGATATTTCTGGGCAAAACTGTTCATGCCCGGCGACGAGCTCGCACGTGCGATGTGCGCCTTTGGAAATGCCGGCGGACGGGCAAAAAACCTCCCGCATCTCGCGCGCCTGGTTGCCGGGCGCGACCTGCACCAACTCGATGCTTCCGAGCGCGAGGCCCTAATCCAGGTATACTTCAATGAGCTCGGAGGCACGCGAACCGAGACGGAGATTCGTACATTTTACAGCCGGAGGCTGAAGCAAGCCCGGCTGCATCAAGTGGGGCATGCCCCATGACTCGCTTCGAATATGCCGCGATCTTCTACGGCTTCGTCGTCGGCCTCGCGCTGCAGAACATCCTGACCAGCGTGCACAAGCTGGTCGAGGCGGGACCCCGCGTGCGCTGGCACTGGATGGCGCCGGCCACCGCGCTCTATGCCGCGATCCTCACGCTGGGCAATTTCTGGACCTGGTGGCTCAACCGCGACGCCAATCACGGCCAGCGCACCTTCCTGACCTTCCTCGTCACCGCCGCCGCGCTCAGCATCCTGTTCCTCGCCTGCGCTGCAACCCTGCCCGACGAGGTGCCGGAGCACGGCATCCTCGACCTGCGCGCCTTCTACTTCGCCAATCTGCGCCGCTTCTGGACGCTCTACACCCTGACCTTCGCGCTCAACACAACGACCTGGATCGTGGCCTATGTCGCTGCCGGCATGTCGCCCGATTTCTTGCGCCACGAATTCCCCGTCATATTCGGCAACGGCATGGGCATCGTGATCGGCCTCGTCACCCTCTATGTCCGCAGACCCTGGTGGCACGCCATCGCCATCGCGATGAGCCTCATTTTCGTGCTCCTGGCCTTCGGATCGCTGTCGCTGAACTGACGCGAAGCCGCCGCTTGACGCCGCCCGCAAACCCGCTTGAATGCCCGGCGCAAATGGGTGGGCTCGCGTGATATGAAGCGTCTGATCGAAGGCTACAAGGAATTCCGCCGCACCCGCTGGCCGCGCGAGCGCCAGCGCTATGAAGAGACCTCGTCCAAGGGCCAGAAGCCCGAATACCTCATCATCGCCTGTAGCGATTCCCGTTCCGACCCCACCACGATCTTCGGCGGCCATCCCGGCGAGTTCTTCCTGGTGCGCAACATCGCCGCCCTCGTGCCGGCTTACGGCGCGACCAACGGCGTCTTCGGCACCCGCGCCGCGATCGCCTATGCCGTGCTGGCGCTCAAGGTCCGCAACATCGTCGTGATGGGCCACGCCCAGTGCGGCGGCATCGGCGCCGCGATCGATCCGACCGCCGCGCACGGCGTGCCCTTCGTCAACGAATGGGTCGAGCTCGCCAAGCCCGCGGTCGAAGCCGCGCACGGCCACCCTCATGGTCACGGCCTCGACAAGAACCAGGCGACCGAACGCGAAGCCGTGAAGCTCTCCGTCCATCGCCTGCTCGAATACCCGTTCATCGCCGAGCGCGTGAAGGCCGGCAACCTCGCGGTCGATGGCACGCGCTTCAACATCGCCACCGGCATATTGGAATTGCTCGACCAGAAGACCGGCCAGTTCCATACCGTGAAGACCAAGCGCTCCTGGCTCTGGTGATGGACGTTCCCGTTCTTCAAACCGAACGTCTGATCCTGCGCGGCTTCAAGCGCGAGGATTTCCCCGACTATCTGACGATGTGGGCCGATCCCGACGTCACCCGCTTCATCGGCGGCAAGCCGTTCACCGAAGAAGAATCCTGGGCCCGCTTCATGCGCGCCTTCGGCCACTGGGCGGTGGTCGGCTTCGGCTACTGGGCGGTGACGGAGAAAGAAACGGGACGGCGCGTCGGCGAGATCGGCTTCCTCGACGTGAAGCGCGATATCACCCCGTCGATGCACGACATCCCCGAGATGGGCTGGGCCTTCGACAAGTCGGCACAGGGCAAGGGCTACGCCACCGAAGCCGTCCGCGCCGCGATCCAATGGGGCGAGGGCCATTTCGGCAAGCGCCGCTTCGCCTGCATCATCGCGCCCGAGAACACGGCGTCGCTGGGCGTCGCCGCCAAGCTGGGGTTCCGCGAAGCCGCGCGTACGACCTACAAGGGCGAACCGACGGTGATGCTCTACCGCGATCCGTGATAGAACCGCGGCGAACCCACACGAGCAAGCCCGCATGCCCGGTCTCTATTTCGAGCAATTCTCCGTCGGCCAGACATTCGATCACGCCATCCGCCGCACAGTGACCGAGGCCGACAACGTCCTCTTCACCGCGATGACGCACAATCCTGCCGCGCTGCATCTCGACGAGGAATACGGCAAGACCACCGAATTCGGCGCCCGCATCGTCAACTCGCTGTTCACGCTGGGCCTGATGATCGGCATCTCGGTGCACGAGACGACTCTCGGCACCACGGTCGCCAATCTCGGCATGACCGACGTGGTCTTCCCCAAGCCCGTCTTCCACGGCGACACGCTGCACATCGAGAGCGAAGTTCTCGAGATCCGCGAAAGCAAATCCCGCCCGACCCAGGGCATCGTGGTCTTCCAGCACAAGGCGATCAACCAGCGCGGCGAAACCGTCGCCCAATGCAAACGCAGCGCTCTGATGCATAGGGCACCGATTGATCCGAAACAGGAAGATGAACATCGTCAAGCGTCAAAAACTTTGGCCGCACTCGGTGGCAGCGATCCTGACGCCAAATTGAGCCCGGGCCGCAAATGATCCTGCGCTCCCTCCTCTTCGTCCCCGCCGACAGCGAGAAGAAGCTCGCCAAGTCCAAATCCTCGCCGGCGGATGCGCTGATCCTCGATCTTGAAGACTCCGTCGCGCCGGAGAACCGCGAGACGGCCCGCGGCCTCGCCCGCGATTTCCTGCGCGACAAGAACCGGCAATCGATCTGGGTCCGCATCAATCCCGTCGGATCGCCCGATTTCGTCGCCGACATGGCAGCGGTCGTCGCGTCGGCGCCCGCCGGCCTCATCGTCCCCAAGCCGGACGGGCCGCAGGATCTGCTCACCCTCGACGCCCATCTTCTCACGCTGGAGACGCAGGCCGGCCTGCCGCAACGTTCGATCCGTCTGCTTCCCGTCGCCACCGAAACGCCGACCGCGGTGCTGTCGCTGCGCGACTACCGTTCGCCGCCGCCGCGCCTCGCCGCGCTGAGCTGGGGCGCCGAGGATCTTTCCGCCGCGCTCGGCGCCGCCACCAACCGCGACGACAACGGCGAGTTCCTCTTCGTGCACAAGATGGTGCGCGCCATGGTCCTGATCGCCGCCAAGGCCGCGGGCGTCGACGCCATCGAGACGCTGCACGCCGATTTCCGCGACACCGCCGGCCTGGAGCGCGCCGCGCGCCTCGCCCAGCGCGAGGGCTTCACCGGCATGCTCGCGATCCATCCGGGTCAGGTCGAGCCGATCAACGCCGCTTTCACCCCGTCCGCCGCCGACATCGAACACGCGACGAAGGTCGTCGCCGCCTTCGCGTCAGGCGCCGGCGTCGCCTCGCTCGACGGCAAGATGCTCGACCAGCCGCACCTCAAACAGGCGCATCACGTGCTCGGCTTGGCCAAAGCCCTCAAGTAGCGAAGCGGTAGGGCGTCAAAAAAGCCCTCAAGTAGCGAAGCGGTAGGGCATTAAACAGAGCGATTGCGCCTCAGCATCCACGCATAAAGCGCCGCGACCAGCCCGGCGAACACCACCGCGCCGATCGGGTTGGCCCACACGAAATCCGCCGGCACCAGCGCCAGCGGCGCGTCGTTCTTCGCCGCCGCGATCAATCCGGCCAGCACCACGCCGAACAGGCTCTCGCCCACGATCATGCCCGACGCGACCAGCGTCCCCAGCCGCTCGGCGCGCTGCGGCTGGGCCGCCCGCCTGGCGCGCATGTCGTACAGGTGCCCCACGATCGCGCCGAGCGTGAGCGCCGCCGTCGCCGACATCGGCAGGTAGATGCCGATCGCCACTGCCAGCGGCGGCAGCCGTCGCCATTTCGCCAATCCCAGCACCTCGTCGAGCGCGACCAACGCGATGCCGACGCCGACGCCGATGCCGATCATCTTCCAGTTCAGATTGTGCCCGATCATGCCCTGCGCCAGCGCGCTGATCAGCGTCGCCTGCGGCGCGTTCAGCGCATGCGCCGTTGCGCCGGGCGCCCCCGCAAAGCCATAGGCCGCGCCCAGAAGGTTCAGCACCGGCGGAATGATCGCCGCGCCCGCCACCACGCCGATCAACAGCGCGATCTGCTGGCGCCATGGCGCCGCGCCGACCAGCTGGCCGGTCTTCAGGTCCTGGAGGTTGTCGTTGGAGATCGTGGCGACGGCGAAGACGATGGCGGTGACGATCAGCGCGAAGGCGACGATGGGCTGTGCCGGTCCCGGCCGCACCACCAGCAGCAGCACGCCGGCGCACGACACGATGGTCAGGATGCCGACGCTGCTGATCGGGCTGTTCGACGATCCCAGCAGCCCCGCCATATAGCCGCACACCGCTGCGATCAGGAATCCGGCGATCAGCACGAAAGGCAGCGACACCGCGGTGAGCAGCGCCGCTTGCCCGCCGAGCCCGGCCTCGCCGGCAAAGCGCAGGATGACGAATCCGGCAACGGCAAGGCAGGTGACGGTCAGGCCCAGGATCCACGCCCCGTTCAGATCGCGGTCGCGCCCGTCGTCGCTCGCCGCGATCCTGGCGCGCGCCGATGCCAGCGTGCTCACCAGTCCGACGGCCACGGGTCTTGCCAGCTTGATGAGCGACCACACCGCCGCCACCGCGATCGCGCCGGCGCCGATGAAGCGCACCTGGTGCTGCCAGATGCTGTGCACATGGTCGGCGAACGCCAGGTCCGGCTCCGGCATGATCGCGGTCAGCCACGGCACCGCGACGCCCCAGGTGAGGATCAGGCCGAGCAGCCCCGCCAGACCGACGCTCAGCCCCACCAGGTGTCCCGCGCCGACCAGTGCCAGCGAAAACTGGATGTCATAGGAGCTGCCGCCGCTGCCGCCATCGGTGCGGAACGCGCGCTGGATTTCGCCGGCGGCGATCTGCGTCGCCGCCAGCACCACCATGAACAGCGACGCCACCGCGCCCAGCACCACTGCGAGCAGGCCTTCGCGCGCCTCCGCCGGATCGGCCGGCGTGCCGTCGTCGCGCACCCCGGCGCCGACCTTGAGCACTTCCGCCGCCGCGACGCCTTCGGGATAGGGCAGGTCGGAATGCGTCACCAGCGCGCGGCGCAGCGGGATCGTGAACAGCACGCCCAGCACGCCGCCCGACAGGCAGATCAGGAACGAGGTCCAGAACGGAAACCCCGTCCACCATCCGATGATCACCAGGCCCGGCAGCACGAAGATGATCGACGACAGCGTCCCCGCCGCCGACGCCACCGTCTGCACGATGTTGTTTTCCAGGATGGTCGAATTGCGGAACAGGCTCAGCACCGCCATCGATATCACCGCCGCCGGGATCGAGGAGGCGAAGGTGAGCCCGACCTTCAATCCCAGATAGAGGTTGGCCGCCGTGAACACGAAGGTGATGAGCACGCCGAGGACGAGGCCCCGAGCGGTAAGCTCGGCGGCGGCGCGGGTCGGTGATGGCGGCATGATGGTTCTTCGATGGGATGCCCGGCGAACCTACACGATGCCCGAAGCAACAACACAATCTTCTCCCTCGCCCCCGCGAAGCGGGGGAGAGGGCGGGGTGAGGGGGTGTTGAGGTCGAGCGAAATTTCCAAGAAATGTCCGCGCTGCCGATACCGAGCGCAATCGCAACGTCCGCGCTTTGCGTCAGGCACCCCCTCACCCAACCCTCTCCCCGCTTCGCGGGGGCGAGGGCTACAAGTGTAAAAAAAGAGGGAGAGCTTTCGCTCTCCCTCTCCTTGCGGCGCACCCGTTGCCCCAGATGCGCCGCCGCGGACTGTGAAGCTTTTTACGGGCTGGTCGAGTAGTGCACGATCTGCGCGCTGTTGCCGACCGCCGAGGAGGTGACGCCGACGCTGCCGCCGACATTGTGCACTGTGGCGTTGACCGTCGAGAACACGTTCGACGCGTTGTTCTGGATGATCCGCGTCGGCGAGCTCAGCGCGTTGGTGTCCTCGGTGTAGATGTTGCCCGAGGCGCTGGACGCGATGGCGACGTCGCCGGCGACGTTGTTCACCGTGGCGTTGACCGACGAGCCTGGATCGGAGGCGTTGCAGGTCTGGGTGCTGTTGACCGCCGTCACCGCCGGATCGGTCGAGACATCGGTCGAGTTGCAGAACGCCTGGCCGCTGATGCTCACGCTGCCGCCCACATTGGCGACCTGGGCGTTCACGTCCGAGCCGATATTGGTGCTCTCGTCGTCCTGCGTGCTCTTCACATGGGTATCGTCGAAGGTGACGATCTCCACCGAATTGCCGCCGCCGCTGCCCTGCACCACCACGTCGCCGGCCACGCCGTTGACCTTGGTGTTCACCGTCGACCACTGGGCGCCGAAGGTGATCTGTCCGTTGAGGACCGTGCTGCCCGCCACCGGCGTGCCGGCGGTGCCGCCGTTATTCTGACCCGCGAAGGCCGCTGCTGGCAGGATCGCTAGAACCGTAGAAGCGATAAGGATCTTGGCGAGACGCGTCATTGTTGTGTTCCTCGTTGCGGGCCGTGACGGGCGCATTGGTGTAGGTGGGCATCGGGGCGCGGTCGTCGGCGCCGGCGAGCGGATCGGTCGGTGCGGCGCACGAACCGGACGTGTGGTAGAGGCGGGTCGTCATCTCCAGGACGGCGCGCTCGATCACCGAGCGGACCGCGAGCTGGATCGGCTCCAGGGCGCTTTCGCCGACGCTGGCGTCGAAGAAGTTCGCGCCCAGGAAGTCGAACACGCCGGCCGAGACCTGGTGGCCGATGATCTGCTTCTGGTAGCTGATCACGTCCACGACCTGCAGCGTCTTGGTGTCGACGAGACGAAGGTCGAGGCCGACATTCATCACGTACATGTTGCCGCCGACCTGGCCCTTGAGACCGTTGGTGGCCGTGCCGCCGCCGTCGCCGCTGGCGCCTTCCGAGCGGATGTTGAAGTTCAGCTCGGTGATGCCGCCGACGAGGTAGTAGTCGGAGCCCGGGATCGAACCCGCGATGATCTGGCGATAGTCCGGACCACCGGGGGCACCGCCCGCCGCCGCGTCCGCGCCGATCAGGCGGTTGTTTGCGTATTTCAGCTCCATCTCGGCGACCGAGGTGTCGAAGCGCTCGACCAGCTGGACGCCGGCCTTGGAGAGGCCGCTCATCGCCATCAGGGCGGCGCCCTGGGTGATCTTGCGGCCGGAGTTGTCGCTTTCCGCCTTGCCGGTGTAGTCGGCGATCTGGCCGACCGCGATGCGGATCGGGCGCTGGGCGGTGTAGCCGGCCATGCAGCGCAGGGCGGCCGAGTAGGGCGTCTCGTTGGAGATCACCGGCGAGCCGCCGATCGGCGCCGTGTAACGGCCCGTAACCGGATCGGCCGACGGGCTGATGCAGCCTTCGAGGGCGATGGCCGCGATCAGGAGGACCAACGGCTTGAGGAGATGTTTTCTTCCGCGACGTGTCATGGGAGGGGCTTCCCTTACTTTCGTTCGTTAGTGGCCGTTCACAGAATTGGTGGCCGTTACCGTTCCGTTGTTGGTCTGCGTTGCGTTGACGACGACCGTATTGTTGTTGCCGACGGTCACGACGTTCAGCTGGTTGCCGATTGCCGTGGCGTTTCCGTAAGCCGTACCTGCACCGCTCGTGCCAACGCCGCCGGCCGACGCTGCCCCATAAGCGGACGCGCTGGCGCCGGCCGAGGGACCGAAATTGGCACTGGTGAACTGGCCGTTCACCACGGTGAGATTGCCGTTGGCATCGCGCAGCGACGGCGTGGCGGCCTGGTTTTCCTGGCCGGCGGTCATGCCGTAAGGCGCGTTGTAGCTGGAGGAATTGCTGTAATCGCCGGCGGTGGCGGCGCCCGCAAAGGCGGCGCTGGCCAGAAGGGCGGCGGCGAGTGTCTTGAGCGTGGTCTGCATGGCCTTCACCTGCGAAAATCTCTTGCGCAGGGAGGAGAGCAACGGCCGTGCCAGTCCCAAACACGGATCGGGACCCTTTGGCGATGCACCCGTGTTCCAAACCAACACACCGCTGCATTATTTTGGGGCGCTCCCGCTCTCTTTATCCTCCCCCGTAAACGGGGGAGGATAACGCGGCGGGCCGTGGTAAACCCCGCATTGACCCTTTCGCACCGGACCTCGCATGGCCACGCTGGAATTCTTCTTCGACTGCTCTTCGCCCTGGACCTATCTCGCCTTCACCCGGATCCAGCCCATCGTGGCGCGCACCGGCGCCGACATCGTGTGGAAGCCGATCCTGGTCGGCGGCGTGTTCAACGCCGTCAACCGTGAGGTCTATGAGCGCCGCGCCAACCCCGATCCGCGCAAGGCGGCGCACAGCGCCAAGGATCTGCAGGATTGGGCGAAGCTGACGGGCCTCAAGATTGTGATGCCGCCGCCGGTCTTCCCCGTGAAGGCGACGCTGGCGATGCGCTGCGCCCTCGCGGCGCAGGACGAAGGCAAACTCGTCGAGTTTTCCAGCTGCTGCTTCTACGCCTATTGGTCCGACGGCAAGGACATCAGCCAGCCGCAGGTCATCGCGGAGATCTGCGAAACCGCCGACCTCGACGGCCCACACATCCTCGAGCGCAGCCAGGCGCCGGAGATCAAGGATCGCCTGCGCGCCAACACCGACGACGTGATCGCCCGCGGCGGTTACGGCTCGCCGACCATGTTCGTCGACGGCACCGACATGTATTTCGGCAATGACCGCATGGAGCTGGTCGAAGCGGCGCTGTCGCGCTGAGGATCTTCCATGTCGTTCGAAGACGAGCCGCCGCCCGCGCGCCAGCCTTTCCTGAACGCGCCCGCTTCGGTGCTGTGGCTGATCGCGGTCTTTATTGCGGTCTATGCCGCGCAAGCCCTGTCGCCGCCGGACGTCGCCGGCCGCATCGCCGCCTATGCATTAGACCCGGCCGACTATGCGGCGCGGATCGTGGTGCCCGGGCTCGGCACCGTGACGCCCAGCCTTGCCGAACGCATCGCACCGCCCTTCAGCCACATCTTCATGAACGTCAACCTCTTTGGACTGGGGTTCACCTGCGTCTGGCTGCTGGCGTTCGGCTCCCCGGTCGCGCGGCGCTTCGGCGCCGTGCCGTTTTTCGCCTTCTTCCTGCTGTGCGGTCTCGGCGGCGCCGCGATCTTTGTCGCGCTGTGCTGGGGACAGGATATCCGCATCGTCGGCGCCTCGGGCGCGCTGTCCGGCCTCGTTGCAGCCTCCAGCCGCTTCATGCAATTCGGCGCCGTGCCCGGTGACGAGGAGCCCGAACCGTTCGCTCCGCTCGACGCGCCCCGGGTTTTCGCGTTCGGCGCGGTCTGGATCGTCGCGAGTTTGGCGCTTGGCGGTCTCGGCATTGGCCAGCTGGGCGCGCAGCAGACGTTCATCTGGCAGCCCTTGGTCGGCGGCTATCTTGCCGGCCTCATCCTGTCCGGACCGTTCGAACATTATTTCGGTCATGCCGCCCGGCTTCGCCGCGCCGGTGCTTGAACGCCGGCGGCGGCGCCCTAGATAGAGTGTGCCGCCGCGCTCAGGAAGCCGATCATGTCCGATGCCCCCAACTCCGCCGGTCCTTCGTCGCAAGCCGTGGTTCCGGATCGCCCGCCATTCCCCGTGGTGCGGCTGATCTATGCGATCGGTTTCGGATTCATCGCCTGGCTCGTGCTGCACATCATCTTCCTGCTCGCCGTCGTGCAGTTTCTGCTGTTCGCGGTGAACGGCCGCCGCAACGAAGAGCTCAAGAGCTTCAGCAACACGCTGCTGCAATATGAATGGGAGCTTCTCGCTTACATCACCTTCGTGCGCGACGAGCAGCCCTTCCCCATCGGCCCGTTTCCCAAGCACGCCTGATGCGTGCTCCGTAGGCGGACATTTATTCATTCATTGTTTAATGAGCTAGTTTGTGCACTTGCGAATGTGCACGTGCAATAAATCCAGCACGCTTAATTGCTGTGGCATTATGGGTACAAAGCGCTTCCGATTTCATGCGCGATACGTCGTCAACACGATAATGTTCTTGCTCGCTCGCTGAGCTTGCTCATATCGTTCCAATGCCGAATTGCGTCGCATAGGGTCCGCCCGGAAACGAGCGGGACGCAATAACGGCATCAAGGCTTCGTGTGTCATGCGAAGCCACAACGGGGAGCTCCAAATGCCTGCAATGCGTTCTATCGGGACCGCGCGTTCCGCCACGTTTATCAGTGCTTTGCTGATGTCGACGGCCTTCACGGTTCCTGCCTTCGCGCAGATCGAGACCGTGGTTGTGACCGCCGAACGTAAGGCGGAAGACATCCAGACCGTTCCGATCGCCGTCACCGCGCTCACCGGCGCCGACCTCAAGTCGAAACAGGTCAACAGTTTCCGCGATCTGCAATTCCACGTTCCGTCCGTCACCTATACGAAGTCGAACTTCGGCGGCGCGCAGTTCCAGATCCGCGGCATCACCACCCAGTTCGGTCTCGGCGCCGCCATCGCGCAGAACCAGAACGACATCTATCTCGAAGCCCCCGCCCTCGTGACCGGCCAGTATTTCGACGTCGATCGCGTCGAAGTTTCGCGCGGTCCGCAGTCGACCTCCTACGGTCGCGCGGCGACCGGCGGTGCGGTGAACATCATCACCTCCAAGCCGAACCTCGATGAGTTCCAGGCGCGCGCCTCGTTCGACTACGGCACCTACAACACCATGAAGCCGGAGTTCATGGTCAACGTGCCGGTGATCGACGGCGTGCTCGGCGTGCGTATTGCCGGCCTCGGCGTCTTCCATGACGGCTACGAAAAGAACGACTATGTCGGTCCGCAGATCTATCCCGGCAGCCCGGTCGACAAGAACATCAACGGCCAGGGCACGGCCTCGGGCCGCGTCTCGGTCCGGTGGGAGCCCAGCGCCGACACCACGATCGATCTGACCGGCGAAGTCGGCTACGAAAACGACAACCGCGTCCGCGGCGACAAGCAGGAATGTCATCGCGACCCGTCGGGCGTCATCGGCTGCTTGCCGGACGCGCTCGGCTTCCAGCCGATCAACGTGCTCTCGACCCTGGGCGCCACGCTCGGTTCCAAGCAGGGCATCGCGGCGGTCTTGAACAGCGCGGCCTTCGGACAGCCCTTCAGCACCGCGCAGACGGTCGGCAACACGCTCGGCCTGTTCCAGCTTGCCGGTAACGGCGGCGCCGGCGATCCCGCCGGTCCGGCCGGTGCGGCGCGCCTGGGCATCTCGCTCTTCGGAAATCCGTTCAGCACGGGTGTCGCTCTGCCGTCGCCGCCGTTCCCGGCCGGCTCGCAGGGCATGACGCCGGAGCCAGTCAACGGCATCGGCACGGGCGCCGGTGGCGTCGTCTCGCCGGACATCCTGCGCTCCAACACCGCGTTCAATCCCAAGTTCAAGGGCACCAACGCGGTCTACACCCTCAACTGGTCGCAGACGATCACCAGCTGGCTGAAGTCGACCCTCGATGTCGGCTATGCCAACGGCTATCAGTTCACGCAGCAGAACTACAACGACGCCACGCCGGAAAACATCAGCTCGCTGATCGGGCCGGCGGTCGGCGCGTTCCAGGCCGCGTTCGGCAACAACACGCCCGTCCCGCATGCCGGCTTCGTCAACGGCGGCAATTCGGGCGGCGCCTACAATGTGTACTTCTCGACCCCGGGCGCCTTGCCGATCTCGAACACCTACTACAACGGCAAGTTCGGCTCCTATGCCGGCATCATCGATCCGGCGCACGGCATCCTGACCCGCACGCCGTACTTCTCGGCCTATGACGAGGACGATTTCTCGTCGCGCGAGTGGACCGGTGAGCTGCGCTTCCAGACCTCCTTCGAAGGCCCGCTGAACTTCTCGGCCGGTGCGTTCTGGATGTCGTTCGACAGCCGCAACCAGTACTGGGTTGCGTCCAACGGCCTGGACTATGAATCGATGGTCCTCGGCGCGTTCGTCGGCAGCGGCTTCGCCCCGCTGATGGATGCCTCGACCAGCTATGACGGCGAATATCGCCGTGGCGCGGTGCAGTCGCGGTCGGCCTTCCTCGAAGGCACCTACGACATCATCCCCGACACGCTGCGCTTCATCGCCGGCGCGCGCTACAACGACGACCGCTCGAGCGTGCAGACCACGCCGATCGCCGTCGGCGGCCTGCTGCTGGGCAACACCTCGACCTTCGCGGGCAGCCCGTTCCCGGCCGGCTTCGTGCCGATCGGCACGCCGAGCTGCACGGCCAACGGTGGCATCCAGGTCACCGGCTGCGTCGGCTTCCCCGGCACGTTCCGCGAACCGACCGGCATCACCGGCCAGGCGAACAGCGTGACGGACAAGTGGACCGGCCGCGCGACCTTGAACTGGACGCCCAAGCTCAGCTGGACGGACCAGACCTTGGTCTATGCGACCCTGTCGCGCGGCGAACTCGCCGGCGGCGTCAACAAGGCCCAGGGCACCGCGACGCTGGTCGTGCCCTCGGTCTATCAGCCGGCCACGGTCGACGCGGTCGAAGTGGGCACCAAGAACACCCTGCTCGACGGCACGCTGCAGGCCAACCTCGACGCCTGGTACTACAATTACGAGAACTACCAGGTCGGCATCATCGACAACCGCGCCGCCCTCACGTTCAACATTCCCGCCCATCTGTACGGCGCGGAAGGTGAGTTCGTGTGGCAGCCGGAAGACGACCTCGCCTTCAACCTGACGCTCTCGCTGACGCGTTCGCAGGCCGGCACGGCCTACGCCGTCGACCAGCGCAATCCGACCGGCGGTCAGGCCAACGCGATCCTGGTCAAGGACGTCACCAACGGTTCGCTCTGCGTCGTCCAGCCGACCACCGCCGGTTCGACGGGCCATACGCCGGGCGAGTCGAGCGCGCTGCATGTCAACAACTTCTACCTGCCCAACGGCGGCAACGCCTCCATCGACGCGCCGTTCGGCGTGCCGCTGGTCAACTACGGCCTGTGCACGGCGACGGCGACCTACGCCACCGCCGCCAACCTCGCGACGGACGCACCGTGGTTCGTCCCGACCGTGGCGCACCCGCTGCCGACCTACGAAGATGCTCTCGAGCACTTCGGCTTCCAGTACTCGCTGGCGACCAGCACGAAGACCAACCTGCCGATCACCAGCGGCGGTTCGGTCATTCATGACGGTACCGGCATCGGCCAGAACCTCGCCGGCAACCGCCTGCCCGACGTCCCGAATGCCCAGGTCGGCTTCGGTGCGCAGTGGACGGCGCATCTGGGTGGCGACTACACCCTGGTGCCGCGCGTCGACTACTACTGGCAGTCGTCGATGGAATCGCGCGTCAACAACGACCCGGGCTCGGACTACATCGCCGCCTGGGACACGATGAACGCGCAGATCCAGCTCAACGCGCCGGACAGCGCCTGGTACGCCAAGGTGTTCGCGACGAACATCTTCGACAAGCACAACCCGACCGGCGTCTACCTGACGGACCCGACCTCGGCCCTGTTCACCAACGTGTTCTCCGAGGACCCGCGCGTCGTGGGCGTCTCGCTGGGCGCGAGCTGGTAAGCAGTCCAAGCCTCTCAAGGATCAGGGCGCCGGGAAACCGGCGCCCTTTTTCTTTGCTCCGGCCGCTCGCGTCCCGGCGCCGGCTTGTGCCGCCGCCTGACCGCAGTGTCGCTGGTACCGGGCCTGCCGTTCCGCCGCCGCGCCGGATGGACTAGCGTCCGCCTCCAACCGCCAGCAGGAGACGCGCATGGAAACCCGCAAACTCGGCAAATCCGGCATCGCCGTCTCGGCGATCGGCCTCGGCTGCAACAATTTCGGCGCCATGAAGGTCGATGCCTCGCGCCGCGTCGTCGACGCCGCGCTGGACGCCGGCATCACCCTGTTCGACACCGCCGACGTCTACGGCAACCGCGGCGGCTCGGAAGAGCAGCTCGGCGAGATCCTGGGTGCCCGCCGCAAGGACATCGTGCTCGCCACCAAATTCGCGATGCCGATGGACGACAGCGGCGCCAAGTCCGGCGCGTCCGCCGCCTATATCCGCGAGGCCTGCGAGGCCAGCCTCAAGCGCCTCAAGACCGACTGGATCGACCTCTACCAGCAGCACCGCCCCGATCCGGGCACGCCCATCGAGGAGACGCTCGGTGCCCTCGACGACTTGGTGAAGCAGGGCAAGGTGCGCGCCATCGGCAGCTCCAATTTTTCCGCCGGCCAGCTCGCCGCCGCCCACGCCGCGTCGCGCGCCAAGAACCTCGCCGCCTTCGTCACCGCCCAGGACCAGTACAGCCTCGTCGTCCGCGGCATCGAAACCGAGCTTGTCCCCGAAATCGAGAAGGAGGGCATGGGCCTGCTGCCCTACTTCCCGCTCGCGAGCGGCCTGCTCAGCGGCAAGTATGAAAAGGGCAAGGACATCCCGGCCGGCACCCGCTACGCCCGCATGGACCGCTTCGGCGAGACCTACATGACCGAGGAGAACTGGGTCATCGTCGACAAGCTCACCGTCTTCGCCACCGCGCGCGGCCACACCTTGCTCGAGCTCGCTTTCGCCTGGCTGCTGGCGCGGCCTTACCTCTCCAGCGTCATCGCCGGCGCCACGCGCCCCGAGCAGGTCGCGCAGAACGCGCATGCGGCGGCGTGGAAACTGACGCCGGGCGAGGTCGCGGAGGTCGACCGCATCACGGCGAAGGCGGCGGCTTAAAGCGCTTCGTTTAGAAACACGTCTCCCACAACCGTCATGGCCGGGCTTGTCCCGGCCACCCAGGATCACCCCTGCGGCAGTTGTGATCTTGGATGGCCGGCACAAGGCCGGCCATGACGATGGGGATTGATCACGTGCAATCCAAACGGTCGAAATCTACTCCGCCGGCTGACCGCGCGCCGCGTCCGGTGCCGCCGGCGCGCTGCGGCCGCCCCACAGCCTGCGCCACTGGAAATGCGCCACGCGGCCGCCCGCCTCGTCGAGATAGGTATAGATCACCGGCGTGATGTAGAGCGTCAGGAGCTGCGACACCATCAACCCGCCGACCACCGCGAGACCCAGCGGCCGGCGCGTCTCGGCGCCGGCGCCGAAGCCGATCGCGATCGGCAGCGTGCCGACCAGCGCCGCCATCGTCGTCATCATGATCGGGCGGAAACGCACCAGCGCCGCCTCGACGATCGCCTTCTCCGGCGAGATGTGTTCGGTGCGCTGCCGGTGCAGCGCGAAGTCGATCATCATGATCGCGTTCTTCTTGACGATGCCGATCAGCATGATCATGCCGACAAAGGCATAGATCGACAGCGGCGAGTCGGTCCCGGTGATGCCGATCGTGAAGAACTGATGGAACAGCCACAGCGTGAACAGCGCGCCGACCGCCGCCGACGGCAGGCCCGACAGGATGGTCAGCGGGTGGACGAAGCTCTCATACAGGATTCCCAGGATGATATAGACCGTGATCAGCGCGATCGCGAGCAGAAGGCCCATGCCGCTCAGCGAGCTCTGGAACGCCTGCGCCGTGCCCTGGAACGAGCCGCTCACCGTGTCGGGCAGGTGCAATTGCTGCTGCACCCGCGCGATGGCGCTCACCGCGTCGCTCAGCGAATAGCCCTTGTCGAGGTTGAACGACAGCGTCACCGCCGGCAGCTGGCCCTGGTGGTTGACGCTGAGCGGCTGGGTCCCGGGCGACAGCTTCACCACCGAGGTCAGCGGCACCAGCGTGGTGGCGCCGCTGCTCGTGCTGCCCGTCGTCGCGCCCGGCGTGGCGGACGCCGACAGGTAGAGCCGGCTGAGGTCGGCCTGGTCGAACTGGTACTGCGGCAGCAATTCCATGATCACGAAATACTGGTCCGACGAGCCGTAGATCGTCGACACCTGCTGCGTGCCGAACGCCGCGCCCAGCGCCGTCTCGATCTTCGCCGGCGTGATGCCGAGCGATGCCGCCTTGTCGCGGTCGATGGTCACGTCCACCGAGGGCGACGACAGATCCAGGTCGCTGGTCACGTCGAGGAAGCCCGGCGTCGCCGCCAGCGCGTTCATCAGCTTGACCGACGAATCCTGCAATTCGGTCTGGTCGAGGTCCTGCAGCGTGTACTGGTACAGCGACTTGGCCGGCCGCCCGCCGATCTGGATCGCCGGCGGGTTCTGCATATAGACGTTGATCCCAGGCACGCGCGACAGCTTGGGCCGCAGCTGGCGGATGATCTCGTCCGCCGAATCGCGGCTGCCGCTCGGCGCCAGCGGCAACAGGATCGTGCCGGTGTTGGTGCCGGTGCGCGGCCCGCCGCCGCCGACGAACGACATCACCGCGGCGACGCCGGGCTGCTTGGCGGCGATGGCCGCGATGCGCTGCTGGTACTGCACCATCTTGAGGAACGAGGTGCGGTCGGCGCTCTCGGTCGTGGCGCGGATCTGCCCCTGGTCCTGGGTCGGGATGAAGTCTTCCGGCACGACGTAGAACATGCCGATGGTCGCGACCAGGCTGACGAAGAACAGCACCGAGATGAAGCGGCGATGCTCCATGCTCCAGTTCAGCGAGCGCTCATAGCCGCCCTGCACGCGGTCGAACATCCGCTCGCTGATCTCGTAGAAGCCGCCCGGCTTGTGCGCCCCGGCGGCGCGCAGGAAGCGGCTGCACAGCATCGGCGTCAGGGTCACCGACACGATGCCGGACACCACGATGGCGAGAACGATGGTCACCGCGAATTCGTGCAGCAGCCGTCCCACGATGCCGCCCATGAACACCAGCGGGATGAACACCGCCGCCAGCGACACCGTCATCGACAGGATGGTGAAGGCGATCTCCTTGGCGCCCTTCACCGCCGCCTCGTGCGGCTCCTCGCCTTCCTCCAGGTGCCGGACGATGTTCTCCAGCATCACGATGGCGTCGTCGACCACGAAGCCCACGGATAGCGTCAGCGCCATCAGCGACAGGTTGTCGAGGTTGTAGCCGAGCAGCGACATGCCCGCGAAGGTGCCGATGATCGCGATGGGCAGCGCCAGCGAGGGGATCACGGTGGCCGACAGATTGCGCAGGAACAGGAAGATCACCAGCACGACCAGCACGGCGGCGATCAGCAGCGTGGTCTGCACGTCGCTCACCGACGAGCGGATCAGCTGGCTGCGGTCGTACAGGATGTCGAGCTTGAGCGAGGCGGGCAGCTGCTTGTCGAAGGCGGGCAGGATGCCCTTGATCTCGTCCACCACCTGGATGGTGTTGGAGCCCGGCTGGCGCTGCACCGCCAGCACGATGGCGCGCTCGCCATTGTACCAGCTCGCCGACAGATTGTTCTGCACGCTGTCGATGGCGCGGCCCACGTCGCGCACCCGCACCGGCGCGCCGTTCTGATAGGCGATGATCTGGTTGTTGAACGCCGCGCCGGTCATCAGCTGGCCGTTGGCGTGGATCAGCGTCGCCTGGGTCGGGCCGTTGAGCTGGCCGGTGGCCTGGTTGACGTTGGCGCCGGCCAGCACGCTCGCCACCTGGTCGATGCCGATGCCGCGCGCCGCCAGCTGCGCCGGATCGATCTGCACCCGCACCGCGTATTTCTGCGAGCCATAGACGTTGACCTGCGCCACGCCATTGAGAGTCGAAATCTCGCGCGCCAGCAGCGTCTCGGCATATTTGTCGACGTCCGACATCGGCAGCGCCGGCGAATGCAGCGCGATGAAGATCACCGGCTGGTCCGACGGGTTCACCTTGCGCAGGGTCGGCGGCGACGGAATGTTGGTCGGCAATTGCCGGCTGGCGGCGGAGATCGCCGACTGCACGTCCTGCGCCGCCGCGTCGATGTTGCGGTCGAGGTCGAATTGCAGCGTGATCGTGGTCGAACCCGCCGAGCTCGACGAGGTCATCGAGCTGATGCCCGCGATGGTCGAGAACTGGTTCTCCAGCGGCGTCGCCACCGCCGAGGCCATCGTGTCGGGATCGGCGCCGGGCAGGCTGGCGCTCACCGTGATGGTCGGGAAGTCGACGTTCGGCAACTCGCTGACCGGCAGGCTCGAATAGCCGAACAGGCCGAAGATCACGAGCGCCGCCATCAGCAGCGTCGTCATCACCGGCTTGTCGATGAACTGGGCCGAGATGTTCATGCCGAACCTGCTTACTTTTTCTGCGGCGGCGTCTTCGTGACGGTGACCGGCTTGCCGGGCACGACCTTGAGCTGGCCGTCGGTGATCACCATGTCGCCGGGCTTGATCTTGCCCTGGATCGCGGCATCGGTGCCGTCGTCATGCACCACCGTGATCGGGACCATGACGGCTTTGCCGCCGCGCACGACATAGATGAAGCTGGTGCTCGGCCCGAGGTTCACCGCGTCATGCGGCACCACGGTCGCGCCCTTCAGGCTGTCGAGCACGACGCCGACATCGACCAGCTGGCCGGGCACCAGCGTGTTGTTCTCATTGCCGAAGGTGGCGCGCAGCTCGACGGTGCCGCTCTTGGGATCGACCTCGTTCCCCACGAAGTCCGCGGTCGCGGTCAGCGGCGCATCGGTCGAGCCCTGCTGCGTCAGCGTCACCTGCATGCCCTGCGTGCCCATGCGCTTCTGGATGCGCGGCAAATCGGCTTGCGGCAGGTCGAAGGAGATCTTGATCGGTTGCAGCTGGGTGATCGTCACCAGCGCGCTGCTGGTCGTGGTGGTCCCGGTGGTGGTCGCGATCCCGGCGGCGGCCATGATCTGGTTGCCCGGCTGCACCTGGATGGCGCCGGTCTTGCCGTTGATCGGCGAACGGATCTGCGTGTAGCTGAGATTGAGGCGGGCGGTGTCCGCCGCCGCGACGGCGACGAGATAGGCCGCCTTGGCGTCGTCGGCGTCCTGCGGCGCCACGGCCTTGAGCTCGAGCAGCTTGGCATAACGCTCCGCCTTGGCCTTGGCCGAGGCGAGCGAGGCGTTCGCGCTGTTCAGCGCCGCCTGGTACGGCCCCGGATCGATCTGGAACAGCAGGTCGCCGGTGTGGACCATCTGTCCTTCGGTGAAATACGCCTTGAGCAGCTGCCCCTGGACCCGTGCCGTCACCTGCACCGTGGCGGTCGACACCACGGTTCCGATCGTATGGTCGACCACCGCGACGTCCTTGCGCGCAACCTGCTGCACCACAACGGGCGGCGGCGGCGGCGCCTTGGGCTTGGACCCGCCGAAGATCGAATAGAGGATGAAACCAAGGAGGACGACCGCGACCACGCCCAGGATCGCGCGCCACAGCCAGGTGCGCCGCGCCGGCTGCGGCACGTCCTGCACGAGGGCGGGGACGGTCTGATGTTCGGGGACGCGGATATTCATGAACTCAATCCAAAGGCCGGCCGAGGATTTTCCCATGGGGCCTTCGGCCAAGACCCGCTTCGTTCGCCAGTGTTAACGGGCGAACGCTGCTCCCGGCGCTTCTCCTAGCACGGTCATGGACGAATTCCAGACGGCGTGTGTCTTAAACTGTCGCGGCGCGGCGAATCGGGGCTAAATCCGTCATCTAACTGTCTTTTTAAGCACTTTTGGCGCTCAAATCCTGCTGAGCTTTGTTGCACCTGCGTCCATGTGTTGCCCCGGCAGGAGCCCCTCTATATAAGCCCGCGCTTCCCAGACGAGCGCCGCATCCCATGGACATCCGCAACATTGCCATCATCGCCCATGTCGACCATGGCAAGACCACGCTGGTGGACCAGCTCCTGAAGCAGTCGGGTTCCGTCCGTGAGAACCAGCACATGGACGAGCGCGCCATGGACTCCAACGACCAGGAACGCGAGCGCGGCATCACCATCCTGGCCAAGTGCACCTCGGTCGAGTGGCACGGAACCCGGATGAACATCGTCGACACCCCCGGCCACGCCGATTTCGGCGGCGAGGTCGAGCGCATCCTCTCGATGGTCGATGGCGTCGTCCTTCTTGTTGACGCGGCCGAGTCAGTCATGCCGCAGACCAAGTTCGTGCTGTCCAAGGCGCTCAAGCTCGGCCTCAAGCCGATCGTCTGCATCAACAAGATCGACCGCTCCGACGCCCAGCCGGACGTCACGCTGGAATCGATCTTCGATCTGTTCCTCGCCCTTGAGGCGAACGACGACCAGCTCAACTTCCATTATCTCTACGCCTCGGGCCGCAATGGCTGGGCGGTCAAGGAACTGACCGACGAGCGCAAGAACCTCGACCCGCTGTTCCAGCTGATCGTCGATGACGTCCCCAAGCCCAAGCCCATCGCGTTGGCCGGCGACGAGCATCCTTTCAAGATGCTGGTGACGACGCTGGAAGCCGACAATTTCCTCGGCCGCGTGCTCACGGGCCGCATCGAATCCGGTGCCATCACCGTCAACCGCCAGATCAAGGTGCTGAACCGCGACGGCAAGACGGTCGAGCGCGCCCGCGCCACCAAGCTCCTCGCCTTCCGCGGCCTCGCCCGCGTGCCCGTCGAGCGCGCCGAAGCCGGCGACATCATCGCCATCGCGGGCCTGACCGACGCCACCGTCGCCGACACGCTGTGCGACATCAACGTGGAAGAGCCGATCCCCTCCAACCCGATCGATCCGCCGACCCTGGCGATGACGATCTCGGTCAACGATTCCCCGCTCGCCGGCCGCGAAGGCGACAAGGTGCAAAGCCGCGTCATCCGCGACCGCCTGCTGCGCGAGGCCGAAGGCAATGTCGCGCTCAAGGTGCACGAGACCGGCGAAGGCAATTTCGAGGTCGCCGGCCGCGGCGAGCTCCAGCTCGGCGTGCTGATCGAATCGATGCGCCGCGAAGGCTTCGAGGTCGCGATCTCGCGCCCGCGCGTCCTGTTCAAGACCGAGAACGGCCAGCGCATGGAGCCGATCGAGGAAGTCACCGTCGACGTCGACGATCCCTATACCGGCGTGGTGATCGACAAGATCAGCCAGCGCAAGGGCGAGATGACCGACATGCGCCCGACCGGCGCCGGCAAGACCCGCATCATCTTCACCGCCCCGGCGCGCGGCCTGATCGGCTATCACGGCGAATTCCTCACCGACACGCGCGGCACCGGCGTGATGAACCGCATGTTCTCCGGCTACGCGCCGCACAAGGGCAGCGTCGGCGGCCGCACCAGCGGCGTCCTGATCTCGACCGATGACGGCGTCGCGGTGGCGTACGGCCTCTGGTACATCGAGGAGCGCGGCAAGCTCTTCATCGTCCCCGGCACCAAGGTCTACCAGGGCATGATCATCGGCCAGAACGCCAAGGACAACGACCTCGACGTCAATCCCTTGAAGGCCAAGCAGCTCACCAACATCCGCACCACGTCGAAGGACGAGGCGGTGCGATTGACTCCCATCGTGCCGATGACGCTGGAGCAGGCGATGGCCTACATCCAGGACGACGAGCTGGTCGAAGTGACCCCGCTCTCGATCCGCATCCGCAAGAAATTCCTCGATCCCAATTTGCGCAAGCGCAACGCCAAGCAGGCGGCGGATTAGGGCCTGCCGACTTTGACCCGGGTCTTGCGGTGGCTGGCGAAGTAGAGCCGCAGCACCCAATTCATCTTGGTTTGCCAGCCCTTGCCCTGGCCCCTGAACCATTTCACGACGTCGTCGTCGAGGCGAATGGTGACGCTTTTTTTGCCGGGCCGATGATGTAGCCCGACATAGACAGGGCCTTTGATCTCAGACCATTCGGAAATATCGCTGGTATCGATTTGGTCGTCTGACATGGCCTCAAGAGATGCGAGTTCCCCGCGCATCTCAGCCGTCATCTTCGGTATACCCTTGATACGCACGACGTTCTCTCGGGGTGGCTTTGCGCGCCGAGATGATGCGGATGACTTCGCAATCTTCTTCTTCGTATGTCGTGTAGGTGACACGGACGAGAAGCCGTCCAACTTGTCCAATGGCCGTCCAGCGGATTTCTCCATGTTCGTCACCTTCGACTTCTTTTTCGGCCAAGCTGTCGCCGAACACCTGTGCAGCAAGCGAAAAACTTATCCCGTGTTTACGTTTGTTCGATTCCGCCTTGCGCGGGTCCCATTCGAAACGAACTTCTGGATTTGTTCTGTTGGACCGCGGCATCAGGATTACCCTTTTGAGCCGGCGGGCCATCGTGGCCCTTCTCCGAAGTTGTAACTACATTTGTAACTACATTGCGACGCGCGGTCAATCTCGTTTCAACCCCAGCCGGCCCGCGATCATGCCGTCCACCATGCGCTTAGGCAGGGTGTTCATCAGGAAGTTCTGCAGCGGCTCCGGCGTCACGGTGTAACGCGTCTTCGGCTTGGCCGTGGTCAGCGCGGTGTGCACGACTTCGCCGAGTTTCTCCGGCGGCAACCCCTTCTTGCCGTTCGTCACCATGTACTCCTTCACCAGCGTCAGCGATTTGAAGTACGGCGTGTTGGCGTAGATATTCGCGTCGACCTGGTCGGCCTTGTCCCAGATCGGCGTCGCGACCGCGCCGGGCGCGACGATGATCACGTCGATGCCGAAGATCATCAGCTCGCGGCGCAGCGCCTCGCTCATCCCCTCGAGCCCGAACTTCGAGGCGTTGTAGGGCCCCAGGAACGGATTGGCATTCTTGCCGCCGACCGACGAGATCATCACGATCCGTCCCGGTTCGCCTTTGAGCGAGCGGTCGGTGCCCAGCAGCGGCGCAAACGCCTGCGTCACGATCAATTGCCCGGTGAGATTGACCGCGATCTGCTGGCGAAATTCGTCGAGCTTGAGATAGAGCAGGGGCCCGGCCACCGCGATGCCGGCATTGTTCACCAGCCCCGCCAGCGTCCCGCCGCCCAGCGCCGCCGCGACCTGCTCGGCGCCCTTGGCGACCGCCGCCTCGTCGGTCACGTCGAACGCCACCGGCACGAAATTCGCCCCGAATTCCTTGGCGAGCCGCTCGCCATCCGCCGGTTTGCGCACGCTGCCGAAGACGCGGAAACCCTTCTGGATGAGAACCTTGGCGATGCCCCAGCCGATGCCGGTGGACGAACCCGTGACGACGACGCTTTTCATGTGCTGCCCCTGTGTTGCCTGCCATGCAATATAGGGCGCCTTCGAGGGATTTGCCCGCCATGGACGCCGACACCATCGCCTTCGCCCACCGCCTCGCCGACGCCGCGGGTGCGGTCATCCGCCCCTATTTCCGCCAGCGCCTCGACGTCACCGACAAGCGCCCGATCATCCACGGCCAGCCGGTGTTCGACCCCGTTACAGAGGCCGACAAGAACGCCGAGAAGGCGATCCGCGCGATCATCGACCGCGAGCGCCCCGACGACGGCATCCTGGGCGAGGAGTTCGGCGAGAAGCCGGGCAAAAACAATCTGCGCTGGACCCTCGATCCGGTCGACGGCACGCGCGCCTTCATCAACGGCCGCCACGAATGGGGCTCGCTGATCGCGCTCGAGGACAATCTCGTCCCCGTCCTCGGCATCATCGACCAGCCGGTGATCGGCGAGCGTTTCATCGGCCACGCTGGCCTGACGCAGCTGCATTTCAAAGGCGCCGCCCAAACGCTCCACGTGCGCAGATGCACCAGGCTTGCCGACGCGATCCTGTGCGCCACCCATCCGGACGGCTATTTCCAGAAAGAGGAGCGTGATGCCTTCCGCCGCGTGCAGCGCGCCGTGAAGATGACCCGATGGGGCGGCGACTGCTACATTTTCGGCACGATGGCGCTCGGCTTCACCGATCTCATCATCGAATCCGCCTTCCATCGCTGGGACGTCGCCGCGCTGATCCCGGTGATCGAAGGCGCCGGCGGCGTCATCACCAACTGGCAGGGCGGAAGCTGCGCCGAAGGCGGCCAATGCCTCGCCGCCGGCACGCCCGAACTGCACAGGGCAGCAATGGAATTGCTGAACGCTCAAGGTGCCGGATGAAATTTACATTCCAGAATTTGCAAACCAGGCCGGTGAGGCTGGGCATTGAGCCCTGGGCCATGGCCGAACCAGTGCCGCCCGACGGCAAGGTCCAATTCGAGGTGTCCGATAGTCCACCGCCGGAAATCGAATTTGCCCTCACGGAGAACGGCGATCCCGTCATTTGGGTGGTTTCGGACATCGTCCGCTTTCGCGCGCAAGGCAAGGATCGGGAGTTCAAGACCTGAGCGTGCGCCGCTAGACGCCGTTCGCCGCCACAAATTCGTCGAACGCCTTCCAGAACCGCTCCCGGATGGAATCGTTCTCCATCAGAATCTCGTGTTCGGAATCTTCGAAGTCGGCATATGTCCCGTGCGGGAGGCGCTTCGCGAAAGCGCGTTCCGCCTCGGTCAGCACGATGCGGTCCTTGCCCGCGCCGCACACCAGGACCGGCGTCTCGATCGCTTCGGCATAGCCCGGTGCCATCACCCGCGCCATCGACAGGCTCGCCGCCTTCAGCCAGCCCCAGGTCGGGCCCGCCAGCCTGATGTCGGGAGTCTTCGCGATCAGATCCTGCTGCCGCTGCCAGCGCCGCCGGTCCGACGTCACCAGATTGTCCTCGAACTTCAGCTTGAGCGGATCGCGCGCCTCCATGCCCAGCACCCAGTCTTCCGACCGGCCGATCCCGTTCATCAGCGCCGTGATGCCGCTCGCGAACCACGCCGGATAGCCGCGCGTCGACACCGCCAGCATCGGCGCGCTCAGCACCGCGGCGCCGAAGGCGCGCGGCCGGTCGTGCAGGGTGCGCAGCAGGATATGCCCGCCCATCGAATGGGCCAGCGCCAGCGGCGCGCCGGCGCCGATCGGCTTGACGACCTGCTCGAGGAAGGTCGCGAGGTCCTCGTCATATTCCTTGAAGTCGCGGACATGCGATTTGCGCGTGTCGGCGCAGGCCCGGCTCGACATCCCCTGGCCGCGCCAGTCGAAGGTCGCGACGCAGAAGCCGCGCGCCTGCAATTCGCCGATCACCTCGCCGTATTTCTCGATGAACTCGGTCTGGCCGTGCAGCAGCACGCAGACGCCGCGCAGCGGCGCGCCGGCCGGCGCCGCGAAGGTCGCGGTGCGCAGCCGCGCCCCGTCCGGCGTCACGATGAAATGCGGCGAGAAAACCAGATTGGCCAAGAGGGTCAGCCGCGCGCCTTTTGCAGCACGGGACCCAGCTTCATCGCCAGCCCCATATCGCCCGCGACCTTCAGCTTGCCCTGCATGAACGCGGATGTGCCGTCGAGCTCGCCTTTGACCATCTTCTCGAAGTCGGCGAGCGACACCGAGATCGTGGTGTCCGCCGCCTTGCCGCTGCCGTCGCTGACCGTGTTGGGCGTCGACTTGCCGTCGACCAGCACGCTGCCCGCCTCGCCGAAGTCGAATTTGAGCGTGCCGCCAAGCCCGGAGTTCTCGCCGATGGCGCTGCCCATCTGGCTGATGATCTGCTGTACGACAGGCGAGCTCATGGTGGTTCCTTCCCCGGTCCGCCCCGCCTTTTCGACAAGGCAATTGCGCGAAGTATGAGCATTTTGACGGGTCCGAAACAATCGGCCCCGGGGCTGTCACATTGCATTGCCCGCCCAATCGGCAGAACCTTGGGCTCGGGGAAACGAAAGGACAGCGCCATGTCCGTCAAAGACCGGCAAGCCTTGGCCGCGATGTTCGCCGCCGGCTCGCCCATCGAAAATCCGGACCTTGCCGCGCAGCGCGTGCAGCTCGACGCCATGGGCGCGAATTTTCCGCTGCCCGATGGACTGGAGGTCGAACCGGCGCGCATCGGCGGCGTCGCCGGCGAATGGGTGCGCGCCAAGGGCGTGCGGCGCAACGATGCGGCGCTGCTCTATCTGCATGGCGGTGGCTATGCGATCGGCTCGCCGCGCTCGCACCGCCACATGCTCGCGCCCTTGAGCGCCGACGCCGGCGTGCCGGTGTTCTGCGCCGATTATCGCCTCGCGCCGGAGAACAAGTTTCCCGCCGCCGTGGAAGACGGTGTCGCGGCTTACAAGGGCCTGCTCGACAGCGGCATCGCCGCCGACCGTCTCGCCATCGCCGGCGACAGCGCCGGTGGCGGCCTCACCATCGCGACGCTGGTCGCCGCGCGCGACAAGGGCCTGCCGCTGCCGGCTTGCGCCGTGGTGTTCTCGCCCTGGGTCGATCTCAGCCTCGGCGGCGAATCGCACCGCGCCCGCGCCCGGCGCGATCCCATCGTGCAGAAGCCGGGCATCGATGCGATGGCCTTAGGCTATCTCGGCGATGCCGATCCCAAGACGCCGCTCGCCTCGCCCGTGTTCGCCGATCTGAAGGGCCTGCCGCCGCTCCTCATCCAGGTCGGCACCGAGGAAGCGCTGCACGACGACGCCGTCGCGCTGAAGGCGCGCGCCGAGGCCGCCGGCGTCGAGGTCTCGTTCGAATCCTGGGGCGGCATGGTGCATGTCTGGCACGCCTTCCATCCGATCCTGGCGGAGGGCCGCGACGCGCTGGCGCGCGCCGGCGCCTTCCTCAAAAGGCGCATCGCATGAGCCTGGCGGACGACGACGAAGCCCCCGCCGCCGCGAGCGCGCTGCCCAGCCACGCCGCCGAGGCGCGCGACCTGCTCGGCAATTTCTGTTTCTACCTGCACTTCGCGGTGATGATCTACATCGTGATCGGCTGGGGCGCGCCGTGGCATGCGGCGCTGATCTTCTATCTCGCCTTCCTCCCCGCGGTCGCGATCCAGTGGCAGTTCAACAAGAATTCCTGCGTGCTGAACAATCTGGAATCGCTGATCCGTTCGGGCCAATGGCGCGACCCGCACAACAAGGAAGAGGGCGCCTGGCTCCTCACCCTCGCGACGAACGTGTTCGGCTATCCTTTCAAGGCCTGGCACATCGACGCCTTCACCTATGGCCTGCTGCTGGTTCTGTGGACTGCAGGGCTCAGCCATTTGCTGTGGTGGTAAGCGCGGGGCTGCCCATCCTTCGACAGGTTCAGGATGAGATCAAAGCTCAATCCTCATCCTGAGCTTGTCGAAGGATGGCGGCATGCGCCGCGAGCCGTCAAAGTTCCCGTTTTCCGCCCCTTGAAGCCCTTGGCACTCCTTCCTACCTAGTGCTTGTCGGACGGCCCCTTGTGGCGTCCGGCGCCTGCAAACGGCCCGGTCCAGCGTGGACGGGCCCAAACCACAACGCTTTTTGGAGGTTGTAACCATGCGTGATTTTTCCCCCTATTTCCGTTCGACCGTCGGCTTCGACCAGCTCTTCAACCGCCTCGAGCAGGCCGTCGAAGCGGGCAACGGCTACCCCCCGTACAACATCGAGCGCAGCGACGAGACGCACTACCGCATCTCCATCGCGGTCGCCGGCTTCGCCGAGAAGGACCTCAACGTCGAAGTCCGTGACGGCGTCCTGACCGTCGTCGGCAAGCGCGAAGATGGCGCCGAGAAGACCTCCTACCTGCACCAGGGCATTGCAGGCCGCGCCTTCGAGCGCCGCTTCCAGCTTGCCGAGCATGTCGAGGTCCGCGCCGCCAAGCTCGAGAACGGCCTGCTGCATGTCGACCTGGAGCGCGTCGTTCCGGAAGAGAAGAAGCCGCGCCGCATCACGATCAACGCGCCGGAGCTGAAGACGATCGAAGGCCAGGCGAAAGCCGCCTAAGCCGACTGGTTTAACGACGTTTTCCTAATCGGATGACAGGGGCCGGGTATCGGGTTTACTGATATCCGGCCCTTTTCGTGATGCGTTAACGAACATGCCCAGCTGGCAAAGTTCCTTTGTCGACCGCCTCTCCCGCATGGGCCGCCCGCGCGGCGCCGCGGCGGACACCGAGATCGCAGAGCTGCGCCGGCAATATTCCTACCTCTCCGAACGCTTCGGCGCCCCGCCGCGCGAAGCGACCTTCGAGCCCGCCCAGGTCGGACCCTTGAAGGGCGAATGGGTGCGTTGCCCCAATTCCTCGCCCGACCGGCTGGTCCTCTATTTCCACGGCGGCGGCTACATCGCCGGCTCGCCGGAGACCCACCGCGCCCTCGTCGCCCGTCTGGCCCAGGCCGGCGAGGCCACCGTGTTCACGCTCGCCTATCGCCTCGCCCCCGAATTCGCCTTTCCCGCCGCGGTGCGCGATGGGATCGACGCCTATCGCCATCTCATCGCCCGCAACATCTCGCCGCAGCAGATCGTGTTCGCCGGCGACGGCTCGGGCGGCGGTCTCGCCTTCTCGGTGCTGCACGCCGCGCGCAACGCCAATCTGCCGATGCCCGCCGGCTGCGTGGCGATGTCGCCTTGGGCCGACCTGTCGCTGTCGGGCTGGTCGGTGCTCCAGAACGGCAAGTCGGACAGCGCGTTGAACTGGGAGCTGCTGTTCGTCAGCGCTCGGCATTATCTGAAGAAGACCAACCCGTCCGATCCCTACGCCTCGCCGGTGTTCGCGAACTTCAAGGATTTCCCGCCGATCATGGTGCATGCCGGCAGCCTCGAAATGCTGCGCGACGACGCCTCGCGCCTCGGCGACCGCGCCGCCGATGCCGGCGTGCCGGTGAGCATCGAGATCTATGACGGCATGCAGCACCTCTTCCAGGGCAGCCGCAGCGTCCCCGAGGCCAAGGTCAGCCTCCAGCGCCTCGGCCAGTTCATCCGCACCCGCACCGGGGCGCAGGAAAAAGCCGCGCAGTAAAACCTGCCCGAATACTGTCCTGCTCTTGCCCCGAATCGCGGTCGGTGTCCTGCTGTTCCACAAGCAGACTCGGCTTGGGGGCAGGTCATGGCGTCTTCTGTATTTGCGCGTGCTTTGAAGATTCTCGCCGTGGCGGCTTTGGCGAGTGTCGCGTCGGGACAGATGGCGTCCGCCGGAACCCGTGCGGCGCCGGCGTCCGCGTCGCTCCGGCAAAACCAGGAGACCTGGCGCGCCGCCATGGCGCGCGTGCCGCAGCCGAAGAAGGGCTGCTTCAAGGCATCCTATCCGGCACTCGCCTGGCAGGAGGTCGCGTGCATCGCCGCGCCGCGCCGGCCCTACGGCCCCACGGTCGGCGGCGGCATCGATTTCACCGCCCAGGTGAGCGGCACGATCTCATCGGCGACCGGCTCGTTCGACACCGTGTCCGGCGTCACCGACGAGGAAGGGTTCGGCAACGTTCCCAACACCTATTCGCTGCAGCTCAACGCGAGCTACTTCACCTCGACGGCGGTGTGCGCGGGCGCTTCGGTCCCCGCAAATTGCCAGGGCTGGGAGCAGTTCATCTACACCAACACCGGCTCGGTGTTCATCGAGTACTGGCTGATCCATTACGGCCCGAGCTGCCCGCCGGGCTGGACGTCTTCAGGCCCCAGCTGCTGGATGAACGGACCCGCGACGGCCGTTCCGGTTCAGCCTTTGTCCAATCTCGGCCAACTCACCATGACCGGCACCGCCGGCGCGATGGAGTCGGCCCAGCTGTTCACCGGCAGCAATCTCTACACCGCGCCCGGCGACGACAGCATCGTCAACCTGGCGCAAGGCTGGAAGATCGCCGAGTACAACATCTTCGGCGATGGCGGCCAGACCCAGGCGGTGTTCAATCCGGGCTCGACCATCGTCGTGCGCACCACGGTGCACAGCGGCACGATGATGGCGCCCATGTGCCAGCTCCAGGGCTATTCCGCCGAGTCGAACAACCTGTCTTTGGTGGACACCGCCGCCGTTCCCGCCGGCCCGGCGCCGGCCGTCGTCTTCACCGAGACCAACATCCCCGGCGGATTGCCCGGCTGCGCCGCCGCGACGGGCATCGGCGACACGCATCTGACGACCTTCAACGGCTTGCTCTACGACTTCCAGGCCACCGGCGACTTCGTCCTCGCGCAAGCCGGCAGCGATTTCACGGTGCAGACGCGGCAGGCCTCCGGCGCGCCCACCTGGCCGAACGCAGCGGTCAACACCGCCGTGGCGGCACGCGTCGGCGCCGCGCGCATCGCCATCTGCCTCGCGCCCGCGCGGTTCGCCATCGACGGCAAGTCCGGTCAGTTGGCCGACGGCCAGTCGCTCGCGCTGCCCGGCGGCGCAAGGGTCTCACGGGCCGGCAACGTCTATGTCATCGCGGACAAGAGCGGCGATTATGTCCGCGCCGAGCTCGACGGCAGCTACATCAACGTCGCGGTCGGCCTCGGCCATTGGCCGCAAGCGAACGTCCACGGCCTGCTCGCGAACGCGAATGGCAATGTCGATGAGATCGCGCGGCGCGACGGAACCGTGCTGCACGAACCGGTGTCCTTCGCGCAGCTCTACGGCGCCTATGCGCAAAGCTGGCGCGTCACGCCAAACGAGTCGCTTCTGACGCCCTGCGGCGAACGCCCGGTGGAGAGCAGTGTCCCGCTGAAGCCGTTCTACGCGGGCGATCTGGATCCCCGCGTCGCCCGCCGCACGCGTGCGGTCTGCGTCGCGGCCGGCGTCAAAGGACAGGCGCTGCTCGATGCCTGCACGCTCGATGTCGCGGTGTTGGGACGTGATACCGCAGCCAAAGCATTCGCCGATCTGCCGCCGCCGGTCGCGGTGGGGCAGGCGACAAGCCGCCGTTGAGATGTTTACTGCGCCGCCGTCAGCGGCTGCGTCGTCTCCGCGAACGCCATCGCGAGCTTTGCGCCCGCAGTGTCCGCGTCGGTGAGGTCGGCGTCGCGCAGATCGGCGTCGTTCAGGTTGGCATAGCAGAGATCGGCGCCCGAAAAGCGCACGCGCCGCAGGTCGGCGCCGCGGAAATCGGCGTAGCGCGCCTGCGCCTTGTCCATCCGTGCCGGCAGCAGGCGCGAATCGGAGATCATCAGCGGCCCGATCTGCGCGTCGCGGAAATCGGCATGGCTGAGCCGCGCCCCGATGAAATTCACGCCCCGCAGATCCGCGCCGCCGAGCTTGCAGGACCGCAAATCCGCGCCGGCCAAATTGCTGCCCTGCAGCGACGCACCTTCCAGATTGAGCCCATAAAATTGCGCCCCCGGCGCGATGAGCGCCGTGAGCGGCTTGCGGCCCAGCGTCGTGACGCCGCGCAGGTCCATGTTGGACAGATCGGCGGGCTTGCCCTCGCGGCCGTCGCTGTCGACCCAGCGGGCATGCAGGTCGAGAAGTTCCTCGATCGACACGCCCGGTGCGAGCCCGGCGGTCTGCTCGGTCAGCGTCTCGCTGAAATCGGCGCCTTGCGTCGTGGCGTGGTCGAGGCGGCAGCCGACCAGGATCGCGCCGTTGAGGTCGGCGCCGGTCAGGTTGCAGCCCGACAGATCGGCGTTCTCCAGATTGGCGCCGCTGAGCTTGGCCTGGCGCAGATTGGCGCGCACCAGGCGGCAGCCCTTCATGATGGCATCGGTGAAGTCGGCCTGGATCGCCACGGCGCCCGACATCTTGGCGCGCTCGAGATTGGCCGATTGCATCAGCGCCGCCGGCATCTCGGACGGCCCGACATCGTGCTGCAGCACGCGCAGGTTCCCGTATTTGTCCTTCTCGGCAATGGTGCCTTCGCGCAGATCGGCCTCGAACAGATCGGCGCTGATCATGTTGGCGCCGCGCAGGCAGGCGCCGCGCAGATCGGCGCGCCGCACGCTGGCATGGCTGAGATTGGCGCGGCGCAGGTCCGCGCCGAAGAAACTCGACCAATCGAGGCGGGCGCCGGAGAAATTGGTTTCTTCCAGGATCGCGCCGGTGAAATCGGCGTCGGCCAGGTTCCGTCCCGAAAGGTCCAGTCCGGACAGGTCGGTGAAGGCGAACACAGCCCGGGCGCCGCCCATCCGGCCCGAATACAGCATCTCGTGGCGCGCCGCGGCGGCCGAGGCTTCCTTCTGGGTCAGCTTGGCAAAGCTGGTGCGGGCAAGGGTGGTCATCGGGCCGGCGGTTAACTTTGCTGCCGGTCCAGTGTGGCGCGGGCGAGGCTAATACCTGATTAAGAAGCTGAAATTTGCCTTTGGAGCGGGCTGCGGCTAGGTGACTTTCGTGAAAATCGGTTATGGTGCGCCCGCGGTGGCCGGTTCCCGGGGGTAGAGGCCATGGCTGAGACGAGGGTGATTCGAGAGCAGGGCCCGGGCTAGCCCCTTTCGGTTTCCATTTTGGCCATAGTTACAAGAGGTTCGACTTGAACAAGCGTACTCTCATGCTGTCGGCTGCGGCGGCTGCGTTGCTCTCTGGTCCGGCCCTGGCCGCCGGCCCCACCGAGATCAAGACCGTCGTCACGACGCCGCAGAAGACCAGCACGACCGGCGACCTGACGATCGATTCCTCCGGCGGCATCAATATCAAATCCGCGACCGACCCGGCGCTCACGATCGATTCGAGCAACACGGTGATCAGCGGCGGCGCGATCACCGCCTCGGGACTGGCGGCCGCGACCGGCATCTCCATCGATACGACCGCCGCCAGCCTCACCGGTTCGTTCACCGACAACGGCCTCATCGACCTGACGGGCACCGGCAACAACAAGACCGCCATCCATCTGACCGGCACCAATTCGTTCATCGGCTCGATCGTCCTGGACAGCTCGACCGTCAGCGTGGTCGGCGATACCTCGACCGGCGTGCTCACCGATCTCGGCACGCAGATGTACGGCGACATGAATCTGGGCGGCACGTTCCAGATGAATTCCGCCACGGCGAATGAAACGACGGCGTCGGGCAACGCGATCGTCCACCTGCTGGGCACGCTCCACGGCAACTTCATCGTCGCCTCGGGCGCGGCCTACAGTTCGGTCGGCAACGGCGCGGAAGGCATCATCATCGGCGGGCCGATCGTGGCGTGCGACACCTCCGTGGTGGCGGGCTGCACCGAGACCGGCACCTTCTCGAACTCCGGTTCGATCAACGTCGTGGGCGTCGTCACCCGCTCGACCACCACGACCAATGCCGAAAGCGGACCGGCCCTGGTCATCGGTTCCAGCATCGCCGGCGGCGTCCTGAACAACGGCCCGACAAGCGGCGCCGATACCACGGGAGCGGCCGTCATCACCGGCAACGGCACCGGCGCCGCCAGCGCCGTGGTCATGTTCTCGCCGCAGGATGGGGTTACGCCGATGACCATCGGGGTGGATTCCTCCGACCTGATCAACGGCACGTTCAGCTTCATCAACCGTGGCAACATCAGCGCAACGCCGGTCGATCCCAATATCGGCTCGCGCGCCATCGAAATCGGCGGCAATGCCACCGCCACCGTCACTTTCGCGGGCGGCTTCTTCAACTCCGGCTCGATCGTCGCGCAGGCCAGCAGCATCTCCCCCGGCTCCCCCGTTTCGGCGATCGGCCTGTCGGTAGACAGCTACGTCACGCTGCCGGAAATCTACATCTCCGCCCAATCGGCTGGCGTCAGCGCCAGCGCGGGCTCGATCACGGCACAGATCGCGGGTCCCGAGGGCGGCTCCGCCGTCGCGATCCTGATCAATGGTGCGCCGGTTTCGAACGGCTCGACCACCACGGTCGTCACCCACGTTCCGACGATCACCATCGAATCCGGCGCCCGCATCGCGGCCAGCGCCACGGTCACCGATCCCACCAGCACGGACGTGTCCGCGCTGACCGCGATCGGCATCCGCGATGTGTCGAACTCGCTGACCACGCTGAACAATTTCGGCACCATCTCGGCGACGACGACCACCCTCACCAACGGCGTCACCGCGGTGGCGCATGCGGTAGACACCTCGCTCAATAACGTCGGACTGACCTTCACCAACACCGGCACGGTGGTCGGTGACGTGCTGCTCGGATCGGGCAACGATTCCTACACGGTCCAGGGCACCTCCAGCTTCATCGCCTCGCAGAACGGCGCGATCAATTTCGGCTTCAGTGCCGCGGGCGGCGCCGATTCGCTGCACGTCGCACAGTTCGCCAATGTCGCCGGCGCCATCACGGCGCAGGGCACGCTCGACGTGCAGGTCGACGGCACCGGCACGCTGACGGTGGAGAATGTCGGCACCACGCTCGCGACACGCGACTTCGCGGTTGCCGGCGGCACGACCACGACCAATGCCGGCACGCTCAATATCACGGTGTCGCAAGGCGCCGGCGTGCCGGTCATCACCGCGTCGGACGCGGCGACGCTGGGCACCAACGCCAACCTCACCGTGACCTATGGCAGCTTCATCAACACCGGCGGTTCGTTCACGCTGCTCTCGGCGCCGCACGGCCATTTGAACATCGATCCGGCCGATGTCGCCCGCTACAACGCCGAGGTCGGCGGCACCGGCGGCACGCTGCCCTTCTTGTTCTCCAGCGCCGGCATCCAGCGCGTCGACAATGTCGGCGGCCAGGACATCCTGCAGCTCTCGGTCGTGCCCAAGACGGTGGGTCAGCTCGGCCTGACCGGTTATGGCGCGGCCCTGTTCTCCACCGCGAACATCGCGGTCGCGACCGATTCGGCGCTCGGCGCCGCGATGATCGCCGGCATCAACTCGCAGGCCCAGGCCCAGTCGGCCTACGACGCCTTTGCCCCCGACGTCTCGGGCGGCGCGCGCGAAATCGCGATCTCGCTGACCGACCAGGCGAGCGGCGTCGTCGCCGCGCGCCAGCGCGCCTTGCGCCTGTTCGGCAAGCAGCCCGGCGACCTGACGCTGTGGGGCAACGAGTTCGGCGAATACATCAGCACCAAGGGCGGCAACGTCACGCAGGACTTCACCGGCGCGACCCAGGCGCTCGAGCCCGGCTTCAAGGACCACGGCTTCGGCTTCTCGCTCGGCCTCGACGAAGGCTCGGCGAACAATGGCTGGTACGGCGCGGCGTTCAGCTTCTACACCGGAGACATCTCGGAGGGCGGCGACCGCACCTCCAAGACCAGCACGCTGTGGTACATGCTGTCGGGCTATACCGACTGGCGCGGCAAGGGCCTGTTCCTCGATACCCAGGTCACGCTCGGCTACGGCAATTTCAAGGGCAAGCGCTTCCTCGACCTGACCATCCCGATCACCGGCTCGACCACCGGCACCACGTTCGAACGCGAAGCCGACAGCAAGCGCGCCGGCCTCATGGCCTCGATCGGCGGCACGCTCGGCGCGATCATGAAATACGGCTCGACCACCGTCATCCCGCAGCTCTCGCTCGACGGCATGTCGATGCGCGAGGAGGGCTACACGGAAATCAACGGCGGCACCGGCTTCAATTTGGCGGTCAAGCCGTATTACGCCAATTCGCTGCGCGTCTTCCTGGGCAGCGAATTCCGCGAGGACATCAACCTGGGCGACTTCTACCTGCAGCCCTCGGCGCGCATCGGCTACCGCTATGACCTGCTCAACGATCCGGTCAAGCTCCACGCCGCCTTCGCCGACATCAACACCAATCTCTCGGGTGACCAGAACGGCGCGCCGTTCACGATCGTGGGTCCCGATCCGTCGCGCGGCGACTACGTGGCGGGCTTCAACATGGCCGCGACGACCGAGAACTGGACCATCGGCCTGAACTACGACTTCGTGCGCGGCAGCCACAACGCGACCGAACAGGTCGGCACGCTCACGCTGCTGGGTCGAATCTAAAAACTTTCCTCCCCCGTTTACGGGGGCTTCGTAGCGACAGCGTACGAAGGCCGATTGAGCGGCAGCGAAATCGGCAGGGGGGACCCCGAAGGGGTGGAGGGGGCGGCCGCCTCGCTCCACCGCTTCGCAGCGGACTACTTCGCCAGTTCGATCAATCGCACGACGTCCGCTTCCGGCGTCGCGAAGGACAGCATGAGGCGGGCGAGCACGCGCCCGTCCTCGGGCACGCCCCAATCGTAGAACACCGCGCCCGCCGCGCGCAGCTTCGCCGCCAGCGCCGCCGGCATCCGCGCGAACACGGCGTTGGCGCCGACCGGATGGGCGATCTCGACGCTGCCGGCCTGCGCCAGGCCTTGCGCCAGCCTTTGGGCGAGGCCATTGGCCCGCCGCGCATTGGCCAGCCAGTGATCCTCCGCGAGATAGGCGTCGAGCTGCGCCGACACGAATCGCATCTTGGACAGCAGATGCCCCGATTTCTTGCGGCGATATTCGAAGTCGCGGGCGTCCTCGGGATCGAAGAAGATCACCGCTTCCGCTGCCAGCGCGCCGTTCTTGGTCGCGCCGAACGACAGCACGTCGACACCGCTCTTCCAGGTCAGCTCCGCCGGCGTGCAGCCGAGCCCCACCAGGGCATTGGCGAAGCGCGCGCCGTCGACATGCAGCTTCATGCCATGCGCCTTGGCCACGTCCGAGATCGCCTTGAGTTCCGCGGGCGTATAGGCGGTGCCGAGCTCCGTCGCCTGGGTCAGGCTGACCGCCGCCGGCTGGTTGTGATGCACGAAGCCTTTCTGGAAATGCTTCAGTGCCCGCTCCAATCCCGCCGGCGTCAGCTTGCCGCCGGCACCCTCGATCGCCGCGAGCTTGGCGCCGTGGGTGAAGAATTCCGGCGCGCCGCACTCGTCGACCGCGATATGCGCCTCGGCGTGACAGAAGATTGCGCCGTGCGGCGGCACCAGGGTGGCCAGCGCCAGCGCATTCGCGGTGGTGCCGTTGATCACCGGATAGGCCGCGACCTCGCGCTCGAAGATTTCGTTCAGCCGCTGGCCGACCCGCGCCGTGACCGGATCGGCGCCATAGGCCGGCGCCGGCGCCTGGCCGATGGCGCCGAGCGCGGCGAGAATCGCCGGCGAAGCCCCGTAATGATTGTCGCTGGCGAAATTCACGAGCCCCTCACCACGCGCCGACATTGGGCATCGAAGTCCACGGCTCCTGCGGCGGCTTGGCGCCGCCCTCCTGCAGAAGCTCGATGGAGATGCCGTCCGGCGAGCGCACGAACGCCATGTAGCCGTCGCGCGGCGGCCGGTTGATCGTCACGCCGCCGTCCATCAGCCGCTGGCATACGGCGTAAATGTCGTCGACTCGATAGGCGAGGTGCCCGAAGTTCCGCCCCCCGGAATAATCTTTCTCGTCCCAATTGTGCGTCAGCTCGACCATCGGCACCGCGTCGCCGCTGTTTTTTTCGGCATCTTCGGGCGTCGCGAGGAAGACCAGCGTGAAGCGACCCATCTTGTTGTCGACCCGGCGCAGCTCCTTGAGTCCGAGCTTCGCGCAATAAAAATCCAGCGCGGCCTCGAGGTCGCCGACGCGGACCATGGTGTGCAGGTAGTGCATGCGAACCGCCTTATGGAGTTATGAGTATTATCCGCATGCTGCTGCGATTTGTGCCGGCCGGGCAACTGCGGCGCTAACGGCTTATGGCATCTGAAGAATCGCGGGTGACGAAAAATCGGTTTTGCGCCCGCCGCATGCGCCGTGGCGCAAACGCGATTGCTGCACTGCCAGAGGCGTATTTCTGCCACCTTGCATCGCCATCCTGTCTTGCGCGTTACAAGCGGTGGAACGATTAGCCGCATCGGCCAAACCGATGTGACACCCCTACAAAACCGATACGTAACGCGTGCAAAATGCCGTGTATCCGCGCTGCGTCCGGTTTGAAGCGTGTTGCCGGCGCCGCCGGGAGTGTTGCGAATTAACTAGCCTGTTCACGAAGTTGCGTTTACCAAATCGAAAGACTGGACCCCCCTTGCGAACCGTGGTTACGTTGGGTTTAAGAAAAAGAGCGCTGGCGGTGACCGGTGCCGGGAGGGGGACGCGTACTTGGCCCAAATCCGCGAATCCCGGTGCCTCATGCGCCGGGATTAGTTTTGTGTAGGCGACGGAAGAATCATGGAACAACCAACACACGATCTTAGAGCTCACGCCCCCACCGCCGCTGCCGTATCGAGCAGAGGCATCGTCACGATCGTCATCGTCGGCCTGCTGCATGTCGGCCTCATCTGGGCGATCATCGAAGGCCTTGCCTCCGGCCTGATCCAGAAGATCCCGCAGGAGCTTGTCGCCGAAGTCGTCAAGCCCAAGGACGATGTGAAGCCGCCGCCGCCGCCGCCGCCGGATCTGGCCAAGCCGCCGCCGCCCTTCGTGCCGCCGCCGGAAATCAACATCGCGACCGACACGCCGGTGACCAACGCGATCGTCGCGGTGCAGCCGACGGCGCCGACGCCCCCCGCGCCGGTCCAGGCCGCGCCGGTCATCACGCCGGCCAAGGCGATCGGCCGTACGCATGACTGCGCCAGCTATTTCCCGGACCTGTCGCGGCGCCTGAACGAAAGCGGCAACGTGCTCATCCATTATGACGTGGGTGTGGACGGTTCCATCAGCAATGTGGGCGTTTCCAAGTCGAGCGGTTCCGAGCGCTTGGATAATGCGGCCGTTTCGTGCGTTTCCTCCAAGTGGCGCGATAGCCCGGCCACGCAGGGTGACACACCAGTCGCATCGCCCAATCACCAGGCGATCATTCAATTCACGCTTCACTAAATCGGCGATTCCCGTCGTCATTCTGGATACACGGAGTAGTACAAAATGATCTTGAAGAACCTGACGATCGCAGCCGCTTTCGTCCTGATTTCCGGCCTCGGCGCGAGCCCTGTGCTGGCCCAGAGCGCCCCGCCGGCCGAGCCGACCATGGCGGCTCCCGCCGGTGCCCCGCCCGCTGGCGGCACGATGGCGCCTGCCCCCGCCGCGACACCGGCTCCCGCCCCGGCCCCTGAAGTGAAGGCCCCGGCGCCCACGCCGGCCGCCGGCACCTCTAGCCCGTACGGCCTCATCCACATCGTCCAGGAAGGCAATCCGGTCTCGATCACCATCCTGGTCCTGCTGGCGATCATGTCGGCCGGCACTTGGTACATCTTCTTCATGAAGTTCGCCGAGCAGTCGCGCATCCTCAGCCAGGCGCGCACGGTCGAGAAGCGCTTCTGGACCTCGGGCACGCTGGCCGAAGGCGTCGACAAGCTGCCGAAGAACTCGATGTTCCGCTCGGTCGCCGATGCCGGCATCCGCGCCTCGCAGGGCGGCACCAGCCTGGTCGGCCTCAACGACTGGATCGCCATGTCGCTGACCCGCCAGCTGGAAGACGCCAATTCGCGCCTTCAGAGCGGTATCGCCTTCCTCGCCTCGGTCGGTTCGACCGCGCCGTTCGTCGGTCTGTTCGGTACGGTGTGGGGCATTCTGCAAGCCCTGATCTCGATCGGCGTCGCCGGTCAGGCCTCGATCGACAAGGTCGCGGGTCCGGTGGGTGAGGCGCTGATCATGACCGCCCTCGGCCTCGCGGTCGCGGTGCCGGCGGTGTTGCTCTACAACTACCTCGTCCGCCGCAACAAGGTCATCCAGGAGAAGCTCAAGGGCTTCGCCGGCGACCTGCAGACCTACCTGATCACCAAGAGCAAGTAAGGCCAAGGGACGCGTAGAGCGCGGAGATTCATCCATGGCTATGAACGTTCAGAACGACGATCACAGTGATGATCCGGGACTGAACACGACCATCAATACCACCCCGTTGGTGGACGTGATGCTCGTGCTGCTCATCATCTTCCTGGTCACCATCCCGGTGATCGTGAAGGTGGTCCCGGTCAACCTGCCCAACGCACGCAACATCGCGACGATCACGAAGCCTGAAAACATCGTGATCGCCGTGACGGCAGACGAGAACGTGTACTTCAACAACCAGCTCGTCGAGACGAGCGAGTTGAAGGACAAGTTCGAGGACTCGCTGCGGCGTGCGCTGGCCACCGGCCGGCCGCTTCCCGAGGTGCATATCCGCGCCGACAAGAATGTGCGCTTCCAGGCCGTCGGCCGTGTCGTGCTCGCCTGCCAGATCGCCGGCATCCAGAAGGTCGGCTTCCTGACAGAACCGCACAACGACCAACCGTAATCATCGAAGGCTCGAGTAAAGGTATCGCCACATGGCAATGAATATCGGTAACGAGTCCGGCGAAGGCGAGGTCATGGTGGAGATGAACACCACCCCGCTGATCGACGTGATGCTCGTTCTGCTGACCCTGCTGATCATCACGCTGCCGATCCAGACGCATGCCGTGAAGCTCGACATGCCCAAGCCGAATGTGAAGCCGCCGCTGGTTCCGCCGGTGGTGGTGACGCTGGTGGTGGATTTCGACGGCACGGTCTTGTGGAACGGCACGCCGGTGGATCGCCCGACGCTGGATCAGTATCTGGAGTCGGCCTACAGCGACGATCCGCAGCCGGAAATCCATCTGCAGCCGAACCGCCTGGCGAAATACGACAAGGTCGCCATGGTTCTGGCGGACGCGCAGCGCATCGGCGTGACGCATATCGGGTTCACCGGTATCGAAACGATGCAATGAAGTGAGGGGCGACCGTGGTACAGGGCATGCGGTCGCATGCGTCCGGGACCGCGCATTTGGAGTAGAGGTCTCTATAATGTTGTCTAATACGTTGCGTGCCGCTGCGGCGGCGTTTGTTCTGGGCACCGCCGCTGTCGCGGTGTCGACTGTCGCCTTCACGGTCTCCGCTGAAGCCGCGGCGCGTCCCGCCGTCGGCAAGGTGCTGCAGGAAGCCATCCGCGCCGCCGGTGCCGGCAATATGGGCGCCGCCCGTTCGGCCGTCTCCCAGGCCGAAGGCATGAGCGGCCTGACGCCCGGCGACCACGCCGCGATCGACCAGGTGAAGCAGTATATCGCCGCCAAAGCGGGCTCGGGCGGCGGCGGCGGTTGCGCCGGCCTCTACCTGAAGAACGACTATCGCGGCGTCATCGCCATGCACGGCCGCGACGCGCAATGCATGCAGCTCACCGCGCAGTCCTATTACCTGATGCACGATTATGCCGGCTGCACGCGCTACATCCGCGACGAGCTGGCAGGCAGCGCCAACGAGCAGGAGCTCGTGATGATGCAGCGCTGCGCCTATGAGAGTCAGGACAATGACGGCCAGCGCGCCGCGCTGGAGCAGCTCGTCGCGCGCACCAACAACCCCAAATATTGGAGCGACCTGCTCGACGCCACGGCCGGCAGCAAGGGCCTCAGCGACCACGGCACGCTCGACGTCTACCGTCTCAAGCTGCTGACCGGCTCGCTGACCAAGCCGGAAGACTACAGCCTCCTGGCGCAGCTCGCGCTGCAGCTCGGCTTCGCCGCTGAATCGGCGAACGTCGTCCAGAAGGCGTTCGATGCCAAGGTCCAGATGGGCGGCCGCACCGGCGCGCTCCTGACGATGGCCAAGGGTCAGGCCGCCTCCAACGCCGCCACCGCGCCCAAGATCATGGCGAGCGGCAATGGCGACGCGCTGGTCAAGCTCGGCGAAGACGCGTGGGGTCAGGGCCGCTTCCCCGACGCCGTGAACCTCGTCAAGTCCGGCATCGCCAAGGGCGTGACCGACAAGGCCAATGCCCAGATCCGTCTCGGCATGGCGCTGCTCGGCGCCGGCCAGAAGGCCGATGCCATCCGCGCCTTCGCCTCGGTCAACGATCCCAAGCAGAAGGTCATCGCCCACGTCTGGGAAATCTACGCCCGCACGCACTAAGGGCTGATCTCGACCCAATCGAAAAAGCCGGACCTCGCGGTCCGGCTTTTTTGTTGGTGCTGGGTACTCTTGCATCCAAAAACTGTCATGGCCGGGCTTGTCCCGGCCATCCAGGATCGCCCATGCGGCACGGCGCGTATGGATGGCCGGGACAAGCCCGGCCATGACGACTGCAAGTAAGTCCATTCAAAGCGGCTTGGCATAAGGAATTCCCCGCGCTTCGAGAGCGAGGCCCGCTACCGCATCCCCACCTTGGTCCCGCGCCCCACATTGCGCATCAGCCACAGATAGGTCCGCACATCGGTGTCCGGCGGCGCCGCGACGCCCGAGCCCGGCACATGCGCGTTCAGCTCGCCGAGCGAGAAGCCCATCTGCACGTCATAGGTGCGCTCCAGCTGGTTGCGCAGGTTCTGCTCCGCCGCATACCAGGCGCGCTTGCCCGCGCCGTCCTCGCAGCTCGCCAGCTCGCGCGCATCGGAGGCGCCCCAGCGCCGCTCGATGCAGTGATAGGGATCGAACGACATCGCGAACAGCCGGCGCCGCGCCTCCTCATAGCCGAACGAGATCACCGCGCCGTCGGTGCGCGTGTAGCTGATCCGGCACAGCGCCGCTTGCCGGTCATACGCCGTCAGCATGTCGACGGCGAGCGTCTGGCCCTTGTATTTCAGCTTGGGATCGTTCGCCTGGTACAGCGCCATGAAGCGCGTGACCTGGTCGCGCAACTCCTTGAACGCCGTCTTCAGCCGCGCGTCGCGCGACGGCGAGGAATAGACCTCCCAATCGCCCTCGGTGCCGTAGATGTTGGAGGGCAGCCGGTCCGGCTCGCGCGCGTTCATGATCCCCGCCGCGATCGCCACTTTCACCGCGTCGGCGCGATAGCCCAGATCGGCGCAGTTGGATTCCACCATGTCGTGGACTTCCTTGAGCGGATCGAATTCCAGCGCCCCGCCCGCCAGCCGTGCCCGGACATAGTCATAGTAATCGAGCGCCTGCTTGTTCAGCGTGAAGGTCGCGTCGCGCCACGCGCTGTCCTCCGGCCGCGCGCCGTTGCCGTAGAACTGCTCGACCGAGAAATCCGCGATGTCCTTGTTCGCCGGCACCACGACATGCCCGCCCGAAAGCGTGCCGTCCCGCTGCCGCACCGCACCCACCAGCACCGGCGAGCGCCAGTTCTTGAACCCCGCGCCCATCGCCGGATAGGCGCGCACGAAGCGCAGATCGTAAAACCCGCGCGTCATCGAGCTGTCGGGATGGGCATCCATGTAATGGACACGCCCATCCGGATCGACGCGATAGACGGTCGCCAGGTGCCCGTTGGGGTCGTAGATCACCGTGCCCGGCCGGATCGATTTGGGCGTGATCGCCGGCGAGTAGAAATCCTGCGGCAGCGGTTCTTCGAGCTCGGGATGGATGCGATACGTCGCCGACGAGATCGCGCCGCGCAGCGTGTCCATCATCGCATAGCCGCTGCTGTCGCCGGTCTGCACCGTGACGCGCTCCGCCACGGCGTTGCCCTTCGCGGTGTAGCGCATGTCGTGGGTATGCCCGCGCGGCTCGACCTCACTGACATAGGCGAACGGCAACCCGCGCTTCCACGCGTAGTAGAAGCGCAGCTCATAGGGCAGGTCGGCGCAATCGGCGCGGAAATAGATTCCGTCGGGATCGGTGGCGCGGAACGGGTTGCCCGATCCGTGCAGGCAGCTGTCCACCGTGCGGCATTCCGAATCGCCGATCGACTGCAAGAACTCGCCGAAGCCGCGCTCGTCCTCCGCCGTCCAGTGATCGTAGCGCACGAAATAGAGCGACGAGGCGGCGACCGTCGGCGTCACCTCCACCGGCGGCGGCGCACCGTCCGCGCCGCACAGCAGCAGCGCCGACAGCGCCGCAACGAACCCCAACCGCCTGTCCACACCCGTCCCCTTGCTGACCGGAACGGTAAAGAACAGGCCCACGGCGTCAAGCGTGGCCGGTTTGCATCGCTCGCGATATAACGGATCGCCCGAACATGGTTACCGCCGCGATGGACGCTTTTCTGACGCCGCCGGAAAGCGAAGCGCTGCTGCTGTCGCTGCGCATCTCCTTCGTCGCGGTGTTCGGCGCGCTGCCCTTCGCCGTCCTGGCGGCGCTGCTGCTCGCCCGCACCCGCTTCCCCGGCAAGACGCTGGTCGACGGCCTGATCCACCTGCCGCTGGTCCTGCCGCCGGTGGCCATCGGGTTCCTGCTTCTGATCGCGTTCGGCACGCGCGGTCCCGTCGGCGGTTTCCTGCTTCACACGCTCGACATCCGCCTCGTCTTCAGCTGGACCGGCGCGGCGCTCGCCTCCGCCATCATCACCTTTCCGTTCCAGGTTCGCGCCATCCGCCTCTCGCTGGAAGCCATCGATCCGGGCCTGAGCGCCGCGGCGCAGACGCTCGGCGCCGGCTGGTGGGACCGGCTCCTCAACATCACGCTGCCGCTTGCGCTGCCCGGCATCGCCGCCGGCATCATCACCGCCTTCGCCGCGAGCCTCGGCGAGTTCGGCGCCATCATCACCTTCGTGTCCAACATCCCGGGCGAGACGCGCACCTTGCCGCTCGCGATCTACACCGCGCTCCAGGCGCCGGGCGGCGAGGCCGAAGCGATGCGCCTCTCGCTGATGTCCATCGCGCTCGCGCTGATCTTCATGACGCTGGCCGAGTTCTTTCAACGCCGCACAAGGCTGCGCGCATGAGCGTCGAGATAACGCTGCGCCACGATTTTCCCGGCTTTGCGCTCGACGTCGCGTTCGCGCTGCCCAAACCCGGCGTCACCGCGCTGTTCGGCGTTTCCGGCGCCGGCAAGACGACCATCGTCAACGCCATCGCCGGCACCTTCCGCCCGCGCGAAGGCCGCATCGTCATCAACGGCCGCACGGTGCTCGACACCAGCGCGGGCATCTTCGTCCCGCCCGAGCAACGCCGCACCGGCTACGTCTTCCAGGACGCCAAGCTGTTCCCGCACATGAGTGTGCACGACAATCTCCTGTTCGGCCGCCGCCGCGCCGCCGCTCCCGCAAGCAATGACGAAGTCGATAGCGTCATCGAACTGCTCGGCCTCTCGCACTTGCTGCAACGCCGCCCGCAAGCATTGTCCGGCGGCGAGAAGGGCCGCGTCGCGCTTGGCCGCGCCCTGCTGTCGTCGCCGGAGATCCTCCTGCTCGACGAACCGCTCGCCGCGCTCGACGCCCAGCGCCGCGCCGAAATCCTCCCCTACCTCGAGCGCCTGCGCGACACCGCGCGCCTGCCGATGCTGCTGGTCAGCCACGCCCTCGACGAGGTCGCCCGCCTCTCCGACGACATCGTCGTCCTCCAGTCCGGAACCGTCGCGGCGCAAGGCTCGGTGTTCGACATCCTCACCGGCCTCGAACTGCCCGCACTCGCCGGCGCGCCGCCCGTCGGCGCGATCGTGCCCGCGGTGCTCGGCGCCCATCTCGAAAACGGCCTCGCCCGCCTCGATTTCGCTGGTGGCACACTGTTCGTCGCCGGCCTCAAGACCGCGCCCATCGGCACACCCTTACGCGTCCGCGTCCGTGCCGAGGAGATCATGCTCGCCCTCCCGCCCGCGCCCACGGGCCTCAGCGCCAACAACATCCTCCCCGCCCACATCCTCGCCATCGGCGGCAGCGGCGACAGCCATGCCGACGTCCAGCTCGATTGCGGCGGCGGCACCCGCATGGTGGCGCGGATCACGCGGGCTTCGGTGGCCTCCCTCGGTCTCCAGCCGGGCCTTCCTGTCTTCGCGATCATCAAATCCATGGCGGTCGACGCGCTCACCGCGCAACGCTGACCCGCTCTCAGGCTTGTGATTGGCGTGCCGCGGGGACCGCGCTATGACGAGCGCGTCCAAAGGGGTCCAGACCATGAACCGGCTCACAGCAGCACTGGCGGGATTTGCCATCGCCGCGGCGATCTGCGCAGGCGCGACGGCGTCCGACGCGCCGTTCGGCCCGTGGGGCTTCGACCTCAGCGCCCGCGACACCACCGTCAAGCCGGGCGCCGATTTCTTCGCCTACGCCAACGGCGCCTGGCTGAAGCGCACCGAGATCCCGGCCGACCGCGCCGGCTGGGGCATGCATGCCGCGCTGGGCGAGCGCGTGCTCGGCCAGCTGCGCACCATCATGGAGGACGCCGGCAAGGCCGATCCGAACAGCGTCGCCGGCAAGGTTGGCGCCTATTACGCCGCTTTCATGGACGAAGCGCGCATCGAACAGCTCGGCGCCGCGCCGCTCAAGCCCAGCCTCGATGCCGTCCGCGCCGCGTCGACCCGCGAGGCCCTCGCCGCGCTGATGGGCCTGTCGAACAAGGATTTCGAGGGCTCCCTGTTCTCTGTCTTCGTCCAGCCCGATGCGAAAGACCCGACGCATTACGTGATCGGCCTCAGCCAGTCCGGCCTCGGCATGCCCGACCGCGACTACTACCTGCAGGACTCCTTCGCCGCGAAGAAGCAGGCCTACCAGGCCTATGTCGCCAAGATGCTGTCGCTCGAGAACTGGCCCGACGCCGACAAGCGCGCCGCCGAGATCGTCGCCCTCGAAACCAAGATCGCCGAGGCCAGCTGGAGCCGCGTCGAGGAACGCGACGTCGTCAAGACCTACAACCCGATGACGCTGGCGGAGCTCAAGGCGCTCGCGCCCGGCTTCGACTGGGACGGTTTCTTCAAGGCCAACGACCTGGGCACGCCGGACCATCTCGTCGTCGTCGAGAAGACCGCGATCCCCAAGCTCGCCGCGATCTTCGCCGCGACCGACCTCGACACGCTGAAGGCGTGGCAGGCGTTCCAGATCGCCGACAACGCCGCGGTCTATCTCTCCAAACCCTTCACCGACGCCAGCTTCGAATTCCACGGCCATGCGCTGTCGGGCCAGGCGGAGCAGAAGCCGCGCTGGAAGCGCGCCGTGCACACCGTCGGCGGCGGCGACATCCTGTTCGGCCTGCGCAGCGAGCAATTCGGCTGCCTGGTCTGGGCGACCGGTGACCTCTACGTCGCCAAGCATTTCCCGCCGGAAGTGAAGGCGCGCGCGGAAGCGCAGATGGCCAACCTCAAGGAAGCCCTGCGCGCCCGCATCGAACGGCTCAGCTGGATGAGCCCCGCGACCAAGAAGACCGCGCTCGCCAAGCTGAAGACACTTACGATCAAGATCGGCTCCGGCGTCGACAAGCGCGACTACACCGCGCTCGTCGTCACCCGCGACGATCTGTTCGGCGACGCGCGGCGCATCGGCGCCTTCGAATGGGCGCTGCAGACCGCGCGGCCCGGCAAGATCGTCGACCGCGACGAATGGGAAGAATCGCCGCAGACCGTCAACGACTACGAGGACGCGGTGAAGAACGAGGTCGCGTTCCCCGCCGCCTATCTCCAGGCGCCGTTCTTCGACGCGAGCGCCGATCCGGCGGTGAATTACGGCGCCGCCGGCCTCATGGCGCACGAGCTGACGCACGGCTTCGACGACGAGGGCCGCCAGTTCGACGCCCAGGGCCGCATCGCCGATTGGTGGACGCCCGGCGACGCGAAAATCTTCGAAGGCCGCATCAAGGCGCTCGGCGCGCAATACGACGCCTACGAAGTGCTGCCCGGCCTTCACGTCAACGGCAGTCTGACTATGGGCGAGAACATCGCCGATCTCGGGGGCCTGCTGATCGCCTACGACGCCTATCACAAATCGCTCGGCGGCAAGCCGGCGCCGGTGCTCGACGGCCTGACCGGCGACCAGCGCTTCTTCCTCGGCTGGGCCCAGGTCTGGCGCCTCAAGAACCGCGACGACAGCACCCGCCAGCGCATCGTCAGCGACAACCACGCCCCGCCCGGCGCCCGCACGGAGATCCCGCTGCAGAACATCGACGCGTGGTACACGGCGTTCCACGTCAAGCCCGGCGACAAGCTCTACCGCGCTCCGAAGGATCGGGTGAAGATTTGGTGAGCGTCACGACGCCCGAAACACAAACCTTTTCGACAGCGTGAAGTTGAAGATCAGGCCCACTCCGACGCCGATGGCGGTGGCGACCAGCGGGATGCTCAGCGGACGCGGCGCAAACGCGACGCACAGCGAATACGTCCCGTAGTTCACCACCGCCCCCACCGCGTTGGCGAGCATGAACTTGCCCCATTCGCGCAGCATCTCGCCGGCGCCACCGGTCGTCGCGTGTTCGGCGAAGGTCAGGTTGCGGTTGCCCCACCAGGTGAAGGTCGCGGCGCAGAAGATCGAGATCGCGCGCGCGCTGTAAGGCCCGAGTCCGAACACGTAATGCAACAGCGTCAGCACCGTCTCGTCGACGAGAAAACCGCAGCCGCCGACCAGCGCAAAGCGCAGGAACGGATGGCGCGTCAGTGCGCGCAGGCGCTGTTCCAGGGTCACGAGTTGCGCCGGTCCTGCGGTCCGCGGAACGACAGATACGCCATGCGCTTGGACTCCCAGCGCCCGCGCGTCACGGTGTCGAGGATGAAGCCGCTCATCACCGACAGGAACGCGATGATGACGAGCGCTGTGGCGAGCAGCGCGGTGGGCAGGCGCGGCACCAGATGGGTGTGCAGGAACTCGATCAGCAGCGGATAGGCCAACGCACCCGCCACCACCGCCAACACCGCCGCGACGGTGCTGAAGAAGAACAGCGGCCGCTCTTCGCGGATCAGATGCGCGATGGTGAACAGGATCTTGAACCCGTCGCGATAGGTGCTGAGCTTGCTCACCGAGCCCGGCGGCCGCTCCTTGTACGCCGTATCGACTTCCGCCATCGGCATCAGCAGGCGCACCGCGTGCACGGTGAGCTCGGTCTCGATGCCGAAGCCTTCGGCGGTGAACGGAAAGGATTTGACGAAGCGCCGCGACATGATGCGGTAGCCGCTCAGCATGTCCTTCAGCTCGATCCCGAACATCAGCGCCGTCAGCCCGGTCAGCATCTTGTTGCCCAGCACGTGGCCGGCACGATAGGCGTCCGCCGCCGTATGGATGCGCCGCCCGGTGACGAGGTCAAGTTCCTCGGTCACGAGCTTGCGGATCAGCTCCGGCGCAACCGAGGCGTCATAAGTGTCGTCGCCGTCGGCCAGCACATAGATGTCGGCCTCGACGTCGGCGAACATGCGCCGCATGACGTTGCCTTTGCCCTGGCGCGGCTCGTTGCGCACGATGGCGCCGGCCTCGCGCGCGACCTCCACCGTGCGGTCCTTGGAATTGTTGTCGTAAACATAGACCTTGGCGTCCGGCAGCGCGGCGCGGAAATCGCGCACGGTTTTCCCGATCGCGGCTTCCTCGTTGTAGCAGGGCAGGATCACCGCGATGCGCGGCGGCTTGATCTCGTCGGTCATTGGCGCGGCCATTTGAACAGCGGACAGAACTCATAATCCCCAATGATGTTCGTGTCGAACACCGTGCATTTCAGCCAGTCGATCCGCAGATGATATTCCGTTAAGGCGTCGCGCGTCCGGCCCATGTCGTAGGCGTCCGACAGGACATAAAGGTCGCCATGGTTGGCGAGGTGGCCCCACACCCGGTCCTTCATCGTCTTGGTCATCTTCGTGCCGTCCTGCGGCTGCACCATCCAGCCGTCGATGCGGATCAGCGGGATGTTGCGCGGGAAGGACGGCGCGATGAAGCCCAGCGGCCCGTCGCCGGTCAAAAGGACCATCGCCTTGCGCGGGTTCTCGATCTTCGGCACGTCGGCCTGCACGAACGGGTCGCTGATTGGCGAGCGCTCGATATATTCGACATGCGTCGTCGCCGCGGTGACCAGGAACAGCAGCGCCAGCGTGATGTACTGCACCCGCCGCGGGATCGGCAGCAGCCCGATGGCGATGGCGAGCAGCAGCGGCCCCGCCATCTCGAGCAGCACGATGTAGCGATAGATCGCGAACATCTTCAGCCACACGAGATAGGAGATCGCCGCGAATGCGAGCACCGGCCGCGCCGCCTCCGGGATCACCAGCGGGTCTTTCGACCGCCGCCCTGCCAGCCACAGGACGATCGCCACGATGCCGGCGACATAGGCCAGCATGAAGCGGATGTCGCGGAACGGGATGTCGTCGGCAATCGACCAGTTGAGCGACCACAGGATCGGAAAGCCCGCCGCGATCCAGAAATGGGTCGGCAGGAAGCGCATGTCGCGATAGGGCGCCGGCAGCGCCAGCGGCGATTTGAACACGTCGTTGAAATAGGGAAACAGCGGATTGCCGGTCAGGTGCTCCAGATGGATCGTCCAATAGCCCATGAACGCGACGACGCCGATCAGGCCGCCGACGCCGCCCGCGACCAGCCGCACGCTCTGATGCTTCCACCCACCGCCCAGCGCGACCAGCGCCGCGGCGAACCCGATGGCGAACGGAAATTCCGGCAGCTTGAGCCCGACCGTGCTGCCGACCAGAAACCCGGCACCCGCCGTCAGCGCTGCGGTGCGCCACAACGATCCCTCGTTCAGCGCCTTGCGGTTCACGACCAGGATCGCGATCGCCGACAGGATGAAGATGCTCATCGTGTTGTCGTGATAGGTCGTGCCGAACATGTTGAGGCCGAGCCCGCCGGTCTGCCCCAAGAGCGCCAGCCCCGCGGCGCCCAGCTTGTACTCGTCGATGCGCAGCGTCTGGCGCCCGATGATATAGAGCGGCACGACGTTGGCGCCCTGCACGCAGCCCAGCACGAACAGCGCGAACCACGCCGGCGTATGCGTCGCCAGCAGATAGAACGGGATGTCCTGGAACGGATTGTAATAGGTGGCCTGGTGCGCCACGAGCATGTCGATGCCCTCGCGCCCGTTCAGGAACGCGAAGGGGATGTACCAATGGTAATTGCGGAAGTCCCAGGAGGTGTCCTTGCCCAGCCACAGGACGTAGCAGCCCCAAAACGCGATCGTCAGCCCCAGGAACAGCCATTCCTGGAGATCGAGCTTGAGCGCGCGCGTCGGGACACTGTCTGAAGACATGGGGTTTTGGGGGACGCGCGCTCGAGAAATCGCGCCCCTTCTAGCGTGGTTTTGTGGGGAACAAAATCCGCCGTTCAGCCAAGCCTAAACCGGCTGCTCGACCACCAGATTCCCCAGGAATTGCTGGGTCGAGGCCCGCCCCGAATGGTTCAGGGCATAGGCCCGGGCCTGGTCGCGCGGCAGGGTCAGCGCCCGCAGGCAGGCGGCTTTCAGATCCTCGTCCAGCGCCGCCGCCGGGCAATTGCCGACCACGTCCAGCATGACCTCCCGTGGGAAGGTCGCCACCGGCGTGCCGCAGGCCAGCGCCTCCAGCATCACCAGCCCGAAGGTGTCGGTCAGGCTGGGGAACACGTTCACGTCGCTGGCCGAATAGGTCCGCACCAGCTCCTCGCCCGATTTGGGGCCGAGGAATTTGGCCGCCGGATATTTGCGCGCCAGCCCCTCGCGCGCCGGCCCCGGCCCGACCACGACCTTGGTGCCCGGCAAATCCAAATCGAGGAAGCCCTCGATGTTCTTCTCGATCGCGACCCGCCCGACATAAAGGAAGATCGGCCGCGGGTAGGGTAGGGTGGCGTCCGCGATCGGGCGGAAGATGTCGGTGTCGACGCCGCCCTCCCACAGCCGGATGTTCTTGAAGCCCTGCGCTTCCAGCTCGCGCTTCATCGCCGGGGTCCGCGCCATGGTGGCGACGCCCCGGGCGTGGAACCAGCGCTCCCAGCGCCACACCCAGCTTTCCGGGATGAACGGAAACCGGGCATGGACATATTCGGGATAGCGGGTGTGGAACGCGGTGGTGAACTCGATGCCATGCTCCAGGCAGATGGCGCGGGCGCTCATCCCCATCGTGCCCTCGGTCGCGATATGGACCGCGTCCGGTGCGAATTCGGCGATTAGCTTTTCCAGCCCCCGGCGCGGGAAGATGGCGAGACGAATTTCCGGATAAGTCGGCAGCGGCAGGGTGAAACGCCCTTCCGGCGTCGCATAGCGCACCTCGTGTCCCAGCGCCGTCAGCTCGCGGCCCAGCATCTCCAAAGTCGTCACCACGCCGTTGACCTGCGGCCGCCAGGCGTCCGTGACGATCAGGACCTTCATGTGTTCCTGGCCGGGCGCCGGGAATCGTCCGACGGGCAGCAGTCCGCCGGCGACCGGGCGGCGAAGCCTACGCGGGTACAGGCGCGGCTTGTCCGACGTCGTCGTAGGCTGGCGTTGAAACAGGAGCGGCCCAACGAACGATCTCCAGAGTCCCCCGGGCATCTTCGACAAGGGCGGTGCAGCTTTCAACCCAGTCTCCGTCGTTGAGGTAGAGCACGTTGCCGATGGTGCGGATCTGGGCCTGGTGGATATGGCCGCAGACCACGCCGTCCATGCCGCGCTGTTCGGCGGCATGCGCGACCACCTCTTCGAAGCGGCAGACATATTCGCAGGCGTCCTTGACCGCGTGCTTGAGGTAGTTGGACAGCGACCAATAGGGCAGGCCCAAAGCGCGGCGGATGCCGTGCAGCACCTCGTTGGCGGCCAGCGCCTTGTCGTAGGCCCACGACCCCAGATGGGCGAGCCATTTGGCGAAATTGATGACGCCGTCGAACTGGTCGCCGTGCACGACCAGCAGGCGCTTGCCGTCGGCGGTCTCGTGCACCGCCTCGCGCATCACCTCGACGCCGGCGTAATGCTTGCCGCAGAACGGGCGCAGGAATTCGTCATGGTTGCCCGGCACGAAGATCACGCGGGTGCCTTCGTCGACCTTGCGCATGATCTCGTGGACGACCTTGGTATGCGCCTCGGGCCAGAACCAGCGGCGCTTGAGCTGCCAGCCATCGACGATGTCGCCGACGAGGTAGAGCGTCTCGCAGGAATTCTTGGTCAGGAAGTCGAGCAGGAAGTCGGCCTTGCAGCCGCGCGTCCCCAGATGGATGTCGGAGATGAAGATGGTGCGGTGCCGGCGCTGCGGGCGGGCCGGCGAGCCGCCGGACGGTGTCTGAGGCAGCCGCGAAACCAGCGACGGCGGCGGGACCAACCAGGCGATGCGAGCCATGCGTCGCGCTCCTCAAAGATGGGCGCGAATCAGCGCCCGCTTCCTTGCGCGTCTGGGTATCGGTAGGACGCAAATCTTTTGTTGCGGCGCAACGACAACATTATGACCTTTTAGGAATTTGTTAATAAATTCGGTTAAGGCAGGGCAGGGTATTTTGCACTGCACCATCGTGGCGGATTTTCGGTGCTTGCCGGGAAAAGAGGCGAAATGGCGCGGAATTACTGGGTTTTTATGACGATCTGCCAAAATTTTGGACTTGCATCGCCCTGGGCTGGAGTCCATATTGTTGCAGCGCGGCATGACTGACCTCCCGTTGCTTATGCCGCCTGCCCTTCCTGGGCGTTTCCTCCCTGAACTTGGCCGCTCCTTTTGGAGCGGCCTTTTTTCTTGGCCTGGCGCGGTCCTATAGTCCCCGCCTCAGCGGGGGGATCGGTCATGCGAATTCTGGCGCTTCTAGTCTTGTCGTGCGGCCTCGCTGCCTCCAGCGCTGCCCTGGCCGAAGACCCGGCTTCGGCTGGATACGGCACGGCCGCCGGCTGCGGCCCCGCGCCCACCACCACCCTCACCGTGCCGGTCGCCGGCCACCCCTTCTCTGCCATCCCCAATGCCGATGGTTGTTCGGTCTATGTCTCGGTCGCCGGCGTGGCGCCCGCGACCTCCGGCAACGTCGCGGTGCTGCAGCGCAAGGGCGATGTCGTCACCGTGGCCGGCTCGGTGCCGGTGCACTCCCAGCCCGCGATCATGGCGCTGACGCATGACGGCAAGCTGCTGGTCGCGGCGGACGCGATCGACGTCGCGTTCATCGATCCCGTGGCCCTCGCCGCCGGCCAGGCCAATGCGGTGCTCGGCTATATCAACGAGAAGGGCACCGGCGTCGTCTCGGTGGCGATCAGCCCCGACGACAACACGCTGTTCGTCGCCGATGAAAGCTCTTCGACGATCACCGTCATCGATCTGGCAAAGGTGCGTGCCGGCGATTTCACCGCCGACACGGTGCTGGGCAAGATTCCGGTCGGCCGTTCGCCGGTGGGCCTCGCCGTTTCGAACGACGGCAAATATCTCTACTCGACCAGCCAGATTGCGCCGGCATCCGCCAAATGGCCGATCGTCTGCGTCCGCGAGGGCCAGAGGAAGAAAGGCGTGCAGGACGCGCAAGGCATGGTGATGGTCGCCGACGCCCAGCTCGCCCGCACCAGCGCGGCGACGGCGATTCTGTCGCTGGTGCCGTCCGGCTGCAACACGGTGCGCGTCGCGCTGTCGCCCGACAACACGACGGCCTACGCCACCGCGCGCGGCAGCAACCAGGTCTTCGCCTTCGACACCGCCAAGATGGTGCCGGCGCCCGACGCGGCGCAGACCGGCGTCGTGACGGTGGGCACCTCGCCGGTCGGCATCACGTTGACGGGCAACGGCAGCGGTCTCGTCGTCACCAATTCGGACCGCTTCAACACCGGCACCGACGGCACGCTGAGCGCCATCGACACCACGAAATTCGCCTCCGGCGCCGGCGCGGTGCTCGGCATCGTCGAGACGGGCGCTTTCCCGCGCGAATTGTCGATGACGAGTGGCGGCACGATGCTGGTGACGAATTTCATGTCGAACACGGTGGAGTTCATCCCGGCCAACCCGCTGCCCCTGAAACCGACGGCAGATGAGACGCCGTCGACGGACGCGAGCGCGCCGCCAGACCCGTAAGGCCTATTCTGCCGCCAGATTGTGGCGGCGGTGGCGCGTCAGCAGCGCCGGCTCGATGGCGACGAGGCGCGTCAACGCCTCGGTCAGCCTTGCATGGACCTGCTCGAAGCGCGGCCCGCGCGAAATGCGCTCCTCATCGAGATAGAGCGCGCGATTGATCTCGATCTGGATCGCATGCACGTCGCGGTCGCGCCGCCCGTGCAGATGCGTGGTATAGCCGCCGGCATAGGGCGCGTTGCGCGCATGGCTGAAGCCTTGGGCCTCGAAAGCGAGTTCGGCGGCGCGCGTCACCAGCGGTGCGGCCGCCATGCCGTAGCGGTCGCCGAGCACGATGTCCGGAATCGCAGCCGCCGAAGGCATCGAATGGCAGTCGATCAGCACCGCGACGCCGAAATGCTCGTGCGTCTCCGCGATCAGCTCCGCCAGCGCCGCGTGATAGGGGCGGTAGAGCTTCGTCAGCCGGTCCTCGGCCTCGCGCGGTGCCAGCTTGCCGCGATAGATCTCGGCCCCGTCGCGCACCACGCGGGGGATGACGCCCAGGCCGGCGGTGACGCGCGGGCTGGGGACGTCGACCGCGACCGGCAGGGCGCCCTCGAACATCGCGCCGTCGAGCTCGCCGGCGGCGCGGTTGGCATCGAGATAGGCGCGGGGGAAGCGAGCCGCGATCATCGGCGCGCCGAGCGCCACCGCGCCGCAGAACAACTCGTCCACGAAGGCGTCCTCGGACCGGCGCAGCAGGGTCGCGCCCAGCCGGCTCGCGGCCACGAAACTCTCCGGATAGGAGCGGCCCGAATGGGGCGAGGCGAAGACGAAGGGCACGGTCTGGCGGAACGGGCGCAAGATGCGGAACGGCTCGGCATAAAGCGCCGCAAGGCTCGGCTCGGGCGCCGCCGGCTCACTTTTTCCCCTGTCCGCGCCTGATTCCGCCATGCCGTCCGATTCGTCCATCCGGCCCTCAGTGGACCATTAAGCCGCCGCCCCGATCAAGCGTTTGGGCCCGGCGAAAGCGCCGCGCCGGCCCGCTTCCTGGCAAAACCCCGTTAACCGACATTTACGGCTTCCGGTTTATACGGTTTATTGGGCAACGAGAGCGGGGCCATGGCGCATATCCTTTTGGCGGAAGACGATGAGAGCCTGCGCAAGTTCCTGGCGCAGGCGCTGGTCAAGGCCGGACACGACGTCACCGATTTCGGCGACGGCGGCGACGCGTTCGAATGCCTCAAGGGCTTCCGCTTCGACCTGCTGGTCACCGACATCGTGATGCCCGGCATGGACGGCATCGAGCTGGCCAAGCGCGCCGCCGAATTGAACCAGGCGCTCAAGATCATGTTCATCACCGGCTTTGCGGCGGTGGCGCTGCATCCGTCCTCGAATGCGCCCAAGCAGGCGAAGGTTCTCTCCAAGCCGTTTCACTTGCGCGAGATCGTCGCCGAAGTCGATCGCATGATCGCGGCCTGACCGGCCAAATCGTTCCGCACCGCAGCGAATATTTACGCGGTCAATAGGGCGTATCCGCCACATTGGCGCCCGTGTGCCGCCGGAATTCAGCGTTATCCCTTTCGTGTCCGGCAAGTCCGAGACGACTCCTGCCGGAGCCGCCGGTCGGCGCTCATGCTCCCGGCGAAAATGGGGAGTGCATTTCATGTTGATGCCACAGCACCAGATATTGGGAAATCGCGGCGCGGCGATGAGTCCGCGCAAGCTGATGATCATCGGCGCGGTCGGGATGATCCACGTCATTGCGGTCTACGCCTTGATCAACGGCATGGCGACCAAGGCGATCAAGCAGATTGAGCATGTCATCGAGCTGACGCCGGTGGTCGAACAGACGCCGCCGGTGACGGTGCCGCTGCCGCCCAAGCCGACGCTGGTCCAGCCGACGACGGCGCCGACGCCGCCCACCGCGCCGGTGCCGGACATCAAGATCGCCGACGACAGCACGCAGCCCTCCATCACGGTCGCGACGATCACGCCCAACACCCCGCCGCCGGTGGATACCGGCGTCGCGGGCGTGATGAGCACGCATTCGATCCCGCCTTATCCGACCGAGGCGCGGGCGCTGTCGCATCAGGGCACCGTCGTGCTCAGCATGTCGGTCTCGGCTTCGGGCGACGTGACGGCGGCCACGGTGGCGCAGACCAGCGGCTTTCCGGAGCTCGACCAGGCAGCGGTCGCCTGGGTGATTGCACATTGGAAGTACAAGCCGGCGATGCAGGCCGGCCAGCCGATGCCCAGCCAGACCCAAGCCGCGGTCAAGTTCGACCTCAAAGCGGCGCGCGGCTAGGCCCGCCGGTCCTCAGTAACACCACACTTTGCCTCACCCCGCGGCGTCATCGCCGCGGGGCTTTTTTTGCCGGTTTTGGCCCCGGTGCCTCGGCCAAAACCCTTGCTTGCCCCCCTGCGGGCCTGCGGCTATAGAGACCGCCCGCCATCACTGGCACGGGCGCGTAGCTCAGCGGGAGAGCACTACCTTGACATGGTAGGGGTCACAGGTTCGATCCCTGTCGCGCCCACCAGCCATACCTCGCGGCATCGGCTGGCCCTGATTTTTCCACACCTCCGCATCCTTTGCCTTGCCGGTGATGAGGTCCTGAAACCATTCGCGTCCCAAAGCGATGGCACGCAGCGCTTGGCACGACGCTCGGCATGCATGGGCCGCGGCGCGGGATTGTCGTCATGGATCGGCAACACGAGATCGCGCTTTGGCTTACTCGGTTTTGGCATCCACGGAATGCAAAGTACCGACTGACTGACGCTTTCGCGCACGGCGTCGTCGAGTTCGATCGTCCATCGATCTTTTGTGATGACCGCGCGAGCGACATTGCCCAAAGCATCGCGCGCCCTCTTCGACGCCTGCGTCCTGCTTTCGCGATCATGTCGTTCGTGTCGCAATGGCAGCGCGACGAGCCCAGTTATGCCGTGTCGATTTTATCGCTGCGTCACCTTTATCAAAATACGCTGTATTTCCGGGCTTTTTTAAGCATTGTCAGAAAATACACACGAAGAAATCATCCGAGGATGATACAGTGATCATCGATACGACGAGCCAGATGTAAACGGCAGGCGGTGTGCCTTGCGTTTACCAAGTTCGTCGTTGCGGGGCCTGATACGACCGATGAGAAATGATGACGTCCGGTGAAATACATCCGGCACGTTTTCTCTTGTCTGGGTCGGTGCAGGTCGTTCGATGGTTTTCGAACAAAAGCGTCCGCCGGCGCGCTCGGGTTCGCAAAACATCGTTAATCGTCGGCGTGCTATCGCGTTGAGCCGGTAGGGGTGGGGGATTTCGATGCATCTGCTTGGAAAAGCGGCGCGGTTCGTGGCTGCTTTCGCGGTGCTTGGGCTTGTCGCGGTCTCGGCCCTTGTTCTCGATGCGGCGCCTGCGCATGCGGCCTGCACGGCTCCGGCAGGCGGCGTCGTCACCTGCACGGGAAGCCTTTCCGGCGACCAGATCTTCGATACGGCGTCCGGGATCAACGACCTGGAAGTCAACAATGTGACCGCCGGGCCGAGCCGGATCGTCCTGTCCGGGACCGGCGCGGCGACGGGCAGCGGCACCAACGGAACCGCTTCTTATTCCTGCACGATCACCAACACCGGCAGCAGCCCCTCCGGCGCGAGTTGCGCTATTAATAATGCCGCCAACCCGCCGACCTGTACTGCAACCAATGGTAGTCATCAGACGGCGACCTGCGTCGCAACGGTGGTAACGCCGGCCCAGATGGGACCTTCCGGCAATTCCGGCCCCCCGGTCACGGTCAATGTCCTGATGCCGACCAGCGGTCCGGTAACCCTCGGCGCCGGTCGGACCGGCATCGCCATCGTCGGCTTTTCCCTCGGATCGGGCGGCGGCCATGGCGGCAGCGCAACGCTGGTCGGCAATGGCGGCAATGGCGGCCCGGGCGTGGATGGTGGTGACGTCAGCGTCATCTTTACCGGCATCATCGCCGACGGGAATTCCGGCGGCATCCTAGCGCAGAGCAATGGCGGCAATGGCGGCGACGGCGGCAGCGCCGGCTCGCTCGGCGGCTCGGGCGGCGATGGCGGCGCGGGCGGTTTCGGCGGCTCGGCCACGGCGAGCTTCAATGGCGGTTCGATCACCGTCTCGGGCGCCGGCAATGTCGGCATCACGGCGATCAGCCAGGGCGGCAATGGCGGCAACGGCGCCGGCGGCGGCTTCTTCGTCTCCGGCGGCGGCAGCGGCAACAATGCCGGCCAGGCCGGCGCGGCCGAGGTCGACACGACGGCCGGCACCTCGATCCTGACCAAGGGCGATTTCGGCAACGGCATCGCGGCTTACAGCCTGGGCGGCGGTGGCGGTACCGGCGCCGGCGGCTTTGGCCTGTTCTATTCGGGCGGCGGTAGCGGCAGCACCGGCGGCAATGGCGGCGCTGTCACCATCAATGCCAACAGCTTGATCAAGACCCAGGGCAATTCCGCGGTCGGCATCCTCGCCCAGTCGATCGGCGGCGGCGGCGGCAATGCGGGCACGGTTGTGGGCCTGGTCGCGCTCGGCGCCGGCGGCGGCGGCGGCGGCTCGGGCGGCACGATCAATCTCACCAACACCGGGCAGATCACGACGGTCGGGACGAAATCCAATGCCATCGAAGCCCAGTCGATCGGCGGCGGCGGCGGCAACGGTTCCAATTCCGGCGGCCTCTTCGCCATGGGCGGCGACGGCTCGGGCACGACGGTCGGCGGCATGGTGACGGTCTCCAACAGCGGAGTCCTGTCGACATTCTCGGGGCAGGCCGCGGGCATCCTCGCCCAGTCGATCGGCGGCGGCGGCGGCAATGGCGGCACGTCCGGCGGCCTCTTTGCCTTCGGCGGCTCGGGCGGCTCGGGCGCCGATGGCGGCATCGTCACGGTGACGAATTCCGGCACCATCTCGACGGGCATCAACAGCCTGTTCTCCGCCGTCGACTCCTCGGGCTCGCCCGGCATTCTGGCGCAGTCGATCGGCGGCGGCGGCGGCAATGGCGGCGGTGCGGTCGCTGCCGGTCCCGGCCTCGCGGTCGCCTTCGGCGGCGGCGGCGGCATGGCGGGCAATGGCTCGAACGTCTTCGTCCTGCGCGACAATGCGAACGCCGTGCTGGCGACGGCTTACGTCGTCAATACGTTCGGCGACGCATCGTCGGCCGTCGTCGCGCAATCGATCGGCGGCGGCGGCGGCAATGGCGGCTTCGCCGTCGCGGCGTCCGCCAGCTCCGATTTCAGCGTCGCGCTCGGCGTCGCCGGCAGCGGCGCGGCCGGCGGCAGCGCCGGAACCGTCGAGGTCGACACCAAGGGCTCCTTCGAGACGTTCGGCGCGAGCTCGGCCGGCATCCTCGCGCAATCGATCGGCGGCGGCGGCGGCAATGGCGGGTTCAGCGTCGCGGCCAGCGTCAGTCTGGGCGCCTCGCTGGCGGTCAGCGTCGGCGGCACCGGCGGCGCGGGCGGCGATGCGTCGGCCGTCACGGTTTCCAGCCTCACCGACATCACGACCAACGGCAACAATGCCTATGGCATCTCGGCGCAGTCGCTGGGCGGCGGCGGCGGCAATGGCGGCTTCAGCGTCGCGGCGAGCGGCGGCATCGTCGGCATCAGCGCCGGCGTCGGCGGCAGCGGCGCCAAGGGCGGCTCGGCGCAGTCGGTCAGCGTGACCAGCGCCGGCAACATCTCGACCGGCGGCGCCAATGCCGGCGGCATCGCGGCGCAATCGATCGGCGGCGGCGGCGGCAATGGCGGCTTCGCGGTCGCGGCCGCGGTCGGCGCCGGCGGCATCGGCGTCGGCGTCGGCGGCTCGGGCACCCAGGGCGGCACGTCCGGCGCGGCGTCGATCGACAGCACCGGCTCCATCGTCACCACGGGCAAGAATTCGATCGGTCTTCTCGCGCAGTCGCTGGGCGGCGGCGGCGGCAATGGCGGCTTCGCGGCGACCGGCACGATCGGTGTCGCCGGCGCGGCATCGGTTGCGGTGGGCGGCTCGGGCGGCGGCGGACAGAGCTCCGACGACGCCAGCATCTTCGCCGATGGCGGCGCAACGAATCTGACGGTCTCCGGCTTCGGCGATGGCTGGAACCTGGTGACGACCGGCTCGGACTCGGCCGGCATCATGGCGCAAACCATCGGCGGCGGCGGCGGCAATGGCGGCTTTGCCGGCACGCTTGCCCTCTCCGGCGGCCTCAGCGTCGGTCTTTCGCTCGGTGGTTCCGGCGGCGACGGCAGCTCGGCTGGCAACGCGCTTGTCCAGAGCGGCTTCGGCCGCCCGAGCGCCAACAACATCTTCACCGGCGGCGACAACTCGGCCGGCATCATCGCGCAATCGGTCGGCGGCGGCGGCGGCACAGGCGGCTTCGCCGTGTCCCTGAGCGGCGCGATCAATGCCGGCAGCGCCGTCGCGGTGACGCTGGGCGGCAGCGGCGGCAATGGCAGCACGGGCGGCTCGGCCGAGGCCGACAGCGTCGGCAACATCACCACCATCGGCAACAATTCGGACGGCGTGATCGCGCAATCGGTCGGCGGCGGCGGCGGCAATGGCGGGTTCAGCGTCGCGCTCGCCGCGACCACCGGCAATTTCGGCGGCGCCGTCGCGATCGGCGGCGGCGGCGGCACGGGCAACGATTCCAGCGCCGTCGTGCTCAGCAGCAGCGGCGCGATCACCACCTTCGGGCAGCAATCGACCGGCCTGTTCGCGCAATCGATCGGCGGCGGCGGCGGCAATGGCGGCTTTGCCGGCGCCGGTGCGCTCAGCCTCGCCGGTGTCGGCGTCGCGGTCGGCCTTGGCGGCAGCGGCGCGGGCGGCGGCAGCGCCGGTACCGTCAACCTGACCAATGACGGCGCCGTGACGACGAGCGGCAATCAGTCCAGCGCGATCATCGCGCAGTCGGTCGGCGGCGGCGGCGGCAATGGCGGTTCGACGGTCGGCCTCTCGCTCAGCACGCTCGGCGGCGCCTCGGTCGCCATCGGTGGCGGCGCCGGTGCCGGCGGCGATGCGAGTGATGTCATCGTGGTTTCGACCGGCGATCTGACGACCGGCGTGAGCACGCCGGCCGGTACCCCGAACAACGACGCCTATGGCATCCTCGCCCAGTCGCTCGGCGGCGGCGGCGGCAATGGCGGCTTCGCCGGCTCGCTGACGGCCACCGGCGCGGTCGGCGTCAGCGTTTCGGTCGGCGGCACCGGCGGCGCTGGTGGTTCGTCCGGCAGCGTGAATGTCACCAGCACCGGCGACATCGCGACAGTCTTCGACGTCTCGGGCGGCATTCTCGCGCAGTCGATCGGCGGCGGCGGCGGCAATGGCGGCTTCGCCATCGCGCTGTCGGGCGCCGCATCGATCGCGGACATCGGCGCGACCGCGGCCGTCTCGGTCGGCGGCCATGGCGGCGTTGCGGGCACCGCGTCGGATTCTTCGGTCACCAGCACCGGCCTCGTGCTCACCCAGGGCAACGGTTCGAACGGCGTCGCGGCGCAGTCTATTGGCGGCGGCGGCGGCAATGGCGGATTCAGCGTGGCGGGCGCCGCCACGCTCGGTCAGGCCGGTGTCGGCGTTTCCGTCGGCGGCTTCGGCGCCGGTGGCGGCGCGGCCGGCGATGCGACCGTCCACAGTTATGGCGTCGGCCTCAACGTGCTTCCGACCTTCGGCATCACGACGCTCGAGACCGACGGCGGCATGTCGAACGGCATCCTCGCGCAGTCGCTCGGCGGCGGCGGCGGCAATGGCGGATTCAGCGTCGCGGCCGGCGCGGCCGCATCGGGCGCGGGGATCGGCGTATCGGTGGGCGGCTTCGGCGCCGGCGGCGGCTCCGCGGGCATCGTGAACGTCATCAGCTACAACAACATCCTGACCGAAGGCTCGGACTCGAACGCCATCGAAGCGCAATCGGTCGGCGGCGGCGGCGGCAATGGCGGCTTCTCGGCCGCGGCGTCGGGCGGATCGGAGTTCGCGGGCTCGGTGTCGGTCGGCGGCTCGTCGCTGGATGGCGCGGGCGACGGCAAGGCCGTGACCGTCGATAGCTTCGGCACGCTCAACACCATCGGCAAGAATTCGAACGGCATTCTCGCGCAATCGCTCGGCGGCGGCGGCGGCAATGGCGGCTTCTCGCTTTCGGGCGCCTTCACGCTCGGCGCGCTCGGTATCGGCGCCAGCGTCGGCGGCTTCGGATCCGATGCCGGCAATGGCGGCGCCGTGACCGTCGACAGCTATGGCGCCGGCCTCAACGTGATCCCGGTGGCGAGCGACCTGACGATCCAGACGCTCGACAAGGACTCGAACGGCATCCTGGCGCAGTCGATCGGCGGCGGCGGCGGCAATGGCGGCTTCTCGATCGGCGCCGGCTTTTCGACCGGCGGTGCCGGCATCGGCGTTTCGGTCGGCGGCTTCGGCGCCGGCGGCGGCAGCGCCTCGACGGTGGACGTCACCAGCTACAACAACATCCTGACCGTCGGCTACCAGTCGAATGCGATCTCCGCGCAGTCGCTCGGCGGCGGCGGCGGCAATGGCGGGTTCGCCGGCGCGGCGTCGGCAGGCTCGGAGTTCGCAGGCTCGGTCGCCGTCGGTGGCGTGGCCCTCAGCGGCGGCGGCAGCGCCGGCATCGTCACGGTCGACAGCTTCGGCACGCTGAACACGCTGGGCGAGAAGTCCAACGGCATCCTCGCCCAGTCGATCGGCGGCGGCGGCGGCGACGGCGGCTTCGCCTTGTCCGGATCGTTCAGCCTCGGCGCGGCCGGCGTCTCGGCAAGCGTCGGCGGCAAGGGCTCGAAAGGCGGCGCCGGCGCGGCCGTCGTCGTGAACAGCAATGCCGGCACGACGCTCGCCGGCAACGCCGCGACCATCGAAACCCAGGGCGAAAGCGCCAACGGCATCGAAGCGCAGTCGATCGGCGGCGGCGGCGGCAATGGCGGTTTCTCGGGCGCGTTCACCGCCACCGGCGGCGCCAAGGCATCGCTGTCGCTCAGCGTCGGCGGCTTCGGCGGCGCGGGCAACACGGCCAGTTCGGTCGACGTGACCAGCGTCGACAACATCCTGACGGAGGCGGACGGCGCGAACGGCATCCTCGCGCAGTCGGTCGGCGGCGGCGGCGGCAATGGCGGCTTCAGCTTCGCCGGCACGGTCGCCGTGCCCGACGGCAAGAGCCTCAGCCTGTCCGCCTCGCTCGGCGGGTTCGGCGGCACGGCCGCCGATGCCGGCATCGTCACGGTCGATTCGACCGGCATCATCGCGACCATGGGCAACAACGCCAGCGGCGTGATCGCCCAATCCCTGGGTGGCGGCGGCGGCAATGGCGGCCTCAGCGTCGCCGGCACGTTCAACTTCGCCTCGGCAGGCAATATCCCATCGATCACCGCCTCGGTCGGCGGCACGGGCGGCGCCGGCGGCGCGGCCGGCGACGTGCACGTCACGCGCGTCGGCGCGACGCAGACCATCGGCGACAAGTCTTACGGCATCGTCGCGCAATCGATCGGCGGCGGCGGCGGCAATGGCGGGCTCAGCGTCGCCGGCTCGATCGGCACCAAGGATGCCAAGCAGATCTCCGCCTCGGTCGGCGGCTTCGGCGGCCCGGGCAGCGGCGCGGGCGCAGTGACCGTCAACAACACCGGCGCGATCACCACCGGATCGATCACCACGCAGCAGGAGCAGCTGGCGCAGGTCGGTACCGTGCTCGTCCCGGTCTCGGTCGTCACCGGCAACGGCTCGGACGGCATCCTCGCCCAGTCGATCGGCGGCGGCGGCGGCAATGGCGGCTTCGCGTTCAGCGGCTCGATCGGTCCGACCGGCGAGAACACCAGCGTCAATATCGGTCTCACGCTCGGCGGCTTCGGCGGCAGCGGCGGCTTCGCGGGCAATGTCGGCGTCACCAATGTCGGCCTCATCACCACCTTCGGCGCGCAGGCCAACGGCATCGACGCGCAGTCGATCGGCGGCGGCGGCGGCAATGGCGGCTCGGCGTTGACCGGCCAGATCGCGGCCGGCGATCCCACGTCCGGCGGCAGCGCGGTCAATGTCGCAGTGTCGGTCGGCGGCTCGGGCGGCAACGGCAATGTCGCCGGCACCGTGTTCGTCGAGCAGACCGGCGGCATCTCGACCAGCGGTCCAGGCTCGGCCGGCATCCTGGCGCAATCGATCGGCGGCGGCGGCGGCTCCGGCGGCGGCGCGAATTCGCTGTCGCTGCAGCTCGGAACGTCCTGCACCTTCACCCACCCGATCCCCGGCGTGAAACAGATCACCGGCTGCGCCGATCCCAAGAAGCCGAGCGTGGCCGTGCAGGTCGATGTCGGCGGCCAGGGCGGCACGGCCAATGACGGCAACGACGTCACCGTCATCAACCACAGCGTCATCATGACGGCCGGCGATTCCTCGGTGGGCATCGAAGCGCAGTCGATCGGCGGCGGCGGCGGCAATGGCGGCCAGGCGATCGTCGGCCTCACCGGATCTTTCCCGGGCTCCGACTTCGTCGACATCGGCTTGACCGTGGTGACGCTGCCGATCAGCACCACCGGCTTCGCACAAGGCCTCGGCAAGATCACGGTCGGCGGCTTCGGCGGCGCGGCCGGCGATGGCACGACGGTCAAGGTGACCAATGACGGCGCGATCAGCACGACCGGCATCTCATCGTTCGGCATCGAGGCGCAGTCGCTCGGCGGCGGCGGCGGCAATGGCGGCAATGCCTCGTCCGGCGTGACCGGCGCGGCGAGCATCGGCGGCTTCGGCGCGGCCAGCGGCGCCGGCGGCGCCGTCACAGTCGTCAACAATCTCGGCGCCGACATCACGACCACGGGCACGGTGGCCGATGCGATCTTCGCGCAGTCGGTCGGCGGCGGCGGCGGCAATGGCGGCACGGCTGGCGGCCTGATCGCGCTGGGCGGCTTCGGCGGCGCGTCCGGCTCGGGCGGCACGGTGGAAGTGGACAACAGCGCCACGCTCGAAACATCGGGCATCAAGGCGCTCGCCATTCTCGCCCAGTCGATCGGCGGCGGCGGCGGCAATGGTGGCGGCACGGGCCTGTCCGGTGTCGCCATCGGCGGTCTCGCCGGTGCGCTGGGCTCGACCGGCGACGGCGGCACGGTGATCGTGAAGAACACGGCCTCGGCCCTGATCCTGACGACAGGTTTCGCGTCCGACGGCATCGAGGCGCAGTCGGTCGGCGGCGGTGGCGGCACTGGCGGCGGCAATTCGCTGGCGGCAGCCGTCGTGGTCGGCGGCCATGGCGGCAGCTCGGGCAAGGGCGGCCTGGTGCAGATCTTCAACGACGGCGCCATCGAAACGGAAAGCGCCGAATCCATCGGCATATTCGGCCAAAGCATCGGCGGCAGCGGCGGCAATGGCGGCGGCTCGCTCGTCTCCGCGGTGAGCGTCGGCGGCTTCGGCGGCTCCAGCGGCGCCGGCGGCGAGGTCGACATCAACAACACCGGCCTGGTCGTGACGCTCGGCGCGGCCTCCGATGCCATTCGCGGCCAGTCCATCGGCGGCGGCGGCGGCGATGCCGGCGGCGTCGGCGCGGACCTGACCAGCGGCGGCCTCGGCCTTGGCCTGCTGGTCTCGGTCGGCGGCGGCGGCGGTGGCGGCGGCAATGCCGGCCTCGTCGACATCACGAACACCGGCACGCTCGCGACCTTCGGCGACAAGTCGGACGGCATCTACGCGCAATCGGTCGGCGGCGGCGGCGGCGACGGCGGACGCGCCATCGGCCTGGTGGCGGTCGGCGGTCTCGGCGGCAACACCGGCGACGGCGGCGCGGTGACCGTCATGAACAAGGCCGGCGGCGATATCGAGACGATCGGCACGATGTCGGATGGCATCTATGCGCAGTCGGTCGGCGGCGGCGGCGGCAATGGCGGCGGCGCCTATAGCGGCTCGCCGCTCGGCTTCTCGACCAGCGTCGGCGGCTCAGGCAGCGGCGGCGGCGCCGGTGGCGAGGTTCGCGTCGACAATTCAGCGCAGGTCGAGACCTTCGGCCTGGCGGCGGAAGCGATCTTCGCGCAGTCGGTGGGCGGCGGCGGCGGCAATGGCGGCATCGCCGGCAGCTTCAACATCGCGACGCTCCCGCTGACACCGGCGCTCGGCGTGAGCGTCGGCGGCAATGGCGGCGGCGGCGGTGCCGGCGGCATCGTCACCGTCAACAATTTCGGCACCGGCACGATCCAGACCGGCGGCGCCAATTCGACCGGCATCTTCGCGCAATCGGTCGGCGGCGGCGGCGGCACCGGCGGCTATGCGATGACGGCGGCGGCATCGCTGTTCGGCTCGGTCGGCGTCAGCATCGGCGGCAGCGGCGGCATCGCCGGCAATGGCGGCTCGGTGAACGTGAACAATGACGGCCAGATCGTGCTCGAAGGAAACAACTCCATCGGCATCATGGCGCAGTCGGTCGGCGGCGGCGGCGGCGTCGCGTCCAGCGCGCTCAGCGTCGCGGTCGTTCCCGTCTTCATCGGCGGCCAGACCGGCGCGACCGGCACCGGCGGCGACGTCAAGGTCGTCAACACCGGCTCCATCGTCATCGACGGCGACAACTCCATCGGCATCTTCGCCCAGTCGGTCGGCGGCGGCGGCGGCATGGTGAAACCGGGCGGCGGCGCCACCAGCGTGACGGCGCAGTCGGGCGGCACGGGCGACGGCGGCGCGGTCGTCATCGAAAATTCGGCGGGCTCGATCGTCATCAACGGCAACAATTCCATCGCGATGTTCATGCAGAGCGTCGGCGGCGGCGGCGGCACCGTGGGCCTCGACACGCACATGACGGGGCAGACCGGTTCCTTCCAGTTCACGGGCTCGGCGGGCGGCTCCGGCGTGGCCCTGGCGACGACCCTCGACCAGAAAGGCAACCTCATCGCGACCGGCACCAACTCGATCGCGCTGGCCGCGCAAAGCGCGGCGCCGGGTGGCAACGGCGACATCACGCTCAACATCCTCAGCCCGGCCAGTGGGCAGACCTTGATCGTCGGCGGTCTCGGTTCACCCGATCCCAAGGCCGGCGCGGGCGTCGACATCATCGACGGCGCGAACAACAGGCTCAACAATGGCGGCGTCATCTCGGCCACCCCGATCATCACCGGGACGATCGTCGGCGTCTCGGCGAACAACGGCACCTTCACCGTCAACACGGGCGGCGTGCTCTCCACGGTCTCCGGCACGCTCGGTTATGCCGTGATCGCGACGGACGCGAACAATGTGATCAACAACACCGTTCTGCTCATGGGATCGGTCGATCTCGGACCAGGAGGCATCAACGCGATCAACAACAAGGCGACCGGCGTCTTCGATTCCGGCGCGATCGTCAATGTCGGCGCCGGCAATCCCGTCGACAATGCCGGCCTCCTGTCGCCCGGCGGCTACGACGACATTCTGACAACGAATGTGACCGGCAATCTGGTCCAGGACGCGAGCGGCACCTACGGCGTCGATCTGAACCTGAACGGTCCGGCGAACGACCGGACCAATGTGAGCGGCACGGCCACGATGTCCGGCACGGTGTTCGCCAATCTGGTCGATCCCCTGACCGCGCCCGGCTTTGCGCTTCCCGGCAGCCACGACGTGGTGATCGTTCACGCGGTTGGCGGCGAGACGCATGCGGGCCTGACGCTCGAAGCGTTCAACACGGCGGTCGCCAATTATGCGCTGGCCTATCCCGGCACCCAGGACATCGATCTGCACTATGTGATCGATTTCTCGCCGTCAGGCCTGACGGCGAACCAGCACAGCGTCGGCAACGCGGTGAACCAGATCCAGACGGCGCAGGCCTCGCCGGCCTTCCGGCCCATCGCCACCAATCTGTTCTATCTGCCGAACGTGGCGACGCTCGGCGCCGCGTATGACTCGCTCTCCGGCGAGGGCGTGGCGGCGACGCAGCAGACCGCGTTCGACGCGACCGACGCCTTCCTGACGGCGGTCGGCAACCAGATGCGCGGCCAACTCTGGAATGCGCCGGACGGTGCCGGGCACGACTGGCACTTCTGGCTGTCGCCCTATGGCGGCGGCGCCAAATACGCGGGTGACGCAGGCCAGGGTTCCGCCAGCCTGTCGCAAGCGGCCTATGGGCTCGGCTTCGGCGCGGATTACCAGGTCGCGCCGGGCGCCCTGGTCGGTGCCGCGCTGGGCTTCGGCTCGTCCACCTATTCGGTGCAGGACCGCGCGACGGACGGCAGGGTCGGCGCGTTCCACGGCGGCGCCTATGGCGCCTGGCAAGGCGACGCGGCTTATGTCACCGGCATCGTCGCATATGACCGCTTCAACAACTCCGAGCAGCGGCGCGCGGTCATCCCGGGCGTGACGCTTCCGGCCTCCCAGTTCATCAACGGGCCTTACACGCTGGCCGGCTTCAACGAGATGCTGCAGGGCCATTTCGCCTCGACCGCGGCGAGCGGCCATTTCGAGGCCGGTTACCGCAACACCCTGGGCGACTTCGACGTGACGCCCTTCGTCGGCCTCGGGTTCAGCGACCTGGATGCGGACGGCTTCACGGAGAAGAACCTGGGCGCGCCGGGCCTGCTCGGCCTGTCCTTCGCTCCGCACAGTTCCGACTCGTTGCCGAGCTTCCTCGGCCTCCAGATCGACCTGTCGAGCGATCTTCCGGGTGGCGGCACGCTGAAGTCCTGGCTGCGGACGTCCTGGAAGCACGAGTTCGACGCCAGCCGCGCGATCGACAGCACCTTCGTCTCGGCGCCGGGCATCGACTTCAGCGTCCGCGGCGCGCAGCCGCCGCGCGACGCGGCGGTGACCGATCTGGGCATCTCGGCGAATGTCGATGACACCGTGTCGATCTCCGCGAGCCTCGGCAATCAGACCGGCGGCGGCACGCAGGGCTATACGGGAACGATCGGACTCTCGATGACGTGGTGATGGCTGTTCAATCGCCCTTGATCTTCCAGCGCGCGAGCTTGTGGTAGTACGGATAGGCGGCTTCGGCGATCGCTGCGAGCGCAGGGGATAGATTTTTTATGCGCGCGCCGGTGCTCGGCACGAACCCCGTCGATTGCTCCACGCGATCGTACCAGGCCGGCGCCCATACGCCGTCGCTGGCCCGCCTGCCTTTCGGCCAGGACAGCATCTTCGCGCTGAACGGGATCCCAATCGCGGCGCAAAGAGATTTCAACATAGGGTGCGGCGCAGCCGATACGTCGGACGAGTCGATGACGAGGGGCGCCCGCCCGAGCCTGTCCGCTTCCTGGTCGAAAAGTTCTGTCTGCCGCACGATGCCGATATCGGCCAGCGTGGCCTCGCCCCGTTTGTCCTCGTAGGATGCGACGACCTCGTCGGGGCGCCGGATCAGGAAGACGTTGCAGCAGCCGGCCATCCAGCGCGTCCCGATCTCGGGCAGCATGTGATGGGTCATGTGCTTTTGATAGAAGATCGGCGCGCCTTCCGGGCTGGGGCCGAGCAATGCCGTTTCGACATCGCGCCAATCGTTCGGCTGGCTCTTCAGCACATCGTCGCGCATGGGATGTGCGGCCCCGCTGAGCGCCAGATAGGCCGCATAAAACGGCTCGTCGACCACCGCCGTGTCGTCGCGGTTTTCGAACGACCGCATCATCGCAGTCGAGATGTTGCGCGGCCCGGACCACATGGCGATGCGAAGCGGCTCGGCGCTCATGAATTCGCGGCCTCGGCGTCTTTCAGCGCCTCATAGGCGGCGCGCAGGCGGGTCGTGATAGGGCCCGGTAACGCTGCAGGAAGAACCTGGCCGTCGATCTCGCGGACCGGGGTCAGGCCGCCGAACGTGCCGGTGACGAAGGCTTCGTCGGCGTTGCGCGCGTCGTCCGGCGGAAAGTCGCCCGGCGCGATGGCGATGCCATGCGTCCGGCACAGCGCGATGACATTGGCGCGCGTGACGCCATTGAAGCAGAATTCGCCGGTCGAGGTGCGGACGATCCCGTCCTTGACGAAGAAGAAGTTCGTCGCGTTGCAGCTGGAGACGAATCCGCCCGGATCGAGCATCAACGCTTCGTCGGCGCCGGCGCGGATCGCTTCCTGCAGCGCCATGATGAGATTGAGCCGGCTATGCGAATTCAGCCGCATATCGAACATGTGCGCGGGCGTGCAGCGGATCGAAACCGTCGCCAGAGACAGGCCGCGAGCCGCCAGGGCCGGGCTCGGCACCTTGCGTTCGGCGAGGATGACGATGGTCGGTTCGCCCAGCGCGTTGCGCGGATCCTGATTGGCACCCGACTTCGGTCCGCGGGTGATCATCAGCCGAAGATGCACGCCGTCCTCGAAACGATTTGCCTTCAGCGTGCGCCGGATCTCGGCCACCAGCGCCTCGCGGCTCAGCCCGATGTCGAGGTCGATCGCGGCTGCGCCGGCAAACAGCCTGTCCATATGCGCGTCCAGGAAGAGCAGGGCGCCCTTGTGCAGGCGCAGGCCTTCCCAGACACCGTCGCCGACGACGAAACCGGCGTCGAACACCGACACCTTCGCCTCGGTGCGCGGCACGAGCGCGCCGTTCAGATAGATCAGCGCCGACGCATTGGCGGGATCGTTCGCAAAGTCCTGGCTGCCCGGCATTTCCTGTTTCCAGACGTCAAACGAAGGCTGGCGCGTTGGCGAATGGTGCGTCCAGGCTGTGCGAGGGCGGCGTGAACCAGCGCGCCCCGGTCTCCGTCATATGGAAGTGGTCCTCCAGCCGCACGCCGAACGCCTCCGGCACGACGATCATCGGCTCGTTCGAGAAGCACATGCCCGGCGCGAGCGCTGTGCGGTCGCCGCGCACCAGGTTCGGCGCTTCGTGGATGTCGAGGCCGATGCCGTGACCGGTGCGGTGCGGCAGTCCGGGCAGGCGATAGTCCGGTCCCAGTCCGGCGCCGGCGATGACCGCGCGTGCCGCGGCGTCGACGCTTTCGCAAGGTGCGCCAAGTGCCGCGGCCGCGAAGGCTGCGGCCTGGGCTTCCTTCTCCAGCTGCCAGATTTCGCGCAGATGCGATGTCGGCTCGCCGAAAACATAGGTCCGTGTGATGTCGGAGTTATAGCCGTCGATATGGCAGCCGGTGTCGATGAGGACGACGTCGCCCTCGCGCAGCGCACGATCGGACTCGCCGCCATGTGGCAACGCGCTGTCGGCGCCGAAGGAGACGATGCAGAACGTGTTGCCCGAGCCGCCCAGCGCGCGATGCTCCGAATCGATGAAACGCGCGACCTCGGACGTCTTCACGCCGGGGACGAGGCTCTTCCAGGCGCGGCGCTGCACCTCCAGCGTGATCGCCTTGGCACGGGTCATCAGCGCGATCTCCGCCGGCGATTTGCGGCTTCGCAAGGCGCCGATCAGCGGGCCGGCGTCGGCGATGCGCGCCGGCGACAGCGCGCGCGCCAGCGCGAGATAGACGAAGGTCGCGACCTGGTCGTCCAGCCCGATGCTCGCGCCGGGCTTCAGCCGCGAGGCGATCAGGGCGTAGGGACTGTCTTCTTCTTTCCAGGTGACGATGTCGCCGGGCACGCCGAGCGAGCCGGACACTTTGGAATGCTCGAAGCCGGGACAGACATATTCCAGGTCGCCCGTGGCGTGCACGATCGTGCCGGTGAACCGCTCCGACGGCGACCACACCAGCCCCGTGAAATAGCGCAGGCTTTTTGTCGAGCCCAGCAGGACGGCCGCCAGCCCCGCGGCATCCATCGAAGCGCGCAGGGCGCCCAGGCGCTGCTGCCGTTCGGCGAGGCCGATGGGGGCAGGGCTATCGACGGCTGTCATGCGAGTCCCCACGGGAGTCATTGTCTGCATTATACGATCATGCTCAACTCATGCACGCCACGTTTTCGCCTGGGGGCCGGTTGATCGTCGATATCCTGCTGGCCGCACTGTCGTTGATCGGCATCGGCTACAGCGCCATGCTGCTGCGCCTCGCGGCCGCGCGCGGGCAGCTTCGGCCCGGCCTCGAAGCGATCGGGCTGGGCGCCATCACCAACTTCTTCGACACGCTGGGCATCGGCTCCTTTGCGCCGACGACGGCCTGGCTGAAGCTGCGTGCCCTGGTGCCGGATCGCTTCATTCCCGCGACGCTCAACGCCGGCCATTGCATCCCCACCATTGTCCAGGCGCTGGTCTTCATTCGCCTGGTGCAGGTCGATCCGTGGCTCCTGTTCGCCTGCATCGCGGCTGCGGTGGCGGGATCTTTCGCGGGAACGGCCCTGGCGATGCGCGTCTCGACGCGTGTCGTGCAGGGCACTGTCGGCGCCGCGCTCGTCATCGCGGCCGCTCTGTACGCGATGCAGAATCTCAACCTGATGCCGCAGACCGGCAATGCGCTGACACTGGTGCCGCTGTTCTTCGTGCTGGCGATCGTCGCCCATTTCATCCTGGGCTCCTTGATGGCGTTCGGCATCGGGCTTTACGCGCCGTCGCTCGTCACACTCAGCTTGATGGGCCTCGATCCCAAGGCGGCGTTTCCCATCATGATGGGTGCCTGCGCGTTTCTCATGCCCGTCACTGGATTGCGCTTCTCGCGCGATCCCAAGGTCGATCTGCGCATCGTGCTGGGCCTTGCGATCGGTGGCGCGCCGGCCGTGCTGCTGGCGGCCTTCGCCGTGACGTCGCTGCCCATCGTCGCGCTGCGCTGGGGCGTCGTCGTCGTCGCGCTGTACGCGGCGATGCTCCTGCTCAGAGCCGCAGCGCGCCCGGCACCGGCCACCCTCTGATGCCGCATCTGGAGAGCCTCCATGCGCCTGCTCGCGCCGTTCGTTGCCGCCGCCGCCTTCGTGCTCATGTCGGCCGCTGAAGCCGCGCCGCACTCCGCAGACGCCCGCTTCCGGGCGCTCTACACCGCCGAGTGGACATGGCGCGAGCATCAGTTCGCCGACAATGAAGACAGCCATAAGCCCATCGTCGACCATCTGCCCAGGGTCGATCCGGCCTCACAGGCCGCGCGGCTTGCCTATTGGGAAAAGCTGATGGCGCAGCTGGATGCCGTTTCGCGTGCGAACCTTTCTCCCGCCGAACAGGAGAACTTCGATGTCTACAAGCCGCAGATCGCGAGCCTGATCGCAAGCCAGAAATTCCGCGACTTCGAGATGCCGGTCAATTCCGACAGCACGTTCTGGACCGATATCGGCTACACCGCGCGCAAGCCGTTCCGAAGCCTGGCCGACTATCGCAACTGGATCGCGCAGATGCGCGACATCCCGCGTTATTTCCATGAGCAGATGGACGAGATGCGCGCCGGACTGAAGCGCGGTTTCACGCCCCCGCGTGTCACGCTCGAAGGCCGCGATGCCTCACTCACCGCCGTGACCGAAGCGACGCCGGAAAAAAGCCTGTTTTATACCGCGTTTCGCGAAATGCCCGGCATTGCCGACGCCGACAAGGCCGCGCTGCGCGCCCAAGCGGTCCAGGTGATCCGCGACACGGTGCAGCCGGCCTATCGCGAACTTTTGGCGTTCATGCGAAACGAATACGTCCCTGGCACGCGTGCAACGCTGGCGGCGCAGGACATGCCGGACGGCAAGGCGTGGTATCGCGCGCAGATACGGCAATACACGACGCTCGACATGGATCCGGCGGCGATCCACGCTTTGGGCTTGCGCGAAGTCGCCAGCCTGCACCAACAGATGATCGACGTGATGACGCAGAGCGGGTTCAAGGGCGATTTCCCGGCCTTCCTGAAATTTCTGCGCAGCGATCCCCAGTTCTACGCCAAGACGCCCGGCGAATTGCTGATGCGTGCCGCATGGATCGCCAAGACGTTCGACGGCAAGGCCTCGACGTGGTTCGGTTATCTGCCGCGCGCACGCTTCGGCATCGTGCCGGTGCCGGACGATCTGGCGCCGTTCTACACGTCCGGCCGCGGCGGCCCGGGCCAGTATCTGCTCAACACCTACAAGCTGGAGACCCGGCCGCTCTACAATCTGACCGCGTTGACGCTGCATGAATCCGCGCCCGGCCATGCCTTCCAGATGCCCATCGCGATGGAGCGCAAGGACATGCCGGAATTCCGCCGCTACACCTATATCTCGGCCTTCGGCGAAGGCTGGGCGCTCTATTGCGAGAAGCTCGGCCTCGAAATGGGCATGTACGACACGCCTTATGACCGCTTCGGCATGCTGGGCTATCAGATCTGGCGTGCCGCGCGGCTGGTGGTCGATACCGGCATTCACGCGCAAGGCTGGACGCGCGAGCAGGCCATTCAATACCTGCTCGAATACACCGCCCTTCCGGAGCACGAGATCGAGACCGAGGTCGACCGTTATATCGCGTGGCCGGGACAGGCGCTGTCCTACTATCTGGGCGAGATGGCGATCTGGGATGCGCGGCACAAGGCGGAGACCGCGCTGGGCTCCCGCTTCAATATCCGCGCGTTCCACGACACGGTGCTGCAACTGGGATCGGTGCCGCTGCCCGTCCTCACCGCCCGCATCGACCGCTTCATTGCCGAGGGCGGAAAGGGGCCGTACCCGGATTTGGAGTAACGGGGAGCTGCGCTGACAGGAATTTTGGACGCTTAGGCGAAGTAGCTCGTCTCACGCCTCATCATCGAACCCGACGAACACCGTGGCGTCACGGACAGATTTTCGTTCGGACACGACGGCATTTGCGGGGAAGCTTTCATCGGGCCATCCCAGTGCAATGCTTTTCATGATGACCTGATCGTCGGCTATTCCGGCATGCTCACGCACGACCGGCGACTGCATGATGCCTTGGCTGTTGATCACGGCGCCCAGCCCGCGAGACCATGCGGCATTGACCAGGGCTGTCGTCACAGCGCCGCAATCGAACGGCGTATCGTCACTGCCATCCAGCACGCGGTCGTAGGTCACGATCACGCATACGGGCGCGTCGAATTGGCGGAAGCCGCGCAGCACCCAGTCCTGGCGGCCTTCCTTGTCGTCGCGAGCGATCCCCATCGCAGAGAACAATTGCTTGGCAACGCCAACCTGTCTGTCGCGGTGCTGACCTGCAAAGGCCGGCCCGGTGCGGAACTCACGCGATTGCGGCACGCCCCCTACCATCCGCTCGGTGTTGCCCGCGCGGATCCGATCCAGCGGTTCGCCGGTGACGATGTAGAAATTCCAGGGCTGGGTATTCATCGACGACGGCGCGCGCATCGCCAGACCGATGATTTCCTCGATCAACGCCTTGGGAACCGGATCGGGCTTGTAGCCGCGGATGCTCCGGCGGCCGAGGATAACGTCGTCAAACTGCATGCGTGATCTCCAGGACAGCCGGCTCGGCTTCAATCGGTAGGGTGTAGGGTGGTTCGGTGTATTTTTACGGCCCCGACAAGAACTTGCTGGGGATCATACAGTATCGATCGGCCGGCTGAGAAAGCCCGACGCTTGCAGCGCCCCCAACCGGCATTTCCCCGCGTTTTTCCCCCAAAAACACCTGCGATCCCTTGCAGCGAACCCTGCGCTTGCTAGTTTGCGGTCATGATGGGGCTAGCTGCGAATCTCTCCGAACTCGACAACCGGCAATCCGCCAAGATCGCGGACACGCTGGCGCGCGACAGCGTCTTTTCCGCGCTGTCGCCGGCCCGCCGCCAGGCGCTGGGCGAATCGGGCAAGGTCCTGCACCTGGAAAAGGGCCAGCGGCTGTTCTCCCATGGTGACAAGTCCGAGGCCGCCTATGCGATCTTCGCCGGCGAGATCGAGATCACGATCCCCGGCCTCGACGGCCGCTCGGTCTGGCTGGCCCGCATCGGCTCCGGCTCGGTGATCGGCGAGATGGGCGCGATCGACGGCGCGCCCCGCGTCACCAACGCCAGCGCCACGCGGCGCTGCGAATTGCTGCGCATCGACGGCACGCTCATCCGCGAAGCGATGCTCGCCGAGCCCAAGGCGTCGCTCGCGCTGCTCGGCGTGCTGATCCGCCGCCTGCGTGAGACCGACGCGCTGGTCGAGCGGACCTCCTCGATGGAACTGGGCAAGCGCCTGGCGCGCTTTCTCCTGCTCGAAGGGGTGAACGGCAAGATCCTGCACAATCAGGGCGAGATCGCGCACCACATCGGCGCCTCGCGCGAGGCGGTCAACCGCAAGCTGGAAAGCTGGCGCCGCCAGAACTGGGTCGAGCTCAACCGCACCGGCCTGCACATCCGCGACCGCACCGCGCTGCTCACGGTGTGCAAGCGCCACGCGAAGCTGCATATCTGAGGCAACACAGCACCGCTGTCATGGCCCGCGACTGCGGGCCACCCAGGTGGTGCGCTCAAATCTTTCATTTTTGAAGCGCCACTCCCACAACCGTCATGGCCGGGCTTGTCCCGGCCACCCAGGATCACCCATGCCGCAGTTGAGAGTATGGATGGCCGGCACAGGGCCGGCCATGACGATTGGGGATTAAGTTCAAAAAATCCTTAGGAGACGAAGCGCAGCCTCACGCCGCGCCCATCATCTCCTGGAAGTTCGCGTAATAGAACTTCTCCTTCGCCTCTTCCGAGACGCCCTTGAACGTCCGCTCGAACCGCCCGATCGGATCGTCGGTCCCTTCCGGATGCGGATAATCGCTGGAGAACAGGAACAGCTCCGGCCCGGCATCGGCGATCATGCGGCCGACATCCTCGCCGGGGAACGGCGTGAACTTCACCGCGCGGCGGATGTAGTCCGACGCCTTCATCGGCAGCTCCGCGATGCTCGCATCGGTGCGCTTGAAGATCTTCTGGCTGAGGTCGAGGTTGCGCAGATATTCCGGCACCCAGCCGGCGCCGAGTTCGATCACGCCGCCGCGCAGCGCCGGAAAGCGCTCGAACACGCCGTCAAACACCAGCGCGGTGAGGAATTGCTGCGGCCCGACGGAGAGCAGCATGAAATCGCGCACGCGCAGATTCTCGCCGCCCTCGGCGCCCGTGATGTCCTTGGGCCGCGGCTTGCCGTTGTTCTCATACGCCGCCAGCTTGGTCGGGCTGTTGGGCCCGACATGCAGCATGAACGGCACTTTGAGGTCGACGAAGGCCTGCCACACGATGTCGAAATCCGGATGCCCCGGCGACTTGTCGCCGACCGGCGCGCCCGGAATCCAGAACGCGCCGCAACCGATCCGCACGCCTTCCTTCAGCTCCTCGACGCAGCGCTTCGGATCGGCGAGCGACAGCTGCCCCACCGCGATCAGGCGCTTGTCGTCGGCGCAGAACGACGCCATGGCGCGGTTGTGCGCGCGGATGCCGCCATAGCGCACATCCATGTCGCTATGGCTGAGATACTGCCCGGCCGAGAAGGTCGAGAACACCAGCTGGCGCGCGAACCCCAGATCGTCCATCGCCTTCTTGCGCTCGACCGGATCGAAGGCGCCGAACGCGCCCCAGCCCTTGCTGCCGCGCACCACGTCGGTGTGCACCTTGCCGCGCGCCGCACGATCCTGCTGCTTGGCCACCGCCTCGTTGATGAAATTCGCCGTCGCGCCGCCCGCCTTGGTCAGCGCCAGTTGCGGCAGCTTCTCGCGCACGGCCGGGTCGGCATGCTTCTCCACCCAGTCCACCGTCTCCATGATGTGGCTGTCGGCATCGCAATAGAGGCGGTTGCTTCCATACGGCATGCGGCTCTCCCGGGCAGTGCTGTTCTAATTATACAAAAAGTATAATAGGCCGCCGCCGCTTGTAAAGCGGGCTTCAGCGCTTGCCCGGGCGCACCGCCGCCGCCGATTTGCGCGGTTTTCCGGCCTTTTTCTGCAGCGCCTGTAGTCCGCCCAGGATGAAATCGCCCCACACCTCCGCCGCCCGCGCCACCGGAATCCCGCGCTGTTTCAACGCTCTCGCCGACAGGATCGGCGCGTTGACCGTGAGGATCGTGATGATCAGCGCATCGACCGGCGACAGCCCAAAACGCCGGATTGCCGCATCCGAGAAGAACCGCGTCATGCCCGAGCGCTCGTCGCGGTCGCGGTTCTGGATCAGCCCCGCCACCGCGCGGTCGGACGCCAGAAGCCGCATGATCGGCCCGCGCTCATAGAGATATTCCATCGAGCGCTGAATCGCGCCGCGCAGCAGCGCCTCATAGGGCAAATCGGCCGGCAGCACCCCCAGCCCACGCCCGCGCAGATAGCGGTATTCGCGTTCCAATATCGCCTTGAGCAACTCCTCGCGGCTGGAGAAATATTTGTAGATGAGCGGCTTGCTGATCCCCGCCTCCGCCGCGACCTCTTCCAGCGAACAGCTCGACAGCCCGCGCGCCACGATCAGCGCCACGGCGCTGTCCAGGATTTGCTCATGCCGCTGCGGGCGCGACAGCCGCTCGGCGCGAATGGGCTCGTTTGTCGTAGGTTTCCGGGCCATCCGCCGGTTGTGACACGCCGCGCATCTGAGGCACAATCCGCCCAACCGCAAAACAACACCCTGAGGAATCGCCCATGACCGTCGCCCCCGCCAAAGCGCAACTGAGCCCCGAAGCCGCCGAGGCGGAGATGAACGATCTGCGCATGTCGGCCAAGGCGCAGCCCTTGCTCGACGCCGTCAAGAAGCACATCGCCGACAACGTCGCGCCGATCGCCGAGGAATTTCACCGCCTGGGCGAAGGCCGCGCCGACCGCTGGAGCTGGGCCCCCGGCCAGCTCGAACTGCTCGACGGCGCCAAGCGCAAGGCCAAGGAATCCGGCCTGTGGAATTTCTTTCTCCCCGACGCCAAGACCGGCGAGGGCCTGAGCAATCTCGACTACGCCTACATCGCCGCCGAACTCGGCAAGCAGCCGCTCGCGTCGGAGACGCTCAACTGCTCCGCCCCCGACACCGGCAACATGGAAGTGCTCGAACGCGTCGGCACGCAGGAGCAGAAGGACAAATGGCTCAAGCCGCTGCTCGCCGGCGAGATCCGCTCCTGCTTCGGCATGACCGAGCCGGGCCTCGCCTCCTCCGATGCCAAGAACATCGCCACCCAGGCGCGCCTCGTCGGCGACGAATGGGTCATCAATGGCGAGAAGTATTACATCTCCGGCGCTGGCGACCCGCGCTGCAAGATCATGATCTGCATGGTGCAGACCAGCCCCGAGGCGCCGCGACAGTTCCAGCAGTCGCAGATCCTCGTGCCGATGGACGCGCCCGGCCTCACCGTGCTCGGCCCCATGATGGTGTTCGGCCATGACGACGCGCCGCACGGCCACATGCACATCAAGCTCGACAACGTCCGCGTGCCGAAAGAAAACATCCTGCTCGGCGAAGGCCGCGGGTTCGAGATCAGCCAGGTCCGTCTCGGCCCCGGCCGCATCCATCACTGCATGCGCTCGATTGGCCAGGCTGAGCGCGCGCTCGACCTGATGGTCCGCCGCGCCACCTCGCGCGAAGCCTTCGGCAAGCCGATCATCCAGCTCGGCAAGAACCTCGAAGTCGTCTCCCGCGCCCGCATCGAGATCGAGGCGATGCGCCTGATGGTCTTGAAGGCGGCCAAGGCGATGGATGTCCTCGGCAACCGCGAGGCGCGCATCTGGGTCCACATGGTCAAGGCCATGGTGCCCGAGCGCGTCTGCCAGATCATCGACCAGGCGATCCAGATCCACGGCGCCACCGGCGTCTCGCAATGGACGCCGCTCGCCGGCATGTACACCGGCCAGCGCACGCTGCGCATCGCCGACGGCCCGGACGAAGTGCATCACCTCGTCGTCGGCCGCGCCGAGCTGTCGAGGCACTGAGCATGACCGAGACGATGACGCGCGGTGAGGCCCTGAAGCGGCTCACCGCGCCGGGCGAGGCGTATGCGCTCGAAACCATCCGCATCGGCGAGCGCGAACAGAAGGTCTTCGTCAACGCGCCGGCCTCGCTGCGCGCGCTGTTCGAGGACGCCGCGACCGACAAGACCTTCCTCGTCTTCGAGGACGAACGCCTCACCTACCGCGAGGCGTGGGACGCCGCCGCGCGCATCGCGCATATCCTCGTGCACCGTTACGGCGTCGCCAAAGGCGACCGCGTCGCGATCTCGATGCGCAATTATCCCGAATGGGTTCTCGCCTTCATGGCCGCGACCTCCATCGGCGCCATCGCCGTGGCGATGAACGCGCTGTGGCAGCCCGACGAGATCGAATACGGCCTCAAAGACAGCGGCGCCAAAGTCCTGTTCGCCGACCAAGAACGCCTCGACCGCCTCGCGCAGTGCAAGACGCCGGCCGACGCCCAGATCATCGCCGTGCGCCCGTCCAAACCCGGCCCCACCGATCTCAAGGACCTGATGGCGCAGACCGGCGTCGTCCCTATGCCCGCCGCCGACATCCATCCCGACGATCCCGCGACGATCTTCTACACCTCCGGCTCGACCGGCCATCCCAAGGGCGTGGTCTCGACCCACCGCAACATCCTCTCCGCGCTGTTCTCGTGGGAGCTCGACGGTCACGCCACCGCGCTCGCCGCCGGCATCGCGATCGTCGAGCCCGCCGAGCAGCCCGCCACACTGCTCGCCGTGCCGCTGTTCCACGTCACCGGCTCGCACGCGGTCTATCTCTCGTCCTATCGCGCCCAGCGCCGCATCGTCGCGATGTACAAATGGGACCCGACCCTCGCCGCCGAGCTGATCGAGCGCGAGCACATCACGACCTTCGTCGCCCCCGCCGCGATGACCGGCGACCTCGTGCGCGAGGCCAAGCGCACCAACCGCGATCTCTCGTCTCTCATCACCGTCGGCGGCGGCGGCGCGCCGCGCGCACCCGAGCAGGTCAAGCAGATCGGCCAGTCCTTCGGCAAAGCGCTGCCCAACACCGGCTGGGGCATGACCGAGACCAACGCCATCGGCAGCGGCATCGGCGGCCTCGACTATCTCGGCCGCCCGGCCAGTTCCGGCCGCTGCTCCGCCGTGCTGGAATTGAAAGTCGTCGACGAGTCCGGCAAATCGCTCCCTGCCGGCGAACGCGGCGAACTCCTCGTGCGCGGCACGAGCCTCTTCAAAGGCTATTGGAACCGCGCCGAGCTCAACGCCACGCTGTTCGAGGACGGCTGGTTCCGCACCGGCGACGTCGCCTATCTCGACGACGAGGGCTTCCTGTTCATCGTCGACCGCATCAAGGACCTCATCATCCGCGGCGGCGAGAACATCGGCTGCGGCCAGGTCGAAGCCGCGCTGCTGATGCACCCGGATGTCCACGAGGCTGCCGTCTACGCCGTCCCCGACGACCGCCTCGGCGAAGAGGTCGGCGCCACGGTTTACGGTCCCAAGCCGATAGACCTCGACGCGCTCAAGACCTTCCTGCGCACCCACCTCGCCGCGTTCGAAGTGCCGCGCTACTTGATGCAGTCGCACGAACCATTGCCGCGCATCGCCTCGGGCAAAATCCTCAAGCGCCAGTTGCGTGACGAGGCGGTGAAGAATTTCGTGAAAGCTACTGCGACCGCCTGACACAATCCCAGCTGTCATGGCCCGCGAATGCGGGCCACCCAGTTGGTGCGCTCGTGCTTTCGAAAATTATGGCTGCGTCACCTGGGTGGCCCGCATTCGCGGGCCATGACAGCATGAGTGCGCCTCACACCTTCCCGAACGCCGCCCCGATCAGCGTCACCAGATCGTGCAGCGGCGACGCCTCCGCCGGTGGCTCCGGCGTCGTCAGCTGCAGCGCGATGGCCGGCAGCGCCTCGCGCACTTTGATCGCCGCGAGCGAGCCCGCCGCCAATTCCTCCGTCACCGCATAATTCGGCAGCACGCCCACCGCGCCGCTGCCCCGCACGCCGCGCTTGACGCCATCGATGCTGCCGGCGGATTCGAATTTCGGCGCCGGCTCGCCGAACCAGCCGCGCATCAATCCGTTGAACGCACCATCGGGATCGGCGAGCAGGAACCGCTGCGCCGCCAGATCGCCACGCGCCACCTTGCCCTTCGCCAGCCGGTGCCCCGGCGACACCACGAGACGCAGCTGCGCCGGCGCCAGCATCCGGCTGCCGTCGCCCACGCCTTCGATGGTCAGCGCCGCGTCGAGCTCCATCTGCCGCACGCGCTTGCGCAGATCCTCGCACAGCCCGATCGCGATCTTCACGTCGATCCCCGGCCAGCGCTGCCGGAACGTGCCGAGCGGCACCGGCAGCAAAAACGAGCTGATCGACTCCACCGTCCCCAGCCTTATCGTGCCTTCGCTCTTGCTCGCGAGCGCCGCCAGCGCGCCTTCCGCCGCCGCGACCAGCGCCCGCGCATGCGGCAACAGAGTCTCCGCCGCCGGCGTCAGCGCCGCTTCCTTGCCCGGCCGCCGCACCGTGATCGGCGCGCCCACCACGCGCTCCAGCGCCAGCAGCGTCTCCGACACCGTCGATTGCGAAACCTTGAGCACCCGCGCCGCCGCGGCGACGCCGCCCTGGTCATGCACCGCGATCAGCACGCGGCAATGGCGGACTTCCAGCTCCTTGCTCATCCCGACCCATCGGCTCTGCCGATGCCTCCATCGCCGTTTTGGACCGCCGCGCCCGCCGGAGCAAGGTCCCGCGCAGAGAGGTGACACGCTTTGAAAACGCTGGACGCCAAGGCCGCCTTGCTGGTTGTCGACATGCAGATGGGCTTTCGCGATCCCGAATGGGGCACGCGAAACAATCCGATGATGGAGGCGCGCATCGTGTCGCTGCTGGCGGTCTCGCGCGCCACCGGCACGACGGTGATCCATGTCCACCACGACTCGCCGCATGTCGAAGGCCGCCTGCGGCGCGGCACGTCGGGCAACGATCCGATGCCGGAAACACAGCCGTCCGACAAGGAAAAGCTCTACCGCAAAAGCGTCAACAGCGCCTTCATCGGCACCAGCCTGGAGTTCGACCTGCGCCAGTCCGGCATTGACACGCTGGTCATCGTCGGCCTCACCACCAACCACTGCATCTCCACCACCGCGCGCATGTCCGGCAATCTCGGCTTCGACACCTATGTCGTGTCGGACGCCACCGCGACCTTCGACCGCCGCGGCCTCGACGGCCGGATGCGCCTCGCCGAAGACGTGCACCTTGCCGCCCTCAGCGACCTCAACGAAGAGTTCGCGACCATCGTCGACACCGCCGAGGTGCTCGCCGCGCTCACCCACGAAGACGAAACCGCCTCGCGAGGTTCCCATGCGCACGCCTAAGCTCCGCACATCGCTCACCGCGCTGCTCGCGCTCAGCGCCGTAGCCATCGCCGCCCCGTTCGACCTCGACCGCACGGTCAGACCGGGCGACGACTTCTATCGCTACGCCAACAACATATGGCTGAAGACCAACTCCATCCCCGCCGGCCGCGCCAGCTATGACACCTCGTCCGGCCTGCGCGACGACACTGGCAAGCGCGTCCGCGAGCTGATTCAGGACGCCGCCGCGAACACCGCGCCGAACTCCGATTCCACGCTCCAGTCGCTGCGCCAGAAGATCGGCGACTACTACGCCAGCCAGATGGACGGTGCCGCCATCGAGGCCAAGGGCCTCGCGCCGCTCTCCGGCGAGCTCGCCATCATCGCCGCGCTCAAGGACCGCGACGCGCTCAGCGCCTATCTGGGCAGCACCATTGGCCTCGACGACGGCAGCGACACCCAGCCCGACGCGATCTTCGGCGTCTGGATCCATCAAGGTTTCCACGATCCCAGCCGCTACGTGCCCCATCTCGTGCAGGGCGGCCTCGGCCTCGACCGCGACACCTATCTCGATCCCGCAGCCGACAAGGCCGCGGCGCGCGAGACCTATCGCAAGCATGTTGCGTCGATCCTGAAGCTCGCCGGCCTTGCCGACACAGACGCTCGCGCCGCGCGCGTCCTCGATCTGGAAATCGCCCTCGCAAAGGCACACGCTTCCGACGCCGACACCGCCGACATCGTCAAGACCGACAACCCGTGGACGCGCGCCGACTTCGACGCCAAGGCGCCGGGCCTGAACTGGAGCGCTTACTTCAAAGCCGTCGGTCTCGACCAGTCGAAAGACTTCGTCGTCTGGCAGCCCACCGCCGTCACCGGCACCGCCGCGCTCGTCGCCAGCACGCCGCTCGACACCTGGAAGGACTACCTCACCGTCCACCGCGTCGCGCACTACGCGTCGGTCCTGCCCGCCGCGTACGGCGACGCCGCTGCGCCGGACCGCACGCCGCAAGCGATCGCCGCGACCAGCGCCGCGCTCGGCGAAGCGGTGGGCCGTCTCTACGTCGCGCGCTATTTCCCGCCATCGGCCAAGGCCGCCGTCACCGCGATGGTCGAGAACATTCGCGCCGCCTACCGCGCGCGCATTCCCAAACTCACCTGGATGTCGCCGGAGACCAAAGAGAAAGCGCTGGCCAAGCTCGCCGCGCTTCAGATCGGCCTCGGCTATCCCGACCGCTGGACCGACTACTCCGATCTGGCGATCCTGCGCGGCGACGCGTTCGGCAATTTCAAGCGCGCCGAAACCTTCGCGCTCCAGCGCGGCCTCGCCAAGCTGCAAGGCGCACCCGTCGATCCCGGCGAGTGGACGAACCTCTCGCCGCAGATCGTCGGCGCGGTGATCTACTTCACCCCTAACACCGAGCAGTTCTCCGCCGGCCTGTTCCAGCCGCCGTATTTCGACCCCACCGGCGACGCCGCGTCGAATTACGGCTCCGCCGGCGCCGGCCTCGCGCATGAGATCAGCCACAGCTTCGACGAGCTCGGCAACGTTTACGATGCGCAAGGCAATCTCGGGATGTGGTGGCCGGCGGACGATCTCGCCCGCTACCGCGCCGCCGACGCGCCGCTCGCCGCGCAGCTCGACACCGACTGCCCGCAGCCCGGCCTCTGCGTCAGCGGCAAGCGTGCCCTCAGCGAAAGCGTCGCCGATCTCGCCGGCCTCGAGACCGCGCACGACGCCTATATAATGTCCCTCAAGGGCCAGCCCGACGTCGTCAAGAATGGCCTGAGCGGCGAGCAGCGCTTCTTCCTCGCCTTCGCCCAGCGCTGGCGCCGTCTCCAGACCCCGGACAATTTGCGCCAGCAGATCGCCACCGACATCCACCCGCCCGGCGAATACCGCGCGAACAACGTCCGCAACGTCGACGCCTGGTACAAGGCGTTCGGCGTCAAGCCGGGCGACAAGCTCTACCTCGATCCCAAGGCGCGGGTTCACGTATGGTAAGCTTCGGGGATAGACAACGCGCCGCGCGAGAGCGGCGCGTTGAATCCATTGACAAAAATGCCAATTGAAAAAATTCCTATCCCCATCTTGAAACGCCTTGCAGCGCCGCACATCTACAACCTTGAGTAATACAAGGTTTGACGATGACGACCCGAATTTGACGCAGGCACATACAGGGCGAGGGTGCGAGCTTGCGCGCAGCCGCGCGGGATGGATTTCGGCAAAAATCCCCCCGCAAAGATCCGAAGCGGGGAAGGCGACGTGCTCGCGGTTGGCTGGTTTAAGGCCCTCCGCCGGCTGCTTGTAGCGAAGAACCGGGGCGAACCTCGCCGGACCATGCACCCTGCAGGCATGTGTCGGGCGGGGCTTTGTCTCATCCATCCCGCAGGTGCACGCAAAAGTTCCGCCTGCTAGAGAACCCTAAGGCTGCCCAGGCGTTGTCTGGTCGGGCTGGCTGGCAGGAGTCTCCGCATGCAGATCGGAATCGTCGGCCTCGGCCGAATGGGCGCCAACATTACGCGCCGCCTGATGAAGGCCGGTCACCGCTGCGTCGTCTACGACGTCAACCCGAAGCCCGGCGAAGCGCTCGCTGCCGACGGTGCCAAGGCGGTCACCTCCCTCGCCGATATGGTCAAGGCGCTGGATGGTTCGCCCCGCGCCGTCTGGATCATGCTCCCCGCCGGCAAGATCACCGAAGACACCGTCAGGCAATTCGCCGACCTGATGACGAAGGGCGACATCATCATCGACGGCGGCAACACGTTCTACAAAGACGACATCCGCCGCGCCAAATCCCTCGAAGCCAAAGGCATAAGCTACATCGACAGCGGCACCTCCGGCGGCGTCTGGGGCCTGGAGCGCGGTTACTGCATGATGATCGGCGGCCCGAAAGACGCCGTCGATACGCTCGATCCGATCTTCGCCGCGCTGGCGCCCGGCCTCGGCGACATCCCGCGCACGCCCGGCCGCGACAACTCTGACAGCCGCGCCGAACGCGGCTACATCCATGCCGGCCCGTCCGGTGCCGGCCACTTCGTCAAGATGATCCACAACGGCATCGAATACGGCCTGATGCAGGCCTATGCCGAAGGCTTCGACATCCTGCGCAACAAGGATTCGAAAGATCTCCCCGAAGCCGAACGCTTCACCCTGAACCTCCCCGACATCGCGGAGGTCTGGCGCCGCGGTAGCGTCGTCTCGTCCTGGTTGCTCGACCTCAGCGCCTCGGCGCTGGCCAAGGATCCGCAGCTCGAGAAGTTCTCCGGCTTCGTCGAGGATTCCGGCGAGGGCCGCTGGACCATCGAAGCGGCGATCGAGGAAGCCGTCCCCGCCGAAGTCCTGTCTTCCTCACTGTTCGCCCGCTTCCGCTCGCGCAAGGAACACACCTTCGGCGAGAAGATGCTCTCCGCCATGCGCTTCGGTTTCGGCGGCCATGTCGAGGCGCACGAAATCGGCGCCGGCCAACCGGCAAAGGACAAGTAGGTGAACGACAACCGCCCGATCCGCGTCTCCCAATCGCAAGTGGTCGACAGCGCCCCGCGCCGCGGCCCGCGTCCCGCCGATCCCTGCGCCATGGTGATCTTCGGCGCCAGCGGCGACCTCACCAGCCGCCTTCTCGTACCGGCGCTCTACAATCTCGCCCGCACCAAATTGCTTCCCGAGAACTTCGCCCTGATCGGCGTCGCCCGTTCCGAGGAGACGGCGGAGAGCTGGGCCGCCAGCCTGCACGACGGCCTGCAGAAAACCCTCGGCAACGACTTCGACGAATCCGTCTGGAAGCGCCTGACTGCCGCGATGTCCTACGTCGCCGGCGATGTCACCAAGCCCGATCTCTACGAGAAGCTGAAAACCGCTCTGAGCGACGTCGAACAGCGTCACGCCACCAAGGGCAACGCGATCTTCTACCTCGCCGTCGCCGACCGCTTCTTCGGTCCCATCGTCGACAATCTCGGCAAGGCCGGCCTGACCAGTGAGGAAGACGGCAAGCACTGGCGCCGTGTCGTGGTCGAAAAACCCTTCGGCAACAGCGTCAGCTCGGCGCACGACCTCAACGCCCGCATCCTCCACACGTTGCGCGAGGACCAGGTCTTCCGCATCGACCACTTCCTCGGCAAGGACGCGGTGCAGAGCATCATGGCCTTCCGCTTCGCCAATGGATTGTTCGAGCCGATCTGGAGCCGCGACCGCATCGATCACGTCCAGATCACCGTCGCCGAGACCGTCGGCGTCGAGAAGCGCGGCGACTTCTACGAGGCGACCGGCGCCCTGCGCGACATGGTGCCCAACCACGTCTTCGCGCTGCTCTCGATGGTCGCGATGGAGCCGCCCGTCGGCTTCGACGAAGCCGCGATCCGCTCCAAGAAGGCCGACGTCTTCCGCGCCATGCCCACGATCGATCCGGCCAACGCGGTGCGCGGCCAATACGCCGCCGGCACCGTCCAGAACCAGCCGGTCAAGGCCTACCGCGAAGAGCAGGGCATCGCCCCCGACTCGCACGTCGAGACCTATGTCGCGATGAAGCTGGAGATCGACAATTGGCGTTGGGCCGGCGTCCCGTTCTACGTCCGCACCGGCAAGCACCTCGCCCAGCGCAACACCGAGATCGCGATCTGTTTCAAGCAGGCGCCCTTCGCCGCGTTCCAGGACACCCCCGTCGAGAGCCTGCGTCCCAATTGGCTCGTCCTGCGCATCCAGCCCAACGAGGGCATCTCGCTGCAGTTCGAGGTCAAGCGCCGCGGCCCCACCGTCGACCTCGCCGCCGTGAAGATGGATTTCCGCTACGACGACTGGTTTCCGAAGGAGCCCAACGTCGGCTACGAAACGCTGATCTACGACGTGATGATCGGCGATCCCGCGCTCTTCATGCGCGCCGACATGGTCGAGCAGGCCTGGCGCATCGTGCAGCCCGTGCTCGACGCCTGGGCCGCCGACAAGACCGACCTCGCCACCTACACCTCCGGCAGCGACGGCCCCGCCGCCGCCGACGCCCTGATCGCCAAGGATGGCAACCGCGCCTGGCGCCCCGTAACCTCGCCGGCGAACAAACCCGCATGACGCGCGAGATCTTCGCCGATCCCCAGGCTCTCGCGCATCACGTCGCCGATTGGCTGCTGGCGCTGGCCAACGCCAAGACCGGCCGCTTCGCGCTCTGCCTCTCCGGCGGCTCGACGCCCAAGCGTCTCTATGAACTTCTCGCCACCGCACCCTATCGTGACAGCTTTCCTTGGTCCCGCACCCATCTGTTCTGGGGCGACGAGCGCTTCGTCCCCCACGACGATGCCCTCAGCAATTACCGCATGGTCCGCGAAGCCTTGCTGACGCACATCAACATTCCTGCAACCAACATCCACGCCGTCCCCACCGAACACACCGGCCCTGCCGCCGCCGCCGCCGCTTATGAGCACGACCTGAAATCCTTCTACGGCAGCGACCGCCTCGATCCCGCGCGCCCGCTGTTCGACGTCAATCTTCTCGGCCTCGGCGAGGACGGCCACACCGCCTCGCTCTTTCCCGGCACGACCGTCCTGACGGAGCGCGAACACTGGGCCGCCCCCGTGATCGGCGCCAAGGCCGAAGCGCGCATCACGCTCACCTATCTCGCGCTGGAGAGCGCCACTCAGGTTGCGTTCCTGGTCGAGGGCGACGGCAAACGCGCCATCCTCCAGCGCCTCGGCCGCGAGCCCGATCTTCCGGCCGCCCGCCTCCATCCCACAGGCCGGACAACGTGGTTTCTCGACCGCGCGGCGGTAGGCGGCAGCAACTAAAAGCCGCTCATCCCGCGGGAAACAAATAAGTTCCCGCGCGTTTCCAAAGCTCGGACCGCAAACATTTGTAATCACGCTCATCGGCTCTGCCGGCAGGGGCAGGGCTTCCCCATGGCATCGCATCGCGAAGAATTTGAGTTGGAGATAGATCAGCCCATTCGGGCCGAGCTGTTCAGCATTGAACGGCTGGAGCAGCACGCGACATCACTGGCGCAGGCCCAGAAAGTCACGACCAAAGCCGTAAAACGCCGTCCGCTGCCGCAGCGGCTGCGCGACAACGCCAAGTCCCTGACGGAATCCTTCCGCGAGATCGCTCAGGCCGCGCGCGCTGGCCGCCCCATCGCGCCGGCCGGCGAATGGCTGCTCGACAATTTCCACGTCGTGCAGGAACAGGTCCGCGAGATCCAGAACGACCTGCCGGCGAAGTTCTACAACGAGCTGCCCAAGCTCGCCGATGGCCCGCTCGCCGGCTATCCCCGGGTTTACGGCATCGCCTGGGCCATCGTCGCCCACACCGACAGCGCGCTCGATCTGGAGCGCATCACGCGTTTCGTCGACGCGTACCAGAAGGTCGATCCACTCACCATCGGCGAGCTCTGGGCGATCGCCACCACGCTGCGCATCACGCTGATCGAGAACCTGCGCCGCCTTGCCGAGGCCACGGTGGGCCGCATCCGGCTGATGGACCGCGCCGACGCGATCGTGGAGCGCGTCCTCTCGCTGGAGGAAAACGAATCCATCAGCGGCATCCTGCGCGACGTCGAGACCATCCCTCTGCTTCCCGTCTTCGTCTCCCGCGTCGAACAGCGTCTGCGCGACCAGGGCGCGCAAGGCGCCGCGCTGCTGCACTGGATCGGCGACCGTCTCGCCGCGCGGGACCAGTCGGCCGACCAGATGGTCCGCGATGCCTACCAGCTCCTCGGCGCGACCAACGTGTCGGTGCGCAACGTCATCACCAGCATGCGCCTGCTGCTCGACGTCGATTGGCCGCTGTTCGTCGAGAGCGTGAGCCTGGTGGATCGCATCCTGTCCGCCGACAGCGATTTCGAGGCGATGGAGTTCTCCACCCGCGATTCCTATCGCCGTGCCATCGAACGCCTCGCCCGCACCTCGCCGCTCAGCGAGACCGCTGTGGCGCAAGCCGTGATCCAGAAGACCCGCCGCGCCGAACGCGCAAACCGGCCGGCGCGCGAATGCGATCCCGGCTACTATCTCATCGCCCGCGGCCGCCCGGCCTTCGAGCAATCCATCGGTTTCCGGCCGTCCGCCCGCGGCCGCGTCCGCCGCTTCGTCTCGGTTGCGGGGCTGACCGGCTATCTCTCCGCGATCGCATTGCTGACCATCGCATTCGCCGTCATCGCCGCTTGGCTGGTCAAAGGCGGTGTACCCGCGCCCCTCTATCTTGCTTTCGCATTCTTCCTCGCCCTCCTGCCCGCCAGCGATCTTGCCATCGCGCTGGTCAATCGCGGGGTGACCAAGCGGCTCGGACCCGCGTCCCTGCCGGCGATGGATCTGCGCGAGGGCATACCCGACAATCTCAAGACCCTGCTCGTCGTTCCCACGCTGCTCACTGACAGCGACATCGTCGAGGAGCATCTGCGCACCCTCGAAGTCCATCATTTGTCCAACGCCGACCGCAATCTGAGATTCGCCCTGCTGTCCGACTGGGCCGACAGCGACGCGGAAGAGGGGCCTGCCGATCAGGCACTTCTGGCCGCCGCCAGGGACGGCGTGGCCCGCCTCAACGACAGCTATGGCGAGGGCCGTTTCCTGCTGCTGCATCGCCGCCGCCTGTGGAACGCCGCCCAGGGCAAATGGATGGGCTGGGAGCGCAAGCGCGGCAAGCTGCACGAACTCAATCGCCTGTTGCGCGGCGCGCGCGACACCAGCTTCGTTCTCGAACCGGCGACCCAGGCGCAACTGCACCAGGACGTCCGTTTCGTCATCACGCTCGATGCCGATACGCGCCTGCCGCGTGGCGCCGCCCGCAAGATGGTCGGCAAGATGGCGCATCCGCTCAACAAGCCCGTCGTTGACCCGGCGCTCAGCCGGGTCGTCGAAGGCCACGGCATTCTGCAGCCGCGCGTGACGCCGTCCTTGCCGTCCGCCTCGGGCGGCTCGCTGTTCCAATGGGCGTTCTCGGGCCCCAACGGTCTGGACCCTTACGCCTTCGCGGTGTCCGACGTGTATCAGGACCTGTTCGAGGAAGGCTCCTATGTCGGCAAGGGGATCTACGACATCGACGCGTTCGAAGCGGTATTGCATCAGCGCATTCCGGAAAACACCGTCCTCAGCCACGATCTGCTCGAGGGCGCTTTCGCCCGTGCCGCGCTGACGTCCGATATCGAGGTCGTCGAGGAATTCCCCTCGCGTTACGAGGTTGAGGTCGCGCGCCAGCACCGCTGGATGCGCGGCGACTGGCAATTGCTGCCCTGGATCCTCGGTCTGCGCCGCGCCGACACGCCCCATACCGCGCCGCTTCCGGCGCTGGCGCGCTGGAAGATGATCGACAATCTGCGCCGCTCGCTGTCCGCGCCGGCGCTGCTGCTGGCCCTACTGTGCGGCTGGCTGTTGCCCGAGCCGGCGTCCTGGCGCTGGACGCTTGCCGTCCTCGCGACCATCGTTCTCCCGCCGGTCCTGCCGCTGTTCGGCGCCATCGTGCCCCACCGCGTCGGCGTTTCGCGCCGCAGCCATCTGGGCAATCTGATTCGCGATTTTGCGCTGGCCGTCACCCAGATCGGCTTCACACTGACCTTCCTCGCCCGCGCCGCCTGGCTGTCGCTGGACGCCGTCTCACGCACGCTGTTCCGCCTGACGATCAGCCGCAAACGTCTCCTCGAATGGGTCTCGTTTGCGCAAACGCGCTACAGCGCCAAGCCCGGCGCTCGCGGCTTGGCTCTGCAACTGTGCGGCAGTTTTGCGTTCGCGCTGATCGCCGGCGCGCTCGTCTCGATGCAGCACATGCCTTACTGGCCGGTCGCAGCGCCGCTCCTGGCTCTGTGGGCGTTGTCGCCGGCCATCGCGCGCCTTGCCAGCCGCATTCCGCCCGCCGAACCGCATCTCGAGATCAGCATGGCGCAGCGCGCCGAGCTGCGCGGCGTCGCGCGCCGCACCTGGCGCTTCTTCGAAGTCTTCGTCGATGCGCAAAACAACTTCCTGCCGCCGGACAATTTCCAGGAAGACCCCCGGCCCGTCGTCGCGACGCGCACCTCGCCGACCAATATCGGCCTCTATCTCATTGCAGTCGTCGCGGCGCGCGACTTCGGCTGGATCGGCACGCTCGACGCACTGGCGCGGATCGAAGCGACGCTGGCGACGATGGACAAGCTCGAGCGCTATCGCGGCCATTTCCTCAACTGGTACGAGACGCGAACGATGCATTCCCTCGATCCGCGCTATGTCTCCTCTGTCGACAGCGGCAACCTCGCCGGCCATTTGCTGGTCGTCAAAAACACCTGCCTGGAAATCCTCGAGGAACCTTTCCACAACTGGGATGGCTTGTCCGGCATCGTTGACGCGATCTCCCTCTTGCGCGAAGCCTGCGCCGCCGCGGCGCCCCAGAGGGCGAAGACCGTAACCGCAATTTCCGAAGCGCTGACGCCTCTCGGCGCATTGCTGGACGACTTCCCGTCCGACGTCGAACAGCGCGCCAGGCGTTTCGAGCGGATCGTGTATCAGGCGCAGACTGTGCTCGCCGCCGTCGATGGCAGCGCCGCCAATTCGGCGCAGGACGAAACCGATGAAATCCGGATCTGGGCCCAGGCGCTCGTCGATTGCGCTGCCAGCCACCAGCGTGACTTCGCCTTCACCCGCGCCGCCACCGGCGAAACGCCGCCGCAGGACTTCATCGACCGCCTCACCGCCATCGCACGCCGCACCGGCGCGATGGCGAACCAGATGGAGTTCGGTTTCCTCTACAATCGCGACCGCCAGCTTCTCTCCATCGGCTTCCGCGTCGACGAGCAGAGCCTGGATGGCAACGCCTACGATCTCCTGGCGTCCGAGGCGCGCCTCGCCAGCTTCTTCGCCATCGCCAAGGGCGACGTGCCGACGCGCCACTGGTTCCGCCTCGGCCGCACGATGATCCCGCTGCGGCGCGGCGCGGTGCTGCTTTCCTGGTCGGGCTCGATGTTCGAATACCTGATGCCGACGCTGATCATGCGCGAGCCGGCCGACAGCGTGCTGGCGCAGACCTGCCGCCTCGCGGTGGCGCGCCAGATCGCCTACGGCCATTCGCTGAACATTCCGTGGGGCATCTCGGAATCGCAGTTCAATGCCCGCGACCGCGAGCAGAACTACCAATATTCCGGCTTTGGCGTGCCCGATCTCGGCATCAAGCGCGGCCTCGGCGAGAACACGGTGATCAGCCCGTACTCCACGGGTCTCGCCGCCATGATGGATCCCGTCGCCGCGCTGGAGAATTTCGCGCGCCTGACCAAGCTCGGCGCGCGCGGCCATTTCGGCTGGTATGAGGCGCTCGACTTCACGCGCCAGCGCCTGCCCGAAGGCGCACATTTCGCGCTCATCCGCTCCTACATGTCGCATCACCAGGCCATGGCGATCGTCGGCATCGCCGACGTCCTCAACGACGGCCGTATCCGCGAGCGCTTCCATGCCGAGCCGATGATCGAGGCGACCGATCTGCTGCTGCAGGAACGTATCCCGCGCGAAGCCGCCGTCGCCCGCCCGCCGCCGGAGCTCAACACCGGCGCGATCCTGGGCGACGAAGCCGCGCCGCCGGTCGTGCGGCGTTACACGTCCGCCAACAGCATCGTGCCGCGCACCCATCTGCTGTCGAACGGCTCGCTGTCGCTCATGCTGACGGCCGCGGGTTCAGGCTACACGCGCTGGCGCGACTTCGCCGTCACACGCTGGCGCGAAGACAAGACCCGTGATTGCTGGGGCTCGTTCCTCTATCTGCGCGACACCCGCAGCGGTGCGACATGGTCTGCCGGCTACCAGCCCTGCGCGACCGAGCCGGACCGCTACGAGGTGATCTTCTCCGAAGACCGCGCCTCCATCCTGCGCACCGATCTGGCGCTGACGACGCTCACCGAGGTTACCGTATCGCCGGAGGACGATGCCGAGGTCCGGCGCATCTCGATCACAAATCACGGCAGCCGCACCCGCGAGATCGACGTCACCTCCTATGTCGAACTGGCGCTCGCCCGGCCCGCCGACGATCTCGCGCATCCCGCCTTCTCCAAGATGTTCGTCGAAACGGAATACGACGCCGCCCAGGGCATCCTGCTCGCCACGCGCCGGCCGCGCTCGCCGGGCGAGGCGCGCATCTGGGCCGCGCATCTGGCCGTGGTGGAGGGCGAATCCGTCGGCGATGTGCAATACGACACGGACCGGGGCCGTTTCGTCGGCCGTGGCCGCACCGCACGCGCGCCCTACGCGGTGTCGGAGGGCTGGCCGCTCGCCAACACGGCCGGCGCGGTGCTCGATCCGATCTTCAGCTTGCGCCGCCGCGTTCTCATCCCACGCGGCCGCACCGTGACGGTCGCGTTCTGGACGGTGGTCGCCGACAGCCGCGAGGCGGTGATCGACTTGGCCGACAAGCATCGCGATCCGCCGGCCTTCACCCGTGCCATGACGCTGGCCGCAACCCATGCGCAGGCGCTGATGCAGCACCAGGGTATCACCGCGAACGACGCCAATCTGTTCCAGCTCATGGCGAACGGCATCCTTTATGCCGGCAACGCGATGCGCGCGCCGCCCGAGGCCTTGCTGCGCGGCGGCCGCCCGGCATCGACCCTGTGGCCGCTCGGCATCTCCGGCGACCTTCCGATCGTCGTCCTGCGCATCGACGATGCCGACAGCATGGAGATCGCGCGCCAGGTCCTGCACGCGCATGCCTATTGGCGATCCAAGCAGCTCACCGTCGATCTGGTGATCCTCAACGACCGCGCTGCGTCCTATGCCCAGGACCTTCAGCTCGCGCTGGAGAAGCTTCTGCGGATGAACCTGGATCATCAGACCGCGCAGCAATCCAACGTCTATCTCGTGCGCGACGACCTGCTCAACGCCGAGGTCCGCGATCTGTTGCTGACCGCGGCGCGCCTCGTTTTGTCGAGCCGTCAGGGAACGCTCGCGGAACAGATCGCCCGCGCGGTCGAGGAAAAGCCGGCGGCGCCGCGGCGTGAGAAGGCACCTGTGCCGTCCAACTTCAAGGACGAAGCTGCGCCGGTGCCGGAGCTGGAATTCGCCAACGGTTTCGGCGGCTTTGCCTCCGACGGCCGCGAATATGTCACGGTGCTCGAAGACGGCCAGACGCCGCCGGCGCCTTGGGTCAACGTCATCGCCAACCGTGATTTCGGCTTCCAGGTCTCCGCCGAAGGCGCCGGCTTTTCCTGGGCGCTCAACAGCCAGCAGAACCAGCTCACCGCCTGGTCGAACGATCCGGTCAGCAACGAGACGAGCGAAGCGATCTACATCAAGGACCTCGACACCGGCGAAATCTGGTCGCCCGTGGCCACCCCCATCCGCGAGGCGCAAACCCGATATGTCGCGCGTCACGGTCAGGGCTATTCGCGTTTCGCTTGCAATGCGCACGGCGTCTCGGTCGAGTTGCTGCAATTTGTCCCGCTCGGCGACCCCATCAAGATTTCGCGTCTTCGGATCGTCAATCGCAGCGGCAAGCCGCGCCGCTTGTCGGTCACGGCCTATGCCGAATGGTCGCTCGGCCCGACGCGCAGCAAGGGCATGCCGTTCATCGTCAGCGAAAGCGACCCCGACACGGGCACTCTTCTGGCGCGCAACCCGTGGAGCGACGATTTCGGCGGCCGTATCGCGTTCCTCGACCTGCTGGGCAAGCAGACCGGGTGGACCGCCGACCGCCGCGAATTCCTCGGGCGCAACGGTGCGCTGGACCGACCTGCCGCCTTGCGCTGCGACGAGCCGCTGTCGGGCCGTGTCGGCGCAGGTCTCGATCCCTGCGGCGCGCTGCAGACCGAGCTGCGGCTGCCCGTGAAAGGCGAAGGCGAGGTGACGGTCCTGCTCGGACAGGCGGAATCGCGCGATGCCTCGCTCGCTCTCGTCGCACGCTACCGCACGGTGAATCTCGACGAGGCATTCAAGACCGTCACCGATTTCTGGGATGGCGCCACCGGCTCGATCCAGGTCAAGACCCCGGATCGCGCCATGGACATCCTGCTCAATCGCTGGCTGGTCTATCAGGCACTGTCCTGCCGCGTCTGGGGCCGCGCCGGCTTTTATCAAGCCAGCGGCGCCTACGGCTTCCGCGACCAGCTGCAGGACGTGATGGCGTTGTGCGTGTCGCATCCCGATCTCGCGCGCGAGCAGATCGTCCGCGCCGCTGGCCGGCAATTCCCGGAAGGCGACGTCCAGCACTGGTGGTTGCCGGAGACCGGCAAGGGCATCCGTACCCGCATCTCCGACGACAAGGCGTGGCTCGCCCATGTCCTGTCGCATTATCTCGACGTCACCGGCGATGAATCGGTGCTCGATGAAGAGATCGCATTCCTCGAAGGCCAAAGCCTGTCGGCGGGCGAAGGCGAGGCGTTCTTCAATCCGCGCCGCAGCGACCGCACGGCGAGCCTCTACGAGCATTGCGCCCTCGCGCTCGAGGCGAGCCTGGCAACCGGCGTGCACGGCCTCCCTTTGATGGGCACCGGCGACTGGAATGACGGCATGAACCGCGTCGGGCAGGGCGGTAAGGGCGAGAGCGTGTGGCTCGGCTGGTTCCTCTACGACGCGCTGTCGAAATTCATCCGCGTTGCCGAGCGTCGCGGCGACACCGCGCGCGCCACTGCCTGGCTGATGCATACCGTCTCGCTGAAAGAGGCGCTCGATCAGAACGGCTGGGACGGCGACTGGTATCGCCGCGCCTATTACGACGACGGCACGCCTCTGGGCTCCGTCGCCAACCAGGAATGCCGCATCGACGCCATCGCGCAATCCTGGAGCGTCATCTCCGGCGCGGCGCAGCCGGCCCGCGCCGCGCGTGCCATGGAGGCGCTGGACAAATACCTCGTGCATCGCGGCGACGGCGTCGGACTGCTGTTCACGCCGCCTTTCGTCAACAGCGATCATGATCCCGGCTACATCAAGGGTTACCCCGCCGGCCTGCGCGAGAATGGGGGGCAATACACCCACGGCGTGCTCTGGGCCGTCGCGGCGTTCGCCATGCTGGGCAATGGCGACAAGGCCGGCGAATTGTTCTCCATGATCAATCCCATCAACCACGCCCGCAACCGCACCGCGGCGCAGCGTTATCGCGTCGAGCCCTATGTCGCCTGCGCCGACGTCTATTCGGTGCCGCCGCTGACGGGGCGCGGCGGCTGGACATGGTACACCGGCTCGGCGAGCTGGATGTACCGTGTCGGCATCGAATGGCTGCTAGGTCTTCGCGTGCAAGGCGACCGACTCGTCATCAACCCCTGCATTCCGGCGCATTGGCCGGGCTTCGAAGCGACCCTGCGCTATCGTGGCGCCACCTATGCGATCAAGGTCGACAATCCCGGCCGTTCGAGCCGCGGCGTCGCTTTGATCGAATATAACGGCGAGACCTTCGCCGGACCTGCGTCATCGATAGCCTTGGCAAAGGAGGGCGGCGAACACATCGTCCGTGTCGTTCTCGGCGCGCCGCGCGCGCCTGCCATCCAACCCGCCGCCGAGAGAGCTGCGTCATGAGCGACACCATCGATCCGCGCGCGGGAAAAATGCCCGAGGCGAAAGACCTCGTCGACGTCGCCAGGCTCACCGCGGCGTATTACGCGCAGAAGCCCGATCCAGCGATTCCGGGACAACGCGTGTCGTTCGGCACCTCGGGCCACCGCGGCTCCGCGTTCGACACGGCATTCAACGAGGATCATATCCTCGCCATCTCGCAGGCCATTTGCGATCATCGCAAAGCCAAAGGCATCGATGGCCCGCTGTTCATCGGCATCGACACCCATGCGCTGTCCGCGCCGGCGTTCAAATCCGCGCTCGAAGTGCTTGCCGCAAATGAGGTGGCCGTCATGATCGACACACGGGACGGCTACACGCCGACCCCCGCGGTCTCGCACGCGATCCTGGTCTACAATCGCGGCCGCGACCACGGCCTCGCCGACGGCATCGTCATCACGCCGTCGCACAATCCGCCGACCGATGGTGGCTTCAAATACAACCCTCCCAATGGCGGCCCCGCCGATACCGCGATCACCGGCGCCGTCGAAAAGGCCGCCAATGGATTTCTCGAAAGCAAGCTGTCAGGGGTGCGCCGCACGCCGTTCGAACGTGCCAATGCGGCGGCCAAGCGGCATGACTACATCGCGTCCTATGTTGCCGATCTGGAAAATGTTGTCGACATGGCGGCGATCGCGTCTTCCGGCCTGCGCTTCGGCGTCGACCCGCTTGGCGGCGCGGCGGTGCACTACTGGGCACCCATCGCGGAGCGCTACAAGATCGCGCTCACGGTGGTGAACGACACGGTCGATCCGACGTTCCGCTTCATGCCGTTCGACTGGGACGGCAAGATCCGCATGGATTGTTCTTCGCCCTATGCGATGAAGAATCTGTTGGCGATCAAGGACAAGTTCGACCTCGCCTTCGCCAATGATACGGATGCCGACCGTCACGGCATCGTCTGCCCGTCGGGCTTGATGCCGCCCAACCATTATCTCGCCGCCTCCATCGATTATCTGAAGGAAAGCCGCGAGCGCTGGCCGCGCGACTGCGCCATCGGCAAGACGGTGGTCAGCAGTTCGGTGATCGACCGCGTGACCAAGGCCCGGCACGCCGCGCTGATGGAGGTGCCGGTCGGCTTCAAATGGTTCGTCGATGGGTTGTTCAACGCGTCGGTGGGGTTCGGCGGCGAGGAAAGCGCCGGCTCATCCTTCCTGCGCCGCGACGGATCGGTGTGGACGACCGACAAGGACGGCCTGATCGCCGGTCTGCTCGCGGCGGAGATGATGGCGCGAACCGGCGTCGATCCCAGCAAGCGCTATGCCCGGCTGGAGCAGGAACTCGGCAAATCGCATTACGCACGCATCGACCGTCCGGCCTCCGCGGCGCAGCGCAAAGCGATCTCCGCTCTCAGGCCCGAATCGATCCGCCAGGACACCCTCGCCGGCGACAAGATCATCGACAAGTTCACCGCTGCGCCCGGCAACAAGGCCCCCATCGGGGGCATCAAGGTCGTCACCGAAAAAGGCTGGTTCGCGGCGCGTCCCTCCGGCACCGAGGATGTCTACAAAATCTATGCCGAGAGCTTCGAAAGCGAGGCGCATCTCAAGGCGATCCAAGACGAGGCGCAGGCGCTGATCGCGTCCGCCGGCGCGGGCTGATCCCGGTCGCCAAAGCCCCGCGCGATGCTTATGATCCGCGGCGAAACATCATCCCCAAGCAGTGCTCATGCCGGATCCGCGGCTGCCGTTTCTCGCCGAACTCGAAAAGAAGATTCTGTGGCTTTCCACCTGGACGATCCACAACGCCAACCACCTGCGCGACAACGATGACGGCCTGAAGGTCGGCGGCCACCAGGCCTCGTCGGCCTCGCTCGTGACCATCCTGACGGCACTGTATCTCGCCGTCCTGCGGCCGGAAGATCGCGTCGCGGTCAAGCCGCACGCCAGTCCGGCGTTCCACGCCATCCAATATCTGTTGGGCCGCCAGAGCCGCGCCAAGATGGAGAACTTCCGCGGCTACAAGGGCGCGCAGTCTTATCCCTCACGCACCAAGGATGGCGAGAACGTCGATTTTTCGACCGGCTCCGTCGGCCTGGGCGTGGCGCAGACCCTGTTCGCGAGTCTGGTACAGGATTACGTCAAGGCGCATGGCTGGGCGAAGGATCGCGGCGAAGGCCGCATGGTCGCGCTGATCGGCGATGCCGAGATGGACGAAGGCAACATCTTCGAAGCCCTGCTGGAAGGCTGGAAGCAAGGCATCCGCAACACCTGGTGGATCATCGACTACAACCGCCAGAGCCTGGATGCCATCGTGCGCGAAGGCTTGTTCGCCCGGTTCGAGGCGATCTTCCGTGCCTTCGGCTGGGAGGTCGTCACGCTCAAATACGGCGCGCTGCAGGAAGCGGCGTTCCGCGAGCCCGGCGGCGAGCGCCTGCGCGCCTGGATCGACAGCTGCCCAAACCAGCTGTTCTCGTCGCTCGTCTTCCGCGGCGGCGCGGCCTGGCGCAAACGGTTGCTCGACGATCTCGGCGACCAGGGCGACGTCACAAGCCTGATCGAGCGCCGCTCCGACGACGAGCTGGCGCGCCTGATGTCCAATCTCGGCGGCCACGATCTGCCCAGCCTGCTGTCGGCCTTCGAGAGCATCGAACACGACCGCCCCGTCGTCTTCATCGCCTACACCGTGAAGGGCTTCGGCCTGCCCCTTGCCGGCCACAAGGACAACCACGCCGGTCTGCTCACGCCCAAACAGCTCGAAGGTTTCCGCGATTCCATCGGCGTCCGCGAAGGGCATGAATGGGATCGCTTCGAAGGTCTCGCGCTGCCGGAGTCCGAACTGCAGGGATTTCTGGATTCCGTGCCGTTCGCACGCGACCCGCAGCGCTATCTCCATGCGCCGCATCTCGAAATCCCGCCCGCCCTGCCGGTCCCCAAGACCGAAGGCGAAATGTCGACGCAGCAGGGCTTCGGCCTGATCCTCAACGATCTGTCGCGCCTCGATGCGCCGTTCGTCGACCGCATCGTCACCACCTCACCGGACGTCACGGTCTCGACCAATCTCGGTGCCTGGGTCAACCGGCGCAAACTGTTCGCGCGCGAGCAGATGAAGGATCTGTTCAAAGCGGAACGCATCCCGTCGACCTTTGTGTGGGACTTCGCGCCGGACGGCCAGCACATCGAACTCGGCATCGCCGAGATGAACCTATTCATACTCCTCTCAGGTCTCGGCCTGTCGCACGCGCTGTTCGGAGAGCGCCTACTGCCCATTGGCACGCTGTACGATCCTTTCATCTCGCGCGGCCTCGATGCCCTCAACTATGCCTGCTACCAGGACGCCCGCTTCATCGTCGTCGCCACGCCCTCCGGCATCACGCTGGCAGGCGAGGGCGGGGCACACCAATCCATCGGCACGCCGCTGATCGGCATCGCCCAGGACGGTCTGGCCTCCTTCGAGCCCGCGTTTATCGATGAGCTCGCGGTCATCCTGCGTTTCGCCTTCGACTACATGCAGCGCTCCGGCGAAGCCGAACCCGATGAGACCACCTGGCTGCGCGACGCCACTGGTGGCGCCGTCTATCTGCGCCTCTCGACCCGCGCGTTGGAACAGCCACGGCGTGAAATGACGCCGCAACTGGCGTCCGACATCGTCGATGGCGGCTATTGGATGCGTCCACCCGGTCCCAATGCCGAGCTGGTCATTGCGTACACCGGCGCCTTGGCGCCCGAGGCGATCGAGGCGGTGGGTCTGCTCGGCGAAGATCGCCGCGATGTCGGGCTACTCGCGATCACCTCTGCCGATCGGCTGAACGCAGGCTGGACCGCCGCCCAGCGTGCCCGCGAACGCGGTCACGGCCATGCGCGCAGCCATATCGAGCGCCTGCTCGCTGCGGTGCCGCCGCATTGCGCGCTGGTCACTGTGATCGATGCCCATCCCGCCACGCTGGCGTGGCTGGGATCGGTGATGGGTCATCGCACCCGCTCGCTCGGCGTCGAGCATTTCGGTCAGACCGGGTCGCTTCAGGAGCTTTACCGCCATTACGGCATCGACGCGCAGAGCATCGTCGCCGCAGCCGCTGCACTGGCGCCGGGCCGGCCGATCCGGCATCTGCGCAGCGTCTGACCGACGGCCAAACGATTGGTAGCGCACCCTTTTCCTTTTTGGGCTAGTTTGATACGGCAGAGTCTCGCCCGATCGGGGAGTTGTCGAATTGGCTCAAAAGAGCGGCCGCCGCGGCAGCAATGTCGTGACCATCCATGAAGTCGCACGCCATGCCGGCGTGTCGCCGATGACGGTCAGCCGCGTGGTCAATGGCGAGAGCAACGTGCGCGAATCCACCCGCGCCAAGGTCGCGTCCTCGATCAAGACGCTGCATTACTCGCCCAATCTCGCCGCGCGCAGCCTCGCCAGCGCCAATGCGGTGCGCGTCGGCCTGCTCTACAGCAATCCGAGCGCGGCCTATTTGAGCGAATTCCTCGTCGGCAGCCTGGAGCAAAGCAGCCTCAGCGGCTGCCAGCTCGTCATCGAGAAATGCGATGGCCCGGGCAGCGAGCGCGCCGCGATCGAGAAGCTGGTGCGCACCGGCGCCGACGGCGTGATCCTGCCGCCGCCGCTGTGCGATTCCGAGGAGGCTTTGAGCGCGGTGGCGGATGCCGATATCCCCGCCGTGGTGGTCGCCACCGGCCGCCCGGCCGCCGGCTTGTGCGCCGTCAGCATCGACGATTTCGAGGCCGCCCGCTCGATGACGAGGCGGTTGATCGCCTTGGGCCATACCAGGATCGCCTTCATCATGGGCCATCCCAACCAGACCGCGAGCGAGCAGCGCTACAAGGGCTTCGTCGCCGGCCTCGAAGAGGCGAAATTGCGGCCCGATCCCAAGCAGGTCGCCCAAGGCTATTTCACTTACCGCTCCGGCCTCGATGCCGCGGAAAAGCTTCTGCGCGCCGGAAAACGCCCCTCCGCGATCTTCGCCAGCAATGACGACATGGCGGCCGCGACGGTGGCCGTCGCGCACCGCATGGGCTTGGATGTCCCGCGCGACCTGACCATCGCGGGGTTCGACGATACGCCGTTGGCGACGACCGTTTGGCCGGCTTTGACCACCGTCCGGCAGCCTATCGCCGAAATGGCGCGCGAGGCGGTCAAGCTCCTGCTGGAGCAAATCCGCAACAAACGCGCCGGGGCCGAGCCCCAGCCGGTGCAGAAATTGCTTGAATTCACGCTCATTCCCCGCGAGTCCACCGCCCGGGCCCCCACCACTCCCCGTTGACGCGTCGTCAGTTTCGGCCCTTGACAGGCGGGCTCGGCGTGCTGTTGGTAGCGCAACCAAAACCGAGAGCGCCGGGCCGGGCGACGCGTGGGATGCTGATGAAACGCATTGGGGGCAGGCCCCAGCCATGACCGATTTTCTGCCGCGCGACTGGCGGGAGGCAACGCTTGTCGGCCGTCTCGACCTCGGCGACGGCCCGACGCCGGTCGTGATCCGCGATGGTCGCGTGCTCGATGTGTCGCGCGCCGCGCCGACCGTTTCGGGCTTGCTCGACGGCTGGACCGGCTCGGTCGGTGGCCGTGATCTCGGCGAGTTTTCCGATCTCGATCTGCAACCCGCCAGCCATGGCAAGAAGACGCCACGCCTGTTGGCACCGCTCGACCTGCAATGCGTCAAAGCGGCCGGCGTCACCTTCGCGGTTTCCGCCGTCGAACGTGTGATCGAAGAACGCGCGCGGGGCGATGCAGCCAAAGCCTTGGGCATTCGCGAAGCCCTGAAAGAGCGCGTCGGCGCCGACCTGCGCTCGGTCGTGCCCGGCACCGCGGAAGCCGTACGGCTCAAATCCGCGCTGATCGCCGACGGCTTATGGTCGCAATATCTCGAAGTTGCGATCGGGCCGGACGCGGAAATCTTCACCAAAGCTCCCGTGCTGTCGTCGGTCGGCTGGGGCGATCTCATCGGCATCCGCTCCGATTCCGACTGGAACAATCCCGAGCCCGAGATCGTCATCGTCTGCAACCGCAAAGGCGAGGCGCTCGGCGCCGCGCTCGGCAACGACGTGAATCTGCGCGATTTCGAAGGCCGCAGCGCGCTTCTCCTCGGCAAGGCCAAGGACAACAACGCATCCTGCAGCATCGGCCCATTCGTGCGCCTGTTCGACGAGCGCTTCACGATGGACGATGTCCGCAAGGCCGTCATTGAGCTCGAAATCATCGGCCCCGAAAATTACCGGCTCGAAGGCCGCAGCACGATGGCGGAGATCAGCCGCGATCCGCTCGATCTGTGCCGCCAGGCGATGAGCGAGCATCAATATCCCGACGGCTTCGCGCTGTTCCTCGGCACGCTGTTCGCGCCGACCCAGGACCGCGACGTGCCGGGGCGTGGATTCACCCATAAAATTGGCGACGTCGTGCGTGTTTCGACACCCAAGCTTGGCGTCCTCGAAAACAAGGTGACGACGTCGAAAGCAGCACCGCCCTGGAGCTTTGGCGTCGGCGACCTGATGCACAATCTCAGCAAACGCGGCCTTTTGACATGACCGAAACGCTTACCCATTTCATCAACGGCGAGCGGGTCAAGGCGGACACGCCGCATGAGAGTCTGAACCCCTCCGACACGCGCGAAGTCGTGGCGCGTTTCCCCGATGGCAGTGCCGCCGATGTCGATGCTGCCGTCGACGCCGCGCGCGGCGCCTTTCCGGCCTGGTCGGGTGCCTCGCCGGAAGTGCGCAGCGACCTGCTCGACAAGGTTGGCGATACGATCCTCAAGCGCCGCGAAGAGCTCGGAAAATTGCTGTCGCGCGAGGAAGGCAAGACCCTTCCTGAAGGCATCGGCGAAGTCGCCCGCGCCGGCCGTATCTTCAAATATTTCGCCGGCGAGGCGATCCGCCGCCACGGCCAGAATCTCGATTCGGTGCGCCCCGGGGTCGAAGTCGCGACGTTCCGCGAAGCGGTCGGCGTGTTCGGGATGATCACACCGTGGAACTTCCCCATCGCCATCCCGGCCTGGAAGACGGCGCCGGCCCTGGCCTTCGGCAACACCGTGGTGCTCAAGCCTGCCGGCCCGACGCCGGCGACGGCGGCGGCGCTCGCCGACATTATCTTCGAATGCGGCGCACCGGCCGGCGTGTTCAACATGGTGATCGGGCGTGGCCGCGTCGGCGATGCCATTGCCAAGCATCCCGGCGTCGACGGCATTTCCTTCACAGGCTCGCAGAATGTCGGCGGCCAGGTCGCGATGGCGGCCGTTGCGCGCCAGGCGCGGGTGCAGCTGGAAATGGGCGGCAAAAATCCACTCGTCGTTCTCGACGACGCCGATTTCGACCGCGCCGTGACTTGCGCCCTCGACGGCGCGTTCTTCGCCACCGGCCAGCGCTGTACCGCATCCAGCCGCATCATCGTGACGGACGGCATTTACAAAAAATTCGTCGAGGCGCTGACCGAGAAGACGCTGGCCCTCAAAGTCGGCGATGCGCTCGACCCCGCATCGAAGATGGGCCCAGCGGTCAGCGACACCCAGCTCGAGCAAAATCTGTCCTATGTCGACATCGCGGTGAAGGAAGGCGGCCGGCTCGCCGGCGGCGGCCAGCGCCTTTCGCTCGACAAGCCGGGTTATTACATGAGCCCCGCCGTCATCGCCGATACCCAGCCCGCCGCACGCATCAACAGCGAAGAGGTCTTCGGACCCGTCGCCAGCATCGTGCGGGTGAAGGATTATGACGAGGCGCTCGCCGTCGCCAACGCCGGCGAGTTCGGTCTCTCCGCCGGCATCTGCACCGGCTCGCTCAAATACGCCCGCCATTTCCAGCGCGCCGTCCGTGCCGGCATGGTGATGGTCAACCTGCCCACCGCGGGTGTCGACTATCACGTTCCGTTCGGCGGCAGCCGCAAGTCGAGCTACGGCGCGCGCGAGCAGGGATTCGCCGCCATCGAATTCTATACTCAGACAAAGACGGCCTATTTATGGGCCTGAAGGAAGCCATGTCGTCAGCGATCTATCCCAGCCTGAAGGACAAAAGGGTCGTCATCACCGGCGGCGCGAGCGGCATCGGTGCCGCCATCGTCGCTGCGTTTGCGCGGCAAGGGGCCAAGGTGACCTTCCTGGACATCCTGGAGGGCGAAGCCGCTGCGCTCACCAAGACGATCAACGGTGCGCCGCACACACCCAAATTCCACAAATGCGACCTGACCGATCTCGACGCCGTCACGGCGTTCTTCCGGGAAACCGGTCCCATCGACGTGCTGGTGAACAATGCCGGCAACGATGACCGCCACAAGCTGGCCGACATCACGCCGGCTTATTGGGACGAGCGCATCGCGGTGAACCTGCGCCACATGCTGTTTTGCGCCAAAGAGGTGGCGGTGGGCATGAAAGAGCGCGGCGGCGGCGCGATCATCAATTTCGGCTCGATCTCCTGGCACCTGGGCCTGCCGGACCTCGTGATCTACGAAACCGCGAAAGCCGGCATCGAGGGCATGACACGCGCGCTGGCGCGAGAACTCGGCGGCGACAACATCCGCGTCACGGCAGTGGTCCCCGGCAACGTCAAGACGCCACGCCAGATGAAGTGGTACACGCCGGAAGGCGAGAGCGAGATCGTCGACCAGCAGTCGCTCAAGGCGCGCGTCGAGCCTGAGCATGTTGCCTCGCTTGTGCTATTCTTGGCCTCGGACGATGGCCGGATGTGCACCGGCCACGAATACTGGATCGATGCCGGCTGGCGATGACACCGCAATGCGTATGGGCGATTGAGACCGAGCTGGGCGAGGGACCACTCTGGGTTCCGGCCGAGCAGGCACTCTGGTTCGTCGACATCAAAGGCCGCTTCATCCATCGATTTCATCCCGCGACCGGTGGCCGGACCACCTACAGCACGCCGGAAAGCCCGGGGTTCATCGTACCGGACGAGAACGGTCGTTTCACGGTCGGGATGGCCAGCGGACTTTATGCGTTCGATCCGAAAACCGGTGCCTTCGCGCTCCTGCACCGCGTCGATGCGCATCATCCGGGCAATCGCCTCAACGACGGCGCGCGCGATCCAAAGGGACGGCTGTGGTTCGGCACCATGGACAATGGCGAAAGCGATCCGACGGGGAGCCTGTACCGGCTCGACGCGGAGGGGCCGGCAGCCGTCGATAGCGGCATCTGCATCACCAACGGACCCTGCTTCAGTCCGGACGGCACGACGATCTATCACACCGACACGCTGAAGAAGACGATCTACGCCTTCGACGTCGCGGACGACGGCGGCCTGTCGAACAAGCGGGTCTGGGTGGAGATCGAGGACGGCGCGGGCTATCCCGACGGCTCGGTGACCGATGCCGAAGGCTGCGTCTGGGTCGGGCTGTTCGCCGGCTGGGCGGCGCGCCGGTATTCGCCGCAAGGCAAACTCATTTCCACCGTGCGCTTTCCCTGTGCCAATATCACCAAGCTCGCCTTCGCCGGCCCCGACCGGAAGACCGTCTACGCGACCACCGCGTGGAAGGGGCTGGATGCCAAGGCGCGCGCGGAACAACCGCAGGCCGGCGGTCTCTTCCGCTTCGAGAGCGACGTCGCCGGCCTTTAAGGCTTGAGGAGCATCCCATGACAGAGCGCAAGCCCGCCAAGCGGTTTCGCTCCCTCGACTGGTTCGCGGCGCCCGGCCGCAATGACATGGCAGCGCTCTATCTCGAGCGGATGATGAACTACGGCATGACGCCGGCCGAGTTGCGCTCGGGCCGGCCGATCATCGGCATCGCGCAATCGGGTAGCGATCTGTCGCCGTGCAACCGCATCCATCTCGAACTTGCCCGGCGCGTGCGCGACGGTATCCGCGACGCTGGCGGCATCGCGGTCGAATTCCCGACCCATCCGATCGCCGAGAATTGCCGCCGCCCGACCGCCGCCATCGATCGCAACTTGGCCTTCATGACCCTGGTCGAGATCCTGCACGGCTATCCCATCGATGCCGTCGTCCTCACCACGGGCTGCGACAAGACCACGCCGTCCGCGATCATGGCGGCCTCGACGGTCGATATCCCCGCCATCGTCCTCTCTGGGGGGCCGATGCTGGACGGCCATCACGAGGGCGATCTGGTGGGTTCCGGCACGGTGATCTGGCGCGCCCGGCGCAAGCTTGCCGCCGGCAAGATCACCGAAGAGCAATTCATGGACGAGGCGTGCGCCTCCGCGCCGTCTGCCGGCCATTGCAACACCATGGGCACCGCCTCGACGATGAATGCGGTGGCCGAGGCGCTGGGCCTCTCGCTGCCGGGCTGTTCCGCGATTCCCGCACCCTATCGTGAGCGCGGCCAGATCGCCTACGAGACCGGCAAGCGCATTGTCGAAATGGCGTATGAAGACCTGACGCCCTCGAAAATTCTGACACGAGCCTCGTTCCTGAACGCCATCGCCACCGTCGCGGCCATCGGCGGCTCGACCAATGCCCAGCCCCATATCGTCGCCATGGCGCGTCATGCCGAGGTCGAACTGACAGCGGCGGATTGGAGCGACGCCTACGACATTCCGCTGCTCGTCAACATGCAGCCGGCCGGCAAATATCTCGGTGAGCGTTTCCATCACGCAGGCGGTGTGCCCGCGGTGCTTTGTGAGCTGTTGCAGGCAAAGCGCATCGATGGCGGCGCGCTGACCTGCACCGGAACGTCCATCGCGAAGAACATCGAGGGGCGTGAAACCCACGACCGCGAAATGATCCGCAGCTATGCCGAGCCGCTGATGGAACGCGCCGGCTTCCTGGTGCTGAAGGGCAATCTGTTCGACTTCGCCATCATGAAGACGAGCGTGATTTCGGACGATTTCCGCAAGCGTTATCTCGCGCGCCCCGGGCACGAGAATATTTTCGAGGGCCGCGCCGTGGTGTTCGACGGCTCGGATGACTACCACCACCGCATCAACGATCCCACCCTCGGCATCGACGCCAACACGATCCTGGTCATCCGCGGCGCCGGCCCGATCGGCTGGCCCGGCTCTGCCGAAGTGGTCAACATGCAGCCGCCCGATGCGCTTCTCAAGCAAGGCATCGCGAGCCTCCCGACGCTCGGCGACGGCCGGCAGTCCGGCACCTCCGACAGCCCATCGATCCTCAACGCCTCGCCGGAAAGCGCGGTGGGCGGTGGTCTGTCGTGGCTGCGCACCGGCGACCACATCCGGATCGATCTCAATGCCGGCACCTGCGACGCATTGGTGTCTGCCGATGAAATCGCCCGGCGCAAGCAGGACGGCCTGCCGCCCGTGCCGGAATCGGCGACGATCTGGCAGGAGATTTTCCGCGCCACGGTCGGCCAGATGGATACCGGCGCCGTGATGGAGCCAGCACTCAAATACAAGCGCGTCTCGCGCAAGACGCCGCGGCACAATCACTAGCGCTACCAATCGCGAGAATCCCGCAGGCCTTGCGCGTTGGTATCGCTATCACTACGCTTATAGACGAGGAGCGGACTGCCGTCGCAAGAATGGCAGGCGCTCAGAGGAAGCATAGGGGATCAATCCATGGCCAAGGCCAATTCGGGTCTCGTGATGGGACTTGCCGTCATCGCATCGCTTGGCGGCCTGCTGTTCGGCTACGACACGGCGGTGATATCGGGCGCGGTCAGCGCCATCGATCACAATTTCATCACGCCGCAGAATTTGCCGGAGGCGGCGCGCGATAGCCTGTCGGGCTGGGCGATCTCCTGCGCGCTGCTGGGCTGCGTGATTGGCGCCTTTGTCGCCGGCCCGCTCTCCACAGTCTTTGGCCGAAAGGGTGGCCTGCTGGTGTCCGCCGTCTTGTTCCTGCTCGGCTCCATCGGGTCGGCGGTGCCGGAGTTCGGCCTCGGACCCATCGGTGGCATGGGGCCGGCCGCCCTGACGCCGTTCATCCTGTATCGCATTCTGGGCGGCATCGGCGTCGGCGTCGCTTCGATGCTCTCGCCGCTTTACATCGCCGAGATCGCGCCCCCGGCGGATCGCGGCCGCCTCGTCACGCTGCAGCAGATCGCCATCGTGCTCGGCATCACGATCGTCTACTTCGTCAACTGGGCCATCGCGCTGCAGGGCGACGAGGCTTGGGGCCTCGCCACCGGCTGGCGCTGGATGCTCGCATCGGAGGCCATTCCGGCGACGCTGTTCTTCCTTCTCATGCTGCTCGCGCCCGACACGCCGCGCTGGTTCGTATTGCGCGGCCAAAAGGAAAAGGCGCTGGCGGTGCTGCGCCGGATCACCGACGAGGCGACTGCGCAGGCTACGCTCGCGGACATCCAGAATACGCTGGTGGAAAAGACCCGCCCGCTGTTCAGCTTCGGCGGATTGGTGCTGTTCGTCGGCATCATGCTGTCGGTGTTCCAGCAATTCATCGGCATCAATGCCGTTCTGTATTACGGCCCGCTGATGTTCAAGAATGCGGGTTTCGGCACCGACTCATCGCTGGCGCAGACCATCGTCGTCGGCATCGCGCTGGTCGTGTTCACGCTCGTGGCGCTCGTCACCGTGGACCGCTGGGGCCGCAAGCCGCTGCTCATCACCGGCGGTGCGATCATGGCGGTGGCGATGTTCGCGCTCGGCTTCCTGTTCAATGCGCATGCCGTCGGCATCTGGACGCTGGTCGCGGCAGTGACCTACATCGCCGGCTTCTCGCTGTCCTGGGGCCCGGTCACCTGGGTGCTGCTGGCCGAGATTTTCCCGAACTCCATCAAGAGCAAGGCCATGGCGATAGCGGTGGCGGCGCAATGGATCGCCAATCTGTTCGTTTCCTGGTCGTTCAAGATATTGGATGGCAATTCGGCTCTGAACCTGTCCTTCAATCACGGCTTTGCCTATTGGATTTACGGCGCGATGAGCATTCTCGCCGCGCTGTTCGTCATCCGCTTTGTGCCGGAAACCAAACAACGCAGCCTGGAGGCGATCCAGGAATTGTGGGGCCGCAAGCCCGCGGTCTAATCTCGGTTCGTGATCACGCTTCGCAACGGCGGCGCCGAACTCGATCTTCTGCCGGAGGTCGGCGGCGCCGTCTCGCGTTTTGCCCTAGACGGCCACGCCGTACTGCGCGCCACTCCGGCCGGTACGAAAGACGTCCTGCAAACCGCCTGTTTCCCGCTCGTGCCGTTCGCCAATCGCATCGCCAACGGCGTCTTCACCTTCGCAGGCGAGCAGGTGCGGCTGGCGCGCAATTTCGGCGACCATCCGCACACACTGCACGGGCAGGGCTGGCAAAGCGCATGGCTCGTGCAGTCGCGCGGCGAGAGCACCACGACGCTCGCCTTCGATCACGCCGCGCGCGGCTGGCCCTGGGATTACACGGCGCGTCAGACGTTCGAGCTTGGGCCGTCATCCCTTCGCATCGAACTCGAAATCGTCAATCGCAGCGATCGCGCAATGCCATTCAGCCTTGGATTTCATCCTTATTTTCCAAGCGCCCCGGAAACGCGCTTGCGCGCCAACGTTGCCGGCGTCTGGCTCAGCGATGACACTTGCATTCCGACCGAGCGCGCCGAGGCTTCGCACTTTCTCGATCTTACGAACGGTGCCGCTCTGACGCCCTTCGTGGATCATTGTCATTTCGGCTGGGACGGCCGCGCCACGATCTCGCAGCCCCATCTCGGCAGAGATCTGCTGCTCACGGCGAGCGCCGGGCTTGGCTTCCTGCATTGTTACATCCCGCGCGATGCCGGATTTTTCTGCGTCGAACCGGTGAGCGCGATGCCGGACGCCTTCCATCACGCGCCGGGTATAGGTGGCGCGCGCGAATTGAAGCCAGGCGAATCTCGCGCCGTGTCGATGACACTCACGGTTCGAGACCGGACCGCTTAGCGTTGCCAATTCGACACCCTTTCCGAAATTCCATTGCGTAGTTGCAGCGCAACACGATGCAATCCACTTGACGCCACCGAGAGAGAGGAATAAACATGCACCGTTATGGGACCGCTACCATAACAAGGGGATTAACAGGAAACGTCAGTTCGCTACCGCTAACAAAAGGACGCGCCGATCATCGGCCGATCCCGGCGGAACGCGAACACTAGGGGAGGTTTGCATGCGTTCGAATTTTCGCATCTTGAACAACCGCGCGAAGTCCGTGCTGCGCGGCACGACTTTGCTCGCCGGCATCGGCGCGGTGTTCGTCGCGACCGCTCCGGCCTATGCCGCGGACGCAACAACGCCGATCGAAACCGTCGTCGTCACCGGCTATCGCGCCAGCTTGACCGCCGCGACCGATGCGAAGCGCGCCTCGACGAACTTCACCGACTCGATCTTCGCCGAAGACATCGGCAAGTTTCCCGACACCAACATCGCCGAATCGCTGAACCGCATTCCAGGCGTCACCATCAGCCGCGAAATCGACGGCGAAGGTCTTAACGTCTCGATCCGCGGTCTTGGCACGAACTTCACCAAGATCACGCTGAACAACGCCCAGGTCGCCGTCGCGTCGACCGGCGCCACCGACCAGCGCAACAACAACCGCGAAGTCGACTTGAACATGTTCCCGACCGAACTGTTCACGCAGCTGACGGTCAGCAAATCCCCGACGGCGGATCAGCTCGAAGGCGGCGCCGCGGGCAACGTGAACATGCGCACCCAGCGCCCGTTCGACAAGGAAGGCTTCCGCTTCACCTACACGCTGGGCGGCACCGACAACTCCCAGGCTTCCGATCCCGGCGAGCGCGGCGCGCTGATCCTCAGCGACACCTGGGGCAGCGAGTTCGGCGCCCTCATCGGCGTCGCCGGTGTGCACAACAACGTGTTCATCAAGGGTTGGGAAGACGGCAATGCCGGCTGGGTCGGCCCCAGCGAGCAGGCCAACATGTGCACCGCGGCTAGCGGCTGCGGCTCGTTCGGCAGCAAGTCGTGGGCAATCCAGTCGACGATCCCCGCGAGCAGCAATCCCCTCGTCCCCGCCCTGCTCGTTCCGGTTCCGTCCGGTTACACGCTGTCGGGCGGCGCCACGCCCTACAGCAGCGGCGGCGTCAATTACTTCCCGGTCAACTATGTGATCCAGCAGGCGGACCTGGTGGCTCTGAACCCGGGCCTCTCCGCCACCCAGATCAGCAACGCGCTGCTGCCGCGTCTCGGCCGCGCGATGTTCGAAGGCGGCTCGCGCGACCGCATGAATGCCGTCGCCAGCTTCGAATGGCGTCCGATGGAGGGGATGCATTTCTACCTCGACATGATCGGCGGCCGGACCTTCAACAGCCTGAACCGCAGCGACATCGACTGGGGTGTGCGCAGCGGCGCCGGCTCCCAGAACATGATCCCGGCGAACCTGAAGCTCGCCTCCGATTGGCTCAACTACACCGGTGGCGCCGGTGGCGCCGTGACCAGCGGCACCTTCTACGGTGCAGGCTTCTTCCTGGAAGCCCGTCCCTATAAGGAAAAAGGCGACTACTTCAGCGTCAATCCTGGCATGGAGTGGCAGGGCAACGATCTGCTGAGCATCGACCTGCAGGGCAATGCCAGCCGCAGCCACTTCTTCCGCGATGCGCCGACGGTCCTGGTCACGACCTGCTCGAACATCCCGCTTGCGGCCGGCATTCCGAATTGCGCGCCACCGGCCGGTGGCACGGTGGTGCAGTTCAACTCGACGGGTGCGTTCCCGACCGAGACGTCGAGCCTGAACCTCAACGACCCGACAAGCTATATCTGGAACAACGGCCGCGTGAACCTTCAGGACGAGCGCCGCTACGTCTTCACCGACGGCGCGCATCTCGACGTGAAGTATGGCGGCGACGAGATCTCGGTGAAGGCCGGTCTCGCCTACGACAACATCTTCCGCAACATCACCGCGATCGACGACTCGCAGCGTTGGCAGAACGCCATCTGCGGCGACAATCCGAACGTGTACCTGCCCACGCCCAACGCCGGCAACGGTGTCGGCTGCAACGGCCAGAACACGCCCACGCCGGTCGGCGCCGCCAACCCGCTCACGAACTGGCCGGGTTACGGCACGGGCTACAGCACTGGTTTCCCGGCGCAGACCTTCGGCGGCTCGCTGATCCCGACCTCGGCGCTTGCCCAGTACCTGATCCCGGGCCCGACGGGCTTCGTGACCGTCGACTACAACAAGCTCGAGAAGGCCTCGAACTACAACGCCTTCGACAGTGCGGCGATCGCGGCGACCGGTGGCTGCATCTCGCTGAGCTGCAAGATCATCTCTCCGCCCTTCTCCACCGCTTCGGCGACGGGCGGCACGTCCGGCTCGTTCGACGAGAAGGATCTGGGCGCCTATGTGATGGCCGACGGCACGCTCCACCTCGGCGACCGCGAACTCAAATGGGACGCGGGCCTGCGCTGGGTCGAAACGCATCAGACCATCATTTCGCCGGTCCAGCACTCCGACCCGCGCAATGCGACTCTCACGAACGGCGGGTTCTATCCCAACTTCTTCACCTTCGCCGCCGCGAAGAACACCTATGACGCGTTCCTGCCTAACATCAACCTCGTCTACAACGTCGCCGACGACTTCCTGGTCCGCGGTTCGATCTCGCGCACCATGACCCGTCCCGACCCGAGCGTGATGATCTCGGTCGTCAACTTCAGCGATCTGACGGCGCAGAACGCCACCGTCGGCAACCCGGCGCTGAAGCCGTTCTACTCCAACAACATCGACCTCGGTGTCGAGTACTACACCGGTGGTGAAGGCTACTTCAGCGCCGCGGTGTTCCGTAAGTCGATCTCGGGCTTCACGGCGCAGTCGAACGTCACCCAGCCGTTCTCCTACCTGAACCAGTTCGGCATCAACTACGGTTCGCTCGTCGGAACGCAGCAGACGGCGCTGTGTAACCGCACGCCGGGCTGCACGCCGGCCAACGCCTCCGACGCCATCGTCGCCAACACCACCATCACGGTGACCGAGCAGGTCAACACGCCCGGTCTCAAGATCATCAACGGTATCGAGCTCGGCTATGTGCAGCCGCTGGACTTCCTGCTCGAGCCTTACGGTCTGAAGGGCTTCGGCGTGACGGGCAACCTGACCATCGTCGACCAGAAGAGCACCGGCAGCGTATCGACCATCGCCCTCGGCGTGGCGCCCTTCACCTACAACGTGACGGCGTACTACGACGAGGACGGCATCAGTGGCCGCCTGTCCTACGTGTTCTCCGACACGTCCTATGCGTCGGGCTCGAACCAGCAGAGCGTCTGTCTGCCGGTCGGCACGTCCTCGGGCGGCTGCCCCGGTGGCGCCTACCTCTTCTCGAAGGCCTATGGCCAGGCGGACTTCTCGTCCAGCGTCCGGCTGTCCAAGATTTTCTCGGGAGACCTGCCGTCCGATCCTGAGCTGACCTTCGATGTGCAGAACATCTTCAGCGCCAAGCAGGTGACCTACGATCAGTTCCCCGATGCGATCCACAGCTACTACATCAAGGGACAGACCTTCATGTTCGGTATTCGCGGGACCTTCTGATCCCCGCGATGTGAGTACCACCACATCTCTCCCCACAGGGAGATGTGGTGGCGAGTGCGAATTCCCCGTATACCTTTGAGCGGTGTTCCCCCCTTGGTTCACCGCTCATTTTTTTTGCCTCAGCAGCGGGCCGGCGTTTGACGATGGTTGGTATCGCACGGCTTTCCCAGGCGACGCTTGCATCCCTTGCGTCCGGAGTCGCAATCCCGTCCTATGATCGCACCGCGATCGGACCGGGCATCGTTCATTTCGGTCCCGGCGCCTTCCAGCGCGCCCATCTCGCGTCTTATGTCGAAACATTGCTGCCGCGCGATCCGCGCTGGGGCATGGTCGGAATCGCGTTGCGCCGGGGGGCGCAGGCCGATGCGCTGGCGCGGCAGGATTATCTCTACACCCTGGCGGAGCTGGAGGAGCCCGCCCGCTTTCGCGTCCTGGGTGCCCTCAAGGACTACATCGTGGCTCCGGCAGAGCGTGATCGCGTTTTGGCGCGGTTGACGGATCCCGCGGCCCGGCTGGTGACGATCACCGTCACTGAGAAAGGCTATTGCCTCAACGCCGACAGCGAACTCGACATGACGCATCCGGATATCGCGCGCGATCTCGCGCAACCGGCGGCGCCGGTCAGCCTAGTCGGCTGGCTAGCGGAGGGGCTAGGGCGGCGGCGCGCCGCGGGTGTCGCACCGTTTGTCGTGATGAGTTGCGACAACGTCGCGTCCAACGGCATCAAGCTCCACAATGCCGTCGTCGCCTTCGTCCGCAAGCTTGGGCGCGACGATCTCGCGCGCTGGATCGAGGCCGAGGGGCACTTTCCCTCCACCATGGTGGATAGCATCACGCCGGCAACCGACGATGCCTTGCGCAGCCGCGTCGCCGCGGCCATCGGCGTTGCCGACCTGGAGCCGGTGCAGCGCGAAGGCTTCACGCAATGGGTGATCGAAGATGTCCTGGGGCCCGGCATGCCGGACCTGGCAAGCGCCGGCGCACAACTCACGAGCGACGTGCACGCCTATGAACAGGCAAAACTGCGTCTGCTGAACGGTACGCATTCCGCCCTGGCCTATCTCGGCTTGCTGCGCGGCCGTGTCACGGTCGGCGACGCGATGGCTGATGCACCGCTCGCCGGCTTCGCCGAACGGCTGATGCGCGAGGATATCGCGCCGACATTGAAGCCGGCTCGGGGCCTGGACATCCCGTCCTATATCGACGCGTTGTTGCGCCGCCTGCGCAACCCTGCGGTCGCGCACCGTTTGCTGCAAATCGCCGCCGACGGCTCGCTCAAATTGCCCTACCGTTTCCTGGAGCCCATTGCAGATTTGCTGGCCGTGGGCAGACCGATCGGCCGTCCTTGCGTCGCCATCGCCGCGTGGATGCGGTTCATCCGCGCCGCGACGCGTCGCGAAGAGGCGGTCAGCGATCCGCTGGCGAAGACGCTTCGCGCCACCGCGGCACAATGCGCCGATGACGCCGTCACCGACGTACCGCTGTTCCTCTCTCTGGGAGAAATTTTCCCGCGCGCGCTTTCGCAGGAGCCGCGTTTTATCGCCGCCGTCTCTGCCGCCTATGACGATTTGGACGCGTCGCTGATTTAGCCGTGCTGCGGCGCCGCATCCGGCACATAGGGCTGCACCTTGGTGATCCGGCAGGTCTGGCGCTCGCCGTCGATGGTGCTGGTGAATACTGAATCGCCCTTGTCGAGGCAATTGAACTCGGACGACAGCGAAATGTTGAACGCCGAGCTCAGATTGATGCAGGTTGTCGATAGGCGCAGCTCGCGATGGTCATGCCCCAACGTCGGCTTGGCGACGATGTCGTGTCCGCCGATGGCGCGTGCCTGATAGCTGTAATGCGGATCGAGACAGACTTTTCCATCCGCCGCCTGCGCGGCAAACGGAACGCCTGCCAGCAAAGCCGCGAGTGAAAGTGACGACAGTCTCATGGGCGATCCTCCAGTCCAGCCGGAACGGTCCACCACTATAACGCGAAAGCGTGCCCGCGGTTCAGCTCCAATCGGCTGTGCCGGTGTAAATTTAATCCGCCTGATGCCCCGGCACGAAGGGAAAGTCGATCGCCTTGTAATACTCCAGCGTATGCGGCGGCGCGGCGTGTCCGGCAGGCAAGGGCCGCTTGGAGAAGGTTTGGAAGTAGGCAAGGCAGGCATCGCGCCACCAGTGCGCTTCTTTTTCTTCGATAGCGAGATAGGCCGCTTCCTCGTTGAAGCGTTGCGCATCGACATAGGGTTTCATCGCCGCCCAGGTCGCCCGCGCCCGCGCCGTCGCCGCGACGCCTTCGTCATAGCGCACGACGAGCTCGTCCCACAGCGTCCGCCCCGACGCCATCTTGCGGTCCCAGGGCACGTGATGGAACCAGAGCAGGAATTTTTCCGGAATCGCGTCGATATCTTCGAATTGCTTCGCGACGGGCGGCGCATATTGCGAGGTGGCGTTGCTGCCGGTCGCCGTACGGTCGAAGCCGATCCCTGCCGCGTCGGCGCGGTGGTAATAGACCGGATTCCACTCCGGCCGCTTCAAATCGCTCACCCAGGGCCCCGGGCCGTAGTGATGGCCCGTCGCCATCAGGTGATGCAGCCCCAGAGGCGTCATGTAATCGACCACCGCCTCGCGCGACGCCAGCATCATGTCCACCACGGGTTTGACGAAGGCGGGATCGTTCGTGAACGTCATACCGGCCCACTCTTCGGCGATGGCACGCGAAGACAATTGCGGATCCCAGGCGAGACGGCCGAAAGCGTACCAATTGGCCTGGTTGAATTCCGAGCCGCTCCAGTTGCGGTCGTCCCCGACATTGGCGACGCCGGCGATGCCCGTGAGGCGGCTGCCGAACAGCGAACCGTCAATGACCTTGGTCACGGTCGAGCCCGGCCCCTTCGCGTAAGTGTCGGCATGCAACACCTCCTCGTAGAGAGGCGCGAGATAGGCGAGGCTGGTCGCGAGGCCGAGATATTCCTTCGTGATCTGCAGCTCCAGGAACATGTTGGTGTGGGGCAGGGCGCCGAACAGGGGATGGAACGGCTCGCGCGGCTGGAAGTCGATCGCGCCGTTCTTGGTCTGGATCACGACATTGTCGCGGAATTTGCCGTCGAGCGGCACGAATTCGCTGTACGCCTGCTTGGCGCGATCCTCGGCGTTTTCGGCCGAATAGACAAAGGCGCGCCACATGACGATGCCGTGATGCGGTGCCAGCGCGTCAGCGAGCATATTGGCGCCATCGGCGTGCGTGCGGTGGTAGTCCTGCGGCCCCGGCTGGCCTTCCGAATTGGCTTTCACCAGGAAGCCGCCGAAGTCGGGTACATATCTGTAGATCTCATCGACCTTGGCCTGCCACCACGCCCGGACCGCCGGGTCGAGCGGATCGGCCGTCTTCAACCCGCCGATCTCGATCGGCGCGCTGAACTTCGCCGACAGATACACCTTGATGCCATAAGGCCGGAACACATCGGCGAGCGCCGCGACCTTGGCGAGATAAAGCGGCGTCAAAATCGCTGCGTTGGCCGCGACATTGTTCAGCACCGCGCCGTTGATCCCGAGCGAGGCGTCGGCGCGCGCGTAATCGGTGTAACGCGGGTCCATATAGTCCGGCATCTTGTGCCAGTCCCAGATGGAGAAACCGGAATAACCACGCTCCTGCGTGCGGTCGAGATTGTCCCAGTGATCCAGGATGCGGATCTGCACGCGCGGCGCTGAAGCGATGTCGAGCGCATCGATCGGTTGTCTGGTCTGGATCAGCCGCAGGAATGCGAACGCCCCATGCAGCACGCCGATATCGCTGTTGCCGGCAATGACCGTCACCTTGTGCCCCTGCGCCGTCAGGCTTCGGATGAGATAGCCTTCGCTGCCCAGCGTCTTGAGCGACGCCGCCAGCGTGGCGACCAGCGGCGACGATTGCGGCGTGCCGAACACGATGGTGCCGCCGCCTTTGATGTCGCTTGCGACCGGCACGGCTTTGCCGAGCAGTCCTGTGAGGCCGCGCTCCAGCTCGTCGCGCGCCGCCGCAATCGTCGGCGATGTGCCCCGCGGCAGAAGCGCGTTCGCCAGCGGCTGGTAGCGGCTCAGCGCCGCCGCTTCGACGGGCCGATAGCGTAGCCATAGATCGTAGCCGTCCTCGGCATGCGCCAAACCAGGCAACGCGATGGCTGCCAGCGCGACGAGCATGCGGATGCAGGATTTCATGAGAGCACCTTCATGGGGATGGGGTGGGCACGCCGTAGACGGCATCTCGGAAAGACTTGTGCAGCGGCACTTTTCCGAAGGGAAAATATTGCGTGAACAGCACCGCGGTTATGCGGTTGACGGGATCGACGAAGAACAACGTGTTGGCAGCGCCGTCCCAGAAGAATTCGCCGACCGTGCCCGCCGCCTCATCGCCCTGTGGCTGCGCCGTGCGCACGGCGACATCGAGTCCGAAGCCCACGCGCCCCTTGCTCGGCAGCCAGGAGCGATCGGTGATCTCCGCGGGCAATTGGTTGGTCGACATCAGCCGCACGGTTTCGCGTTTCAGGATGCGGACCCCGTCCAGCTCACCCTCATTCTCCAGCATGCGGGCGAAGCGCATGTAGTCGTCGAGCGTGGAGACCAGGCCTGCGCCACCCTGCGTCAGCGGCAGGTGCTGGGTGTTCGTGGTGAAGGCACGGTCGTCCGGCACGCGCGTCAACGCGCCGTCCTCGTGCCAGTCGTATAGCGCGGCGAGCCCGTTGCGCCGGTCCGCGCCCACGAAACGGCCGGTTTGCGTCATCCGCAGCGGCGCAAATATGTGCTCCTCGAGATAAGTATCGAACGGTTCGCCGGACAGCCTTTCTACCAACAACGCCTGTACGTCGACGGCCGGGCTATAGAGCCAATGCTCGCCCGGATGGAACACCAGCGGCATTTGCCCGAGCTTCTGCACCATCTGCGCCAGCGAATTGCCGTGATTCAATGGATCGAGGCGCGCGAACGCATCATCGACATACTTTACGCCGGAATTGCCATAGGTCAGTCCCGATGTATGCCGCATGAGATCGAGAATGGTGATCGCGCGGCGTGGTGTTTCCAAGATAGGTTTGCCTGCTGCGTCGAACCCGTCGAATACCTTCATATCGGCGAGCTCGGGGATGTATTTGCCGACAGGATCGTCCAGCTTGAAGCGGCCCTGTTCGTATAAGGTAAGAAGCGCGGTACCCGTGACCGGCTTGGTCATGGAATAGATTTGGATCAGGGTGTCGCGCGCCATTGCCAGATGCGCTTCGCGGTCCGCCAGGCCGAACGCACCGAAATACACCTCGCGGTCATCCCGGAAAACGAGCGCGGAGACGCCGACAAGCTGACCCTTGTCGATGAAGGCTTTCAGGGCGGCGTCGATTCGCCTCGGATCGATGGTCGCAACGGTACCTGCGCCAGGCGGCGCCGCAACAATGGGCGCCACTGGCACGGCAACCGTGCCGCATCCGGCCAGCGTCGCCGCGAACAAGACGGCAAGAACCAAGCGCCGGGCCATCAATCCAGCCATGACCGCGCGGGCGCCGCGCGGAAAGCGTCAGCGATCGCATCGCGGACGGGCTTGGGCGCGTATTTGTCGTCATAAAGGCTTGGCCGCTTCGGCAACCCGTCGGTGCGCGGGCGGCGGTCGCGCAGCCAGGAATATTTGTCGACCAGCCCCCACGCCATCACATAACGCAGCTGTTTGTAGCTCAGCATCACGTCGAAATAGCGCCGCGCCAAATCGGCGACCGCCCGGTCGCGCACCGCGATATCGGCGGGCAATTCCTGGTCGCCCTCGTCGAACTCTGTAATGACGAGATCGAGTCCGAGCCCGGTCACCGAGTCCAGGAAAGCACGCCATTGGACTTCATCGTCCGGCCCCAATGTCGGCGTGGAAGCCGATGCTCCCGGTCCGATATGGGCTTGCACGCCCAGAGCGTCGACCGGCACGCCGTTCTTTTTGAGCCGTGCGAGCAGCGTGACGACCCCGTCGCGATGTTTCGCGTTGCCCGGTCCCCAGCTCATATAGTCGTTGTAGACCAGCTGGCAGTGCGGCAGCGCCTCGCGCGCGGCCTGGAATGCGATGTCGATCACCTTGTCGCCAAGATATTTCGTGAACACCGTCTCGCGCATCAGGCCGGTATCGGCATCGATGGTCTCGTTGACGACATCCCAGGCGAAGATGCGTTCGCCATAACGCTTGCACACCGTGGTGATGTGCTCGCGCAGCAGGCGTTCGGCTTCGGTCGCCGGCCGCGCGCCGAAATCGTAATTGGCGACCCAGGCCGGAAACCATTGCATGTTGTGCCACAGCAGGGTGTGACCGCGGACCAGCAGCTTGTTCGCGTCGGCGAAGGCGATCAGCTTGTCGGCGCGCTTGAAGTCGAACGTGGCCGCAGACGGCCGCAGCGTGTACCATTTGAGTTCGTTCTCCGGCACCAGGATGCCGCACTCCCGGACGAAGATCTCGCGCACCTTCGGATCGTCATAGGAGTTGGCGCGCGTCCCATCCCAGCTGCTCGGATGCGGCGCCCCGCTCGGTCCCGTGCCCAGGCACGAGCCGAACCGCATCCCTTTCACCGCCGCGAGCGCGTTCAGCGAGTCGGGCACGGTGCCTGCGTCGGCGAGTGCCGAGGCCGGCAAAAGACCGGATGTTGCCGTGGCCATGGCGAAGATGAGCGCGTCGCGGCGCGAAAGATCGGTCATGGTTCGGTCACGTTGCCGCGTACGTTTGTCATGTTGCAATGCACCAAACCCGTTTCGCAGCGCAGCGTCGATTGTTCGAATTTTCCTTTGGCGCCAACAGAAGGTAGCGTTACCACTATCGACAGTTCGGCTCAACGGGGCGGGCGCGAGAAAGGCTCGGCGATGACGAATTTCGTCCGATTCATCGCTGCGCTGTTGGCACTGACAGCGGCGTCTGCGGCTGCGTTTTCTGCAGAGGACAACACGCTCGACGCGACGCTCGTCGTTCACACCGATGAACCGCGCGCAATCATCGCGCCGGAAATCTATGGCCAGTTTGCCGAACATCTGGGGCAGGGGATTTATGGCGGGCTTTGGGTGGGGCCCAAATCGCCCATTCCGAACACGCGCGGCTTCCGCAACGATGTGGTGACGGCGTTGAAGGTCCTTGGCGTGCCGGTCGTGCGTTGGCCGGGTGGATGTTTCGCCGACCAATACCACTGGCGCGACGGCATCGGCCCGCGCGACAAACGGCCGGTGCGCGTCAATACCAGTTGGGGAGGCGTGGAGGAGAGCAACGCCGTCGGCATCCACGAATACATGGATTTGATGGCCCAACTGGGGAGCAAATCCTACATCGACTCCAATGTCGGCACGGGCTCGCCGCGGGAGACCGAGGACTGGCTCGAATATATGACGTCGCCATCGCGCTCCGAATTGGCGAATTTGCGGCGCCGCAACGGCCGGGCGGAACCCTGGCACCCGGATTATTGGGCCTTCGGCAACGAGCCATGGGGTTGCGGCGGCACCATGCGGCCGGAGTTCTATGCCGACCTCTATCATTGGTATGCCACCTTCGCGAAAACACCCGACGGCAATCGTCCGCAATGGATTGCCGCCGGCGGCTATGGCGGCGACATCGCTTTCACGCAAGCCCTGATGGCATCCGATACAAAAGCGCACCAGATCGACGCCATAACGCTGCATCATTTCGCGCTGCCGCTGGGCAATTTCGATGGCCCCAAGGGGCCGGCCACCGGCTTCGGCGAGGATCAATGGATGTCGACCATGCAGCGCACCCTTATGCTCGACGGCATGATCGCCGCGCACGCTGCCGTCATGGACAAATACGATCCGCAGAAGAGGGTCGGCCTGTTCGTCGACGAATGGTCCAACTGGTACGATGTCGAGCCTGGAACCAATCCCGGTTTTCTGCAGCAGCAGAACACGTTGCGCGACGCGCTGACCGCGGCGCTCAGCCTGAACATCTTTCACGCCCACGCGGACCGGGTGCGCATGACGTGCATCACGCAGATGGTGAATGTCCTTCAGGCGATGATCCACACGGACGGCGCGCGCATGATGCTGACGCCCACCTATCATGTGTACATGATGTACAAGCCGTTCCGCGGCGCGGCCGATCTCGCGATCGATCTCTCCACGCCCGACTACAAATTCGGGGCCGTGTCGCTGCCGGCCGTTCAGTCCTCCGCGGCGCGCGCGCCCGACGGTCGGGTCGTGATTTCTTTGGTCAACATCGACCCGCATCATGCGGCGCATATCACGGCCGCCGTCGCAGGCATGCACAGCGTTGCCGGCACGATCCTGACCGCGGACGCCATGGACGCGCACAACACGTTCGAAACGCCCAACGCGGTCAAGCCGGCGGCGTTTGCCGGCGCGCATTTTGCCGGCGACAGCTTGACCGTCGAGCTGCCGGCGAAGTCGCTTGTCGTGCTGGAGCTGCACTAGATGCGGCGCATCGCGGGCCTGCGCTGGTGGACGATCGGCCTGATCATGCTGGGTGCGATCCTGAATTTCCTGACGCGCAGCACGCTTGCCGTCGCGGCGCCCACGCTGATGGCCGACCTACACATCACCGCGCAGCAATATTCGTGGATCGGCGGCGCGTTCCAGGGCGCGATCATGCTGCAACCCATTGCCGGCTATGTGCTGGACGTCGCCGGCCTTCGCTATGGCATGTCGGCCTTTGCGCTGATCTGGTCGCTGGTCAGCATGGCGCATGGTCTCGCCCACAACTGGCAAGCCCTGGCCGGCCTGCGCGGCCTGCTCGGTTTCGCGGAAGGCACGGCCAATCCGGGCGGCATGAAAGTGATCGCCGAATGGTTTCCTGCATCTGAGCGGGGGCTCGCCGGCGGCATCTACAACATCGGCGCATCGGTCGGGTCGATGCTGGCGCCGCCGCTCGTCGCTGGCGCGATTCTTTTCTACAACTGGCAAAGCGCGTTCGTGATCACCGGCGCCATGGGTCTCGCCTGGGCAGCACTGTGGTTCTGGTTCTACCGGCCACCGGGCGGACACCCGGCCTTGTCCGAGGCCGAGCGCGCGCGCATTTCCGAAGGGCAGGAAGCGCACTTGCAAAGCGATGGCGCTCCGCCGTCATGGCTTGCCATCCTGCAGCAGAGAAATTTCTGGGGCATCGCGCTGCCGCGCCTGCTCGCCGATCCTGCCTGGGGCACACTGTCGTTCTGGGTGCCGCTCTATCTCACCACCGTGCGCCATTTCGACCTCAAGCAGATCGCGATCTTCGCCTGGCTGCCATTCCTTGCCGCCGATCTCGGCTGCCTGTTCGGCCCGGCCGTCGGTCATTATCTGCATCGGCGCGGCTGGAGCCTGATCGACGCCCGCCGCGGCGCATTCACGCTCGGTGCGTTGCTGATGACGGGGGTGGTGTTCACGGGTTTCGTGGCGAGTCCGCTCGTGGCCGTCGCGCTGATCTGCCTTGCCGGTTTCGCGCATCAGACCTTGTCGATCACCGTCATCACCATGGCGTCCGATCTGTTCCGCCGCAACGCGGTCGCCACCGTCGCCGGGATGGCCGGTACCTGCGGAAATGCCGGCGTGCTGGTGTTCTCGCTCCTGATCGGCGCGCTGGTGACCAGGATCGGCTATGCGCCGTTCTTCGTGGCGCTCGGAATCCTCGATCTTTTCGGCGCCGCTCTTTTATGGACACTGGTGCGCGCGCCAGCGGAGACCACATGACGATCCGCAATCCCATCCTGAAGGGCTTCAATCCCGATCCGTCCATCGTCCGCGTCGGCGACGATTATTATATCGCGACGTCGACCTTCGAATGGTTTCCCGGCGTGCAAATTCACCATTCGCGCGACCTCAAACATTGGCGCCTCCTGACGCGTCCGTTGCGACGCGCCGGCCAGCTCGACATGCGCGGCGATCCTGATTCCGGCGGCGTCTGGGCGCCCTGCCTCAGCCATGCCGACGGCCAGTTCTGGCTCATTTACACCGATGTGAAACGCTATGGCCGCACGACAGTCGGTGGCGCGTCCGGTGCCAGCCTGCGCGATTTTCACAATTATCTGGTCACCTCTCCCACCATCGATGGCGACTGGTCCGATCCGATCTTCCTGAACAGCAGCGGCTTCGATCCATCGCTGTTCCACGATGATGACGGCCGAAAATATTTTCTCAACATGCTGTGGGATCACCGCCCCGGTCAGAACCGCTTCGCCGGCATCGTCCTCCAGGAATATTCGCATGCCGAACGCCGGCTAATCGGCGCGCGCAAGCTGATCTTCAAAGGCACTCCGCTCGGTCTGACGGAGGCGCCGCATCTCTACAAGCGCAACGGCTGGTACTATCTCATCACTGCCGAGGGCGGTACCGGCTGGAACCACGCAGTAACGATGGCGCGTTCGCGGGCGATCGGCGGGCCTTACGAGCTGCATCCCGACACCTACATATTGAGCGCGCGCGACCGGCCGGACTCGCCGCTACAACGCGCCGGCCATGCCGACCTCGTCGAGACGCCGGCGGGAGACACCTGGATGGTCTATCTCTGTGGCCGGCCGCTTCCCAATCGCGGCCGTTGCGTCTTGGGCCGCGAGACCGCGATCCAGCCCATGACATGGGGCGAGGATGGCTGGCTGCGCACGGCGGACAGCGAGGGCGTTCCTCACCTCGAAATATCCGAGTTGGCCGCGACCGATCATCCGTTCGCAGACGAGCCGGTCCGCGAGGACTTCGACACGCCCGTTTTGCCGCTTGCCTTCCAGTGGCTGCGCTCTCCCCATCCCGAGGAACTCTTTAACCTGACGGCGCGTCCGGGCCATCTGCGCCTCTACGGCCGCGAGAGCATCGGCAGCCTGTTTCGGCAGGCCCTGGTCGCGCGCCGCCAGCAGGCGTTCTGCTATACCGCCGAGACGTCGCTGGAATTCGAGCCGCAACACTATCAGCAGGCGGCCGGTCTGGTCTGTTATTACAGCGGTGCGAAATTCCACTATCTTCATGTCTCGCATGACGAGACCCTGGGCAAGCATATCCGTGTGATGTCCGCGCTGCCGGACTCGCCGCAGGCCGACGCCTTTACCCCGCCGATTCCGGTCGCGCCGGGCAAGCGCTTGTTTCTGCGCGTCGAGATCGATTTCGAACGCCTTTACTTCTCCTATCGGGTCGATGACGAGGACTGGCGGCGGTTGCCGCAGATTTTCGATGCCAGCATCCTGTCCGACGAGGCGACGGCGCCCGGCAATCCCAATTTCACCGGCGCTTTTGTCGGCATGGCGTGCCAGGACATGGCCGGGACGGCCCACCCCGCGGACTTCGATTATTTCGAATATCGTGAGCGCGACTATCGGGCCTGACCGGCGTCGAGCGGCGGCGCCGCTTTACAAGAAAGCCCAATTTACCTAGGCTGATAGCGTTACCAATAACAAAGCCGGCGGCGCGCCCAGCACGGCAAAGAGGGAGAGCGGACATGAAACGCCAACGGGCGATGTCGAGCGCGGCTGTGCTGGCGGCCGCAGTTTTGTCCCTCGTGGTTTTTACGGACGCCAAGCCTGCCGCGCCGCGTCATAAGCCTGCGGCCGCACCCGTCGCGCCTGCGATGCCGCTTTACAAGAATGCATCTGCGCCGATCCCTACGCGCGTCGAAGATCTCCTCAAGCGCATGACGCTGGAAGAAAAGGTCGCGCAGATCGGCACGATCTGGAACAACAAGGACAGCATTCTCGCCGCCAATGGCAGTTTCGACGCGGCCAAGGCCAGCGCATCGCTGCCTTATGGCATCGGCCAGATCGCGCGCCCTTCCGATTTGGAAGGCACCACGCTCAAAGGCCGCGGCCGCAACACGCGTGAGGCGGCAGCGTTGATCAACGCCATCCAGCATTGGGCCGTCGAGCAGACTCGTCTCGGCATTCCGGTCTTCTTCCACGAAGAGGGTCTGCACGGCGCCGTCGTGGTCGATGGTACCAGCTTCCCGCAGGCCATCGCGCTTGCCAGCACCTGGGATCCCGATCTGGTGCGCCGGGCCAATGCGATCACGGGCCGCGAGCTTGCCGCGCGCGGCATCAGCGAAGTGCTCTCCCCGGTGGTCGACGTGGCGCGCGATCCGCGCTGGGGCCGCATCGAGGAAACGTTCGGCGAGGATCCCTATCTCGTCGGCGAGATGGGTGTCGCGGCAGTGCAGGGCCTGCAGGGCGATGCGCTTCCGCTCGCGCCCGGCAAGGTCTTCGCGACGCTCAAGCACATGACGGGCCACGGCCAGCCGGAGAGCGGCACCAATGTCGGTCCGGCCGAAATCTCCGAGCGCACGCTGCGCGAGAATTTCTTCCCGCCGTTCGAGCAGGTCGTGCTGCGCACCAATGTCCGCGCCGTCATGGCGTCGTACAACGAGATCGACGGCGTTCCCAGCCACGCCAACAAATGGCTGTTGACCGGCGTGTTGCGCGGCGAGTGGGGCTACAAGGGTGCCGTCGTCAGCGACTATTTCGCTATCGAACAGATGGCCGACATCCACCACATCGCGGCCGACCATGCCGCCGCCGCGATCCGCTCGCTGCGCGCCGGCGTCGATCTCGACAATCCCAATGGCGCGTCGTTCGGTACGCTGGTTGCTTCGGTGAAGGCCGGCAAGGTCACCGAAAAGGAAATCGACGCCGCGGTGCGCCGGTTCCTGACGCTGAAATTCGAGGCCGGTCTGTTCGAGCACCCTTATCATGATGTCGAGGCCGCCGACGCGCTGACCGGCAATGCCGAAGCTGATGCCGTCGCGCTGGAAGCGGCGCACCGCGCCGCGGTACTGCTGAAGAACGACGGCACGCTGCCGCTCAAACGCGACGGGCTGAAAACGCTCGCCGTGATCGGCCCCAACGCCGCGACCATGCATCTGGGCGGTTATTCCAGCGTGCCGCGCCATGTGATCGACGTGCTCGACGGCATCCGCGCCAAGCTGGGCGCCAGCGTCAACGTGGTCACCGCCGAAGGCGTGCGCATCACCGAAAGCAGCGACTGGAACGCCGACGACGTCCAGCTTGCGAACCCGGCCGAGAACGAGGCACGCATCAAGGAGGCGGTCGATGTCGCCAGGAAGGCCGACACCATCGTGCTCGTGCTGGGCGATACCGAGCAGACCAGCCGCGAGGCCTGGGCCAACAACCATCTGGGCGACCGCGACAGCCTCGACCTTGTCGGCCAGCAGGATGAGCTCGCCAACGCGATCTTCGCGCTCGGCAAGCCGGTCGTGGTCGTACTGATCAACGGCCGTCCGCTGTCGGTGACCAATGTCGCGGCCAAGGCGAACGCGCTCGTCGAAGGCTGGTATCTGGGCCAAGACACCGGCACTGCGATGGCCGATATCCTGTTCGGCGACGCCAATCCCGGCGGACATCTGCCGGTCACCATCCCGCGCTCGGTCGGCCAACTGCCGATGTTCTACAACTACAAACCCAGCGCGCATCGCGGCTATCTGTTCGATACGACGGCGCCGCTGTTCCCGTTCGGCTGGGGACTTAGCTACACCACGTTCGACATCTCCGCGCCGCGCCTGTCGGCGGCGACGATCAAGCCGGACGGTTCGGCCGACGTCTCGGTCGATGTCAAGAACACCGGCACGCGCGCCGGCGATCAGGTCGTGCAGCTCTACATCCATGATCAGGTCAGCTCCGTCACCCGCCCGGTGAAGGAATTGAAAGGCTTCCAGCGCGTTACGCTGGCGCCCGGCGAGAGCAAGACGGTCGCATTCAGGATCACGCCGGAAAGCCTGCGCTTCTACAACATCGACATGAGGCGCGTGGTCGAGCCAGGGGATTTCGACATCATGGTCGGCGGCAATTCCGTGGATCTCAAAACGGCCGTGCTTACGGTCGCGGGCTGAACGCCTCCCATGGGCGAGGATCGCATGAGCAACGCAGCGGGGAAGCCGGTCTCCGCTGCCGTCATTGGCGGCACACGCTGGATCGTGGTGGCTCTCCTCTTTGCCGCCGTCGCCTTGTCTTATATCGATCGCCAGGTTCTCAGCGTGCTCAAGCCGACGCTGCAGCACGAATATGCCTGGAGCGAAACCGGATACGGCAACGTCGTCTTCTGGTTTCAGGCGGCTTACGGCCTCGGCTATATCGCGTTCGGCCGCATCGTCGACAGGATCGGTGCGCGGCTCGGCTACGCGCTGGCGGTCACGCTGTGGACCGTCGGCCACATGGCGCATGCGCTGGTGACCTCGACGCTGGGCTTCGCGATCGTCCGGATTCCGCTGGCGCTCGGCGAGTCCGGTGCGTTTCCGTCGTCGCTCGCCGCCGTCGCCGAATGGTTTCCGACGCGCGAGCGCGCTCTTGCCATCGGCCTGTTCAACGCCGGTTCCAATATCGGCGCCATCCTCGCGCCGCTGATCGTGCCGATCGTCACTCTGGCATTCGGCTGGCGCATGGCGTTCATCCTGACCGGCCTTTTGACCGTAATCTGGCTAGCCGTCTGGCTGTGGTTCTATCGCCGGCCGCGCGAGCACGCCGGTGTCTCCGCAAGCGAGCTGGCGCATATCGAATCCGATACCGTGGATGCGCATGCGCCGATCCCATGGACCCAGCTCCTGCGCCGCCGCCAGACCTGGGCCTATATCGTGGGCCGCTTCCTGATCGACCCGATCTGGTGGACCTTCCTGTTCTGGCTGCCGGATTTCTTCGGCAAGCGCTACGGCCTCGACCTGAAAAGCTATGGACCGCCGTTGGTCGCCATCTATGTTCTGGCCGATGTCGGATCGATCCTGGGTGGCTGGGGTTCTTCGACATTGCTGTCGCACGGGTTCGAACTCAACGCGGCGCGCAAGACGGCGATGCTTTTCTGCGCCTTAGCGGTCGTGCCGGTCGCATTTGCGGTCAACGCCGGCAATCTGTGGCTCGCGGTGGCGCTGATCGGCCTTGCCTGTGCCGGACATCAAGGTTTTTCGGCCAATCTGTATGCGCTGCCGTCGGATTTGTTTCCGCGCTGGACCGCGGGATCGGTGGTCGGGCTCGGCGGCGCCGCGGGCGCGGTCGGCGGCATGCTGATGGCGAAATATGCCGGCTGGGTGCTTGAGCATATCGGCAGCTATCAGCCGATCTTCATCGTCGCGGCATGCGCATATCTCGCCGCGCTGCTCGCCATACACCTCCTGGTCCCGCGTTACGCGGTCGTAACCGAAAGCACAGGATAAGCGCAGGCGAAACCGGCGCGGCCACTCGCCCTCACGTTGTATATGGCCCCGGCTTCTGCCAGAGTTCCATAGGCTCGTGGGGGGCCATGGGGTGGGTGAAGGCATCGTCAACGACGACGGCCGGTACTGGGCGTTCATCAGCTACAGCCACAAAGACGCCGCTTTCGGGCGGCGCCTGCATCGGCGGCTGGAAGCTTACGCATTGCCGCGCCGGCTCGTCGGCCGCGCCACGCCGCAAGGCGCGATATCGCGGCGCCTCGTTCCCATCTTTCGCGACCGCGAGGAATTTCCGGCGGCACACGATCTGAGCGCCGAAGTGCTCGCCGCGCTCAAGGTCTCGCGCTGCCTCGTCGTCGTGTGCTCGCCGGCCGCGGCGGTCTCCCCTTGGGTGGCGCGCGAGGTGGAGTTGTTTCGCGCCTTGCATCCCGGCCGGCCGGTCCTGGCGGCGATCCGCGAAGGCGACCCCGCGACCAGCATCCCGGACGTGTTGCGCCACATGGGCCCTGGCGGCGCGCCCATCGAGCCCCTGGCTGCCGATTTCCGCCGCGGCCATGACGGCTGGGAGCTCGGTCTTCTCAAGCTCGTCGCCGGCATTGCTGGCGTCGGCCTCGATGAACTCGTCCAGCGCGACTCGCAAAGGCGCACCCGGCGCGTGACGGCCGTCACGGCGAGCGCTTTGGCGCTGGTGCTAGTGATGGCGGTGTTGACGGTTTTCGCGCTCAACGCCCGGTCCGATGCCGAGCGCCAGCGCAGCGAGGCCGAGGGGCTTGCAGGTTTCATGAGTACGGATCTTCGCGAAAGGCTGAGAAGCGTCGGTCGGCTCGACGTGATGAGCGCCGTGAACCAGAAGGCGCTGCAATATTTCAATCGCCAAAGTGGCAACTTGCAGCCGGACGCGCGTGCCTATCGCGCGCACCTTTTAGAGGGGCTCGGCGAGGATGCCGAAGCGCGAGGCGATCAGGCCGGCGCGATCGAAAATTTTCGCGAGGCTTTTGACACGACCGCAGAACTGCTCGCCAACAATCCATCCGATCCTGAAGCAATCTTCAACCACGCGCAAAGCCAGTACTGGATTGGCTTTTTCTATTTCGCCGCGGGAAATTTCGGCCGAGCGAAGACTGTGTTCGACGAATACAGACGGCTCGCGGAACGGATGCTTTCGCTTGCGCCAAGCGAACCGCGATATCTGCGCGAACTCGCCTATGCGGAGGGCAATCTCTGCTCGGTGAGCCTGAAGCCTCCGAAAGACCCGAGAGAAGCTCTCAAGCTTTGTCTGCTGGCGCTGGAGCATATGGAGGCTGCCGTAAGGCATATGCCGACTTCCGATGTTGGTTTGGCAGATTTGGCAAACCGTCATGCATGGCTGGCCGATTCTTTTCACGCCAATGGCGATGATGTTCACGCCCGGGAGCACCGTTTGCTCGAGGACGCGCTGCTTGGACGCTTACTCAAGTCGGATCCGATGAATATGGAGTTCAAAATCGAATGGATCGCTCTCCAGCGCACGCTTGCGCGGATGGATGGGCGAGCCGGGAGGCTAGAGGACGCAAAATCGCGGCTAAAATCGGCACAGGTCTTGATAGATCAGATGGTCGTTTTTGATCCCAGCAACCAGATTTGGAATGCGCAAAAGCGCAAGCTTGAAGCCGAGTTGTCTGCACTTATGACGAAATCCTGAGGAGGAAATTATTATGGTATTGGCGATCACAAAGATTCTGACGAATTCTACTTCGGGCGGCGATGAGGTAGATCCCTCGTCCACTCCGCCAACAACGATCCCCACCAAGACCATTAATTTTACGATTTCCTTGAAAGCCGGAATCGGGGGACTTCCCACTGCGTTTTTCAGCAACCAAACCCCACCGCGCGCTCCGAGCGATGGCCCAGCCGACATCCGCATCAAAGACGATTGCAAGGTGGTTTTGATGCTCGATACGTCGTCTCCGTATGACTTCGAATTCAGGCCCAATCGCGCTTTGACTTTGGCGCGAAACGACGATCGACCCGGCAACCGTTATGCGGTGCTTACGCCTATATTGGACGGTAACGGCCGGTGGATTGGGCTCTCGTTCTATGCAGCGCACGAAACGAAGAACGTGATGAGCAATCTGGATCCGTATAATCTGTATTTTAATGTTTATTTCCGGAATGCGACCGACGGGTCGCGAATTTCTCCGCCGCTCACACTCAGGTTTGACCCTGACATAAAGAACCCCGGCGACGACGGAATCCAGTAAGCCGCGGCGAGATACTGAAGTCTTCGAGTACCATACGCAAAACTGTACTGAGGTACTGATGCAGAACGTCGAGGCAGTTTGAGTCAAAACCCCTCCCTCCTCTCCATCATCGCCTATGCGCGGTCCGGTGCGCTCGACTATGCGTGCCGGCTCTTCGTCGAGGGCGGGTTCGAGCTCGTCGATGACGATCCCGCCGTGCTCAGCGTGCGGGGCCGGCTGCTCAAGGATCGCGCGCTCGAGGCGGACGGGGCGGAACGGCGGCGGCTCTATCTCGAATCGGCGGATGCCTACGCCAAGGCCGGCGAGATCGGCGGCGCGACCTATCCGCTGATCAACGCCGCGACGCTGTCGCTGCTCGCCGGCAAGCGAGAGCAGTCGCGGGTGCTGGCCGGCAAGCTGCTGGCGCGCATCCAGGCCGGCGGCGACGATCTGGAAACGCCTTATTACCGTGCGGCGACGCATGCCGAGGCGCTTCTTCTGCTTGGCGATATTGCGAAGGCGAAAACGGCGTTCGCCAAGGCGGTGGCGCTCGAGCCGCTCGCCTACGAGGATCACGCCTCGACCTTGCGCCAGTTCGGCATGATCCTCGGCGAGCTCGGCAAGGATACCGCCTGGCTGGATCCGTTGCGCCCGCCGCGCGCGCTGCACTTTGCCGGATGTGTCGCGCTTTCCATCGGCGATGACGCGATGCGCCGGCGCGTCCGCGCCGCGATCCGCAAGGAACGGGTCGGTTTCGGCTATGGTGCGCTGGCATCGAGCGCCGACGTCCTTATCGCCGAAGTGCTGTTGGAGGAAGGCGCCGAACTTCATCTCGTGCTTCCCACACCCTCCAGCCGGGTTCAGGAGACCGTGGGCTTCGGCGGCGATTGGGCCAAACATGTCGCGCGCGTTCTCGAGCGCGCGGCAACCATCCGCACGATCTCCGGCGCGCCCGAGGCCGTCGCGCCGCGCCCCATCCAGCTCGCGGCCGAAATCGCGATGGGCCGCGCCGTGATGCAGGCCGGCCTGCTGATGACGGAGGCCGTGCAGCTCGTCATCCGCGACAGGACCGCGCCGGCGGGGCGGGCGGCAGCCGGCGCGGCCTGGATCGCCGCAATGTGGAAGAAGAGCGGCCGGCGGCAGCACAGCATCGCTACCTCCCGTTCCGGGGGCCGCGGCGCCTCGGCGACGCGGGTGGCGGCGGCCAAGCCCGCCGCGGTCACCTTGGCAGCCATGTTGCGGATCGATGTGTCCGAAGCCGACCGGCTACCCACCCATGTTCTTCCGCTGCTGGCCAGGACCCTGGCCAAGGGGCCAAAACCGATCGTCCCGCCGCGCTGGACCGGCGAGGCGGTGCTGACCGGTTACGGTGCTCCGGCGTCCGCCGCCCGCGCGGGACTGGCAATCGCCGGCGCCCTTGCGCGCATCTCCGGCATTCGGATCGCCGGCCATTATGCCGTCGTGCAGCGGGCGGAAGACCCGTTCGGTGGCCAGTCTTATCTCGCGGGTCCGGCAACGGCGTTGCTCGCGGACATCGTCGCGTCCACGCCGAGCGGCGCCATGCACGTCACGGAAGACTTCGCCGCCGCCCTGAACGCCGGCGCGGCGCGGGGCCGTCCGCGTACGGAGTATGTCGGCGACCTGCCGGGCGGCGAGATCGCCGATCCGGTCAAGCTCTATTCGCTCAAGGCGTGAGTGCGCTCTACAGCGTCATTTCCGCGAGCCGCAGCGGCGCGACGATGACGAGCGCCTGTGCATCCCGGCGGATGATGCCGCGGCGTTCCAGCGCGCTGATCGTCCGCGAGATCGTCTCACGCGTGGTATAGACGCGGGTCGCCAGCGCCGACAGGACCGGTGCCGGCCGTATCGTCTTGCCGTCGCCCAGCCGCGCCAGGCGCAGCAACTCGGCGTGAATTCGACCCGCCGCCGACAATGTGGTGCTTTCCACGATCCGCACCGACGAGGCGCGCAATTGCTTGAGCAGCATGCGCGAGACGATCAGCCCCACGCAGCCATAACTCTCGATCAGGCCGAGAAAATCCGGGGCGCGGAACACCGACGCGCGCACCGCTTCTATCGCGACGACGTCGGCGTCTTCCGGCACCGGCTCGGTCAGCGAGATAGCGCCGAAGAAATCGCCGCGCTCGAATTCGTGGAGCATGACCACCTGGCCCTCGCTGCCATAGGTCAGCGCGTGGGCTCGCCCCAGTACCAGGAGGTAGGTTGCATCCGCGCGGTCGCCTTGTTTGAGGATGATGGCGCTTGCCGGAAAGCGGCGGTCCATCGCCCGCCGGCCGATGCTCGCTGCGATCTCGCCCGAGCATGCGAACGTGCCTTGCAGGAAGGCAAGCAAATCGGCATCCAAGGCCGTCCCCACAGCGTCCGGTCCCTTCCACGGCGTGCGGCAATCTTGATTGTGCCCTTGTCAATAGACAAGACCAAACAAGGGCCGACCTCTTGTTGATTGGGCTTGATAAATATAGACAAGGCCGCTCGGCACCATGGCTTCATTCCGGTGCGGGGATAGGCCTTCCGCGGCCCGTTTCCCGCCCATGGCAGCCACAGATGAAAGGTTTTTCGACATGACCCGGCCCGTCGCTCGCTTGCCGCGCGGTTTCCAGGATGTAGCCGGCAAGAAGCTGGATCTGCACGAGAAGCTCATCACGAAGCTTTCCGAGGTCTATCGCCGCTACGGCTTCGAGCAATTGACGACGCCCACCATCGAATACTCGGATGCCCTGGGCAAACATCTGCCCGACCAGGACCGGCCGAACGAAGGCGTGTTCGCCTTCAAGGACGACGACGAGCAATGGCTGTCGCCGCGCTACGACCTGACGGCGCCGCTGGCCCGTTACGTCGCCCAGAATTTTACGACGCTGTCGCTGCCCTATCGCCGCTTCCAGACCGGCTTGGTGTTTCGCAACGAGAAGCCGGGTCCCGGCCGCTTCCGCGAATTCGTCCAGTTCGACGCCGACACGGTCGGCACCGCTTCGATGGCCGCCGACGCCGAGTTCTGCATGCTGGTCGCCGACGCCCTGGCGGCGCTCGGCCTCAAGACCGGCGAGTACGTCGTCAAGATGAACAACCGCAAGATTCTCAACGGCATCCTCGAGCTTGTCGGCGTGCCGAACGGCCCGGAGGGCGACGCTCAGCGGCTGACCGTCCTGCGCGCCATGGACAAGCTGGATCGGCTCGGTCCCGATGGCGTGCGCCAGCTGCTCGGCGCCGGCCGCAAGGACGAGACCGGCGATTTCACCAAGGGTGCCGGCCTGGATTCGACCGGGATCGAGCGCATCCTCGGTTTCCTGCGGCCCGCCGAAGCGGACCGCGATGTCGTCTGCCGCTCGTTGCAGACCTTGGTGCAGGGTAGCCGGACCGGCGAGGAAGGTGTTGCCGAACTCGCGGCGATGGATGTGTGTCTCACGGCGGCCGGCTTTGCCACCGATCGCGTCCGCATCGATCCCAGCGTCGTACGCGGCCTCTCCTATTATACCGGACCGGTTTTCGAAGCCGAGCTGACGTTCCAGGCGCCGGGCGAAGACGGCAAACCGATCCGCGTCGGATCGGTCGGCGGCGGCGGCCGCTATGACGGCCTCGTCGAACGCTTCCTCGGCGAGGAGGTGCCGGCGACCGGCGTGTCGATCGGTGTTTCGCGCCTCGCCGCCGCGTTGGAGTTCAAGGGCTTGCTGGGCATCGCCGCGCATCACGGTCCGGTGATGGTCCTGGTGCTCGACAAGCAGGCGCTGCCTTCCTATCAGGCCATGGTCAGCGAGTTGCGGGCGCATGATGTGCGGGCCGAGCTTTATCTCGGCGACAAGGGCATGAAGGCACAGCTCAAATACGCCGACCGGCGCAGCGTGCCGGTCACCGTGATCGAAGGCACGGATGAGCGCGCCCGCGGCGAGGTGACGCTCAAGGACATGGTGCTGGGCGCCAAGATGTCCGATGCCGCGACCAGCCGTGAAGAGCGTGCCACCCATGCCGAGCAGGTTTCGGTGAAACGCGCCGACCTGGTGGCGCAGGTCAAGGCACTTCTGGCCCGGCATCACCACTAACCTCCTGTTGTGCCGGCAAGATTCGGTCGGATTTCGCGGCGAAACCGCCCGATTGCTGCTGGATTGCCCGGGGCCGTCAGTATAAGGAAGAGGCCAAATTTGGCCGGGATCGCCTTTGGGCTGTCGTTGGTGTGAGCGGGTTCGAACAGGCAGATGTCGCAGTCCAGACTTTCCGGTACGCAAGACTATGTCGGCGAAGACGCGGCCGCGTTGCGCAAGGCCTGGGGCTCCATTGCCCTGACCTTCGCGCGCTATGGCTATGCCGCGATCGACCCACCGATCCTCGAGCCGGCGTCGGCGTTCCTCGAGCGCTCGGGCGAGGACATCCGCCGGCATATGTATATCTTCTCCGATCCGGGTGGCCGCGAGATCTGTCTGCGTCCGGAACTGACCATTCCGGCGTGCCGCGCTTATCTGCGCAATTTTCAGTCGGCCGAGCGCGAGACGCGCCTGTCCTATGTCGGTCCGGCGTTTCGCTACGACTCGCCTGGCCCCGCCCGCTTCCGCGAGTTCTATCAGGCCGGAGTCGAGTTCATCGGCGCGGCGCACCGCTATGCGGCGGATGCCGAAATCATGGCCATCGCGCTGGACACCTTGTCCGATGCCGGCTTGAAGGATGCGACGATCGTCATGGGCGATCTTGGCATTCTCGACGCCTTCATCGACGGATTGCCCATCGGCGACACCGCGAAATCCCGCCTGCGCCGCGTCGCGTTGCGCAAGGAACCGCTTCGCCATGTCCAGCCGCGGTCCGCGGCGGAGGGTGGATTGCCGCCCGATCTCAACGAGATTGCGACGCTGCTCTCCTCCATCGGGAGCGAGAAGGCTGAGCGCCTGCTCGGCGAGATTTTCACGCTCGCCGATGTCCGGCATGTCGGCGGCCGCACGCCGGAGGAAATCATCACGCGGCTAATCGGCCGGTCGTCGCAAGCCGCGTCCGAAGAGATTTCGCCGGAGATCCTCGACGGCGTGTCGGCGCTGGTGGCGATCCGCGCCGAGCCGCAAAGCGCCTTCGCGGCGTTGCGGGCCCTGTTCGGATCCTTCGGCATCGGCGACGCCGACCGCATATTGGAGCCCGCGACGCGGCGCATTGCGCTGCTTGGCGCGCATGATGTTTCGCCGACCGCGCATATTTTCGATGCCGGCCTTCGCCGTGGCCTCGACTACTACACCGGCTTCGTGTTCGAGATTTACGCGACCCTCATGCCGGAGATCGAGCACATCTGCGGCGGGGGCCGCTACGACACGCTGCTCTCGGCTCTCGGCGCCAGTTCGCCCACGCCCGCGGTCGGGTTCGGTGTCGGCATCGAGCGCATTCTGCTGGCGACGAGAGAAGCCGGCGCCGCGGCGCGGACGCCCCTGGGCGCGCCCGATGCGCTGGTGGTGGCGGCCGGCGCTGTGCGCGAGGAAGACTGCATCCGCGTCAGCGCCGCGCTGCGCAAGGCGGGATGGTCGGTTGAAACCGAATCCTCCGGCCGCAGGCCCAAGAACGTCATTCCCGGCGCCGACGAGCGCGGCATCGCCTATGTGGTCTTCGTCGGCGAAGACGAATTGCGCAGCGGCAATGTCAGCATCCGCCATCTCAAGGATCACCGCGAAAAAACGGTCCCGCTCGCCGCGCTGGCCGATTTCGTCAAGGCGGCCGGAACGGGGACGCCCCGATGACCGCGACCGGACAGGAACTGATCTTCGCGCTGCCGAGCAAGGAACGCCTGCACGACGAGGCGGTGGATTTCCTGCGCCAGTGCGGATTCAAAATCCGCAAGAACGGCGATCAGCGCGAATATTCCGCGAAGCTCTCAGGCATCGCCAATGTGAGCATCCACTATTACCGCCCCGGGGAGATTCCGGCACGGGTCGAGACGGGCGACGCGCATATCGGCATCACCGGCAGGGACCTCTATCTCGAGAGCAGCGACACGGCGGACACGTCGGACGCGCTGAATCTCAAATCGCCGGCGCCGAAGGCCAAATCGCACGAGCCGAAGGCCAAATCGCACATCTTGAGGCCCGATCTCGGCTTCGGCGACGCGCGGCTTGTGGTGGGCGTGCCGCAATCCTGGATCGATGTTGCCTCCATCGAAGATCTTCACGAAGCCGCGGTGCTGTTCCGCCAGAAGCATGGCCGCAGCCTGCGCGTCGCGACGAAGTTCATGCACCTGGCGCGCGCCTTCTTCGCCGGGCACGGCATCGTCGAATACAGCCTCGTCGAGTCGCTGGGCGCGACGGAGGGCGCGCCGAAGGCCGGCTTTGCCGACCTGATCGTCGACCTCACATCGACCGGCGCGACCCTGGCGCAGAACCATCTCAAGGAGATCGACGGCGGCACCGTGCTGAATTCGGAGTGCTGCCTGATCGCCTCCCTGCACGAGAACATCTGGTCCGAGACGACGCTCGATGCCCTGGAACAGGTCATCGAGCAGATGGAGGCGCGCATGCGGGCCAACGGCCTGCTGATCCTGCGCGCTTCCGTCCCCGCCGACAGCACCGCGCGGGTCGGCAGGGCTCTGGGCGACAGTTACAATTGCACGTTCACATCGTCGCGTGCGCAAGCGCAGATCGGTCGCCGCCCGTCCGCCGATCTGCGCGACGACATGGTGGTTCTGTGTCCCAAGGCGTCGGTTTATGCGGCGGTCCAGGATTTGCGCGCCGCGGGCGCCGGCGAAGTGATCGTGGACCGCAGCGAGTTCGTCTATCAGGGCCGCCCCAGCTCCATCGACAGGTTCAAGGCCCTGCTGGCGCACCACGGCGTCGGCCCGGCCGCCAGCCGCGTTCAGCGATGACCGAAGCCACCCCTGCCGGCGGACGCGGCGGCAAAGGCGTGCGCGTGGGCGAACGCGAAAGCGCCGGCCGACGACGCCGCACTGGCGCCGCCTGCGACATAGACCGAGGTCTGGATATAGTAGCCGTCGCCCGCGCCGTAACCCACGCCGCCGGTGAAGTCCGACGTCGACAGATGGCCATTGAGGACCAGCGGCGCATGATGCCCGCGGTGCTCGCAGGCCTGCGCCGCAACGCCCGGCAGGGTTAACGCCAGCACCGCAACAAGGATGGCCCGTTTCGCCGGGCTTTGCGCATTCTGCGCCATCGGATCGCTCACTTTCGCATTCCGCGCTCACCTTATTCTTCCGGCGCCGCGCTGCCAACGCCTTGCATTTGCCGCCGCGCGCGGTCGAATAGCGCGATGAAGACTCTCCTTGCGCTCGCCGCCGCATCGGCGCTGCTGACCGTCGCGGCACACGCTGCCGATTATTTTCCGCCCAGAGGCCAATGGGCGACGCACACACCGCAGGCCGAAGGCTTCGATCCCGCGAAGCTGCAAGCCGCCATCGATTTCGCCATCGCCAACGAGACCCGCTTTCCGCCCGGTGCGACGGTGGAAGCCTCGCGCGATTTGCGCGTCGTGATCCCGCTGCAATTCGCCGGACCGTATTCCGATCCGCTCGGGCCGCTGAAGGCGCATGCGCCGGCCAACGGCATCATCATCCGCCACGGCTACATCGTCGCCGAATGGGGCGACACGAGCGCCGTCGACATGGCGCATTCGGTGACCAAGACGTTCCTCTCCGCCGTCGCCGGCATCGCGTTCGACCGGCACCTGATCCGCGACGTGAACGACCGCGTGATCGATTATGTGCAGCCGACGTCGGACTTCATGGACCCGCACAACCAGTCGATCACCTGGGACCAGATGTTGCGCCAGACCAGCGGCTGGACCGGCACGATGTGGGGCAAGCCGTGGTGGGCCGACCGCCCGGGCAAGAATCCGTGGGACGAACTGGCCGCCGGTCCGCCGCCGGTCGGGACGCAATGGAAATATTCCGATGTGCGCGTCAACGCATTGGCGCTGGCGCTGACGTATCTGTGGAAGCGGCCACTGCCCGACGTCCTGCGGCAGAATGTGATGACGCCGATCGGCGCCTCGGACGCCTGGCATTGGGAAGGCTATCGCAATTCGTGGGTCACCATCGGCGGGCGGCGCATCCATGTCGTACCCGGCGGTGGGCATTGGGGCGGCGGCATGTTCATTTCGGCGCGCGACATGGCGCGGATGGGATTGCTCGGCCTCAACAACGGCAATTGGAACGGCAAGCAGGTCCTGTCGGCGAAATGGATCGCGCTGTCGCGGACGCCAAGCGGGCCCAATCCCGGTTACGGCTATATGAACTGGTTTCTCAACACCGGGCAGAAGCTTTTCCCCGCCGCGCGCGAGGATTCGCTCGCCTTCATCGGCAATGGCGACAACATCGTGTTCATCGACTACCAGCACGACATCGTCGCGGTGACGCGCTGGATCGACGACTCCCAGAAGGCCGAATTCGTCGCGCGCCTCGAAGCAGCGGTGCAGCCTTAGGCGACGCGCAACGTCACGATCTGGAACGGATGCAGCGCCAGCGTGCAACCATTGCCCTGAAGCGATAAGTCGTCGCCGTCGTCTTCCAGCGTGTTGCTGCGCCGAATGCTTTTGAGCGGCACGCCGAAATCGAGCCGTGCTGTCGTCGATGCGCCGTGGCTTTCGTAGAGCCGCACGACCCAGCCCTTGCCGTCTTCCGCCGGCTTGATCGTGTCGATCACGACGTTGGCGGGCGTCACCGACACCAGTGGTTTGGCGAGGATTTGCGGCACACCACCGGCGGTCCATAGTAGTGGTCGATTGAAGGACGCCGCCGCCGCGACGGTGCCGCCGTCGCGCCAGTCGCCGGCGTGCGGATAGAGTGCGTAGCGCAGATGGTGCGTGCCGATATCGCCCTTGGGATCGGGCGAGGCGGTGCCGCGCAGCAGGCTCAGGCTCATGACGTTGTCCAGCGTCGCATAGCCGTAACGGGAATCGTTCAGCAGGGAGACGCCGAAGCCGGGCTCCGACAGGTCGGCCCAGCGATGCGCCGGCACTTCATATTGTGCAAGGTCGGCGTCGGTGTTGGCGTGCGTCGGCCGCTCGACCGCGCCGAACATCGTCTCGTAGGTGGCGCGCGGCGCTTTGGCCGCGAGCGGGAAGACCGCCTTCAGCAGCGTGCGGCGCTCGCTCCAGATGATCTGCGTGTCGAATTCCAGATGTGCCGACGCGGCATCCAGCCGGATCGTCTGCACCATGCGACTCGCCTTGCCGAGCATGCGTTCGAAGCGCACCTCGGCACGCAGCGGGTCGTTCGTAACGACTGAGCAGCTTGTCGCATCCGCCGTTTCGCGGCCGGTTTCGAGGGCGAAGGGATCGATGTCCCAGGCTTCGTATTCGGTCGGCCGGTCGTCGAACAGCACGAAGCGGTTGCCGTCGCCGGCCAGCGCCTCTCGGCCCGAGGCGCGATGGATCAGTGAGCGCACTGCGCCGCCGCGCGTCAGGATGGCGGTCAGCTTGCCGTTCTCGAGGCGGATGGTGTCGCCGGACTCGCTGACGCGTACCGCGTCATCGCAATCGGCGATGCTGCCTGCCGAGAACGGCGCGGCGGTGACGAAGTGCAATGTGTTGTCCGGACCCTTGACGACTTCCGAACGCGCGAAGCCAATCGGATTGACCGGGCAGGGCGCGGCGCCCGATGCCAGTTTGTCGAGCAGCGATTGCGACAGTGTCGCTGTTCGTTCCGCGACGTCGCGCAGTTCTTCCTCGGTGCGTTCGTAGACCTCGCCGATGCTGCTGCCGGGCAGGATGTCGTGGAATTGGTTGGTGAGCAGGATGCGCCACGAGCCTTCGATCTCGCCGCGCGACGGCGCGGGCGTGCCGGCGAGCAGGCTCGCGGTCGCGAGATATTCCAGCGTCTGCAGGCGGCCTTCGACCAGGCGGTTCAGGCGTTTCGTTTCCGCCTGGCTCGTATAGGTGCCGCGGTGATATTCGAAATAGAGCTCGCCCTCGACCGTGGCGAAATCCGCCGTGTCGCGTTCCAGCCGGTCGAAGAAATCGTTCGGATCGCGCATCGTGGCGCGCGGCACGCCGAGCAGGTCCTGCGTCCGCGCCAGCGTCTCGATCATGCCGGCATCCGGGCCGCCACCACCGTCGCCATAGCCGAACAGGTAGGACGCCTCGGCGGTGCGGTCAGCGTCCTTGTAGTTGGCCGCGTGGTAGCGCAGCTCTTCCACCGTCGCCATGCCGGTATAGGTGTCGGCGGGCGGGAAATGCGTCAGCACCGCTGTGCCGTCGATGCCGCGCCAATGGAAACTGTGATGCGGGGGCGAGGTGAACCGGTTCCACGACAGCTTCTGCGTCAGGAAGCGGTCCATCCCGGCTTCGCGCATCAGCTGCGGCAATTGCCCGGCATAGCCGAACACATCGGGATTCCAGAAGATGCGGGCGCGGGCGCCGAACACGCGCTCGAAATAGCGTTGGCCGTAGAGGAATTGCCGCGACATCGCCTCGCCGCTCGGCAGATTGCAGTCGGGCTCGACCCAGCTGCCGCCGATGGGGATCCATTGCCCGTTCGCGACTTTCTGCGCGATGCGCCGCGACAGATCGGGATTGTCCTCCTCGATCATCACATATTGCGCCGCCTGCGAGCAGGCGAATTTGAACTGCGGATATTCGTCCATCAGCGCGATGACATTGGTGAAGCTGCGCTGGCATTTGCGGCGCGTCTCCTCGATCGGCCACAGCCACGCCGTGTCGATATGGGCGTGGCCGATGGCGGACATCTCGTGCACCACGTCGCCGTTCTTCTTGGCGAGCAGGTTGCTCAGGATCGCGCGGCCCGCCGGCCAGGTCGCGGGGTCTTCGGGATCGAGCACGTTGCAGATGCGGTTGAGGTCGTGCAGCAGCTTGCCGGCCCAGGTCGTGTCGAGGGCGGGGCGCACGATCTTCGGCGCGACGCCGCCGGTCGAGCGCGGCGTCTGCGCCGGTTCGCGATCGGCCTCGAGCTGGCGCAGCGTGTCGAAATCGTGGAACAGCGACCAGGCATCGGGATCGAAGCGGCGCAGCTCGCAGCTCTCCAGGACATAGGCTTCCTTTTGCGGGTGGCCGGGCTCCTGCGCGCCGAAGGCGCGGTTGCACGCGATCTCGACGTAAAAGGTGATCGTCTCGCCGCCCCTCGCCGCCGGCGTCAGCCGTGCCGCGTGACGGCCGCTGTTGAGGCCTTGCGACGATTTTCCGTCGAGCCACAGCAGCCCTTCGGACCGCGAATCCCACCACAGATCGACGCGGCTGCCGCGCCAGTCTTCCGGAATGCGGACGGTCACGCGCGCCCAATAGGTCGACCACAAGGGGCCGAGCGGCGTCCCGAGCTTCACGTCGCGAAAAGCGAGGGTCTGCGCCTGGGCGTAAGAGACGCGGCCCACCGGGCCGGCCAGCTCGATGCGCTCCACCGCGGCGCGCGCGGGATAGATCGCGCGCCGCAGCCGCCGCGCGAATTGCGCCAGCCGCGTGCGGGTGTAGCCGGCGTAGCGGCCGCGCGTGCGCTGGAATTCGCCTCTGGTGTCGTCCTGCATGTTCTCAAAACCTTGTGCCGGGCCGGCAATCCGCCGCAAATTCGCGGGCGTTGCAAGGCCCTCGGTTGACAGGGTCGGCGGCGTGCCCGCATTGATCCACCGAAACCCAAAAAGTCCGCCGGATCGTGACGTCACCTGCACCGACCGGAACGCTCAGCGCCGCACTGGCCCATGCCGCGCGCTTGCTGGCGAGCGATCCGGCCAAGGCGGCGGAGCAGGCGCGCGAAATCCTGCAGGCGGTGCCGGGCGAGCCGCGCGCGCGACTGTACCTCGGTGCCGCGCAGCGCCGCTTGGGCGATCTCGACGGCGCGCGCGGGACACTCGATGCGCTTGCCGCCGAACAACCCAAGGTCGCGCTGGTCTGGCTCGAGCTCGGACTGGTGCGTGCCGAGCAGGGCGATGCGCGCGCTGCGATCGCGGCTCTCAAAAAAGCGGCGGCGCTCAATCCCGATCTCGGCGAGGCGTGGTCGGCGCTGTCGACGCAATATGCGGTGACCGGCGACGACGCGGCCGCCGCCGAAGCAAGCATCCGGCAGATCCGCGCCTCGACCAAGGAGCCGATGCTGATCGAAGCGGCGGTCGCGCTTGGCGACGGCAAGCTGGCGGTCGCGGAGCGTTTGCTGCGCGACTATCTCAAGATGCGGCCCGACGATGTCGCCGCGCTGCGCATGCTGGCAGAGACCGGCACGCGCCTGGGACGCTATGGCGATGCCGAGACGCTGCTGGCGCGGACGCTGGCGCTGGCACCGGATTTCACGCCGGCGCGCTACAATTACGCGATGGTGCTGCACCGCCAGAACAAATACGAAGCGGCGCTGACGCAAATCGATCTCCTGCTGAACAAATTTCCCGATCATCCGGCCTATCGCGCGCTGAAAGGCGCGGCGCTGGGGCAGATCGGCGAATATGACGGCGCCATCGCCTGCTACGAAGCGATCCTCAAGACGCATCCCGACCAACCCAAGGGCTGGATGAGTTACGGCCATGCGCTCAAAGCCGTGGGGCGGCAGAGCGACTCGATTGCGGCGTATCGCAAATCCATCGCGCTGGCGCCGGCGCTGGGGGAAGCGTATTGGAGCCTCGCCAACCTCAAGACGTTCCGCTTCACACCGGACGAGATCGCCGGGATGCGTTCCGCGCTGGCGCGGAGCGATCTGGGTGACGAGGACCGCTATCATCTCGAATTCTCTCTCGGCAAAGCGCTGGAAGACGAACATCACTATGCAGACTCGTTCGCGCATTACGCGGCCGGCAACGCGTTGCGGCGCAAGGCGGTGGTCTATGACGCGGACGAAACCTCCGATCATGTGCGGCGCTCCAAGGCACTGTTCACGCCGGAGTTCTTCGCGGCGCGCGCCGGCGAAGGGAATCCAGCGCCCGATCCGATCTTCATTGTCGGCCTGCCGCGCGCCGGCTCGACGCTGATCGAGCAGATATTGGCGACGCATTCGGCGGTCGAAGGCACAATGGAGCTGCCCGACATCATCGGCATCGCGCGCCGGCTCAGCGGGCGGCGGGCGCGCAGCGAGGCGTCGGCTTATCCCGAAGTGCTGGCGGGGCTGAGCGCCGAAGAGCGGCACGCGCTGGGCGCCGAATTCCTCGAGCGCACGCGGCTGCAGCGCAAGCTGGGCAAACCGTTCTTCATCGACAAGAACCCGAACAATTTCGCCCATGCCGGGCTGATCCATCTGATCCTGCCCAATGCCAAGATCATCGATGCGCGGCGCCATCCGATGGGCTGCTGCTTCTCCGCCTACAAGCAGCATTTCGCGCGTGGGCAGGCGTTCAGCTACGACTTGAGCGATCTTGGCCGCTATTATTCGGACTATGTCGCGCTGATGGCGCACTTCGACGCGGTGCTGCCGGGGCGGGTGCACCGGGTGATCTACGAGCGCATGGTCGAGGACCCCGAGACGGAAGTGCGCCGGCTGCTCGCCTATTGCGGCTTGCCGTTCGAGGAAGAGTGCCTGTTTTTCTATCGCAATGACCGCGCGATCCGCACCGCCAGCTCCGAGCAGGTGCGCCAGCCGATCTTCCGCGACGGTGTCGACCAGTGGCGCCATTTCGAGCCTTGGCTCGGTCCGCTGAAGGACGCGCTGGGCGAGGTGTTGCAGGATTACACACGCTGACGCGCTTCTGACGCAGCGCAACAAAAAGTCATGCCCTGCGCCGTTCGCGCCATTGACGATCCCTTCGAGCGCGGCTTCAACTTATGACGTATTTGAGACGCGTTCGGGGCTTTGCGCTGGCGGTCCGCGCCGATCGATTGTGAATTTGGGGACAGATTATGCGGGGCAATTCGACCAAGCTGTGGCAGGTGCTGCTGGCGTCTACGATGTTGACGGGCGTCGCGCCGGCCATCGCCGCCGACGCCGACAAGCCGACCGGCATCGAGACCATCGTGGTGACCGCCGAGAAGCGCACCGAGGATCTGCAGAGCGCGCCGCTCAGCATCCAGGCGCTGCCGACCGAGAAGCTCGAGCAGCTCCACATCACCAACTTCGCCGACTATGTGAAGTATCTGCCGAGCGTGACCTACACGGTCGGCGGCGCCGGCGCGGGCAATGGCGGCCCGGGCTTCGCCAACGTCTCGATGCGCGGCGTGTCGAGCGGCAATGACGGCAACCATTCGGGCTCGCTCCCCACCGTCGGCGTCTATCTCGACGAACAGCCGATCACGACCATCGGCGGCGCGCTCGACGTGCATGTTTATGACATCGCGCGGGTGGAATCGCTGTCGGGTCCGCAGGGCACGCTGTATGGCGCGAGCTCCGAGGCCGGCACGATCCGCATCATCACCAACAAGCCCGATCCGACCAAGTTCTCCGCCGGCTACGACGTGTTCGCCAACACCGTCGATCACGGCGGCATCGGCGGCGGCGGCGAAGGCTTCGTCAACATTCCGCTCGCCGACAATATCGCGATCCGCCTCGTCGCCTATGCCGAGCACGATGCCGGCTTCATCGACAACGTCCACGGCACGCGCACCTTCCCGACCTCGGGCGTGACGATCGACAACGCGGCACTGGTGAAGAAGGATTTCAACACCGTCGATACCATCGGCGGCCGCGCCGAGCTGGAGTTCGACCTCAACAACAACTGGACGATCACGCCGACGATCATCGCGCAGCAGACGCTGTCCAACGGGTTGTTCGCTTACGATCCCAGCGTCGGCGACCTCGAGGTCAGCCACTACTTCCCGGAATTCGCGCACGACAAGTGGATCCAGGCCGGCCTGACCATCCAGGGCAAGATCGGCAATCTCGACCTGACCTATTCCGGCGGCTACATGGACCGCACGATCAACGCAGCGTCGGACTACACCGACTATTCGTATTTCTACGACGTGCTCTACGGCTACGGAAAATACATCTACGACAACAACGGCAATTTCATCGATCCGTCGCAGTACATCCACGAGAAGGACCACTTCACCAAGATCAGCCAGGAGCTGCGCGTCGCGACGCCGGCGGACAAGCCGTACCGCTTCGTCGGCGGATTGTTCTTCGAGCGCCAGGGCCATTACATCCTGCAGAACTATTCGATCGCCAATCTGTCGGACACCAACGCCGCACCCGGCGTCGGCCAGCTGTCGGTGCCGAACTGGCCGGGTACGCTGTGGCTGACGGATCAGCAGCGTTATGACGAGGACCTCGCGGCATTCGGCGAGTTCGCCTTCGATCTGACGCCCACCGTCACGCTCACCGCGGGCGGCCGCGTGTTTTACGCCGCCAACTCGCTCAAGGGCTTCTTCGGCTTCAGCGCCGACTATTCGTCGCACACCGGCGTGTCGCAATGCTTTGCGCCGACCAGCGTCGATAACGGGCCGTGCACCAATCTCGACAAGAGCGTTTACGAGAGCGGCTTCACGCACAAGCTGAACCTCAGCTGGAAGATCACGCCGGAAGACATGGTCTATGCGACGTGGTCGACCGGCTTCCGCCCCGGCGGCATCAACCGCCGCGGCACGATCCCGCCTTATGCGCCGGACCGGCTGACCAATTACGAAGTCGGCTGGAAGACCAGCTGGTTCGACAACACGCTGCAGTTCGACGGCGCGGTCTATCTGGAGAACTGGAACAACTTCCAGTTCTCGTTCCTCGGCCTGAACTCCTTCACCGAAATCCACAACGCGGGCAATGCGCGCATCTGGGGCAGCGAGGCGCAGGTGGTGTGGCAGCCCATCGACGGGCTGTCGATCACCGGCTCGACCAGCCTCAACGATTCGCATCTGACGCAGGACTATTGCGGGCCCGTCGGCATCACGGTGTGCCCGGGTCCCGGCGATCCGTTCGGTCCCGATGCGCCCAAGGGTACGGCCTTGCCGACGCCCAAGTTCAAGACCGACTGGACCGCGCGCTACGAATTCCCGATCGACGGCTTCGTCGCGCACATCCAGGGCGGCCTCGTCTACCAGAGCAAGAGCTTCCCCGACCTGCGCACCGTGGCGGCGAACCCGGTCGACAACACGATCCTGGACCCGATCAATGGCGCCCTGGGCGTGCAGCGCGCCTTCACGACGGCGGATTTCACATTGGGTATCGAGAACGATTTCTGGGCGGTGGAGCTGTCGATCCTCAACGCGTTCGACGAGCGCGCGGATCTGTACCGCTATGCCGAGTGCACGACGCAGATCTGCGGCGCCGAGCCGTATATCGCGACGAACACGCCGCGCACCATCGGACTGCGATTCAGCCAGAAGTTCTGAAGTTTGCACTAGCCTCGCCGCGCGGGCTCGCCGAAACTCCTTCCCAACAACCATTGGGAAGGAACGGCCATGAAGGATTTCGCAGGCAAGATCGCGGTCATCACCGGCGGCGGCACGGGCATGGGGCGCGAGCTGGCGCTGCAGCTCGCGGCAGAAGGCTGCACCGTCGCGATGTGCGACGTGTCGGCGCCGAACATGGCGGAGACGCAGCGCCGCGCGCTGGAGCACGCGCCGCAAGGCACCAAGGTCGTCACTTACGTCGCTGACGTGTCCGTCGAGGACCAGGTGTTCGCCTGGGCCGATGCGGTGCGCAAGGAGCTCGACACCGACAAGATTCATCTCCTCATCAACAATGCCGGCATCGGCGGCGGCGGCAGCATCGTCAACCAGGACCGCAAGCAGTGGGAGAAGACGTTCAACGTCTGCTGGGGCGGCGTCTACCACGGCGTGCGCGCCTTCCTGCCGTTGCTGATGAATGCGAGCGAAGGCCATATCGTGAATACCTCCAGCGTCAACGGGTTCTGGGCCTCGATCGGCCCGGGCCGGCCGCACACCGCCTATGCCGCCGCGAAGTTCGCGGTGAAGGGCTTCACCGAAGCGCTGATCACCGATCTGGCGGTCAACGCGCCGCACATCAAATGTTCGGTCGTGATGCCGGGCCATATCGGCACCGAGATCGCCAACAATTCGCGCGAGATATTGAGCGGCGGCTCTATCGACGTCGCGGCGGTGCGCAAGGCGCTCGGCGCGCAAGGCGTCAACCTTTCCCAGATGAGCGACGATCAGGTCCGCGCCATGGTCAAGGCGCAAGGCGATGCGTTCCGCGACAACGCCCCGACCAGCGCGGCGCAAGCGGCGACGATCATCCTCGACGGCGTGCGCGCCGAGCGCTGGCGCATATTGGTCGGCAAGGACGCCGAATTCCTCGACGCCCAGGTCCGCGCCGCGCCGGAGAAGGCGTACACGCCGGAGTTCTACCAGGCGCTGCGCGACAGCACGCTGTGGCGGATTTGAACGTCCAAGCCAAACAACACTCACCATGGCCGGGCTTGACCCGGCCACCCATCTTTCTGCTCGCTCCAATGCAAATTATCCTGGCGCGTGAACGCGCCGCTGGGTGGCCGGGTCAAGCCCGGCCATGGTGATGATGGGTATGGGTGTGCTTAAGCAGTCTTAATCCAGCGGTTCGTCGAGATACCGCGCCTTCAAATGCCGCTTCAGCGCGTCGCCGGATAGCTTGCGCCCGGTCGCCGCGATGACGATGTCGTCGAAGCTCTTCAGGCTCGCCTGTTCGTGGATGCGCGGCTTCACCCAGGCGAAGTAGGGCTTGAAGTCGCCCTTGCCCAGGCCCGGCAGGATCGCCGCGTCGTCGGCGCAGGCGCGCTCGAACAATTGCGCGCCGAGCGCTTCGCCCAGCGCGTAGTTCGGGAAATAGCCGAACAGGCCGGCGGCCCAATGGATGTCCTGCAGGCAGCCCTTGGCATGGTTGGGCGGCACGCGGCCGAACAGCTCGCCGAACATCTCGTTCCAGGCGCCGGGCACATCGTCGACGCCGAGATCGCCCGAGAGCAGAGAACGCTCCAGGCGGTAGCGCAGGATGACGTGCAGCGGATACGCAATCTCGTCGGCGTTGACGCGGATGTAGTCGTCGTCGACGCGGCGGAAGAAATTGAGCACGTTTTTGGGTGCCCAGCACGCCGCGTCGCCGCCGAGATAGTCGTGCAGCAGCGGCGCGAGGAAGGCCAGGAACTCTTTGGAGCGGCCCGCCATCATTTCGAGCATCAACGACTGGCTTTCATGCGCCGTTGCGCCGCGCGCGAAGCCGACCGGCGAGAAGGCGAGGCCGCGCGGCAGGTTCAGCTCGTACATCGAATGCCCGGCCTCATGCAGCGTCGCGGTCACCGAGTAGCGGAACTTGTCCTCGCTGTAGCGCGTCGTGAAGCGCACATCGCCCGGCGAATGCGCCATCGAGAAGGGATGCGGCGCGGTGTCGATGCGGCTCGAGTTCGGCGAATGGCCGACGACGACGGCGAGATGCTCCGACAGCGCCTTCTGTTTGGCGATCGAGAAATCGCCGCTGAATTCGATCACGTCTGGCCAGCCGGCCTGGCGCTCGCGCACGGCGGCGAGGATGCCGGGCAGGTTGGCGGCGAGATCGTCGAAGATCGGGTCGATCGCCGCCATGGTGAGGCCCGGATCGTCCTCGTCGATCATCGCGTCGTAGGGCGAAAGGTTCAGCGCCGCGGCCTTTGCGGCGGCGACCTCCTTGTGGATCGCCATCAGCGTCTTGAAGCCCGGCGCGAAGGCGGCGTAGTCGCTGTTCGGCTTGGCGTCGCGCCACACGGCTTGCAGCGCCTGCGAAACGCGGGCGCGTTCGACCACCAATTCCTTGGGCACCGCGGCGCGGTGGACCCAGAGGCGGCGCATCTCGGCGAGGTTGGCGCGGTCGGCGGCGTCGAGCGCGTCGGCATAGCCCTGCGCCTCGTCGAGCAGCGCGCCGATCTCCGGCGTGCCGGTGAGATCGGAGGTCACCTCGGCGAGGGCGCCGATCTGCTCGCCGCGCGCCCAGGCGCCGTCCCTGGGCATGTTGGTCTGGGCGTCCCAGTCGATCAGCGCCTGGATGCTCTGAAGCTTGCACGACAGCGCGAACTTCGCCGCGGCGCGGGCATAGGGATCGGATTGGGCGACGTGAGACATGGCGAGACCTGTTTAAGAGGCGCCGCGCAATCTGCTTGAAACAAACAAACGTGTCATCCCCGGCCGAGCGAAGCGAGGGGAAGGGGACCCAGGTGGGAAACACCGTGACGGTGCTTCCCACCTGGGTCCCCTTCCCCTCACGCCGCTGCGCGGCGTTCAGCCGGGGATGACAGTCGAGCTAAATCACCATCTGCGTCTGGATCACGACCGCGACGAGCTTGCCGTCTTCGCGCGTGACGTTGGTCTGCCACACCGAGCTGCGGCGGCCGACATGGAGCGGGACGGATTCGGCATAGATCGCGCCGCCTTCCTTGGCCGCGCCGATGAAGTTGGTCTTGCTCTCGATGGTGGTCGTGGCCGCGCCCTCAGGCAGATTCAGGTAGGCGCCGCAGGAGGCGACGATGTCGGCGAGCGACATGATGGCGCCGCCATGCAGCGTGTTGCCGGAGCGGCACAGCTCGTTGCGCGCCGCCAGCGTGGCGCGCACGCGGGTCTTGCTCGCCTCGGTGATTTCGAGGCCGATCATCTTGGGGAAGGGCTGTTCGGCGGGCTTCAGATAGGGCAGCGCGGGGGCTTCGCTGTCGTTTGCCGGGACGGCGGCGAGGGCGGCGGTGTCAACGTGGAGCATGGCGGTTCTCCTGTTGGGACAAAACGGGTCGTCGGACCATCGATTTTGGCGGGAATGTTCCCTGCAAGCGGATGTTCTGCATGGACCGTGCCTGTCCCGGAATGGGATTGCGGCTTTCAGGATTTGTTGTCGTTCCGCGGCCTAGTTTCCCGCGTTGCGTATGGGTGGGAACACCGTGCTGCATAGATTCACCGCGCCGTGGCTGGACGGGTCGAATTACGCGCTGGACTGGAACGGTCCGGCGGAGCGCGATTGCGCGCCGTGGTCCGATGCCGATCTGGCGACGCCGATCGCGGCGCGGTTTCGCGCCGTGGCGCAGGCGCATCCGGACCGCATCGCGGTCGATGACGGTGCGCGGCGGCTGACCTATCGCGAGGCGCAGGCGGCGGTCGCCGTGCTGGCGGCGCGGATCGCGCGCGAGACCGCGCCGGGCGATCTTGTCGGCATCCTCTTGCCGGCGTCGGCGGAATTTCCGCTCGTGCTGCTCGCCTGTCTCGAGGCCGGGCGCCTGTTCGTGCCGCTCGATGCGCATTATCCGCAGGCCTGGCTGGCGAGCGTCATCGCCGATTCCGGGATGGCGGCGATCGCCGGGCGCTTCGACGATGCGCAAAGCGCGGCGCTGGTTCCGGATGGATTGCATCGCATCGATCTTTCACAAGAGGCGGCATCGGGTTCGGCGCCTGCGCCGCTCAAGACGCTTGGTCCGGACGAACCGGCGTTTGTGCTGTTCACCTCGGGCAGCACGGGCAAGCCCAAGGGCATCGTCAACAGCCAGCGCGCGCTGCTGCGGCGCGTGGCGCAATATGTCGAGGCGGCGCATGTCAATGCGGACGACTGCTTTCTGCCGCTCAGCTCCGAATGCACCATCGCGGGCTTGCGCGAGCGGCTGACGGCGCTGCTCAGCGGCGCGGCGCTGCACCTGATCGATGTGCAGCGCGCCGGGGCGCGCCAGATCCTCAGCCGTCTCGACGGCATCACGATGGTCTATGCGGTGCCGGCGCTGCTGCGCACGCTGATGCAGCTCGGCGCCAAGGCACCGGGCTCGCTGCGCGTGGTGCGGGTCGGCGGCGACGCGGTGCTGTGGAGCGACGTCGAGGCATTGCGCGCCTGGCTGCCGCCGGACTGCCGCATCGAGCTCGGCTACAGCTCGACCGAAGCGCCGATCATGCAATGGTTCGTGCCGCCCGGTTTCCCGCAGGAGGGCAGCCGCGTGCCGCTCGGCTATCCGCTCGCCGGCAACGCGCTCGCCATCGTCGGCGAGGACGGCGACGCGGTGGCGCCGGGCGAGGCCGGCGAACTCGTGGTGCGCTCGCCCTATGTCGCGCTCGGGCGCTGGCGGGACGGGCGCTGCGACGGCAGCGATTTTCCCGCCGACCCGAACGATCCGTCGTGCCGCATCCTGCGCACCGGCGATCTGGTGCGGCTGCGCGCCGACGGGCTGATCGACCTGATCGGCCGCAAGGACCGCCAGATCAAGATCCGCGGCCAGCGCGTCGAGCCCGGTGAACTCGAGGCAGCGCTGCGGCGGCAACCGGGCGTGACGGATGCCGCGGTGCAGGCGCGCCGTGTCGGCACCGGGTGGTGGCTCATTGCTTACGTCGTGGGCGAGGCCGATCCGGCGGCGCTCAAGCGTGCGCTGCGCGATACGGTGCCGCCGGCGCTGCAGCCGCAGCGCATCCATGTCGTCGACACGGTGCCGCGGCTGGCGAGCGCCAAGCTCGATGCCGCGGGGCTCGCGGCGCTCGACGAGGATTGGCAACGGCGCGAAGCGCTGGCGCCGGGCGCCGGCAGCGACGCGCCGCAAGGCGAGACGGAAGAAGCCGTCGCCGCGATCTGGCGCCGCGTGCTCGAACTGGAGACGGTTGGGCGGCATGACGACTTCTTCGACCTCGGCGGCGATTCGTTGTCGACGCTCGGCTTGATGTTCGGCATCGAGGAGGCGCTGGGGCGCGAGCTTCCGGTGACGCTGATCTATTCGGCGCCGACCGTCGCGGCCCTGGCCGCGGCAATCGACGGCGACGCCGCAGCGCCGTTCTCGCCGCTGGTGAAGATCCGCGGCGGCGACGGCGCGCCGCTGTTCATCGTGCATGGTGTCGGCGGCAATGTGATGGAGCTGTTCGGCTTCGGCCGGCAGCTCGATTTCGAAGGCCCGGTTTACGGCATCCAGGCGCGCGGGCTCGACGGCATCGAGACGCCCAACCGGTCGATTGCCGCGATGGCGGACGATTATCTTGCCGCGATCCGCGCGGCGTTTCCGCACGGGCCGTATCATCTGGCGGGATACTCCTCCGGCGGCCTGACCGCGTTCGAGATCGCGCGAAGATTGCGCGCGGCGGGCGAGGCACCGGCGTCGCTGACGCTGATCGATACCCAGACCAATGCGCGGCAATGGCCGTTCGCGGTGTGGACCGGTCACGCGCGGACGCGGGCGCTTCATCATCTGGCGGCCCTGCGCGCGATGTCGTTGCGCGAAGGGGTGCAGTATGCGGTCAAGGCGGCGTCGTCCTTCGCGGGCCGCATCGTGTGGCGGTTCGGTTCGCGGCCTTCGCAGCCCGTCGATCTGGGCGTGCGGATTCCGCCGGCGCTGCAAGGCGTCTACGACGCGACGCTGGAGGCGATCGCGCACTATCGGCCTACGCGTTACGAAGGTCCGATCCTGCTGATCATGCCGCAGACGGCGGATTCGGCGATGGCCGATCCGGCGCGCCTGTGGCGGCCGTGCTGCACGGCGCTCGACGTGCATACCGTGCCCGGCGATCACCGCAGCATGATCCAGGGCGGCAACGCCGCGCGCATCGCGGCGGTGATTTCACGAGCGCTGAAAAGATAGAATCCGGGCGCGGACGGAATCGCGATTTTCATCGCGCGGTTCGTTCGCGAATTTTCGTAAGCTCATACCTGTGGGGATATGGGAGAGATGGTCGTTCGACCGACTCGGTTCAAGGGCCATCGGAAAATAATTTTCTCATAGCTCTATCCCGCGCGTCGTTCGCGCGGAGCCGCGCCGGACGCGGAGATTTCGGATTTGTGCCGGGGATAGAGTCCGTTTTGCGCCGCGCATCTTTTTGCGCGAATAAATTTTCCGCGCGCCAAAGCGCGGCGGGCGCGGGCTCGCCGTGCCGCGTCCGTTTCCAGCGGCGGACCAGCACGAAGATGCGCTGCGTCATGACGATGTCGCCGACGAGGATGCCGCCGAGCGAGGCAACCGGGCCGAATGCCAGCAACAGCACCGCCGTCAGGGCGAGCGACACGATGCTCGACCACACGCTGGCGCCGGCGAGCGGACGGTATTCGCGCGCGGCCTGGAGCAGCACGGCGTCGGGCGTGCGCAGCGCGCGCACCGCGGTGATCGCGGCCCACAGCGCGATGACGGCGACGATCTGCTGCCGTCCATACGCGGCTTTCAGGATCGCATGGGGAAACCACAGCATCGCCACGCCGGCGAGCAGCACCGTCAGCAGCCACACCGCGCCCATCGCGCAGAGGAAATCGCGCACGCAAGCTTGCGCGCCGGCCGGATCGCCGGCGGCGAGCCTCTCCACCATCACGGGGCGCTCGCGGTCGGGCAGGGCGGTGAGGCACAGCGACACCGGCCGCATGAACAGCGCGCCGGCGGCGATCAACGCGAAGGCATCGGGGCCGGCGAGCAGCGTGACGAGATAGGCGTGCGCGTTGACCGACAACTCGGTCGTCACGACGCCGAGCAGCGACCATTGCGTAAGATCGCGCCAGATCGGGCGATAGGCCGCGAGGCCGGCCTCGCGCCACGCTTTGGCTTGCGCCGCGAGAAAGCCGGTGCCGAACACCGCGAGGCCCGCGCAGGCCGCGGCGCACAGCACCCATGCGGCATGGATGAGGGTCAGCGCGTGCAGGCTCGCGAGCGCCGCGATGCCGGCGGCCAACAGAGCGGCATAGACGACGTCGGACAGGATCGCGCGTGCCGGATGCCGTGACGCATAGGCCAGCCAGCGCCCGAACCAGCGCAGGCACATCGTCCCGCCATAGAGTCCGAACAGAGCGGCGGGCAGCGGCGCAGCGCCGCTCGCCGCCAGCAGCGCGGCGACGGCGATGGCGGCCGCCAGGCAAAACCATGAATTCGCCTTCATCAAGGTGGGGATCTCGCCGGCATTGTCCGGACGGGTTGACGTCAGCGGCGCGCCGAGCAGCGCGACCGACAGGCTGAGCCAGAACGGCACCAGCACCAGTACGAAGGCGAACAGGCCGAACGCGGCCGGCGCGGTCAGCCGGAGGAACAGAACCGAGACCAGGAAATGCGCGCCGGCAATGGCGAGGGGGCCGAGAGTCGCGAGACAGTAGCGGCGTCCGCAGGCGGCCAGCGTGTCCCACCCCCGGGCAGGTCCCTGCGGAACCGTCCCAGTCCGAGGCGTTTCGTGGGGGGAATCGCCGGGCATGGCGGCGTTGCCGCAAGAAACATGCCTAAGAAAGGGTAAATGGGGGGCTTTGGCGCTGCCTTTATATATGTGGCGCGCCGATATCCTCCCCCGTTTACGGGGGGGTGCCGAGCGCAGCGGTCCGTAGCGACAGCGTACGGACGAGGGGGGAGCCGCCCCGCGCCGGAGCGTGACGGCTTCCCCCTCCGTCACGCCCGCGGAAGTGCGGGCGCGCCACCTCCCCCGTAAACGGGGGAGGATAAGAGGGTGTGCGGAGAGGTCTCCCGCCCCAGTTGTTTCAGAACCGCCATCGGGAACTTTTCGCTGTGACCGACTGTAGGTTCCGGCCACAAATCGAACAAACGGAGACGGTTTTCTTACTATGTAATTGTTGCGGCGCGGGAAATCGGTACATTGCGCGGTATATGAATCTTATATTTTGTGGGAGGCAGCCGCCTTCCGCAGAGTCGGCGCTTGGGTGAGTGGGGGTAGTTTCCGTTGCTGACGTCTCGCATCTCCGTTTTGCACAAGCGCTCCGCGCGCGGCGCGCTCGCCGCGCTGACGGCCACGCTGCTCGTGTCGCTCGCCGTACCCGCTTTGGGTCAGGTCCTGCCCGGCGCGGTGACGCCCGGCCGCGACCGCACGGGTCCCGCGACGCCGCCGCAGCCCGATTTCGATTTCAGCATCGTCGCGCCGCATCGCTCGGCGGTGCCGCGCGCCGTCGATGAAGTGCACTTCAAGCTGACCGGGATCACGATCAGCGGCGCCAATTCGATTCCGGCCTCGACCTTCGCGCCGCTCTATCAGGGCCTCATCGGCAAGGACATCACGCTGGGCGACATCCTCGACGTCGCCGACAAGATCGAAGCCGAGTATCGCGCCCGCGGCTATCTGCTGGTGCGCGCCTTCGTGCCGCCGCAGCGCGTCAGCAATGGCGTCTTCACCATCCATGTCGTCGAGGGCTTCCTGTCGGCGGTGACGGTGCAAGGCGGCGACAGCGAGGTGCGCTCGCTGGTCCATGGCTATCTCGCCCCGGCACAGGCGGCGCATCCCTTGACGCTCCCGACGATGGAGCGCGGGCTGCTGCTGACCAACGACATTCCCGGCATCACCGCGACCGGCGTGCTGAAGCCGTCGCCCGACACGCCTGGCGCCTCGGATCTGGTGGTCGACGTGCTGCAGGAGCCGATCCAGGGCGGCCTGGCGGTCGACAATCGCGGCTCGCGCTTCTCCGGCATCTGGACGGTGCAGGGCGATGTCGAGTTCAACGGCATTTTCGGCGCCGACCAGCTCGCCGCGACGATCACCTCGGCGCCGACCTCGCTGGAGCAGATCGCCGGCACAGTTCGCTACCGCCGCGCCATCGGCGACGACGGCCTGGTCGGCAGCCTGATCGCCAGCGTCACGCATGGCGAGCCGGGCTCGACGCTGAGCGCGTTCAACGTGCTGACCGATTCCTACGCGGTCGGCCCGCGCCTGACCTATCCGGTGATCCACACCCGCGAGGAGACCCTGCTGCTCGACGGCGGCCTCACCTTGCAGGATGCGCGCGTCGACGTGCTGGGCAGCGGCATCAGCCACGACCAGTGGCGCGTGTTCGACATCGGCGGCTCCTATCAGCGCGCCAATGTGCTGGGCGGCGGGACGTGGACGACGACGTTCGACATCGCGCAGGGCCTGCCGTTCCTGGGCGCCACCGACAACCATTCGCCGATGGCCTCGCGCGTCGGCGCGCTGTTCGACTTCACCAAGTTCACCGCGTTCTCGCGCCTCGCGCTGCCGCTGGGCGACGGATTCAGCACGGTGTTCGCGGTATCGGGGCAGTATTCGCCCGACCGGCTGATCACCGGCGAGCAGGTGACGTTCGGCGGCACGCAGCTGGGCCGCGGCTACGATCCGGGCGCGATCACCGGCGACAGCGGCGTCGGCGGCTCGGCCGAGCTGCGCTACGATTTCCGCTTCTCGGATTCGTGGCTCCAGGTGCTCGAGCCTTACACCTACGTCGATGCGGCGCAGACCTGGTACAAGCCGGATCCGACGCTGAAGGACCAGAACATCGTCTCCGCCGGCGGCGGATTGCGCTTCTGGTTCCCGCACAACATCACCTTGTCGCTTGAAGGCGCGCAGACGCTGCACGCCGTGTTGGGCAGCGATGGCGGCAAGACCGCCACCAAGGCCCTCGTCGATCTCGCCGTGCGCTTTTAACGGAACAGAGCCATGAACAAGACCAGCGCCGTCCTCGTCCGTACCCTCCTTCTGGGCACCTCCTGCCTGTCGGTGCTGGGTCTGGACAGGGCTTTCGCCGACCCGACCGGCGGCACGGTGGTGCTGGGCTCGGCGACGATCACCAGCAACGGCAGCAACAGCACGGTCATCACCCAGACGAGCAACAAGGCGCTGATCAACTGGGACAGCTTCTCGATCGCCGCCGGCGGCACGGTGCGCTTCGACCAGCCGGGCAGCTCGGCGATCGCGGTCAACCGCGTCATCGGCTCGCAGCCCTCTGCCATCTACGGCAGCCTGCTGGCCAACGGCCAAGTGTGGCTGATCAACGGCAACGGCATCCTGTTCGGCAAAGGCTCGCAGATCAATGTCGGCGGGCTGATCGCGACGACGTCGGATCTGCGCGACCAGGACTTCGCCAACGGCAATTACAATTTCAGCAACGGCACCGGCGCCGCGGTCGTCAACCAAGGCACGATCCGCACCCGCAATGGCGGCTCCGCCGTTCTCTCGGGCGCCTCGGTCTCGAACCAGGGCCTGATCCAGGCCGATGCCGGCACCGTGGTGCTGGGCGGCGCGTCGTCGTTCACCGTCGATTTCGCGGGCGACAACCTTCTGCGCTACGCTATCGGCGCGCCGGCGGCGACGGCGACCAACGGCCATACCGGCGTGTCGAACTCCGGCACCATCGTGGCGGCGGGCGGCCGCGTGATCATGACGGCGCGCGCCGCGGCGAACGTTGCCGATGCCGTCGTCAACAACACCGGCATGATCTCGGCGACCAGCGCCACGGTGCAGAACGGGGAGGTCATCCTCGACGGCGGCGACGGCGACGTGAATGTCGGCGGCACGATCGACGTGACGGGCAAGGGCGCGGGGCAGACCGGCGGCTCGGTCACCGTCACCGGCCGCAACATCACGGTGGCGGACAACACCACGATCGACGCCTCGGGCGATTCCGGCGGCGGCACGGTACGGATCGGCGGCGATCTGCACGGCACGGGCGATCTTCCCGATGCGGCGAACGTCACGGTCGGCAAGGCGACGATCAAGGCGGACGCAACGCGCGTCGGCAATGGCGGCACGCTGGTCGTGTGGTCGAACGGCCTCACCGACTTCTCCGGCATCGCGAGCGCGATGGGCGGCTTCATGGGCGGCAATGGCGGCCTGGTCGAGACTTCGGGCCACAATCTCAACGTCACGGCGGATGCGAGCGTCGACACGCGCGCGCCCAAGGGCCAGACCGGCACCTGGCTGCTCGATCCCACCAACATCGTGATCCAGTCGGGCGAAGGCTCGGGCACCTCGATCCCGCCGAACGGCACGGTCGGCCTGGGCGACAATCCGGAAGGCACCGATTTCATCGCGCCGGACACCATCGTCGCGGCGCTGGCCAACACCAACGTCACGCTCGAAGCGTCGAACGAGATCGACGTCCTCGAGGACGTGATCTATTCGAGCCCGAATACGCTGAGCCTTCTGTCCGAGGGCAACATCAACATCAATGCCAGCATCCTGAACCAGATGACGACGGGCGGCGGCGCGCTGACCTTGGTCGCGGGCTGGGACGGCATCACGGCGCCCGGTTCGATCCTCACGACGCCCGGCGCCTACGGCAACAATGACGGCGAGGTCTTCCTCGACGGCTCGGAAGGCAACGTCTTTGTCGGCGCCGCCAGCGGCACGACGACGGTGGCGGCCGGCGAAGTCACCCTGACCGCGGGCGGCGACGGTTTCGCAAGCAGCACGCAGATCGGCCATTACGGCGCCGGCGGCGGCGACATCTTCGTCTCGGCGACCGGCGACGTCTCGCTGAACGGCGGCGACCCGACGGACGGCGGCGGCTATGCGATGATCGGCAATGGCGCGCCGGCCGGCTCGGTCACGGGCAACGTCCTCGGCAACGTGACCGGCAACGTCGTCATCAACGCCGGCGGCGCCGTCAATCTGTCGACCCAAGGCGACGATTGCGAATGCGAAGGCCCGTTCGTCACCACGATCGCCATCGGCAATGCGAACACTTCGGGCACGGTATCGGGCAACGTCACCATCTTCGCGGACAATATCGACGATTTCGACGACGCCAATGGCGGCCTCGGCGCCATCGCCGCGCACGACCTCAACAATGGCGACTTCACGGCCGGCATCACCGATTCGGAATTCTCGCTCGACATCAACAGCAGCATCATCTGGAACAGCGCGCACACGCTGACCCTGCTGTCGGCCGGCGACCTCGACGTCGAGGCCAGCATCCAGAATTCCGGCAGCGGCGCGGTCAATCTCGTGGCCGGCTGGGACGGCGTCTCCGGCCTTGCGCAACTCGGCAGCGCCGGCACGTTCGGCCTCAATGGCGGCTCGGTCTTCCTGGGCGCCGGCGAGGGTGGCGGGTCCGGCGGCGTGTTCGTCGGCTCGTCCGGCGGCAACACGGCGGTCTATGCCGACAGCCTCTTCATCGAGGGCGGTTCCGGCGGCACGCAGCTCGGCTTCAACGGCGGCGGCGCAACCGGCCTGATCCATGTCGAAGCCACGGGCGATATCGAGCTCAACGCCGACAACGGCTATGCGCAGATCGGCCATGGCGGCGCCGACACCAACGGCAGCGACAGCGGCGACATCAGCGCGGCCGCGGGGGGCACGATCTCGCTCAGCGGCGGCGGCGGTTTCGACCAATACGCCCAGATCGGCCATGGCGGCGTGAACTCGAACGACGGGCAGTCGACCAGCTTCAGCTATGCCGGCAACATCGACGTAACCGGCAGTGTCGTCACCCTGACGGGCGGCAACAACGCCTCTTATGCGCAGATCGGCCATGGCGGGCAGAATGTCGGCACGGACCCGACGGCCGCGATCACCGAGACCAACAGCGGCAACATCACCGTCACCGCGAGCGCCGGCGACGTCAGCCTGACGGCGGGCAGCGGCAATTCCTATGCCCAGATCGGCCATGGCGGCGCCTATGGCGGCATCGTCTTCAGCGGCGTCGACGCGGTGGCGCCGACGCGCAGCGACAGCGGCGCGATCACGGTGCAGGCATTCGGCGGTTCGGTGTTCGTCACCGCGACCGAAGACGAGAGCGCGCAGTCGGGCTACGCCCAGATCGGCCATGGCGGCGTCGCGACCGCGGGCAGCGATGCCGGCGACATCCTCGTCACGGCCGACAAAGACGTCGTGCTGACCGGCGGCGTGGGGACGGGCAACGGCTTCGGCCTCTCCTATGCCCAGATCGGCAATGGCGGCGGCAAGAACGATCCGGGCCTCGACAGCGGCAACATTACGGTCAACGCGATCGGCGACCTCGTGCTGAGCGGCAGCGCGACCGCCGACGCCTCCGACTACGTCCAGATCGGCAACGGTTCGTATCTGAACGTCAATGGCGGCAATGTCGGTCCGGCGAGCGGCAACATCGCCATCACGGCCGGGGCGACCACGATCGACAGCGTCGCGGAAGGCAGCGACGTGTGGATCGGCAACATCTCGCCGAACGCGACCGGCACGGTGACGCTGCTCACCGGCACGTTCGACGCCAGCGGCGACGCGCTGGGCGATTTCACCCGCTTCATGGCCCAGGACATCAATGGCGGCGACATCACGCTGGGCTTCACCGACAGCGAGGTTAATTCGGTCAACCTGCCGGGCTTCGGCACCTACAACAGTTCGCACCTGCTGACGATCTTGGCGGCCGGCACGCTCGACATCACGGGCAGCATCCAGAACGCCGGCACCGGCGCGATCACGCTGGTCGGCGGCTGGGACGGCACGACGCTCGCTCCGGCGCATCTCGCCGACGCGGGCGTCTACGGCAACAATGGCGGCACGATCAATATCGGCACGACGTCCGACGCGCCGGGCGACGTGTTCGTCGGCGCGGCGAGCGGCACGCTGAACATCTATACCGGCAGCCTCAGCCTCAACACCGACGGCGGCAATGCGCAGGTCGGCTATCACGGCGTCGGCGGCGGCGACATCAACGTCGTGGCGACGCAGAACATCAACGGCTTCGGCAACAGCGAGAACACCAACACGCTGCAGCTCGGCAACGGCACGCTGACCGACGACGTCAGCGGCAACGTGACCGGCAACATCACGCTCAGCGCCGGCGGGCAGACCGCGATCTTCTCGCAGACCGGCGAAGCCTGGCTCGGCAACCACGCATCGACCGGCTTCAAGGAGGTCGGCAACGTCACCTCGGTCTCCGTCACCGGCAGCTACGACGCCGATTACATGGAAGGCGATGTCGGCACGTCGTCGGACACCGGCGGCAATGTGTTCCTCGGCTTCAACGGCGATCCGACCGCGGAGGGCTTCCACATCGGCGGCATCGACTACACCAGCCCGCACGAGCTGGTGTTCGCGACGACCGCCAGCCTCGACGTCACGGGCAGCGTGATCAACCACGGCACCGGCGCGGTGACGCTGGTGTCGGGCTGGGACGGCACGACGATCGGGACCGGCCAGCAGATCCTCAGCGCCGGCGCCTACGGCCTCAACGGCACGCATATGGATATCGGCGGCGATCACCACTACACGATCGGCCAGGGCGAAGGCTCGTTCAGCTTCGACGTCAACCAGTTCGAGGACATCTCGATCGGCTCGGCCGGCGGCCTCACCTCGGTGCTGGCGGGCGACATCACGGTCATGCCGTCGGCAGGCTATTACGCGCAGATCGGCTATCACGGCACCGGCGGCGGCAACATCGCCGTCGTGGCGCGCGGCGACCTCACCCTGACGGCGGGCGCCGGCGAAGGCGAGTACGCGATGATCGGCAACGGCTCGCCGAACGGCGACGTCACCGGCGCGATCACCGGCAATATCGGCATCCAGGTCGGCGGCACCACGACGCTCAGCGTCGGCGAGGGCGCGGGGCAGGCCTGGATCGGCAATGTCGCCGGCACCGGCGCGTCCGAGACCGGCAGCGTCACGCTGGTGACCGGCGATCTCTTCGAAGACGGCTCCCTCAGCGACAGCATCGGCGCGGACCTCGCAGGCGGCGACGTCACCGTCGCGGTCACCGATTCCGAGTCGCAGACGACCCTGTTCGGCACGGCGCCCTTCAGCGGCGCGCATACGCTGGACCTGCTTTCGGAAGGCAGCTGGACCTTCGCCGGCTCGCTGCAGAACGCCGGCACCGGCGCGACCAACATCGTCGCCGGCTGGGACGGCTCGACGTTCGATGCGGCGCATTTCGGCGACGCCGGGGTGTACGGCAACCATGGCGGCTCGGTGACGATCGGCGGCGCGGACGCCGATGGCGACGTCGCCGTCGGCAGCATGGGCGGCAAGACCTTCGTCGCCGCCAACAACGTCAACGTGCTCGCGGTCAACGGCTACGCCCAGCTCGGCTATCACGGCACCGGCACGGGCGCGATCGTGGTCGATGCCAGCGGCGTGATCGGCCTCGGCGGTGGCGCCTCGGCGGCAGACTTCGCGCAGATCGGCGACGGCAGCACGCTCGGCACGAACACGGGAAGCGGCGACGTCACGCTCAGCGCCGTCTCGATCGCCGGCCAGAATTCGCATGCGGTGACCGCGGCGAACTTGACGCTGACCACGACGAGCGGCGGCATCGGCAATTCCACCACGGCGCTCGACATCGCCAGCAACACGCTGCGCATCCAGACCGGCGGCGCGCCGGTGTTCCTGGCCTCGCCCACCACCGGCGTGACCGTCGCGCAAGCCAGCCTCGGCACCGCCGGGCTGACGGTGAGCGCCGGCGGCGCCATCACGCAGACCGCGCTGATCCAGGCCGGCACGCTGAACCTCAGCACGACCACGGGCGCGATCACGCTCACAAACCTGGCCAATGCGGTGAGCGGCACGGTGAGCCTCAACGCGGCCGGCGCCGTGGCATTCTACAACACGGTCGCGACCACCGTCGGCGTCTCCAGCGCCGGCAGCGACTTCACGCTCCTGTCCAAGGGCAATGTGACGTTCAACGGCTCGGTGCAGGATCCGTCCGGCAACCTCGTCGTCGTGGCGGGCTGGGACGGCTCGACCGTCGATCCCACCGCGTTCGGCAACAGCGGCGTCTACGGCAACAATTCCGGCAGCATCCTGGTCGGCGGCACCGGCGCGACCACCAACGTCTCGGTCGGCACCAAGAACGGCACGACCACGATGTATGCTTCGGCGATCACGCTCACCTCGCTCGCCGGCGTGGCGCAGATCGGCTATCGCGGCACCGGCGGCGGCAACATCAAGCTCGTCGCGCTGCACGATCTGACGCTGAACGGCGGCACGGGGTCGACGATGGTCGGCAACAGCGACCTCGGCGACACCGAGGGCGGAGCCGTGACCGGCGACATCGACATCCGCATCGGCGGCAATCTGGTGCTCAACAGCGCCGACTCCACGACGCGCGCCTGGATCGGCAACCGCACCAGCGTCGGCGGCGAGACCGGCAACGTCATCGTGCTCGCCTCGGACGTCACGGGCACGCAGGATTGCGACGTCGGGTGCTTCGCGCAGGCCGACATCGTGGGCGGCGACGTGACGCTCGGCGTCACGAGCGCGACCGACCGCGAGATCGACAGCGACATCACCTATACCAGCAGCCACAATTTGACCCTGCTGGTCGGCGGCGGCGTCACGGTCACCGGCAACCTCCAGAACGCCGGCACCGGCGCGATCAACCTTGTCGCGGGCTGGGACGGCCATACCATTTCACCGACCGCGCTCGGCAACAGCGGCGTGTACGGCAATGGCGGCAAGGGCGTCACGATCGGCGGCGCGAACGCGGACGGCAACACGGCGTTCGGCAGCGCCGGCGGCACGACCTCGATCTACGGCGCCAGCCTCGCGGTCAGCGCGGTGCACGGCTATGCCCAGGTCGGCTTCAACGGCCACGGCACGGGCGCGATCGTTGTCCAGACGACGGGCAACGTCACGCTGACCGGCGGCGGCACCGCGGGCCAGTTCGCCCAGATCGGCAATGGCGGCCTGCACGCGACGGGCAGCAACAATGGCGACATCGACATCGTCGCCGGCGGCGACCTCACCCTCACCGGCGGTGCGGGCGCAGAATCCTATGCCCAGATCGGCCATGGCGGCGCGGAGTCGAACAGCGCGTCGGGCGGCTATTCCAACGTCGCGCCGATCACCGTCACCGCGGTGAACGTCGTGCTCACGGCCGGCCCCGGCTCGGCGGCGTATGTCGAGATCGGCAATGGCGGCTACAAATCCGGCGCCGGCATCACCGGCGGCACCGCGACCAATGGCGGCGACATCACGATCACCGCGTCGCATGCGGTCAGCCTGACCGGCGGCGGCGACGACGGCTATGCCCAGATCGGCAATGGCGGCAGCCAGAGCAACCTCAACCCGGCTTCGGGCGCGGGCGGCACGGATTCGGGCAACATCGTCGTCACGACGCCGAACGGCGAGGGCGGCTCGGTGACGCTGGCCTCGGGCGCCGGCGCAAACGCCTACACCCAGATCGGCAATGGCGGCTACGACATCAACACCGGCGCCAATGCGACGATCGCGAGCTGGACCGTGACCGGCAATGTCTCGGTGACCGACCTGTCGCTCACCGGCGGCAACACCGGCTCCAATGCCTACTCGCAGATCGGCAATGGCGACGTGTCGATGAACGGCACGGGCAACATCTCCGGCGACATCACGATCGATGCCAATGGCAATATCACCTACACCAACGGCACGGCGCCGCATTCGCGCGCCACGATCGGCAATTTCACCGGTCACGGCACGGCGGAAGGCACGCTGACCGGCGCCAACCCGCCGTCCGACGTGACGAACGATCCCGTCATCATCGGCAACATCGCGTCGAACACCGCCAACAACGGCTCGAACACCAACGCGCCGCCGGCGACCATCGCGACGGTGGTGATCACGACCGAGCAGGCCGCAACCATCGCGCCGACCGCGACCACGGTCTCGACCGCGCCGCCCGGCCCGCTCGCCTCGCTCGACGGCGGCGGCGACACCAGCCCGCCCAACGCGTCCGACACGGCGACGGTGGTCATCGCGGACTCGCTGAACGGCGCCAAGAAGCCGACCGGTTCCACCACCATCCTGGCCGGCATGCTGAAGCAGACGGTGCCGACCGCGACGGGCGCGGTGCATGGCGTGCCGCCCGCCGATCAGGACTTCTCCAGCTGGGGTAACGAGGCCTTGTGGCAGTGACCGTGAAACATCTCTCCGCACTGCTCGGCGCCGCCGCGGTTCTCGCGCTGGCGGGCGCCTCTTCCGCCGCCGGCACCGGCGGCGCGCTCGGCACCAGCCTTTCGGGCGAAACCTGCAGCCTGTCGGGCGCCGACATCGTGTGCGGCGGCGAGGTCTCGGGCGCGCTGCGCGTCTCCCAGATCACCACTTCGGTGCCCGCCGACTCAGCCGGCCACCGCGCCGCGATCATGGCCGCGGCACGGGCGCTGCCGGGCGGTCTCGCCACGGTGGCGGACACGTCCTGCGACGAGCCGAAATGGATCGGCGCCGCCGGCAACGAAGCCGCGCTTTATATGTGCACCTTGCGCAGCAACAACTGGCCGCGCGTGATCCTGGTCAGCATTTCGGGCAACACGCTGGTCGCCGCCGAAGGCTTGCCGGGCATGCTGCCGGTGCTGGAAGCTGCGACGCAGAGCGCCGCCGGCCGGACGGCATCGGCCGGCGAAGTGGATTCGGCGACGCAAATGCTGACCGCGAAATACGCCGCCGCATCGCTGCGCCTCGGCGCGGCCGACTATGCCGGCTACAAGGGTTACGTCGAGAAGGCGCGGCTTTACGGCGGCGCCGACAATTACGCCGGCGCGGAAGACGCCTATCGCCATGCCCTCGACGTCGAGACGCGGCTGTTCGGGCCGGATTCGCTCGCCGTCGGCGAGACGCTGGCCGAGCTGGCGCTGCAGGTCTCCAACCAGGGCCGCTTCGACGAAGCCGCCGCCCTGTTCCGCCGCGCCTCGCCGATCATCGAAGGTTCTTCCAGCGCCACGGCGCGCGCCCGGCTCGCGTCCTACGAGGCGCTCGACGCCGCCAACCAGCGCAATTTCAGCGATGCGCTGAAATTCGCGCGCTCCGCGACCGCGATGCGTCGTTCCGAAGTCGACGCCGCCAAGGCCGTGGCCGCCAGCGCCTCCATCAACAACGACATCGAGCCGGAGGCGCCGGTGGCGCTCGAAGGCGAGCTGGCGCATTCGCTGCGCATCGAGGCGGAGATGGCGCTGCGCCTGGGCGACAACGCCAGCGCGCAAGCCTCGGCCGAGGAAGCGCTGTGGATCATCACCGAGGAGCCCGGCCTGCCGCTGTGGTGGCGGCCCGAGATGGTCGCGCTGATGGGTGAGGTCAATTCGGCGCAAGGCCGCGTCGTGGTCGCCGAGCGCGATTTCAGCGACGCGCTGGCGCTCGACAAGAAATTGTTCGGTGACACCGCGCCGACCGCGCGCGCGCAGCTGCGCATCGGGCGGTTCTATGCCGAGCAGCAGCTGTGGCCGGCGTCGGTCGCGGCGTTCCGCGATGCGTTCAAGATCTTGGCAACCGATCCCGTGGCGCGTTCGCAGATCACCGCCGACCAGATCGTGCCGTTCCTCACCGCCGCGTCGGCGCTGGGCGCCTCCGATGGCGGCCAGCGCGCGGCGCTCGATGCCGACATGTTCCGTGCCGTGCAGCTGGTCAATTCCGGCGTCGCCGACCAGACCATCGCGCGCGTCGCGGCGCGCCGCGCCGCCGGCGATGCCGGGCTCGCTGATCTGGTGCGCCAGCTCGAGGACGCGCAGCACAAGCGCGACAATGCCCGCCTCCAACTGGTCGCCGAGAACGCCAAGCCCAATGACGAGCGCAGCCAGCCGCTGGCCGACCGCTACGATGCCGACCTGAAGGCCGCGTCGGCGGAGGTGGATTCGCTGAACGCGCGCATGCTGCACTCTTATCCCGACTACGCCAGGCTGGCCGATCCGGGCCCGGTGGCGCTGGGCGACTTCCAGAAGGAACTCGGGCCGCGCGAGGCATTCCTCACTTTCGTCGTGGGCGCCAAGAGCAGCTTCGCCATCGCCGTCACTGCAAACGGGTTGACCGCCAAGCCGCTCGACGCGACCTCGGACGGCATCGCCGCTGACGTCGAGGGCCTGCGCACGGCGTTCGTGCCCAAGCTCGGCCATCTCGGCGAGTTCAGCCTGAAGTCGTCTTATGCCCTTTATCAGCAGATGGTTGCGCCGGTGGAGCCGGCGCTGGCCAATGCCGATCACCTGATCGTCGCGCCCGGTGCGGCGCTGGACAGCCTGCCGCTGTCGCTGCTCGTCACCGCGGCGCCGTCGGGCGACAATTACGCCAATGCCGCGTGGCTGGTCCGCCGCATGGCGGTGAGCCAGGTGCCGTCGCCGCGCGCCTTCGTGGCGCTGCGTTCGGAGCGCGGTTCGCATGCCGCGGCGCCGCGCCCGTTCTTCGGCGTCGGCAATCCGACGTTCTCGGGCGACACCGGCGGCAAGGCGCTGGGCGCGCTCGCCGCCGCCTGCCAGCAGGGCGCGATCGCCGATCCGTCGCTGCTGCGGTCGCTGCCGCCCCTGCCGGAGACGGCGGGCGAGGTGCAGAGCGTCGGCCATATGCTGGGCGCCCAGCCCGGCACGATCCTGACCGGCGCCGGCGCGACCGAAGGCGCGGTGCGCAACGCGGCGCTCGGCCAATACGCCGTGCTCTATTTCGCGACCCACGGCATGCTGCCGGGCGAGCTGCATTGCCAGGCCGAGCCCGGCCTCGTCCTGTCGCCGCCCGCGACGCCGGCGGCGACGCCCGCCAGCGATGGCCTCCTCACCGCGAGCGAGATCGCTTCGCTCAAGCTCAATGCCGACCTCGTCGTGCTCTCGGCCTGCAACACGGCGGCCGGCGGCGGCGCCAGGCTTGGCGGCGGCGCGCTGGAAGGCCTCGCGGATTCGTTCTTCGACGCCGGCGCCCGCGCCGTGCTGGCGAGCCATTGGTCGGTGCCGTCCGCCTCGACGCAGAAGCTGATGACCGGCCTCTTCGCGCGCTATGCGAAAGACTCGTCGCGCGACCTCGCCGAATCCCTTCGCCAGGCGCAGCTCGCGCTGATCGCGGCGCCGGGCACGGCGCATCCCTTCAACTGGGCGGCATTCACCCTGATCGGCGACGGCGGAACGGCGCTGCGCACGGCGCGCAACGGAGACTGATGATGCGGACGGCTTATCTGGCATTCGCGGCAGCGGCGCTGCTTTGCGCGGGCTCCGCCCAGGCGGCGAACCTGATCGTGGTCGAGGCTCGCGCCATCGCGCTCAAGCCGGGCTCGACCATCGACTCGACCAAGCCGCTGGTCCTGAAACAGGGCCAGCACGTCACGCTGATTTCGGAAGCCGGCGCGACGCTCTCCATCGACGGCCCTTACGACCAGCCGCCCTCGGCCGGCGGCAGCGGCCGCAGCATCGCCACGACGCTGGCGGCGCTGACCACCGAGCACACCGCGCGCACCAACGAAGGTCTCGTCACCCGCAACGGCCCGGTCGACAAGCTGCCGGCGCCGTGGCTGTTCAACGTGACGCATAGCGGCAGCGTCTGCCTGGTCGAAGGCACCGAGCCGGTGTTCTGGCGCCCCGACGCCAAGACGGCGTCGTCCATCGTCGTCATGCCGGTCGACCGCAGCTGGAAGAGCAAGGCGGACTGGCCCGCCGGCCTCGACCGCATGACGGTGACCACCGACGTGCCGGTGCATGGCGGCGCGGCCTATGTCGTGAACTATGCCGGCAGCGAATACGCCCTGTCCGTCGCCACCGTGCCGGCCAGTCTCGCCAACGATCAAGTGCGCGCCGCCTGGATGGTCCAGAAGGGCTGCGAGGCGCAAGCAGAGGCGCTGCTCAACCCGCACAAATGAACGCGCTCGTCACCCGCCTGCGGGCGCTGTCGCGCCACAAGGCGGCCACCGCCATCGTGATGGCGCTCGTCGTGTCGCTGCTGGCCGCCTATGCGGTGCAGAACATCTCGTTCCTGACCGGCGCCGAGCGTTTCGTGCAGGATTGGGAAGTCGCGACGCGCGTGCCGCTTGAGCCGCAGGACACCAACATCGTCGTCGTCGGGATCGGTGAGACGGCGATGCGGCATTTCGCCTATCGCGAGCCGCTCAACCGCGGCTTCCTCGCCGGCCTCCTGACCGCGATCGACGCCAGGCATCCCAAGGCCATCGTGCTCGACTATCTGTTCGACCAGCCGACCGAACAGGCCAATGACGATGCGCTGCGGGCCGCGATCCGCAACGCGAAATCGCCTCTGGTCATCAGCTATTTCGAGGCCGGCGGCGACGCCAGCGCGCAGCAGAGGGCCTATCTCGACGCGTTCGTGCCGCGCCGCATGCGCGCCATCGCCAATGGCGGCACCGACCAGACCGATACCGCGCGCTGGATCGTGCCCGGCCGCACGGGCTCGAACGGCGAGTATCTGCTCAGCGTGCCGCGCAAGGTGGCGCAGATCGTCGGCGTCCCGACACCGGACAAGGAGGTGCCGATCGTCTGGCGCGGCGACGAGGGCGTGAACAAGCCGGCCTTCAGCGAGATTCCGGCCTGCTATGCGATCACCGATGGCTGCCTGCCGATGTCGAACCCGATCTATCCGGCGGCCGTCATCAAGGACAAGATCGTTCTGATCGGCTCCGACCTGACGCTGGTCGACCATCATCGCACGCCGTTCGCGACCCAGCCGGGCAATCCCAACGCGACCATGCCCGGGATCATGATCCAGGCCTTTGCCATCGCGCAGCTGATCGAGCACCGCGATCCGCCGCAGCTCGAATGGTGGGAGGATTTCCTCATCGTGCTGCTGTTCGCCGGATTCGGCGCAGGCCTCGGTGTGCTGGAGCTTCCCTTGTGGCTGCGCGCCGGCGGGGTGATCGTCGCCATCGCGGTGCTGTGGGGCCTGGGCGTCTTCGTGCTCTACGAGAAGATCGGCATCATCATCGGCCTGATCGCGCCGACCATCGCGGTGGCCGGCGCCTTCGCCGCCGTCGATTCGCTGGCCGGCCTCGACGCGCGGCGCCAGCGCGAATTCATCCGCAGCACCTTCTCGCTGTACCTGGCGCCCGAGCTGGTCAAGCAGCTGGAGGACGATCCGAGCAAGCTGCGGCTGGGCGGCGAGCGCCGCGACATGAGCCTGCTGTTCACCGACATCGCCGGCTTCACGACCATGGCCGAAGGCCTCGATTCGCAGGAAGTCGGCCGCGTCCTCAACAACTATCTCGACGGCATGACCTCGGCGGTCAAGCGGCATGGCGGCTTCGTCGACAAGTTCATCGGCGATGCGGTGATGGCGATCTTCAACGCGCCGGTGGCGATCGAGGATTACGCGACGCGCTGCGTGCGCTGCATGCTCGACCTCGACAGCTTCACCGAGACCTTCCGCAAGCAGATGAACGCCGAGAACATCCCGCTCGGCATCACGCGCATCGGCGTCCATACCGGCGCCGCCGCGGTGGGCAATTTCGGCTCCCGCGACAAGTTCAGCTACACCGCCTCGGGCGACGCGGTGAACGCGGCCTCGCGGCTGGAAGGCCTCAACAAGACGTTCGGCACAAGGTTATGTGTCAGCGGCGCGACGAAAATGCTATGCAAGGGAATCGCCTTCCGTCCTATCGGGTCGGTGATCCTGAAGGGCAAGACGGAGGCGCTCGACGTCTGGGAGCCGCTGCACGATGGAGCTTACGACAAGGCGCTGCTCGACCGCTATGTCGCCGCGTTCCAGGCGGCCAGCGACCACGCGCCGGAAGCGGCTGACCTGTTCGCCGATCTCGCCGCCGCCGCGCCGGACGATCCGCTGGTGCAATTCTATCTGGCGCGGCTTCGCGACGGCGAAACCGGCGTCAAGATCAAGATGACCGAGAAATGATCGTCTGGTCCGCGCTGGCGCTGATCGTGCTCCTAGTGGTTCGCCTCTGGGGCCTGGGCATGCTGGACGGCCATTTCGACGCCGCCACGATCGCCGAGATCGCCCACGGCATGGTCGTCGCCATGGTGGTGTGCGGCACGCTGCTGATCGACGGGCTGATCCGCCATTTCTACTGGCTGCGCTATCTGCAGCGCCGGCTGAACCGCGAAACCCCGGCGCTGATCCAGGACCTTCTCACCATCGCGCTGTTCCTGTTCGGCCTGTCGGTCGGGCTGTGGTGGCAGGAAGGCTTCTCGTTCACCGGCTTCGTCACCGCCTCGGGCGCCACCGCCATCGTGCTCGGCATCGCGCTGCAGACGGTGATCCAGGACTTGTTCAGCGGATTGTCGATCAATCTCGACGGCTCCTATTCGCTGGGCGACTGGCTGACGATCTACACCGACCAGCTGCCAGAGCCGGTCTATGGCCGCGTCACGCACATGACCTGGCGCTCGACGTTCCTGGCGCTCGACGACGGGCGCCGCCTGATGGTGCCCAACCACATTGTCACCGCCAATCCGGTGATGAACCACAGCCGTCCCGCCGACGCCAAGCGCCTGTTCGTGAAGGTCAGCGTCGACGCCCGCATGCCGTCGGACCGCGTCCTCGATATGCTTTTGGGCGAGGCGTTCAAGGCGGCTCGGCGCCCAGGGCTCGCGCGCACGCCGGAGCCGTCGGTGATCCTGACGCGCCTGACCTCGGACGCGCTCGATTTCGAAGTGCGCTTCTACTATTACCCCGACCAGATCGAGCCCGCCGTGGCGCAGTCGCTGGTGCTGGCGGCGCTGCAGGACGTCATCATCCAGAACCGCATGCCGGCGCCGGTGATGCAGATCGAGCTGACGCCGGCGCCCGATCTCGAGCTCGCGCTCGGCGAGGCGGAGATCCGCGGCGCGCTGCACCATGCCAGCCTGTTCAGCCATGTGCTCGACGAGGATCAGTCGCGCGAACTCGCCAGCCAGTGCCGTCCGACCGATTTCGCGCGCGGTTCGAACCTGATGGTGCAGGGCGAGGCCGCGGCGTCGATGTTCATCATCCTGGAGGGCGCGGCGCGGGTCAGCGTGCTCGGCCAGAACAACGATCCGCGTGAGGTGGCGGTGCTGGCGACCGGCGACGTGGTCGGCGAGATGTCGCTGATGACCGGCGCGCCGCGCAGCGCGACGGTGACCGCGCTCACCCGCGTGCGCGTGCTGGAGATCACCAAGCCGCCGATGGAGAGCCTGCTCAACAAATCGCCCGAGCTGTTGCAGCGCTTCAGCCATGTCCTGGCCAAGCGCGAGCAGGAGCGCGCCGCGATCGCGCAGAAGACCATCCAGGTCGCGACGGTCGAGCAGGATCTGCTGGCGCGGATGAAGACGTTCTTCAGCCGGGTGTTGTGGTCGGAGGAATAGGCACAAGCAACGCCTCACCATGGCCGGGCTTGACCCGGCCACCCATTCCTCAGCCTTGCTCTATGCGAATTATCTTGGCGCGTGCACGCGCCGCTGGGTGGCCGGGTCAAGCCCGGCCATGGTGAGTTTGGAGGTTAATGCAACACCCCCGCAATCATCACATAGACGATCGCCAGATATGTCAGCTGGTGCACCAGCTGGTCGAGGCCGAACACGATCCAGTGGCGCTGGTCGGCGAAGCCCCATTGGAAGATCTTGTCGATCTGCGATTTGGACCAGTCGGTATGATAGTGGATCATGAATTCGGCGACGAGGATGATCGCGATGGCCTTGGGGCTGGCATGCAGCAGGAGCAGCGCCGGGATCGTGCCCAGGATGTGCAGCCCCGAATGGATGAAGCCGCCGAAATGGCCATAGATGCCCTTGGTGCGGACCTGAAATTCGCTTTGCAGCACGAAATCGCACACGAAATGCTTCAGCTGGAGCGCAAGCAGCGCCTCCAACGCCAAAGCCGTTTCCTGGCCCATTCGGGTCCCTTTCGCATTTCCGCCCACAGTGGAAATACGGCATATCGAAGATTCCGGCAAATAAACTCGGGTCCGTTGCGCGTTTTCGCTGTGATCGACTACGGTCGGCGGCATGTGGATCGCGACTGTCACATTGCCGACGCAGGCCGATCTGGCGGCGGGCCGCTTCGCCGCCGTCGCGGCGCTGACGGGCGGCGATGCGCCGACCGCTTTCGCGCGCGGGGTCGCGCTGTTCAACCTCGGCCAAGCCCGCGCGGCGCGCGATGCGTTCGCGGCTGCTGCTGCCGATCCGGCGCTGGCGGATGCCGCGGTGGTGGAGACGGGGTTCATCGATCTGACGGCGCCGGGTGGCGCCGCAACGGTCGCGTCGCAGATGCGGATTCTGGCCAAGCGCATCGCGCCCGGCACGGCGCTCGCGGCGCGGGCGCTGCATCTGCTCGGCGCCGCCGAATACCGCCTGATGCATGTCGGCGACGCACTCGACGCGCTGACCGGCGCGCAGAAGGCGTATCGCGCGGCGACGAGCGAGGCCGGCGAGGCGCAGGTGCTCGACACGCTCGGCATGGTGCACCAGGGCATGGGCAACGAGACCGCGGCGCTGGTCTCCTATTCCCATTCGCTGGCGCTCAAGACGCAAATCGGCGACCGTACCGGCAGCGCGATCACGCTGGGAAATCTCGGCCGCTATTGTGCGCAGCTCGGGCGCGCGGAGGACGCGCGCGGCTTCTTCGCACTCGATCTCGCCATCGCAGAGGAGAGCGGCGATGTGCGCGGCCAGGCGCGCATGCTGATCGACCTCGCCGAGCTCGCGCGCGAGGACGGCGATCTCGAAGGCGCCAACGACGGACTGGCCAAGGCGCACGATCTCGCGGCGACGGCGGGCTTGAGCCAGCTGGAATTCGAGGCGCTGCTCGAAGCGGCGCTGACCGCGCTGGCCGCGAAGGATGGCGCCACCGCGAACAAGTTCCTCGAGCAGGCGCGGCTCCAGGCAGGCGTTTCGCCGTCGGAGTATGACCGGCTGATGCTGGGCTGGGTCGAGGCGCGTCTGACGGCGGACCACACCCGTGCCGCCACGTTGCTCACCGCCGCCGCCGACGGCTTTCGCGACGCCGATATCCCGGCGCTGGAAATCGAGGCACGGCTCGCGCTGGCGCAGGCGCTGTTGCCGGAGCGCCAGGCCGATGCCGAGCGCGAGGTGCTGGTCGCGCTCAAGCGGGCGCGCGAGCGCAGCCTGCCGCGCTATCGCGTGCGCATCGGCGAGTTGATGGAGCGGCTGTCGCTCAGCGAGGGCGTCGCGGAGGAAAACGGCAAGCCGGTCGGCGATGCGGCGTCGGGCGCGGTCGACGGCTATGTCCTGCGCGGCCGGCTCGGCAGCGGCACCTTCGCCACCGTGTGGCGCGCCTTCGACGTCGAGCGCGGGCGCGAGGTCGCACTCAAAATCCTCGACCTGGAATCGCGCTACGGCAAGGCGGAGCGCGAACGCCTGCTCGATTCCGCACGTCTCGACATGGAGGCGGCCAACCGCGCGCGGCACCCCGGCCTGGTGCGCGTCTATGCCATCGGGCGCGATACGCGGGGCAATGTGTATTTGTCGGTCGAATTCATCGCCGGCAGCGATCTGCGCGAGCGGCTGGACGGCAAGGCGGCGGCCGATCCCAAGGCCGTGTGCGGCACGCTCGCCGATGTCGCCGAGGCGCTGGCGGCGCTGCACGGCCAGGGCGTGGTGCACCGCGACCTCAAGCCCGAGAACATCATGCTGCGCGAGGACGGCTCACCGGTGATCGTCGATTTCGGCATCGCGCATATCAACGGCATCGCGCAGAAGCCGGGATCGGTGTCGCGCGGCTCGCCGGAATATTTCTCGCCGCAGCAGGCGCGGGGCGAGGCGCCCGCGCCGTCCGACGACATGTATGCGTTCGGCGTGATCCTGTGGGAGTGGCTCAAGGGCCAGCGGCCGAATGCGCGCTTCGGCCCGGCGCGCAAATCCTCGCTGTTCGGCGGCCATGCACCGCCCAAGACGCCCGACGATCTCGTTGCCGACCTGATGGCCGCCAAAGCAGAGGACCGCCCGAACGCGGAAACCGCGGCGCGGCTGCTGCGCGGGTTCGCGGCATGATCGACGGCTACGATCTCTCCCGCGACCTCGGCGCCATCAACCGCGCCCTCGCCGAGGACATGCCGGAAGCGGCGATCTTCTATTGCGGGCGCGCGCTCGAAGCGACCTCGGCACGCGCCGTCGCGGCGCTCAACCTCGATCCCGGCACGCAGGTTTTCGCCAATCTCGACACGCTGGAGCGGCTGTCCTGCATCTCGCGCCCGGCGCTGACGCTGGGCCATGCGCTGCGCCGGCTGTCGAACGATGCGCGCCACATCCTGCGGCCTTTGTCGAAGCACGATGCCGATTTCGCGGCGCTGTGCCTCGGCCCCTGGCTGCAATGGTACATGGAGGATTATTTCCGCGGGCCGCGCGCCAGGGCCGGCGACGAAAGCTTCGGCCTCGCATCGCCGCTGGCGAGCGGCACGGTCGCCGACGTGCTGGCGCTGCTGCGCAAGGCGCAGATTTCGGGCGAGGACGTCTCGGACAGGCTTCTGGCGCTGTGCGATGCGCATGTCGCACGCTTGCCGGCACTGGCGGCGATGATCGCGGAGACGCTGATCTCCTGCGGTAAGGCCGATGCGGCGCAGAGCGTGCTGAACGCAGCGCTGGCCGAGGTGCCGGACGATCTGCGGCTGGGCCAGTTGCACGCGCTCGGCCGCCGCCGCGCCGGGCATCCGGAAGAGGCGATCGAATTGCTCAAAGGATTGTCCGCACGGTATTCAGAGGATGAGGAGACGCTCGGCATCACCGCCGGCGCGCTCAAATCCTGTTGGGAGCACGGTCACGGCCCCACGGATGCGCTGGCGCAGGCGCAGCGCCTCTATCGCAAGGGCTGGCAGGTCAGCCGGGCGCGCAATCTCTATCTCGGCGTCAACGCCGCCGCGATCCAGCTGTGGCAAGGCGATGCCGCGGGGGCGGCGGATCTCGCGCAACGCATCGCCGCGAACTTCGCCGAACGCAACGCGCAACTCGCCAAGTCCGGCATCGACGTCGCGGCCCAGCGCGACTACTACGACGCCGTCACCGAAGCCGAGGCACGGCTGCTCGCCGGTGAAGGCGATGCGGCGCGCGCGCTCTATGCCGACGCCTTCCGCCGCTTCCCCGTGCGCAGGGGGGATATCGACGGCTCGCGGGAGCAGGCCAACCGGTCGATTGCGCTGTTGGGCGGCGCGCCGATAAGTTAGCGCCTGCTTCGCCCCGGGGACCCGCATGCCGCTGAAGATCACCTACAAATCGCCGCCCTATCGCGACAAGGTCCTCAGCTTCAGCGACGACCTCGAGGAAATCCGCATCGGCCGCACCCCGGGGTCGGAAGTTCCGTTCCCGGAAGACATGGCGGCGGTCGGGCACGACCATTTCGCCATCAAGCGCGAGGCCGGCGCCTACCGCTTCGTGATCAACCCGCGCCACCGCGTCTATCTCTACGGCAAGGACGCGATCGACGGGCAGGAGCTCGCCACGGCGGAAGAGGTGCATCTGGGCACGCCGGCGGGGCCGCGCCTGCTGCTGGAGCCGAGCCGCACCGGCGGCGCCACGATCATCGCGACCGAGGCGCAGGGCCGCAGCGCCGCGCTGCCCGAGATCGCGCGCTCCACCGCGCGCTGGACGCATGTGCTGGGCGGCCTTCTCGCCGTCGCGCTGCTCGGCGGCTTGTTCGCCTATTGGAATCTGAGCGACCAGGTGCAACCGATCTACGCCAGCGCCGCCAGCGGCACCGATTTCTCCGCGATCATCGCGAAGTACCAGAACTCCGTCTTCCTGGTCGACGAGGTCGACGCCGCCGGCAATTCGCATGGCGGCGCCACGGCCTGGGTCGTGCAATTGCGCGACGGCTCCAAAGCGTTCGCGACCAACGCCCATGTCGGCGGCATGCTGGCTGAGGCGCGCAAGGCCGGCCTGCGCCTCGTCGTGCGTTCGCCCGACGCGTCGCACCGCGAATACGAGATCACCGACGCGATCATCCATCCTGCCTATTCGGCGTTCAACGCGATGGTCGACGATGCGTCCAAGCAGGCCAACTCCGGCATGCTGCGCCAGGTCGAGTTGTCGCCGGCCTACGATGTCGCGATCCTGATCCCGAACAGCCAGGACGGGCTGCCCGCGCCGCTGCCGCTGGCGCGCGACAACGCGCTCGCCACGCTGCATGCCGGCGAGCCCATCGCGTTCATCGGCTATCCGGCGGAAAATCTCGTCAGCTTCGACGTCGGCGCGCCGACGCCGACCTCGCAGGTCGGCATCATCACCTCGGTGCGCAATTTCTTCCTCACCGCCGATGGCGGCCCGGCGCAGCTGATCGAACATTCGCTCCCCTCCGCCGGCGGCGCCAGCGGCAGCCCGATCTTCGACGCGCACGGCCAGGTGATCGCGCTGCTCTCGGGCGGCAACAACATCGCGAGCAAGGACGGCCGCATCCCCAATGCCGCGCTGGTCAATTTCGCGCAGCGCGTCGACCTGCTGCGCGACGTGATCGACGACAAGGCCGCCGGCCAGCTCGACGCCGACAAGGCGATGTGGGCCGACGCCGTGGCGCGCTGGAACCGGGCGCCCGACGCGGTCGCGGCGGTCTATGCCAAATCCTTCGAGGACAGCGAGGGCAAGCTCGCGACCTTCTCGCGCCAGGCCGCGACCGGCGCGCCCGATCCGCTGTTCGACAAGCGCTCGGCGCAGACCTTCGACTTCGCGCTTGCCGACAACACGCGCTATCTGGTCACCGCTTACACGCCGGCGCACAAGCCGCTGCGCATCGTGGTCTACGATGCCGACAATCCCTCGACCATCGTCGACACCACGGTGCATGTCGCCGACGGGCCGCTGACCGTGGTCGAGATCCCGTCCGGCACGCCGGAGAAGGTGCGCATCGCGGTGATCTCCGAAAGCGTCGATGACGAGCACAAGCCCGATACTGCGCCGGTGCCGTTCAAGCTCGACGTCTATTGGCCGGTGGGCAAGCCGCCGCCGGGCAACACGCAGGTGAGCGGCGGCAGCCTGCAAGGCGGCGGGACGCATCCCCCCGCGGCGGCGGCGCCGGCATCTCCGCCATCCGCGCCGACGCCGCCGGGCGGCGACAGCGGCGGCGATGTGGGGCAGGGGCCGTAAAGCTTCCCTCACGCAACGCAAATTTCGCATGTCCGCCGGCACGTTCGGCGCGCTAGGCTCGCTGCGCTTGCACCGGAGGCTGCCAGATGACCGCGACCTATGAAACGCTGCTGATCGAGAAGAAGGGCGCGGTCGACTGGGTCACGCTGAACCGGCCCGAGGCGCTGAACACGCTCAACGACCAGCTGGTCGACGACCTGCTCGACTATTTCGCCAAGCTCTATTTCGACCGCAGCGTGCGCATCGTCGTGCTGCGCGGCGCGGGCCGCGCCTTCTGCGCCGGCCTCGACATCAAGCAATCGACGCAAAAGCGCAACACGCGGCCGGGCGCGCCCACCGGCGGGCCGGACGCAGGCCTGTTCAGCCAGCGCCGGATCAGCGAGATCGTGATGCGCATGCGCCGCTGCGGCCAGCCGATCATATCCCTCGTGCACGGCCCGGCTTGCGGCGGCGGTTTCGCGCTGGCGCTGGCGTCGGATGTGCGCATCGCCGGCGAGAGCGCGCGGATGAACGCCGCCTTCATCCGCATCGGCCTGTCGGCCTGCGATATCGGTGTGTCCTATTTCCTGCCGCGCCTGGTCGGCGTGTCGGTGGCGTCGGAGCTGATGCTGACGGGACGTTTCATCCATGCCGAGCGCGCGCTGCGCGTCGGCCTGGTCAGCGAAGTCGTGCCCGATGCCGATCTCGCCAAGGCCGCCGAGAGCTACATCGAGGAGATGATCACGACCTCGCCGCTCGGCCTGCGCCTGACGAAAGAATGCCTCAACATGAGCATCGACGCGCCGAGCCTGGAGGCCGCGATCAACATGGAAGACCGCAACCAGATCCTCACCAGCCAGACCAGCGACGTGCGCGAAGGCATGGCGGCGTTCCTGGAGAAGCGCAAGCCGAACTACACGAATACATAATCTTGACCTCCCCCTTTGCGGGGAGGTCGAAATTTGCGAAGCAAATTTCGGGTGGGGGGCTGCTCCCTCCGGCGGGCACCGCCCCCCACCCGACGTGCTCGCTTCGCTCCGCGCGTCGACCTCCCCACAAAGGGGGAGGTAAAAAAGGAGAAACACTATGCAAATTTCACTTGCGGGCCGCACCGCGCTCGTCACCGGCGGCAGCCGCGGCATCGGCAAAGCCATCGCGCTCAGCCTCGCCGAGGCCGGTGCCGACGTCGCGATCAACTACCGCCGCGACGAGGCTGCCGCGAACGAGACCGTCGCCGAGATCGAGAAGCTCGGCCGCAAGGCGCGGGCCTATGCCGCCTCGGTCGAGAACTGGGACGAAGACGTCGCCATGGTCGCCGATGTGATCCGCGATTTCGGCGCCATCGGCATCCTGGTCAACAATGCCGGCATCGCGTCACGCGGCCAGTCGGTCGCCGACACCGATCCGAAGGAACTGGAGCGCGTCATCCGCGTCCACGCCTTCGCGCCGCATTATCTGTGCAAGCTGGTGCTGCCGCATATGCGCCAGGAGAAACGCGGCGACATCGTGATGATCTCCTCGGTCGCGACGCGCGGCCACGCCGCCAACGGCGCGCCCTACAACATGGGCAAGGCGGCGATGGAGGCGCTGGCGCTGACCCTGGCCAAGGAGGAGCGCGCCCACGGCATCCGCACCAACATCGTGGCACCGAGCCTGACCGTCACCGAGATGGGCAAGCGCCTGACCCAGGCCCGCACCGGCGGCGACATCCACAAGCTCGACGCGTCGTCGCCGTTCGGCCGGGTGAGCGTGCCGGAGGACGTCGCGGCGGCGGTGACGTGGCTGGTCAGCGATGCGAACCCGTATGCCAACGGCCAGAAGATCAACATCGATGGGGGCGTCTGATCTTGCGCCGGCGCGGGCGATGACAGGGCGGCCTTTGCCCCCTAAGCTTGCCGCCGGACCAACGTCGGACGATGCCATGCGGACAGCCTTTCTGCGCCAGCCGATGACAGCCATCCTCGCGGCGTTCGCCTGTGCTGCCTTGTCGACGCCGGCGATGGCGGCGGATGAGGGTTCGGTGCTGTTCCGGGCGTTCAAGACGTTTCGCATCGACACGCATGCCGAGCCTGCCGCCGTTCAAGCCGCGGCCGCCGCGGCCGGTGCACAACCGCAAATGCTGCCACCGCCGCCGGCCGGCCTCCGCAACGAGGCGGTGTGGGTGGTTTCTCTCGACGGCCAATCGTTCAAGCTGCGCAATTGGGACATGACCGAGCCGGGCGATCTGATATACGGCGTCTTCCATCGCTCTTGCCAGGTGCTCTCTCCGGCGGGGGACGATGCCGGCGTGGCGGCCGCGCGCCAATGGGCCGGCGTCGCGCCCGACGCCACCACGCCCAACATCTACGAATTTCAGGTGAATGGCGACGCGCATACGCCCAAACCGTCGGACCCCGACGCCTACAGCACCACGATCAGCCGGGGTGTGATGTGGATGCTGATGGTGAGCCCCGACCCCGACCGTGCGTCTCTGATGCTGATTCACTTCGTTCCGGCCGGATCGCCGTAACGCGCATTTCAAACAAAAACATCGAAGGGGAAACGCCATGAAAGCCGCAGTCCTGCGCCAGGTCGGCCAGCCGCTCGTCATCGAGGACGTCCAGATCAACAAGCCCGGGCCGCACGAGGTGCTGATCCGCACCGTCGCCGCCGGCGTGTGCCATTCCGACCTGCATTTCATCGAGGGCTCCTATCCGGCGCAGGTCCCGGTCGTGCTTGGGCATGAGAGCGCCGGCATCGTTGAGCAGGTCGGCAGCGAGGTGCGTACCGTCAAGCCGGGCGATCACGTCATCACGTGTCTGTCGGCCTATTGCGGCCATTGCGAGCATTGCCTCACCGGCCACATGTCGCGCTGCCAGAGCCCGGAGACCAAGCGCGAGGCCGGTGACGCGCCGCGTTTGTCGTCGGGCGCCGGACCGATGAACCAGTTCCTGAACCTGTCGTCCTTCGCCGAGCAGATGCTGGTTCACCAGCATGCCTGCGTCGCGGTGCGAAAGGACATGCCGCTCGACCGCGCCGCGCTGATTGGCTGCTCGGTCACCACCGGCGTCGGCGCGGTGATCCACACCTCGAGCGTGCGCCCGGGCGAGACCGTCGCGGTGCTGGGCTGCGGCGGCGTCGGGCTGGCGGCGATCAACGGCGCGGCGATCGCCGGCGCGGGCCGCATCATCGCGATCGACATGAACGGCACCAAGCTGAACCTGGCGAAGCATTTCGGCGCCACCGACGTGGTCAACGCGCGGGATGGCGATCCGGTCAAGCAGGTGATGGAGCTGACCAAGGGCGGCGTGCATCATTCGTTCGAGGCCATCGGCCTGAAGCAGACGGCGGAGCAGGCGTTCCAGATGCTGGCGCGGGGCGGCACGGCGAACATCATCGGCATGATCCCGCTCGGTACCAAGATCGAGCTCGACGGCTTCTCGTTCCTCGGCGAGCGGCGCATCCAGGGCTCGCTGATGGGCTCCAACCGTTTCCCGGTCGACATGCCGCGGCTGGTGGATTTCTACATGAGCGGCAAGCTCAAGCTCGACGACATGATCAGCCGCCGCATCAAGCTGCCCGAGATCAACGACGCCTTCGCCGAGCTCAAGCGCGGCGAGATCGCGCGGTCGGTGATCATGTTCGACGCGTGATTTTCACCTCCCCACAAAGGGGGAGGTGAAAAGTCTGTCACTTCCCCTCATCTATGACACCGGTTACCATCTTCGGAAAACCGGGGCGGGAAATATGCGGGCGGTGAGCGGAATTCTGCGCGGGATCGCGCTTTTGGGCTGCTTGCTCGGCATCGGCGCTTCCGCCGCGCCGGCGCCCCACAATGGCCTGCTGTTCCACCTCACCTTCGATCACGGCCTCACCGCCGACAGCGCCCGCGGCTTGGCCGATCCCAACATCGCGGACCGCGCGCCTGTGGTCCCCGGCGGCGCACACGGCGCCTACCTCCAGCTCGCCGATGACGGCGTCGTGTCGTGGCACGCGCCGGGCAACATCTATGCCCAACGTGGAACGCTCGCTTTCCTGTGGCGCGCGCGCACGCCGCTGGGGCGCGCGCAGTTTCCGATCTTCCGCGTCGGCTATGGCGACCACACCTCGTGGGACATGACGTGGCTGCGCATCGACTGGAACGGCCACGGCTTCGACGCGATGGTGACGGATGCGAGCCTGGCGCGCGTGCGCGTCTCGGCCACGCTGACGCCGCCCAAGCCCGACCAATGGGTGCATCTCGCCTTCGCCTGGGACGAGACCACCGGCATCCGCTTCTATGTCGACGGCGTGCTCGCGGGCCAGAAGGACGGCGCCGGGGTGTACGACACCGCGCTCGACCAGTTCGGGCCGCATTCGCGCACCATCTCGCCGATGCAGGTGCAGACGGCGTATCAGTACATGCGCGGCGGCGATGTCGACGCGTTGTCGATCTATGATCACATGCTGACGCCGGCCAGCATCGCGGCGCTGGCGCAGGACAAGGAGGTCGCGAACGATCCCGCGCCCACGCGCGATCTCGCCGATCCACGCTGGCGCGCCGAATGGTGGCAGCGCTACGGCTGGACCGGTGCGCCGCCGCTGACGCTGACCGCGCCGTCGACAACGATCCGCAAGGTGGAGTTCACCGACGCACGCGATCTGAAAGAGCGCATGACCGGCGGCAATGACGGCATCCCGGAGACCACATGGCCCGGCGTCTACAACCGCTCCTCCATCCCCGGCCGTCACGATTATTTCGAGTTGCCGGACTGGAATGTCTATGTCGAAGGCGGCCGCTCGATTACTTTCACGCTGCCGAACGAGGCGTGGAACCACCTCGAATTCCAGGGCACGGCCAGCGGCGCGCTGACGTTCCTGCCGCCGACAGGTGCCGAGCATCTGCTCGCGACCCGCGCCGCCGGGCTGGAGCGCAGCACGCACGACTTCGCCGCGCTGACCGGCGGCAAACTGCGCTTCGACAACGCCGTGCCGGAGTCGCCGATCCAGGAATTGCAGGCGTACGACATCGCGCCGGGCGGCCCGCCTGCCGGTGAACCATCGCTGAACTACACGATCCGCGCCGACGCGCAGGCGCGCGATTATCCGACGCTCGATACGCTGCGCGACTTCGTGAAGGGCCGCTTTATGGCCGACGAGCGCAGCACCGCCGTCGCACTGCCCGACGCCGTCGCGGTCAAGCCGCATCCCGCCGACGCCGCGCCGTCGCTGCCGCTCGTGCATGTGCTGATCCCCGCCGATCTGCGCACGCCGCGCGCCGGCTTGCCGCAAAGCCATTACGGCTATGGCTGGCAGACCATGGACGCCGGGCTCGACGGCATCGCGATCGATCTGCCGGCGCTGAACGTCAAGCCGACGCATGGCGATCTGCTGCCGCTCAACATCCAGGTGAAGGATCCGATCTGGCCGGCGCGCAATCTGCTCGACATCTCGGTCAGCGTGAAGCCGGGCGAAGCGCGCACGCTGTGGCTCGACACCCGCGACCGGCTGCTGCCGCCGGATGTCAGCCTTTATCTCACCATCGCGGCGGCGGGTGGCGGGTTCAATGCGGCGTCGCTCGACGGTACGCGCATCCGCCTCGTCTTCAAGCCGCGCGAGAAAGCGCTGCCGGAGCACATCGCCGACCGCTTCGCGCAGATGCGCGACAACTTCGCGTATTTCGTCGAGGAACACACGTCCACGCGCATCCTCGCGCGTTTCGAACGGTTTTATCGCGAGATCAACGACCTGCTGCGCGCCGATCCCGGCAATGTCGCGGCGCATCGCTATTGGGCCGAGGTCGCGCCCGAGGCCGGTTGGCCCGCCGTGACTCTGCCGCCGGTGCCCAAGGGCGCGCCGCTGTGGGCGGCGCGGCAGGTGCAGGACCTGAAGCTGGTGCGGCAGTTCATCGACTGGTGGATCGACCACCGCCAGGTCGCCTATGGCGATTTCGGCGGCGGCATCTCCGACGACGACGACCTCACCGAGCAATGGCCGCCGCTGGCGCTGATGGGCGACGATAGCGACAAGGTGAAACGCTCGCTCGACCTGCTGACGGATGCGGTGGATCGCAACGGCATGATCACCAACGGCCTCGGCACGATCAAAACCGATCAGCTGCATTCCTATGAAGAAGGCATCAACGCGCGCAGCGAGGACGCCTATCTCGCGAACGGCGATCCCAAGGTGATCGAGCGCCTGATGGATACCGCGCGGGGCTATGCCACGATCTCGGGCGCGGTCGGCGACGCCGGCCACACCCACATGCTCTCCAGCCTGTTCAGCGGCAGCGATGTGGTGCGCGAGGGGCCGTGGGCGTGGTCAAAGCCCTACTCATACCTGATCCTGCATCCCGGCATCCTGCTTGCCGAGTACAACGGCAATCCGGGGATCGAAAAGCTCGTGCTTGCGCTGGCCGACAGCTACCTCGCGCACGGCACGAAGAACGACAAGGGCGAGACCGTCTTCCCCGAAGACATCAACTCGCTGACCGACGAAGCGCGCGGCACGCTCGGCCCCGGCAGCAACGGCGTGGTCGGCCCGGTCGAACTGATGTGGACAGCCTATAGCTGGACGCATGACGCGAAGTATCTCGCGCCGATCGACAGCGTCGTCGGCAAGGGCGATCACGGCGCGCTGTCGCTGCTCAACGCCAACGCACTGGAGATGCTGGGCCGGCGCGACAGCTGGGGCCGCGACATCGTCAAGGCGGCCGATGCCGGCAAGGGTGCCGACCCGCGCGACAGCGGCGCGCGCCCCGCCGACTTCAACCGCTTCATCGCCTGGCAGATGACGGGCGACAAACATTATCTCGAAGACCTCTACACCTCGGAGATCACGACCGGTCTCAACCGCATGACGATGGTCACCGAGGACGAGTGGTGGACCGACCGCGTCGAACTCTACAGCGATCTGCTGCAGCGCTCGCGCCTTGGCGGCATGGCTCTGCGCCGCAACCAGATCTATCCCGGCCATCTGGTGAGCTGGCGCTTCGCCGGGAACGCGGCGGAGAACGTCGCGATCCTGATCCGTGATGCCTCGCCGACGCATTTCAAGCTGATCGCCTACAATCTTTCGAACGCGCCCATCGCGGCGGCGATGACGGGCCAGAACATCGCCGGCGGCCAGTGGGCGATGGTCAGCGGCATCGACACAAACGGCGACGACAATCCCGATGGCGCGACCCAGACCAAAGCCATCGCCTTCGAACGCGACAGCGATGTGCCGCTCGCCTTCGCGCCGCACCGTACGGTGGTGGTCGAGTTCACGTTGAAGACGCCCGCGCCACCGGTACCGGCGCGGCCCGACATCGCCATCGGGCCGGAGGATGTTCACGCAGTGTCCGGAGGATTGGACGTCACCGTGCACAGCCTGGGCGCCGTCCCGACGCCGGCGGGAACCTTGACCCTGCAAGCTGCCGCAGGCCGTACGATTGCCTCGGTTCCCGTCCCCCCGTTGGAGGCGCCGCTCGACCTCCACCCCCGGACCGTCCTGCTCCACGTGCCGATTCCATCCGGAACCGCGGCCCATGGGACACATATCGTGCTCAGCCTGGCCGGCAATCCTCCAGAAATTACCAAGCATAACAACGCTGTAACCCTGCCGTGAGCCGGCCATAGGTTTAACCGCGTATCCAAACCGGATTTCACTTACGCGCTCTAAGATGCGATGATATTGCGTCGCAGCGGGGGCTGGGACGTCCGGAGCGCAAAGTGCATTTGCTGGTGCAAACCTTAGGCTGGCTGTTTGTCGCCCTTTCCATCGCGGGCGCGATCTACACCCTGCTGTCCGCGGGCGTGATCGGCCGTTTCGCCGCCGCGCACGTGCCGGCCGCCTCGGCGCTGCCGCCGGTGACGCTGCTCAAGCCGCTGCATTTCGACGAGCCCGGCCTCGAGGAGGACCTCGACACCTTCCTGAACCAGGATTACGCCGCGCCGATCCAGATCATATTCGGTGTGCAGGACGAAACCGACCCCGCCATCGCCGTCGTGCACCATTTGATGGCGCGCCATCCCGGCATCGACATGGAGCTGGTGATCGACGCGCGCCGCTACGGCTCCAACGCCAAGATCTCCAACCTGATCAACATGGCCGAGCGCGCCAAGCACGGCGTCCTGGTGATGAGCGACAGCGACATCGCGGTGCCGCGCGATTACCTGACCAAGGTGGTCGGCGCGCTGCTGCAGCCCGGCGTCGGCGCGGTGACCTGCCCTTATACCGGCCGCCCAGGCGCCAGCGCCTGGTCGACGCTCGCTGCGATGGGCACGTCTTACGATTTCCTGCCCAACATGATCTTCGGTACGTGGTGGGGCCTCGCCAACGCCTGCCTCGGCTCGACCATCGCGCTGCGCCGCGCCAGCCTCGACCAGTTCGGCGGCTTCGAAGCCTTCGCCAATTTCCTCGCCGACGATTACGAGATCGGCCGCGCCGTCCGCCACCGCGGCCAGCGCATCGCCATGCTGCCCATGGCCGTGAGCCACCGCTGCACCGAGGACACCGCCGGGGAACTTCTCAGCCATGAATTGCGCTGGAGCCGCACCGTCCGCGTCGTCCGCCCGGGTTCCCATGCGAGCCAGATCGTCACGCATCCCTTCCCGCTGGCGCTGGCTGGCCTGGCCCTGCTGGGCGGGCACGCTTTGCCCTTCGCCGCAGTCGGGCTGGCGTTGCTGGCCCGCGTAATCCTCAAGTTCCGTGTGGAGAAGGCGTTCGACGGTGCCACCGGGCCCCTCTGGTTGCTGCCGGTGCGCGACCTTATATCGATATCTGTTTTCCTGGCCTCGTTTTTCGGTCAGAAGGTCGCCTGGCGCGGCAGCCGCTTCGAGGTCCAGGCCTCCGGCGCCATGTCCCGGCTCTAAGTTGGTCAGAGGTTTCCCATGAAAGCGTTGTTCCTGCAGGCTCCCTCGTTCGACGGCTATGACGGCGGCGCCGGCGCGCGCTACCAGATGAAGCGCGAGGTGAAGTCGTTCTGGTTTCCGACCTGGCTGGCGCAGGCCGCCGCCATGGTGCCGGGCTCCAAGCTGATCGACGCGCCGCCGCACAACCTCTCCTTCAAGGACATCGAGGAGGACGTGAAGTCCCACGACTTCATCGTGATCCACACCTCGACGCCGAGCTTCAAGTCGGACTGCAAGACCGCGGCGATGATCCGCGCCATCAACCCGACCGCCAAGATCGGCTTCATCGGCGCCAAGGTCGCGGTCGAGCCGATCGAGAGCATGGAGGCGTGCAGCGCGCTCGATTTCGTGGCGCGCAACGAATACGACTTCACGATCAAGGAAATGGCCGAGGGCGCCGATTGGGCGACCGTCGCGGGGCTGACGTACCGCAACGCCAAGCGCGAGATCATCACCAATCCCGAGCGCGAAATCCTCGTCGACATGGACAAGCTGCCGTCGGTGCTGCCGCTCTACAAGCAGCTCGACGTGAAGAAGTATTTTGGCGGCTACCTGCTGCATCCGTATATGAGCTGGTACACCGGCCGCGGCTGCAAATCGCGCTGCACCTTCTGCCTGTGGCCGCAGACCATCGGCGGGCACAAATACCGTTTCATGTCGATCGACCGCGTCGTCGCCGACGTGAAATACGTCAAGGAGAATTTCCCGGAAGTGAAGGAGATATTCTTCGACGACGACACGCTGACCGACAACCACGACCGCGTGGAGCAGCTGGCCAAGGCGCTCGGCCCCTTGAACGTCGTGTGGTCGTGCAACGCCAAGGCGAACGTGCCGCGCAAGACGCTGGAAGTGATGAAGGCGAACGGGTTGCGCCTGCTGCTGGTCGGCTATGAATCCGGCAACCAGCAGATCCTGCACAACATCAAGAAGGGCCTGCTCGTCGACGTGGCGCGCCGCTTCTCCAAGGACTGCCACGAGCTCGGCATCGTGGTGCACGGCACGTTCATCCTCGGCCTGCCGGGCGAGACGCGCGAGACCATCCAGGAGACGCTGCAATTCGCCAAGGACGTGAACCCGCACACCATCCAGGTGTCGCTGGCTGCGCCCTATCCAGGCACCTTCCTGTACAAGCAGGCGAAGGAGAACGGCTGGTTCGCGTCGGACGTAGATTTGCTGACCGACGACGGCACGCAGATCGCGCCGCTGAACTATCCGCATCTGGGTCACACAGAGATCTTCAATTCGGTGGAGGACTTCTACAAGAAGTTCTACTTCCGCCCGTCGAAGATCATGGAGATCGTCAAGGAGATGCTGACCAGCCGCGACATGCTGGTCCGCCGCCTGCGCGAGGGCGTGGAGTTCTTCTCCTTCCTGCGCAACCGCGAAGACATGATCGTGTCGTAAGACACGCGCAGTGAAAGGCCTCATCGTCACCGCCGACGATTTCGGCGCCGCGCGTGAGGTCAACGACGCGGTCGAAGACGCGCACCAGCACGGCATCCTCACCGCCGCGAGCCTGATGGTCGCCGCCCCGGCCGCCGCCGACGCCGTGGCGCGCGCCAAGGCCAATCCGCGGCTGCGCGTCGGCCTTCACATCGTGCTGGTCGAAGGCAAACCCACGCTGCCCGCCGCGTCGGTGCCCGATCTCGTCGACGCGAGCGGAAATTTCCGCACCGACATGGCGCGCGCCGCCGCGAACATGTTCTTCTTCCCCAAGGTGCGCCGCCAGCTCGAAGCCGAGATTGCAGCGCAGTTCGACGCCTTCCGCGCCACGGGCCTGAGCCTCGACCACGTCAACACGCACAAGCATTTCCATCTGCACCCGACCATCGCGTCGACGATCCTGCGGGTCGGCAAGACGCACGGCCTGCGCGCGATCCGCGTGCCGCTGGAGCCGCAGCACGTCCTGCGCCGCGCCGAGCCTGGCGCCCGGCTGCCCTCGGCCCTCGCCACCGCGCCGTGGGCAAACCTCTCGCGTGCCCGCCTGCGCGCCGCGGGCTTGCGTGTGCCCGATCAGGTGTTCGGCCTCGCTTGGTCCGGCGCGATGACGCCGGGTCGCCTGCTCGGCCTGATCGAGAACCTCCCCGACGGCCTCAGCGAGATCTATCTACACCCGGCGACCGGCCCGTATCCCGGCAGCGCGCCCGGCTACCGTTACACCGAAGAGCTCGCCGCGCTGATGGCGCCGCGCGTGGTGGAAGCTTCGCGCAATTCGGCAATCGCCAAAGGCGGTTTCGCGGATTTCTGAGACTCAACCAGAGCGGGAATCGCCTCTGGTGAGGGGTTGCTCTTGCAGGTACTGTTCGTTTCATGGCGCCCAAACTTGCACCCGAATCCGTCGATGAAACCGAGGACAACTCGGAAGCCATGGCCGATTTCGAAAAGCTGACGCCTGAACAGCAAGCGGACTATCTTGCAGGTATCGACGAAGGACTTGCGGACATTGCAGCAGGCCGCACGGTTCCGGCCGAAAAGGTTCGGCTTTGGATCGAATCGCTCGGCACGGATCACGAATTGCCGCCGCCGGAATGCGAGTAGCATATTCAAGCCGCGCAATCCGTGAGTTGACGGCGATTCATCGTTACATCGCACGCGACAACCCGATCGCGGCCGCGAAAGTGTTGCTGGCGTTATATGCAGCTTGCGACGGACTGGAGCACTTCCCACGGCGCGGGCGTCGCGGTTTGCGGCCAAATACCCGCGAACTGCTAACCGTCTGGCCGTACAAAATTCGATATACATTAACGCCACGAGACGGCGTGGAGATCATCTCCGTTTGGCATGGCGCGCAAAACCGCCGTTAAGCCACGCCCGCCTTCGCTTTTGCGGAAAATGTTCTTGTCTGCTATGGCCGGGTGGCTGCCAAGTCCCTATATCTGCTCGACAATTGCTCCGGACTTGGCTGCGGGCTATCCCGCTGTAAAATCACGGAAAATCTTTGCGGACACGACCATGACGGCACTCACCTTCCCCGAAATCACCGGCACCGGCCCCGCGGTTCCGGAAGGGCCAGTCCGCTGGGGGACCGAGGAGCACAAGCGCCTGTTCTGCAAGACGCTGCTCGACAGCTTCAACCCCTATCGCCCCGCCGTGATCGACTGGCCCAAGCTGGAGCCCGACACCCAGGCACGCATCACGGCGCTGCCGATCTGGGACATCGCGGTGCAGACCGAGAACCGCGCCGGCCTCAACGTCTGCACCTATGCCGAACTCGTGCCCGATCCCTTGCTGCGCAAGGCGGTCGAGCTCAACGGTTTCGAGGAGCGCCGCCATCGCTACGTGCTGTCGAATCTCGTCGAGGCCTACGGCATCAAGCTCGCGCCCGAGCCAGCCTATCCGCGCCCGAAGAATCCCGAATGGGCCTTCATGGTCACCGGCTACAGCGAGTGCATCGACAGCTTCTTCGCCTTCGGCCTGTTCGAGACCGCCAAGCAATCCGGCTTCTTCCCCGCCGAGCTGGTCGACACCTTCGAGCCCGTGGTGCACGAGGAAGGCCGCCACATCCTGTTCTTCGTCAACTGGGTCGCGTGGTGGCGCCGCAACATGCCGTGGTGGCGCCGGCCGTATTTCGAGCTCAAGGTCCTTTGCGTTTGGGCGTTCCTGATCTATGAGCGCATCGGCATCGCGTCCGATGTCTCTAACGGCCAGCAGGACAACAACTTCACCGTCAACGGCGCGACGCAGCTCTCGGACGGCGAGATCGACATCTTCAAGCTGATGGACACGTGCCTTGCGGAGAACGACCGCCGCCTCGGCGTGTGGGACAAGCGGCTCAAGCGCCCGACCTTCGTGCCGTTCATGATCCGCACCTTCCGCCGGTTCATCGGACCCAAGCGCGCCGCGACCGCCACGGCCGGATGAAGATCGGTGTCATCGCCGCGGCGCTGATCGGGCTCGCGCTGTTCGTCTGGCTGCTGTTCCACATCGGCATCGAGTCGGTGTGGCAGGCCGTGGCCGCGGTCGGCTTCGCGGGGTTCGCGCTCCTGCTCGTCGCCGGTCTCGCCGTCGTCGCGCTGCTCGGCTGCGGCTGGCTCGCGCTGATCCCGAACGCCGGCCCGCGCGATCTGATCACCTTCGTGATCGGCCGCCAGACGCGCGACAGCGCCGGCGACATCCTGCCGTTCAGCCAGCTCGGCGGCATCGTGATCGGCGCCCGCGCCGTGATCCTGCGCGGCATCGCGCCGCCGCTGGCCTTCGCCTCCGCGATCACCGACGTGACGACCGAGCTGATGGCGCAGATCGTCTTCATCCTGATCGGCATCGCGCTGTGCATCGCGCAGCTGCGCGCCGCCTCCGCCACCGCGCCCTATGTCGACGGCCTGATCCTGGGCACGCTGCTGCTGGTCCCCGGCATCGCCGCCTTCGTGGTGCTGCAGCAGCGCGGCAGCGCCTTTGCCGAGCGCCTCGCCGGCCGCTTCCTGCCCGCCGCGCTCAAGCACACCGCCGCGTTTGGTGAGCAGATGCGCGCGATGTACGCCTCGCCGGCGCGCCTCGCGCTGTCCTCGACCATCCATCTCGTCTCCTGGATCGCCGCCGGCGGCCTGATTTGGCTCAGCGTGCGGCTGATCGGCGGCCGCATCGATTTCTTCTCCGCCCTCGCCATCGAGGCGCTGCTCGCCGCGCTGCGCAGCGCCACGGTCTTCATCCCCGCCGCCATCGGCGTGCAGGAGGCGGGCTACGCCGCGCTGATGCCGCTGTTCGGCCTGGGGCCCGAGATCGGCCTCGCCGTGTCGCTGCTCAAGCGCGCGCGCGACATCGTGATCGGCGTGCCGGTTCTGCTCGCCTGGCAGGCGATGGAGAGCCGCCGCGCCCTCGCAACGCCGGCGCAAAGCTGATGGGCGATACGGTCCTCGTCACCGGCGCGTCCGGCTTCGTCGGCTCCGCCGTCGCGCGGGCGCTGGCGGCGCGCGGCGACACCGTGCGCGTCCTGATGCGCAAGACCAGCGTGCGCACCAACATCGAAGGCTTCGTGTGCGAAATCTTCGAAGGCGATATGCGTGACCGCGCCGCGATGACCGCGGCGATGGACGGTGTGCGTTACGTGTTCCACGTCGCCGCCGATTACCGCTTGTGGGCACGCGACATGGACGAGATCGTGCGCAACAACCTCGAAGGCGCCCGCGCAGTGATGGAGGCGGCCAAGACCACCGGCGTCGAGCGCATCGTCTACACGTCGAGCGTCGCCGCGCTGAAACCGATCCACGGCATCGCGGTCGACGAGACCTCGCGCCATTCCGAACAGACCGTCATCGGCGCCTACAAGAAGAGCAAGCTGGTCGCCGAACGCCTGGTCGAACGCATGATCGGCGAGGGCTTGCCGGTCGTGATCGTCAGCCCCTCGACGCCCATCGGCCCGCGCGACGTCAAGCCGACGCCCACCGGCCGCATCATTGTGCAGGCTGCCAATGGCGGCATGCCGGCCTTCGTCGATACCGGTCTCAACCTCGTGCATGTCGACGACGTCGCCGCCGGCCATTTGCTCGCCCTCGGCAAGGGCCGCATCGGCGAGAATTACATCCTGGGCGGCGAGGATGTGCGTCTGAAAGACATGCTCGCGATCATCGCGCCACTGGTGGGGCGCAAGCCGCCGACGATTCAGCTGCCGCGCGGCCCGCTCTATCCGCTGGCCTGGGGCGCCGAGGCCGTCGCGCGCGTGACCGGCAAGGAGCCGATGCTCACCGTCGATGCGCTCAACATGTCGAAGTATCACATGTTCTTCTCGTCGAAGAAGGCGCAAGCCGAACTCGGTTTCACCGCACGGCCTTACGCCCGCGCCATCGAAGACGCGGTGACTTGGTTCCGCGCCGCCGGTTACATAAAATGATGATCTGGCTGCCGCTGCTCGCCCTCATACCCGTCGTGATCTGGCTCTATCTGCTGGCCGGTCGCGGCATGTTCTGGGTGATGGGCGAACGCGACGACGCGAACGAGCTGCCGTCGCCTGCCGCCTGGCCCTCCGTCGTCGCCGTGGTGCCGGCGCGCAACGAGGCCGACGTGATCGAACGCACCGTCGGCAGCCTTCTGGCGCAGGATTACCCCGGCAGCTTTCGCGTGATTTTGGTCGACGACCAGAGCAGCGACGGCACCGCCGACGAAGCCCGCAGGCTCCCCGGCGCCGACCGTCTCACCGTACTCAGCGGCGAACCGCGCCCACAGGGCTGGACGGGCAAGCTGTGGGCGGTGAGCCAGGGCGTCGCCGCCGCGGGCACGCCCGATTACGTCTGGCTCACCGATGCCGATATCGAGCACAGCCGCGACAACCTCCGTCACCTGATGACGCGCGCCGAGGACGGCAAGCTCGTCCTCGCCTCGCTGATGGTGAAGCTGCATTGCTCCAGTTGGGCCGAGGCCTATCTGATCCCCGCCTTCGTGTTCTTCTTCGACATGCTGTTTCCGTTCGGCTGGGTCAACGATCCGAAGAACAAGACCGCCGCCGCGGCCGGCGGCTGCATGCTGGTCAAGCGCGAAGCCCTGGAGCGCGCCGGCGGCATCGCCGCGATCCACAGCGAGATCATCGACGATTGCGCGCTGGGCCGCGCGCTGAAGGCGCAAGGCCCGATCTGGCTCGGCCTCACGCAGCGCGCGTCGTCGATCCGGCCCTATCAAGGCATGAACGAGATCCGCCAGATGGTCGCGCGCAGCGCCTATGCCCAGCTCGGCTATTCGCCGCTCGCCCTCATCGGCACGTTCATCGGCATGATCGCGGTCTATGGCGCCGCGCCGCTGCTCGCGATCTTCGCGCGCGATTCCGCGCAGGCGTCGGGCATCCTGGCCTGGGCCGCGATGACGCTCAGCTTCCAGCCGATCCTGCGCTTCTATCGCGCCTCGCCGCTCTGGGGCCTGGCGCTGCCGCTGATCGGCTTCGTCTATGCGATGTTCACGCTCGATTCGGCGATTCAGCATTGGCGCGGCAAGGGCGGCATGTGGAAGGGCAGGGCGCAGGCCCTAGGGCAGTCATGAGCGTCGCCGACCTCCAATCCGGCAAGGGCCACAAGGACGAGAATTTCCCCGTCGCCTCGGTCCTGATCGCCAGGAAGAACCGCCCGCCGATCATGGCGTTCTACAACTTCGCCCGCGCCGCCGACGACGTGGCCGACAATGCGGGCGCGAAGCCTGAGGCGCGGCTCGCGCTGCTCGAAGAGATGCGCGCCGGCGTCACCGGTGAATCCACAGCCTCGCGCGAAGGCACCGCGCTGCGCCGCGCCCTTTCTGAGCGCGGCCTCTCCGACCGGCACGCGCTCGACCTGCTCGAGGCGTTCCGCCGCGATTGCGTCAAGCCGCGCACCGTGAGTTGGGACGACCTGATCGACTATTGCCGCTACTCCGCGATGCCGGTCGGCCGCTTCGTGCTCGATGTCCATGGCGAGAGCCAGGACACCTGGCCCGCCAACGATGCGCTGTGCGCCGCGCTGCAGGTGATCAATCACACCCAGGATTGCGCCAAGGATTATCGCGAGCTTGGCCGCGTCTATATCCCGCTCGACATGCTCGAGCATGCCAGCCTGTCGGTCGACGTGCTGGCGCAGCCCAAATCGCCGCCGGCGCTGCGCGAGGTCATCCGCGCGCTGGCACGCCGTACCCAGGACCTGTTGGCCCAAGCCAAGCCCTTCGCCGCCCAGATCAAGAATCGCCGTCTCAGCCTGGAGGTCAGCGTCATCCAGACCCTGGCCGAGGATCTGACCCGCCGCCTCCTGACCCGCGACCCGCTCTGCGACCGCGTCCACCACCGCAAAGCCGAGATGCCGGGCCTGATTTTCCGCAGCCTGGGCCATTTCGCCGCCAGCCGTCTTCGTCCTAAAAGAGCGTCATGACCGAGGAACCCGAAACCGTCGTCGCCGCCGCCCAGAGCAAGGCCTCGAACAGCTCGTTCTATTCCGCCATGCGCCTGATGCCGAAGGCGCAGCGCGAGGCGATGTTCGCGATCTACGGTTTCTGCCGCATCGTCGACGACATCGCCGATGACGGCATCGGCACGCGGCCCGAGCGCCACACCGAGCTGGTCAAATGGCGCGTCGAGCTCGACGAGCTCTATGCCGGCCATCCGTCGGCGCGCGCCAATTTCCTGGTCGAGCACGTCAAGCGCTACGGCCTGCGCAAGGAGGATTTCCTCACCGTCATCGACGGCATGGATATGGACGTGGCGCAAGACATCGTCGCGCCGGATCTGCCCACGCTCGATTTGTATTGCGAGCGCGTCGCCAGCGCCGTCGGGCGGCTGTCGATCAAGGTGTTCGGGATGGAGGAGGGGCCGGGCTTCGAACTGGCGCATCATCTGGGCCGCGCGCTGCAGCTCACCAACATCCTGCGCGACATCGACGAGGACGCCGCCATCGGCCGGCTCTATCTGCCGCGCGAATATATCGGCGAGCCTGCCGGCGCGGTTCTCGATCCCAAGGCCGTCATCGCGCATCCCGGCATCGACAAGGTGTGCAAGGCCGTCGCGCGTGACGCGCACAGATATTATGAAGCCGCCGCCGCGGTCTTGGCGAAGAAACCCAAGGGCCGTCTCGCCACGCCACGCCTGATGGGCGCGGTGTATGCGGAGATCCTGCGCCAGACCGAAGCCGTCGGCTGGGCGCCGCCGCGCAAGCGCGTCTCGCTCAGCAAGCCCAAGCTGCTCGGCATCGTGCTGCGCCACGGATTGTTCGGATGATCTGGATCGTCGGCGGGGGGCTCGCCGGCCTTGCGGCCGCCGTGGCGCTGGCAGAACAGGGCCGCAAGGTGACGCTGCTCGAAGGCGCGCCGCAAGCCGGCGGGCGTTGCCGCTCCTATTTCGATCCGGTGCTCGAGCAGACCATCGACAACGGCAACCACCTCGTCCTCTCCGGCAACACCTCGGTGCAGGCTTATCTGCGCAGCGTCGGCGCGGCTGAGGCGCTTGCCGGCCCCGATCGCGCGGTGTTCGACTTCGTCGATGTCCGCGACGGCAAGCGCTGGACCATCCGGCCCAACGACAGCGCGCTGGCGTGGTGGATATTCGCGCGCGACCGCCGCGTCCCCGATACCGCGCCGCCCGATTATCTGGCGCTGGTGAAGCTGCTGCTCGCCGGCGGCGACAAGCGGATCGACGAGGTGATCGCCTGCCATGGCCCCCTATGGGACCGGCTGCTGCAGCCCTTCCTGCTCGCCGTCCTCAACACCGAGCCGCAAGCCTCCTCGGCGAAGCTCGCCGGTGCAGTGATCGCGGAATCGCTCGCCAAGGGCGGCGCCCGCTATCGCCCACGCATCGCCCATCCGACGCTGGCCGCCGCGTTCGTCGATCCGGCGCTCAAATTCCTCGCCGCGAAAGGCGCCGATGTCCGCCTCGGCCAACGTGTCCGCGCATTGGGCTTCGAAGGCGAGCGCCTCGCGTCGCTGCAACTGCCGAGCGGGGCGATCTCCGTCGCTGCCGGCGACGGCGTCATCCTCGCCGTGCCGCCCTGGGCGGCCACCGAGCTGGTGCCCGGCCTGACCGCGCCCGTCGAATTCCGTTCGATCGTCAACGGCCACTTCAAGCTGCCGCGCCCCGCCGGCGCGCCGCTGATGACCGGCGTGATCGGCGGCGCGGTGGAGTGGATCTTCGCCTTCGACGACCGCATCTCGATCACCGTCAGCGGGGCCGACGCCATCGTCGACGACGACCGCGAGGCCCTCGCCAAACGATTTTGGGCCGATGTGGCCAAAGTGTTTCACCTCGGCCCTGAGATGCCGCCCTGGCAGATCGTCAAGGAGCGTCGCGCGACCTTCGCCGCGACCCCCGCCCAGGCGCGCCTGCGGCCTCCGGCCCGCACGCGCTGGCCGAACCTGCTGTTGGCCGGCGACTGGACCGACACCGGCCTGCCGAGCACCATCGAGGGCGCCGTGCGCTCCGGTCACAAGGCGGCGGCGTTGGCGCTCGCGCCGCGCGCGGTATAATCGCGCCATGAACCAGATGATCGTCGAACGCGAAGGCGCCATCGCCGTCGACCGAATGCTCGGCGACGCCACGCAGGCGTTGCTGAAGCAGCAGCGCGCCGACGGCCATTGGGTGTTCGAGCTCGAGGCCGACGCGACCATCCCGTCGGAATACGTGTTGCTCGTGCACTACCTCGCCGAGACGCCGGACCTCGCGCTCGAAAAGAAGATCGGCAATTACCTGCGCCGCATCCAGTCCGCCGAGCATGGCGGCTGGCCGCTCTACCATGCCGGCGCGTTGGACATCTCGGCGACGGTGAAAGCCTATTTCTGCCTCAAGATGATCGGCGACGACATAAACGCGCCGCACATGGTGCGCGCCCGCGAGGCGATCCGCGCCCGCGGCGGCGCCATCAAGGCGAACGTCTTCACCCGCATCCTGCTCGCGCTCTATGGCGAGACCTCGTGGCAGAACGTGCCCACCGTGCCGGTCGAGCTGATCCTGCTGCCGCGCTGGTTCCCGATTCATCTGTCCAAGATGAGCTATTGGGCGCGCACCGTGATCGTGCCGCTGCTGGTGCTGGCCGCGAAACAGCCCGTGGCGCGCAATCCGCGCGGCATCCACGTGCCCGAGCTGTTCGTCGAGGGCGTGCCGGTGATCTCCCCGCGCGCGCCGCACCAGAGCGCCGGCTGGTCGTTCTTCTTCAACACGCTCGACAAGGTGCTGAAAGTCGTGCCGTGGCCGAAGGGCCTGCGCAACCGCGCCATTGCGAAATGCGTGTCGTGGACCACCGAGCGCCTCAACGGCGAAGACGGCCTCGGCGCGATCTATCCCGCGATGGCCAACAGCGTGATGATGTACGACGTGATGGGCGTGCCGGAGAGCGATCCCAACCGCGCCATCGCGCGCAAATCGGTCGAGCTGCTGCTCGTGATCAAGGACGACGAGGCCTATTGCCAGCCTTGCGTCTCGCCGGTGTGGGACACCGCGCTCGCCGCGCACGCGCTGATGGAGGCGAAGGACACCACCGCCGATGCCGCCGTGGCGCGCAGCCTCGAATGGCTCAAAACGCGCCAGGTCCTCGACGTGAAGGGCGACTGGGCCGAGGAGCGCCCCAACGTGCGCCCCGGCGGCTGGGCCTTCCAGTACAACAACGCCTATTACCCCGACCTCGACGACACCGCCGTGGTCGTCATGGCGCTCGACCGCGCCAAAGAACGCGCCGCGCCGGACGCCGACTACAAGGAGCCCATCGCGCGCGGCCGCGAATGGGTCGAAGGCTTGCAGAGCAAGAATGGCGGCTGGGGCGCATTCGACGCCGACAACGCCTATTACTACCTGAACAACATCCCGTTCGCCGATCACGGCGCGCTGCTCGATCCGCCGACCGATGACGTGTCGGGCCGCTGCATCGGCATGCTGGCGCAGCTTGGCGCACCCGCCGACGATCCGGTGATGAAACAGGGCGTCGATTTCCTGCGCCGCTCGCAATTGCCGGATGGCAGTTGGTTCGGCCGCTGGGGTGTGAACTATGTCTACGGCACCTGGTCGTCGCTCGCTGGCCTCAACGCCGCGGGCCTTGGCCCCGAAGACCCGGCGATGAAACGCGCCGCGGATTGGCTGAAGAAAATTCAGAATCCCGATGGCGGCTGGGGCGAGGATTGCGACAGCTACAAGCTCGACTACAAGGGCTACGAGCCCGCGCCGTCCACCGCATCGCAGACCGCGTGGGCGCTGCTCGGCCTGATGGCCGCCGGCGAGGTCGACTGCGCCGCCGTCGCGCGCGGCATCCGCTATCTCGAGGCGACCCAGACCAAGGACGGCCTGTGGCCGCAGGAGCACTACACCGGCGGCGGTTTCCCGCGCGTGTTCTATCTGCGCTACCACGGCTACCCGAAATTCTTCCCGCTGTGGGCCGTGGCGCGGTATCGCAACCTCAAGGCCGGCAATTCGCGGCATGTCGCGTATGGGCTGTGATCGTCTCCGCCCAGATCGTCGGTGACACCGAGCATCCCGGCACTCATCCCGCCGCGCTGTTGCCGTGGTGGAGCTTCGGCAAGACCATCCTCGCCGCCGCTTCGTTCAAACTGGCGGATCAGGGGCGCCTGCATCTCGATACGCCGCTCGACGGCCATCCTTTCACCCTGCGCCAGCTCCTCGCGCACACTGCGGGCCTGCGCGATTACGGCGCGCTGCCGGACTACCAGGCCGCCGTCGCGCGCGGCGATATCGCGTGGCCGGTGGAGGAGCTTCTGGCGCGCGCCAAGGCCGGCGATCTTCTGTTCGCGCCGGGGCAGGGCTGGAGCTATTCCAACATCGGCTATCTCCATGTGCGCCAGGCGATCGAGCGCGCCACCGATTCCGAATTGCGCTCGGCGCTGCACGCCACGATTTTCGCGCCGCTCGGCATCCATGCGGTAATGACCCGGCGCCGCGACGACATGCAGCGGCTCTTATGGCCTAGCCTGCATGGCTACGATCCGAACTGGGTCTATCATGGCCTGATCGTCGGCACCGCGCCGGATGCGGCGCGCCTGCTGCACCGCCTGTTCACGCTGAATTTCCTCTCGGACGAATCCCGCGCCGCCATGTTCGCTTCCCGCCCGCTGCCCTTCGCGCTCACCGGCCGTCCGTTCGGCAAGCCGACGCCGGGCACCGGGCTGATGATCGACCCGCAAGGGCCGCTCGGGATGTGGTACGGCCACACCGGCGGCGGCCCGGGCAGCAGCTGCGCCATCTACCGCTTCCGCGACCTGAACCCTCCACGCACCGTCGCCGCGTTCAGCGACGGCGAGGACGATGGCGCGATCGAGCGCGCCGTGCTGGATCTGGCGCGCTCATGAGCGTCCTTGCCGCCACAGGCCTGGCGCGCGAGGCGCGCATCGCGCGGCGCGCCAAGCTCACGCCCGTGATCAGCGGCGGCGACGGTGAGCGCCTCGCCGCGCGGCTGGAAGAGGCCATCGCCAAGGGCGGCGTGCGCGGCATCGTCAGCTTCGGCATCGCCGGCGCGCTGGCGCCGCTGCTGAAAGTCGGCGACACCATCATCGCCAGCCACGTCGTGTACGGCGACGAGCGCCATGCCACCGATGCGCGCTGGACGGCGGCGATGCGCGCCAAGCTGCCGCGCGCCCACAGCGCCATCCTCGCCGGCCACGACCAGATCGTCAGCCATATCGATGGCAAGCGCCGGTTGCGGGCGCTCAGCGGCGCCGGCGCGGTCGACATGGAATCGCACATCGCCGCGCGCATCGCCGCGCGCCACGGCATTCCCTTCGTCGCGCTGCGCACGATTTCCGATGCCGCGGGGCGCGGCCTGCCGCCGGCGGCGCTCTTGCCGCTCAAGCCGAGCGGACGCATCCGTTTGAGCCGCGTCCTTGCCTCGGTGGCGTCCGATCCCGGTCAGATTCCCGATCTGATGACGACCGGCCGCGAAGCCGGCAAGGCGATGCGCGCGCTACTCCGCGGCCGCAACGCGCTCGGGCTTTTTCTTGGCTGCCCGTACCTCGGCTAGCTTGTCCTCAACGTGCTTGGAGAACACGAACTCGGCCGGGCGCTGGTGCGAGGTGTCGATGTCGGGCTTGAACGGCCCCGTCGTCTTCACGCCGCGCACCGCCAGTGGGATCAGCTTGTGCGGGTGCTTGATCGAGTCGATCACCGCGGTGCCTTCGAAGCCGCAATGGACCATGCAGTCCTGGCACTTCTCGTACTTGCCGACGCCGTATTTGTCCCAGTCGGTGCCTTCGATCAGCTCCTTGAAGGTCTTCACATAGCCTTCGCCGAGCAGATAGCACGGCTTCTGCCAGCCGAACACGCAGCGCAGCGGCATCGACCACGGCGTGCACTCATAGGTCTGGTTGCCGGCGAGGAAGTCGAGGAACAGCGAGCTCTGCGTGAACTCCCAGTTCTTGCCGCCATTGCCGCGCGAAAGGATGTCGCGGAACAGCGTCTTGGTCTTCTCGCGGTTCAGGAAGCTGTCCTGGTCCGGCGCGCGCTCATAGGCATAGCCGGGCGAGATCGTGATCCCGTCCAGGCCCATCTCCATCATCGTGTCGAAGAACTTCGCCACGCGCTCTGGAATCGCGTTGGAGAACAGCGTGCAGTTGATCTGGGTGCGGAAGCCCTTGGACTTGGCCAGCTTGATCGCGTCGATCGCCTTCTCATAGACGCCGTCGAGGCACACCGAATGGTCGTGCATCGCCTTGTCGCCGTCCAGATGGATCGACCAGGTGAAGTTCGGATGCGGCTTGTACTGGTCGATCTTCTTGGTCAGCAGCAGCGCGTTGGTGCACAGGATCACGAACTTGTTGCGCTCGATGAAGCCCTGCACGATCTGCGGCATCTCACGGTGCAGCAGCGGCTCGCCGCCGGCAATGGAGACGGCGGGGGCGCCGCATTCGTCGATCGCTTCCATGCACTGATCGTAGGATAGGCGCTGGTTCAGGATGTCGTCCGGGTAATCGATCTTGCCGCAGCCGGCGCAGGCCAAATTGCAGCGGAACAAGGGCTCCAGCATCAGCACGAGCGGATAGCGCTTCTTGCCGGTCAGATGCTGCTTCATCACGTAAGAGCCGATTTTCGCGGCCTGATGCAGAGGAATACCCACGCGCTTATCTCCTTATTCTGCCGGAACGCGAACGTTGCGCAGCTCCGCCGGCAGGCGGAATTCGATATGCTCTTTCTTGCCGTCCATGGTCTCGACGGTGACGGGCGCGAGGCGCCCCAGCGCCGCGATCACGTCCTCGACCAGCCGCTCGGGCGCCGAGGCGCCTGCGGTGAGGCCGACGGCCTTCTTGCCCGCGACCCATTCCGGTTTCAGCTCGCTGCCGTCGGCGAGCAGATAGCTCGGGATCCCGACCTCGCGCCCGATCTCGACCAGGCGGTTGGAGTTGGACGAATTCTTCGCGCCCACGACCAGGATCACGTCGGCGACTTCGGCGAGCTGGCGCACCGCCGTCTGGCGGTTCTGCGTCGCGTAGCAGATGTCGGTGGTCTCCGGCCCCACGATGTCGGTGAAGCGGCCCTTGAGCGCCAGGATGATGCCCTTGGTGTCGTCGATCGAGAGCGTGGTCTGCGTGATATAGGCGACCGGCGTGTCGGTTGGGATGGTCAGCTTGGCGACCTCGGCTTCGGACTGCACCAGCGTCACCGGCGCGCCGACCTGGCCCATCGTGCCTTCGACTTCGGGATGGCCGGCATGGCCGATCAGGATGAGCTGGCGCCCATGCGCGACATAGCGCTTGCCCTGATTGTGCACCTTCGACACCAGTGGACAGGTCGCGTCCAGCACCGGCAATTCGCGCGACGCCGCGGTCTCGACCACGGTGCGCGGCACGCCATGCGCGCTGAACACCGTCACGGCGCCGTCCGGCACCTCGGTCAACTCTTCGACGAACACCGCGCCCTTGTTCTTCAGCGTATCGACGACGTGCTTGTTGTGCACGATCTCGTGCCGGACATAGACCGGCTCGCCATACTTCTCGAGCGCACGCTCGACGATGTCGATGGCGCGCACCACGCCGGCGCAAAATCCACGGGGCTGGGCGAGAATGACTCGCATCTGGACTCCCAAGCGCCGCCCATCGGGCGTGCGACAACGAAAAACCGGGCTGATCTTTGCCCGAAAAGCAGGCTATAGCCACCCCATGTGTGCAGTGCAACCGGCGCGACCGATAGTCCTGCTGGCATTTACCATGCACTGCATATAGGTGTGCCCTTGTCACAGTCCAAATGTGCTAGGCTCAAACCCTCAACGCATGTCCATGCTGGCTTTGGGGGATACGGGGCCAGCGGGGCGCACGGGGTGTTCATGGTGAGTAAGCCACAAGGGGCGCCGATCTCCTCGGCCCGTCCCACAGCATTGCCGCAGGCGCTCGCGGCTGCCGCCAAGGCAGTCGACGCGACGCTGGAGCAGGTGCTTCCCAAGCCGCAGGGCCTGCACGCCCGCGTCCAGGAAGCCATGCGTTACGCGACGTTCGCCGGCGGCAAGCGGCTGCGCCCCTTCCTCGTCCTGAACTCCTCGCGCCTGTTCGGCGTCGACCCGGAACAGGCCGCGCGTGTTGGCGCCGCCATCGAAGTTCTCCACACCTATTCGCTGGTCCATGACGACCTGCCCTGCATGGACGACGACGATCTGCGCCGCGGCCGCCCCACCACCCACATCGCCTATGACGAGATGACGGCGGTGCTGGCCGGTGATGCGCTTTTGACACTGGCGTTCGAAATCTTGGCCCATCCGTCGACGCACGCCTCCGGAGAGGTACGCGCCGCGCTGTGCCTGCGCCTTGCCGAGGCGTCGGGCAGCAACGGCATGATCGGCGGCCAGATGATCGACATGCAGGCCTCGGGCAGCGCCTTCGGCGCCGACGAGATCGTGCTGCTGCAGCGCCTCAAGACCGGCGCGCTGTTCGAATTCTCCTGCGAGGCCGGCGCCATCCTCGGCCAGGCGACGACCGAAGACCGCGACCGCCTGCGCAGCTTCGCGCGCGACATGGGCCTCGTGTTCCAGATCACCGACGACCTGCTCGACGTCACCTCGACCGCTGAAAAGACCGGCAAGGCCGTCGGCAAGGACCAGGACCAGGGCAAGGCGACTCTGGTCTCGATCCTCGGCATCGACGGCGCCCGCGCCGAAGCCGAAAAGCTCGCCCGCCGCGCCGCCGCCACCTTGGCGCCGTACGGCAACATCGCCCCCGAACTCGCCGAACTTCCTCTTTATCTCCTGGACAGAGAGTCCTGATGCCCGCGATCCATACGCCTCTTCTCGACACCGTGACCCTGCCGGCCGATCTGCGCCGCCTCGACAAGGCGCAGTTGCGCACCCTGGCCGATGAGCTGCGCCTCGAGCTGATCGCCGCGGTGTCGGAGAGCGGCGGCCATTTCGGCGCCGGCCTCGGCGTCGTCGAGCTCACCGTCGCGCTGCACTACGTGTTCAACACGCCGGACGACCGCATCATCTGGGACGTCGGCCACCAGGCCTATCCGCACAAGATTTTGACCGGCCGCCGCGACCGCATCCGCTCGATCCGCAAGGGCGGCGGGCTCAGCGGCTTCACCCGCCGCAGCGAAAGCGAATACGACCCGTTCGGCGCGGCCCATTCCTCGACCTCGATCTCCGCCGGCCTCGGCATGGCGGTCGGCCGCGACCTGCTCGGCAAGGACAACCACGTCATCGCCGTGATCGGCGACGGCGCGATGAGCGCCGGCATGGCCTATGAGGCGATCAACAATGCCGGGCATCTGGGCTCGCGTTTGCTCGTCGTGCTCAACGACAACGACATGTCGATCGCGCCCGCGACCGGCGCACTGAACAAGCACCTGAACCATCTTGCCGCGACCAACTCCGCGCGGCACACGCTGTTCGAGAAGCTCGGCATGACGCATATCGGCCCGGTCGACGGCCATGACGTCGTCGCGCTGGTCGAGGCGCTGGAGAAAATCCGCGACGGCGCGCCCGCGCCGGTCTTGCTCCACATCCGCACGCAAAAGGGCAAGGGCCACGCCCCGTCCGAGGCCGCGGCCGACAAGGGCCACGCCAACAACGGCTTCGACTTCGCCACCGGCGCGCTCAAGAAGAGCCCGTCCAAGGCGCCGACCTACACCAAGGTGTTCGCCGACGCGCTGATCGCCGAGGCCAAGGCCGATCCCAAGGTCGTCGCGATCACCGCTGCGATGCCGTCCGGCACCGGCCTCGACATTTTCGAGAAGGCGTTCCCGGAGCGCACCTTCGACGTCGGCATCGCCGAACAGCACGCCGTGACCTTCGCCGCCGGCCTCGCGACCGAGGGTCTCAAGCCTTTCGCCGTGATCTACTCGACCTTCCTGCAGCGCGCCTACGATCAGGTCGTGCACGATGTCGCGATCCAGAACCTGCCCGTGCGCTTCGCGATGGACCGCGCCGGCCTTGTCGGCGCCGACGGCGCGACGCATGCCGGCTCGTTCGATCTCGCTTACCTGTGCTGCCTGCCGAACTTCGTGGTGATGGCCGCCGCCGACGAGGCCGAGCTGACCCACATGGTGGCGACCGCCGCCGCGCACGACTCCGGCCCCATCGCCCTGCGCTATCCGCGCGGCGAGGGCACCGGCGTCGCCGTGCCCGCGCGCGGCGAAGTCCTGCCCATCGGCAAAGGCCGCATCGTGCGCGACGGCAAGGAAGTCGCGATCCTCTCCCTCGGCACGCGTCTGGGTGCGGCGCTTGCCGCCGCCGACCAGCTGCGCGAGCAGGGCATCGCCTGCACCGTCGCCGACGCGCGCTTCGCCAAGCCGATCGATACCGACCTCGTCCGCCGCCTGGTGCGCAACCACGGCATGCTGGTGACGGTGGAGGAAGGCTCCGCCGGCGGCTTCGGCGCCCAGGTGCTGCATTTCATCGCGAACGAGGGCCTGCTGCGCCCCGGCTTCGACATCCGCACGCTGACGCTGCCGGACGTGTTCCAGGAGCACGACAGTCCCGACAAGCAATACGAGACCGCGGGTCTCGCCGCGTCGGACATCGCCCGCGTGGTGCAGACGCACTTCGTGAAGAAGACCCAGGCGCGGGTTTAAATTTCTTTCACCCTCCCCTTGAGGGAGGGTCGAACAAATTCGAGCGTAGCGAGAATTTTTCGGGGAGGGGTGCGCGAGCGAAGCGAGCGCCTGCGCCGGACCCCTCCCCGAAATTTGCTGCGCAAATTTCGACCCTCCCTCAAGGGGAGGGTAGCGCACCGTTCAGCCCCCATTCAGGCGGAACCAAATAGTTCCCTGCCGGTTCCTCCTATCGTAGATTTCCCGAGTCCCGGAGACCGTCACACATGTTCGACCTGATCAAGCGTTCCGCCCTCGCGCTCGCCCTTCTGTTCGCCGCCCCGATCGCCGCCGCGCAGGCGCAGAGCGATCCCGCGGTCGCCACCGTGCAGGGCTTCTACGACACGCTGCTGGCCTCGATGAAGGGCGGCAAGGCGCTCGGCGCCCAGGGCCGCTTCGCCAAGCTGAAGCCCACCATCGACCAGGACTTCGATTTCGCCACGATGATCAAATACGCCGTCGGTCCCGGCTGGGACACCGCGTCGCCGTCCGACCAGCAGGCCCTCAGCGACGCCTTCGAGCGCATGACGGTGGCGCAATATGCCGGCAATTTCTCGAGCTTCGGCGGCGAGAAATTCGTCGTCGATCCGAACGTCACGATGCGCGGCACCGACCACTACGTCACCAGCAAGCTGGTCACCTCGGACCAGTCGATCGCCTTCATCTACCGCCTGCGCCAGTTCGGCTCGAGCTGGAAGATCATCGACGTGCTGCTCGACGGCAACATCAGCCAGCTCAGCGTCTACCGTTCCGACTTCGCCGCCACGGTGAAGTCCGGCGGCGCATCGGCGCTGGTGACCAAGATCAACGCTTTGGCGGATAAGGCGCTGAAGGGCTGAGCAGCCATCCTTCGAGGCTCGCCTTCGGCTCGCACCTCAGGATGACGACCGAGATTTAACGGCACCACTCTCGTCATGCTGAGGCGCGAGCGTCAGCGAGCCTCGAAGCACGCATTGGCGGTCGTGCTAAGCCTTCGCAGGCGGCGGGCCCATCAGCGCGGGCAGGAAGAACAGCGTCGTCGCCAGTGTCCAGCCGAGCGAGATCATCAGCAGCTCGCCCATGCTCGCGGTGCCCGGATGGCTCGACAGCCACAGGCTGCCGAAGCCCGATGCGGTGGTTAGCGCGCTGAAGATCACCGCCCGCGTCAGGCTGGATTGCAGCAGCCGCGTCTGGCCGGCCCGCCACGCCATCACGAAATAGATGTTGAACGCCACGCCGATGCCGAACAGCAGCGGCAGCGCGATCACGTTGGCGAAGTTGAGCTGGAGCCCGATCGCCACAGCCGTCGCGATGGTCAGCAAGCCGGTCAGCACCAGCGGGATCACCGTCAGCATCACGTCGCGCCAGCGCCGCAGCACGAGCAGCAGCAGGATGGTGATCACGATGAACGACAAAACCCCCGCCTCGATGAACGCATCGACGATGGTGGTGCCGGATTCGCGGATCGAGATCGGCGCGCCGGTGGCGTTCGGCACCAGCTTCAGCACCGCCTTGCTGAACGCGTTCAGCGCGACATTGCTGCCGGTCGTGTCCTTCGGCGACACCTGGATGCGCGCCGTGCCGTCCTTGGCGACCCAGTCGGCGACCATGTCCGGCGGCATGCTCGCCACCGTGATCGGCGCCGCCTGCAGCGACGCGCTCATTTGGCCGAGCAGCGTCTGCAGCCCCGGCACCAGCGCCGCCGTCGCGCGCGCGCGCAAGTCCGGATTGCCGTCGGCGAGCTGCCGAAGCGTGGCGGCCAGCCGCGCCGCGTCCTTCTGTGCCGCGCTCGGTCCCGTGAGACCGACATTCCGCGTGGCGGCTTCGTCCAGCGCCGCCGCCGTGGCGCGCAGGCTGTCCACGATCTCCGCGTCGCTCGGCGCCGGCTTGACGCTGAATGGATTGATCGTCGTGTCGAGCAGCCCGTCGGCGTCGGAGATCAGCGCCAGCTTTTTCGGCTGATCGTCCGGGATGAACTCGTTGAGCGTGATCGCCTGGCCGACCTGCGGCAGCGCGCTCAGCTTCTGCGCCAGCGCCTCGGCGGCGGCGAGATTGGGCGCCAGCACATCGATCGTGTTCGGCGAGGTCTGCGGATCCTTCATCAGATCGAGGATGGTCGACACCGACTCCGTCTTGGCGCTGCGCAGGTCGAGCGGATTGAAATCGAACTTGACCAGGGTGGTCAGGAGCAGCGCCGCGGTGCCGAGCGCCAGCGCGCCGCCCATCACCTGCCGCCGGTGCGAGACCATCAACGCGTCGATGCGGGCGAAGAAGCGGTAGCCGACCTCGTCGGCCTCGCTGTACGGCTTGATCAGCATCAGCAGCGACGGCAGCAGCGTGATCGAGGTGACGAACGCCACGATCATGCCGATGCCGGCGACGAGGCCGAGCTCGGCGACGCCGACATATTCGGTCGGCAGGAAGGAGAAGAACCCCGCCGCCGTCGCCGCCGCGGCGAGCGCCAGCGGCGTGCCGACGCTGCGCCCGGCGCAGATCAGCGATTTCTTCAGATCATGGGTTACGAACCGCTCATGGCGGTAGCGCACGCAGAACTGGATACCGAAATCGACCCCCAGCCCGACGAACAGCGCGACGAATGCGATCGAGATGATGTTGAAGACATGTGCGACGTAAAGGCCGAGCGCCATGGTGATCGCCAGGCCGGCGAACAGCGTCACCAGGATGCACGCGATGATGCGGATCGAGCGCACCGCCAGCCACAGCGTCAGCAGCACCGCCGCCAGCATCGCCCCGCCCATCAGCCAGGCGCGGTCGGCCAGCGTCGCGAACTCCTCGTCCGACAGCGGCACCGGGCCGGTCAGCCGCACCCGCACGCCGTTCTCCGGCGTCAGATGCAGCGCCGCCGCCGCGGCGCGGATCGCATCGCTGGCGCTGGCGCCGGGCTCCAGCGCGCCGAAATCGAGCCGCGGCTGCACCTCGATGAAGCGCCGCGTCTCGCGCGGCGAAGGCGGCGCGCCGCTCACCAGCGCGCGCCACGAAAAGAACGGCTTGCCGCCATGCGCGACCTCGTCGAGCGCATCGCCCAGCGCATGGATCGGCGTCTGCAATTGCTCCAGCTTGGCGTCGCCATGTTCGACGCCGCGCATCGCGGTTTGCAGGCTCGTCATGATGCCGCGCAGCGACGGGTCGCCCGCCATCGGCCCCAGGAACGGCGCCGCCGCGATCATCTGCTGCGTGTTCGCCTTGACCTCGTCTTCCGTCAGGAACAGCAGCCCGTTCTTGTTGAAGAAGTCGCCGCCATCCGGCCGCCGCACGACGGAGAACACCTTGGTCTGCTTGCTCAGCGCATCGGCCAGCGCCGCGGTGCCCGCCTCCGCGAGTTCCGGCGTCTTGCCGTCGACCACGATCAGCGTGAGGTTGACCTGCTGCGGGAACAGCGAATCGAAGTGGATCTCGCGCTGGCGCCACTCGACCTTGGGCGAGATCAGCTTGGTGGAATCGGTGTCCATGTTGAAATGGGTGGCGGTGTAGGCGCCGCCCGCCACACCTGCCGCGACGAACAGCGCCGCCACGAAGGCCGGCGCGCGGCAGCACGCCGCGACAATGCTTTCCACAAGGGTCATGGGCGTCTTAAAGCAGGTTCGGTTTGGGTTTCAAAATACCATCCCACCCCTTCACCATGGCCGGGGGTCGATAGCGACAGCGTATCGACGCCCGGCCATGGTGAGTGAGGGGAGTGGATCAGCTAACGGGGCCCGCGCCTAAAAGTCGGGCAAACCCTGGACGTCGGGCTCGCCGTTGCGGATCTCGGCGTTGCGCGACTGGCGGTACAGGCTGCGCGTCGTGGCATAGAGGTCGATCGACGAACGCTGGATCTCGCGCAGCGCATCGACGCTTTCCGCCCGCGAATCGACCAGCGACAGCAAGCGCAGCGGCCAGGAGTAATAGTAGTTCTTGTGCCGCCACTGCACATAGCCGAGCGGGTTGAGATAGCCGTCCACCACGCTGCCTGCGATGTCGCGCGGCGTTGCCGGCCCGGTCAGCGGCAGCACCATGTAAGGCCCCTCGCCGACGCCGTAATAGCCCATGGTCTGGCCGAAATCCTCCTGGTGATAGGGCATCCCCCATCCCGTCGCGACGTCGAAGATGCCGCCGACGCCCAGCGTCGAATTCACCGCAAAGCGCCCGACCGCCTCGCCGCCGCGCTCGAAATGCATCTGCAGCACGTCATTGGCGAAGGTCACCGGCAAGTGCAGGTTGGTCAGGAAGTAGTGCAGATGCTCGCGAAGCGGCGCCGGCGTCACGCTCTTGTAGAAGGTCGCGGCGGGCAGGGCGACGCGGTCGTCGAGACTGTGGTTGAGGCCGAAGACCTGGCGGTTGAGCGGCTCGAACGGATCGTTCTGCTGGATCGATTCCGGCGAGGTCGAGCACGCCCCCAGCCAGGCACACAGCGCCGCAATCCCTCCAAGCCGGAAATACCGCAAACAACCCCCCACCGAACCCCAGCCTGGCGATCCCAATCCGCCGGCCATTTGACGGGAGCTTACAAGTAGATTTCGCGGGCCGTCCATGCCCTCTTTTTTCACCTCCCCATGCTGGGGCGGTGAAACGCGGTCGGCTTGCACCGTGCCGCAGGCGCCCTACACTCGCGTCCAGACCGCCGGACGCGGCGGCATCGGGAAGCGCACGGGCATGTTGAAGGGTATCGACCCGATCCTGGGTCCGGAGTTGCTCGCCGTCCTGCGCGCCATGGGCCATGGCGACGAGATCGTGGTGGCCGACGCCAACTTTCCCGCCGCCTCCGTCCACGCAAACGTGATCCGTGCCGACGGCATCGCCGCGCCGCGCATGGTGGGCGCCATCGCCGCGCTCCTGCCGCTCGACGATTTCGTCCCCGCTGCCGCGTTCCGCATGGCGGTGGTGGACCGGCCGGATGAAGTTCCCATCATCGTTGCCGACTTCGCCGCGGCGCTCGCCGGTGGCGGCTATATCGGCCCCATCGCGGCGCTCGAGCGCTTCGCGTTCTACGACCGCGCCCGCCAGGCCTGCGCCGTGATCGCCACCGGCGAGACGCGGCTCTACGGCAATCTGATCCTGAAAAAAGGCGTCATACGCTCGTGATGCGGATCGACGCGCACCAGCATTTCTGGCGCATGGCGCGCGGCGACTATGTTTGGCTGACCGCGCAGGATCATCCGAAGATCGCGCGCGATTTCCTCCCCGCCGATCTCGTCCCGCTGCTGGCCGCCGCGCGGATCGACCGGACGATCCTCGTCCAGGCCGCGCCGACGGATGCCGAAACGCAATTCCTGCTCGATCTCGCCGCGTCGACGCCGTTCGTCGCCGGCGTGGTCGGCTGGAGCGATTTCGACGCGCCCGACGCCGCGGCGCGCATCGCGCGGCTGTGCGCGAACCCGACACTCAAAGGCCTGCGCCCGATGGTGCAGGACATCGCGGACGACGAATGGCTGCTGCGCCCCGGCCTCGCCCGCGCCTTCGAGGCGATGCAGCGCGGCGGACTGCGTTTCGACGCGCTGGTCAAGCCGCGCCATCTGCCCGCGCTCGCCGAATTCCTCGACCGCTATCCAACGCTTTCCGTCGTCATCGACCACGCCGCCAAGCCCGACATCGCCCATGCCGGCCTCGATTTGTGGGCGAGCTACATGCGCCACATCGCCAAAAGTTCGAACGCTGTCTGCAAGCTCTCCGGCCTCGCCAGCGAAGCCGGTCCCGGCTGGTCGGCGGCGACGCTCAAATTGTATGTCGACGTCCTGCTCGAATCCTTCGGGCCTTCGCGCCTGATGTGGGGCAGCGACTGGCCGGTGCTCAACGAAGCCGGCGACTACGCGACGTGGCTCGCGGCGAGCGAGGTCTTGACCAAACATCTCTCCGCATCCGACCGCGCAGCCATCTTCGGCGGCACGGCCGCGAAATTCTACGGGATCGACGCATGACCCCATTCAACGGCCTCGGCCTGCATCTCGGCAATCTCTCGCGCCTCAGCCACGCCAAGACGCGTTCGATCTCTCCGGAGAATTTCACCGGCGAGAAGGGCAGGGGCGGCATGTCGACCGACGGCCCCGCGGCGCATGCCGCGCGCGGCCTCGGCCAGGGCTGGAAGATCTCGCCTTACATCATCATCGAGCCCGGCGAGACCCGCGAGCTCGCGAACATCGAAGGCGAGGGCGCGATCCAGCAGATCTGGATGACCATGGCCGGCGGCAAATGGCGCCATGCCATTCTGCGCGCCTGGTGGGACGATCAGGAACAGCCGTCCATCGAATCCCCGACCGGCGATTTCTTCTGCAATGGCTGGGAGCGTTTCGCGCAGGTCTCGGCGCTGCCCGTCTGCACCAATCCCGGCCGCGCCTTCAACTGCTATTGGGAGATGCCGTTCCGCAAGCGCGCCCGCTTCGCGATGACGAATTTGTCGGACGAAAAGCTCATCCTCTATTACCAGATCAACTACACGCTGACGCAGGTGCCGCCCGACTGCGCCTATTTCCACGCCCAGTTCCGCCGCACCAACCCGCTGCCCTACAAGGACGTCTACACCATCCTCGACGGCGTCAGCGGCCAAGGCCACTACGCCGGCACGTACATGGCCTGGGGCGTCAACAATGGCGGCTGGTGGGGCGAGGGCGAGATCAAATTCTACATGGACGGCGACACGGATTTCCCGACCATCTGCGGCACGGGCACCGAGGATTATTTCTGCGGCGCCTTCGATTTCGACATCGGCATCGTCGAGCGCGATCACAAGGGCGGCTCCGCCTATGTCGAGTTCACCACGCCCTATGCTGGCCTGCCGCAGGTGATCCGCCCCGACGGCGTCTACAAATCCCAGACCCGCTTCGGCATGTACCGCTTCCATGTCATGGACCCGGTGCGCTTCGAAAGCGACCTGAAGATCACCATCCAGGCGCTGGGCTGGCGCACCCACAAGGATCGCCAATATCTGCCGTTGCAGGACGACATCGCCTCGGTGGCTTATTGGTACCAGACGCTGCCCACCGCCCCGTTCCCCGAACTCCCCAACCGCGACACCCTGGAAGTGATCTGATTGATGACCGACACCGCACGCGATTCCTCCAAGCTCCCCGTCGTCACCCAGGCGGTCTACAGCACAGGCCAGTTCGTCGACAGCGTCAGCAACACCGCCATCGTCACCTTCCTGTTCTTCTACCTCACCGCGGTGTGCGGCCTGTCCGGCACGCTGACCGGTGCGTCGCTGTTCGTCGCGCTTCTGGTCGATGCTTTCGTCGATCCCTTCGTCGGCTCGCTGTCCGACAACACGACGTCGCGCTGGGGCCGCCGCCACCTCTACATGTTCGCGAGCTTCCCCTTGATGCTGATCGGTCTCGGCATGCTGTTCAGCGTGCCGCCCGGCCTGACGGGCCTGCCGCTCTTCGCCTATGTCACCGGCATGGCGCTGATCCTGCGCATCGGCCTCTCGGCTTACATCGTGCCCTACATCGCGCTCGGGGCCGAGCTGACCGACGATTACATCGTGCGCAGCCACGTCATTGCCTGGCGCTCCGCGCTCAGCGTGCCGTCGACCATCGCGCCCATCGTGCTCGGCTACGGCGTGTTCCTCAGCGCCAAGGGCGGCCTGCTCGATCGCACCGCCTATATCCCGCTGGGCTGGACCTGCGGCCTGCTGCTCTGCGCCTTTGGCGCGCTCGCCGCGTTCGGCACGCTGGGTTCCTTGAACCGGCTGCACCGCGCGGCGCCGAGCGGCGACCACCCCCTGCGCCGCATGGCGCGCGAACTGCCGGAGGTCTTCCGCAACCGCTCCTTCCTCATCCTGTTCACCACCGTCCTGATCTTCTTCATCGCGCAGGGCACCGCCGGCGCGCTCGGCACCCATGGCGGCAAATTCTTCTGGCTGCTGACGACGCCGCAGCTCCAGCTCCTCGGCATCACGAGCGCGCTCGGCCTCTTCATCGGCATTCCGATCGTTTGGGTGCTGGGCCCGCGCGTCGAGAAGAGGACCATGACGCTGTGGTCGCTGGCCTATATCTGCATCGCCCAAGCCGGCATGCCGCTGCTGCGCATCGCCGGCCTCATCCCGCAGCACGCCGTCGTGCCGGCGCTCGCGGTCAACAACCTGCTGGTTTATGGCGCGGTGACGGTGCTCGCCGTCGCGTTCCAGTCGATGATGGCCGACGCCGCCGACGAGCACGAGCTGCTGTTCGGCGCCCGCCGCGAGGGCCTCTATTTCTCCGGCATCACCTTCTCGACCAAGGCCGCGTCGGGCCTGGGCAGCCTGATCGCCGGCTTCGCGATGGACCTGATCCACTTTCCCTACGCCATCGCGGAGAAGGGCGGTGAGAGCCTGCATCTGGCGCCCGACGTGGTGCGCAATCTCGGCCTCGTCTACGGCGTCGCACCGGCCGCGATGACGCTGATCTGCATCGGCATCAACGCGATGTACCACATCGACCGCCACGCCCATGCCCGCATCCAGCACGCGCTCACCGAGCGCCGTGCTGCCGCCGCCTCGCAATCGCCGGAGACCGTCATATGACCATCCACAACCGCATCACGGAGATGCTGGGCTGCCGCTATCCCATCATGCAGGCACCGATGGGCTGGATTGCACGCGCGCAGCTCGCCAGCGCCGTGTGCAATGCCGGCGGCATGGGGATCATCGAGACCTCGTCCGGCGAGCTCGACGCGATCAAGGGCGAAATCCAGAAGATGAAGACGCTCACGGACCAGCCGTTCGGCGTCAACGTCGCGCTCGCCTTTGTGCGCGATCCGGGCATCGTCAATTTCATCATCGACCAGGGCGTGAAGTTCGTGACGACCTCGGCGGGCGATCCGCAGAAGATTGTCGGCCCGCTCAAAGAGGCGGGCCTCACCGTGTTCCACGTCGTGCCCTCGCTGAAGGCGGCGCAGCGCGCCGTCGAATGCGGCGTCGACGGCCTGGTGGTCGAAGGCGGCGAGGGCGGCGGCTTCAAGAATCCGAAAGAGGTCGCCAGCATGGTCCTCCTGCCGCTCGTCTGCGAGAAGGTGAGCGTCCCCGTCATCGCCGCCGGCGGCATGGTCGACGGCCGCACCATGGCGGCGGCGTTCATGCTCGGCGCCGAGGGCATCCAGATGGGCACCCGCATGGTGAGCAGCGCGGAATCGCCGGTGCACGCCAATTGGAAGAACGCGATCTTCGCCGCGGCGGAGACCGACACCGTCTTCCTCAACCGCTTCGGCCCGGGCCCCGCGCTGCGCGCGCTGCGCACGGAGAAGACCACGCGGATGGAGAAGGAGCCGCCGCCCAACGCCCTGGCCGAGTTCGGCCGCGCCACCGACCTCTATTTCGGCGGCGACATGGAGGCGAGCATTGCGCTGAGCGGCCAGGTCGCGGGCCGCATCGACGGTGTGAAGCCGGTGGCGCAGATCATCGCCGAGACGGTCGCCGAATTCGAAGCGGTGATCGCCAAGGCGGCGAAAATCTATGCCTGAGGTACGGCGGTGTCTGCCTGGTACCAGGACATCAATCGCACGCGGATCATCCAAAAGACCAGCATCGCGAGCGGCGTGAACGCCAGGATCAGCAGGATGTAGAGCATCTGCACGCCGAGAATTTGCGTGGGCAGCACCTTCTGCAACTGCGTCAGCGCCGATGCGAGGGCGAAGAAGAAGCCCAGGCACATGCGCCACAAATGCCGCGCGATCCGCTGGGCCCCGGCGATGCCGCGGCGCACCAGCACTTTCAGATCGAACGCCGCCGCCAGCGCCGCGAAGCCGCCGAGGAAGCCGTAGACGCCGGCGGAGTATCCCAGGAATTTTCCCGTCGGGCTGTTCGCCGCCGCGACACCCGAAAGCAGGATGCCCAGGGTGCACACCAACCCCGCGCCGAAAGCGAGCGTCTCCGGCAGGCCGATGGCGCCTTCCTTGCGCCGCACGGTCAGCCAGGCGGTGGCGACGAGATAGAACGTGAAGACGCTCGAGATGATCGTTCCCGGCTGGTGCAGGATCGAAAGATAGAGCGCGAACACCGCCATGGTCAGCATGGCGAGCGCGAACACCATGCCCGAGACGCGATGCACGCGCGCGCCCTTGCGCGCCGTCAGCGCCACGGCGCCGGACAGCGCGCCGATGCTTCCCGCGCCGATGTGGATGAAAAGGGGAAGATCGACGGTCATGCCGTCTCTCCCGTATGCCCGGGGAACAGTCGATTGCATATGCTCATCGCGCCCTCGCCATGCCGGTCATCGGCTTGTCCGCCCGCCTCGTCCTACCTAAGTTTATCGGGAGACGGCGGGTTGGTTTCAATTGACGCTAGGCATCAAAGTCATGACCGCAGGTAACAAATGCCCGAATTGACGGTCGCGGCCGGGCTGGCGCGGGGCCTGATCGAGGTCGCGGCGATGAAAGGCGCCAATGCGCAGGCGCTGGCGCTTCGGGCCGATATCGACCTCGCCGAGCTTGCCGACCAGGACAACCGAATTCCGCTTGCGAAGTACACTGCGCTCATGCGGGCGGCGAAACAGATGTGCAACGATCCCGCCTTCGGCCTCCATTTCGGCGAGTTGAACGACCTGGCCGAGGTCTCGATCGTCGGCCTCATCGGCAATGCCGCCGAGACGATGGGCGAGGCGATGATGCAGCTCAGCCGCTATGGCCGGCTGGTGATCGAATTCGACGGCGGATTCGACAGATTTCGCGCCGAAACGGTGAACGGCGAGCTGTGGACCGTCGACACGCGGGAAAATCCCAACGCGTTTTTCGAGCTCACGGAATCCACCATGGCGCGCACCGCGGTCGGCGTGCAGCGTCATGGCTGCGGCGACATGCTGAAAGAGATTCACGTCACCCATCCCGAGCCGTCTTATCGCTCCGAATACGACCGCATTTTTCAGTGCCCGGTCGTCTTCTCCGCGCGCTGGAATGCATTCCGGATCGATCCGCGCCTTCCCGCGCATCGCATCAATGCATACCCGCGCTACGTCTTCGGCATCCTGAGCCAGCGTGCCGACACACTGCTCAAAGAGCTCGAAAACTCCAAATCGATGCGCGGCCGGGTCGAGAGCCTGCTGATGCCGATCCTGCACAAGGGTGATATCGGCATGGACGCGATCGCCAACAGGCTCGCACTCAGCCGCCAGACGCTGTTCCGCAGGCTCAAGGCCGAAGGCACGACGTTCGAGAAGGTTCTGGATGAGCTGCGCCGTACGCTGGCGCTGTCCTATCTGGACGGCCGCAAGGTTTCGGTGAATGAGACCGCCTACCTGGTCGGCTTCTCCGATCCGGCCGCCTTCAGCCGCGCCTTCAAGCGCTGGACCGGTACGAGCCCGCGTGCCTTCCGCGCAGCTTGACGATCAAGCCGCCAGCACCCCCTCCGCATACACCCGCATCGCCCTGGCGAGATACTCCGCGAGCCCCGGCCGCACCGCGTCATAGGTGGCGTGAAACTCCGGATGGCTCACATACATCTCGCCCAGGCCGATATAGGCGGCGCGGTTCGGCTTCCACGCCTGGCACACCCAGGCATAGTGCCGTGCCGTCAGCGTCTGCACGCGCTCCGACTCGGGTGCCGCGCCCGCCGCCATCGCCGCGGCGAAGGCGAGGTTGATCGCGTCGTTCTCCGCCTTCTGCGCCGCGACGTCCTCCTTCGACATCCTGGCGAAATTGCGCTTCGACTCCGCGATCTTCTCGCGGCCGTGCTCGCCATAGGTGTCGGCGATCTCGCGCTCCCACTGCGCCTGCTTTTCGGGCGAAAAGCCCTGATACAAATCCTTGTCCGACATTGTCCGTTCTCCGTTGAGTTCGCCGATCGTGCGATCGATCGTCGCGATGAGACGGCCGAACCGGTCGCTTTCCGCTTCCAGCCTGCCGCGATGCGCCCTGAGGGCGGCAAGGCGGTCGAAGCCGGGATCGTCCAGCACCTTGCGGATCGCCTCCAGCGCAAGCCCCAGCTCGCGGTGGAACAGGATCTGCTGCAGCCGCAGCAGCTCCTCGCGCCCGTAATAGCGATACCCGTTCGCGCCGAGATGGGCGGGCTTCAGCAGGCCGATCTCGTCGTAATGGTGCAGCGTGCGGACCGAAACGCCCGACACCCGTGCCATCGCGCTGACCGTATACTGCTTCATCCCGACCACCTTTCGCGCCGCCCTTGTCGGGGCTCACGCCGCGTGAGGGTCAAGAGGTATCGCGAAAAAATCTTGCAGGAAACAAACAAGGCGCGGAACGTTCCCGCTCGGGGCCTCCTGAGGATCAGCCATGGTTAAGCGGACGAAACACAAAGCGGCGAAAAAACGGGCGGCGCCGGCGCACCACGCGCATCATGCCCAGCAAGGCCATGCCGCGCTCTCCCGCCGCCCGGTCTGGCAAGGCCATCTGCGCCTGTCGCTGGTGTCGTGCCCGATTGCGCTTTACGGCGCGACCTCGCGCGCCGGCGACGTGTCGTTCCACATGATCAATCCCAAGACCAACAACCGCATCCGCATGATCGCGACCGATCCCGACACCGGCCCGGTCGAGCGCGCCGACCTCGTCAAGGGCTATGAGATCGCGAAGGACAAATACGTCATCGTGACGAACGAGGAGATCGAATCCGTCCGGCTCGAGACCACCAAGACCATCGACATCGAGCGCTTCGTCGACGCCGACGACATCGACCGGCTCTATTGGAACGATCCCTATTTCCTGGTGCCCGACGGCAAGACCGGCGCCGAGGCCTACACCGTGATCCGCGACGCGCTGGAGGAGACCGGCCGCATCGCCATCGGCCGTGTCGTGATGCACACCCGCGAGCGCGTCGTCGCGCTCGAGCCGCGCGGCAAGGGCATCGTCGCCTACACGCTGCGCGCCGAGGACGAGGTGATCGATCCCAAGGAGGCGTTCGACGACATCCCCGCCACCCGCTCCGACAGGAAGATGGTCGAGATCGCGCGCAAGATCATCGAGCAGCAGGAGGGCGCCTTCGAGCCCGCGATGTTCGAGGACCGCTACGAGACCGCGCTCAAGGATCTGATCAAGCGCAAGCAGAAGGGCGAGAAGCCCATCAAGGCCGAGCCGGTGGACGACACCAACGTGATCGACCTGATGGAAGCCTTGAAGAAGAGTCTGAAACACAAGGGCGGCGCGGCGCACCGCGAACCGGCGAACAGCAACGCCAAGCCGAAGAAGAAAGCGCACCGATAACCTCTCCCGCGAGCGGGAGAGGGACGCAAAATCTTAGGTTTGCGAAGCCCTTCGCGAAGCAAGCCTTAGATTTTGCTGGGTGAGGGGTACTGGCATGGAGCGTCGACTCCCCCTCACCTGGCTTTCGCTGCGCTCAAGCCGTCCTCTCCCGCTTCGCGGGCGAGGATAGGAGTTTCATCGCGGGCCCCAGCGCCTTGGCGCTCTTCGCCAGCCCCGCCCACGCATCGGCCTTCTTCAGCAGCGCCGCGCTTGTCGCGATCGTGAACCTCGCGGGGTCGAGCCCCGCCTTCACCTGGCTCCACGCAACCGGTACCGCGATCGGCGCGCCGGGCCGCGACCGCGGGCTCCACGGCGCTACGCCCGTCGAGGTGCGGTCGTTGCGCAGATAGTCCACGAAAATCTTCCCCGTCCGCGCCTTCTTGGCGATGGTCGTGGTGTAGCGCTCCGGCTGATCCTCTTCCAATTGCGCCGCGACCGCTTTGGCGAAGGCCTTCACCTCCGCCCAGCTCGAGCCCTTTTTGATCGCGACCACGACATGCAACCCCTTGCCGCCCGTCGTCTTCACGAACGGCGTGAAGCCGAGCTTCGTCAGCCGCCGCCGCAATTCCTGCGCCCCCTCGATCACGCGCGAAAACGGCACGTCCGGTGCCGGATCGAGGTCGAGGATAATCCTCTCGGGCGAATCCGGATCGTTCTTCGCCGAGCCCCAGGGGTGGATCTCCGTCACCGCCTGCTGCGCCAGCGCCACCAGCGCCTGTGCGCTGTCGATGCCGAGAAACGCCTCCTTCTCGCCGCTCACCTTCAGCGCCAGCATCGGCACCTGGGTGCCCAACAGCTTGTGGCGCTGATAGAAGGTCTCACCTTCGATCCCGTCTGGCGTGCGCACGATGGAGATCGGCCGCGCTTCGACATGCGGCAGCATGCGCGCCGCCGCCGCCGCCATGTAGCGCGCCAGATCCAGCTTCGTCACCGCCGCGCCGCTCTTCGATTTCGGCCACAGCACCTTGTCCGGGTGGCTGATGCGGATGCCCAGCACCGTGTCGCCGCCCTTCGCCGCCGCTTTCGAGACCTTCGCCGCCATCGCCTGCTTCTCCTTCACCGGCGCATCCGCCGGCACTTCGGGCACCACCGACTCTGCCGGCTTGTCGGCGCGCAAGCCCTTGAACGCCGCCTGACGGAACAGCCCGTCCGCCGTCACATTCTCATATTCGATCTCGGCGACCAGCTTCGGCTCGACCCAGTTGAGATCGGCGGCGCGCGGCGGCGGATTGGCGAAAGCCGGCGCCTTGCGCGCCAGCGGCTTCAGCTTCTTGAGCAGATCCGCCGCGACTGCGCCGGTGTAACCCGTGCCCACGCGCCCCATATAGACGAGCTTGCCGTTCTGGTGCGTGCCGACCAGCAGCGAGCGCATCTTGCCCGCATCGCCGCGCCAGCCGCCGATCACCACCTCCTGCCCGCCGCGGCATTTGGATTTCGTCCAGCTGTCCGTGCGTCCCGACACATAGGGCGCATCGAGCTTCTTGGAGATGATCCCTTCCATGTCCATCTTGCACGCCGCTTCGAGCATCGCGTCGCCATGGCTCGTGAAATGCGGCACGAAGCGCAGCCGCTTGCTGCGCACCGGCTTCAAAATCTCTTCGAGCAAGTCCTTGCGCGCCGACAGTGGCAGCTTGCGCAAGTCCCGCCCGCCCGCGAACAGCGCATCGAACAGGAAGAACACCAGATCGCCGGTCTTGCCCTCCGACAGCGCCAGCTGCAGGGCGCCGAAATCGGCCGCGCCCTCTCTGTTCAGCGCGCAGATTTCGCCATCGAGCACGCAGTCGGGCAGGGCGCCGCCATCCTTCGCGATCTCCGGAAACTTGTCCGTCCAGTCGAGCCCCTTGCGGGTGCGCAGCATCGCGCGGCCCTTGGCCACCCGCATCTGCATGCGATAGCCGTCAAACTTGACCTCGTGCACCCAGCCCGGCGTGTTGGGCGGTGTCGCCAGCAGCCGTGCCAGCTGCGGCGCGACGAAATCCGGCATCGCCGTCACGCGCGGCGCGGCGTTTTCGCGGTCACGCGAGTCTTTTTTTTAGCGGCTTTCTTCGCTGGCGCTTTCTTCAGCGCCGCGACGTTCTCATCGACCGAGCGGTTGCTGTTCCACACCTTGGTGGACTTGGCCTCGATCTCCTCCAGCGTTCGCCCGGTCTTCACCGAAGTGACCGCCTTGGTCAGCGCATCGCCCGCCTTGCCGCGCTTGGCTTCGTCGTCGACTTCCTTGATCAGCAACCAGTTGTGCCGGACCTTGCGCCCGAGACGCTTTTCGTCGTCGCGCATGCGCACCAGCGCCCATTTGCCCTGCATGCGCTCGCCGTTCATCACGAATTTCAGGTGCCCCTTGGCCAACTCGCTTTCCGGATCGTCGCCTTGCGGCGCCCAGGTCCCGCGATCCCACAGCTGCACCGTGCCGCCGCCATATTGGCCGTGCGGGATCGTGCCCTCGAACGTGCCGTATTCGATCGGATGATCCTCGACCTCGACCGCCAGCCGCTTCACCGCGGGATCGAGCGACGGCGTCTTGGTCACCGCCCAGGATTTGTAGACGCCATCGAGTTCGAGCCGCAGGTCGTAATGCAGCCGCGTCGCCGCATGGCGCTGGATCACGAAGCGATGCTTGTTGCTCTTCTCCACGCGCCCCTTGGGCTCGCGCGTGAGCTTGAAGTCGCGCTTGGCGTGATAGGTGGAAAGACCGGCCATGCGTTGGAAACTGCCTTGATGGCGACTCGGTTCCCGGTGCGTGCTTCGAGGCTCGCCTTCGGCTCGCACCTCAGCATGACGAGAGGGGGTATCTCCGCTCTCGTCATGCTGAGGTGCGAGCGTAGCGAGCCTCGAAGCACGCACAACGTCTCAACCCTGCCGCGTATTGCTCCAGATCACCTGGCACAACCCGACGACCGCAAAGATCGCGCCGTACAACACCCAGTGCTTGTCGCCCACCATGAACGACCGGTCGTTCGGCCCGGTGAGATGCAGCCCCTGCGCCGCCCAGAAGGACCCGCCCAGCAGCATCAGCACGCCGAGCAGGCTGCTGACGATCCGCATCACCACGTTGAAAATGCTCCGCATGCCCCACCCCTGTCTTGTTATGAGCGGGAGCTTACGCCTTTTTGATCCGCGCGTCGCGCAGCGCGGTGCGGCGCACCTTGCCGGCGTCGTCGCGCACATTCTCCTCGACCAGCTCGAAGGTGCGCGGCCGCTTGTAGACCACCAGCCGTTCCGCCAGGTGGCGCTGTAAATCTTCCAGGTCGAGCCCCGGCCGCGGCTGCACGATCGCATGCACCTGGTTGCCCAATTCGTCATGCGGCAAGCCGATCACCGCGCTCGACGCGACCAGCGGATGCTCGTCGAGCGCCGCCTCGATCTCCGCCGGATAGACGTTCGCGCCGCCGACCAGGATCATGTCGGTGCGCCGGTCGGCGAGATACAGATACCCCTCTTCGTCGAAGGAGCCGATGTCGCCGAGGCTCTCCCAGCCGCCCGGCAGCGCCCGCGCCTCCGCGCCGATATAGCGATAGCTCGGCGGCAGCGCCGGATCGCGCAGCATGTAGATTTCGCCGACCTCGCCCGCCGGCAATTCCCTGCCGTCGGAGGAGAACGCCGCCATCCGCCCGCCGCCCATCACGCGCCCGACCGAGCCGCGATGTGCCAGCCATTCCGTGCCGGTGATCACCGTCACCGCTTGCGCCTCGGTGCCGGCATAAAGCTCCATGATCGTCTCGCCGCCGAGCCATTCGATCCACTGTTCCTTGAGCTGCGGCGGGCACGGCGCCGCGAGATGCCACACGGTCTTGAGCGACGAGACGTCGAACTGTTCGCGGTTGGGCAGCCGCCAGATGCGGCTCATCATCGTCGGCACGAGATAGACCCAATCGGCCTTATAGGTCTCGATGTCGCGCAGCGTCGCCTCGGCGTCGAAGCGAGGCATCACGATCACATGCGCCCCGGCGTTGAGCGCCCCGAACACGCAGCCGAACGGCCCGTTGTGGTAGAGCGGCCCCGGCATCAGCACCGTCGAATCCGGCGTGTAGCGCCACAGCGGCGTCTCCATCCCGCCTTTCACCGTCACGCCGCGCGAGCCCGATACGATCAGCTTGGGCCGCCCGGTCGAACCGCCCGAGGTCGGCGCCTTGTAGGAGGGCGCGATCGCTTCGGGCAGGTCGCTGTCGTCCGCCGATGCGTCGTACAATTCCTGCGCCGACACCACGGGCCGCGGCGACTGCATCGGCGTGTCGCTCACCACGATGGGCGGGTTGGCGAGCTCGACGATCGCCGCCAATTCCTGCGGCGGCAGCTTGGACGACACCGGCTGCGGCACCGCGCCGATCTTCCACACCGCGTAGCAGGTCTCGACGAAGCCGACGCCGTTGGGCAGCGCGATGGTGACGAAATCGCCCAGCTTCACGCCCTTGGCCAGAAGGCCGCGCGCCATCCGGTTGGTCCGCTTGTGCAGCTCGGCCCAATTGCGTGTCACGCCCTGCGATGTGATTGCCGGCGCCCGCGGCTTCTGCGCGGCGATCTCGGCCATCCGGGTGCCGATGGCGATGTATTCGACCGGTGCTTCGCCTGCTGCCGACATGAAACGCGTTCCTCGGATTTCGATGGTCTTTGTGGCCATCGTTACGAGGCGCCGCACCCGAGTCAAACCCGCTGCGGCAATCGCTGCTAGCGGAACAAGCCGCTGGTGCTGAGCCCGTCGAAGATGAACTGCATCGCCAGCGCCGCCAGCAGCACGCCGGAGACGCGCGCAATCACCGCGGTTCCGGTCTTGCGCAACAGCCGCATCAAAGGTTCCGACAGCAGCATCGACGCCAGCACGATCAGCATGATCGCGCCCAGCGCCGCCAGCACCATCGCCATGTCGAGCGGCCCTTGGGCCCGGCTCATCAAGAGCACCACCGCCGTCATGCTGCCCGGCCCGGCGGTCAGCGGGATTGCCAGCGGGAACACCGCGATGTCGGTCTGGTGGTTCTGCGCCTCGCTCTCCTCGGCCCCGGTGATCGACGAAATCGCGGAATGCTTTGCCAGGAGCAGGTCGGCCGCCACCATCAGCAGCAGCACGCCGCCCGCGGTGCGGAACGCCGGCAGCCCCACCCCGATCAATCCCAGAAGCTGAATCCCGCCCATCGCGAAGGCGAGCAGCACCACCGTCGCCACCGCCGCCGCCGTGAAGGCGATCAGCCGCCGGTGCGCCGGCGTCACGCCCGCGGTCAGCGCCAGGAACATCGACGCCACCTCGATCGGCCCGATGGCGACGAACAAGGTGGTGAAGGCGGTGGCGAAGATCTGGAGCATGGATGCTGTATGCCGCGCCGGCCCGCAACAGTAAACCGCGCCGCTCACATCACCACCCTCACCATGGCCGGGCTTGACCCGGCCACCCATTCCTCCGCCCACACTGCAAGATTCATTGGCGCGCAGACGCGCGCCGCTGGATGGCCGGCTTAAGGCCGGCCATGGTGAATTGGGGTATAGGTAAGTTTCATCTCACCCCTGCAAAAACGCGATCATTGCCGGCAACGCGGCGTGGTCCTGGATCAGGGATTGTTCACCGGGCAAACCGAAAACGCCGCATCGAATAGCGCCGCAAGGCGCTTTGGATCCGGTGCCTGGAGATCGTGCGTCGACGTATCACCGAACGTATCTCCGTCCACGGCCAGATATTGCAAGCCTGCATTGGCGATGGCGCCGATCTGCGAGGTCACCGGTGGCGGCACCGCCTTCTGCAGGTTCGAGAACAGCCCGACCGCGCCCGCCGCGCCGGCGGTGATCAGGGTCGTGTCGTTGCCGTTGGAATGGGCCAGCGTCGCGATCGCCGCGGCAGTTCCGGCAACGGCGATGATTTCCTCGATGCCGTAATTCTCGAGCTTGTCGATGGCGTTGCGGTTCAGCGAGCGGTAGGTGCACAGGTTGATCGCCGCCGCGATCACCTTGAGCGAGCACCGGCTCACGCGAAGCGGGCTGTAGTCTGTTGGCTTGTCGTCGAGTGCCAGCGAAACCGCAAAGCTCGCGCCGGTGCTGGGCGTCGTCTTGCCGCCGCCGGTATCCGGGTCATTGCCGCCGTTGTTGCCGCCATTGCCGCCACCACCGCTGCCCTGGCTGGAGGCCTGATATTTGCTGATCGTGCTGCTATCGGCCTGCATTCCGTGAGACGCGCCGCCGCCGCCCGGGTTACCGCCGCCTGGGTTGTTGTTGCCGCCCGGGTTGTTGCCGCCGCCCGGGTTGGAAGGCTTGTCCTTGCTGCCATCGCCGATGCTAAGCACATACGGGCTGAGCCCGCTGCTGGTCTTGCACATGTCGCGAACGAAGTCGTCGTGATTGAGATCGTTGTCCTGGAAGACTTCACCGACGGATTCGCCGAACGAGCCTCTGTAACCCGGAATATCTCCGGGCTTGCTTGCAATCGACGTCGTGCAGCCCGCCAGGCCAAGCGCCAGAATGCCGGACACGATGGTCCCGACGAAAATTCTCATCTTTGCCCCCAAGTAAAGGATCGTTCAAAATCGGTATTCAGCGTGGAAAAATATGCGCTGGAAAAATTATGCCCTTAAGGAGCAGCGGTTCGGCAAGCTGTTATTTGCCGAACCGACATATGCGAATGGGTTTTCCTGGGGATATCTCGCGCGCGCGGCGCTGCTTTCCTAACCCTTCAAGAATTCGATCATCGCCGGCAGCGCGGCGCGGTCCTGCAGCATGAACATGTGGCCGCCGTCGAAGAAGCGCAATTGCGCGCCTTTGATCCGCGCCGCCATCTTCTCCTGCGTCGCGGGCAGGGCGATGCCGTCGAAGCGGCCCGCGGCCAGCATCACCGGGCAGTCGATCTGCGGCAGCCGGTCGTAGGTGTCGTGATGCGAGCGGGCCTCGAGCTGGCGGTGATAGCCCGTCGCCCGGCCCGGCTCGTCCGCATACGGATCGTTCGCCGCGAAGGCGACGAACTGCTCGTACTGCTCGGGATTGGCCGCTTGCCATGCCGTATCGCGCCGCGTGTCGTTGATGGGGATCATGTGCCGCGCCCGCTCCTCGCGCCCCATATGCTCGATGGCGTGGAACGGATAGGAGGCGCCGCCCGCTCCGCCCGGCGAGGTGCAGCCCAGCACCAGACGCTCGACGCGGCTGGGATGCCGCAGCACCAGTTCCTGCGCCACCATCCCGCCGAACGACACGCCGATCACCCGCGCGCTGTTCCAGCCCGCGAAATCCATCAGCCGCGCCGCGTCGTCGGCGTAGTCCGCCATCGTGTAGGGCACATCCGGCTTGGAGGTCTGGCCCAGCCCGCGCTGGTCGTAGCTCAGCGTGTCGAAATGCCTGACGAACGGTCCGTCCATCTGGTTCGGCCGCATGCGCAGGTCGCCCCCCGATCCCGAGATGAACAGCAGCGGCGGCCCCGAGCCCGCGCGCTCGTAATAGACATCGAGGTCCCCGATCTTCGCGAAACTCATGGCGGCATCCGATTGCGTTGTTGCCGCCAATCTACACGAACCGGCAAAACACGCGACCGCGCAACCATGCTCCCGTCCAGCCGTTAGCGGATCGGACGATATCGGCTGCCCCATGTTGAAAACGACACGCTACGCCCTGGCTCTGGCCGCTCTGCTCGGCTTCGGCGGCGCCGCGCAGGCCGCTCCGGCGCTCGCTTCGCTCCCGGCAGGTTTCCAGGGCAACGCCGTGTTCCTCAAAGTCCGCCTCAACGGCGCCAGCCCGGTGTGGATGTTGTTCGATCCGAATGCACCCGAGTCCAGCATCACCGCCGCGCAGTTCGACACCGACGCGCGCAGCGCCGCCCGCATCGCGGCGCGCATGACCGTGACCGCCGGCGCCGCCCGCCAGGATGGCGTGTTCTTCGATCTCGTCGCCGCCGTTCCGGTCACCGCGCCCGACGGCAAGCCCGTCGCCGGACGTCTCGGCCGCAACTGGCTCGGCGACCGCGCGCTGATCCTCGTCGCCCGCCGGCACGAGGTGCTGCTGGCGCCGCCGATCGACACCGGCGCGCCGCCGCCCATCGTCGCCGCGTCCTACACCGTGCCCGCCGCGCGCTGACAACGAGTCATTCATTTACAGCCGACATCGGCGTTTCTGCCCCATTCCGCCACAATCGCAGCGCAGCGTTTCTTCCGTCCTTGGGAGGGATTTGCCATGGCCATGACCGCCGAAGCCGCCGACGGCGAGATGCTGTCGGAAATGAACACCACGCCGCTGATCGATGTGATGCTGGTGCTGCTCGTGCTCCTGATCATCACGCTGCCGCTGCAGACACACGCCGTGACCATCGACATGCCGCGCGGCCAGCCCTCGGGCCCGCCGCCGGCCGTCGTGATGCTGGAGGTCGATTTCGACGGCACCGCGATCTGGAACGGCTGGCGCGTCAGCCATGCCGTGCTCGAGCAGCGCCTGGTCGACGCCGCGCACGCCGATCCGCAGCCCGAGATCCACATGATGGCCAACCGCCTCGCCCGCTACGGCGCCGTCGCGCAGGTCATGGCCGACGCCCAGCGCCTCGGCCTCCGGAAGATCGGCCTGGTCGATACCCAGCCCTACTGAGCCGCCGCCGGCGCTATTGACTGACTAGCCGCTCTCTTATAGAACGGCGACATGGCCAGGCCCCGTAGCGACGACAAGCGCAGCGCGATTCTCGCGGCGGCGACCCGTATCGTCGCCGCCGAGGGGCTCGGCGCCGCCACGGCGGCGATCGCCAAGGCGGCCGGCGTCTCCAACGGCTCGCTTTTCACCTATTTCGAGACCAAGACGGAGCTGTTCAACCATCTCTACGTCGAACTCAAGACGGAGATGGCGTCGGCGGCGCTGGACGGGCTGCCGCTCAAGGGCGACATCCGCAAGCAGTCGCTCCACATGTGGGCGTGCTGGCTGCACTGGGCGACGACGTACCCGGAGAAGCGCCGGGCGCTGGTGCATCTGGGCGTCTATGACGCCATCACGCCGCAGAGCCTCGAAGCCGGCCATCGGGCGATGGCCGGCGTCGCCAGGCTCCTGGAGCGCAGCCGCGAAAACGGCCCGATGCGCGGCGTGCCGCTGAGCTTCGTCGTCGCGCTGATGAACGCGATGGCGGACGCGACGATGGATTTCATGATCCGCGATCCTGCCAATGCGCAGAAGCACAGCAAGGCCGGGTTCGAGGCGCTGTGGCGCGTCATCGCCTGATTTTTTGCCCGATAGACGACTGACTGGACAGACAATAAAGGATTCCGACATGCCGAACACCGACCTGCGGACCCCGCGCAACGCCTACATCGTCACCGGCCCGACCTCCGGCATCGGCCGCGTCGCCGCGCTGTTGCTGGCCGGGCAGGGCACCGTCGTTCTGGTCGGCCGCGACCGCGCCAAGCTGGACGCGATGCAGGCGCAGATCGCACGCCAGGGCCAGCAGGCCGTCTCAATCGTGTGCGACCTCTCGGACGTCACGAGCGCCCGGCGCGCCGCTGCGCAAATCATCGCGCTCGATCTTCCCATTGCCGGCCTGCTCAACAATGCCGGCATGCGCGAGGAACGCCCAACCAAGAGCGCGCAAGGCTGGGACATGAGCTTCGCCACCAATCATCTGGGCCCCTTCGTGCTGACCAAGGCGCTCATCCCCCATCTGCGCGATGGCACCAGCATTTTGTTCGTCGCCTCCGCCGTGGAGGACCCTGAGCGGACCATGGCCAGGCGGGCCGGCTTCCGCGGCGGCCGCTACATCTCCGCCGAAGCGAGCGCGCGCGGCGAGTGGAAGCCGGGCGGCTCGACGCGGCCGGGCTTCGACTCCTATGCCACGACCAAGCAATGCACCCTGGCCGCGGCGCTGCAGTTCGCACGCGAGAATCCGCGCTTGCGCATCAACGCGGTCGAGCCCGGCCTGACGCCGGCGACCGGTCTTGGACGCGACGCCAGCGGCTTCGTGCGCTTCGCGGCGCATTACATCCTGCCGCTGCTCGTCCCCTTCGTGCGCGTCATGAGCACGCCGCGCCGCGCCGGGCGGCTGCTCGCGACGCTCCTGCACGATCCGTCCGGCACCGGCGTCTACTACGACCAGGACGGCAAGCCGATGCCCGGCTCCGCACAGGTTCGCGATCCGAACTTCACCGCCCGCGTCGCCGCCGAGACGCGCGCCTTGCTGGCGACCGTGCCATGAAGCGCATCCAATACCACCGCTATGGCGGCCTCGATGAGATGCGCCTGGAGGACGTCCCGCTACCGCAGCCCGGGCGCGGCCAGGTCCGCGTGCGGATCGCGGCCGCGTCGACCAACCCGGCGGACGGCAAAATCCGCGCCGGCATGCTGCGGCTGGTATCGGGTGCGCGCTTCCCGCGCGGCCTCGGCCACGATTTCGCCGGCACGGTCGATGCGGTCGGCGAAGGCGCCACGCGGCACAAGATCGGTGACGCGGTCTACGGCATCAGCGGCATCCGCAACGCCGGGGCCTTCGCCGAATATCTCGTGATCGCGGAAAAGGAGGTTTACGCCAAGCCGCCCTCGGTCTCGTTCGAGTGCGCTGCGGCGCTGCCGATGGCCAGCGTGACGGCGTGGTCCGCGGTGGCCGACCGCGCCAAGCTCAAGGCCGGCCAGACGGCCTTCATCACCGGATGCCTCGGCGGCCTCGGACGCGCCGCGGTGCAGCTCGCGCTGGCGCGCGGCGCCACGGTTGCCGGCAATTGCAGCGCCTCGGGGCGCGAGGAAGCGCTGGCGCTCGGCGTCGGCGAAGTCGCCGATTACCGCGCCTTCGATCCCGCCGCCTGGCGCGGCCGTTTCGACCTGGTGTTCGATACCGCCGGCGCATTGTCGCTGCGCCAAAGCCGCGCGATGCTGCGGCCCGGCGGCGTCGCGGTGCATGCCGTGTTCACGCCGCGCAAGATCCTCGCCAGCCTGTTCTCGCCGCGCCACGCCATCGCGTCCGGAAATCCGAACCCCGGCCGCATGGCCGGCATCGGCGCCGCGGCGGAGCAGGGCAAGCTGGTTCCGAAGATCGGGCGTATCGTGCCGCTGTCGCAAGCGATCGCGGCGATCGCCGAGCAGGAAACCGCCGGTATCCCGAAGGGGAAACTGGTGATCGTCACCGAACCGCCAAAGGAAACGCCATGACCGCCCCGCAAAACCGTTCCGCCCTCGTCACCGGCGCCTCGTCCGGCATCGGCCTGGCCTATGCCCGGCGGCTCGCCGCCGCCGGCTACGATCTCATCGCTGTGGGCCGCCGCCGCGACCGGCTGGACGCGCTCGCCGCTGAATTTCCCGCTGCCCGCATCCGCGCCGTCGCTGCCGACCTCGGCACCGATGCCGGCGTCGACGCCGTTGCCAAAGTGTGCGCCGACGCCGATCTCGCCATGCTCGTCAACAATGCCGGCGTCGCGCATTACATGCCGTTCACCGATCTGCCCGCGGCCAAGGCAACAGAGCTGCTGCACGTGAAGGTCGTCGCGCCGACGCTGCTCGCGCATGCCGTGGCTCCCGGCATGGTGGCGCGGGGCGGCGGCACCATCGTCAACGTCTCGGGCATGCTGGCGTTCAGCGGCCCGATGCCGGGCGACAAGCTGCCGCTGCGCCGCGCCGTCTACACCGCCACGCTCGCCCACATCGTCGCGCTGTCGCAGGCGCTGCACGAGGAGCTGAAATCCCAGAACATCCGCGTCCAGGCCCTGTGCCCCGGTGTCGTCGCGACCGAATTCCACGAGCGCCAGGGCCTCGATCTCAGCAAAGTACCGCGCATGTCGGCGGACGACGTCGTGACCGCGAGCCTGCGCGGCCTCGAGCTCGGCGAGGTGGTTTGCGCCCCCGGCGTCGAACGTGCCGATCTGCTCGACGCGGTGTTCAATGCCGACCGCGAGGCCTTCGCCGCGCAGTCGCCGCAGCTTGCCGAACGCTACCGGTCGGGCCGCAGCACGGTGAGCTGACGCGGCCCGGCATGCGCCGCGGCGTGCGCCACGGCCGCGTTGGCGTCGTCGAGGCCGAACTCGCTGAGCTCGAATTGGCGCAGGTCGATCAGTCCGGCCCGCACCATCTGCACCATGCGCGGGATCGCCTCGCGCCGGTACATCCACACGCCGCGCAGCGTGACCTCGTTATGCATCAGCCAGTTATAGTTGATCCCCAGATCGCCCTCGGCGCCGCGCAAGCCGCCCATCAGGATCGCCCGCCCGCCCAGGCGCAGCGACAGCACGGCGGCGCGCACCTGCGCCGCGCTCGCCTCGCGCGGCAGGAAGTCGAGCACGAAATCGACCGGCCCGCCCGCCGCGTCCACGATGCGGCGGCGGTCTTCGTCTTCGTTGCCGCTCAGCTGCGCCGTCGTCACGCGCGCGCCGAAGCGGCGCGTCAAATCCGCGAGCGTGCCGGCGTTGCGTCCCGTCGCCACCACGCGGCCCGCGCCCATCGCCACCGCGACCGCGACACCCGCGCCGCCGAAACCGCCCGTCGCGCCGCTCACCACGATGGTCTCGCCGGCCTTGAGATCGCCCGCGATCAGTCCACCGAACGGCACCAGCAAGCGCCCGAGCGCCGTCCACCGCCCCGCATCCTTCGCGTCGATCGCGCCGATCGGCGTCACGTTCTCCGTCGGCACCAGCACCTGCTCGGCGAAGGCGCCATGATGATAGTGCCGGTGCAATGACAGCGACGCCGGTGTCCGGTAGGTCCAGCCGAGCAGGATCTGCTCGGGGCTGAGCACGTCGTCGCGCGAGCGGATCGTCGAATCGACATAGACCCAGTCGCCGGTTTTCAGCCGCGTCGAATCCGGCCCCGTCTTGCGGATCCGCCCGATGCCGCCCGGCCCCGGCACGACCGGCAGCTCCAGCGCATATTTGCGCGCCCCCGAAAGCACGCCATCGGTATAGCCGGCGACGCCCGCCGCCACGACGTCGACGACGACCTCACCGGTGCCGAGCACCGGATCGGGCAGCGTCTGAATCGCAAGCGGCGTGCCGAACGCGTTGAGCACTGCGGCTTTCATGGGAACCTCCGGAATGGCTGACGGAGGCCATTCTAGACCCTATTTCGCCCGCGGCGCGGTGATTTGCGCCCGGCCATAGGACCCGTGCAGCACGCCGTCGCGCGCGAAATCGCGCATCATCGCGAAATAGCCGGCGGAGAACCGCGTCGACACGCGCTCGCCCTTGGCGTCCAGCACATACTCCGTCATCCCGTGCTCGGCGCCGGGGTTGAGCGCCAGCGTGAAATCCTTGCCGGCATCGATCAGCGTCCGGATGCGCCGCGAGGTTTCCGCGCTCGGCGCCTCCAGATCGTCGCTGCCCAGGATCCACAGCTGCGGCGTGGTGCTCGCCTCGAGCGTCGGCATCGGCTCGTAGCGCATCGGCGTGTGCCAGTCATGCGCCGCCGCGAAATCCTTCAACTGCTTTTCATCGAGCGGCAGCAGGAAATAGGTGAAGTTGCCGTGCACGTCCTTGAACCAGGGCTCGTCCCGGTACTTCGCGCGCACCGCATCGAACGCCGCATAGGCGTCGTCCCGGATCGCCTGCGCTGAGATCGCTTCCTCGACGAGCGTCGCGGCCGCATGCTCGATCTCCAGCGCCTTGGCGATCTCGGCCTCGGAATGGCCTTTGAGCTTCATCTCCAGCGCCACCTCCTGCGCGTCTTCTTCGAGCACCGTCACCGCCAGCCCGAAGCTCACGATCGCGAAGTCCACCGGTGCCCGGTTCGCCGCCAGCGGCACGATCCAGCCGCCCTGGCTGCCGCCCTGATAGCCGACGCGTCCGGCGCGCGCGCCCGCGAGACGCCGCGCCTGCCGCATCGCGGCCACCGCGTCGTCCGCCAGCACGTCGAAGTCCTGCGTATATTTTCCCTGCGAGGCGCCGGTGCCGCGCTTGTCATAGACGAACGCGCCCACGCCCTCCGCTGGCAGCATGCGCTGCATCGCATAGGTCTGGATCGCCGAACTGTCTTCCGAGCCATGCACAAGCACCATCACCGGCACGGCGCCAGCGCCCTTGGGCAGCACCAGCCGTCCCGCCAGCGTCACGCCATCGCGCCCTGTGAAGGTCGTATCGGTCACATCGAAGTCGATGCGCCGCGCCGTCCGGCCGTCGAACGTCACCGTCCCTTCCGCGCAATCGCCCAAGGTCACCCGATGCCCGTCCGGCCGATCCGTCCAGCCCAGCGTGCTGCTCCAGCCGCCGGCCGGCGCGGGATGCAGCGTACCCACGGTTCCGTCGAACATCCGCCAGCGCAGCGTGTCGCCGTCGCCGGGCGCGACATCGACCACGTCGCCATTGCCGAACCGGTACGCCCCCGTATGGCAATCCGCCCGCGCCACGTTCGCCGAAACCAAAAGCACCGCCACCGCGGCCCAAATCGCGCGCATCTAAAGCCTCCCTGTGTTGCAGGCTTGGATGCGCCGGGTGCGCCGGCGGATGCACGGCCCGGCGCGAAATCTGCTATGGTGGTGACGGACCAGGGGGCTCCGGAATGATCCGTATCGCATGCGTCTTTGCCGTCCTGTTCGCCGCCACGCCCTGCGCCGCCGCGGAGTTCGCGCCGATGCAGCTCCCGCCGGCCACCTGTCCGCAGCCGAATTGGTACACGCTCCGCTTCTTTCCGCCGCCGCCGGCCGATGTGCTCAAATCCGCCCGCCCTGGGATCGTCACGTTCGCGGCGCGGTCCGACGCCTATCTCGCGTGCCTGCGCCGCTCGCGGGATTTGCTGCATGCGAAGTGGACGCAGGCGGGCCGGCCCGCCGACCCCGTCGTCGATGCCGTCCTCGCCAACAGCCTGGCGACCTGGCAATCGCATCGCGACGAGGCGGTCGAGCGCTTCAACGGCTTGGTCGCGATGCCGGGCCGGGCTGCCGGCGCTTCGGACGCGCCGTCCGTGCCGCCGATCGGCGCCGATGAGATCGCCGCCGTGGCCGTGACGGCCGCGCCGGGAAGCGCCGACATCACGCTGCCGTCGGTTGCCGTCGGCCGCACGCATGACTGCTCGTCGTTCTATTTGGATGAATCCAAGCGCGCGAACGAGTCGGGGCAGGTCACCTTCGCCTACGACATCGCCGCCGACGGCGCGATCGTCAATCCGCACGTCACGACATCGTCGGGCTATCCGCGGCTGGACGATGCCGCGATGGCCTGCGTCACGACCCAGTGGCGCAACATGCCGGCGCTGCAAGACGGTGTCGCCGCCGCCTCGCCCGGCCACCAGGCGATGATCGCTTTCAATCTCTGGTGAAACAAAAACAGCGGCAGTCGCCTGCCGCTGTCTTCGATGCTCGTCGATGTCTGACGATGCCTAGCGCATCGTCGCGAAGGTTTTGCCCTCCGCCGCCATCTTCTCCAGCAGCGGCGCCGGCGCGAACGCGTCGCCCATCGTCGCCTGGAACTCCTTGAGCTTGGCGACGACCTTGTCGAGCCCGACCTGGTCGGCATAGTGCATCGGCCCGCCGCGATAGACCGGCCAGCCGTACCCGTTCACCCACACCACGTCGATGTCGCTCGGCCGGATCGCCTTGCCTTCGGCCAGGATCTTCGCGCCCTCGTTGATCATCGGATAGATGCAGCGCTCCAGGATTTCCTCGTCCGAGATCGTGCGCGGGTTCTTGCCCGATTTCGACACGAAATCGTGGATGATCTTCTCCGTCACCGGCGACGGCTTGGCGGCGCGCGTCTCGGGGTCGTAGTCGTAATAGCCCGCGCCGGTCTTCTGGCCGCGGCGGTCCGCCTCGCACAGCACGTCGCGGATCGTCTCGCCATGGCTCTTCTCCTTCACCCAGCCGATATCCAGGCCGGCCAGATCGCTCATCGCGAACGGCCCCATCGGGAAACCGAAATCGTAGAGCACCCGGTCCACGTCCCACGGCATCGCGCCTTCCAGCACCATCTTCTGCGCCTCGCGCCCGCGCGCGCCCAGGATGCGGTTGCCCACGAAGCCCGGGCAGACGCCGACCAGCACCGCGATCTTGCCGATCTGCTTGGCCAGCTTCATCGAGGTCTGGATCACCTCTTTGGAGGTGTGATCCGCGCGCACGATCTCCAGCAGCTTCATGACGTTGGCCGGCGAGAAGAAGTGCAGGCCGATGACGTATTCCGGCCGCTTCGTGACCGACGCGATCTCGTCGATGTTGAGCCCCGACGTGTTGGTCGCCAGGATCGCGCCCGGCTTGCAGATGGCGTCGAGCTTCTTGAAGATGTCCTTCTTGATGTCCATGCGCTCGAACACAGCCTCGATCACGAGGTCGCAATCGGCGAGCGACTCCATCTCCAGCGAGCCGGTGAACATCGCCATGCGCTTGTCGACCTCCTCCATCGGGAAGCGGCCGTTCTTGGCGCTGCGCTCGTAATTGCCGCGCACCACCTTCAGGCCGCGATCGAGCGCGTCCTGCTTGACCTCGACCATCTTCACCGGAATGCCGGCATTGACGAAGTTCATCGCGATGCCGCCACCCATCGTGCCGGCGCCGATGATGCCGACCGTCTTGATCGGCAGCGGCTTGATGTCGTCGCCGACGTCGGGGATCTTGTTCGCCGCGCGCTCGGAGAAGAAGTAGTAGCGCTGCGCCGCCGATTGCGCGCCCGTCACCAGGCCCATGAACAGCTGGCGCTCGGCCTTCAGGCCCTCCTCGAAGGACGGCGCGTTCACCGCCGCCTCGACCGTCTTGATGATCGCCTCGGGCGCGTTGAAGCCGCGGAACTTGCGCGCGTTCGCTTTGCGGAAATTCGCGAAGATCTCCGGATGGCCCTTGGCCGCGTCGGTCTTGGTGTTGTTGTCGCGCACCTTCACCAGCGGCTTCTTCTCGGCGACGACCTTGCGCGCGAAATCCACCGCGCCCTTCTTCAGCTCGCCCTCCGGCACGATCGCGTCGACCAGCCCCATCGCGAGGCATTCCTTGGCCGGCACATGGGTGCCCGCCGTCATCATCTCCAGCGCCTTCTCGACGCCGGCGATGCGCGGCAGGCGCTGCGTCCCGCCCGCGCCCGGCAGCAGGCCGAGGTTCACCTCCGGCAGGCCGCATTTGGCGCTCGGCACCGCGACGCGGTAATGCGCGCACAGCGCGACCTCGAGCCCGCCGCCCAGCGCCGTGCCGTGGATCGCCGCGACCACCGGCTTGGGGCTGTCTTCCATCATGTTCTGCACGTCGAACAGCGAGGCGCCCTTGGACGCGCCGCCGAATTCGGAGATGTCGGCGCCCGCGATGAAGGTGCGCCCGTCGCAGATCAGCACGATGGCCTTGACGTCGGCATCGGCGATGGCCGCCTTGAAGCCTTCATAGAGCCCGTCGCGCACTCCGGCCGACAGCGCGTTCACCGGCGGCGAATTCAGTGTGATGATCCCGACCTCGCCGTCCTTGGAGAAATCGGTCACCGGATTGATGGTCGTCATGGGCGTTCCCTCGATTTTTTGGATGCTGGCCGGGCGACAAAAAATCAGGCCGCGCCTCCAAAGTCGAGTCGTTTCCCGGGGCGTGCGCGGTGACGCAGCGTTACCTAATCCGCCAACCCCGCCGCCAGCGCTTTCACGATCCGCCGCGAGAACGCCGCCATGTCTTCCTTGCCGCCGCTTTCGTACCAGCGCTGCGTCGCCACGCGCAGGGTTCCGGCCGCCGTCATCGCCGCCAGCCGCGCCTTGAGGTCGTCCTTCTTCCAGCCCTTGCGCAGCGCGATCGCCTCGCCCAGCTCGCGCTCCAGCCGCTCGTATTTGAGCTGGCTGCGGCTGTGCAGCGCCGGCGTCTCCTGCACCAGCTTGGCGAGCGCCGCGGCCTCGGCGCGCGGCAGCGACGACATGCACGCCATGATCGCGCCCACCGCCATCTGCAGCGGCGCCTCGCCGGCCGGCCGATCCTTCACCGCGGCGACGATCGCACTCGTCGACTCGTCCAGCCAGGCGAACGCCAGCTCCTCCTTCGACTCGAAATAATGAAACACCGTCCGCCGCGAAATCCCGGCCGCCGCCGCGATATCGTCCAGCGTCACCGCGTCGAAGCCGCGCTGGACGAACAGTTTGAGCGCCTCGTCCGTAATCCGCGCCGCGGTCTCGATGCGTTTGCGCTCGCGCAGCCCCGGATTTTTCGTGCCGTCCGGTGCCACCGTCATGCCGCCGTGAACGCCTGGACGGTGCGGCACAGAACCACCATCTCGCCGCCCATGGCGCCGACCATGTCGAACACGAAGTCGTCGCGCCCTTGCGCGAACAAGGCCGCAGCCTGCGCGCGGGCGCTGGCTGCGTCGCAATTCGCATACAAGGCATCCCAAAAGCCATGCGCCGCCTCGCGCACATGCGCCGGCGCCGCGTCCAGCTGATAGACGAAGATGTCGACGACGATCTCGTTATGCGTCAGATCGCTGATTCCGAACTGTGTAATACCGGTCAGCAGAATCTCCGTGCGCCCCGCGCCGCCGGCAGGCGTGATCCCGATGCGGCAGGTGTCGTCGGCACCGAACGCGAAATCGGTCAGGATGCCGTCATGATAAAAAGGCGGCGTCATCATGCCGCTGTCCGCCGTGTGCAAGGCGATTTCCACAAGCTGTGTCATGCCGCAATTCTAAAGAATTCTGCCCTCCTTGCAAATTTGCACCGAGTGCATATATCCTGCCCGAACCCAAACGGACTGCCGCCATGCCGATGCCGAAGAACTGGACCGCCGCCGACATCCCCGATTTGTCGCGCAAATTCGCCATCGTCACCGGCACCGGCGGCCTCGGCTACGAGACCGCGCTCGAACTGACGCGCCATGGCGCCAGCGTCGTGCTCGCGGGCCGCAACCCGGACAAGGGCGTCGAGTCCCTCAACAAGATCCGCAAGCTGGCGCCGGGCGGCGACATCCGCTTCGCGCTGCTGGATCTGGCGTCCCTCGTATCCGTGGCGGCGTTCGGCAACGCCATGAACGAGGCCGGCACGCCCATCGACATCCTCGTCAACAATGCCGGCGTCATGTCGTTTCCCGACCGCCGTCTCACGAAGGACGGGTTCGAGGCGCAGTTCGGCACCAACCATCTGGGTCATTTCGCGCTGACGGCGCGGCTCCTGCCCCTGCTGCGTGCCGCCAAGGCGCCGCGCGTCACGACGGTCTCCAGCTTCCTGCACCGCATCGGCAAGCTGGACTTCGACGATCTCCAGGCCGCCCGCCACTATTCGCCGCGCGGCGCCTATGGCCAGTCGAAGCTCGCGAACCTGCTCTTCATGCTGGAGCTGCAGCGCCGCTCGGACGCGCGTGGCTGGAATATCATGTCGAACGCGGCGCATCCCGGCGGTGCCGCCACCGATCTGATACCCAACGGCCCCGGCGCCGGCGGTGCGCTCCAGCGCATGTTCACCGGCTTCCTCCTGCAGTCCGCCGCCGACGGCGCCTGGCCGCAGCTCTTCGGCGCGACGGCGCCGGACGCGAAAGGCGCGACCTACTACGGCCCCAGCCGCTTCCTGAGCCTCAAAGGCCCGCCCAAAGTCACCGCTATGTCCGCCCGCGCCCGCAACGCCCGCGACGCCAAGCGCCTGTGGGAGGTTTCGGAGAAACTGACCGGCGTGACCTTCGCCTGAGCTATCCGCGCATCCGCGCGATGCCTTGCGCCCAGTTGATCACCGGCGTGTAGCCCAGATCGCGCCGCGCCTTGGTGACGTTGAGCGTGAAATCCTGCCCGATCATCCGCAGCGTCTGCCGCGTGATCGGCGGCTTGCCGCGCAGGCGCAGCGTGCGCCAGAAAAATTCCATCGCCGCCGCCATCCGCCACGCGACGCCGAACGGCGCGCTGCGCGTGATCGGCGGCACGCCGCGCGTCGCCAGCAGGCCGTTCAGCACGTCCTTGAGCGTGATGTCCTCGATGTCCGACACATAATAGGCCTCGCCGCCGCGTCCCTTTTCCGCCGCTGCGAGCAGACCCGCCACGACATTGTCGACATGGCAGGGCGACGTGACTTGCCGCCCGCCATCCGGCAGGCGGAACGCGCCGCTCTTCGCCGCGGCGACCATCTCGTCCAGCATCGGCATCCCGTCTCCCCAGATCAGCGCCGGCCGGATCACCACCGTGCGCAGCGCGGATGTGTTCGCCGCCCGCACCAGCCGCTCGGCTTGCGCTTTCGTTGCGATGTAGGGCGCCCAGGACGGCGCCTGCAGCGGCAAATCCTCCGAGATGTTGATCATCGGCTTGGGCCGGCCCATCACGACGGCGGACGCGCCCACCGCGGCAAACGTCGACACGCCGCTCGCCTTCGCCGCGTCCAGCATGATGCGCGTGCCGACGACATTGGCCTTGTAAAAGACATCGTAAGCGTCCCAGTCCGTGAGATGCCCCGCCACATGGAACACGGTATCGCAGCCTTGCATGCCCCGCGTGATCGCCGCCGCATCGATCAGGTCGCCGCGACAGGCGGTGGCGCCCTCCTTCTCGACCGCCGCTGCGGCCGCATCGCTGCGGGCCAGCGCCACGACGTCCACGCCGCGTGCGGCGAGTTGCCGGATGAGCGGCTTGCCGACGAAGCCGGAGCCCCCTGTCACGAACGCGCGTTTCATGGCACCCTCTATAACATCGCTATAGCGTGTATATAGCGTCGCTATAGAAATTCGCAAGGACCGTTTTGCGAGATGCCCAAGACGACGGAAGACCGCATTCTGGCCGCTGCCGCCGACATCCTGGAAAAGGGCGGCGCCGAGGCGGTCACCACCCGCGCGGTCTGCAAGGCCGCCGGCGTCACGGCGCCGACGCTTTATCACCACTTCGGCGACAAGGACGGCCTGCTGCGCGCCGTCGTCGCGCGCGGCGTCGACCGGTTCATGACGCAGAAGCGCGCCAGCCGCCGCACCGACGCGGTGGCCGATCTCAAGCGCGGCTGGGACCTGTGGATCGTCTTCGCGCTCGAGCGCCCCAAACTGTTCCGCCTGATGGCCGAGAGCGCCCAATCCGACCCCGCCGCCAGCCAGGAGGCCTTCGTCCTGATGCGGACGATTGTCGAGCGCCTCGCCGCCGAGGGCCGCCTGACCACCGACGTCGACACCGCGGCCCGCGCGATCTGGGCCGCTTCCAGCGGCGTGCTTGCCATGTTCCTGCAGGGCACGCCCGCCGCCGAGATCAAGCCGTCGAGCGAATTGCTGTTCGACGCGCTCATGGCCAGGTTGGTGCGCGCGAAATGACATTGGCGCCCAGGCTCCGCAATGCGATTCTGGTTTGCGGACCGCTGATGCTTGCCCTCTTTTTCGGCTCCGGCCTCATAACGCAGTTCGAGCTTGCGCACTGCCCGGCCGGCGCGTTCCTCACGGGATCCGAGTTGAACGCCGTCCTGTGGTTCGCGGTGATGATCGGCACCATGGCGCTCGTCCTGTCGATAATTGCGGCCATCGGACTGGCAACACCCGGCATTCGCGCCCAATTCGAAGGTAAAGAGGGTTTGGGTCACCCCGATTGGCGCTGGATGCTGGTTATCTCCGTCGCCGTTTCTCTGATGTCGTTCGCGGTCGTTACGGCCGCAGCGCTCTCGTCTTTTTGCCTGGCGCCGTCGTCGATCACCGTGCGCGACTGGCCATGGGAGAAGCCGCATGTCTACGCATGGCGCGACGTCTCCGCCGTGACGACGCGATGCTGGTACGGTCACGGCTGGTCGCCGTCCTTCGTGCTGAAGATGAACGACGGCCGGGCACTCGAGCTCCAGCGGACGGACATGGCCTGGGTCGGCGCCTATCCCAGGATCGCCAAGGCGCTGCAGGGCGTCGCTTTCACCTTCGACTCCACGGGTGTCGCCGCGAATTGCGGCGGCGACTATGCAGATTTGCTCAGAAGACGGCCTTGATGCCCCAGCGGAAGTCTTCCCTCCTGCGCACACAGGTCTATCGTTCTGCGCAAAACGGGAGGCCGCCGATGCCCTACGAACACATCCTCTACGACGTCGCAGACTCCATCGCGACGATCACCCTCAACCGTCCGGACAAGCTCAACGCCTACACCGCGACCATGGGCGCCGAGCTCGAAGACGCGTTCCTCGCCGCCGATGAAGACGATGCCGTCCGCGTCGTGATCGTCACCGGCGCCGGGCGCGGCTTCTGCGCCGGCGCAGACATCTCCGGGGGCGCCAATGCGTTCGATACGAAGAGCGGCAACACGGCGATGTTCCAAGGCTCCCAACCGCGGCGCTCGGGTGGCAGTGGCTTCATCGGGGCGATCTACAATTGCCGCAAGCCATCCATCGCCGCGATCAACGGCCCCGCCGTCGGCGTCGGCATCACGCTGGCGCTGCCGATGGACATCCGCATCGCGTCGAGCGCCGCGAAGTTCGGCTTCGTCTTCGCCCGCCGCGGCCTGGTGCCGGAGGCCGGCAGCGCCTGGTTCCTGCCGCGCCTTGTCGGCCTCGACCAGGCCTTGCGCTGGTGCCTCTCCGGCCGCGTGTTCGGCGCCGACGAGGCGAAAGAGGGCGGCCTCGTCAGCGAAGTGGTCGCGCCCGACGCGCTTCTCGCCCGCGCCCGCGCCCTCGCCGCCGAGATGGTGGAGAACACCGCGCCCGTCTCCATCGCGCTGACGCGCCACATGCTGTGGCAGTATTCCGGCCTCGCCAGCCCGTTCGACGTCATGAAGATCGACGGCGCGCTCAGTGTGGAACTCGGCGCCGGACCCGACGTGAAGGAGGGCGTCGCCAGTTTCCTCGAAAAACGCGCGCCAAAATTTCCCGGGAAGGTTTCCGCCGGCTGGCCGGCAAGCTACAAACCGGCACCCCGCTAACGGAGCCCGCATGCCCGCCATCACCGCCGACGGTTTCACCACCGACAAGTTCGCCGCTCTCCGCCCGACCTTCGAAGGCAATTTCGCCAGCGATGCCGATATCGGCGCCTCGGTCAGCGTGCGCGTCGCCGACGAGACCGTGGTCGATCTGTGGGGCGGCAGCGCCGACGCCGCCGGCACGAAGCCCTGGGTGAAGGACACCATCGTCAACGTCTATTCGACCACCAAGACGATGACCGCGCTCACCGCGCTGCTCCTCGCCGACCGCGGCCTGATCGATTTCGCGGCGCCGGTCGCCAAGTACTGGCCGGAATTCGCCGCCGGCGGAAAATCGCGCGTCACCGTCGCCCAGATCATGAGCCACAGCTCCGGCCTCTCCGGCTGGCGCGAGCCCGTCACCAAGCAGGACCTCTACGATTGGGAGCGCGCCGTCGAACTCCTCGCGGCGCAGGAGCCGTTCTGGGAGCCCGGCACGTCGTCCGGCTATCACGCCGTGACGATGGGTTTCCTCGTCGGCGAGGTCGTGCGCCGCGTCACCGGCAAGTCGATGGGCACCGTGTTCCGCGAGGAGATCGCTGAGCCGCTCGGCGCCGATTTCTGGATCGGCCTGCCGCCGTCCGAGGACGCGCGTGTCGCCGAGTTGACCCAGCCGCCGCCGGAGGGGAGGCTCGACGCCGGTCTCGACGCGATGACCGAGGTGCAGAAGAACTGGATCGTCAATCCGCTGTTCAGCGTCGAAGACACGCTGACGCGCGGCTGGCGCGGCGCCGAGTTGGGCGCCTCCAACGGCCACGGCAATGCGCGCTCCATCGCGCTGGTCCACACCATCCTCGCCAATGGCGGCGTCGCCAACGGCAAGCGCTTCATGTCGGAAGCCGGCTGCCGCAAGGCGCTGGAGCTTCAAATCGAAGGCCCTGACCTCATCTTGCCCGCGCCCTTGCGCATCGGCCTCGGCTTCGGCCTGAAGAACGACATGATGCCGTTCCTGAGCGACAGCACGATCTTCTGGGGCGGCTATGGCGGCTCGATCGCGATCATCGACATGGATAAGCGCATGTCGTTCGGCTACGCGATGAACAAGATGGCCGGCACGACGACCGGCGATTTGCGCGCGTTGGGCCTCTTCATGGCGGCGCTGCAGGCGCTGGGGTGAAGTGTTTTTTTACCTCCCCCTTTGTGGGGAGGTCGACGCGCGCAGCGTCAGCGAGCACGTCGGGTGGGGGGCCGCTCTATCGATTGGGCACCGCCCCCCAACCCGAAATTTGCTCCGCAAATTTCGACCTCCCCACAAAGGGGGAGGTGAAACCGCGCCGCTAATGCCACGCCGCCTGACCCGTCGTCTCGATCTCGCCGACCAGCGACATCGCCGACAGGCCATAGCGGAACGCATCCGGATGGATGGTGAAGCTCGCCGTGTGCACCGGCCCGGTGCCCAGCCCGTCCTTGGCGATCCCCAGCGACATGTAGAGCGCCGGAATCGTCTTGGTGTAATAGGCGAAATCCTCCGAGAACATGCCCTTCGACGGCGTCGTGTCGATCTTGCCGGCGAAGGCGAGCGCCAGCGGCGCGCTCACTTCGGCGAACACCTTGGGATCGTTGAGCGTCGGCGGCGAACCCGCGCGCAAATTCCACTCATACGTCAGGCCATACGCCTTGCTCAGCCGGTCGAGCAGCGCCTTGAGCTCCTGCGCGATCGGCGGCGCGCCGTTCGTGCCCACGGCCGGGTCCTCGAAGGCGCGGATCGTGCCTTCCATCGTCACCGTGCTGGGCAGCACGTTGGAGGCGTTGGAATCCCCGACGAATTTCGTGATCGATAGCACCATCGGCCGGTTGGCGATCTCGATCCGCCGCGCCGGCCACACCGAAAGCTCCTGCGCGATCTTCATCGCGCTGAGCAGCACGTCGTCGCCGTCATAGGGCGCCGCGGCGTGCGAGCCGCGCCCGCTCAGCGTCAGCGTGAAGTAATTGCTCCCGGCCAGCGTCGCGCCCGGCACCATCGCGATGGTGCCGACGGGCAATCCCGGCGCGGAATGCTCGGCGAAGATCTTCTGCACGCCGAGCCTGGTCAGGATGCCTTCGTCGACGATGTCGTCAGCGCCGCCTTTGATCTCCTCCGCCGGCTGGAACAGGAAGACGATCGTGCCTGAGAAACGGTCGATGTTCTTGATCGCCAGCGCCGCGGTGCCCAGCAGGATCGCGGCATGCGCGTCATGCCCGCAATTGTGCATCACCCCGTCGATGGCCGAGCGCGGATTGTGCGTCAGCGGCTCGACCGCGCCTTTTTCCAGGGGCCGCGCGTCCATCTCGGAACGCAGCGCAATGACGGGACCGGGACGCCCGGTCTTCAGCACTGCGATCACCGCCGTCGGCACGCGCGTCGACGCCACGAATTCGGTGAAGCCGAGTCCGCGCAGCTTTCCCAGGAGGTAGTCGTGCGCCTTGAATTCCTGTTTCCCCAATTCCGGGTTCTGGTGCAGGAAGGTGTAGGCGTCCCTGACCAGCGGGAGCTGCGCCGCGACTTCCGTCTGGAAGTCGGCGGCGGACGCGAGCACCGGCGCCAGCGCCAGCAGAACACCCGCAAGGGCCGCGCGCATCGTCAGGACTTGATCTCCCCGATGATCGCCAGCGCCTCGTCCGCGACATAGCCGTTCGTCAGCCGCTCGCGCCCGAAGGTCGACATCGGGCCGTGGCCCGGCACGAACTGCATGTCGCTGCCCAGCGGCCACAGCCGCTGCACGATCGAGTCGATCAGCTGCTGGTGATTGCCGCGCGGAAAATCCGTCCGCCCGATCGAGCCGGCGAACAGCACGTCGCCGACGAACGCGACCTTCACCCCGGAGTGATAGAACACGACATGTCCCGGCGTGTGCCCCGGACAATGCCGCACGCCGAACGTCGCCTCGCCGACCGTGACGGTATCGCCGTCCTCCAGCCAGCGGTCGGGCGTGCAGTTCTCCGCCTCGCCGAATCCCGGCCGCACCGCGTTGCGCCCGAGTTCGTCCAGCAGGAACGCGTCGTCGCGATGCGGACCCTCGACCGGTACCCCGAACTCGCGCGCCAGCCGGGCCGCGCCGCTGGCATGGTCGAGATGGCCGTGGGTCAGCAGGACCTTCTCCAGGGTCACCCCCTCGGTCGTCAGAGCGCTCTTCAGCCGCGCCAAATCGCCGCCCGGGTCGATGAACGCGCCCTTTTTGGTGCGCGTGCACCACACCAGGGAACAATTCTGCTGGTAAGGCGTGACGGGAAGGATCGCAGCCTTGATCGGGGTCGTTTCCATCCCAAGTCAGATAAGGCCAACCGCCGGCGAGGTCCACCGGTCCCATTTGGAAAAAGGGGGAGGGGGGTGGCCGGATTTCGCGGAACAATTATGAACCCGAAGAAATGGCGGGTTTGTAATTATCTTACGGGTTGTTCACTAGGCATTGCGTAACCAAGCTGCAACAAACCGCGGGAACTGGCGGAAAAACATCAGGGAAAACACGGGGTTCGCTGGATAATCGCAGGCGCGCCTGCTAGGTTGGCAGCGGCCGAAAGGTCAGAGTGGGAATAGACGTGCCATGAAGGTTTCGCTCCGCCGTGCGCTCTGCGCCGTTGCGGCGACGCTTGCACTCGCAGGCGGCGCGCAGGCGTCTGCGCCTTATGGCCTGCTGCCCTTGGCCGCGACCCAGATCAACACCATCGCCGGCGCCGTCGATCTCAGCCAGACCGTCATGGCGTCCGGCCCGCCGGCGACCCAGCGCCTCGGCGTCGCCAACGTCACGGCCAGCGCCGCGCTGATCACCGGCCTCGATCTCGAGCTCGGCTACAAGATCGATCTGGCCGGCCGCATCGCGCCGGTCGACGCGTCCAACACGCATATCTTCGACGGCCTGTTCCTGTCTTCGGCGTCGTCCGGTTCGCCCTACGCGTCGCTCGCCGGCGGCGGCAATTTCCTCGGCGCCGCGGCCGCGCTCGCCGACGACCTGCATGTCAGCGTCGGCGTCCTCAATCTCGGCTCCGGCGCGACCGGTTACGCGCCCGACGCCTATACCGCGCTGGCCCGCCTCGGCGGACAGCCCGCCCCCTACGATCCGCGCGGCGCCCGCTCGCTGCTCGCCGGCGTCAGCTGGAATCTCGCGAGCTGGGGCGATCTGGGCCTGACGGCATCGAGCACCGCCGAGCAGAATGGCGTCCTCGGCCAGGCCGCGCCCGGCGTGAATGCCAACACCACCGCGCTCGGCGTTTCGGCGCGCGTGCGCCTCGGCAATGGCTGGGTGACCACCGCGTCGTACAGCGAGGCCAACACGCAGCTCGATCCGCGCCCGGGCATGACCTTGTCCTCCGATGCGCTGCGCACCCGCGCCTATGGCATCGCGATCGCCAAGAACGGGCTGTTCGGCGACGACGCGCTCGGCTTCGCGGTGTCGCGTCCGGCGCTCGGCTCCACGGCGGACGGTGCCGCGTTCATCACTTTGCCCGGCGTGAGCACCAGCGGTCCGGCCTTCTTCAGCCGGGACCATCTCCTCACCGGCGCCGTGCCGGAGACCGATGTCGAGATCGGCTATGTCACGACGTTCCTGGACGGCTCGCTGGCGTTGCAGACCAACGCCTCGTTCCAGATGAACTATGCCGGCCAGAACGGCACCAACAACGTCTCGCTGCTCTCAAGAGCGCGAATCAAGTTCTGATCGCACGGCCGCCGGCTTCCGAAACCTGTTGAAAACTCCGCAACCGGCTTTCGCGCCGCCGCGCCCGGCGAACAACCGTCACGCCTTCCCGTATAACGGGCGTCGCGAAGAGTCGGCGTGGGGACGGGCATGAGCTACATGATGATCGGCGAGATTGCCGCCGCGGCTTTCGTCGTCTTCCTGTTGTTCATCGCCATCGCGTTCCGCACCGTCGTGTCGACGAACTACGTCCACATCGTGCAATCGTCGCGCCGCACAACCAGCTTCGGCCGCGGCCAGGACAAGGGCAACACCTACTACTCCTGGCCCAGCTGGGTGCCGCTGCTTGGCGTCAAGGTGACGGTGCTGCCGGTCTCCGTCTTCCAGCAGACGCTGATGGACTACGCCGCCTACGACATCGACCGCGTGCCGTTCGTGATCGACGTCGTCGCGTTCTTCCGCATCAAGGATTCCAACATGGCGGCGGAGCGCGTCCACGACTTCAAGGATCTGATGGAGCAGCTCAAGGCCGTGCTGCAGGGCGCCGCGCGCACCATCCTGGCCAGCGAGCCGATCGACCACATCCTGGGCGACCGCGCCGTGTTCGGCGAGAAGTTCACCACCGAGGTCATGCACCAGCTCGAGCAATGGGGCGTCGAGCCGGTCAAGTCGATCGAGCTGATGGACATCCGCGACGCCAATGAGAGCCAGGTGATCGCGAACATCATGGCCAAGAAGCAGTCGTTCATCTCGATGGAAAGCCGCAAGGCCGTGGCCGAGAACAACCGCGCCGCCGAGACCGCCGAGATCGAGGCGAAGCAGGCCGTCGACATCCGCACGCAGGAGGCGCAGCAGCTCGTCGGCCAGCGCACCGCCGCGCGCACCCAGGCCGTCGGCATCGCCGAACAGCAGGCGCAGCAGGAGGTCGGCCTCGCCAGCCAGCGCTCGCAGCAGGCGGTCAACGAGCAGGCTGCGCTCACGGCGCAAAAGCAGATGGACGTCGAGCGCGTCAAGCAGGTGCGCGCCGCCGAGATCAAGAAGGAAGCCCAGCTCGTCGAGGCCGAACAGGCGCGCCAGACCCAGATCGTCCGCGCCGAGGGCGAGCGCGACGCCGCCATCCGCAAGGCCGAGGGCGAGAAGACGCGCACCGTTCTCGCCGCCGAGGGCAATCTCTCCCAGGCCCAGCTCGGCGCCCAGGGCACCAAGGCCGAAGGCGAGGCCAAGGCGCTCGCCGAGCAGCTGATGCTGACCGCGCCGGTCACGGCGCAGATCACGCTCGCCAAGGAGATCGGCACCAACAAGGGCTATCAGGAATATCTCGTCTCGATCCGCACCATCGAGGCCAACCAGGCCGTCGGCCAGGCACAGGCCAAGGCGCTGGAATCGGCCCATGTCCGCATCGTCGCGACGGCGTCCGATCCGGCGCAGGGCCTGACGCTGGCCAAGCTCGGCTCCATCGCGGGGGCGGCGGTGGAGGCGTTCCGCAACACCGCGGGCGACGGAGACGACGCACCGCCGGCCACGAAGAGCTGAGAGCTTCATCCGCGCAATCTTCAGGGCTTCCGCGGTTCCGGCCCGGACAGGCAATCCGATTGCCTGCGCCGCGCGCGTTCTTTAAAAGCGCCCCACCCAATCCCCATTCCCCGAAGGATCGCCCATGGCCGGCCCGCAATACGTCTATGTGATGAAAGGTCTTTCCAAGACCTATCCCGGCGGCAAGCAGGTGCTCAAGGACATCTGGCTCTCGTTCTACCCCGGCGCCAAGATCGGCATCGTCGGCGTCAACGGCGCCGGCAAGTCTACCCTGATGAAGATCATGGCCGGGCTCGATCCCGAATTCACCGGCGAGGCCTGGGCCGCCGACGGCGTGCGCATGGGCTACCTGCCGCAGGAGCCGCAGCTCAACCCCGACAAGGATGTGCGCGGCAACGTCATGGAAGGCGTCGCGGCCAAGCAGGCCTTGATCGACCGCTACAACGAGATCGCCGCCAATTATTCCGACGAAACCGCCGACGAGATGGCGCGCCTGCAGGACGAGATCGAGGCCGCCGGCCTGTGGGATCTCGACTCCAAGGTCGACCAGGCGATGGACGCGCTGCGCTGCCCCGAAGGCGATACGCCCGTCGCCTCGCTGTCGGGCGGCGAGCGCCGCCGCGTCGCGCTGTGCAAGCTGCTGCTCGACGCCCCCGACGTCCTCCTGCTCGACGAGCCGACCAACCATCTCGACGCCGAGTCGGTCGAATGGCTCGAGCACACGCTGCGCGACTACAAGGGCTGCATCATCCTCGTCACCCATGACCGCTACTTCCTCGACAACGTCACCGGCTGGATCCTGGAGCTCGACCGCGGCAAGGGCATCCCGCACGAGGGCAATTACTCGTCCTTCCTCGTCGTCCAGGAAAAGCGCCTGCGCCAGGAAGGCGCCGAGGAAGCCGCCCGCGAACGCACCATCGCCCGCGAGCGCGAATGGATTCAGCAGAGCCCGCGCGCCCGCCAGGCCAAGTCGAAGGCGCGCATCAATTCGTATGAAGAGCTGCTCGCCAAGTCCCAGGAACAGCGCGGCGGCACCGCCCAGATCGTCATCCCGGTCGCCGAGCGCCTCGGCTCGGTGGTGATCGAGGCGGAGAACCTCGCCAAGGGTTACGGCGACCGCTTGTTGTACGAGAACGTGAACTTCAACCTGCCGCCCGGCGGCATCGTGGGCGTGATCGGTCCCAACGGCGCCGGCAAGACGACATTGTTCCGCATGCTGACGGGTCTGGAAAAGCCCGACGTCGGCGAATTGCGCGTCGGCCCCACGGTGCAGATCGGCTATGTCGACCAGTCCCGCGACGCGCTCGATCCGAAGAAGACCGTGTGGGAAGAGATCTCCGGCGGCCTCGACGTGCTCGAGCTCGGCAAGCGCACCATGCCGAGCCGCGCCTATGTCGGCGCCTTCAACTTCAAGGGCGGCGACCAGCAGAAGAAGGTCGGCCAGCTCTCCGGCGGCGAGCGCAACCGCGTGCATCTGGCCAAGATGCTCAAATCCGGCGCCAACCTCCTGCTGCTCGACGAGCCGACCAACGACCTCGACGTCGACACGCTGCGCGCGTTGGAATCGGCGCTCGAAGAGTTCGCCGGCTGCGCCATGATCATCAGCCATGATCGCTGGTTCTTGGACCGCATCGCGACCCACATGCTGGCCTTCGAAGGCGACAGCCACGTCGAATGGTTCGAAGGCAACTACCAGGACTACGAAGCGGACAAGAAACGCCGCCTCGGCATCGACGCGGACCAGCCGCATAGGATCAAGTACAAGCGGTTCGCGCGGACCTGACCGCCCATTCGTGCTAGCGTGACCGTGTCCAGGATGGAGGATGCGGCATGCGGTCAGGGACGATATGCGCGCGCGGCGCATCGGCGCTGTTGCTGGGCTGGGCGCTGTGCGGTCCAGTGTCGGCGCAGTATCAGCGTCAACCCAACGCGCCGGACGCCGATTTTGGCGTCACCCACGTCATCAAATGGCTGCAATATGCCAACGCGTTTTGCGGCGCGGCGAACGGCAAGCTCCCCGGCGCGATCGTGACCTGGAGCGGTGCTTGCCGCGACGGCTGGCTCGAGGGGCCCGGCACGCTGCAGATCGGTTTGCCCTTCGGCGTGAACGGCATCGCGTTCACCGGCACGTTTGCGCACGGCCTGGCGGAAGGCCCCGCGCACGTCTCCTTTGCCGACGGCCCGGTGACGAGCTTCGCCGGCACCTTCCACGACGATCTGCCCAATGGCCCGGGAGTGGTCACCGAACGCGGCGGCCGGCGGATCGCTGGCGACTATGTCTACGATGCCCCTACTGGCAAGATCGCCGTCGATTACGTCGACGGCGCGCATGCGGAATTCGTCATGGGTGGGCAAGACGAGCCGTCGACGCTGCGCTTTGCCGACGGCACGACGCAGCACTTCGGCAAGGTTACCACAGTCAACGCCGGCGACTTCACGCGCGTTATTTATCCCGACGGCAGCCATTTGACGGCCAACCTCCGGTATATCGATCAGGGCGATGCGGTCTATTGCGGCGCCGACGGCACGCGCTATGCCGGAGCGATCGCCTGGGCGCGGCCGGACCGGGACCAATCGCTGGCGCTTGCCTATCCTGACCTGTCCCGGCGGTTGAACGAGCAGGGCCTTGTCGAAGTCGCGCTGCGGATCGGCCGCGACGGTTCCAAGACCGCCATCGCTCTGCACATTTCCAGCGGCATCGAACGCCTCGACAATGCCGCGCTGGCCGCCGTGACGAGCTGGCATTATCTACCGGCAACCGTCGATGGCCATCCGATCCCCATGACGCTGGTCGTCGGCGTCACCTTCGATCTGCATCCTCCGCGCTACGACGAAGGCGACGCCCCCATCTCTGTCGCGGCGGAGACGCCGGAGACCAGGCGCGCGTTTGAGCAACAGCGGCGCTGGATCCGCAAAAGCTGCGCGGCTCTGCGCTGAGCCTCACGCCATCGCCACCAGCACCACGCTCGTCGCCATGGTCAGTGCCAGCACCGGGATCGCCCAGGTCAGGAAGATGTACGTCTGCTCCTGCACCCAGCGGCCGAACAGGCGCTCCACCACGTTGAAGCGGTAGAACACGATGTTGACCAAGAGGCTCAAGCCCAGCGTGACGTAGTTCAGCGCAAACAGCCGGTTCACCGGATTGTCGCCGGTGCTCAGCACCGCGTACGCCTGGTTGACCGTGAAGTTCAGCGCGATCACCGCGAACAACCCGCCGATGATCAGGTTCACGAGCTCGAACGTCTCGATCGCGAACTTGCCGTCCTCCATGTGGTTCAGCCAGATCGCCAGCATCGGGATCAGCAGCGACGCGAACAGCGGGATGAAGATCGACGCCAGGATCGCGCCCGGAATGCGCTCGACGCCCAAATCGGCCAGCACCCGCGTGTGCATCGCGCCGTACCAGCCCTTGATCGGCGCCGATTTGAGATCGACGGTTTTCAGCGTCCAGCCGTTCAGATCTGTATCGGGATTGACCGCGCTGAAATCCAGATCGTCCTGGTCGAACTGCAGCACCACGGAGTCCGTGGTCTGGTTGCGGATCGCCGGCTCGATCTGCAGCACCTGGCGGTCGAACGGAAAGCGCGTCACTTCGTACGGTGTGCCGAACTCCGCCGTCACGCGCCGGATCATCTCGACGTCGCCGCTCGGAAAGATGCGCAGGCCAAGGTTGGTATAGCTCGGATCGCCCTTCTGGTTGGCGATCTCCACCGCCGGCACCCAGATGTTGGCGAGCTGCGCCTTGGCGTCGTCGCCGCGAAACACTTTCGGCGGATCGGTCTGCGCGTCGTCGGATTGGCGCAGGCTCGGCACCTGCCAGCGCAGGCGCACGTCGACCGTCGCCTTGAACGTCCCGGCATTCTCGTCGAACGACTCGACATCGACATAGGCGACCGCCACTTTCACGATCAGCGGCGTGCCCTTCTCCATCGGCATCGCGGGCGGCATCGGTGTGGTCGGCGCCGCGGTCGGCGCGGTGTCGGCGAACGCCAGGCTGCCCAGCCCCAGCACGATCAACGCCAGCGCGATCAGCGACCGCGCAGCGCCGCCGCGACCTCCCAAAATCGAGCGCTTCGTCATGCGCCGTGTCCCGGCTTGGCCTTGTCGTGCAACTCGGCGAGCTCGCGGATCTCGGCGCAGAATTTGTCGGTATCCTCTTGCGGCGCGTCGACGCCATGCTCCTCGCGCATCCGCGCCACCAGGATGCCGAGCGGGCGCAGCAGGAAGCCCCGGATCACGATGATGATCGCGCCGGCCAGGATCACGATGCCGAAGATCGCGGCGCAGATCTGCCAGATGAAGGACTGGCTCGCCGCCGCGCGGCTGGCGCTGAAATCGCGCGCCAGGGCGATCACGCCCAGCGACTCGCCCGCGCCGTTGCGCAGCGGCACCAGCAGCACGCCATAGGGTGCGCCGTCCGCCGCGCGCTCATAGCGCACCGGATCGCTCACGCCCGCGAGGTCGGCGTCGCCGATCAGCGCCTTCATCAGCGCCGCATTGGTGGTGTGGAAGCGGATGAAGTGGCTGACGCGGTTCTGGTCGCTATAGATCGACGGATCGACGCCCTTGGCGAAATCGCGCAGCGGCTTTTCCTCGACATACAGCGTCGCCTCAAGGCCGTAATTCGCCTTCAGCGCGTCGAGCAGCGGCGCGAAATCGAGGCCGAATTCGAAACTGCCCAGCGGGTTGCCCGCCTTGTCATGGATCGGCGCGATGCCGAAGATCGCCGGGCCGCTGCGCGCGATGGCAAAGCCCTTGCGCGGCTGGTGATCGCGGTTCACCGCCGTCACCATCGGGCGGCTGCGCGTCAGGTCGTCGCCGAAGGCGCCGGGCGAATGCAGGCGCAGCAGCGACATCGACGGCGGGATGTGGAATTGCGCCTGCGCCACGCCGTGGCGGTCGCGCTGCGTCGCGAACATCTCGGCATAGAGCGCCAGCAGCTTGGCGCGGTCCTTCGCCGCCATGGCGTCGCGCGTCTGGTCGAGGTCGGCGATCATGTCGGCGCGGGCCAGCGCCCGCTCCGCCGCGCTGTCGAGCGACGACGTCAGGATCGACTGCATCAGCTGGTATTGCCCCGTCTCGATCGCGTCGGTCAGCCCGCCGAACAGCTTGTTGGAGACGAAGGTGAGTGCCGCGATGACGACGATGGTCGCCACGATCAAGGTCGCGGGCGCGCTGCGCCGGAATGTCATGAATGCCCCTTTGGTACTGACGCGCATCGCCCCCGATGCGAACACCGTCGACAGCTATGTCGCAAAGTTCCGCAGCGCATTCAACGCGCGCGTTGTCCTACCGGAGGGAATTTAATGTTGGCGTCGTGCAGGCTGCCATCCTTCGACAAGCTCAGGATGAGGATTGAGCTTAGTCCTCATCCTGAGCTTGTCGAAGGATGGAAGTCACGCACATCCTTGCGAAAACAGACCGAGCTAGTGATAGCTCTTCGCCAGATCCTTCAGATGGCTGATCAGCGACGGAATGCTGCCGCCATTCTGTCCGAGGAACGAGCTGAACTGATCGCGTTCTTCCAGCGCCAGCCAGATGCCGGCGACCGAGAAATCGATCACGACGTATTTCCCGCCGTCGCTCAGCACGCGGAAGTCGACCTCCAGCGGCGTCTGCCCGCTGTGGTCGTTGGGATCGATCAGCTGCGTCGTCACGATCGTGTCGCCGGGGCCATGGTCCTGCGAGCCCGTCACCCGCAGCGACTGGCCGGAATATTTCGCGAAATAGGACTGGTAGACCGCCACCGCGTAATTCTGGAACGCCGCTGCGAACGCGTCCTGCTCCTGCGGCGTCGCGCCATGGCGGTACTGGCCCAGCGTGAAATTGGCGATCCGCTTCATGTCGGTGAGGCCGAGCACGAAGCTCTCGAACTGGCCGCGCTTCTGGTCCGCCGAGGCGCCGTGGTTGTTGAGGATCGCCAGGCCCTTCTGCACGTTGGCCTGGACGAAGGCTTCCGCACCGGAAGACGCCGCCGCGGCCGGCACCGCTGCCAGCCCTGCCACCGCCACGGCCATGGCGAGCAACGCGCGGCGCGCGAGGAGGGCTATTCCCGGCTTGGTCTCAGACATCGAAGGCATTCCTCATGGGCGGACGAAGGATCGGTTCCGCTTGTGGCAAGTTCATGGCAACGCGTCAGAAGTCCGGCAGGTCCTTGGTGTCCGGGCGGCCATTGCGAATTTCGTTGTTGCGCAGCTGCCTGTAAAGGCTGCGCAGCGACGCATAATAATCCACCGAGCCGCGCTGCACACCCTGCACCGTCTCGTAAGTCTGGCCGCGCAGGTCGAGCAGGGTGAAGTAATACCGCCCCGCATCCCACCAGATATGCTGCTTGAACGGCACGTAATTCCAGGGGTCCAGGACCACGGCGTCGGTGATGAAGCCCACCCCGTCGCGCGGCGGCTGCGGCCCGAAGAACGGGGCGACCAGATACGGCCCTTCCGGCACGCCCCACACCGCCAGCGTCTGGCCGAAATCCTCGCCATGCCCGGGAATGTGGAATTTGCGCGTCGCCGGGTCCTTGAAGCCCGCCAGCCCGATCGTGCTGTTGATCAGGAAGCGCGCCAGCGTCTGCCCGGCGCGATGCGTTTCACCCTGCAAAACGTCGTTCACGAACACCGTCGGCGCCGAGAGATTCTGCAGGAAATTGTGCACCGCGCGCCGCCCCGGATCGCCGACCAGCGTGAAATAGATGCCCACCGTGGGGATGACGAAGTAGTGATCGATCTTGCCGTTGAGCTTCAGCGTATCGCGGTTCATCGGCTCCCACGGATCGTTCGCCGCGACCATTTCGGGCGTCGGCGTGGAGCAGGCGCCGAGACACAGCGCCATGAGCCCGAAGATCAGAATTCCAATTTTGCGCATCCCACCCGCCCGAATTTGCGCGTCTCTATATCAGAAACAAAGAACACCCTCGCCCCCGCGAAGCGGGGGAGAGGGCAGGGTGAGGGGGCGTTTCAGGATAAAGTGCGATTTGGACATCCCGCTGCGGCCCAGGTGCCCGCCATCGCGGCCAGCGGGACCACCCCCTCACCCCAGCCCTCTCCCCCGCTTCGTGGGGACGAGGGGGAATTTGGAGTTTGCATACCCATATAAAGATATGTTTATATGTTTCCGCCATGGATCATCTCGTCACAATGCTGCGCGCCGCGGGCGACCCGACCCGGTTGCGCCTCCTGCTCCTGCTCCGCCAGGCGGAGCTGACGGTCAGCGAGCTGGTCGACATCGTCGGCCAGAGTCAGCCGCGCGTCTCGCGCCATTTGAAGCTCCTGACCGAGGCGCACCTGATCGAGCGCTTCAAGGAAGGCAGCTGGGTGTTCTACCGCGCCGCCGATCGGGGCGAGGGCGCCGAGCTCGGCGCTGCCATCGCCGCCATCGCGTCGCCCGCCGCGCAGGAGTCCGACTCGCGCCGCCTCGCCGCCGTGCGCGATTCCCGCGCCGCCGAGGCGGCCGCCTTCTTCAAGGCCAACGCCGCCGAGTGGGAGCGCATCCGCGCCCTGCACGCGCCGGAGAAGGACGTCGAGGCCGCCATCGTCCGCCACATTGCGGCGCATCCGCTCGACTCGCTTCTCGATGCCGGCACCGGCACCGGCAGCATGCTCGAACTCCTCGCGCCGCATGTGAAACGCGCCGTCGGCGTCGACGTCTCGCCCGAAATGCTGGCGATCGCGCGCGACCGCCTCGCCCGTGCGCACGTCCAGCACGCCCAGGTCCGCCTCGGCGACACCTATCGCCTGCCGTTCCAGTCCGGCAACGCGCTGCAAGGCTTCGACGCCGTGATGTTCCATCAGGTGCTGCACTACCTCGACGACCCGCAGGCCGCCGTGGTCGAAGCCGCGCGGGTCATGCGCTCCGGCGCTCGCCTTCTCATCGCCGATTTCGCGCCGCACGAGATGGAATTTCTGCGCAGCGATTTCGCGCATCGCCGCCTCGGCTTCTCGGATCGCGAGGTGCAGGGCTGGTTCACCGCCGCCGGCCTGACGCCGCTCGCCAGCGAAGCCATCGCAGCCGGCAACGACAAGCTCACCGTCCAGCTCTGGCTCGCCGAAGCCAGCGCCAAAAGCCAAGCGGAAGCCGCATGAGCCTCTCCGAACTCGTCTCCCACACGCGGCCCATCTCGGTCAGCTTCGAATTCTCGCCGCCCAAGACCGACGAGGCGGAAGAGAGTCTGTGGAAAGCCATCCGACGGCTCGAGCCGCTGCAGCCGTCCTTCGTCTCCGTCACCTATGGCGCGGGCGGCTCGACACGCGAGCGCACCCACGCCACCGTCAAGCGCATCGTCGACGAGACCACGCTGAAACCCGCCGCGCACCTGACCTGCGTCGGCCACCCCATCGCCGAGATCGAGGAGATCGTGCGCGGCTACTGGGACAGCGGCATCAAGCACATCGTGGCGCTGCGCGGCGACATGCCCGGCATGACCGGCGACTACCGCGCGCACAATTCGGGCTTCGGCTCGACGCCCGAGCTGATCGAAGGCATCCGCCGCATCGCGCCGTTCGACATCTCCGTCTCGTTCTATCCCGAGAAGCATCCGGATTCGCCATCGCTCGACCACGACATCGAGCTGCTCAAGCGCAAAGTCGGCGCCGGCGCGACGCGCGCGCTGGGCCAGTTCTGCTTCGACTCGGACGAGATCGCCCGCTTCCGCGACAAGGCCGTCGCCGCCGGCATCCGCGCCCCCATCGTCCCCGGCATCATGCCGACCACCGCGTTCCGCGGCGTCGAGCGCATGTCGGCACGCTGCGGCGCCAAGATCCCCGCATGGCTCACCCGCGCCTATGAAGGCCTCGACGACGACCTCGAATCCCGCCGCATCGTCGCCGCCGCCGTGCTCGCCGAGCAGGTCCAGCAGCTGCGCGCCCACGGCTTCGACCAGTTTCACTTCTACACGCTCAACCAGGCGAACCTGACCTATGCGGCGTGCCGCATCATGGGTCTTCGCCCGAAAGACATGCCATGAGTTTCGACCGCACCGCCCGCCTGAAATGGATGCAGGAAGAGGCGCGCCGGCGCATCCTGCTGCTCGACGGCTCCTGGGGCGTGATGATCCAGGGCTATGGCCTTGGCGAAGACGATTTCCGCGGGCCCCGCTTCGGCAACCACGCCAGCGATCTGAAGGGCAACAACGACCTTCTGACGCTGACCCGGCCCGACATCATCCGCGACATCGGCCACGCCTATCTGAAGGCCGGCGCCGATTTCATCGAGACCAACACCTTCAGCTCGCTCGCGATGACGCAGGCCGACTACAATCTCCAGCATCTCGTGACCGAGCTCAACGAGACCGGCGCCCGCCTCGCGCGCGAGGTCTGCGACCAGCACAGCACGTCGTCGCGTCCGCGCCTCGTCGCCGGCGTGCTCGGCCCCGCCAACCGCACCGCCTCGATCTCGCCCGACGTCAACGACCCCGCCTTCCGCAATGTGATGTTCGACGAGCTGCGCAGCACGTACAAAGAAGCCGCGCTCGGCCTGCTGCGCGGCGGCTCCGACGTCCTGATGATCGAGACGGTGTTCGACACGCTGAACGCCAAGGCCGCGATCTTCGCCATCGAGGAAGCGTTCGATGAAGCCGGCACGCGCGTCCCCGTCTGGATCAGCGGCACCATCACCGATCTCTCCGGCCGCACGCTCACCGGCCAGACCGCGGAAGCCTTCTGGCATTCGGTGCGTCACGCCAAACCCTTCGCCATCGGCCTCAATTGCGCGCTCGGCGCCAAGGAATTGCGCCCGTACATCGCCGAGCTCTCCGCCGCCTGCGACACGCTGGTCAGCGCCCACCCCAACGCCGGCCTGCCCAACGAGTTCGGCGGCTACGACGAAACACCCGAGACGATGGCCGATATGATCGGCGAATTCGCCGAATCCGGCCTCGTCAACATCGTCGGCGGCTGCTGCGGCACGCGCCCCGAGCACATCCAGGCGATCGGCGAGCGCGTCAAAGGCCTCGTCCCGCGCGTCGTGCCGGAAAAACCGAAGCTCATGCGCCTCTCCGGCCTCGAACCGTTCACGCTCACCCCCGACCTCAATTTCGTCAACGTCGGCGAGCGCACCAACATTACCGGCTCGGCGAAATTCCGTAAGCTCATCGCCGCCAACGACTACGACAAGGCGCTGAGCGTCGCCCGCGACCAGGTCGAGAACGGCGCTCAGATCATCGACGTCAACATGGACGAAGGCCTGATCGACTCCGAAGCCGCGATGCGCCGCTTCCTCAACATGGCCGCAGGCGAGCCCGACATCGCGCGCGTGCCGCTGATGATCGACAGCTCCAAATGGAGCGTCATCGAGAGCGGCCTGAAAACCTGCCAGGGCAAGCCGATCGTCAACTCGATCAGCCTCAAGGAAGGCGAGGAGAGCTTCGTCAAATACGCCCGCCTCGTGATGCGCTACGGCGCCGCCGTCGTCGTCATGGCGTTCGACGAAACCGGCCAGGCCGACACGCAGGAGCGCAAGATCGACATCTGCAAGCGCGCCTATCGCATCTTGGTCGACGAGGTCGGCTTCCCCGCCGAAGACATCATCTTCGATCCGAACATCTTCGCCGTCGCCACCGGCATCGAGGAACACAACGATTACGGCCGCGCCTTCATCGACGCCGCCGCGATCATCCGCCGCGAATGCCCCTACGCGCACATCTCCGGCGGCGTCTCCAACTTTTCCTTCTCGTTCCGCGGCAACGAGCCGGTACGCGAGGCGATGCACTCCGTCTTCCTGTTTCACGCCATCAAGGCCGGCATGGACATGGGCATCGTCAACGCGGGCCAGCTCACCATCTACCAGGACATCCCGACCCCCTTGCGCGAGGGCATCGAGGACGTTCTCTTCAACCGCAAGCCCGAGGCGACGGAAAATCTCCTGACCCTGGCGCAGCGCTACAAGGGCGATGGCTCGGTCGTCGCCGTCGCTGACGCCGAATGGCGCAAGCTCCCGGTCCAGGAACGCATCACGCACGCGCTGGTCAACGGCATCGACACCTTCGTCAACGAAGACACCGAGGAAGCGCGCGCCGCCGCGACGCGCCCGCTCGACGTCATCGAAGGCCCGCTGATGGCCGGCATGAACGTGGTCGGCGACCTGTTCGGCTCCGGCAAGATGTTCCTGCCGCAGGTCGTCAAATCCGCCCGTGTGATGAAGAAGGCCGTCGCCTATCTCCTGCCCTTCATGGATGCCGAGCAGGCCAAGAACGAAACCAAAGAGCCCGCCGGCAAGATCGTCATGGCGACGGTCAAGGGCGACGTGCACGACATCGGCAAGAACATCGTCGGCGTCGTGCTCCAGTGCAACGGTTACGAAGTCATCGATCTCGGCGTCATGACCCCGACCCAGAAGATCCTCGACGCCGCGCGCGAGCACGGCGCCAACATCATCGGCCTCTCCGGCCTGATCACGCCGTCGCTCGACGAGATGGTGCATGTCGCAAACGAGATGGAGCGCCAGGGCTTCGACATCCCGCTGCTGATCGGCGGCGCCACCACCAGCCGCGTCCACACCGCGGTGAAGATCGACCCCGGCTATCGCCGCGGGCAAACCGTCTATGTCACCGACGCCTCGCGCGCTGTCGGCGTCGCGTCCAATCTGCTCAGCAAGACCGCGAACAAGGACTACGTCGCCGGCGTCCGCGCCGAATACGAGCAGATCGCCAAGACCCACGCCGCCCAGCGCGCCCCCGGCCGCCGCCTGTCGCTCGCCCAAGCCCGCGCCAACAAGGAGAAGCAAGACTGGTCGGCGTACAAGCCGCCTGTCCCGAAATTTTTCGGCACCCGCGTCTACGACAATTACGACCTCGCCGAGCTCGCCAAATACATCGACTGGACGCCGTTCTTCCAGACCTGGGAGCTGATCGGCAAATACCCCGCGATCCTCAGCGACGCCGCTGTCGGCCAAGCCGCAACCAACCTCTTCAACGACGCCCAGGCGATGCTGGCGAAGATCGTCGCAGAGAAATGGATCACCGCCCGCGCCGTGGTCGGCTTCTATCCCGCCAACAGCATCGGCGACGACGACATTCAGATCTTCGGCGACAAGGCGCGCAAATTCCCCATCCACACGCTGCACACGCTGCGCCAGCAGATGTCCCGCGAAAACAACCGCCCCAACATGGCGCTCGCCGATTTCATCGCGCCGAAAGGCACCGAGGACTATATCGGCGCCTTCGTCGTCACCGCCGGCATCGGCGAGCAGGCGCATGTCGACCGCTTCAAGGCCAACCACGACGACTACTCCGCGATCCTCCTGAGCGCGCTCGCCGACCGTCTCGCCGAGGCCTTCGCCGAACGCCTGCACGAACGCGTACGCAAGGATTTCTGGGGTTACGCCGCCGAGGAAACGCTCACCAGCGACGACCTCATCGCCGAAAAGTATCGTGGCATCCGCCCGGCGCCCGGCTATCCCGCCCAGCCCGAGCACAGCGAGAAGGCGACGCTGTTCAAGCTCCTCGACGCCGAGCACAAGATCGGCGTCAGCCTCACCGAAAGCTACGCGATGTGGCCCGGCTCGAGCGTCAGCGGCTTCTATTACAGCCACCCGGAAAGCCGCTACTTCGGTGTCGGCAAGATCGAACGCGACCAGGTCGAGGACTACGCCAAACGCAAAGGCTGGGACATCGCGACCGCGGAGCGCTGGCTGGCGCCGCTGCTCAACTACGACCCCCGCGCGAAGACGGCGGCGTAAACCCACTCTAGCTTGAATTGAAACTCCATTTCCGTCATCGCCCGCTTTATGCGGGCGACCCAATTTCCTTTTTGCGGAGAGAAAAATGGGTTGCCCGGACAAGCCGGGCAATGACGGGTTTGAGTTTCGAGTGAAATCGAGCGCTCCGCTCCTCACCCCTTCAGCAAAAAATGCCCGCGCAACGCCGCGACCGGCTTGCTCTCGTCTTCCTGCCACATCTGCGCATGCACGTTCACCACGCGCCGCCCCTGCCGCGCCAGCTTGGCGCTGGCGAAGCTCGTCACCGCGCGCCCGGTGCGCAAATAATCGACTGTGATGTCCACCGGCTTGGGGAACGCCACCGCCTTGGTCTCCCACACCGCCTGCATCAGCGCCGCGGTCTCCAAGAGCGAGCCGATCACCCCGCCATGGATCGCCGGGATCACCGGATTGCCGACCAGCTTGGGATCGAACGGCATCTCCAGCACGATCCGTCCGCCGTCGATCCGCGCCGTCACGCCCAGCCACGCGCAATACGGCACCGCCGCGATCAGTTCGCCGATGTCCACCGCCGCGCCGTCCCGCGCCGCCTTCGCCAGAAGCTCCATGTTCAGCCTCCCGCGCGCAGTTCGGTCAAAATGAACGCGCCGTTCGCCGAGGCGATGACGTTGTCTTCGCTCTCCTGATAGGCGCGGCCGCGCGCGAACACGATCTGGCGCGTGATCTTCACGCATTCGCCGATCACGAAGATGTCCACGCCCGGCTTGGCCGCCTTCATGTAATCGATCCGCAAATCGAGCGTCGCGATCCCGCGCATCTGCCCGTCCGATGCGCCTTCCGCCGCGCCCAGCGCCGAGCCCACCGCCATGCCGCAGGCATGGTCGAGCAGTCCCGTGATCACCCCGCCATGCACGACGCCCGTGTCGGGATTGCCGACGAGGTGCGGCGCATAGGGCAGGCGCATGGTCGACTTGCCCGGCGCCGCCGCGACCACCTGCGCGCCCAACGCCTGGAAGAACGCCGCGCCGCCCTGCACCTGCTGCATGAAGCGCAGCAATGTGTTGTCTGATTCTTGCGTCATGCTGCCAAGGAAATGCGCCGCCCCGCCGCTGTCAAATTTGACACTTGAAGACCGCCATGGCGGACTCCATATCCAATCCAACGTCTTCACCTCCCCCTTTGTGGGGAGGTCGAAATTCGCCCTTTGCGAATTTCGGGTGGGGGGCGGTCTCTCCGCCTCGCGACCTCGAAAACAGTACGATGTGGTCCGGCGCCACTCACCCACTACATCTGGTAGGTCGCCCCGCCGCCCCCTCCCACAAAAATTGACGCCCTGTCACGAACCTTTAAACTGACGCCCGTCACCCCGGGCTGAGCGCACCATGGATTCCTCCCTCGTCAAACCCACCGCCCCGATCCGCGTCTCCGCGCTCGGCAAGCGCGAGCAGACCAAGGTGCAGAACCGCGAGATCATCCTGGAGGCCGCCCGCCAGGTCTTCGCCGAACTCGGCTTCGGCGCCACCACGGTGCGCGACATCATTCGCGCCACCCCGCTCGCCTCGGGCACCTTCTACAATTATTTCAAGTCCAAGGAGGAGGTGTACCAGGCGATCCAGGACGACGTCGCCCTCACTATCCGCCCCCGCCTGCGCGACAAGCGCAAGACCGCCAAATCGGTGGAGGAGTTCATCTCCGGCACCTTCCAGACCTTCTTCGAGTTCTTCGCCGAGAACCACGTCAACGTCCGCACCATCCGCCACAGCGCCGACGCCACGCGCGTGCGCGTCGACACGCCCGAGATCGTCGCCGGCTTCGAGGAGCTGCGCGAGGACATCGAGAAGGCGATCCAGGAAGGCCTGTTCCCGCCGATCGACGCCGATTTCCTGATGGCCGCCATCGTCGGCGTCGCCTTCGAGGTCGGCGAGCGCATGGTCCAGCGCGAACGCAAGGATCCAGCCGCCGCCGCGACCTTCGCCACCGCGCTGTTCCTCGGCGGCATCCGCACCCTGCCGCACGCCGATCACCCCGCCGCCGAGACCGGCACGGCATGAAGGCGATTATTTGCCGTGAGATCGCCGACGACATCGGCACGCTCAAGCTCGAAGACATCGACCTGCCGCCGCAGAAGCCGGATCAGGCGCGCATCCGCATCCGCGCCGCCGCGGTAAACTTCCCCGATATCCTGACGGTGCAGGGCAAGTACCAGCACAAGCCGGCGCTGCCCTTCACGCCCGGCAGCGAAGCCGCCGGCGACGTCATCGCCATCGGCGACGCGGTGACAAACGTGAAGGTCGGCGACCGCGTGATCTGCGGCGGCCTCGGCGGCTATGCCGAAGAGATGCAGGTCGCCGCCGCAAGCCTGCGCCTGATCCCGAACGGCATCGGCTACGCCGAAGCCGCCAGCTTCACCGTCGCCTATCTCACCGCTTACGTCGCGCTGGTCCGCCGCGCCCGTCTCGAAGCCGGCGAGTGGCTCCTGGTCCACGGTGCCGCCGGCGGCGTCGGCTTGGCCGCCGTCGATCTCGGCCGGCATCTGGGCGCCAAGGTCATCGCCACCGCGTCGAGCGACGCCAAGCGCGACTTCCTCAAATCCTACGGCGCCGATCTCGTCCTGCCGTCCTCCGGCTTCCGCGAGGCGGTGAAAGAGGCGACCGGCGGCGACGGCGCCAACGTCGTCTACGACCCCGTCGGCGGCGACGTGTTCGACGAAAGCACGCGCTGCATCGCCTTCGACGGCCGCATCACGATCATCGGTTTCACCAGCGGCCGCATCCCACAGATCTCGGTGAACATGCCGCTGATCAAGGGCTACTCGATCCTGGGCGTGCGCGCCGGCGAATACGGCCGCAAATTCCCGCAAAAGGGCCGCGAAAACATGTTCGCGATCACCAAGCTCCTCGCCGAAAAGAAAATCCGCCCCCACATCCACGCCCGCTTCCCGCTCGCGCAAGCCGTCGACGCAATGCGAACGCTGCAAGACCGCAGCGTCATCGGCAAAGTGGTGATCGAGCCTTGAATTCGGCCGTTACGGAAGCCATCGAAGAGAGCGGCTTCGCCATCGTGCCCGATGTCGTCGATGCCGGTCGCATCGAGCGCCTGATCGCAACCGTGCAGGACGCCGATTTCGTGCGCTCGGCGCGCGGCGAAGAGGTCTACGGCGCCCGCAACATTCTCGCCGTGCCGCAGATCGCCGCGCTGGCCCGCGATAAAACCGTCCTCGAGCTCGTCCACGCCATCATCGGCCCCGATGCCCGCGTCGTGCGCGGCATCTTCTTCGACAAGACACCGGGCGCGAACTGGCCCGTCGCCTGGCATCAGGACCTGACCCTCGCCGTCGCCGAGCGCCGCGAACTCGACGGCTGGACCAACTGGTCGGTGAAAGCCGGTGTGCGTCACGTGCAGCCGCCGCCAGAAATCCTCGAACGCATGGTGACCCTGCGCATCCAGCTCGACGATTGCGGCGCCGACAATGGCCCGCTGAAGGTCCTACCCGGCACGCACCGCCTCGGCCGTATCGCCGCCGCGCGCATCGCGCCTTTGCGCAGAGAAATCGCCGAGCACATCTGCGCCGCGCCTGCCGGCTCGGCGCTCGCGTTCAAGCCGCTGCTGCTGCACGCCTCGTCGCCCGCAAAGACGGCGCGCCACCGCCGCGTCGTCCATCTCGAATTCGCGCCGCGGAATTTGCTGCCGGTGCCGCTGGACTGGGCGTTCGGCGAACCCCGGTCAGCCGCGGCGCGTGCGCAGTCCGCGGCCGATCCAGAACAGTCCTGACACCGCCAGGCCGATGGCCGCGAAGGGCCACATGACGAGATATTGGAAGAACTCGACGCTTGCGGCGTAGTCGTCCCAGACATCTTCCATGCAATCGCCGGCGCCGGGGATAAGCGGCCCGTTCATGCTCATTTCGTGCATATAGAGCAGCGAGAGCGCGAGCGCCGCAGCATTATAGACCATGAAAATGCGCGCCGATGCCTGGCGCCATGACAACGCATTCACCGCGAGGATGAGGACAAACGGCGCCGCGCGCAGAACATGGTCGCATATCCGCGATCCGGAACTGTCCAGGCTGTGGCAGGGCACGTCATGCGCTTCGGCGATGAAGACATTGACCTGATCGCTCGCCAGGGCCGCGACAAGCGCCACGCCGCTGCAGACCGCAAGGACGCGACCGATCCGCGCCGCGCGCGGGTTCGAAACGGATTGGCTGCGGTCCGGCATGAGGCTCCCCAATGCCGTATCGTCTCGCAGGACTGTGGCGGGATTCGGGTGATGCCTGTTATCCGCTCAGCTTGTCCAGCGCCTTCAGGATCGCCGCCGTCATCGCGGACGTCCCCACCTTGTTCATCCCTGGCTGCATGATGTCCGGCGTGCGGTAGCCTTCGGCCAGCGCCCGCTCGACCGCCTTCTCCAGCAGCGCCGCGTCGTCGCCGCGGCCGAACGAGTAGCGCAGGCACATCGCAAACGACAAAATGCATGCGATCGGATTGGCGACGCCTTGCCCCGCAATATCCGGCGCCGAGCCGTGGATCGGCTCGTACAGCGCATGCTGCCTGCCATTCGCGTCCTTGGCGCCCAGCGAAGCGCTCGGCAGCATGCCGAGCGAACCGGTCAGCTGCGCCGCCTCGTCCGACAATATGTCGCCGAAGAGATTGTCCGTCACGATCACGTCGAACTGCTTGGGATTGCGCACCAGCTGCATCGCCAGCGCATCGGCCAGCATGTGCGACACCCCCACATCCGGGAATTCGCGGTCGTGCACCTTCTGCACCACCTGCTTCCACAGCACGCCGGAGACCATCACATTGTTCTTCTCCGCCGACAGTACGCGGTTGCCGCGCAGCCGCGCCAGCTCGAATGCGACCCGCGCGATGCGCTCGATCTCGCTCGTCGTATAGACCTGCGTGTCGACGGCACGCTGCTGCCCGTCGGGCAAAGTGGTGATCTCCTTCGGCTCGCTGAAATAGACGCCGCCCGTCAGCTCGCGCACGATCAGGATGTCGAGACCGGCGACCAGCTCCGGCTTCAGACTCGACGCATCCTTCAGCGCATCGAAGCAGATCGCCGGCCGCAGATTGGCGAACAGCCCGAGATCCTTGCGCAGCCGCAGCAGGCCGCGCTCCGGCTTCTTGTCGAACGGCAGCGTGTCCCACTTCGGTCCGCCGACCGCGCCGAACAGCACCGCATCCGCCGCGCGCGCCTTGGCGATGGTCGCATCCGGCTCCGGAGTGCCCAGCGTCTCGTAAGCGATGCCGCCGATCGCGGCTTCTTCCGTCGCGAACGACATGTTGCGATTGGCCGAGAACCAGCCGAGCACGCGCTTGGTATCCTCGATGACCTCCGGTCCGATGCCGTCGCCCGGCGTGAGAAGGATGTTGTAGGTCATGACTTGCGCATCCGCGCGAGCCGCTCCGCCGTCTCCGGCCCGCGGCCTTCCGAGCGATGCACCTCATGCGCCAGCCCAGCCTTCAGCGCCATGCCATCGGTGTCGTCGAGCAGCTTCTTGATCGCGCGCGACGAGCGCCACGAATTGGCCAGCACGTCCTTCACAAACCCGGCGACGACCGTGTCGAGCTCCGCATCCGGCACGCAGATATTCGCCAGCCCCATCGCCTCGGCTTGCGCCCCCGAATAGCTGCGCGCGCTGAACGACATCTCCAGCGCCTTGGCCCGCCCGATGCGGCGCGGCAGGCGTTGGCTCAAGCCCCACACCGGCACCAGGTCCCATTTGCCGTGCGTGTCGCCGAACTTGGCATTCTGCGCGCAAATGATGATGTCCGCCGCGAGCGCCAGCTCCAGCCCGCCGGTCAGGCAGTGTCCCTGCACCGCCGCGATCACCGGCATCGGCAGGCTGGCGAGCCGCTCGACCGTGTCGCTGCGGAATTTGGAATTGTCGCCGTCGTTGAACACGCCGCCCAGGTCGCCCAGATCGTTGCCGGCGCAGAAGCTGCGCCCCGCGCCGCGCAGCAGCACGCAGCCGACCGTGTCCGTGTTCGCCGCCGCGAACTCCACCGCCGCCGCCAGCCCCTTGAAGCTGTCGAAGCCGAGCGCATTGAGCTTCTCCGGCTTGTTCAAGGTCAGCGTTAGCAAGCCGTCCGTCAGCTCGCGCAATACCGCTTCGGTCATGGCAAATCCTTTCGCGCCGTCAGGGCGTCACGCCCACGGCATCTCGCGCTTGCGCTTTTCCTCGAACGCGGCGATGGCGCTTTCCTTCTGCAAGGTCAGCCCGATATCGTCCCAGCCATTGAGCAGGCATTGCTTGCGGAACGCATCGACGTCGAATTTGATGCAGCCGCCGTCCGGCCCGCGGATCTCCTGCGCCTCCAGGTCGACCGACACCACCGCATTGGCGCCGCGCTCCGCGTCGTCCATCAGCTTGTCGACGTCCGCCTGCGGCAGCACGATGGGCAGGATGCCGTTCTTGAAGCAGTTGTTGTAGAAAATGTCCGCGAAGCTCGTCGCGATGACGCAGCGGATGCCGAAATCGAGCAGCGCCCACGGCGCATGCTCGCGGCTCGAGCCGCAGCCGAAATTCGCCCCCGCGACCAAAATCTGCGCCTTTTGGTAGGCCGGCTTGTTCAGCACGAAATCCGGATTCTCGCTGCCGTCAGGCCGCGTCCGCATCTCGTGGAACAGCGCCGAGCCCAGCCCGGTGCGCTTGATGGTCTTGAGGAATTGCTTGGGGATGATCATGTCGGTGTCGACGTTGATCATGTCCAGCGGCGCCGCGACGCCGGTCAGTTTGGTGAAAGCTTCCATAGTGGCCGGACCATAGAGCATTTTCCGGCAATGTGGAGCGCAAATTCCGAACGAAAATGTCACAAGCGCAATCGGGCGAGCCGTACTTCAGGTTCGCTCGAAAATTGCGCGACCATCAAAGATGATCAGCACGGCTCTGTGTCGTGGAATCGCGTCAGGTCGACCACGCGTTTCCCCTGCGGCGTGCGGGAGATCACGTCGACGAATTTGCGCCCCCACACGATGTCGTCGGCGTTGTAGGCGTGGCGGGCATAGACCCGGTCGGCCAGCGTCTCGTCGACGCCGCTCAGCATGGCGATGATCTCGATCTGCTGCTCCTGCATCATCTGCGGCGTGATGCCGTAGAGCGGGCTGGAGCGGTCGATCCGGTGCATGATCGTCCAGGACAGCGCGAACAGCGAGCTTCTCTGCCGCGCCGGCTTCATGTCCTCGAAGCGGCGCATCTCGATGCCCTCGCGGCTGACCTGCTGGCGCGCCATCGAGAGCTTGACCTCGGCGTCGAGGATCGAATTGCCGCGCTGGTTGGCGGTGCGGAACATCAGCGTCGGCACCCCGTCGAACGGGATGATGATGGCGCATTGCGAGAATACGATGCGCGCGAAGGGCCGGGAGAACCGCGCGAACAAGATGCCGGTGAACAGCGCCGTGGTCAGGATGCCGAAGAAACCCTCGGCGCTGACGACGATGTTGGCATAGGTCGTCTGCGGCACGAAGCCGGTGTAGTTGATCGAGGCGATGGTCTCGAAGCTGAACAGGAACACGTCCCAGAAATTGCCGTGCCGCGAATTGGCCAGCGCATGCGGGTCCGCGAGATAGAGCAGGGCGAAGACGAAATTGACGACGACGAAGAATCCGGCGAGGCCGAGGAAGAACGCCCACCACGGCGCCGTCAGGATGGCGTGATAGACGTCGGTCCAGCGCGTCTGGTCCTGCCCCTTGATGATGGCAACCCGCGCGCCGGGCTTGGCATGGATCAGATTCACCGGCTGCGGCGCCGGCTTGTCGCGGTGCGCGCTCATGGCCGCGTCACGCGGGGTTGAGGTTCAATGCGCATTCGGCACATCGGTGACCGGTGGTCTGTGGCCCGGCAACAGCCAGGTTACGGTGACGACGAAGGCGGTGCTGACCGCGACGCCGTTGACCGTGGCCGGCGCGAATTTGCTGCGATGCACGAGCATGATGGACGCGTTGTCTAGACTCTGCGATCCGCTGCTGTTGGCGAACTCCAGGCGCTGGATATTGCCGGCCGGCCCGATCAGAAGTCCCACCGATGTGGCGCCTTCGACCTTGCCGTCCAGCGCGTCCTTGGGATAGTCCGCCGCCGCGCCGTACAGCACCGTCGAGGGCGGCAGAAGCTCGTCGTCGAGCGAGAAATTGATCTCGGCGAGCTTGGTCGTCGCGATGGGTTTGCCGTCCTTCATCTCCGGGTGGTAGGTCCACAGCATCACGGCTGCCAGCGCCGCCTGGTCGAGGCGGTCGAAACCGCTCGACAGCACGACCGAGGGCTTCGACACCGTGCCGTCCTCGCCGATCGTGAACGAAACCCGGATGCGGCCTTGCTCGCCGAGCCGGCGTGACAAGGGCGGATAGAACGCGGTCGCGTCATGGACATTGGACGGCACGGCCGGTTGGTTGGAGGGATCGGACTGCTGCCGCGGTGCATCGGTCCGTTGTTGCGCGGTGTTTGCGGTCTGCGCTCCTGCGGGCAAATGCGTGCCGCAAAGGATCAACATCGCGGCCATCGTCGACATCAGAACGCGCATGCCACCCCCACGCCCAACATCCCGCAGCCTTCGGCGCGGTTGCCGGATCATTATGTCATGGCCGTCGCCAACTTGTCCTCTCCCGCTTCGCGGGCGAGGATATTAATTACCGTCCGCTCGTCTCTTTATAGATCGCCCATTTCTTGCCGTGCTCGCGGCCGAGCTCGTGGAGGTAGTCCCAGGAATACAGCCCCGTGTCGTGCCCGTCGTCGAACACGATCCGCACCGCGTAATTGCCGACCTTCTCCAGCGCCGTGATGGTCACGTCCTGCTTGCCGGTCACGATCTGCTTCTGCCCCGCGCCGTGTCCCTGCACCTCGGCGCTCGGCGATTCCACGCGCAGGTACTCCGCCGCCAGCTCGAACCGCTCGCCGCTGTCATAGGCGACCGTCAGCCGCGTCTTGCCGGGATCGAGCCGCAGCTCCGTCGGCCATGGCCGCTTGGCGCTGTCGGTCATTTCGCGTCGCGTTCGGCGTCGGTCAGCTCGCGCGCCTCGCCCGCCAGCATGATCGGCACGCCGGCGCGGATCGGAAAAGCCAATCCCGCCTGCTTGCTGACCAGCTCGGCGCGTTCGCGGTCATAGGACAGCGGCCCCTTGGTCACCGGGCAGACCAGAATCTCGAGCAGTTTGGGATCGGGCTGCATCGCTCAATTCACCATGTTCGAGCCGGAGGCCGAGCTCGCCATCTCCAGCAGCGCCAGCAGCGTGCTCACCCGCTCCTCCCAGCCCGGCGCCTCCAGCAGCGCCTGCTTCTCGTTCGGCTCGAACGGGCACAGCATGGCGAGCGCGTTGACCAGCGTTTCCGCCGGCGCGTTCATCACGCTCTTCCAGTCGGCTTTCAGGTCGCGCCGCTGCAGGTATTCGTTGAGCGCCGCCAGCAGCCGCTCGCGCGGGAAATCGGCATCGTCGCGCTCGACCAGGTCGCCGGCGAACGGGGCATAATCCGCCGCCACCTGACGGAACGGCGTGGACACTGCGATCTCCGGCGCGACGCGGAAGCGGCAGATGCCGGTCAGCGTGATGAGATAGCGGTTGTCGTCGGTCTCGCGATAGCCGGTGATCCGCCCGGCGCAGCCGATCGCCGAGAGCGCCGGCTTGAGCGTCTTCTCCTCGTTTTCGGTCGGCTGGATCATCCCGATCATCCGGCCGCCCGACAGCGCATGCTCAACCAGCGCCAGATAGCGCGGCTCGAACACGTTGAGCGGCAATTGCCCGCGCGGCAGCAGCAGCACGCCGGTCAGCGGAAAGATGCCAAGCGTCGCCGGCAGGTCGTCGATGCCGTGATAGCGGCCAACCATGAGGACCTCACGAGAACAGGATGGATGACAACCGTCTACGGGCGTCCACCGTCCTTGGATCGGCCGGCCCCATCGCCTCGAACAGGGTCACCAGATGCTTGCGTGCCGCTTCCTCGTTCCATTTGCGGTCGCGCTTGACGATCTCCAGAAGCTGGGTGAGCGCGCCCTCGCGGTCGTCCGCTCCGTCCAGCGCCAGCGCATAATCGTAGCGCGCCTGGTGGTCCTTGGGATCCGCCTCGACCTTCGCCTTCGCCGCATCCAGGCCCGCGGCCGCTGCCGAGGATTGCTCCTTCAGCTTCAATTCCGCCTGCACCGCGACCACCGCCTCGTCGCCAGCCCCGTCGGGCCGCACCAGCTGCAGCGTCGTCTTGGCGCGCTCCAGATCGCCGCTCTTGAGATAGCAGCGCGCCAGCCCCGCCACCGCCTTGGGATGCCCCGGCTCGTCCTGCAGCACGTGGGCATAGGCCTGCGCCGCCTGGGTCACGTCGCCCGCCGTGAACGCCTCGTCCGCGATGGCGAGCACCTCTTCGGCATGATCGTGCCCGCCATGACCGCCTTCGCCGCCCACGAGCTGCGCTACGAACGCGCGCACCTGGCTCTCCGGAATCGCGCCCATGAAGCCGTCGACCGGCTGGCCGTTCTTGAACGCGAACACTGCCGGGATCGACTGAATGCGCAGCTGCTGCGCGATCTCCTGGTTCTCGTCGATGTTGACCTTCACCATCTTCACCGCGCCCTTGGCCTCGGTGACGACCTTTTCGAGGATCGGCCCGAGCTGCTTGCACGGCCCACACCACGGCGCCCAGAAATCGACGATCACCGGCACTTCGCGGCTGGTCTCCAGCACGTCGGCGGCGAAGGTCTCCAGCCCGCTGTCCTTGACGAGGGGATTGTTGGAAGGCGTCGCGGCCGGCTTGGCCGAGGTCACCGGCCGCCCGGTGGGTCCGATCAATGGCATGGGAGGGGCTTTCTTCTTGTTCTCAGGTCCCAAGATGGGCGCTTGGGGGACGAAAGAAAAGACCTTTGCGGCGCGTTCCGCCTTGCTGCCGCCACGACTCGGCGACACCATCACGGCTTCATCGGAGGGTTCCCGCGTGCATCACCATTTCCGCCTGGCCTGGCTCGCCGCCGCGTTGCTGTCCTTGACCATCGGCGCCGCTTCTGCCGCCGGCCTTCCCATCGCGCGCAAGACCTTCACGCTGAAGAACAAGCAGGTCGACATCACGCTCGCCTATCCGGTGACGGGCAACAAGGCGATCGATGCGACCATCCAGGCTTACGTCCACCACGCCGTCGACGAGTTCAAGGGCTATGGCGGCGACGAGCAGCCGGGCGAGAACGCTTACACGCTCGATACCGACTATTCGGTCGAGCGCAACGACGGAAAGATGTTCGCGGTGATCTTCTCCAGCGAGATGGACACCGGCGGCGCCCATCCCAACCACGGCGAGGACGCGCTCAACTTCACGCTGCCCGATGGCGCGCAGGTCTTCCTGCCCGAGATCGTCGACGGCGCGCGCGGCATCGCCGCGATCAGCCGCCTCGCCACCGCCGAGCTGATCCGCACCATCGGCACCGGCGCCGAGCCGGCCTCCGATCCCGAGACGATCAAGAGCGGCACCACGCCCATCGCCGACAATTTCAAGGTGTTCGTGTGGCAGCCCGGCAAGCTGCATCTGTATTTCCCGGAATATCAGGTCGCGTCCTACGCCGCCGGCCCGCAGGAGGCGACCATCCCGCTGTCCGCGCTCCGCGACGTCATCCGCCCCGATTGGAAAGCTCCCGCGCCATCGTTCGACTGCAAAAAGGCCGCGACGCCCATCGAGCACACGATCTGCGGCGACGCCGCGCTGGCCCGCCTCGACCGCCAGGTGGCCGAGACCTACCAGGTCGGCCTCAAGAACGCCTATGAGGCGCCCGCGCAGGAAAAGCTGCGCCAGTCGCAGCGCGACTGGCTCGCCAAGCGCAACAAAACGTGCGGCGGCCCCGGTGATATCGGTTCGTGCCTGACGAAATTCTACCGCGACCGCCTCGTGACGCTGAACAAGCCGGTGGAATAACTCTCCTGTCATGGTCCGCACATGCGGGCCATCCAGGTGGCGCGCTCTTCCCTCCACCGTCATGGCCGGGCTCGTCCCGGCCATCCAGGATCACCCATGCTGCAGATGTGATTATGGATGGCCGGGACGATTAGCGACAGCGTAAGAGGGCCCGGCCATGACGATGAGAGTTGGATTTCCCGTTGAACGTTAAACTGAACCGCCGACAGGTCTTAGGCACCGGCGCTGCCGCGCTCGCCGCCGCGCCTCTGCTCGCCCGTGCCGCGCCGCCCGATCTCGACGTCGCGATCATCGGCGGCGGTGTCTCCGGCGCTTACGCCGCCTGGCGCCTGCGCCGGGAACAACCGCATCTGCGCGTCCATCTCTTTGAAGCCAGTGATCGCATCGGCGGCCGCCTCCACTCCGTCGCATTCCCGCAGGCGCCGCATCTCGTCGCCGAAGCCGGCGGCATGCGCTTCTTGAAAGCCCATACCCATGTCAGCGGCCTCGTCGATACGCTCGGCCTGCCGTCGCGCCTCTATCCCATCGACCGCGATCCCAACCGGGTGCGCCTGCGCGGCAAGACGTTCAGCCAGGCCGACATCGCCGCGGGTCGCGCCCGCTTTCCCTACCGCGTCCCCGACAAGGACCAGACGCCGCAAGCCGATTACTTCACCCGCGCCGTCACCAACGTCCTGCCGAATGCGCTGCACATGACGCCCGCCGACTGGCAGAAGATCCGCGCCGGCTATCGCTTCAAGAACCGCCCCTTGCGCGACTGGAAGAACCGCGACCTGCTGCTTGCGGGGATGTCCCCCGAAGAGCTCGCCCTGGCGCAAGACGGCTCCGGCTACAGCGACTGGATCGAAGGCGAGACCGGCCTCGACGAACTCGATTACTTCTTCGTCCACGACGATGAGAGCAAGCCGTTCTACACGCTCGCCGGCGGTTACCAGCGCCTGCCGCTGACGCTCGCCGATCAGGCGGCCCACGCCGGCGCGAACATCTCCACAGACACGCGCCTCGTCAGCCTCGAAAGCGGGCAGGGCGCCCACCGTCTCACGGTGCGCGACGCCGCCGACAGGCAGACCGCGCTCACTGCCGCCCGCGTCATCCTCGCGCTGCCGCGCCGCGGTCTCGAGCGCATCGAGCATTTCCCCGATGCGCGCGCCGACGCAAACTTCGCCCGCCTGATCGCGAGCGTGAACCCGATGCCCGCCTGCAAGAGCTTGCTGCTCTACCAAAAGCCGTGGTGGCGCGATCATGGCATCGTCGAAGGCCGCAACATCACCGACCTGCCGGCGCGTCAGTTCTATTGCCTGGGCTCCGAGACCACGCGCCTGCCGAGCGAAGACACCAACGGCTTTGGCGTGCTGATGGCCTATTGCGACATGGCCTCCGTCGCGCATTGGAAATCGCTGATCGCGCGTCCCGATCCGTCCGGCTTCACGACGCTCGGCGGCGACTCCGCTCTGGCGAAGGATGTCCACCGCGAAGCGCAATTGGTTCTCGGCAGCACGCCGCTCCGGCCGCTCGCCGCCTATTTCCAGGACTGGAGCGTCGATCCGTATGGCGGCGGCTGGCATTACTATGCGCTCGGCCATGACGGCGTCGCCGACTCCGCCGCGATGCTCCAGCCGATGCCGGGCCGCGATCTCTATGTCTGCGGCGAAGCCTATTCGCGCGCGCAAGGCTGGGTCGAAGGCGCCCTGGAGCGCGCGGAGACGATGCTGCAACGCCACTTCGGATTGCAGGCGCCGAAATGGCTAAGGGCTTAGCGCCGCCAGCCGCGCCTCCAGCCCCGCTTTCACCCGCGGCCACTCGCTGGCCAGGATCGAGAAATACACCGAGTCCCGATAGTACCCTTTTGCCACCCACATATGCCCGCGCAGGATGCCTTCCTCCGTCGCGCCGAGCTTTTTCAGCGCCGCGCGGCTGCGCGCGTTCTTCGAATCCGTCTTGAACTCCACCCGGTTCCAGCCCCGCGCGAACGCGTTCTCCAGCAGCAAATATTTCGCCTCCGGATTGACCGCGCTCGCCTGCGCCTCTTTGGCATACCAGGTCGAGCCGATCTCCACCCGCGCATCGCCCGGCGCGATGTTGAGATACGACGTCGAACCGACGATCGCGCCATCCACCAGCCGCCGCACCGCATAGCTGATCATCCGCCCGCTCGCGTTCTCGGCCGTCAGCGATCCGATCTGCGATGCGATCCCGGCACTCGCATCGAACGGCATATATAAGAACAGCCCGCCATCGGCGCCCGCCGCGATCAGCCCGGCGTGATGGCGCTCCGCCAGCGGCTCCAGCGCGACGAAGCGCCCGGTCAGCGTGCGTCCGCCCAATGCCTCAACCCGGTTCATGGTCCTGCCCGATCGGTCCGGTGGAGAGAATCACCGCCGCGCCCGGCTTTGAACAGGCGCTGCGCCGCATGCCGGTCCTGCAAACCTCTCGCAACAGCTTGCCGCCGATTGTCGCGGCCAAGCTTGTCCACAGGCCCGCGGGCGCCGCGCGCCGCGGTGAGGTGTTGCGGCGCAGCATCATCCCGTTAACAAATATTTCGCGGGACCGTCACAGCGTCGACAACAACAAAAAACTCTGGGATGAACCCCTTTAGAGCGTGGGCCGCGTCGCCGGCCGTCTATTTTAAAGGGGTCCCCATGTTGTCCATTCGTCAGAAATCGCTGCGCCGTATCTCGACCGCCGCCGGCATTGCCGCGCTGCTCGGCTCCGTTTCGAGCGCCGCGCTGGCCGCCGACCAGATCGAGACCATCGTCGTGACCGCCGAGCGCCACGCCGAAGACATCCAGAAGGTCCCGGAATCGGTCGCCGCCCTGAACACCGACGAGCTCAACTCCTTCTTCCAGTCCGGCCAGGACATCCGGGCGCTGGCCAGCCGCGTCCCCAGCCTCTACGCCGAATCCTCCAACGGCCGCGTCGCGCCGCGCTTCTACATCCGCGGCCTCGGCAACAGCGACTTCGACCTCGCCGCCTCGCAGCCCGTCTCGATCATCGAGGACAACGTCGTCCAGGAGAACGTCGTGCTGAAGAGCGCGCCGCTCTACGACCTCGCCAATGTCGAAGTCGACCGCGGCCCGCAGGGCACGCTGTTCGGCCGCAACACCACCGCCGGCATCATCAGCATCACCACCGCCAAGCCCACCGACACCTATGAAGGCTATGCCAGCGCCTCCTATGGCGAGCTCGGTACCGTCAACGCCGAAGGCGCCATCGGCGGCCCGATCAGCGACACGCTCAGCTTCCGCGTTTCCGGCCTGCTGCAGCACCGTGACGACTACATCGACAATCCGCATCTGGGCCTGAAGGACGTGCTCGGCGGCTACACCGAATATGCCGGCCGCGCCCAGCTCGAATGGAAGCCGACCGACAATTTCAGCATGCTGGTCAACGTCCACGCCCGCTCGCTCGACGGCACGGCCGCGATCTTCCGCGCCAACATCCTCACCAAGGGCTCCAACCAGCTCAACGGCAACTACATCTCCGACAAGGTGTTCTTCGATGGCGGCTTCGCCGACCAGTACAGCGAGAACCCGCAGCAATATGACGGCATGGGCGTCAGCCTCGTCACCGAGTACGACTTCCACCACATGAAGCTGACCTCGATCACCGGCTACGAGGCCACCCACGGCTTCAGCCGCGGCGACATCGACGGCGGCAACGCGGTCACCGGCCCGGGCTTCATCCCGTTCCAGTCGGACACCCAGGACGGCCTCGACTACCTGCACCAGTTCACCCAGGAAGTGCACCTGGCCAGCGACTACGGCGACAGCCCGCTGTTCTGGCAGGTCGGCGCCTTCTACTTCGGCACGAAGTACGAGGACCAGACCAACCCGTTCTTCACCGGCCCGACCTTCGTGCGCCAGTCGAACAACGCGCTCGCGTTCTTCGGCCAGGCCAGCTACGCCTTCACCGACAAGTTCAAGCTCACCGGCGGCGTGCGCTGGACCTCGGACGTCAAGGCGATGACCGCCAATGGCGGCGGCTTCTTCGGCGGCCCCGGCATCACGACGCCGGTCAAGCTGCGCGGCGACAACGTCAGCTGGGACGTCAGCGGCGCCTATGCGCTCAGCGACGACGTGAACCTCTATGCCCGCGTCGCCACCGGCTTCCGCGGTCCGTCGATCCAGGGCCGCAACCTGGCCTTCGGCAGCGGCTTCTCGACCGCGCGCTCCGAAACCGTCACCTCCTATGAAGCCGGCGTGAAGAGCGAGCTGCTCGACCACACGCTGCGCCTCAACATGGACGGCTTCTACTACTACCTGGCGCATCCGCAGTTCACGGCCATCGGCGGCGCGAGCAACTCGGTCATCCTCCTCAACGCCCATGGCGGCGTCGGCTACGGCCTCGAGGCGGATGCCGAGTACGACCCGACCGAGAACTGGGCCTTCACCGCGGGCGCCAGCTGGGATCACACCGAGATCCACGACGCGACGCTCCAGGTCGCGCCGTGCGGCGCGACGCCTGGCACGCCGGTCGGCTCGCTGCTCTGCACCCCGACCAACGCCTATACCCAGGCCACGGGCGGCGTGAACATCAACGGCAACCCGTTCCCGGAAGCGCCGGAATACCTCATCAACTTCACGGCCAAGTACACCTGGCCGCTGGCGAGTGGTGCGGAGATCTACGCCTACACCGACTGGTACCTGCAGGGCTTCACCAACTTCTTCCTCTACAAGTCGGCTGAATTCCACACCAACGGCAACTACGAAGGCGGCCTGCGCATCGGCTACGTCTTCCCGGACAAGGTGTGGGAAACCGCGCTCTACGTCCGCAACATCACCGACAAGGCGAACCTCCAGGGCGGCATCGACTTCGACAACCTGACCGGCTTCGTCAGCGATCCGCGCGTGATCGGCTTCCAGATCAGCGCGCATATGCAGTGAGATTTCACCCTCCCCTTGAGGGAGGGTCGAAATTGCAAAGCAATTTCGGGGAGGGGTCTAGCGCCGGCGCTGGACCCCTCCCCGAAAAATTTTCGCTACGCTCAAATTTGTTCGACCCTCCCTCAAGGGGAGGGTGAGTTTTTCCGCTCCGGCAGCTCCACCACCATCGGCTCGTGCCCGCAGGCGCGCGCGAAATGCAACAGATCCGCCGCTGCGATCGCCGTCGTCCGGTCGTTGCGCAGCGGATGGAAGTTGAGCGGCTCCAGCGCCAGCATCCCCGCATCCAGCACCAGCCGCACTTTGCCGTCCGCGTCGTTGATCACCGAGAACGGCGTCACCGATCCCGGCTCGACTCCCAGCGTCGCGATCAGAAGCTCCGCCGAGCCGAACGAGAACCGCCCGGCGCCGAGCTGCTTGGCGAGCGCGTTCAGATCGATCCGCAGATCGTCGCGCGCCACGACGAGCCACAGCCCATCCTTCTTGTCTCTCAGGAACAGGTTCTTGGTGTGCCCGCCCGGCTGGCTGTCATAGAGCGCCGCCGCTTCCCCCACCGTGAACACCGGCGCGTGGTCATAGGTCGTCCACGCGATGCCGAGTTCGCTCAGCTTGGCGTAAACCGCAGCCTCGCGCGCCTCCGGCGCCGGCAGCATCACGCCATCCTCCGCGCGATCCGCGCCTGCCACAGGCAGACCAGGATCGGCACCACCGTCTCGTTGGCGAGCGCGAACAGTGCGACCCGATCCGGCACACCGCCCGTCAACAAAGCCGAGGCTCGCGCCAGCCCGCCGCACACCACGATCGCCGACAGCAGCCGCAGCCGCGCGCCGTGTTTCTCGATATTCGGGACGATCGACCAGAACGCCAGCCCGATGCCGAGCAGCAGGCCGGCGAAATAGCGGACATGGCTGTCGGCGCTGACGCTGCCCACGAGGTCGAACAGCTTCAGCCCGCGCGCGATGCCGAACGCGCCCGTCGTCACCGCGACGCCCGCCGCCAGCAGCACGATCAGCTGCAGCAGCCGGCGCTCGACGGCGACGCTCACGGCACCAGCCGCTTGATCCACTCGGGAAGCGCGAAGGACGCGTCGTGCGTCTCGGCGTTGTAATAGTCCGTCTTGATGCGTGAGGCCTTGAACGCCTTCGCCGCCTTCTTCACGCCCGCCGGCGTGCCGAGCGATTTCTTGCCCTTGCCGGCCCAGCTGAGCGCCATAAAGCCGCCGATATAGCTCGGCACCACGGTGAGATAGAGCCCCGACACCGGGAAGAACTCGGCGAGCTCCTCCAGCGCCTCGGTGATCTCCCAGGGCTGGTAGAACGGCACGCCGGTCTGGAAAGTGGCGAAACCGCCCGCCTTCAGCGCGCCGCGCACGCGGTCGTAGAACGTCTCGCCGAACAGCGCCTTGCCGGGGCCCACCGGATCGGGCCGGTCGGCGACGATGAGGTCGAAACGGCCCTTGTTTTCGGGCCTTCCGAGATATTCGAACGCGTCGGCGATCTCGATCTTGAGCCGCTTGTCCTTGAACGCCTTGGCGTTGATCTGCGCAAAATGTTCCTTGCACAGTTCCACCACCCGCCCGTCGATGTCGACCAGCACCACCTCGCGCACAGCTTTGTGCTTGAGCGCCTCGTCGGCGATGGAGAGGTCGCCGCCGCCGACGATCATCACGCTCGTCGCCTTGCCGTGCTCGAACAGCGGCAAATGTGTCAGCATTTCGGCATAGGCGCTCTCGTCGCGCGTCGTGATCTGCACGATGTCGTCGAGCACCATCACGCGGCCATTGGCGACGCTGTCGAAGATCTTGATGCGCTGAAACTGGCTCTTTTCCTCCACGAGCGGCGTGCCGGAAAGCTCCATGGATTGGGCGTAACCCTTGTGCAGACGCTCCTTGAAACTGCTCGCCATGTTTGTCTCCGGTGAATTGTGACAGCCGCGGAACGCGCGCGCGGATTTCTTACGGCGCGTCGGAAACGGAGTCGAGGGCGCGGCGCCGGCGAAACGCTCCCGAAAAAAAACTGTCACAAGGGGACAAAACTTCTTGCATGGGGGGGCAGCATGCCCTATTTCGATTTTCTGCTCTCGAAAGAGAGCTGAAGCGGCGAGGCGGCGTTACCGTCCGCCGCTTTCTTCTTGAGACGCGTCCGGAAGTCCGTAAGGCCAAGGCGCAGGTGTCAACTCTAACAGGGTAGGTGCCCGAAATGGCTAGACTCGAACTTGTTGCGGCGACCAAAGAAGCAAGGGCGCCCCGCGTCCGCACTTCCGCGAAGACCGTCAATGCTGTGAATACCGTCGTTGCCCCCGCGGTCAACGACGACCAGAAAGACCACTTCATCACCCGCAACGGCGTGACCTATGCGGGCAGTCACCTGATCATCGACCTGTGGGAAGCGGAAGGTCTGAACGACCGCGACCGTATCGAACAGGCGCTGGTCGACGCGGTGAAGGAAGCGGGCGCGACCCTGCTTCACATCCACCTGCACACCTTCACCGATGGCGGCGGGATCTCCGGCGTCGCGGTGCTCGCCGAAAGCCACATCTCCGTCCATACCTGGCCGGAAAAGGGCTATGCGGCGTTCGACGTGTTCATGTGCGGCGACGCACAGCCGCGCAAGGCAATGGGTGTGTTCAAGGCGGCCTTCAATCCGGGCCGCATCGTGGTCGGCGAACACAAGCGTGGCGTCGTCTAACTCGCGCGTCTCTTTGTGGAATTAACCAAAGGGCGGAAACTATGGTTTCCGCCTTTTGCGTTTGCCCAGATACTGTCGCGTTTCCACACCAGTCTCCTTGAGCCGGGGGAGACGGCGGGCGGCGGAGTGTGCGAGTGACGGAGCGGTACGACGCGGCGATCATCGGCGCCGGCGCGGACGGCCTGGCGGCGGCGATTCTTCTCGCCCGTGCCGGCCTGCGCACCATCGTGCTCGAGCGCCACACCGCCACCGGCGGCCGCCTCGCGACGCGCGCCTTCCATCCCGGCTTCTTCGCTTCGCCTTACGCGAGCGAACTTGCCCCGATTCCCGACGCCTTGTTCTGGTCGCTCGACCTCGCCCACCACGGCGCGATCCGCGCGCCCGCGCACGCACCCGCCGCGCTTTGGCCGGACCGGATCGTCGTCGCCGACACGCCGTCTCTTCTGGCCGATGCCGACAACCGCCGCACGACGGCGATGACACGCGCTTCGATGCCGGAACCGCCGCCGCGCTGGAGCCTGTTCGCAAAGCCTGCCGCCAAACCTTGGCCCGCCGAGAGCTGGACGCACCGCCCGCTCGCCGATCTCGCCGCTGACGAAGCCCAAGCCGCGCTGCTCGCCGCCGCGGCGCTCGAAGGCCGCGCCGCCGATCCGCTGGCCGCCGGCAGCGCGCTCCATCTCCTCGCACCGTCCGGCGACGGCCTCTGGCGCGGCGGCCTGGGCGGTCTCGGCGCCGCGCTCGATGCCGCGGCGCGCGCCGCCGGCGCGCAAATCTCCTGCGGCCTCGAAGTCGGCGAGATCGCCTGTGCTGAAGGCCGCGTGGCATCGTTGACGCTGTCCGACGGCTCCAGCATCGCCGCCCGCGCCGTGCTCTCGACGCTCGATCTCAAGCGCACCTTCCTGTCGCTGTTCCCCTGGGCGCAGCTGCCCAAGCCCGCCGTCAAGCGCATCGGCGATTTCCGCTGCGCCGGCTCCGCCGCGCGTCTCCTCCTCGCGCTCGCCGCACTGCCGTCGCGCACCGGCGCGCCGCCCGATCTGCTGCGCCGCCCGCTCCACGTCGCGCCCGACATCGCCGCGATGGTCGAAGCCTACGCGGCCTGGCGCGCCGGCATCGTCGCCGAAAAACTGCCGCTCACGTTGCGCGTCGAAAGCGCCACCGATCCCGGCCTCGCCCCGCCCGGCGCCGCCGTCATGACGGTGACGATCGGCTGCGTCCCGCACACCCCGTTCGACGGCGCCTGGACGCATGAGAAGCGCACCGCGCTCCTCACCCGTACCCTCGCCGCTATCGAGAGGGTCTTCCCCGGCCTCACCGCCACGATCCTCGCCTACGAGCTGATCGTGCCGCCCGACATCGAGGCCGCGCTCGGCGCCACCGCCGGCGATCTTTGCGGCGGCGAGATCGCACCCGACCAGATGTTCGCCTTCCGCCCCGGCCTCGCCGCGCCGGTGAAGGGCCTCTACCTCGCCGGCCCGTCGAGCGCCGCCGGACCGCTCGCCACCTGTGCCTCTGGCGCCATCGCCGCCGAAGCTTTGATCGCGGATTTCCGCGCCGGCAGGCTCACATGAGCGAGCGCTTCGACGCGGCGGTGATCGGCGGCGGCGTCAGCGGCCTCGCGGCGGTGGCGCTGCTCGCCAAATCCGGCCTGCGCGCCGTGCTGCTGGAGCAATCCGACGCGCTGAACCCCGCCGCCGGCGACGCCGCGCTGCGCGCCCTCGACCCGCGTCTGGTCAAGGAGCTCAAGCTCGTCCGCCACGGCCTCAAATTCGCGGTGCGCGATCTCGTCCTCGCCATGCCGCGCGGCAGCGGCGCGTCCGCCGTCGTCAACCGCGACCGCCACGCCACGGCGCGCAGTCTCGCCTCTCTCTCGCCCGCCGACGGCGAAACCTTCGCGGCCTGGCAGCAGGAGCGCTTCGCGCTCGCCCGCGCCCTGCGGCCAACCTGGTGGGATGGCGCGCCCATCGCCGAGACCGCCGCGAGTCTCAAAACGGCACAGCGCGCGCTGTTCGAGCGCCTCAGCGTCACCAGCGCCGCCTGCTTCCTCGCCGCCAGTTTCGAATCCGACGCGCTGAAAGCCGCGCTCGCCTTCGACGCCGCCGCGGCCGGCTTCGCGCCTTCCGAACCTGGCTCGGCGCTCGCGCTGGTCTGGACCGCTGCGCAGGAGATGTGCGGCCTGCAAGGCGCCGTCGCGATCCCGCGCGGCGGCATGGACGGCGTCATCCAGGCGCTGCAGCAGGCCGCCAAGGCCGCCGGCGCCGTCGTGCGCACCAACGCCACCGTCTCGCGCCTGACCTTCAGCGGCGCCGCGCTGACCGGCATCGAGCTCGCCGCCGGCGAGCAGATCGAAACCCCGCTCGTCCTCTCCACGCTCTCCCGCCGCCGCACGCTCGAAGGTCTGGCGCCTGCCGCACCGATCGGCCTCGGCGCCGCGCAGGCGCTCGCCCGCGCCGCCGCGCCGCTGGGCAGCGCCACGCTCGTCCTCGGCCTCAACCGCGCGCCGGAGTTCAGCGGCCTGCCGTTCGACCGCCGCATCGTCATCGCCGAGAAGCTCGAGACCTACGAGGCCGCCCACACCGCCGCCCGCCTCGGCCGGATGCCGAAAGAGCCGGCGCTCGAAGTCGTCCTGCCGCCGCAGACGCCGTCCGTCGAACAGCTCCAGAGCCGCTTGCAGCTCCACGTCCGCGTCTGGCCGGTGCCGCTCGGTGCCGCCTTCGACCGCGACGCGCTCGCCGCCACGGTGCGCACGCTGATCGAGCGTCACGTCCCCGGCTTCGCGGGCGGCATCGCCAGCTGCGACGTCCTCGCGCCGCGTCCCGTGGCGCCCTCGGTCGAGCGCCTGCTCGCCGCCGCCGAAGACCGCATCGCGACGCCCGTTCCCGGCCTCTTCCTGTGCGGCGACGGCGCCGAGCCCGCCGACGCCATCAGCGGCCGCGCCGCCCGTCAGGCCGCCCGCATGGCGCTCGCCCGCCACCGGAGCGCCCGATGATCCGCGCCACGCCCTTCCACGCCCGCACATCCGAAGCCAACCGCACCAACGCGTGGAGCACGCGCAACGGCTTTACGCTCGCATCCGAATTCTCCGGCGCCGCCCACGAAGCCGCCGCCGCGCGCTTCGGCGTCGTGATGGCCGACATCTCGTGGCGTTGGCGCGTCACGCTCGACGGCGCCCGCACCCGCGAACTCGTGCAGCGCCTGTTCACCAAAGACGTTGCCGCGCTCACCCCCGGCCAGGCGATCAAGACGCTGTGGCTCGCCGATGGCGGCGGTGTGCGCGGCGCCGGCGTGGTTGCGCGCCTCAGCCGCCAGGCGTTCCAGCTCACCACCGCTGCGCAAGACACCGTCTGGATCGCCGCCGCCGCATCGCTGTTCGGCGTCACCGCGCACGACATCACAACAGAGCAGGGCGGTCTCGCCCTGATCGGCCCGCACGCCGCCAGGCTCGTCGCCGCGCTCGGCCTCGACGCCGGGCTGGCGCCGCTCAGCTTCAGCACCGTCCAATGGCGCGACATCGAAATCACGCTCACCCGCTTCGGCGAGCAGGCCGGCTACGAGATCTGGTGCAAAGCCGAGGACGCGCAAGTCCTGTGGGATCGCATCGCCGCCGCCGGCGCCGCCTACGCGCTGCTCCCCGCCGGCCTCGCCGCGCAGGACATCCTCGACATCGAGGCGGGAGTCCCGCGTCCCGGCCGCGACTATGATGGCGCCACAACGCCCGACGCCGCCGCGCCGCTCGCCGGCGAACTGCGTCTTGCATCGCTGATCGACGACGCGCACCCATCCTTCAACGGCCGCGCCGCCACCGCCAAGCCGCGCCGCAAGCTCGTCGGCCTCGTCCTGGACGGCACGATCCCCGCGCCTTTCACACCCATCCTCGCCAACACCACCATCGTCGGCCGCACCCTGAGTTCCTGCGTCTCTCCAACCTTGCGCCGCGCCATCGCGCTCGCCCAGATCGACACCGCCCACGCCGCCGCCGGCACCCGCCTCAGCCTCACGCTCCCCACATCGCGCGACACGCTCCTGCCAACCGTGACAGCAGCGACCGTCACCGACTTGCCATTCCTGCCGCCGCCCGATCCAATTGGGGCATGAAGCACGCTGGTGCCCAGCGGTGCGCAGGGGAAGTTCTTCGATGTGGCGGATCATCCCACCCTTCATCGCGCTGGGCGTCGCTTTGTCCTGCTCGGCGGCGTCGGCAGCGAGCGCCTTCGAAGATCAGCTCGGCGCCGCGCTGAAGACATCGAATTCCTATCGGGTGCGGTATCACAATCCGTCAGTGTCGCCCCGGACAATCTATGGCGCGGCGGATATCGACAACGGTGGCGCCGACTTCGATGTCACGGTGAAGTGTTTCTACACCTGCGAAAACGCCGCAAGTTTCCTGACGCAACTCGCCACGGCGCGGGAAACCGCGGAGCCCTGCGCCGGCCCGCCTTATTTGCGGATCGATTTTCTGTCCTCCGGAAGGACGGAATTTTCGCTGTCGGCAAATTACTCTGGCGCCTGCCTGACTGTCGGCGCCAAGTTCTATCGACTGCCCGAGAGCCTGACCTGGAAACTCTACCAATCGCCGCTGAAGGACTGGTAGGTCATGAAGCACGCCGGCGCCGCCGCCCTCGACCGTCTCGAACCGTTGCTCGCGCAATTGCGCACCCACGCCGCGCTCAAGGAAAAATCGCGCGGCTGCTTCTACCTGCGCGGCCGCGGCTTCCTGCACTTCCATGAACATGGCGAAGACGAGCTCTACGCCGACATCGGCCTCGGCGACGACTTCGAGCGCCTGCCCGCGATGACGCCGACGCAGCACAAGACCATCCTCAGGCTGACCGCCAAAGCCGTGGCCGACGGAAAACCCGCGCCCAAGCGTTGAACTTCCCGCATGCGTTCGCGACAGTCGGCCCGGAATGACAAGTGATCCGGATACCGAGCTGGTCGCGCGCGCCGGGCGCGGCGACCGCGAAGCGGCGGCGCAGTTGATGGCGCGCCATCTGCCCAAGATGCTGGCGCTCGCCCGCCGCATGCTGCCCGATCCGGTCGAGGCCGACGACGCGGTGCAGGACGCCTTCATCCAGCTGTGGACCCACGCCGCGCGCTGGGAGCCCGGCCGCGCCAAATTCGGCACCTGGCTGTACCGCGTCACGCTCAACAAATGTTACGACCGCCTGCGCCGCCGCTCCACCACGCGGCTCGAAGAGGCCGCGCACGTCCACGATCCTGCCCCCGGGCCCGACGCGAATCTGCAGCACGCCGCGCTGACCACCGCGATAGAAGCGGCGCTTGCCGCCTTGCCGGAGCGCCAGCGCGCCGCGATCCAGCTTTGCCACTATCAGGGTTGCGGCAATATTGAAGCGGCGGAGATCCTGGGGCTCAGCGTTGAAGCTCTGGAGTCGCTGCTGGCACGCGGGCGGCGTGCTCTGCGAACAAGACTGGAACACTTACGAGACGAGACCGGGGCATGACCGACGAAACGATCCTCGAAAGCGCCGAAGACGCCGCGCGGCTCGACCGCCTGCTTGCGCACGCCGCGCCGCCGCCCGCCGTGCAGCCGGCGCTGGAGCGCCGCATCCTCGCGGGTTTCGACGCCGTGCAGGCGCGCCGCTGGACCTGGGCCAATCTCGTCCGCCGCGCCGCCGACGCCGTATGGCCCGGCGCACCGGCCTGGCAGCCGGCTTGTGCCTTCGGCCTCGCGCTTCTGATCGGCACGAGCGTCGCCATCTTCGCGCCATTCGACGTGCCGCAGCAGGACGACGCGAGCGTCCTCGCGCTCGACGCATCGCCCGACACCGACGCCGGACAGGGATTCTGACATGAGCGAAACCACCCCGACGCCCGCACGACGCCGCGTCAGCTGGCTCCTGATCGTCTCGCTCTGCCTCAACATCGCGCTGGTGCCGGTGATCGCCGCCGTCGTGATGCGTGCGCTGCACCGCGAGACCGAGATCGGCTCCGGCGGCATCCTCGCCCCGCGCTCTCTGATGACCGCGTTCCCGCAAGAGCGCCGCGCGATCCAGAAGGTCATCGACGCCCACACGCCCGCGATCCGCACCTTGCGCGCCGGCTCGGTCCGCACCCGCATCGCCGCGTTCGAAGTGCTCGCCTCGCCCGCCTACACGCCGCAGAAGCTGACCGCGGCGCTACAGACCGTCACCGCCGCCGACGGCGCGCTGGAAACCGAATCCGTCGCGATGCTCGGCGAAAGCCTTGCCGCCCTGACGCCCGAAGAACGCGCCGCCATCGTGAAGAAGGTGCGCAAGCGCAACCGCTCCTGGCTCTACCGCATGTTCAAGCCGAAGCTCGCGCCTTGAGCCTCACAGCCCCGCCCGTATCTCCGTCCAGTCATTCACGATCCGGTCCTTGTCCTTCAGCCGCTGCTGGAAGATCCCGCTCTTCAGGAACGTCTCCACGTCGCGCGTCAGGCCCAGATTGGCGAAGGTCGCGTTCGGCACCCGCGCCAGCGCCTCGGCATTGGCCGGCTCGTCGCCGATATGCTCGATCGTGTATTCCGCCGCCCCGTCCGACAGCGACGAGTCGATCAGCGCCAGCGCCTTCGCCTCGTCCGCCGGGTCCTTGTGCATCGTCAACCCGCAGACATAGGTGAACATCCCGCCCGGCGGATTCATGTACGCGACCGGTTTGCCCTCCTTGTGCAGCGTCGAATAGACGATGCGCCACGACATCGCCGCCACGATCTCGCCCGAGGCGAGCCCTTGCGTCAGTGTCGTGTTGTCGGACGACACCACGCGCGACTGCTTCACCACCTCGCGCAGCTTGGCCTTCACCAATTCATACTGCGCCGGCGTCATATTGTAGGCATCGACCCCGATCATGTGCGCGATGAACGGCACCGTATCGTCGACCCCGTCCAGCACCGAGACGCGGCCCTTGTATTTGGGATCGAACAGGATGTTCCAGCTTTGCGACGCCGCGTATTCCGGCGCCAGGTCGGTGCGGAAGGTGATCGAGGTGTTGCCCCAGTAATGCGGCACGAACCACACATGCGTCTTGTCCGCCCAGATGCCCGGCAGGTTGCGCAGCGTCGGCGACAGCTTGCTCCAGTTCTTCAGCCTGGTCGTGTCGATCGGCTGGATCAGCCCCGCCTCGCGCCAGCGCGGGAATTCGTAGAAGCACGGCCCCATCACGTCCGGCTTGTAGCCGGCGCGCATCTTGGCGAAGGCCTCGTCCTCATCGGCGAAGATCGTGATCGCCGGCTTCTCGTTGTAGGTCTTCTGGTAGTCGGCATAGAAGGGCGGATCCATGTAATCCTCCCATTGGAAGAGGGCGACGGGCTTGGACTCGGCCGATTTCGAATCCTTCTGGCCGCACGCCGCCACGCTGAGCGCGAGCGCCCCCGCCACCAGCAGCTTCACAGGCAATTTCATTGTCCCCTCCACGCGCCGAACATCCCAAAAACTATGGCCCCGCCGCGTTCCACGCAATCGTTCGCGGCGCCGCGCGTTCACTTTATACATGCGCGCGCAACGCCTATGATCTGCCCATGAATAAGGCATCGCCCCCTCCCAGCTTCGCGCGCCCCGCTTTCGCCGACACGGCGCATGGCGAGTTCACCGCGCTCGCCGCCGCGCATCCCGACCTTGAATGCGTCGACGCGATGATCGTCGACATCGCCGGCACCTTGCGCGGCAAGCGCCTGCCGCTCGCCGACGCGCCGCGCCTGTTCGAGCACGGCATGCAGCTGCCCCGTTCGGTCTATCTGATGGACGTCAAGGGCGAGATGGTGAACCCGTTCGGCCGCGGCTTCGGCGACGGCGACCCGGACGGCTCCGCCTGGCCGGTGCCCGGCAGCATCGCCCGCGTCTGGGGCGAAGGCCCGCCGCGCCTGCAGATGCTCGCGACCATGCGCAACGAGGACGGATCGCCCACCGCCGGCGAGCCCCGCGCCGCGCTCGAGCTCACGCTCGACCGCTTCGCTGAGCTCAGCCTCACGCCCGTCATCGCCCTAGAGCTCGAATTTTATCTGGTCGACCGCGCCCGTGACGCCGCCGGCGCGCCGCAGCCCCCGCTCGATCCGCGCAGCGGCGCGCGCGACAAGGACAACGCGGTCTATTCGATCGACGATCTCGACCGTTACGCGACATTCCACGCGCTGCTGCGCGACGCCGCCCGCACCCACAACGTCCCGATCACCGCCGCGTCGTCGGAATACGCGCCGGGCCAGTTCGAGATCAATCTGCACCACCAGTCCGACGCTCTGCGCGCCGCCGACCATGCGATTGTCCTCAAGCAGATCGTTCGCGCCGCCGCCCGCGCCGCCGGCTTCGACGCGACGTTCATGGCCAAGCCTTATCCCAACCGCATCGGCAGCGGCCTGCACATCCACGCCAGCGTCGTCGACGCCGCGGGCCGCAATATCTTCGACGACGGCTCGCCCGAAGGCTCGGCGCAGCTGCGCCACGCCATCGCCGGCTTGCAGGCGCTGATGCCGGACTCGATGGCGCTGTTCGCCCCATCGCTGAATTCTTATCGCCGCTTCGAGCCCGACATGTTCGCGCCGGTCAACCGCCGCTGGGGTATCAACAACCGCTCCGCGGGCCTGCGCATTCCGGTGAGCCCGGGCGAGGCGCGCCGCGTCGAGCACCGCGCCGCCGGCGCCGACGCCAATCCCTATTTCGCCGCCGCCGCGCTGCTCGCCGGCCTGCATCACGGCCTCGTCGGCAAAGGCGACCCCGGCCCCGCCGCCGCCGGCAACGTCTCGCGCGAGCCCGACACCGCGCTCCCCTTCACGCTCGAAGACGCGTTGGCGCGCCTGCGCAATTCCAAATTGCTCGCAAGTTACCTCGGCGAAGAAACCGTCGCCCTCTATGCCGAAACCAAACGTCTCGAAGCCGCGCGCTTCGCGAAGATCATCTCGCCGGCGGAATATGAGTGGTATTTGTAAACTGCCCTCACCCTCCCCTTGAGGGAGGGTCGAAATTGCGAAGCAATTTCGGGGAGGGGTCCGCGAGCAAAGCGAGCGCCTGCGCCCGACCCCTCCCCGAAAAATCTTCGCTACGCTCAGATTTGTTCGACCCTCCCTCAAGGGGAGGGTAGGGGTCAGAGAATCCCGGCCCGCCGCGCGCGATCGGTGCGCCGTCGTCGCCCCAGGCGTAGGTCAGCGTCAGCCCGGCACTCAGCACATTGCCCGCTTCGCCTTCGCGCTCCGCCACCGTGGAATAGCGCCCGTTCAGCGCGACATCGAACCCCGGCCCCGGCGTGAAGCGCAGCCCGAGCCCGCCATAGGCGCCGCGATTGCTGTAGCGGTCGATCGCATAGCCGCCATAGGCATCGACCCACAGCATGTCGCTCCACCGATCGCTGTAGGAGGCGCCCATCTGATGCACCTCGCGCGTCACAATCGACAGCGGCACGAAGGGCGACGGCATCGCGCCGACATATTTGTGCGCCCCCGTCACATACTCGCCGTCGGCGTCATAGGTCAGGCTGACCGGCCAGCCGCCGATGTCGTAGCGCAGCCCGGCATGGAAGCCCGCCGTCCGCGCCACGTCGGAATCGCCGTGCACGCCATAGCGCGTCGCGTCGCCCTCCGCCGACAGCCACAGCCCGTCGAACACCTCGCCCGACGCGAAGATCGCTGAATAGTCGCGTTCGCCGCGCAGCGACACCGCTTCCGCCGTGTCGGCATAAGGCTCGCGATAGGCCGCGCGCATCCCGATGCGCCAATCCTCGAACATCCCGCCGACACCGACCCGCGCGCCCAGGCCGGAGCGTCCATACAGCGCCTCGACCGTCGCCACTGCGCCATCAATGGGAATGCCCACGCCGAGCGACCCCGACAGATCGTCGTAATTGTAGGTCGGCGCGATTCCGAGGCTCGGCTGCCGCACCGACTTCGCATTCACCACGACGTTGTGCACGTCGGCGAGCAGCCGCACGCCCGACCATGTCTCGACATCGGCATGCGCCGTGCTGGAATAAAGATTGTCGCCATGCGTGTGGCGGAAATCCGCCGCGATGGTCACGACGCTCGATCCGCCGTCTCGTACCGCGTCGTATCCCGCGCGGATCATCGCATCGAACGGCCGCTCCGTCGAGGCGCGCGCGAAATAGGTCTCGACCATCCGCCAGTCGCGCGCGTCGCGCTGCACGGGCGACGGCGCGCCGGCATCGTCCGCGCCGCGCAGATCGGCCGGCGCCGCGCTTGGGCCTCCGTCGCGCGGCACCATGCGCAGCGAGAACCCGTCGCTCTCCGCCTTGGCCATGAACGTCACCGGCCGTTTGGCGCGGATCACCGCGTTGTCGTAACCGGCATAGGCCATCTCGACCCAGTCGGGCAGCTCGTCCTGCAGCCGCGCGAAGGCTTCGTCGCTCACCGGCCCGTTGAAGTCGAACGCGATGGTGTTCTGTGCGTCGTCCGCCCGCGCCGATTTCAGCGACACGCCGCGAATACGGAATTCCGCCTCGGGTCCGCGCGCCACGATGGTGAGCCCGCTCGCATCGGACGGCGGCTGGTCCTGCGCCACGGCGCTGCCGCCCGCGCACAGCAACGCCGCCGCCAGCACGGCGACCCGCCAACCCGATGCACGCAACCGCGCCAAGACCCCTCGCACGAAGCAGTTGGTGAATCGTCGTTAACTTCGGTTAACAAGAGGTTAAGAGAACCGCGCCAGCCGCAGCTCCGCCAGGCTTCCGCCGCCGGGCGTCCCGTCGAGCCGGATCGCCCCGCCCATCCGCCGGGCCAGCGACATCGCGATGGCGAGCCCCATTCCCGCGCCCGTCACGGCGCCCGGCCGGTCGAAGCGCCGGAACGGCACGCCCGCTTTCGCGGCCTCATCGCGCGTAAAACCGTGCCCGTTGTCGCTGACCCGCAGCACGACGGCGGCCTCTTCCTCATGCACCTCGACCCGCACCAGCCCGCCCTCCGGCGTATAGGCGAGCGCGTTGTCGATCAGGTTCGACAGGATGCGCGCCACCGCCAGCCGGTCGGCCAGCGCGTCGCACGCCTGCGCGAAGCCCAGCTCCAGCGCGATGCGGCGCGAGAAGGCCCGGCCCATATGCTCGCCGACGCACTCCGCCGCCACGGCGCAGACGTCGACCGCCGCCGGTGCCAGCGGATAGCGCCCCGCCTCGACATTCGCGAACTCCAATATGTCGCCGATCTTGTTGTGCAGGTTGCGCCCGGCCTCGTTGATGTCGTGCGCGTATTCGACGTATTTGGCGTGCCCCACCGCGCCGTAGAACCCGCGCTCGATCACTTCGGAGAACCCGATGATCGCGTTCAACGGCGTGCGCAATTCGTGGCTCATATGCGCGATGAATTCGCTCTTGGCGCGGTTGTCCTCGACCGCGCGGCGCTCGGCCTCGGCGAGCCGCACCAGCAGCTTCGCTTCCACCGGCCGCATCGCGCGCAGCGTGCGGATCGCTTCGGAAGCGCGCGCCCGCCGCTCGAACTCGCGCACGAACACCGCCGCCAGCCCCGCGCCGACCAGCGCCGGCCCCAGGATCACGAACAGATAAAGCGGCAGCGCCCCGGTCCACGCTGCCAACGCTTCGTCCTCATCGACCGCCGCGCGCACCGTCACCGGCCACCCGCTCACCGCGACGGCACCGCCGCCACCCGGCCACGCCGCATCCTGCAACAGCACACCGCCGTTCGACGCGAGCAGCGCCGCATGCGCCAGCATCCGCCCCGGCACCAGCCCATGCGGATCGAACGCCACCGCGATGATGCGGTCGCCATAGGGGAAGGTCAGCGTCCCCGGCGCGAACACGCGCGGCGCGCCGCTCATGATCGCGTCCAGCGGCAGCGACGCGCTGTTCGCCGCGTCGAGCGTCGTCAGCGCCAGTCCTGTGCGGTCGAACACCGTGATGTTGCGGATGCCGTCTGCCGCGCCATCCACCGTCCGGCCGTCGGCGAAGCTCCTGCCGACCGCCGCCAAGCGGTCGAGCGTCGCGCCCGCCGCCGCCGCGACGTCTTGCGCGCGCCGCGCCTCGAAATACTGCGCCTGGTTCAACGCATGGATGCGGTCGCCCCGCATCTGCAAGCCCGCGGCCGCCGCGAAGCAGCCGCAAATCAGCACCACGCAGGCCAGCACCGTGAAGCGGATGTTGCGCGAGGCGAGGCGCGCCGCGCCTGCGGCAAATCCGGTACTTACGGCTGCGCTCGACTGCGCCACGGAACACACGCCCCCAAGGGGTTAAGTGATTCGCCCCTCTTCGATTATGCGAATCGGCGACTCCGTGTCCACGAAGGTTAATGAATCCTTACTCGATCATCTTGGTGGCGACCTCGAACAGGTTCGCCGACAAGCCGTCGAGCTTGGTCAGCTTCTCCAGCTCCCCGCGCATCAGCCCCTGCCGCGCCTTGTCGTAGCGCCGCCACGCCTCGAATGCGCCCGCGAGGCGCGCCGCGACCTGCGGATTGATCTTGTCCAGCGTCGCGATGATCTCGCCGACGAGGCGATAGCCCGATCCGTCCGCCGCATGGAAGCGCAGATGGTTTGCCGCAAACGCCCCGATCAGCGAGCGCACCCGGTTCGGATTCTTGATGTCGAACGCCGGGTGCTTCATCAGCGCGCGCACCTCGTCCGCCGTGCCGGGCAAGGGCGAGCTCGCCTGCAGGCTGAGCCATTTGTCGAGCACCAGCGGATCGTTCGCGAAGCGGTCGTGGAAATGCCCGAACGCCGCGCCGGTCAGCGGCGAATCCATCCGCGCCAGCGCCGCCAGCCCCGCGATCGCGTCCGTCATGTTGGTCGCCGCGCGGTAATGCGCATCGGCCAGCCCCGCCGCCGCCTCGTCGTCCATCGCCGTGAGGTAGCGCAGGCACGCATTGCGCAGCGCCCGCCGTCCCGCCGCCTTGGCATCCGGGCTGAACGCCGAAGCCGCACCCAGCTTGTTGTAGAGCTTCTCGAACGCCTTGCCGTGCGCCGCCGCGACGGCGCGGATCAGCGCCGTGCGCGCCTTGTGGATCGCATCCGGATCCGGCGTCGCCATCGCGACCGCCATCTCGCTTTCCAGCGGTGGCGCCAGCATCAGCGCCGTGAACGCATGATCCTCATCCGCCCGCGCCAGCGCTTGCCCGACCGCCTCGATATAGGTCGCATCCGCCTTGGCGCCGCCTGCCATCTCCTTGAGCACATCGGTCGCCAGATTCTGTCCCGCTTCCCAGCGGTTGAACGCATCGACATCGCGCCCCATCAGCGCCGCCAGCGAAGCGCGGTTCACCGGCACCTTGAAATGCACCGGCACCGAGAAATGCCGCCCCAGCGACAGCAGCGGCTCCTCCGCGACGTCGACGAAGCGGAAGGTCTGCTCGGCGGTGTCCAGTTCGAGCACGCGCTCCTCCGGCCCCGCCGCGTTCTCGCCCTCCAGCGTCAGCGGCAGCGCGCCCTTGGCGCCCAGCAGGCCGAGCCGCACCGGCATCACCATCGGCTTCTTGGTCGGCTGCCCCGGCGTCGGCCCCAGCGATTGCTTCAGCGTCAGGTCATAGGTCTTCGCCGCCGCGTCATAGGTGCCCTGCGCCTCCAGCGTCGGGGTCCCCGATTGCGCGTACCACAGCCGGAACTGCTTCAGGTCGCGCCCGCACGCATCCTCGAAGCACTTCACCCAATCCTCGACCGTCGCCGCCTGTCCGTCGTGCCGCTTGAAGTAGAGATCGGTCGCCTTGCGATAGCCTTCCGCGCCGACCAGCGTGTGCAGCATGCGGATGACCTCCGAGCCCTTCTCGTAGATCGTGGCGGTGTAGAAATTGTCGATCGTGATGTAGCTCTGCGGCTGCACCGGATGCGCCAGCGGCCCGCCATCCTCGACGAACTGCCGCATCCGCAGCGCCTTCACGTCGTTGATGCGGCACACGCCGTGGCTGCGCATGTCGCCGGAGAACGACTGGTCGCGGAACACCGTCAAACCTTCCTTCAGCGACAGCTGGAACCAGTCGCGGCAGGTGATGCGGTCGCCGGTCCAGTTGTGGAAATACTCGTGCGCCACCACGCTTTCGATCCGCGCATAGTCGTCGTCCGTCGCCGTTTCCGGCGAGGCGAGCAGCAGCTTGTCGTTGAAGATGTTGAGGCCCTTGTTCTCCATCGCCCCGAAATTGAACGCGCTGACCGCGACGATCATGAAGATGTCGAGATCATATTCGCAGCCATATTTCTCCTCGTCCCACTTCATCGCCCGCTTGAGCGAATCCATCGCATAGGTGACGCGGCTCTCATTGCCGTGCTCGACATAGATCGCGAGCGCCACCTTGCGCCCTGACATCGTCGTGAAGCTGTCGTGCAGCACGCCCAGATCGCCCGCGACCAGCGCGAAGAGATAGGACGGCTTGGGAAACGGGTCGTTCCAAACGGCGAAATGCCGCTCGCCCGGCAACGCGCCCTGATCGATCCGGTTGCCGTTCGACAGCAGGATCGGATACGCATTTTTGTCGGCCTCGATCCGCGTCGTATAGACCGCGAGGTTGTCCGGCCTATCGAGGAAGAACGTGATGCGGCGAAACCCTTCGGCTTCGCACTGCGTGCAGAACATCCCCTTGGAGGTATAGAGCCCGTTCAGCGTCGTGTTGCTGTCCGGCGCGATCTCCGTGACGATCTCCAGCGTGAACGAAGCCGGCAGATCGCGCAGCGTCAGCGTCACCGGCGTCAGCGCATATTCGCTTTCCGAAAGCTTGCGCCCATCGATCGCGACCGAAACGAGCTTCAGTTCCTCGCCATCCAGCACCAGCGGCACCGCCGCCCCCGTCCGCACCACCTTCGACGTCGCGGTGACGCGCGTTGCTTTCGGATCGAGCACGAAATCGAGCGCGATCTCGCCGACACGATAGTCCGGCGTGTGATAGTCCTTGAGATTGATGGCGCGCGGCTCTTCGGTGCGCATGGAACTTCCTTGTTTGGGGCAGGGCGCACTCTACGCGCCGCACCCCGCATCAGGAAGGCCGCTCAGTGCGTGATAATCCCCAGACACGGAAGGGTGATCCCCGTCCGCCACGGATGCATGCAGTCCAGCCCCGCGCCGATCGGGCCCTTGTCTTCCAGCCGCAGCCGCGCGGCGCGCGCCGCGGTCTCGGGATGGTCCGCGACCCAACTCGACCCGCAGCCCTTCTTGCCGCACACCGCACTGTCCATCCGCACCAGCAAATCCGCCATGTGCGACGGCTTCTCGCCCATCCGGCGCAGCGTCGCGGCGCCGTCGTCGTCCGCCTGTTGCTCGAAGCTGCGCGAATAGGCCGACTGCGCGATCAGCCCCGGCAGGATCGCCGCCATCTGGCTGACCTGCGAAATGTCGCCGGTGAAGATCGCCAGCGCCGCCGGGATCAGCGACGCCTCATACACCCGCTGCAGGCCATGCGCGTGATCGACATGGCTCATCTCATGCGCGAACACGCCCTCGATCTCGGCGTCGTTCTTGATCAGCTTCCACAAGGGATCGGTCATCACGATCGTCCCGTCGGGCAGGGCGAACGCATTCGGCCCCATCCGGCCGCCGCCGCGGAACACCAGGCGATAGGCGCCCGTCCCGCCCTTGGCATGCGCCGCGACGCGGGCGAACAGCTTCGTCGCCTTGTCCTGGTCCGCCTGCGACAGCGCCGTCGGCGTGATCGCGAAGCGGTCCAGCGCCATCAGCGTCTGCTCCGACATCGTGTGCGCCACGGCGGGCAGCGTCTTGATCGCCAGCCACTCCGCGGCGATGGGCAGCGCTTGCGCCATCACGTAGTAGCCGACCAGCACCGTCAGAATCAGCGACAGCCCCACCACTGGCCACGCCCGCTCCAGCCGGTCGGTGAAGCGTCCGCGCCGCCGCTTGCGCAACCGCCAGATCAGCGCGTCCGCCGCATCATTGTCCGTGGTCTCGAACCGCCCGCCGTCCGGCAGGTCGAAGCGCCGCGGCAGCGACGCCAATCGCGCCGTGATCGAAACCTGCCGCCCCAGCGCCTGCGCCAGCACCGCGCCGTGCTCGTCCTCGATCTGCAGGATGCGCTTGGGCACCACGCTCGCCTGCGCGGGCACAAAGCGCGCCGCGTTGGGATAGAAGTATCGGCCTTCGAGCAAATCCTCGCTCATAGCCCGAACCCGAAATCGAAGAAGCCCGCGATCTCCTGCCCGATGGCGCTCTGCTGCTCCAAAGCTTCGGAGGTGAAATCGTCGATATCGCCGCTCGCGATCAGCGCATATTTGCCCATGCGATAGCGCGCCAGCCGGATGCGCGCGAACGGATAGTAAAGCCCCAGCGTGATCAGCGTCAGCGCCGTGTTGGTCAGCACGATCCACGCCACCCGCCACGCCGAGGCGCGCGAAGCGAGCTTGAACCCGCCCTCGATGGTCGTGCTGCTGATCGCGAGGTTCGTCACCATGGTCAGCACGAAGGTCGCGACAAACGCGCTCCCCAGCCCGAACAGCGTGAACACCACCACGCCGTAATCGATGTTGACACCGGGGATCTCCAGGTATTTGACGTAGTCGTGCAGCCGCGTCTCCGCCACCATCACGCCCGCGGCGAGCCCCAGCACCGCCACCAGCACGCCGACGATCACGATGAAGCCGAAGAGGTAGATCACGTAGATCCGCGTCGCGCTGAACTCGGTGGTGAAGGCGCGCCCGCCGAAGCGGTGATGGTTGATGTAGAAGTAATCGTGCACCCGCCGCGTCTGCGGGATCAGCGGGAACAGCGCCAGCGCCGCCACCGACCACACGACATAGGCGATGAACGCCTCGAAATAGGTCGCGTTGAAATTGAACCGCACATTGCGCCACGAGGTATTGCGCGCGTTGAAGCGCAGGCTCGAATTCGCCAGCCAGGGCAGGGTCGCCGCGCCCACCAGCAGCCACAGTGCGAACGACGCCGGCACGATGACGACACTCAGCGAATAGAGCGCGAACAGCGCCAGCGCGATGGCGCGCCCGATCAGGATGCGCCACGCCTTGCCGTGATACTCGAACGAATGCCCGGCGACATAGGAGTTGCCGTAGAAATAGCGCTGCGTGCGCACCTTGGCCCAGGCGCTGTAGATGCCCAGCGTCAGCAAGGTCAGCGCGACATTAACGATCCAGATGCGGAAATACTCGGCCCCACGGCCGCGGAACTCCACGGCGTGGATCGTCGGCGCGGCCTCAAGCTGCGCGTCGATGTCCGGCATATACCCCAAAACCCACTCCCACTTGGGAGGAGTATGCCGGGGCGCCGCGGTTCCCGCCACAAAGAGCGTTGAGAAGGTTACGCGACAGGGTTAATCGGCGCCCTCGATGGCCGTCAGCACGTCCTGCGCCTCATGTGCGAGTTCCACCAGCGCGTTGGGCATGTCCTCGCCCGACTTGCGGGCCCAGTCGATCAGCCCACTGGCGAACGAGACCAGCTTGGGCGCGCTCGCGATCATCCGTGCCTGGCGCTCGACCTTCTCGGGATCGAGGTCGTATTCTGCGCCCGGCACGCGCCAGCCGCCCCAATCCGCCTCGCTGGTGATCACGACCGGATAGGTGCCCGGCACGGGATGGCGGGCGCAATCTTCCGCCGGCTGCCACTTGTTGCGGGCACGGGCGATGCGCCAGTTCTCGCCGATGTTTTTCTTGTTGTCCGCCGTCGGCTCTTCCGATTGCAGCTCGTCGGCGGTGAATTCGCGGCCGAGGCCGACGTCGTAATGGACGCGGATCGGCTCTTCCAGGCCCTTGGCCCAATGCGGCACGACATGCTCGATCAGCGCCCAGGTGCCGACCGGCTTCACGAAGACGCGCTGGCTTTTGTGGAATTGTGCCTTGGCCATGGCCGATCCTTGCTGATGGGCCCAATTTAGCGCTGCGTCTTTAAGCGAGGGTTAAACGGAACCGGGCGCGCGCCGGAATGCTGAATGAAGGGTGAGCGGATTCGTTCGAAACAGCCGCTTCCCCAACGTCATTTACATACGACTCGCATTGTCCCGATGGCCTGTTCTATCGTCGGTTAACGACATACGAACGCGGCAGGGAGCCACGATGAACTTCGATTTCTCCGACGATCAGAAAATGCTCAAGGACCAGGCGAACAAATTCCTGTCCGAGAAATGCACCACCAAGGCGGTGCGCGCCGTGTTCGAGGGCGAGGCGCATCACGACGCCGCGCTGTGGAAGCAGATCGGCGAGATGGGCTGGACCGGCACCGCGATCCCCGAGGAATTCGGCGGCCTCGGCCTCGGCTATCTCGAGCTCTGCGTCATCGCCGAGGAGATGGGCCGCGCGCTCGCGCCCGTGCCGTTCTCCTCGACCGTCTATCTCTTCGCCGAAGGCCTTTTGATCGCCGGCTCCGACGAGCAGAAGAAGAAGTACCTGCCCAAGGTCGCCGCCGGCGAGCTGATCGGCACCTTCGCCCGCGCCGAAGGCCCCGGCGCGGTTCTCCCGAAGAACATCAAGACCACGCTCAAGGGCGGCAAGCTCAGCGGCAAGAAGATCGCCGTGGTCGACGGCCCGATCGCCGACTACGCCATCGTGCTGGCGCAGACCTCCGAAGGCTCCGGCGAGCGCGGCCTGCAGCTGTGCCTCGTCGACCTCAAGGGCGCTGGCGTGACGCGCACCACCTGCAACACGCTCGACGCATCGCGCGGCCACTCCGACATCACGTTCGACAACGCCGCGGCCGAGCCGCTGGGCAAGGCCGGCGAAGGCTGGAGCGACATGAGCCGCGTCCTCGACCGCGCCGCCATCCTGATGGCGTTCGAGCAGGTCGGCGGCTCCGACGTCTGCCTCGCCATGGCCAAGGATTACGCGCTCAACCGCTACGCCTTCGGCCGCCCCATCGCCTCGTTCCAGGCGATCAAGCACAAGCTCGCCGACATGTATGTGAACAACGAGCTGGCGCGCTCCAACGCCTATTACGGCGCCTGGGCGCTCTCGACCGGCGCGCGCGAGCTGCCGCTCGCCGCCGCCTCGGCGCGCGTCTCGGCGACGCAAGCCTTCGACTACGCGTCGAAGGAGAACATCCAGACCCATGGCGGCATGGGCTTCACCTGGCAGGTCGACTGCCACTTCTACTACAAGCGCTCCAAGGAGCTCGGCCTCGCGCTCGGCCCGCAGCGCGCCTGGAAAGACAAGCTCGTCACCGAACTCGAAACCTCGAACGCCTAAGCGCTCGCGAACAGAACAGAATACGGGAGAGACACAATGGACTTCGAAGACAGCCCCGAAGAAGCCGCGTTCCGCAAGGAAGTGCGCACCTGGCTCGACGCCAACGCCACCAAGCGCTCCGGCCGCAAGCAGATCGATCCGGAAGACATGGAGAACGGCGCCGCCAACGAGATGGCCGCGTCCAAGGCCTGGCAGAAGGTCAAGGCGAAAGCCGGCTACGCCCGCATCACCTGGCCCAAGGGCATGGGCGGCATCGGCGGCACGCCGATGCAGTCGATCATCTTCGGCCAGGAAGAGAGCAAATACGACGTCGCCAATGGCGGCCCGTTCGCGATCGGCCTGGGCATGTGCATCCCGACGCTGATGGCCTATGGCGATGAAGACGCCAAGAAGCGCTACGTCTGGCCCGCCGTGCAGGGCGACGAGATCTGGTGCCAGCTGTTCAGCGAACCGGCCGGCGGCTCCGACGTCGCGAACCTGCGCACCAAGGCCGAGAAGAACGACGACGGCACCTGGACCATCAACGGCTCCAAGATCTGGACCACGGGTGCGCAGTTCTCCGACTACGGCATCATCCTCACCCGCACCGATCCCAACGTGCCCAAGCACAAGGGCCTGACGATGTTTTACATCGACATGAAGGATCCGGGCGTCGACATCCGTCCGATCAAGCAGGCCTCCGGCGGCTCGGGCTTCAACGAAATCTTCTTCACCGACATCAAGGTCAAGGACAGCCAGCGCCTCGGCGCGGTGGGCCAGGGCTGGACCGTTGCGCTCACCACGCTGATGCATGAGCGTCTTGCGGTCGGCGGCGGCACCGGCGGCGGCCTCGACGTGGCGCAGCTGATGGCGCTCGCCCGCACGCTCGAGCTCGAAGATGGCCCCGCGATCAAGAACGCCGCGGTGCGCGAGAAGATGGCCGACTGGTATGTCCGCTCGGCCGGCCTGCGCTACACCACGATGCGCACCATGACCGCGCTCAGTCAGGGCAAGCAGCCCGGCCCCGAGGCCTCGATCGCCAAGATCGTCGTCGCGTCCAAGCTGCAGGACCTCTCGGCCTTCGCGATGGACCTCGAAGGCGAGGCCGGCATCCTGCAGGGCGACGGCGCCCCGATGGGCGGCGCCTTCCAGGGCGGCTGGCTCTCGTCCCCCGGCCTGCGCATCGCCGGCGGCACCGACGAGATACTGCGCAACATCATCGCGGAACGCGTGCTCGGATTGCCGGGCGACATCCGCGTCGACAAGGACGTCCCCTTCAACAAAATCCCGACGGGACGCTAAAAGAAAAAGAGAACCCTCGCCCCCGCGAAGCGGGGGAGAGGGCAGGGTGAGGGGGCGGCAAAGTCAAACGCGACATTTGCCCTCCCGAACCGGCATCAATACCGCGCAGGATCCTGCTTCTTCGCAGCTTTGCATCGACACCCCCTCACCCTAACCCTCTCCCCCGGAGGGGGCGAGGGAATAGTAAGGAGACATCCCATGACCATCGGCTACGTCATGCTCGGCACCGCCAATCCGGCGAAGGCCAAGGCGTTCTACGAACCGCTGCTCACGCAGCTCGGCTTCACCGTCAACGCCGCCTACACCAACGACACGCGCACCTGGTTCGCGCCGGCCTCGGGCATGCCCATGCTGGTCGTCGGCAAGCCGGCGGAAGGCGAGGCGACCTACGGCAACGGCACGATGATCGCGCTGATGGCGCCGTCGCGCGACGTCATCGCCAAGGTCCATGCCGACGCGCTGAAGGCCGGTGGCAAGGACGAAGGTGCCCCCGGCCTGCGCGGCGACACCTTCTACGGCGCCTATTTCCGCGACCTCGACGGCAACAAGATCGCGATGTTCAAGATCGGCTGATCCGATGATCGGCTACGTCACGCTCGGCACCAACGATTTCGAGCGCGCCAAGGCGTTCTACGACGCCGTCCTCGCCGGCCTCGGCGGCAAGCGCACCTACACCTGGGAGCGCATGCAATGCTGGGGCGGCGCGCGCGGCCCGATGCTCGCGGTCTGCCGTCCGTTCAACGGCGAGAAGGCGGAGCCCGGCAACGGCAACATGGTCGCGCTCGCCGCGCCGTCGCCCGAAGTGATCCAAAAAGTCTACGCCGACGCCATCGCCGCCGGCGCGACGGATGACGGCCCGCCCGGCGACCGCGGCGGCGGTTTCTACGGCGCCTATTTTCGCGATCTCGACGGCAACAAGGTGTGCGTCTACAAGATGGACGCATGAGCAAGACCATCATCGCAACCGACGATGCGCCCCAGCCCTGGGCCGGCTACAGCCAGGCGGTGAAGGCCGCCGGCCTCGTCTTCGTGTCCGGCACCGGCCCGCTCGATCCCAAGACTGGCGACGTCGTCGGTGAGACGATCCAGGAGCAGACGGCGCAGTGCCTCAAGAACGTCTCCGCCATCCTCGCCGCCGCCGGCTCGTCGCTCGACAAAGCGGTGAGCGCCACCTTCCTGCTCGCCGAGCCCGAGGATTTTGCCGGTATGAACGAGGAATGGGCCAGGTGGTTCGTCAAGGATCCGCCGGCGCGTCAGGGCGCGCGGCTTCCCGTCCGCCCCAAGAACATCAAGCTGACCATCGCGGTGATTGCGCAGGCATGAGCGCGCCGCTCTCCTCGCCCTGCATCCGCGTCTGCGTCGTCGACGGCATCACCAATCTCTGCCTCGGCTGCGGCCGCACGCTCCCCGAGATCGCGCAATGGGGCCGCTTCAGCGAAGCGCAGCGCCTCGCGATCATGGCCACGCTGCCCGAGCGCATGAAAGCCAAAGGCATCGTGCCGCCGGCGCCGGCGGCGTAAACGCGTCGCGCGCTGCTATGCGCGGGACTGCCATCCTTCGACAAGCTCAGGATGAGGATTGAGCTCAACCCTCATCCTGAGCTTGTCGAAGGATGGCCGCACGCGCGATCTCATCCCCGTTTCTTCCAAACCTTCCAGTCCTTGCGCACCGCCTCCGCCATCCGCGCTGCTGCGTCGTGCAGCCAGCCGTCCTCCTGCGCCGCCAGATGGCGCTTGATCCGCGCCGCGGCGCCCGTCGTGCCGCGATGGATGTTCGCCGTCTCCACGCCCATCGCATGCAGCACCGCGCGGCGCTCGGTGGCCCGCGCGATGTCTTCGAGCACGATGCGCTCGCTGTGCGGCGCCAGCCGGCGCACGATCCAGTGCGGCGTGACATGCAGGAACGGATCGCGCGGCCGCATCGCGCGCGTCACGATCCGGCCATAGCTTCCCGGCGAATCCGCGCCGGCGCCCGCCCACACGCGCGCCGACGGCGCCCGCGCCTTGACCTCGCGCCCGACATAGCTGCCGTCGAGCATGCCGACTCCCGCGAAGCGCGGCAGGCCGAGGCTGCCCGCGCCCGCGACGCGCCGGCGGAACGTCATGTCCGTCATCCCCCTGGGCAGATGATGCAGCATCAGCGACTTCGCGTCGTCCGGCGGCATCGCCGTCTTGCCCGCGAGGATCGTCTTCCAGAACGCTTTCGGCTCGTGCCGGCCGCTCATCGCGATGGCGCGCAGCGCGGGATTGTCCTCCTCCAGCACGAACGGCTTCAGATCCTTCGCCGCGATCCCTGCCGCATAGCCCGACACGATCTCGTTGCACGCCCGCTTCGCGCCGATGTCGAGACTGTCTTCGCCGATGGCGATCAGCGCGCTCGCCGCCAGCCGCACCAGGTCGATCGTGTAGGGCAGCGTCGCCGCCTCGTCGAAATCGTTGATCCCCCAGACGAGCCGCGCCTGCCCGTCATGCCACGTCCCGAAATTCTCCAGATGCAGGTCGCCGATGCCGAGCACCTTCGGCGCCTTCGCCGGCCCGGCGCACAACACAGGATACTGCTGCACCCACCGGTAATAGGTCGCGCGCAGGAATCCGAACGCGCTGTCGTGCATGATGGCGTGCTTGGTCTTCACGTCGCGCCTGACCAGCGTCACGCGCGCGCCGAGCCACGCCTCATAGCTCTTCGTCGCTTCGACGATATCCATCCGCCGCTCCCGCATGGTTCCCGTGCATCAACCCTTCATTAACAATGATTGCCGCCGCGTGTACGAAGGTAACACCGGTTTAACAACTATCACGCGAACATGCCGCCGCAATCTCTCCGGGTGATTTCGATGCGCTGGACGGCACTTGTCTTCGCGATGGCTCTCGGCCTGGCCGGCTGCGGCATCTCCATCACCACCCCGCTCGGCCGCGGCCTCACCGCGCTGCACAACGGCGACTACGCGGCGTTCGTCAAGGCGCGCGCCGACGCCGATGCGGCGCAGGCCGCCGCCTGGCAGATCGGCATGGACAAGTGCAAGGTCACCGGCGCCGATTTCGAGGCGCATGGCGAAGCGGCGATCCTCGATCATCTCGACCAGCCCGCGCTCTTCAAGCTCCCGCTGGAGGCGCGCTTCGTCTATGCCGCCAAATATGCCGGCCGCTTCGATGCCGCGCTGAAGGCGGCCTATGAGAAGCCGACGATGCAGAGCTGGTATCACACCGATTTCCGCGACGCCGCGACCCAGTTCAGCCCCGGCATGCCGTGCATGACCGGCATGATCGGAGCCGGCACCCCCGACGGCCAGCCCGGCGAGGTCGAGCGCCGCATCGTGCTCCAGGCCTGGATGAGCGAGCTTACGGAGAGCCACGGCCAGGCGGCGTTCGACGACTCGATGCACGAGGCCGTCGCGCTGCTCGACCGCAACGGCTACAGCGCCGAATGGCCCGAGCATATCGAGTTCTCCGACAACTCGAACATCGAGACCTTCGGCCAGGTCCAGGCCGAGCTGAACGGCCATCATTGATGCGCGCCGCGCCGATCCTTGCCGTGCTTGCCGTGCTCGCGCTCGGCGCCTGCGGCCTCAGCCATGCCGGAAAGGGCGACACCTCACCCACCGCGCTGACGCGCGCGCTCGCCGCGCTGCGCGCCGCCGACTACAACGCCTTCGCGCAGGTGATGCGCGAATCCGACGACGCCAAGACCGGCCTTTCCTGGCACGAAGGCATGCCGCGCTGCACGATCACCGTGAAGGGCCTGCAGACCTATGGCGAGGCCGTGCTGGTCGACCGGCTCGATCAGCACGATCTGTTCAAGCTCTCCGAGGAAGCCCGCTTCGTCTACGCCGCCAAGATCGCCGGCAAATACGATGCCGCCATCGCGGAGATCGCGATGAACCCCATGGTGCACGACTTCTACCAGATCGATCCCGACAAGGGCTGGACGATGTGCCCGGAGGCCGCGTTCGGCGCCGGCGTCGGCTACGAGAACGGCCCGCCCGGCGAGGCGGCGCGCCGCGCCGCGTTCCAGGACTGGCTGGATGCGCTCAAGGCGCGCCATCCCGGCGCCGAGTTCGACACCACCATGCAGAACGCCGTCGCCGAGCTCGACCGCCACAATTTCACCGCCGAATGGCCGGGCAAACTGCAGATCGAGGAAGACCCCAATCTGCGCACCTTCGGCGCGGTGCGCCGCAACGCCGGCGGCCATGGCGACTACGGCGACGAATAACGCGGCATGAACCGCGTGGCGCTCTCGCTTCTGTTTGTCGCCGCGCTCGCCTTGAGCGGTTGCGGCCGCGATGACCTGCCGCGCGGCCCGGACTTCGCCAGCCTCGACGCGCCGTTCCTGCGCCTCGGCCTCGACGCCTTCCGCCGCGGCGACGAAAGCGGCGTGCTGCGCGCCGCCGATGGCCTCGATGCCGTGGCGCAAGACCTCTCCGCGTTCCATGCCAAGCCGTGCTCGCGCGACGACATCGCCGCGCGCGAAACCAAGGCCGGCGTCGAGCTGCTGCGTAGCCTGGCCGGCAACAGCTTCATCTACGACAGCGAGGACGCGCGCTTCGTCGTGCTCGGTCACGCCATCGCCCGCGACGACGACCGCCGCGGCGCCTGCGATTTCGACGGTGCGTTGCGCGTCGCGAGACTGTTCTCGCCCGGCGCCGAACCGCCGCTCACGGCCGCCGAGATGTACTATGCCGGTTGGCGCGCCGAATTGTCGGACCGCCTCGGCACGAAATTCCAGGACATGCTGACCGCCGCGCAGCGCCGCGTTGGTGCCATGAGCAACCGATGATGATCCGCCGTCTCGCCGTGCTGTTCGCGCTCGGCCTGCTCGCGGCCTGTTCCGCGCCGGGCGATCCGAACGTCGTGCCCGCCGCGCAAGCCGGCCTCGCGGCTTATCGCGCGCAGGACACCGCCACGCTCGACAAGGCCATCGCGGCGCTCGAGGCCATCGGCGGCATGGCGAAGGACGTCAATCCCGGCACCGCGCAATCCGCCTACGCCGCCGCCGCCCGCCTGCGCGCGCTCCAAGCCGCGCTATCGCTGCAGCTGCCCGCGCCCGCCCGGCTGCTTTATGCCGAGCGGCTCTGCACCGCCGATTCCTGGGTGGATTTGCTGCCGCACGCCAGCGCCGCGACCGGCTGCGAGGGTGTCGCCGGGATATTCTCCGCCTGGCGTTTCGATCTGATCGTGAGCGCGCCGCTCGCGTACGCCGCCGCCGATCCTGCCGGCGAGCTTGCCGCCTCCGGCTACGTCCTGCCGTCACCGCATCGCATCGCGGGCTTGCCGCCCGCCGCCGCCGTGCAGATCGGCCCGATGACGCCGCGCTAGCCCGCGTCGCTGAGCGTCTCGCGGCCCAGCGGCCACGGCTCCAGCGCGCGGCCCGTCATCGCGCCGAGCCAGTCGAGCCCCTCGCGCAGCTTCACGTTCTCGCCGATCGCCACGATCGCCGGCGCCTTGTCGTCCAAGGCCGCGGCGCCGAGTTCGCCCAGCGTCGTCACCACGACGGTTTGCTTGTCCGACGTCGCATCGCTGACGATCGCCGCCGGTTCGTTCGCCTCGCGCCCCGCTGCGATCAGCCGGTCCGCGATCGCGCCGGCATTCTTGCGCGCCATGAACAGCACCAGCGTCGGCGATCCCTTGGCCAGTGCCGCCCAGTCCAGGTCGGGCAGCTTCCCGTCCGCACCGTGTCCGGTGACGAACGTCACCGCATGGTTGGTGTCGCGATGCGTCACCGGGATCCCGGCATAGGCGAGCCCGCCGATCCCCGCCGTCACGCCCGGCACGATGCGGAACGGGACGCCGCCGCGCACCAGCGCCAGCGCCTCTTCGCCGCCGCGCCCGAACACGAACGGATCGCCGCCCTTGAGCCGCAGCACGCGCTTGCCCTTCTTCGCGAGCGAAACGAGCGTCCGTGAAATATCCGACTGCTTGCACGACGTCACGCCGGCGCGCTTGCCCGCGAACACCAGCTCCGCCCCCGGCCGCGCCAGCTTCAGCAGCGCGATGTCGATCAACGCGTCATAGAGGATGACGTCGGCGCTCTGGATCGCGTGCAGCCCCAGCACCGTGATCAGTCCCGGATCGCCCGGCCCCGCACCCGCCAGCCACACCCACTCCTTGTCGAACGCCGGCAGCCCCAGCGCCTCGGCCAGCGCGTGCGTCTCATTATGTATGGACTTGGGAGCCGTCATTTCACATCGCCTGCATGTACGACTGATCATACCACACTTTCACGCCGCAGAAATTCGACCCTTGCAGATCGAGGACATAGTTCCCAATTATCACCTTGACATAGCAGCACACTAACCCTAGATAACACGCGATTTCAAGAGAACTCGCCGATGTCCGTAGGATTATTGTCAGACCCAATTTTTCACGACGCCAACAAAGCCCGCGAGTGGCTTGAAGCGCGTCTCTGGAAGGACGGCCCGATCTGCCCGCATTGCGGCGTGATCGACCAAGCCACCCTCATGAAGGGCAAGTCTACACGCCCCGGACTCTACCAGTGCAACGCCTGCCGCGAGCCTTTTACGGTCACTGTGGGCACGCTCTACGAGCGTAGCCACATCCCGCTCAACAAATGGCTCGCTGCCACGCAGCTTATCATGTCCTCAAAGAAGGGGATGGCCGCCATTCAGGTCGGCCGCATGATTGGCGTCAGCAAGAAGACCGCCTGGTTCCTTTGCCACCGTATCCGCGAGAGTGTGAAGCTCGGCGAGATGACGCCACCCGTGGGTGGATCGGGGAAAATCGTAGAGGCGGACGAAACCTACTACGGTCCTGTCGCCGATCCCAAAGTGCCAGCGAGCCGCAGAGGCCGTCCTTACATACGCCGCAAGGTTGGACCTGCGTCGAAGCGCTCTATCGTCTCGCTGGTCGAGCGTGGCGGTAACGTGAGGTCGTTCCATGTGCCTCGGGCGGATAGCGAAACCGTCGCGAAGATCGTGAACGAGAACATCCATCACGAGAGCAAACTGTTCACGGATGAAAGCCGCCTTTACAGAAAGGTTGGTGCAAACTTTGTCGAGCATTCGACGGTGAACCACTCCAACGATGAATACGCGCGTGGAGAGGTTCATACGAATACGATTGAAGGCTACTTCTCGATCTTCAAGCGCGGAATGCGCGGCGTTTATCAGCACTGCCACGAGAAGCATTTGCACCGGTATCTTGCGGAGTTCGACTTCCGGTATAACCACCGCGAGAATCTCGGCTTCGATGACTTCACCCGCATGAACCGGTCGATACCCGGCATTGTCGGAAAGCGGTTGACGTATCGACGAGTTGGTCAAGCCTAACTTCAAGTATCAGGCCGGGCGCTTTTTGAGATGGCGTAAGAAGCGGTATCGCTTATGAAATTGACCCGGCCAGCGCCGGGTCAATTTTTCCGACATCCACGGTCTCTCAAAAGTGCCATTGCGACTGACAGTTCCCGCACCACGCTTCGGTTACGTTCTGTTTTCGCGAGAGGCCGGTCGCCAGCAGTGACAGCCCACCCGTCATCAAACCAGCAACGGCTTTTCCTCCGCTGAGTCCTTTTTTCATTTTCACTTGCTTGGTGTGGACACGGCCGCGAACCGTGCAATGAGGGCAAACGATCTGCGCGTTTGGTGCCCCGTGCGCCATGACATCAAAGAATTGTCCCATAACGTCCTCCGACTGGTGATCGGGGAGTTGAGAAAACCCAGCTACGTAGGTTCGCCGACGCCTTTAGGCTTGCGCCCTGAACATGCGCGTCGGCCTCCCCGACCGCATAGGTCGAGGAGTGCAATTGCGGCTGCACAAAGTGCCGCGTAGCTGTGAGGTTCTCACGCCCCAGATCGGCATGGGGCCGATCCGTGGGCTTTATCGCACGGCGGAAAGCCGGTCGCGAGGGTTTAGAGGTCGGATACCCGCTTGGGTTTTATGCGCTTGGCGGCGATGCGAGGAGCCGGGCTTCGGACGGGGCCGGACTTGGCGGCGGCATCGACGGCGCGTTCGAAGCGGTCGCGGGCTTCCGGGTCGAAGTTGATTTCAGAGAGTTTTGGGGTGCGGGGAGGTCGTTTTTCGGGCGGGACCATCAAAGAGTCCTTGACCATATCCGCGAACAGGCTATTCAAGGGGGTGTCGAGGAGCGCCCACGACTCAAAGTTGACGCTCCGAAACCCTATGCGGCGATAGAAGCTGAACGGACCAAGCGCCGACTACCAGTCGGAGATGGGTTCGAGTCCCCGGAAGGCCTGCCACGCACGCCAACCGTCGTCACATTGCGGGCTCCAGTTCTCCCTGCCAGGAGCGCTGGGGCCTTTTTCTTTGCAGCGATGGATAACGTCATCCTTCGTTGCATTGCCATTGCAGCGATGTTTGTATCAACGCTTGCAATGACGTTGGCCGTTTCTACGGCTCAATTGACGATCAGGTCAACAACAAATGTCACTTAATCAGATCGTGCAATTAAACCGTTTGAACAATTCGGCTTGAAATTCGCTTCCGCTAATTCAAACCGTTTTGCATAAACCGTCATTCATCGCGGTCGGTAGATTTCGCCGGTTTGACGCTAGAGACGTCAGTTAGGCTGGATCGGTTCGGCCCAAATTGCAGAAGTTCTGCTGATCTGGACTTTTTACCTAGCGCGATGTTAGGGCGGATAATAGCGCCTGGATTCGGAATGTCGAGTCCAAACAGTGAGTTAGTGGAAAATATTTGCGGAAATGGCGAATTGGCTATATGTGGTATATGCTATGTTAAGGTGATAATTGGGACATAGTTCCTACCTTCCGCCTGGCGCTCGCCCTAACGCTTTCGAAGCCACGGTATGGCGGAAGGGGGGAGGGGGTACGAAAAATCTGAAAACAATTATATTGCCGAATGAAATCTAACTCATTGATTATATTGATATTGTGAAACGGACCGTGTTCCCGCGCGTTAGACCAAATGCCAACCGACAGGATTTTGAGATGACCGAGAAGACCGGAGAACCCGTCCGCGCCACCGGCGACTACCGCTGCGAGCGCTGCCACAAGACGACGCATTTCGTCATCGACACGCTGTTCAGCAAATGCCCGCATTGCGGCTTCGAGACCTTCGACATCGCCAATCCGCGTTTCGACAAGAAGGACGGTACCCTCGGCCCCCACGAACCCGAGCCCGACGGTACATAAGCGGTTGCGTTGGACCGGCGCGCGGGCGACATAGCCGCATGCTCAAGCCCAACACCTTCGATTACGAAAATCTCCCGCTCATCACCGCGAACGGCTTTCGCGAATACGACGCGCGCTGGCAATTCGGCAAGGAGCTGAACCTCGTCGGCGTGCAGCTGCTCGGCCTCGCGCTCGGCACCTATCTCCACGAGGCCGGCGTGACGCCGAAGGTCGCGGTCGGCCACGACTTCCGCGCCTATTCGCTCTCGATCAAGCAGGCGCTGATCCTCGGCCTGATGAACGCCGGCTGCGCGGTACACGACATCGGCCTCGCGCTCTCGCCCGTCGCCTACTTCGCCCAGTTCGCGCTCGATTGCCCCGCCGTCGCGATGGTCACCGCCAGCCACAACGAGAACGGCTGGACCGGCGTCAAGATGGGTGCTGCCCGCCCGCTGACCTTCGGCCCCGAGGAGATGACGCGGCTCAAGACCATCGTGTTGAACGGCGAAGCGAAGCCGCGCCCCGGCGGCGCTTACACGCGGGTGGAAAATTTCCGCGAGACCTATCTCGACGCCGTCACCAAGGGCCACAAGCTGTCGCGCCCGATCCGCGTCGTCGCCGCCTGCGGCAACGGAACCGCCGGCGCGTTCGCGCCCGAAGCGCTGCGCCGCATCGGCGCCGATGTCGTGCCGATGGACGCCGAACTCGACTACACCTTCCCCAAATACAATCCCAATCCCGAAGACATGGAGATGCTGCACGCCATGGCGCACGCCGTGCGCGACCACAACGCGGAGATCTGCCTCGGCTTCGACGGCGACGGCGACCGCTGCGGCGTGGTCGACGACACCGGCGGCGAGATCTTCGCCGACAAGGTCGGCGTCCTCCTCGCGCGCGACATGTCGGCCCGTCACGCGGGCGCCAAGTTCGTCGTCGACGTGAAATCGACCGGCATCTACGAGATCGATCCGGTGCTGAAGGCCAACGGCGCGACGACCGATTACTGGAAGACCGGCCACTCCTACATGAAGCGCCGCACCCACGAGCTCGGCGCGCTCGCCGGCTTCGAGAAGAGCGGCCACTACTTCATCAGCCCGCCCTTGGGCCGCGGCTATGACGACGGCATCGTCGCCGCCATCGCGGTGCTCGAGATGCTCGACCGCGCCACGCCGAAAAAAATGTCCGCGCTGGTCGAGGGCTTGCCCAAGACCTGGAGCAGCCCGACCATGGCCCCCGAATGCCCCGACGACAAGAAATACGCGGTCGTCGATGCCATCGTCGCCGAGTTCGAAGGCCTGAAAGCGCGCGGCGAAAAAGTTCTCGGCCAGGCCATCACCAAGCTGGTCACCGTCAACGGCATCCGGGTCACTTTGGAAGACGGCACCTGGGGCCTCGTCCGCGCCAGTTCGAACAAGCCGAGCCTGGTCGTCGTGGTCGAAAGCCCCGCCAGCGAAGCCAACATGCGCGCGATGTTCGCTGACATCGACGCACGCCTGAAACGTCATCCTGAAGTCGGCGAATACGACCAGAAAATCTGAGGCGCACCATGTCCGACATCGACGAATATCCCGGCACCCATCTCACCATCGAGAACGACGGCGCGCGCTGCATCCATTCGCGCTATTGCGTGCTCAATCTCCCCGGCGTGTTCCAGGCCAATGTCGACGGCCCCTGGATCAAGCCCGACGCCGCCTCCGCCGAAGCCGCCATCGCCGTCATCACCAAATGCCCGTCCGGCGCGCTGCGCTATCGCCCCGCCGCCGACACCGCGCCGGAAGGCGCCCCCGGCGTCAACACGATCCGCGTCTGGGAAGACGGCCCGCTCGTTGTCCATGCTGAGCTCAACGTCGGCGGCGACACGTCGAGCTTCCGCGCCACGCTGTGCCGCTGCGGCCTGTCGAAGAACAAGCCCTATTGCGACCACAGCCATGTCGAGGCGAAGTTCAAGGCGACCGGCGAGCCGGATACGCAAGACTCCGCCCCGCTCGAAACCCGCGGCGGTCCGCTCAGGATCACCCCGACCCACAACGGCCCCTACAAAGTCGAAGGCCCGCTCGAAATCTGCGCCGCCAGCGGCCGCACGATTTGCCGCGATACCAAGCAATTCCTCTGCCGCTGCGGCCACTCGCAGGACAAACCGTTCTGCGACGGCAGCCACATGAAAGCCGGCTTCGAGGCGCCCGAGATCAAATGCTGATCTAGATCCAGTGCAGCCCGAGCGCGTCGTACAGCATCCGCGCCGCGGTGATGCCGATGAACAGCGCGAACATCTGGCGCAGCTTGCGGCGGTCCATGTTGTGCGCCATCTGCGCCCCGAACGGCGCCGCGAAATAGCTCACCGGCGCGATCAGCAGGAAGCCGAGCAGATTCACATAGCCGAGCGAGTAGGGCGGCAATCCCGCCGCGCCCCAGCCGCCGATCACCGCGCCGATCGCGCCGGGGATCGAGATGATCGTGCCGAACCCCGCCGCCGTCCCCACCGCGCGATGGATTGGCACGCCGCACAGCGTCATCACCGGCACGCCGACCGTGCCGCCGCCGATGCCCATCATGGTCGAGACGCCGCCGATCCCCGCCGGCAGCAGCAGCCCGCCGAACCCGGTCGGCAGATGATCGCTGAGCCGCCGCGTCTCGCCGAAGAACGCCAGCTGGATCGCCACCGGCAACGCGACGCAAGCGAAGAACAGCGCCAGCGCCTGGCCTTTGACGTAGCCGGAGATCGCGCTGCCGATCAGCACGCCGACCAGCATCGGCGCCACCCAGCGCCGCAGCAGCGCCCAATCCACCACGCCCTTGGCGTTGTGCGAGCGCGTCGAGGAGAACGAGGTCGGGATGATCGTCGCCAGCGAGGTGCCGACCGCGATGTGCATCCGCACCCCCGGATCGATCCCCATCAGGTCGAGCACATGATAGAGCACCGGCACGATCACGATCCCGCCGCCGACCCCCAGCATCCCGCCGACCAGCCCGCCGACCACGCCGGCAATGACGAGCCCCAGCGCGAAAGTACCGAGTTCGCTTCCGGCGGCGTGCGTGAAGAATTCCATGAAAGACCCGCAAATTGGCGCGCGAGTGAACTTGCATTTGCCCGTGCGCGCAAGGAGTCTGAATGGCTCGCAAGGGAAGTTCGCGTGACCGAGCAGGAGAGCCAGGCCGATATCGACCGCCGCCGCAGCAATGCGCTCGCGCAGCTGAAGGCCGATGCCGCGGTGCCGACGCGCTATGAACAGCGCCAGGTCTCCACGCCGCTGCTCAAATGGGTCCATTCCCTGCGCTACCGCCATGTCATGCGCCTGCTGAAGGATTTGCCGCAGCCCATCCGCGTGCTCGAGATCGGCTGCGATTCCGGCCGTCTCTACGATCTGCTGAAGACGCGCTACGACGTCCGCTTCACCGGCATCGACATCGCCAAGCGCCGTGTCCTGATCGCCCGGGAACGCCATCGCGGCGATCCGAACTTCACGGCGCATATCGGATCCGCCGCCGACATCCTGCCGCTCGACGGATCCTATGACGTGATCGTCGCGCTCGAGACCTTCGAGCACATGACGCGGTCCGATGTCGTCACGGTTCTGGCCGCCATCGCGAAGATGGCGCCGCGGCTTTTCATCTGCTCGGTGCCGGTGGAGATCGGACCGGCGGTGTTTTTCAAGAACCTGACCTCGGCACTCACCGGCTATTCGCGGCACCACGACTACCGCTGGTCCGACACGCTGTGGGCTGCCGTCTACCGGCTCGACAAGGTCCCGCCGCACAACCGCCGCCACATCGGTTTCGACTGGCGCTGGCTGGCGTCTTCGGTGCACACCGTCCTGCCGGCGATGACGCGGCGCAACCTGCCGTTCCGGTTCCTGCCCGCGGCGCTGAGCAATTCGGTGCTGCTGGTCGCGGAGCGACAAGCGCCGGAAACGAAGAAGGGATGACGCATATGGATCGCCGGTCATTGCTCGGCCTCGGTGCCGCGATCACGGTCGGTCTTGCCGCCCGCGCCCGTGCTGCCGATCCCGTCCCCACCACCGATCGCCTCGCCGGCGATCCCACCGAGATCGTCAAGCTCTGGCCGCACACGCCGCCCGGCGGCGAAGGCGTGCATCTGACGCTGCAATTGCTGGAGCGCAGCCCGACGCCGGACATCTTCCACGACCGTTTCGTCACCGACATCGCGCAGCCGCTGCTCACCGTCTTCCGTCCTGACAAGCCCGACGGCTCGGCGTTGCTGCTCGCACCCGGCGGCGGCTATCGCCGCGTCGTGCTCGACAAGGAAGGCTTCGAGGCGGCGCGCCGCCTGAACGGCGCCGGCGTCACGGTGTTCGTGCTGCGCTATCGCCTGCCGGGCGAGGGCTGGGCGAACGGTCCCGACGTGCCGCTGCAGGATGCGCAGCGCGCGCTGCGCCTGATCCGCGCCCGCGCAAACGAGTTCGCCATCGATCCCAAGCGCGTCGGCGTGCTCGGCTTCTCCGCCGGCGGCCATGTCGCCGCCTCGCTGATCACCCGCTTCGATGCCAAGGTCTACGCCCCGGTCGACAAGATCGACGCCCAGGACGCGCGCCCCGATTTCGCCGGTCTGCTCTATCCCGTGATCAGCATGATCCCACCCATCGCCCATGCCGGCAGCCGCGAGAAGATGTTCGGCGCCAACCCCAGCGATGCCCAGCAGGCCGCCTATTCCTGCGAACGGCTCGTCACGTCCAAAACGCCGCCCAGCTTCGTGAGCCTCGCCGCCGACGACAAGGAGGTCGATCCGCGCAACAGCCTCGACTTCGCCGCCGCCTTGCGCGCCGCGTCGGTGCCGAGCGAATTCCACATGTTCGAGGAAGGCGGCCACGGCTTCGGCCTGCGCCTGGCACAAGGCAAACCGGCGTCGATCTGGCCCGATCTGTTCCTGCGCTGGGGCGCCCGTCACGGCGCGTTCAAGAACGTGACGCTCTAAGCCGCCACCGTCTCGGCGCGGCCCAGGAACGCCAGCGCATCGCGCAGCGTCTGGACGCCGGCGCCTTTGCGCGTCGCATTCTCGCTCAGATGCCGGCGGAACAGCCGCGCCCCGGGCCGGCCGTTGAACAGGCCAAGCATATGCTTGGTCATCGCGTTGAGCGGCACGCCCTCGCCGAGCTTGCGCGCGACGTAGTCGACATAGCCCTGCACCGCCTCGTCGATCTCGCGCGCGGCGCCGCCGAAGAACCGCGCATCGACCTGCGCCAGGAGGGCAGGGCTGTGATACGCCGCGCGCCCCAGCATCACGCCATCGACATGCGCGAGATGCGCCTGCGCCTCGTCCAGCGTCGCGATCCCGCCATTGAGCACGATCGTCAGTCCCGGGTTCTCGCGCTTCACGCGGTAGACCAGATCGTAGTCGAGCGGCGGCACGTCGCGGTTCTCCTTCGGCGACAGCCCATCCAGCCACGCCTTGCGCGCGTGCACCGCGAACAGCGTCACGCCCGCCGCGGCGCAGGCCGCGATCATGGCGCGCAGCGACTCTTCCGGCTCCTGGTCGTCGACGCCCAGCCGGCACTTCACCGTCACCGGGACCGGCACCGCCGCCCGCATCGCCGCGACGCACTGGGCGACAAGATCCGGCTCGCGCATCAGGCACGCCCCGAAGCGTCCCGATTGGACTCGGTCCGACGGACAGCCGACATTGAGATTGATCTCGTCATAGCCGAGATCCGCCGCGATCCTCGCCGCCTCGGCGAGCCGCGCCGGTTCCGAGCCACCGAGTTGCAGTGCAACAGGATGTTCGCTGGCGTCGAATCCGAGGAGCCGTGCCCGGTTGCCGCGCAGCACCGCCTCCGCCGTCACCATCTCGGTATAAAGCAGCGCGCGCGCCGTCAGCAGCCGGTGCAGCACGCGGCAATGCGTGTCCGTCCAGTCCATCATCGGCGCGACGCTGAATCTATACGATTGGTTCGGCTGCATTATTCGACGTTTATCCGGCCTGCTGGCGCAGTCCTATCTGAAAACGGGCGGCGGCGCTCCAGGCTCTCCCGCGCCGGCGGGTTGGCGCGAAGCGCGCATCGCAGGCCGACGGCACATATATAGCGCTATCCGCGTTCGCCGCGATCATCTTGAAAATGCGGCCCATTCCGCCATTGATCGAACGATTCAATCTGCTAGTCTTTGTGTTGGGTTAGCAGGTGTCCTTCCAGGGGGTTAGGGCCTGCTTACGCGGAGGGGAATCGATGCGTCTCGCGACATTCTTGGCGGCTTCTGTGGCGACCGTTGCGCTTTGCGCAGGCTCGCCGGCTCTGGCCGGACAGACGACTCAGAGCAATTTCACGGCTGGCGGCACCGCTGCCGCGTCGGCTGCGGTCGATCTGACGACGGCGGATCCCGCCGATGGCAGCCCGGTCTACGGCGTCCGCGGCCGCACCGTTGCGGTCGCGACCGGCACCGGCACCTTTGAAATCATCAACCCCGGCACGCGCAGCTCGTCGCCGACCCCCGACCCGTGCACCGGCGGCTGGTGCGATACCCCCGCCCATATCGCGGCGACGGCGTTCGGCTGGGACGGCCATGCCAAGGGCACCGGCGTCGTCATCGGCATCATCGATACCGGCATCGACCTCAACCACCCCGATTTCGCGGGCCGCATCCTCCCCGGCACCTGCATCGTCAGCTCGGTTAACCCCTGCACCACCGCCAACGACCAGATCGGCGGCGACTCGGCTGTGTTCCCCGGCCCCAACTCGACGCACGGCACGCACGTCGCCGGTATCGCGGCGGGCGCCATCACCGGCATCGCCACCCAGGCCATGATCCTTCCGGTCAAGGTCTGCAGCTCGACCTCCAGCTCGTGCAACGGCGTCGACGCCGGCATCCTCTGGGCGTCGCAGCATGGCGCCAAGATCATCAGCGTTTCGATCGGCGGCCCGATCCTCTCGCCGTCCGACGTCACCACGTTCCAGCAGGCGATCGCCAATGGCGCGCTGCTCGTCGTCGCCGGCGGCAACTCCGGCAACAAGGATCCGTCGAGCGGCTTCCTCGCGGGCGCCGCGATGCAGGACGGCGTGCGCGGCTCCATGATCGTGGTCGGTTCGTCCACCGCCGGCGGCGTGGGCGGTCACGGCGCGATCTCCAGCTTCAGCCAGGTGCCCAGCACCCAGTGCGAAGTGCATGGCGGCCAGCGCTTCTGCATGGAAGACTTCTTCGTCGTCGCTCCGGGCTCGCAGATCTGGTCCACGGTCGGCAACGGCTCGGCGACCGGCGCCACGTACGGCTATCTCTCCGGCACCTCGATGGCGACGCCGTATGTCAGCGGCGTGGCCGCGGTGATCAAGGGCAATTCGCCTTCGCTCACCTCCAGCCAGATCGCCAGCATCATCTTCCAGACCGCCGATGACGTCGGCGCGCCGGGCGTTGATCCGATCTATGGCCGTGGCGCCGTCGACATCACCAAGGCGCTCGCGCCGGTTGGTAACGCGGTCGTCGTGACCCACTCGATCTCGCTCAGCAACAGCGGCTCCTCGTTCCAGAACTCGGTGGTCACCGCGGTCGGCGGCGGCCAGGCGAGCGCTGCGGTCCTGTCGCAGTTCGGCGCCTTGAACCCGATGAACGCGCTGGTCTCCGGCGCCTTCGCGGTGGCGCTGCAGAACAGCACCATCCTGAAGAACGCGATCGTCGTCGACTCGTTTGGCCGCTCGTTCCAGGCGGACCTGACGCGCGCGGCCTTCTCGCAGCCGATGGTCGACCTGAACCGCTATGCGGAATCGAGCCTGTACCAGACCTATGCCGGCTTCGGCGGCGCGGTGGATACGCCGCTCGGCCTCGTGTCGGCGTCGGGCTACACCGTGACGACAACGACGCCGAAGATGCTCTCGGGCGAGTATCTGACGGCCGACCGCAAGCGCACCGATCTGCGCAACTTCGAGGCCAGCCTCGACGTCATGCCGGGCGTGTCGCTGCAGGCCGGTTACAACATGGAGTCCGCGGGCCGCTTCAATTCGTACGACGCGGCCGGCAGCCGCGCCTATGACGGCCTGTTCTTCTCCGCCTCGGCTGTGAACTCGCCCTATGTCGGCCTGACCGACGGCGGCAACTACATCGGCTCGACCATCTCTCTGGGTGATTCGGTCCGCATGCAGTTCGGTGCCTCCTCGCTCGCGCCGCAGAACCCGGAATACGAAGCGCCGGTCCTCACCATGGTCGACCAGCTGACCCAGCCGCAGACCGCGGCCTATCAGCGGCACGCCCAGGGCACGATGGCCGGCCTGACCTGGGACTTCGCCCGTTGGGGCGGCGTCGGTGTGACCCTGTCGCAGACCGACGAACAGAACGGCCTGCTCGGCGGCATCACCACCGGCGCGATGGCGGTCAACCGCACGGCGACCACCACCGCGATGGGCTTGTCGAGCCGCGTCGGCTTCGGCGATGGCTGGGTGTCGACCCTGTCCTACAGCGAAGGCGTCACGCATCTCGCCCTTCAGACCGATGGCCTGGTCGACGGCGCGGATGTCCTGCACAGCCGCTCCTACGGTGTCGCGATCTCCTAGTTCGGCGTGTTCGGCCAGGACGACTCGGTCGGCTTCGCGCTCTCCCGCCCGATCCACGTCTATCAGGGCGGTGTCGACCTGACGGCGGCCACGGGTGTCGACAGCGATTCGAACGTGATCGTCAGCCACGAGCATGTTTCGCTGGCCTCGGCCACGCCCGAGACGGACATCGAAGCCGGCTACGTGACGTCGTTCCTGGATGGGGCGCTGTCGCTGCAGGCCAACACAGCCTACCAGATGAACGTCGACGGGCGCACCAACGTGAATGCGGTGACCTTCCTGTCGCGCGCCAGCATCAACTTCTGATTTGCATCCCGGCCCACCGGCCTTCGCTTTATCGGGCGAAGGCCGGTGCCCGGCACCTCTTGCAATCCAAAGCTGCCAGAGCTCATCCCGTATCGAAGCGGGACTTTTGGGCTGCGTTTTGCACGCTGAGCGGCGGCGCAATGCGTCCGGGATTCGCTGCGCGCAACGCCGTGTAAACGCGGCCACAATCTCTCTCAAACCCTACAAACTCTTCACCAAATTGCTTGTAAAGCCGTGGTTCCGGACCCTACAATGTGCCGGTCTGCCGGCAATCCTTGCTTTGGGCGGATAACGCTGTTCGACCGGGGGGCGGTGGTGAAAAACAATCAAGTTCTGCCAGCAGGCAATTCGCGCAAGTCTGTGCATCGGGTTCAGTTTCTGAAATCCGGTTTGCTTGTCGGTGCGTCGATCGTTGCGATGGTCGCACTTTCTCCTCGCGCATTCGCCGACGGCGCGGCAGCGCCCGCGGCGCCCGGGCCCAAGTGGCTCCCCTATGTCAGCGTCGGCGGCCAGCTCGGTGGCGGCGGCGCCAGCGGCGGCACGATCACCGGCTTCGATCCGGTGTGGCAGGATCTCAATTCGCTCGTCTACATCCGCCTCAACGTCGGCGTGCCGACGCATAAGGGCCTGACGACCGATGTCGGCGTCGGCTATCGCACCAAGATCGACAACGACTGGATCGGCGGCATCTACGGCGGCTTCGATTTCAGCGACACGCAAAATCATCACGGCTTCACGCAAGGCTCGCTCGGCGCCGAAGCGATGAGCGCCGATTGGGATGCGCGCATCAACGGCTATCTCACCTTCAAGGGCCAGCCGCGCGACATCCTCGGTTCGAAAGAACTGTTCATCAGCGACACCCGCATTGCGATTCTGCAGGCGCAGGAATGGGCCTATTCCGGTTTCGACGGCGAAATCGGCTATCGCATCTTCAACACCGACAATATCGACGTCCGCGTCTTCGCGGGCGGCTTCGACTACACGCGCGACAGCTCCAAGACCATCATCTCCGGCCAGACCTTCAATTTGGGCGCCGGCGACATCGCCGGTCCGATGGGCCGCGCCGAGCTCGACCTCTACAACATCGCGATGTTCGGTCCGCAGTCGCGTCTGTCGCTGTCGGGCACGATCAGCAATGACGACGTTCGCGGCACGACCGGATTCGTCGGCGCGCAGCTGCGCATCCCGCTCGGCAACTCGGACGACGACGCCACCGACGAGCTCGACCGCCGCATGGTCGACCAGGTCCGCCGCCGCGACGGCGTGCTGACCGAATCGGGCTTCACCAAGCCCGAGCCGGTGATCATGTCCAACGGGCACATCACCTCGTCGCCGACCAACACGCTCTACTACGTCGACAACACCGTGGGCACCGGCAGCTATGCCGATCCGACCACGCTGAAGGACGCGACCTCGCGTCCCGCGGTCAACCAGTTCGTCGTTCTCACCGACAAGGGCGGCCCGGTCGTCGCGTCCGGTGTCGTGCTCCAGCCGGGCGAAACCGTCACCGGCCCCGGCACCTTCACGGTCAAGGGCGCCAATACCGGCACGACCTTCGTTCACACCTTCGCCCCCGGTTCGGGCCCGGTCACCGTCAAGACGACCGATGCCAACGGCATCACGCTGGCGAGCAACACCAACCTCTACGGCTTCAAGTTCATTGGGCCGTTCACCAACGCGATCTACGGCCACAACGTCAACAACGTCGACCTCAGCGGCTTGAACATCGCGGGCGGCGGCACCGGCGCCAACGGCATCTATCTGCACGACGACAACGGCTCGTCGACCCATGTCACGGTCGACAACACCACGATCACCGGCGTCACCAATGACGGCGTCAAGGTCACCGTCGCCAACGCGACCGGCAGCACCGCCACCACCTCGGTCAACCTGACGAACCTCAATGTGACCGCGGGCCATGACGGCGTGGAGATGAACACCACCGTCAGCGGCGCCTCGCACGAGACGACGTATCTTGGCATCCACAATTCGACGCTGTCGGGCGGCAATGCCGATGTCGGCACCACGGCGACCGTGGCCGCGGGCGCGTCGCTGTCGGATTCGCTCCTGATCGACCCGACGCATCTGACCGGCGGCCATTACGGCGTTCTGGCGACCGCCACCGCCAATGGCGGCACGCTCACGCAAACGATCGACCTCAGCCAGGTCTATGTCACCGGCACCACGCTCGGCGGCGTCCAGATCAGCGCCTACGCCACCAATGGCGGCTCGGTCGACCAGACCGTCACGATGAACCACGTCACCGTGACGGGCAGCAACTATCCGATCCTGGTCTATGGCTCGGCGCTCGGCGCCGGCAGCACGGTCACGCAAGACGTCCACATGGACCACGTGACCGCGACCGGCGGCACCTATGACAACATCACGTTCAACATCTATGGCGGCTATGGCGGCACCGGCCACCAGCATGCCGTCCTGAACGACGTCACGGCGACCAATTCGCGCTATGGCGATGGCGTGCTCCTGAGAGCCTCCTCCTATGAGGACGCGACCGCGACGCAGAATGTCGATATCTCCGACCTGACGGCGACCGGCAACTATCTCGACGGCGTCTTCGTCAGCGCCTTCGCGGGCAATCTCACCGCCGGCAGCTCGGCGGTCACCGCGCAATACGTCACGATCACCGATTCCGACCTCAGCCATAACGGCTACGAAGGCGTTCTGGCGCAGGTGAGCGGCACCGATCAGAGCGTCGCGCGCCAGGATGTGACGGTCTCCTACTCGACGCTCGACTACAACGGCACCGGCTTCGACGCGGTATCCCAGGCCGGCTTCTACGGCGCGGCGCAGCAGAACATCGTTCTCGCCTATGACGACGTCAGCCATAACACGTTCGATGGCGCCGACTTCATCGCCCAGGGCCTCTTCCTCGGCTCGCCGTCGCAGACCGTCCATGTCTATGGCGGAACGTTCAACGACAATGGCGGCGACGGCATCTATGTCGGCGCGCGCGCGGTCGCTGCCGGCCAGATCTCGCAGAACGTCGGCATCTACAACGCCACGGCCACCGGCAATGGCGGCGACGGCCTGCACATCGCGGCCTATGCCGACGGCTACGGGATCGCGACCTACGCCTATTACAGCCATATCGGCCAGAACGTCACCGCGGCCTACAGCAATTTCAGCGGCAACACGCGCAACGGCGTCGAGATCAACAACTACGCCGGCTATGGCGCCCAGGTAAACCAGGTGGTCTACCTGTACAGCGACCATATGGACCACAACGGCGTCCATGGCGTCTACGAGTCGTCGCTGGCGGAAGCCTATGGCTCCGGCGGTGGCGCGATCACCTCCAATCTCTACGCCGACACCTATGTCGTCGCGAGCACGGCCAATAGCAACGCGTCGGACGGCATGTTCTTCACGGGAACGGCCGATGGCCCGACCTACATGATCCAGCACCTCATCGTGCAGGGCACGGACGCGAGCGACAACGGCCGCAGCGGCTTCGTCGCCGTCGACAATGCGAGCAATTTCTACAGCCTGAACATCCAGTACGTCACGCTGGCCGGCTCGACCTTCGAGGGCAACACGCTCGACGGCGCGGCTTTCCTGGCGACCCAGCATTACGGCCCGCTCAGCTTCGGCGCCGCGATCCAGGACGTCACGATCGCGAACAGTCACTTCAGCGGCAACACGCGCAACGGCCTCTACGCCTCCGCCGAAGCCTATGACCAGCAGGGCCGCGCGGAGCAGCACTTCACGATCTCCGGCTCCTATTTCGACGACAACGGCGCCAACGGCGCCGTGTTCGAGGCCTATGCGCATGACGGCGTGTACATCGCCGGCTACGCGTGCAGCGTCGCCCAGGGCTTGGGCGGCGGTTGCGCTTTCGTGCGCCAGACCGTCTCGATCATCAACTCCGAGTTCGACGGCAATACCGGCGACGGCATCTATGTCTCGGCGACCGCCAACAATTACGGCGCGGTCTACAACTCCAGCGGCCGTCCGGCCAACACGCCGACCCTGCTGGTCGAATACTCGGACATCAGCAACAATGGCGGCAACGGCCTGGAGATCCAGAACCACGCCAGCAACTACAGTTACATCTACTCCTATGCCGTGCTTCTCGGGACGCATCTCGACGGCAACGCCGGTACCGGCCTCGTGGTCGACAGCGTGGCGGGCCCCGGTGGGCTGATCGGTCAGAAGACCATCCTGTACGGCGTGCCCGGCTTTGCCACGACTGCCGATCATAACGGCGTCAACGGCGTGTATGTCTATGCCGGCGCCAATGGCGGCACGGTGCAGCAGATCGTCGGCATCTACAGCAGCGACGCGTCCTACAACGGCAGCAGCGGCGTCAAGATCGCCGGCTTCGCGCACGACAACGGCACGAATGTCTATCCGTCCGTGGTGGCGCAATACATCACCGCGCTTGGCAACTATTTCTACGCCAACAACACGTCGTCTGCGAGCGTGCCTGGGGCGGGCGGCTACAGCTTCACCGGCGGCTTCATCGCGGCTGCCTATGCGGACGGCGCCAATTCCGTGGCGCAGCAGCAGGTCCAGGCGATCGGCAACTACGTCGGCTACAACTATATCGGCCTGCAGATGGTCGGCGTGGCGCACAATGGCGGCGCGACCAACCAGTACCTGGACTCCGAGCACAACGGGTTCTACGGCAACGGCATCGGCGAAAATGTGCGTAGCGTCTCGGACACCTTCGGGTTCGCGACCCAGGGTCTCTACGACCACGCCAACACCTTCGCCTACAACACCGCCGGTCTGTCGATCAGCGCCACCGCGCACACGGGTGGCAACATCACGCAGAACGCGACGCTGTATCTGGACCAGATCCACAACAACAGCCTCGATGGCATCGACATCAGCACGACCATCGACGGCTATGGCTTCGGTTCGGCTTACATCTACTACAGCCATGCCAGCCAGAACGTGCTGGCCTATACGGTCACGTCGTCGGCGAACGGCGGCAGCGGCGTCGCGATCAAGAACCACGTGACGTATGGCGGCGCGCTCAACCAGTTCCTCTACTTCAACGCGCTGACCGCGAACAACAACACCTCCGACGGCGTGTACATGAACTCGTACATGTCATCGGTGCGCGGCAACCACTTCTCCTTCGGCACCAATCTCGACTCCTCGGTCTATCTCACCGGGTCGTCGTTGGACGGCAACGGCACCGACGGCGCGGCGTTCAGCTCCACCGCCCGCAGCGGCTCCTACATCCCGGCCTTCTTCGGCGGTTATTCCTATCTGATCCAGCACATCCACGTGTCGGGCTCGGATTTCAGCCACAACGGCGGAACGGGCATGTTCATGCAAGGCAGCCAGCTGGGTGTCTACACGTTGAACGCCGAATATCTCACCATCGCGGACTCGCATTTCGATCACAACACGCTCAACGGTGCGCAGTTCGTGTCGACCGGGGCCTACGGCCCGGGCGGCTTCGGCGACACCTATGAGAACTTCCAGATCCAGAACAGCACGTTCAGCTCCAATGGCGGCGATGGCATTGAGTTCAGCAGCTTTGCCGCGGAACGCCAGGGCCGGGCGGAGCAGCATGCCACGCTGAGCGGCGTCACGGTCGACGACAATGGCAGCGACGGCGTCAACATCTACGCCAGCGCGCAGGACGGCGTGTATATCGCCGGCCATCCGTGCGACACGGTGCAGGGCCTCGCCGGCGGCTGTGCCTTCGTGCGGCAGAACGTGACGATCGTCGGCTCGGACATCAGCGGCAACCACAACAACGGCGTCAACGTGACGACCTACGTCAACAATTATGGCGCGATCTACGGCGCCAGCGGCCGTCCGCATTCGCCGACGCTCAACCTCTACGGCGACACGATCGACGGCAACCACAACCGCGGCCTCAACATCAGCAACCACGTCAGCGGCAACAGCTACCTGTATCAATACGCCGCGATGATCGACACGATCCTCTCCGGCAACCAGTCGGATGGCGTCTATTCCTCCAGCTACGTCGGCGGCGGTTCGGAGATGCTGCAGCGCGAACTGCTCTACAGCTATCACACGGGCGCCTCGTCCTCGAACAATGGCGGCAACGGCTTCAAGGCCGTGATCGAAGCGCTCGGTGGTTCCTATGCGCGCGACGTGAACATCGTGCAGGGCGCCAACCTCGTCTCCGATGGCGGCTTCGGCTTCGACGGCGCGGTGGCTTATGCCGATGCTTCGTCGACCGCTCTGCAGATCAACGCGGTCTACTTCAACGCCATCGGCAACAATGGCGACGGTGTCGGCCTCTACTCGATCGGGTCCGGCGCGCAGCAGATCTCCTATATCGGCAACAACGTGATCACCGGTAACAGCTTCGTCGGCGTCTATGGCGAGGCCAATTTCGGTGCCTTCCAGTACATCGGGGTCTACACCTTCGGGAACACGGTCAACTCCAACGGCACGGACTACCTGTTCAACTCCTTCGGTGGTTCGACCCAGATCCTCAACTGATCGCCTGTCCAACGGCGGTTTTGGACCCGGCGGCTCGCGAGAGCCGCCGTTTCCATTTGGGCCGCAGCGATGGCCGTCGCGGCGCGTTGCTGGGCGCAAACGGGAAGGCTAGGGTGGTTTTTTCCTTCATGAGGTTTTGATGACGAGCGCCGACAACGAGACCGGAACACCGGCCGAGCCCGTAGACGCCTCCAACGCGCCCGCGCCGGCCTCTGCGCCGGCCCCGCAACAGCGCCCCGTCGGCGCTCCGCCGGGCGCGCCCGGCATGCGCCGTCCGATGCGCCCCGGCCCCGGCGGGCCCCAGATGGTGCGCCGCCAGATCGATCCCAAGATCGCCGATCCCGCCGTCAACGAAGGCAAGGCCGCGTTCGCCCGCGGCGACCTCACCCTCGCCGAACTGCGCGCCATGCAGGCGCTGCAGCAGGTGCCCGACCATCTCGAAGCCCTGATCCTGCTCTATCAGTGCCGCAAGCGCACCAACCAGACCGGCCCGCGCCTCGAAGGCATCCTGCGCGCCATCGTGCAGAAGAACGGCAACCTGTTCTGGGCGACCAGCGAATTGGCCTTCATGCTGTTCGGCCGCGGCGAACGCGTCGAATGCGAGATCCACGCCCGCAATGCCATCCGCCTCGCCCCGCGCGAGCCCCAGGCCCACGGCATCATGGGCCTGATGCTGACCGAGACCAACCGCGCGCTGGCCGGCGAATACCATTTCCGCAAGGTGATCGAGCTGTCCGGCGAGAACAGCCGCGTCGCCACCAACCTCGCCAATTGCCTCAAGCAGCAGGGCAAGATCGAGGAGAGCGAGCAGTGGTACGCCAAGGCCGTCGCGCTCGGCGACCGCAATGTCGGTGCCCTGATCGGCTGGGCCCGGCTGGAGGAAGCCAACCGCAACATCCCCAAGGCGTGGGAACTGCTCAAGAAGGCGGAAGGCCTCGCGCCGCAAAGCCCCGAACTCAGCCTGACCCGTGCCGTGCTCTATGGCCGCGAGAAGAAGAACGAGGAGGCGCTCGCCGAGCTCACCCGCAACCAGGCCGAAGGCCAGGCGCAGCAACAGGGCCCCGTCGTCCTGCTCGAGCGCGGCCGGCTCTACGACAAGATGGAGCGTTTCGAGGAAGCCTGGGCCGACTACACCGAGGGCAACCGGCTGTGCCGCGAGGTGCAAGGCCGCGTCTATGCCGAGCCCTTCGCCGTCAATCTGGTCGAGCGCCTCAAGGGCTTCTTCACGCGCTCGCGCATGAGTCTGCTGCCGCGCGCCCGGGTGCAGGAGAACCGGCCGCAGCCGATCTTCATCGTCGGCTATCCGCGCTCCGGCACCACCATGGTGGAGCAGACCCTCACCGCCCATCCCGCGGTCTCGGCCGGCGACGAGCTCGTCTTCATCAACGACCTCACCCGCGTCGGGCCGCGCTGGCTGGGCAGCCCGCTGCAATATCCCGACGCGCTCGCCGATCTGTGGATGGGCGACAACCTCCTGGTGCTCGACCAGTTCCGCGACTACTACCTCGACCGCGCCGAGCAACTCGGCATCTGGGAGAAGGGCGCGCGCTTCTTCACCGACAAGATGCCGCTCAACGAGACGCATCTGGGTTTCATCCACCTGATCTTCCCGCAGGCGCCCATCATCCATGTGCGCCGCCACCCGCTCGATGTCCTGATCTCGAACTACGCGAACTTCCTGACGCACGGCTTCAACCAGGCGTTCAACGTCGTCACCATCGCCAAGCATTTCGTGCTGATCGATGGGCTGGTCGAGCACTACCGCGAACAGCTCGACATGAAATATCTCGACCTGCGCTACGAGGATCTGGTCAGCGACCAGGAGACCAACGTGCGCAAGATGATCGATTTCTGCGGCCTGAAGTTCGACAAGAAGCTGCTCTCGTTCCACGAGAACCAGCGCTACGCCCGCACCGCGTCCTACGCCCAGGTGACCGAGAAGCTTTATGACAGCTCGGTCTTCCGCTACAAGCATTACAGAAAGCATCTGGACCAGGCCGTCGAGATCCTCAAACCCGTGATCGAACGCCTCGGCTACACAGCCGATTGATCGGAGGACGCAGCGGATGACCTACACCGCCCCCGTCCGCGATCTGCTCTTCGCGCTCGATGCCGTCGCCGGCTTCGCGCAATTGCGCGCGCTGCCCAAATTCGCCGATTGCGACGAAGCGACCGTCGCCGCGATCCTCGAGGCCGGCGGCCAGCTCGCGTCCGAAGTCCTCGCGCCCCTCAACCGCGCTGGCGATACGATCGGGGCGCAAATCGAGAACGGCAAAGTCCGCGCCGTGCCCGGCTTCGGCGCCGCCTACCGCCAGTTCGTCGACGGCGGCTGGGGCGCGCTCGCCTCCGATCCCGCCTATGGCGGCCAGGGCCTGCCCAAGGCGCTCGAGATCGCGGTGTTCGAGATGATCCACGGCGCCAACATGGCGTTCGGCCTCTGCCCGATGCTGACGCGCGGCGCGGTCGAGGCGCTGACGGCCCACGGCACCGACCGCCAGAAATCGCTCTACCTCGCCAAGCTCATCTCCGGCGAATGGACCGGCACGATGAATTTGACCGAGCCGCAATCGGGCTCGGACCTCGCCACTTTGCGCACCAAAGCGGAGCCGGACGGCGAGGGCGGCTACCGCATCACAGGCCAGAAGATCTTCATCACCTGGGGCGATCACGACATGGCCGATAACATCGTCCATCTCGTCCTCGCGCGCCTGCCCGATGCGCCGCCCGGCTCGCGCGGCATCTCGCTGTTCCTCGTCTCCAAGCGCCGCGTCGCCGACGACGGCACGCTCGGCGCCGCCAACAGCGCCGGCCCGTCCAGCATCGAGCACAAGCTCGGCATCCACGGCTCGCCGACCTGCGTCATGCAGTTCGACGGCGCCCGCGGCGAATTGGTCGGCGAGAAGAACCAGGGCCTTGCCCACATGTTCACGATGATGAACGCGGCGCGCCTTCAGGTCGGCACCGAAGGCGTCGGCATTGCCGAGCGCGCCTATCAGCAGGCGCTCGGCTATGCGCTGGAGCGCCGTCAGGGCCGCTCCGCCTGGACCGGCGAGCTCTCCGCCCCGATCTTCGACCATCCCGACATCCGCCGCTCGCTGATGCTGATGAAGGCCAAGATCGAGGCTGCCCGCGCCATCTGCCTTTCCACCGCGCTCGCCGCCGATCTTGCCGAGGCCTCGCCCGACGCCGCGATCCGCAACCGCGCCCAGCTGCGCGCCGAGCTCCTCACCCCCATCGCCAAGGCATGGTCGACCGATGTCGGCGTCGAGATCGCCTCGATGGGCGTGCAGATCCACGGCGGCGCCGGCTTCATCGAGGAGACGGGTGCCGCCCAGCACTACCGCGACGCGCGCATCGCGCCGATCTACGAGGGCACCAACGGCATCCAGGCGATCGACCTGATGGGCCGCAAGCTGGCGCTCGGCAACGGCCAGGCGGTGCGCGATCTGCTCGACGAGATCTGGTCGACCATCGGCGCGCTCAAGAGTTCGCCAAACGCCTGGCTGCACACCATCGGCACCCGCCTCGAAGCCACCGCCGGCGCCGCCCAGACCGCCACGAGCTGGATGGTCGAGCGCCGCGGCCACGCCCAGCCCGACGCGCTGGCCGGTGCCAGCGCCTATCTGAAGCTTCTGGGGGACCTCACCGGGGGCTGGATGCTCGCCAAGGGCGCGCTCGCCGCCGCCGCCCAGGCCCCCGCCGACGACACGGACCAGTGGTGGCAGACCCGCATCGGCCTCGCCCGTGTCTTCGCCGAGCAGGTCCTCGCACAGGCCCCCGGCCTCGCCGCTGGCGTCACCGCCGGCGCCATCGACCTGATCAAGACCAGCGCCCGTGCGCTGGGCGCGCCGGGGTAGTGCGGGACTGCCATCCTTCGACAAGCTCAGGATGAGGTTTCAGCTCATCCTGAGCTTGTCGAAGGATGGCCGCACGCCCGATTTGGCAATATCGCGCGTCGGCCTCTTGAACCATCTGGCGCCGATCTCATTTAAGATATACGATGTAAATAACACGGAGCGACCATGCTGGATTTCGCGACAACCGATCTCATGGCGGCGATCGCCCATCACGTCCTGATCTTCGCGCTCGCCGCCGTCCTCGCCTTCGAGATCGGCGTCGTCCGCCAAGGCCTGACCGCCGCCGACATCCGCCGTGTCGGCCGCGTCGATCTCTGGTACGGCATCCTCGCCGCGCTCATCGTCGCCGCCGGCTTCTACCGCGCGATCTACGCCGCCAAGGGCTGGGAGTATTACTCTCACAATTACTTCTTCTGGGCGAAGATCGGCACCTTCGCCGTCGTCGGCCTGCTCTCGGTGCCGCCGACCGTCGCGTTCCTGCGCTGGCGCGGCGCGCTGGCCGACGACGCCGCGTTCCTGCCGCAGCCCGCCGCCATCGCCGGCATCCGCCGCTTCCTCTGGGCCGAAGCGTTCCTGTTTGCCCTGATTCCCGCCTTCGCCGCCGCGATGGCGCGCGGCTACGGCATGATGTGAGGCGCGCTCACGCGACGCCTTGCATCTTTTGCGTGAAGGTCAATTCGATGAACTCCGCCGGACGGATCATCTGCAGCGTGACGCTCACGATCATATAGCCGTTCAGGATGTCCTGCCCGGTCATGGTGCTGCCGAGGCCGCATTGCACGCTGTATGCATCTGACGCCTTGTCGCCCATCAGGCCGCCCTGGCTCCATAGCGTGTTCAGGAAATTCGAGATCATCGTGGTGACGGTGACCCAGGTCTGGCCATTGTTCGGCGCAAAGACGAATTGGTTGAGCGCCTGCTTGAGCGACTGCTCGATATAGATGATCGTCCGTCGGACCTGGACATAGCGGTAATCGTTGCTGTTGCCGTCCAGCGTCCGCGCCCCCCACACCAGGATGCCCTGCTTGGGAATGTCGCGGATGGGATTGACGCTCTTGCCGCTCAGCGGCATCACCAGCTGTTCCATCTCATCCTCGCTCAGCGCCAGCGACGGCTTCAGCACGCCGTTGACGGAAAGATTGGCCGGAGCCTCCCACACCCCGCGCGCCGCATCGTTGCGCGCGAAAATGCCCGCCAGCGCGCCGCTGGGCGCTTGCATCGCCGTCGTATTGCCGGCGTCGTCCACGGCCGTGACCAGCGGCGGGAAATACGTCATGCCATAGCTCAAATTCTCCACGCCGGCATCGGCCTGGAAATTCTCGACACAGGCCTTGATGTCCGCGGCGCGCGTCGGCGAATGCTGATCGATCCCGCCGGCGCCGTAGAGGTCGAGGATCGCCACGCGGTCCTGCAGCGCGCCGCATTGCGCCAGCATCGCGCGCACCAGCGTCTGGAAGGCGAGCGATTTGGGGAAATCTCCCTTCGTCTCCGGCGGATCGGCGGGCAGGGCGATGGCATCGGGCACCACCGTTATGGTCGGCCCGCGCTGTTGTCCCGCCGCGTCCAACCCGCGCATGAGCGCCGCGGCATCGATCGTCTTGTCATAGCCGCCGGTCGAGACGATGTAGCAATCGCCGCCGCCGTTGAGAAAGAACAGCTTCAGGCTGCTGTAGAGCTGGAACGCGCCGGACGTCGCCGCCCCGCCGAACGCCGCCTGGTAATCGGCCAGCGAATGGATCAGCACGGGCTTGAATGAGAGCATCACGCCCGCGCTCTGCGCCGTCTCGGTGTACCCGATGAAGACCGGCACCGCCGTCGCCACGCCGACGACGCTCGGCGGAAACGCGGACAATTCGGTGACATAGATGCCCGGCGTCGCTTGGTTCTCGGTCATGCAATACCCCGCGCGGATTTGCGCCGACTATATCGCCCGCCGGCCTCCCGGCAAGCGGCGTGGGAAAAGCCGCGTGAAGCTGTTATGCCGATGGTCCGGTACGGAGGACGCACATGGCGAAAGACAACAGCGCAGCCATCACCAACGTGTTCGTCGTGATGCTGGAAAACCACTCCTTCGACAACGTCTTCGCGATGTCGGGCATTCCCGGCATCCGCGCGGCCACGACGCAGGACAGCAACACCTACACACCGCTGAGCGGCCTGCCGCCGACGACCTATCACGTCAAGGACGGCGCTCCGCCCAGCATGACGACCGATCCCGGCCACGAATTCCCCGACGTGCTGCAACAGCTGTGTGGCGCCGGCCCGGCCAGCGGCTACACCGGCGGCGCCTATCCGGCCATCGACCTCTCCGGCTTCGCCAGCAGCTACGCCACCTCGACCAGCGAGGACACCGGCACGCCGTCCGCGGAACATGTCGGTGACATCATGGCCTGCTTCCACACGCCGGCGCAGCTTCCCGTCATCAACCAGCTCGCCCGCGAGTTCGCGGTCTGCGACGCCTGGCATTCCTCGATGCCCGGCCCGACCTGGCCCAACCGCTTCTTCGTCCACGGCGCCTCGAGCGCCGGCATGACGGTCAGCCCCAGCATGGGCGACGAGATCGAATGGGAGACGTATCACGGCTTCGTCTACGGCAAGGGCTCGATCTACGACCGCTTGAAGGAGAAGGACCATCACTGGCGGCTCTATCAGGACAAGGACAACCAGTTCAGCGACAACCCGTCCGGCCCCGAATTCGGCGGCTGGATCTCGCAGGTCGCCGCGATCAAGGGGATCGAGCTGTGGGACATCCATTCCCTGAAGAAATTCGCGCACGACCTGAACGCGCTCGAGCACGGCAAGCCCGCCTACCACAAATACCGCTACACCTTCATCGAGCCGAATTTCGGGCGCAGCTTCTTCTCGCCGCAGAACGGCTTTCCCGGCCCGACCTATCGCGGCGGCTCCTCACAGCATCCCGAGGACGATCCCAGCGGCGGCGAAGGCCTGCTCAAATTCGTCTACGAGACCCTGCGCGCCTCGCCGGTGTGGGACACCAGCCTGCTGATCGTCCTTTATGACGAGCATGGCGGCTTCTACGATTCCGTCGTGCCGCCCGCAGCGCCCGCACCCGGCGATCCCATCCCCAAGCACGAGGTCAAGCTCAACAAGGCCAAGTTCGATTTCAAGACCTACGGCGTCCGCGTGCCCGCGGTGATCGTCTCGCCGCTGATCGAGAAAGGCGTCGTCGACCCCACGCTTTACGACCATGCGTCCGCGCTCGCCACGCTCGAACGCATGCTCGATCTCGGCGCGCTGACCTGCCGCGATGCCGAGGCCAGGGATCTGCGCCATCTGATCACGCGGACCACGCCGCGCGATTGCCCCAGGACGCTCGCCGCGCCCCTGAAATACCCGCTCCCGCTGCAACCCGCCGCTTCCTTGGATGCCGCTGCCGAGTCGCCGCTGCCGAAAGACGGCAATGCGATCGGTTTCCTCCAGGTCCTCCTGAAGGCGGAATTGGCGCTGTGCGGCGGCGATCCGGCGGCGCGCGCCGCCACCGTCACGGCGTTCAAGGCCATCACGACCCAGAGCCAGGCGCTCGCCTATGTCGCGCGGATGAAGGCGAAGATCGACGCAAAGGTCGCGGCTGGACACACCATAGCCCTTCGCGTGGTTCAGTAAGGGAATTCCAGGCCGAGGCGCAGCGGCGCCCGCTCGCCGGGCTTCAGCGTCAGCCGCCAGACCGCCGCGCCGCGATCCAGGGCATGTGGCTGGGATTCCGACAAGACGCGGACGTCGCTACCCTGCAGGTCTTGCCGGAGCTCGACGGTGACCGGTTCGGGCCGGCGGTTGGCGACCTCGATCTCTACGACGCGCTGCGTGCGCACCGCATCACCGCTGCCGATACGCTTGTTCTCGACGACCTCGTGCATCACCTGCACGCTGAACGCGTCGCCCAGCTCGATCTCGAGCGGCAGGCCCACCGGCGTGTCCTTGATGCCTGCCTGGCCGATGAAGACCGGCGCGCCGTCCGGCCCCGCCTCGCTCACCGCAAAGGCTCCCGCCGGCAGCGCCTTGCCCAACCCGCCATCCGCGGTGTTGTGCAGGCGCAGCAGCAGCGTGGCGGGATCGGTTCCCGTCGCGTCATCCGTGTCGACGGCATAGCGATAGACGCGCTCGAACGGCACGTCGCGCAGGTCGAGGAACTGCACCTGCTTGGTCTCGCGCGCCGGCATGTCGGTCGGCTCGGGCAGCGCATAGAGCTTGTAGTCGCCGAGCGCCCGCGGCTCGGGAACGCGGCTGCCGGTCACGACGACGGTTTCGACGCGTGTGTCGAACGCCGCCGGCGACGGTGGGGGCGGCGGCGGTGGAGGCGGTGGCGGCAGGAGCGACATGCGCGGCGTCCACCAGTTGAAATTCGTCGGCCAGCAGGCCGTGGCAAGCCGTACCGCTGTCGCATGGATCGGCTTGTCGTCGCCGGTCGCGTTGAGCCGTCCCGCCACCGCCTGGACGGGCACGCGTCCGAACCCGGTCGATCCGAAATTCGCCAGCGTCAGCCAGCCGGCGAGATCGAGCCCGTGCCCGCCGGGCCGGACATGCGCCACGTAATCCGCCGACCAGTTGAGCCCCGTCGCGATATAGGACAGCCGCACCGTGTAATGCCCTGCCGCCGGCGCATCGGTGCGCACCGCGAGCGTCGGCACATCGGTCAGCCCGTCCGGTGCCTTGTCGAGCACGAGCTTCTCGGGCAGTCCGCTGCAGCGCAAAGCTTCGAGCTTGCCGCCGATCTCCAGCATCACGCCGTCCGGACCCGTGCGGATGATCGCCGCCACCGTGCTGCGCGCGCCGGTCTTCGGATCGGTGCGCACCACATGCACCGTCTCGCCGACCGATTTTGCGAGCAGCGATCCGGGGCTGAGCAGGTCGTAATCGAAATTGCGCTCGATCGTGCCCGCCGGAAGCCCGTCGATGTCGGCGCTCTGCGGCACCATGGTCGAGGCGACGCCGCGGAAGCGGATCGTCGAAGGTCCGGCCGGCAGGTCGATCTCCCGCGTCTCGGTGATCAGCGCGAGGCCGGAATCCATGATCTCCGACGGCGATTGCGGCCGCACCAGATCCGATGTCGAAAGCTCGTCGTCGTGATAGATCGTGACCACGGTCGCGCTGGCCGCCGGCGAGACCGTGTCGGCGGCGGCCGGCGCGGCCCAGGCCGCGAAACCGAGCGCAACAAGGCCGATGCGCCGGAGCGTCACGGTTCAGCGGCCCCCATTGACCGTGAAGGTCAGGACCGTCTCGCCATTGGCCGGCACTGCGACGTGCCAATCCAGCGTCTGGGCATCGACCCGCTTGCTGGGAAGGCTTTCGGCCTCGACCTTGGCATCGCGCCACAGCCCGCTCTGGCGCAACTCCACCGTCACCGGCTCGGACCGCGCATTGCGCACCGTATAGGACATCGAATAGCGCGTTTGCCATTGTTCGATCCGCGCGCTGCTGACGAGCGTCGGCTGGATCGTCACGTCGAACGCCTCGCCGATCTTGATGCCGAGGTCCGAGCCCGGCGGCGTCTGGTTGATGGAGTCCTCGCCCACGAACGTCGGCTGGCCGGACGCGTCGCGCATATAGACGCGCACCACGCCCGACGGCAGCGGCCGGTTGCCGTTGTTGAATTTCAGCGCCACCTCGGCATGCTCGGGCTGCTGGTAGGTCTCGAACGATTCCGCGCGGTATTCGTAGACCTTGTCCGCCTTGGCGCCGTGCAGGTCGAGAAAGGACACCTGCTTGGTCTGGTTCTGCGCGATGGTGACCCGTCCGGGCAGCGTGAAGACGTCGTAGTCGCCGATCGAGGCCTGGCTTGACGCCCCGCTTCCGCCGCCGCCGCGCTCCGCGGCACGGCGGCGTTGCTCGCGCTGCCAGTAATCGGCGCCGCTGTCGGCAAGGTTGATGTCGCCCGCGATCAGCTGCGTCCGCGCGTTGCGATAGGTCGTGCCGGAGGTGTTGGTCAGCGTCACCCAGCCGTCGACGCCGATGGTCTTCAGCTTCTCGTCGTACAGCGCGACGTAATCCGCCCTCCAGCCCAGTCCGGTGGTCAGATAGCTCAGCGACACGTCGCGCGCGCCCGCGCCGGCCGCGTCCACCGTCACCGACAGCGTCGGCTCGGCACGCAGATTCTCCGGAATGCTCGAGAACACGACCCGTGTCGGAATGCCGTCGTCGCGCAGCACCTCGATGTGATTGCCGACCTTGAGCACCACGCCGTCATTGACCGACAGCACAGTGGCGGTCTCGGGCGTCTGCGCGCCGGTCGCGGGATTGGTCCGGATGATCTGGATCTGCCGCCCGACCGCCTTCTCCATCATCTTGGCCGGCGTCAGCAGGTCGTAGTCGAAATTCTGCTCGACGACCGAGAGACCGTTGCCCGACAGCGAGACGGTCTCCGGGCGGATGCTCGCCGAGACCTCCTTGAACTCCAGCCGCGTGCGTCCCGCGGGGACGCTGAGATGGCGGACATCCTGCACCAGCGCGAGATTGCTGCTGTAAACCGTCACCGCGAGGGTCTGTTCGGGAACGGCCGGCGCCGTCGCGGGCGCCGCGCCGCAAACCGCTGCGGTCCCCAGAAGCGCCGCGACGCCAAAACCCCATCCGCGCATGCACGCCTCCCTCGAACACAACGAGCCGTTATAGCGCTTCCGCCATCGCGGCGTCAGGCGCGTGCGCCAACATTCTGTGACTGACAGTCATTATCCGCGCGATCAGTGCCCGGTGAAATTCCCCGCCCGGCGCTCCGCCACCGAGCGCACACCCTCGGCGAAATCACCCGTCTTGCGCAGCCAGCTCTGCTCGACGAATTCGAGATCGGTCTGCGCCTTCACCGCCTCCGCGATGCCCTTGCGCAGCGTCGCGCGCGTCGATTGCACCGCCAGCGGTGCCGCCTCCGCGATCTCGCGCGCCAGCCGCAGCGCCGCCTCTTTCAAGCCGTCCAGCGGCGCGATCTCATCGACCAGCCCCCAGGCGAGTGCCTCTTCTGCCTTGATCCGCCGTCCCGTCAGGCACATCAGCGCCGCGCGCTGCTCGCCAATCAGGCGGGGCAGGGTGTGTGTGATGCCGAAACCCGGGTGGAATCCGAGCTTGGCGAAGTTCGCCGTGAACCGCGCCTCCGGCGCCGCGACGCGGAAATCGGCGACCAGCGCCAGCCCCAGCCCCGCGCCCACCGCCGCGCCTTGCACCGCCGCCACGATCGGCTTCTTCGCCGCGAACAGCCGCACCGCCTCGATATAGAGCGCGTTGATCCCCGGCCCGGCGCCGGGACTGACGATGTTCGCCTCGCCCGGCGCGTTGAGATCGGCGCCGGCGCAGAACACCTTGCCCGCCGTCGTCAGCACGCTCACGCGCAACTCGCGCTCCGCGTCGATGTCATCCAGCGCGTTCGCCAGGTCACGCATGAGCCCGACGCTGACATGGTTGTTCGGCGGCCGGCTGATCTCCAGTACCGCGACGTGCCCATCGCGCGCGACCGCGACCTCGCCATACTGCGTCTTCATCGTTTCGACCCCAGAAGGTTGCGCGCCACGACCCATTTGTGCACCTCGGTCGGGCCGTCATAGATGCGCATGGTGCGCAGCTTGGTCGACATCAATTGCAGCGGCAGTTCCTTGGTCATGCCCATCGCGCCATGCAGCTGCATCGCGTGATCGACGACCTCGTACGCCATCTCGGTCGCGAACGCCTTGATCATCGAGATTTCCTGGCGCACGTCGCGCCCGGTATCGAGCTTCCAGGCGCAATCGTAGGTCATCAGCCGCGCCGCATGGATTTTCGTCGCCGCGTCCGCCACCCACCATTGCGTCGATTGCCGCTCCGACAGCGCCGCGCCGAAGGTCACGCGCGTCGGCGCGAAGGCGCACATCATGTCGAGGGCGCGCTGCGCCATGCCGATGGACCACGCCGCCATCTCGAGCCGCCGCGTGCCCAGCCGGATTTGCATCGGCGCAAACCCCGAGCCCTCCGTGCCGAGCAGCTTCCATCCCGGCACCCGGCAATCCTCCAGCGCGATCTCATAGGTCGCCGCCCCGCCGATCATCGGAATGCGCCGCAGCACGTTGAAGCCGGGCGTATTCTGATCGACCAGGAACGCCGAAATCCCGCCCCGCGCGCCCTTCTCGCGATTGGTCACCGCCATCAGGATCGTGAAATCCGCATGATCGGCGCGCGAAATCCAGATCTTGCGCCCGTTGATCACCCAATCGTCGCCGTCGCGCACCGCGCGCGTGATCATCCCCGCCGGATCGGCGCCAGCGCCGGGCTCCGAGATGCCGATCGCCGACACCGTCTCGCCGCGCACATAGGGCGCGAGATACGCCTCGCGCTGGCGCTCGTTCACCGTCGCCATCATCATGCGCAGATTGGGCGAGTCCGGCGGCAGCGTGTACGGCGTGATCGTGCGCCCCAATTCCTCGTTGACGCCGACCATCGCGACCGCTGGCAAATCTGCGCCGCCGACATCCTCCGGCGCATCGAGCCCCCACAGCCCCAGCTCTTTCGAAATCTTGTCGATCCGCGCCGTCTCCGGCCCGCCGATGGAAAGGCCCTGGCCTTTCGCCTCGCGGTCGAGCACGCCGGCCTCCAGCGGCATCAGCTCGTCATCGACGAAATGGCGCACCAGGTCTTTGAGCATGCGGTGCTCTTCGGAGAGTTCGAAATCCATCGGTCCTAGTCCTTCTGTATCGCGATGTTGTTGGCATGCAGCGCGGCGATCTCGGCTTCGCTGTAGCCGGCCTCGCGCAAAATCTCGTCGGTGTGCTCGCCGTGCAAAGGCGCGTGGCTGCGGATCGCCGCCGGCGTCGCTGCGAACTTCGTCGCCGGCCGGACATAGCGCACCGCGCCTTCGCTCGGATGCTCCGCCATCTGGAACAGCCCCACCGCCTTCAGCTGCGGATGCTCCGGCAAATCGCTGAGCGCATAGATCGGCGTCGCGGGGATATCGCAATCGGCGCAGATCGCCATCCATTCCGCGGTGGTTCGCTCCTTCGTCGTCTTGCGCATCGCGGCGTAGAGCTTGCTGTTGTTCGCATTGCGCTTGGCGCGGTCGTCGTCAGCCAGTTCCGCACCGATCTCCGGATGCCCGGCCGCGTCGAAGAACGCCCGCCAATGCGGCGCGGAGTAGGGCAGCATCGCGATGTAACCGTCTCTCGTCGGCGCCGGCTTGCGCCCGCCTTCCAGCAGCCGCGCATAGCCCGGCGCCGCCGTCGCCGGCTCGAACGCCATCCCGCCCAGATGCTCGGTCAGCACGAACGCCGTCATGGTCTCCAGCATCGGCACTTCGACATATTGCCCGCCGCCGCCCCGCGCCCGGTGCAGCAGCGCCGCGAGCACCGCGTTGACCACCGCCATCCCCGCCGTCTTGTCGGCGATCAGCGACGGCACATAGTCCGGCGCCTCGCGTCCCGTGCTCGCGACGGCCGCCAACCCAGATCCCGCCTGTATGATGTCGTCGAACGCCGGCCGGTCGGCGTCCGGCCCGTCCTGGTCGAATCCCGTCGCCGCGCAATAGACGATGTCGGGATTGATTTTCGCCACGGCGTCATACCCGAAGCCCAGCCGCTCCACCGCCGCTACCCGCATGTTGTGCACCAGCACATCCGCCGTCGGGATCATCCGCCGCAGCACCTCGGCGCCCTCCGGCGTCTGTAGGTCGAGCACAATGGACCGCTTGTTGCGGTTCAGCGTCAGGAAGATCGAGCTCATCCCGCGATGGCGCGACACGCCATTGAGCCGCATCAGGTCGCCGCTCGGGCTTTCGACCTTGATGATCTCCGCGCCGTAATCCCCCAGGATTTGCGTGGCATAAGGCCCCAGCACCACCGCCGTCAGGTCAAGCACGCGGATTCCCGCGAGCGGACCGGATTTCGATTGGGGATCGGGGCTGGACATCGCCGGCATGCTAGGCCGCGCATGGCGCGCCCCGCAATCAATCCGCTCGCGCGAGCGCCATTTTCACATATGTGAATTCAGCCCTGTGCAGGTGCAGCAAAGCGCGCAATGCCCCGCCGCAGCGTTTTCACGATCATGGCCTGCTTCTGCTCCAGTCGCGGCACCGTCCCCGCGACACCCACCGCGAACGTCCGCCCCAGCGCGCCTTCGGGCAGCAGCATCGCGATGATCCCCGTCCCGCGTATCACCGTGTGCCGCGAGAACACATAGCCGTCGCGCCGCACTGCCGCGATATTCCGGCGCAGCGCCGCACGGTCGACGCGCTTGCCGCTCGCGATATCGATGCGCCGGCACAATTTCTCGATCGCATCCTCGCTCTGCCGGCTGAGCAGCAGCCATCCCATACCCGAATTCGCCAGCGGCCTGAGCGTCCCCGGCGGCACCGCCACCTGCAGCGGCGCGGCGCCGTGCACCGCATGGATGTACTGCGCGTTCAGATCGCTCTGCGCCGCCAGCATCACGGTCTCGCCGGTTACTTTGTGCAGGTGTTTCATCAGCCGCAGGATCGCGCCTTCGCCGAACAGCGCGCCCTCGACCCATTGCCCGAGCAGCGCGATTCGCATCGTCGGAAAATAACTCCGCGTCCGCCGGTCGTAGTCGAGATAACCCAGCGTCACGAGGCTTTTCAAAAGCGCCGCCCCGCTCGACGGCGCATAGCCGAACGCTTCGCGGATGTCCTTGAGCATCAGCGGCCGCCTTGCGCGGTCGAACAGTTCGAACACCTCGAACACCCGCCGCACCGATTTGACCGCCGCGCTCACAGCGCGCCCAGATTTTTGTCCAGCCAGCGCAGCTCCTCGCGCGCCCGCGCCTCGAGCCCGCGCGCGAGGAACGTCTTCCACGGCTCCAGCCCCGCGCCGCCGAGCCGCACCATGCGCTCGAGCTCGCCGAGTTGCCCGTCGCGCGCCCGCGCCAGCAGTGCATCCGGCGTGCAGCCATATCCTTCCGCGAACGCATTCAGCCGCGCCCGCCGGTCCGGCACCGCCGCGAACCCCAGCTTGGAGGCAAACGCATCGGGCCGCAGATGCGCCACGCGCAGCACCGCGAACACTGCGTCTTCGATGGGCAACCCCGGCCGCGCCAATTCGAAATCGATCACGCCCGTCAGGCGCCCGTCGTTCCAGATCAGGTTGTAAGGCCCAAAATCGCCATGCAACGCGATCTCGCCCGCCGGCAAGTCTTGCGCGCCATGCCGCCACACCGCAGGCGAGGGCGGCACGAAATCCGCGACCGCCGCATGATAGCCGCGCAGCAGGGCACCGACATCACGCGCGCCCTGCGTCTCCAGCAGCGCCGCCGGCCACGGCCACAAGCCGGCAATCCCCGGCAGAAAGCTCACAACCTCGCGCCCGAGGTCGTCGAGCCCCAGCGGCTTCGGCGCCGCAAATCCCTTGTCTTGCAGGTGCGCGAGCAACGCTTGCACCGTCGGCGTCCACGCCCCCGCCGGCCGCCGTACGGTATCGCCGACGCGAAACACCCGCGCATTGGCGAGCCCGCCATACAGCGGCTCTTCCGCCTCGCTCATCACGCGAACCGCTTTCGCGCATCTTTCAGGATTTCGCGCGCCGCATTGTGCCCCGGCGCGCCCGTCACGCCACCGCCCGGATGCGTACCGGCGCCGCACATATAAAGCCCCGCAATCGGGCTGCGATAATTGCCATGCCCCAGCACCGGCCGCGCCGAAAACAGCTGATCGAGCTCCAGCCGCCCATGCAGGATATCCCCGCCCGTCAGCCCGAACACGCGCTCCAGATCGAGCGGGCTCAGCGCCTGGATCCCCAGCACTGCGTTCTTGAACCCCGGCGCAAAGCCATCGACCGTCGCGATCATCAACTTGGCGACCGCGTCGCGATGATCGTCCCACGACCGTCCGCCATCCAGCTCCGGCGCGACATGCTGGCAGAACAGGCTCGCGACATGCCGCCCGGCCGGCGCCAGCGTGTCGTCGACCACTGACGGGATCAGCATCTCGACGATGGGAGCCTTCGACCACCCGAACGCCCGCGCATCCGCATAAGCGCGTTCCATATAACCGAGGCTCGGCGCCATGATGATCCCCGCCGTCAGATGCGGTCCCGCCTCCGGCAGGCAGGCAAAGCGCGGCAGCTCCGACAGCGCCACGTTCATCCGGAACGTACCCGAGCCGTTGCGATAGCGCCCGATCCGCTCGCGGAAATCCGCCGGCAGCGCCGCCGCATCGACCATCGTCCCGAACAGCAATTTCGGATTGAGGTTCGACACCACGCGCGGCGCGTTCAGCACTTCGCCGCCTTCCGTCGCCACACCCGCCGCGCGCCCGCCGCGCACGATCACCTCGCGCACCGCGCAATCGGTGCGGATCTCGACGCCCTGTTCGCGGCACGCCGCCGCCATCGCTTGGGTGATCGCGCCCATGCCGCCGACCGCGTGGCCCCACGCGCCTTTGACGCCATTCACCTCACCGAACACGTGATGCAGCAGCACATAGGCCGATCCCGGCGCATAGGGACTGGCGTAATTGCCCACCACCGCGTCGAAGCCGAGCATCGCCTTGATCGGATCGCTCTCAAACCAGCCGTCGAGCCAGTCGCCGCCCGATTGCGCGAACAGCGCCAGCAGGTCGCGCCGCGCCGTGAGATCGAGCTTCGCCAGCGTCCGCCCCAGCGCCACGCTCTTCAGCATCTCCGGCAGCGCCGCCGTCCACCCGCCTTCGGGCAGATTGGGCGGCGTCTGCAAAGCCAGATCGCGCAGCACATCGGCAATCGCATCCAGCCGCGCCGTGTAATCCCCGATCCGCGCGGCATCCTTGGCCGAGAACTTTGCGATCTCCGCCGCGCTTGATCCCGCCAGATATTCGCGGTCGTTCACCGGCAGAAAATTCGACATCTGCCGCGACACGATCTTCAGCCCGTGCCGCGCCAACTCCAGATCGCGGATCACCTTCGGGTTCAGCAGCGAGACGGTGTAGCTCGCGACCGAATTGCGGAAGCCGGGGAAGAACTCCTCCGTCACCGCCGCGCCGCCGACCACGCCGCGCCGCTCCAGCACCGTGACCTTCAACCCCGCGCGCGCGAGGTAAAACGCGCAGACGAGGCCGTTATGGCCTCCGCCGACGATGATCGCGTCGGTCTCGCGCGCCACTATCCGATCCGGCTCGACATGCCGCCATCGACCGGCAAGAGCACGCCAGTGATGAACTGCGCCTCGTCGCTGGCGAGAAACAGCGCCGCATAAGCCGTATCCCAGCCGCTCCCCATCTTGGCGCCCAGCGGCACCAGTTTGTTGCGTGCCGCGCGCACGCTCTCTTCGCTCTCGCCGCGCGCCGCCGCGATCCCCGCCACCGCCATCGGCGTGTCCATCAGCCCCGGCAGAACCGCGTTGCAGCGTATGCCATGACTCGCATTGGCCTGCGCCACGCTGGTGGTCAGCCGGTTCACCGCCGCCTTTGACACCTCATAGGCCATCTGGTTGCCGCCCGCGATCGACGCGAGCGACGAGATGTTCACAATGGCGCCTTCCTTCTGCGCCCGCATCACCGGGATGACGGCCTTGATCGTCAGCCACATGCCCTTGAAATTCACGTTCATGATGCGGTCGAAGGCGGCCTCTTCCAGCCGATGCGCCGGCCCGTCGCCGCCGCCGATCCCGACATTGTTGACGAGAATGTCGATATGCCCGAACCGCGCCTGCGCCGCCGCGACCAGCGCCTCCGCCGCACCGGCCTTGACGATGTTCGCCGCGAACGCCGCCGCCTTGCCGCCTTCCTGCACGATCATCGCCGCGGTCTCTTCCGCCCGCGCCCCGTCGCGGTCGACGCACAGCACATCCGCGCCCTCGCGCGCGAACAGCAGCGCCATCGCGCGGCCGTTGCCGATGGTGCTCCCCGGCGTCTGCCCCGCGCCGACCACGATGGCGGTCTTGTCCTTCAGACGCACGTCAGAATCCTTTGAGATCGGGATCAAGCGTCTGCCCCGGATCGAGCTGCACCCCGAACGAGTTCAGGATCATCGACACCTGCGTGTACTGCCCCGCCGTGAACACGACATCCATGCACTGCTTCTGCGTGAAATGCGCCCCCAGCGCCTTCCACGTCGCATCGGTGATGAACTGGTCGTGATGCAGCTCGTCGCTCGCCCGGATCAGCGCCGCATCGGCCGCGCTCCAGCCCGCATTGGCGCCCTGCTTGATGCGCGCGATCTCGTCGTCGGTCAGGCTCTCGCGCTTGCCGATGGCGACGTGCTGCGTCCATTCATAGCCCGACTTGCACAGAAACCCGATGCGCAGGATCACGATCTCTCGCTCGCGCGCCGGCAGGGCGTTGCGCTTGGACAGCACGTAATTGCCCCACGCCAGGAATCCCTTGATCGCCTTGGGCTCGCGCACCAGCGTGCGAAAAATGTTGAGCACCCGCGCCCCCATCGGCGCCAGGATTTCCTTCTGCTCGTCGCTGAATTCTGCATCCGTCAGCGGCGCGATGCGGGGTTGGGTCAGGCGCATGAAATCCCTCCGGTTCTTATCTAAGGGCAGGGTAGCCTAGTCGGGCCTCACATCAACCCCGATCTCGCGCAGCAATTCGTGCTGCTGGCTCTGGCTCACGATCAGCCCCGCATAGTCCGCCAGCACCGCCAGATTGAGCCCCGCAATCGACGCGCCTTGCAGATCGGCACCGCTCAGCCGCGCCCGGTCCCACTCCGCCCGGTCGATGGTCGCGCCTTCCAGCTTCGCGTTGGTCAGGTCCGCATCCCAGAACAGCGTTTCGCTGAACCGGCACTGCGGAAATTCGCAATCCTTCAGCGTCAGCCCCGACAGATCGGCATAGCTGAAATTGCACGCCTCGAACCGCGCCCGGTTCAGCACGACCTTCTTCGAGATCGCCTTGTCGAAATGCGAGCCTTTGAACGCCGCGCCGCGAAAACTGCAATCTTTCGCCGCCACCGCATGCAGATCGCAGCGTTCGAACGCCGCCGAGGTCAGATTGCATCCCGCCATCTCCACCCCGCGCATCTCGCAGCGCGCGAAGGTGCAGCCCGTCTTGCTCTCCGCGTCGAAGAATTGCCCCTTCTCGAACGCGCTCTGCACGAACAGGCAGTTCGCGAACCGCACGCCGACGAACCGGCAATTGACGAACCGCGCCTCCGAGAAATCCGCGTCCCGCACCGTCAACGCCTGGAACGCACAGTTCTCGAACCGCGCCTCGCGGAAATCCAGATCGTCCAGCGTCAGTTCGGCGCCGAACAGCTTGCCCTCGAACCGTCCGCCCGCGCGCAGGGCATCCATCTCCTCCGCCTCGACTGCCGCAAGCGCCGAAAAGTCCATCGCCTACGCCGCGCGCGCGTCCGGGAAGATGCGCAGGAAATTCTCTTCGTAGAACTTGTCCCGCACCGCCGCACTGCGGTCGCCGAGCGCGCTCTCGAACCGTGCCACCGGATTGCGCCCGCCCTCGATATGCGGGTAGTCGCTGGAGAACAGGTACAAATCCGGATTCGACTGGTCGATGAAGTCGCCGACCTCCTCGAACACGAAGGGCGTGAACGCCATCTGCTCGGTGAGCTGCTGCGTCGGCGTGCGCGCGAACCCGGCCAGCGTCTTGTCCGTCCGCCCCCAATGCTTGGCCACCCAGTCCAGCCGCGTCAGCATCGCTGGCACCCACCCCGCGCCCAACTCCACGCTGGCGCCGCGCAGCTTGGGGAAACGCTCGAAGATCCCCTCGATCAGCATCATCGACAGGAAGGTTTCCGGCCCCTGATGCAGCACCGCGACGTCCTTGGTGCGCAAATTCTCGCCGCCGCCGAGCCAGTCCTTGGTCGCCGCCCGGCCATTGTTGCCCCACGCCTTGGCCAGTTGCAGCGGCGAGCCGCCGACATGCAGCAGGAACGGCACGCCCGCCTCCGCCAGCCGCGCCCAGAACGGCTCGAGCTCGACATGCCCCGGCGATTTGTCGCCGCATGGCCGGTGCGGCACCCACACCGCCTTCAGATTGCTCTTCAGGACCCATTCCAATTCCGCAATGGCATGCGCCGGATCGTCCAGCGGCACGATCGCCACGCCCATCAGCCGGTCGTCATGCGCGCAGAAATCGCTCATATGCCGGTTGTGCGCCCGCGCCCCGCCATAGCGCAGCGCCGGCGCAATCTTCGAGCTTGGCGAGAACGGCATCGCCACGCTGTGCGTCGCGAAGACGAGCTGCTTCTTGAACCCCAGCATGTCCATCGCCCGTGCCCGTTCGGCCCCGTCGAACGCACCCAGCGCCTGGATCTCCTTGGACTTCTCGATCAGCTTGTCGCCGAGGCCCAGCAACGCCTCGACATGCGCCGCGCTGTGCCGCCCGCCCTGCGCCATGATCTGCGCCACCTCCTCGTCGGTGACGATGGAAGCGGCATAGCTCACCGCCGGAATCGCGTCGCGCAGCCCCGGATCGGCATATTTCTGCAGGAAGTCGGGCAGCTCCATGATGTGGCTGTCGGCGTCGTACATGCTGCGATGGGCATAGGTCATGGGCGCTCCTCCAAGGCGGCGATCCTAGCACCGCCGCGCCGGGCGGCCATATACGCGGTAAACGGCGATCCCCGCTAACGCCGACGTGACCGCACCCCCGCATGTCCCCATTGCGTTTGTGTGATAGGCTGCGGCGCATGGGCAACGACCCAAGGGACGGGAGACGCACATGACAGGTCACTTCTCGCGCAGAAGCCTTTTTGGAACCGGCGCCGCCGCGCTCGCCCTCGCACCCAGCCTGGCGCGCGCCGCCACGACGACCACCGGCACCCACATCCCGTCGCCGCCCCCGCCCGCCGTGGCCGTGCCCGGCTTCGCCGACGCGATCCAGGGCGTCGCCGACCCGCAGAACCGCCTTACGGTAGAGGCCTACGTCAACGGCAAAGGCCCCTACCATTTCGTCGTCGACACCGGCGCCGACCGCAGCGTCCTCGCCGAGGATCTCGCCGAGCCGCTCGGCCTCAAGCCCGCCGACGACGTGATCGTCCAGGGCATCGCGCGCGCGCTGCCGGCGCGGGCGGCCCGCCTCGACAATCTCAAGATCGGCCGGGTGGAGGTCGAATCGCTCGTCATGCCGCTCTTGCCGCGCGTCTGGCTCGGCGCCGACGGCTATCTCGGCCTCGACGTGATCGACAAGCAGTCCGTCACCTTCGATTTCGTCAAACAGCGCATGATCGTCGAGCCCTCGGGCGATCAGCGCGGCTCGCTCTATTTCGACGACGTGGCGCAGGTGCGCGTCAACGGCACGAAGGGCCGCCTGACCGCGATCAATTGCACGGTGAACGAGGTGCGCTGCTTCGTGTTCGTCGATTCCGGCGCGGAGTACTCCATCGGCAACAGCGCGCTGTTTTCCGAAATGCAGAAGAACGGCGCGAGCTTCATCAACGACAAGCCGGTCCCGCTGGTCGGCGTCACCGGCGGCACGGCCTTCGGCTCGGTGACGGAGCTGCATCAGATCCGCATGGGCCAAGTCACCTTCTCCAAGGGCGCGCTGGTGGTCTCCGACCTGCCGGTGTTCGACATCTGGGGCCTCGGCGACAAGCCGGCGATGTTCCTCGGCATGAACCTGCTGAAGACCGTATCGACCTTCGCGATCGACTATGGCCGCAAGGAACTGCGCTTCCGTCTGGCGCGCGCGGATGTTCAGATTGCCAGCCGCCTGTCCGGCGCCGCGTAACGAACCAGGGAACAAGCCATGCGTCTGGCCGGCAAGCATGCCGTCGTCACGGCGGCCGGCGCCGGCATCGGCCGCGCCACCGCGCTCGCCTTTGCTGCCGAAGGTGCCGAAGTCTTCGCCACCGACATCGACACCGCCGCGCTGGCGACGCTTGCGGGCGAACGCATTCGCACCGCCACGCTCGACGTCCGCGATGAAGCCGCGGTCGACGCCCTGTTCGCCGGCCTGCGCTGCGACATCCTCTTCAACTGCGCCGGCATGGTGCCAAACGGCACCGTGCTCGACTCTGCGCCGGACGTGTTCGCGAAGGCCTGGGACCTCAACGTCCTCTCGATGGTGCGCACCATCCGCGCCGCGCTTCCTAGCATGCTGGCGCAAGGCATCGGATCGATCGTCAACATGTCGTCCGTCGCCTCCAGCATCACCGGCGTCGCCAATCGAAGCGCCTACGGCACCACCAAGGCCGCCGTGATCGGCCTGACCAAATCGGTCGCCGAAGATTTCGTCGGCCGGGGCATCCGCTGCAACGCGATCTGCCCCGGTACCGTCGACACCCCGTCGCTGCGCAGCCGCATCGCGGCGCAGCCCGATCCGGATGCCGCGCTCAAAAGCTTCATCGCCCGCCAGCCCATGGGCCGCTTCGGCCGTGCCGACGAGATCGCGGCCGCCGCCGTCTACCTCGCCAGCGATGAAGCGGGCTTCATCACCGGCCAGACCCTCGTCATCGACGGCGGCTGGACGACCTGACGCGCGCTACGCGATCACGTCGCGCTTCAGATCCGGAAACACCTTGCCGATCTTGCCGAGCAGGTAATCGCCATAGGTCCCGGAGAATTCGTGCACGCTCTCGCGGTCCCAGCGCGTCTCGCGGTCGTCCGTCACCCGCGCCGCGTGCTGCGGCAGCGGCACGATCTGCGCCGCAAACCCCGGATCGAAGAAGAACGGAAACGACAGCCGTCCGCGCCCGCTGGTGTTCTTCGCCCGATGCGGCGTCGAGCGGTAGAGCCCGCCCGTCAACCGGTCGAGCATGTCGCCGATATTGCACACCAGCGTGCCCGGTATGGGCGGCGCCTCGATCCAGCCGCGCGGCGACTTGACCTGCAGCCCGCCGGCATCGTCCTGCGCCAGCAAGGTCAGCAGCCCGTAATCGGTGTGCTCCCCGACACCCCATTGCTGCGAGTCCGGCACGTCCGGCGGATAATGGAAGATGCGGAACAGCACCGTCGGATCGGTGGTGTAGTGGTCCCGGAAATATTGCGCGTCGAGCCCCAGGCTCAGCGCAATACCTTCCAGGATCGCGTGCGCCGCCCGCGTGTTCGCCGCGAGATAGTCGAGCACCGCCCCGCGCAAACCCGCCGGCCGCGCCGGAAACTGGTTGGCGCCGTGCAGCGGCAGGCGCGCCACCACGCGCGGATCGTCCGCCGGCAATTCGCTGCCGAAATAGAGCCCTTCCTTGCGATCCGGCTTGCCTGACGTCAGTTCGCCGCCGACCGGAAAATAACCGCGCCATGCCCGCCCGCCATGCGCCATCGCGATACGCATCTTCTCGCCGTCCGCCAGCGCGAAGAATTCCCGCGCCAGCGCGTCCAACCGTGCCGCATCGACGCCATGCCCCGTCGCGTAGAAAAAACCATTGTCGCGGCAGGCGCGGCCGATCGCATCGGCCACCGCGCGCCGCGGCGCTTCTTCGCGCCCGAAGAGTGGCGCTACGTCAATGACCGGCAAGGTTTCCATTACGGCAGTCTGCCGCATTTTCGCGTCGCCGTCGCGGACTCTCGTGCTAGCGTTCGCGCGCAAACAGGGCGTATCGCGCATGGCTTCTTATGATCTGATCATCATCGGCGGCGGCATCGGCGGTTCCGCGCTCGCCGCCACCATGGCCAAAGCCGGCAAGTCCGTCCTGCTGCTCGAGCAGTCCACGGTTTACGAAGACCGCGTGCGCGGCGAATGGATCGCGCCTTGGGGCGTGACCGAAACCAGACGTCTTGGCCTCTATGACCTGCTGGTCGCGGCCGGCGGCCATCACCTGCTGCGCCACGTCACCTACGACGAAACCCGCGCGCCGGAACTCTCCGAACAGCGCACGCTCCCGCTCTCGATCTTCGCGCCCGACGTGCCCGGCCCGCTCTGCATCGGCCATCCGCATCACTGCCAGACGCTTTTTGACGAAGCAAAAAGATCGGGCGCTGTTGCTTTGCGTGGCGTGCGCGTGACGAAGATCGCGCCGCCTTCGGTAACCTACGAGCAGGACGGCCAACCGCACACCGCCACCGCCCGCCTCGTTATCGGCGCCGACGGCCGGATGTCGCCGACGCGTGAAGCCGCCGGCATCAAGCTGCACCAGGACAAGCCGCATCACTGGTTCGCCGGCCTGCTGATCGACGGCGCGCCGGGCTGGGACACCGACCTGCAGGCCATCGGCACCGAGGGCGATTTCGGCTTCCTCGCCTTCCCGCAAGGCGGCGGCCGCGTCCGCGTCTATGGCGGCTACGCTCTCGACCAGCGCAAGCGCTTCAGCGGCGACGACGGCGCGCGCCTGTTCCTCGACTCTTTCCGCATGACCTCATCGCCGAACAACAGCCATCTCGTCGGCGCGACGCCCGCCGGCCCGCTGTTCTCCTATTTCAACAATGACAGCTGGACCGACACGCCCTTCGCGCCCGGCGTGGTGCTGATCGGCGACGCCGCCGGCTGGAACGACCCGATCATCGGGCTGGGCCTCTCGATCACCTATCGCGATGTGCGCATCGTCAGCGACATCCTCAAAGGCACCGATGACTGGTCGCCCGTCTCCTTCGCGCCCTATGCCGAGGAACGCGCCGAGCGCATGCGCCGCCTGCGCTTCTCCGCCAGCCTGCAAGCCGCGCTCGACATGGAGTTCGGCGACGCCGCGCGCGAGCGCCGCCGCCGCTACCACGAAGCCAGCGCCGCCGACCCGTCGCTCGGCCTGCATTCCTTCGCCGTGATGGCCGGCCCAGAAGTCGTCCCGCCCGAAGCCTTCACCGACGCCCACCGCGCCCGCGTCCTCGGCGAATAGGAGCCACCATGGACCTCGAAAAATTCAACGCCGATTGGCTCAAAGCCTGGACCGACAAGGACGTGCCGCGTCTCATCGGGTTCTATGCCGAAGACACGGTCTACAAGGATCCGCAGACCGCCGCCGGCATCACCGGGCACGACGCATTGCGCGCCTATCTCACCGGCCTGTTCGGCGCGACGCCGCCGATGACCTACACGCCGGAGGAAATCTGGCCGACCCATAACGGTTTCTGCGGCCGCTGGTATTGCAGCATCGGCGCCAACGGCGAGGGCGGCCGCATGCGCGGTTTCGACCTGGTCGTCCTGAAGGGCGGCAAGATCGCGCTCAACGAAGTCTATGTGCACCAATTGCCTGCCGGCGCATGACGATCCCGATCCTGCGCCCGCATGCTGTCACGCCCGATTGGTTGACCGCCGTTCTGGCAAAGGGCGGCGTCGACGCGAAGGTCGCGAGCTTCACCGCCAAACCCGTCGGCACCGGCCAGATCGGCCAGAGCGTGAAGTTCACGCTCGATTACGCGCGCACCGTCACCAACGCGCCCGCCTCGCTGGTCGGCAAATTCCCCGCGCCGGGCGACGAGAGCCGCAACACCGGCATCGCGCTCGGCAACTACATCCGCGAGGTGAATTTCTACAACCATCTCGCGCCGACCGCGCGGATCGCGACGCCCAAATGCTATTTCGCCGACGTCGATCCTGAGACCAGCGAATTCGTCCTGATGATGGAAGACCTGGCACCGGCGGAGCAGGGCGACCAGCTCAAGGGCTGCAGCCTCAACCAGGCGCGGCTCGCCTTGCGCGAGGCCGCCAATCTCCACGCCTCGCACTGGGCCGACGACGCGATCGAAGACCTCGCCTGGGTCAGCGGCACCCGCGCCGCCGCGGCCTACGGCTCCGCCGATCCGAACGCCATCGTCCAGCTCTGGCAGATGTTCTGCGCCCGCTACGCCGACCGCATCTCACCCGAGGCGCGCGAGATCGGCGACACGCTCACCGCCAATTTCGGCCGCTACAGCACGCTCTACACCGGCCCCAAATCGCTCGTGCACATCGACTACCGCCCCGACAACATGATGTTCGCCACGCCCGCCGGCGGCCGTCCGCTCACCGTGCTCGACTGGCAGTCGCTCGCCTATGGCTGCGGCGTCACCGACGTCGCCTATTTCCTCGCCGGCGCCCTGCCGCGCGGCGAACGCCGCGCCCGCGAGCGCGACCTCGTGCGCGAATATCACGACCGCCTGTGCGAGCTCGGCGTCGCGGACTACGCTTACGAAACCTGCTGGACCGACTATCGCAGCCGCGCTTTCGCGCTGTTCACGGTCGCGTTCTACGCTTCGGTGATCGTCACCCAGACCCCGCGCGGCGACGATATGTTCATGGCGATGCTGCACAGCGCCACCGACCAGATCGTCGATCTGAATTCGCTCGAATTCCTGCGCTGAGGAGAGACGCATGCCCGACAAGATCGCCGTCATCACCGGTGTCGGCCCCGGCACCGGCGCCTCGCTGACCCGCCGCTTCGCCGCCGGCGGTTACAAGGTCGCGATGCTCGCCCGCAATGCAATGCGTCTCGCCGCGCTGGAAAGGGAAATCTCCGGGACGCGTGCTTTCGTATGCGACGTCTCGAACGAAACCAGCGTGAAGGCGGCCGCTCTCAACATCGAACGCGAATTGGGGCCGGCGGATGTCGTCATTCACAATGCCGTCAGCGGCGCCTTCGGCACCTTCCTCGACATCAAGCCTGAAATCCTGAACGAGAATTTTCAAACCAACACGATGGGCCTGCTTTATCTGGCGCAAACCTTCGTGCCCGGCATGATCGCGCGCGGGCAGGGTGCTTTGATCACCACCGGCAATACGTCTGCCCAAAGAGGCCGCGCTGGTTTCGCAGGCTTTGCGCCGACCAAGGCGGCGCAGCGCATCCTCGCCGAAGCCATCGCCCGCGACGCCGGGCCCAAGGGCGTGCACGTCGCCTATCTCGTGATCGACGCCGTGATCGACGTCCCCTGGGCGCGCGAGCGTTTCAAGGACAGGCCGGACGAGTTCTTCATCAAGAGCACCGCCATCGCCGACGAAATCTTCCACCTCGCGCATCAGGACAAGAGCGCCTGGTCGTTCAACGTCGAAATCCGGCCATATGGCGAAACCTGGTAAGCTCCGCTATCGTTGCTCGCGATCAATCGGCTGACACATGTCTGCACAAGACATCGGGGGAAACGTGAACATCAAATCGATAGCGCTCGCCGTCGTCGCGGCCTTGGTGCCGGCTTTGGCGAACGCCTGGGATACCAGGCCCGATACCTACTACGAGTTCACGACGCAGTTTCGTGGCCCCCACATGTGCATGGACGTCTTCAACGGCGGCGATGAGAACAACTTCGTAAACCTGTCGCGCTGCGGAAATTATTCGGGCCAGAAATGGAATCTGCGTCCGGCCGGTCATGGCCGTTTCCGCCTGACCACGGAATTTCGCGGCACGGGGATGTGTCTCGACGTCGTCAATGGTGGGCCCCGGTCCAACCGTCTGCAGTTGGCGCGTTGCGGCAATTACAGCGGACAGTTCTGGACGTTGTCGCCGTTCGGCGCCGGGCGCGGGATGGTGCTGACCAACGATTTCACGCCCGGGCGTTGCGCCGACATCCACGACGACAGGGTCGATGTCTCGCCCTGCGGCAATTACAGCGGCCAAAACTGGTTCGTCCGGCGGACCGGCACGCTGTAGGCGCCCCGCCACGGCGGTTGTGCTGCGCCGCCATCGTCGTACACTCCCGCCAACAGTTATAAACGCGGGCGGAAAACCATGAGCTTGCAACCGGAAATCGCGGCCCTGGCCGGTCCGCTCGACTTCGATCCCGACGCGCTGAAGGCGAAATATCTCGGCGAGCGCGACAAGCGTCTGCGGCCCGACGGCAACGCGCAATACATCGAGGTCAAGGCGGAGTTCTCCCGCTATGTCGAAGACCCCTATGTCGCGCCCGGCTTCACCCGCGCCCCGGTGTTCGACGATGTCGAATTCGCGATCATCGGCGGCGGCTTCGGCGGCCTCCTGATGGGCGCGCGCCTGCGCGAGGCCGGCTTCGAAAGCATCCGCGTGGTCGAGAATGCCGGCGATTTCGGCGGCACCTGGTATTGGAATCGCTATCCCGGCGCGATGTGCGACGTGGAATCCTATTGCTACCTGCCGCTGCTCGAAGAGCTCGGCTACATGCCCAAGCACAAATATTCCTTCGCGCCCGAAATCCTCGAGCACTCCAAAGCCATCGCGCGGCACTTCCGCCTCTACGACGACGCGCTCTTGCAGACCGGCGTCACCGAGCTGCGCTGGGACGAGGCTGCCTCGCGCTGGATCGTCAGCACCGACCGCGGCGACCGTTTCACCGCGCGCTATATCGCGATGGCCAACGGCCCGCTCAGCCGGCCCAAGCTGCCGGGCATCCCCGGCATCAACGAATTCCGGGGCTACACCTTCCACACCAGCCGCTGGGATTACGGCTACACCGGCGGCGACTCGACGGGCGGGCTCACCGGCCTCGCCGACAAGCGCGTCGGCATCATCGGCACCGGCGCCACGGCAGTGCAATGCATCCCGCACCTCGGCGAATGGGCGAAACAGCTTTACGTTTTTCAGCGAACGCCATCCTCCGTCGACGTGCGCGGCAACGGCCCGACCGATCCCGCCTGGGCCGCGTCGCTCGAGCCGGGCTGGCAGAAGCGCCGCATGGACAATTTCAACACGCTGGTCAGCGGCGGCGATGCCGAGGAAGACCTCGTCAAGGACGGCTGGACCGACATTTTCCGCAGCGTGACCGGCACCGCGGTCAAGGACATCTCGCGCAAGCTCGGCCGCCGCCTCACCGGCGCCGAACGCGCTGAGCTCATGGAGCTCGCCGACTATCGCAAGATGAACCAGGTCCGCGCCCGCGTCGACGCGATCGTCAAGGATCCGGCCACCGCCGCCGCGCTCAAGCCCTGGTACCGCCAGTTCTGCAAGCGCCCGTGCTTCCACGATGAATATCTGCAGACCTACAACCGCCCCAACGTCACGCTGGTCGACACGCAGGGCAAGGGCGTCGAGGCGCTGACCGAACACGGCGTCGTCGCCAATGGCCGCGAATACGAGATCGACTGCCTGATCTTCGCCACCGGCTTCGAGGTCGGCACCGCCTTCACGCGGCGCGCCGGCTACGACATCGTCGGCCGCGGCGGCAAGACGCTATCCGAGCATTGGTCGAACGGCCTGCGCACGCTGCACGGCCTGACCACGAACGGCTTCCCCAACTGCTTCTTCCTCGGCTTCACGCAGGGCGCCATCACCATCAGCGTGCCGCAGGCGCTCGGCGAGCAGGCCCGCCATGTCGTGCATCTGGTGACGCAGGCCAAGGCCCGTGGCGCCGGCGTCCTGGAGCCGTCGGCGGAGGCGGAAAAATCCTATGTCGACGAGGTGCGCAGCCTGGCGCGTCTCGGCACGCGCTTCTACACCGAATGCACGCCCGGCTATTACAACAGCGAAGGCGCGGTCGGAAACCGCGGCGGCTTCTTCTCCGACATGTACGGCGCCGGCCCGTTGAAATTCTTCGAGCTGCTCGAAAACTGGCGCGGCACCGGCAAGCTGGAAGGCCTGGAGCTGCGCTGACCGGTTCTTACGGCTTGGGCGCTTCGGCCGGCGGATCGCGCTGCTTGGTGTGCGACACCGCCGCCATGATCCCGAAGCCGAGCACGATCAGCGTGCCGACGATGATCCAGGTTTGCGGGATATGCAGCAGCAGCGCGCCATAGACGAGGCCGCCCAGCAGGACGAAGAAGCCGGCGATATAGAGCACGAAAGCGGACATGGCGCGGCCTGTGAGAAGGTTCCCAAGCACAACGATCAAGCCGCGATGTTTGTTCCGTAATCTTAGAACCCGTGGAACGTCGCGAAGCTCTCGATCGGCTCGCGCTCCGACACCAGTGTGTTCACCGGATGGCTGTCGTCGGCATAACCGAGCGAGATGCCGGCAATGATGTACTCATCGTCCGGCACGTTTAAAATCCGCCGTGTCACGCTCCAGTAATTGTTCCACGCGCCCTGCGCGCAGGTGTCGAGCCCGCGCACCTTCGCCGCCAGCATGAAGGTCTGCATGAACATGCCGATATCGACGAAGCTCATCGCGTCGAGCTCCTTGTCGATGGTGAACAGCAGGCCCACCGGCGCGTCGAAGAATTTGTAATTGCGCCCCCATTGCGCCCAGTTCGCCGCCTGGTCGCCCTTCGGAATCCCGATCAGCGAATACATGTCCTTGCCCAGCTTGCGCATCCGCCCGATGTAAGGCTCCTTGCGCTTGCCGGTGCGCGGGAATTCCGCGCGGTCGTCCGGCGGATTGGTGTCGCGATGCGCCAGGACTTCACGCTCCAATTGCCGGCGCACTTCGCCGGCAACAACATGTACTTTCCACGGCTGAATGTTGGTCCCCGACGGCGCCCGCGACGCCAGCACCAGCAGCTCCTCGACCAGCTCGCGCGAGACCGGATCGGGCTTGAACGCGCGCACGGATTTGCGCGCATGCAGGGCGTCGATGAAATGCAAGGCGAAAACTCCTACTGCGCCGCGTGCCGGTCCTGCGTGCCCGAAAGCTCGAAATCCGCCGGATTGGGGCTGCGCGTCGCGCTCCAGTAATCGACCAGCGGCCACGGCCAGTTCTGCGTCACGCGCCCCTTGGCGTTCTTGTACCAGCTCGTCACCTGCGGCACGCCCCATGCCATCTGCGCGTTGCTCGCATCCACCTTCACGTTGAACGCGTCGTGCACGTCCTTCTTCACCTCGATCGCGCTGGCATTGGAGCGCAGCAGCAATTCCAGCAGTCCCTGGATGTAGCGGATCTCGCATTCCGAGAAGAAGATGATCGAGCCATTGACCACGATGTTGGTGTTCGGCCCATACATGATGAACAGGTTCGGGAAGTTCGGCACCGCGATGCCCAGATAGGCGCGCGCATCGCCGCCCCATTGCGCGTGCAGATCGACCCCGCCCTTGCCCTTGAATGTCATCGGCGCCAGGAACTGGCTCGCCGTGAATCCGGTGCCGTAGATGATGACATCGACGTCGAACGACCGCCCGTCCTTGGTCTTCAGCCCCGTCGGCGTGATCTCCGCGATCCCATCCGTCACGGTCTCGACGTTCGGCCGCTTCAGTGCGCCCAGCCACACGCCGTTGTCGCGCACGCTGCGCTTGCCGCCCGGCGGATAATTCGGCGTCGCCGCCGCTTGCAGCTCCGGCCGCCCTTCGAGCTGGCTGTGCGTATACTGCGTCAGCATCTCGCGCAGCATGTCGTTCTGCGCCCCGACCGAATCCTTGCGCGCCGTCCAGTCCGGATCGGCCTTGACGAATTCATAGATGCCGTCGGTCAGCATCCAGAACAGCCAGAAGCGATACCACTTGCCGTAGAACGGCACGTGCTTCAGCAGCCATTTCTTCCCGTCGTCGACCTTGTCGTGATAATTCGCCGTCGGCCCCAGCCACGGCGCCGTGCGCTGGAACACATAAAGCTGCGCCACGTCGGGTGCGATCTCCGGCACGAACTGGAACGCCGACGCACCGGTGCCGATCACCGCGACGCGCTTGCCTTTCAGGTCCACCGAATGGTCCCACGTCGCCGAGTGGAACGACTTGCCCTTGAAGCTCTCAATCCCCTTGATGTCGGGCAGGCGCGGGCGCGACAGCTGTCCCACCGCGGTGATCACCGCATTGGAGACCAGCGTCTCCTCGCTGCCGTCGGCCTTGCGCACCCGCGTCTTCCACACCGCATGCGCTTCGTCATAGACGCTCTCGATCACCTCGGTCTGGAAGCGGATGTGCTGGCGCAGGCCATACTTGTCCGCCACGCCCTGGAAATATTTCCACAGGATCGGCTGGGTCGAGAAATGATACGGCCAGTCGTGGTTCGGCTCGAACGAATACGAATACAGATGGTTCGGATTGTCGACGCGGCAGCCGGGATAGGTGTTGACGAACCACGTCCCCCCGACATCGGTGTTCTTGTCCACGACGACGAACGGAATTTTCGCTTGGCTCAGGCGGATCGCCGCCAGCAGGCCCGACATCCCGGCGCCGATGATCAGCACGCGAAAATCCTTTTTCGCGCTCTCGGGCAGCGCCTCCAGCGTCTGCACCGCCTTGACGTCCTTGGCATCCAGCGCCAGCTCCTCTTCCAGGAACGGCACATAGCGCTCGGGGATCTCCGCCCCGGCGACGAAGTTCATCATCTTGCGCACCGTCTCGCGCGACGGCTGCGCCGGCAGCTTGCCCCCGTCGCGCAGCGCCTTGAGCGCCGCGAACGCCCGCGCCTTGGTCGCGGCGCGCTGCTCGTCGGTCAGCCCGCCCTGACCGTCGCCGAAGAAGTCGTAGACCGGCTTGATCTCGCCCGTGACCAGCCCCGAATCGCCCGTCACATGCACCAGGGCCGCGATCAGGCTGGGCAGGTGCGCCTGCTCGATGGCGGCCTTGATGACGTCGTCGCTGTCCGTGATGGGCGCGGTGGCCATGGCTTTCTCCCGGTGTTCTTTGACCGAACCTTAGCCCGCCCGCGCGGCGCAAATCGAGTAGGGCAGGTGCCCCTACGTCACCCGTCCCGTCCGCCCGGTTAGGAGATGTGTAAAACTTCGTATTGCAGGATTGCCGCAACGGGAGAAGCATGCCCCATGCTTGCGCACGCCCAAAACCGCAACGCCGCGCCCTGGTCGCCCCGCAGCCTCCTGCGTGTGGAGATCGTCGGGTTGCTTTGCGCCAAGGCCGTGATGCTGGGCCTGCTCTATTTCATCTTCTTCGGGCCGAGCAGCCATGTCCACACTGACGCAGGCGCCGTCTCTGCCCATGTCTACGGTCCGGTGGTACACTGAGATGTGGATATCGTAGAGCTCTCGCGCCTCCAGTTCGCGCTCACCGCGCTGTACCATTTCCTGTTCGTGCCGCTCACCCTCGGCCTCTCGCTGATCCTGCTGATCATGGAGAGCGTCTACGTCATGACCGGCCGTGCCATCTGGCGCGACATGGTCAAGTTCTGGGGCACGCTGTTCGGCATCAACTTCGCCATGGGCGTCGCCACCGGCGTCACCATGGAATTCCAGTTCGGCACCAACTGGGCCTATTACGCCCATTATGTCGGCGACGTGTTCGGCGCGCCGCTCGCCCTCGAAGGCATGATGGCGTTCTTCCTCGAGGCGACCCTGGTCGGCCTGTTCTTCTTCGGCTGGAACCGCCTGTCCAAGGTCGGCCATCTCGTCGTCACCGCCGGCGTCGCCATCGGCAGCCAGTTCTCCGCGCTGTGGATCCTGATCGCCAATGGCTGGATGCAGTTCCCCATCGGCGCCAAGTTCAACCCCGACACGATGCGCATGGAAGTCACCGACTTCTCCGCCGTGTTCTTCAATCCCGTGGCGCAGGCCAAGTTCGTCCACACCGTCGCCGCCGGCTACGTCACCGGCTCGCTGTTCGTCCTCGCGATCAGCGCGCTCTATCTGCTGCAAAAGCGCTTCCGCCCGCTGGCGCTGCGCTCGATGACCGTCGCCGCCAGCTTCGGCCTCGCCGGCGCGCTGTGCGTCGTCGTGCTCGGGGACGAGAGCGGCTATACCGCCTCCGAAAACCAGAAGATGAAGATCGCCGCGATCGAATCGATGTGGGAGACCGAGCCCGCGCCGGCCTCCTTCACCCTGGTCGGCATTCCCAACATGGCAGGCAAGCGCACCGACTACGCTGTGAAAATCCCATGGGTCCTGGGCCTCATCACCACCCGCTCGATCGACCGCCAGGTCCCCGGCATCAACGACCTCGTCAAGCTCGCCGCGACCCGCATCAGGAACGGCCTCATCGCCTACGACACGCTGAACAAGCTGCGCGCCGACCGCGGCAACACCCAGCTGCGCCAGCAACTCGATGCCCACGTCGCCGACCTCGGCTACGCCCTGCTGCTCAAGCGCTACCGCCCAGACATCGAGCACGCCACCGACGCCGACATCGCCCGCGCCGCCGAATCGACAATCCCCAACGTCCCTGTCCTGTTCTGGTCGTTCCGCCTGATGGTCGCCTGCGGCTTCTGGTTCATCGCGCTGTTCGGCACCGCGTTCTACTTCTCCGCGACGCGCCGGCTCGACCGCTACCGCCTGTTCCTGTGGGCGGCGCTGTTCAGCCTGCCGCTGCCCTGGGCGGCCGCCGAGCTCGGCTGGATCGTCGCCGAATACGGCCGCCAGCCCTGGGTGATCGAAGGCGTGCTGCCCACCTTCCTCGGCGTCTCCGGTACCGACGCGCACAACGTGCTGTTCAGTCTGATCGGCTTCGTGATCTTCTATTCCGGTCTTGCCGTCGCCGACCTCTATCTGATGGTTAAATACATCCGCCTCGGCCCCGAGGCGACCCTCGGTCACCCCATTGCCGCGCCCGGCGCGATCCATGAGGTAACCGCATGAGCTACGAGATGCTCCGCCTCGCCTGGTGGGCGCTGCTCGGCCTGCTCTTGATCGGCTTCGCGGTGATGGACGGCTTCGACCTCGGCAGCGCCATCCTGCTCCCCTACGTCGCCCGCACCGACATCGAGCGCCGCGTCGTGATCAATTCCATCGGTCCGGTGTGGGAGGGCAACCAGGTCTGGTTCATCCTCGGAGGCGGCGCGATCTTCGCCGCCTGGCCGGCGCTCTACGCCGCCGCGTTCTCCGGCTTCTATCTCGCGATGTTCGCAATACTCAGTACACTGATATTCCGTCCACTGAGTATTGTTTATCGCAGCAAGCTGTCCAGCCCGCTGTGGCGCGCCGGCTGGGACTGGACCCTGTTCGTCACCGGCCTCGTTCCATCGCTGATCTTCGGCGTCGCATTCGGCAATCTCTTCCTCGGCGTCCCCTTCACCTTCGATGCCGACATGCGTTTTCACGCCGATTTCTCGCTGTTCTCGCTGCTCAGCCCGTTCGCACTCCTGTTCGGCCTCGTCAGCCTCTCCATGCTCGTGCTCCACGGCGCGGCATGGCTGGCTTACAAGACGGATGGTCTTGTCGCTGCACGCGCGCGGCGCGTCGTTCCGGTTGCCGGCCTGGTTTTTATTTTTGCATTTGTGCTTGCGGGCATGGCGGTCTCCGACATCGATGGATATGCGATCGTCAGTCCGCTGGCGCACGACGCACCATCGAACCCGATGCTGAAGACGGCCGCTCTCGCGGCGCATGGCTGGCTGGCGAATTACAGCAACCTGGTGCTTTGGCTCGCTCCGTTTCTCGCGTTGACGGGGGTGGTCGGTGCGACCCTTCTGGGCAAATGGCCGCTTGCGGGGCTCGCGAGTTCGGGACTGACCTGCGCCGCAACCATCGCCACCGCCGGCTTCGCGCTGTTCCCGTTCCTGCTGCCTTCATCGAGCAACCCGTCCGCCAGCCTGACCGTCTGGGATGCGTCCTCCAGCAAGCTGACGCTCGCGATCATGCTTGCCGCCGCGGCCGTGTTCCTGCCGCTGATCGTCGCCTACACGTCCTGGGTCTATCGCGTGATGCGCGGCCCGGTGAAGGCCGACGACGTCGCCAACTCCCACGGCAGCTATTAGGAGGCCTCAGATGTGGTACTTCGCCTGGATCCTCGGCCTCGGCTTCGCCTGCGCGTTCGCCGTCCTCAACGCGATGTGGCTCGAGTTCGACCGGGAGGAGGGACCCCAAATCCCCGAATCTGAAAAACAATGATCAAGATAGAGCGGTCTGGCGAAACCGCTGCCGATATCTGGGACCTCTAGCGCCCGCCTTCCAGGATCTTGAACTGCCGCGCCGGATCGTCCTGCGCCGCCCGCACCCCGGCGCGCACGGTATAAGAGCCGTCTGGTGCGTATTGCAGAATGTAGGCCTTGCGCACCGACCCGGGCACCAGGTTCGGCCCCGTGCGATGCGGCGCCAGCGACGAAAACGCGATCACATCGCCGGCCTTGCCCGGCACGCACACCGCATCCGGCACCTCCTCCAGGCATTTCAGGCCGATGCCCGTCAGCCAGTGCTCCAGCGTCCCGCCCTTATGCACCCCCGGCGCGATCCACGGGCAACCGTTCTGCGCATCGACATCGACCAGCGGAATCCACAACGTCAAATACTGCTGTGGCTCGATGAAGGTGTAGCCATTGTCCTGGTGCCAGGGAAATTCCTGCGCCTTGCCCGTCTTCTTGTAGACCGACTGGTCCCAATAAAGCCGCACATCGTCGCCGATCAGGTCGTGGCAGATGTCCTTGATCTTCGGATGCGCCGCAAACGCGCGCAGCACGTCCGACTGCGCCACGATATGCGTCGTGAAGGTGATGACGTCGGCTTCGGAGATCGACACCCGCCCGCCCTGGCTGCGCACATACTCCTCGCCGCGCTGCTCCAGGGGGTCGATCGCCGCGATCACCGCCGCCACGTCCGCCGGCGTGAACACGTTCTCGATCTTGACGAAGCCGTCGCGGTCGAAGGCGCGATATTGCTCCGGCGACAGCAGCCGCAGGCCCTGTGGCTCCGGCATGGACCAGGTGAAGTCCGTGTTGAGCTTGTGCTTCTTGATCTCGCGGCGCTTGGCAATCGTGGACATGGGCCACCGTTTTTGTTCTGCTCGCAGCATAAGAACCGGCCCGGGGAAACGCCATGCGGAAATTGCGATTGCCGGCCGCCCTTGGCGCGCTGCTCCTCGTTGCGCCGGCCGCCCGCGCCGCAACCCCGGCCGAGACGTATTCCGTCCTCATCGCCGCGGCGGAGCAGGGCCACAAGATCGACGCCCAAGCCCTGCGCGACGCTTATGTACGGCTGCCGGGCTACGATCCCTACGCGATCACGCGCCCGGCCTTTGTCCGGCTGCTGAGCGCCTATTACAAAGCCGACTACGACACCGCGTGTCCGATGCTCGAAACCTTGCTCAAGACGAACTACGTCGAGACGGTGCTCCATGTCCTGCGCGCCAAATGCCTCGACCGCGCCCACGTTACGCTCGAAGGCCTCATCGCCAAACTCGCGGTGGTGCAGGAACTGACCGACGCCATCCTCAAGACCGGCGACGGCAAATCGCTCGCCACCGCCTACCGCATCGTGACCTTCAGCGAGCTCGCCGCCGTCAGTGGCCGCGACCGCATGCAATTCGACGGCGTCGCCGAAGTCAGCGCCGACGGCCACCGCTACTTGCTGATCGAAGGCCCGGTCAGCCACAGCGTCGCACGCAGACCCGACGGCACCTTCTCCCCGGCGATCTGGAAAAAGGTCTTTTTCAACATCGACGCGTTCCGCGCTTCGGCCGCGCCGATGCCCAAGAACCTCTTCGCCGGCAGGCACGCATGACCTGGCAGATCTGGAGCGCCTTCTTCCTCGTCGAGACCGCGCTGTGCCTCACGCCCGGCCCGGCGGTGCTGCTCGTCCTCAGCCAGGCCCTGACGCGCGGCACGCCCCGTGCGGTATGGTCGATCGGCGGCATCCTCGCCGCCAACACGCTCTACTTCATCCTGTCTGCCACCGGTATCGGCGCCATCCTGATGGCGTCCTACGACCTGTTCTTTGCGATCAAATGGCTCGGCGCCGCCTATCTCGTCTGGCTCGGCGTCAGTGCGTTTCTCGGTACCTCCAAGACGCTGGCCGTCCGCGCCGGTGCCGCAACGCCAGCCTCGGGCGCGCGCCTGTTCCTCAACGGCTTTATCCTGCAGATGTCCAATCCCAAGGCGCTGGTATTCTTCACCGCCCTGCTGCCGCAGTTCATCAATCCGCACGCCGCGCTCGCGCCCCAGGTCGCGATCCTCGCGCTCACCTCGGTGGTCATCGAGTTCTTCGTGCAGCTGTTCTATGCCCTGCTGGCCGGACGGGCCGCACATCTTGCCGCCCAACCGCGCTTCGCCCGCCTCACCGATCGCGTCGCCGGCACGCTCCTGATCGGCGCCGGCATCGGCATGGCGGCGCTGCGCCGGACCTAGCCTCGCGCGTAAGCCACGCCTCCGTCCACGATGATCGTCGAGCCGACGACGTAATCGCCCGCCCGCGATGCCAGATAGATCGCCGCACCCGCCATGTCCTCCGCCGTGCCGATGCGGCGCGCCGGAATGCCTTTCGACACTGCGTCGCCATGATCGCGCGCGTCGCGGTTCATGTCGGAGGCGAAAGCGCCCGGCGCGATCGCCGTGACGCCGATATTGTCGCGGATCAGCCGCATCGCCATGCGCTTGGTCAGGTGGATCAGCCCCGATTTGGACGCGGCGTAGGAATAGGTCTCTTGCATATTGACCGAGATGCCGTCGATCGAGGCGATGTTGATCACCTTGGACAGCCGCTCCTTGGTCGCGTTCGCCTTCAAGGCGCCATGCAGCGCCTGGGTCAGGAAGAACGGCGTCTTGACGTTGAGGTCCATGACCTTGTCCCAGCCGCTCTCGGGGAATTCGTCGAAATCCGCGCCCCACGCCGCGCCGGCGTTGTTCACGAGAATGTCGAGGCTCTTTTCGTGGCGGAGATACAGCTCCGCCATCTTCTTGGCGCCGGCGGCGCCCGAGGCATCCAGCGTCAGCGCCGTGCAGGAGCCGAGCTTGGACAACTCCTTGGCCGTCTCTTCAAGGGCGCCGCCTTTGCGCGCCGTGATGTAGACTTTGGCGCCCTGATGCAGGAACCCCTCGGCAATCATCTTGCCGATGCCGCGCGAGCCGCCCGTGATCAGCGCGGTGCGCCCCGCCAGCGAGAACAGGTCCTTCATGCGTCCCTCCTTTTGTTGTCTGGACGGGATGTTTTATGGTCCGCCTGTTGCTGTCAAACCGGGCCTTGCCTAAGACAGGTGCCGGACAATGGGGACTGCCATGACGACCGCCGACCCGGAATTGCTGCGGCTGCGCGACAGCATCGACAATATCGACGCCGCGCTGATCCATATGCTGGCGGAGCGCTTCAAATGCACCCAGGCGGTCGGGCACTACAAGGCGACGCACGGCCTGCCGCCGGCCGATCCGGGCCGCGAGGCGCAGCAGATCGCGCGCCTGCGCCAGCTTGCCGACAACGCCAAGCTCGATCCCGATTTCGCCGAGAAATTCCTCAATTTCATCGTCACCGAAGTCATCCGCCACCACGAAGCCATCCGCAAAGAGCGCGGCTAGGCGTCGCCCGGGCCGCCCTTGAAGGGCCGGGGCCGGTCGTTATCATGCCCCAACAAAAGAGCGCGACGCCGCGCAGGAGGCCGCCATGGATCTGAGTTTTTCGCCCGAGGAAGAAGCCTTCCGCCAGGAGGTCCGCGCCTTCATCGCCGAGGTGACGCCCAAGCTGCCGCAAGGCATGGGCCTCGCGGAGACCGCCGACCGCTCCAAGGAAGATTATCTGGCGTGGCACAAGCTCCTCTACAAAAAAGGCTGGGTCGCGCCGCTGTGGCCGAAGGAATATGGCGGCACGGGGTGGAACGTCACCCAGCGCTACATCTTCAACGAGGAAGTCGCCAACGCCGGCATGCCGACCACGCTGCCTTTCGGCCTCAACATGGTCGCGCCGGTGATCTTCACCTATGGCAATGACGCGCAGAAGAAGAAGTACCTGCCGCGCATCCTTTCGGGCGAGGACTGGTGGTGCCAGGGCTATTCCGAGCCCGGCTCGGGCTCGGATCTCGCCTCGCTGCGCACCAAGGCGGTCCGCGAAGGCGACTTCTATATCGTCAACGGCCAGAAGACCTGGACCACGCTGGCGCAGTTCGCCGACATGATCTTCTGCCTTGTCCGCACCGATCCCAACGTCAAGCAGCAGGAAGGCATCACCTTCCTCCTGATCGACATGAAGACGCCCGGGATCACCGTCAAGCCGATCATCGTGCTCGACGGCGCGCGCGAGGTGAACGAGGTCTTCTTCGACAATGTGAAGGTACCGGTCGAGAACCGCGTCGGCGAGGAGAACAAGGGCTGGACCTACGCCAAATTCCTGCTCGTCAATGAACGTTCCGGCATCGCCGGCGTGGCGCGCTCCAAGAAAGCCGTCGAGCGCCTCAAGGAGATCGCCGCGTCCGAGCTGATCGACGGCGAGCCGTTGATCGAGGACGAGGATTTCGCCCGCAAGGTCGCCGACCTCGAGATCGACCTCGCGGCACTCGAATTCACCGAGCTGCGCACCCTGGCCGCCGAATCCAAGGGCCAGATGGCCGGTCCGGAAAGCTCGATCCTCAAGATCCGCGGCACCGAGATCCAGCAGCGCATCACCGAGCTGACGGTCGAGGCGATCGGCTACTTCGCCTATCCCAACGAACGCGGCCTCGGCAGCAACGAGTTCATCGGCCCGGACTATGCCTTGGGCGAGGCCGGCCATTATTTCAACGCGCGCAAGACCTCGATCTACGGCGGATCGAACGAAATTCAGCGCAACATCATCGCCAAGGCCGTGCTCGGCCTCTAAGGGAAACGCCCCATGGACTTCTCCTATACGGAAGAGCAGACGCTCCTTCGCAACTCCGTTTCGAAATACCTCGCGGACAATTACAAGTTTGACGCCTGGCGCAAATTCACGCGCAGCGACACCGGCCGCGATCCAGCGCATTGGAAACAATTCGCGGAACTCGGCCTGCTCGCCGCGCCGTTCGCCGAAGACTATGGCGGCCTCGGCGGCGGCGCCTTCGACGTTCAGGTCATCATGGAGGAATTCGGCAAGGCGCTGGTCGTCGAGCCTTACGTCCCGACTGTCGTGATCGGCGGTGGCTTCCTCAAGCACGGCGGCACCGACGCGCAGAAATCCGAATGGCTCGGCAAGATTGCCGGCGGCGAGACGATGATCGCGTTTGCCTTCGCCGAACCGAAAGGCCGCTACAACCTCGCGGACCTCACCACCACCGCGAAGAAGCAGGGCAGCGGCTACGTTCTGAACGGCCAGAAGGCCGTCGTCCTCGGCGCGCCCTGGGCCGATACGCTGATCGTCACCGCCCGCACTGCCGGCGGTCAACGCGACCGCGCCGGCATCAGCGTCTTTCTGGTCGACAAGAAATCCAAGGGCGTCACCTTGCGCGACTACCCCACGGTCGACAGCCTGCGCGCCTCCGAAGTGACGTTCGAGAACGTCGAAGTCCCGGCCGCAAATCTGATCGGCACCGCCGACAACGGCCTGCCCCTGATCGAACAGGTCACCGACGAAGCCATCGCGGCGGTCTGCGCCGAGGCGACCGGTGCCATGAAGGTCCTGGTCGACGCCACGGTCGAATATTCCAAGACCCGCAAGCAGTTTGGCGTCCCGATCGGCAAGTTCCAGGCGCTGCAGCACCGCATGGTCGACATGTTCGTCGCCTATGAGCAGGCAGCCTCCATCACGCTGATGGTTACGCTCAAACTCGGCGAGAATGACACCGAACGCGCCAAGGCTGCCTCAGCCGCCAAGGTCACCATCGGCAAGTCCGGCCGCTATGTCGGCCAGCAATCGGTGCAGATCCATGGCGGCATCGGCATGACGGACGAGCTCAATGTCGGCCATTACTTCAAGCGCCTGACAATGATCGACACGCTGTTCGGCAGCACCGATCACCACCTGAAGCGCTACGCGGCGCTGAGCTAGACCGCTGCTTTCAGCCGCATCCGCGCCCGGCTCTGCGGCAAGATGATCGTGATACGGGTGCCCTGGTTCGGCACGCTGTTGAGCATGACCCGGCCGCCATGCGCCTCGGCGAGGCCTTTGACGATGGGCAGGCCGAGTCCGGTGCCCTTGTCGGCCAGGATGGCGTCGTGGCGGCCCTGGCCGAAGCTTTCGAACACCTTGCCGTGCTCCTCCGGCGCGATGCCCACGCCGGTGTCGTCGATGCCGAACGACAGATCGCCGTTGGGCAGCACGTTGGCGAAGGCGGTGACGCGTCCGCCTGGCGGGGTAAACTTGACCGCGTTGGACGCCAGATTGACCAGCATCTGGCGCAGCGCCCGCTCGTCGCCGCAAAGGTTCGGAAACGACCGGTCCATGTGGATCGCCAGCGTGATCCCCGCCGCGACGGCCTTGGTGTTCATCATCCGAACCGTGTCGTCCATCACCGCGCGCAGGTCGATCTCGGTCTCGCGCAGCGTCAGCCGCCCCGCTTCGATCTTTGCGAGGTCGAGGATGTCGTTGATCAGCGACAGCAGATGTTCACCCGAGCCGTGGATATAGCCGCCATATTCGCAATATTGGTCGAGCGCCAGCGGTCCCATCGCTTTGGTTTGGATGATCTCCGAGAAGCCCAGGATCGCGTTCAGCGGCGTGCGCAATTCGTGGCTCATATTGGCGAGGAAGGCGGATTTGGCGCGTGACGCCGTCTCCGCCCGCATTCGTGCTGTGTCGGAGTCCGCCTTGGCTGTCTTGAGATTCTCGATAAGCCCGCCGCGCTCCTGCTCTAGCTGGATCATCTTCTCGCGCGTCTTATAGTTGGCCATCAGCAGCGCGCGCATCAGGAACCAGAAGCCGACACACAGCAGGGACAGGACGCCGGCGCCCGGACGCCCGGTGGCAAGCGGCATGGCGAACAGCGTGACAAGGTAGATCGGCATTCCGGCCGCGGCGGTGGCGAGATGAAATGCGCCCATAGAACTCCAGCCGGAGACCGAACAGGCGATCACCAGCAGCAGAAAGCCTTGCTGCGGGGCGTGGTCCGGCGCCCACAACGCAATTGCCATGCTGCACCAAACGATGCTCTGCAACATTGTAATTCGCGCATGCGCCCGTGCCCGGCGCGCGATGTCTGCCGCGGAATGGTCAGCGATGCGCATCAAATAGCGGTAATAGAGTTCGCTCGCGGCGCACACGGCGACGACGAGCAGTGGCCAACTTACGGCGCGCCACAGCGGTACGAAGCGCGCGGCGGACAGCGCGATGAAGATCGCGCCGAGCGGAATGACATAGGTGTTGGCCCAGCTCGCGGTGCGCGCCATCGCCAGCTGCTCGTCCACCAATCGCAACTCCGCCGCGCTCTGCGGGAACAGCGAGCGGCGGATCGCATCGCGGAAATCCGCGAGCCCGGCAACGCTCTTCTGGGCCAAGGCGGCGATCGTCACGAAGATGAGGCTCCGGCGGTTCCGCAACCAGAATGCGCCTCTACGTATTAATGCGAGCTTTTCGCTTTGCGCCGCGAAGGGTGGTAACCTTTCCTTCACGCTATTTTATGAGGTCCACTATGTCCGCGCTGCTTGTCGAAAAAAACGGTGCCGTCGTCACGCTCACCATCAACCGGCCGGAAAGCCGCAACCCGCTGGGCGAAGAGGGCGACGGTCCGCTGTTCGCCGAGGCCTGCGCCGCGATCAATGCCGACCGCGACGTGCGCTGCGCGATCCTGACCGGCGCGGGCAAAGCGTTTTCCGCCGGCGGCAACGTCAAGGCGATGCGCGAGCGCAGCGGCAGCTTCGCCGGCGCCGGCGTGCACATCCGCGAGCGCTACCGCACCGGCATCCACCGCATCGTCAAAAGCCTGTGGCATCTCGAAGTACCGCTGATCGCCGCCGTCAACGGCCCGGCGATCGGCCTCGGCAACGACGTCGCCTGCCTCGCCGATATGCGTCTCGCCGCCGACAATGCGGTGTTCGGCGCCACCTTCCTCAAGATCGGCCTGGTGCCGGGCGATGGCGGCTCCTGGATCCTGCCGCGCACCATCGGCCACGCCCGCGCGGCGGAGCTGTTCTTCACCGGCGACACGATCGATGCGCCGACGGCGCTCGCCTGGGGCCTCGTCAGCCGCGTCGTGCCCGCCGACAGGCTGATGGACGAAGCCCGCGCGCTTGCCGCCAAGATCGCGCGCCAGCCGCCGGACGTGTTGCGCATGACCAAGCGCATGATGCGCGAGGGCCAGAATGTCAGCTTCGACATCATCATGGAGATGTCTGCCGCCTATCAGGCGCTGGCGCATCTGACCGAAGACCATCAGGAGGCGGTCTCCGCCTTCTTCGACAAGCGCAGCGGCGACTACAAGGGCCAGTAGCTCAAGACGCGATCTGCAGCGGTTCGGTGGTACGCACCCGTTCCGCCGGCAGCCGGATCGTGACCGTCGTGCCTTCGCCGATCTGGCTTTCCAGCGTCACGCACCCGCCATGCGCCTCGACCAGGCCTTTGACGATCGGCAGGCCGAGACCTGTACCCTTGTCCGCGGTGACGACGTCGTGCCGGCCCTGGCCGAAATTCTCGAACACGCGCGCGATGTCGTCCGGCGCGATGCCGATGCCGGTGTCCGCAACGCCGAGGCACATCTCGCCCGATGCTTCGATGCGGCAGAACAGGGTGACGGTTCCGCCCTTCGGCGTGAACTTCACCGCGTTGGAGGTAAGGTTCAGCAGCACCTGTTTCAAGGCGCGCTCGTCGCAATAGATCGCGGGCAGACCGGATTCGGTTTGCACGGCCAAGGTGCAGCCGCCGGCGGCGGCGCGGGGTTCGATCATCGCGGCGACGTCGGCGATCAGCGCCGGCATCGAAAGGTCCTTCTCGCGCAACGTCCAGCTGCCGGACTCGATCTTGGCGAGATCGAGAATGTCGTTGATCAGCGTCAGCAGATGGAAGCCGGAACTGTGGATCAGGCCGGCATATTCGTGCTCCTTCTCCGGCAGATGCGCGAAGATGCGCGACGTGATCATTTCGGAGAAGCCGAGAATGGCGTTCAGCGGCGTGCGCAGCTCGTGGCTCATATTGGCGAGGAACTGCGACTTGGCGCGGCTCGCCGCCTCTGCGTGCTCGCGCGCCCGGTCCGATTCCGCCTTGGAATGCGCGAGCGCGTCGATCAGGTCGTTCTTCTCGTAGCGCAACAGCAGCATGTCACGGGCCGTGAGATAAATCTGCCGCGACATGAACATCATGTAGCCGATATAGAGCAGCGCCAGCAGCGCGATGCCGTTATAGACCGCGCCGCCCGATTGCAGCGGTGCCGCGATCAGGCAAAGGCCATAGCTGGCATAGGATACGATCGTCAGCGGCCGGCTGGCGCCGACCAGAGCGCCATTGCCCGCCACGGTGCAGGCCAGCAGCATGATCACGATCAGGCAGGGCAGGTCGTTGTGCGGCACCCAGAGAAAGAAGCCGAGCGATCCCCAGCCCAGCGTGAACAGGAAATACACCGCGGTCGAAACCGCGATGCGGCGCCCGCTATCCTGCGCCAGGTCTTCGAGCGCGCCGAAGCGCCGCGTCACGACGGCGAGCGGGATGCAGGTCACCACGACCAGCCCGAACCAGATGGCCAGCTGGGACGGCGCGATCCACTGGTGAAACATCACGCAGACCACCGCGGCCAGCGCCGGCATCATCCACGCATTGGGCCGAAGGTTACGCAGCGCCAATCCGAGCTGATCCTGCGCGAGCTTCCGCTCGCGCATTTCCGCGCCCGCGTCGGCTCTGTGAATCGGTTGGCGGACGAACATGCGTTTCCCCGAAGGCGCCACCGGCGTGGCTGCAACCAGAATGACGCGGGCGGGGTTAAATCCGATTAAAGGCGCTTTGCGGTTTGTTAAGGCCCGGTTTACCGTTCCGCCCGGCTAACCATTGGAGGAAACCATGGCCATCGGCGTCGTCGCGACGATCAAGATCAAGGAAGGCACCAACGAGGCATTCGAGGCGGTGGCCAACGAAATGATGGCCGCGGTGCGCGCCAACGAACCCGGCAACAAGGTCTATCAATTCTGCAAATCGAAGACCGAGCCGACGACCTATGTCGTGATGGAGATCTATGCCGACCAGGCCGCGCTCGAAGCGCACGGCAAGTCGGACCATTTCCGCACCATCGGTCCCAAGATGGGCCCGTCGATGGCGGGACGTCCCGACGTCCAGTATTTCGATACGGTCTGACCGCCAGACGCTTTTATGCGCGCCCGTTCCTGATACGCAGGACCGAGACGGTGTTCACCAGCCAAATTTCGTGGGCACCGGACGCAAAGCAGCTCGGAACGAGCGCGCGTGAAGCCGGCGACGGACTGTGGATTTGGGGACGCGAAACGGCGTTTCAAGTACCGGTTGCGAAAATATTTTGCGCAACCTGACGCCCTCGCTAGACGCGAACGAACGGGATCAGCATTGCGGTCTTGCGGGCATAGGCGTCGTAGGCCTCGGCGCCCAATTCCGCGCGCAGGAAGCGTTCCTCAATCCGCGCCTTGAGCCAGTAGCCAATGATAAGCAGCAGCGCACCGGCGATGCTGCGTCCATTGCCGTTCACGGCCGCGGTGGCGATGCCGGCGGCGATGATCCCGGTGTAGATCGGGTGGCGCACGAAACGATAAGGCCCGGTGTCGACGACGCGGTGGCCTTCCTTGCGCGTGATCGACCCCGACCATAGCCGCCCGAGATAAATCCGTGCCCACCAGGCAAACAGGAACCCCGCCGTTGCCAAGCACACCATCGCCCAGCCGATGTTGCGCGGCAGCAGCCACAGCCGCTCGCCCAGTGCGCCACCCAGCGGGTAGATCGCCAGATGACCTTGCGAATATTTGCCGGCAAAACCGAGCAGCAGCACGAAGCCGGCCAGCGTCACGACGCGATAGAGCCATTCCTGTCCGATGCCGGGCCGCTTCAGCGTGCGGTTGGCCCACAGCGCGGCGGCGATCCAGGTCACGGCCCAGACCGTCCACGGGATGAAGATCGCGGCGCCGGGTCCCATGCGTTGTCCCCTCGTTTGTTGCCCAAGAGGTGGGACGTTCGCGATGGCTTTGCAAGATGGTGTTTTGGGTCGTTGGGCGCGCGACCGTTCAATTCAAATCGTCATCCCCGGGCCCGTCCCGGGCATCCATACTCCCAACCGCGGCAGTCGGGAGTATGGATGGCCGGGACAAGCCCGGCCATGACGGGTGAGGGAAACTGTTTCAGAACACCAGCGCCTTGGCGTGCCGGACCAGCGGCAGTTTGCGGATATCGGTCAGGACCTTCTCGCTCACCGTGCCGTCGATCTCGACCAGCGCGATCGAGTCCTGCCCCGGCTCGCTGCGGCCCAGATTGAAATTCGCGATGTTGACCTGCGCGTCGCCCAGCAGCGTGCCGAGCTTGCCGATGAAGCCCGGCTTGTCCTCGTTGACGACGTACAGCATGTTCGGCGCGAACTCCGCCTCCATGTTGATGTCCTTGACCTGGATCAGGCGCGGACGCCCGTCGGAGAACACGGTGCCCGCGACGCGGCGCGTCGTGCCGCCGAGATCGACCGTCACCTTGATATAGCCCTCATAGATGCCCTGCCGCGGCTCGCGCGTCTCGCGCACCTTGATGCCGCGATCCTTGGCGACGATCTGGGCATTGACCATGTTCACCGTCGACAGCGTCGGCTTGAGCATCCCGGCCAGCGCGGCCTGCGTCAGCGCCTTCTGATTGAGATCGGCGGCGATGCCGTCATAGAGGATTTCGACGCCGTGGATGCTGGTCTCGGTCACCTGGCCCACGAAGGCGCCGAGCTTCTCGGCCAGCGCGATCCACGGGCGCACCTTCTGCGCCTCGGAGGCGCTGATCGACGGCATGTTGAGCGCGTTGGTGATCGCGCCGGTCAGCAGGTAGTCGGCGATCTGCTCGGCGACCTGGAGCGCCACGTTCTCCTGCGCCTCTGTGGTGGAGGCGCCCAGATGGGGCGTGGCGACGACCTTCTCGTTGCCGAACAGGATGTTCTCCTTGGCCGGCTCTTCCTCGAAAACGTCGAGCGCCGCGCCGGCGACGTGGCCGGAATCGAGCGCCACCTTCAGCGCCTTCTCGTCGATCAGACCGCCGCGGGCGCAATTGATGATGCGCACGCCCTTCTTCATCTTGTTGATCGCGTCCGCCGACAGGATGTTCTTCGTTTCCTGCGTCATCGGCACGTGCAGCGTGATGAAATCGGCGCGGGCGAGCAGATCGTTGAGCTCGACCTTCTCGACGCCGAGGTCCAGCGCCCGCTCCGCCGAGAGGTAGGGATCGAACGCGATGACGCGCATCTTCAGCCCGCGCGCCCGGTCGGCGACGATGGAGCCGATATTGCCGGCGCCGATCAGGCCCAGCACCTTGCCGGTGATCTCCACGCCCATGAAGCGGTTCTTTTCCCACTTGCCGGCCTGGGTCGAAGCGTTGGCCGCCGGCAGCTCGCGCGCCAGCGCCAGCATCAGCGAGATCGCGTGCTCCGCGGTGGTGATGGAATTGCCGAACGGCGTGTTCATCACGATCACGCCGGCGGCGGTGGCGGCGGGGATGTCGACATTGTCGACGCCGATGCCGGCGCGGCCGACCACCTTGAGGTTCTTCGCCGCCTTGATCACGTCCGCCGTGATCTTGGTCGCCGAGCGGATCGCGATGCCGTCATACTGATCGACGATCTTGAGCAGCTCCTCCTTGCTGAGGCCGGTCTTCACATCGGCTTCGACGCCGCGCTCCTTGAAGATGGCGACGGCGGCGGGCGACAGTTTGTCGGCGATGAGGACTTTGGCCATGGCGATGTTTCCTTTGACTCAGTTCAGGGTGGCGGTGCGCGCATAGAAGGGCGGGGTGAGCGCCAATTGCGCGGAAAGACTGTGCGGCTCGGCGCCGGGTTCGATGGGCACCAGATCGATGATCGTCTCCGGCACGATCGCGGCGGCGAGCTCGCTGATTTCGGCGGCGATCCTGGGCCAGTTGTCGGTTGTCTCGACGCCGATCAGCGGATGGGCCGGCTCGGCGCCGTCCGTCGGCGTGGCTTCCAGCAGATGCGCGGCGCGCACGCTGGCGCGGTTGGCGAAGAACAGGCGCAGCGCATCGATCAGCATGCGGGGCGGGGTTGCCGGAACCGCGAGACGGACCTTGGCGGCTTTCAAGCGGCGCCGCGCGCGCGCCGAAGGATCGAGCCAATAGGCGATCTCCGGCGCGGTGAGCAGCTTGCCGCATTCGCAATTGGGATTGAGCGCGAAATTGGCGCCACGCGTCGATTCGAACAAGGCGCGGCCCCGCATGGTGAAGTGCTCCTGGCCGGCGCCGGCGAAATCGCTCAGCCGCACCGGCGCGCTGAACACCGGCAGGTATTCGCGGCCATTGTGGCGCAAGGTCGCGATGGTCATCTGCGACGGGTCGCCATACGTGCGGCCCAGCACCACCAGTTCGCTTTCCAGGAGCAAGCGATAGAACTCCGGGCGCGCCAGCGGGTCCCTGGCGGCGCGGGTGAGCACGTCCTCCAACGCGTTTTGCGGCTGGAACACCATGCGGGTCTCCGCTACGCCGGCTTCACCTGTGCCCAGGCCCAGTCGAGCCACGGCGTCAGCGCCTCGAGATCGGCCTTGTCCACCGTGGCGCCGCACCAGATGCGCAGGCCCGGCGGGGCAGAGCGATAGCCGGCAACGTCATAGGCGACGCCTTCCTTCTCCAGCAGGGTCGCGATCTTCTTGGCGGCATCGGCCTGGGCGTCTTCGCCGAGGCTTTTGAACCAGGGATCGACGATCTTGAGGCAGACGCTGGTGTTGGAGCGCGCGCCTTGCTCCTGCGCCAGGAACGCGGCCCAGCTCGACGTCCGGACCCAGCGGTCGAGGACGCCCAGATTGTCCTGGCTGCGTCCGATCAAGGCTTTGAGCCCGCCGAGGCCTTCGGCCCAGGTCAGCGCATCGAGATAGTCCTCCAGCGCCAGCATCGACGGCGTGTTGATCGTCTCGCCCTCGAAGATGCCGTCGACGATCTTGCCGCCCTTGGTCATGCGGAAGATCTTGGGCATCGGCCAGGGTGGGGTGTAGCTCTCCAGCCGCGCCACGGCGCGCGGGCTCAGCACCAGCATACCGTGCGCCGCTTCGCCGCCCAGCACTTTCTGCCAGGAGAAGGTCACGACATCGAGCTTGTCCCACGGCAGGTCCATCGCGAAAGCGGCCGAGGTCGCATCGCAGATGGTGAGGCCTTCGCGGTCCTTCGCGATCCAGTCGGCGTCGGGCACGCGCACGCCGCTGGTCGTGCCGTTCCACAGGAACACGATGTCATGGCTGGGGTCGGCCTGTGTCAGGTCGGGCAGGGCGCCGTAATCCGCTTTCAGGATGCGGCTGTCCTTGATCTTGAGCTGCTTGACCGTGTCGGTGACCCAGTCCTCGCCGAAGCTTTCCCAGGCGAAGCAGTCGACCGGGCGCGGACCGAGCAGCGACCACAGCGCCATCTCCACCGCGCCGGTGTCGGAAGCCGGCACGATGCCGACGCGGTAATCCGCCGGGATGCCGAGCAGCGTCTTGGTGCGGTCGATCGCGTCCTTGAGCTTGGCTTTGCCCGGCTTGGAACGGTGCGAGCGTCCGAGCAGCGCGCCGTTCAGCGCATCAGGCGTCCAACCCGGCCGTTTGGCGCAAGGTCCGGACGAAAAAAAAGGCCGTGCGGGACGCACAGCCGGATGATTTGTCGTCATCTGTCATTCCTTTCAGAATGAACGCACCTCGTTGGGGAGGCGTGGCCCGCGACTTATGTAGGCGCTCGCGCGGCCAGCGTCAATTCCGTAGCATCGCGGTGCGACACATTTAAGGAATCGCCATGCGTATCAAAATGCTTATGCCATTTTTTCTCGCCGCAGCTTTTGCCCTGCCGGCCCAGGCGGCAACCCGCATCGACGATCCGGTCAAATTCGTGAAGGCGGTTTACGCCACGACGGTCGGCAAGAAGCCGGAACCGGACGACATCTACACGCCGCGCCTCGATGCGCTGTTCAAGCTCGACACCAAGGAAGCGCATGGCGAGGTCGGGCGGATCGACTTCGATTTCTGGATGAATGGCCAGGACGGCACGATCAGCGGCGTCACGGTCTCCAAAGCCGATGTCGACAATGCGCCGGGCCGCATCATCGTCATCGCCAAGTTCAAGAACGAGAAGACGGCGAACGAAATCCATTTCTATTTCGAGAAGACGGCGGCGGGCTGGAAGCTGGACGATGCGCGCTCGATGGTGGGCGATCTGTGGGTGCTGTCGCTGTTCCTGAAATATGGCTGGAACGACGATCCGGCGACGGGCAGCCACTAGGCGGGAACGGAGCGGCGTGGCGGACGTTCCCTGACTTGCTGAGATAGGGAACCCGCCATGCCGAACGCCGCCAAGAAGACCATCGATGTCGCCGACGATACGCAGACGCCCGATCTGACGATCCCGATCGACAAGATCGCGTTCATCGTCGAGAAGGCGCGCGAGTTCGACGTCAAGGAAGAGACCAGCGATCCGGATTCGGGGTCGAACCCGACCGATGACGGCGCAGCGGATATCCTGGAAGACAAGCCGGACGATGCGACTCGCGCGGAGCTGTTCGACGCGATCCGCGGCCTCAACGAAGACCAGCGGATGGAGTTGATTGCGCTCGCTTGGGCGGGGCGCGGCGATTACGACCTGTCGGAGTGGCAGGAAGCGCTCGATACCGCCTATGCCGAGCATGCGCGGCGACCGGCGACGTATCTGATGGCGATGCCGCTGCTCGGGGACTATCTGGAGGAAGGGCTGTCGCTGTTCGGCGAGAGCATCGTCGATACCGACGAAAAGCTCGAAGGGCCGTCGGAAGCCGACAATTCCTAGAGCGTCTGGTAGAGGATCAGCGCGTCGACGAAGCCCATCGTCGGATGTTCGAACGCGCCGGGCAGGCGGCCGACGATGGCAAAGCCGCAGGACTGCCACAGATGCACCGCGCGGGCGTTGGTCGCGATCACCAGGTTGAATTGCATGGCGCGGAAGCCGCGCCGGCGGCCTTCTTCCAGGGAATGCATGCAGAGCGCGCGTCCGACGCCGTGGCCCCACGCGTCGGTCGCGGTCATGTAGCCGCAATTGGCGACGTGCGACGCGGGGCCGGTCGAGTTCGGCTTGATGTAATACGTGCCGAGCAGGCGGCCGTCATCGTTCTGCGCGACGAAGATCGCGTGTTCGGGCTTCCACCAATAGGCGAGGGCCTGCTCGCGGGTGATGTCGCGCGGCTGCGGATAGGTTTCGCCGGCGCGCAGCGTCGGCTCCAGGATGCGCCATATCTGGTCGTCGTCGGCGCGGGTGGCTTGGCGGATGGTCATCATCCGCCAAGCCTATCAGACGAAAATCTCCGCCGTCATGTAGAGCGCGCAGGTGCCGGACAGGACGGTGCGGGCGCCGTCTTCGGTGCAGACGACATCGCCGCCGCGCGGGCTGACCTGCCGCGCTTTCAGGGTCTTCTTGCCGAGACGCCTGGCCCAATAGGGCGTCAGGGCGCAATGCGCCGAGCCGGTGACGGGGTCTTCCGGCACGCCTTTCTCGGGCGCGAAGAAGCGCGAGACGAAGTCGTAGCCGGAATCGCCCGGCGCGGTCGCGATCAAGCCCCAGATGCCGTGGGGATGCAGAAGGCGGGCGACGTCGCCGGGGCCGGTGAGGCCGCGCACCGCGGCGGCATCGTCCCACGCCGCCAGGACATAACGGCCCTTGAGGACCGAGGATGGCGGTGTCGCGCCCAAGGCTTCGCCGATCTCTTTGGCGAAACTGGGCGCGCCATAAGGTTCGACCGGATCGGAGGGCAGCGACATCGTGTTCGATCCGTTGGCGCCGCGATCGACGGTCAAGATGCCGGAGCGCGTCTCGAACGCGACGGTCTTGAGGTCGGGAGCCAGCTGCTCGAACAACAGCCAGGCGCTGGCGAGGGTGGCATGGCCGCAAAGGTCGACCTCGGATTCGGGGGTGAACCAGCGCAGGTGATATTTGCCCTCGCTCTGGCGCACGAAGAACGCGGTCTCGGCGAGATTGTTCTCGTTGGCGATCTTCTGCATCTGCGCCGCATCGAGCCAGGTCTCGAGCGGCACGATGGCCGCGGGATTGCCTTCGAACGGCTTCGACGCGAAGGCATCGACCTGCCACATCTTGAGAGTCATGCGCCGTCTCCAAGCCCTAGAGGGCAAATCCGCAAGACCACAACATCGTGATCATTGTTTTTCGGATTCGAGCTTAGTCGGCGCGGCGGCGCCGCGGGAACGCACAGCGGCGCATGCGGGATATGTTCAGTTCGCGGAGGCGTCGACCACGACGGGGCGGCGGTCGTTGAGCGCGCTCTTCATCTGCTTCTGCAGCTTGTCGAAGGCGCGCACCTCGATCTGGCGCACGCGCTCGCGGGAGATGCCGTATTTCTGCGACAGCTCTTCGAGCGTCGCCGGCTCGTCCTGCAGGCGGCGCGCCTGGATGATGTCGCGCTCGCGCTCGGTGAGTTCGCCCAGCGCGCCGGTCAGCAGATTGTGGCGGTCGCCCAACTCTTCGCGGTCGGCCATGCGGGTTTCCTGGTCGAGCGTGTCGTCGGCCAGCCAGTCCTGCCATTCGCTTTCGCCGTCCGAGCGCAGCGGCGCGTTGAGCGACGAGTCGGGGCCGGACAGGCGGCGGTTCATGTCCGTCACTTCCTGCGCGCTGACGCCGAGCTGGTCCGACAACGTCGCGACGTGTTCGTTGGTCAGATCGCCTTCCTCGATCGCGCCGATCTTGTTCTTGGCCTTGCGCAGATTGAAGAACAGCTTTTTCTGGTTCGCGGTGGTGCCGAGCTTCACCAGGCTCCACGAGCGCAGGATGTATTCCTGGATCGCGGCGCGGATCCACCACATCGCATAGGTCGCGAGGCGGAAGCCCTTGTCCGGCTCGAAGCGCTTGACCGCCTGCATCAGGCCGACATTGCCCTCCGCCACGATTTCCGACACCGGCAGGCCATAGCCGCGATAGCCCATCGCGATCTTGGCGACGAGGCGCAGATGGCTGGTGATCAGCTTGCGCGCCGACATCGGGTCTTCATGCTCTTTCCAGCGCTTGGCGAGCATGTACTCCTCCTCCGGCTCCAGAAGCGGAAACTTCCGGATTTCGGAGAGATAGCGCGAAAGACCGCCTTCGCCCGACAGAGTCGGCAAGCCGCGACTGCTCATGGTTCAGACCCCTTTCCCCCGCCCAAAGATGCCCAAGCGCAACCGAAGGGCGGCTGTGTGTCCTATCCTACAACGCCGGACCGCACAGTTGGATCGTTTCCCGACAGCAAAGGGTCGCAATCCGAGGATGGAGATAGTGCCGGAGCGGGACTTTTCAAGTTCTGGGAAAGTATTTTTCCTGTCGGAAACCATGCCGCCGATAGGGTGAAGGCGTCAGGTCGACAGCCCTCGAAGCGCACCGACCAGCGCGGCAAAATCCGCCGGCCATTGCGACTCGAAGCGCAGCGTCTTGTGCAGGGTGGGGTGCTGGAAGCCGAGGATGTAGGCGTGCAGCGCCTGGCGCGGAAAATTCGCCGCGGCGCCGTAGGCGGCTTCTTCCTCAGGCGTTTTCGCACGCGGCGCCTGACGCGATTTGCCGTAGGACGGATCGCCGATCAGCGGATGGCCGATATGCGTCAGGTGCACACGGATCTGGTGGGTGCGACCGGTCTCCAGGCGGCATTCGATCAGGCTGGCGAGCGGGCGCTCGGGCAGGCCGAACTTCTCCAGCACGCGGTAGCGCGTGCGGGCTTCCTTGCCGCCGCCGCGCAGCACCGCCATGCGTTTGCGGTCGAACGGGTTGCGACCGATCTGGCCTTCGACCATGCCTTCGCCGGCGCGCGGCGCGCCCCAGACCACGGCATGATAGGCGCGCTCGATCGTGTGGTTGGCGAATTGCTTGCCCAGGCTGGTCATGGCGCGCTGCGTCTTCGCCGCGACGAGCAGGCCGCTGGTGTCCTTGTCGAGGCGGTGCACGATGCCGGGCCGCGCCACGCCGCCGACGCCCTGCAGCGAGGCGCCGCAATGGGCGATCAGCGCGTTGACCAGCGTGCCGTCGAGGTTGCCCGCCGCCGGATGCACGACGAGGCCGGCCGGCTTCTCGATCACGATGAGGTCGGCGTCCTCGTACACGACGGTGAGCGGGATGTCCTGGCCTTGCGGCTCGGCGGGGGCGGGCGGCGGCACCGAGACGGTGTAGGCCTCGCCCGGTTTGACCCGGAAATTGCCGTCTCTTATCGTTTTGCGGCTGTGCGTGACGGCGCCGGCCTCGAGCAATTGCTGAAGCCGCGAGCGGCTGATATCCCCCAGCGCAGCGGCGAGGAAGCGGTCCAGCCGCCATCCCGCCTGCGCGTCGCCGACCACCGCGCGGCGCGGGCCTTGTTCGGAGGAATTCGTGTCAGACATGCAAGCGCCGGCCGATCTTTATGAGGCGAGGCGGCTGCGCGCCGCGAAGATCGCCGTCATCGTGCTGACCGCGCTTATCATCCTGGCGATGATCGGGCTAGTCGTCGGCATCGTGGTCAAGTTCGCGGGCAAGCCCAAGGCGGCGTCCGGCGGCGGCGAGATCGGCGAAACCTACGTCCTGCCGCCCGGCGCCCAGATCATCTCCAGCGCGGCGGATTCGGGACGGCTCATTCTGCATGTGCGCTCGCCCAAGGGCGACGAGGTCGACATCTTCAACACCGATGACGGCCATCTGATCGCGCGGATCGGCAGCGCGCCCAGGCCGGCACAGCCGTGACGCAGCTGATCCTGCCGCGCGCCGCGCGCGTGCAGATCGAGACCGCCGCCGCGGCGGCATGGCCGCGCGAGTGCTGCGGATTGCTCGAAGGCATGCGGGTCGGCGGCGCGGCGGTGGTCACCGAGGCGCATGCGATGCGCAATGCGGCGGAGGCGGCGGATGCGTTCGAGATCGATCCGGCGGAACACTTTGCGCTGCTGCGCGCCTTGCGCGGCACGGGGCGGGAGGTGGTGGGGTGCTTTCATTCGCATCCCGATGGGCGGGCCGAGCCCTCCGAGCGGGACCGTGCCGGCGCCGGCGAGGCCGGTTTTGTCTGGCTGATCGCCGCCTTGACGGCCCCGCAGGCCGCCGTGCTCAAGGCGTTCCGGTTCGACGGCGGCAGTTTTGCCCCTGTTTCGATTATCGAAACCGCCTCGCTTGATCCCGCGCGCCGCCCGAGGGTATAAGCCCGGCTCCGCGAGATGCTCCCATCGTCTAGCGGTTAGGACGCGGCCCTCTCAAGGCTGAAACCGGGGTTCGATTCCCCGTGGGAGCGCCAACCTGCGCCGCTTCGCGTCGACACGCTGACGCTATCGACCGGGTGGCAGGCCACCAGCGCTTCATTCGGCGTAGGGTGTCTCCCGAAGCTCCGCAGGAGCGCAGGGAGACGCTGGCGATCCGTGAAAACCGAGATGTTCAATGGAACTGCGCACAGATCGGCCGTCTTTTGTCTGGCCGCCTTTTTGCTCGTCCCATCGTTATGCGTTGGCGCCACGTCAAAGGCTCATAGACCGACGTTGGGCAATGGCGCGGATTCCTGCGCAACATGGGCCGCCCACCATCGCGATGCGGATACCGTTTCAAAAATCGAGGATGGGTGGGTCTTGGGGTATTTTTCCGGCATCAACCAGGCCGCCGTATTTCGCACGCCGTTCTTCCGGTACGACCAGCCGCATCTTACCGCATGGGTCGATCGATATTGCCGCGGCAAGCCCGGCGACAATGTTGCCGATGCCGTGGGCGCCCTGGTCTCGGGCCTTTCACAGTCGGTTCGCCGCAGCGGCAGACGGTGATCTGCCCGATATTGTGGAGTGGCGCAGATGAAGCGATTGCTTGTGGCGGCGATGTTCCTCCTGACGCAGCATGCGATGGCGCAAACGCCGGCGGATGAGGCGCTGATGCGCTGGCAACGCGGCATCAACACGTCGCGCATGGAGCGTCTTCTCGATCTGGCTCCGGCCATCATGCCGGATTGCGATGTCATCGCGTCAAAACAGGATGTCGCCGAATTCTATGCGTATTGGCGCTTTGTCGTGCAGGAGGAGATCGACCAGCGCAATGCCCTGGGCCAGCCCGTGGTCGATCCCGGCGCAGAAGCGTACCGGTTGCAGATGAAGCAATTCGGCCAGATATCTCTTCGCCAATACACGCTTCCGGAGCTCGCGCAGGTCGGGCCGGACATGCCAAACGCAAACGAGGCCGTCATCCGCCAGATCAGACTCTGGAAGGCGCTGCATTGCGTCGTCGAGAGATATGGCGCCGGCACATTCTTCACGGGCAATGGTAGCGCCCAAATGGGCATGAACTGGCCCTATGGCTCGATCCTGGGCGCATTCGGCTACGACCTGATTCCGGTCGATCCGGAAAAAACCAAGGCATATCTGCTTCCGGACATGCTGAACCTCGAACCGCTCGACGCCTTGGGGCGTTTCTTCCGCGATGCGCAAGCCAAGGGCGACCTGACGTTCCCGGATACCGACGCGGAAACATATTTCTTCCAACGCTACGAGGGTCGTGATTTCCACGACATGACCGACGCCGCCAAAGCGCGCGCATGGTTTCACACGCCGCCATGGCGCCCCGACGCGCCGCACCTCGAACGTCCGACGCGCCCCATACCGGTGCATTCCGGAACGTGACGTACGTCAAAACAGCAGCGGCGCGCACATCCGCTGCTGGGTGCCGGCGTTGTTGCAGCCGCCGTCGTCGCCGATGCCGGTGAGCGAGAAGCCCTGCGTCCGGTTCAGCCAATAGGCGTACCACTGCACCGCGCGGTAGTTGTTGCAGCCCATCGGCAACGTGCAGGGATGCTCGTTGTACATGTTCAGCCACGCCGTCTGCATCGTCCAATTGGGCGGCATGTGGCGCAGGCGGTAGGCGCCGATCATCTCGCTGGTACGGTCGCAGCCGCCGTCGCAATGGACATAGAAGACGAGGGGCACACCCGGCGGCGCGGGCGTCGGCAGCGGCGTGCCTTCGAGCCAGTTGCGCAGCGTCGCGACGCGCCAGATCAGGGGATCGGGCAGCCATTGCTCGAGATTGAGGGTGAGGAGGTCGCGCTGCTCGGGCGGGGTCTCGAAATAGCATTGCGCCGTGCCGTTGGTGTCCCAGAGATGAATTTGTCCCTTGTCCTTGTGGTCCGCGAACGAGCCGATCTCCGCGACGAGGTTCGTCTTCTCGTCCGAATGTTCGAGGTTGATGACGACCAGATAATAGCTTGCGGGAAGCAGCATTCCCGGCGGCCAATTGGGCGCCGCCTGCATGGCGCCGTGAAGGCCGGCGAAATCGAACACCGGCTGGTGGGTGTAGGGATCGGTCGTCAGCGTTTCGCCGCCGCGGAACAGGAAGTTGGGACCGACCTTGTCCACGTAACGCACGCTCGCATATTTGGTCTGAATCGGCGTGATGTTCGGCATGGCCCCCTCCGTCGTGCGTCCGGCACAGTATAGCGCCTCGCCGGCTATGCGCCGAACTCCGCCCGGACCGTTTCGCTAAGCGCCTCCTTGAGCGTGAAGGGCGGTTCGAAGCCGGCCTCGCGCACGCGACCGGCGGACATCATCGTATCGGCGCAGAATTTCAGGACGCGCGAGCGGCTGATCGCGAACTTCCTGCCGGTCACCGCCGCGGCGAGATCGAACAGCGTGCCGGCGGCCATGCCGGCGGCAAAAGGCAGGCGCAGCATCGGCGCCGGACTCTTGCCGAGCGCCTGGCGGACCGTGGCGCAGAACTCGTTCATGTCGATGTCGGGCTTGTCGGCGTAGTTGAAGGAGCGGTAGCCGGGCGTCACGGGCTGCACCATCAGGAAGTCGAGGAACGCGGCGACGTTCTCGACATAGGCCATGGATTTTCGGTTGGTGCCCTTGCCGATCATGACGAAGTTGCTGCGCGCCGCTTGCGCCATGAGGCGCCAGATGTTCGCCCGGTTGCCGATGCCGAACACCGCCGAAGGCCGCACGATGGCGAGCTCGCGGCGCGCGGCGTCCTGGCCCTGCCATTGGCGCAGGATCTCTTCGGCCTGGCGCTTGCTCTCGCCATAGGGGCCGGCCGGACTGGGCGGCGTGTCTTCATCGGGCGCACCGGGCTGCAGGCCGTAGACCGCGGCGGAGCTGGCGAACACGATCCGCGCGACGCCCTGCGCGGCGGCCGCGGCGCAGACGTTTTGCGTGCCGCCGACATTGACGTCGAAATATTCGGAGGTCGCGATGTCGTCGCGATGCGCCGCCGCGAGATGGACGATCTCGGTGCAGCCGGCCAGCGCCGCGGCCAATGCGCTTTTGTCGCAGACATTCGCGGCAACGACGTCGCCGCCGGCAGCGACGTCGATCAGGCGCACGGTGCAATGCCGGCGCAGCCGTGCGGCGAGCGCCCGGCCGATGAAACCGTTGCCGCCGGTGATGCCCACGACGCGCGCTGTGCCGTCCCCGGGCGTGGTCATGGGCGGCATTGGAGAGCTGTGGCGAGTGGTATAAACCGGTCGCGTGATGCCGAAGACCGAAAACCGCGCATGAAATCGTCCGTGTCGCTCGCCTGGTTGTTTCCGCTGGCGATGTGCGGATTCGCTGCGGTCAGTGTGCCATATCTCGACCTGGCTTTCACAAGCGTGACGCGCTGGCTCGCGCTGTTCGCGCTGACGCTGTTCCTCCTGCATCGCGGGGCGTTGTTCCAGGCGCTGCGGCTCGGCGCGGTGCCGGCGCTCGTCCTCTGGCTCGGCTGGAATGTCGCAACGACGCTGTGGTCGGAGCAGCCGGAGTTGTCACTGGTCAAATCGCTCGCGATGGCGTTGACCGCCGTCACGTTCACCTCCGCAGGGTTGTATTGGGCGCGGTCGCGGCCGCAAACGCCGCTGTCCTATCTCGCACCCTTTGCCGTGCTCACGCTTTTTGCCGCGCTCCCGGAGCGCGGAAGCCTGGTGCGCAACAGCGCCGGTGTGCGGCTTTACGAAGGGCTGGCCTCCAATCCCAATTTCCTGGGCGAAATCGCCGCGATCAGCCTGACCTATGCGTTCTACGCGGCCTATCGCGCCCACCGGCGCGCGGATCGCGTGTCGTTCGCGATGTGGCTCGCCGCCGCGGCGGTCCTGGGCGGGTTGCTGGTCGTGTCGGGCGCACGCGCGGCGATGTTCGGGGCGCTGCCGGCCTGCCTGGTCTTCGCCTTCGTCATGGTGAATCGCCGCAGCCTCGTGGTCCTCGCCGCGTCCCTCGCGCTCCTGGCGGGCGCGGTGCTGGTATTGCCGCAGAGCGTGACCGCGCCGCTGGCCAAACCGGTCGAAAGCCTCGCGACCAAGGGCCGGGCCGATTTCCTGTTCTCCCGCGCGCGAAGCTGGGGGCGATCTTACGACAAGGCCCGCGAGGGCGGCGTCATCGGCGTCGGATTCGGCGTCAGCGCCGACGCCGATGGCGAGTTCCATCTCGGACGCCTGACCACGGGAAAATACACGCGGGAAAAATCCAACGCCCAGCTCGCGATGATCGAGGAGACGGGTCTGGCCGGCCTCGCGCTCTTTGCCGTCTTCCTCGTGCAGGTTTTCGCCTCCCTGTTTGCCGGCATCGGCCGCGAGAGCGGCAGCGCGCGCGCCGACCTGCTCCTGCTCGCCGGCCTGCTCGTGGGTCTCACCATCCATTCGGCGTTCGAAAGCTGGTGGACGGCGCCGGGCTCGTTCGAGGCGCCGGTGTTCTGGGCGAGCATCGGCGTCGCCGCCGGCCTGGTGCGGCGGCCGCAAGGTCTGGAAGCGGGCACGATGCTCCCGGCGCCGGCGTGAGAGGGCGGCCCAGCGCCACCGCCTTGCGCGCCGGTTTGCGCCGCGCCGCGCACCAGCTTTGGGACGTCCCGCGTGTGTTCGACGATCCTGTCGCCGTGCCGCTTGTCGACAGCACGCGATTGTCGCGCGCCAAGCCGCAGCGCGAAAGCGCCGCCGCGAAAAGCACGCGGGCCTTGCTCGTCGCGCGGGCGCGGCTGGCGGAGGATGCGCTGGCGCAAGCGGCGGCGCGCGGGGTCCGGCAATATGTCGTGCTGGGCGCCGGTCTCGACACGTTTGCCTGCCGCAATCCGCATGCCGGCTTGCGCGTGTTCGAGGTCGATCATCCGGCGACGCAGGCGTGGAAGCGCGCGGTGCTGGCCAAGGCGGGGCTGAATCCCGAGGTGACGTTCGTGCCGGTCGATTTTACGCGCCAGACCCTGGCGCAGGAACTGCGCGCGGCGGGATGGAGCGATGCGGAGCCTACGTTTTTCTCGTGCCTCGGCGTCGCGTCCTATCTGACGGCCGAGAGCTTTCTCGCGGTGCTGCGGTTCGTCCAGGGGCTGCCGGCGGGCGGCGGGATCGTGTTCGACGTGCCCACGCTTTCGTCCGGCCTGTCGCTGCGCGACCGGGTGGTGCGCGGCGCAGTGGCGATGAAGCTCATGTTGCAAGGCGAGGCGGCGCGGGCGCGTTACGACCCGGCAGTGCTGGGCGCCACGCTGCGCGCTATCGGCTTTCAGGCCGCGGTGTTCGACGCGGCGGCGATCAACGCGCGCTACTTTGCCGGACGCGGCGACGGGCTGGCGCTGAGCGGGCGCTCCGCCCTCATCCAAGCCTGGACATAAGGCGCTCGAGCCGCGCGTTCGCCCAGGGCCAGGCGGCGAGATAGAAGCTCGCGCCGAACAGCAGGAAGGGCTCGACCGACAGTCGCAGGCGGAACGCGTTGCCGGAATCGGTCACCAGCAAGCCATAGCCGAGCCAACCGATCGCGAAGCTCAGCAGAAGACCCAGATTGAATGCGCGCCACACATCCTCGCGGCGGCGTGCGGTCGCCGCAGGCGGTGGCGGCAGACGCAGCGCCTTCCAGGCCGCGAACATGGTCGCGACGACGAAGAAGGTGTCGAACAGCGCGAGAGCACGCGACAGGCGGTCGAGCTGCCAGGGCAGCGGGATGACGATGAAGCCGACGAGCTGCAGCGCCTCGCGCAGCACCCAGGGCGTGCGGCGATAACGCTCGAACGGCATGTACTGGCTGGCGACGCCGCGCGCCGCGTTCTGGGCGCGGTGGTTCATCGAGCGGCAGGTGCTGATGGCGCCGCGGCCGGAATTGTATTGCTTGGCGAACGGCGTGCCGCGCGAGGCGCGCGCCTCGACGTAATGGGCGAACAGCTTGTCGGGCATGACGAAGCCGTTGATGCCGACATGGTGCAGCACCACCATATAGCTGCCGAACAGCACGAGCACGCCGGCCAAGGCGGCGCCGGCCACGAGCCCGATCCGCGTACGCCGGTCCTGCACGGTGCGGTAGCGGCGCAAGGCGGCGCGGGCGAGAAGAAACGCCGGCAGGATCAGGATGAAGGGCAGCAAGGCCGAGCGCAGCACGCCCAGCGCCAGGAGCGTGACGAGATAGATCGCGACCTGGAGCGCACGCCGTTCGGGCCGCAGCAGCAGCCAGATGAGGCTCGCGATGTTGGTCAGGATCAGGAAGTACAGGAAAATATCGCGCAAGCCGAACAGCGAGAAGTTGAACGCCGCGGGAAAAAACGAGACCAGCAGCAGCGCGAAGACGGCGATGTTGCGGCCGAACAGCCGGCGCATATAGGCGAAGACGACGATGCCGGCGCCGGCGCCGACCAGGCAATTGGTCAGGTTCAGGATGACGGGAGAATTCTCGAAGAAGGCGATGCCGGGGATGTTGGCCGCGGCCTCGAGGACGAATTTGAGCTGGTCGGTGATCCGCCGGTCGCTCGCGTTGAAATTCTGGAAGAACCCGACGAGCCCGCCCTGGCGGTTGATCATGTCGAGCGGAAAGCAGGCGGCGAATTTCTGCGGGAAAACGGTGATCTGTTCGTTCACGAACACCGCCGCCCCGCGCAGCCAGAAGCTGAGCTGGAAGAACAGGACCAGGGCGATGCGCTCGCGCCGCGCGGTGCCCGCGCCATAGGTCAGCGCGCCGCCGATGAGCGCAAGCGTGATCGCATACAGAATCTGGCCGATGGTCATGGCGGTGCGCAGGTGCCCCTAATAATCCCACACCTGCCCGAGATCGCGCCCCAGCAGATGCCCCAATTGCCTTGTATCGTCATCGTACAACGCGTGCACGCGCGCGGCGATGCCGGCGGGCGCGCTGTCCTTCGGCAGCGCCCGGCGCCGGACGAACAGGCGGTCGGCGCGCAGCGATTTGGCGAGCGTCACGGCGCGGTGCAACCCGGCGCGGTGCAGCGTGCGCGACAGGCGCACGGCGGCGCGCGCGGGGAGGCCGGCGCGGGCTTCGCGCCGCGCGTTGATCCGTTCCGTCAGCGAGGGTGGCTGGAAATCCTCGCGCACGCCGAGGAACGCGAACAGCGAAGCGAGGCCATCGCGCGCGAGGTCTTCCTGTGCGGCGACGAATATCCGTTCGGGCGGGAAGATTGCACGGAAGCGCGCGATGTGGCGGGCGTAGAAGCCTTCGTCGAGGAGTTCGGGATGACGGTCCAGCGCCTCGGGCAGAGGGGCGGTCAGATCGCCGCTGACCTGCATGTGGTGATAGAGCGACATCACGCGCCCCAGCGGATTGCGCAGGATGAAGACCAGCTTGACGTCCGGTAGGACGGACTCGATGCGCGCGGGTGCCTGCGCGGCGTTGAAATAGGAGGGCGACACTTCGCCGTAGCGTTTTCCCGGCGGGCAATCGGCGAAATAGCGCGCGTACCATTCGACACCGCGATCCCAGTTGCGGTCGAAGAAGAACAGCTCCTTGGTGGCGGCGGGCAGCGCGATGTCCGGATGCTCGCTGAGGCAGCGGTGCAGCCAGGTCGTTCCGCAGCGGCGCACGCCGGCGACGATGAAATCGGGCAGCGTCATCTCACATCCACGCCGACAGATCGCGCCCGATCAGGCGCTGGGTCCGTTCCATGTGCGGGCGATAGAGGTCAAGCAGGCGCGCGCGGGTTTGCGGCGACAGGACCAAGGCCTCATCGTCGCGCAAGCGCCGCGTCAGCAGACGCCGTGCGAGCAAGCTGTTTTTCCCCAGGCCGAGGAGCCAGTGCTGGTCGCGCCGCCGCAGCCAGGTCGCGGTGCGCTTGGCGGCGCGGCTGAGCAGGCGGTTGCGCGGCGCGCTGGCGGCGAGCGGCTTGGCGGCGAGGGACTGCGGCACGAAATCGGCGTCGACGCCGAGGAAACGGTAGATGTCGCGCAGCAAGGCGCGCGGGTCGCGCTGCAGGTCGTCGTACAGAGCCACAAAAATCCGCTCGCGCGGAAAGCGCGCCAGATACGGCTCCAGATGCTCGTCGAAGAAGTTCTGCGCGGTGAGATCGGGGTCGTGTGCGACGGCGTCGTCGAGGCTTTCCAGCGCGCGGCCGTTGCGGCGCTGGAAGAGATAGTAGGACACCAGCCGCTCGACCGGATGGCGCAAGAACACGATCAGCCTGGCGTCCGGGATGTCGGCGGCCATGCGGGCGGCGGCCTCGGCCGAAAAGAAATAGGTGTTGCTCACTTCGCCGATCGCCACGGCGCCGGCGCAATCGCGGAAGAAGCTTTCGTACCAGCCAAGGCCGCGCGCGTAATAATCGGTGAAGAACACCGTCTCCTTGGTGTGCCGCGCCAGGCCGATCTGCGGATGCTCGCGCAGGCAATCGTAGAGCCAGGTCGTCCCGGTCTTGCCCGGGCCGATCACGACGAAATTGGGCAGGGTCACGGCCTCGACGCCGGCTGCGTCGCGGCAGCCTGTGCATCGCGCAGATCGGCCGCAAGCGGCGATGCGCCTGCGGTTTCCGCAAGACCGATGCGGAGCAGCCTCAGGAGCCGCCAGAGCGGACGGGCGATCGGCTGGGGCATTGCGCCGAGCATGTGGCTGACGGCCGCGAACAGCGGGACGAACGCGGCCAGCGACAGATAGAAGCTCGCCTTGCGCAATGCGAAGCCGGCGGCGCCGCAGATGACGACGACGGCGACAAGCTTCAGCGCGGGCTTGAGGGCGGCCGCGGGGCGGACCCAGCGGACGAACGGCACCAGGCTGACCGGCAGGATCGCCAGGCACGCCGCGAGCTGCGCCGCCGCGCCGCCCGCCGTGCCGTAATGCGGGATGGCGAGCAGATCGAGCCCGGTGAGCACGACGATGCCGCCGACCAGCGCATAGGCCAGCCGTTTTTCCTGATGCAGCGCGTTGAGCAGGTCCATGCAGAATTGCAGCACGAACATCGCGCCGAGCAGCAGGTTGAACACCTGCCAGATCACGCCCAGATGCATGTATTTGGGGCCGAAGGCGAGGCCGATCAGCCGCTCGCCATAGAGCGCGCCGGCGGTGACGACGAAAGCGGCGATGTAGAAATTCGCGCGCACCGCCTTGGACATCATCGCGCGGAACGCGCCGTCGTCGAGCTCGGCGTGATGCAGCGCGATGCGCGGCACGCTCGCCCAGGTGACGGCGCGCGGCAGATACAGCGCGGCGGTCATCACCAGGAACGCGACGCGGTAATCGGCGAGGTCGATGCGGGTGCCGAGATATTCCAGCAGGATGTTGGTCTCGCGATAGAACAGCACCCAGAGCAGCGTGCTCACCGCGAAGGGCAGGAGCGCCTTGATCTCGTCCCGGCGCAGCGGCTCGCGCAAGGCGGAGACGAATTGCGCGCGCGTCAGGCCGGTCATGCGCACCGATGCGGCAGCCGCCCACGCCGCCGCCAGGGCCACGGCGATGCTGGCGAACAGCAGCAGGGACGCCGCCGTCTTCGCATCCAGGATCGTGACCGCGGCCAGGATCAGCACCAGCGAGATCGTCTCGTAGATCGTCCGGCGGATCGCCCAGGCGCGGCCCTGCTCGGCGGCGCGGAACACGATGTCGGTGCTGAGCAGCAGCGATTGCGCCGCGATGTAGAACAGCACGGTCCAGAACAGGCCGCCCAGCGCATGGCTGACCACGATGAAATATCCGGCGAGGAGAATGCCCAAAATGGGCAGCGCGTAGATTTTCAAAGCCAATGCGCGCGCCCAGTATACGCCGATGTTGGCGCGGTCGCGGGCGGCGCGCGTGGTGTAGAGAGAATGCGAGCCGAGATCGAGCAGCGGCAGGAACAGGATCGCCAGTGCCAGAAGATAGGAATACTGCCCGAAAGTGTGCTTGGGCAGATAGCGCGCCAGCACGACGCCGGAGACGAAGCCGAACACGGCCATCGCCGCCTGGCCGGCCATGTAGCTCAGCGCATTGGAGGAGACCCGCTTTTTGGCGCCAATTTGCGTGGATGCGCTTCTGTCGGTCATCGCCTATCGGTGTCGTGACGTATACTGTCGGATGAACAGTGCGTAACGCATCTCACGCGCGTTTCCCCGCTGCAAGTGGAACTTTACCGCCTGATGCATAGAAAAAAGATCACCGTTCTCAGCCATTTCGGCTGGGGGATGTACCGCTACCGGCTGGAGTTTTTGCGGGAACTGGTACGCGACGGCTGGGACGTCACCGCGATCGCCGATTGGAACGATGGGGACTACGAAGCGCGGGTGCGCGCCGAGGGCGTGGCGACGCTGCCGATTCGGCTGACACGCTCCCGCTTCGATGTTTTCAGTGACATCAGGACGGTGATGCAGCTCGTGCGGATCTATCGCTGCATAAAGCCCGACGTCGCGCAGCACTTTCACACACGGCCGATGATCCTGGGCGCGATCGCCGCGCGACTCGCCGCCGTGCCGCGTATCGTTAACTGTGTCACCGGACTGGGCATGCTGTTCAGCGGCGAGTTGAACGGGCTGCGCCGCCTGTCGCTGCCGTTGTACAATCTGGCGTTCGGCGGCGATGTCGTCGCGGTGTTCCAGAATCCGGCCGATCGCGACCGCATGATCGCTGGCAACATCGTTAAGCATGATCGCGCCTTTCTCGTGCCGGGCTCCGGCATCGACACGCAGGCGCTCAAGCCCGATCCCGATCTTGCGCCAGAGAAGCGTGACGTCGTCGTCATGGCGTCGCGGATGATCTGGAGCAAAGGCGTGCGGGCCTTCGTGGAGGCGGCGCAGCTGCTCAAGCCGCGGTTTCCCAAAATTCGCTTCATCCTGGCCGGCGGCCTCAGCTCGGCTTACGGCATGCATGCGTCCGACGAGGTGGATGAACGCTGGCTCCAGCATGCCGCCGCGCAAGGCGCGGTGGAATGGACCGGTCATCTCGCGCCCGCGGCAGTTGAGGATCTGTTCCGCCGCGCGGCCGCGGTTGTGCTTCCGTCGTTTTATCCCGAAGGCATTCCGCGCTGCCTGATCGAAGGCGCGGCGGCGGGGGCGCCGATCGTGACCACCGACCGGCCGGGATGCCGCGACGCGGTTGTGCCGGGTGTCTCCGGCCTGCTATGCCCGCCGCAATCTTCGCAACAATTGGCGGACGCCATTGCCACGATCCTGTCCGATCCCGCCACGATGGTTCGCATGAGCGCCGCGTCGCGCCGCTTCGCGGTCGAGACCTTCGACGTGCGCAGCATCGCCGCCGCCTTCCTGGCGATCTATCGGGAAGCACCGCCCGGCGCGCCGCGGCGTCAGGCCGCCGCAGATGGCGACAAGAAGGAAGCCTGCCTCGATGTCCGATAACGCGCCGCCCCGGGACGAACTGGATCTCGCCACGCTCGCCGCGACGGTGCTGCGCGGCTGGAAGATCATCCTGGCTTGCCTCGTCGCGGCACTGGGCTTCGCTTACGCGTGGACCGAGCACACGCCCAAAATGTACGCGGCCCATATGGTCGTGATGCCGTCGCGACCCGTGGAAGGTCCGAACGGCGGCCGCGGCGCCGCCGCGGCCGCGGCGGTTCAGTTCAATCTCTATCTCCAGAGCCTGACGTCGCACGGCCTCGCGGAGCGGCTGGCCAAGAACGGCGCCGCGATGGCGGCGCTCGATCCGCATGGCGAGGGCTGGAGCCCGAGCGGCGCGCAGCTGCATCGCTTCCTGGCGCAGCGCCTGATCGTCGAGCACGATGCGAAGGCGGCGTGGACCGCGTCCGTCACGCTGACCACGGGCAACCCGGATGGCGGCGTGAAATTCCTCGCGGCGCTCGACAAGGCCGCCAACGACTATGTGCAGGCGCAGACCGGCGCGCCCGATCCCAAGGCCGCGCCGCCGGCGCCCGCCGCGCGGCTGTTCGACGGTCCTTACGCAGTGGACGAACCGGTGTCGCCGCATCTGCGGCCCACCTTGCGCAACGCGGCGATCGGCGGCCTGCTGGCCGGTGTCGCGCTCGTGCTGCTGCTGCATGTGTTTTTTGGGTCGGCTCGCAAGACGGAACAAAACGCTGCCCCTTAACCGCCGAAATCTCTCGCCATGAATCTCAGGCTCAGGACCGCGCGCGGCGTCCGGATCTCGCTCGCGGCGACGATCGCCAACACCGTGGCGCAAGCCGTCATCATGGCGGTGCTGGGGCGCCTGCTGCGCCCGGCGGAGTACGGCCTGGCCGCCGCGGCGCTGGTGGTCGTCAAGCCGGCGCAGCAATTGCTCCTGCTCGGCTTGGAGCAGTCCACCGTGCTGCAGACCGACCTTTCGCCGCGGGCGATACCGTCGCTGTTCTGGGTTTCGCTGTGCGCCGAGCTGGCGGGCTGTGTCGCGATCGTCGCGGCGCTGTTGCTGCTGCCCGGCATCCCGGCGGGCTATCGCGACATCACCATCGCCCTCAGCTTCCTGCTGCCCGCGTCGGCCATCGCCATCGCGCCGCTCGCCCAGATGCGGCGCGACCTGGCGTTCGGCAAGATCTCCATCGCGGAATTCCTCTCGGTCGTCGTCGGTTTCGGCGGCGTCGGGATCGCCGCGGCGCTGATGGGTTGCGGCGCGTTCAGCCTGGCTTACGGCTATCTCGCCCAGGCGTTCCTGCGCTCGGCGATCGCGTGCGCGCTGGCCTCCGGTTTCCCGCCGCGCTGGGACTTCGCGATCTCCGAGATCCGGCCGATCCTGTCGTTCGGGGCGCGCATCACCAAAGTCACGGTGCTGGAGAACGTCCACTTCCAGGTCCTGCCGGCCTTCATCGCATTCTATTTCGGCTGGGCGGCGCTCGGCCAGTTCAACCAGGGCCTGATGCTGATCACGCTGCCGCTGATCCTGATCGCCACCGCGATGACCCGGGTGATCGCGACCAATTTCCGCCTGGCGCGGGGCGACCGCAGCCAGCTCGAAGAGGTTTGCCGCGCGCTGGTGGAAGACGCCGGCGCCCTCACCCTGCCGATCTGTTTCGGCATGGCCGCGGCGGCCGCGCCGCTGGTGAAGATCGTGCTCGGATCGCAATGGGGCGAGGCCGCGGCCCTGATGCCGTGGCTGTGCCTCGGCGCAGCGTGCAATTGCCTGGCGATGCTGTTCGCGGTGATGAACGAGGCGGTCGGACGGCTGGAAGAGAAATTCGCCATCCAGGGCATCGCGACGGTGGTGCTGATCGCGCTGCTGTTCCTCGCAGGGCGCGGCAGCCTGGAGCGCTGCGCGCAAATGTATTCCGTCAGCGCACTGTTCTATCTCGCGCTTCAGGTCGGGCTGAGCCGGCGCGTGCTGCAGGTGCGCGTCACGGCCATGGCGCACTGGATGCTGCCGGGGGCGCTATGCAGCGTCCTGGTCGTGGGCTTCATTCTCGGCGCGCGCGCGGTGTTGCCACACATTCCGGCCGCGGCGCAGGCCGGCCTCGACATCGCCGGCGCCGCGGCGATCCTGTGGGCGTTCTACGCGCTGCTCTATCCCAGATTGCTGCGGCACATCTTCGAGCTCGTGGGGCTCGGCAGGACGGCGCCGGCATGAGCGCGATCAGCCGCATCCTGCGCAAGCCGGTGTGGGTCGCGGCGGCCGTGGCCGTGCTGCTGCTCGCGGCGGGGGCGGCGTATTTTTTTCTGCGCCATCATCGCCCGCACTACCATCGCGCCATCGACGAGCAGAGCTACGTCACGCTCGGCGGCGTGGAGCAGTACGTCTCGATCACCGGCGAGAGCGAAGCCAATCCGGTGCTGCTGGTCCTGCATGGCGGGCCGGGGCGGTCGATGCTGGGGTTCGAGGCGGAATTCCAGCCCTGGGAAAAAGATTTCACGCTCGTGCAATGGGATCAGCGCGGCACCGGGCGGACCTTCCTGCGCGACAGCGCGGCGCATACCGAGCCGCTCACCATCGACCGGATGACGCGGGACGGCATCGAACTGGTGCAACGACTGTCGCAGCGGTTTCATCGCAAGATCATCCTGGTGGGCCATTCCTGGGGCTCGATCCTGGGCGTGCGCATCGCGCAGGCGCGGCCCGATCTCGTCGCCGCCTATGTCGGCACCGGGCAGTTCGTGAACAAGGCGCAGGCCGAGCCGATCCTTGCCGGCATGCTGCTCGCACGCGCCCGTGCCGCGAACGATGGGCCGACGATCGCGAAGCTGCAGAGCCTGTCGCATGGCGATCCGAAAGACCTGCGCGCCTTCGTGGCGAAGACCTGGGCCGGGACCTACGCACCGGAGGCGGAGCGGGCACTCAAGGCGCGGTTGAACCGCGCCGGCATGAAAGGGGCGGGAGCGTCGTCGCCCGAAGACAGGCAGGCGGTCCGCGCGGGCACCAAGCTGTCGGTCGAGCGGCTGTCGGCGCAGATGGCAACGTATGACATCCGCTCCACCGGTCTCAATTTCGCGGTGCCGTTCGTGCTGATCCAGGGCGATGACGATTCACAGATGCCGGCGGCGCTGGCGCGGCAATATTTCGACGCGGTGCATGCGCCGGCCAAGGCCTATGTCGCGCTGCCGGGCGGCGGGCACTTCGCGGTGATCACGATGTCGGATGCGTTCCTGCGCGTGCTGGTCGACAAGGTCCGGCCGCTCGTCAAGTGACGAGGGCCGAGGGCGTGAGGCCGAGCTCCTTGAGCAGCGGCTCGGCGTAATCGATGCGGCCCGTCATCGTCTTGGGATCGCCGCTCGCGAGGCGGTAGACGGCCTCGGCAATATATTCGATGGGCTGCACGCGGTCCTTGGTGCGCTCGTTGATCAGGCCGTGCACCGCGACGCCCGGCGTGTCGACGAGGCCGGGCGAGACCACGTTCACCGCGATGCCGTCGTCATAGACCTCCGAGGCGAGGCCGGTCGTGAAGCGCTCGAGCGCCGCCTTGCACAAGCCATAGACGGTGCCGCCGCGTGCGCCGGGGGCGTAAGGCTTCTTCGGATGCAGGCCGGCGGGCGAGGAGATGTTGACGATCCAGCCGGATTTGCGCGCCTTCATCGATGGCAGCACGAGTTGCGATAGGTGGAAAGGGGCATAGACCTGCACCTCCATCATCAGCTTGAAGCGCTTCTCGGTGAAATCGGCGACCGGCGTGAAATAGGTGATCGCGGCGTTGTTGATCAGGATGTCGATCGGGCCATAGGCGGCCTGCGCCTTCTCGATCAGCATCTCGCGCTCGCGTGCCTGGGCGAGGTCGGCCTTGATGAACGTCACGTCGGCGCCGGTCTTCTTCACGCGCTCGACGGTCTCGTGCAGCGTGCCGGGCAGGCGGCTCTCGCCGCTCTCCGCGGTGCGGGCCGAAACGACGATCTTCGCGCCTTCCATGCCGAGGCGCACCGCGATGGCCTCGCCGATGCCGCGGCTGGCGCCCGTGACGAGCGCGACCTTGCCTTTGAGATGTCCGGCCATGCTTTGCCTCCCGGGTCTAATGTTCGGGAAGCGTAGGCTCCGGTTGGGTATCGGACAACGCCATGCGACTTTTGTGCGTGCTGGCGTACCAGGCGAAGAAGATTGCGGGCAGCACCATCAGGCCGGCGGAGAAGAACGGCGCGTCGACGCCGATATAGGTGAAGGTCAGCGCCGCAATCTGCGGCCCGATCAGGCGGGCGAGGCCGCCCGTGGCATTGTTGAGGCCGAGATATTGGCCCTGGTGGTCGACGTCGACATTGCGCGAGATCAGGGCCGAGACGTTGGGCCAGGCGATCGATTGCCCGAAAGCGGATATCGACAGCAGCGTCACGATCATTACGGGTCCGACGGAGAACGGCTGGAGCGAGGCGCACACCGTCGTGAGCAGCATGCCGACCGACAGCATGCGTGCCTCGCCGAATTTCTTCGACGCGGGGCCGGTGATGAAGATCTGGCAGACCGCGGCGACCACGCCCGTGACGGCGAAGGCGAGGCCGACGTCCCACGGGCTCCAATGGAAGCGCGCCTGGGTCCACAGGCCGAACACGGATTCGATGCCGTTGAAGGCGCTGCCGGCGAGCAGCGTGACGGCCATCAGGCGGATGATGACGGGCGTCGTCAGCGCGGTGCTTATGACCGCCCAGCGGCTGGGGCGGTGCGCGCTGCGCTTGCGGTTGCGGCTTTCCTTCAGGAAGAAGACGAGGCCCAGGACGCAGACCGCCGACAGGCTGGAGGCGACGAGCAAGGGGATGCGGAAGCCGGCATGGCCTGCCGCCGGGTTGGCCAGCATGCCGCCCAAAGCGGGGCCGACGATGAAGCCCAGATTGTACGAGGCGCCGAGCCACGACATCTTGCCGGTGCGCTCCTCGGGCGGCGTCACGTCGGCGATGTAGCCCTGGATCACCGCGCCGTTGCCGCTCGCCATGCCGCCGAGCAGGCGCACGAAGAACGCGACATAGATGTTGGGCGCGAAGGCGAGCGCGAGATAGCACAGGCAATTGCCGGTGACGGTGCTGATCAGGATCGGCTTGCGGCCGACGGCGTCGGAGAGGCGACCCCAGAACGGCTCGCCGAAGAAGCCGCCGATGGCGTAGGCGGAGAAGATCAGCGCCACCTGCCAGGGCGGCGCCTGGAAGGATTTGGCGTAGAACGGCAGCAGCGGCACGATGATGCCGAAGCCGAGCAGATTGATGAACATCACCGACAGCAGGGTCGGCAGGGCGGCCGACGAGACGGGGGCGGCGGGCTTTGGGGTGTCGGCGGACATGGCAGGGCGCCGTTATTGGCGCGTTTGATGGCGGGAGCAAGGCGCTTCGCGTCGCACGGGTGGGCGTTCCCGCGGCTGGAGCCGTTTTGGACTGAATTGAACCCAATCATTCACCATGGCCGGGCTTGAACCGGCCATCCAGCAGGCGCGTGCGCGCGCCAGTGACTCTTCCGGTGCGTGGCGGGTGGATGGGTGGCCGGGTCAAGCCCGGCCATGGTGAGTGGGTAAGCACGGGTAAGCTCAAACCAAGACTGTTCTATTCGCCGTCGAGCGCTTCGCGCGCTCTGGCGGCGAGGTCCTGCTTGCGGAACGGCTTCTGGATGAAATGCACGCCGTGGTCGAGCCGGCCGTGATGCACGATGGCGTCCTCGGTATAGCCCGACATGTAGAGCACCTTGAGCCGCGGATAGCGCGCCACGGCTTCTTCCGCCAGCCGTCTTCCGTTCATGCTGCCGGCGAGCACGACATCGGTCACCAGCAATGCGACGTCGCGATGCCGGGTCAGGAGGTCGAGCGCCCGCGCCCCGCTCGCGGCTTCGAGCACCGTGTAGCCCAGCGACTTCAGCATGGTGGCCGCGATGAAGCGCATGTCCTCGTCATCCTCGACGACCAGCACCGTCTCGTTGCGCGCCGCCGGCGCCGGGCGTTCGATCCGCGGCGCGGCGTCCTCGGCCTGCCCGATCCAGCGCGGCAGATAGAGCTTCACCGCCGTGCCGCTGCCGGTCTCGCTGTAGATCGCGACATGACCGCCCGATTGCTTGGCGAAGCCGTAGACCATGCTGAGGCCCAGGCCGGTGCCCTCGCCGAGGCCCTTGGTGGTGTAGAACGGCTCGAAGGCGCGGGCGATCACCTCCGGCGTCATGCCGATCCCGGTGTCCGACACCGCCAGCATGACATACTGCCCGGGGACGAGATCGGCATGTCCCGCGGCGTAGTCGCCGTCGATCCGCGTGTTGCGGGTTTCGATCGTCAGGCGGCCGCCGTCCGGCATCGCATCGCGCGCGTTCACCACGAGGTTGAGCAGCGCGTTCTGCAATTGCCCCGGATCGATCTCGCTGCTCCACAAGCCGGCGCCGCCGACGAATTCGATGCCGACATTGGAGGGCAGGGTCCGGCGCAGCAGGTCGGTCGTGTCGCGCACCAGGCCGTTGAGGTCGACGATCTGCGGATTGAGCGGCTGCTGCCGCGCGAAGGACAGCAGGCTGCGCGTCAAGGTCGAGCCGCGCTCCGCGGCGCGCCGCGCGGGCTCGAGCAGCTTTTCGACGCCGGCATCGCCGCGGCCGAGCGCCTCCCTGGCGAGCTCGAGATTGCCGGAGATCACCGCCAGCAAATTGTTGAAGTCGTGCGCCACGCCGCCGGTCAGCTTGCCGACCGCCTGCATCTTTTGCGACTGGTGCATCTCCTCTTCCGCCGCCTTGCGGTCCGTCAGATCGATCGCGAGGGTGTAGTAGCCGTGGATCTCGCCGTGCTCGTCCACGTCGGCGATATAGGTCACCTCGACGGCGCGCGTGCAGCCGTCGGGATAGGGTATGTTCGCCTCGGCGCGCGTCTCGCCGGCGCGGCGGCGGCGGCGAACCGGCTCGATGGCCTCGAGATATTGCGGGGAGACGAAGTCCGCGACGACCTTGCCGGTCATCGCGCCGGGCGCCGCGAACCAGCTTTCCATCGTCCGGTTGGTGAAGACGAAGCGGCCTTGCGCGTCCTGGTAGGAGATCGCGACCGGGATGTTGTCGGCGATGGCGCGCAGCTGGCGCAGGCTCGCCTCCAGCGACGCGTTGAGCTCGTGGATCTTGCGCTCGGCGGCGCGGGCCTCGGTCACGTCGCGGATGACGGTGAGCGTGTGCGGCTTGTCGCCGATGTGGAAGCGTGCGCCGCTGATCAGCACGTCTATCGTGCCGCCGTCCGAACGCGGGATCTGCACCGCGAGGTCGCGCACCGCCCCTTCGCTCACGACGCGGCGGCGAAACTCGTCCAGCGGGAAACTGGTCAGCCGCCCGCGGAAGTCCGAAAGCTTGCGGCCCACCAGGACCTCGCGCGGGAAACCGAACAGGCGCTCGGCCGACTGGTTCACGTCGAGGATGTCGCCGGACCAGATTTCATCGCCGAGCGCCGAGACCATCATCGCGTCGGTGCTGTATTTGAAGGCGCTGGCGAATTTCTCGTGGCTCGCCTGGAGCTCGGCTTCGGCCTTGCGGCGCTCGGTGACGTCCACCGTGAGGCCGAAATGGCCGCGGATCACGCCCGCCTCGTCGATGTCGGGGATGTTGGTCGCCTCGACCATGCGCGTCACGCCGTCCGGCATCGGGATGAGCTGCTCGACCCGGGAGACGCCGGCGGCGAACGCCTCGCGCATCGGCCTTGTGGCGTCGACATAGGCCTGCGGGAAGAGCTCGCCGGCCGCCTGGCCACGGACCTTCTCGATGGTGGTGTCGAGCCAGCGTTCCGCCGTCTTGTTGAGGAACAGGATCTTGCCGCTGGTGTCGGTATGGCCGATGCCCACGGGCAGGTTGTCGGCGATGGCGCGCATCTGGCGCAGGCTGGATGCGAGCGAGTCGTTCAGCTCGTGGATTTTCCGTTGTGCGGCGTGGTGCTCGGTCATGTCGCGGATGATCACGAGCGAAAGCTCCTCGCCGCCGCGGATGAAATTGGAGCCGCTGATCTCGACGTCGATGACGCTGCCGTCGAGGCGGCTCAGCCGGGTCGAAAGATCGCGGATGGCCTTGTCGGTCAGCAGCGCGTGGCGTATCCGATGGATGTCGGGCGTATCCACCACGATGCCCGATTGCGCGATGGTCTTGCCGATCAGCGCCTCGCGCGGCTGGCCGAAGATCTTGTGCGCCGCGGTGTTGGCGTCGAGGATGATTCCGGAACCGGGCTCCGGGCCGATCGTGGCGACGATCATCGCGTCGACGCTGGAGTTGAAGGCGCCGGCGAACTTGTCGTGCGAATCGCGCAGTGCGGCTTCCGACGCCTTGCGCTCGGTGATGTCGCGCACCACGCCGAAGAAATAGGGCTCGCTGGCGCCTTCCACCCGGCTGAGCACGACCTCGGCATCGAACTCGCTGCCGTCATGGCGCTTGTGGCGCCACTCGAAACGTTGCCGCCCGCCCTGGAGCGCCGCGGCGATCTTCTCCTGCGATTTCTCGGACGACAGGCGTCCGTCGGGCTGCCGTTCGGGGGAGAACCGCGCGGGCGACTGGCCGATGAGCTGGTCGAGACGGCAGCCGAACATGCGCAGCGCCGCTTCGTTGCAATCGGCAAAGACGCCGCCCAGCGTCAGGAAGATCGCGTCGCCGATGCTGTTGAACAGCGCACGATAGGTCGCCTCCTGCTCCATGAGCGAGGTCGCGGTGGCGCGATCCTGGGTGACGTCGCGCACGACGCTGAGCAGGCCGGTGAACTTGCCGCCGGCGTCGAATTGCGGCTGCGAGCGGCCGCGCTCCCAGGCGATCGAGCCGTCGCCGCACAGGATGCGCAATTCATGCTCGAATTCGCGGCCTTCGGCTTCGGCGCGGCGGCGGCCTTCGAGGAAGGTCTCGCGGTCGTCCGGGTGGATGAACTGCATCCCCTCTTCGCGCGTGAAAAAGGGCCGGCGCGGCACCTTGCGCAGATCGAACAGCGAGTCCGACCAGTAGACGCGGTCCAGCGCCATGTTCGAGATGATGTAGCCGGTCCGCCCGAATTGCTGCGCGCGCAGCAGCAAATCGAGATTGCCGCGAAGCTGTGTGAGATCGTCCGGATTGCCGCCGGCGTCGGTCATGGCCTCGATGCCTTCCGGCCGGCTGGCCTGCCGGCTGTTCCTGCCATAAAAAGGCCGAACGCGTGGCCGGGCAAGGGGAATGCACCAGAATGGCACATAGTAAAAGCACCTATTGGCAGGGCGGTTTTGCGGCGCTCGCGGTGTGCGGGCTGCTGACGCTGGCGGCGCCGGGCCTGGCCGGCGACGCGCCGCCGGCCGAGGCGTGGCGCACCGTCGATCCCGACAATCTGGTGCTGATCGACACGAAATACGGCCAGGTCGCGGTCGAGCTGGCACCGGAGTTCGCGCCGAAACATGCCGAGCGCCTGCGCGCCCTGATCCGCGCGCATTTCTACGACGGCTTGTCGTTCTACCGCGTGATCGACGGCTTCGTCGCGCAGGGCGGCATCGGCGAAGGCACCGCCTCGACCAAGGACCATCCGGTGGAGGCCAAGGATCTTGCGAAGACCTGGCCGCCGCTGAAGGCGGAGTTCGACCGGGTGTCGGCGCAGGGGCCGGTGTTCGCGCCGCTCGGCAATGCCGACCTGATGGCGCCGGAGGTCGGCTTCGAGGACGGCTTCCCGGTGGCGCGCGATCCCGCCGACAAGCGCGAGTGGCTGATCTCCTGCCCCGGCACGTTCGCCTTCGCGCGCGACAACGATCCCGATACCGCGTCGACCGAGTTCTACATCGTGATCGGCCAGGCGCCGCGCCGTCTCGACCGCGACCTCACCGCGTTCGGCCGCGTGCTGGCCGGGCAGCAATACCTGCAGAAGCTGGAGCGCGGCGATCCCGATGTCGACAGCGGCGTGATCGGCGACGTCACGAAACGCGATCCGATCGTGCGCATGCGGCTGGCGGCCGATGTGCCGGCGGCGGAGCGGCCGTCGTTCCAGGTGATCCGTACGGAGTCGAAAACCTTCGCGGACCAGATCGAGGCACGGCGTCATCCGACGTCGCCGTTCTATTTCCGCAAGCCGCCGCCGGTGCTCGACATCTGCGGCGTGCCGGTGGCGGTGCGGAAAGCGGTGCCGTAACCACCGCTGCCATCCGGCAGCGACGCATCAATTGTCCGGCGTTTCGTGGCTGGGAAGATCGCGCCCCGCATCGTCCGGACGCCGCAGCACGACATAGCTCTCGCAGCCATTGTCGGCCAGCATTCTGCCGTAGCTCAGCGGGGGCGCACCCTTGAATCCGTTCTTTCGCTCCACTCGGGCGATGACCGGATACGCCAGAGCAAAACAATACGTGAAATCGAGCGCCTGTCCCGTTGTCCGATTGATCGAAACGAAAAAGACGGAGTGCGCATTGACCATGATCTGCACGGTCACGAATCCGGCATAACCGGGGCGGTCGACGGGATCGACAATATCATAGTCCATTATGCGAATCTTATTCGGCGTATATCCGGCATAGTCGCCAATCGCTTTCGCTACGCGAACGGCCAATGCGTCGGAGATTCGCGGCTCTGCGAACGCGTTGCCAAGCAGAAAAGGCGTCACCAGACAGGCAGCCAGGAATCGGCGGGCGCGATTTGCGATGTTTGCGACGAGACGCATGCCTATCGCCCCTTGAACACCGGCTCGCGTTTTTCGAGGAAGCTTTTGACGCCTTCGCGGTGGTCTTCGGTCTGGAACAGGCGGTAGATCGTCTCGATCGCCCAGGTGCCAATCTCGCGCGGATCGCCGCCGGCATAGCGGCGCAGGCCTTCCTTGATCGCCTTGGTGGCGAGCGGCGGATTGGCGGCGATCTTCGCCGCCAGGGCTTGGGCGCGGGGCAGGAGCTCGCCATGCGGCAGCACGTCGGAGACGAGGCCGATGCGGGCCGCTTCCTTCGCGTCGATGACGTCGCCGGTCAGCATGAGCTCGGCGGCCTTGGCGGCGCCGACCAGCGCCGGCAGGCGATAGAAGCCGCCGACGTCGGGCACCAGGCCGCGCTTGACGAACAGCTCGGCGAATTTCGCGTGCTCGGATGCGAGGCGGATATCGGCGTAAAGCGCCAGCTCCATGCCCCAGCCGACCGCGTTGCCGTTCACGGCGGCGATCACCGGCTTGCTGCAATCGAGGGCTGCCATCGCGGCCGGCGTCGGGCGGGCGACGCGCGGCGCGGCATCGGCCGGACGCGCCTCGCCGGTCATCATCTCCTTGACGTCCTCGCCGGAGCAGAAGGCGGGATCGGCGCCGGTGACGATGACGGCGCGCACCTCGTCGTCGTCACTCGCCGCGACGAAGGCGGCCTCGAGCTCGGCATAGGCGCGCGGGTTGAGGGCGTTGCGCCGCTCCGGGCGGTTGAGCGTGATCGTCGCGACGTGATCGCGCACGGCGTAGAGCACGCACTGGAATTCGTTTGGCGTCATGTGTCCGTGTCCCTTGCCATCGCGACCGTCAAAGACATTTCGGTCGTCTGCTTCCAGCCCAATTGTTCGTAAAGACCGCGGCCCTGGGCCGTGGCGTGCAGGACCATGAACCCGATGCCGCGGCGCGCCGCTTCGTCCCGCGCCATCGCCATCAACCGCTTGCCGAGTCCGGCGCGGCGATGTGCCGGCTCGACGAACATGTTGAGCACATAGCCGCGCGCCGCCTCGCTCGGATGCGAGGGATGCGGCGGCCAGTCGATGATCATCATGCCGATGCCGGCGACCGGCGCGCCGCCGTCCTCGACGATCCAGCCGAAATAACGGCCGTCTTCGAGCCGCGGTTTTAGCCAGACGCGGAATGCCGCGGTCATCGGCGCCAGCACGGCGTCGCTGCGGCCGGAGACCTTGAACATCTCGTGCCGGTGGCGGCAGATCAAGTCCAGGTCGGACGCCGTGACGTGCCGCGTCGCCTGCATCTCAGTCCGTCACCTGTTCTTCTTCCGGCGCGCGCACATGACTGACGAAGCGGCCTTCGGACGGCGGCTTCGTCATCAGCGCCAGAATCTGCTGCAGCGCCTGGCGCAGATTGTTGGCGAGGAAGTCGCACTCGGTCGCCTCGAAACTGTCGAGATATTGCGTGTCGTCTTCGATCACGCTCCAGAAGCCGGCAATCAGCGGCAGGCCGGGCAGGCGCTTGCGCAGGCGCCGGGCGAGGTAGCGCGCGTTCTTCGGACTGCCGGGTTCGAGATAGGAGACGCACACCACCCGCACGCCATCGCAGACCAGGTCCTGGATGGCGTTGGGCGAGACCTCGTCGAAGCTCGCGATCCGCGCCCCGATGCCCTGGCGCTCGAGCAGGTGGGCGAGCAGCGAGGCGGCGGCGTGGTCGAGGATGCTGCGGCCCGCGACGCACAGCACCGGCTTGTGCTGCCAGTCCGCCGGCACGGTTTCGTGGCTGATGCTGGCCTCGCGCGCCTCCGGCGTCTCGTTGGAGGTGAGGTTCGCGATGAAGCCTTCGACCGTGGTGGCGATGCGCTTGCGGCCCTCCTCGGTCAGCGCGCCGCGATTGACGTCGAGCTGCGCCTGGGCGAGGCCGCGGATCGCGACCTCGTCGAAATAGACCGGGAGGGTGTGATCCTGGAGATAGACCTCCGCCTGCTCGGCGGCCTCGTCGGGATTGCCGGCCAGCATGCGCAGATAGAAGCTCTCTTCGGGCGCCATGGGCGGCGCGTCGCCCAGCATCACGTCGAGGAAGCGCAACTGGTCGACATGCCGGCCGAGCACGACGAGGCACATGGTCAGCGGCGTCGAGAGCAGCAGGCCCACGGGACCCCAGACGAAGGTCCAGAAGCCGGCGGCGACCACCACGGCAAGCGCCGACAGGCCCATGTTGCGGCCATAGAGCCAGGGCTCGACCGCCTGGCCGGTGATCGATTCCAGCACGATGAAGACGCCGAGGGTCTTGAACGTCACCGACCAGCCCGGATCGACCGCGATCGACAGCGCCAGGGGCAGCAAGGCCGCGATCGGCACGCCGATATAGGGCACGAAACGGAACATGCCGGCGATGAGGCCCCACAGCGCCGGATTGGGCACGCCGGCGGCCCACAATCCCAGCCCGACCAGCAGGCCGAAGACGGTGTTCACCGCGGTCTGCAGCAGCAGATAGCGGCTCAACCGCTCGGCGCCGTCGTCGATCGCGAGCGTGGTGCGCTGCAGATCGCGCGCGCCGGCCAGCATGATGAAGCGGTCGCGCAGATCCTCCTTCTGCAGCAGGATGAAGATCACGAAGATGATGATGATGGTGAGGTTGGCCAGCGGCTCGAGCAGCGGGCCGGCGACGTTCTCCAGGAGTTCGATCGGCCCGGGCGGCGGCTCCTGGATGACCACCGGCACGGCGGGATCGCTGGTCTGCGACGTCGTCTTGGATTGCAGGTCCGCAGGCTTGCCGGCGGCGGCCGGCACATGCGCGATCTGGTCGCTCAGGCTGTTGAACATGCCGATGGCGCCCTGGACGATGCCGTTGTTGGCGGCGGAGCCTTCGACCGACTGAATCTTGTCGATGATGTTGTGCTGGTATTGCGGCAGGCCCACGGCGAGCCAGGCGATCTGCGTGCCGATGAAGGTCGCGATGCCGCTGATCAGCAGCACCGCCATCGTCACGGTCAGGATCACGCCGGCGATGCGCCCGATCCGGAGGCGGCGCAGGAACTCCACCACCGGCGCCAGGGCGAACGCCATCAGGATCGACAAGGCGAGCGGCACCAGCAGCGGCCGGCCGAAATAGACCAGCGCCACGACCACGGCGGCGATCACCGCGGCATAGGCGGTCTCCCGCAGCCCCGTCTCGCTGGGGGTCACTTTGGGCGCGTCGGGCAGGCCCGGCTGGGCGGCGGCCATGGGCGATCCTCGAACTTCAGGAGAAAGTGTCGCAAAAACAGGGAATTATGCAAATCGCGCGGGCGCCTTGGGCTCTCCTTGTCCAGCGCCGCCTCAGCCTATATGTCTGCCGGGCCTTTTGGGACTGCGCCATGCCTCTGCTGAGATTCCTGCCCGAAGCCACCAAGATCAATTTCGTCGGCGCGCGCTATTTCGCGTTCGCGATCGACGGATTTCTGCTCCTGGCCTCGATCGTATCGATCGCGATCCACGGCTTCAATCTGGGCATCGACTTCACCGGCGGCGTCTCGCTCGAGGTGAAATCGGCGCAGCATATCGACGTCGGGACGCTGCGGCAGGAGATTTCCGGCCTCGATTTCAAGGACCCCGAAATCCAGTATGTCAGCGGCGGGCAGTGCGACGTTCCGGCCGAATCCTGCGCCCTGATCCGCGTCCAGCCGCAATCCGACGCCGCCAACGATGCCTCCGCCAAGCGGATCATCGCCAAGCTCGGCAGCGCCTATACGGTTCGCGCCAACAACACCGTGGGGCCGAAGGTCAGCAGCGAGCTGTTCCATGCCGGCGTCATCGCGACGCTCCTGGCGGTGCTCGCCATCGGCGGCTGGGTGGCGGTGCGCTTCGAATGGCAATACGGGATCAGTGCCGCGCTCGCCACCGGCCACGACGTGCTGGTGACCGCCGGATTGTTCTCGATCCTGCATCTCGACTTCACGCTGACCAGCATCGCGGCCTTGCTGACGCTGGCGGGCTATTCCATCAACGACACGGTCGTGGTGTTCGACCGGATCCGCGAGAACCGGCGCAAGTTCAAGCGCATGAATCTGGGCGACCTGATCAACCTGTCGACCAACCAGATGCTGACGCGGACCATCCTGACCAGCGCGGCGACCGCGGTGTCGATCATCCCGCTGCTGATCTATGGCGGCCCGTCGCTGTTCGACTTCTCCGCCGCGATCCTGTTCGGCATCGTGGTCGGCACGTTCTCGTCGATCTATGTCGCGGCCGCGCTGTTGCTCTATCTGCCGGCGCCGGCGGGCAGCTTCGACGCCGCCACCGCCGACGACGTCGTCACCACGGCCTGACGCCGCCGCCCGGCAGGAGCCAGAAGGTCCGCGCCACCAGCGATGAACTGCCACAGGCGCTCGGCGACGGGGCCGTGCGGCCGCTCCCGCAAGCGCAAAGCCTGCAACTGCACTATTCGCGGCTTGAAATGACGGCCCGCAAGGGACAGCAAGCGTCCCTTTCGTAGCTCATCCTCGACCAGGAACATCGGCATGTGGCCCCAGCCCATGCCTTGCAGGATGATTTCTTTCTTCATCAATTGATCGCTGACCGTCCAGCTTTGCGCGCCTTCGATCAGGTAGTAGTCGCGCGGCGGCGAATGCCGGGCCGTGTCGCGGATGACGCATTGCACGTAGTCCCGCATCCGGTCCGGCGTGATGGCGGCAGAGATGGGGAAGCGCAGGAACCCCGGCGCGACCACGGGGACGAGCTTCACCCGGTTGAGGGCGATGCCTTCGAGGCGCGGGTCGGACGCCTCGGCATAATGCATGACGAGATCGGCTTCGCCGTCGTGCAGCCGCTCGAGCGGTCCGCCCAGGGCCTCGAATTTGAGGTGCAGGCGCGTGCGCGGGCATTCGGCAGAAAAGCGCTGCAGCAGCGCCAGCGTGCCGGGCAGCGGGCAAAGATCGCCGATGGCGATCGTCAAGGCGCTCTCCTCGCCCGTGGCGAGGTGGGACGCGTGGCGCTGCAGGTTGCGATAGTCCGACAGAAAGGCGCGCGTGCGGTCGCGAAACGCCTGGCCGCGCGCCGTCAGCGTGACGCGGTATCCGTCGCGGTCGAGGACGGGAAAGCCCAGCTGGACCTCCAGATTCGCAATGGCGGCGAACACCGAAGGGTGGCTGCGGCCGAGCGCGAGGGCGGCGGCGTGGAAGCTGCCGGCCGCCGCGACGGCGTCGAAACACAGAAGCTGCTGCAGCGTGAAATCCTGCATTGTAGGGTTTCTCTACCAAGTTGATAGCATCTTTGTAATTTCTAGCAGGAACGGGTCCCGCTACGAAGGGCGGCAAAGAGGATCCGCCATGCCGTCCAGGCCCGACATCACGCTCTTCACCTTCGGTCCGTTTTTCGAGGCGCCTGATTCCAGCCCTTTCGTCGTCAAGACGATGCTGCTGCTGAAGCTCGCGGGGTTGGCCTATCGGGAGGATCGCACCGGCTTCACCATGGCGCCCAAGGGCCTGCTGCCGTATATCCGCGACGGTCGCACGACCGTTGCGGATTCGGGTTTCATCCGGCTGCACATCGAGAAAACATACGGTTTCGATTTCGATGCGGGGCTGACGGCGGAGCAAAAGGCCATGGCCTGCGCCATCGAGCGCTTGTGCGAAGATCACCTCTATTGGGCGATGCTCCATTTGCGCTGGACCGGCCGCGCCAATTTCCGCAAAGGCATTGCCCGGATGTTCGCGATGTTTCCGGCGCCGCTGCGTCCCGTCATCCGCGGCGTCATGCGCCGGCGGACGCTGGCGAAGATCAAGGCGCAGGGGATGGGCCGGCACACGCCGGCCGAGATCGCCGCGCTCGCGTTGCGCGATCTTGACGCCCTCGAGGCATTGCTGGGCGACAAGCCTTACATGATGGGCAGCACGCCCAGCGGCGTCGACGCGACGGCGTTCGCGTTCGTCGCGGCGCTCATGACGCCGCAACTGTCATCGCCGATCGTCGCATCGGCGATGGCGCGCCGGACTCTGGCCGCCTATGTCGACCGGATCGCGCAACGCTACTTCGCGAAGTCCTAGAGCGGGAACCAGTCGCGGCTGTCGCTGTAGACCTGGTAATGCGCATTGACGCCGGCGCGGAAGCCGACGCCGGTGCGCATCGGCGCCAGCGTGACGCCATCGGAGCGCAGGTAGTTCACGCCGATGCCGGCGACGAAATAGATGCTGCCCTCGACGCCGGGGAAGCGCTGATAGAGGCGATGCTCGTCGCGCAGATTGTAGACCAGGGTGAACACCTTGGCGCCGTTGCCGCCGAAATCGAAGCCGACCGACGGGCCTTTCCAGAACACCTTCTTGGGCTCCATGCCCTTGCGGATCAGCCAGCCCGAACCGTAGCGCAAGCCCACGACGAAGGCGCCGCCGCCCTCGTCGCCCTTGATGTAGCCGTCCGGCTGGCCGAGATCCTCGGTGACGCGCTGCACCGCCTTGGCCATCACCTCGGTGGTGACGCCGAAGAAGTCCGAGCCCGCCTGGACGATCTCGTTGGGCGAGAAGGTGTCGCTGTTCGAATCGCGGGGCGGCGGCACATCGTCGTCGGCGGCGGTCGGGATGGCGGTGAGGGTCAGTGTTGCCGCGGCGGCGAAGGCGGCGGCAAGAATCCGGAAACGTCGCATGTTTCTCTCCAAACGAATCAGTCCATCCCCGCGCGCGCATCCTTGCCCAATCCGGGCCCGCGCGCCAAACCGGTGGGAACAAATCTCCGCTCTTCAAGGCCTTTTGATGGCCGGCGGCATGCCTATTTATTAACGGTGGCCGCAGCCCGGCCCAACCGGTACAAGACAGCCCGGACCGGGGAGGAGATATCCATGGAAAATCCCGTGACGCTTGCCGCCGTGGTGATCGCCGTCACCGCCGTCATCTTCGTGATGATGATGGTCAAGAGCGTGCCGCAGGGCCGCGAATGGACCGTCGAGCGGTTCGGCCGCTTCACCACGGTCCTGAAGCCCGGTCTCAATCTCATCGTGCCGTTCGCCGACCGCATCGGGCGCAAGCTGTCGATGATGGAGGAGGTGCTCACCATCCCGAGCCAGGTCGTGATCACGCGCGACAATGCCACCGTCACGGCGGACGCCATCGCGTTCTACCAGGTCGTCGATGCCGCCAAGGCGGCGTATGAGGTCGCCAACCTGCAAGCCGGCATCACCAATCTGTGCCTCACCAATGCGCGTACGGTGATCGGCGCGATGGATCTGGACGAGGTGCTGTCGAAGCGCGACGAGATCAACCAGCGTTTGCTCTCGGTCGTCGACCAGGCGACGAGCCCGTGGGGCGTGAAGGTCACGCGCATCGAGATCAAGGATCTGTCGCCGCCGACCGATATCACCGAGGCGATGGCGCGCCAGATGAAGGCCGAGCGCTTCCGCCGCGCCGAGGTCACGCAGGCCGACGGCGAGAAGCAGGGCGCCATCCTGCGCGCCGAGGGCGCCAAGCAATCGGCGATCCTGCAGGCCGAGGGCCGCAAGGAAGCGGCGTTCCGCGACGCCGAGGCACGCGAGCGCTCGGCGCAGGCCGAAGCCAAGGCGACGCAGATGGTGTCGGACTCGATCGAGGCCGGCAACGTCAACGCGCTGAACTACTTCCTCGGCCAGAAATACATCGAGGCGTTCGGCCAGCTGGCAAGCGGGCCGAACCAGAAATTCGTCATCCTGCCGATGGAGTCGGCGGGCCTGCTCGGCTCCATCGCGGGCATCGCCGAGATGACGCGCGAGGCGATCAGCGAGCAGGTCGCGACGGCGCCGCGCGTGGCGCGTCCGGCGCCGGCACAGGCCGCCGCGGGCACCGTGCCCAATGTCGCCGGACCGCTGCGGCCCGCGGGCACGACGCCGAACGCGCCGCCGCCGGGCCGCCCGGCGGGCACGTGAGGAGCGGCGCATGGACTCCCTGACCGTCTTCCTGAATGCGCAGCCGGCCTGGCACTGGTGGGCGTTCGGCGCCTTGCTGCTGGCGCTGGAACTCGCGAGCACGACCCAATATTTGCTGTGGCCCGGCGTCGCCGCGTTGCTGGTCGGCGTGTTGAAGTTCATCGATCCGGCGCTCGATGGGCGGCTGGCGGTGTTTCTGTTCGCCATTCTCGCGGTGGCCGCGACCGTTGCGTGGAAGCGCTCGCCGTGGAGCCGTGCCTATCGCAGCACGCATCACAATCTCAACGACCGCAGCGCGCAATATGTGGGACGCATCGTGAAGGCCGAAACCGATTTCCATCACGGCCGCGGCGCGGTACGCGTCGACGATACGCGGTGGAACGCCTGCGTGATCGACGGCTCGGCGCCGATCAAGGGCGACTCGCTGCAGATTTCCGGTGCCGACGGCGCGGAGCTGAAGGTGCAATTGGCGCCCGGTTCCCTGCTGATGGGCACGCCATAATCCAGCCCCAATGTCGAGCCGTCTCGCCGCATGTGGACGCCGCAAATGAACCTCACGGGTGCGCGCGCGTTATCGAACCATGAGCGGAAATTTCATGAGCGATAACGACGACAACCATGCCCACCTCGCCCGGGGCGGCTGGCTGGCACTCGCCGTTTTGCTCGGCTTCCTGGCCGTTTCGATCTGGTATGCCATCTACACCTGGGGCGCGATCGGCCCGGCGCATATGAGCCCCTTCGGCTGGTTCGCCCTGATCGCGGGTTCCCTCATCACCATCGGCGTCGGCGGCGGATTGATGGCGCTGGTGTTCTACTCCAGCCGCAACGATTACGACCGCTAAGCCTCAAAGCCCGCCGCGCGCCACGAAGAACGGGTTGGTGAACTTGTCCGCGGCGCGGCCGTAGACGAACGCCGAGCCGTCGAGGTTCGTCACGCGCCCGCCGGCCGCCGTCAGCACGGCGTCGCCGGCCGCGGTGTCCCACTCCATCGTCGTGCCGTGGCGCGGATAGATGTCGGCCTCGCCGGCGGCGACGAGACAGAATTTCAGCGAGGAACCGGCGGTGATGAAATCCTTCACCGGATAGGCGGCGAGATATTCCTCCGTCTTCTTGTCGCGATGCGAGCGGCTGGCGACGGCGGTGAGGCCGCCCGGCGGCGCGGGGCGCACCTTGATGCGGCGGGCGCGGGCGAAATCGGGCGATGCGTCCACGCCGCTTTCGATCTCGAACGCGCCGCCCGGCGTCTCGCCGAGGAACAGGCGCCGCTTGGCCGGCGCAAACACGACGCCGCGGATCGCCAGGCCATTGACGATCTCGGCGATGTTCACGGTGAACTCGCCATTGCGGCTGATGAACTCCTTGGTGCCGTCGAGCGGATCGACGAGGAAGAAATGCATGCCGATCTGCGGCACGCGCCCGGCGGCGACCTCTTCTTCCGCGACGACGGGAACGCCGGGAACCAGCGCGCGCAGGCCCTCGAGGATGAAGCGTTCCGCTTCCTCGTCGGCATCGGTCACGGGCGATTGGTCGGTCTTGCGCCGCGCTTCGGTGCCGGCCTCGTAGTGCCGCATGACGACGCCGCCGGCGGCGTGGGCGAGCAGCGCCAGATCGATGAGCCGTTGTGAAGGCATTGTAACCATCGTGAGAGTTCCCCGCCGCCCATGAGTTGCGACTCCCCTAGCACAAAGTGCTATGAAAATCCGGGGGGCGGGCTGGTTCGACGGATAAAGGATATCATGCGTCTCTCGTTCTCGTTTCCCTCCGTTCTGCGCAACGCCGCCATGGCGTTCGCGCTTCTTTTCGCGACGTCATCCGCGCACGCGGCGACGCCGGCCGAGACGCTGATCGCGGACAACATCCACACCGGTCTCGACATCCTCAACGACAGCCATCTCGACAAGGCGGCGCGGGCGCAGCGTTTCGAGACCTTCCTGCTCGGCATCACCGACATGCGGCGCATCGCGAACTTCACGTTGGGCTCGTATGCCGCCTCGGCATCGCCGGCCGACCGTGACGCGTTCGCGGCGGCGTTCCAGAACTATGCGGTGGCGGTCTATCAATCCTATCTCGCCAAATATGCCGGCCAGACGCTGAGCGTCACCGGCTCGCGGCAGAACGCGCCGGGCGACGACACGGTGCACACCGCGCTCAACGATCCCAAGGCGGGCGGCCAGCCGCTGGTTGTCGATTTCCGCGTCCGCTCCGATACCGGCAAGCCGGTGGTGGTCGACCTCGGCGTCGAGGGCATCTGGCTGGCGCTGGAAGAGCGCGACCAGTTCACCGCCTTCCTCGGCCAGAACGGCGGCAGCATCCCGGCGCTGATCAGCCATCTCGACACGCTGCGCGCCAATCTGGCGAACGGCCGTTAACCATCTGTTGCGCCGGCCTTAAGCCTTCGTTAAGAGCCCCAAGGCATGGTTACGCCCTGAAAACCATACTTCGCTCGCGGAGATTGCCGGTCCATGGATGACATCGAATTCGCCGCCTTCATGGTCAGCCGCGTGTGCCACGATCTGGTCGGGCCGCTCGGCGCGGTGGTCAACGGCCTCGAGGTCATGGAGGACGAGCGCGACGCCGCGATGCGCGCCGATGCGCTCAAGATCGTCACCTCCAGCGCGCTGCAGGCGCTGGCCAAGCTGCAATTCCTGCGCATCGCGTTCGGCGCCGCCGGCTCGGCGGGCGCGGAGCTCGACGTCGGCGAGGTCGGAAGGCTGGTCGGCGGGCTGCTCGAAGGCGGCAAGGTGCAGCTCACCTGGAACGCGCCGCATGTGAACTGGCCCAAGAACTGGGCGAAGCTGCTGATGAACGCGGCGCTGCTGGGTGCCGATTGCCTGCCGCGCGGCGGCCAGCTCGCCGTCGATGTCAGCACCGATCCCAAGGCGCCGGCGTTCAAGATCATCGCCACCAGCCCCTATGCCCGCCTCCAGGAAGAGGTCGCCAATGCGGTGCGCGGCGAGGAGGCGCATCTGGACGCCCGCGGCATCCAGCCCTTCCTGACCCACAAGCTGTCGCGCGACCTGAACGCCGGGCTGACCGTCACGCCGCGCGAGGGCGCGGTCGAACTCGCCGCGGGCTGATCTAAACCCTGCCTTTACCCTCCTGGGCCTAGCCTTGCCGGGATTTTCACCCGTGGGCCGCCGCGTTTGGGCGGCCGCAGCAGGACCGCCCTCATGAGAAACTGCCTGGTCGTCGACGACAGCCGCGTCATCCGCAAGGTGGCGTGCCGCATCCTGCAGGACCTCAAATTCGAGACCGGCGAGGCGGAGGACGGCGTCAGCGCGCTGGCGTCGTGCCGCACGCGGATGCCGGAGCTGATCCTGCTCGACTGGAACATGCCGAACATGAACGGCATCGAATTCCTCAAGACGCTGCGCCACGAGCGCAATGGGTTGCACCCCGTGGTGGTGTTCTGCACCACCGAGAACGATGTCGCCCACATCACCGAAGCGCTGAACGCCGGCGCCAACGAATACATCATGAAGCCGTTCGACCGCGAGATCATCGAAGCCAAGCTCGCCGAAGTGGGATTGATGTAAGACGTCATGCTGGCTGCCGATCACGCCTTCCTCGCGCAACTGGTGCGCCGCCGCTCGGGCCTCGTCCTGCCGGCGCACAAGACGCATCTGATCGAGGGCCGGCTCGCGCCGGTGATGCGGCGCTTCGGCTTTCGCGAACTGGGCGCGCTGATCGCCGAATTGCGCCACGGCCGCGATACGCTGGCGCGCGCGGTGACCGAGGCGATGACGACCAACGAATCCTCGTTCTTCCGCGACCGTGCCGCGTTCGAGCAGTTCCGCGACCTGGTGCTGCCGCGCCTGCTGGCGGACCGGGCGGAGAGCAAGCGGCTGCGCATCTGGTGCGCCGCCTGCGCCGCGGGGCAGGAGCCGTATTCGATCGCGATGCTGCTCGACGACAACAAGCTCGCGGCCAAGGGCTGGAGCATCGATTTGATCGCGACCGATCTTTCCGCCGAGATGATCGCGCGGGCGGAAGAGGGCGTGTACTCGCACTTTGAAGTGCAACGGGGACTCGCCATCCGGCGGCTGGTGGCGCATTTCAACCAGGACGGCGGCAGCTGGCGCATCCATGAGCATCTGCGCCGCATGGTGACGTTCCGCCAGTTCAATCTTTTGGACTCGTATGGCTGGCTCGACGATCTCGACGCCGTGTTCTGCCGCAACGTGCTGATCTATTTCGACAAGAAGACCAAGGCGGCGGTGATCGAGAAGATCTCCGAGATGCTGGCGCCCGACGGCGCGCTGCTGCTGGGCCATGCCGAGACCGTGAGTGGGCTGGGCAGCAGCTTCGTGGGCGTCGCGGATGCGCCGGGACTGTTCGTGAAAGGCAAGGCGGCGGCGGCGCGGCTGGCGAGCTAGGCCGGACGGCGCGTCAGTTTACCGGCGAGTCGGGCGGGGCAACCGGTGGAAAGCGCTGAATGTCGTCCGTTCCAACCCAGATCTCCATGGCCGGCGCCGTGGATTTTATCGGGGCGTGCACCTTGATCTGCTTCACGACGACGTCGGTATTCAGGTGCGACTGGAGCCAACTCGCGATCTGCTGCGCACTGCCGGCCTGACTGTCGAGAATGTATTTCACTTCGGTCTTTTTCGGCGGCGTCACCCCGGCGATCTCCGTGATCGGCTGGATTTTCGAGACGAAATAAAAGTCGGGATGCTCCGTCTGTATTTGATTGATCACGGCGGCGACCGGCGGCACGTCGTTTTCGACGGGGACCTGGGTATAGATGGCGGGCACCGCCTTCAGATCGACGCCTTTGCAGAAGAAGACGCTGATATAGTTGGGGGTTGCCACTCCGGTCACGCGAACGTCCAGATTTTCGACCGTCGTCAGATAATCGCCCCATGCCTTCTCTTTCAGGTCGCCTTTATCGACCCACACCGAATTGTCGTTCTTCTTCAAGCCGTGTTTCAGATTGTCGATGATGTCCAGCGAGCGCAGGCGAACAAGGCTCAAGGACAAGTCTCCCGGAAGACTCGATGCCGAATCTCCGAGCTTATGCGCATATCGGGCGGCCTCGGCCTGCCGTTCCGGGTCTCCGGTACAGTAGAACACGTCGATTTTCATGCCTTTGGCGGAGGGCGCCGGCGCATGCGCAACGGCGGGGTGGGCAACCGCCGGGCGGGCTCTGACATGGCGCAACGCGACGCGCTGCAATCCGTCCGCCCAGGTTTCCGGCGCGGGCAGGTAATAGGTGGCAGGGATGGCCTTGGGCTTTCTTTCCATCAGGAACGCACCTTGCGTCGGTGCGGCACCCGAGAAGATTATCGCGCTGGTCTCGCTGCTGAAGTTTGAAAGGGGTTGGGGACAGCCCTTGAGGCAGAAGACCGGCTTGGGGGCGATGCCGCCCACGATTTCCGGAATCTGCCGCTTGTCCGGATCCACCGCGCGCTGACCGGCGAGCGCATCGGACCGAAAGGCATTGGCGAATACGATAGGCTCGTCGCTGAGGTGGATGTTGCCATCCAGGAATTTGCGGATTCGCGTGGAGAAATCCGTCGTGGCGCCCGCCGGCGCGCCTCCCGCGGTGGTATGCCTCGCCGTCGACATCAGCATCAGCACGTCTTCGTACGCGTCGCTCCACTCGTTTTGCGCGCTGCTGATATAGTCGATCGAGATCCCCTGCTTCTGAGTGAAATTCAGCGTATTGTCGGCATTCAGTTTCGCCTTGAACGAGTCGATCAAGTCATCGTTTCGGCAGGCATCGATGAGCACGAGCAGGGCAATGCCACCCAAACCGTTTATGACCGACACCTTCTGGGAGATGTCGACGGCCTGGCCGCTGAAGACCGGATAGGGATGCTGAGCCCCGGCCGTTTGTACAAGCCTGGCGTATTCCATATCCAGGTTGACGTCGGCATCCACCGGGAAGAGATATTGATCCGCCCCGTGCTGGGCGCCGTGGCCGCTGAAATAGATGACGCCGTAGGGATTCTCGCCCTGGTTCTGCTTGTCGAGCAGCAGCTTTATGAAGGCGTCGATCGCGTTGGAAAATTCCGTGTATTTCAGGTCGCAAAGCGAATTCTCGTCTCCGTCCTTCAATTCGGGGAAAATGTTCTTGCTGTCGAAATTTATGCCCAGAAGCGATTTGCGAAACAGCTTGGCTTCGTTGCAGGCCTCCGGCAAATTTCCGAGCGTCCCCGACTTCGTGTAGTCCGACATTCCCAGAACCAATGCATACCGCGTCGGCTCGCGCATGGCTTGGGTGACTGGATCGGCAGATGCTTGAAAACCGCATCCCAAAACGATCGCGACAACAGCAAAGAATAGTGTCTTCATTGTCTTCGGCAATTGCCCCTCTATATTGCCTGTGTTAACATTTGCACCAAACTTGGCGGGGTGCAATATGTCGGGAACGCTTTCACGGCGTACAGTTTTGTCGAATGCGGCTGCGGCGACGGTTCTGGCTGCCGGATGGCCCATCGCGGCGGCGGCGCAGGTCGTCGAGCAGGATCTGGTCGACGACGATTCCCTCGGCACTCTGGGTGCGTTCGACGTGAACAATTTCGGCCCACCCGGCACCAGGGCCGTGAAAAAGAACTTCGTCTTCCCGACGGATGTCGACGCCACGGGCGTCTTCGGCGCCGATCTGTCTCACCACAATGGCGTGGTCGACTGGGCTGCGCTGCGCGATGCGGGGGCGAAATACGTTTACACCAAGTCCAGTCAAAGCGATCGCGCGCGGGACAAGACGTTCGAGACGAATTGGGCGGGGCTGCGTGGCGTGAATCTGCCCGTCGGTGGCTATCATTTCCTGACGGCCGGCGTTCCCGGCGGCGACCAGGCGCGGTATTTCGCCAAGCGCCTCAAGGCCGTGGGCCTTCGCAGCGGCGACCTGCAGCCGGTCGTCGATCTCGAATGGGATTTCCTGGGCAAGGAGTTCAAGGAGTCCAAGACGGATTATTGGAAAGCCATGACGGCCGCCGACATCGTGACCTTGGTGAACGACAGCATCGCCACGCTCAAGCAAGAGTTGCTGCCGCTTGCCGTCACTCCCATCGTCTACACCAATCTTTCGTGGTGGGACGCCAACATCAGGGGCGCCGTTTTTCCGAACACGGCGATCTGGATTTCCGACTATCGCCAGAAAAGTTACGAGAACAAGCTGCCGCGCACGGTGCCGAGACACGAAACCGTGCTTTGGCAGTTCACGGAAAGCGGCTCGTCTGCCAGAGGCGGGGGCCACAGCGCGCTGAAGAAGCTCGATTGCAACCGGACGATCGGCGCCATGGACATCAAGGCGCTCCTGATTCCGTGAGCGTGCGCCGTTGCGCACGCGCAAGGCGCACCGTCCGGCATGCGGCGGCTACCAGGTATCGAGAAACGTCCGCCTCTTGCTAGGATCGTGCGGCGGCAGGCTGCGGTAGCCGCGCAGGATCCAGCGCCGCGTGTCCGCGGGGTCGATCACGTCGTCGATTTCCAGATACGCCGCCATGTTGATCGCCTTGCCGCGGGCGTAGCTTTGGGCGACGAGCTTCTTGAACAGCTCCTCCTTCGCTTCGGGCGTCGGTTCGGCTTCGAGCTCCTTGCGGTAGCCCAGGCGCGCGGCGCCTTCGAGGCCCATGCCGCCGAACTCGCCGGTCGGCCAACTGACGATGAAGAACGGGGCGTGGAAGCTGCCGCCGGCCATCGCCTGGGCGCCGAGGCCGTAGCCCTTGCGCAGCACGACCGTGAACACCGGCACGCTGAGCGCGCCGCCGATCACGAACATCCGGGAGACGTGGCGGACCAGCGCGGTCTTCTCGTGCTCAGGACCGACCATGAAGCCGGGCGTGTCGCATAGCGAGACGATGGGCAGGCCGAAGGCGTCGCACAGCTGCATGGAGCGAGCGGCCTTGTCGGCGCAGGGGCCGTCGATGGCGCCGGCGAGATGCATGGGGTTGTTGGCGATCAGGCCGAACGGCGCGCCTTCAATGCGGATCAACGCGGTGAGCATGCCCGGCGCAAAATCGGGGCGCAGCTCGAGCACGCTGCCGCTGTCGGCCAGCGTCGCGATCACCTTGCGGCTTTCATAGACGCGCAGGCGGTTCTCCGGGATCAGGTGGCGCAGCTCTTTCTGGTTGGCGGCGTCCCATTTGGCGAGCGGGCCCTGGAAGTAGGAGAGGTATTTCTTCGCGGCGTCGATGGCTTCGACCTCGTCGGCGACGGCGATGTCGACGACGCCGTTGGGGACTTGCACCGACATCGGCCCGACCTCTTCGGGCTTGTAGACGCCGAGGCCGCCGCCTTCGATCATCGCCGGGCCGCCCATGCCGATGTTGGAGTTCTGCGCCGCGATGATCACGTCGGAGCAGCCGAGGATCGCGGCGTTGCCGGCAAAGCAGCGGCCGGAATTGATCCCGATGCGCGGCATCAGGCCGGAGAGCTTGGCGTATTGGCGGAAGGTCGGCGTGTCGAGACCGGCGACGCCGGGGAAATCGGTGTCGCCCGGCCGGCCGCCGCCGCCTTCGGCAAAGGCGATGATCGGCAGCTTCCATTCCTCGGCGATCTTCAGAAGACGGTCTTTCTTCTGATGGTTCATCGCACCCTGGGTGCCGGCGAGAACGGTGTAGTCGTACGCCATGACGGCGCAGCGCGCCTTGGTCTCGCCGAACTCTGTGGCGTTGACGGTGCCGATGCCGGTGATGATGCCGTCGCCTGGGGTGTTGGCGATCAGGTCTTCCATCGAACGGCGGCGGCGCTGCGCCGCAAAGGCCAGCGCGCCGTATTCGATGAAGCTGCCCTCATCGCAGAGTTGGGCGAGGTTCTCGCGCGCGGTGCGCTGCTTGGTCTTGCGGCGGCGGGCGACGGCGTCGGGACGGTTCTCGTCGAAGCCGAAGGCGTGGCGGGCGTTGGCTTCGGCGAGATCGGGGCGGATGTCATCGGGATCGCGCGTCGCGGCGGCGCTTTCGCCGGCGCCGGCGACGTCTTCCGGCGTGAGGAACAGCAACGCGTCGCCTTCGAACAGCACCGCGCCCGGAACGGCGGCGAGAGACTGGACGCGGCCCGACACGGCGGCGCCGACGATGTGCTCCATCTTCATCGATTCCAGAACGGCCACCGGCGCGCCCTGGCGCACCACGTCGCCGGGCTTGACGTCGATGCTGACGATCTTGCCTTGCATCGGTGCGGGGACCGCGACGGTTCCCATCGGCGCGGCGGCGATGACGGAGGCGGTCGCGTGCGGGCCGGCGGCGAGCGCGGCGCTCAGCGTGGCCGGCTTCCACATGATGGCGGAGGCGACGAGGGCGGCGGTGTGCTCCTCGACATAGCGGGTGTGCGTGTCGCCGGCGATCACGTCGGGGCGCGCGATCAGCTCGTGCAGGAAGCCGATATTGGTCGCGACGCCTTCGATGGTGAATTCGTTCAGCGCGCGCTTCGCACGCGTCATCGCGGCGGCGTAATCGGGGCCGTGCACGATCAGCTTGGCGAGCAGGGGATCGAACGCCGGGTTGGTGGTGTAGCCTTCATAGCCGAAGGTATCGACACGGACGCCGGGGCCGGACGGCGGGGTGAAGCGCGTCAGCGTGCCGCCGGAGGGCTTGACCGTGCCGTCGGCGTCGATCTTCTCCATGTTGATGCGCAACTGAACGGCGAAACCGCGCGGCGTGGGGACGTCATCCTGTTGCAACCCGATCTCGCGCAGCGTCTTGCCGCGCGCCAGCTCGATCTGGACGCCGACGAGGTCGATGCCGGTGACCTCCTCGGTCACGGTGTGCTCGACCTGGAGGCGCGGATTGGCCTCGATGAACGCGAAAGCGGGGCCGTGGCGCGGCGGCTTGGGGTTCACCAGGAATTCGAAGGTCGCGAGGCCTTTGAGGTTCACGTCGTCGGCGAGCCAGACGGCGGCGTCGCAGAGCTGCTTGCGCAGGGAGGGATCAAGGCCGGGCGCCGGCGCGATCTCGACGATCTTCTGGTGGCGGCGCTGCAAGGTGCAGTCGCGCTCCCACACATGACTCGCCGATTTGCCGTCGCCGGCGACTTGCACCTCGATGTGGCGCGCGTTCGGCATCAGGGCCTCGGCATAGACCGCGGCGTTGCCGAAGCCGGCGAGCGCCTCGGACTGGCAGCGGGCATAGGCACTGTCGAGATCGGCTTCGTTCGTGACGATGCGCATGCCGCGGCCGCCGCCGCCGGCGATCGCCTTGATGACGGTGGCGCCGTTGTTGGCGCGGAAGAAGGCGCGGGTCTCCTCCAGCGTCGCGGGGCCGGGCGTGCCGGCCAGGATGTGGACGCCGAATTTGCTCGCGAGGTCGCGGGCACGCGCCTTGTCGCCGAAGATCGCCAGGACTTTCGGCGCCGGGCCGATGAAGGTGAGGCCGACCTTCTCGCAAGCCTCGGCGAACAGGGCGTTCTCGCTGAGGAAGCCGTAGCCGGGGTGAATCGCGTCGCAGTTCTCGGATTTCGCGGCGGCGATGACGCGGGCGATGTCGAGATAGGCGGCCGGGCCGCTGGCGCCCAGCGCGTGCGCGGCGTCGGCGGATTTGACGTGGAGCGAGGCGGCATCGTCGTCGGAGTAGACCGCGACGCTGCGGATACCGAGTTCCGCCGCGGCGCGCGCGATGCGCACCGCGATCTCGCCGCGGTTGGCGATCAGGATGCTGTTGAAGGTCATGCGGGGTCCAGGAAATAGCGGTCGGGCAAACTCTGCCATGGGCGGCGAGGGTTAAGAAGGGCCTTCGACATCGTGCACGCGATCCCTATCATAGGCGTTGCGATGACCATCGATTCACGCTTCTGGCGATCTACCGTGCTGTTCTGCCTGCTGGGTGCGAGCGCCTTCGCCGCGGAGCCGGCGGTGGAGCCGCACTACGCCTCAATCCACCGCGACCATGCCAATCTGCGTGAGGGGCCGTCCTACGATCACCGCATCCTGTGGGTCTATCAGCACCGCGATTATCCGGTGCGGATTGTCGCCAGCTTCGATGCCTGGCGGCAGGTCAAGGACGTCGACGGCACCACCGGCTGGATGCATCACACCCAATTGAGCGACCGGCGCACGGTCGTGTTCATCGGCTTCACCAAGTCGCCGCTGCGGCAAAGCGACGACCCCAAAGCCAAGATCGTCGCCTACGCCCAGCCCGGCGTTGTGGCGAAGCTGAAGGCGTGCAAGCCTCAGGCCTGCGAGGTCGAAGCCTCCGGCACCGACGGCTGGGCCGATAAAAGAAATATCTGGGGAGTGGATCCGGGTGAAGTCTTCCAATGACGCGGGCGATGGGCTCGCGCGGCGTTTGGCCGATGCCGATCCGCTAGCCGAAGGCGAGCCGACCGATCCGCCGGCGCAGGTGGCGCTTGCCGCGGGCGGTCTGGCGGGATGGTTGCATCAGCCGGCGGGAACCTCCGCGACGGGCGGGCCGATCGCCAGCCGGCTGGGGCAGGTGTCGTGGGCGCTGTTCGAAGGCGCGCGCATCCCCTATGTCCTGCTCGTCACGATCTATCTGTTCGCGCCGTATTTCACGACCACCATCGTGGGCGATCCGGTGCGCGGCCAGATCATCTGGTCGGCGATCTCGTCCTGGGGCGGCTTCGCGACGGCGGTGTGCGCGCCGTTCCTCGGCGCCATCGCCGACATCGGCGGGCGGCGCAAGCCGTGGATCTTCGTCTACACGCTGGTCATGGCGGCGGCGATGCTCACCATGTGGTGGGGCGTGCCGCATGCCAACGGGCTGCGCCTGTTCCTGCTCGGCCTCGCCATCGTGGCGGCGAATTTCTCCTATGAGTTCTCGACCGTGTTCCACAGCGCCATGCTGCCGACCATCGCGCCGCATGAGCGCGTGGGGCCGCTGTCGGGCCTCGGCTTGTCGCTCGGCAATCTGGCCGGCATCATCCTGCTTGCCTTCATGATGTTCGCGTTCGCGCTGCCGGGACATGTCGACTGGCCGTTCGTGCCGGCGCATCCCCTGTTCGGCGTCGACCAGGCGGCGCATGAGCCGGAGCGGTTGAGCGGGCCTATCGCCGGGGTGTGGCTGCTGATCTTCGCGATCCCGCTGTTCCTGTTCACTCCCGACAAGCCGAGCAACGGCGTGCCGCTGCGCAAGCAGATGATGCTCGGCGTCGCCTCGGTGTGGAGCACGGTGAAGAGCCTGCGCCACTACCGCAACATCGCGAACTACCTCATCGCGCGCGTGTTCTTCAATGACGGGATGAGCGCGGTGCTGCTGTTCGGCGGCATCTATGCCGCGGGCACGTTCCATTGGGGCGCGCTGACCATGGTGATCTATGGCCTGGAGCTCAGCGTGTTCGCGGTGCTGGGCGGGTTCTTCGGCGGCTGGCTCGACAACCGGTTCGGCTCCAAGCGCGCGATCTTCGTCAGCGTCGGCGGAACATTGCTGTTCTTCTCGATCACCTTGACCATGGCGCCGGACCGCATCCTGTGGGTCATCCCCTATGACGTGCACGCGGCGCACATCAACAGCCTGCCGTTCTTCAACACGTGGCCGGAGGTGATCTATCTGGCGATCGTCAACGGCGTCGCGGTGTTCATCACCGCCGGCTATGCCAATGCGCGCACGATGATGGCGCGGCTCGCGCCGCCCGAGAAGATGACGGAGTTCTTCGGGCTGATGTCGCTGTCCGGCACCTCGACGACGTTCCTCGCCAATCTCTCGGTGACGTTCATGACGGCGTGGACGCTCAGTCAGCGCGGCGGCATGCTCGCGATCATCGGCTTCCTGGCGCTTGGCCTGGCGCTGATGGTGCTGGTGAAGGAAGAGCGCGCGGTGGCGGTGTAGTCAGCGCCAGAGACTTTGGGCGGTCTGGTACAGCTCGTATTGCTGCTCGGGCGAGGACTGAATCCGCCGGTGAAGTTCGGTCAGGTCGATGGCATCGCCCTGACGCGAGCGAATGACGGTGTCCGCGCGGCTGCCTTCGATGGTGTAGTCGAACCATTTCTCGAAAAACGGCGCGATCTCGGAGCGGTAGCCGGGATAGCCGATCAGCTGGTGGAAATCGGCGAGCGTGACGTCCCAACCTGCCATGACGTGCTCTTCTACGGCGTCGATGGCGCCGTCGCGGGGCATTCGGTGGCGGCATAGGCGGCATTGAGAAACGCGGCCAGCCGCAGTCCGCCGAGGCCGAGCTGCTTGTCCATCACCGGCAGCACCGCGTTGTAGTAGTCGTCGCCCAGCGTGTTGTCGGCGGGCTTGAGGTTCCACACCGTCGCGGCGGCGGCATGGGTCTGCAGCACCCAGTCGGTGGGCGTGCCGGCCGTCGCGGCGGCGTCCATCGCTTCGGGCGTCTTCAGCCAGCCATCTTCCAGCTTGTCGACATAGGCGCCCCAGTCCCAGAAGGTGCGCGTGATCAGCGTCGAATCCCACACGGCGTGGAAGTTGATCGACTGGTCGCAATCCTTGCGGCAGGTGTTGCCCTTGAAGGTGACCTTCACCGTGATCTCGTTGCCGCCCTTGGCGTCGGCGATGGTGTGCAACGGCTGGTGGATGTCGCCGACCAGATGCACCGCGAAGCGCAGCGCGTCGCGCTTGGCGGCGTCGTCGGCGGCGCAGTGCAGGTCGGTGGCGAGGCGATTGAGTTCGCCGATGGCGCAATCGCCCTTGGGATCGGGCTTGCACTCGGTTGCGGGATCGTAAGCCGTGTCGGCGAGCGGGATGTCGACGAAGTGCCAATTGTAGGAGCCGGGGCGCGCGGCGCGCTGGTCGTCGGCCCAGCTCGCGACCGAGGCGAGCGAGTGGCCCTTGCCGAGCAGGCGCTCGACCTCCGCAGCGGCGGCGGGGCTCAGGCGGTGCTGCGCGATCTCGGCGACGATGGAGTGGCCTTCCTGGCCCCAGGCGAAGGCGGCGCATGTCGAAGCGAGGAGGGCGGTGAGAGCCAGCGGCAGCGTGCGCATGTTCGGGTCCCGCGATGAGTGCGGTGCAACCTATCGCGCGCGATGCAGCGCGGCAATTTTGTTTTGTGTCATGGAAGTGTTGCAGCGAAACCTTCGCGGTTCGAAGCGCACCACCTGGGTGGCCCGCATTCGCGGGCCATGACACCGCAACTCAATGACCGTGGTGATCGTGGTCCGGCGGCGGTGGGGGAGGCGGCGGCGCGGGCGGCGGCGCGAGGTCGTCGTCATTGTCCTGGAATTCAGGGCTGTGGCCGTACCAGGTCGGCGCGTTGCCGCCATGGCCGAGATCGCGCTCGCGCCGGCCGCGGTCGTAATATTCCTGGCCGACATGGTCGCCGTCGCGCCAGTGATGCTCGTAATGCTCGGTGTCGGAGCAGTGGCCGCTGGTGCAGGGCGGCGGCGCGGCCGCGTCGCGGTCGTCGTATCCGTCGTGGTCGCCGCAATGGTCGCGGCAGTGGTCGTGACGGTCGCAGTCGCCGTCGCAATGCTCGTGGCGGCCGCAATCGTGGTCGCAATCGGCGTGGCGATAGCAGCCGTCGTCGCAGCCATGGTGCCGGCGGTGATGGTAGCCGCAGCCATCGTCGCAACGGTCATAACGGCCGCCGCATTCGTAGTTGCAGTCGTAGCCGCCGTAATGGCGGAACTGGATCTCGGGCACCGGATCGAAGGGATCGAGCAGCACCGCGCCCGAGGTCGCGACGCCGGCGCTGGCGCCGCTGGGCGCGAACAGGGCCATCAGCGAAAGCGCGAGGGCGGCGAGGAGGCCGGACCTCCTGGCGGCGGCAGGCGTGATGATCGTCATCGCAGCACCTTTCAATTCTGGCCGGGACGCGAAGGTTCGTTCGCGGCGGCGTTCAGCAACGCACCGAGCTGGTTCATCGTCGGCTTGAAGCCGGCGATGGCCGAACTCGTCATGTAGTCGTTGGATTTGTGCAGATCCTGGTCGATGCCCGGCGGCCCGACCTTGTAGAGCACGCCCAGATGATAGAGCGCGGCGGGATAGCGCTGGTCGGCGGCCTTGGCGAACCAGTGCTCGGCGCGGACATAGTTCGTCACCACGCCCAGCCCCTTGGCGTACATCACGCCGAGCGTGTTCTGCGAGGCGGCGTCGCCGTTGACCGCGGCGTTCTGGATCGCATGGACGAGCTGCAGCGCGGTGAGATGGCCGGTCGCTTCGTCGGGCAGCGAGGCCTGGTATTGCGTGACCGCCTCGGAGCCTTTCCAGCCGAGGAAATAGAGCGCGTGGCGCACATCCTCGGCGGGGATCGCCGCGGCCATCACGAGGGCGCGCTGGCGCTCGATGCCCGGGGCGCATTCGTCGCTCAGCGGCACGTCGCCGGGCGAGGTGCCGGTGGGATAGAACTCGAAGGGCGGCGTCCAGGTGTGGAAGGCCTTGGCCTGGCGCTCGACGACGCGGTTGCCGAAATAGGAGCCGCGCAGGCGGCCCTCGAGCGCGCCGAGATACTGGCCGCCGAGCGGATGGCCCATGCTGTCGGCGATGTGGAAATAGGTCAGCGCCTCGGAATCGTTGGGCTGCATGACGGTGTTCGTGTGACTGACGTCGCCGCCGCCATTGTAGCCGCCATAGCCGCGCCCGCGGCGGTAGCGCCCGCCGCCATAGCCGCCGCCTTCGTCTTCGTCGCTGGTGACCGCGCGGCCGAGATCGAGGAAGCCCTCGGCGCCGCGGCACGCCTCGATATAGACGATGCGGTCATGCGCCTCGGTGCGGTCGGGCGTCGACAGGTCGAGCAGGAGTTCGCCCTGCTTGTCGAAGGCGTGGCGCCGCCGCGTGTAGATCACATTGGCGCCGGCATCGTCCCAATAGCCGTCGCGCCCGGCGCGGTTGCGGCTGGCGAGGTAGTACCAGACATAGGCCTCGACCGGATCGTAGAACCGGCTGTCGCTGGAATTCGAATAGACGTCGCCGAGCTTCACCTGGGCGAGGAAATCGTTGTTCTGCCACGCCGCCTTGCGCCACACGCGCACCGCGGCCTCCAGGCTGATGTGGTTGAGCGCGTAATTGCCGTCGGCATAGTCGGCGGACGCGGCGAAGGGCGCCGCCGCGGCTGCCAATGCCAGCGCCGCCGCCAGGCCGATGCGCCGAACGGCGCGTGGAACATTCCCAAATCGCACGGTCAAATCCCCCGACCGCTAACCCTAATCGCATTCGATAGCGACGGCTTAACGTTAACACGGAAGTCCGTGTGCGCGCGACTCCTTCGGGCCGATTCGCGCACCATCCTGTGTGATCGCGTGTATCTTTTGGGTGCGGTTTGGTTAACGCAGCGGATTTCGGACGGCGTTTCGACCGTTCCGAGCGACCTCAGTGGCGGAAGTGGCGCATGCCGGTGAACACCATCGCGAGGCCGGCTTCGTCGGCGGCGGCGATCACGTCCTTGTCGCCGATCGAGCCGCCCGGCTGGATCACCGCGGTGGCGCCGGCCTCGGCGACGGCGAGTAATCCGTCGGGAAACGGAAAGAACGCCTCGGACGCGGCGGCGGAACCTTTGGTCATCGGCTCGGCCCAGCCCGCCGCCTTGGCGGCGTCGCGCGCCTTGATCGCGGCGATGCGGGCCGAATCGACCCGGCTCATCTGGCCGGCGCCGATCGCGGCCGTGACACCGTCCTTCACATAGACGACGGCGTTCGACTTGACGTGCTTGCCGATGGTGAAGGCGAGCAGCATGTCGGCGATCTCCTGCTGCGTCGGCTGGCGCTTGGTGACGACCTGGAGCTGGTCGCGTTTGACGCGGCCATTGTCGCGGGTCTGGACGAGGAAGCCGCCGGCCACGGAGCGGAAGGTGAGCCCCGCCGAATCGGGATCGGGCAGGCCGCCGGCGACCAGCAGGCGCAGATTGCGCCGGGTGCTCAGGATCTTGCGCGCGTCGGAATCGGCATCGGGTGCGATGATCACCTCGGTGAAGATTTTCGCGATCTCTTCCGCGGTGGCGCCGTCGAGCGTGCGGTTGAAGGCGAGGACGCCGCCGAAGGCGCTGACCGGATCGCAGGCGAGGGCCTTTTTGTATGCATCGACCAGCGAGGTGCCGCGCGCGACGCCGCAGGGATTGGCGTGCTTGATGATGGCGCAGGCGGCGCCGTCGGCGGGCGCGAACTCGGCGACGAGCTCATAGGCCGCGTCGGTGTCGTTGATGTTGTTGTAGGAGAGCTCCTTGCCCTGGAGCTGTTCGATGGTCGCGACGCCGAAGCGCTTTTCGCCGGTGACGTAGAACGCGGCTTCCTGGTGCGGATTCTCGCCATAGCGCAGCGGTTGGCGCAGCGTGCCGGAGAAGCTGCGGCGGCGCGGCGGGGTCTTGTCGCCGGTCTTCGCAAGCTCGTCGGCGAACCAGTTCGACACGGCGGCGTCATAGGCGGCGGTGCGCGCGAAGGCGATCTGCGCCAGGCGGCGGCGCAGCGCGCCGGAGACGGCGCCGGCGTTGGCGTCCATCTCGCTAAGAACGAATTCGTAGTCCTGCGGATCGGTCACGACGGTGACCCATTCGTGGTTCTTCGCCGCCGAGCGCGTCATCGCCGGACCGCCGATGTCGATCTGCTCGATCGTGTCCTCGAAGCTGGCGCCCTTCGCGACCGTCTCCTCGAACGGGTAGAGGTTGGAGACGAGCAGGTCGATGCCTTCGATGCCGTGCGCAGTCATCGCCTCGGCGTGGTCCTTCTTGTCGCGCAGCGAGAGCAGGCCGCCATGCACTTTGGGATGCAGCGTCTTGACCCGGCCGTCCATCATCTCGGGGAAGCCGGTGACCTCGGAGATGTCGGCGACCTTGAGGCCGGCGTCGCGCAACGCCTTGGCGGAACCGCCGGTGGAGATCAGCTGGACGCCGTGGCCGTCGAGCCGGCGGGCGAAATCGACCAGTCCGGCCTTGTCGAAAACGCTCAGCAGCGCGCGGCGGATGGGGCGGTGCGTCATGACACGACTCGGCGGCTTGGGGTTACAGCCGGGCTTAGCGCCGGAAGAACATGATGACCAGTCCCAACACCGCCGCAGTCCCCAGCGAATAGAGCACGGGAATGTGGATATGCCAGTTTTCGCGGTCGTAGATGATGTCGCCGGGGAGGGGATCGAGGTCGATCATCGCGATGGCCTGGCTCAGCAGCAGGGCGCCGACCAGGAAAATGCCGATATAAATCGCGAAGCGCATCGTCAAACCCCCGCGCCGACGACCCTCACCACGGCATCCGTCAGCGTCTTCAGATCGGCCTCGCCGATGGTCAGCGCCGGCGTCAGGTACACGATATTGCGGAAGGGCCGGACCCAGACGCCTTCCGCGACGAGGCGCCGCTTAAGATCGTTCAAATCGGGGGCGGCGTCCAGTTCCACGACGCCGATCGCGCCGCGTACGCGCACGTCCTTGACGCCTGCCATGCCGAGGCATTGGCCCAGACCGGTGGCGAGGGATTTGGCGATCTCGTTGGCGGCGCGCAGGCGGTTCTCCTGCTCGAACAGGTCGAGCGAGGCATTGGCTGCGGCGCAGGCGAGCGCGTTGCCCATGTAAGTCGGGCCGTGCATCAAGGCGTGGGCCGGATCGTCGGACCAGAAGGCGTCGAACACCTTGGCGCTGGCGAGCGTCGCGGCGAGCGGGATGGCGCCGCCGGTCAGCGCCTTGCCGACAGTCATGATGTCGGGCGCGATCTCAGCCGCCTCGCACGCGAACATCGCGCCGGTGCGGCCGAAGCCGGTGAAGATCTCGTCGAAGATCAGGAGCAATTCGTACTTGTCCGCGGCGGCGCGCAGGCGGCGCAACGTCATCTCGTCGTGGAACAGCATGCCGCCGGCGCCCTGCACCAGCGGCTCGACCAGGATGCCGGCGAGTTCGTGGGCGTGGGCTTCGAGAAAGGCATCGAACGCGGCGGTGCTGGCCTCGTCGCGCGGCAAGGCGATGACATGATGCTCGGGCAGGAAGCCGGTGAAGAGGTTGTGCATGCCCTCGTCGGGATCGCACACCGCCATCGTGCCGATGGTGTCGCCGTGATAACCGCCGCGGAAGGCGAGGAATTTCGTCCGTCCACGGATGTTGCGGTTGAGCCAGTACTGCATCGCCATCTTCATCGCGACCTCGACGGCGACCGAGCCGGAATCGGAGAAGAACACGCGGGTGAGATCGCCGGGCGCGAAATCGCACAGGCGCTTGGCCAGTGTCAGCACGGGCTCGTGGACGAGGCCGCCCAGCATGACATGGGGCATCTTGGCCGCCTGGGCGCGCAGCGCGCCGACGATGTGGGGATGGTTGTAGCCGTGCACGGCGGTCCACCAGCTCGCGATGCCGTCGACCAGCTCGCGGCCATCGGCGAGCACGATGCGCGTGCCGCGCGTGAGCTCGGCGGCGAGCGGGGGATTGGCCGTCTTCATCTGGGTATAGGGGAGCCAGATGTGGGGGAGGCCGGCGGTGTACCAAGGGGGATTCTTGGTCACGCCACAAACCCACAACCGTCATGGCCGGGCTTGTCCCGGCCATCCATACTCCCAACTGCCGCATTCGGGAGTATGGGTCCCCGGGACAAGCCCGGGGATGACGAGGCGTTTTCTAGCGAGCCCATCACCCGTTCAACGGCATCGCCGTCACGCCGAGCTTTTCGAACAGCTTGTGGTCGTGGCTTTCTTTCGGGTTCGGCGTCGTCAGCAGCTTGGTGCCGTAGAAGATCGAGTTGGCGCCGGCGAGGAAGCACAGCGCCTGCGTCTCGTCGCTCATGGCGTCGCGGCCGGCGGAGAGGCGGACGAAGGATTTGGGCATCGTGATGCGCGCCACCGCGATGGTGCGGACGAAATCGATGGCGTCGATCGGGGCGCTGTCGCCCAGCCTGGTGCCCTTCACCTGCACCAGCGCGTTGATCGGCACGCTTTGCGGATGCTCGGGCAAGGTGGCGAGGGCGTGGATCATGCCGACGCGGTCGTTCTCGGCTTCGCCCATGCCGACGATGCCGCCGCAGCACACATTGATCCCGGCGTCGCGGACATGCGCCAGCGTGTCGAGACGGTCCTCATAGGTCCGCGTCGTGATGATCTCTTTGTAATATTCCGGCGAGGTGTCGATGTTGTGGTTGTAGTAGTCGAGCCCGGCGGTCTTGAGGCGCGCCGCCTGCGGCCCGGTCAGCATGCCGAGCGTGACGCAGGTCTCCATGCCGAGCGCCTTGACGCCCTCGACCATCGCGCACACCGCTTCGAGGTCCTTGTCCTTCGGATTGCGCCATGCGGCGCCCATGCAAAACCGCGTCGCGCCGGCGTCGCGTGCGGCGCGGGCGTCGGCGAGCACCGCTTCGATCGCCATCAGCTTGGAGGCTTTGAGGCCGGTCTCGTGGCTGGCGCTTTGCGAGCAATAGCCGCAATCCTCTGGGCAGCCGCCGGTCTTGATCGAGAGCAGGGTCGAGATCTGCACCTCGTTGGCCGCGAAATGCTGGCGGTGCACGCTTTGCGCGCGGAAGATGAGATCGGCGAACGGCAACGCGAACAGCCGTGCGATCTCGTCCTTGGTCCAGTCGTTCCGCACGATGCCGTCGCGGAGTTCGGGGGCGGGAGCGTTCATGGCAATTCCTTTCGCGGCCGTCTCCATGCAATATAGCCGGGCCATGCACCCCGCAACCCGCAGATTCGCGTTTCTCCTTCTTGTTGGAACCTTGTTGGGTGGTGCCGCAGCGGCACCCGTGCCGGCGGCGGTGACGCAGGCGCATGACCGCTATGACGGCTGCATCCATTGGGGCGGCGAGCCGTCGGGCGATCCGGTGCGCGCGGCGCAGATCGCCAGGGCGCTGCGCGAACTCAAATGCGATCGGCTGAAGCGCGACGTGCTGCGGCTCAAGCGGAAATATGCGAAGAACCCGGCGGCGCTGGCAGCGCTGGATGACATGGATTTGACCGGATTTTAGAACGCGCCCATGACATCCCTCGACGACATGGCCCGCGCCAAGCTGGCCGCGCTGGAAAGCGCCGATCTGCGCCGCGCCCTGACGGACACCGCGCGCGAGGACGGATTGTGGGTGACGCGCGGACGGCGGCGTTTGCTGTCGTTCTCGTGCAACGATTATCTCAATCTCACGCATCATCCGGCGGTGAAGGCGGCGGCCATCGCGGCGGTCGGGACATATGGCGCGGGCGCGGGCGCGTCGCGGCTGGTGACGGGCAATCATCCGCTTTATGCCGAACTGGAGACGCGGCTCGCGCGGCGCAAGGGCACCGAGGCGGCCTGCGTGTTCGGCTCCGGCTATCTCGCCAATGCGGGGATCGTGCCGGCGCTGGTGGGCGAGGGTGACCTGCTGCTGGTCGACGCGCTGTCGCATTCGTGCCTGTGGGCAGGGGCGCGGCTGTCGCGCGCCACGGTGCGGACCTTCGCGCATAACGATGTAAAGCAAGCCGCCGAACTGCTCGCGGCGGAGCGCGGCAGGCACCGGCACGCGCTGATCGTCACCGATCGGGTGTTCTCGATGGATGGTGATCTGGCGCCGCTGGACGCATTGTCGGCACTGGCGCGCGATCACGATGCCTGGCTGATGAGCGACGATGCGCACGGCCTCGGTGTCGTGCCCGGCGACAATCCGGCGGATGTCCAGATGGGCACGCTGTCGAAGGCGCTGGGCTCTTATGGCGGCTATGTCTGCGCGTCGCAGCCGGTGATCGATCTGATCGCGACGCGGGCGCGGACGCTGATCTATTCCACCGGCCTGCCACCGGCGAGCGTGGCGGCGGCGCTCGCGGCGCTCGACGCCATCGATGGGGATCCGGATTTGGCGGCGCGGCCGCTGGCGAAGGCGCAGGGGTTCACGCGCGCGCTCGATCTGCCGCTGGCGCAAAGCCCTATCGTGCCACTGGTTCTGGGCGAGGCGCGCGCCGCACTCAAGGCGCAGGCGGTGCTGGAGCGCGAAGGTTTTCTCGTCGCCGCCATCCGTCCGCCCACCGTGCCGGCCGGCACGGCGCGGCTGCGCTTCGCGTTCACCGCCGGTCATCCCGATTCCGAAATCGCGCGCCTGGCGCGCCTCGTCAAAGAGCACATCCTGACATGACCGCTTACTTCGTCACCGCCACCGGCACCGATATCGGCAAGACCTTCGTCACCGCGGGACTGATCCGCGCCTTGCGCGAGAGCGGCAAGAAGGTCGACGCGCTCAAACCGGTGGTCAGCGGCTTCGACCTCGCGACCGCGGCGCTCAGCGATCCGGGGCTGTTGTTGGACGCCTTGGAGGAACCGGTGACGCCGGAGGCGCTGCTGCGCGTTTCGCCATGGCAGTTCGCGGCGCCGCTCTCGCCCGACATGGCGGCGGCGCGCGAGGAACGCAGCATCGATTACGAGGCGCTGATCGCGGCCTGCCAGGACGGCATTGCGGCGAGCCGCGGCGGCACGCTGTTCATCGAGGGCGTCGGCGGCATCATGGTGCCGCTCAGCGCGCGCTATACGGTGATGGACTGGATGCGGGCGCTGAACATTCCGCTGATCGTCGTGGCGGGGACGTATCTGGGCACGATCAGCCATACGCTGACGGCACTCGAGGTCATCGCCCGCGCCAAGCTGAAGGTGCAGGCGCTGGTCGTCAACGAAAGCGAAGGCTCGACCGTACCGCTGGATGAGACGGTATCGACGCTGCGCCGCTTCGTCGGTGTGCCGACGCTGACCATCCCACGCGTCAAAGCGCCTGCCGGCGCGCGCAAGGAATTCGCACGCCTGGCGGGGATGCTGTAGCGGCGCGCGGCCTAACCCGGAAGTCCGTCCAGCTTCGGAACGTCTTCCAGATGCGCGTCCCACGGCGCCCGGCTGGCGACGCAGATATGCGCAGTCGGCCGGATGCCGATGTCGTCATCGAGACTTCCCGCGGGCACGACCAGCAAGGCGCTGTCCGCCTGGACACGCGGGAGCGCCGACCCACATGTTTTGCAAAAGCTCTTTTCATGCCGGGTCCGCGGAACGCGATAGGTCGCGATGCTGTCGGTGCCCGACAGCCAGGTGATCTTTGCCGTCGATGAAAACAGATTGGCGGCGTGGGCGGATCCGGTGTCTTTGCGGCACCGCGAACAATGGCACAGGAAAAAGCTTTCGAACGCTCCGGAAATCCGGAAGCGAACGGCGCCGCACAGGCAGGCGCCCGCCGTCTTCTGGGTCATGGGCCGATCCCGTTCGTTTGAAGCCGCGATGGGCGCCTATGTCGCCCGCGCGCTTGGCCGCGCCGAGACGCGCTTGTGCCACGCGGAAAGATGCGTCAGCTCCTCGGGGATCGGCATGTTGACGAATTTCGCGAAGTCGAGGCCGCACAGCAGCACGATGTCGGCCATCGAGTAATAGTCGCCGACGAGGAATTGCCCGCCGCCGGACATCTCCTTGTCGAGCCATTTCATCGCGCTGCCGACGACGCGGCGCATATGGGCGCCGTACTCCTTGTTCTGGTTGGGATTGACGGCCGCGGTGCGCGGGTCGTCGTTGATCCAGACCTGGCCCATCGGCGTCCACAAGCGGAATTCGCTGCGCCGGATCCACATCTCGACTTCCGCCATCTCGAACGGGCTGCGGCCGAACAGCGGCGGGGTGGGGTGGAGCGCCTCGAAGTAGCGGCAGATCGCGACGGATTCGGAGAGGAAACGGCCGTCATCGGTCTCCAGCACCGGGACCTGGCCGAGCGAATTCTTGGCGATGAAGTCGGGCGCCTTGTGCATCCGCTCGGCCATCTTGGTGTGGACGCGCTCGACGTTCGCGATGCCCTTCTCGGCGAGATAGATGTGGACCTTGCGCGGATTGGGGGCGGGGTAGTTCTCGGTGTAGAGCTTCATGGCGTTCCCTCGGGTTATCGTTTGCGCGAATGCTAGACGGCGAGGGCGCAAAAGGCTAACAGGACGGCACGTGCGGGCGTGGTGGAACTGGTAGACGCGCCGGACTCAAAATCAGTTACACGCCATCATATGCACATACTAAGTTGTTGAAATAAAACGAACTTACGCATTATCTGACGCGTCTACGGACTTACACATTCCTTACACAGTTTTGGATTTTTTCACCTATGCGGAGTATTCTTCTCCGCATGCACGACATGCACACGATCCTGGGCGGAAAGCTCCACCTCTATAAGCGCGAGAACAGCCGCTTCTGGCAGTGCTCCGCGTATCTCGCGGGCAAGGACCACCGCGCGACGACGCGCGAGAGCGATTTGGAGCGCGCGAAGGAGAAGGCGGAGGAGTGGTATCTCGGCTTGCGCGTGAAGCATCGCGCCGGAGAGTTGCGCGGCGGCCGGTCCTTTGCGGATGCCGCGAAGAAATTCGAAGTCGAATACGCCGCGCTGACGGCCGGCGAGCGCAATCCCCAATACGTGCAAGGCCACAGCGACCGGCTGCGCGTGCGCCTGGTCCCCTTCTTCGGCAACAAGCATGTCGGCGAGATCGTGCCGCAGTCGGTGCAGGATTACCGGGTGCACCGGATGACCAAGCCCAAATCCGCCTTCGAGCGGGAAGAGAAGGAAGCCCAGGCCGCGAAAGAGGCCAAGGAGAAAGGCCTACCCTTCAAGATGAAGAAGCCGTGGACTCCGCCCGCGCGGAGCACGCTTCACCACGAGATCGTCACGCTGCGCCATGTGCTGAAGACGGCGCAGCGCCTCGGCTGGATCAAGTTCGTCCCCGACCTTTCCGCCCCCTACAAGGCGTCGGGGAAAATCAGTCACCGGGCGTGGTTCTCGCCCGAGGAATACAAAGCCCTTTACGAAGCCACGCGCGCGCGTTCCGAAAAACCGCTCAATCCCCGTTGGCGGTGGGAGAGCGAACAGCTCCACGACTTCGTCCTGTTCATGGTCAACACCGGCCTGCGTCCCGACGAGGCGATGCGGCTGGAATTCCGCGACGTGGAGATCGTCGAGGATGCTGGTACCCAGGAAACGATTTTAGAGATCAGCGTGCGCGGTAAGCGCGGCGTCGGCTACTGCAAGAGCATGCCGGGTGCCGTCTTCCCCTTCGAGCGGCTCAAGCAGCGCTTGCGGCCGAAGGTGCATCCGAAATCGGACGATCCGCGCGAGCAGCGGCGGCGGAAGCCGGTCGAGCCGGTGTTGCCGGGGCCGACCTACCGGCTCTTCCCGACGACGCACCGGGAATTGTTCAATGCCGTCCTCGACGACCTCAAGATGAAAACGGACAGGGAGGGGTTGCGGCGGTCCGCCTATTCCCTCCGCCATACCTATATCTGCCTCCGCCTTATGGAAGGGGCCGACATCTACCAGATCGCCAAGAACTGCCGGACCTCGGTCGAGATGATCGAGAAATTCTACGCCGCCCACATCAAGAACATGATCGATGCGGCGGCGGTAAACGTAAGGAGGGAAGGGCCGAACGGCCTTCCCCCGAAGCGCGTCCCGAACGGGAAAAGCGCGAGGAAAGGCCAAAGCGCAGGGTACCCGAAGCGACGCCGATAAATCTTGGCGAACGCCCCGTGTCTTGCTAGACGTATCCGCCATGCCCGAGTGGTGGAACTGGTAGACGCGCCGGATTCAAAATCCGGTTCCGCAAGGAGTGTCGGTTCGATTCCGACCTCGGGCACCATCGCTTCCTAGCGATCCATCTCCCCGACACGCTCCTCGATCTCCTCGAATTGCTGCTTGATACGTTCCGGCGTGTCGAACAGGATCACTTCCGGCCTACCAAGTTGGACGTAACTGATCGCGCTCGAGGTCGCGACGGCGAGCTTGAATTCGGCTCTCGCTTGAGGTTCGGGAAATCCCCTTGCCGCGACGGCGTCGATCAGTTTGTCGAAAGGCCGCGCCGTAAAGCTGTTGATGAGGCCGCTCCCGTACATATGCAACTCCTCGTAGGTCTCCTCGCTAATCAGACCTTTCAAGTGGAGCCTCCAGAGATAGTCATGCACCAGCGTCATGCGGATCATGCCGCCGACGACTTCGCTCCAGGTAATGGAACGATCATAGGCCTTTATTGCGGCCGGAATGAATTCGCCGACTCGGAATACGAGCCTCGCGGCGAAGACCGATGCGTCGAGTGCAGCGAGAGGAAAAAACGACCCCAACACGGTTACTGCGCCGAGCGATAGAAAGCCCATGGCGGTCGTCGCGTGGTTTCTGTCCGCGGCATGCGTATCGCACGCGCTCAACAGGACGATGGGCGGTATGTCGGGTATCTCGGCTTTGAGGTGCCAAGTATCGACTTTCTCGTCGCCGAGCCAAAGGTATGCGGGCTCGTCGGGGGCGTGGCTGCCATGACCGTTGAAGATCATCATCACACCGTCGAAATCATTGATGGCATCGACGAAGTCTTGCTTCGACCGTACTTCCACTTGCCGAAGCTTGACGCGGTCCTTCAGGACTTTTTGGAATGCTCCGAGCGCAATGCCAAAGAAGGGATGGATCGGATCGTCTTCCGCGATGGCGTTGAGAATGAGGATCTCGTCGAACACTTCGGGTTGCAGGCGTAGCACCGGCCGCGACAGCAACTGAGTGATGAGGATATTGCCGGGCGTCGTGGGTATGCGGGAGACGTCGTACTCTACGCCGAGCGGAACGCCATCCACGTCCAGCCATTCGAGCGGCGCGTCTGCAACGATCCGGATACCGGTCTCCGACCGCCTGATCAAATCCATGAATTCGGGCGGCGTGGCGCGATGAAGTCGTAGCTGCGCCTCATTGAACGCCTTGAGGCGCTTGCGGGCGCGCGCATCGTTTCCTCTCTGCTGCGAGGCAAGTTGGCGAATTTGTCCCGCGGTGCGATTGATCTCATTCGGCCAGCGCACGACGGCTGAAAACTCCGACGCGGCCAAGAGTCCGATAGCGTTGGTTTCCAGAAGCAGTTCCTGCTGTCGTACTTGGAATACCGGATTGACTTTGGGCTCGCCGCCTTCGAGCTCGAGACCAGCGGCGGCCGCTTTCTCGGGAGCCAGCTCGAAACGATAGCCGCGCTGCCCGGCAAATAGCTGCAATGCCCGGCCGGCCTTTTTCTCTTCGGCGGTCTCATTGCGTCCAATAAGCGGGTTTTCGCGAAGATGCTGGTAGATCGACGGCGAGAACAGCATCAGGTCGGGGCGTCGCGGGTTGATCCGGAACATGTCGCGGTCGCCGATGCGCGCGCGCTCATCGAGTATGCTCGTCGCCGTCCTGACGATCTCTTTGACGAACGGGCCGATGCCTTGTTCGTTCGACCAGAATCTCTCATCGCATATATTCGAGTAGCCGGATTTTTCGAGCGCTAGAACGTTCGGTGTGAAGGCGTTGTGCCCGCCGATCGTATATCCGATGTTTTCCTGTGTCGGTGGCCGCCATTCGGCAAGGCGCTCCCGAACCGTCTTTTCGGTCTCCGGTGGCCATGCTTTGCCGACAGCCCCAACGACTTCGATGCAATGTTCCTTGAGCCTTTCAAGGGTAAGGTCTCGAAATCGCAAATCCCCGCCGGCTTCAGCAACAATCAACGGCGGCGACCTATTGGTCTTCTTCCATGCGAGATAGCGGGCCGGGTCATCCTCGGGCGAGACCAGAATGACGCCGAATGGAACGAACTCATCGAATTTCAGCTTGACGATGGCCTCGGGCATGAGAGGCATCCACCATATCGGCGCATCCCCGGATATGCGCTTCGTCAGGAGTGCGTCACGGTCGTGAACCGCCGGTTCGACAATGTCCGAAGGCATGTCGCTAAGACCGCGAAGAAGCTAAGAATGCCGGCAAAGGCTCGGTGCGAATCCCTGAAACGGTGAGGCTTGCTCCGGGTCGGAGTCCGGTACGGACACGATGAACAGAATGCGTGGATCGGGGTGCATGGCATTCCTGTTACTCTCTCATATACATCCGACCAAGCAATTTATGGCGCGCCTGTCAGGCCGGGCTCTATGCGTTTCGTGCACCGAATCCGCTCTGCGGTTTCGGCCTTGCGATGACGATCCCTCGCGCAAAATTTCGACTCTTGCGACTATCCGCGCTAGCATCTCCTTGATGCTCATGGCGATCTTCGACAAGTCGTTCATTCACGGAATTACTGCTGACGAAGCGGCAGTGTTCGACATGCATTTTATGTCGAACATCACGCCGCTGTTTTTCGTCGAAGTGCTCGCCGATTTGGAGAAGTCGGACGTCACAAGTGATGAAGGCCGTACGGCGTTAGTGAGGAGCCTGGCGGGTAAGACGCCGGTGTACCACTCATATCCAAACATTCCTCACGCCCAGATTGTTCTCGGAGAATTGTTGGGATACCCCCTCGAACTCCGAAACGTGCCTGTGGTTGGAGGTGGACGAAGAGTCCAAACGGCGGAAGGGCTGGCAACCGTTTTCGACGAGCCACCGGAAATGAAGGCAAAATCACGTTGGCATTCCGGCAAGTTTGAAGATCAGGAATATGCTCTAGCCAAGGCCTGGCGAGACATGCTGCAAACTGCTCCTTTATCCATGGAGCGGCTGTTCGGCGGCAGCGCAAGCCGCTTCACCTTTCGCGACTTAGATACTGTAAAGCAGAGCGTCGATGAACTGCTCGATCGTGACGGCGTACGCTTCAAGACATTGAAGGCAGCGCTGGAGACACTCGGTATTCCTTCGGAGTATCACCCCACAATCATCGCACGATGGAAAGCTTCTGGCGGACCACGCTTCCGGGGCTTCGCCCCGTATGCCGCTCACGTCCTGACCGTTAATATGTTTCGGGTGCTGGCTATGGCAAGTGGCCTCATTTCGCCAGACAAAACGTCCAACTATGCCGACATGGCGTATCTGTACTATCTGCCGTTTTGCGAGGTTTTTATCTCGGCTGACCGACTTCATAAACGTTGTGTTCCGCTGTTTATGAAAGAGCGACAAGCCTTCGTATGGGCCCACGATCTGCGACCAGTTCTTGCGCAACTGGTTGATCAATATCTTGCCACCCCAGATATTGAAGAAGCTGGTTTAATCGGGGTTGCACAGCGCACAACCTTCTCTGCGGATTCGTTTATTGGTGCTCTCCAAGACCGCCTCCATCCGCGACGGCGAATGAGTGAGCCAGACTTGGCCCCTAAAATGTCGCTGGAAGCGCAAAAGGCGCTCGTGGAACGTCTCAATGCGATTCGAGAGTCGCCGCCGGTTGAACCCGGCGTTGATCTAGAACAGGAAGACAGATCGACTAGTTTCACGCGCATGGTGCCGCCGAGAAGGGGGCGTTTCGCATTCATGCCTAAGACTAGTAGGAACGATGTGGGCGAAGACTAATAACATGTGCATCGGCGCGCCCCTTGGGGCGGGCTCTATGCGCTGCACGCACCGAACCCGCTATGCGGTTTCGGCCTTGCGGTGACGATCCCTCGCGCAGGCAAGGTGGGCGTCAGCGGTCGCACTCGGTCCCGCCGCGTCTGCCTTCACCATCCGCCGCGCTTCGCGCTGTGGCGGTGACTCCGGCGGACAAGTTGCGGCTCCTGCGGGTGCGCCGCTCCGCGCGCCAGCCGGCGCCGCTGCCGCCCGACGGCGCGTCCCGACCGCGCAGCTGCGCGGTCTCCTTGCGGCCTTGCTCGACGCGCGTGCGGCTGAAGCCACACTACGCCTCTCGCCATTGTTGTTGGGTTGATCTGGAAGGCTAAGGGGCGCTGCCCCTCGCGCTGGCAAGGGTGAAGCACGCCGGCGTGCCTCGGGCCACGTCTCCCCGTTCTTCCTCCCTTTGGTCGTGCAGAACGGGTGATCCCCCTCGCGGCCCTCGCCCTTGCCCTTGCTAACCCCGGTCTCGCCGACGGGCAGGGGTTCATGCGCACGCGCTGCGCTGAACCCCACGCCCAGGAGGCAGACATGAAGCTCATAACCAAAGCCCAATACGTCCAACTCGCCAGGAACGGCAAACGCAATCGCGAATTGGCCGAGCAGGATCGCGAGGCCATCGACTATTTTCCAGTCGTGAAGCTGTTTTGCCCGTGGGGTGCCGCGACTTGGCTCCTCACCGAAATCGATCTGGCGAGCCCGGACCTCGCTTTCGGCCTTTGTGACCTCGGCATGGGGTCGCCCGAGATCGGGCGCGTGTCGCTGACGGAAATCGCGGCTCTGCGTGGCCCGGGCGGACTCCGCGTCGAGCGGGACATCCACTTCGAAGCGCTCAAAACCCTGAGCGGCTACATGCAGGAGGCGCGGCGGCTTGGGCGGCTCATGGTTTAGTGGGGATCATGGCCGTCGTGGCGGTGATGATCCGTGCCGACGCCGGAGCGGGCAACCGCTCCGGCTATCGAACGCTGATTATCGCAAGAGGCGCTGCGGGAGGAGGAGTAACCGGCTGAGCAATCGCTCGTCCATTCCATCGCGGCCTGAAGGCGTAGGGCGCGGTGTGGCTGGCGCCGTCTCACGATCCGATTCAATCGGGGGCCGTTGATAGCTGGTAAAATGCCAAAGTCGAGCAAAGGATAAAGCTTCCTCGCGTTGCGTGTCGGTATAGGACGGCTCGTAATTAGGTATCGTGACGCCCATAATTTGCGCTTGAGCCCACGCCCCTTGCTTGAATTGCTCCGGGGCTTCGACAACGCATTGACCGTTCCAGTGGATTTTCGCGTAATCGAGCACGGCGCGTATTGGCCGGACCTCCCTTTCCAAGATTCCGTCGAATGTTAAGCGCCCGCGTCGCATGTAGATGTGCGAGTTCGTGCCAACCTCGATGCGGATGGCATCGCCACGAACATCGGCGGTCAGGATGCTTCTGGCGGCCAGATAGTTCAGGATTTTTTCCGCTTCGTCGGATTCGGGGAACGGTCGTTTTGTCTCGCGTTCGCCGATGCGCAGCAGTTGAGAGCCCGGTCTTGCGGCTGGCATGACCTCGACATATTGGAGCCACGGAACCATTTGGTCGCCGCGCATGTGCTTGCTGTGGTCGGGCCTGAATATCGAGTTTGTCGCCGTGGCTCGAAAGGAGTCTGAGGGCTGCAATGGTATGGGAGGCTCAAAAAGAACTTCAAGAAAACTGCCTTCCGGCAGAATGGCTTTCCCAAATCGCACGGGTATCGTGCCGATATTCCCCTCTCCGGTGAACTCCAAAAGCGTACCTTCGATGGTTTCGTCTTTGCCGTATTTCGTTTGATGCGTCATTGCCCCTCTCCGAATTAGAATAAGGGAGGAGGGCGCGAAAGTAATAGAAAATACTCTGTGTACGGACATGCTGATATTTCGGAGAAATCCGGCTGGAAAGGTTAAAATCGTATACGGGTAATCGCTCTGGCAGCTGGCCGCGGCGCGTCAATGGCTTAGGGGTGAAAGTAATACGTATACGGAGCGATATGGTACACTGCCTCCCGAAATCCCCGGGGGCTTATGAACGACGACAAGAAACATGAAATAACCGCCCGCATGAGGCGCTTGTTGGATGCGGCGTATGTGGAGGAAGACGACGAGGCTCCCGCTTCTCCGAGGCCGCGCACCGAAACTGGGGATCGCATATTCAGGTTCCTAGAGCTGGTGGAGTCCGGGATGCTCGGACGGAACTATCAGCGCCCTCACAACGCTTTGGATGAGCTTTATAGAAGGGCGCCGGTGTATCTTTGGCCACTTATGTTAGCGGTCGAGGAAGAGGATTCCGATACGACAAAGCCCAAGCCAACATGGCCGGACGTTCCTTATCACTACGGCATGGGACGCATCAAAGCGTATGAGGAATTGCTAAGTCATCTCAGTGAGAAGGATCGGGAAAAGGAAATCGCCGCCTGCCGAGGAAGGTACGAAGGCTATTATCAAGCGGGTGCCGGATTTTTGGTCGAGAAAATGCGCGGCCGTGGTTTTGATTTGACCGGCATCAATCGCGAAGAACATGGAAATGACCGCGATTTGCAGAATGCCGCCAATTCGGCCCTTGAGCAGTTGCAGGCGCAGCGCCCCCGTAACCGCAACGACAACTGGGACAGGCCGGTCTTGGACCTGGGTCGCGGACGCTCACGCCGTCGATGAGTTATTGCCGGCTGGGCAATCGGCAATTTTGGAGTAGTCCGGTGCAAAAAACCGTACGGTATGATCGAGGCCTGCAAGCCAAAGCGCGCCCATGCCCTGCTCAAACCCGAAGAACTGGTGCGGAAGAAGAAGGGGGCGAGCGACCTGTTGATCGCTCATTCCGGTGCCTTCGCTCGATGACGATTTCTCGCCGATCGACGTTCCCGTATTTTGGTTCACGCCTTTCGCCACAACTGTTGTTTGGCCCGAGCGCTTCGACATCCATTCGGCTGTCGTCAGGTCATTCGGCGCAAACGCATATGCCACGCCGGCGTTTGCAATGAAGGTCTCCCAGCGCTCTTTATAGATCTCCTTTAGTTGACCCAAGTCTTGGAGTATCGCCGCGATCTGCACGCCGTAACCCCGGACGAGGCCGAAAGCGTCCTCCAGCGGTGCGAGGTGACCGAGTGCCGCCATCTCATCAATGAGCATAACGACCCTTCGCCCACCGGGACTGTAAAGCGATCTCAGAGCCGAAACGATGACTAGCCGCAGCCAGACGCTATGGGTTCTCAAATGCTCGGCGGGCAGGATGACGAATACTGTTGTTGGAGAATTTTTGAGCGACACAAAGTCGATCCCGTCTCTTTCGAGGTCGCCCGCCATTGGCGCAGAAAGCAACCATCGCGTCTGTGTATCCGCCGTCGATTGGATGCTTGCCAGTTCGTCCCGTTCGCCTGTGAATCGCCCCAACAGGCTTGAAATGGTCTCGCCGCCCTCTTCGGCGGCAAGAACCGCGATGCCACGCAAGCCCGTGAGGCTTTTTTTCGGTGGCTCCTGATCGCCTACGTCTTTGTTGGGCGCTGTGAGCATTCGACGGATGTTGGCGAGGCTTGGTGCCCTGTCAGCCATCTGCGCAAGCATTACCTCCCACATGACGAGCCCGACAACCAACCCTTGCGCAGACTGTGACCAATGGGGATCGCTGCCTTCGATCTTGATCAACGCTTCGGTTATCGCCGCCGCGTCGTCATAGAAGTTGGGCGACTTCGGATCGAGAAAGGATAGTGGATTGAACCCGGCGCTCCCAAGACCACGTACATCGAATGGATTGAGGATGACGACCTTGTGCCCCATCTCTCTACGTGCGCCGGCGGTAAGTGCAGCGGCTTCGCCCTTGGGGTCTATGACAATGACCGACTGCTCCTTGAGACCATGGAGAAGATTGGGGATTAAGAAACGCCTGCCTTTGCCCGATCCTGTCGGCCCAAATACCAGTAGATGCCGGTCGCCGCGATAGAGTAGCTCGGACCCTGGCTCGTCGCTCGCCGGGTCGTAGTAGCGGCCGAGATAGATGTTGCCGGATGTTTCATCGGCAGGCCGGTCCACACCGTCGTCTCCAACGAGCCGCTTTTCGACGGCCGGCGAGTCCGTAAGAGCCGGGCCGATGAATTCCATGCGGTTGACGTTGGAGCGCCGTATCGCCTGGCCGGTCGCGGCCTCTCGCGCCTCCTCTTCCGTCGCTAGCCTCGCATCGCCATGAGCCTTCTGCTCCTCGACAGCTTTCTTGCCCGGCCGTTCCACTGCCTTGTCGAGAACCATCGCGCCAAGAATGGATTGCCACCCTTCCCGATAGGCAATCTCCCACGCCGTAACCAGAAAGGCGCCGACGATGCCGATATCGAGCATGATGCGGTCGGACCACGCCGAAGAGTTCGGCAAAGCCGCCGTCGGATCGTGGTTCGCCCATATGGTGATCGGCGCCGCAGCCGAAAATAGGAAAATCAGGATGAACCGATTGATTTGATGCTGGCCCTCCGCGTCGTGGCGGATTCGCCAAGTTGTGGGGCGATCGGGAATGGGGTGCTCAAGTCCACCGCCCCAGTGGCGCGCTATGAGGTATTCGCCGTTGGAAACGGTCCAACGCGCGCCGCCGATGGAGACCGGTTCACCGAGCGTATCGCCTGCGGCTCTATTGGCTTCGAACTGGTCGCGTAAGGCGCTCTGGGAAGCCGCGCCGCCGGTGCTTGCAAGCCAATAGAGGGCCAACAAGACAATCGGCGCCAAGATGGCCGACGCGATTTCGAAATCGGGTATTGCAACGAGATGGACAAACGCGATTGCGAATGCGCCTATCAAAATCAAATGCACGAACCGCAACCGCATCGGACTGTCCCCGGCTAACGCCTCGACTCTTCCCTTACGCGTTACGCATGACCCTTCGTTTTTGGCCGTTCCAACCGCTTGGGCTTCCGTCCCTTCGGCAACACCTCGGGCGGTTTCGTCCCTGAGCGCGGCACGGCGAAAAATTCCACGATCTCGGCATCGAGCGCCTTAGCGATGCGCTCAAGGACGGCGACGGTCGGGTTTTCCTGGTTGCGCTCAAGGCGGCTGACGTAAGTGCGGTCGATTTCGGCATCGACCGCCAACGCGTCCTGCGCGAGGCCTTTAGCCACCCGCAGGCGGCGCAAATTCCACGCGACAAGCTCCCGTGCATCCATTTTTGCATGGGAGCATCTTGAGGACCATTAATTGACGCACTATACTCACGTATTATCGCGCGATTGGTCTTGCTTCGTGACAGGAGGGCATTCAGTGACCGCCAATTTGTACGACTCCGACGGCGTGACGATCACGCCAAACGCCGTTCGCGGAGCCGGGGGCGCGTACGAGCTGAACAGCGTCACCGGGATCGAGCCAGGCCTGCGGCTCGGCTGGATCATCGCCTGCCTGGTCGCCATCCCAATCTTCCCGGTCCTCGGCGCGTCCGCCCCGCGAGGAAGCGCGGTTGACTGGCTGACCTATGGGGCCAGTTGCGTCTGTCTGGTTATGATCTGGATGAACTTCCGCTACCGCCCGGTTTTCGTCCGCACGGCGACCGGCCTCGCGCCTTTGGCGACTATGCAGTCCTCGGATGCCCGGCAGAAAATCGTCGCTGCGTTCCTCGCCGCCAAACAGGCCCCGGTCTAGCCGCGCGGCCTTTCACACGGCGGTATGAGGGAGACGGCCGCGCGGCGGCTTTTCACCGGCCGCCGCACACCGACGCATTCCCGAATCCATTTTACAGTTCGCGCAAGTAATTCCGGCCGCTAGAAGCCTCACCGTCCGCGCTTTGGCCGGGCGTGGAGGTGGCTGTCCGCCTTCGTTGTTTTATTTTGCCGATATTGAAGCAGCGTCATTATTCAGAATGAGATAGAATGAAAGTCGGAATAAGGCAGAGGGCAAGCCATGCGCGGTAGTGCGCTTCGGGCTTCCGGCGAGGCCGTCATCCCTTGCGCTCCGCGCGGCTTGGCAGGGGCTGTCCCGCCCCGTGCACCCCGGCCAAGAGAGGCCTTGCCCCTCGTTGGATCACCCGCGCCGGACCGCGCCGCGTCCGGCACCTCCGGCCCAAGGGTGCGCCCCTTGGGTATCCGCGCTCAGGGAGCCTTGCTCCCCGAGACCCCAGCACGCAAGGGGCGCTGCCCCTTTCCGCCCTATCCCCGTATGCGGTGCCGGCGATGACCCACGGCACCGAAAAGCGCGCCCGCGCGGCGCACCTGACCTTCCGCCTGACCAAGGAAGAACGGGCGGCCGTGGATGCCGCCGCCGAGCGGGCGGGGCTTACCGCAGGCAGCTTTGCGCGCCAGGCCATGCTTGGCGCGCCTGCCCCACGCCAGGTGCGGCGGCCACCGGTCGAGCGCAAGGAGCTTGCCCGGCTCCTGGGCGAGCTTGGCAAGATCGGCAGCAACCTCAACCAGATCGCCCGCGCCGTGAATACCGGCGTATTCACGGACAGCGCCGGCCTCGTCCAAGCCCTCGCGGACCTGAAGCCGGTGCGGGATGCGCTCTTGAGATTGCTGAGGCGGGCGCCATGATCATCAAGGGAAAGTCCCGCAGTGGTCCCTCCGGGCTGGCGGCGCATCTCGGCAATACCGCCACCAACGAGCGGGTTCAGCTCATCGAGACCCGGGGCACGGTCGCGCAGGACTTGCGCGGCGCGCTGGTCGAGCTGGACGCCTACGCCGTCGGCACCCGGTGCGAATTACCGCTTTACCACGCGAATATCGATCCGCAGCCGCCCAACCGCCTGACGCCGGAGCAACGGATGGAGGCGGTCGATGCGCTGGAGGAAAAGCTCGGCCTCGTCGGCCATCCGCGCGTGGTCGTGTCGCACGAGAAACATGGGCGCGAGCATTTCCATGTCGTGTGGACGCGCATCGACCTCGACCATATGCGCTCGATCAGCGACAGCCATAATTACCGCAAGCATGAGGAAGTCGCGCGCGATCTTGAGCGCCGCTTCGGCCATGATCGCGTCCAAGGTGCGCACGCGGAGCGCGACGGCGTGGAGCGCCCGGACCGCACGCCATCGCGGGCCGAGCTACGGCAGGAAGAGCGCACGGGGATCAAGGGCAAGGACGTAAAATACGAGGTGACTAAGATCTTGCGCGCATGCGATGGGCCCGAAGCGTTCCGAGCGGCACTCGCCGACAAGGGCTATGTACTGGCCAAGGGCGATTGGCGGGACTTCGTTGTCATAGACTGGAGAGGTGGAACACACAGTCTTGCACGCCGTATCGATGGCATGAACGCCGCCGAACTACGCGAATATATGAAGCCCTTGGATCAAGAACACATACCCAGTGTCGCGCAGGCTAGGGAGGCCGTGGATGAGCGTGAGCACCGGCAGCGTGCGCCTCATGACGAAGCAAACCGTGAAAAGAGTTATTCGCGCGGCGAAGATTATGTGAGCCAGACAGGCGCGGCGCTAAAGGACCATCAAAAACGGCAGGCAGTGCTCGACGACGGCCCGAGGCCGCCGCAGACCTATGGCAGCGACGAACAGCGCATCGAGGACATCCGAAGCGCCGGCGACGACAGCAAACGCAGCGACCGACAGCAGCACGAACAGACACCCGTGCGGCCGGGCGACGTGCGGCAAGAAGCCAAAACGGAAGGCAAGGAGATAACCGACCGCATGCGGCGCCTTCTCGATGCCGCCTACGACGAAGACCGCGAGGCCAGACGCGACGACGACATGGACCCCGACCGCCAGCGCGAGGCTCCCGGTGGAGGCCGCACCCGGAGCCGCTAAGGGCAGCGTTTGGCCAAGCTGCACACGAAGTGTTCTGCGCCGTAGCCGTACTCGGGTGGACTTTTCTGCACATCCTCAAACGGTCATTTGCGTCTGCGATTTCCGAAGTGATTTGGTACCGACGACGCGGAACGAGTGCTGCTCGGCTTGGGAAGCGAACTCAACCGGGCAGGCGAGCTGGTTTGGAGTGAGGAAGCCGAGAAATGTCGATGGCCGGTCCGTATGATCGATAGAGTTTCTGTCTATCGATCACGAGTGTTTATGCAGACTTCTGCACGACATTGCAGTTTGCAGATCGATAGAAATACTCAATTTTTCTTAGCTTTTTGGTGATTATCTAAACTAGACGACAGTTTATATATGTGCTAATATACTTAGTATGACTAAGCGTAACGAGAAAAGGCTAAACCTTCTCGAACGGGAACTGCCCGAGGGTCTCCTCGTGGATGCGGCGTGGCTCACACGACGTGGCTTCTCGACTTCGCTTCGCAGCCAATACGTGACCGCTGGCCGATTGGAGCAGCCTGCGCACCGAGTCTACCGCCGTCCGCGCGGTTCATTGGGTTGGCAGCAGGTCGTCATTTCTCTTCAAACGCTCCTGGAATATCCGCTCTCCGTCGGAGGGAAAACTGCACTCGAATTACAGGGATTCGCCCATTACCTCCCAATGACGGTTCGAGAGGTTCACCTCTACGGCCCGAAACGTTCCCCAACTTGGCTCGAAACACTTCCAGCCGGTGTCCGCTTCATCTGCCACAACGATCAGAAACTTTTCCGACGGTCGCTCAAGCCCACGGAGCTCGGCAAGCTCACCGAAAGTTCGTCCGCGGTCGCCAATAAGACATCGGATTGGGTGGCAGACAATTTTACAGTGCAGCGGTTGGGCCAATGGGATTGGCCCCTCCTGCTTTCGACTCCCGAGAGAGCGTTTCTCGAGCTCCTCGACGAACTTCCGAAGCGGGAAACATTCGATCAAGCCGATAAACTGATGTCGGGGTTGACGATGCTCAGCCCGCGTCGTCTCGATAGGCTCCTCACGGATTGCCGCAATGTGAAGGTCAAGCGTCTCTTCTTCTTTTTTGCCGATCGTCACGAGCATGCTTGGCTCAAACACCTTCACAAGGAGTCTTTCGATCTCGGGACTGGCAAACGGATGCTCGTAAAGGGCGGAAAGCTGGACCCGAAATATCAGATCACCGTTCCGGAGGATCTGAATGCCCTTTAACGACATCTACCGCAAACAAGTCTCTTTGCTGGTTCGTGTTCTGCCCGCCGTCGCGGAGCAGGATTGCTTCGCGCTCAAGGGTGGAACGGCCATCAACCTTTTCGTGCGCGATATGCCGCGTCTATCGGTCGATATCGACCTGACCTATGTGCCGGTCCAATCACGGCAGGCCTCATTGAAAGCGATAAACGCTGGAATGCAAGCCATCGCCAAGGCGATAGAGGCAGCCATTCCGGGAACGCAGATCACGAGCTCGAAAGTGGAAGGGGCGATCACCACGCTCCACGTGAGAGCGAGGAACGCTCAGATCAAGATCGAAGTTACACCCGTTTTGCGCGGGTGCGTTCACGAGCCCCGGACGCTTCGAGTTTCACCGGCCGTCGAAGAGAGTTTTGGCTTCGCAGAAACTCAGGTCGTCTCTTTCGCCGATCTCTACGGCGGAAAGATCGTCGCGGCGCTCGATCGACAACACCCACGCGACTTTTTCGATGTTCGCGATCTTCTCGCCAACGAAGGCATCGATGACGTACTTCGTAATGCCTTTGTCGTCTATCTGCTCAGTCACAACCGACCAATGGCCGAGGTGCTCGCGGCCAAGCGTAAACCGCTCGATCAAGAATTCGTTCGCGGCTTTCAGGGAATGACGGCCGGAGAAGTCACGATCGAAGAACTCGTCGCAGCGAGGGAAACCCTCGTCGAGACCATGGTTCGTGGGATGCCCAAGGAGCACCGCACCTTCTTGATCGGATTCGAGCGTGGCAAGCCGAATTGGCCATCGCTTGGTTTGACCCATGTCAGCGAGCTGCCCGCGATCAAATGGCGGCAGCGCAATCTCGATACGCTTCCTGAGAAAGACCGATCGAAATTGGTGGCCAAGTTGGAGGAGGTTCTGGCGTGATCGTTCGTAGAAAAAGAAAACCCGCGAACGGACGCCCAGGCTCGGTGTGGAGGGCCAGTGTATAAGGGCCAGGTCGACGAGGTTGTTGTGAACGTTACGCGTGAAAAGCGCGCGTCGTCGGCTGCTGCCTCGTCGAAGATGGAAACGACACTCGCTCTCAAGCCGACCGTCGTGGGGTTGTTCGCTGGCATAGGAGGGCTGGAAGCCGGATTTCGGAAGGCTGGCTATCGCAGCGTCATGTTGTGCGAGGTGGACGCCAATGCGCGCAAGGTGCTGGAGAAACAATTTCCTGATACGGCCATCACAAACGACATCAAGGACCTCGACGTCTTGCCTGCCTGCGATGTCGTGACCGCAGGTTTTCCTTGCCAGGATTTGAGCCAAGTCGGTCGACGCCGCGGCATCAAGGGGCCGAATTCGGGTCTCATCGAATACGTGATGAATTTGCTGGCCAACGCAACCATTCCTCCGACCTGGCTGGTTCTCGAAAATGTTCCATTCATGCTCAAGCTGGATCGAGGGCGTGCCATATCCAGGATCACAAAGTCCCTGGAGAAAATGGGATGGGCCTGGGCCTACCGAACCATCGATACTCGGGCATTTGGTCTCCCTCAGCGGCGTCGACGCGTCATTCTCGTTGCATCGAAGGTCAAGGACCCGCGGCCCGTTCTCTTCAACTCCGACGCGGGCACTCCTGATTCAACACCGAGATCCAACCACGCCTGCGGATTCTACTGGACCGAGGGTAACTCGGGCCTCGGTTGGGCCGTTGACGCGATACCGCCTTTGAAAGGTGGATCGGCACTTCACATTCCATCACCCCCGGCGATCTGGTTTCCCCAGAGGCGGTTGATCGCGGTTCCGTCCATCGAGGACGCCGAACGTCTCCAAGGGTTTCCCGCGGGATGGACGGCTCCTGCGGACGACGACGTCAAAGGCCATCGCCGTCGTTGGCGAATGGTCGGTAATGCGGTGAGCGTGCCATTGGCGGAGTGGCTTGCGAAACGCCTTCTCACGACCAGCTCTCACCGCACGAGTCGTGATAAAAAATTCAAGAGCGGCCCATGGCCGGACGCCGCTTGGGGCAAGAAAGGCGAACGCTGGAGTGTCAACGTCTCCGAGTGGCCGATGCAAAGAAAGTACGCTCACCTTGCATCGTTCCTCGAATATCCCGTTCAACCTCTATCCGTTAAAGCGACGGCCGGATTCCATTCTCGCTTGGTCGAAAGCCCTTTGCGTTACGAGAAGGACTTCGAGCGAGACCTCAAACATCATATGTCCAAGTATGCGAAGAAAAGTTCGAAACGACCCCGTAAGTCCAAGCACTAGTCGGCGGATGACGGCTACGCCTGGGCGGGACAATCGCCTGGAACGGTCGCTGCGGAGCGAACTGCACAGACGAGGCTTACGTTTTCGCCTGCACCGCCGTGTTCTACCGGGCACAACACGATCGGCCGATATCGCGTTCGTCGGCTTGAAGGTTGCAGTCTTCGTCGATGGATGTTTCTGGCACGGATGTCCCGAGCACGGCACGTGGCCGAAGAACAATGCCGCTTGGTGGCGGGAAAAGATCGAAGCCAATAGGAAACGGGACAGGAATACGGATCAGCGATTGACCACTCTCGGGTGGAGTGTCATTCGGGTCTGGGAGCACGAAGACGTAGCCGTGGCTACGGATCGAGTCGCAGAGATCGTTCGAAAAAAGAAGCTCAAATCCGGAACAGCTGGCCGCGCTGTTTCAGTTCGGTCCAAATCCGCCGGTGGGCCTGGAAGCCCATCCAAACCATATCGCGTGCGCCCGCCGCAGCACTATCGCAAGCGTGCACGTAGCCGGCGATTGTCGAAGTAACGGACTCCCTGGCAACGATGACGCACCCGATCTGGTGACGGGAGAGGGAAACGCACCAGCGCCCGGCCTCGAGGTCGAACGGCATCGGACTACCGATCCGCGACAGGGGATGCCGAACGATCGAGATCGGAATTTGCAGACCTTGCCAACGCTCAGCGGTCTCGACGCGGATCGCGCCCAACCCGGCTTGGCGCAAACGACTCGCCACGGCACCACCGGAGATCACGTTCGGATCGATGCAGCCGATGTCGTCCGTGTTCAGTCGGCGATGACCAACCCATGTCGCTTGACGCACGAGGAGCCGTTCAGCGACGCGAGCCATCACATCCGCAACGCCGGTGTCCGTCTCTTCATGGATCGGAGGCTGGCCCGGCAGTTCCAAAGCAACGAGGCTTGCACCGCCGGCGATCGCGTCGAGCGCGCGATCGATGACGGTGTCCATGCCCGAGATTTGGAATTGGAGACGGCGCTCGTTCGGGTCGACCGCGGAATCGAACGGTAGATTAGGATAGAAGGATGCCTGCACGAGGCGCGCCGTGTCGGGCAATAAGCGGCGTGTCACCGGCAAATTATGGACCGGCGTCGTCGGGTGGCGATCCAACAGGTAGGCGGGGGCGGACCAGTGAATTTTGTGTGTCGCGGCTTCCAGATTGGATGTGTCCACGGAATTGACCGGCGGCAATTGCCCCGGGTCGCCAACCATCAAGACGCGGGGAGCGAGATCGGCGACCGGCATGAAATCCTTGGCCGCGAGCTGATACGCCTCGTCGACGATTGCGAGATCGAAGCTCCCAGGCGGAAGATCATGAAGGTAGGCCGCAAGTATATGTGCGTTCGCCACCACGACACCCGGTCCCTGGTTCAGGGAGCCGTCCCAGCCATTCGAGGCCGTGATGCGTCCCACCAAGCTCGGCGGCAACTGACGGTGCTTTGCATGAACCAGTTCGAGTCTGGGGAAACCATAGGTCAGCAGGCGGTCGGTTATATCGTAGGCCTGACTGACGCCTGGCGTGATGCAGACCACACGCATACCCGCCTCGAAAACGGCCACGGCCGCTGCGCATTCGACGAGAAAGGTCTTGCCGGCTCCCGGCGGCGACTTGGCAATCACCAACCGGTCCTGCCCGAACAGGGCATGTGCGATCGCGTCATCGAATACCTTATCGACGGACGATGTTGTGTTGGCCACGAGCGTGCTCATGGACGCCTCCTCGATCGAGCCATGGCCAAAGCCGACCCCGGTGGCGCAACGGTCGCGGCCAAGGCTGGCGGATGTTCGGCATAGAACTGCCAAGGCTCGCGCTCGCTGACGAGCCGAAACGTCTTGATGGGGGCATAGCCGAAGCCGCGATCGATCACCTCGACGGGAACACCGACGGAAAGCACTGCCGACGAACGGACGCCGGTTTCGATCTCGATACCGAGCCGCGTGCCGCCCTGGGGACCGAGATCGATATGCCGGATTATGCCCGTGACGTTGGTGCCGACCAACTTGATCTTGTCATCGCGGCGAGGCCGAACGACCGCTTGCGTCGTGTCGACCTCGATGTTGCATGGGTGGCGTTTGGCGTTGGGTTGATCGACCGAAGCGATGCGTCCCGCCACGGCACCGCCGGCGCGGCGAGCACGTTCTCTCAATGACGGATCGTTCTCGAGCGCGGCTTGATCGGCGAGTTGCTGGCCGGCTTCCATTTGCGCAAGCTGGACCGCGATCCTGTCCGCCTTTCGTGCGGGAAAATGGCCATTCGTCAGGCCGTTCAGCACACGTTCGCGGGAAAGCTTCGACAAGTCATCGAGGCCTGGGGTGGGCAAGAGAAGCGCGAGGAATGCTGCGCGGGCCTCGACGAGAAGCCGCCATTCACGGAGAACGGCCTGGCGCAGCAAACGTTCGATCTCGCGTTGGGCGTTCGCACGCGCCACGCCCGTCGAATTCTTCGCGATCTTGCGCAGGTGATCGACGCGGTCGTCATGAGGTTGATCGGGCGTGTTGGGGAGAATTCCTGAAGCGGGCAGGCGAATCCGATCGCGCCCTTCCGTCAGGGGATCGGCACAGGTAGGCTCCAGCCACGCCAGGAGAGCGCCGAGGTGGCCATCCTCGATCGGCGTTTGCCCGGTCGTGATGTGACCGCGGAGCACCTCGGACGCATTCGCGACGAGTTGTTGGCCCGGAATGGTCGCTTCATGTCCGATCGTTCGGCATATCATGCCCATCCGCACGATCTCCGCCGAGGCCGTTTGATTGCGCCAGTACCGGTGGCCAAGAACGTCCAGGGTTTCGAGTGTTCCGCCATGGGGTATCCAAATCCGCCATTCACCACCACGTGCCATGGCATCATCCGCCGCTGCACAGAGAAAGTTTGCGAAAGGCAGCAGGTCACCGACATCGCGCCCGATCGGATTGAGCCGCACGATGACCTCGGGCGATCCATCGAGGCGGCCATAAGCGATGGCCTGGACCTGCTCGTCGGTCACGATCTTGATCGTCGCGACGCCGATCGCGCCGACCGGATCGCTCGATAGGAAACTCGTTTCGCGAATAGGCAATGCGCGCCCCAGATGACGTGCCACAGCGCGAGTCAGAACGTTCTCCAAGGCGCTCATGCGACCCTCGCCAGGCCGTGCTCGGCGGCGATGCGTTTCAGTTCGTCCGCCATCGCGCGTTCGTGATCGTTCGAAGGTTCGATCGTGCCCAACATCAGGCCAGAAATTCTGTCGAAATCGATTTCACCGAGCAGATCGCGGCCGGCGTCACCGAGGTCGGCGGCTTTGTTTGCGACGCGCTGGCGGCACCAGGCCGCCATGACGCAAGACGTCAGGCACGATTCCTCGAAGTTCGGCTCCAGCTCTGCGGCGACCGTGTAGGGATCGCCGCCAGCCCTCAGGCCGTCAACCTTTGCGCGGTGGCGAAGGAATGCGGCGATGCCAACCTTGATGCTGTGGACTGCGCCGCCGATGTCTTCGATACGTGGCGCGTGGGGACGCAAGCCGTTGGGGTGCGAAAAGATCAACAGCCCGCGCGAGGGCACATCGGCCGCCGGATCGAGGCGGTGGTATTCGTGCGTCAGAGCCAAGGCTTGAGCGCCAAGTTGCAGGCGCGTGCGGGCCAGATCGCCAGGAGCGACTTCGTTCTCCCGCACCACGAAAGACTTCAAGTCGCCAGGGAGGTAGCGCTGGTACTCGGCGCTCCAGACCAGGATATCGGGTGCGACGAAGAAGTACGGCCGCGGTCCCGGCTGCGTGGGGATGAGGAGTTGGGATTGGATCAGGAGGTGCGGGGCTTCGCGGCCAGCCACGCTGTCCGCAATGAGCTTGCGCGTCACCCGCAACCGCGCGATGCGCGCATCCTCTTTCGCGCCAGGGTGGTCGTCGAGAAGGTTGCGAACGCGGATTTTGTCCGGTTCTTCGCCGATGATGGAGGTCAGTGCTTCGCGCAGCAGGCGGGCATCGCCGGCGTAAGCGTTTTGCTCGAATTGCGTGCCGCGCCGTTTCGAGGACTGCCGTTCACCGAATTCGCGGTCGTACGGCGCACCCACGACCCGTTCATAGAACCGCTTTTCGGAGCCTTCTTGCAGGACCATCGCGCCCAGCACCTCGCATCGCGGGTTCTGCGCCAACCGGACCAAGGCTGAGGTGCCTTTCAAACTCATTCGCTGGCGCTCCTCCAGCCACTACGCGAGCCGGGCAGGGAGACGAATGGCGGCCGCACGCCGAACAACAATTCGCGTTCGTTCAGATGGGCGTCCAACATCACCGCTGCGTCATGACGTAGGGCTTCATCCTCGGGCAGGATTTTCCCGAGCAGTTGCTCGATGCCAGCGATCCAGGCGTCGAAGTGGAATTCACCATGGCGCACGGGTTGACCTGCATCCCGCGCTTGGTCGGCGGCGATGTAGTTGAGGCGCGCGGTATCGGCCGAACCTTGGTGGGCTTTGCGCGCAAGTTCGATGGTCCAGATAGCGCCTCGAAGGAACAACACACGGCCCGACATTGGGCCGATGATCCGTTCCTGCAGCGGCCAATCGGAGCGCCCCCAGAAGCGCTTCATCGCTTGCCCCTGATCGTGCGTCAGGCAATGGCAGAGATAGACCGGACGCTGGCGTTTCGAATCGAAGGATGCCTGTTCATCCATGGAAAGTGTGCCGAAGCGCGTCGACGGAACGGTACGGCCGATCAACGGACCAAGGACGCTCGCGATCAACAAGGAGTTCAGAGGAGTCTTCGCGTCGGCCAAAAGGTCGAGCACGATATCGCGAAGCGGGCGGCTGTTCTCGCCGCGGCTTTTATCACCGGATGGTTTGGTAACGGGCTGCTCGAGACGAACACGGCGCTCCCGGACCTCGGAAAGTTTCCGAGCCAGCGCTTCTTCTTCCTGTCTCAAGCGGTCGAGTTCCGTCACGTGCACCTCCAGTTGCGAGGAGGATACTATCGGACTTTATCGAGATTGTCTATCGGAATCTATCGAAGATGGAGAAAGCGGCCGAAAACGTGGGAAAATGCTCATCAGTCGAGCAGAATCTCCTCGCGATGGTAGGCCAGGTAGGCCCGCTGTTCGGGTCGAAAATCACCTACCCGTACTTTGCAGCGCTCATGTAGCCCGAGTTTCACCAAGTCGTCGTGAGGCAGATGCGGTGAGATTATTACGCCACCATCATCCAAAAAGCTCATGAACCCACGGTCGAAGAGCCGGTCGACATGCGGGGTGAGGAGCAGTCCATTGAATCGATCCAAGCGTTCAGCGGCCGATGTGCACCATCGCCAAGGTTTGATGTGGCTGGCGATCAGCAAACCCGGATTCGTGATACCCGTGAGGCGGCAGCATCTTTCCACCTCGAACAAGTCGTCACGGAAATTCCCTTGGCCCTTGCGTGCCTTGATGACCTGGTCCTTCTCGGTGTCGCTGAGGGCGACATCATTCTCGACAGCCTTCTGCACGGCGGTTTCGGCGTTATCGAGGAAATCGGATGCGAGCGATCGGTATGTGGGTAGCTCCATGCTCTTGGCATTGGAGTCCAAGATGATCGCGTCGAAGAGTGCTTCGCTTATTTCCGCCAAGTAGGCTTTCTGATTCCCATTCCCATTCGTGGGATTTAGCGGCGAGTATTTCTTCGGGAGCAGGGGCGCGATCGTCGACAGGATGGATTTGGGATGCACGGGCAAGGCGATCTTTTGCCAGGTCACCGGCAGCAACCAACCGATCGTGCTCCAGTTCAATCCGGTCTGGCCGAATTCATCAGGCTTCGGGGCGCCAACGGCGTAGTCGGAAACGATTCCAATGAAACCGATTTCGGTATTGGCATAAGAGAGCACGAGATCGCCCGGCGACGCCTCGAGCATGTTGTCGTAGAACTGACTACGCGAACCGTTGGCTTCCGTTTTCGGCGACCATAGGAACCTGCCGCCAATTTCTTGACGGACGGTCTGCTTATGATTGACCCACCAATATCGCCGCATCGTTGCCTGCCTTCATCTCAGGAGAGCAACTCCGATGCATCCAGGCAAGGCGATTGTTGCAAGGCGCATTTGATAGCGATTTATCGAGTGTGAGGCACGCGCGCGTGATCGTTTCACTTCCCCGCAAAATCGCACCGGACGTCGAAGGCTGTGGGCCTTCATTGGCGAGACGTTCGTCTCTGGCGGGCCGTTCGACCCTGGTGTCTGGGCGCAAGTCCCATCGGTGGCATGCTCGGGAAGGCGAATTTGCCTTACATCGCTTACACATAACGCACTTGTGACGAAATAACAACATGATTTCAAAAACTTAGCAGTATCTGCATCAGTCTCAAAATCCGGTACCGCAAGGTGTGTCGGTTCGATTCCGACCGCCCGCACCAACCTACGCTCGCGCAGCGAGCGGAGGTTGTCCTCCGAAGCTTTAGCGCAGGAGGACTGTATCAGCCCCGCGAGCTTCGGTTGGCAGGCCACCCTTTGGGCCAACGCAGTTCCCGCACCGCAACGCTTCCTTTACCAAACCCGCCATCGACCGCGCCGTGTTTTAAACGAATGCGCCGGCGGCGCGTATTCGCCCTGTAACCTTTTCATGGGGCGCGCGTGGCATTCCTGGCTTCCTCGGACTTCTCCGCGTCACCGCATCCGGCCGAACCATCCGATGTTGATCCGGCGATGGACGAACTCGCCGATAGCGGCGAATTGGCGGGGCGCGATTGCGTACTGCGGTTCTTCCCGATCTACGACTTCCAGCACCAGCGGGTCGCGGCATTGTTCTGCACGCCGATGTTCGCGCGCGCCGGCACGCAGGCGATCTATGGTCACAAGGCGTTCGGCGGCTTCACGGCGGAGGAATGGTCGGCTGTCGATTGCGCCATCCTGCGCCACACGCTGGCCTTCGCCGAACGGCTCGCCAGCGCGGGGATCGCGGCGGTGGTCGGTGCCTCGGTGAGCTTCACGACCTTGTCGGATCCGCGCGGCCGCGTGCTCTACCGCGACGCCCTGCGCGCGGCGCATGCGCGCGAGCAGCGCATGCTGGTGATCAAGATCGAGGACATCCCCGACACCACGGGCGGCAAGCGGATCGGCGAGATCGCGTCCTGCATCAAGCCGGTGGCGCCGCGCGTCTGGGTGCATTTGCCGGGCAGCCACGTGCCGCTTGGCGGGCACGAGATGCTGCATGCGCAAGGACTCGTCCTGTCGATGCCGGCGGGGCTTCCGATGCACGGGATGCAGACCGAGGCGCGCTGGCTGGCGCGCACCGCGGCGCTGCAATCGGCGCTGGCCTGCATGGATCATGTCGACAGCGCGGCCGAACTCGAAACCACGCGCGCCGCCGGCATCCGTTTCGTCGCGGGCCATGCGCTGGCGCGGCCGGCGCTGGAGGCGCATGCGCCGCCGGACGCGATTCGCGACGCGCTCTACAGCGCGGCCGTCTGACCCCTCAGCGCGGCGTATAGAAGGCGACACTGTGATCGGCCGCCTTGGCGACCACGAGATCGGCGGCATCGCGGTCCTTGACGATGTGCTCGCGCAAATTCGGCAGATTGATCGTCTGCCAGACGCCGGCGGCGAAGGCGCGGCGCGCGGCATCGTCCATCTCGCGGAAGCGGTGGTAGAAGCTCCTGGGATCGTCGCGCCCGGCCAGCATCAGCGGCAGCAGGCGGGCGGTGAACCAGCCTTCGATCACCGCCTCGTCGGCATCGAGATAGATCAGGCAATCGATCAGGCGGGGTGTGCCGGGGCGTTCGATCTGGGCCAGATGCAAGCCGTCGAGGATCAGGACGTCGGGCCGTTCGACGATCAGCGGATTCTGCGTGTCGACGTCATAGGTCACGTGTGAATAGCGCGGCAGCGCGGCGCGGTGGCCGGCCTTGATGGCGGCGAGGGCGGTGCGCAGCGCCGCGACGTCGTAGGATTCGGGATAGCCCTTGCGCATCGCGATGCCGCGTTCGGCGAGCACGGCATTGGGGAACAGAAACCCGTCGGTGGCGATGCTTTCCACACGCGGGTGCTCCGGCCAGGCGGCGATGCTGTGGGCCAGGGCGGCGGCGAAGGTGCTCTTGCCGACCGCGACGCTGCCGGCGATGCCGATGACGAAGGGGCGCGCGGCTGCGCGTGCCTCAGCGGCGCGGCTGCGCAGGAAATCACCCAAGGAAAAATCGCTCGCCATCGCCCGCCTTCCGGTGCCGCGACTATGGCATGGGTGGCGGCATGCAGGGAACGCGGAGCCGGCGTGCCGGCGGCGGTGTCGCATGGGATCGGCGGCGCGCGGCGGCTATCACTGCCGGCATGCGGATTCTGGTGACAGGCTCTTCGGGATGGCTGGGCGCGGCGCTGGTGCCGCGGCTGGAGCAGGGCGGTCACACCGTGATCGGCCTCGATCCGCGGCCCGCCGCGACAACCGCCATTGTGGGCTCGATCGCCGACCGCGCTGTGGTGCGCGCCGTGATCGGCGATCACCGCATCGACGCCGTTGCGCATGGCGGCGCGCTGCACAAGCCGAACATCGAGACGCATGACCGCGCGGATTTCCTTGGCGTCAACGTGCAGGGCACGATGAACCTGCTGGAGGAGGCCGTGGCGCAGGGCGTGACGCGGTTCGTGTTCACCTCGACGACGTCGCTGATGGTGAGCCGCGCGATCCGCGCCGCGTCGGCGCCGGAAGCGGTGTGGCTCGATGAAGATTTCGCCGCCCAGCCGCGCAACATCTATGGCGTCACCAAGCTTGCGGCCGAGCATCTGTGCCGGCTCTATCACGAGCAGTTCGGATTGCCCGTCGTGGTGCTGCGCACGGCGCGGTTCTTTCCGGAGACCGACGACATGGCGCACGATATTGCGCAATCCGGACCCAACACCAAGGCCAACGAGTTCCTGTTCCGCCGCCTGACGCGCGACGATGCGGTGGCGGCGCATGTCGCGGCGCTCGAGAAGGCGCCGGAGCTCGGCTTCGACGTGTTCATCGTCTCCGCGACGCCGCCGTTTGCGCCGGCGGATCGCCGCGAATTGATGACGAACGCGCCTTCGGTGGTGGCGCGCTATTTTCCGGACTACCCGGCGCTGTATGCGGCGCGCGGCTGGACGATGTTCGACAGGATCGACCGCGTCTACGACCCGTCGCGCGCCGCGGCGCGGCTCGGCTTCGTCTGCCGCACCGGGTTCCGCCAGGTGCTGGACGAACTCGCGCGCGGCGGCACGCCGGACTATCTGAAGACGCGGACTTGGCCCTAAGCTCGCGGCCAAACGGGGAAGCACCATGGACAGCACCGCCGCCGGCATCGCCGCGCGCCTCGAACGCCTGCCGGCGGGCCGCGCGATGTGGACGCGTGTCGTGCTCTTGTCGCTGGGCGGCTTCTTCGAGTTCTACGACATGTTCATGTCGGCCTATGTCGGGCCGGGACTGGTCAAGAGCGGCATCCTCACCGCCACGACGCCGGGCCTGTTCGGCACCACGGGGCTTGCCGGGTTCGTCGCGGCGTTCTTTGCGGGCCTGTTCGTCGGCACCGCGTTGTTCGGCTTCGTCGCAGACCGTTTCGGGCGGCGCTCGATCTTCACCTTCTCGCTGCTCTGGTACACCGCCGCCGCGACGGTGATGGCGTTCCAGACATCCGCGTTCGGGCTCGATCTGTGGCGCTTCATCGCCGGCATCGGCATCGGCGTCGAGCTCGTGACCATCGATACCTATATCGCCGAGCTGGTGCCTCGCCACATCCGCGGCCGCGCCTTCGCGTTCAACCAGGTGGTGACGTTCAGCGCGATCCCGGTGGTGGCGCTGCTCGCCTGGATCCTGGTGCCGCTGAAGCCGTTCGGGCTCGACGGCTGGCGCTTCGTCGTGCTGGCGGGGTCGAGCGGCGCGCTGATCGTGTGGTTCATCCGCCTCGCGGTGCCGGAAAGCCCGCGCTGGCTGGCGCAGCATGGCCGTGGCGCCGAGGCTGATGCGGTCGTGGCGCGGTTCGAGGCGCAGGCGATTGCCGAAAGCGGTCCGCTGCCGGTGCCCGAGCATGCGCCGGTCGAGGCGCCGCGCGGCAGCTTCGCGGAGATCTGGCGCGCGCCGTATCTGACGCGCACGTTGATGCTGATCGCATTCAACCTGTTCCAGACGGTCGGGTTCTACGGCTTCAGCAATTGGGTGCCGACCTTCCTGGTCAGCCAGGGGATCGAGGTGACCAGGAGCCTGGGCTACACCTTCCTGATCGCCATCGCCGCGCCGTTCGGGCCGCTGCTCGCCGCGACCTTCACCGACCGGATCGAGCGCAAATGGACGATCGTCGGCGCGGCGGCTGCGGTCGCGGTGTTCGGTCTCGCCTTCGGGCAGATGCGGGTGCCGGCGCTCCTGATCCTGTTCGGCGCGCTGGTGACGCTCGCCAACAACATCATGTCGTTCTCGTTCCACGCCTACCAGGCGGAGCTGTACCCGACGCGCATCCGCGCGCTGGCCGTGGGCTTCGTCTATTCCTTCAGCCGGCTGTCGACGGTGTTCAGCGCTTTCGTCATCGCGTTCTTCCTCGGCAAGTTCGGCGTCGCGGGAGTCTTCACGCTGATCGCGGCGAGCATGACAGTAGTGATGCTGGCCATCGGGATATTCGGACCCAAGGTCCGCAACCTGTCGCTGGAAGAGATTTCGAATTAAATGGCGTCAGTTTCGCCAAGCCAATCCGAGAGTTTTCGCTAACAGGTCGAGTGAGGCTGCGGTTCTAGGGCAAACATATTTATAGCTGGGCTCGGGATAGCGAGGGGCTCCTCGCCGCACGATCGCACGAAACGCTCGAGCTAGATTCAGAAGAGTTTGTTCCTCTCCGGCATTAACAATAAATTGGATGCCCAAATGCGTATTGGTTGCATTTGCATTTGCTAGCCAATCGCGGACCAGAGGGCCGTCGGGAACGCCACCGCGCAGCGTAATGCGGACAGCGTCTTTTGAAATGACCTCGGCGAGGATTTGGCAAAACCATAAATACAAATCGCCTCGCGCATCCCGATCTTTTTCTCCTCGGTCATCGACAAAAAAGAGTTCGCCTTTTTCGAGATTCGTGACGCGCTTATCCGCAAAGCCGCCATAAGCGTCGAAAAGAATTTTCTTTAGTTCGTTGGAGGAATTGATGGCCATCAACTGCTTCTTGAAAAAGTGGGGCTTCAGATCATGTCTGAAGCCCCACAAATACCGTGGGAGATTCGAACTCCCGACCATCCTCTTCGTTAGGGAGGTGCTCTAGTCCGCTGAGCTAACGGTCCACGTCGTCATATGGTGGGAATTTTGAAACTTTCAAGGCGCGCTCTAAATCTAACAGCGGCTATCGTTTGGATAAAATCAATTTTTCTACCTTGAAAAATCAATTTTATTGATCCATATCTAGCTGGCAACGGAACTTTCAGCGCCTCTGCCCATGCCCAAAGCCAAGGATTGGCAGGAACTGACTCAGCTCACGCAGGGTGCTCCCCTGATCGTCGAGCGGGTGCGGCTGGCGGATCGGGGTGTTGCCATCGAGGGCGCCTTCGAGCTGCCGCAGCTGGCCCGCCTCGCCATCGAGGACCAGATTTTCATCGCCGCCTTCGTCAAGAGCCACGGCTCGATCAAGGAGATGGAGAGCGTGTTCGGCGTCTCCTATCCGACCATCAAGGCGCGGCTGAACCGTATCGCCGGCGCGCTCGAATTCATCGACACAAATCCGGCGCCGCCGCGCAGCGAAGTGCTGGACCGTCTCAGCCGCGGCGAGATCAGCGCCGCGGACGCCATCAAAATGCTGGAGGGAAAATCATGAGCTGGCTGCCGCCGATGCTTGCCGTCGTGCACATCCTGCCGAGCGCCGCGCATCGCGGCATCCGGATGTGGATCCCATTGTTCCTGGTGTGGCTGCTGTTGCTGCCGTTCATCCTGGTGCTGCTGCCGGTCTATTTCGTGATCTGCGCCGTGGCGGATATCGCGCCATTCAAGACGCTGGGCGCGATCTTCGCGGTGCTCGGCAGCCTGGGCGGCACGCATGTCGAGGTCGATAGCCCGTCTACCTCCGTCTTTATCCACGTTTATTAGAAAGCAAGAACGATGAGCGAGAACCGCCGCCAGATCCTGGACATGCTGGCCCAGGGCAAGATCACCGCCGACGAGGCGGAGCGCCTGATGGCCGCGCTGGAGCGCGAGCCCGCCTCGCCATCCGCGGCGCCGCCGAGCGGCAAGGTCAAATATCTGCGCGTCGTGGTCGATGCGCAGGACGAAGTGGACGCGCCGGTCAAGGTGAATGTGCGGGTGCCGATGCAGCTGTTGCGCGCCGGCGTCAAGCTCACGTCGATCATCCCGCCGCGCGCCCGCACCGAAGTGAACGACGCGCTGCGCAAGGAAGGCATCGACGTCGACATCGGCAAGCTGACGCCGGAGAGCCTGGAAGACATCGTCGAGCAGCTGCGCGAGCTGCAGGTCGACGTCGACAGCGACCGCGCCAAGGTGCGGGTGTTCTGCGAGTAGGGCCTAGTACGGCCGCACCGAGTTGGCGCGGCGGTTCATGTCGTAGTCCTTCAGCCGCGCTACGTCGTGGTTGAGGATGGCGCAGGGCGGCTGGAAACCATTGGCGGCGCAGATCTGCCAATGGCCGTGGACGCGGGCGCTCTGGGCGCGGTCGTTGAAATCGTAGTGGTCGAGATTGCCCACCGGGTGATTGAGGGTGACCGAGTGCCCCTGATAATTTGGCGCGCTGTAGAGCGTGATCCAGGGCGCCGCCGCTGCCGGTGCCGCCGCGAAAGCCGTTATCGCTGCCAGGACGCTCAAAAATTTCCGCATGACATTCCCCCAAACGAAATCGTGCCGATGATATACCAAAGTGGCGGGTGCGCCATACGGCCCGCCGGATCGTCATGAACTATCGCCACGCCTTTCATGCCGGAAATTTCGCCGACGTCGTCAAGCATCTGGCGCTGGTTGCGATCCTGCTGCATCTGCGCAAGAAGCCGGCGCCCTTCGCGGCGATCGACACCCATGCCGGACGCGGCCGCTACGATCTGGCGGGCGGCGAGGCGGCGCGCACCGGCGAGGCGGCGAACGGCATCGGCCGGCTCGCGAGCCTTGCCGGCGCGGACGGCGCGCTCGGCGAATATCTCAGGCTTGCCGGCGATGGCGAAACCTATCCCGGCTCGCCGCTGATCGCGGCGTTGCTGCTGCGGCCGCAGGACCGGCTGGTCGCGGTCGAGAAGCATCCGGAGGAAGCGGCACTGCTGAAAGCGGCGCTGGCGCGCTTGCGCAATGCCCACGCGGAGGAGGGCGACGGCTATCGCAGGCTCGCGGCGCTGCTGCCGCCGGCGGAGCGCCGCGGCGTGGTGCTGATCGATCCGCCCTTTGAGGTGCCGGAGGAATTCCACGCCGAGGCGCGTGCGCTGGGCGAGGCGCTCAAGCGGTTCGCGACCGGCATCTATGTCTTGTGGTTTCCGGTCAAATCGCCGGCCGAGGCGAATGCGTTCTGCGGCGAGGTGCTCGCCACCGGCGTGAAGAAAGCGCTGCGCATCGACATCGATGTCGGCGCCGTCGCGGCGGGCACCAAGGAGCGTCTCAGCGGCGCGGGGCTGATCGTGGTCAACCCGCCCTACGGCCTTGCCGGCGAGATGCGCGCCGCGCTGACGGCGGTCGCGCCGTTGTTGTCGGACAACGCGCGCTTCGAAATGCGCTGGCTGGCGGGCGAAGAATGACCGTCAGGCGGGAAGCGCGACCGCGCGGTCCAGCAGACTGAGCCGCATCGCGCCGCGGCTCAAAATCACGGCGTGGAAATCGGTGAGGTTGAATCCGGCCCGCGTCTTTGCCGCTTCGCGCAGGCGCAGGATCGCCGCGGTCCCGAGCGCCGGCCCCGCCGTAAGCCCCGGCTGCACCACGATGCGGTCGACTTCGTTCTCGAAGGTATCGGGTGCGTCGCCGGCGATGTCGAAGAACCGCGCGATGGCCTCGGCGCGGCTCCAGCGCTGGGAGTGGATGCCGGTGTCGACGACCAGGCGTCCGGCGCGCACCAGCAGCGATTGCAGGAAACCGAGCCGCGCCCGATCGTCGCCGTCCATCAGGCCCATCTCGTCCGCGAGTTGCTCGGCATAGATCGCCCAGCCTTCGAAATAGGCGTTGGAATTGTAGCGCAGGCGCAGCGGCGGCGGCGCGGCGTGCTCCTGCAGCGGCAGTTGCAGCAGATGCCCGGGCAGGGTCTCGTGATGCACCACGGTGGCGAGCGACCAGTCCGGCCGGCGCCTGATGTTGCGCAGATCGACGTAGTAGGCGCCGGCGGTCTTGCCGTCATAGCTCGGCGCCTTGCGGTAGCCGATCAGGCCGGGGCCAGCGAGCGCGACCGCGATCGCGCCGGGCGACAGGCCGCGGAACGCCGTGCCGAGCAGCGGCCGCACGCGTGCCAGCTGTGCGTTCATGTCGGCGACCGCCTTGGCGCGGCCGGCATCGTCGTCGCCGTAGAGATAGCGCGGGTCTTGCGCGAGCGCATGCAGCCGGGCGCCGACCGATCCCGTGGTGAGGCCCTGGGCGCGCAGCAGCGGCTCGGCGCGCGCCGACAAATCGCGAACCTGCTCCAGACCTTGGGCGTGCGCCGCATCCGGCGCGATGTCGAGCGTCGTGCCGTAGGCGAGCGCGGCGGCATAATACGCCGCGCCGTTTGGCTGGCGCCACACGCCGGCGTCGCGCGGCGCGTGGGGACGCAGGGCGGTCAGCGCCGCGATCTGCGCGTCGAGCGCCGCCGTCAGCGCGGCCGGCGACGCGTCGCGCGACGCCGATACTTTTGCCAGCGTCGCATCGAGGATGAAATCGGGCGGCACGATCCCGGCGGCGCCGGCCTCCGCAAGACGCCGCGTCTCGCCGGCGATGGTGCTGGCGAGAGTCGCCAGAGCCTCGGGCGGCCCGTTCTTGACGATGCCGGGCGCGGTCAGATAGGCGCCGCTGCGCGGGCTAAGGGCGTAGGGCGACTGGCCCGCGCCGGCCAGGCCGTAGGGATTGGTCGCGCACAGCGCCGCCTCGCACGCCGCGCCTTCGACGATGCCGTCATAGTCCAGACGTGCCGCCGCGGAGAGGCCTGAGGGGTCGAACGCCAGGAGCCTGGTGAGGCGTGCATCGGCGATCGGGCCTGCGGCAGCGGCGTCGGGCGAAAGGTCCGACGCGTCTGTCAGGCTGTCCAGCAGGTCGTGGAACCGGGCGTCGGCGCCGGCGGGTTCCGCGAAGGCCCGCCACGGCAGCAGGGCCGCCGCGCCGGCCGCCATTTTCAGAACTGTCCGCCGGCTCGCCATGGCCGCACTCTGCCGTGCCGCGGTATTTCCCGCCAGCGCTTGCGATTTGCCCGCCGCCCCGGTATTTGGGCGCCCACGGACAGGTGGTCGAGTGGTTGATGGCACCGCACTCGAAATGCGGAGACCCTGCAAGGGGTTCGTGAGTTCGAATCTCACCCTGTCCGCCAACCTACGCTGCGCAGCAGCGGAGGTTGCCCTCCGAAGCCCACTTGGGCGTAGGAGGGCTGCGCCAAGGTTCGCGCAGCTTCGGTTGGCAGGCCACCCCCCAGAACGTCTTCCCGGACCAAGGAATCTCCCATGAAGGACCTCACCCATTTCATCGCCGGCCAGCACGTTGCGGGGACCTCCGGCCGGTTCGGCGACATCTACAATCCGGCCACCGGCGAAGTGCAGGCGCGGGTCGCGCTCGCCAGCAAGGCCGAGATGCGCCACGCGGTCGAGGTCGCGCGCGCGGCGTTCCCGGCCTGGGCCGCCGTCAATCCGCAGCGCCGCGCCCGGGTGATGTTCAACTTCAAGGCACTGGTCGAGAAGAACATGGACGAGCTCGCCCACATGCTCTCGGCCGAGCACGGCAAGGTGATCGCGGATTCGAAGGGCGACATCCAGCGCGGTCTCGAAGTGATCGAATTCGCCTGCGGCATCCCGCATCTGATGAAGGGCGAGTACACCGAAGGCGCCGGGCCCTCGATCGACATCTATTCGATGCGCCAGCCGCTCGGCGTCGTCGCCGGCATTACGCCGTTCAATTTCCCCGCGATGATCCCGATGTGGATGTTCGGCGTCGCCATCGCCTGCGGCAACACCTTCATCTGCAAGCCGAGCGAGAAGGACCCGTCGGTGCCGCTGCGTCTCGCCGAACTGATGATGGAAGCGGGCGCGCCGGCCGGCGTGCTGCAGGTCGTCAACGGCGACAAGGAAGCGGTCGACGCGATCCTGACCGATCCCGACATCCAGGCGGTGAGCTTCGTCGGCTCGTCGGCGATTGCGCATTACGTCTATTCGACCGGCACGGCACACGGCAAGCGCGTGCAGGCGATGGGCGGCGCCAAGAACCACGCCATCATCATGCCGGACGCCGATCTCGACCAGGTGACCAACGAGCTGATTGGCGCGGGTTACGGCTCGGCCGGTGAGCGCTGCATGGCGATCAGCGTCGCGGTGCCGGTGGGGCAGAAAACGGCGGACGCGCTGGTCGCCAAGCTGAAGCCGCGCGTGGAAAGCCTGCGCGTCGGCATTCCGACCGATCCCGACGCCGATTACGGTCCGCTGGTGACGGCGGCGCATCGCGAGAAGGTGAAGTCCTATATCGACCAGGGCGTCGCGGAAGGCGCCAAGCTCCTGGTCGACGGCCGCGACTTCACGCTCCAGGGTTATGAGAACGGCTATTACATGGGCGGTTCGCTGTTCGACCATGTGACGCCGCAGATGAAGACCTATCAGGAAGAGATTTTCGGGCCGGTGCTGCAGATCGCGCGGGCCGAGGATTTCGATGCGGCGCTGGCGCTGCCGACGAACCATCAATACGGCAACGGCGTCGCGATCTTCACGCGTGACGGCGACGCGGCCCGCGAATTCGCAAGCAAGGTGCAGGTCGGCATGGTCGGCATCAACGTGCCGATTCCGGTGCCGCTGGCCTATCACACCTTCGGCGGCTGGAAGCGCAGCGCGTTCGGCGACGTCAACCAGCACGGGCCGGAGGGCGTGCGGTTCTATACGCGCGTCAAGACGGTGACGGCGCGCTGGCCCAAGGGCGGCGTGCGCGAGAACGCCAGCTTCGTCATCCCGACGATGAAATGAGCGGCAGCGAAGATATCCTGTTCGAACACCGCGGCGCCGTCGGCCTGATCACGCTCAACCGGCCCAAGGCGCTCAACGCGCTGACGCATGGCATGGCGACGGCGATGCACGCACAGCTGAAGGCGTGGGCGGCGGACGATGCGGTCAAGACCGTCGTCATCCAGGGCGAAGGCGAGCGCGCGTTCTGTGCCGGCGGCGACATCCGCACGCTCTACGACAGCGGCAAGGCGGGCACGCCCTATGCGCTGGAGTTCTATCGCGACGAGTATCTGCTCAACGCGTATATCAAGCACTACCCCAAGCCTTACGTCGCCCTGTTGCGCGGCTTCGTGATGGGCGGCGGGGTCGGCGTGTCGGTGCATGGCAGCCACCGCGTCGCCGACGAGACGCTGTTGTTCGCGATGCCGGAGACGGGCATCGGTCTGTTCCCCGACGTCGGCGGCAGCTATTTCCTGCCGCGCTGCCCGGGCGAGATTGGGATGTATCTGGGGCTGACGGGCGCGCGTCTCAAGACGGCGGATGCGCTTTACGCCGGTGTCGCGACGCATTTCGTGCCGGCGGCAAGGCGCGAGGCGCTGCTCGCGGCGCTCGCCGGGGGCAAGGAGCCCGACATGGCGATGCAAGGCCTCGCCGAGGACGTGCCGGCCGCATTCCTGCCCGAGCATCGCGAGAAGATCGACCGCCTGTTCGGCTGCGACTCCGTTGAGGACATCCTCACGGGCCTCGATGCCGACCATACCGACTGGGCGGCGGACGCGGCGAAGACCATCCGCGCCAAATCGCCGACCGCGACCAAGCTGGCGTTTCGCCAGATCCGCGAAGGCAAGAGCCTCGGCTTCGACGACAGCATGCGGATGGAGTTCCGCATGGTGAACCGCGTCATCGCGGGGCACGATTTCTACGAAGGCGTCCGCGCCACGATCATCGACAAGGACGGCGCGCCGCGCTGGTCGCCGGCGGCGCTCGCCGATGTGAGCGACGCGGCGATCGACAAATACTTTGCGCCGCTGGAAGAGAAGGAGTTGCCGCTATGACCACGATCGCATTCATCGGGCTCGGCCATATGGGCGGACCGATGGCGCACAACCTGCTCAAGGCGGAGCATCGCGTGCGCGCCTTCGATCTCAGCGCCGATGCGGTGAAGCACGCAGCCGAAGCCGGCGCGGTCGCCGCCACATCGGTCGCCGATGCCGTAAAGGATGCCGACGTCATCATCACCATGCTGCCGGCGGGCACCCACGTGATGCAGGTCTACCTGCAGGACGACGGGATCTTCGCCGCCGCGCGCAAGGATGCGCTGCTGATCGATTGCTCGACCATCGACATCGCCGATGCCCGCGTGGTGCATGCCGGCGCGATCTCGCATGGCTTCGACAGCCTCGACGCGCCGGTCTCCGGCGGCGTCGGCGGCGCGGAGGCCGGCACGCTCGCCTTCATGTGCGGCGGCAGCGACGCGGCATTCGCGCGGGCGCAACCGATCCTCGAGAAGATGGGCAAGCGCATCGTCCATGCCGGCGGCGCCGGCGCGGGCCAGGCGGCGAAGATCTGCAACAACATGCTGCTCGCGATCTCGATGATCGGGACGTGCGAGGCGTTCGCGCTCGGCGAGAAGCTCGGGCTCGAGCACGGCAAGCTCTACGACATCATGTCGGCGGCGTCGGGCCAGTGCTGGTCGCTGACGACCTATTGCCCGGTGCCGGGGCCGGTGCCGGCTTCGCCCGCCAACCGCGATTACAGCGGCGGCTTCGCCACCGCGCTGATGCTGAAGGACCTCAAGCTCTCGCAGGCCGCGGCGCAGCGCGCCGGCGCGGCGACGCCGCTGGGCGCGGAAGCAGCCCAGCTCTATGCCCTGTTCGCGGCCCAGGGCCATGGCGGGATGGATTTCTCCGGCATCATCAAGATGCTGCGCGGCGAAGCGTAAAACCTCTTAACCGCGCCATGCACCGGGCATGGCGCTGCACGGGTTTTCGTTTCATGATCGCCTCTTCGCTGGTGGGGCTCCGTTGAGATCGATTCTGGCCTGGACGGTGCTCGCGTTGCTGAGCACGCTCGGTTTTGCGCAAGCCGCGGACGATGTCGCCCGCGGCGCGCCGGCAAGCTGGATCGAGGAACTGCCGGTTCCGGCGCCGCGCGCCGACCGCCTGCGCCAGGTCGAGGACGGCATCTACTACCTGCTGCTCGACGATCAGGTCCGCCCGGAGGGCGGCCGCGAGACCTTCTACACCCGCAACGTCTACAAGGTCACCGACCGGCGCGGCCTGGAAGAAGCGGCGCGCTTCGAGATCGATTTCGATCCGGGCCGCGAGCATGTCGTGCTCCATCACATCCGCGTGCTGCGCGGCGGCGCGGTGCAGGACCGCATGGCCGGCGCCGACATCCAGGTGCTGCGCCGCGAGCAGGGGCTCGACAAGGGCGTGTTCGACGGCCGCAAGACGGTCCATGTCGAGATCAAGGACGTCCAGGTCGGCGACGTCATCGACTATGCCTACAGCGTCGAGACCGATGTCAGCTTCTGGCCCGGCGAGTTCTTCGGCCGCATCAAGGCGATCTGGTCGGTGCCGCTGGAGGTGATGCGCTACCGCCTGTTCTGGCCGGCGAACCGGCCGCTCACCATCCGCAATCGCGGCATCGACATCCGGCCGACGCGCACGCGCAGCGGCGACGACACGGTCTATGACTGGCGCCTCGTCGATGCGCCGCCGGTGCATGGTGAGGACGGCACGCCCGATTGGTATCCCACCTGGGGCGAGGTCGACGTCTCGAGCATGGCCCATTGGGGCCAGGTGGTGAACTGGGCGTTGCCGCTCTACGCGGGCAAGGACACGCTGCCGCCGGAGCTCGCCGCGCGCGCGGCGGCGATCCAGCGCGATTTCAAGACGCCCGAGGACCGCATCACCGAGGCGATGCGCCTGGTGGAGGACGATCTGCGCTATGTCAGCCTGTCGATCGGCGCCGGCTCCTACACGCCGCGCAGCCCGAGCGAGGTGTTCCAGTCCGGCTTCGGCGACTGCAAGGACAAGTCGCAACTGCTCGTCGCGCTTTTGCGCGCGATGGGGATCGAGGCGTATGTCGCGCTGACCGACATGGATGACGGGCCGGGCCTGCCGGATCTGGCGCCGGCCGCCAATGTGTTCGACCACGCCATCGTGCAGGTGCGGCTGCGCGGCAAATCCTATTGGCTCGATCCGACCGGCTCGAACGAGGGCGGGCGCTTTCCCCATCTCGCGGGGCTCAATTACGGCTTTGCCTTGCCGCTGGCACCGGGCCAGGCGCGGCTGGAGCGCATCGCGCGGCCCGAGGCGCCACACGTCACCTTCCGCACCGTCGAGCGCTACACGGTGGGCGAGGGCGCCAATCCCGGCCTGAACCTGAACGTCGTGACGACCTATGACGCGGACGAGGCGGATTCGATCCGCAGCTCCATCGCCAGCAAGTCGCAGGCGCAGCTCGAGACCGACTATCTCAAATTCTACGGCGACATGTATCCCGGCCTCGTGCGCGCGGCGCCGATCCGCGTCGCCGACAACCGCGACGCCAACCGCATCGTGATCACCGAGGCCTATCGCCTGAATCCGGCCGACCTGCGGCGCGGCAAGCTGCTGGAGAAGTTCGAGGTCAAGGCGTCGAGCATGGGGACCTATGACAAGGTCCCGTCCGGCCATCGCCTGACGCCTTATGTGCTGACCTATCCGGTCAACCAGGAGCACGTCATCGTGCTCACGACGCCGGGGCACCGGCCGCCGGCGCCGCGCGACGTGGCAATCGACAATGCGGCGTTCCATTACAGCCTCGCTTCGACGCGTGCCGGCGACACGCTGACGCTGGATTACAAGATGACCGGCGTCACCGATGTCCTGCCGGCGGCCGACGTCGAACAGGCCGCGGCCGACGCGCAAACCGTATCGGACGACGATTACTGGTATCTCGATCTCACCGCGACGCGCGGCGGCACGATGGGCGACGCCGATGGCGGCGACTGGACGGACGCCGTCAAGAACCTCCTGGCGCTGGTCGGCGCGCTCGCCATCGGCGCCGCGCTGATCATTGCGCTGAACCGCGGCTTGCACGGCGACGACCGCCATGCGGCGGACGGATTCTATTATCCCGTCGCGCCGGCGAAATTCATCCTGCTCGGTTTCGCGACGCTCGGTCTCTATCCGCTGTTCTGGATGTGGAAGTGCTGGCACTGGATCCGGGTCTATGAGCATCCGCAGATCCTGCCCTATTGGCGCGGCCTGTTCGGCGCGGTGTGGCTCTATCCGCTGCTGCGCCATGCCGGGCGACGCGAGCGGCTGCCGCTCGGCTTGCGCATCGCCGGCACGGCCGCGGCCGGCTTGCTCCCGGTCTGGCTGCTCGGCGACGTTGCGGCGGCGGCGATGGGCGTCAATCTCGCGCTGGTTGCGTTGGCCTTCGCGGCGAGCACGCTGTTCTTCGTGCCGGCGCTGCTCGCCGTCAACCGCGCCAATGCGGCGCGGCCCGGGATCGAACTGGCCAATTCGCATATGGCGCCGCTGACCGGGTTGGCACTGCTGCTCGGCCTGTCGGGCTGGATCGTGGTCGCCTTTCTCGCCTTCGCGCCGGTTTCGGGAGCGGGCTGAATGACGCGCATCGCAAATGCGGCAGTCGCGGCGGCGTTCAAGACCTATCCGGCGCCGGTGCGCAAAAGGCTGCTGGCATTGCGCGAGACGATCTTCGACGTCGCGGCGAAGACGCCCGGCGTCGGCGCGCTCGACGAAACGCTGAAGTGGGGCGAGCCGGCATACCTCACGCCATCGGGCAGCGGCAGCACGATCCGGCTCGGCTGGAAGGCGGCGGCGCCCGGCGACGCGGCGCTCTATTTCATCTGCACCACCGGCCTGGTCGATCGTTTCCGCGCGCTCTATCCGCGCGATTTCCGCTTCGCCGGCAACCGTGCGCTGTTGTTCGGGACAAACGACGAGATTCCACAAAAAGCGCTGCGCCACTGCATCGCGCTGGCGCTGACCTACAAATTGCGCGGCGCTTGAGCTTTGCGCCGCGCCCGCGTATCCAGACGCTCCCGCCGATGAGGTCTTCGATGCGCGCCGTTCTTCTCTCCGCCGTTCTGCTTGCCGTGTCCGCGACGGCTGCCGGCGCGGCGAACTCGGCGCCCACCCAGCCGCGCGTCTATCACCGCAACGCGCATGATTGCCTGAACGCCCAGGCCGAGCCGCTGTTCATGTCCGACTGGTTCTACGATGTGAACGCGGCAGCAATGGAGCGCCGCATCACGCCGCAACAGCATGACGCCATCCTGAACCGCATGATGGCGATCTTGAACGAGGACCTGAAGCGGGGCGAACAGACCCCGCCGGCCGTCGTCGAGAAATTCTGCGAGAAGCTGAACGCGATGCGGCCGCACTGGTCGCAGTGGTAGCGGCTCAACCCCGCTCCAGCTCCTCGCGCAGCATCTCCAGCTCCAGCCAGCGTTCCTCGCCCTTGCCGTGTGCGTCCTGCGCTTCGGCGAGCTTCTGCGACAGGGCGGTGAATGTCTTCGGGTCGCGCGCGTAGAGATCGGGGGCGGACAACTGGTTTTGCAGGTCGGCGATCTGGCGGTCCAATTCGGCGAGGCGCGCCGGCAGCTTCTCCAGATCGTGCTTGTCGGAGAAATTCATCTTGCGCTTCGCCGGTGCCGGCTTTGCCTTCGGTTCGGAGGCGGTCTTCGCCGCCTTCGCCTCGCCGGCTCCCTTCGCTTCGACGCCCTTGCCGCGCTGCGCCAGCATGTCGGTGTAGCCGCCGGCATATTGGATAAAGCGGCCGTCGCCCTCGCTCATCACGATCGAGGTCGCGACGCGGTCGAGAAAATCGCGGTCATGGCTGACCACCAGCACGGTGCCGGGATATTCGTCGATCATTTCTTCGAGCAGGTCGAGGGTTTCGAGGTCGAGATCGTTGGTCGGCTCGTCGAGCACCAGAAGGTTCGACGGCGCCGCCAGCACCTTGGCGAGCAAGAGCCGCGCCCGCTCGCCGCCCGACAGCACTTTCACGGGCGAACGCGCCTGCTGCGCGGTGAAGAGGAAATCCTTCATGTAGCTGACGACGTGGCGCATCTCGCCCGCGACCTGGATGTGATCGCCGCGCCCACCGGTGAGCACGCTGGCCAACGTGTCGTTGGGCTCCAGCGCGGCGCGGTTCTGGTCGAGCCGCGCCATCTGCACCGCGACGCCGATCTTCACATTGCCGCTATCGGGCGCCAGGAGGCCGGTGAGCATGTTGACCAGCGTCGTCTTGCCGGCGCCGTTCGGCCCGACAATGGCGACGCGTTCGCCCTTGTGGATGCGGAGGGAGACGTCGCGCACCACGGTATTGTCGCCGAAGCTCTTGGAGATCTTCTTGGCGTCGATGACCCGCGTGCCGCCTTCCTCGCCTTCGCTCACCGTCATCTTGACGCTGCCGGTGACCTTCAATTGTTCACTGCGCCCGGTGCGCATCGCGCGCAGCTTGGCGAGGCGACCCTGGTTGCGCTTGCGCCGCCCGCTGACGCCGTAGCGGACCCAGTCTTCCTCCATGGCGATTCTGCGGTCGAGCTTGTGACGCTCGATCTCTTCCTGCTCCAGCACCGCGTCGCGCCACGGCTCGAAATGCGCGAAGCTTTTTTCGAGGCGCCGCGTCTGGCCGCGGTCGAGCCACACCGTGGCGCGCGACAGGGTTTCGAGGAACCGCCGGTCGTGGCTGATCAGGACGAGGGCGGATTTGAGCGCGGTGAGTTCGCCTTCCAGCCATTCGATCGCCGGCAAGTCGAGATGGTTGGTCGGCTCGTCGAGCAGCAGGATGTCGGGCCTTGGCGCCAGCGTGCGCGCCAGCGCCGCGCGGCGGGCTTCACCTCCGGACAGCGTGTCCGGCAGTTCCGCGCCGGTCAGTCCCAGCTTGCCGAGCAGGTAATAGGCGCGCGCCGGATCGTCGCCCGGCATCAGGCCGGCCTCGACATAGGCATGGGTATCGGCATGGCCGGCCAGGCTCGGTTCCTGGGCGAGGTAGCGGATCGTGGCGCCGGGCTGGGCGAAACGGGTGCCGTCATCGGCCTCCATCAGCCCGGCGGCGACCTTGAGCAGGGTCGATTTGCCCGAGCCGTTGCGGCCCACCAGGCACAGCCGCTCGCCGGCCGCCACGGAAAGCTCGGCGCCGTCGAGCAGGCGGGTGTTGCCGAACGTCACATGAATGTCTTGCAGGAGCAGAAGCGGGGCGGCCATGGGGCGCCTTATGTCACATTTTGCGCGCTGCGCACGGCATTTCCGGCTTGATAATTGGCCGCATAACGATCAGTTTCCCGCCCTGATCGCTGGAAGGATGACGGGTTTCACGGCATGCGCGGATTCAAGGAAAAAGGCTTTAACGACCGTCTTCAGGACCAGGCCAAGGCCCGGCAGGCGCTTTTGGAGCGTGCCCGCGCCAAGGCGCCGCAGAACGACCCCGATTTCGCCGCCCGCCAGGCCGAGCGCAAGAAGATCGCCGAGGAACGTGAAGCCCGCATCGCCCAGCGCGCCGCCGAGAAGGCCGAGGCGCTGCGTCTCGAAGCCGAGCGCAAGGCCGCCGACGAGGCTGCGCGGATCGAGGCCGAACGTGTCGCCGAGGAAGAGCGCCTGCGCCTGCGCCGCGAGGAAGCCGACCGCCTGGTGGCGCTGGCCGCCGAGCAGAAGGCGGCGCGCGACGCCCGCTACGCCGCGCGCAAGGCGCGCAAGCGGTAAGACCACACGCCACTGTCATCCCCGGCGAGCATGAGCGACAGCGAATGCGAGGGAAGGGGACCCAGGCGGGAAATACCGTGAAAGTATTTCCCACCTGGGTCCCCTTCCCTCGCCGCTGTGCGGCTCGCCGGGGATGACAGTGGTGTTTGCCGTTGCACAACCGCGTCGCCCGGGTGCTAATTGCTCTCATAAAAGCAGGGAAACGGCAGCGATGGACAAGCGATTTGGCCCCGAGCATATCGAAGCCTGGCGGCGCGACGGCGCGGTGCCGATCCCCAATTTCTTCACGCCGGAAGAGGTCGCCGCGGTGGTGGCCGACTTCGAGGCGGTGTTCGGCAAGCCGGAGCATGCCGGCGAGGAGCTGAACAAGAAAGGCGGCGGCGGCGTCGGGCGCTTCCATCCGGCGCAGTTCAAGGACATCCTGCCGGTGCCGATCGCCTGCTCGCCGGCGCTCAACCTGATCGGCGTGCACCCGGCGTTGATCGCGTTCGCCAAAGAGGCGCTGCAGACAGACGATGTGCGCGTCTATCAGTGCCAGTCCTGGGCCAAGTTCACGGGCGACGCCGATTACGACCAGCCCTTCCACACCGATTTCGCCAACCACACGCTGACCGTGCCGTCGGAAGACGCGGCGAAGAACTCTATCACCATCCTGTGCTATTTCAGCGACGTGACCGACGCGCACGGCGCGATGAACTACGTCACGCGTCCCGACGCCGCGACGGTCGCGGGGCCGGAAGAATCGCTCAGCCAGGATCCGCTGGTGCAGGCCAAGATCCAGATGGGCCTGCAGCGCTTCTCCAGGTCGAGCGCGTCGCCGGCGGGCACCGCAATCCCCTACACGATCGACATCTATCACCGTGGCACCAACCTGACCGCGCCGCAGGGCCACCGCTATGCGCTGATGACCTGCTTCCGCAAGGCGCATGACGACAGCATCGGCTTCCACGCCTGGCAGTTCCACCACACCAAGCCGTGGTCGAAGATTTTCGATCATGCGACGCCGGAGCAGCTCGCCTGTTTCGGGGTGCAGCCGCCGGGCGACCCGTTCTGGACCGATGTGACGCTGGCGCGCGCCCAGGCGCGTTATCCGGGCTGGGATTTGACGCCCTATCGCGAAGCGATGAAGACGCAGCCGGCTTATGCCTGAACCGGTCCTGCCGGACCTGTTGCAGCCGGGACTGCGCGTCGTGTTCTGCGGCACCGCGGCGGGCACGATGTCGGCGGCGAAGGGCCAGTATTACGCGCATCCGCAGAACAAGTTCTGGCGCACGCTGCACGCGGTCGGACTGACGCCGCGATTGTATGCGCCTTCGGAGTTTGCGCTGTTGCCGGCGCTCGGCATCGGCCTCACCGACATCGCAAAGCATGTGTCGGGCATGGACAACGAGCTCCCGCCGCAAAGCCTCGGCCGCGACGCGGTCGAAGCGCTGCGCGCCCGCATCGCCGCGAACGCGCCGCGCATCCTCGCCTTCACCAGCCTGACCGGCGGCAAGCGTTTCGCCGGCCCACGCACCGGGTTTGGGGCGCAGCCGGCGCCGTTCGGCAAGACGAAAATCTGGGTGCTGCCGTCGCCATCGCCGGCGGCGCATTGGAACTGGAACGAAAGCGTGTGGCGCGCGCTAGCGGACGAGGTGAAAACGTTGCGCGGCGTATGACGCACAAACCCGTTCGGATCGGCACCGCCGGCTGGAGTTTGCCGCAGGCGCAGCGCGCGCGGTTCGGCCCCGGCGTCAGTATCCTGGCGCGCTATGCGACGGTGCTGAACGCGGTGGAGATCAACTCCTCGTTCTATCGCCCGCACCGGCCGGCGACCTATGCGCGATGGGCTGAGACGGTGCCGGCGGCTTTCCGTTTCGCGGTCAAGCTGCCCAGGACGATCACGCATGAGAAGCGTCTGGCAGGCGGTGCGGCGTTGCTCGACTCTTTCCTCGGCGAGGCCGGCGCACTCGGCGGCAAGCTCGGGCCGCTTCTGGTGCAATTGCCGCCGACGCTGAGGTGCGACGTGAAAATCGCGCCGGCGTTCTTCGCGGCGCTGCGCGGACGCTTCGACGGCGCAGTGGTGTGCGAGCCGCGCCATGCGAGCTGGTTCACGGATGACGCCGATGCGCTTTTGCGCGAGGCGCGCATCGCCCGTGCCGCTGCCGATCCGGCGCGTGTGCCGGGCGCGGAGCATCCCGGCGGCGATCGCGGGACCGCCTATTTCCGCTGGCATGGCTCGCCGCGGATGTATTACTCGGAATATGGGACCGAGCGCCTCGATGCGCTCGCCAGACAGCTGCGCGAGGCACGGACGAAGGGTGCCGATGTCTGGTGCATCTTCGACAACACCGCCGAAGGGGCCGCGGCGAAGAATGCGCTGGAGATGCGCGATCTCTTATGACTTCCCCTTGTGGGGAGGTGATTACTCGACGGGCAATCCCGCGCAGCGCTCGGGGCCGCGCAGCGGATTGCACGCCGCGATCACGCCTGCGGGCATGCGCGCCTGATAAGGCCCGAACCGCGTGTCGGGGTGCATGTAGTCGGTCGAGACGTATTGCGCGCCGGAGACCAGCGCCTTGTCGCGGCGCGACGTGTCGTTGACGCGGGCCTCGACCGTGTCGGCGTCGGCGCGGGTGCGCACCAGGAAGCCTTTCTTCACGTCGTCCGCGATGCGCGGCAGGTCGGCGGTCTCGTTGAGCGTCAGATACGCCGCGGCCGGCGACGCCTCGTCGGTGTTGACGAACATCACGCGGCCTTCGAGCGATTTGCGGCCGCCGATATAGGCGGTGATCTTGTCGCCGCTCTCGTCGAGCGCGAAGATGAACCGGCCGCGTGTCGCGCCCAGCGTCGGCCAGCCATTGTTGAGGATCGCCTCGCGCAGGGTCGGCGCGTTGCCTTGCACCTGGTCCGGCGTGACGAGATCGTCCTTGCCGAACACCGACAGGATCTCGGCGTCGAGCGCGTCGAACGCCTTGGTGTCGAATTTCAGCGGCGTCACGGAATCGGGCATCGGAATCGCATCGTCCTTGGCGTTGAGCGTCACCAGGATCGGAACGTGATCGGGGTGCGCCTTCGACCAGGTCTTCAGCTCCTGCAGGCAGTCGACGAAGGTTATGCAGACCGCGCGAAAGTCGATGTCCTGCACATGCAGGACCTTGAAGCCGGGCTTGCCCATCGCCGCCGTCCACTCCGGATACATCGTCTCGCCGACCATGCGGTTGCCGGCGGGATCGGCGTAGAGCCCGCCCTTGGGATCGTAGACGACGTCGATCTCGATGGCGCGGGCGCCGTCGTTGAGCTGGTCGGTCAGCGGGATGTGCGCATAGTCGAGGCCGGCCGCCGTTTTGGACGAAAAACCCCTGATCAGGCTCATTAGCTTGTCGCTGATCGCCATCTTGTAGCTGTTATGCGTGCCGACGGTGACGATGTCGTTGAGATGCAGGTTCTTGTCCATCCAGGCGCGGGCGCAGCCCGTGCCTGCGGTGGCCGCATCCGTCGCCGCGAGATTGCAATCGGCGTAAGCCGCGCCGGGGAAGAGCAGCAGCACGGACGCAACGATCAGACTTCTCATGGTATCCCCCGAAGCACGACAGCGAAGCCGTTAGCCGGCGCGATTCGCGTCGTTTGCGGCCTCGACTTTATACGCGGCAGCGTCCTGCGTCAGTCGCGCCTCGAGCCAGGAGAATACTTTATCCAGTACGCGGCCATTGTGCTGCCAGTGCAGCAGCAGATGCGGGCCGCCTTCGAAACTCTCCCAGACCTTCTCGCCGGCGAGGCCGTCATGCAGGCGGCGGATACAATCGAGGCGCAGAACGTCCTCATTGGTGCCGGACAGGGTCAGGACCGGGATACGGACATGTTCGGCCTCGTCGACCGCGCTGCGTGACAGCTTGAACAGGCCGAACAAGGCGGCGGGGCGGATGCGGCGCATCACCATCGGATCGCTGAGCAGACGAATCGCGGCGGCCGGCGTGAAATCCCAGGCGCTGAGGCGTTCGACGACGATGCCGCTGTTCGGCGCGAAGAAGCGCAGCACGCGGGTGATCAGCGTGCCGAACATGCGCCGCCACGCGCCGGAGATCGCGCCGGGCGCCGACAGCACTGCGCCGGCAAGATCCAGATCGGCGGCGCGCGACGCGACGTGTACCGCCAGTGCCGCGCCCATGCTCTCGCCCAGGACGAAGACCGGCAGATTTCCGCCATAGCGCTTGCGCAAATACAGCACCGCTTCCACGGCATCGCGGATCATGCGTTTCTTGCCCGACCACTTGCCGCGTGCGGCGGTCGCGCCGAAGCCGCGCTGGTCGATCGCGAGCGCCGTAAAGCCGCGCGCCGCGAACAACGGGCCGATCTCGTCGAAGGCGCCGGAATAGTCGCAGGCGCCGTGCAGCAACAGCACGAAGGCACGCGGCGTCTGCGCCTGCCACAGGCGGTATGGAACGGCCGCGCCGTCGCTGGCGGGAAAGCTGCCGATGCGGATCCGGGCATTGGGATCGACGCCGGCGAGGGACCAGCGCGCGTCGTCCGCCGTCGAGGATTCCTCAGGAGCCGAGAATTCGAAGCCGAGGCGATAGGCCTGGCTCACGGCGGGCTACCCTCCGACCCGCCGCGCGACCGTCAGGCCGGCGATCAGGAAGATGAGGAAGATCACCATGAAGACGAAGAACAGGATCTTGGCGACCGCGAAAGACGCGCCCGCGATGCCGCCGAAGCCCAGCACGCCGGCGACAAGGCCGATCACCAGAAAGATAAGCGCCCACCGCAGCATCGAAAAACTCCCAAGTCGCAATCGGGAGTGTTAACGGCGGGTGGGAGAGAAAGTTCCCTAGTGTTGTGTAGACAGCGGCAGGTGCCACAAGAGCAAAAGAACACCCTCGCCCCCTTCAGGGGGAGAGGGCAGGGTGAGGGGGCGCTTCAGGATGAAGCGCTACATTCGACGTTGCGTTGTGGCGAGAGTGTTGAGCGAGGAGGAATACCTGTACTGACATCAGCACCCCCTCACCCCGCCCTCTCCCCCGCTTCGCGGGGGCGAGGGAGAAATTTCTAGGCCTGCTTCGCCGGCATCGGCGCGCTCAGTGCCCAGCTCACCGTCTGCGCCATCGTTTCGCTCAGCGCCTGGTTGAACGCCTGGACCACGGCAGGGACGCTGTTCTGGGTCGTGGGCACCTCTTTGCCGACGGAGGTCGCCTGCGCGATGGTGCGGGTGCGCGCCGCGATCAGCTTGACCGAGAGCTTGACCACCGCGGTCGGCGGGGCATCGGCGACGTCGTAGCGCGCCTGGAAATCGTGGATGTCGGTCAGTAGCAGGTAGTCGGATTTCAGCCCGTCGGTATCGCGCCCGACCGAGGCGATGCGGCCGCTGGCCTCGAACGCATCGATCAGCGCGCTCTGCACCAGGAACGGCAAACGGTCCTGCCACGACGAATTGGCGTAGTAGTCCATCTGATCGCTCGGCTGCACCAGAGCGATGCGGCTGGTGTCCAGGCTGTCGGGCGAATCCGGCAGGACGACGGAGACCTGCCACGGCACGCGCGGGCCGCCACCGGCCGGCATCGGCGTATTCTTGAGCATGTAGAGCGGTGCCGGCTCGGGCGGGCCGATGATGCCGCTGCAGGCGCTCAGCGCCACGGACGAGAGGCCGGTCACCAGAAGGGCCCGGCGGTCGAGAGAGAAGGCTGCTCGCTTGCTCATTTGGGTGTGTATCCCTTGCGCCTGTCGCCGAAGATCACTCTGGTCGGCTCGCGGTTGAGTTCGTCGGACAATTTGGTGAGGCTGCCCACCAGGCGGCGGGAATCGGCGATCAGCGCCGAGAGCTGCGCCACACCGTCGCCGGTCACCACCTTGTCGGCGTCGCCGGCCAGCGTGTCGAGTTTCTTCAGCGTCACGCCCGCCTGAACCAGCGTCGGATGCAGGTCGCGGCTGGCGACCGCGATATTGGCCGTCAGCTCCTTGGTGTTGCGCAGCGTCGCGTCGATGTCGGCGCGGTGGTCGGCGACCGTCGTCGTCACTGCGTCGAGATTGGCCAGGATGTCGGCGATCGCCTTGCGGTTCTTGTCGTCGAGCATCAGGTTGACGCGGTCGGCGGTGACGTTGAGCTTGTCGCTGAGCTGGTCGAGCTTCTTCTCGAGCTTCTCGAAGGTGCTGGGGATCGCGTGGATCTCGGGATTTTTCTCGATGTCCTTGGCGTCGTCGTGGCGCAGCACGGGCCGGCCGATCGAGCCGCCGAGCAGCTCGACATAGGAGCCGCCGGTCAGGCCTTGGCTCGCGATCGCCGCCGTCGCGTCGTCATGGATGTCGAACGAGCGGTCGACCTTGATGCTGGTGAGCACGACCTTCGGGTTCGTCGGGTCGAGCACGAGATCGTCGACGCGGCCGGCCTCGAGGCCGTTGTAGCGCACGATGGTGCCCTTGCCGAGGCCGGTGACCGAGCCCTCGAACTTCACGGTGTAGTAGGAATAGGTGATGTTCTGCGTGCCGGCGAGCCACAGGATGGTGACCACCAGGCCGAACATGCAGGCGAGCACGAAGGCGCCGACGGCGACATAGTTTGCCTTGGTTTCCATCGTCCCCCCGTTAGGCTGCCGCGCGTCCGCGCGGGCCGGAAAAATATTCCTGAATCCAAGGATGCGGATTCTTGCGCAATTCGTCGATCGTGCCGACCACGATCTTGCGGTCCACCAGCACCGCGATGCGGTCGGTGGTGGCGCGCAGCGTGTCGAGGTCGTGCGTGACCATAAAGACGGTCAGGTTCAGGCTCTGCTGCAGGTCCTTGACCAGCTCGTCGAACATGTTGGCCGAAATCGGATCGAGGCCGGCGGTCGGCTCGTCGAGGAAGACGATCTCCGGATCCAGCGCCAGCGCGCGGGCGAGGCCGGCGCGCTTCTTCATGCCGCCGGACAGCTCCGAGGGGTGCTTGACCGCGGTCTCTTCCGCGAGGCCGACCATCGAGAGCTTCATGGAGGCGATCTCGTTCATCAGCTGCTGCGGCATGTTGAGATATTCGCGCAGCGGCACCTGGATGTTCTCGGCGATGGTCTGCGAGCTGAACAGCGCGCCTTCCTGGAACAGCACGCCCCAGCGCATCTCGATCTGGCGCATGTGCTGCTCGTTGAGGCCGGCGGTGTCCTGGCCGAACACCTCGATGGTGCCGGACTGGAACTGGTTGAGGCCGATGATCGAACGCAGGAGAACCGATTTGCCGGTGCCCGAGCCGCCGACCACGCCCAGGACCTCGCCGCGATAGACGTCGAGGTCGAGATGGTCGTGCAGCAACTGCGTGCCGAAGCCGTTGACCAGGCCGCGGACGCGGATGATCACGTCCTTGTCCTTGCCGCCGGTGTTTGCCTTGGGGCCGCTCATCTCAAATCCCCAGGATCGAGAACATGATGGAGAACGCCGCGTCGAACACGATGACGAGGAAGATCGATTCCACCACTGAGCGCGTCGTCAGCTTGCCGACGCTGGCTGCGTTGCGCTCGACCTGCAGGCCTTCGTAGCAGCCGACCATGCTGATGATCCCGGCATAGACCGGCGCCTTGATCAGGCCGACCAGGAAGGTGTTGAGCGAGATCGCCTCCTGCAGCTGGCGCAGGAAGACGGGCAGCGTGATGCCGAGGTCGAAATAGCACATCACCGCGCCGCCGATCATGCCCATCATGTCGGCGAAGAAGGTGAGGAAGGGGAGGGCGATGATGAGGCCCAGCACGCGCGGCAGGACGAGGGCGTCCACCGTGTTGATGCCGATGGTCTGCATCGCGTCGATCTCTTCGTTGACGCGCATCGTGCCGATCTGCGCCGTGAAGGCGGAGCCGGAGCGGCCGGCGATGATGATGGCGGTGATCAGGCCCGCGATCTCGCGCAAGAGGCCGACGCCGAGCAAATTGATGGTAAAGATCTCGGCCCCGAAACGCCGCAGCTGGTCGGCGCCCTGGTAGGCGAGCACGATGCCGATCAGGAACGACAGCAGCCCGACGATGGGCAGCGCATTGATCCCGGTCTCCTCGACCTGGTGGAACAGCGCCGCGACGCGCAGATTGCCGCGCGGGTGGTAGATCGCCTCGGTGACCTCGACCGTGACGCGGCCGACATAGCCCATGATGCCGAGGGCCTGCTGGCCACCATGCACCGTCGCGCGGCCGATGCGCTCGAGATAGGCCGTGAGCGTGTGGCGGTTATGGATCGTGACCGGCGGCGCGGTGTGCTCGTGCTCCACGGTGTGGAGCAGGGAATCGTACATCGCGGGCAGCTTGATCGGGCCGACGCGCTTGCCGCCGGCCTCCCATTCGCGCTTGGTGCGGACCAGCAGCCAGGCGCCGGCGCTGTCGATGCGGTCGAGGCCCGAGCCGTCGATCTCCGCATCGGTCGCGTCGCCGAGCGAAATGCCGTGCAGCTGCGCGTCCAGCGCGGCGGCATCTTTGGTGGTCCATTCGCCTTCCGCGACCAGGCGCAGCAGCCTGGGCTTGCGCTCCATGTGGAAGCGGGCGCGCGCGTCGGAAATCGTGGCGTCGTGTGCAGTGCTCATCCCGCAAAACTCTAGCCGGGGCCGGGGCGTAAGGCCATGCTCCGGCGGGTGAAATCGATCACAGAGGATGGGGATAGGCGCGAATCGGCGCCGCGGTCCGAATCGCCGGAACCTCGCGGCCGGCATCGAAAGAGAGACGCTAGATCAGCGCCCGTCCCGCCAACCGCTCCAGGACCCGCAGCGGCGCGCGTTCGGGATGTCCCAGAGCGTCGACCGGCAAATGGAAGGTCTGTTCCAGGGCGAACTGGCCTTTCAGCGCCGCGTGCATCGCCTGGTCGGTGAAGCACATCCAGGTCGTGCCGGCGGGGAACGCGAACTCCAGCTGCGGTGCGTTCTTCTGGTAGTCCGCATCGAGCTTGGCGCCGTCATGCAGGCCGAGCATCAGGTAATCGTAGGCGCTGCGCCGTCCCTTGGTGACGCCGAGCCTCTCGAACAGCCAGGGCTCCAGCGGCAGCGGCCTGCGCGCCTTGGGGGCGTAGCGCCGTGCGACGTCCTCGAACGGTTCGCCGACATGCCAGACGCGCGCGCCGCCCATCGGATGGATGTTGGAGAACACCCGCAGGATGCGCCGCCCGCGCTGCGGCCGCGACGGGAAGGCGTCGACATGCAGCCGCTTGTCGTCATTGCGCGGGGAATAGACGCGGCCGGCGATCTCGACCGGGCGGTAGGAGGTGCGGGCCTGCTCGATGCCGCTTTCGTAGCCGGGGAACAGCGACAGAACGAGCGCGCGCGCCTGCTCCGCGAAGCGCCCCATCATCGCCGAGAGCTGCGCCGCGGCCTCGGGCGAGGCGGCATCGCCTTGAATCTTGCCGTCGGGATCGCGGCTGATGTTCTTGGCGCGGCCGTTGGACAGCGCGTCGGTGAGAAGCCCGTTCTCGCTGTTGCCGACGGTGAACGGCAGCTTGGGGAAATAGAGGACCTTGCCGTCCTCCAGCGCGTCCTGCGCCGCGGCGCGCGCCGTGGCGTCGAACGGGCCGCGCCAGCGGTCGATGTCCAGCGTCGCGATGGGATCGATGGTCATGATGCGCGTTGTAGCAAACGCCCGGACGCTACTCCAGCGAGCCGGTGATCGAGGCGCGTTGCGAGATCTCGATCCAGTTCCCGTCCGGATCGCGCACCATCGAGATGCGCGCCGTGGTGCCCAGCGTGGTCGGCGCCAGTGCCTCGCGCCCGCCATGGGCCAGGATGTGCGCGTGCTCTTCGTCGCATTTGAAGACCTGGAAGGTGATGTAGCGGAAGCCGGGGCCCTGGAATTGCGCGTCGGACGGCGCGTCGCCGGACTCTTCCAGCAGGATCACGGTTTCGCCCGCGCGATAGGCGGCGCCTGGCCGATACGGTATCTCCGCAAGGCCAAGCGCATCCGCATAGAACGCTTTGTGCCGTTCCAGATTGCGCACGTTCAGCTTGATGCCGATCTGCCCGATGCTGAGCGCGTTGTGGGGCGGAAGGAATTGCACGATCATCCCTTCAGGATCGATATAGGCGGGCTCCAATCCGGCGCGGGCGATGACGATCTCGGCGTAACCGGCGGGAGGCGTGTCCGGCAATGGGTCCGCGAAATGATTGATCTTGAGCACCGATCCGGACAGGTTGTGGCGGTATTGCTTCTGCCCCTTGCGGATCGGCAGGACGTGATCGAACGGCACGTTCATCTCGCTCTGCCAGAACGCGAGCATCTCCTCCAGCCGATTGGTGTTGAGCCCGACATCGACGCGCGGCTTGGCGAGGTTCATGGAAAACTCCTGCAATCAAAACACAACTGTCATCCCCGGCGAGCCGCACTTCGCGGCGAGGGAAGGGGACCCAGGATTACCAACATCTCAGATATTGGTAATCCTGGGTCCCCTTCCCTCGCTTCGCTCGCCGGGGATGACAGTTGTGTTTATCCCACCTGCTGATCGAAAAACTCATCCGCATCTTCCACCTCCACCAGCCGCCCGCGACGGATTTCCAGGAACCGCGTCGCCGCCGTCCGCGTGAAATACCGATCGTGGCTCACGAAGATGCATGACACGTCGGACTGCTCCAGCTGCTCCTCCAGGTCTTCCTGTCCCTCGATGTCGAGATGGTTGGTCGGCTCGTCGAGCAGATAGAAATTCGGCCCCAGCAGCTTCATGTAGAGGAACATCAGCCGCGATTGCTCGCCGTAGGAGAGCTTGCCGATCCTGTCGTCCAGGCGCTCGAACGCGAAGCCGGCCTTGGCGAGGATCGAGACCGCCTGCGCGTTGTTCACCGTCTTGATCCGCGCGATGTAGTCGCGCAACGAGACGTCGAGCGGCAGATCCGCCATGCGCTGGTCGAAATAGACGAGATTGGTCGCGGGATTGTAGCGCACCGCGGCGCGGCCGTCGTAATGCTCCTGCGCAGGATCGAACGCCGCCGCAAGAACGCCAAGCAAGGTCGACTTGCCGCTGCCGTTGGCGCCCAGCAGCGCGACGCGCTCGCCCGAGGCGATCACGAGGCGGTCGATGGTGACCAGCGTGCGCGATCCGTCCGGCACCTTCACCACGAGGTTCGACAGGCGCAGCGCGATCCTGGCGTCGATCGCTTCGTCGTTGAGTTCCAGCTTGCGCTTGTTGGCCTGGTAGACCTCGGTCGCGTTGTCCTCGATCCGCGCGATGCGCCGTTCGGTGGTGCGCCGCTTCTTGTCGAACTTGTCGTTGAACACGCCCCACGCCTTGTAGCGCGCCGCCACCTTCTCGAGCCGTGCCACCTCGCGCTCCTCCTGCGCCCGGCGCTTGGCGGCGGTCGCATCGTTCTGCAGCAATTGCTCGCGCGCCTGCGCGAACGGCGCCTTGAAGGCGTGCGCCCCGTCCTTGCGCAGGAAGATCGTGCGCGTCGTGGTGCGGTCGAGGAATTCGCGGTCGTGGCTGACGATCAGCATCGGCAGCCGGATGTCGTCCTCCAGCCAGCGCTCCAGCTTGTTGATGTTCTCCAGGTCGAGATGATTGGTCGGCTCGTCGAGAATGACGATGTCGGGCTCGCGCAGCTTCTCGCGCGCGATCAGCAGCAGGCGCTGCCAGCCGCCGGACAATTGCCCGAAAGTCTTCTCCGCGATCTCTTGCGGGATGCGCAGATCGTCGAGCAGCACGTCGACCTTCCAGCTGTCATGCGCGTCGGGCAGGGCCTGTTCGAGCATGTCACGCACCGGCACATCCGCGAGCGCCGGCGGGATCTCCTGCGGCACATAGCCGACGCGCAGGCCGCGCGATTTCACGATCTGGCCATCGGACAATTCGTGTTCGCCCGCGAGGCATTTGAGCAGGGTCGATTTGCCCGCGCCGTTCTCGCCGACCAGCGCGGTGCGCGCGTCGTCCAGGAGGAACGACACGTCCGCGAAGATCGTCTTGACGCCATATTGAAAGCCGCCCCGGTCGATGCCGAGCACGGCGCTGCGCGCGGCCATGCGATGATTTCTTTTGCTCCCCGCGGAGTTTCGCATAGTCTGCCGTCAGATAAAAACGGGAGAACGCCATGGATCGCCTCAAGGGAAAAGTCGCCATCGTCACAGGCGCCGCCAGCGGCATCGGCCGCGCCAGCGCCATCCTGTTCGCGGCGGAAGGCGCCAAGGTCGTCTGCGTCGATCGCACCGAGGCGGTGATGGATACCGGCGGCCTGATCGGCGATGCCGGCGGCACCGCGCTGCCGATGCTGGCCGACGTGTCGAAGGAAGAGGACGTCGCCGGTTTCGTCGACCGCGCGGTCAAGGAATATGGCCAGCTCGACGCCATCTACGCCAATGCCGGCATCTCGGGCGGCGGCCAGCCGCCGTTCTTCGAACTGACGGCGGATCACTGGCGCCAGGTGCTCGACGTCAACCTGATCGGCGTGTTCCTGTCGATCAAGCACGCCGCGCGCGTGATGGTGCCGAACAAGAAAGGCTCGATCGTGTGCACCGCCTCGGTCGCGGGTATCCGCTCCGGCGCCGGCGGCGGACCGTACTCGGCATCGAAGGCGGGGGTGATCAATCTGACGACGACCGCGGCGAATTATCTCGCCGGCACCAATGTGCGCGTCAATGCGATCTGTCCCGGCATCATCGAGACGGGGATGACCAAGCCGATCTTCGACTATGCGCGGCAGCGCGGCACCGAGGAGCGCATCGGCCAGCTCAACCCGATGAAGCGCTACGGCGTGCCGAACGAGATCGCCTACACCGCGCTATTCCTGGCGAGCGACGAATCCAGCTACGTCAACGGCCAGCACCTCGCGGTCGACGGCGGCTTGACGAGCTCGATGCCGGTGACGGGACGGATCGGGCGCTAGTCAGACGCGCACCGCCACGACCAGCCAGTCCCACGGCCGGCGCGTGCCGGCGCCGCGCGGCTTGCGCAGTCCTTCTTTCTGCCAAGGATAGAATACGCGCTGGAGGCGCAGCAGGCGAAAGCCATGTTGCGTCAGGATCGCGTCCAATTCGTCGCGCGCGAAATGCTTCTGGCGGCTTCCGCCGCGGTCCACCAGCCCTTCGGGCGCCGCTGCCATCGCCTCCTTGCGGGAGGTGCCATAAGCGACGCGCTCCACCATGCGGTCGGACTCGATCGACGGCACCACGATCAGCGCATGGCCGCGCCGCTTCGTCACCCGCGCGATGCCGTCCCACATCGCGGCGCGAATGCGGGCTTCCGGCATCGTGATGACGTTCATGCACACGGTGAGATCGGCGACGCGGCCGATGCGCCGCGCGGCGGGCGGGATGCTCGAGGTGAGCCAGGCGATGTCGCGCCGCTCCCTCAACCGCGCCTTGGCCCGCGCGATGATGCGCGGCGCGTGCTCGACCGCGAAGGTGGCGCGGAACAGCTTGCCATAGCGCTCGACGAACGTCCCGATGCCGCAGCCCAGATCCACCAGCACCGATTTTTCCGCCGACAGGGGCAGCGACCGCACGGCGCGGGCAATCTGGCCGCCCTTGGTCTCGCGCGTGATGTCGCAGACTTCGCGCTCGAAATCGTCGGCGAGCTTGTCCCATTCCTTGCGGCTGACCATGCGATACTGAACGGCGATTCTCAGGGCTCACGCAAATGTGCGGGAAGTTCACGCAGCGGGTGAATTGGACGGACGCGGTGACGCTGCGCCAGTTCAACGACGCGCCGGACGCGGCCGACGACACCGTAACGCCGTTCCGCTTCGCCAACGTCGTGTGCCGGGATTTTGCAGGTGCGCGGCAATCGGTGCGCATGCGCTGGGGCCTCGTCCCCGCCGATGCGCCGGACCAGACCGTCGGCGGCAAGTTCATCCATGCCCGCGCCGAGACCATCGAGCAGAAGCCGACCTTCCGCGACGCATTCTTCGAACGCCGCGGCCTCGTCATCGTCCACACCTTCAACGAGGGCGAGGAGGTGACGCCGAAGAAGACCCAGCAATACGTCGTCACGCCGAGGGACCGCCCTGCCACCGCCATCGCGGTGATCTGGGAGCGCTGGCGCGGACCGTCGCCGGTGCCGCTCGACACCTTTGCGATGGTGACGACGCCGCCCAATGCCGTGATCGCTGCGATCACGGACCGCATGCCCGCGGTGATCGCCGACGAACACTGGGCCAAGTGGCTCGGCGAGGAGCCTGCGACGGTGGACGAGCTGAAAGCGATCCTGCAGCCCTCGGCGCTGCCGATGGACATGGAGAAAGCGGGCAAGCCTCCGCCGCCGCCGAAGCCGGCGCGCGCGCAAGGCAGCCTGTTCTGAAAGCCCTAACCCCCGTGGCATGGAACAGCTATGCTTGCTCTGGGATTCGAAGGGGATATCGATGGCCAAGGCGAAAAAGAAAAAGGTTGTGAAGGCTGCGAAGGCAGCCAAGGCGAAGCCCGCGAAACGCAAAGCCGCCAAGCGCAAGGCGTCTTCCGCCAAGGTGACGGTCATGTCGCTTCCGATGTGCTCTGCCAATATTTGCGCGCAATATCACGACCAGATTGAAGAAGTTTGCCACCAGAACGGTTGGCCTGCCGGGCATCACGTCATCGTGGGTGTCAACAACCAGTATTGTATCTGCACCTGCCGCTGAACCGGCGCTGTGGCGGCGCGTGCCATGGCTCACCTGTTTCACTTTTCTGAAGACCCGAATATCGCGGTGTTCCATCCGCATGTCCCGGCGAGTTCGCCGGACAACCCGCCGATGGTATGGGCGGTAGACGAGGCGCACGCACCCGGCTTCTGGTTTCCACGCGGATGCCCGCGCGCCTGCTGCTGGAGCAACGGCAAACCGCTGAGCGATATCGGCAAGACCTTGCTCGGCGTCGGCGCGGGCACGCGCATGCATGCCGTTGAAGGCGTCTGGCTGGCGCGCATGCGGGCCTGCACGATGTATGTCTACCGCTTCAATGCCGCGCCTTTTGGTCTCTACAACGCGGACGCAGGCTATTACGCCACGACGCAAACCGTGACGCCGCTCTCCGTCGCGCCCATCGGCGATTTGCTGGCGCTGCACGCCGACGCCGGAATCGAGCTGCGCATCGTGCCGAATTTGTGGCCTGTGATCGATGCGATCGTCGCGTCCGGCCTGGAATTCTCAATCATCCGGAAGATGAACGCGTTGCCGCGCGCCAGCTCATGATGAGCGTGGCGATGCCAAGCCCGAGCGACGAGGCGTTGATCCACGCCTCGGTGAGCATCGCGCCGGATTTGGGGAGCAGGGCATAGAGCCCGTGCTCGACGTTGAACGTAATGTCCATGCCGGCGAGGTAGAGCAGGGCGCTGCCCGCCATCAGCCCGAACAACGCGCCGGCGCGCGTCCCGCGCCACAACCCGATGCCGGCGAGCAGCATGGTGAGCGCCATCCAGCCATCGGCGACGACGAAGGCGTCCTCGAAATAGGTATACCAGACGTCCGGCAGCACGCGGACGTCGCCCGCGATGTAGTAGTTGAGCCAATAGGCGGCGGTGACGACGGCGCCGAGGATGAGGAGACTTGCTAGTATTCTCATAAATCACCATCGCCGGGCTTGACCCGGCCACCCATCCTTCCACCCCGCGCGACAAGAGTCATTAGCGCGCAGACGCGCGCTTGCTGGGTGGCCGACTCAAGGGCGGCCATGGTGATTGTTATTGCGCCAGCGTGAAGAACGGCACCGGGGCGCCTTCGCTCGGTTTCCACACCAGCCTGGCTTTCGCGTCGATCGCGATCTTCTTGAAGTCGCAATCGACCAGGTTCGTCAGCACGCGCGGGCCTTCGGCGAGCTCGACATAGGCGATGGTGTAGGGCCCGGTCGGCGAGCGGTACATGATCGAATAGGAATAGACCGTGGCGTCGCCGCTCGCCTCGCGCCACTCGACGCGGTCCGAGAAGCAGAACGGGCAAAACGACCGCGGGAAATAATGCGGCTCGTTGCAGGCGAGGCAGTAGCCGTAGAGCAGCTTGCCGTCTTCGGCGGCTTTCCAGAACTTCGCGGTCTCTTCGTTCACCGCCGGCGCGTAGATTTTGCGGACCGCCGGGGCCTTCTTTTCGCCTTGCTCCGACATCGCCTTACTCCCGTTCCATGATGACGGTTGCCGACCCATGCCGCGTGCCGAGCGAGCCGCCCGTGCCGTGCGCGATGGCGAGATCGCAGTTGGGCACCTGTACCTTGGGGTGCGCCTCGCCGCGCAGCTGGCGCACCGCCTCGATCACCTTGGTGATGCCGCCGCGATTGGTCGGATGGTTGTTGCACAGCCCGCCGCCATCGGTGTTGAACGGCAGCTTGCCGACGCCGGAGATCAGATTGCCGTCGGCGACGAACTTGCCGCCCTGGCCCTTCTCGCAGAAGCCGAGGTCTTCCAGCTGCATCAGCACCGTGATGGTGAAGCTGTCGTAGATCGACGCGTATTTGATGTCCGAGGGCTTCACGCCCGCTTCCGCGAACGCCTTGGGCCCGCTCCATGCCGCGCCGGAGAAGGTGAGGTCGACCTTGCCGCCATAAGTGCCCTTGGGCGCCTCGCCCGCGCCGAGGATTTTCACCTTGGGGCGCTTGAGTTGTTTGGCGATTTCCGGCGACGTCACGATCAGCGCGCCGCCGCCGTCGGTGACGACGCAGCAATCCAGGCGATGCAGCGGCGTCGCGATCATCGGCGAGTTGATCACGTCTTCGACGGTCACCACCTCTTTGAGGAACGCATGCGGATTCCATTGCGCATGATGAGAGGCGGCGACCTTGATCCAGGCGAGCTGCTCGCTGGTCGTGCCGTATTCGTGCATGTGGCGCGTGGCGCACATCGCGTACTGGTTATGCGTCGTGCCGCCATAGGGCATCTCGAAGGCGCTTTCCGGCGCGCTCGTATTGGCGCCGCCGCGCGGCCCGCCGCTGCCGGTGCGCGGCTTGCCCGCCAGCGTGATCAGCGCGACCGAGCACTTGCCGGCCGCGATCGCTTCCGCCGCATGCCCGACATGCAGGATATAGGACGATCCGCCGGTCTCGGTGGAATCCATATGGCGCAGATTGCGCAGGCCCATGTAATCGGCCATCGACATCGCGCCGAAGCCCGGCGCGTCGCCGGCGCAGAAATAGCCGTCGATGTCGTCCTTCTTGAGCCCGGCGTCTTCGAGCGCGCCGCGCATGCACTCGACGTGGAGTTGCGGCGTCGATTTGTCCGGCGCCTCGCGCGTCGGATGCTCGAACGCGCCCATGACATAGGCCTTGCCCTTGATGCTCATCGCCTGCCGTCCGCTGAATATCGATGCCCCAAGGCTCTACAAGCGCGGGCGCGATGAATCAATCCGGCTGGCCTGAAGCCCCGATTGTCGCAGGGTGCTTCGAGGCTCGCCCTTCGGGCTCGCGCCTCAGCATGGTGGGAGTGACGAATCTCCTATCTCGTCATGCTGAGGTGCGAGCGAAGCGAGCCTCGAAGCACGCACGAGCTAGGCCGTGCCATGCGCATGCCGCGCCACGCCCTTCCACATCAGGCGAACCGCCTCGTAGTGGATCGCGGCGATGATCTTCACGGTCATCAATGGGTGGCGCAGCAGCATGCCCAGCAGCGCGCCGTCGGTCAGCGGCTTGCGTTTGCCCGTGAACGTCGCGGTCAGGATCGGCTTGCCGGCTTCCTCCTCGTTGATCGCGATCAACACGTCATCGCCCGGCGGGCGGATCTTGAAATTGTACGCGCAGTCCATCGACAGGAACGGCGAGACATAGAACGCCTTGGGCGCGTGCTGGCGGACGAGGGCGTCGTCATTGCCGGCGCGCATCACGTAGGAATGCTGCTCGCCATAGGTGTTGTGCACCTCATAGACGATGGCGGCGAGGCGTTCGTCGCGCGTGTAGCAGAACCAGGTGCTGATCGGATTGAACACGTAGCCAAACAGCCTCGGATAGCACAGCACGCGGCGCGGCCCGTCCGCGACGATGCCAGCGCCCGCGAGCTTGGCATCGAGCCAGCCGCGCAGGCTCGCGCCCTCGCCATGGTCGCGGTCGTGGAAGCTGACGATGCCGGCGCGGTTCCATGCGAACAGCTTTAACCGCTTGTTGAGATTCTCCAGCTCGTCCAGATCGAGAAGCAGCGAAAACACGCGGTATTTGAAGGCGTGGCGCCGGGGGCTGAGCCGCCGGTGCATGACCCATCCGTCATAAATCGCGCTTTGCGTCATGGGTGGCATACGTCCAAAAGCCGCAAACGGATCAGGACCATCCCCACTGATCCGGGGGAGCCGCCAGGCCGTAAATCCGGCTATGATGGCCTATGCCGCGACTCATGGGGAAATCTGGACACTGCGCCCGTTGTGGCCGGGCCGTGCCGCGCGCCGTCCGGCGCGGACGCGGGTAGTCGCCATGGAGTCTGTGCCCGGCGACTCGTTGCGGCTCAACGCGGCCGTGGTTGCCATCGGCAACACCCGCGACCGCGCGGCGTTCCAGCTCGTGTTCGATCACTTCGCGCCGCGCGTGAAGGGCTATCTGATGCGTCTGGGCGCCGGCAATGCGGTGGCCGAGGATCTGGCGCAGGAGGCGCTGCTCACCGTCTGGCGCAAGGCGGCCTTGTTCGATCCCGCCAAGGCATCGGCCTCGACCTGGATCTTCACCATCGCGCGCAACCTGCGCATCGACGCGATCCGCAAGGAGCGCCGCCCGGAGCTCGATCCCAACGATCCCTCGCTGCACCCGGAGGACGAGCGCCCCGCCGACGACACGATGGACTGGGCCAAGGCGGAAGACCGGCTGCGCGCCGCGCTCGCCGATCTGCCGCGCGAACAGTCGCAGATCATCGAGCTTTCCTTTCTCGCGGAAAAACCGCACAGCATCATCGCGAGTGAGTTGGGATTGCCGCTGGGTACGGTAAAATCCCGCATACGCCTCGCCATGGCGCGTCTGCGTCTGGCCTTGGGAGAGCGAGCATGAGTATCACCCACCACCCCGGCGAGGAGCTGCTGCTTGGCTATGCCTCCGGCGCGGCGGATGAGGCGGTATCGCTGCTGGTCGCGACGCATCTGGCGATGTGCGGCGCGTGCCGCGCCGCCGTGCGCAGCGCCGAAGCAGCGGGCGGCGGCGTGCTCGCGCAAATCGATCCGGTGGCGCTCGACGCCCAGGCCTATCAGTCTGTGCTGGCGCGCCTCGATGCGCCGGCGGCGGAGATCGTGCGCAAGGCCGGCCTTGGCGGCGACGTGCCCATGCCGCTGCAGCCCTATATCGGCGCGAATTATTCCGATGTGCGCTGGCGCCCGGTGGCGCCGGGTCTGTCCTACTACCCGCTGTTCACGCGCGACGGCACGCGCGCCCGCCTGATCCGCTCGCGCCACGGCGCCGGCGTCGCGACGCACACCCATCGCGGCGAAGAATGGACGCTGGTCCTGACCGGCAGCTTCCACGACGTCACCGGCCGCTACGCCGCCGGCGACGTGCAATCCACCACGCCCGACATCGAGCACGAGCCGACCGCCGATCCGGGCCCGGTCTGCATCAACCTCGCGGTGACCGACGCCCCGCTGATCTTCCGCGGCTGGCTGCCGAAGATCGTGGGCAAGGTGTTCGGGTTCTGAAAAATATTACCCTCCCCTTGAGGGAGGGTCGAAATTTGCACTTCGCAAATTTCGGGGAGGGGTCCGCGAGCGAAGCAAGCGCCTGCGCCGGACCCCTCCCCGAAATTGCTTCGCAATTTCGACCCTCCCTCAAGGGGAGGGTATAAGAGTCTCCAGCTTCACTTGGAGGATACGCCCATGGAAACCACCCGTCTCGGCAAGACCGGCCTGAAGGTCTCGCGCATCTGCCTGGGCACCATGACCTATGGCTCGCCGAACTGGCGCGACTGGGTGCTGGGCGAGGAGGAATCGCGGCCCTTCATCCAGCGCGCGCTCGAAGCCGGGATCAATTTCTTCGACACCGCCGACGTCTATTCCATCGGCCGCAGCGAGGAGATCGTCGGCAAGGCGCTCAAGGATTTCGCCAGGCGCGACCACGTCGTGCTCGCGACCAAGGTCTGCGGCGTGATGAGCGACGACGTCAACGACCGTGGCCTGTCGCGCAAGCATATCCTGTCTTCGATCGACAATTCTCTGCGCCGCCTGCAGACCGATTACGTCGATCTCTACCAGATCCACCGCTTCGACCCGACGACGCCGGTCGAGGAGACGATCGAGGCGCTGCACGACGTCGTGAAAGCCGGCAAGGCGCGCTATATCGGCGCCTCGTCGATGTACGCCTGGCAGTTCGCCAAATACCTGCACACCCAGGACAAGCTCGGCATGACCAAGTTCGTCTCGATGCAGGATTTCTACAATCTCGTGTACCGCGAGGAGGAGCGCGAGATGCTGCCGCTGTGCCGCGACATGGGCATCGGCGTGATCCCGTGGAGCCCGCTGGCGCGCGGCTTCCTCGCCGGCAACCGCAGCCGCGATGGCGAGGCGCAGACCACCCGCGCCAAGAGCGACGCGAACATCCTCACGCCCCAGGCCTTCCGCGACAGCGATTACGCGATCCGCGACACGGTCAACGAGATCGCGCAGGGGCGCGGCGTCACCGCGGCGCAGGTCGCGCTCGCCTGGCTGCTGCACCAGCCGGTGGTGACCGCGCCCATCGTCGGCGCCTCCAAGATGAAGCATCTCGACGACGCCATCGCGGCGGTCGAGGTCAAGCTGACGGAGGATGAGGTCAAGGCGCTGTCGAAAGGCTACCAGACCCGCCGCATCATGGGGCACCAGTAGCGCGGGTCGGCAACACCGTCCGAAATCGAATTGCTAGTTCGCAGGCGGCGGCGCACCGTAAGTCGCCGTCGTCGTCCATTGGCCTTCGGTGACGCTGTGATTCACGCCGGTGATCAGGGCGGTGCCGCTGAAGCGGTCGCCCAGCCCGTCCAGCGTCATCGCGGCGCCCGACACCGCCAGCGCGCTGCCGGCAAACCGTACCTCGCCGCCACTCTTGGCCGTTGCCCCGTCCAGCGTCGTGGCGTTGAGCGCCAGAATGCTGTCGCCGTAAGTCAAAGCCAGGACCGGGGTCGGAATGCTGCCGGACCAGACGGCAATGTCCTTCGCCACGGCCTCCACGAGCAACAGGGAATTGCCGGGTTCGCCGATCTCGAGCTTCTGCGCCGTGATCGTGCCTTCGAAGACCGTCGTGTTCGTCCCCTCGTAACCGAGCGCGATGGCGATGCTGGCGCCGGGTGCGAAGGCCGGGCCGCTCGAGATCGGGAATGTCTGGTTCGTGCCGTCATACACCGCGACGCGGGCGCGCGGCGCGGTGCCGAACGCGGCCCACACGGCGATGGTCACGATCTGAATCGTGCTGTCGACCGGTTTGCCGTTCGTCGTGATCTGGAAGCTGACGAGCGCTCCCGCCGTGGGGGTTGGCGATGCCATGGTGCGTATCCTGATCGGAGGGAGCCATCAGCCTAACGCAACGCCGCGCGCTCCGCCAACGCGGCGCCGGCGTTTGCGGCTCGGCCGATCACTGCACTTCGGTGACGGCTTTCAGAACCGGGAAGTAATCGAGCGGCGCGAAACCGGCATCCGGCGCGGCGTTGGGATCGGTCGCGACAGTCCAGCCGCCGCCCAGCGCGCGATAGAGACCCACGCCGGCCTGCAGCCGCGCCAGGCGAATCTGCACCAGCTCGTCCTGCGCCGTGAACAGCGTCTGCTGCGTCTGCAGGACGTTGAGCAGGTCGGTCACGCCCTCGCGGTATTGCAGCTCGGCGATGCGATAGGCTTCGGCGGCGTTGGTCTCCTGCACGTTGACCAGCCGCTCCTGCTCGGTCAGCGCCGTGACCTGGCCCATCGCGCTTTCCGCGTCGCTCAGCGAGTTGAACACCGCCTTGCGATAGGTCACCAGCAATTCGGTCTCGCGCGCCTTCTGCAGATCGCTCTGCGCCGACAGCGCGCCGCCGTCGAACACCGCCTGCAGCAGCGAGGCGCCGATGTTCCACGCCAGGCTCGACGGGTTGAACGCCTGCGTCACGCCGGCGGACAGGTCGATATGCGGGAAGAACGCGGCGCGCGCCGCGTCGACATTGGCATGCGCGGACAGGAGCTGCGCCTCGGCTTGCGCCACGTCGGGCCGGCGCGTCAGCAGCTCGGTCGGAATGCCGGCGCGCACCGCCGGCGCCACGATGCCGGTGAGGTCCACGGAATTGACGTTGAAGCCTTCCGGCGCGCGGCCGAGCAGGATGGCGAGCGCGTAGCGCGCCTCGCGCTCCTGCTCTTCCAGCGCGGGGATCGCGGATTCCTCGCCCGCGACCTGGGCGCGCTGCTGCGCCAGTTCGAGGTTGGACGACACACCGTTGGTCACCTTGGCTTCGGTGATGGTCAGGATGCGCTTGGCGGCGTCGATGTTCTGCTTGGCGATGGTGATGCGCTGGCGCAGCGCCAGCACGTCGAGATAGGTGTTGGCGACGTCGGACGTGATCGTCAGCCGCACCGTCTCCTCGGCATAGCGCGAGGCGAGTTCGGATTGCTCGGCCGCTTCCAGCTGGTCGCGGTTGAGGCCCCAGAAATCGACTTCATAGCTCGCCTGTCCGCCGACGCTGTACGTGTTGCCGGTGGAGAACGGCGTGGCGCTGCGCGTCGCGTTGGCGTTGGCGTTCAGCGTCGGGAACAATGCCGCGCCGGCGATGCCGGAGCTGGCATGGGCCTGCTGCACCCGCGCCGCGGCGGCGAGAAGGTCGAGGTTCTCCGCGAGCGCGGTCGTCTCAAGCGGCGGCAGTTCCGGCGCCTGGAAGCCGGTCCACCAGTCGAGTGCCGGCCACAAGGGCGCGGTCGCGGTCTCGGGCGTGGTCGGCGCCGTGAAGGCCGGCGGCACGTCGCCCGTTTTCAGCGGCACGGGGGGCGGCGTGGTGCAGGCGGCGGTGGCGAGCGCCAAAGCGGCGACGGAGGCGGAACGCAGCAAAAATGTCATGGAATCTCTCTCTGGCCCCCAACTTAGATAGCGGCTCAAGGGCCGAACGCAAGGGACCACTACACCCACACTTGGCCTCGCGACAATGAGGATTTCTGACCGGGCGAACACGTCGCGTTGAGGGAGCCTTGGGGGTTGGTAAGTGGGCGGCCAGACCGCATGCTTCGACTTGGGGGCGTCTCAGCAGGTCCGGCCGCCCGATTTGACCGCGCCCAGACTGGAGCGCCAAGGAAGACACGGTCAAACCGTTACGAACGGGCTGAGTGTGCTGCCGGGCGCCTTTTGGGGGAAGTTTCCATTTGTAACCACGTGTCGCCGCACCGGGCCGGCGGCGAGGCTGGCGAAACAATATTCTGTAATGCCGCCGAAAGGCCCTGCCTGACGGCTCACGACCCGCTGGACTGCACCTTGAAGCGGCTTAACTGCTCGCTCGCCAGTGTGAAATCCGGCGCCAGCGCCAGCGCTTGGCGATAGTCGTCATAGGCCGCCCGGACATTGCCGAGCCCCTCATTGGCCACCGCGCGGTTGAAATAGGCGAGCGGCGGCTGCGACACGCCGAGCGTCAGGCTCTTGTTGAGGTCGTCGAGCGCCTCCTGATAGCGCTTGTGCGCGATATAGACCGCGCCGCGGTTGAGATAGCCGTCGCCGAGGTCGGGACGCAGCGCGATGGCGCGGTTGAAATCGGCCTCCGCCTCGCGGAACTGGTTCAGCGTCAGCAGGACGATGCCGCGATTGTCGTAGGTCGCGGCGCGGTCGCGGCTCGAGACGTTCTCGCCCAGCGCGTCGTTGCAGAAGGTCAGCGCCGATTCGGTGCTGTTGTCGCCCGCGCTCGCCGCGAGATAACACAGCTTGGTCGATCCGCCGGCGGCGACGTCGGAGGCCGCCTGCGCCGCCGAACCGCCAAGCGCCATGCCGGCCGCGATGGCGGCAATCCAGATCCTGCGCATCTTACCCTCCCTCATGCGGCGTCACGCGCCGCTCGGCTTTTCCACGATCTTGAAGCGCGCCAGTTCCTGGGCGGCCGCGGTGAAATCCGGCGCCAGCGTCACGGCCTGGCGGTAATCGTCATACGCCGCTTGCAGGTTGCCGATCCCCTCATAGGCGACGGCGCGGTCGTAATAGGCGTTCTGCGGCTCCTTGGTGCCGAGCTTGAGGCCCTTGTCGATATCGAGGATCGCCTCCTGGTAGCGCTTGTGCGCGATCAAGGTGGCGCCGCGGTCGACATAGGCTTCGCCGAGATCGGCGTTGATCGCGAGCCCGGCGTTGAAATCGGCCGCCGCGGAATCGATGCTGTTCATCGCGAGCTTGAGCACGCCGCGGTTGACGAAGGTCGCGGCGCGGTCGGCGCTCGACAGGTCGCCGGCCAAGGCCTGATCGCAATAGCTCACCGAGTCGAAGGGCGAGGCGCCGGTGTCCGCCGCCTGGTAGCAGAGCTGCGCCGGGCCGGAGCCGATCACGCTGATCGCCGCCTGCGCCGGCACGCAGGACAGCGCCGCGCCCGCCGCGGCCAAAAGAAGCGGAAAAATGCGATGGTTCATGACAGCCTCCTCGCTGTGAACACCCGCAGCATGCCATTTTAGCACCGTCACCGTCCAACGGGAACGGTGTAAATAACGCCGCGTTGCTCACCAGCGCGCAGTTTCAAGAGGCGATCCCATGACCTGGCCGATGATCTTTCCGATCCTGCTGCTGTGCTGCTCGAACGTCTTCATGACCTTCGCCTGGTACGGCCAATTCCGGCTTCCCGCCTGGCCGTTGTGGCAGCTCGTCCTGATCGGCTGGGGTATCGCGTTCTTCGAATATTGCCTCGCCGTGCCGGCCAATCATTTCGGACGGATGGTCTATTCGCCGGCGCAGCTCAAGACGATTCAAGAAATCGTGACGCTGCTCGTCTTTGCGGTGTTCTCGGTCGCGTTCCTCGGCGAGGCGCTGAAATGGAATCACCTGGCGGCGTTCGTCTGCCTCGTCGGCGCGGCGTATTTTTCGTTCATGAAATAGGCCATCCTGCCCGCGCCGCATCCGACACGCGCCGCACCATGACGAGCCGCAAGATCCTGCTCTACTACGCCTGGAGCCGTCCCGACGAAGTCGGCGCGCCGCTGGAGGTCATCGAGAACCGCTTTCCCGCGCTGTTCGAAAGCCGAAGACTGTTCTATCCCCACTACCGCGAATTCTCCGACCCGCGGCGCTTCGACCAGAGCGTCGCCGGCTTCCTCGATCACATCATGAAGCCCAATTTCGCCGCCTTCCTCGAACAGGCGGCGGCACAGACGGGCCGTCCGGTGACCGCGGTCGAGCGCGTCGGCGCGCAAGGCGTGCACGCGCCGCTCGACGCCGCGCTGCTCGGCGGCGTCGACACGCTGATCGTGATCAGCTTCGACTCCCTTCGCTCGAAACAAACGGCAAGCGCGATGGAGATCGCGGCGCTGAAGGATTTCCTCGCCGATCCGGATCGTCTGGTCTTCGTCGGTCCGCATCACGACATCGGCGGGGATGAAACGCTCTCGGGCGACGCCCGCGCGCGGGCGGAAGACATCGACTTCCTGCACCATGGCGACCGCTCGATCCCGCCGCAGCAGCGCTTCGGCGGCTTCGCCCGCACGCTGCTCGCCGGACTCGGCATCACGGTGGAGAATCGCTTCGGCTTGCGCCCCGCGGCCGCGGCGGACGGAACGCCGGCCCCGATCCGGATCGAACGCGCACACGACCGCCTGCACCTGCTGGACGGCGTGACGACCTTCAACCATCACCCGCATCTGCCCCAGCTCGAGCGCCTCGACGATGCGGCCACGAAGATGGATGTGCTGGCGCGGCAGGCGATCGATCTCGCGGCGCCGCCGCACCCCTATGTGCAAGCCGGACACGAAACCTTCGATGCGCTGCTGCAATCGCGGGCGGGATTGTTCGCCGGCACGCTTCTGGTCGGCGACGCCACGCTGTGGAGCGGCACCGCCGGCGGGCTGGACAGTTTGCGCCGCTTCTGGACCAACGTCGTGCAGCGTCCGGCGCGCGCCTAGTCATGGATTGGAAGTCCTGGCACGACAAATACGACCGTCCCGGCTCCGGGATGGCGCAGCGCCTGCTGGCCGTCCAGACGCAGATCCGCGCGGCGCTGGACGCCGGTCCGCCCGGACCGTTTCGGATCGTCAGCCTGTGCGCCGGTCAGGGGCGCGATCTTCTCGACGTGCTCGCCGAGCATCCGCGGCGTGACGACGTCCGGGCGCGGCTGGTCGAACTCGATCCGCGAAATGCCGCGCTCGCCGCGGAACGCGCCCGTATTGCCGGTCTGCGCAACGTGGAGGTCGTGAACGCCGACGCGGCGCTCACCGACCACTATCGCGGCATGGTGCCGGCGGATCTGGTTCTGGTTTGCGGCCTGTTCGGCAACATCGTGGATGCCGACATTGCGCGCACGATCGACACGTGCCGGCAATTGTGCCGCACCGGCGGCATCGTGATCTGGACCCGCCATCGCGATCCGCCCGACCTTGTGCCGCTGATCTGCGATTGGTTCGAGGCGTGCGGCTTCGAGCGTCTATGGCTGTCGGAACCGGAGGCGGAATTCGGCGTCGGCGCGCATCGCTTCACCGGCGAGCCGCAGCCGCTCACGGCGGGCGGCCGCATGTTCACCTTCGTCGGATACGACGTGCTCAGCGCGCGCGGAACGCCCTGAGCACACCGTCTTTCGATTTCCGGGGATCAGCCCGTCGGGCCGTCGCCGTGATCGCCGTCCGGTCCGCCGTGATCGTGGTCGTCGCCATGGTGTCCGTGATGGAATTCGCCGCCGCCATGCTCATGCCCGCCGTGATGCGCGCCGTCGAACACCATTTTCTGCTCGGGCGTCAGGGTCTGGTAGAGCGCGGTCAGCGCCGGCAGCTCGGCGTCGAGAAATGCGAGCTGCGCCTTCAGCATATGCTCGCGATGCGTCTCGCGGTCGATGGCCGAGGGCGGCCCGTTCATATCCGGCGCATGGTTCAGGCAGGCATCCTGCCGGCTCTTCGCATCGGACAGGATGACGCTCTTCCAGGCGTCGAACGCCGGACGCTGGGCATCGGTGAGCGCCAGCCGCGTCTCGATGAACGCCATCCGGCTCACGCCATGGGCATAGCCGTCGGCGCACATCTCGTGGTGCCAGGCGGCGCGCTCGGCGTCGTTCGGCATGCCGTCATGAGGATGTCCGTCGCGCGGCGCGGCATAGGCCGCCGCGGCGGCGAGCGCGAGCCCGAGCGTCAGTGCGGGAACGAGATACAGCGATTTCGACATGGAATGACCTTTCGTTGGGGCGGAAGAGGAGGACGAGAAAAGCCTAGCGCGGCACCGACAGCGCGATGGGCAGAAGGAGCGTGGCCGCGAGGAACAGGATCAGCGCCACCGTCGCAAAGCCATCGAGCGTCCAGCCTTGGAGGCTGTTCGCTGCGCCCTGCGGTGCGGACGCCGAACCGATGCTGCCCTTGTCGTCGATCTCGAAGTGGCTCACGCGGGTTCCTTGCGAAAAACCCCTCTCGCCCCGATCATCGGCAATCGGCCATGCGAGGTCGAATGAACTCCGCGCCATCCCGTGTCACAAACTCTCTCAAAAGTCGCGATGCGGGGATGGGAGACTATGACAAGCCTTCAGGACACTTGAGTTCGCACCCCATTGCTCTCGCCGCGCGCCCGCCAAAGGAACAACACCAGGAGCAACAGCACCGCGAATACGCCGATGCTGACCGCAAAGCTCGTGAGGAATTTGACGATGTCGCCGATATTGGTGCCCCACCAGCGCGCCGCGACGATCGCCGCCCAATAAGCGATGCCGATCTGCAGTCGATACCTTACCACCGTGCCGACGGCGGCGAGCACGGCGAGCGTGGCCAGGAGCGCGGAGACGGGAACGCCGATCTTTACCGAGGGAAAGGCGTGGCCGATGCCATCCGCCAGGATCGTCCCCAGCACGCCGGCGATCAGAAAGGTGATCCAGAACAGCGCGTTCGTGGAGAACGGATCCTGTATGCCTGCCCGAGTCATGCTTTGAACCATCAGCAGCATCACCAGAAGGACCAGCGCGCCAGCGCCCGCCATTGCGAAGCCCAGATGTGCGTCATTGACGGCGAGATCGGCAAGTGCCGTCGCTGCGGCGCAGAGCATGAGGGCGGCCAGCCAGAAGAAGACCTCCCTTCCCTTCATCGCAAGGGCACCCAACGCGCCGACAGCCACCAGGGCGATGCATGCGCCGAGTTCTTCAAGGGGCTTCAGGTTGAGAACATCCGGCAGCAAATCGCCGAGATTGGTGGCGCAAGAGCTGGCCAGAAGCAGTGCAATCCAGTAGCGCCCGCCGAGCCATGGCGCAGTGCTCGTCTGCATGTTTTGTCTCCTGTGCCGCTTCCGGTGTTCGCTCAATCGCAATGCGGGGGACATCCCCTCACGTCTTCCACGGGTCCTCGCTGAAATCGCTCACCGGGCGCAACGGTATCCGGATCACCGGTTGCGTTCCCAGATAGACGTCTAGCGTCATCGTCTTGGCGCCCGCGTCCCATTCGATCTGCGGCGCGATGCCGCCCGGCTTGCGGAAAACCTTGCCGTCGAAATCCATCGGGCGCGGCGCGATCTCGCCCCAGCCGCCGGCCAGCCGCGCCGCCATGTTCTGGCGCATCGCGGCGCGGTCGTCCTCGCTGGCAATATTGCTGTCGGTGACGTCGGGCGCGCTGACCCGGACCTGCGGCCCCGCCGCGATCTCCAGCCGCGCCGCGACGAAGGTGTCGCCGGATTCGTAGGTCCCTTCCCAGCGCCCGGTCGGCGCCGGCGCCTTGGAGCAGGATGCCAGGAGGAGCGCGCCGAACATCAGCGCCAGCAGCGGCCGCATCACACGAACCCTCGAATCGGACACCCTAGGATAAGCGAGGCGCGCCAAAGCGTCATACCGGCCCGCCACGCGGCGGATTCACGGCATTTTCGCTTGGCCCGGGCCCGCCCGGTTGATAGGTCAGTGCCTCGTTTTCGAAAGTTCAGGTGTCATGTCGTCCTCCGCCAATTCCCTGCCGCCCGGATTCCTCGCCGAGTCGTTGAACCGCATCCAGCCCTCGCCGACCATCGCGGCGACGCAGAAGGCGCGCGACCTCAAGGCCGCCGGCCGCGACGTGATCGGCCTGGCCGCCGGCGAGCCCGACCACGACACGCCGCAGAACATCAAGGACGCCGCCATCGCCGCGATCGGCCGCGGCGAGACGAAATACACCGCCGTCGAGGGCATTCCCGAACTGCGCGCCGCGATCGTGAAGAAGTTCAAGCGCGAGAACGATCTCGATTACACCGTGGCCCAGACCTTCGTCTCGCCCGGCGGCAAGGCGATCGTCTACAACGCGCTGCTCGCGACGCTGAATCCCGGCGACGAAGTGATCTGCGTCGCGCCCTATTGGGTGAGCTATCCCGACATCGTGCTGCTCGGCGGCGGCAAGCCCGTCGTGGTCGAGGCCAAGATCGAGGATGGCTTCCGCCTGACGCCCGAAGCGCTCGAAGCGGCGATCACGCCCAAGACCAAATGGCTGATCTTCAACCAGCCGTCGAACCCGACCGGCGCCTGCTATTCGCCGGCGCAGCTGAAGGCGCTGACCGATGTCCTTCTGAAGCACCCCCAGGTCTGGGTGCTGACCGACGACATGTACGAGCATCTCGTCTATGGCGGCTTCAAGTTCTCGACCGTCGCGCAGATCGAGCCGCGGCTTTACGGCCGCACGCTGACGATGAACGGCGTGTCGAAAGCCTATTCGATGACCGGCTGGCGCATCGGCTATTGCGCGGGACCGGAAGCCCTGATCAAGGCTATGGCCAAGCTGCAATCGCAATCGGCGTCGAACCCCGCTTCGATCTCGCAATGGGCGGCGGTCGAGGCCCTGAACGGCACGCAGGATTTCATCCCGCGTTTCCAGAAGATCTTCGAGGCGCGCCGCGACCTCGTGGTCTCGATGCTGAACCAGGCGAACGGCATCGAGTGCCCGACCCCGGAAGGCGCGTTCTACGTCTATCCCGCGGTGCGCAAGCTGATCGGCAAGACGGCGCCGTCCGGCAAGACGATCGCGAGCGACGCCGATTTCGCGAACGAGCTGCTCGAGAGCGAGGGCGTCGCGGTGGTGCACGGCGCGGCGTTCGGCGCGTCGCCGTTCTTCCGCATCTCCTACGCGGCCTCGAACGCATCGCTCGAAGAGGCCTGCCGCCGCATCCAGCGCTTCTGCGGGAATCTGCGTTAACCGCCGTGCGCTTCTGCGGCGCGGGTGCATCACTGCGCCTATTTCATGCCGGCGCTCTGGCGCCGCGTCTTGCGCCCGCTAAGGTCGAAGGCTCAGGGGTGGGGGCGGCATGACGGACGCGACGGTCGAAGACACCACGGGCACGTGGCGGCGCTATCGCTTTGTGCTGTGGACCGATCTTCTCGCGCCGCTGTCCGCGGCTGTCGTGTTCTTCGGCCTGCTGATCGTCGTCTATACGGCCGCCCTGTCGCTGGCGCCGCGCCTCGGCCTGACGCAGCCTCAGATCGCCCGCATGCTGCCCGGGCTGCTGCGCCAGCCCGGCATGACGCAGCTGATGACGGCGGTCTCCGACCTGCTGATGCTGTTCTTCCTGTGGCGGATCGCGCGCCGCGTCGCGGACGATGCGCTGATCGCGCGCTATCGCGGCGTCGGACGGCTGCTGCCGCTGCTCGCCGGCATCGGCGGCGTGCTGCTCGCGGTCGGCACGATGTTCGGCATCGAGGCGCTGCTGACCCACCACGTCGTCGCCTTCCATCCCAAATCCAGCGACGCGTTCTTCGCGCCCACCGGCTTCGCCCAGTATCCCATCGTCATCGCGACCGCCGCGCTGATCGCGCCCTTCGTGGAGGAATTCTATTTTCGCGGCGTGCTGCTGAGCTGGCTGAAAAGCAAGATCGCGCTCGTGCCCGCCATCCTCGTCAGCGCCGCGCTGTTCGGCCTGGTGCACCTGCGCTTCGTCGGCCATCCCGGCGCCGAGGGCTGGCTGTTCACCGGCGTCATCGCGCTGGTCGGCCTGGTCAACGCGATCCTCGCGAGCACGACCAAATCGCTGTGGCCGCCCTTCTGCCTGCACGCCGCCTACAATTCGACGCTGCTCGCCGCCGCGCTCCTGCCGCGGCTGCTGGGCTGACGGGAACCGACGGTAAGAGTGCAGTAACGTCCGATCATCCGTGTACGGTTTAGTACTGTAATAAAGCCCGAGTTCCACCGGCGTACTTCGTAATTCGCAGTCATCCTTAAGCAATCGCGCCTAGCCTCGTCGTGATGCGGCTGGGGCCCTCTCTTCTTCTATGTGCAGCACTCGTGCTTCCGGGCGCTGCGGCGGCGATGGACATATCCTTCGCTGGCTACGTCGACCTGCGCCTGATCGTGCCGGCGGGCGAGAAGAGCTGGCTCGATGGCGGTCTCGGCAAATTCCGCTTCGGCGCCGGCCAGCCTTCGCCGGATCTGCGCCTTACCGAAGCCGTCGGCGAAGCGACGCTCGCTATTCGTGACGATCTGCACGCCGTCACCACGCTGCGCCTCGAGCCCGAGCAGCGCACCGGCATCGACATCCTCGAGAGCTATGTTGCATGGCGTCCGCCTGCTTCGGGCGACTGGCGCTGGTCTGCCAAGGCCGGCGCGTTCTTTCCGCCGGTGTCGGTGGAGAACGACGATCTGGGCTGGACCAGCCCCTACACGCTGACGCCGTCGGCGATCAATTCCTGGGTCGGCGAGGAGCTGCGCACCATCGGCGGCGAAGCCACGCTGGCGCACAGCGGCAGCGCCGGCACGCTGTCGGCGACCGCGTCACTGTTGTGCTGCAACACGCCGGCCGGCACAATGATGGCCGAGCGCGGCTGGGCGCTCGACGACCGCCCCACCGGCTTGTTCGAACGGCTGCGCCTGCCCGACGCGACCGTGCGTCTTTATGGCGGCACGCCGCCCGGCCGCACCGGCCTGTTCGAGAATGTCGGCGGCACCGCCGGCTGGTACGCACAGCTGAAGTGGGACGTGCCGGGGATCGGCCAGCTCGCGCTGCTGCGCTACGACAACGAGGCCGATCCGAACGCGTCCACCAGCCGCGACTCCGCCTGGCTCACGCGGTTCTGGAACGTCTCGCTCAAGAGCCGGCTGGGTGGCGTCGCACTGCTCGCGCAGGCCTTCACCGGCGACACAGCGGTCGGCGATGGCGCGGGCGGCCTTTCGACGACGTATTTCGACTCGGCCTTCGTGCTGGCGAGTTATGACATCGGCGATTGGCGCCTCTCGGCACGCGCCGAGTCATTCGACAGCCGCACCGCGCATTTCGCGCTGATGGACGAGGACGGCCATGCCTTCACCGCGGCGGTGATCTGGAACGCGCGCGATTGGCTGCGCCTGACGGCCGAAGCGCTCACCATCGACAGCCGCCGCAACGAGCGCGCCCTCGAAAACCTCGCTACAGACAGCATCGACACGCAATTCCAGCTCGATGCCCGCGCCGTCTTCTGAATCTGCTATAGACGCGGCCCATGACCGAGCCCCGGCAATGCGGCGCGTGCACGGTGTGCTGCACGGCGCTGGCGATCGAGACCGTGCCGTTCCGCAAGGCGTCCGGCATCGCGTGCCGCCATTGCACGGCGCAAGGCTGCGGCATCTATGAGACGCGCTATCCGATCTGCCGGACCTATTTCTGCGGCTGGTTCGGCCTGCCGGAGCTCGATGACAGCTGGCGCCCCGATCTCAGCGGCATCGTGATCTCGCCGCAGAACGCCGGCATCCCGGCGCAGTACGAGGTGCGCGAAGGCATCGAGTTCCTGGTGCTGGGCGGCGAGGCCGCGATCCGCCGTCCCGTCTTCGCCGCGTTCGTCGCCGCGCTGCTGCGCAGCCGCACGCCGGTCTTCCTCGCGGTGCCGGGTCCCGCCGGGCATTATCCCGCGCGCGTCTTTCTCAACGATGCTTTGGCGCGCACGCCGCAGGCGGCGCTCGCCGACGCGTTCGCCGGCATCCTGAACGCGGCAAAGGGGCATCGGTTCGCACCGATGCCCCCTTAGCGTCTGTTAGTGGCGCCAGTAGCGGCCGCGGCCGCAGACCAGCTGGCCGTTGATGTTGTCGATGCGCCCGTCGCAATCATAGGCGTCGTCGAGCCAAGTCCAGCGCCAGCTGCCGTCGCGCCGCTGGCACGTCGCCTTCAGCGTGTAGCCGTCCATCCGGATGTTGGTGCAGGAGCGCTCATAGGCGCCCGACGGTCCGCCGTCATTGTCGCCGCGATAGTGATCGCGGCCGTGCCAGGTCGTGTAGCTGCATTCGAGCTGACCGTCATTGTTGACGATCGACGCGTCGCAATTGTCGGCGTCGGGCAGATAGGTGTTGCGCCACGAGCCGTCGCGGCGCTGGCACGATGCGGTGAGCAGGTCGCCGTCATACTGGACGTGGCGGCAGGTCGCTTCATACGAGCCCGACGGCGCCCAGCGGGCCTCGGCGGCCGGCGCGCAGGCAAGCATGCCGGCGACGGCGATCAGGGCAAGCGCCCCGGATTTCCAAATGTTCATGGTGGTCCTCAGTTCAAATCATCGATGACGCTGGCAACATGCCCCCAATTTGCGGCACTTGCCAGCGTCTTTGCCCGCATCCGGTCACACGCAAAGCGTCAGACGACGACCGGCTCGACCCGATAAGGCGCATTCGCCGACATGAGCGCGAAATGCAGCTGCAAATTGAACTTGTCGAAGCCGCGCGCCAGGAACTGCGTCTTCATCCGCGCCATGACCTGTTGGTGCTGGGTGTACTCCCCGATCCCATTGTCGCCATTGTAGCGCGGGCCGAACTCCTGCTTGTAAGCGCCGCAATCGCGATGATCCAGAATCACCACGCTTTTGATGGCATGCAGCGTGTGGGCGATGGTGATGTGATTCCAGAATGCATCGACCGAGGCCGGAAACATCTGCGAGACGCTCGCCAGCGACGCGCCGGCCAGGACCAGCAGGTCGTAACGGCCCTGCAGCGTCAGGTCGAAATACTTCACCGCCGGATCGACCAGGCGATAGTCGATGCACATGATGCACAGCGCCTCGAGCGCGACGTCCGCGGCGTGCGTCCGTATGGGCAAAAGGCTGAAACCCGCGCCCGCCGCGGCCATCGCCGCGAAATTGCGCCGGCTGATGCCGCCGGTTTTTTCCTGCTGCGAAGACATGGTGATACCTCCCCAATATTTGTCTCGACAAGACAAGTATAAGTATTGTTGTGACGAACGTATATATTCGCGCGAAACGGTTCGCCGGAATCTGGAGATCGGGCGGCGCCGTGCGGCTGTGCAAGCCCGGCGCCAGGGGATACCAATCCGGGGCTGGAAAGCCGGAGTGGGCGATGCGGGTCTTGATCTTGGCGCTTTGTGCGGCGGTCGCGCTGGGCCGCGGAGCCGCCGCCGCGGAGACCTGGCAGCCATCCGCCGGCCATGTGCAGACGCCGATATGGCCGGGATCACCGCCCGATGCCCAGCCGTTGCCAGGGCCCGAGCGCCTGGCGGCCGGCCACACGCTCGTTGCCGGCCGCCCCTATGGCGCGATCCTGGACGTCGCGCAGCCGACGCTGACGGTCTATGCGCCCGCGGGAAAGAACACCGGCGCCGCGGTCGTGGTGCTGCCCGGCGGCGGCTTCGTGGCGCTGGCGATCGATCTCGAAGGCACCGAGGTCTGCGACTGGCTGACGGCCAAGGGCATCACCTGCATTCTGCTCAAATATCGCGTCCCCAGCGCGCCCTATGACTGGCACTGCGATTGCCGTCCCGACGATCTGGCGACGCCGACGCAATCGCTGGAGGATGTGCAAAGAACCATCGGGCTGGTGCGCCTTCACGCCGCCGAGTGGCATATCGATCCGCACAAGATCGGCGTGCTCGGCTTTTCGGCCGGCGGCTATCTCGCCGCGGAGATCAGCACGAAATACCGCCAGCGCCTCTACGCGCCGGTGGACGATGCCGACGCGCAAAGCGCGCGTCCGGATTTCGCCGTGCTCGTCTATCCGGGGCATCTCGCGCCGGGCAAGACGGACGGCGACACGCTCAATCCCAACGTCCCCGTCACGCCGGACACGCCGCCCACATTCCTGGTGCAGGCGGAGGACGACGGCGTCGACGGCGTGAACCAATCGCTGGTCTACTACGCCGCCCTGAAGAAAGCCGGCGTGCCGGTGGAGATGCATCTGTACGCGCGGGGCGGCCATGCCTTCGGCTTGCGGCGCACGGCGCTTGCGATCACCGGTTGGCCGCGCCTGGCCGAAACATGGCTGCACACGCTCGGGATGATGCCGGATTAAGGCTTGGACTTTCTGCCACAGCCCGGCGCTGCCATAGTCCGGCTTCGACGGATGGAGATGCCGGATGGCCGACCTCGTTCTCACCACCTTCGACTGGGTCCCCGAGACGCCGCGCGGCTTTGTACGCGATCTGCGCGTGCGCTGGGCGCTGGAAGAAGCCGGATTGCCCTATCGCGTCGCGGGCATGCCGTTCGGCGGCCGCGACGCCGACCACTTCGCGCACCAGCCCTTCGGCCAGGTGCCATGGCTGACGGACGGCGACATCTCGATCTTCGAGAGCGGCGCGATCCTGCTGCATCTGGGCGAGCGCAGCGCCGCGCTGATGCCCGCCGATCCGCGCGGCCGCAGCGCGGTTCAGGAATGGCTGTTCGCGGCGCTCAACTCGGTCGAGATGGCGAGTCTGCCCTGGACGTTCTTCCAGTTCTCCGGCGACACCGCCGAGACCGCCAGCCGCAAGCAGTTCGACGCCTTCCTCGCCGCCCGCCTCCAGCACATGGAGCGCGTCCTGGCGGCCCGCGAATGGCTGGCCGGGCCGTTCTCCATCGCCGATATCCTGATGGCGGACGTGCTGCGCCTCGTCGATCGTTTCGACGGATTGTCGCCGCACCCCGCCTGCCGCGCCTATGTCGCGCGCGCCACCGCGCGCCCGGCCTTCGTGAAGGCGCATGCGGACCAGATGGCTTTTTTCGCCGCGGCGGACAAAGCGAGAGCGGCCAGCTAGCGGCAGATCTGCCACGCCGCTTCGTCGAGATGGAAATGGTTCGCGTGCAGGCTGTTGTAGTCGGGGCCGAGCACCTCGCCGAACACGCCGCACGCCGAATCGTGCGCCGCGCGCAGGAAGCGACCTTCATCGGTCTGCCGGCCCCAGTCCTTCAGGACCGTGATGCGCCGCCCGTCGGCGGTCTCGAAGGCCTCGACGTCGATGGCGTTCGCCGTCGCGTGTTCGCTGCGCGGTCCGGCCGCCGCGCCGTTCACGTTGCGGCATTCATAGGTGCCGATCTGGTCGATCCGCCGGATCGATGTGTGAAGCTGCTGCGCCGCGATGCTTTGGAGCTGCGCCTGCCACCAATAGAGCGCCGCCGCCAGCGCGCAGGTCGTCACCGGGGCCTCGCTGAACGCGGTCGGCGTGCGCGTCGCGAGCACCACGTCGTCATAACCGCATCCGGCATCCGCCGTCATGTCCGCTTGCGGCGTGTAGGCGAGCCCCGGCGCATGATCCAGTACCGTCCGGCACGCCGCCTTGTCGTGCAACAGCCGTTGCATTTGGATATGCGCGAAGAAGCCGGGCGGCGCGGCGAGCTTCGGCGGCTCCCACGGCACCGAGTTCGGCGGCAAGGTCACGAAGCCATATTCGACCGCCGCCCAGTTCAACGCGGCCACGACAAACAGCAGCGCAAAGCCGCTCAAGCCGACATGCCGCGCGCGCGGATGCGATTTCTTCAAGCGATTCAAGGGTGGCGGTGGAGGAGGGGCGACGCTCACCGTCTGTAAACGATAAGTGCGCACAAAAGTTCATTGCGCCGCAACAAGCCTTGCGCCCAAGCCGCAACGGCGCGACCATCGCCTTATCGAAGTGGGGCGCGTGACGCGACCCGATTGACCGGGATGCACGCCCGCCGCGCCCCCGAGCTCCTGTGAAGGAGCCCGACGGAGGCGCACAATGTCAGGACAAAACACAAGCGGCAGAGAACCACGCACCGTGGCCGTGGTGGGACCTTACGGCAGCGGCAAGACCACGCTGCTGGAGAGCATCCTTTCCGTCACGGGCGCGGTGCAGCGCAAAGGCGCAGTGGCGCAGAAGAATACCGTAGGCGATGCGAGCGCCGAGGCGCGCGCCCGCCAGATGAGCGTCGAGGTCAATTGCGCCACCGCGCGCTACATGGAGCAGAGCTTCACCTTCCTCGACTGCCCCGGCTCGATCGAATTCCTCGCTGACACGCTGAACGTCCTGCCCGGCATCGACGCCGCCATCGTGGTGTGCGAGCCCGAGCCGGCCAAGATCCAGATGCTGCAGCCTTACCTCAAACGGCTGTCCGATTTGCGCATTCCGCATTTCCTGTTCGTCAACAAGATCGACAAGGCGAGCGGCAGCCTGCGCGCGCTTCTGACGATGCTGCAGGATGCCAGCGGCACGCCGCTGCTGCTGCGCCAGATCCCGATCTGGGAGAACGACATCGTCACCGGCTTCGTCGATCTCGCGCTCGAGCGCGCCTATATCTACCGCAGCCACGCCGCCAGCGAGATCGTCGACATCGCCGACAAGGATCGCGAGAAGGAAGCCCGTTTCGCGATGCTGGAAAAGCTCGCCGACTATGACGAGCACCTGATGGAAGAGCTGCTCTCCGACATCGAGCCGCCCAAGGAAGAAGTGTTCGGCGATCTCAGGAAGGAGCTGGCGCAAGGCCTCGTCGTGCCGGTGCTGATCGGCTCGGCCGAAGGCGACAACGGCATCCGCCGCCTCCTCAAAGCGCTGCGCCACGAGGTGCCGGACGTCTCCGCCGCGGCGGCGCGCCTCGGCGTCACGCCGAACGGCGACGCCGTGGTGCAGATCCTCAAGACCTATCACTCCAGCCATGGCGGCAAGCTCAGCCTGGCGCGCGTGCTTTCGGGCACACTCAAGGAAGGCACTTTGCTGCGCCGCGCCGATGGCAGCGAGGCGCGCGTCGGCGGCATCGCGCAGCTCAAGGGCGAGGCGCAGACCAAGCTCGCCGAAGCGCAGGCCGGCGAGTGCGTCGCGCTCGGCCGGCTCGAAGGCGTCGCCACCGGCGAGACGCTGGCGAGCGGCAAGACCAGGCCCGGCAAGGCCGTCATCGAACAGCTGATGCCCGTCTACCGCCTCGCCGTCGAGGCCGCAGACCGCAAGGACGAGGTCAAGCTCACCGCCGCGATCGCCAAATTGCGCGAGGAGGATCCGTCGCTGATCTTCGACCAGAACGCCGAGCTGCAGGAGATGGCGCTGGTCGGGCAGGGTGAAATCCACCTGAAGGTCGCGGTCGAGAAGCTGCAAAGCAAATACGGCCTGAGGCTCAAGGTCCACGCGCCGCGCCTGCCTTACAAGGAGACCATCCGCAAATCCATCGCGCAGCACGGACGGCACAAGCGCCAGAGCGGCGGCCACGGCCAGTTCGGCGACGTGCATCTGGAGATCCGCCCCCTGCCGCGCGGCGGCGGGTTCGTGTTCGAGGACAAGATCAAGGGCGGCGTCGTGCCGCGCAACTTCATCCCCTCGGTAGAGAAGGGCGTCGTCGACTATCTCCGCACCGGCCCGCTCGGCTTCCCGGTGGTCGACGTCGCGGTGGCGCTGGTCGACGGCTCCTACCACGCCGTGGATTCGTCCGACGCGGCGTTCCAGACCGCGGCGCGCATCGCGCTCAGCGAAGGCATGCCGAACTGCGCTCCGGTGCTGCTCGAATCCATCATGCATGTGAAGATCCACGTCCCGAGCGACGCCACGGCCAAGGTCAATGCGATGGTGAGCGGCCGCCGCGGCCAGCTCATGGGCTTCGACGCCCGTGAGGGTTGGAAGGGCTGGGACACGGTGGAGGCGCAGATGCCGCTCGCCGAACTCAGCGATCTGATCATCGACCTGCGCTCGCTGACCCAGGGCGTCGGCACGTTCGAGTCGGAGTTCGATCATCTGTCCGAACTGACCGGCAAGCTGGCCGATCAGGTGGTGTCGACCGCGAAGGCGGCCTGAACGGAGGGGAAAGCGAGACGGCCGGGGCAGGGCCGTCTCGCTTGTTTTCTACAGCGCGCTCGCCCCGAACGTATCGCACTGGTCCATGTCGCCGTTCGCCAGGCCGCGCTGGAACCAGCGTTCGCGCTGGGCGCTGGTGCCGTGGGTGAACGAGTCCGGCACGACGTAACCCTGCTCCGCCTTCTCCAGCGTGTCGTCGCCGACGCTGGCCGCGGCACGCAATCCGCCCGCGACGTCGCCGTCTTGCAGAATGTGGAATTGCGCATTGGCGTGATAGGCCCACACCCCCGCATAGCAATCCGCCTGCAGCTCGGTGCGCACCGAATTCCCCGACGCGCCCTGCTCGGACGTGTCGTGCGCGTTCATCGTGCCCATCAGGTTCTGGATGTGATGGCCATATTCGTGCGCGATGACGTAAGCCTGCGCGAATTGCCCCGGCGCGCCGAACTTGTCGGCCAGCTCGTTGAAGAACGACAAATCGAGATAGATGTGGCGGTCGGCCGGGCAATAGAACGGTCCGGCTGAGGATTGCCCGTCGCCGCAGCCGGTGGGCGTCTCGCTGTCGTAAGCGGTGAAGGTCGCTGGCGTGAAGGTCACGCCCTTGGCGCGCAGGATCGGCGTCCACACGTCTTCCGCCGAGCCCACGATCTTGCGCGCGAACTGGAACGCGGGGTCGTCGCTGCGCGGGCCGCTGTCGCTCTGCGTCTGCTGGTTCGGCGTGCCGCCGCCCGCGCCACCGTTCAGCAGCTGGTTGGGATCGATTCCCGTCAGCAGCGAGATCACCACCACCGCGACAAGGCCGAGCCCGCCGCCGCCCACCGCCAGATGCGGGCCGTAACCGCCGAAGGACTGGCCGCGCCGGTCGTCCACGTTTTCGGTGGGGCGAAGGTCGTCGAGACGCATGCGATGATTCCATGACAGTGAGGAGGCCGGAGACGATACTACGCATGGTTCGCGTGAAAAGTGCCGGCGCCGCACAAAAAAACGCCGGAGCGCGTCAGCGCCCCGGCGTCAGTCGTTGCTTGGGATGCGCGGGCCGCGAGGCCCGCGCCGGTCCAATGCTTTGGGGGCAATGGGCCGCACCGCAGGCCAAATGGGGGGACGGCCTGCAGTCTTCCTGATGTGGGCGCTGATCCGGAACCTTCAAGGGGCAGCGCACAAAAAAGCGCTCAGAATTTCCAGTCTTTCGACGACTTGACCAAAAAGTCGCGGAAGGCGGCGACACGCTTGGATTGCCGCAGGGCGTCGGCATAGACCAGATGTACATCGAAGCTCGGCCCCGGCACGTCGGGCAGCACGCGGATCAGATGCGGCCGATCTGCCGCCACGTAATCCGGCACCGCCGCGATGCCGACGCCGGCTTCCGTCGCGCAAAGAATGCCGGTGACGTTATTGATGCGCACCGTGCGGCCCTTGCCGGCCATGCGGCGGCGCGTCTGCTCCAGCAGCCAGTTGATCTCGCGGATTTCCGGCGCCGCCGTCTCGCCATAGGCGATGACGGTGTGATCGGCGATGTCGTCCAGCGTGTGCGGCGTGCCGAACTTCTCCAGATACGGCTTGGTCGCATACATGTGGTAGTGCACGGTGAACAGCTTGCGCTGGATCAGGTCGGCCTGCACCGGTGCGCGCATGCGGATCGCGAGGTCGGCCTCGCGCTGCGCCAGGTCGAGTTCGCGGTCCTCCATGATCAGGTGGACCTCGACCTCGGGATATTCCTTGAGGAATTCGTCGAGCCGGGGCACCAGCCAATAGGTGCCGATGCCGTGGCTGGCGGTGATCTTCAGCGCGCCGCGCGGCGCCTCGCGCACGTTCTTGAGCGCCTCTTCCGCCTGCGCCAGGCGCGACAGCACGTCGGTCACCGCGGCATAGAGCATCTCGCCTTCGTCGGTCAGCGTCAGGCCGCGGGCGTGGCGCTGGAACAGCGGCGTGGTGATTTCTTCTTCCAGGGCGCTGATCTGGCGGCTGACGGCGGATTGGCTGAGCGTCAGCATCTGGCCGGCATGGGTGAAGCTCCCCGCCGAGGCGACCGCGTGAAAGATGCGAAGCTTGTCCCAGTCCATCTTGCGTTACCTGTTCAGCGCCGCGTTCATGCGGGCGCCGACCCCTCTATGCAATGCAATCTTCGTGACCGATCGTTACACCGTTTACGAACCATGCCCTCCGGCGAGAAAGCGCTCCGCTTCCAGCGCCGCCATGCAGCCCATGCCCGCCGCGGTCACCGCCTGGCGGTAGATCTTGTCCTTCACGTCGCCGGCGGCGAACACGCCCGCGACGCTGGTATGCGTCGAATCCGGCGCGGTCTTGATGTAGCCGCTCTCGTCCATCTCGATCTGGCCCTTGAACAACTCCGTCGCCGGCGAGTGGCCGATCGCGATGAACAGGCCGTCGACGGCGAGATCGCGCGTCGAGCCGGTGACGGTGTTGCGCAGCACGACACCGGTGACGCCCTTGGGATTCTCGGTGCCCTTTACCTCGACGACTTCGGTGTCGAACAGGCAGTCGATCTTCTTGTTCGCCAGCACGCGGTTCTGATTGGTCTTGTCGGCGCGCAGCATGTCGCGGCGGTGGATCAGCGTGACCTTGTCGGCGAAGTTCGTCAGGAACAGCGCTTCCTCCGCGGCGGTGTTGCCGCCGCCGACCACCGCGACGTTCTTGCCGCGGAAGAAGAAGCCGTCGCAGGTCGCGCAGGCCGAAACGCCGAAGCCCTGGAATTTGCTCTCGGACGGCAGGCCGAGCCAGTTGGCGCTGGCGCCGGTCGCGACGATCAGCGTGTCGGCGGTATAGCTCGTGCCGCTGTCGCCCTTCAGCGTGAAGGGCCGGCGCGCCAGGTCGACGCTCGCGATCGTGTCCTGGACGAATTTCGTGCCGACATGCTGGGCCTGCGCCTGCATCTGCTCCATCAGCCAGGGACCCTGGATGACGTCCGCGAAGCCCGGATAGTTCTCGACCTCGGTGGTGATGGTGAGCTGGCCGCCTGGCTGGATGCCGGCGATCAGCGTCGGCTCCAGCATGGCGCGCGCGGCATAGATCGCGGCGGTGCAACCGGCGGGTCCGCTGCCCAGAATGACGACCTTGGAATGGGTGGAATTGGACACGGGTGGCTCCGGCGGAAAAGGCGCGTTGCCCATGAGCGCCCGGCCTTGCGCCGCGCACCCCAAAAGCCTCAAGCCCCTTGGCGTGATGCCCCTGATATCGGAAGCGGCGGCGCAAAGGTCAAGCAGCCGCGATTGCACTTTTGCGACAGGGGTTTGCCGGGGCCGTCCGCAACTTTGAAGAAGCGGTATGGCGAATCGGAATGCGGAACTTGCAAGCGCCAGAAATATTATTGCGCCTGACGTGGCGAAAGGGTTAAATGACGCCGTTTTCCATTACCCGAAGGTTGTCCCCCGTGGAGCATCACAAGCTCGATTCCATCGATTTGCGCATTCTGTCCGAGTTGCAGGCCAATGGCCGCATCACCAACGTGGAACTGTCGCGCCGGGCCAAGATCACGGCGCCGCCCTGCCTGCGGCGCATGCGGGCTCTGGAGAAGACCGGCTTCATTCAGGGCTACCACGCCGATCTCGACGCGCGGGCGCTGGGCTTCGAGGTGACGGCCTATGTCTTCGTGCGTCTCGACAGCCAGCACGACACCGACCTGAAGCATTTCGAGGAGCGGGTGCGCTCCTGGCCGGCGGTGCGCGAATGCTACATGCTTTCGGGCGAGGTCGACTTTCTCTTGAAGTGCGTCGCGACCGACCTGTCGAGCTTTCAGCGCTTCGTCACCGAAACGCTGACGGCGGAGAAGAACGTCGCGAGCGTGAAGAGCTCGCTGGTCATCCACTCGAGCAAATCCGAAGCCGGCGTGCCGCTGGATGTGAAGGGGTAGCCGTCAATCGCGAAGGTGACGAGCGAAGCAGAACCCGAAAGACTACCGCCACCACCATTTTGGCGAACTCGTTATTTCGCCTTCGACGTTCTCGCCCGGCGGCCTTTTCTCGACCCGATCGAAATTCGCCGAATAATCTCGCAGCCGGAGCGAAAGATCGTCCAGAAAGACAGCCGCATACGGCTTTTCGGTCGTTCGGAAAGTCTGGGAGGTTATCTTCGGATCGTGTTATTATCGGACGGCGAAACGGTCCATAATGCCTTCCCGGACGAAGGCTTCGAGTCATGAAGACCAGCTACGATAAATCGACGGACAGTCTCTATATGGAAGTGCGGCCCTTGCCGTCGCATCGCACGATTGAGATTGAAGAAGATGTGATGTTGGACCTTGGCGAAGACGGCAAGCCCGTTGGTTACGACATCCAGCACGCTTCAACCAAAGCCGAATTCATCGCGCGCTTGATTCTGGAAGAGCCTCAAGCAGCAGAATGATTCGAATTCGCATCACCCATTGATATCCCGCCCCTTGGTCTCCGGCAGGAACAGCAGCGTCACGACGAAGCCGATCGCAGCAACACCGGCAGGATACCACAGCCCGGCATAGAGATTGCCCGTTGCGGCCACGATGGCGAAGGCGAGCGGCGGCAGGAAGCCGCCGAACCAGCCGACCCCGACATGATAGGGCAGCGACAGCGCCGAATAGCGGATGCGCGTCGGGAACAGCTCGACCAGCGCCGCGGCCTGCGGCCCGTACAGCGCCGCCGAGGCGATCACGAACAGCACCAGGATCGCCACCGCAAGCGGCACGTCGATACGGCTCGAATCCGCCTTCGCCGGATACCCCGCCGCGCTCAGCGCCGCCTTCACCTCGCCGGCGAAATTCTTCTGCGCCACCGCCAGCGCCGACGGCGCCAGCACGGTGCCGTCGATGCTGCTCAGCGTGCGGGTGCCGATGCGGATGCGCGCCAGCTCGCCCGGATTCACCGGCTCGTTCTGGTACGGCACGCCGAGATTGGCGAGTGTGCTCTTGGCGATGTCGCAGGCGCTGGCGAATTTCGCCTTGCCGACCGGATCGAATTGCAGCGAGCAGTCGCCCGGCGCCGCCAGCACGCTCACCGGCGCGCGCGCGATCGCCTCGGTCAGGCCCGGATTGACCGCCTCGGCGAGCCACTGGAAGCCCGGCACGAACATCACCGCGGCGAGCGCCAGTCCGAACAGCATGATCGGCTTGCGGCCAACGCGGTCCGACAGCCGCGCGAAGGCGATATGCGCGAGCGCACTTATGACCGTGACGCCCAGGATCAGCTCGTTGACGATGCGCGGCTCGACCTTGACGACGCGCTCGAGGAAGAACTGCGTGTAGAACTGTGCCGTATACCAAACGACGCCCTGACCCATCAGCAGCCCGAGCAGCACCACCAGCACGATGCGCAGATTGCGCCAGCGCAGGAATGCCTCCGACAGCGGCGCGCGCGAGGTCGCGCCGGCCTCTTTCATCGCGCGGAACGCCGGCGACTCGTCGAGCTTCAGCCGTATCCACACCGAGATCGCCAGCAGCACGGCCGACAGCAGGAACGGCACGCGCCAGCCCCAGGCGCCGAACGCGTCCTCGCCCATCCAGGTGCGCACGATGAGGATCACGGTGAGCGCGAGGAACAGGCCTACCGTCGCCGCGACCTGGATCCAGCCCGTCGCTGCGCCGCGTTTGTCGCGTGCGGCATGCTCGGCGACATAGATCGCCGCGCCGCCATATTCGCCGCCCACTGCGAAGCCTTGCAGCACGCGCAGGCCGATCAGCAGATAGGGCGCGATGTTGCCGATGGCGCCCGCGTCCGGAAGGACGCCGATGAGGAACGTCGCCACGCCCATGATCGCGATGGTGAACAGGAAGGTGCGCTTGCGCCCCGTGCGGTCGCCGAGATAGCCGAACACCAGCCCGCCGAACGGCCGCACGAAGAAGCCGACCGCGAAGGTCAAGAGCGCGAAGATATAGCCCTGCGTCTCGCCCGCGCCCGCGAAGAAGTGCCGGGAGATGATCGACAGCAGCGAGCCGAAGATGAAGAAGTCGTACCATTCGAACACGGTGCCGGCCGCCGACGCCGACAGCACCAGTCCCATCCGCGCCGTGCGCGGCTCGCCCTCTGCCATGACAAACCCTCCCCGGGGTGCGCCATAGCTAAAGGAGAGGGCAGGGTAGCTCAAGCATCCCAGCCGGGATCGGTCCCGACTGCGGTCAGGCGATCTTCACGGCCGGAGGCGGCGCGAGGATCTTGCCGCCGTTGAGCCGCGCGATCTGGCGCGCCATCAGCATGCGGTCACGGTCGCAGACGAAGGCGTGCAGGATGTGCGTCACGCTCTCGCCGCCATTGTCGGACAGCGGCAGGTAGATCGCCTCGAACTCTTCCATGCCTTCGGCAAGCCAGTTCGCGTCGCCGGCGGTGCGCATGATGCACTTGTCGCGCGTCACTTTGCGGAACACCGAATTGATGCTCTTGGCGACCGCCTCGCCGCTCGGCTCGAACGCCTCCATCACCGTGCGCCCCGTCGAGTCGGAGGAAAAATATTGCGTCACCAGCGTGCCGATCAGGCGATAGCGGAAATCGCGCCCGCCGGGCAGCACGTCCAGGATCATCACCCAGCCCAGATGATCCTTCAGCTGCGCCGGCGAGATGTCGGCGCGCGATGGCATGGCGCGGGCGCCGCGCTTCTCGTCCCACCAGGCGCGCAGGAAGACGCAGGTCGGATGCTCGAACTGCGCGGGATTTTCCTGTGCGACGGTTTCGATGGCGCCTTGAGGCATGTCAGAGGGCCGTTTGCTCGTTCGGCGTAAATTCTAGGCCCCGGCCGTTAATAGGTGGTTATACGCAAGACCAGCGGCGTTAATCGCGAGCGTGCGCGCAAGCGGAGATTTGCGCCGTTTCCTGCTAGTTTCGCGCCGTCATGATCCTACGTCTCTTCATCCTTTGCGCGGCCCTGCTCTTTGTTACCGGTGTCACGAGCGCGGCGGAATTCGATGCGCATGGCTTCGGCGACGTCCGCCTCGTCGCGCCGCCAGCGCAGGACGCATATCTCGACGGCGGGCTCGGCAAGCTGCGCTTCGGAGAAGACGACGGCACGGTCAAGCTCGGCGATGTCGTCGGCGAGGCGACTCTCGCGAGCGGAGCGTGGAGCGTGCAGGCCGATGCGCGCCTCAACCCGGACTACGGTCCCGCTGTCGATCTCCTCGAAGGCTTCGTGCGCTATGCCCCCGCCGCGGAGACGCAATGGCGCTGGTCGGTGCGCGCCGGCGCGTTCTTTCCCGGCCTCAGCCTCGAGAACGAGCAGGTCGACTGGTCGACCTTCTGGACCGTCACGCCGTCGGCGATCGATTCCTGGGTCGGCAGCGAGCTGCGCACGATCGGCGCCGAAGGCACCGTCGAGTGGCGCAGCAACGGCAACGACGTCACGCTGGCCGGCGCATTGTTCGGCTTCAACGACAGCGCCGGCGTGCTGATCGCCGAGCGCGGCTGGAATTTCGACGACCGTCCTACTGGCCTGTTCGAAAAGTCGCGCCTGCCCGACGCCGTCGCACACCGCCCGCTCGACATCGCGCTGTTCCGCGAGATCGACGACACGCCCGGCTGGTATCTCGATCTTTCCTATGAACTCGACGGCACCACCGGCGTCGAAGTGATGCGTTACGACAACGAGGCCGATCCGGCGCGCCCGCGCGCCTGGCACACGACGTTCTGGGATTTCGGCTTGCGCCGGCAGTTCGGCGCAGTGACCGTGCTCGCCCAGGCGATGCGTGGCGACACGACGATCCGCCCGTCGCCCGCTGCCTTCATCGCCACGGATTTCGATGCCGCCTATGTGCTGGCCGGCTGGGACCTCGACGATTGGCAGTTCGCCGCCCGCGCCGACATCTTCCAGACCCGAACGCATACCGCCGCGCTCACCCCATCGCCGCTCAGCGAGGACGGCCACGCCTTTGACGTAACGGCAAGCTGGCTGCCGCGCGCCTGGCTGCGCCTCAGCGCCGAATATCTGCTGGTCGAAGACACCCGTGCCCAGCGCCTGCTCGACGGCGACGCGCCGCACCAGACCGAAACGCAGTTCCAGTTCGTGGCGCGGACCTATTTCTGATACGCTCCGCGCACGACAAGGGAGCCGCGCGATGAGCAACACGGAATTCGATCTTCAGGGCGTCAACCATCTGGCGCTGGTGTGCAAGGACATGGCACGCACCGTCGATTTCTACACCAATACGCTCGGCATGCCCTTGATCAAGACGATCGAGCTGCCCAACGGCATGGGCCAGCATTTCTTCTTCGACCTCGGCAATGGCGACAGCCTTGCCTTCTTCTGGTTCCCCAACGCGCCGGAGGCCGCGCCCGGCGTCGCTTCGGCGACACCGGGCATGCTGCCCGGACCGTCCGCCCACGGATCGATGAATCACGTCGCGATCAACGTCCCGGCCGACAAGATCGACGCCTATTACGAAAAGCTGGTCGCCAAGGGCATCCAGGCGAGCCGCGTCATCAGCCACGACGATTCCCCGATGCAGGCGAGCCTCGAGATCACGCCGACCACCTTCGTGCGCTCGATCTACTTCTTCGATCCCGACGGCATCGCGCTGGAGTTCGCGGCGTGGACCCGCCCGCTCGGCACGCCCGCCGACGTCGCGGTCAAGCCGGCAAAGGCCGTCGACAAGACGCGTGAACTGGAAGCCGCGAAATAGTCTTCACGCTTCCGCTTCCGCGATCATCTGTTTCAGATAGGCGTTGAACGGGTCGTTCAACGCGGCGTTCGCGGCGATCATGTCCGACAGCACACGGCGCGAGCCGGGCTCGCGTTTCAGCAGCTCCAGCGTGTGCGAGCGGATGCGGCTCAGCCGCTGGGGGCTGATCAGCCCTTCATCCGCCTGCTGGAACATCTCGCCGACCGCGATCTGGTAGAACGCGAAAACCTGGCGTCCGAATTGCGCGTTCTGGATCGCCTCCGGCGTCGCAACGCCGCCATTGCCGACGATATAGGCCGCCGCGAGGTCCTTGTCCGCCATCGCGATCATCATGTTCACGCCGCGGTCGGACGCGGCCTGCCAGAGCTGCGCGCTCATATGACGGGTGTTCTGCTGCACCTGCGCGTTCACCTGGCGCAGCTGGAAATACAGGAACACCAGCGAAATCAGCACCGCCACGCCGCTGACGAAGCTCCCCAGCGCCGCCAGATCGTTCAAGGACATGGGAAACCTCCGTTCGAAATCACCGTTGCGCGCAAATCGGAAAATAGCTTTCGGCCAGCACGTTCAAATTGTACGGCGGCTCGACGATCATCTGCAGCGCCGCTGCGCGCACAAAGGCCTTGTCGCCGTCATCGGTGAGATATTCCACCGGCGATTTCCCGTCGACCCGCGCCAGGAACAGCATCGGCAGCAGCCGCGCCGTGCGTTGCGCGGCGGCGTCCGGCCGCTCCCATGTCACGCCGGCGAGATAGGCCTGCGCCATCGCGCGGAACGACGCGGCATAGGCGTCCGTCCATTGCGGATGCCACACGCTTTTGAGCAAAAAATGATTGAGACAGAACGCCAGATCGAATGCCGGATCGCCGTAACACGCCGTCTCCGCGTCGAGGAACACCGGCCCGTCCGGCCCGCACAGGATGTTCTTCGGCGAGATATCGCCCTGCATCAGCGCGATGCGCGCCGCCGCGATCCGCGCGGCCTCGTCCGCGATCGCTTGTGTCGCGAAGGGATGACGCTTCGCCGTGAACAGCAGATAAGGCTCGAGCCGCAGCGCCGCGAACTGCGCATCGTTGGCGAAGGCCGCCGCGACCTCCGCGCGCCCCGCCGTCGCCGCATGGATGCGCGCCAGCGCCGCGCCGGTCTTCGCCGCGAACGCGATATCGGCCCGCCCCGCCGCCAGCTCCGCCTTCCACACCGGATAGGCTTGGTGCGGAAAATACGACATCGCGAAAAGATGCCGCGCGCGGTCTTCGCCCAGAATCTGCGGCACCCATAGGGGCTCGATGCCCGCTACGAGCCGCAGCCACGCGACCTCCGTCGCGGCGCGCTGCGGCGGTGCGCGCCAGTCCGCCGCGACCCGCAATTTCGCCAGGGCCCGCTTCAGCACCACGGGTGGCCGCCGTTCGACCTCAAGCAGGAATACGTCGCACGACACGCCACCCGACAGCCGCCCGAGCGTAAATTGCTCGTCCTCCGCGATCAGGCCCATCGCCGCGGCGGCGGCCGCGACGTCCTGGATATCTTCGATGTGTGCCGCGTCGCTCATTGCGTCTATATTCCGTCACCCGAGCGCTTCGAACAAGAACACATGCCCGCGCAATTCACCGACCCCGAGTCCATCGCCGACGCCATCATCGCGCAGGTGGGGCGCAAGATCGTGCTCGGCCTGCCGCTCGGCCTGGGCAAGGCGAACCATATCGCCAACGCACTTTACGCCCGCGCGATGCGCGATCCCACGCTCGAGCTCCACATCTTCACCGCCCTTACGCTGGAGGCGCCCGCCGCCGAGAGCGAGCTTGAAAAACGCTTCATCGATCCGATCTCGAAGCGCCTGCTGGGCGGCTATCCGCCGCTCGACTACGCCGGCGCGGTGCACCGGGGGGCGCTGCCGCCCAACATCCGCGTCGACGAATTCTTCTTCCTCGCCGGCCGCTGGCTGGGCAGTCCCACTGCGCAACGCAGCTATATATCAGCCAACTACACCCATGCCGCCGATTATCTGATGGCGCGCGGCGTCAACGTCGTCGCCCAGCTCGTCGCCAAGCGCGGCGGCCGCTACAGCCTGAGCGGCAACACCGACCTTACCCTCGACATGCTCGATGCGCGAAAGGCGGGCCGGGCCGAATTCCTGCTCGCCGGACAGGTCAATTCCGAACTGCCCTTCATGCCCGGGGACGGCGATCTGCCGGCGGAGAGCTTCAGCCACGTCCTGGATAGTCCGTCCACGGATTTTCCCTTGTTCGCGCCGCCCAAGCAGCCGATCTCTTTGACCGAATACGCCATCGGCCTGCACATCGCGCGCCTGATTGCCGACGGCGGCACGCTGCAGATCGGCATCGGGGAGGAGGGCGAGGCCGCCGTCCATGCCATGATCCTGCGCCACCGCAAAAATCCCGGCTTCGTCGAGGCGGTCGCCCGCCTCACGCGCGACGCGCCGCCGCTCGCCATCGAGGAACGCGCCCCCTTCGCCGCCGGGCTCTATGGCGTCAGCGAGATGCTGGTCGACGGCTTCCTCGAACTGATCGATGCCGGCATCGTGACGCGCGCCGTTGACGGCGTGCTGGTGCATGGCGGCTTTTTCGTCGGATCGAAATCGTTCTACCGCCGCCTGCGCGAGATGCCGCCCGCCGATCTCGCGCGCATCCAGATGACGCGCATCACCTTCACCAACCAGCTCTATGGCGGCGAGGCCGGCAAGCGCGCCGCGCGCGTCAAAGCCCGCTTCGTCAACAATGCGATGATGGCGACGGCGCTCGGCGCGGTGATCTCCGACGGGCTCGAGGACGGCCGCGTCGTCAGCGGCGTCGGCGGGCAGTTCAACTTCGTCGACCAGGCCTTCGCGCTCGAAGGCGCGCGCTCCATCCTCGCGATCAACGCGACGCGCGGGCAGGGTGCGAAGATGCAGTCGAACGTGCGCTGGTCCTACGGCCACGCCACCATCCCGCGCCATCTGCGCGACATCGTGGTCAGCGAATACGGCATCGCCGATTTGCGCGGCAAAAGCGACGAGCACGTCGTGGCGCAGATGCTCGCCATCACCGACTCGCGCTTCCAGGACGAGCTGCTGCGCCGCGCCAAGGATGCCGGCAAGATCGCGAAGACCTATGAAATCCCGTCCGCGCACCGCGACAACCATCCGGAGCGCATCGCCGCCGCGCTTGGCCCGTTGCAGGCGCGGGGCCTGTTTCCCGATTATCCGTTCGGCTGCGATTTCACACCGGTCGAACAGCGCCTGCTGCCCGCCCTTGAACGCCTGCAATCCGCGACCCCGCTCGAACTCGCCCGTTTCGCGCTGGCCGGAAGGGGCGCGGGCGAAGACGAAGCGCTGGCGCGCATGGGTCTGGATCGTGCGAACGGCGTAAAGGCAAGACTGTACCGCGCCCTGATCCGCGGCGCGCTGAAGGCATGACGCGATTGTGATGCCGTGCATCGCCGTGCCGAACCCGCTAGGCTCCCCGCCACTTCAAACCGAGGAAACCCCGATATGAACCGCAACTGGATTTTGGCCGCCGGCCTGACCACCGTGTTGGGCGCCACCGGCGCCACCGCGGCCCACCACGCCGCCGCGACGCCGGCCTATGTCACCGCCGCATTGGCCGACCCCGGCCGTCCCGCCAAGGAGAGCGAGCTCGACGCCGACCGCAAGCCCGCCGCGATGATCGCCTTCGCCGGGATCAAGCCGGGCAGCCGCGTGATGGATATCGTGCCGGGCAGCGGCTACTTCACCCACATTTTCGCCAAGGTCGTCGGCGACAAGGGTTACGTCTACGCCTACACGCCGTCGGAGACCGATGCCTATTTCCAGAAGCAATTCCCCGGCGCCGATCCCAAGAAGCAGTTTGCCGCATACGGGAACGTCTCGGTGATCCACGGCCCGATCAACAGCCTGGCGGCGCCTGAAACGCTCGACGTCGTGTGGACGGCGCAGAATTATCACGACCTGCACGATCCGTTCTTCGCGCCGGCCGACCTGGCGGTGATCAACAAGGCGGTGTTCGCCACGCTCAAGCCCGGCGGCATCTATATCGTGCTCGACCATTCCGCGCCGGACGGCTCGGGCCTCGCCGACACCAACACCACGCACCGCATCGACGAGGCGGTCGTCAAGCAGGAAGTGCTCGCCGCCGGCTTCAAGTTCGTCGGCGAGAGCAACGTGCTGCGCAATCCGAAGGATCCGCGCGACAAGCTTGTCTTCGATGCCTCGATCCGGCATCACACCGACCAGTTCATCCTGAAGTTCATGAAGCCGAGGCACTGACAGCATGAAGCGCGCCGTTCGTTTTGGTCTGGCCCTTGGTGCGCTTCTGCCTCTCGCCGCTTTCGCCGACCCGGTGGTGCTGAAGCCACCGGGTGGCACGGCGCCGCCGGCGGTTGGGGCGCCGCCCGCCGCACCGCGCCTGCACGGCGTGGTCAAGAGCTTCGACGGCCAATACCTGACCATGAAGATCGATGCGGGCAAGACGATCGTGCTCGGCGTGCCGCCCACCGCGCGCATCGTGCACGGCCAGATGCTGACGCTCGCCGACATTCATCCCGGCGATTTCGTCGGCGCGACCTCGATCACCGGCGCCGACGGCAAGCTGCGCGCCCAGGGCGTGCGCATCTTCCCGCCCGCCATGCGGGGCACGGCCGAGGGGCTCTATCCGCTCGCCAGCAATGCGGCCCGCACCGTCACCAACGGCACGGTCGACACCGTGACCCCGTCGCCCGCCGGCGGCGTGCTCAAGCTCAGCTTCCGCGGCGCCGGCGCGCCGGGCGATCCCACCTGTACCGGCCACGCCGCGGCCGCGGGCTGCACCGGCTCAGCCGAGCTCATCGTCGCGCGTGGCGTGCCGGTGGTCTCGACCAGCCAGGGCGACACGACATTGCTGCTCCCCGGCGCCATCGTCTCGGTGAGCAGCGAGACGGATGCCTCCACGCTCCTCACTGCCACCGCGATCACCGTCGAACGCGACGGTAAGCCTGCCGCGCCGGTGCTGCAGCCGGCGGTGCCGTAACGCCTAGTCGACCCAAAGCCCACGCTTGCGGTGCCACTGCTCGATGGAGAGCTTGGGATATTCGCGGAATTTCGCGTCGCCGCGCCCGAAATCCGGCACCACCCAGCTTGGCTTGAAGCGCAGCATCAGATGCACCTTCGACGGCGGCTGGGGCAACGGCGTGTCGATCGCCGAAGCAAACGGATGCACCAGCGCCGGCCACTGCGGATCGTAGAGCCACAGCGCCGTGGCACACTTGCCGCAGAAATTGCGCTCGCCCTTGCTCGTCGTGCAGTGCCTGGCGTCGTCGCGGATGCGCGCGCGGTAGACGCGGATCGCGCGCTTGCCCTTGATCTCGAGCGTGTCGGCATTGCCCATCAGATTGATCGCGAACCCGCCGCCGCCCGCCGTCTTGCGGCATATCGAGCAGTAGCAGAGCTGGTACGGATAGGGCGTATGGCTCGCGACCCGGAACGACACCGCCCCGCAGCGGCACGATCCGTCGAGGATTTTCGGCATGGCGGTTCTCCTTCGAAGGAGAACCGCTGAAGCCCGCGCCGCGTTCCCTACACGTCCAGCACGATCTTGCCGAAATGCCCGCCCGCCTGCATCAGGCGCAATGCGTCGCGCAATTTGCTCCAGCCGAACACCTGGTCGACCACCGGCTTGAGCTGCCATTTGGCTATATGCGCCGCCATGTCGTCGAACTGCTCGCGGCTGCCGACCGAGATGCCGTGGATGTGCAAATTCTTGCTGAACAGCAGCGGGATCATCACCGGGCTGGAATAGCCGCCGAGCACGCCGATCACCACGATATGTCCGCCGACGCGCGCCGCGTCGAACGACTGGTTCAGCGTGTTCTCGCCGCCGACCTCGACCACCACGTCGACGCCCTTGCCGCCCGTCAGCTCGCGCGCCACGCGGCCCCAATCCGGCGTCGTCTTGTAGTTGATCAGGTGATCGGCGCCGAGCGCCTTGGCGCGCTGAAGCTTCTCGTCGCTCGACGAGGTCGCGATCACCGTGGCGCCGCGCGCCTTGGCGAATTGCAGCGCATAGATCGACACGCCGCCGGTGCCCTGCACCAGCACCGTATCGCCCGGACCCACCGGCGCCTCGATCGTCACCGCGCGCCACGCCGTCAGCCCGGCGCAGGGCAGGGTGGAGGCTTCCTCGAACGACAGATGCGCCGGAAATTTCGACACGCCGTCGGCGTCGAGCAGCATCTTCTGCTGCAGCACGCCGGAGAGCGGCCCGCCCAGCGGCTTGAACCGGCTCTCCGCCGTCACCGGCCCGGACAGCCACGACTGGAAGAACAACGGACACACCTTGTCGCCGACCCCGACCCGCGTCACGCCCGCGCCGACCGCGCTCACCGTGCCGGCGCCGTCGGAGAACGGGATCAGCGGCAGCGGAAAGCCGCCTGCGAATCCGACCACCGTCATCAAATCGCGATAGTTGAGCGACGCCGCCTTCATCGTCACCACGACTTCGCCCGGTCCCGGCTTGGGCTCGGGCGCGTCGGCCTCGTGCAGATTGTCGATGCCGTAGGCGTCCTGGATCTGCCAAACCTTCACGAGATCAATCCTTCCCCTTTGAGCGCGCGATGCACCGCCGGCCGCGCCGTGACGCGCTTGCGGAACGCCGCGACATTGTCCGGCACTTGTATCTTCTGGAAAATCGCCCAGCTCGTCATGACGTAGAGATAGGCGTCCGCCACCGTGAACTGCTCGCCCATCAGGTAGCTCTTGCCCGCCAGCGCCGCGTCGACGAAGGCGAATTTCTTGGCGAGGCTGTGGCGCGCCGCGTCCTTCACGCTGTCCGGCTCGGGCGCGAACAGCGGCGAGAAGGTCTTGTGCATCTCCGAATTGATATAGGCGAGCCATTCCAGCACGTGATAGCGCGCCACGTCGCCGTTGCGCGGGATGAGGTTCGCCTCCGGCTTGAGGTCCGCCAGATACTGCACGATGGCCGGCCCCTCGCTGAGCAGCGATCCGTCGTCGAGCGCCAGCGCCGGCACGTAGCCCTTGGGATTGATCGCATAGAAATCCTCGCCCGCATCGGTCTTGTGCGTGCTCAGATGCACCTTCACATATTCCAGCGCGATCCCGGCTTCCTCCGCCACGATATGCGGCGACAGCGAACACGCCCCCGGCGAATAATAGAGCTTCATGCGATCCTCCCGGATGTCCGGCAGGGACTGTGCTGCCGCCCGCGCGCGCAAGCAACATGCCGTAACGCAAGGCTCGCGCGAAAAACTTTGCCGTCGCGGAATTCTGCTAAGCTCCCACCATGTCCGCTCTTCCCCCGCTCCCGCCGCAGCCTGCCGGCACACCGTTTCCCACAAACGATTGGCCGCTCGGCGACATCCCCGCCACCGCCGGCCGCGCCCGGCTGGACCGGCTCGTCGATCACGCTTTCGCTGCCACGCCGCCCGATGATCTCGAACAGACGCAAAGCCTCGTCATCATCCAGCATGGCCGGCTTCTGCTCGAGCGCTATGGCCCCTGGCATACCGCACAGGACACGCTGACCTCGTGGTCGATGGCCAAGAGCATGACCCAGGCGCTGGTCGGCATGCTGGTGAAGGACGGCAAGCTCGACATCCACGCACCGGCGCGCGTGCCCGAATGGCAGACGCCGGACGATCCGCGCCGCGCCCTCACGCTCGATCTTCTGCTGCGCATGTCGAGCGGCCTTCGCTTCATCGAGGAATATCACCCCGACAACCCGTCCGACGTCATCGCGATGCTGTTCGGCGCCGGCAAGGACGACGTCGCGCATTTCGCCGCCTCGTTCCCGCTCGAGCACGAACCGGGAAAATTCTGGGCCTATAGCAGCGGCACCACCAACATCGTCGCGCGCGAGGCGGCCCGCGCCGCGAACGCTTTCGGTCCTGACTTCGAAGCCTTCATGCGTGACCGCCTGTTCGCGCCGCTCGGCATGGCGAGCGCGACGCCGAAATTCGATGCCGCCGGCACCTTCATCGGCTCGTCCTTCTGCTTCTGCACCGCGCGCGACTTCGCCCGCTTCGGGCTGCTCTATCTGCGCGATGGCGTGTGGGAGGGTCGGCGCCTTCTCCCCGAAGGCTGGGCCGACTACGCCCGCACCGCGACCTTCCAGCAGCCGACCGACAGCGCCCGTTACGGCGCCCATTGGTGGCTCGACCTCGCCGGCCCGGGAAGCTTCTCCGCCAACGGCCATGACGGCCAGTACATCGTGGTGATCCCGCACAAGGACATGGTGATCGTGCGCAACGGCGTCACCGCCGCCGACAAGCTGCCCAACGTCAAAGCCTGGATCGCGGACATCGCGGCCTGTTTCGTCTAATATCGCACCAACCCTCAAAATTCGGAGCCTGACATGACCGGTCCCTTCGGCGACAAATCCACCACCGATGACGTGCTCGACGGCGTCACCCTCACCGGCAAGCGTGTGCTGGTGACCGGCGTCTCGGCCGGCCTCGGTGTCGAGACGGCGCGTGCCCTCGCCGCGCACGGCGCCACCGTGGTCGGCGCCGCCCGCGATCTGGACAAGGCGCAGCGCGCGACCGAACCGGTGCGCAAGGACGCCGCCCATGGCGGCAGCCTCGAACTCGTCGAACTCGATCTCGCCGATCTCAAAAGCGTCCGCGCCTGCGCCAATGCGCTCAACAGGGCTGGCAACCCGTTCGACGTGATCGTGTGCAACGCCGGTGTGATGGCGACGCCGCAAGGCAAGACCGCCGACGGGTTCGAGACCCAGTTCGGCACCAACCATCTGGGCCACTTCGTGCTGGTGAACCGCATCGCCGGCCTGCTGAAGCCGAACGGCGGGCGCCTGGTGAATCTGTCCTCCGCCGGTCACCGCTTTTCCGATGTCGATCTCGACGACCCCAATTTCGCGCACACCGAATACGCGCCGTTCGTCGCCTATGGCCGCTCCAAGACGGCGAACATCCTGTTCGCGGTGGAGTTCGACCGCCGCCACAAGGCGCAGGGCATCCGCGCCACCGCCGTGCATCCTGGCGGCATCCAGACCGAGCTCGGCCGCCACATGACGCCCGAGACCACGGCCGCGATGATCAAGAGCATCGAGGACGCCGCCAAGGCCGCCGGCCCGTCCGCGCCGGCCTTCTCCTGGAAGACGATCCCGCAGGGCGCCGCGACGAGCTGCTGGGCCGGCTTCGTGGCGCCGGCGGACGCCGTCGGCGGCAAATACTGCGAGGATTGCCACGTCGCCGAACTCAACACCGAGCCCGGCCTGCGCGGCGGCGTCCAGCCCTATGCGCTGGATGCCGACAACGCCAAGGCGCTGTGGGACAAGAGCGAAGAGATGGTGCGGGAAAAGTTCTAAGGGCGCGCTACTCCCGCCCGCCCTGCCGCCAGCGGGTGACGATGGCGTCGAGCGAGGCGCGCTCGAGCTTCTGGGTCTTCCACGATTTGGAGAAGCCGGCGTTCATGTTCTTCGGCACGGCGCCGCGGCCCAGCACGTCGAACTTGATGCGCATCGGCATCGAGGTGCCTTGCCCCAGCACGATCGCCTCGCGGTCGCCGAGCAGCGGCAGGAAATCGAGCAGGTCGATCATCCCTTCATAGGTGTTGGCGCGGATCACCTGCTGGTCGCGCTCGCTGGAGAGGCGCAGCGCCACTGCGGTGCCGCATTGCGACAGGATGTTGGGATCGAGATCCGACGGCCGCTGCGTCACCAGCGCCAGCGACAGCGAATATTTGCGCCCTTCCTTGGCGATGCGCGACAGTGCTTGGCGGGTCGGAGCGAAATTGATGTCGGCGCCGGCCGGCGCATAGCGGTGCGCCTCCTCGCAGACCAGCAGCATCGGCACCGCGCCGTTGCTCCACACCGCGAGGTCGAAGGCGAGGCGCGAGATCACCGAGATGATCACGTCGAGGATTTCCGGCGGCGCCGTGGAGAGGTCCACCACCGTGATGGGCCGCCCTTCGTTCGGGATGCGGAACAGCCGGCTCAGCACGTCCGTCATCGTGTCCTGGATGGTCAGGCTGCCGAACATGAAATTGTAGCGCTGGTCGGCGACCAGCATCTCGATCTGCGTCTTCAGCCGGCGATAGGGCAGCGTCATGTGCGTGCGTTCGAGCTTGCCGAGCCGGTCGTCGACATAGGCGGTGACGTCCGACAGGCGGAACGGCGTCGGCGTGTCGACGCTGATCGTGTGGCCCGCCGTTTCGTTCGGCTTGCGGGCGCGCCCCGCCGCGGCCTCGGAATAGCGCCGCTTGGCGTAGACCACCGCTTCGCTGAGGATCTCGATCTCCGCGTCGTGATGGGCGTCCTTGGAGGTGAGCGCCGCCGACAGCTCGGCGAAATTCAGCAGCCAGAAGGGCAGGTTGAAATTGTTCAGCGTGACCTTCTCGACCATGCCTTCGAAGGCGGTGGAATATTCGTTGTGCACGTCGAGAATCACGACATGCGCGCCGGCGTGCTCGTACAGCATGCGCTGCAGGATCGCGGTGAGGGCGCAGGATTTGCCCGAGCCGGTCGAGCCCACCACGATGAAATGCTTGGCGAGCAGATCGTCAGTCAGCAGCCGTGCCGGAACCGTCGGGTCCTGGAACAAGGTGCCGACCTTGATGCTGGCGACCGCCGGCGGGGCGTAGACGCGGGTCAAGTCGTGGCGGTCGGCGAACAGCACCGGATCGCCGATGCTGGGCAGCGCCGAGACGCCGCGCTTGAAGGTCAGGCGGCGCGTGCCGTCGTCGAGGCCGACTTCGCCCGCGAGGTTGATCTCGATCAGGCCCATCTCTTCCTGGCCGTCGGCATTGGGCATCGGCGAGGTCACGGCGGAGACGAGGCCCATCACCGCCGAGGCCGGCGTCACGATCTTGACCAGGGCGCCGATCTGCACCCGCGGGTCCTTTGCCGCCGGCGCGCCGGTGCTGCGCTTCTCGAGCACCGCGATGGCGTGGCTGCCGGCCACCGAGACGATGTGGGCGATCTGCACCGGCGGCGTCGCCGGCACGCCGCGGCGCTCCTTGGCCGGTGCGTTGGTTGCTGGCGGTGGCGCGGCGGGTTTCGCGGCGAGCGGCGGCTGCGGCGGGCGGAAGATCTCGTTCATCGCACGAAACCTTTGTTGGAGTCGGGTGGCAGCGTGAAGAATACGGTGGTGCCGGCGCCGGGCTTGCTCTCCAGATGGAGGTCACCGCCATGCTGGCGTGCCAGTCCGCGCGCGATCGGCAGGCCGAGGCCGGTGCCTTCCTGGGTGCGCGACAGATGTCCTTGCACCTGGCCGAAGGCGCGCAGCGCGACGGCGATCTGGTCCGCCGACATGCCGACACCGGTGTCGGCGATCGCGATGGTCGCGCCGCCCTCTGGCGTCGCTTTGGCGAGAAGGATGATCCGGCCGCGCTCGGGCGTGAACTTGCTGGCGTTCGACAGGAGGTTCACCAGAACCTGCTTGATGCGCTTGAAGTCGATCGTCAGCATCGGCAGGTCGCGCGGCAAGCGCACGTCCAGCGTCTGGTGCTTGGCCGCGATCTCCGGCTGCATCGTCTCGGCGGCCGCCTCCGCGACCTCGGCGAGATCGTTCGGCTGGCTGTTGAGCACGAAGGTGCCGCTCTCGATCTTCGAGATGTCGAGGATGTCGGTGACGACCTCGAGCAGGCGCCGGCCCGATTTGGAGATGTGCGTCGCGTATTCCGCGGCCTTGCCGCCGTCCTTCATCGCGAGGATGACGTCGGAGAATCCGATGATCGAGTTGAGCGGCGTGCGCAGCTCATGGCTCACCGTGGCGAGGAATGCCGATTTGGTGCGGCTCGCGAGCTCGGATTCGGCGCGCGCCGCCTTCATCGCGGTCTCGTTGCGCCGGCGCATCATCATCTCGCCCAGCGAGTCCGAGTATCGCGACAGAAGCGAATCCCGCAGCGCGATCTTCCGCTGTCGTTGCATGTCTCGTGCGAACCTTCGAATTCGGCACGTGACTGTACGGTGGGAGACATTCACCCGTGGTTAACGACACAAGGACGAAGCGAGGCTCAGATGTAAATGCCGGTTAACGATTGTTCGCAGAACCGCTCAATTCGGCGGGTTGTTCGCCTCCAGGAACTGGACTGTCGCGGTCAGCATCTGCAGCCGCGTCTCCGAGCGCGACAGCCAATGGTCTTCGCCGTTCAGCTTGATGAAGGTCACCGGCTTGCCCGCGGCGCGCAATGCGCTGTCCATCTCCTCGCTCTGCCGGATCGGCACCACCGTGTCGTCCGGGCCGTGGGTCAGCAGGATCGGGATGGTGATGGCGCCGACATGCGCCAGCGGCGAGATCTCGGCCAGCTTCGGATCGTCCGAATCCTTCACGCCCATGAAGCGCTCCCAAAAGCGCATCGTGATGTCGTCCGAGCTCTGGTCGCGGTGCTCGTTCCAGCGCAGGAAGCCCTGCGGATCGGAGACGCCGGCATCGGCCACCGCGCAGCGATAGACGCCCGGATCGAGCGCCGCGCCGGCGAGCGCGGCATAGCCGCCATAGCTTGCGCCGACAATGCACACGCGCTTGGGATCGATCGTGCCCTGTGCCGCCAGATAGCGCACGCCGTCCGACAAATCGGTCTGCATCTTGCGGCCCCACTGGCCGAAGCCCGCCGCCAGGAAATCCCAGCCGAAACCGTTGGAGCCGCGGAATTGCGGCTGCAGCACGGCATAGCCGCGCGAGGCGAGCGCCTGCGACCACCAGTCGAACTCGGGCGTGTCGCGCACCGCCGGTCCTCCATGCGGCAGCACGATCAGCGGCAATCCCTTCGGCGACCGGCCGTTCGGCAAGGTGAGATAAGCGGGGATTCTCATGCCGTCGGCCGCTTTGTAAGTGATGAGCTTCACCTCGGCGACGTCAGTCGGTTCGATCGCGTTGTACACCGGCCCGATCGCCTCGGCATGCATCGTGTCCAGATCGACGAGCTCATAGGCCGCGCCGTCCTGCGCCCCATCCACCCGCACGATGATCCGCTTGCGGTTGTCGCTCCACGACACGAGCTCGACATTCTCGCCCGGGAATGCCGCGGCGGCGCTGTGCCAGGCGCTCTGATCGGCCTTGTCGAAGAAATCATATTCGGTCGACACGCCCAACTCTTCGGTGCCGATGATGCGGTGGGTGACGGGGTCCTTCACCAGCCGCGGAACACCCTCGCCCATGTCCGGCGGCGTCTTCTCGGACCCGTCGGCCAGGCTGATCATTTTCTGGCTGTAGCGGCCATCGTCGGGGACCGCGATAAGGATCGAGGCACCGTCGGGGCCGATGCCCTCGACCTCGGGCGTTTCGATGCCGGTGTCCATCCCGAACGCTTCCTTCCACGCGTCCTTCTGCCGGATCAGCAGGCTCCAATGGTTCTGTTCGCCGTTGTAGTCGGCGCGCGCGACCGGGTTGCCGTTCTGGTCGACGACCCAGCTTTGCGTGAAGGGCGTACCGTGCTCGATCATCGTGGTGCGGCCGCTCTGCAGGTCGACGGCGAACAGCGTCGCGACGCCCACCCGGTCCATGAATCCGGTTCCGGTGAGATAAACCACGCTGCGCCCGCCGACGGTGCGCGACTGCACCCCGCCGAATATGGTGTTCATGGCGTTGGGAACGTTCTGCATCAGCTGCAATTGCAGGTGTTCGCTAAGGCTGTAGTTCTGGACCTGGATGTATTCCTGCCGCCCGCCCAGCACGCCTTGCGCGGTGTGCGTCACCGAATAGGTGACGAGCAGGTGATCGTTGTCGCCCCAGGCGATGCCGCGCAGCTTCTGTTCGCCGACCCGCAGGCCCGCGATCACCGTGTTGCTGCCCACCGGCGTGACCACCACGGTGCGCTGCCCGTCGATCGTCGTTTCGAGCGCCAGCTTGGTGCCGTCCGGCGAGAGCGCCAGATTGTCGAGGCCGGGCAATTGGCCATAGGCCTCGAGCGGCGCGGCCTGTGCCGCACCGGCCGACAAGACGAAAACCATGCCGGCGAAAATCGGCCACAGACGCATATCGTTCCCCCACCCGTGCGGGCGCCAGACTATCCGTTTGAGACCATTCGGCCAGTCCCCAGAACGGTTAACGGCGGCGAGGATTTTCCCTCAATTGGGCGGGTTGTTCGCTTCGAGGAACGTGACGGTTGCCTGGAGCATCTGCAGCCTGGTCTCCGACCGCGACAGCCAGTGGTCCTCCCCGCTGAGGGTGACGAAGGTCACCGGCTTCTTGGCGTCCTTGAGTGCGTCCTCCATGTCCTCGCTTTGGGCGATCGGCACGACGGTGTCGTCCTTGCCGTGGATCAGAAGGATCGGAACGTCGACGGCGGCGATATGCGAGATCGGCGCGATCTCGGCCAGCCGGGGATCGTCATAGTCCGTCACGCCCATGAAGCGTTCCCAATAGCGCAGCGTCCGGTCGTCCGAGGTATGGTCGCGGTTCTTGCGCCAGCGCAGGAAACCGTGCGGATCGGAAATGCCCGAGACCGACACGGCGCAGCGATAGATTCCGGGATCGAGCGTAGGGCCGGCCAGCGCCGCGTAGCCGCCATAGCTCGCGCCGACGATGCACACCCGCTTGGCGTCGGCGATGCCTTGCGCCGCCAGGAAGCGCACGCCATCCGACAGGTCGGTCTGCATCTTGCGGCCCCATTCGCCGAAGCCGGACGACAGATGCTTCCAGCCGAAGCCGTCCGAGCCGCGAAACTCCGGCTGCAGCACGGCATAGCCGCGCGACGCGAGCGCCTGGGACCACCAGTCGAGTTCCGGCATGTCGCGCGTCGCGGGCCCACCATGCGGCAGCACGACCAGCGGGAGGTCTTTCGGTGCGCGCCCGTTCGGCAAGGTGAGGTAGGCCGGAATCGTCGTGCCGTCGGCCGCCTTGTAGGTCAGCAGCCGGACTTCGGCGACGTCCTCGGGATTGACGTCCTTATAGACCGGCCCCAGACCCTGTGCCCGCATCGTGGTGAGATCGACCAGATGATAGGCGGCGCCGTCACGCGCGCCGTCGACCCGCACCACGACATGCTTGCGGTCGGCGCTCCACGACGCCAGCTCGACATTTTCGCCCTGGAATGCACTCAGCAGGCTGCGCCAGGCGCTCTGGTCGGCGGGCGCGAAGAACTTGTAATTGGTGCCGACCTCGAGTTGCTGGGTTCCGATGACGCGGTGCGTGACGGGGTCGGTGACGACTCCCGATTGCGCATCGCCCATATCGGGCGCCGCCATCCAGGCGCCATCCGAGAGGCGCAATTGCCGCTCCTCGAATTTGCCGTCCTTGGGAATGTCGACCAGCAGTGCCGTGCCGTCCGGCCCGATCCCGTCGACCGTGGGCGATTCGATCGTTGCATCGGCGCCGAACACCTCTACCCAGGAATCGTCGCGCCGGAATTTCAGGCTCCAATGCTTGAGCGACTCGTCATATTCGGTTTTCGCGACCACGTTTCCGTTTTCGTCGACGATCCAATCGAGCGAATTCTTCGTGCCGCGCTCGATGAGCGTGGTACGGCCGCTGGCAAGGTCTACCGAGAACAGCGTCGGCTCGCCCATGTTGTTCAGGAACGAAACGCCGGTGAGGAACACCAGCGTGCGCCCTCCGACCACGCGCGGCTGCGGCGCGCCGTACACCACGTTCATCGCGTTATCGACGTGATCGAGCAAGGCGACCGATTTGCGTTCGGCCAGGCTGTAGCTTTGGGTCAGGAAGTATTCCTGCCGCGGTCCTTCTATGCCGATGGCGCGGTCCGTGACCGACAGGGTGCTCAGAAGGTGGTCGCTGTCGGCCCAGGCGAGTTCCCGCAGCTTTTGGTCTCCGATCCGGAACACCGCGAGCACGGCGCCGGTGTCGAGTGACCGCACCACGACCACGCGATCGCCGTTATAGGTGGTCTCGAAGGCAAGATTTTTGCCGTCCGGCGAGATTTCGAGATTGTCCAGGTTCGGCAGCTGGCCATACGCCTCGAGCGGCGCGCCCTGCGCGGCACCCGTCCATACGGCGAAAACGATGCCGGCAATCGCGCAGACCAGACGCATGCTCATCCCCCGTCCCCGAAGGCGGCAGCTTACCGCGTCCGGCGGGTTTGGGCACGCCCGGCATTTTCATGCCCGGTATTTTGCGCTCACACCCCGGACCAGCAGCCACAGCCCCAACAGGAGTTCGGCCGCGGCCCCAAGTGGGAGGATGTAGGGCGCGGCGGCTGCGCCGAGGACGGGCACCGCGATGTTCGCCGCGCTGAGCGCGACCCAGGCCGCTCCGGCGGCGGCGAGAAGCAGGCACAACAGAAGCGGCAACAGACGCCCCGCGGCGAACAGACAGCCCATGATCAGGCAAAACAGGCCGAACAGGAACAGGCTCTCGTTGTATCCCTGGGAATACAGGCGAAAGGCGAGCATCGAGAATGGCTGCATTTGCGGGCCGCCCAGCGGCACGGTCAGCAAAGCGGTCGACGCCACCAGCACGATGCAGCCGGCGAGACTGAGCAGCGCCGCGATGATCGCCCAAGTGCGGGAGACGAGGGCGCCGATCTGCGCCAGCAGGACCGTGAGCGCGATATAGGCCGCATAGCTTGCGAGGTCGGAAACGACCGTCGCGCGGTAGAGCTGCGCCGCGCCGAGGATATGCGCCGCCGTTGCCACCGGATCGGACAGCCGGATCATGGAACTTCGCAGCGCCAGCGGCGCGGCGCTCAGGAAGTAGAAAATGTAGAGCACGCCGGCGAGGCGCGGATGGATGTTGGCCACACTGGCGTTGCGTATGGCGGTTTGTCGGTCGTCGGCTTGGTCGCTCATGGAACGAACATGACCCGGCGCGGCGGAACGGACCATGACCGGCAAGATCAGAAACTTGACACTTCGCGTCACGCTCCGCTCTGCTTCGCGCATGGACGCAAAACACAGCGTGCCGGCCAGTATCGGCAAGGCTTCGGTCGGTGCAGGTTATGCCAGAGCGCTGGTCGATTTCGCCGCCCAGCAGGGCGTCGACGCGGCGCAGCTCATGGCGCGCAGCGGCATCGCCGGCGCCAAGCTCGACGATCCGGATGGCCGCATCGCGTTCCAGCGCTACATCGCGCTTTTGCGCTGCGCAAAGGAGATGAGCGGAGATCCGGCGCTCGCGCTGCGCTTCGGCGCCGCCTATCGCATTACCGATCTCACCATCGCCGGACTGATCGGCGCTGCGTCGGAGACGCTGCTCGACGCCTTCATGCAGATGAACCGATACGCGCGCCTGACCATGGACCTGACCGGCCCGGGCGACCGCATGTCGCTCGAACGCGTCGGCGCGGATGCGTGGATCACGATCGATTTTCCGCACGCCGCCCATTATCCCGAAGTCCTCGAATCCGGCTTCGCCCGGATGGCGTCCTATGGCGGCGCCCCCAACCCGTTCGTCAAGGCGGCGCATTTCACCTATCCCGCGCCCGCGCATGCCGAGGCCTACAGGCGCATCTTCAAGGTCGACGTCGTATTCGAAAGCGCGCGCAACGCGATCCTGACCGACGCGGCATGGATGTCCGAGCCTGGACCGATGAAATCGAAATACGTCTTCGCAATCCTGTGCCAACGCGGCGACCTTCTGCTCAAGGAGCTCGAGCAGGCCGATACCTTCCGCGCCAGGATCGAGGCGCTTGTCTTGCGGCAGCTCCATGCGGGCCCGCCGACCATGCGCACAGCCGCGGCGCGGATGGGGATCAGCCGTGCCACGCTGTTTCGCCGCCTGCGCGGCGAAGGCCTGACATTCGATCGGCTGGTCGACGACCTGCGCAAGCGCGTGGCGCTCGAATACCTCGCCGGCGACCGCGTCACGATAAAGGAAGCGGCGTATCTCACGGGCTTCTCGGAAGCCGCCGCCTTCTCCCGTGCGTTCCGGCGCTGGACGGGCGTCAGCCCCAGGCATTTCAAAGAGAAAGGGATGGCGGACAGGGAGGGATTCGAACCCTCGAACGGCTATTAACCGTTACACACTTTCCAGGCGTGCGCCTTAAACCACTCGGCCACCTGTCCGGGACCCCTGGCGCCCAGGCGCGAAGGAGAGGGGGCGAGATATCCCGGGTCCGGCCCAAATGCAAACGGGCGGTCCCATCCGGAACCGCCCGCCAGCAAAGTCCGCAAAACCCGGCGTCAGTCGGTGCCGGCCTTGCCGAGGCCGAGGTCGTGCTCGGCCGCCACGATCGAGATCGTGTAGCCCGCGACCACGTCGAACATGCACATGATCATGATGAAGAAGAACGGCGTCGTGGCGAAGCCCTTCAGCGTGATGAACTCGATCAGCGCGACGATGAAGGTCACCAGCGACAGCCCGTGATTGATGATCTCACGGCTGGTGGTGCGCGTCGCCTTGACGACCTCGACGAACAGCAGGCCGAGCGTCAAGAGGATCAGGAAGTCGCCGAAGCTGAACTTCCAGATGTCGCCGGAGAACATGTGGATCGACAGCGAGTGCGAGATGCTCAGCGCATCCTGGATGTTGGCATGCATGATCACGCCGCCGCCCAGCGCGATCAGATTATAAAGAATGACGGGCAGCAGAAGCAGCGGAAACAAGCGAAGCATGGAAAACCCTCCCCTGAAGCGATCCGCCGGCGCCTCCGCCTGCAAAACGCACCAAAACCTGTGGGCCGAACCCGGTCCCGGCAGGCTTGTATCATATTGGGGCGGAAAAGGGGCGTCCCGCCCGGTCTTTGGTTAAGCCGCGGGTTCCGACTGCCGGCTGCGGTCGCGGTGGATCATGTAGACATTGCGCAGGTAGATGGGCAGCGGCATCGCCTGGCCCAGGACCAGCGGCCAAGCCTGCAAATGCAACGCATAGCACAGGCTGATCAGCCCGCCGGCGACGCTGACGTACCAGAACGCGATGGGAACGACGCTGTGCCCGGCCTGCTCGCTGCGCAGCCATTGGATCAGGAAGCGCACGCCGAAGATCGCCTGGCCGAGGAAACCGATGCCGGCCCAGATCGCGCCGTTCTGCGCCATGAACAGATGCGTCAGGTAGTTCATTCAGATTTCCTTCGCGTCGGCGCCGGCGCGGTAACGCCGCTGCAGCCAGCGCACGCCCAGGATGTCCTTCACGCTGACGATCAGCCGCCCCAGATTGGTGTATTTCGAGGTGCCGCTGGTGCGCGGGCGGTGGTTCACCTCGACGAAGCGCGCGTCGTAGCCCTCGCGCAGCATCAGCGTGATGATGAAGCGGTGCAGATGATCGAAATAGGGCAGGGCCAGGAACGCATCGCGGCGAAAGGCCTTGAGGCCGCACCCCGTATCGCTCGCGCCGTCATTGAGCAGGCGTGCTCGCGCCGCATTGCCGAAGCGCGAGGCGAGGCGGCGGCTGAACGTATCGCGCCGCTTGGCGCGCACGCCGGAGACGACGCCGACATTCTTGGCGTCGGGGCCACGCAGGATCGCGAGCAGCTTGGGGATGTCCGCCGGATCGTTCTGGCCGTCGCCGTCCAGCGTCACGATGATGTCCGCGCGCGCGGCGCGCACGCCGGTGCGGATGCCGCGGCTCTGGCCCAGATTGCGGCCGTGCTGAATGATGCGCAGGGACGGAACCTCGGCCTTCAGCGCGGTCAGCGCCGCGGCGGTGCCGTCTGTCGAGCCGTCGTCGATGAAGATGATTTCGGCGGACTCCTCGCCGGCCACGGCGGCCGCGATCTCGCGCACGAGGGGACCGACATTGGCCGCCTCGTCCTTGACCGGCACGACCACGGAGAGGGCGACAGCCATGCTGAGGTTCCGTTCAATCCCGTCGTAGAATATAGAGTGGCGGCCGGCCACGCGGGTCCGGTCCGGCGTCCGCGCGGCCTTATACAGGCCCATGCCGGCAGAAAACAGGCTTGTTCCAGGATGACCCATATGCCGCATTCCCCCCGCCGGCGTGCTCCGGCTGAGGTGCGGCCTTACAAGAGGCATTCCATATGAGCCTGGACGAAGACGCCCCGGCCGCCTTGCCGGCGGCCACGCTCCCCGTGCCGCAAGTCCCGGCGACCCGCGCCGGCCGTGCGCTCGGCTGGGCGGCGCGGAACTGGTGGCTGACGCTCTCTCTACTGTGCCTCGTTCTGTGGACGCCGGGCGTGCTGAGCCTGCCGCCGCTCGACCGCGACGAGAGCCGCTTCGCCCAGTCCTCGCGCCAGATGCTTGAGACCCACAATTTCATCGACATCCGGTTCGGACATGTGCCGCGCTACAAGAAGCCGGTCGGGATCTACTGGCTGCAGTCGCTGACCACCGCGGTCGCCGGCCTCGGCGACCGCAGCCATATCTGGACTTACCGCCTGCCATCGCTGCTCGGCGGCTTGCTTGCTGTCCTGCTTTGCTTCTGGTGCGCCCGGGCCTTTGCGCTGCCGGAAGTCTCATGGCTCGCCGCGGCGCTGATGGCGACCTCGCTGCTGCTCACCGCCGAATCGACCATCGCGACCACCGATGCGGTCCAGCTCGCTTGCCTGATGGGCGCGATCGGCGTCTTGCTCCGCGTCTATCTGTCGGCGCGCGACCCGCAACACCCCGCGCCGAGCCTGCGTTTGGTCCTGATCGGTTGGGCGGCCTTCGCCGCGGGTATCCTGATCAAGGGGCCGGTCGTGCCTGCGGTCTGCGCGGTGACGATCATGGCGCTGATCGCCTGGGACCGCTGGGAGTGGCGCTGGCTGAAAGGGCTGAAGCCGCTTTACGGCCTCGGCATCACGCTGCTGATCGTCGCGCCCTGGGGCATCGCGATCAGCCTGGAGAGCCATGGCCAGTTCTATCAACAGTCCCTCGGCAACGACTTCGCCGCCAAGCTGGCCGGCGGGCAGGAGAGCCACGGCGCCTGGCCCGGCTACTACCTCGCGCTCGCGACGCTGAGCTTCTGGCCGGCGATCTTGTTTGTCCTGCCCGGTATCGGCGGCGCGATCCGCCGCCTCACCGAGCCGGCGACGCGCTTCCTGCTCGCTTGGGCCGGGGCGAACTGGCTGATGTTCGAGGTCGTACCGACCAAGCTGCCGCATTACGTCCTGCCCGCCTATCCGGCGCTCGCGATGCTGGCGGCGCTGTGGGTGCTGACCCCGCGCGAGCCCAACGCGCCGCGCTGGCAGCCGGTTCTGTTCTATATCGCCGCCGTCCAGTTCGCGGTCGGCGTCGCCGCCCTCGCCGTCGCGCCGGTCGTGCTGCCCAAAATCTATGGCTTCGGCACCACGTGGTGGCTCATCGCGCTCGCCGGCGTGGGCGCGCTGCTTGGAATTTCGGCACTGGTCGCCTATCTGCGCCGCTCCGCGATCTGGGCGATGGCCCTGTCGACCCTGGCAGTGCTCACCGTCTATCCCGCGATCACGGCGGGTGCCGCGCCGCGGCTCGAGACGATCTGGGTCAGCCCGCGCGCCGCCGCTCTGGTCGCGAAGAACAGCCATCCCGGCGATCCGCCGCCGGCCCTGGCCGGCTACACCGAGCCCAGCCTCGTCTTCCTGCTCGGCACCGAGACGCGGTTGACCGACGGCGCGGGCGCGGCCGAGGTCGGCGCGTCGCAAGGCGGTCTCGCACTGATCGAGGACACGGAGCGGGGCGCGTTCCTCGCGCACCTTGCCGAGATCGAGGCCGATGCGGTTCCGGTCGACGAACTGACGGGCCTCAATTATTCGCGCGGCAAGCGAATCCACATCACGGTCTATCGGGTCACCGCGAGCCATGACGAGACCGTCCCGCCGGCCGAGTGAGGCCATCGGGCCACAAAAGTAAAATTCATTCACAGGCACGTCGGGGGCGGGGCATCCCTCGAATCGGTGCGATGCCATCGCGGAATCGCACGCGTCATCGCAAAGAATTTTCCGCATTCATGCACAAGCATCGCGAATCGCGGCGCGCATTCGATGTCGATTCGGCAAGGGTTAAATGAAAATCGGCACGACTCGCGATGCGCGCATCCCCGTCGCGTGCGAATTTATCCGTGTACGTTGCAATCGACGCTGTCTGACCGTCACGCGGCGCATCGCTCCGGCCCTTGTGCCATGGGCCTTTCCCTTTGTTGCTCTTGACGGCTGAAAAAGAGGCTCTAAATATCGCTGCGTTGTTATGTCCTTTGATGGGAAGTCGCAGGGGCTTTCGCGTGGGTAACAACATCGGAGCGTCTATACGGACGATGAGTCTCCAGATCGCGCGGGGGCGTGAAGCCAAGCCTCCGCTTCGGACGATCCGCCCAAGGCAGGACGTCCGGTCCCAGTTGAAGGCCGTTACCGAGCCGGTCGCCGCCGCGGTCCCCGCGAAGAAGGCGCCGCTCCGCTTCCCCGTAAATCCGCAGACCCGCGCCTTCTATAAGGAGTTCTATCCCGGCACCTCGTCGGTCGAATGGAACGACTGGCGCTGGCAGATGCGCACCCGCATCCGCACCCTCGAAGAGCTTTCCCGGATTTTCCGCCTGTCGGCGGACGAATATGACGCCGTCCAGCGCCACAAGGGCTCCCTGCCGGTCGGTATCACTCCTTATTATGCCAGCCTGATGGACCTGAAGGATGCGCGCGAACCCCTGCGCCGCACCCACATCACCACCGGCGGCGAGTACATCCGCACCCCGGGCGAGGATAACGACCCCTTGGGCGAGGATCACGACACCGTCGCCCCCGGCATCGTCCACCGCTATCCCGACCGCGTCCTGTTCCTGACCACCGGGACCTGCTCGACCTATTGCCGCTATTGCACGCGGGCCCGCGTCGTCGGCAATCCAGGCGGCGAGTACAATCTGTCGATGAAGCAGTGGGATCAGGCGATCGCCTATCTCGAAAAGCACACCGAGGTCCGGGACGTGCTGCTGTCCGGCGGCGACCCGCTGACCCTGGGCGACGACAAGCTCGACTACCTGCTGGGCCGCCTGCGCGCCATCAAGCACATCGAATTCCTGCGCATCGGCAGTAAGATCCCGTTCGTGATGCCGCAGCGCATCACCAAGAACCTGGTCGCGATCCTCAAGAAGCATCATCCCCTGTGGATGAGCATCCATGCGACGCACCCCAAGGAATTGACGGACGAGACCACCGAGTCGACCGCCCGGCTCGCCGATGCCGGCATCCCGCTGGGCAGCCAGACCGTGCTGATGAAGGGCATCAACGACGACATCGAGGTGATGAAGCCGCTGATGCAGGGCCTGCTCAAGCGCCGGGTCCGCCCCTATTACCTCTATCAGTGCGATCCGATCTCCGGTTCGGCCCATTTCCGCACCACGGTGGAGAAGGGCCTCGAGATCATCGAGGGTCTGCGCGGCCACACCACCGGCTATGCCACCCCGATCTTCGCGGTCGATGCGCCGGGCGGCGGCGGCAAGATCCAGATCGCGCCGGACTTCGTGGTCGGCCGCGACGGCGACGACCTGTTGCTGCGCAATTTCGAAGGCGGCGTCTACCGCTACCCCGATCCCGGCGGCACACTGGGTCGGGACAAGCTCCGGCTCGCCGCGGAGTAGGAAACAAAGGCAGGACGGCATGCGCATCGGGGTCACCTATGACCTCCGTTCGGACTACCGCGCCCAAGGGTATTCCGAGGAAGAGACCGCCGAGTTCGACGCCGAAGTCACCATCGACGGCTTGTGCGAGGCGCTGACCGGGCTGGGCTTCGAGCCGGTCCGCATCGGCGGCCTCAAGGCGCTCACCGAACGCCTCGCCGCCGGCGAGCGCTGGGACGGCGTCTTCAATTTCTGCGAGGGCTTCAAGGGGCTGGCGCGCGAGGCGCATGTGCCGTGCCTGCTCGAAGCCTATGAGATCCCCTACGTCTTCTCCGATCCGCTGACCATGGCGCTGACCCTCGACAAGGGGATGACCAAGCGGGTGATCCGCGATTTCGGCATCCCGACCACGGATTTCGCGGTGATCGAGCGGCTCGAGGATGCCGACAAGGTCGCGCTGCCCTATCCGCTGTTCCTCAAGCCGATCGCCGAGGGCTCGGGCAAGGGCATCGGCACGAACAACAAGGTCGCCGACGCGGCGGCGATGAAGGCGACCGCCGCCGACCTGCTGGCGCGGTTCCAGCAGCCGGTGCTGGCGGAGACCTATCTGCCCGGCCGTGAGTTCACCGTCGCGATCACCGGCACCGGCGACGACGCCGAGGTCCTGGGCGTCAGCGAGATCGTCCCGCTCGCCGGCTATCACGGCGACGGCTATGGCCTGAAGAACAAGGAAGACTGGCACGGGCGTCTCGACATCATCGGCGCGCCGCCCGCCGATGCGAAGGCCTCGGGCGACGTCGCGCTCGCGGCCTGGCGCGCCTTGCGCTGCCGCGACGGGGGGCGGATCGACATCCGTTATGACGCCGCCGGAACGCCGAACTTCATCGAGGTGAACCCGCTGGCGGGTCTGCGCCCCGAATATTCCGACATGTGCTTCATTGCGAATCGCGAGGGCGTTTCGTATCAGCAACTCATCGGCAAGATCATGGCGTCGTTCCTGAAACGGAACCCGCAGCTCGGTGCCGTAAAAGGGGGCTGACCCATGCGCATTCTCGTCCTGCATTCCGACATCGCGCCCGACGCGCCGCCGGAGGAGATCGACACGCTGGTCTCGGCCGAGGCCGTCGCCCAGGCGCTGCTTAAGCACGGCCACGAGGTCTCCCAGGCGCCGTTCACGACCGATCCGGACCGCCTCGCCGAGCTCCTGAAACAGAAGAGCGCCGACGTCGTGTTCAACATGGTCGAGGGCATCGACGGCTTGGGCGCGCTGGCGCCGATCGCGCCGCGCATGCTGGACGAGGCCGGCGCGGTGTTCACCGGCGTCGATGCCGTCGCCATGGCGGTGACCTCCGACAAGCCGCTGACCAAGCGCCGGATGCGCGAGGCCGGCATCGCGACCGCCGACTGGTGCGAAGGCCCGGACTGGAAGGGCCTGCGCGACGACAAGACCTACATCGTCAAATCGGTGCTCGAGGACGCCTCGGTCGGCCTCGACGACGGCTGCATCGTGCGCGGTGCCGAGGCGGTCAAGCAGCGGGCGCACGAAAGCATGCTGCGGCACGGCGGCAAGTGGTTCGCCGAGGAGTACATCGACGGCCGCGAATACAACATCTCGATGATGGACAGCCCGAACGGCCCCATCGTCATGCCGCTGGCCGAGATGCGGTTCGACGACTGGCCGTCCAACAAGCCGCGCATCGTCGGCTATGGCGCCAAATGGGACGAGAGCCTGGACATCAACGACCAGATGGTCCGCGTCTTCGACACCGAAAAGGACGAACCGGTCCTCGCCGCCAAGCTGAAAAGCGCCTGCGAGCGGGTGTGGAAGCTGTTCGGCTTCACCGGCTATGTCCGGGTCGATTTCCGCGTCACGCCGGAGGGCGAGCCGCTGGTGCTGGAGATCAACACCAATCCGTGCATCGCGCCCGATGCCGGCTTCGCCGCCGCGGGCGCAGAGCTGGGCATCCCTTACGACCAGCTCATCGTCAAGCTGGTCGACATCGCGGTGCAGAGCGCCCATTCGTGAGCGTGGTGCGCCTGGCCCGCGACTATGTCTGCGTCCAGGGCGCCCCGGTCATCCATTCGGTCGACACCGAGATCTTCCGCCTGACCTATTTCATGCGCTGCATGGCGTGCGGCTTCTGCGACGACCAGTGCTGCTCCTACGGCGTCGACATCGACCTCGGCAACGTGATGCGCCTCGCGGCGTTGGGTGACGATTTCTCGTCGCGCATCGCCGTGCCGCGCACGGAATGGTTCACCGACACGGTGGTCGAGGATCCGGAGTTTCCCACCGGCCGCTATGTCCGCACCCGCGAGAAGGACGGCAAATGCGTCTTCCGCAATCCCAAGGGGCGCGGTTGCGCCATCCACGGCTATGCCCTCGAGAAGGGCATCGATTATCACGACCTCAAGCCGATGGTCTCGACGCTGTTTCCGGCGACGTTCGATTACGGTGTGCTTGGCCCCAGCGGCGAAGTGGTCGAGGGCAGCCTGGTCTGCAAGGGCGATGGCCCTTCGGTTTACGAGGGCGCACGGGCCGAGTTGGAATATTACTTTGGCGCCGAGTTCGTGGCCGAACTCGACGCGCTGGCGCGCACCGTCGCTGCCGCGGCTTAAGGCGCGGGCAGCGATTCCACCTGGCTGGCGAGTTCGCGCCCGAGCCGGTGCTCGCGCACCGCGATGAAAACGCCGGCCGCCGTCACCACGGCCGCGCCGGCCAGGACCATCACGGCGGGAACCTCCGTGAACACGAGGAAGCCGAACAGCACGGCCCAGATCATCGACGTATAGTCGAGGGGCGCCAGCAGTGAGGGTTCAGCATAGCGGTAGCAGAACGTCATCATGATCTGGCCGAAGCCGCCGCAGATGCCGCCCAGGATGAGCGCCACAGTGGCATAGAAGCCCAGCGGCACGCGCCACCAGATCATCGTGAGCGCGCCGAGCGCGGCGCAGAACGACATGAAATAGAACACGATGGTCTCGCCCTTCTCCGTCGTGCTCATCTGGCGGATGAAGATCACCACGAAGGCCGAGCACAGCGCCGCGGTCAGCGCCAGGCCGGCGCCGGCCGACAGCCCATTGCCGAGGATGCCGCCGATCCCGCCATGCGGCTGGATCATCAGGAGCACGCCGGCGAACGCCACCGCCACTGCCGCCCAGCGATAGGGCCCGACATGCTCTTTCAACACGATGGCGGCCAGCACCACCGCGAAGATCGGCTGGACGAAGCCGAACGCCGTGATGTCGGCCAGCGGCAGAAGCTTCAGCGCCGCGAAGCCCAGGAACATCGACGACGAGCCGATGGCGGCGCGGATCAGGTGCAGCCAGGGCCGGTCGGTCCGCACCGTCTCGCGGATGCCGATGGTGAACTGCGCGAAGGCGAATAGCGGGATCAGTGCGAAAAAAGCGCGGAAGAACACCACCTCGCCCACCGGCACATTGCCGGCCAGCTTGAGCGCCACATATTGCAGCGAAAAGGCGAGGGTGGCGCCGATCTTCAGCGCGATGCCCCGAGACGTGTGGGTCATGGCGAGACTTTACAGCCAGCCGCGGCGCTTGAACCACAGATAAGGCAGAATGCCGGATATGACGATCATGACGAGCGCCAGGGGATAGCCCCAGACAGTGTGCAGCTCCGGCATGCCCTCGAAATTCATGCCCCAGATCGAAGCGCACAGGGTCGGCGGCAGGAACACGATCGCCGCCACCGACATGATCTTGATGATGTTGTTCTGGTCGATGTTGATGAGGCCGAGCGTCGCGTCGAGCAGATAGTTGAGCTTGCCGCCGAGGAAGCTGGTGTGGTCCTGCAAGGATTGCACGTCGCGGGTCAGCGTCTTGATGTGGGTGCGCACGTCCTTGTTCGGCTTGCCGTCCATCGCGGGCGTCAGGAACGACAGCACGCGGGCGAAGCTGAGCAGGCTCTCGCGCATCTTGCCGGTCAGGTCGTGCTTGCGGCCGAGGCGGCGCAGCACGTCCTGGAAATCCTTGGACTGCATCACCTTGCCTTCGGCGGGCTGAAAGATATCGCGCGAGATCGCCTCGATGTCTGCGCCGGCACGCTCCAGCACGTCGGCCATGCGGTCGATGATGACGTCGAGCAGGCTCATCAGCACCAGTTCGGCGCGCTGCGGGTGGGCGCTGCCGCGCGTCACCCGCGCCGCGAAGGTGCGAAAGGGCTGCGGGTCGATGTAGCGGATGGTCATCAGCTTGTCGTGCGTCAGCACGAAGCTCACCACGTCGGCCACCGGCGAATCCGTATCCATGTTCGACAGGATCAGCGCCGTCAGGAAGATGCCGCCGTCCTCCTGGTAGAGGCGGCTGGAGACCTCGATCTCCTCCATGTCGGCATGGGTCGGCAATTCCATGCCGACCAGGGCATTGACCTTGCGCCGCTCCGCATCGGTCGGGCTGAGCAGGTCTATCCACACCGCATCCTGCGGAATGGGATCGTCATCCGAAAGGGCAACGCCCTTCAGGCCGCCGTTCTGCTGCTGATAGATTTTCAGCATGCGAGGTCTCGCGTTTTCGTTGGAACTGCAATTTCCGGCTTGCGCCCGCCCCGGCAGGCGCGCCGGACCATAGGCTGGGGCGGTTATGGCTGCCAAGCGTTTTCCCGCCCTCCTCTCGCGAGGCAGTAATCGCTAAAGTGAAACGTACATCGATCGGGCTCCCTCATGAACGCGCCAATTCCTACCTTCGCCGATATCGAGGCCGCCGCGGCGCGCATCGCGCCTTACGCCGTCCGCACGCCCTTGCTGGAATTCGCCGAGCTCAACGCGCGGACCGGCGGCCGCGTCTTCCTTAAGCCGGAGATGTTCCAACGCACCGGCTCGTTCAAATTCCGCGGCGCGGTCAACACTGTGCTCCAGACCCCGCCGGAACGCCGCGCCGGCGGTGTGGTCGCGTTCTCCTCCGGCAATCACGCGCAGGGTGTTGCCGCCGCGGCGCAGCTGTTCGGCCTGACCGCCATCATCGTCATGCCCAAGGACGCGCCGGCGCCCAAGATCGCCGGCACGCGCCGGCTCGGCGCCGAGATCGTGTTCTACGACCGCCGCAGCGACGACCGCGAAGCCATCGCGCGCGAGATTGTCGAGCGCACCGGCGCGACCCTGATCCAGCCTTTCGACAATGCGATGGTCGTCGCCGGGCAGGGCACCGTCGGGCTGGAGATCGCGGCCGACGCCAAGACACTCGGCGTGGCGCTCGATCTGGCGCTGGTGCCTTGTGGCGGCAGCGGCGTCGCCGCCGGCGTCGCGCTGGCCCTGTCGCATGCCGCTCCGGGCGCTCAGGTGTTCGGCATCGAGCCGGAGCGGTTCGACGGCATGCGCCTATCGCTCGCCGCCGGCGAGCGCACCCAGGCACCGGGCGGCGAGTTGTCCATCGCGGACTCTTTGATGGCGCCGATGCCGGGTCATATTCCCTTCGCCATCGCAAAAAAAATGCTGGCCGGGTCGGTCGCCGTCAGCGATGCCGAGCTCGAACGGGCCGTCAGCTTTGCCGCCCAGCGGTTGAAACTGATCGTCGAGCCGGGCGGCGCGGCGGGTCTTGCGGCCCTGCTGGCGGGCAAATTCGATACCAAAAACAAGGCCATCGCCGTCGTCCTGACCGGCGGGAACTGCGATATCGCAATGGTTGCGCAGGCCTGCGCCGCGGTCACCGATCCGTAACCCGCCTCGGTTACCATCAGCCCCGAAAGCACTTCTCTTATCCACAAGAACCTGTTTAGGATTGGGCAACCATAATAAGTCGGGCGTTGGGGTAAGTCATGGACGAGGGGCGGCCTAGCGGCTCATACCGCTATGCGACATCGATCGCGATTTTGATGGTGACACTGGCGGTTCTCGGACTGGCCGCGCTTACTTACGTCCCGCGATCTTCCGATACGGCCACGACGCGGATCGGATCACTCAAGGATCTCGCTTCGGCGTTCGCCCGCGTCCAGCCCGGCCGGACCCGCGCCTCGCAGCTCGCTTCGCTCGGCTTCGACACCACGACCCCGAACGTCCAGGTGCTCTCCTATCTCGGCGTGATGGAGCGCTATGTCGGCGCCTCCACGAATTTCGACCGGCTCGACGCCGCGCTGCAGAACTGCATCGAGGCGCGCGATCGCTGCACCGCCTTCGTGTTCAAGCCGGCCGATTCCGGGCATGGCGGTTCGATGTTCGCCAGCTTCGGGTTCGGCGCCAACGCTGCGAGCCGCACCGCGGAAGTGACGTTGCTCGTCGAAAACGGCCGCGTCGCCTACAAGACGATGACCGGTATGCCGCAGCCGCCGGCGCCGCGCCGTCTCGCGTCGCCCGTCGCGCCGCGCCCCATGGCGCCCGCCGCGATGCCGGTCGCCTACCGCACGATCTACTGAGCCGCCTTCAAGGCAGATTGATCTGCCACGACACGCCGAAGCGGTCGTCGAGCCAGGCGAATTTGCGGCTGAAACCGTAATGACCTACCGGCATCAGAAACTTGCCGCCTTCGGACAGCGCCGCCGCGAGCCGGTCGAGTTCGGCCTCGCTGTCGCAGGTCACGAACAGGGACATCGCCGGCGTGAAGGTGAAGGCGTGTTTCACCGGGCTGTCGTTGCACTGGATCGTCTGGCCGGCGAGCGTGATGCGCGCCAGCATGACCTTGCCTTCGTTCGGCTGGCCGGGCGGAAAGCGCTTGATATCGAGGACGGCGCTGTCCGGAAAGAGCGACAGATAAAGATCGATCGCTTCCTGGCAGCGGCCTTCGAACATCAGGAACGGGTTGATCTGCATCGTCAGTCTTCCTTCTTGCCGCAGGCCGGATCGGCCTTGCACTCCGCCAGCCGCTTGTCGAAAGCATCTTGCGCCTTGGCGAAGAAATCGCGGCAGCCTTGGGGGTCGATGAACGGGTTCGGCTTGGCGCCCGCGAGCAGCTTCGTCCGCTTGCCCAGCATATCGAAGAACATGCCGTGCGAGGCGAGGAACACGTCGCACTTCAGGGTCTTCAACGTCGCGAAGCTCTTTTCGAAATCCGCCGCCTGGGTGGGATAGGCGGGATTGCCGATCAGCCGGAATTGCGAGAGCACCGACAGGCTGCACAGGAACAACGCATTTTCGCGCTTGCCGTCCATCGTGACCGGCATGGTCCAGGTCGTGCAGCCCTTGGTGTGGCCGGCGGTGACGTGCGCCGTCAGCGTCACGCCGTCGAGCGCGACTTTCTCGCCATCATGCAAGGTGCGGTCCGGCTTGATCGGCGGGAACAGCGCGTTCTTGAGCGAGAAATCGTTGGCGCCGCCGGCTTCCAGAACCGGCGCGTCCTGTGCGCTCGCGAGGAATTTCGCGCCGGTCGCCGCCTTCAGCGCCGCCAGTCCGCCGGCGTGGTCGAGATGGGCGTGGCTGTTCAGCAGGATGCGAATGTTCTTCGGGTCGAAGCCCAGTGTCCTGATGTTGGCGAGGATCTGCGGCGCGGTCTGCTCGAAGCCGCCGTCGATCAGGATCATCTTTCCGTGCGGCGTGACGATCAGGTACGAGGTCACGTCGCTGGCGCCGACGTAATAGAGATTGTCGGCGATCTTGAACGGCGCCAGAGGCTGGTTCATCGCCGCGAAGTGCGGGTCGAGGTCGGCGCCGCCGGCCGGCGCAAAAGAAAGAGCGCCGGCAGCCATCGCCGCCAGCGCTCCCATCAGTGTCTTGATCCGTCTCATTCCCATCTCCACCCTCCCCTTGAGGGAGGGTCGAAAAATGCAAAGCATTTTTCGGGGAGGGGTCTGGCGCGGGGCGACGGACCCCTCCCCGAAAATTCGTCGCTTCGCTCCGAATTTGTCGACCCTCCCTCAAGGGGAGGGTGAGTCTTTAACGCGGCGCCAAGACCATCATCATCTGGCGGCCTTCCATCTTCGGCCATTGCTCCATCTTGGCGACCGGCTCGACGTCCTTGTGGACGCGGTTGAGCAGGTCCATGCCGAGATTCTGGTGCGCCATCTCGCGGCCGCGGAAACGCAGCGTGACCTTGACCTTGTCGCCCTCGTCGAAGAAGCGGCGCATCTGCTTCATCTTGGTGTCGTAGTCGTGGTCGTCGATCGTCGGGCGCATCTTGATCTCCTTGATCTCGATGACCTTCTGCTTCTTGCGCGCTTCGGCGGCCTTCTTCTGCTGTTCGTATTTGAACTTGCCGTAGTCCATCAATTTGACGACGGGCGGCTTGGCTTCGGGCGACACCTCGACGAGGTCGAAGCCCTTCTCCTCCGCGATCGCGCGGCCTTCGTCGAGGCCGATCTCGCCATACTTATGGCCGTCGTCGCCGATCAGAAGAATGGTGCGCGAGAAGATCTCTTCGTTGATACGGGGCCCGTCCTTGGCTGGTGCCTTGTCGGGCTGCTGGAAACGTCTGGGGACTATGACTCTCTCCTGTTGTGTGCCGACGCGAAAACGCATCTCGCGAGGACCTTGCCTTTGCCTCGCGAAACGATGACCGGTTCTTCGGGCGTGGGCGGGTATCCTCGATGCGTCGCGCGGGCGACGATTGAAGTCCTAAGAATAGGCGCTAAGCGGCGATTCGCAAGGGCTATTCGGCCACATCCACGCGGGATTCGGCTTCCTTTTTGAGCCGTTCGATGACGGTTTCCACCGGCATCGCGCCCAAATCCTTGCCCGAACGCAGGCGGACCGCGACCTTGCCTTCGGCTGCCTCGCGCTCGCCGACCACCAGCATGTAGGGGATCTTCTGCAGCTGGGCGTCGCGGATCTTCTTCTGCATCCGCTCGTTTGCGAGGTCGATGTCGACGCGCAGGCCGGTCGTACCGTTGACCACGGGTTCCTGGAAGATGCGCTCCATCACCTTGTGGGCGTAGTCGGTCGCCTTCTCGCTGATCGGGATGACGCGCGCCTGGACCGGCGCCAGCCAGGTCGGGAAGTTGCCGGCGTAATGCTCGATCAGGAACGCGGTGAAGCGCTCATGGCTGCCGAGCGGGGCGCGGTGGATGACATAGACCGGATGCTCCTGCCCGTCCTCGCCGATGTATTTCAGGTCGAAGGTCTCGGTCGCCATGAAGTCGAGCTGGTTGGTCGAGATCGCGTATTCGGTGCCGATCACCGATTTGATCATGAAGTCGACCTTGGGGCCGTAGAACGCCGCTTCGCCCTCGGCCTCGACATAGGGCAGGCCGCTTTCGTTCATCGCCTGGCGGATGATCTCGCCGGAGTCTTTCCACTTCTGCGGCTCATCGACGAAATTGTGCTTCTTGGTCAAATCGGGCAGCGAGAACCGCATGTAATAGTCCTTGATGCCCATCAGGTCGTAGTAGCGGGCATGCAGGCGCATCACTTTGAGGAACTCGTCCTTGGCCTGGTCGAAGCGGCAATAGATGTGCGCGTCGTTCTGCGCGAAGCCGCGCACGCGCATCAGGCCGCTGAGGCCGCCTGAGGCCTCGTAGCGATAGCAATGACCGTATTCCGCCAGCCGCACCGGCAGCTCGCGGTAGGAATGCCGCGTCGCCAGATAGATCATATGATGGTGCGGGCAGTTCATCGGCTTGAGGTAGTAGTTCTCACCCTCGATATCGATCGGCGAGTACATGTCGTCGCCGTAGTAGGCGAGGTGCCGCGAGCGGATGTAGAGGTTTTCCTTGGTGATCTCCGGAGTCGAAACGCGCTTGTAGCCGTCCTTGCGCTCCTCCTGGGTCGCGAGGAATTCCAGCTCCTGGCGGATCACCATGCCGTTGGGCATCCACAGCGGCAGGCCGGCGCCGACGTCGGGCGAGAAGGTGAAGAGCTGCATGTCGCGGCCGATGCGGCGGTGGTCGCGCTTCTCCTGCTCGGCGAGACGCTCGAGATGGGCGTCGAGCTCCTTCTTGTCGCGCCAAGCGGTGCCGTAGATGCGCTGCAGCTGCGCATTCTTCGCGTCGCCGCGCCAATAGGCGCCAGCGAGCTTGGTCAGCTTGAACGCGTCGCCGACGGGCGAAGTGGTCGCGAAATGCGGGCCGCGGCACAGGTCGTGCCAGTTGCCGTGGTAGTAGATCGAGACGTCTTCGTCCGAAGGGATGCTTTCGATCAGCTCGGCCTTGTAGGTTTCGCCGATGTCCTTGAAGTGCTGGATCGCCTTGTCGCGCGGCCACACTTCGCGCGCGGTCGGCAGGCCGGCCTTGATGATCTCGTGCATCTTGGCTTCGATCTTGGGCAGATCGTCCAGGGTGAACGGCTCGGCGCGGGCGAAGTCGTAATAGAACCCGTCCTCGATCGCCGGACCGATGGTCACCTGGGTGCCGGGGTAGAGGTCCTGCACCGCCATGGCCAGGACGTGCGCGGCGTCGTGCCGGATCAGCTCCAAAGCTTCCGGGTCCTTGCGGGTGATGATGCGGATCTTCGCGTCCTGCTCGATGGGACGGAACAAGTCCCACTGCTTGCCGTTTACTTCGAGGATGAGCGCCGCTTTCGCGAGGCCTGGGCCGATCGAAGCGGCAATTTCGGCACCCGTCACGCCGGCTTTGAAGTCCAGGGTCTTGCCGTCGGGCAAGGTGATGTGGATAGGCGAAGCGGCGGCGGACATGGTCCAGTCTCCATACGAAAGAGAGGGGCGGACATGAGTCGAAGTGACGGCGTAAGTCAAGGAAGCGTAATGAATTGCGGCTATGCGCCGGACCCGAACTGCGCAAATATGGTTCCCGGGTGGGCGAAAAACGGAGGTTCTGACATGAAGAAGATTGCAGCTCTCGCGGCCATTCTGGCGATCGGCGCATCCGCCATCGCACCGGCCATGGCCCAATCCGCGCCGGTCTGCCTGCAGACGTCGCGGATCGACCACACGACGGTCGTCAATCCCCGGACGATCCTGTTCCGGATGAAGGACGGCAAGGTCTATCGCAACGACCTGCGCAATGCGTGCATCGGTCTGAAGTTCAACGGCTTCTCCTATGTGCTGCGTGGTACGGACGAGTTGTGCGGCGACGCGCAGGCGATCCGCGTGCTGCAGACCAACGAGACTTGCCTGCTCGGCAAGTTCGTGCCCGAGACCGTCGGCCAGCACACGTGAGTTGAAGAGTGTTCGAAAGCACCGCGAATGTTTCGCGGTGCCGGGCGCTCGCATCTGTTGGGAATATATGGGAAATGGTGGTTTGACCGACTCGGTTCAAGAGGGTCGGGTGAATTTTCTTTGCGAACAAGTCGCTTAGCTTATCCCCGCGCGATGCAGTTGCCGCGCGCGGTTTGCGTGGAAAAATTTTCCGCGCGGCGGGGATAGAGAACGTTCTCGCAGTGCAGCGCTGCAAAAATCTTTTAGCGCGAATATTTTTTATAACCTCTCCCGCTTGCGGGAGAGGTCGAAACGCGTAGCGTTTCGGGTGAGGGGACGTCGGCGCTCCACGCCAGTACCCCTCACCTAGCAAAAACTAAGGCTTAGCTCCGCGAAGTGCTCCGCTAAACCTAAGTTTTTGCGTCCTCTCCCGCTCGCGGGAGAGGTTAAAGACGCGCCTCCAAACCGTCGCTTTTGTGCGGCGCTATAGCGGCCGTTGGTTCGAGGCAGGCGCATGCTGGTCGGTCATCTGGGAGCGGGTCTGGCGGCCAAGGCCGTGGCGCCGCGCGTCGGCCTCGGCACCCTCATTGCTGCCGCGCTGCTGCTCGACATCGTGCTGTGGCTGTTCGTGATCCTGCATCTGGAGGGCGCCGTGGTGCCCGGCGATTTTGCCCAGACGCACCAGCTCGCCTTCAGCTTTCCCTGGTCGCACAGCCTGCTCGGCGCACTGTTCTGGTCGGCCGGCGCCGCGTTCGTGTGGACGTGGTCGGGCGGGGAGGGGAAATATTTCGCCTTCGCGCCGGCGGTGATCGCCGCCACCGCGTTCTCGCATTGGCTGCTCGACTTCCTGTCGCATCCGGCGGAGATGCCGCTGTGGGGGCCCGGCGCGCCATCGGTCGGGCTCGGCCTCGGCCAGACCGAGGCGCTGGTCGTCGAGTTCGTCATTGCCGCCGCGGGCCTGGGCGCCTTTCTCTGGCGCAGCCGGCTCAGCCTGCCGCGCCGCGCCGCGATCGCGGGCCTCGTGCTCGCGACCGCCACGCTGACGGCCTTCGGCGCCGTCAACACCACCCCGCCCGGCGACATCCTCACCGTGGCCGGCCTTTCGTTGCTTGCGATGTTCGCGATTGTTACCATCGCCGCGATGGCCGACCGGGAATCCAGATGAGGCGTGTACGAACGGCGGCTTGTGTCGCCGCCGCTCTGCTTCTGGCCTCCTGCGGCAAGGCGCCCCCCACCGACAAGGACATGACGGCGGCGTTCTTCGCCCAGCGCGCCGCGTTCGATTCGCTGCGCGTGGACATGTGCAAGCTCAAATACGACCAGACCGTCACGCGCGACTGGGCCCAGCCGCAGATGCCGGCGGCGGACGAAAAGCGCTTGCGCGCCCGGCTGGCGGCGATCGGCGCCACGGGCCTGCATTATGTCCGCGGCTGCCAATTGTGGATCGAGATGTGGTCGTCGGGCGTCGGCCGCGACACGGCTTACAAGAAATACCGTTACGGGCCGCCGATGTTCCGCATCATCGAGGTCAAGGAGCCGCCGCCGAAGGATCTCAACACCTATCTCGACAAACGCGTGCGCATCGCCTCGTTCGAGAAGAACCTCGTCGGCGACTGGTGGATCGAGCTCGATCACTGGCCGTAGCGCCGTGTGGTCGGGCTTCATCACCCCACTCACCATGGCCGGGCTTGACCCGGCCACCCATTCATCCGCCTCGCACAATGCGAGTTATCTTGGCGCGTGAACGCGCCGCTGGGTGGCCGGGTCAAGCCCGGCCATGGTGAGTTATGAGTTTGGTTGAGCCAACCCGACTCTAGCGCGATTGTGATTGGCGCGATGGCTTGGGCAGGCGGCAGGCTGCGGGCGCAATTTCGGGGCCTCTGCCATGCGCGCACTGTGTTTTGCTGCCGTCTTTTTGTTCGCCACGCCGGCATTGGCCGCTGACGACGTCTCGGATCTGCTGAAACGCCAGACGCAGGAGATGTTCGACGCCGTCAGCCATGGCGACGCCAAAGTCTGGGACAAATATCTCGACGCCGACGCGGTGATCACCGACGAGAACGGCCTCACCACCGATAAGAAGGCCACGGTGGCGCAAGTCGTACCCCTGCCCAAGGGCGCCTCGGGCACCATCACGGTGACACAGTGGCAGGTGCATCGCCACGGCGACACGGTGATCGCGACGCATGTTTCCGATGAGCACGAGGACTATCACGGCCAGAAGCTGCATGCGCTGTACCTGACGACGACGACCTGGGCGAAGGAGCCGGGCGGCTGGAAAGTGCTGGCGCAGCAGACTCTGGCGATGCGGCAGGATCCGCCGGCGGTCGCGTTGCCCGATGCGGTGCTGGACGCGTATGTCGGCCGCTATCGCGGCGGCCCCGATTTCATCTACGAGATCACGCGCAAGGGTGGCGACCTTATGGGCGGCGTCGTCGGCAAGATGCCGGGGCCGCAGAAGATGGAGCTGCGCGACGTGATGTTCGCGCCGGGCGACCCGCGCACCCGCAAGATCTTCGTGCGCGACGCGGCGGGACGCGTCACCGGCTTTCTGTCGCGGCGCGAGGAGCGCGACGTGGTGTGGACGAAGATTCCCTGAACGGTTTTCGCCGAAAGGTTGTACGCATCGCGCATAAGGCGCGGTGGCGTACGCTGCACGCGAAACATGTAACGTGAAAATCGCGCTCTACCGAAAGTAGCGCAAACATTCTCATTCCCGCCCAGACCCCCCAAAATGAGGGGGTACAAACCGTCCTTGTGCGGAGTTTCGCGCTTGCGGGCAACGCGGCGCGCTCGATACTTCGTGCGCATCGAAGCCGTGTCGCGCCCGCCATGACGCATTCTCCCGACGACGCGAGACGTACAACCGGCGATAGCCCCGATTATGCGGCGCTGTTCGAGAAGACGCCGGGACTCTATCTCGTGCTCGACACCAGCTTTGTCATCGTTGCGGCGAACGACGCCTATTGCGCGGCGACGATGACGGTCCGCGCCGACATCGTCGGCCGCCCGCTGTTCCAGGTGTTTCCCGACAATCCCGGCGACTCTTCCGCCGACGGCGTTCAGAACCTGCGCGCCTCGCTGCTCAAGGTGCTCAAGACGCGCGCGCCCGACCGCATGGCGATCCAGAAATACGACATCGAGCGGCGCGGCATTGGCGGATTCGAAACGCGCTATTGGAGCCCGTTCAACATCCCCATCCTCGGTCCCGACGGCTATGTGAAGTGGATCATCCACACCGTCGAGGACGTCACCGAACTTGCCGTCGAGCGCGACAGGCACAACGAGCTGCGCGAAACCCTGCGCACCCAGGCGCGGGGTTAGGGCAGGGTGAACCGGCGCCGGGGGCGCCGGTTCTCTCCGCCCTTTTTCAGCTAGACCGGACCGCTGCGCCAGCAGACGCGGCCCAGCACCTGGATCTTCTGCGCCTCTTCGGGACCCAAAATCTGCATGCCGTAGTCGGGATTGCGCGCCTTCAGCGCAACGCGGCCGTCGACGAAGGTCTCGGCGAAGCGCGCCAGGTATTTTCCGTCGCGCGGGAAGACGTAAAGACCGTCCTCCGCGACCGCGCGCGCCGTGATGTCGACCAGCATCGCATCGCCGTCGCGGATCGCCGGCGCGTTGGAATCGCCGCGGTGGATGACGAAGCGCAGCATGTCCTGCGGCGCCGCGGTCCAGTTGCGCAGCCAGGCGCGCGAGAACAGCACCGGCGCCGCGTCGTCGGCGCCATAGCGCGTCTCGGCATCGGGCTGCACCGCCACCGCGACAAAACCGTCGGGCTCGGCCTCACCGCGCAGCCGAGGCCCTTGCCCGGTCGCCAGCCAGTCGAGCGAGACGCCCTTCACCGCCGCCAGCCGGGCGATGGTGTCGAAGCGCGGCCGGGCGTCGGATTTGAGATAGGACGGCAGGTGCTCCGGCGTCACGCCGGCGACCTTGCCCGCGGCGCTGCGCGTCTCGAACAGGTCCAGCAGCCAGCGCAACCGGTCCGCGAAGCTGGTGGTGAAGGGCGCCGCCTCGTCTTCCAGCCCGCTCGATTTTTCTTTAGGATTCGTGCCGGACACGCGATTTTCCTATACTTTACCCTTGACCTCCGGTTGCATCGTCCTGTATCTAAAGTTTTGTCTGTACTTCGGCTTACAGGCATAACTATTGTGCAGGCCAACCGTGGAAATCATGGATGCCTTGGCGAATACTTGCCCGCAAATCGCGGGATACTAAACCTTTATCGGGTTCACATGCGGAAGGCGTCAAGACAGCGGCGCACAGAAGGAGCGCATCCCTCACCGGATTCTTCCGCTCCGGCCTTCTTCTGTGCGGCGGTCTGCATGGAATGCCGACTCCGGCACGGCCGATGACGTGAAATATCTGAAGTCGAAGACGCCGGGGGAGCAGGACATCCACCGCCTCGGGGCGCAGATCCGCGCGCTGCCGCCGCAACTGGAATCGCTGACGGCCTATTGGCTGCAGAAATGCGCAGGGCGGGAGATGCCGCTGCGCGCCGAGCTGCCGGTCGATGAATTGCGCCCCTGGCTCGGCCATCTCGCGCTGCTCGAGCTGGCGGGCGAGCGGGATTCGCGGGTCCGGCTGTGCGGCTCCGATCTCATCCGCCGCTTCGGGCGCGAAGCGACAGGTGCTCGGGTCGGCGAGCTGGCCGTCGACATCTCCCGGCAGCTGACGGCCATCATCAAGGCGACGGCCAAGGCGATGGCGCCGGTGGTTTCGCTGTCACCGGTCCAGCTTGGCCACACCACGACCACCTATTGCGAGGTGGCCTTGCCGCTGGGCGGTTCCGGCGGGCGGCTGGCCATCCTGCTGCTGGCGAGCTATCCGGTGCGGCAATCCTGAGACCGGCGGGTTGCAATCCCGTGCCGCCTCCGCATAGTGCGGCCCGCAATTTCCGGCGCCGACACACCAGATGGCCGACACGCTGCCCGACCGCCTCTCGACCGATCCGCAGAGCAAATATTACGACCAGGCGCTGCTCGAGCGCGGCGTCGGCATACGCTTCAACGGCGCCGAGAAGACCAATGTCGAGGAATACTGCGTCAGCGAGGGCTGGGTCCGCCTCGCCGTCGGCAAGACGGTCGACCGCCACGGCCGGCCGATGACGATCAAGTACAAGGGCACGGTGGAGCCCTATTTGCAGAACCCCGAGCCTGAGGCGCAGTAGCTTCCATTGTCACCATGGCCGGGCTTGACCCGGCCACCCATTTCTCCGTCACGCGCCGATAGGAGTCATTCGCGCGCAGCTGGGTGGCCGGGTCAAGCCCGGCCATGGTGAGGTTGAGGTCACGCCCCGCCGAGGAAATCCATCTTGCCGATGGCGATGCCCTTGTGGCGCAGGATCGCGTAGGCCGTCGTCACGTGGAAGAAGAAGTTCGGCAGCGCGAAATTCGCGACATAGTCGCGGCCGGTGAACTTCATCTCGCCATTGGGGAATTTCAGCACGATCTCACGCGTCTCGGCGCCCGCGAGCTGCTCCGGCTTGACGCTGTTCAGGAAGTCGATCGTCTTGGCGAGGCGCGCATGCAGCTCGGCAAAGGTGGTCTCGGTGTCGGGCATCGACGGCGCGGTGATGCCGGCGAGCCGCGCCGCGGCGCCCTTGGCCGCGTCGGACGCCGACTGGATCTGGAACGGGAAGGGCCGCATGTCGTCGGCCAGCTTGGCGGCGATGAGGTCGTCCGGCGATTTGTCTTCCGCCTTGGCCTGCGCGACCGCCTTGTCGAGGATCTTCGAAAGGTTGGTCAGCGCGCGCGTCATCGGCACGATGGACGCTTCATAGATGGTGTACGACATGGCAGGCCTCGATCCGGGTTGGATATGCGGCGCGCAGGGAAGGCCGAAAAGCGCCCCCGATCAAGCCTTGAAAATCCCGCGGCGCCACCAGGTACCGCCAATGGCGCAAAAAAATCATCGGCCTAAAATGACGGTGTAGCGACGGCGGGGCGGCGGATGAAGAAGCTTGCGATCCTCATGGCGTTGGCCCTGTCCCTGGCCGGCGCCTCCGCGGCCACGAGCTCCGATCCGCGCCCGTTGAGCCATGCCGAGACGGCGACGTTCTTTGCGCTGGTCTGCGCCGCGCCGATCGCGCATGACAAGCTCTACAATTGCCGCCAGGCCGCAGGCTATCCCGGCATCGGCAGCAACCCCGAACCGTCCCAGATCACGTTCGACGCGATCGTCTATGGCGCTTTCACCAAGCCGGGCGCCGACCAGGCCTATGTCAGCTATTCCGCGTCGTTCGAGCCGCACGCCACCGGCTTCGGCGGCGGCATCCTGTTCGTGCGCCGCGCCGGTGCGTGGAAGCTGGTGCGCTGGTATCCTGGCGGCCAGATGGCCGATTGCGTCGCGCTGCCGCCGGCGGGCACGCAAAGCCTGCTGTGCCTGAGCAGCTATATGGGCCAGGGCGAGATCGACAGCTCAGTGTGGCTCAACCGGGTGCCCGATTCCGATGCCGACGGCGCCTTCGCCGCCGCCGCCATCGCGATCCTGAAGGCGCAGGACGACCGCGACGCGGCGTCCACCGATTACCAATGCACGCTGAAGCGGGCGCCAAGCGATGCGATCCTGCTGTCGGTGGATCACATCAAGCGCTCCGGTGCGCCCGGCATCCTGGCGGAAGCGGTGGTGAGCTATGCCACGGCGCGCGACGTCGCCGCGGCGTGCCGCGCCAAGAGCTTCGCCGATGTGAAGACCGTCAACGGCGTCGTCCGCTTCCGCCTCGCCGCCGGCAAGGTCGTGGCAGACACGCCCGTGCCGTTCGCCGCGCCGGACTATTGATGCGGCGCGTCAGTGCTTCTTCAGCGACGTCGCGATGACCTTGGCGTCGGTCTCGCTGAGACCCGAATCGAAATCGACGATCGCCGAGCACAGCGTCGTGCCCGTCTGCGTCAGCACATACCAGTGACGCACCGTTGCCGGGCCGTCGGTATATTCGACCCAGTAGCGCGTCGCGCTGTTCTCATAGGTCTTGGTCACCTTGAACACGCCGCCCATCGCGGCCTTGACCTCGGCCAGCGTGCTGGGCTTGAGCGAGATCATCACCTGCGAGGCGCCGCTCGGCGCCTTCATCCCGATCCCGGCGAAGCCCGGCACCCAGGCCGACGGCACCATCGCTTCGCATTCGCCCTTGTGGGACAGCGCCGGCTTGAACCCGGTGGGCGCAGCGGCCGTGGCGGCGGTCGCGGCGAACAGAAGCGGCAAGGCGAAAAGTAGGCGCGATGTCATGATGATCCTCAAGGCGGTTGGACGGCGGCAGACTGCGTCACGCCCCGGCGCCGCGCAAGCACCTACGCTGCCGCCTTGGCGCCTTTGACGAGCCCGAGACGGACAAGACTCTCCGCCGTCGCCACGATCGATTCTTCGTTGCTGCGCGGGCTCCAGCCCAGAACGCGGCGCGCCTTCGCGTTGGTCGCGTTCTTGGTCTTGCCGAGTTCGCGCGAGACGAGCCGCACCGACGGATCGAACAGGCCGACCACGCGCACCACCCAATTGGGCAAACTGCGCGTCGGCACCTTGGCGCCCGCCGCGCCCATGCGCCGTTTCAGGATCGCCGCGATGTCCGCCATGCCGATGAAATCGCCCGCCACGGCGAGGAAGCGTTCGCCCTTCGCCTTGGGATCGGTCATGCAGCGCAGATGCATGTCGGCGACGTCGCGCACGTCGACGAGGCCGAACTCCATCTTGGGCATGCCGGGAAAATCGCCGTTCAGCATGCGCTGCACGATCACGACCGAGGTCGACATGTCCGGCCCGAGCGCCGGCCCGAACACGCCGACGGGATTGACCACCGAAAGCTCCAGCGCGCCGCCCTCGCGCGCGATGAAATCCCACGCGGCGCGCTCCGCCAGCGTCTTGGATTTGGCATAGGCGGTGGTGTCGTCGCCGTCGGGGTTGGTCCAGTCGGTCTCGTCGAACGGCTTGGCGCGCTGCTTGTGGCCGTAGCCGATCGCGGCGAAGGACGAGGTGAGCACCACGCGCTTGACGCCCGCATCGCGCGAGGCGCGCAGGACGCGCAGCGCGCCCTCGCGCGCCGGCACGATCAGCTCGTCCTCATGCTTGGGCGGCGCCATCGGAAAGGGCGAGGCGACATGCAGCACGAAATCGCAGCCGGTGGCGGCCTGCGCCCAGCCGGCATCCTTCTCCAGATCCGCCGCGAAGAAGGTCAACCGGTCGAGACCCTGCGCGCCGGCGTTGCTCAACGTCGTGCGAACCTCGCTCTCGCGCGACAGGCTGCGCACCGTGGTGCGCACCGTGTGGCCCGCCGCCAGCAGCTGCAGAATGCAATGCCCGCCGATGAAGCCGGAGCCGCCCGTGACCAGTACCGTGCTCATGCCACTCTCCTCGATGTCGCGTTGCGGACAGCGTAGCACAGGCCAAAACGAAAAGACCCGGCGTCGCCGCCGGGCCTTTGCGTATTCGATCGGGGAAGCTTACGCCGCCGCGGCGAGCTCGACCGCCAGCGGCGTGCCGAGCAGCGCGTGCGCCTGGTGATACGCCACGGGCCGCGCGATGTTCAGCCGCGCCCGCGCCGCTTCGAGCGGCTCGGCGAACAGCGCCTCGACGTCCTCGGCATGCAGCCACGCCGCGTCGCGGCCGTGACGGTAACCTTCGCGCACCGCGCGCCGCACGGCGGCGCCGCCGCTCTCGCGCAGACTCTTGAGCGCGCCCGCCAGCGCGATGAAGCCCCAGCCGAGGCCGCGCACCTGCGCATAGGTGAACGCGACGAGGCACAGCTCGCCCAACGGATCGTCCGCCTTGTAGCCGGTCAGGACGTGCCAGATGTCGTGCAGGTCGCGCTCGCGCCGGCCGAACCAGGCATAGGGATGCTCCATCAGGCGTTCGCCATGCACGTCGTCGCCGATCGCCTTGAGGCCATTGGCGGAATAGCCGGTCTTCTCGAGGAACGCGCGATAGGTCGCGCCGACCGTGCCCGGCGCGAAGGTGGCGAGCCAGTCGCGGTCCATCAGCTTCTCGATCAGCTCGGGGCGTTGGTAGGCGATGCGCCCGCCTTCGGCCGAGCCCAGCAGGCGCTGATAGTTCTTCGCCGAGGTGCCGGCGTTCAGCGCCGCCATGATGCGGAACACCGAATGGGTGTCGTTGGGATCGGACAGCAGCTTGCGCACGTCGCGCAGCGCGCTCAGCCAGTCGCGGCGCTGCTTGGGAAGAAGGGTCTCGGCCATGGCGGTCACCTATCTGATAATCATGATTGTCAGATTGTCAGATGCCGTTGCTTTGTCAAGGGGCGGGTGCATAAATCCGCCATGGCACGCGAAAAACGCCGGTATTCCGGGCAAAGTTTCGAGGACCGCCAGGCGGAGCGCCGCGCCCGCCTGGTGCGCGCCGCGCTCGACGTGGCGGGGCGATTTGGGCTCGAGGGCACGTCGGTGGCGGCGATCTGCGCCGAGGCGGGGCTGACGGCGCGCTATTTCTACGAGTCGTTTCCCGGCCGCGACGCGATCTTCGTCGAGGCGTATCGCCTGGCGCAGGACGAGCTGCTGGAGGACATCGGCGAGCACATCGCGCCGCGCGATCCGGTGGCGAGTGCGCTGACGGGCTTCTTCACCGTGCTGGCCGACCATCCTGGTCCGGCGCGCGTCTTCCTGCTCGACCTCGACGACCACGGGCCGCAGATGAAGGCCGCCAGCCGCGAAGCCGGCCGCAAATTCGCCGCGCTGTTCGCGCCGGGCGTGAAGGACGGCCCGCTGCTCGCCGGCATTTTGGGTTCGATCCTGCAGATCGCCAAGCACTGGATCGCCAGCGGCTTCGCCGAGCCGGTGGAATTGGTGGTGGCGACCGCGGTGCTGTTTACGAAGGTGGGGCGCTGAGCGTCCTGCCAATCTCTCTCACGCGCAACCTCAAGGACCAGAAGCAGACGTGATCATCATCGAATTCATCGTGTTCGTCGTATCGTCCGGCTTGTTCTACAGCGGCCGCTTTCGCCATCACATGTGGGCCGTGGCGATCGCCGGCGGCATCGCGACGATCTCGTCGCTGCTGTTCTTCTACGATTTGTACGAGAAGCTTCAGACGCGCACCGAAGCGCCAGTCAAGGTCGTACGCCAACTCGTGCGCGTGCCGGTGGTGCAGCACGTCTCGCAACCGCCCGCGCTGTCGAAGCCCGAGGATTGCCGCAAGGACTATCCCTTCTTCGCCCGAATCTTCGGCGACGAGGGCACGAGCGAGCTGTCGTTCACGGTGTTGGCGGATGGGACAGTGAGCGACCTCAAGCTGACCAAATCGAGCGGCTCAGAAAGTCTCGACGACGCCGCGAAGGCCTGCGTCGCCAAATGGCATTATCGCCCGGCGATCAAGGACGGTCAGCTCGTCGACGCGCCGATAACGGTAAAAGTGGCGTGGAATCTAGACGAGCCGGATACGAAAGCAGCGGGTGATGGATCCAAAGCGCCGGAGAGTGGTCCGTAAAGAGCGGCGCGCACCAGCCGCCGACGCACGGGCGACGGGCTAAACGATCGTGCTCAACCAATCGAGCAATTCCTCTGCGTAAGGCGCGATGTCATGCGCGACCTTGAGGACAGCGTCGACGGTGGCGCCCGTCTTTACAGTTGTACTCAGGAGCTTGACTAGCCGATTTACCGTGCTGGCCTTTGCGAACTCGCCCGTAGCTTTGGGATCGGCCGTGCCGTTCGGATTTGGGGGCGGCCGGATGACATCCGGCATCTCCTTCGGCGCATCCGGTGCGATTGCGGTGGCCGCGGCGGGGATGATCTCGCCAGCACCGTCGACGGCCTGCGCTACGGGCGGCTCGAATACGGTTGGTGTGTTGTCATGGATGACCGCGGAGAGCGCGGTCGCTGCTGCGAGCGGAAACGGACGTGCCTGTTTTCCTTCGCGGGCGTCGCGATAGAACGTCCCGATCTGCGGATAATAAGCGCAGAGGGCGTAATGTTGTTCGAGCAGCGCACGCAACTGGCTCGATAGCCCGATCGAAAGCATCTCCGCGTCGGCGCCGAAAAGATGTTCGAGTCCACGCATTTGTCCGTCGGCCAGAAGCATGTCGCCGTCCTCGGCGCTGTGCGGCAGGCGGGCGACGTAGTTGCGCAGATAGTCGAGATACTCGCGCCGCGCGTTGTAACGCGTATCCGAGAGTGCCGCGACGACGTCGCCGGCCAGAGTGCGAGCCGCCTCTAGGCGCCGGGCATGGTCACCTTGGCTGGTGGGATAAGGAAAATTCGGGTGGTTGATGTCGCTCGCTGCTACGGTGATGGTTCCGTGCTCGGTGGCGCGAAAGTCGACCGGTGACGGTACGCCGTCTATTGCAGCGGGAAGAGTTTCGCGGCCGTCGTCGTCGGATTGCTGTCCGGCTGGATATTCGGGCAAACCCTGCTGCTCACGAAGATAATTTATGGCCTGGATTGTTCGCTCTGGATTTTCTAGCTCCAAAATATTTTCCAGTTTTTTGTCTGCAATCGGACAGTTAGATGCGATGAGCCCGCCCGTGGAGCGCGCACCTGAAATAAGCTTTGTGAGCCCTGATATTGGTGCGAGGTCCGACACACCTGTGCGGGAGACATTGAGAGCATAGATCGAGTCGAGATCCGTTATGGGCGACAGATCCGTAATCTTGTTGGATCCTTCCAAGTCGAGGTAGTTGAGTCCGCGAATCGAAGTCAGCGGTCTTAGGTCATGGATGCGCGTGGCGCTGGCAAGCAACTGTAAAAGGGGTAGCGTTTTCAGTGGGCCGAGATCGACGACCTTCGAACCGGTGATTACCAATCGCGTAAGTCGCGAGAGACCCGACAACGGAGACAAATCTGCGATTTCAGTTCCTTGCAGAAACAGGGTCTCCAATTCGTGAAGCTCAGGCAACGCAGAAATCTCTAAAATTTTTGTGAAGCTGAGAGCCAGTGACTGAAGCTTGCTTAAGTGTCTAAGGTCAGTACTTGTCGAAAACCCCGTGAAGCTTACGCTCAAACTTTTAAGTTCTTTCATTCTCAAAAGGGGAGAAAAATCAGAAACGGGAGAGGAATCCAGGTTGAGTACTGTTACACGCGTCAGAGAACTAAGAGGGGCGATATTTCTAACGCTGGTGCCGGAAATTGTAAGTCGATCCAGAAGCGCCAAATCTTCCAACGGTGGAAGACGCTCCAGTCCGGAAATTGAGAGATTCAATTCTTTGGCATTCGTCCTCTTCGCGACGCGAACGCGCTGCTCGGCTTCGGCAAAAGCTGAGGTAGCTGAATAGTTTTCTGCCATGCCCTTTTATCCGCCCAATTATTGGGCGATTCCTAACATGTATTTCGAATCGTCAACAAATCGGAATGACAAACGAAAAACTCCGTTCCCGCTGGCGCGGTGCGGACATTGCTGACATCAATGCAAACAAAAAAGGCCCGGCGCTTGCGCACCGGGCCTTTCCGTTTCAAGTCTGAACGACCGGGCAACCGGACTTAGAAGTCCATGTCGCCCATGCCGCCGCCCATGCCGCCGCCGGGCATGCCGCCGGCGCCGCCGGCGTCCTTCTTCGGACGATCGGCGACCATCGCTTCCGTCGTGATCAGGAGCGAGGCAACCGACGAGGCGTTCTGCAGCGCGGTGCGCACGACCTTGGTCGGATCCACGATGCCGGTGTCGATCAAATCGCCATACTGCTCGGTCTGCGCGTTGTAGCCGAAGGTCGTCGACTTCTGCTCCAGCAGCTTGCCGACCACGATCGACGCTTCCACGCCGGCGTTCTCGACGATCTGACGGATCGGGGCCTGGATCGCCTTGCGGACGATCGCGATGCCCTGCGTCTGGTCCTCGTTGTCGCCGGTCACGCCGTGCAGCGACTTGGTCGCGTACAGAAGCGCGGTGCCGCCGCCCGGAACGATGCCTTCCTCAACCGCCGCCTTGGTGGCGTTGAGCGCGTCGTCCACGCGGTCCTTCTTCTCCTTCACTTCGACTTCGGTCGCGCCGCCGACGCGGATCACCGCGACGCCGCCCGCCAGCTTGGCGAGACGCTCCTGCAGCTTCTCCTTGTCGTAGTCGCTCGTGGTCTCCTCGATCTGCGCCTTGATCTGCGCGACGCGGGCCTGGATGTCCTTCTTGCCGCCGGCGCCGTCGATGATCGTGGTGTTGTCCTTGTCGATGCGGATCTTCTTGGAGGTGCCCAGCATGTTCAGCTTGACGTTCTCGAGCTTGATGCCGAGGTCTTCCGAGATCACCTGGCCGCCGGTGACGATGGCGATGTCTTCCAGCATGGCCTTGCGGCGATCGCCGAAGCCCGGTGCCTTCACCGCCGCAACCTTGAGGCCGCCGCGCAGCTTGTTGACGACGAGGGTCGCCAGCGCTTCGCCTTCGATCTCTTCCGCGATGATGACGAGCGGACGGCCGGCCTGCACCACGGCTTCCAGCACCGGCAGCATCGGCTGCAGGCTGGTGAGCTTCTTCTCGTGGATCAGGATGTAGGGGTCGTCGAGCTCGGCGACCATCTTCTCGGCGTTGGTGATGAAGTAGGGCGAGATGTAGCCGCGGTCGAACTGCATGCCTTCGACGACGTCGAGCTCGGTCGCGAGGCTCTTGGCTTCCTCGACCGTGATCACGCCTTCATTGCCGACCTTGGCCATCGCCTGGGCGATCATCTGGCCGACTTCGCTGTCGCCGTTCGCCGAAATCGTGCCGACCTGGCCGATCTCTTCGTTCGACTTGACCTTCTTGGAGCGCTTCTTGAGGTCGGCGACGACGATCTCGACCGCCTTCTCGATGCCGCGCTTCAGGTCCATCGGGTTCATGCCGGCGCTGACCGCCTTCGAACCCTCGCGCACGATCGCGCGCGCCAGGACCGTCGCCGTCGTCGTGCCGTCGCCGGCCGCGTCGTTGGTCTTGGAGGCGACTTCGCGCACCATCTGGGCGCCCATGTTCTCGAACTTGTCGGCGAGCTCGATCTCCTTGGCCACCGTCACGCCGTCCTTGGTCGTGCGCGGGGCGCCGAAGCTCTTGTCGATCACGACGTTGCGGCCCTTGGGGCCGAGCGTCACCTGCACTGCGTCGGCGAGGATGTCGACGCCGCGGAGCAGACGCTCACGCGCGTCGGCGCCGAATTTTACGTCCTTGGCTGCCATGTGTATTTTCTCCTGAATGTGTTCTGAATTTTTGTGGAAGCGAGCAGGTTACTTCTTCGCAGCCTTGCGGCCTTCGAGCACGCCCATGATGTCGGACTCCTTCATGATCAGGAGATCCTCGCCGTCGACCTTCACCTCGGTGCCCGACCACTTGCCGAACAGCACGAAATCGCCGGCCTTCACTTCCGGCACGACGCGCTTGCCGTGCTCGTCGAGGGCGCCGGGGCCGACCGAGATCACTTCGCCTTCCTGGGGCTTTTCCTGAGCGGTCTCGGGGATGATGATCCCGCCGGCGGTCTTCTGTTCCTCTTTCACGCGGCGAACGACGACGCGGTCGCCAAGCGGACGGAATTTCATGCGTATCTCCCTAAGGATTTGAATTTGAAGCAGATTCTGCAAGTGGCAGCACTCGCCGAGTGGGAGTGCCAGCCACTGCCGGGCTATTTAGGGAGGGGCAGGGGGAAGGTCAAGGGCGGAAGTGACATCGGCCGCGTGATAGGGTCCGCGCGGGGGCTTCGCAAATCAGGAGAGCCGCATGAGCTGGTACGACAAGATCAACGACAACCTGCACGACATCGCCAACAAGGCCGGCCTGACGCCGGAGAAACTGAAGAGCGTGACAGATACGCTGAACAAGGAGTTGGCGAAGATTCCCGACCACGCCAAGGCGCTGCAGGCGACGGCCGAGCAGCACGGCATCGAGGTCGGCAAGATCCGCGAGTCGCTGGCGCATGCCGGCGCGCAATTGTCGGATGCCGCCGACAGCGTCGCCAATCAGGTATTCCACAAGGAGCCGCATTCGCCCTGATGTTCACCTGCTTCATCCGCTACCAGCTTGCGCCGGGCAAGCTGGATGCGTTCCGGGAATACGCGCAGGCCTGGATTGCGCTGATCCGCAGATATGGCGGCACGCATCACGGCTATTTTGTTCCGGGTACGGAGGAAGACGCGCTGCCGCAGGCGGCTTTCAGCTTCGCGGGTCTGGGCGTGGAAGGCCCGCCCGATGTCGGCGTCGCGCTGTTCAGCTTTCCGACCGTCGAAGCCTATGAGAGCTATCGCCGCGCGGTTGCCGAAGACGAGGATTGCAGGGCGGCAACCGCGCGCTTCGGTGAGACACAGTGCTTCACGCGCTACGAGCGCACCTTCCTGGTGCCGATCTTCGCGTAGCAGTGCTTGCACATGCCTCTCTCACCGGGCAGCATCGCCGCCGGGGAGCGCGAGGTTTAGAGTCCGGCACGCATGCCCTTTGCAGTCCGTTTCGATGCCAAGAACGCCGCCGCGCTGTGGCGCGCCGGCCTCGCCTATGCCGAGGGCGACGGGCGCGGCCTGGCCGCGTCGCTGGCGCTGCATGGGCTGTTCGCGCTGCTGGTGCTGCTCCTGCTGTTGCACGGCGTCGCGCATGCGCCGCTGCCGGCGCCGCCGCGCTTCGTGCCGGTGGAGGTGGTGCGGCTGGGCGACGAGACGACCTCGCCGCCGCAGCCGGTGCGCGCGAAGATCCCGCAGCCCGTCACGCCGCGCCGCGCGCCGCATGAGCCCGCCGCCGCCAACCGCCCGGAAGGCACCTCGCCCACCGCGACGCGGCCCGCGCCCGACGATCTGGAAACGCGGCTGCACGCGCTCGCCAATCTGCGTCAGCCGCAGAGCAGCCTCAAACCCGTCGACACGCCCGCCGCCGACACCCCCGCCGCGAGCGACGATGCGACGCCCGGCGCCGAGGCGGCTTATGCGGTGCGCGACCTCATCCGCGCCCAGGTCGAGCGCAAGTGGAATTTCGACGTGGCGGCGCTGGGCGCCTCGAGCTTCCAGATCGCGCTGCGCATCACCGTGCTGAAGAACGGCACCGTCGCCAAGGTCGACGTGCTCGACCGCGAGCGCTTCACGAAGGATGTGCTCTATCGCCAGATCGCGCTCAGCGCGCGCAATGCGGTGCTGCTGTCGTCGCCTCTGACGCTGCCGCCCGGCGCGATCGACTATTCGAAAGAGGTGACGCTGACGCTCAACCCGCGCGACACGTTGCGTTAGGCGAGTGCCTCGCGCGCCTTCTTGGCGCGGCCGAAGCCTTCCATGCCGTGCTGCCATTGAATGGCGACGACGGCACCCTTGATCGGCTGGAGCAGCGCGAGCGACATCGCCGCCGTGATCGGCAACCAGAGCAGCGCGTGCAGCCAGAGGGGCGGCGCATAGGCCGCCTCGACGCCCAGCACCATCGCGACGACGATGTGGCCGACGATGACGATCACGAGATAGGCGGGAAAGTCGTCGGCGCGGTGATGGTGCATCTCCTCGTCGCAGGCGGGGCAGGTGTCGGCCACTTTCAGGAAGGCGCGGAACAGCTTGCCTTCGCCGCATTTGGGACAGCGCCCGCGCAGGCCGCGCATAATGGGCCGGGACAGAAACTCTTGGAGCTTCGTTTCCATGGCCACGGATGTAGTCCCGCCCGGGTTACCGGACAATGCACGCCGGTCATCCTGTCGCGGATAGGAGTGTCGCACCCGGTGGGATACGGTGGTCGGATGGGTGTCAGAAATTACCTGATCGACGGCGTTTCCGGCAGCGGCAAGACCACGCTGGCGGAAGAACTGGATCGGCGCGGTCATCACGTCGTCCATGGCGACCGGGTGTTGGGGTATCTCGGCGATCCCGAGACGGGTGAGGCGCTGAACCTGCCGCCCCGGGATGGCGTGACGGACCGCGCCGCATGGCAGCACAAGCACTGGATCTGGAATATCGACACGGTCAAATCGCTGGCCGCCGACCGGCGCCACGCGAACACCTTCTTCTGCGGCGGCGCCAGAAATTCGCATCGCTTCCTCGCCCTGTTCGACACGGTGTTCGTTCTCGACATCGATCTTGACACGCTGAACCGGCGGCTTGCCGCGCGGCCGCAAGATGAGTTCGGCGGAAAGCCCGACGAGCGGGCGCTGATCGTGCGCCTGCATGCCACGAGAGAAGACGACCCCAAGGGCGGCATCGCCATCGACGCCACCGCGCCGATCGAACGTGTCGCGGATGAGATCTTGCGACGGTGCAGAGAGATCGAGGCGGCGCGCCCGCCGAACTCAGACTGAGGCTTTGGCCGAAGCCCGCGACACCGGCGCCCTGACCGGCGGAATAGGGAGCGCCGGTATATCGGCGATCATGGCGCTAGGCCGTCCTCTTCCCAAAGGAAAGCTCGAGACCACGTCCGCACCTTGCACCAAGGTGTTGACGAGATCGAGGAGTGCGAAAAGGCCGTCTAGCATGACTCCGATGTGGGATCGCCCGCACGGACTTCAAGGCAGGGTCCGCGCCACGCGGAAGCCCGCCAGGCTCGAATAGTCGTATTCCCCGTTCACCGCCGGGCTGCCCGTCCGCGCCGCCGAGCGCACGAATACCGGCACATTGTCCCACGAGCCGCCGCGCAGCACATGCCGCGTGCAGTCTCCGGTCGTCCACGCGCTGCCGTCGCGCGGCGCGTCCTTGTAGTTGGGGTGCCAGCAATCGGCCGTCCACTGCCAGGCATTGCCCAGCATGCCGTAGAGCCCGAACGGATTGGACGCGAAACCATCGACGTCCGTCAGCACGCGCGCGTCGTCGGGGCTGCCGCAGCCGTTGCAGTTCGCGTTGTTGCGGCCGAGCGCGTCGCCCCACCAGCGCGCCGTCGCGGTGCCGCCGCGCGCCGCGTATTCCCACTCGGCTTCCGTCGGCAGGCGGTAGGGATCGCGCGCGCCGATCGACGGATGCTCCTTGCGCGCCATCGTGTTGAGCCACGCGATGTAGGCCTTGGCGTCCTTCCACTCGAGGCATACCGCCGGCCATTGCGGCGGATAATCGCCCGCCGGCGCGCGCGCGTGGCCGTCTTGCGCCGGATGCCAGCGCAGGTCGAGGATCGAATTGCACGCCGCCGGCTTGTAGCCCGTCGCCTCGAGGAAGGTGAGGAACTGCGCCGCCGTCACGTCGTATTTGGCGAGCGCGAAAGCGCGCACCGACACGCCGTGCTGCGGCCCTTCATTGTCGAAATGCCCCGGCTCGCCCGCCGGGCTGCCCATGGTGAAGCTGCCCGCCGGAATGCCGACCATGACCGGGCAATCGGTGCATTCCTGAAATTCGCGCTCCCTGTGATCCTCCGCGCGCGCGCCGCCGATGAGCGCGAGAAACAACAGCGGCAGAAGCAATAGAAGTCTTCTCACCTGGGATGCGCGGGGCGATTATGGTTGCGGCCGCAGCGTAAGTTTCGCGCCGCATGGGCGCAAGCCATGCGGCCATAGTGACGCAAATGTTATGGCGCGGTTGTGCGCGCGCCGGTTCGCCGCTAGAGCGTTGGGATCGCCATTCGCAAGGTTCCCCACATGTCCGCGAACATTCCCGAAGGCTTTCGGCCTTTGCGTTTCAATGTCGGCTTCATCGAGGCGGTCGGCCCGCTCTACGGCAAATGGGACGGCACGCGCCTGCTGATGGGCTTTCGCTGCGAGATGCGCCACTGCAATCCCGGCAATGTTGCGCATGGCGGCATGCTGGCGACCTTCGCCGACATGTTCATCCCGATCGCGGCGCGGATGCAGAGCAAGGCCGATGTCGGCTTTGCACCGACCGTGAACCTGACGCTCGATTTCATTGCGCCGGCAAAGCTCGGGTCGTGGGTGGAGGGCAGCGCCGAATTCCTCCGCGCCGGCAAGAGCCTGTTCTTCGCGCAAGGCACCGCGACGGCCGACGGCGTGCTGTGCCTGCGCGCCAGCGCGATCTTCAAGGTCACCGCGCCGATGGGCACCGTGCCGACGCCGGAGACCATGTTCGGCGACGCCTGAATCGCGCTAGGCTGCCGCATCCAACGGGGAGGCAGCCATGGGATTGTTCGACGCCCTGACCGGCACCAAGAAGCCCAAAGCCGGCACGCCGGTGAAGCCGCTCGCCGAACTGCGCGGCGATCTTCTCGCGCTCAATCGCGACAGCGCGCCGTGGCACATCCGCGCTGCGGCGCCGGAGGAGAAATGCGACCTCGTCGTCGAATGGCGCATCGTCGATGCCAAATGGTACGAGATCTTCGCCAAGGCCGGCCTCAAAAGCGTGTTCAAGATATTCCTGAAATTCGACGACGCGAAAAAGGAAGTGCGCGGCGTCGACCAGGAATGGACGGTCGAATGGCGCGCCGGCGTGCCGTCGCTGTCGGTTGTGGCCACCGCGTTCCGCGGCCAGAAGGCGGAGATCTCGTTCGGTCAGGCCTATGGCTTCACCGAGAATCTGGGCGTCGGGCAAATCTACAATTACACTTTCAAGACGTCGGAGATGAAGAACCCGATGCAGGATGCGGTCACCGGCGCCGGCTGGACCTATCGCGCCGTTGCGTTCGGCAAGCTCTGAGCGGCATGCGACCGCCGGCGAAAGTCCTGCGCAGCTGGACGACGGACAGCCGCCGCTGGTCGGTCTATCGCCCGCGCGCCGGCGACATCGTCGTCGCCACGCCCGCCAAATGCGGCACGACCTGGACGATCCAGATCGCGAATTTGCTGGTCGAACAATCGCCCGAGCCGCAGCCCATCTGGCAGCGCTCGCCCTGGCTCGATGTGCGCGATTATCCGGTCCCCGAATTGCTCGAGACGCTGGAAACGCAAACCCGCCGCCGCGTGATCAAGACCCACACCCCGTCCGACGCCATGCCGCTGCATGACGAGGTCCGCTACATCCACGTCGCGCGCGATGGCCGCGATGCGTTCCTGTCGTGGCACAATCACGTGACGGGGTATCTGCCTGAGGCGCTTGCCTACATGGACGCGGTCGGCATGGAAGACGAGACCATCGCGCGGCCCTATCCGCGCGTGCCGCCGGACGTCCGCGATTTCTTTTCCGCCTGGATGACGGAAGGCGAGGGCGCCCGCCTCGCCGACGACATGCCGGCGGCGCGCTATTTCGACATCGAGCGCAGCTTCTGGCGCGACCGCCATCTGCCCAACGTCCTGCTCGTCCACTACAATGATCTCAAGGCCGATCTCGACGGCGAGATGCGCCGCATCTCGGATTTCCTCGACATCCCGGTGGACGAGACGCTTTGGCCGTTGCTGGTCGAGGCGGCGCGGTTCGAGACCATGCGCGCCAACGGCGCCGCGCTGATGCCGCGCGGCCATACCACCTGGAAGGACGGCCACCGGACCTTTTTCAAGGCCGGCGCCAATGCCCGCTGGCGCACGGTGCTGACGGAGGCTGACACTGCGCTGTACGAGGATCGCGTCCGCCGCGAGGTCTCGCCCGCGCTGGCCGCCTGGCTCGAAGCCGGACGCCTGGCGACCTGCGATCCGCGCGGCGCGGCAGACTAGGGGAGACGCATGACCGGGACGTTCGAAGGCTTTCCGAAGGATTTCTTCGCCTTCTTCCGCGAGCTCAAGGCGAACAACGACCGCGCCTGGTTCGAAGCCAACAAGCCGCGCTTTCGCGACAGCGTCCAGGCGCCGATGTCGGCGTTCATCGCCGCGATGCAGCCGCACCTGACGAAAATCTCGAAGAATTTCGTCGCCGACCCGCGGCCCAATGGCGGCTCGATGTTCCGCATCTACCGCGACGTCCGCTTTTCCAAGGACAAACGTCCGTACAAGGAGAATGCCGCCTGCCAGTTCCGCCATGCCGCGGCGAAGGATGTGCATGCGCCGGGCTTCTACATGCATTTCGGGGCCGGCGAGGTCTATTACGGCGGCGGCATGTACCTGCCCGATCCCAAGGCGCTGGCGAAGATCCGCGACGCCATCGTGAAGAAACCCGCGGCGTGGAAAGCGCTCAAGGCCGACAAGGCGTTCGTCAAAACCTATGGCGGCCTCGGCGAGAGCCACACCCTGGCGCGCGCGCCGCGCGGCTATGACCCCGAGCATCCGCTGATCGCGGACATCAAGAAGAAAAGCTTCTTCGCGATGCACACATCGAGCGTCAAGGACGCGCAATCCGCCAAATTCGTCGGCGAGGTCGCCAAGGCGTTCGCTGCGGCGACACCGCTGATGAAATTTCTGTGTGCGGCGGAAGGCGTGAAGTTCTAGCGCCCCATCTCAACTCTCACCATGGCCGGGTCAAGCCCGGCCATGGTGAAGGGGGGCGCTAAGCCCTCCTGGCGATGTACAGCGCCGTGCACATGTTGCGTTCGACGCGTCCGCCGAATTGCGTTTGCGCTATCTCCGCCACGCCGTCGAGGATGCGGGTGCGTTCGCCCGGCTCCAGCACGCTGAACTGCGAATAGGTGGCATAGAGCGCCCGCGTCTGCGCCGCGCCCAGCGTCACGCTCCATCTGCGGATCTCATGCGCGATGCCGTCGAACGCGCCCACCGCTGCGAGGTCGCCCGTCCGTGCCGCGACGTCGAGGCCGAAGGGGTGCGCCTGGCCGGCGTGATGGCTCGGCGTGTTGGCGAGGCCGCCGAGGAGTTCGCGCGTCGTCTCATGGAACGGATCGGGCCGCTGCGGATCGCCGAACACGTTCCACCACATCGCCCACCAGCCGCCGGGCTTGAGCGCCCGCGCCACTTTCGCCAGCGCCGCGCGCTGATCCATCCAGTGGAACGACGTCGCCGCCGTGCCGAGGCCGAAGCTCTCCGGCGCCAGCGCCGCGTCCTCGAACGGCGCGTTGACGACCTCCAGCCCGCCGCCACCCAGCTTCTGCGCCAGAAATTCCGCCAGCCGCGCATCCGGTTCGATGGCGACCAGCGGCGCCGCGCCGCGCGCCAGAAGTTCGCGCGTCGCCTGGCCGGTGCCCGGCCCGATCTCGAAACAGCGCGCCCCGCTTGCCAAGCCGCAATCGCGTTCCAGCCTTTCGTACACCCAGTCCGGATAGGACGGCCGCGCCGCGTCGTAATTCGCAGCGTCCGCGCCGAACGCGCTGCGGCCCTCGGTGGCGGTCAGGTCGCGCAGATTGCGGCTTGTCATGGCGGGCTCTCGGGGCAATATCGGTGTCCGACGTTAGCACAGCGACCCGCCATGACCGATCCGATTCTCCTGCCGCCGCCGCCGTCATCGCCGCCGGTGGCGTCCAATGCCGACCGGCGCTGGAAGTTCCTGCGCGATGTCGCGGTGTTCGAGATGAAGCTGATGCTCAACAACCTGCACAATTTCTTCCAGGTCCCGCTGACGCTGGCGGTCGCGGTGTTCGACGTCTTCGTCAAGGGCAAGGAGGAGGGCGAGCGCTTCTACAAGCTGGTCGAGATGGGCCGCACCATCGACGATTCGATCGACATCTACTCCATCGTCGCCCACCGCGAGCGCAGCCTGAACAAGGACTACACCGTCGACACGGTGCTCGAGCGCCTCGAATCGGTGATCGTGCGCGAATATGAGAAGGGCGGCAGCGCCGCGAGCGTCAAGCAGGCGGTCGACCGCGTCATCGACGGCATGCAGGCGCGCACCGGCGAGCACGCGAGCAAGGCGGCCGAGGCCGTGAAGGCCGCCGCCGACAAGCTGCACGCCAAGATGCAGGACCTCGGTGGCGAGACGCCGCCGCCGCCACCGGCCTAGCGGCCCGCGAAGCCTTCCAGCACGTTCGCGGTGATCGTCGCGAGCGCGTCCAGATTGTAGCCGCCCTCGAACACGAACACGGTCGGCAATTTGAGGCCCGCAAGCGCTTCGCCGAGGCGCAGATAGTCTTCCGTGCCGAGCTTGAACTTCGAGATCGGATCGGCCTCGTAGGTGTCGAGCCCGAGCGACACCAGCAGCACGTCCGGCCCGAACGCCTGCAGCGCCTGCGACGCGCGCGCCAGCGCCGCCGCGTAGTCGCTCCAGCCGCTATACATCGCGAGCGGCAGGTTCAAATTCGCGCCTTCGCCCGCGCCCTCGCCGCCTTCGTCCGCGAATCCCAGGAAGTGCGGATAGGCGAAGCTCGGATCGCCGTGGATCGAGCAGAAGAACACGTCGGCGCGGGCGTAGAAGATGCTCTGCGTGCCGTTGCCGTGGTGGTAGTCGACGTCGAGGATCGCCGGCCTCAGCCCGCGGTCGGCGCACCACTGCGCCGCGATGGCGACATTGTTGAGATAGCAATAGCCGCCGAACACGTCGGCGCTCGCGTGATGCCCCGGGGGCCGCGCCAGCGCGAAGGCGGCGCGCTCGCCGCCTGCCACGGCCTGCGCCGCCGACAGCGCGGCATTCGCCGCCGCCAGTGCCGCACTCCAGGTGCCTTTCACGATCGGCGTCGCAGTGTCGAAGGCATAGCTGCCGAGCCGCGATTCCACGTCGCCCTGCGGCTGCGCCCGCAAGCCGCGCGCCGGCCACGCCGACGGGATCGCCGGCGGCGCGTCCTCGCCATAGCGCTTGCGCCAAAGATCGCTGGCCTCGCCGAGAAAGCGCACCAGTCCGGCATCGTGCACCCGCGCCACCGGCGCCATGCCGAAATCCGCCGGCGCCAGGATCGGCCCAAGTCTGCGCCGCTCGACTTCATCGCGCACGCGCAGCGCCCGCAACGGCACCTCGACCGCGGGATTCATCTTGCCGCCCTCGAACTCCTCGGGCGGCGCGTGATCGAGATGGGCGGGGGAATAGAATGTCTTCATGCGTTTCTTTTAGCACAGCCGGCGCGCCGGTCCTTGCGCTACTCTGCCGCCATGATTGTCAGGCCTGCCGCAACCGGAGACATCGCCGAACTGGCCGCGTTCGCGCGGTTCACCTATGCGCGGGCGTTCGGTGCGTCGATGGATGCGGCCGATCTGGAGCATCACCTCGCTCACCGGCTGTCCGATGCCTATTTCGCGCGGGCGTTCGCGGCGGACGACATCCTGCTCGCCTGCGATCCGGACCTAGTTGGCTTCGCGCAGCTCGGCGCCACCGATGCCGAAGGCGCGGCGCCCGGCGACGTCCAGTTGCGCCGTCTTTATGTGGATCCCGCGCGGCAGAATGCCGGGATCGGCTCGTTGCTGATGCGCGCCGTGCTGGCGCATCCGCGGCTGGCGAAGGCGCGGCATGTCTTTCTCGATGTCTGGGGCGAGAACACCGGCGCACTGCGGCTCTATGAGCGCTTCGGCTTCGTCGTGGTGGGCACGGTGCCGTTCGTCACGCCGTCCGGCGCGGTCATCGGCCACGATCTGTTGATGCGGCGCGCGCTGCCCTGATCAGCCCATCTGCAGCAGGATCGCGCCGCCGGCGATCACGCCCGCCGCCAGCCAGCGCCGCCAATTCATGTGCTCGCCGAGGAAGCTCATCGCCAGCGCGGTGCCGAACAGCACGCTGGTCTCGCGCAGCGCCGCGAGCTGCGCCGTGGCGCCGAAGCGATAGGCCAGCATCGCCGAGCCATAGGTGACGATCGACAGCGCCGCGACACCCACGCCGAGCTTCCATTGCCGCCGCGCCTCGATCACCACCGCGCGCCCGCGGATGCCCGGCGCGGTCGCGAGCACGCAGGCGCCATGCGCCACGAAGAACCACAGCACATAGGTGAGCGGCTCGGCGACGCTGCGCACGCCGGTGGCGTCGATCAGCGTATAGCAGCCGATGGTCAGCCCGGTGCCGAGCGCGTAAGCCAGCCCCTTGCCGGCGCCGGCGCTGGCGCGGTGCGAAATCCCGATGGCGATCACGCCGCCGCACACCATGAAGATGCCGAGCAATTCGAGCAGTGGCGCGTGCTCGCGCAGGATGAAGATCGCCCCCAGCGCGGTGAACAGCGGACCTGTCCCGCGCGCCACGGGATACACCGCCGAGAACGCGGCGCTCTCATAGGATTTGACCAGCAGCAGCTCGTAGACCGCATGCACCAGGGCCGTGCCGAGCAGCAGCCACACCGCCCGTCCCGCCGGCAGCGGCACGAAGAACAGCGCCGGCGTCACCAGCACGGCGGAGAACACGCCGATCAGCAGCCGCATGGCGTATTTGTCGGCGGCGCGCTTGGTCAGCACGTTGACGACGGCATGCACGACTGCGGACAGCAGGATGAGGAGCAAGGCGAAGGTCACGGATCGACCTTATCTTTCGCGCGCGCCTGCGCAATACTGGTGAAAAGTTTACCCTCCCCTTGAGGGAGGGTCGAAATTCGCGAAGCGAATTTCGGGGAGGGGTCCGGCGCAGGCGCTCGCTTCGCTCGCGGACCCCTCCCCGAAAAATTCTTCGCTTCGCTCAAATTTTTCGACCCTCCCTCAAGGGTAGGGTCAAGGGACAGATCTCATGACCGTTCTCAACGAAGACCTCATCGGCATTCCCGGCGGCGCGGCGAAGCTCCAGACCCCGGCGCTGGTGATCGATCTCGATATCTTCGAGCGCAATGTCGCGCGCATGGTGGCGCATGCGAAGCATATCGGCATCGGCCTGCGCCCGCATGCCAAGACCCACAAATCGGTGGAGATCGCCAGGCTTCAGATCGCCGCCGGCGCCAACGGCATCTGCTGCGCCAAGCTCGGCGAGGCCGAGGCGCTGGCCGCCGGCGGTGTTCCGTCGATCCTCCTTACTTCTCCGGTCGTGACCGATCCCGGCATCGCGCGCGTCATGGCGCTCAACGCCCGCATGCCCGAATTGATGATCACCGTGGACAATCCGTCGGTCGCCTTGCGGCTCGACGCGGCCGCGCGCGCCGCCGGCAAGCCGCTCAAGGTCCTGGTCGACATCGACCCGGGCATGAGCCGCACCGGAATCCGCGCCGCCGACGCGCCGGCGCTGGTCGCGCAGATCGCTGCCGCCGAAGGGCTCGAATATTGCGGTTTGCAATGCTACGCGGGCCAGGCGCAGCACATGGAGTCTCCGAACGAGCGGCGCGATGCCTCGCTCGGCGTGCTCAAGACGATCGGCGAATTGCGCGACACACTCGCCAAGGCCGGCCACGCGCCGCGCATCATCTCGGGCGGCGGCACCGGCACTTTCGACATCGATCCGGACGCGCATGTCCTGACCGAGCTTCAGGTCGGCTCCTACATCTTCATGGACAAGCAATACAACGATGTGTGGGAAAAGCCCGGCGAGCGCGTCCCCTTCGAAGCCTCGCTGATGGTGCAGACCACGGTGATCAGCGCCAACCGTGCCGGCCTCGCCACGACGGATGCGGGCTTCAAGTCCTTCGCCACCGATGCCGGTCCGCCGCTGCTGGTATCGGGCGCGCCGGAAGGCGCTTCGTATTTCTTCTTCGGCGACGAGCAGGGCGGCATCGCCTATCCGCGCGACGGCAAGGCGCTCGGCGTCGGCGACGTCGTGCGCTGCGTCGTTCCGCATTGCGATCCCACTGTAAATCTGTACGACCGCTATCACGTGGTGCGCGGCGATACCCTCGAAGCGCTGTGGACAATCGACGCAAGAGGGCGGTCTGCCTAGGTTTTTTCCTGACAACCCCATTCATGCTGGGTTCAGCCACGGAATCGCATTCTCAACCTCGGCAATTGATTCCAACGAGGTGAGCCATGAAATTCCTGACCAAAGCCGCACTCGGCGCGTTGATGCTGGCCGGTGCAACCGCGATTTCCACGGCGCCCGCCGCGGCGCGCGTCACTGTCGGCATCGGTATCGGCGGTGGCGGCTATTACGACCGCGGCTACTACGACGGCGGCCGTCCCGCGGTCTGCGACCGCTACAGCCGCTGGTACGATCCGTACCGCTGCGACGAATATCGCGACAGCTACTACGACGACAATTACGACTACTACAACGGCCCCGTCTTCATCGACGGGTTGTGGCTGAACGACTCGTTCCGCTCGCGCTGGTACGGCGGTCACCGCGAGTTCTTCTACCGCGGCGGCTGGCACGGCGGCACGGGCTTCCACGGCGGCGGCTTCCACCACGGCGGCGGCGGCGGCTTCGGCGGCGGCCACGGCGGTCACCACCACTAGACAGAACGAGGCCTTGAGTTAGGCAGCGTAAGGACGGACGGTTCCCACCCGCATCGACTGGGGGCCGTCCGTTCGCTTTTGTGCCGGACATGAGAACGCCACGATTGGCGGGCCACGTCCCGGCCGACACAAGGAGCGCATATCATGAAGACATTTCTCAAGACGGCGGCGGCCGCGACGGTTCTGGCGGGGGCCAGCCTGTTCGCATCCGCGCCGGCACAAGCCGCCGGCATCAATCTCTCGATCGGGTTGGGCGGCGGCGTCGGTTTTTCCTATGACAGCGGCGGCTATTGCGACAGCTATGGCTGCCCCGACGGCTTCTGGGACTACCAGGTCTCCTATTGCCCGGTGTTCTTCCATGGCCAGTGGTATCGCGGCCCGATGTATTACCGCTCCTATCGCGGCCGCACGCAGTATTGGCTGCACGGCAATTGGCGCAACGACGAATGGAATTGGCGCCGCCCGTCCTGGGCTTGCATGAACCGGTTCGGCCCGGCGCTCGGCTTCGACTTCTATCAGAGCCACGGTTTCCGCTGGCGCGACGACTGGCGTCAGCGCTGGTTCCGCGACCATGGCGGACGCGATCACGGTGGCGACCATCGCTGGGATCGCGGCGGCTGGGACCGTCGCGACCCGGACGGTCATGGCGGCCAGGACCATCTGTTCGACGGACGCGGCGACGATCACGGCAATGGCGGCCCGCCACCCTTCGGCGGTCCCGACGGCGGGCGCCCGCGCGACAACAATGACGGTGGCGGCTCCGGCGGCAACGGCGGCGGCTGGAATGGCGGCGGCCGTCACGACCACAATGGCACCGGAGGTCCGGGCAACAGCGTGACGCCGACCGTCACGCCGGACCCGTCCGGCGGCAGCAACAACGGCGGTACGCCTTCGGGCAATACCGGCGGCGCGGGCGATCACCACGATCACACCGGCGCCGGCGGTTCCGGCAACACGGTGACGCCGCCCGTCACGCCTGGCCCGTCCGGCGGCGGCAGTGGCGGCGCGCCGTCAGGCAATGCCGGCGGGTCGGGCGATCACCACGATCATGGCGGCAATGGCGGCGGCTCCGGTACGGGCGGCGGCCATGGCTCCGGTGGTTCGAACGGTGGTGGTTCGCCGAATTCCGGCGGCGGTGGCAGTGCGGGCGCGTCCTCCGATGGCGGTTCGAGCGCCGGTGGTTCGTCCGGCAATGGCGGCGCGCCGAATGGCGGCAACGCGGGCGGTTCGCCGAACGGCGGCGGGCATGGCGGCAATTTCTCGCCGCCAGCGGATGGCAGTCACAACAGCAATTCGGGCGGCCGCGACGGCGGCACCCGTCCCTCCGAGAAGCCCTAGACACGCTTTGGGCATTGCAACAACGGCTCCGGCCTCGCGCCGGGGCCGTTTGTTTTTGCTAACCTGCCGCGATGCTCGCCATCGCTCCGCTCTCATCCGCCGACATTCCCGAGATCGCTGCCGCGTTCGCCGCACTCGGGTGGAACAAGCCTGCCGCGCAATACGAGCGCTATCTGCAAGAGCAGCATGACGGTGCGCGCGAGATTCTGGTGGCGCGTTGGCAAGGCGCCTTTGCGGGCTATGTCACGATTGTGTGGCGCTCGGTCTACGAGCCGTTCGCCGCCGCCGGCATTCCCGAAGTCTCCGATTTCAACGTCCTGCCGCAGTTCCGCCGCCGCCGGATCGGCAGCGCGCTGATGGACGGCGCCGAGCGCCGGATCGCGGCGCGCGCGAAGACCGCCGGCATCGGCGTCGGCCTGCATCACGATTACGGCGCGGCGCAGCGGCTCTATGTCCTGCGCGGCTACGTTCCCGATGCGCGGGGAATCACCGCTTATGGCCGCCGCCTCAACTGGGGCGACGACGCCAAAATCGACGACGATCTCGTTCTCTGGCTTACCAAGGCGCTTTCCTGAAACAATCGGTCGGCGCGGCGCATGCTTGCGCAATGGCCTCCGATTGAATGTGCGCCGTCGCCTAGGTAGTTTCCCGCCAATTCCCGGGCCGTCGGCTCGAACGAGAGGGACCATCCCATGCGCGTCGGCGTTCCCAAGGAAATCAAGAACCACGAATACCGCGTCGGCATGACGCCGCCCGCCGTGCGCGAGCTCACCTCGCGCGGCCACGAGGTCTTCATCGAGACCAATGCCGGCGAAGGCATCGGCATCCATGACGAGATGTATCAGCGCGTCGGGGGCAAGATCCTCAAGACCGCCGACGAGGTGTTCGCCGCCGCCGACATGATCGTGAAGGTCAAGGAGCCGCAGCCGGTCGAGATCGCGCGCCTGCGCCCCGGCCAGGTGCTGTTCACTTATCTCCATCTCGCGCCCGATCCGGAGCAGACCCAGGGCCTGCTCAAGAGCGGCGCGATCTGCATCGCCTATGAGACGGTCACCGACGCGCGCGGCGGCCTGCCGCTGCTGGCGCCGATGAGCGAAGTCGCCGGCCGCATGTCGATCCAGGCTGGCGCGCATTGTCTTGAGATCGCGCAGGGTGGCCGTGGCCAGTTGCTCGGCGGCGTGCCCGGCGTTCCGGCGGCCAAGGTCGTCGTGCTCGGCGGCGGCGTCGTCGGCACCAATGCGGCACGCATGGCAATGGGTCTCGAGGCGCACGTCATCGTGCTCGATGTCTCGCTCAACCGCCTGAAGGAGCTCGACGAGCAGTTCGGCTCGCGCCTCCACACGCTGTTCTCGACCATCGACGCGATCGAGGAGCATGTGACGAGCGCCGATCTGGTGATCGGCGGCGTGCTCTTGCCCGGCGCCGCGGCGCCCAAGCTGATCACGAAGAAGATGGTCAGCCAGATGAAAAAGGGCTCGGTGTTCGTCGACGTCGCCATCGACCAGGGCGGCTGCAGCGAGACGAGCCACGCCACGACGCATGCGAACCCGACCTATGTCGTCGACGACGTGGTGCATTACTGCGTCGCCAACATGCCGGGCGCGGTGGCGCGCACCTCGACCTTCGCGCTCAACAACGCGACGCTGCCGTTCACCATCGCCCTGGCGGAGCAGGGCGCCGAGGCGGCGATGAAGAAGAACAAGCACCTCCTCGCCGGCCTCAACGTCTACAAGAACACGCTGACCTACAAAGCCGTCGGCGAGGCGCAGAATCTGCCGTTCAAGAGTGCGGAGAGCGTGCTGGGGCTTTAGCGCCCAGCGCCGTCATCACGGGCTCGAACGCCGGCGCCACCGTTTCGGCACCGAGCTTGCCCAGATGGCTGGCGTCCCAGTAGAGCGGCAGGCCGTTTTTCACGAAGACGCAGCGCTGCGTGTCGCACAGGATGTTTTGCGGATCGACGGTCTTGAGCTGGCCGCGCTGTTCGAGCGCCATCGCTGCGCGTGTCGCGCCCGCCATGTCGAGCACGTACTGACTGCGCGAAAGGCCGGTATCGATGTTCGTGCCGATGATCTGCGCCTTGGCCAGCGTGTCGGTGACGTCGAACGGCGCTTCGGCGACATCGGTCACGAAATAGACCGCGACATGCGCCGCCGCGAGGCGGCCGACCACCACCGTCAAAGCGTCGGCGAACCTGGCTTCGGGCGCCGAGCGCCGCGCCGCTGCGGCACCGGCGGTGCGAAGATCGACTTGACCGCCGGCGTGAGCGCTCCACCGCGCCGCGAGCAGCACGGCTCCCGGATGCGTCGCCTCGATGAAGCGGAGAACAGATTCATTGCGCCTGGCGCAATCGCGCGCGACCGTCTGCAGCAACGGCGGACATTTGCCCCAATCGGCGACGATGCCGCCCAGCCCGTGGCGCTGCGCCAGTGCATCGAGCGTCAAGCGGTACATCGCCGCGTGTGAGTCGCCCCACAGCACGAAGCTGGCGGGCTTGGACAGGTCGCCGATCCGGCACACCACCGCGCCGGCGATGTGCTCCTGGCGGTCGCGGCCGCCGCAGCCTTCGCCGACCCGCGTTCCCGCCGCGAGGATCGCGCGCACCGGCGCGCCGAACCGCTGCGGCACACCGCGCAGGTCATAGCCCAGCAAGCCCACCAGCACGAAGGCCGTCGCGGCGATGGCGGCACGCATGAAAATCGCGCGGCGCGGCCAGATGCCGGCGCGTCCGCGGAAGGGCTGCTCGATGAAACGCCAGGACAGGAACGCGATGGGAATCGCGGCCAGCGCACAGATCGGCCGCACGATGTTCAGCGAGTGCCGATCCAGGATGTAGTACGTGCCGAACACGATCAGCGGCCAATGCCACAGGTAGAGTGAATACGATGCCTGGCCGAGCAAAGTGAGCGGCTTGACGCTCAGGGCGCGGGTGAGGAGCCCGTCACGCGCGTCGGCGGCGTAGAGGAGCAGCGCCGCGCCGAGACAGGAAACCGATACCGCGCCGCCCGGAAGCCGCGCGAGGAACGACGGCGCGCAGATCGCAAGCACGATGGCAATCAGACCGATGGCGCATAGCGCCTCGCGCATCCAGCGGGTGGCTGGCGGCGCCACGATCCGTGTCGCCAGCAGGGCGCCGAGCATCAGTTCCCAGGCGCGCGACAGCGGCGAGTAGAACGTGGCCGTCGCATCGCGATGCGCCGCCCACACGCTGTAGGCAAACGACGTCATGCCGACCGCCAGAATGAATGGCATCACCAGGCGCCGGTCGATGCGCCGCACCAGCACGACGGCGGCAGGGAACAGCAGGTAGAATTGCTCCTCGATTCCGAGCGACCAGGTGTGCAGCAGCGGCAGCGATTCCGTCGCGGGCGCGAAATAGCCGCGCTGCTGCCACCAGAAGAGGAAATTCGAGCAGAACGCGGCGACCGCGACGACGCTCTGGGAAAACAGCTTCAGATCGTCGGGCAGCAGGATCAGCGCCGCGAGACAGCTCGCCGCCAGCATGGCGAACAGCGCCGGCAGGATGCGCCGCGCCCGCCGTTCGTAGAACCGCGCGAATGAAAACGTGCCCGCGCCGGCTTCGTCGAGCACGATCTGGGTGATGAGAAAGCCCGAGATCACGAAGAAGATATCGACGCCGGCGAAGCCGCCGGCCAGGAACGGGGCATGGGCATGGTACAGCACCACCGCGAGCACCGAAATCGCGCGCAACCCGTCGATCTCGGGCCGATAGGGCCTGGGTGCTGCGCCGACGGCCGGAGATGTGTCTGTGTGCTGGGCGTCGGTCATGGCGATGATGGATTGCCGGTGCCGCCCGGCGTCGATTGTCGCGCGTCACGCGGAAGCCGACGCCGCGGCGACGCTAACCCATTTGCCGGCCGCGGGCCATCGCGCCGGCACGCCTCAAGGATGGTTGCAGCTCATATCGCCTTCTTCGCAGGCCGCTTGCGCCTTCAGGCGCTTGATCCGCTCCAGCGTCAGCGCGGTGTCGCAGTTCGTCACCATCGTCGAATGGATCGTGCCGCCGACCGTCAAAGCCGTCTCGTAGTCGCACTCGTCGTCGCGGAATTTCAGCCAGGAGCGCTGCGCCGCGAGCAGCAGCTTCTTGTTGCCCGCATCGTATTTCGCCATCAGCTGCTTGTAGAGCGCATTCATCGCGCCGTCGGTCGCCGTGAAATCGCGTCCTGCGCACATGTTCATTTCGTAGGTCGTATCGGGGCTTTTGCAGTTGAGCTTTTCGCCCGCCGCCTGTCCCGGCGCGGCGGTCATCAACCCCGCCGCCACCGCAACGGCCGCCATCGACACGACACGCATATGCCAGACCCTCATTCGTTGTTGCCTTGCTTGAGCTGCTGCGTCCGCAGCTTCGTCAGCCGCGTCAGGCAGCCCGAATAGACCATCGGATAGATGCTGCCGCCCTCGTTCTCGACGTTCTGATAGGTGCATTCGGCGTCGCGGAACGCGATCCAGGCGCGCTGCGATTTGCGCAGCAGATCGAGCGTGTGGGCGTCCATGCCCTTGGTCATGTCCTTGTAGACCTTGTTCAGAACCGCATCCGCCGCGCGGTAGTCCTTGTCGGCGCAGATGTTCATGTCGTTCTGCGCCTGTGCGTTCTTGCAGTCGACGTCGTCCGCCAGTGCCGGAGCGGCGGCGAGAAGCGGCGCGGCCAGCGCCGCTGCGATCATCCAGATTTTCATGCCAGCGTCCCCCCATCGACCACGATGCACTGTCCCGTCATCCATGCGGATGCCTGGCCCGCCAGGAACACCGCGGCGCCCGCGATGTCGTCCGGCTCGCCGAGCCGGCGCAGCGGCGTGCCGACGCTGGAACGCTTCTCCGCCTCCGGCGTGTCCCACAGCGCGCGCGCGAAATCGGTCTTCACAAGTCCCGGCGCGATGCAATTGGCGCGGATATTGTGCGGCCCATACTCCACCGCGAGATTGCGCGCGAGCTGCAGGTCGGCCGCTTTCGAGATCGCATAAGCGCCCAACACCTGCGACCCGCGGAAGCCGCCGATCGACGAGACGATGATCACCGATCCGTCGCGCCGCTCCACCATCTCGGGCAGCACCATCTGGCACAGCCAGTGGTTCGAACGGATGTTGGCGCCCAGGATCTTGTCGAACGCCTCGTCGGGGATGCCCTTGGACGGCCCGTAATAGGGATTGAGCGCCGCGTTGCACACGAGGATGTCGATCTTGCCGAGCTTGGCGCGCGTGCCGTCGACCAGGGCCTGCAGCTGCTCCTTGTAATTGATGTTGCACGGGATCGGGAACGCGACTTGCGCGCCGCGTTCCGTGTTGATGTCGCCGGCGACCTTCTCGCAGGCGTCCGCCTTGCGGCTGGAGATCACGACCTTGGCGCCATGCTCCGCCATGCGGTGCGCGATGGCCTCGCCGATGCCCTTGGTCGAGCCGGTGATCAGCGCCGTTTTTCCCGTCAGATCGAAGAGGTTCATTTTTGCCGCTCCCGCGTTATGAATATCGTTGCGTCTGTCTTAGCAGGCCCTGCGCCCAACGGACAAATATCCGCCACCTTTGCGCTGCGAAATCGGTCACCCATGAAAGCCAGCCCCGCCATCCTCCTGATCCCGCTGCTCGCACTCGCCGCCTGCGCCGGCGAGTCGCGCCCGCTATCCGACGATCCGTTTGCGCACCGCACCATGCCGTGGCCGCCGCCGCGCGACGGCGCCTCGCCGCCTTCGCACACGCCGTCGCGGCCGCCCAAGCCGCACGTCGCCGTGCCGCCGCCGCAAGGTCCCGCCGGCCCGCTCACCATCGCGCGCGTCGGCGATTACATGGACAGCCTGGAGATGCAGCTGCGCCGTCACCTGCGCGGCGTCCTCGTCGCGCGCCAGGGCGACGCGATCACCCTCGTCATTCCGAACACCGCGCTGTTCACGCCCGATGGCGGCGTCGCGGGCGACGATGTGCTGGAGCCGCTGGCTTCGGTCCTGCTCGGCTATCCGCATGTCTTCGTGGTGGTGAACGGCTTCACCGACACCGCCGGCGCGCCGGACAAGAACCTCGCCGTCTCGCAAAGACGTGCTGCGCAGATCGCGGCCGCCCTGACCCATGAGGGCGTCCCGCCGGCGCGCCTGTCCTCGCAGGGCTTCGGCGAAACCCATCTGCGCGTGGCGACCGGCGACGGCAAGTCCGAGCCCCGCAACCGCCGGATCGAGATCGTGCTGAAGGCAAGGCCGGGCTGACGCTACGGTACGCCGTAAACACGCGCGGCCCGTCTTGCGCTCGCCCGCAAACTCCTATGCATTGTCGCCCACAAATATCCAGGGGAACGCCATGAAACTCCGTACACTGATGATGTCCGCCGCGCTTGCGCTCGTCACGACTGCCGCCCTCGCTGCCGATGCGCCGCCGGCGCCGCCCATGCTGGTGCGCGGCGTCATCGCCAGCATCGACGCGAAGACCGTGACCGTCACCAAGGCCGACGGCACCACCGTCACCGGCGCGCTGTCGCCGATGACCTTCTACGCCGCGGTCGAGCCGCGCCGCTTCGATCAGATCAAGGCGACCGATTTCGTCGGCATCACCTCGGTGCCCGGCCCGAACGACACGCTGAAGGCCGAGGAGATCCACATCCTGCCGATCCATGTCGGCGAAGGCTCCTATCCCTGGGATCACCATCCCGACGGCGCCAAGACCGCCGGCAGCATGACCAACGGCACCGTCGCGGTGGTGCATGCGGCGCCCACCGTTGCTGGCAGCATGACCAACGGCACCGTCACCGGCTCCAGCGGCATGTCGATGAAGGTGACCTATCACGGCTCTGCGATGGTGAACGGCAAATGCGTCGGCCTCGCAGCGATGGGCGGCGCCGCGCCCTGCACCGGCGTCGCCTCTGTTGCCGTGACGCCGTCGACCGCGATCGTCGCCATCGTCCCCGCCAAGCCCACCGACGCGAAAGCGGGCCTCACGGTGTTCGCCAACATGGCCAACGGCCCCGACGGCAAGCCGGTTGTCGGCTCGCTCGTCCTCGAAAAGAACGGCATCAAGCCGCCGATGTAATCCTCCTTCGGGGCCGCTTCGCGGCACCTCAGGATGACGCAAATCCCGTCATGCTGAGGTGCGAGCCGTCCATAGCGTCAGCGTATGGACGCGAGCCCCGAAGCATCATGCTCCCAGCGCCTTGTCGATCGCGGCGTTCATCTCCGGGTCGTCCGGCGGGGTGCGCGGGCCGAACACGCCGGCGATCGAGCCGTCCTTGGCGATCAGGTATTTGTGGAAATTCCACTTGGGCGCGGCGTCCTCGCCGAGCTCGCCGGCGAGCCATTTGTACATCGGATGCGCACCCGCGCCGATCACGTCTTCCTTGGCCGTCATCGGGAAGTCGATGCCGAATTTGGTCTCGCAGAAGGTCTTGATCTCGCCTTCCGTCCCCGGCTCCTGCGCGCCGAAATTGTTCGCCGGCACGCCGAGCACGACGAGACCCTTGTCCTTCTTGTCCTTCCACAACGCTTCCAGTCCGGAATATTGCGGCGTCAGCCCGCACTGGCTCGCGACGTTCACGACCAGCACCGCCTTGCCCTTGAACGTGCTCATCGGCAATGCGCCGCCGTCGATCGACTTGAAGCTGAAATCATATGCATTGGTCATAGCGTTTCTCCCGTGGATGGCTGGCGCCAAGTCTAACGCCGCTCCAGGAACAATCCCACCCCGAACGCGATCAGAACGCCGCCCGCGATGCCGTCCAGCGCCCGCGTTACGCGGCCGTTGCGGATCCATCGCGCCAGCGGCTTCAGCGCCGTCGTCAGCAGCCAGAACCACGCCAGCCCTTCCGCAACGTGAATGCCGGTCAGCAGCAGGCTGAACGCCGCGACATTGCTGCCCGCCGGCACGAACAGCGGCAGGAACGTCACATAGAACACGCCGATCTTCGGATTGAGGAGATTGGTGAGAAAGCCGCGCCAGAACCACGACCGCGTCCCGCGCGGCGCCGGCGCCTCGGCCAACGGCGCGCTCTTGCGGAACGCCGCGACGACCATCCGTCCGCCGAGCCACAGCACATATAATGCGCCTGCCACGCGCAGCACATCATACGCCACGCGCGATGCCGCGAGCAGCGCGCCCAGTCCCACCGACGCCGCGGCGCCCCAGACGCAGCACCCCAGCGCGATCCCGAGCGCGCATTGAATCGCGCGCCTGGCGCCCTCGACCGCCGCGGTGCGCAGCACCAATGCTGTGTCGAGCCCCGGGGTCACCGTGAGCAATCCGGCGGCCAGCGAAAACGCGGCGATGGATTGGAGCGGTTCCATCTTTACCTCCTGTTAACCGCCGCAGTCTGACAGAGCGGCGTTTTGCGTGGTTAAGCAATTTGAAATGTCAGCCGTGCAATTTTTGCCCAGCTGAACTTCGAGAGCCGTCCCATGACGCGTGCCCTGATCGTCGCGACCTATCTTCTGGCCTGTGCCACCGTCGGCACCGCGCTGTTCATGGTGAGCGGCATCGCGACCGGCCTGCTCACCGCCATCGTCCTTTCGCTCGCCTGCACCCAGATCCACGCCGCCTTCCGCCGCCGCCGCGACAAGCGCATCGCCGACCGCGAGATCGCGGGCCTCAAACGCGTCTCCTTCCAGTTCGAACAGGCCCTCACCGACACCCGTTCGAAGATGGACGACATGTCCAAGGCGATCGAGGCCAAGTCCAATGCCCAGAGCAAAAAGATCGTCGCCGAGCTCCAGGTCCTCGAAACCCTGATGCGCGAATTCGCCAGCAAGGTCTCCAACACCGCGAAGAAGGAGCCGCTCGACGACACGATCGACCGCCGCGCCCCGCGCCAGGGCACCGTCGGCGCCTATATGAACACGCTGGGCGACAGCGGCATGCTGGAGACCATCCGCGCCTCGCTGGAGCAGAACCGCGTCGACCTCTATCTGCAGCCGATCGTCAGCCTGCCGCAGCGCAAGCTGCGCTTCTACGAGGCGCTGTCGCGCCTGCGCTCGGAAGACGGCAAGGTCATCATGCCCGAGCAGTACATCAAGGTCGCGGCCCCCGCCGGCCTGATGAGCGTGGTCGACAATCTGCTGCTGTTCCGCTGCGTCCAGATCGTGCGCCGCCTGACGCAGAAGCACCGCGACATCGGCGTGTTCTGCAACATCTCCGGCGACACGCTGGCCGATGCGGAGTTCTTCCCGCAATTCCTCGAATACATGCATCACAACCGCGACCTCGCCGGCCAGATCGTGTTCGAGTTCAGCCAGGACGCCGTCGCCAAGGCCGGCGCGCAGGGCGAATCCAATCTCGCCTATCTCGCGAGCCTCGGCTTTGCGTTGTCGATGGATCACGTTTCGTCGCTCGCGCTGGATTTCCTCAAGCTCAAGAAGATGGGCTTCCGCCATCTGAAGGTTCGCGCCCACACCCTGACCGACGGCATGACCGGTGCCGGCGCCGCCGTCGCGGCGGAGGATCTCAAGAAGCTCCTGGAGCGCAATGGCCTCAATCTGATCGCCGAGCGCGTCGAGGACGAGAAGACGGTGGTCCAGCTCCTCGATTACGGCGTCGACTTCGCGCAGGGCTATCTCTTCGGCGAGCCGCGCGCGGTGCGCGAGGATTCGCTGCGCGCCATGGACAAGGACCAGCCTAGCGTGGTGCCGTTCAAGAAGGCGAGTTAAAGGCTTAGCGCCCGAAGTTGTAGAATCTCTGGCCCACCCCCATTCACCATGGCCGGGCTTGACCCGGCCACCCAGCGTTCCAACAATTCCACATGCCAGCCGGAATTGTTTACGTCCTCGCCAGCAAGCGTAACGGCACGCTCTACACCGGCATTACATCCAAACTTCACGAACGCATTCAGGCTCACCGCGAAGGCCGTGGTTCGAAGTTCGTTTGGAAATATCGCGCCTTTCTGCTCGTCTGGTACGAAGAGCATCCGCTCTACGCCAACGCTATCCAGCGCGAGACCAACATCAAACGCTGGAAGCGCGCATGGAAGATCGCGCTGATCGAGAAGACCAATCCCGAATGGAAAGATCTCCTCGAAAAGTGGAATCACTAAGCCCACCATAAAATCTTCACCATGGCCGGGCTTGACCCGGCCACCCAGCGGCGCGTTCACGCGCCAATATAATTGCACCGAGCGAGGCGGAGGGATGGGTGGCCGGGTCAAGCCCGGCCATGGTGAGTTTTTGATATTATGTATATCAATATCACTCATGCAGCGATATCATTAGCGCAACACCCCATCCGCGCCCTACGACTCCGTCCGCCACCCCGGACGCCCGCCATGCCGACAGCCCCCGACGACCGCCACCGCCAGCTCGACGCCTTGCGCGCCTCGGCGCCCGTGTTTCGCGATGCGGCCTCGGCCAGCTTTGTCCTGACGCGCCATGACGACGCCCGCGCCCTTCTCGGCGACAACACGCTGTGGAAGGACGCCGACCGCGCCGAGCCCGGCGCCCTGGTCCACACCTTCAAGCCGGCCGACATGAACCGCCCCGGCGACCGCGACAGCGCCATGGGCTGGCTCGACGATCCCGACCACGCCCGCGTCCGCACCCCCATCGCGATGGCGCTCAACCGCCGCGTCGCCGCGCTGCGCCCGTTCGTCGAGGCGCGTGTGCGCGAGCAGCTCGATCGCGCCGCAGGGCAGGGCGGTGCCTTCGACCTCGTCACCGACTACGCCATGCCGATCCCCATCGCGATCATCGGCCATCTCCTCGGCGTCGATACCGCCGACGCGCCGCAGTTCCGCGCCTGGTCGGAAGCCGCCATCGAGATCTTCCTGCCCGATCCCACGCCCGCACAGCGCGCCGCGACCCATGAAGCCGCCGAGGCGATCACCGATTACCTCGACGCCGCCATGGCGCTGCGCCGCCGCGAACGCCGCGACGACCTGATCGCCGATCTGCTCGATGCCCAGGCGCAGGGCGCCGCGCTTTCCGACAGCGAGATCCGCGTCAACTGCATGAACCTGCTGCTCGGCGGCAACGTCACGACCGCCGACCTCATCGCCACCACGACGTTCCTGCTGCTCACCCATCCGGACGAGCGTGCCAAACTCCGCGCCGATCCCGGGCTTGTCGCCGGCGCCATCGAGGAGAGCCTGCGCTTCGAGCCGCCGACGCAAGGCAGCCAGCGCGTCGCCTCGCGCGATCTCGAGATCCAGGGTTGCCCCGTGCGCAAAACCCAGGTCGTCGCCGTGCTCGCCCACGCTGCCAACCGCGACCCCGCCGTGTTTCCCGATCCCCATCGCTTCGACATCATGCGGCGCGGCACGCCGCATCTCGCCTTTGGCGGCGGTGCCCATATCTGCATCGGCGCCGCGCTGGCGCGGCTCGAGGCGCAAGTTGCGGTCGGTTCGCTGTTCCGGCGCTTCGAGGGCCTGCGCCTTGCCGAGCCCGATGCTGCGCCGCGCTGGCGCGACATGCCGTTCTTCCGCGGCCTCGAGACCCTGAAGGTCCTGCCATGAGCCTCGCCGAGGCGCTTTCGCCGGCGCTCACCGCCACGGTCCCGCGCCACCGCATCTCGCAGACCACGAAAATTTTCTACGGCATCGGCGCCGCCGCCTATGGCGTGCGCGATACCGGCTTCAACAGCTTCGTGCTGATCTTCTACAATCAGGTGCTCGGCCTGCCGGCGTCGCTTGCCGGCCTCGCCTTGATGCTGACGCTGATCGCCGACGCGATCTTCGATCCGTTGATCGGGATGGCGTCCGACGGCTGGCGCTCGCGCTGGGGCCGCCGCCACCCCTTCATCGTGGCCGCCGCGGCGCCTGCCGCGCTGGCGCATTTCTTCCTGTGGCACCCGCCCGCTTTGGCGAGCGCGGCTGGTCTCTTCTGGTATCTGCTCGCCATCGCCATCGCGGTGCGCTTCTGCATCAGCCTGTTCGAGGTTCCGTTCGCCGCGCTGGTCGCCGAGTTCACCACCGACTACGACGAGCGCACCTCGCTGATCACCTACCTCTACGTGTTCGGCTGGTGGGCCGGCCTGACGCTGTCGGTGCTCGCCTATGCCGTGTTCCTGCACCCCAGCGCCGGCGATCCGTCTGGCCTCTTGTCGCGACACGGTTTCGCATCCTACGGCCTGTTCGCCTCCATCGTGCTGCTCTTCGCGATCCTGATCCCGGCCTTCGGCACGCGGCACGAGATCCCGCATCTCGCCAAGCCGTCACCGGCGCAGGCGCGGTTCACCACCGCGCTCGCCGACCTCACGCTCCTGTTCCGCAACCGCTCGGTGCTGGCGTTGCTGGGCTCCGTCATCCTGCTCGGCGCCTCGCAGGGCTTCGGCAATGCGCTTTACAACTACATCCAGGTGTTCTTCTGGCGCCTGACCTCCGCGCAACTCACGATCATGGCGCTGGCGCCGTTCGCCTCGGCGACGCTCGCCTTCTTCGCCGCGCCGTGGCTCGCCAAGGGCCGCGACAAGCGCAACATCGCGGTCGTCATCGTGCTGCTTGCCCTCGTGGTCCAGCCCTTGCCGATGCTGCTGCGTCTCGCCGGACTGTTCCCGGCCAATGGCAGCCCGTTTCTCGTGCCGCTGCTGACGCTGCACTCGGCTTTCGAGACCGGCATGTGGGTGATGTTCGCGATCCTGAGCGCTTCGATGGTCGCCGACCTCGTCGAGGACAACCAGCGCCTCACCTTGCGCCGCACCGAAGGCGCGCTGTTCGCGCTGCAGATCTTCGCGCGCAAGGCGGTCAGTGGCGTCGGCATCTTCCTCTCCGGCATCGTGCTCGACCTGATCCGCTTCCCCGTCAACGCCGCGCCCGGCCACGTTCCGCAAGCCATCCTCAACGGCCTGGCGTATTCCTATGCCCCCATATTGTTCGCCTGTGGCGCTGCCGCGGCGTGGAGCCTGCGCTTCTATCGCGTCACGCGCGAGAAACACGCGATGAACGTGGCGGCGGTCGCAAAGACGCATTGACGCCGCCGAGCCTCGCATGTCACCGCTAGCGCATGACCGCGCCCCAGCTCCTCACCGGCCTCTCGCAGATCGCCAATGACTACGACACGCTGATCTGCGACGTCTGGGGCGTGCTGCACAACGGCGCCACGCCGTTTGCCGCCGCCTGCGATGCCTTGAAGCAGTTCCGCAAGCGTGGCCGCGTCATCCTGCTCTCCAACGCGCCGCGTCCGGCTTCCGATCTCGAAGAACAGTTCCTCCGCATCGGTGTGCCGCTCGACATCTACGACACGATCGTGACGTCCGGCATGGCCGCGCGCGAGGACCTCGCCCGCCGCGCCGCCCGGGGTGGCCTGGCGATGCATCATCTCGGCCCGCCGCGCGACCATGGCGTGTTCGACGGCCTCGGCATCACCTTGACCGATGTCGCCAACGCCGAAGTGGTGCTCTGCACCGGCCCTTACGATGACGAGGTCGAAGGGCCCGACGATTACCGCGACATGCTCGCCGACATGAAGGCGCGCGGCCTGCCCATGCTGTGCGCCAATCCCGATTTCCAGGTCCAGCGCGGCGGCAAGCTCGTCTATTGCGCCGGCGCGCTCGCCCGCGCCTATGAAGCGATCGGGGGTCCCGTCGTCTATTACGGCAAGCCGCATCTGCCGATCTACGACCACGTCCGCGCCGTGTCCGCCGGCGCGCCGCGCCCGCTCGCCATCGGCGACGGCATGCACACCGACATCCGGGGCGCCAACGCCGCCGGGATCGACGCCCTGTTCATCGCCGACGGCGTCCATGGCGAGGACGTGCGGGAGTTTACCCAAAGTCACATGGCCGAGTTGCTCGGCGGCGCCGGGGTCGGCGCCCGCGCTGCGATGCGCGCGCTTGTGTGGTGAGCCCCCCAGCCGATAGAACGTTCTATCGCCATCAGGAGCCCGCCCATGCCGTATTATATCGACGATCTGAAGCCCGGCATGTCGGAAAGCTTCTCCAAGACCGTCACCGAAGCCGACATCCAGAAATTCGGCGAGGTCTCCGGCGACATGAACCCGGCCCATTTTGACGAAGAGTGGGCCAAGACCACGATGTTCAAGGGCCGCATCGCGCACGGCGTGCTGTCGGCGAGCTACATCTCCACCGTGCTCGGCATGAAGATGCCCGGCCCCGGCACGATCTTCATGTCGCTGACCACGCGCTTCAAGGCTCCGGTCCGGATCGGCGACACGGTCGTCGCGACCTGCACCGTGCGCGAGGTCGTCGCGGAAAAGCGCCGCGTCGTATTCGACTGCGTGTGCAAGGTCGGCGACGTCACCGTGGTCGACGGCGAAGCCATGGTCATGGCGCCCGCGCGTCCCAAGGGGTAAGCGGCGCGCATGCGCATCTTCCGCCATTATTGCGACGTTCCTGACGCCTACAAAGGCGCGGTGGTGGCGGTCGGCAATTTCGACGGCGTGCATCGCGGCCACCAGGCGCTCATCGCCGAAGCCAGGCGCATGGCCGACGAGCGCCATGCGTCGTTGGCGGTTTTGGCGTTCGAGCCGCACCCGCAGGAATTCTTCCGCCCATCCTCGGAGTCGTTCCGCCTCACCCCGTTCCGCGCCAAGGCGCGCCTGATCGCGGAGGCCGGCGCCGATATCCTGTATGCGCTTGCTTTCGACGCCGAGATGGCGGCCAAGACCGCGCAGGAATTCGTCCAGGATGTCTTGGTCGACGGCCTCGCCATCGGCGCGGTCGTGGTCGGCGCCGATTTCCAGTTCGGCAAGGGCAGGGCGGGCAACACCACGCTGCTCTCTTATATGGGTGAGATGGAAGGGTTCGGCGTCACGCTGTTCGATCCCGTCCTCGCGCATGGCGCCGAGAAGATCTCCTCCACCGAAATCCGCGACGCGCTGAAGGCCGGCCGCCCCGACGAGGCCGCGCGCCTGCTCGGCCATTACTGGAGCATCGAGGCCCGCGTCGAGCACGGCGACAAGCGCGGCCGCACCATCGGCTTTCCCACCGCGAACATGCGGCTCGACGATTGCCTCAAGCCCGCTTTCGGCATCTACGCCGTGCGCGCGAAGATTCTGGAGGACGACACGGTCGTCGCGACCCACGACGGCGTCGCCAATTTCGGCATCCGCCCGATGTACGAGACGAAAGTGCCGCTGCTCGAGACCTTCCTGTTCGACTTCACTGGCGACCTCTACGGCAAGCATCTCGCCGTCGAACTCGTCGCGTACATCCGCCCCGAAGCCAAACTCGACAGCCTCGAAGCGCTGAAGGCGCAGATCGCAAAAGACAGCGACGCGGCCCGCGCGGCGCTCGCGGCCAACCGCTAAGCAGCGCGCCTGCCATAGGCCATCCACCACACCACCCATCCGACGAGTGCGCCGTCGAGCGCTATGGGCAGCGTATCCAGCGCGACGCGCCATAGAGGGGAAGGGAGGGGGCCGCTGGCATTGAAAGCAAGCGCGATCCCAAGGCATGCGGCATAACTCGCGGCCGCGCACAGCGCGACGGCGTGCCAAAGCCGCCGCCATCCCAGGCGCTCGCATATCGCCCACAACGCCGGACCAAAGACACCGAGCCCTATCGCGAAAACCAGGAACGATCCAATCAGCAGGTACGGAATGGCGAGGAGCGCTGCACCGGCGCGGGTGATGCCGCCTGTGGCAATCGCCATCGCAGCGACGCCGAACGCGCAACCGAGCGCACCCGCGCCGGCACCGGCTACCAGGGCGGTCGCGGCATTGGCGGGCAGCAATCGATTGCGTTGGGAAGACATGCGGCGCCTCCCGCCGAGAATAAGGCCCGCCCGCCACGCCCCAAAGCTGTCGCGAGGCCGCAGTGGACGCTTAACCGTCGCACTGTTAGAACCGTGCAGTTGATTTGCGGGCGCAAGGTAAATGCTTGATTTTGTGGGACATCTGCGAATTCCCCGCCCGGCTCCGCGCCGGGTGTGAGCCCTTGCGCGCGGAGGCCGGGATCGTGATCCAAGCCCCAACATTTTCCGCGAAAGCCTGAAGACCCATGTCCAAGCCCGAGACCGACCCCAATGCGCGCGACTATCGCGCCACGCTGTTCTTGCCCGAGACCACCTTCCCGATGAAGGCGGGCCTGCCCGAGGCCGAGCCCAAATGGCTCGCGCGCTGGGAGGCGATGGATCTCTACGGCCGCATCCGCAAACAGGCCAAGGGCCGCCCGCTCTTCGTGCTGCATGACGGCCCGCCCTACGCCAATGGCGAAATCCATTCCGGCACCGGCCTCAACAAGGTGCTGAAGGACATCGTCGTGCGGTCGCGCGGCTTCCTCGGCTATGACGCGCCCTACATCCCCGGCTGGGACTGCCACGGCCTGCCGATCGAATGGAAGATCGAGGAGAAATACCGCAAGGAAGGCAAGTCGAAGGACGACGTGCCCATCGCACAGCTGCGCCAGGATTGCCGCGACTTCGCCAATCACTGGATCGACATCCAGCGCACCCAGTTCAAGCGCATGGGCTGCATGGGCCAGTGGGACAAGCCCTACACCACGATGGACTACCGCGCCGAGGCCACCATCGCGCGCGAGCTGCACAAATTCGTCGGCAACGATCTGCTTTATCGCGGCTTCCGCCCGGTGATGTGGTCGCCGGTCGAGAAGACCGCGCTCGCCGAAGCCGAGGTCGAATATCACGACAAGACCAGCCACACGATCACCGTGAAGTTTCCGGTCGTCAGCGGATCGGATTCGCTCAAGGGCGCCAGCATCGTCATCTGGACGACAACCCCCTGGACCATCCCCGGCAATCGCGCCATCGCCTATGCGCCGACGCTCGATTACGGCGTCTATGAAGTGACCGCGGCCGGCGATGGTGCGCTCGCGCCGGTGGGCGACAAGATCGCGCTTGCCGATGCGCTCGCCGCGCAGGTTGCCAAGGACGCGAAGGTCACGCTGAAGCGCCTGTACGCCGCCGATCTCAAAGGTGCCGTCGCCGCGCATCCGTTCCGTGGCCAGGGCTACGAGTTCGACGTGCCCGTCCTTCGCGGCGATCACGTCACCGCCGACACCGGCACAGGCTTCGTGCACACCGCGCCCGGTCATGGCGAGGAAGACTTCGTCCTGATGACGGAGACCTATCCGCAATACGCCGCCAACAATCCCGATGCCTTCAGCGTCGTGAAGGAAGACGGCTCGTTCGGCGCACATGTTCCGCTGTTCGCCGGCAAGTTCATCCTGTCGCGTGACGGCAAGAAGGACGGCGACGCCAACAAATCCGTCATCGCCGCGCTGATCGAAGCCGGCAAGCTGCTGGCGCAGGGCACGCTGCGCCATTCCTATCCGCATAGCTGGCGCTCCAAGGCGCCGGTGATCTTCCGCGCCACGCCGCAATGGTTCGCCGCGATGGACAAGGACATCCCCGGCGGCGGCACGCTGCGCGAACGCGCCATGAAGGCCATCGGCGACACCAAATGGTATCCGCCCTCGGGCGAGAACCGCATCGCCGGCATGGTCAAGGACCGTCCCGACTGGGTCTTGTCGCGCCAGCGCGCCTGGGGCGTGCCGCTCGCGATCTTCGTCGAGAAGAAGACCGGCGCCATCCTCAACGACGCCGAAGTCAACAAGCGCATCGGCGACGCGTTCGAGGCCGAAGGCGCCGACGCCTGGTTCAACTCGCCGCCGTCGCGCTTCCTCGGCAACGATCGCGACCCGAACGACTACGAGCAGGTCAAGGACATCCTCGACGTCTGGTTCGATAGCGGCTCGACCCACGTCTTCACCGTCGAGCAGCCGCTCGAACCCGAATGGCCGCAGAAGGATCACGCCGATCTCTACCTCGAAGGCTCCGACCAGCATCGCGGCTGGTTCCAGTCCTCGCTGCTCGAAAGCTGCGCCACGCGCGGCCGCGCGCCTTATGACGAAGTGCTGACCGCCGGCTTCGTGCTCGACCGCGAGGGCGACAAGATGTCGAAATCGTCTGGCAACGGCATCCTGCCGCAGGAGGTCGCCAACAAGAACGGCGCCGACATCTTCCGCCTCTGGGTCGCCTCGTCGGATTTCACCCAAGACATTCGCATGGGCAACGACATCATCCAGTCGAACGCCGACGCCTATCGCCGCCTGCGCAACACCATCCGCTTCATGCTCGCCAATCTCGACGGCTTCGACGCCGCCGAGCGCGTCGCCGCCGCGCAGATGCCCGAGCTCGAGCGCTATGTCCTGGCCAAGCTCGCCGAGATCGACGTCATCGTGCGCGATGCCTACCGCGTCTACGACTTCAACCGCGCCTACAACACGGTGTTTGCGTTCTGCACCAACGAGCTGTCGGCGTTCTACTTCGACATCCGCAAAGACGCGCTCTATTGCGACGCCAGGACGGCGCTGCGCCGCCGGTCCGCGCGCACGGCGACCGACGAGGTGTTCCGCCGCGTCGTCACCTGGCTGGCGCCGATCCTGTGCTTCACGATGGAAGAGGCCTGGCTGCTGCGCTTCCCCGGCGCGGACGAGAGCGTGCATCTGCAGACCTTCCCGGAGACGCCCGCCGGCTGGAAGAACGATGCCCTCATCGCGAAGTGGGACCGCATCCGCACGCTGCGCCGCGTCGTCACCGGTGCGCTGGAGCTCAAACGCCGCGACAAGGTGATCGGCGCCAGCCTCGAGGCGCGTCCGGTGCTCTACGTCACCGATGCGAAGGACGCGGCGCTGTTCGACGGCCTCGACCTCGGCGAGATCGCGATCACGAGCCGCGGCAAGGTCTCGACCCACGAGCCGACGGACGACGCGTTCCGCCTTCCCGACGTGCCGGGCGCCGCGGCGACGTTCTATCACGCCGAGGGCAACAAATGCGCCCGCTGCTGGATGATCCTCCCCGAGGTCGGGACGAACCCGAAGCATGACGATCTGTGCAACCGGTGTTCCGAGGCGGTCGATGGGCTTTGAGGGACGCCCATGACCATGCTTCCCCGCGACTGGGGTCTCGCTGCCGCGGCGCTGGCGCTCGCCCTCGACCAGGCCAGCAAGCTCCTGCTGCTCTATGTCTTCGGCTTCAAGGACATGGCCCCCGGCGAGTCGGTCCCCGTATTGCCGTTCTTTAATCTGACCATGGTGTGGAACCCGGGGGTTAGCTATGGCCTGTTCCCGGCGCATAGCCGGTTTGGCTCGGTTTTCCTGGTTTTCCTGTCGCTTTTGGCCGTCATCGGGCTGGGCTGGTGGCTGTGGAACGCCCACCGCCGCGCCCTGACCATCGGGCTCGGCCTCGTCATCGGCGGCGCCATCGGCAACAACCTGATCGACCGGCTGATCTATGGAAAGGTTGCCGATTTTTTTCACTTCTATGTCTTCGGCTATAGCTGGTATGTGTTCAACGTGGCTGACGCCGCCATCACCTTCGGTGTCATCGCGCTTCTTTACGATGCGCTGATGCGGCCCGAGACGCGTCCAGGCCGGGAAACAGGTTAGTTCGGGAGTTGTCCATGCATTCGCGCCGTATCGCCCAGGTCGCGCTGATCGCCGGTTTGGCCGCTTCAGCTGCCGGCTGCGCCTCGTTCCGCGAGGCCGCCGGCACCTCCAAGGATTCGCCCGACGAGTTCGCCGTCGTCACCAAGGCGCCGCTGGTCGTGCCGCCCGATTTCAACTTGAAGCCGCCGGCCCCCGGCCAGGCCCCGACCAACCAGATCGAGGCGACCCAGGCGGCGCAGAACGCGCTGTTCAACGCCGATCCGGCCACCGTTGCCGCGTCGCTGCCGCCGACCATGAGCCAGGGCGAGCGCTATCTCCTCGCTTACGCGCATGTCCAGGACGCCGACCCCACCATCCGCCAGCAGATCGCCGCCGACGTGAACGGTATGCGCGGCGCCGACGACAGCTTCACCGACAGCGTTCTGTTCGGCAGCCCGACACCGGCCACCGGCACCGTGCCGGTCGATGCCGACGCCGAGGCGCGCCGCATCGATGCCGCCCGCAACGGCGGCGCGCCGGCCGGCACGACGGCCGCGCCCGCTCCGCCGCCCAAGTCCGACGACAGCGGCAGCTGGTGGCCGTTCTGATGTTCCTCTTTCACCTCCCCCTTGCGGGGAGGTCGAAAAATCGCAGCGCAGCGAAGATTTTTCGGGTGGGGATCTGCGCGCTCGGCCTGAATCTCGCGCTCCCCGCGCACGCTGCCGCGCCCGTCGCGCAGTTCACCTTGCAGAACGGCATGCAGGTCGTCGTGATCCCCGATCACCGCGCCCCGGTCGTCACCCAGATGATCTGGTACAAGGTCGGCGGCATGGACGATCCGCCCGGCCATTCCGGCCTCGCCCATTTCTTCGAGCACATGATGTTCCGCGGCACGCGCAGCGAGCCCGGCGACAGTTTCTCCCACACGCTGGCGCGCAATGGCGGCGACGACAACGCGTTCACCACCGAGGACTACACCGCGTTCTACGAACAGCTCGCGGCCGACCGCCTCAAGCTCGCGATGACGCTCGAAGCCGACCGCATGCAGCATCTGGATCTGTCCGACGCCGCGGTGCGCACCGAGCGCGATGTGGTGCTCGAAGAGCGCCGCATGCGGATCGAGAACTCGCCCCAGGCGCTCGCCGGCGAGCAGGTCTCCGCCGCGCTCTATCTCACCCACCCTTACGGCCGCCCCGTGATCGGCTGGCCGGAGGAAGTGCATCGCCTGGGCCGTGTCGAGGCGCAGGCGTTCTACGACCGTCACTACGCGCCGAACAACGCGATCCTCGTGATCGCCGGCGACGTGACGCCCGACGCGGTGAAAGCCGATGCGGGCGCGACGCTCGGCACCGTCCCAGCCCGCACGCTCGAGCCGCGTGTGACCCATGCCGAGCCCGAGCGCCTCGGTGAAACGCGCCTTGCCATCGCGCGTCCCGACGCCACCGTGCCCAGCTTCTCGCGCAGCTACCGCGTGCCCAGCTACGTCACCGGCAAACCCGGCCAGGCCGAAGCGTTGGACGTCCTTGCCGCGATGCTCGGCTCCGATTCCAATGGCGTGCTCTACAGGAAGCTCGTCGTCGCGCTGAAGCTCGCCACCGATGCCGGCGCGTCTTACGACGGCGACGCGCGCAATTCGGGCGAGTTCTCGGTCTATGCGACGCCGCGCCCCGGCGTGCCGCTCGCCGCGCTCGAGCACGCGGTCGACGCCGTGCTCGCGCAATACGCCGCGAAGGCACCGGCCGCCGAAGACCTCGCGCATATCAAGACGCAGCTCGTCGCCGGCGAGGTCTATCGCCGTGACAGCCAGCTCGCGATGGCCTCCGCCTACGGCCAGGCCCTCGCCATCGGCCGCACGGTGGCCGATGTGGAGACGTGGCCGAGCCGCATCGACGCGGTCACTGCGGACGCGGTGCGCAACGCTGCCGCCGCCGCGCTGCTGCGCAAGAATTCCGTGACGCTCTATTTGACGCCGGGTCCGGCATGAGCCGCTTCAAACTCCGCACCCCACCACACTCACCATGGCCGGGCTTGACCCGGCCACCCAGCGGCGCGGCTGATAGCGACAGCGTATCGGCGCGCGCCAATGATTTTGCCTGGCGCGAGGCGGCGAGATGGGTGGCCGGGTCAAGCCCGGCCATGGCGAAAGTAGTTGGAGCGATGAAAACCAAACTCTTCGCCGTTCTCGCGATTCTGTTGGCATTCATTACCCCCGCGCTCGCTTCCGCGCCGCGTGTGCTCGACACCGGCAACGGCACGCAGGTCTGGTTCGAGGAGGATCACACCGTCCCGATGGTCGCGGTCTCCATCGCGCTGCCGGCCGGCTCGGTCTACGATCCGCCGGGCAAGGCCGGCCTCGCTGCCTTCGCGGCCTACATGCTCAACGAAGGCGCCGGTTCCATCCGCTCCGAGGCCTACCAGGCCGAACTCGCCAACCGCGCCATCCAGCTTTCGATGGCGCCCGACCGCGACTGCCTCACCATCTCGCTGACGACGCTGACGGGCCAGGCGAAAGACGCCTTCCGCCTGCTCGCGCTGGCGCTGCAGCATCCGCGCTTCGACGCCGACGCCGCTGACCGCATCCGCGCCCAGATGCAGCAGGCCGTGCTGCAGGACGATTCCGATCCCGCCGCCGTCGCCGCGCGCCGTTTTTACCAGGTCTATTTCGCCGGCCATCCTTACGCCCATGCCGTCGGCGGCGATGCTGCCGGCCTGAATGCGATCGGTACCGCCGATCTCAAAGCCTTCGCCGCGACGCATTGGGTGCGCGGCGGGGCGCGCATCGCCGTCTCGGGCGACATCGACGCCGCGGCGCTCACCGCGCTGCTGAAAGATACGTTCGATCCGCTCTCCGCCACGGCGCCGGCGCCGCCGCCGCCCGTGCTGCACGCCGGCGCACCCGGCCAGACCATCGTCGCGATGGCGGTGCCGCAGCCGACCGCGATCTTCGGATTGCCCGGCCTCACCCGCGCCGATCCCGCGTATCTCGCCGCCTATGTCGCGAACTACGTCGTGGGCGGCGGCGGCTTCTCCTCGCGCCTCACCGACGAGGTGCGCGAGAAGCGCGGCCTGACCTATGGCATCTCGACCGGCTTCGCCGATTTCCACGGCGGCGGTTTCATCATCGGCCAGGTCGCGACCCGGCAGGAAAGCATGGAGCAGTCGCTTGTCGTGATCCGCAGCGTCCTCGCCGATTACGCCGCCCACGGCCCGACCGCGGCGGAGCTCGCCGACGCCAAGACGTATCTGACCGGCTCCTATCCGCTCGCCTTCGCGTCCAACAGCGGCATCGCCGCCCAGCTCAACGCCTTTCAGCGCGCTGGCCTCGCCATCGACTATGTCGCCCGCCGCAACGGGCTGATCAATGCGCTGACCCTGGACGACGTGAAACGCGCCGCCGCCCGGCTCTACGATCCCCGGCGTATGACGGTTGTGATCGGCGGCAGCATCGCCCTCGCGTCCACGGGCCACAGGTCTTCGAGGAAACCCGCGTCGCACGGGTGAGTTAAGAGAGTCACCCTCCCCTTGAGGGAGGGTCGAAATTTGCGTTTGCAAATTTCGGGGAGAGGTCCGGCACCGCGCCAAGACCCCTCCCCGAAAATTCGTCGCTTCGCTCCGAATTTGTCGACCCTCCCTCAAGGGGAGGGTAAAGAGGAATGCCATGACCCAGCTCCCCTTCACCGTCTCTCTCGATCTCGCGCTTGGCGGCCCCGGCGCCGTCGCGCCCGCCGCCTACGAAGCCGCCCTCGCGCAGGCCGACAAGGCGCTCGCCTGGCTCAAGGGCCAGCGCGACGCCAAGGCCATCGAGCTGTTCGAGATCCCGTCCCGCACCGCCGACATCGAAGCGGCGCAAACCGTCGCCGCCAGTTTCAGCAAGGACACCACCGACGTCGCGGTGCTCGGCATCGGCGGCTCCAGCCTCGGCGGCCAGGCGTTGCAGGCGCTCGAGCGTCCCGGCCATACCCCGCGTCTCGCCTTCCACGCCAATCCCGATCCGGAAAGCTGGGCCGAGGCAATGGCCGGCTTCGACCTCAAGACCACGCGCTTCGTCGCGATCTCCAAATCCGGCGGCACCGCCGAGACCATCATGCAGGTGCTCACGGCAGCCGACGCGATCGAGAAGGCCGGCGGCGGCAAATATCTCAAGCACCACTTCGCCATCGTCACCGAGCCTAAGAAGAGCCCGCTGAAGGATTTCGCAGATTCCATCGGCGCACCCGTCCTCGATCACCCGCTCGGCGTCGGCGGCCGTTACTCGGTGCTCACCATGGTGGGCGTGCTGCCCGGATTGATCATGGGCCTCGACGTCAAAGCCTTGCGCGCCGGCGCGCAGGCGACACTCGATGCGACCTTCGCCGCGAAGTCCGCGGCCGATTCCCACGCCGCCACCGGCGCCGCGCTGCATCACGCGTTGGCGCAATCGGGCCGCCTCGACGAAACGGTGCTGTGGAATTATGCCGACAAGCTCGCGACCTTCAGCGGCTGGTGGCGTCAATTGTGGGCGGAAAGTCTCGGCAAGGACGGCAAGGGCTCGACGCCTGTCGGCGCCGTCGGCCCGGTCGACCAGCACAGCCAGCTGCAGCTGTTCCGCGACGGCCCCGGCAAGTCGCTCTACACCATCGTCGCCACCGACACGAAGGGCAAAGGCCTCGTCGCGCCGGTGGAACGCGCCAAGGCGCTGGGTCTCGACTATCTCGCCGGCAAGCCGATGGGCGATCTCGTCGCCGCCGAAGCCAGGGCGACGGCGCAGACGCTCAGTCGCAACAAGCGGCCCGTCCGCCAGATCCATCTGCCCAAGATCGACGAATACGGCTATGGCGCGCTGATGATGCACTTCATGATCGAGACGATCCTGATGGGCCGCCTGATGGGCGTCGATCCCTTCGACCAGCCCGGCGTGGAAGAGGGCAAGGTCCTGGCGCGCGAGTTTTTGGCAGAATAGCGCCCCCATCGAGCTATGAAGATTTGCGCATGGCCCATCTCACCAGCGCATGGGGTTGGCTATCGCAAACGCGCCACCGCTCTCTTAGCATTGTCGGGCTGTGTGAGAGTATTGACTGGTGGCGTCACAAACGACGGCAATCTATTCGAGCGCCCCTGCACGCGGTTGGCGCCCATGGGGCGTGCTGGTTCCGTTTCTCGGGTTGGCATTTGTCATAGTCACGGGCTTGCCTTTCGAAATCTGGTTTGCCCGCCTGCATCTCCTCGATGCGGTGACGGATGATCCCGTCGGTCTTCTCGGCTTCGTTGCGTTCCTCATTGGGCCGTTCGGTGCACTGGCACTGGCGGTGCTGGCCTGGGTTCTTTTTGTCGAGCGTCGGCCGCTCTCCACTGTAGGGCTGCCTTTGCCGCACGCGCGCGCACGCTTCGCGAGCGGCCTGCTTGCTGGCGTGTCGCTCATGTGCGCGGTTGTCGGAGGCATTTGGCTTGCGGGCGGGTTGATTGCGCATGCCGTCGCGCCCGCGTTCTCGTCTGGCGCAAGCCTCGCGGGAATTGCGCTCCTTCTGGCGGCTTTCGCGGTGCAGTCGAGCGCCGAAGAGTTGCTCTTCCGCGGCTGGATGCTGTCCGCAGTGGCCGCCAAGTTTGGCACACTCGCAGCGGTGATCGTGTCGTCATTGGTGTTCACACTGCTGCACTTCGAGCGCCATGCGCCGCCACTGTTCTTCTTCAACATCCTCCTCTTCGCGCTGTTCGCGTGCAGTTGGTCGCTCCGTACGGGCAGCATCTGGGGCGTCATGGGTTGGCACTCCGCCTGGAACTGGCTGCTCGGTACGGGCTTTGGCCTTCGCGTTACCGGTTTGGACACGCACACGCCCGCATTGCTCGTCAAGTTTGAGCCCGTAGGCCCGGTCTGGCTCACCGGCGGCGCCCAGGGTTCCGAAGGCAGCATTATCTGCACGGCCGTGCTGAGCGCCGGAATTGCCTGGAATCTCTGGCGGAAACGCGCCGCGCCGCGATTGTCCACACCCTGATTCCCGCCGCTTTGGGCCGCCCGCGCTATAGTCGCAGCATGAAGATTCGCCGCCTGTCCGAGGGGACCGTGAACCGCATCGCCGCCGGCGAAGTGGTCGAGCGCCCCGCTGCCGCCGTCAAGGAGCTGGCCGAGAACGCGCTCGACGCCGGCGCAAGCCGCATCGAGATCGCGACGACCAATGGCGGCGCCGACCTCATCGTCATCGAGGATGACGGCGAAGGCATGGAGGCGCAAGACCTCCGCCTCGCGATCGAGCGCCATGCGACGTCCAAGCTGCCGCGCCTGCACGGCGACGACGACCTGACGCAGATCGCAACCCTCGGCTTTCGCGGCGAGGCGCTGCCGTCCATCGGCGCCGTCGCGCGCCTCTCGATCGCCAGCCGCACCGCGACCGGCGAAGCGCACGAGATCCGCGTCGATGGCGGCGCGCTCAGCGGCCCATCGCCCACCGGCTTCCGCGCCCGTGGCCAGCACGGCACGCGCGTCGAAGTCCGCGAACTGTTCTACGCCACGCCGGCGCGTCTCAAATTCCTCAAATCGGCGCGTTCCGAAGATCTTGCGACCCTCGACGTCGTCAAACGCCTCGCCATGTCGCGTCCCGACGTGGCGTTCACGCTGACCATGGACGGCCGCCGCGCACTCGACCTGCCTGAAGAGACCGATATTCTCGATGCGCGGCTGAAGCGCCTGGCGAAAATCATGGGCCGCGACTTCGCCGACAACGCCGCGCCGGTGAATGTCAGCCGTGAAGACGTGCGCATAACCGGCCATGCCGGCCTGCCGACCTACAACCGCGCCAATGCGCAGATGCAGTTCCTGTTCGTCAACGGCCGCCCGGTGCGCGACAAGCTTCTGGTCGGCGCGGTGCGCGGCGCCTATGCCGATTTCCTGGCGCGCGACCGCCACCCGGCGCTGGCGCTGTTCCTGGAATGCGATCCGGCTTTCGTCGACGTCAACGTCCATCCGGCCAAGACCGAAGTGCGCTTCCGCGACGCCGGCCTGGTGCGCGGCCTGATCGTGTCGTCGCTCAAGCACACGCTGGCGCAGTCCGGCCATCGCGCCTCCACCACCGTCGCCGAAGCCGCGCTCGCCGCGCTGCGCCCGCAGACTTCGTTCTACTACCAGCAGGACTATTCCCGCGCGCCCGCCGCGCTCCACGAAACCGCGCGCGACTTCCAAGCCCCGCCGCAAGCTGCGATGGCCGGCTTCGCCCCCGCCGCGCGCATCGAGGAACACACCGCGCCGCCGCCGCCCGATCTGCCGCTCGGTGTCGCCCGCGCGCAATTGCACGAAACCTATGTCGTGGCGCAGACGCCGGACGGCATCGTCATCGTCGACCAGCACGCCGCGCACGAACGCCTCGTCTATGAGCGCATGAAGAAGGCGCTGGCGCAGGGCGGCATCGCGCGCCAGCCGCTCCTGATCCCCGAGATCGTCGAGCTCGATCCCGCCGAGGTCGCCCGCGTCGCGGCGCGCGCCGCCGAGCTCGCCGAACTCGGCCTCGTCGTCGAAGCGTTCGGCCCCGACGCCGTGCTGGTGCGCGAGATGCCCGCGATGCTGGGCGGCGCCGACATCAAGGCGCTGGTCCGCGACCTCGCCGACGACATCGCCGAGACCGGCAAGGCGCACAGCCTGAAAGAGCGCCTCGACGCCGTCGCCGGCACGCTGGCGTGTCACACCAGCGTGCGCGCCGGCCGCCGCCTCACGGGCGAGGAGATGAACGCCCTCCTGCGCGAGATGGAAGCGACGCCGCACTCAGGCCAGTGCAACCACGGCCGGCCGACCTATGTGGAGCTCAAGCTCGCGGACATCGAACGGCTGTTCGGAAGACGCTAGGAATTCAGCGCCGCCAGATCGCCCTTGAACCGCGCCGCGATGTCGAGCGGCTCGGACGGCGGCGTCTCGGCGACCAGCTGGTCGATGAAGCGCACCGTCTCTGCGCTGAAGTCCTTGCGCATCCGCGCCCACAGCGCGCGGAACACCGGCTGCGCCAGCAAGGGCCGCGTGCCGCCCAGCGCGTTCTCCAGCGTGCTCTGCGTCGCCAACCCCGAGGCGTGCTGCAAATGGGTGTCGTGCATCGAGATCACTGAGACGCGCAGGATGAACGAGATCTGCACGATCTCCTGCGCCGTGAAACCGGTCTCGCCCGCGATCACCCGCGTGCGCAGCGCCGCGATATGCGGCTCGGTCGACCAGCGCACGATCTCGGTGGTGCGCGTCGCGACGCCCTGGTCGATCAGCGCGCGCTGGTTCTTCTCGGCCTGACGCACCTGGATCGACAGATAGAGCAGCGACACCAGAACCGCGAGTGCGCCGGCAAGGCTCCCGATATTGGCGAGGTCCGAAAGCGTCATCGCCGCGATAGTGCCAAATCACAGATCGCGCGCAAAGCGGCGAATGCCGGGAATGCCGAGCGCCGCTTCGAAATCGGGCGCGGTCTTCTCCTCGGCGAAGCGGAAGCCGGCCTTGGCATAGGCGCGTTCGGCCGGATCGTTGCCCATGAAGAAGCTGATCTGCGCCCGTTTGAAGCCGGCGGCGCGCGCGACGTCCAGCTCCGACCGCAACAGGTCCGTCGCGATACCGCGGCCGCGAAATTCGGGCGCGGTCGCGACGTTCTCGATCGTCCACGCGTCGTCCTCGCCGGTCGCCGGCGAGATGATGAAGGCGCCGCGCGGCCAGAACTGCGCCTGCTCGTCCTTGCCGATGCCCATCGCGTCGCCGGCCTCGGCCATCGCCGCGCTGGAGGCGTGGTAGACGCTGTCGTCGCCGAAGCCGCACATCGCGGCCGCGATCTTCCCGTCTACCTCGGCGACGCGGAACAGCGACCAGTGCCACCACGACACCGCCTTCGCCAGAACGAGGTGCCGCGCGAATTCGAAGCAGAACGCGTCGTCGCGCTGCAGCACGATCTCGAACCAGCCGCGCGCCAGCTGGCTGCGCGACGCCATCACGCTCGCCCAGCCGAGAAACGGAGCGTCGTCGGGAGTCGCGGATCGGAAGGTGACGGTCATGCGGCCAGCTTATCCCGAGGCGGGCAGGGCCCGCATTGCCCGTTTGGCAAAACCATTCTAATGTCGCGTCGTTTCAAGAGGGTTTGTCCCAAAAGTGTTGGTCGAACGACAGCGTTAACTCGCGTTCCGGTGCTTTGGCTCCCGCGGCCCGCCCGGACGATGACGCACGTCCTTTCCGAACCAACCTTTTCGCATCCGGGACTCCCATGGCCTTCTTCCACAATCGCGCCGTCAACCTGCTCAACCTGCATTACGTCATCGAATCCATCGGGATCGGTGGCGGCGGGGCGTTTTTCTCCATCTACCTGCTGAAGTCGGGCCTCACCGTTCCGTCCGTGTTGCTCGTGCTCGCCGCGATCATGGCGATGCGCCTGATCCTGCGCAGCTTCCTGCTCGCGCTGGGCTTGCGGATCGGGCTGCGCTGGCTCGTCGTCATCGGCACGGTGCTGATGGCATCGATGTATCCCTTCCTCGTCGAGGTGCATGGCATCGGCTTCAGCCTCTATTGGCTGATCTTCATCTCGGCTCTCGCCGACACCGTCTACTGGCCGAGCTATCACGCCTACTTCGCCGCGCTGGGCGACGAGGAGCACCGCGGCCAGCAGACCGGCATCCGCGAGGCCGTCACCGCGACGCTCGGCATCGTCAGTCCGCTGGTCGCCGGCTGGCTGCTGGTGCATTTCGGCCCGCGCGCCGCGTTCCTCACCACCGGCGCGATCCAGCTCTCCGCCGTCCTGCCGCTGTTCTGGATGCCGGACATCCCCGTCGCGCGCAGCGCCCCCGGCGCGTTCCAGGCCGCGATCAACGGCGCCATGCTGTTCATCGCCGACGGCTGGATCGCGGCCGGCTATTTCATCGTCTGGCAGATCGCACTGTTCCTCGCATTGGGCCAAAGCTACATGGCTTACGGCGGCGCGCTTGCGGTCGCGGCGCTGGTCGGCGCCGTCGGCGGACTGGTGTTCGGGCGCTTGATCGATTCCGGCCGCGGCACGCGCGCCGTCTGGCTCTCGGTCAGCCTGCTGGCGCTCGTCGTCGCGATGCGCGCCGGCGCACTGCACCATCCGGTGCTCGCCGTGATCGCCAATGCGCTCGGCTCGCTCGTTGCTTGCGTCTATGTCCCGACGCTGATGACCGCGGTCTACAACCAGGCCAAGCGCAGCCCTTGCGTGTTGCGCTTCCACATCGCGGCCGAAGGCGGCTGGGACATCGGCGTGACGACGGCGCTATTGCTCGCCGCGCTGGCCACGTGGCTCGGCTACTCGATCGCGTTCGGCATATTGATCGCGCTAGCCGGCGCTACCACCGTCGGTTTCCTGCTGCACCGCTACTACACACGCCACGCCGCCGAGACGATCGACGCCGCGCTCGTCCATCAACCCGAGGAGGTGGTGCGATAGATGCGAACCGCCGTCTCGCCATAGGAGCGTTCGTCGAGCAATTCATAGCCGTTCGGCGCCGCGATGGTTTCGTCCGCAGCGGTCTCGGCAATCGCCAGCGCGCCCGGCGCGAGCCATCCGCCGGCGGCGAGACTTACCAGCGCGCGCTCGGTCAGCCCCTTGCGATAGGGCGCATCGAGGAACGCGAGCTGGAACGGCCCGCCCGCGCCGGCGCCGAGCGGCCCCATATCGGCGGCATCGCGCCGCCAGATCTTGGTGACGCCGGTCAGCCCTAGCGCCTCAACATTGCGCCGGATCAGTGCCCGGCTCTCGGCGCTGTCGTCGACGAACAGCGCGAACTTCGCGCCGCGACTCACCGCCTCCAGCCCCAGCGCGCCGGTCCCCGCGAACACATCCACGACATTCGCACCGTCGAGTTCGAAGCCGTGATCGTTGTGCGCGAGAATGTTGAAGATCGCCTGCCGCACCTTGTCCGAGGTCGGCCGCACCCGGTTGTCCGGCGGCTCCGCCAGCGCCCGCCCGCGAAAATTCCCGCCCGTGATCCTCACAGGTCTTTCCGCATGAAATGCCGCTTGTGCTTGCCGTCCAGCCAGTTCAGCTCCGCGAACTGCGTATAGCCGAGCTTCTCGTAGAACGGCTTGGCCTGGAAGCTCATCGTGTAGAGCCATGCCTCGCGCGCCCCCAGCCGCTTGGCCTCCGCCTCGGCCAACAGCATCATCTCGCGCCCCATCCCCGTGCCGCGCACGCTGTCGTCGTTCCACACCACTTCGAAATACACGGAATCGCCCGCCAACCCGCCCGCGACGCCGCCCACGACCTTGCCGGCATCGTCGCGGATCCCCGCGACGATCTTGTGCGAATTCAGGTTCGGGACCGCTGCGTTGTTGAACGCCTTGATCCCGGCGACCAACGCCTGCTGCACGCCGTCCTTGTCGTCGCTCTCGAGCGCCAGCTTCACTCAGTTTTCCTCAGACACCTGGATCAGCAGCTTGCCGGTGTTGCCGCCGGTGAACAGCATGCCGAGCGCATCGACCGAATTCTCGATCCCCTTCACGATGGTCGTGTCGTATTTGATCTTGCCGCTCGCGACCCACGGCCCCATCTCGGCGACGAACTCGCCGAAGCGCGCCAGGTAATCGAGGATGATGAAGCCTTCGATCCGCGCCCGCTTCATCAGGATGTTGGTCAGCGGCGGCCCCGGCGGCGGCGTCTGCGCATTGTACTGGCTGATCATGCCGCACAGCACGATGCGCGCCTTGAGGTTGATCTGCTCCAGGATCGCCTCCAGGATTTCGCCGCCGGCGTTCTCGAAGTCCACGTCGATCCCGTTCGGGCATTCGCGTTTCAGCGCCGCGCGGACGTCTTCCGTCTTGTAATTGATGCAGGCATCGAACCCGAAATCCTTCACCAGATGGCGGCATTTCTCGTCCGTGCCCGCGAGCCCGACGATGCGGCAGCCCTTCAGCTTGGCGATCTGCCCGACGATCGAGCCCACCGCGCCCGCCGCCGCCGACACCACCACGGTCTCGCCCGGCTGCGGCTTGCCCAGGTCGAGCAGCCCGAAATACGCCGTCGCCCCCGTCGCGCCGAGCACGCTCATGTAAGCCGGCAGCGGCGGTCCCTTCGGCATCTTCTGCGCCCCGTCGGCGACGACATATTCCTGCCAGCCGGTGAAGGTGTTGACGATGTCGCCGACCGCGTAGTCGGGATTGTTCGACTGCTGCACCACGCCCAGCGTGCCGCCGCGCATCACGTCGCCGATGTTCACCGGCGGCATGTACTGGTCCATGTCGCTCATCCAGATGCGGTTGGTCGGATCGAGCGAGAGATACAGCGTACGCACGAGGATCTGGTTCGGCCCCGGCACCGGGATGGGCTGCTCGACCAGTTCGAGGTCGCCCGGCTTGATGTCGCCGACGGGACGTTTCTTCAAGATCCATTGCCGGTTGCTGTTGCGCATCGTCGTTCTCCAAATATCGGTCGCGGAACATATCGCCGCCATCACGGATAGGCGAGGGCGCTGGCAAGCGCGGCCTGTGAACGCTATAGCCACTGCCATGAAATGGCTCGCCGCCCTTCTTCTGTTTCTTGCCGCCGCGACACCCGCCGCGGCGCAGCTCGACGGCGCGCCGCGAGTCCAGACCCGCCTGATCGCCGAGCACGCATCCGTCGCGCCCGGCGGCACGGTGACCATCGCCTTCGAGCAGGTCATCCGCCCCGGCTGGCACACCTATTGGCGCAACCCCGGCGACGTCGGCCAGCCGACGACGCTGGACTGGACGCTGCCCACCGGCTGGAAAGCCGGCGCGCTGCAATGGCCCTATCCGGTGCGGTTGCCGGTCGGCCCCTTCATGGACTTCGGTTACGAAGGCAAGGCGTGGATTCTCTCCAACCTCACCGCGCCCGCCGACGCCAAGCCCGGCGACACGGTGACGCTCAAGGCCGCCGCGACCTGGCTCGTCTGCAAGGAGGTCTGTGTCCCTGAACAGGCGACGCTGGACGTATCGCTCAAGATCGGCCCATCCGACGCCGCCGCGCTGCCCGCCGCCTTCGCCGCCGCCCGCGCGCGCCTGCCGACACTGTCGCCCTGGACCGCGCGCTATCGCATCGGCGACAGCCTCGATCTCTACCTCGCCGCGAAAAGCCTGGTCGACGCGCGCCCCACCGCCGCATCGTTCTTCCCGTTCGACAATGGCACCGTAAAAGGCACCGCACCACAAACATTCGGCTTCGCGTCCAGCGGGCTCATCCTGCGCACCGCGCCCGGCAAGGCGCTCGTGCGCAAAGGCGGCCCGCTCGATGGTGTGCTCGTCCTCGACTCCGCCGACGGCTCGACGCAAGCGCTCGAAATCCATGCCACACCCGGCCCCGTTCCCGATATGGAGAGCGGTCCCGACACGGGCTTCCTCACCGCGTTGTTCCTCGCTTTCCTCGGCGGCCTGATCCTCAATCTTATGCCCTGCGTGTTGCCGATCCTCGCGATGAAAGCCTTCGCGCTGTCGTCGCAGGCTGGGCGCGACCGCCGCGAGGCGGTGCGCGAGAGCCTCGCCTACGGCATCGGCGCGATCCTCAGCTTCGTCGCGCTCGGCGGCTTGCTCCTCGCGTTGCGCGCCGGCGGGCAGGCGATCGGCTGGGGCTTCCAGCTCCAGGAGCCCGTCGTCGTCGCCGGTTTCGCGCTGCTGATGTTCGGCGTCGGCCTCAATCTCTCCGGCGTGTTCGAGATCGCAGGCTTCGGCGGCGGCGACACCCTGACGCGGCGCGGCGGCGAAGCCGGCTCGTTCTTCACCGGCGTGCTCGCCGTCGCGGTCGCGGCGCCCTGCACCGCGCCGTTCATGGCCGCCGCGCTCGGCTATGCGTTGACCCAGTCCGCGCCACTCGCGCTCGGCATCTTCCTGTCGCTCGGGATCGGCTTCGCCGCGCCGTTCGTTCTCATCGGCGTCTCGCCGATGCTGATGCGCGCGCTGCCCAGGCCCGGCGCCTGGATGATCCGCTTCAAGCAGGCGCTCGCCTTCGCGATGTACGGCACCGCCGCGTGGCTCGTCTGGGTGCTGGCACAGCAGGCCGGCGCCAACGCGGTCGCCGCCATCCTCGCCGCGATGGTGATCGTCGGTTTCGCCGCCTGGATCTGGGGCGTCAGCCGCTTCACCAGCCCGCGCGGCCGCGGCATCGGCGCGCTCGTCACGCTGATCGCGCTCATCGCCGCGCTGTCCTGCCTCGCGATCCTCAAATCGTCACCGGCCCCCGCCGCGAGCGTCAACGTCACCGGCCTGCCGTCGGAAAGCTATTCCGCCGCGCGCCTCGCCAGCCTGCGCGGCGAGAACCGCGCCGTGTTCGTCAACGCCACCGCCGCATGGTGCATCACCTGCCTCGTCAACGACGAAGCCGCGCTGTCCGGCGCGCGCGTCAAGGATGCCTTCGCGCAAAAGCACATCGCCTATCTGATCGCCGACTGGACGCGCCGCGACCCCGAGATCACCGCGCTGCTCGCCGCGCATGGCCGCTCGGGCGTGCCGCTTTATCTCTATTACGCACCCGGCGCCGCGCAGCCGCGCGTCCTGCCGCAGATCCTCACCGAAGGCGAAGTTCTCGCCGCGTTGGAGCCGTGAGAGGATGACGGTCCAGCTCTTCGCCTTCACCTGCGGCCACGTCACCGGCGATCGCGCCGACTTCCTCGAAGGCGAAAGCGGCAAACTCAAAGTCCCCGTCCCCGCCTATCTGATCGTGCACCCCAACGGCAAAGTCCTGTTCGACACCGGCCTCAACCGTATGCTGCGCCAGGACAAGGCGCGCCTCCTCGGTCCCAGCGCCGAGGATTGGGAGATCGATCTGCCCGACGGCGCCGATCTCGCCGCACAACTCGCCCGCTTCGGCGCGTCGCCCGGCGACATCCGCTATGTCGTCAACTCGCACCTGCATTTCGACCATTGCGGCGGCAATGTCGATTTCCCCAATGCGACGCTCGTGATCCATGCAAAAGAGTGGGGCGCCGCGCAACGCCCCAAACTCCAAGCCGCCGGCATCTACAACCCACTCGACTTCGCCCATATAGCGGCGGTCCGCGAACTCGACGGCGAGACCGACCTGTTCGGCGACGGCAGCGTCGTCGTCTTCCCGACCCCTGGCCACACGCCCGGCCACCAATCGCTGCGCGTGGGGCTCGCGAGCGGCCCCGTCGTGCTGGCCGCCGATTGCTGCTACCTCAAGCAGACGCTCGACGCGCTGCATCTGCCCGGGGCGGTCTACAATCGCACCCAGATGCTGGACACGCTCGCGGGCCTGCGCCGCGAGCAGGCCGCCGGCGCCCGCATCTTCTACGGCCATGATCCCGAGTTCTGGAAAACCGTGCCGCAGGCCCCGCTGCCGGTGGTGTAGAATTTTCCGCAGGCGATCGCGGAACGGACACGCCGCGCCCGTCTTTCAGAAGAGCCACCCCAACGGAGACCGCCATGGTCAAGATCGTCCCGCACCTCTGGTATTCCACTGAAGCCGAGGAAGCCGCGAAATTCTACGTTTCGCTGCTGCCCAATTCGTCCCTCGACCGCGTCACCGCGCTGCCCACGGAATCGCCCAGCGGCCCCGCCGGCTCGGTCAAGATCGTGAACTTCACGCTCGCCGGCCAGAAATTCCAGGCGATCACCGCCGGCCCGCTCGATCCCTTCAACCACGCCGTCTCCTTCGTCATCCGCTGCGAGGACCAGGCCGAGATCGACCGGCTTTGGACCGCCCTGTCCGACGGCGGCAAGACCGAACCGTGCGGCTGGCTCAAGGACCGCTACGGCCTGTCCTGGCAGATCGTGCCCGCCGCGCTCGACGACATGATGGCCGACCCCGATCCGGTGCGCGCCAAACGCACGGCGGATGCGATGCTGAAAATGGGCAAGCTCGATATCGCGGCGCTGAAGAAGGCGTATGATGGCTGAGGCAGCAAACCGGCAATTCCCGAACGCCCGATGTATCAGCCTTGCGTCCTGTCCAAAGGCCCGCTGGCCCTGCGTGAAGCCTCGCTCAGCGTCACCGGCGTTTCGTGGCGCGCGCCGCCCGAATACGACGCGCTGGTCGCGCCGATTTGGGAAGAGCGCGTCGCGGCGGCGGCCGCGCGCGCGCATCATCTGTGGGACGGGCGGCATTACCGGCTGACGGACATCGGCGATCTTGCGCGCGGCGGCACGCTGCGCCTGGGCACCATCGACTATCGCTACATCGTGACCGTCCGCGCGCTCCACGAAGAGCACCGACGACCCGGCCTCGATCCGCCGCATCACATTTCGACCGCGGCGCTGCTGTTGACGGCGGACGGCCACTACGCCTTCGGCAAGCGTCAGATCAACGGCGCCATCGATTTCATCGGCGGAGGCCTCCAGCCGGAAGAGGGCGTCGTCCCCAACCTCGCGCACAACGTCGCCAAGGAGATCCACGAAGAGACCGGCATCGCGCCCGCCGCGCTCGGCGCGCTACGCGGGCTCGGCGTCGTGATGTCGACGACATCGAACGTCCTCGTCATCGCGCATCAGGAAACCGCGCTGACCGCCGATGGCGTACGCGCGGTGTTCGCGCGCCGCGAGGATGACGAAATGGCCGAGCTGGTCTTCGTGCCCAGCGCCGGGATCGCGGATTACTTGCGCGGCATGACCGACTATCGGCCGTTTGTGGCGCAGTTGCTTTAAAGCCATCGCCGAGGTTGGGTTTTCAGCTTTTGGCGGTGTGCTATGATGGCGATCATGAGCACCGCCAAAACCGTTTTCGTGGACTCGAATATCCTGCTCGCTGTTCGCGAGCGGTTGCAGGATGCCTATGGCGACCGGCTGGCGGAAGCAACCTTGTTCGGATCGCGCGCGCGCGGCGATCATAAGGATGAATCCGACTACGACATTGCGGTGTTCCTGAAGGATTACGATCTGACCATGCCCGAAGTTCTGCGGCTGGCGGACATCAGCTGGGATATCCAGGCCGAATGGAACGCCGTGATCTCCTTCAAGCCCTTTCCGGCGGGGCGTGACGAATTTCCATCAGGCCTGCTGCAGGAAATTCGCAAGGACGGAATTGTTTTTTGAGCGATCTCAGTCCTCGTGTACGCGGCTTGTTGGACAAGGCGGACGAGGATTTGCGCTTGGCGTTCGCGTTCCTCGATATTTCTCCGGAGCAGGCCGGACGTCTCGCTTATATGGCCGCCTTTCATGCTGCTGTTGCGGCGGTCCTGTCTGAGACCGGGAAAGAGCCGAAAACGCACGCGGGAGTTCGCCTCGCGTTTGGGAAACTGGTCATGCAGGAAAGCCGTCTGGGCGGCGAACTTGGACGCTTTCTCGCGCGCGCTTACGAGAGCAAGGACATTGCCGATTACCGGACGGAATATCGCGTCGACAGGGAAAGTGCGTCGGACATCATCGATGGCGCGCGGCAGGTCATCGCAAAGGTGAACGGCTTTCTCCGTCCAGCCTGACCCTTACTCCGCCGCGTGGCTGCCACCGATGTAGGTGTGCGTGCCGCGGTGGTGCAGCCGGTCCGTCGGCAGGATATCGCCGGGCTTGTAGGTCGGCCCGCTTTGCAGCCGCGCATAGAGCGGCGCGAAGTCCTGGTAGGTCGCTTCGAACAGCTGCTCGAACGACTGGATGACGAAATAGCTCTCCTGGAAATCGTCGATCCGGTACTCCGTCCGCATCACGCGCTCCAGATCGAACCCGATGCGGTTGGGGGAGGGGCTTTCTACCGCGTAGATCGACTCGGTACGGCTCGACACGATGCCGGAACCGTAAATGCGCATCCCCTCCGGCCCCTGGATCAGCCCGAACTCGACCGTGTACCAATAGAGCCGCGCCAGGTTCTTCAGCGCATGGAATTGCGTCAGCGCCCGCACGCCGCCTTTGCCATAGGCCTGGATGTATTCGGCGAACACCGGATGCGCCAGCATCGGCACATGGCCGAACACGTCGTGGAAGATGTCGGGCTCTTCGAGGTAGTCGAGCTGGTCGGGCCGCCGGATGAACTGCCCCGCCGGGAAGCGGCGGTTGGCGAGATGGTCGAAAAAAATCTCGTCCGGCACCAGCGACGGCACCGAGACCACGCGCCAGCCGGTCAGCTTCTCCAGCCCGTCCGACAGCCGCTCGAGATCGGGGATCTGGTCGGACACCAGCTTCAGCTTGCTCAAACCCTCCAGGAACTCGGGACACGCCCGCCCCGGCAGCACCTTGGCCTGGCGCTCGAACAGCGTTTTCCACACCCCATGCTCGGCCGCGCCATAGCGCTCCCAATGCTGGTGGATCGTGTAATCGTCCCGGATTTCGGGATGCTGGGCGCGCAGGGAGTCGAGGCTGGGCATGCGCCGACTAAAGAACGCCCAAACCGGGCTGTAAAGCGGTCCGTCCGGCGATGAATTTGTTGCTGGCCCTGCGTCTGCTGCGCACCGCTATTGCGGCGCGGCACACGAAAAGGCAACCCCATTGCCGCCCGTAAAAGCTATGGTCCGCAAGATTGTTTCAGAGTCGCGCGCACCCATATGGGTATCTCAAGGACCTGCTCATGACCGTGATGCCCATTTCCCTGGACGACAAATACGAGGCCGAGACCGGCCGCGTGTTCTTGACCGGCATCCAGGCGCTGGTCCGCCTGCCGCTGATGCAGCACGAGCTGGACCGCCGCGCCGGCCTCAACACCGCCGGCTTCATCTCTGGCTATCGCGGCTCGCCGGTCGGCGGCCTCGACCAGCAGCTGTGGCGCGCCAAGAAGTTCCTCGACAAGCACAACACCGTCTTCAAGCCCGGCCTCAACGAGGACCTTGCCGCGACCGCGGTGTGGGGCAGCCAGCAGGCCAATCTCTATCCCGGCGCCAAATACGATGGCGTGTTCGGCATGTGGTACGGCAAGGCGCCCGGCGTCGACCGCTCCGGCGACGTCTTCAAGCACGCCAACGCTGCCGGCACGATGCCGAATGGCGGCGTGCTCGCGATCTGCGGCGACGACCACGCCTGCAAATCCTCGACCCTGCCGAGCCAGAGCGAATACGCGATGCTCGACGCCGAGATTCCGGTCCTCAACCCGGCCGGCATCCAGGAAGTCCTCGATTTCGGCATCTATGGCTGGGCCCTGTCGCGCTTCGCCGGCACCTGGGTGTCGATGATCGCGCTCGCCGAGACGATGGACGCCAGCGCCACCGTCGAGGTCCATCCCCACCGCGTCCCGATCGTCCGCCCGCTCGGCTTCCCGATGCCCAAGGACGGCCTCTCGATCCGTCTCGGCGACACGCCGCAGAACCAGGAACGGCGCCTGCGCGAGCACAAGATCCCTGCCGTCATCGCCTTCGCCCACACCAACGTGATGAACCGCGTGGTGATGGACTCTGAGAACCCGCGCATCGGCATCGTTACCGCCGGCAAGTCCTATCTCGATCTGCGCCAGGCGCTCGACGACCTGGGCATCGGCGACAAGGAAGCCGCCGCGCTGGGCCTGCGCGTCCTCAAGATGGGCATGACCTGGCCGATCGAGCCGACCCAGATTCAGCGCTTCGCCTACGGCCTCGAAGAGGTCTTCGTCATCGAGGAGAAGCGCGACCTGATCGAAGGCCAGATCAAGTCGATCCTGTTCAACATGACCGCCGAGAAGCGCCCGCGCGTGTTCGGCAAGCTCGGCCGCGACGGCAAGCCGTTCGTGCGCGCGATCCTCGACCTCGATTCCGGCCAGGTCGCGCTCGCGGTGGCCAAGATCATCGGCGAGCAGAACTGGACGCCGCGCATCCGCGCTTTGGTCGGCCGCCTCGAAGCCAAGCACCGCGAGCAGGACGGCATGACCGCGCTTTACGACCGCGCGCCGTTCTATTGCTCGGGGTGCCCGCACAACACCTCGACCGTGGTGCCGGAAGGCTCCATCGGCATGGCCGGCATCGGCTGCCATTACATGGTCACCTGGCAGCCCACCCGCAACACCGCGCTGTTCACCCAGATGGGCGGCGAGGGCACGCCGTGGATCGGCGCCTCGCCCTTCACGACGCGCGAGCACGTGTTCTCCAACATGGGCGACGGCACCTATTTCCACTCCGGCATCCTGGCGATCCGCGCCTCGGTCAGCGCCGGCGTGAACATGACCTACAAGCTGCTCTACAACGACGCCGTCGCGATGACCGGCGGCCAGCATGTCGACGGCGAGCTCACAGTGCCCGAGATGGCGGCCCAGGTTTCCGCCGAAGGCATCAAGAAGCTCATCATCGTCAGCGACGAGCCGGAGAAGCACTCGGTCGCCGATTTCCCCGGCGGCACCAAGATCGAGCACCGCCGCGACCTCGACGCGATCCAGAAGCAGCTGCGCGAAATCCCCGGCGTCACGGTGATGATCTACGACCAGACCTGCGCCGCCGAGAAGCGCCGCCGCCGCAAGCGCAATCTGATGGTCGATCCGCCCAAGCGCGCCTTCATCAACGAGCTGGTCTGCGAAGGCTGCGGCGACTGCTCCAAGACCTCCAACTGCGTCAGCGTCGAGCCGGTCGAGACCGAGTTCGGCCGCAAGCGCAAGATCAACCAGTCGTCCTGCAACAAGGACTTCTCCTGCGTCGAAGGCTTCTGCCCCAGCTTCGTCAGCGTGCATGGCGGCAGCCTGAAGACCCGCGCCAAGTCGGGCTCGGCCAATGCCGCATTCGACCTGCCGCAACCAACGCTGCCGGAAGTGACGCGCGAGCCGTTCAACATCGTGATCGGCGGCATCGGCGGCACCGGCGTGACCTCCATCGGCGCCATCCTCGGCACCGCCGCGCATATGGAAGGCAAGACCGCCGCCACGCTCGACATGATGGGCCTGGCGCAGAAGGGCGGCGCCGTCACCTCCTTCGTCCGCGTCGCCGCCGACAAGGCCCGCATCCACGGCCCGCGCGTGCCCACGGGGCAAGCCGACGTGCTGGTGGGCTGCGACATGGTGATGGCCGCCAAGCCCGACACCATCGGCTACCTCAACGGCGAGCGCACCGTCGCCATCGTCAATGACGGCCTGACCCCGACCGCCGCCTTCGTCACCGACAACACCATCGACTACGACATGGCCGCGATGCGCACCCGCATCGCCCGCGCCGCCCGCCGCATCGAGAGCATCGACGCCGAGGAACTGTCGCTGCGCCTGCTCGGCGACACGATCTTCGCCAACATGTTCCAGACCGGCTACGCCTATCAGCTCGGCGAGATTCCGATCGGCGAAGAAGCCATCATGAAGGCCATCGAGATCAACGGCGCCGCCGTGAAGGCGAACCAGCGCGCCTTCCGGCTCGGCCGCCTCGCCGCGCATGACCGTGCCGCGATCCTCAAGATGGCCGGCCTCGACAAGCCCGACACCGATGCGCCCAAGCCGAACGAGACCTTTGAGGAGATCGTCGCCAAGCGCGTTGCGTTCCTCACCGGCTACCAGAACGCCGCCTATGCCGAGCGCTACCGCGCCACCGTCGAGCGCATCCGCAACGCCGAGCTGACCAAGACGCCCGGCAAGCACGGCCTCGCCGAGGCCGCGGCGCGGTCGCTGTTCAAGCTGATGGCCTACAAGGACGAATACGAGGTCGCCCGCCTCTACACCAACGGCGAATTCCACAAGAAGCTGCACGAGGAGTTCGAGGGCAATTTCAAGCTCTCCTTCCACCTCGCGCCGCCGATCTTCAGCAACATCGACAGCAACACCGGCCGACCCCGCAAGATGGAGTTCGGCCCCTACATGATGAGCGCGTTCCGCGTCCTCGCCGGCCTCAAGGGCCTGCGCGGCACGTTCTTCGACATCTTCGCCCGCAATCCGGAGCGCAAGCTCGAAGTGAAGATGATCGGCGATTACGAAACCGTGCTCGGCGAGATCGCCGGCGCGCTGACGCCCGCCAACCACGCTACCGCCGTCGCGCTGGCCGGCGTGCCGATGGACATCAAGGGCTACGGCTACATCAAGGACGGCAATTACGAGAAGGCGATGGCCCGCCAGGCCGCGCTGCAGCGCCGATTGCACATGAGCGACGCCGAGCGCGTCCAGCCGGTCGTGGAGGCCGCCGAATAATGAACGTCTTCGACTCGCCCGATTTCGATCACCACGAGACCGTCGCCTTCTTCGACGACAAGAAGACTGGCCTGAAAGCTATCATCGCGATCCACTCGACCGCGATGGGCCCGGCCTGCGGCGGCACGCGGATGTATCCGTATCTGACGAGCGACGCGGCACTGACCGACGCGCTGCGCCTGTCGCGCGGCATGTCCTACAAGAACGCCATCGCCGATCTACCGCTCGGCGGCGGCAAGGCCGTCATCATCGGCAATCCCGCGACCGACAAGTCCGACGCGAAATTCGCCGCCTATGCCGACGCGGTGAACGCGCTCGGCGGCCGCTACGTCACCGCGATGGACGTCGGCATCCTGCCGCCGGACATGCCAGTCATCGCGCGCGGCACCAAGTTCATTGCCGGCTACGACCAGCCCGGCAAGGCCGGCGGCGACAGCGGACCGGCCACCGCGCTCGGCGTCTTCGCCGGCTTGAAAGCCGCCGTGAAGCACCGCCTCGGCACCGACACCACCAAGGGTATGCGCGTCGCGATCCAGGGTCTGGGCAAGGTCGGCATGGGCGTCGCCAGGCGCCTCCACGCCGAAGGCGCCAGGCTCATCGTCGCCGACACCAACATCAAGGCCGTGGCCGAAGCCGTCGAAACCCTGCACGCCGTCGCCGCGACGCCCGACCAGATCGTCACCGCCGAATGCGACGTGCTTTCGCCCAACGCGCTGGGCGCGATCCTCAACGATCAGACAATCCCGCGCCTCCACGCGCGCGTGATCGCCGGCGGCGCCAACAACCAGCTCGCCCGCGACCATCACGGCGAGATGCTGCGCGACCGCGAAATCCTCTACGCCCCCGATTACGTGATCAACGGCGGCGGCATCATCCGCGTCGCGGCGCAGATCGAGAATTGGAACGACGAGGAAGTGAACCGCCGCGTCCTCGGCATCGCAGACACGCTGAGCGCCATCTTCGTCCGCGCCGCGAAAGACGGCGAACCCACCAGCGTCATCGCCGACCGCATGGCCGTCGAACGCATCGCGCAGGGCAAAAAAACAACGGCGAAGGCAGCCGAATAGCCGCCTTCGCCGCGCAAGCGATAAATCTCAGATCAATAGGTGTGCGGCACCTTCGCGTCGCCGCTCTTCACCTTCTTCTCGGCTTCTTTCACCGCGGGGTGATCCGCGGTCGGCGCATCGCTTTCGCGTTCCACCGGGGCACCGATGATATGCTTGCCGCCCGAGAAGGACGGCGGATCGGACGCCGGAAACGAATCCTGCATCTGGCGGTCGACCTTCTCGTCCTGCTTTTTGTGCTGCTCGGGCGTCAGTTTCTTCACGGCCGTCATGGCATCCTCCATTCGTCGCAGGCGCGTTTGGCGCATGCTTCGCAAAAGAGAAAACGGTTCGTGCGGCGATTGGTTGCCGCTAGCCGAGCAAGCGGCTGAAAACGCTCGGGAATAGCCCGATCAGCCCGACCAGGATCAGATAGATCGCGACCAGATAGTTGAGGATGCGGGGCAGCATCAAAATCAAAATGCCGAAGATCAGCGAGATCAGGGCCGGTACGGCGATGGCGGTCAGGTGCATGGCTTAAGTTCCCTCTTTGCGCGTCAGGTAACGCGGTTCCCGCCAAATGGTCGCGTTAAATCTTTGCGTCAGGACCGTTTCAACAATTCCAGATGCGCCAGCAGCGTCTTCACGTCGTTGGTCAGCGCCTCCAGCGTCTCGGCCTGCTTCTGCTTGCGGGTCTCTTCCGCCGCCTCTTCGCTTTCGTCCTCGGTGATCTCTCCGATCTCGACCTGGATGTCCTCGACGTCTTCCTTGATGCCCTCGACGTGCTCGCCCAATTCCTCGACGTCCTCCTGGATGCTCTCGACGTCCTGCTCGACTTCTTTCAGGCTCGCGGCCTGCCGGTTGACGCTGAACTGGATAAAGATGGCGAGATAGATCGCCTCCAGCGACACGATGGTGGTCAGCACGAGCAGCATCGTGTCCCAGCCCACCATGTGCAGCCCCGCCGCCGCGAAAAACGCGATGAAGGCGACGGTGTGGATCACCAGCGAGGCCGGCGAGCCGACCCAGGTGATCACGCGGTCGATGCCGGCGGCGATCGCGGTGGGCTGCGGCGCGGTGGCTTCATGGGGCGCGGCCTGCGGCGCCGTGGGAGACGGGTGCATCGCTCAAGGACCTTCAAGGGTGTGTCGCCTTGCGTCCCGGGGTGCTGGCACGCGCGGAACAGCCCGCAATGGACTTGCGCGGTGGCAAAATCAAGGCCCAAAACACCGCCGGACAATTGTTCGTCCCGGCCGCGATATGCGACGCTGGCCGGACGGAACGGGAGAGGCCCATGGCAACGCGGATGTCGCGCAAGGTGGAGGCGCAGGACCTGCACCTCGATCCCAAGACCTTCACCATCAATCCCCTGACGCCGGTGATCGGCGCCGAGATCGGCGGCCTCGATCTGTCCAAGCCGCTCTCGCCGCAGCAGGAGGCCGAGCTGCGCGCCGCCCAGGCCGCCTATCACGTCCTCATCTTCCGCGATCAGCATCTGAGCAACGAGGATCACAAGCGGTTCGCGCGCCTGTGGGGCCGCCTCCACATCCATCCTTATCATGTGAAGAACATCGTGCCCGAGCACGCGCAAGGCGGCGGCCACAATGTCCACGATCCCGAAATCCTCGTCGTGAAGGCCGACCAGAAATCCAAATTCGTCGCCGGCGAGGAATGGCACACCGACGTCAGTTGCGACGTCGAGCCGCCGATGGGCTCGATGCTGTACATCACCGAGACGCCGGCGAGCGGCGGCGGCGACACGCTGTTCATCTCCACCGTCCGCGCCTACGAGGCGCTGTCGCCGATGATGCAGGAGTTCGTCGGCAAGCTGACCGCGACGCATGACGGCGCCAAGCCCTACATCGGCGGCTACGGCCAGGCCGCGCCGGAAGGCGGCTGGCCCAAGACCACGCATCCCGTCGTCATCACCGTGCCGTGGAACGGCAAGAAGTCGCTCTACATCAGCCGCGGCTTCGTCACCCGCCTCAACGAGCTCGACCGCAAGGAGAGCGACGCCATGCTCGAATTGCTCTGGCGCCACATCGAAAGCCACGGCGAATTCCAGTGCCGCGTGCGCTGGACGCCGAACACGCTGGTCTTTTGGGACAATTGGTGCACCCAGCACCACGCCGTCTGGGATTACTACCCCCATTCGCGCTATGGACAGCGAGTCTCCATCGTCAACGGAATCCCCACAGCATGAAAACCCGCGCCGCCGTCGCCTTCGAAGCCAAGAAGCCTCTGGAAATCGTCGAACTCGACCTCGAAGGGCCCAAGCCCGGCGAGGTCCTGGTCGAGATCAAGGCGACCGGCATCTGCCACACCGACGCCTACACGCTCAGCGGCCTCGACAGCGAGGGCCTGTTCCCCTCCATCCTCGGCCATGAAGGCGCCGGCATCGTGCGCGAAATCGGCGCCGGCGTGACCTCCGTCAAGCCGGGCGATCACGTCATCCCGCTCTACACGCCCGAATGCCGCCAATGTAAGTCGTGCCTCTCGGGCAAGACGAACCTCTGCACCGCGATCCGCGCCACCCAGGGCAAGGGCCTGATGCCCGACGGTACCTCGCGCTTCTCGTACAAGGGCCAGCCGGTCTTCCACTACATGGGCTGCTCGACCTTCTCGAACTTCACCGTGCTGCCCGAGATCGCGGTCGCCAAGATCCGCGACGACGCGCCGTTCGACAAGGCGTGCTATTGCGGCTGCGGCGTCACCACCGGCGTCGGCGCCGTGCTCAACACCGCCAAGGTCACGCCCGGCAGCAACGCCGTCGTGTTCGGCCTCGGCGGCATCGGCCTCAACGTCATCCAGGGCCTCAAGCTGGCCGGCGCGCAGCAGATCGTCGGCGTCGACCTCAACGACGACAAGAAAAGCTGGGGCGAACGCTTCGGCATGACCCACTTTGTGAATCCGAAAAACGTCACGGGCGACCTCGTCGCCCATCTCGTCGCGCTCACCGACGGTGGCGCCGACTACACCTTCGACTGCACCGGCAACGTCACCGTGATGCGCCAGGCGCTCGAAGCGTGCCACCGCGGCTGGGGCCAGAGCATCATCATCGGCGTCGCGCCCTCGGGCGCCGAGATCGCGACGCGTCCGTTCCAGCTCGTCACCGGACGGGTCTGGAAAGGCACCGCGTTCGGCGGCGCCCGCGGCCGCACCGACACGCCCCGCATCGTCGATTGGTACATGAAGGGTCTGATCCAGATCGACCCGATGATCACGCATGTGATGCCGCTGGAGAAGATCAACGACGCCTTTCATCTGATGGAAGAGGGCAAGAGCATCCGCAGCGTGGTGATTTACTGACGCGGCGGCGCGAGCGAGGGGCAGGGGTGACGCAAAAAACCGAAACCGGGACGCTCTGGACGCGCCCGTCCGTGCTGCTGGCGCTCGCATGCCTCGTGCTGCACATCCTGGCGAACGGCCATTACGGCATCTTCCGCGATGAGCTGTATTTCATCGTCTGCGGCGGCCGTCCCGACTGGGGTTATGTCGACCAGCCCGCGCTGGTGCCGCTGCTGGCCGCATGGTCGCACGCATTGTCCGGCGATTCCGCCTGGGGCCTGCGCGTCCTGCCCATGCTGGCCATGACCGCGACGGTCGCGCTGACGGCGGAGTTCGCGGCGCTTATCGGCGGCGGCCGTTTCGCCCAGGCGCTCGCCGGCCTCTGCGCGCTGTTCGCGCCGGATCTCCTGGCCGATGGGGTGCTGTTCACCACCGATCTGTTCCAGCCTTTGACATGGCTCGGCCTTGCCTGGGTGCTGGTGCGGCTGGAGCAGACCGAAGACGAGCGCTGGTGGCTTGCCTTCGGCGCCATCGTCGGCTTCAGCCTCAACACCAAATATCTGATGGCGTTCTTCCTCGTCGCGCTCGCCATCGGCCTTCTGTTCACGCCGCGGCGCAAATCGCTGCTGCACCCCTGGGTCTATCTCGGCGCGGCTCTCACCGCCGTCATGGTCGCGCCCAATGTGCTGTGGCAGGCCTCGCATGGCTGGCCGTTCCTCGAGCTCGGCAAGGCCGCCGCCGGCGGCAAGAACGTCGCGCTGTCGCCGCCGGCGTTTTTCCTGCAGCAGATCCTCCTGATCGGCCCGGTCGCCGCGATCGTATGGCTGTTGGGATTGTGGGCCGGCGCCGTCCGTCCGGAAGTCGCCGTGCTGCGCGCGCTGCCCATCGCCTGGCTCGTGCTGTTCGCGGTGTTCGATGCGACGCACGGCAAGGCGTATTATCTGTCGGCCATCTATCCCGCGCTCCTCGCCCTCGGCGCGGTGTGGATCGAGGACAAGCTCGCCGGCGCCGTGTCGCGCGGTGCCGCGCTCGCCGCGGTCGCCGTGCTGGGCGTCGCCATCACGCCGATCACGCTGCCGATCCTGCCCGTCGACACCTTCCTGCGCTACCAGAGCGCCATCGGCTTCACGCCCTCGACCGGCGAGCACCAGACGCTCGGCGCCCTGCCGCAATACTATGCCGACATGTTCGGTTGGCCGCAGATGGCCGAGAAGGTCGCGCAGGTCTACTGGTCGCTGCCGCCCGCCGACCGGGCGCGCGCGGTGTTCTACGGCAACAATTACGGCGAGGCCGCCGCGATCGACGTGTTCGGCCCCCGCCTCGGCCTGCCGCCCGCGATCAGCGGCCACAATCAATACTGGCTCTGGGGTCCGCGCGGCCATGACGGCAGCGTGATGATCGTCGTCGGCGGCAATCCGGCGCGCTACGCGAAGATCTTCCGCTCCACGACCATCGCCGGACACATCGACTCGCCCTATGCGATGCCCTACGAGACCGACCAGCCGATCTATGTGTTGCGCGGCATGACGCTGCCGCTTCCGGCGCGCTGGTCGCTGACGAAACACTACGAATAGGGGCCGCATGACGCTGACGCAGTCCTATTTTCGCGGCCCCGGCGACAAGCCGCTGCTGAACGAGACCATCGGCGCCTGCTTCGACCGCATTGCGGACGCGCACGCCGATCGCGAGGGCCTCATCGTCCGCCACCAAGGCATCCATTGGACCTATGCCGAATATCGCCGCGAGATCGACCGCCTCGCCGGCGGCCTGCTCGCGCTCGGCATCCAGGAGGGCGACCGCGTCGGCATCTGGGCACCCAATTGCTATGAGTGGTCGTTGACCCAATTCGCCACCGCCAAGATCGGCGCGATCCTCGTCTGCATCAATCCGGCTTATCGAGTCTACGAACTCGAATTCGCGCTCAACAAATCCGGCTGCGTCGCGCTGGTCACCGCGCAGCGCCATCTCACCAGCGACTATGCCGGCATGCTGCGCGAACTGCGCGACGCAGAAAAGCTGCCGCATCTGAAACACATCATCGCGACCGGCGAGACCCCGCCGCCCGGCATGCGCAAATTCGCCGAGATCTGCGCCATGGGCGAGGGCAGGGCGGCCGAACTCGCCGCCATCGCCAAAACGCTGTCGCCCAACGACCCGATCAACATCCAGTTCACCTCTGGTACCACCGGCCAGCCGAAGGGCGCCACGCTCAGCCACCACAACATCCTCAACAACGGCCGCATCGTCGGCGAAGGCATGCACTTCACCGAGCGCGACCGGCTCTGCATCCCGGTGCCGCTCTATCATTGCTTCGGCATGGTGATGGGCAATCTCGCCTGCATCACGCACGGCGCCGCCGCCGTCTTCCCCGCTGCCGGTTTCGATCCCGTCGCGACCCTCGAAGCCGTCCAGGCCGAACGCTGCACCGCGCTGCATGGCGTCCCGACCATGTTCATCGCCGAGCTCGAACATCCGCGCTTCGCGGAGTTCGATCTCTCGTCGCTGCGCACCGGCATCATGGCCGGCGCGCCGTGTCCGGTAGAGATCATGAAGCGCGTCAAGGCGCAGATGCACATGACCGAAGTGCTGATCGCCTACGGCCAGACCGAGACCAGCCCGGTCAACCACCAGACCACGCGCGACGATCCGCTCGACAAGCAGGTCGAGACCGTCGGCCGCCCCGGTCCGCATCTGGAGATCAAGCTCGTCGCCGAGGACGGCGCCATCGTCCCCACCGGCACGCCGGGCGAGATCTGCTGCCGCGGCTATTCGGTGATGCAAGGCTATTGGGACGAGCCGGCGCAGACCGCGCACACCATCGACGCCGAAGGCTGGCTGCATTCCGGCGATCTCGGGATCATGGATGCCGAGGGCTACACCCGCATCGTCGGGCGGCTGAAAGACATGATCATCCGCGGCGGCGAGAACGTCTATCCGCGCGAGGTCGAGGAATTCCTCTTCACCCATCCCGCCGTGCAGGAGGTCCAGGTCTTCGGCATCGCCGACCGCAAATATGGCGAAGAGGTCGCCGCCTGGATCAAGCTGCGCCCCGGTCCCGCGCCGAGCGCCGACGACATCCGCGCCTTCTGCAAGGACCGCATCGCGCATTTCAAAGTCCCGCGCCACATCCGCTTCGTCGACACGATCCCGATGACCGTCACCGGCAAGCCGCAGAAGTTCAGGATGCGCGAGGAGATGGAACTCCTTTTGAACCCTCGCCCCCGCGAAGCGGGGGAGAGGGCAGGGTGAGGGGGTGCTAAATGCAAGCTCTGGCGCAGTCAGTAGGTCCCTATGTCAGCGTCGAGCGCTTCTTTCCTGTTTGGACTTGATATCGGCGCCCCCTCACCCCGGCCCTCTCCCCCTGAAGAGGGGGCGAGGGAGAAATGAGGTAAGTCATTCCCCGTTGACATGCGCCCGGAACCCCGGCACCGTGTCATCCGCAAATGACAAATGCCGCCACCCTCGCTCCGGACAGACCGCGCAAGCGCGACGCGGAGGCGACGCGCGCCGCCATCCTCGAAGCCGCCAAGCTCCACTTCGCCAAATCCGGCTACGACGGCGCCTATCTGCGCGACATCGCGGCCGAGGCCGGCGTCGATGCGGCGCTGATCAACCGCTATTTCGGCGGCAAGGACGGTCTGTTCGCCGCCGCGCTGAAGAACTCGATCCGTCCCGACGCGATCTCGCAATGGTCGCGCGACAGCTTCGCCCACGACGTCGCCAAGATGATGGCCGGCCACGCGCACCAGCATGTCGAGCGCACCCACGCCTTCGAATTCTTGCTCCAGGCCGCGACCAATCCGGCGACCGCGCCGCTGCTCAACGAGGCGGTGCAAGAGCGCTTCATGGGCCCGATCCGCGCCTGGATCGGCGGCGAGCACGTCGAGGCGCGCGCCCGCCTCCTCGCCTCCGTCTTCATCGGCCTTCTGGTCGAGCGCCTGATCCGCGACGAGCCGCTCGCCGGCGCGGAGCGCGAAGCTTTCATCGAACGCACAGCGGCATTGTTGCAGTCGCTGGTGGAAACATAAGCAACGTCCAGGGAGAACGACATGGCTGACGGGAACATCACCAAGGACATCATGTACGACGCGGTGGCGCCGGACGATTTCGAGTCGATGATCGAGCTCGATCGCTATGAGAAGCGCTCGACCGCCTTCGACAAGATCATCAGCGCGACCCACGACCACTTCTGGGACCCGCTCGACAAGAAATACATCGACTTCGACGAGCCGTTCGACATCGAGAACGTCCAGATGATGCCCGACGAGCAAATCTTTCAGCTCCAGATTCCCTACGTCCGCGAGCATCTCGAAAAGACCGGCCAGAAGATCAAGTTCGCCAACGAGATGCAGCTGTGGACCTTTTCGTCCATCCTGCATGGCGAGCAGGGCGCGCTGAACCTCTCCGCCTCGCTGTGCCATGTCCTCAAGGATCAGGGCGCGCAGGAATACGCCGCCAACCAGACGCGCGAAGAAGCGCGCCACGTCACCGCCTTCGCGAAATATGTGAAGGCGCGCTGGGGCCGTCCGCGTCCCTGCGGCGACGTGCTGAAGGCGCTGCTGGTCGACATCATCGCCGCGCCGGAGGTCTACAAGAAGATCATCGGCATGCAGATGCTGGTCGAGGGCCTCGCGATGGGCGCCTTCGCCACGGGTTACAAGTTCAACCAGGACCCGCTCGCCAAGAAGCTGTTCCAGCTGGTGATGACCGACGAGGCGTTCCACCACAAGTTCGGCAAGATCTGGGCCGACAAGACCATCCCGAAGATGAGCCCGGAAGAGCGCAACGTGGTCGAGGACTGGGCGGCACACTGCTTCCAGTCGCTGATCATGAACATGGGCAGCCCGCAGCAGCAGGCCGAAATGTACCAGGACTACGGCCTCGACCCGGCCAAGGTCATGGAAGGCCTTCTCGCCTTGCGCGCCGACGGCGCCCAGCGCGACCGCATGCGCGAATCCACCAACATCTTCCGTGTGCTGATCAAGACGCTGCTCAAGTCCGGCCTGATCACCGACCGCACCAAGGCGTTCTATGCGACCTATGTCGACATGGACGAGCTGAAGGCCGAGGGCGACAAGATGGTCGGCGACGACATCGCCGAGGAAGGCATCAAGTACCTGCAGGAGATCAACTTCAAGGACCGCAGCAACGAAGCCGCGATTAGAATCGCGGCGGAGTGATCGTGCGTGCTTCGAGGCTCGCCTTCGGCGAGCGCCTCAGCATGACGGGCAGGGTGAAATCCCTCATTCGTCATCCTGAGGTGCGAGCGAAGCGAGCCTCGAAGGACGACGGCAGCCCATAACGCAAGACACGGACACCAATGCCCAAAATCACCTACATCGAACACAGCGGCAAGGAACATGCGGTCGAAGTCCCGGAAGGCTGGTCCGTCATGGAAGGCGCGGTGAAGAACATGATCCCCGGCATCGATGCCGATTGCGGCGGCGCCTGCGCCTGCGCCACCTGCCACGTCTTCGTCGATGCGGCATTCCAAGCGAAAATCCCGCCCAAATCCGACATGGAAGAGACCATGCTCGACTTCGCGCCGGATATCGCGCCCAACAGCCGCCTCTCCTGCCAGATCAAGGTGACGAAGGACCTCGACGGTCTCGTCGTCCGCATGCCGACCAGCCAGCACTGAAAGGCACAAAGCCATGAACGTTGCGCTCTCCGCCCAGCAGAATGCCCGCGACGAGGCCTATGCGATGCCGCTCGAGCGCATCGATCCCGCCAAGGCGCACCGCTTCCAGAACGACACGATCTGGCCGTACTTCGAGCGCCTGCGCCGCGAGGACCCGGTCCACTACACCGCCGAGAGCGCCTACGGCCCCTATTGGTCGATCACCAAGTGGAACGACATCATGGCGGTGGACACCAACCACGCCGTGTTCTCCTCCGCCGACGGCATCGTGCTCTCGACGCTGGAGTCCATCGCCGAGAACGAGAAGATCCGCGGCCCCCGCGACCGCAACGCCGGCGGCTTCATCTCGATGGACCCGCCCCATCACGGCCCCAAGCGCAAGAGCGTCACGCCCGCCGTCGCGCCCGATAATCTCGCGCGCATGGCGCCGCAGGTGCGCGAGCGCGCCGGCATCATCCTCGACAAGCTGCCGATCGGCGAAGAGTTCGACTGGGTCGATCTCGTCTCCAAGGAATTGACGGCGATGACCCTCGCCACGCTGTTCGACTTCCCGTTCGAGGACCGGCGTAAGCTGACCTACTGGTCCGACATGTTCACCAACGGCCCCGGCCACGGCCCGGTCAAAAGCTGGTTGCACAAGAAGGAAGCGGCCGACGAATGCTTCGGCGCTTTCGGAAACCTCTGGAACGCGCGCGTGAATGCCGAACCCGGCTTCGACATGATCTCGATGCTGGCGCACAGCGAAGCGACCCGCAACATGGACCCGCGCGAGTATCAGGGCCATGTCGTGCTGCTCATCATCGGCGGCAACGACACCACCCGCAACACGATCAGCGGCAGCCTCTACGCCCTGAACAAATTCCCCGACCAGTACGCCAAGCTGCGCGCCAATCCGCAGCTCATCACCTCGATGGTGTCGGAGACGATCCGCTGGCAGACGCCGCTGGCCCATATGCGCCGCATCGCGCTGCAGGATTTCGAGCTCGGCGGCAAGACGATCAAGGAAGGCGACAAGGTCGCGATGTGGTACGTCTCGGGCAACCGCGACGAAGAGATCATCGAGAATCCCAACGCCTATCTGATCGACCGCGAACGCCCGCGCCAGCATCTTTCGTTCGGCTTCGGCATCCACCGCTGCGTCGGCAACCGCGTTGCCGAGCTGCAGCTCCAGATCATCTGGGAAGAGATCATGAAGCGCTTCCCGGAAATCCACGTCGTCGACGAGCCGGTGCGCACCCACTCGTCCTTCGTCAAGGGCTATGAATCCATGCGGGTCGTCATCCCGGCCCGCAACTGAAAGCGCCCAAGGAGTTCGCCATGAACATCGCCGTCAAGCCCGACATGAAGACCGCCCGCGACGCGGCCTATGCGCTGCCGCTGGCCGACCTCAACCCGGCGCAGGGCATCCTGTTCCAGACCGATACGATGTGGCCGTATTTCGAGCGCCTCAGGAAAGAAGACCCGGTCCACTACACCGCCGACAGCGAGTTCGGTCCGTACTGGTCGATCACCAAATACAACGACATCATGGCGGTCGATACCAACCATCAGGTGTTCAGCTCCGACTTCACCTATGGCGGCATCACCATCGGCGGCGGCCAGGCGAATTTCGAGCCGCTGCCCATGTTCATCGCGATGGACCCGCCGCGCCACGACATCCAGCGCAAGGTGGTGACGCCCGTCGTCAGCCCCGCGAACCTCCAGGTCCTCGGCCCCATCATCCGCGAGCGCGCCGGCAAGATCCTCGACGAGCTGCCGATCGGCGAACCCTTCGACTGGGTCGACAAAGTTTCCATCGAGCTCACCACCATGACGCTGGCGACGCTGTTCGATTTCCCGTTCGAGGAGCGCCGCAAGCTCACCTACTGGTCCGACGTCGTGACCGCCACGCCCGGCCACGGCCTGATCGACACCTTCGAGCAGAAGATGCAGGTGTTCCAGGAATACCAGGCGTATTTCGCCAATCTGTGGAACGAGCGCGTCAACGCGACGGAGGTGAAGGGCGACCTGATCTCCATGCTGGCGCACAACCCGGCGACGCGGGACATGGCGCCGCGCGAATATTTCGGCAACGTCGTGCTCCTCACCGTCGGCGGCAACGACACCACGCGCAACACCATCACCGGCAGCGTGCTGGCGCTGAACCAGAACCCCGACCAGTACCGGAAGCTGCGTGACAATCCTTCTCTGATCCCCTCGATGGTGTCGGAGACGATCCGCTGGCAGACCCCGCTCGCCCACATGCGCCGCACCGCGACGCAGGATTTCGAATTCCAGGGCAAGCAGATCAAGAAGGGCGACAAGGTCGTCATGTGGTACGTCTCGGGCAACCGCGACGACGAGGTGATCGAGCGTCCCAACGATTACATCGTCGACCGCGAGAACCCGCGCCGCCACATCTCGTTCGGCTTCGGCATCCACCGCTGCGTCGGCAACCGCCTCGCCGAGCTCCAGCTCCAGATCATCTGGGAGGAGATCTTCAAGCGCTTCCCCGTGATCGAGCAGGTCGCCGAGCCCAAGCGCACCTATTCGACCTTCGTGAAGGGCTACGAAAACCTCCAGGTCGTGATCCCGAAACGGAACTGAAACGCGAAGACATCAGCGGAGCGCGCCATGACGGACACGAACATCACCAAGGATGCGATGTACGGCGCCGTGGCGCCCGACGATTTCGAATCGATGATCGAGCTCGACCGCTACGAGCAGCGCTCGACCGCCTTCGACAAGATCATCAGCGCGACCCACGACCATTTCTGGGACCCGCTCGACAAGAAATACATCGATTTCGACGAGCCTTTCGATCTCGAGAACGAGGCGATGATGCCCGAGGAGATGCAGCCGCTGCTGCGCCTCCCCTACATCGCCGACACGCTGAAGGACCCCAAGGACAAGATCCGCTTCATCAATCACATGCAGCTGTGGAATTTCTCCTCGATCCTGCATGGCGAGCAGGGCGCGCTGAATCTCTCCGCCTCGCTGTGCCATGTCCTGAAGGACCAGGGCGCCCAGGAATACGCCGCCAACCAGACCCGCGAGGAAGCGCGCCACGTCACCGCCTTCGCCAAATACATCAAGGCCCGCTGGGGCCGCCCGGTGCCGTGCGGCGCCGCGCTCAAGGCGCTGCTGATCGAGATCATCGAGAGCCCCGCCGTCTACAAGAAGATCATCGGCATGCAGATGCTGGTCGAAGGCCTCGCGATGGGCGCCTTCGCCAACGGCTATCGCCACAACCGCGACCCGCTCGCCAGGAAGCTGTTCCAGCTCGTCATGACCGACGAGGCGTTCCATCACAAATTCGGGAAGATCTGGGCCGACCGCACCATCCCCCGGCTCACCGAAGCCGAGCGCAACCTGGTCGAGGACTGGGCCGCGCACTGCGCCCAGGCGCTGCTGTTCAACAACGGCTCGCCGCAGCAGCAACAGGCGATCTACGGCGCCTTCGGCCTCGATCCCGAGCGCGTCGTCGCCGACATCCTGGCGCGCCGCAAGACCCGCGATCCGCAACGCCGCTTCAAGGGCGAGACCAACGTCTTCCGCGTCCTGATCAAGACCCTGCTCAATGCCGGCCTGATCACCGCCCGTACCCGTGGTTTCTACGGCGCCTATATCGACATGGACGAGCTCCAGGCAGAAGGCACCCGCATGGTCGGCGACGACATCGCGGAGGAGGGCATCAAGTACCTCCAGGCGATCAACTTCAAAGACCAGGGCAGGGCGATTTCGATCGCCGCCGAGTAGGAACCGCCTTTGCCCTCTCGTTATCCTCCCCCGTAAACGGGGGAGGATATCGCGGCTAACGTTTGCGCGCGAACCGGCGTATGCTCCCTGTAATCGAAGGTTGCGGGATTACCGTGACCGACGGCAGGAGTAGGCCGCCAGGCCAGCGCTGATCCTCCAACCCGAAAACAAACGGTTCGGGAGGCTCAGACATGACCATCAGGAATCCGATCGAATGGACCGGCGCCCAACTGGCGCAGGCGGCGCATATCGTCGGCGCCGCCGGCTCGTCGCTGCATCACGTCCAGGACACCATCCACTCGCCGATGCCCGCGGTGCGGCGCATCGGCGTCGCCGATCTTCGCGAGGCGCTCGCCAAGGGCTTCGCCGATTTCGAGGCCTATCGCACCGACGTGCTGTTCCTCGGCATCGTCTATGCTGCGGTCGGTCTCGTCCTGACGCGCATCGTGTTCGGCATGGATCTGCTGCCGCTGCTGTTCCCCCTGGCTTCGGGCTTCGCCATCATCGGCCCCTTCGCCGCCGTCGGTCTCTACGAGATGAGCCGCCTGCGCGAGCAGGGCCGGGAGGTGCGCTGGAGCAACGCCTTCGACGTCTTCCAGGCGCCCGCCATCGGCGCCATATCGCTGCTCGGCGCCGGCTTGATCGCGCTGTTCCTGCTCTGGCTCGCCGCCGCCTGGGCGATCTATCTCTACACCTTCGGCGACGCGCCCATCGTCTCGCTCGGCCAGTTCGCGCATGACGTGCTCGCGACGCCGGGCGGCCAGTCGATGATGGTCGTCGGCATCGGCGTCGGCTTCCTCTTCGCGCTGCTGGCGATGAGCATCAGCATCGTCTCGTTCCCGCTGCTGCTCGACCGCGACGTCGGTCTCGACACCGCGATCCGCACCTCGATCCGCGCCATGACGGCGAATCCGGGCCCGATGGCGCTGTGGGGATTGCTGGTCGCGGCGGGTCTCGTGATCGGCTCGCTGCCGCTGTTCGTCGGGCTGATCGTGATCCTGCCGGTGCTCGGCCACGCGACGTGGCATCTCTACCGCAAGATCGTGCCGCGCGACGGCGAGGGCCGGCCGTCGCTACCGGCCTTTGACGACATCCACTAGCCGCGCGACATGCTCGGGCGGCGTGTGCTGCAGCACGCCGTGTCCGAGGTTGAAGATGAAGGGCCTGCCCCGCATCGCGGCGACGATGCGGCGCGCCTCGGCGTCCATCGCGTCGCCGCCCACCATCAGGAGCATGGGATCGAGATTGCCCTGCGCCGCGACACCGGCCGGAAGCGACGCCGCCGCGGCCGCGATATCGGTCATGTGATCGATCCCCACCGCGTCGACCCCGGTCCCCGCCGCATAGCGCGCGAGATGCGATCCCGCGCCGCGCGGCAGGCCGATGATCGGGACATCCGGATGCCGCGCCTTGACGGCTTTCACGATCCGCGCCGTCGGTGCGATCACCGCCCTGTCGAACAGCGGCGCCGGCACCGCGCCGGCCCAGCTGTCGAAGATCTTGAGCGCCTCCGCGCCGGCATCGGCCTGCGCAATCAGGTACGCCGACGTGCTCTCGACCAGCGTGTCAATCAGTGCCAGGAACACGCCCGGATCGCCCCACATCATGCGGCGGCAATTCTCATAATCCGTCTTGCCGCGGCCCTCGATCATATAGGTCGCGACCGTCCACGGCGCCCCCGCGAACCCGATCAGCGCCGCATCGCCCGGCAGTGCCGCGCGCACGCCCTTCACCGTTTCCATCACCGGCGACAGCATCTGCGACACCAGTTCGGGGCGCAGCTTCGCGACGCCGGCCGCATCGCGGATCGGCTCCAGCCGCGGCCCTTCGCCTTCGACGAAGGTGACGGTCTGCCCCAGCGCATGCGGCACCAGCAGGATGTCGGCGAACAGGATGGCTGCGTCCATCCCGAACCGGCGCACCGGCTGCAGCGTCACCTCGATGGCGCGCTCGGGCGTCAGGCACAGATCGATGAAGCCCTTCGCCTCGGCGCGCAGCGCGCGATACTCGGGCAGATAGCGTCCCGCCTGCCGCATCAACCAGACCGGCGGCCTTTCGGCGGTCTCGCCGCGCAGGGCTTTGAGAAGCGGCTTCGTCACGGGATCAGTCTTCGGACTTGGCCGGCGCGCCGTCGCCGCCTTCGCGCCTGGCCTTCTTGCGCGCGTTCTTCTCGGCGCGCTTCTCGGCCTTGGCATCCGCCTTGGCCGCCTGCGCCTTCTCGCGCTGGGACCGTTCGAAGGAGTAGTTCGGCGGGCGGGGAGCCATGGGATTTCCTCGATGGGACGAAGCGTAGGATGGCCTGCCATCCGAAGCTGCGCGGGGCTGAGGCAGTCTGCCTACGCGAAGTCGCTTCGGCAGACACCATCCTCCGCTGCTGCGCAGCGTAGGATGGTGCCGCAGGTGAGAATCGAACTCACGACCTATCCCTTACCAAGGGATTGCGCTACCACTACGCTACTGCGGCATCCGTGGTATGGGGCGCGAACGGCGCCCGAAGGATGGCTGCTATAGCCAACCCCAGCCCAAAGGGAAAGGCCCGTTTTCGGCCCCATGCCGCCCAAGCCCCAAACCAGGCAGGAGCGCCTTGCCGCAGCCCTCCGGGAGAACCTCAAGCGCCGCAAAGCCGCCGCCCGGCAAGCCAAGGCGAAAACCCCACCCGAGATGCCGGAGCGCCCGAATACCGCCAAGAAGACGGATTAACTGGAGCGAACGCTGCGCCTGTTCGTTGGCCTTATCCCACGCTACAACGGTCGCTTCCGGCGGCTTCGAGCCGCAATGAGGGACAATGGACAGAATCCGTATCCGGGGCGGCAACCGCCTCAAGGGTGAAATTCCGATCAGCGGCGCCAAGAACTCGGCGCTCAAGCTCATGGCCGCGTCGCTCCTGACCGACCAGCCGGTGACGCTGAAGAACATGCCGCGCCTCGCCGACATCGGCGGCATGAGCGACCTCCTGATGCAGTTCGGCGTCAGCATGAACATTCGCCGCGGCCAGGCGCTGGGCCAGAGCGACACGATGCGCCTGCACGCGCCCAGGATCGAATCCGCGCTCGCGCCCTACGACATCGTGCGCAAGATGCGCGCGAGCTTCCAGGTCCTCGGCCCGCTCCTCGCCCGTCACGGCGAAGCGAAGATCTCGCTGCCCGGCGGCTGCGCCATCGGCGCCCGCCCGGTCGATTTCCACATCCAGGGCCTCGAAGCCATGGGCGCGAAGATCGATCTCGAGGACGGCTATGTCGTCGCCAATGCCGGCAAGGGCCTCAAAGGCACCACCTTTACCGTGCCGCGCGCCTCGGTCGGCGCCACCGAGAACCTGATGACCGCCGCGACCCTCGCCGAGGGCCGTACGGTGCTCAAGAACGCCGCGCGCGAGCCGGAGACCGAGGATCTCGGCCGTTTCCTGATCGCGATGGGCGCGAAGATCACGGGCCTCGGCACGAGCGAGATCACCATCGACGGCGTCGCGCATCTGAACGGCTGCGAATACGCCGTGATGCCCGACCGCATCGAGACCGGCACCTACGCCATCGCCACCGCGCTCGCCGGCGGCGAGGTCGAGCTGGTCGGGGCCCGCGCCGAGACCAACGGCGCGCTCTATGGCCTCTTGCGCAACATCGGCGTCGAGATCGCCGAGACCAATCGCGGCATCTCCGTCCATCGCAACGGCGTGCGTCCCATCGCCATCGACGTCACCACCGATGTCTTCCCCGCCTTCCCGACCGACCTTCAGGCGCAGTTCATGGCGCTGATGGCGGTGTCGAACGGTATTTCCCACATCCGCGAGACGGTGTTCGAGAACCGCTTCATGCACGTCCCCGAACTCGCCCGCATGGGCGCGAACATCCGCGTCGAAGGCGACATGGCGACCGTCACCGGCGTCGACCGCCTCAAGGGCGCGCCCGTGATGGCGACCGATCTGCGCGCCTCGGTCAGCCTCGTGCTTGCCGGCCTCGTCGCCGAGGGCGACACCATCGTCAACCGCGTCTATCACCTCGACCGCGGCTTCGAGCGCCTGGAAGAAAAGCTTTCCAATGTCGGCGCGGACATAGAGCGGCAGTCGGCATGAATGTCGGTTTGACTCTGGCGGCGGAGGATGCGGCCGACCTCGAAGTGATCTCCGCGCGCCTGCAGGACGCCGTCGCGCAGATGAAGGACCTCGTCTATCTGCCCAAGCGCCGCCGCTTCGCGGCGCTGTTCAACCGCTTCCAGTGGGAGACCGACGCGAAGAAGGGCGATTTGCGCGTCCGCGCCGGCCTGCATTTCGATGGCGTGCTGTCGGTCAAATCCAACAAGCTGAAGAAGGGCGCGCCCGAGGCCGTCGTGTCGCTGCTCGCCATCCGCTTCACGCCCAACAGCGGCGAAGACCCCGGCGGCACGGTCGAGCTGACCTTCGCCGGTGGCGGCGCGCTGAAGCTGGAAGTCGAGGTGATCGACGCCGGCCTCACCGACGTCAGCGGCGTCTGGGCCGCGCGCGGCCGCCCCGAGCACGACGAGAGCTGATATGGCGCGCCGTCTCGACAGGCGCGCCGGCGATTTCGCGGCGCAGTTCGACGCGCTGCTCAATGCCAAGCGCGAGGAAGAGGAAGACGTCGCCGCCGTGGTGCGCGGCATCGTCGCCGACGTGCGCCAGCGCGGGGACGACGCGCTGGTCGAGCTGACCAACAAATTCGACAAGGCCAACGTCACGCTTGCGACGCTGCGCTTGACCCAGACCGAAATCGACGCCGCCGAAGCGCAATGCTCCAAGCCGATGCTCGATGCCCTGGCCGTCGCCGCCGAACGCATCGAAGCCTATCACCGCCGGCAGATTCCGAACGACGAGTGGTTCACCGATGCCGCCGGCGTGAACCTCGGCTGGCGCTGGACCGCGCTGGACAGCGTCGGCCTCTACGTCCCTGGCGGCACCGCCGCCTATCCCAGCTCCGTCCTGATGAACGCCGTGCCGGCGCGTGTCGCCGGCGTCCAGCGCGTCGTGATGGTGACGCCCGCCAGCGGCGGCGCGATCAATCCGCTCGTCCTGGCCGCCGCCAAGCGGGCAGGGGTGCGCGAGATCTACCGTGTCGGCGGCGCCCAGGCCGTCGCCGCGCTCGCCTATGGCACCAGAACCATCGCACCCATCGACAAGATCGTCGGCCCCGGAAACGCCTATGTCGCCGCCGCCAAGCGCCAAGTGTTCGGCACCATCGGCATCGACTCCATCGCCGGCCCGTCGGAAATCCTCGTCGTCGCCGACTCTGGCAACAATCCCGACTGGATCGCCGCCGACCTGCTCAGCCAGGCCGAGCACGACGCTTCGTCGCAAAGCATCCTGATCACCGACGACGCGGACTTTGCCGCCAAAGTCGAAACCGCCGTCGAAACCGCGCTGACACGGCTGCCGCGCGAAAAGATCGCCCGCGCCAGCTGGACCGATTACGGCGCGATCATCGTGGTGGCGAAGCTTGAAGACGCCGCGCCGCTGGTCGACGCCATCGCGCCCGAGCATCTCGAAATCGCCACCGCCGATCCGCAGGCCCTCGCCGCCAAGGTGCGCCACGCCGGCGCGATCTTCCTCGGTCGTCACACGCCCGAGGCCATCGGCGACTACATCGCCGGCCCAAACCATGTGTTGCCGACCTCGCGCACCGCGCGGTTCTCCTCCGGCCTTTCGGTGCTCGACTTCATGAAGCGCACCACACTGCTGTCCTGCGACGCCGCCGCCGTGGCCAAGATCGGCCCCGACGCGATCACCCTGGCCGAGGCCGAAGGTCTCGATGCCCACGCCCGCTCCATCGCGGCGCGCCTCAACGCGAAGTCCTGACGCATGGCCGAGGAAAGCCCGTTCCGCCTCGCCGCCATCACGCTCGACGAGCGTTCCATCGTCCGCCGCACCCGCGAGATCGAGCAGGAGCGCGACATCGCGATCTACGACCTGCTCGAAGCCAACAGCTTCGCGCCCGAAGGCTCGCCCGGCGGTCCCTACAATCTGGTGCTGGGCATCGAGGAAAACCGCCTCACCTTCGACATCGCGCTGGAGGATGGCACGCCGCACGGCAAGATCATGCTGTCGCTGACGCCGTTCCGCCGCGTCGTGAAGGATTACTTCCTGATCTGCGACAGCTACTACAAGGCGATCCGCACCGCGCCGCCGTCGCAGATCGAGGCGCTCGATATGGGCCGCCGCGGCCTGCACAACGAAGGCTCCGACCTTTTGCGCGAGCGCCTCAAGGGCAAGATCGAGATCGACCACGACACCGCCCGGCGCATCTTCACCCTGATCTGCGTCCTGCACCTGAAGGGTTGATCGGATGCGCGGTCCTCATGGCGAGGAACTGCCGGGCGCCATCCTGTTCGCCTGCACGATGAATGCGGTGCGCAGCGTGATGGCGATGTCCATCATGAAGCATCTGTTCGGTAAGTTCGTCTACATCGACGCCGCCGGGGTGCGCGCCGGCGAGCTCGACCCGATGGCGGTCGAGGTGATGGACGAACTCGGCATCGAGATCGGCAAGTACCGCCCCAAGACCTTCGAGGACATGGAGGACAGCTCCATGTTCGACCTCTGCGTCACGCTCTCGCCCGAGGCGCAGCACCGCGCCGTCGACCTCGCCCACACCAGCGCCATCGAGATCGAATACTGGCCGACCCTGGACCCGACCATCGTGGAGGGCAGCCGCGACCAGCGCCTGGACGCCTACCGCGCCACCCGCGACGCCATCATGAGGCGCATCAAGGACCGCTTCGCGGAGAAACAGGCGGCGGATACTTGAATCGCCGTATTGGCGCCGTCTTCGCATGCGAGTCTGCGCGGACGAGGGCGTCGTACCATGATCCGTCTCACAGCCTTTGCCGTTCTGCTGTCTTCGTTGATGGTCGCCGGTATTGCCAACGCGGCGCCGGCCAATTGGCCGCTCGTCCGCGTTCCGTGGATCGGCTGCCCATCCGACGGCCAGCAGGGGCCGGAACGCCCGCCACCGGCCAAGCGCTTCGAAGAGGTCCAGATCGATCCGAGTCTCGCGCCCCGGTTGGCGTATTATGCGTCGCGCTATTCCGAAGGTCTGGGGCCGCGCGGCTGGCATTGCCTTGGGCTGGAGGGTTCGAACGGCGTGCAACTGTTGCTCGCCAAGGCGCCGCTGCCCAAAGACCCTCTCTCGGCCGTCAGGCAAAAGTTGCATGGGCCGGCCGTCGTTTTCGCGTCCATGAGCGGGGAAACCTCCGGCCGGTTCGACGTCGCGATCTGGGTGATGCGCTATTTTCCGCGCCACCGGGTCTTTGCAGACGCCGTGATCGCCGAGGGCCTCGAACCGGCGAGCAACTTCCCCGCCGGCGTATTGCCGGGCGACAGGATATTGAGCCGCACGCCGGATCGCGTCGTCGTCGAAACGCCGCCGCACCGCAAAGGGGAGGGCGCCGATAGCTGGCTCGCGCCCGACGACCTGCCGATCATCAGCGTTGTGCGCTTCGACGCCGATCCCCCGGGCGGCCGTTCCGTAAGTGTGAAGCTGGCGCCGGAACAGCGCGATCTGCTGCCTGTCCTTCTGGGTCAACTCTAGCTCTACCGGCCCAAACCCTTGCTTTTCCGCGCTTTCGGTGGCATTTCCCCGGCCAGCAAACCCTCAGAGGCCGAATGGCAAAAGAAGAACTCCTGGAATTCGAAGGCACCGTCAGCGAACGCCTGCCCAATGCGACCTTTCTGGTCATGCTCCAGAACGGCCACCAGATCATCGCCCACACCGCGGGCAAGATGCGCAAGAACCGCATCAGCGTGCTGACCGGCGACAAGGTGATGGTGGAGATGACGCCCTATGACCTCACCAAGGGGCGCATTACCTATCGCTTCAAATAAGCCGCTTCTCGTCCTGGCGAGCGAGAGCCCGCGCCGCAAGGCGCTGCTGGCCCAGGCAGGCCTCGCCCCCGACGCCGTTTTGCCCGCCGCAATCGACGAAAGCATCCACAGGAACGAACAGCCGCGCCCTTACGGGCTGCGGCTCGCCACTGCCAAGGCCCGTGCCGTTGCGGAAGCCTGGACCGGCGCGCCGGCGGTGTTCCTCGCCGCCGACACCGTCGTCTCCCTCGGCCGCCGCATCCTGCCCAAGGCGGAAACCGACGATCAGGTCCGCGAATGCCTGCAAATGCTGTCCGGCCGCGCCCACCGCGTCGGCACCGCCGTCGCGGCGCTGGCGCCGGACGGAAAAATCCGCACACGGATCGTCGAGACGCGGCTGATTTTTTGTCGGCTCGATTCTGCCGCCATCGAGTCTTATGTGCGCTGCGGCGAAGGTCTCGGCAAAGCCGGCGGCTATGCCGTGCAGGGTCGCGCCGAAATTTTCGTGACCCGCATCAGCGGTTCTTATTCCAATGTTGTCGGACTGCCGTTGCGCGAAACAATCTCCCTCCTTCGGGCCAGCGCCTATCCGTGCTAGCGTTTCGCGTCGCTATTGCTTGAGCTCATGATGCAGAAGGACGTCCTGATTAACGCAGGCGCGGGGGAAATCCGCGTCGCCGTCGTCGAAGACGGCCGCCTGCAGGATTTGATGCTTGAGCGCACCATCGGCCTCGAGGATGGCGGCCCGAAGAAGAAAGCCGGCGGCCGCAGCGGCCACAGCCTGATCGGCAACATCATATTGGGCCGGGTGCAGCGCGTGCTCCCCGGCATGCAGGCCGCCTTCGTCGATGTCGGGCTGGAGCGCGCCGGCTTCCTCGGCGCGCGCGAGGCGCGCTGCCTCGCCGATCTTCCCGGCTACGACGAAGATCGCACGCCCAAGATCGGCGACTGCGTGCGCGAGGGCGAGGAAATCCTCGTTCAGGTCGTGAAGGATCCCATCGGCGACAAGGGCGCACGGCTCTCTGCCAACATCACCATCCCCGGCCGTCTCAGCGTCATGGTCCCCAACACGCCCGGTGTCGCGCTGTCGCGCCGCATCGAGGAAGAGGGCGAGCGCGCCCGCATGCTGGCGCTCGGCGAGGCGATGATCGCCGAAGGCGGCGACCGGCTCGTGCCCGGCGCCGGCTACATCCTGCGCACCGCCGCCAGCGAATCCACGCTTGCCGATCTCAAGGAAGACGCCGAACGCCTCGCCGAGGCGTGGCGCCCCGTCCTGTCGCGCCGCCAGAGCGCCCGCGCCCCGGCGACGCTCTATCACGACCTCGATCCGGTCGAGCGCACCATGCGCGACACGGTGCGCAGCCACACCAGCCGCGTCGTGATCGACGACGCCGCCTCTTACGAAGCCGCGCGCGCCTATTGCCGCCGCGCCATGCCGGAAGCCGAGTCCAAGGTCGAACTCTTCACCGGCCCGGGCTCGCTGTTCGACGCCTACAATATAGAAGAAGAGATCGACCGCCTGACGATCCCCAAGGTCCCGCTCCCCTCCGGTGGCTGGATCACCATCGAGGGCACCGAGGCGCTCACCGCCGTCGACGTGAACTCCGGCAGCTTCACCGCCTCGACCGGCCTCGAAGAAACCAGTTTTCACGTCAACCTCGAAGCCGCCGACGAGATCGGCCGTCAGGTCCGCCTGCGCGGCATCGGCGGCCTGATCGTGGTCGATTTCATCCATCTGGGCGACGCGGCGAACATCGAGAAGGTCCTCGACACCCTGGCCGAGAGCCTGTCCAAGGATCACACCCCGACCCAGATCTCCCCGATGTCCGAGTTCGGCCTGGTCGAGATCACCCGCAAGCGCATCCGCGATCCACTGGTCAAGCTGATGAGCGAATGCTGCCGCTCCTGTTCCGGCCATGGCCGCAAGCGCACCAAAGAGGCCGTCGCGCTCGAAGTCCTGCGCAGCATCGAGCGCAGTGCCGCCGCCGCGCCCGGCAAGGCGATCGCCGTGCGCGCCTCGTCCGAGGTCGTGCGCTGGCTCGAAGACCATGGCGAAGAGGTCCGCGCCGCACTCGCCCGTCGCGGCGCCGCCCGCGTCAGTTTCGAAGCGAACGATGCCTTCGCCCGGGAAGGGTTCGATGTCGCAACCCTCTGAGGCCGGTTCCTGCCCGATCTGCGGCCGCCCGCGCGACGCCAAAATGAAGCCGTTCTGCTCCAAGCGCTGCGCCGATCTCGACCTCGCCAAATGGCTCAAGGGCGAATACAGCATCCCCGGCGCCCCCGCAGGCGAGGAGAGCGTTCCCCTGGACGACGGCGAACCCTCTGAATTCCATTGATTTTCGCCCCGCTGGACAGGGCGGGCCTGCTCGCCTAAAAAGCGCGTCCTTTCCGGCCATTTTCCCGGTTAGCCCAGGTAGCTCAGTCGGTAGAGCAGTGGATTGAAAATCCACGTGTCGGCAGTTCGATTCTGTCCCTGGGCACCATCCTACGCCGCTTCGCGGCTTCGGATGGCAGGCCATCCCTCTCGCATTCGGCGGAGGATGGTGTCCTCCGAAGCCTTGGCGAAGGAGGACGGGGCAGTCCCGCACGCCTTCGCGACTTCAATTCATCATTGATTTTCTGTCAGCACCACGCCGCGCACCACGCCGCCTGTGCCCTTCGCGCATCGCCTGCCCAAAGATATTCACTCGCGTGTGAATGAATGTTGACGGCGGGGCGGCTTCCTGCCAGCTTCCGCCCGTGTGCCGAAGAGCACTGCGATCGCCTGCGGGCGAAGGGGAGGAAATTTCATGCGTCGCGTTCTATGCCTTTCGACGTCCGTTCTGGCGCTTGTCTTCAGTGGCGCGGCGCACGCGCAATCGACCGGATCGTCCACCGACGCCACCGCGGGCGGCTCGATCGAAACCGTGGTCGTGACGGCCGAGCGCCGCAACGAAGACCTGATGAAGACCCCGATCTCGGCCGACGTCATCAACGGCGTCGACCTGCAGGCCAAGGGCGTGCTCAAGGTCGACGACCTGCAATTCGTCTCGCCCGCCGTGACCGTCAACAATTTCGGCCAGGGCATCGACTTCAACATCCGCGGCATCGGCAAGGGCGAGCACAACAGCCAGACCATGACCGGCGTGATCACCTACCGTGACGGCGTGCCGACCTTCCCCGGCTACCTCACCGAAGAGCCCTATTACGACATCGCGAGCGTCGAAATCCTGCGCGGCCCGCAGGGCACCTTCGTCGGCCAGAACGCGACCGGCGGCGCCGTGTTCGCGAACTCGAACAGCCCGGTGATCGGCGGCGGCAATGACGGTTACGTCTTCGCCCAATACGGCAACTACAACGACGCCAACCTGCAGGGCGCGGTCAACATCCCGATCAGCGACACCTTCTCGCTCCGCGTTGCCGGCTTCGCGGAACGGCGCGACAGCTTCTACGACATTCGCGACCGCACCACGACGGCGAACACCGTGCCGGGCATCTTCACCGCCGCGCCGGACAATTGCCCGGGCGCCAAGTACGACGGCTGCAAGCCGGGCTTCAATCCGGGCGATGCGGCCTGGGTCGCCGGCCGCGTCACCGCTTTGTGGAAGCCGAGCGATGCGCTGACCGTCACCGTCAAGGTCGACGACGACTATCTCGACAACGGCGCCTATCCCGCCGATCCGTATACGGATCGCTTCCCGGTCGGCACCCTCATCCCCGTCCATCTCGGCGGCGGCCCGCAGATCCCGGCCGACACGGTCCTGCTGCCCAACCCGCAGCACAACGATCTCTTCCACATCACCGCCAACGCGCCGCAGACCGCGGTCGACCGGCTGTTCCGCACGGTGGTTCGCGCCGACTACGTGCTGCCGGGCGGCATCACGCTGCGCTCCGTCACGGGCTACCAGCAGGGCAACACGGCCTACACGGCCGACCTCGACGGCACGGACATGGGCGGGCTTCCCACCACGACCGTGTTCGGCATCGCGCCCAACAACTACACCTTCCTGGACCGGGTCGACGAGACGATCTACTCGCAGGAATTCAACGTCATCTCGCCCGACAACCAGCCCCTCACCTGGATCGTGGGCGCCTTTGCGCAGTCCGACCGCTACAACTTCAAGCCGCCGTTTCAGTTCCTGATCGCCACGCCGCCGGGCATTGTGGCCGGCGAGTACGCCCTGCAGGGCACCAATCCGAACCAGGGTTGGGCGGTGTTCGGCCAGGCCAGCTACAAGCTGACCGACTCGTTCGAGGTCCAGGCCGGCGGCCGCTGGTCGACCAACATGTCGAAGAACAGCAATGTCCAGATCGTGCAGTATGGCCTGCCCCTGACGACCAACCAGAAGACCAGCTCCAGCAGCCTGGACTACAAGGTCTCGCTGAACTGGCAGGCCGATGAGGACAACTTCCTCTATGCCTTCGTCTCGACCGGCTACAAGCCCGGCGGCCTGAACGTGCCGGTGTTCGTCGGCGACGCGACCGAGCCGTTCGGCCCCGAGCGCGTCACGGAATACGAAGGCGGCTGGAAGGCCAATCTGTTCGACGGCCACGTCCGCACCACGCTGGACGGCTACTACAACGCCTATGACGGCTTCCAGGTGACCATCGCCTATCCGCTGTTCCCGACCTTCGGTCGCGAGATCAACGTGCCGCACCAGACCAGCATCTACGGCATGGAAGGCGAAGTCGAAGCGGCGTTCGGCGACTTCTCGGCCAGCTTCGGCATGGGCCTGCTGCACTCCGAGCTCGGCGGGCTCTATGCGGTCGACAGCCGCGAGTTCACGACCTCCGCGGGCTGCAACGCCGCGACCGGCACGCCGGGCAATCCGCTCTGCGTCTATCTCGGCGGCCACCCGCAGACCTACGCGCCCAGCGTCTCGGGCGACATCAGCCTGCAGTACATGTTCCACCTCGACGGCGGCGATACGCTGACGCCGCGCGTCAGCTTCGCCTACCAGGGCGGCCAGTGGGCCTCGCTGTTCGACAACCCGCTGATGGGCGATCTGCTCAGCGCGCGTCATCTCCTCGGCGCGCAGCTGGAGTACAAGACCGGCACCTGGGTCGCGACGTTGTACGGCAGCAACCTCGGCGACCAGCATTATGTGGCGGCGATGAACTCCGGCCTCGACTTCGCCGGTCCGCCGCGGCAGTTCGGCGTGCGTCTGCTCAAGGTGTTCTGAACCCGTTGAACTTTCGGCCGCCGGCTTACCCTAAGGCCGGCGGCCGAACTTTCTCGCAGACGTCGGCACGGCCACGCCGCCGACCAGATGATCCGGGTGTCGCACAGGCCGTTGGCCGCCGCCGGAAAAATTGACAACAATCGTCTTCGCGCGGAATACACAATGTCCTGGGCGGGCAGGTTGACGGAAGGCCGGCCACTCGGGGCTGGCTTGTGCCGTTCGGCGTGTGTGGCAGGGATCGAAGCGATGACGAGTACCAAGGCGAAGCGTCCGGCCAAAAGCGTCCTCAAGCCGCGCACCAAGGCCGAACAGCGCGCCGAAACGCTCGCGCAGATCATGAACGCCGCCGAGGTCCTGTTCTCCAAATACGGTCTCTACGGCGTGACGATGCGCGACGTCGCCAACAAGGTCGGCATCCACACCTCGCTGATGCACTATTACTTCGCGGACAAGCTGGCGCTGTTCAAGGCGGTCTTTGCGCGCCGCGCCAACGTCACCAGCGAGCGCCGCATCAAAGCGCTTGCCCAGTATGAGAAGGATTGCGGCGGCAAGCCCACGGTCGAAGGCGCGCTGCACGTCTTCCTGGACACCGACTTCGATCTCTACATCGCCGGCGACGAGGGCTTGCGCAACTACGCGGCGTTCTGCGCCCAGCTCTCGAACACCGCCGAAGGCGCGATCCTGTTCGACGAGCATTTCGATCCCGTCGTGCTGCAGCTGATCGCGCTGCTGCAGAAGGCGCTGCCCAACGTGCCTCGGGAAGACATCTTCTGGGCCTACAGTTTCGTGACCGGCAGCCTGATGCATGCGCTGGCGCGCAGCGGCCGCATCGACCGCCTGTCGGACGGGTTGTGCAAGTCGGACGACTTCGTCGCGATCAAGGCGCGCATGGCCGACTTCATGGCGGCGGGCTTCCTCGCGCTCAAGGACAAGCCGCGCACCCGGAAGACCGGCCGCTAGAGATTCGCTACGGACAGCCCGGGCCGCCCGCCGGCAGCGGCGGCGACCACAGCCCGACATTCCAGTTCCACGGGATCGTGCCGTCGGCGCGGCGCCGGCAGACGACGGTCTCGTGCAGCTGGAACATCCCCGGCAGCAGATGGTCCGCCGGGTGCGGCGCATCGGTGAAATCCATATACGATCCGACCGGCGCGTAGGCCGGCCAGGCCGGCGCGCCCGCGGCCACGGGCTGGCCGGTGCGGGCAAAGCTGCTCCAATAGTCGAGCATCGCATCGGACAGCGCCGCATCGCTCGCCGGCGCTTTCGGCCAATAGGCCGGCGTGCGGTCCATCGTGCCGAACATGTACGGCAATTCGCTGCCGTGGAACGCGTGCAGATTGGCGTCGTCGGCGGCCGGATAGCCGTGATCGAAGAAATACAGGAAGGAGGGCTGGCGCAGCATCGCCTGGCTGCGCACCAGCCGCAGGGCCGTCCAGCCATAGAGCGCATCGCGCGTCGTCGCCAGGATGCTCTCGCGCATGTGCTGGCTGGGATAGAGCTGGAGGAACAGCCCCGCGAGGCCCTGATAGCTGCCGCGGATCGTGTTCTCGTAGTCCGCCGCGAAAGCGGGCGAGGGCGGCGCCAGCATCGTCAGCGACCGGATCTCGCCGCTGTTGAACCCGGCCAGCAGCGGCACCGGCGCTTGCTCGCCTTTGTCGAACGTATCGACCAGCTGGCGCGGCAACACTTGGCCGTCGACCGTGCCGAACGGCGCGAAGCCCGCCACCGCGGCCTTCGACGTCAGTGCCGCCGCGTCCATCGCGCGCAGCTCGGCGATCGACTTCGCATCGAGCTTGGACAGCAGCCTTGAGCCGCTTTCCTCGGCGGGCGTCTCGCCGAATTTGCGTTCCTTGAGCTCCGGCGTGGAGATCATATAGGCGCTCTGCGCGATGGCCTTGGCGAACAGGCCGCGCGCCTGCGGCGACGCCATCAGGTACATCACGCTGAGCCCGCCCGCCGACTGGCCGGCGATGGTCACGTTCGCCGGATCGCCGCCGAACGCGCCGATATTGCTCTGGATCCAGCGCAGCGCCGCGATCTGGTCGAGCAGGCCGTAATTGCCGGAAACGCCCAGCGGCGATTCCGCGCTGAGCTCCGGATGCGCCAGCCAGCCCAGCACGCCGAGGCGGTAATTGATCGACACCACCACGATGCCGTGCGCCGCCAGCTTGGCGCCGTCATAGGTCGCTTCGCTGCTCGCGCCCGTCGTCAGCGCGCCGCCATGGATCCACACCAGCACCGGCGCCTTGGCCGCGCCCGCCGGCGCCCACACGTTGAGGAACAGGCAGTCCTCGCTCATCGCGCCCAGGTCGCCGGCATAGATGCCGGCGCCCGGGAATTTCGGCTGAAAGCAGGGCAGGCCGAACTGGGTTGCCGGCCTTGTGCCGCTCCAACGCGGCATCGGGCTCGGCGGCTTCCACCGCGCCGGCCCGACCGGCGGCAGCGCGTAGGGAATGCCCTTGAAAACGCGCACCGCGCCGTCGTCCTGTCCCGCCAGCACGCCCGCCGGCGCGTCGACGGTCTGCGCATAGGACGGCGCAGCAAGGCAAACGAACGCGGCGATGCCGGCAACCAAAAAGCGCAACCTGCCGATCATCACGACGCTCCACGCATAAGAGATTCCTTCCGCAGCACCCGCGCCAGCCACAGGAACAGCACGATCGCCACCGCGTAAAACGGCACAAGCGCATAGAGCGCGAGTTGCAGCGCGTGTGCCGGATGGCCGGCGCGAAAGACGTCGCTCATTGCGCCGACGAAGGTCGGCCCCACGCCCATGCCGATCAGGTTCATCACCAGCAGCAGCAATGCGCCCGACATCACGCGCTGATCCGGCCGCACCTCTTCCTGCACCAGCGTCACCGACGACGACAGGTAGAAATAGTTCAGCAGATTGGGCCCCGTCAGCAGGAGCAGCGCGAGCGGCCAGGACGGCGCCCAGACGAAGCCGATGTAAAACGGCACCGCCAGCATCAGCGAGATCGCCGGCACCAGGGCATAGGCTTGTTTGGAGCGCCGCGTGAACCGGTCGATCACCCGCCCGGAGACGAAGATGCCCCCGCCCATGCCGAAGCCGACGACCAGCGCGTAATAGATCGCGACCTGGCTCAGCGTCATGCCCTTCTCGCGCATCAGGAACAGGGTCGCAAAATTCCCGGCGCCGTAAGTGATGATCTGCGTCGCGCCGCTGCCGAGCGCCGCCAGCACCAGCGCGCGCCGCGAGAAGAACATCGTGATGGTGCGCCAGAATCCCGACGCCGCCTCCGCGATGTCGCCGCCCGGCGGCGCATCGAGCCCGCCGCGCACCGGCTCGCGCACGACCAGAAGGACCAGCAGCGCCGCGAACACGCCGACCGATCCCAGCACGATAAAGGCATCGCGCCAGCTATAGGCGGCCGCGATGGACGCGCCGAACGCGACGCCGAGCGCGGCGCCGATGGGCGGACCCAAATTGTACAGGCCCAGCGCCGTGCCGCGCCGGCCCGAGGGAAAATAATCGGAGATGATCGCGTAGGACGGCGGCACGCCGCCGGCTTCGCCGACCCCGACCGTCATTCGCGCCGCGACCAGCTGCCCGTAATTGGCCGCCAGGCCGCACGCCATCGTCGCCGCGCTCCACAGCGCACAGGCCGCGGCCAGCACCCAGGTGCGATTGGTGCGGTCGGCGATCCAGCCGACCGGGATCGAGATGAAGCAATAGAACAGCGCGAAATAGAGTCCGCCGATCAGGCCGAGTTGCCCGTCGGAGACGTGCAGGCTGTCCTGGATGGGCTTGGCCAGGATCGACAGCAGCGAACGGTCCAGGAAATTCAGGACATAGACGAAGCACAGCATCCCGAGCACGACCCAGGCGCGCGCGCCGGGCGTGCGGTCTCTTGCGAGCGTGCTCGCTGTCTTGTCCACGGATGTCCCTCCCGCGCCGCCTTGAACGGCGACTTGCCGGCATGCTGCCCAAGCCCCGGTAGGCCGTCAACATTCATTATAATGTGAGTGAATATCACGGCCGTCCCGAACCCGGATCTAGCGGCCCGGCCACGCCGCGAACAAAGGTCCTTCCGCGCCATACACCGGGTCTTTGCGCGGCAAGGGCACGCGTTCCACGCTGCGCCGCGTCTTGTCGCCGGTATCCTCCGGCGTGCACTCGTCATATTTGCGCGCGCCCGGATAGGCGCCGACGATCAGCAGGTCCGCGCTCTTGCGCAAGCGATAATGCCCGGTGCCCGCGGGAAGCACGATGATATCGCCGGCTTCGAGCTTGATCGCGCGCCCCTTGGCGCCGCCAAACCGCGCCCGCAGCCAGCCGCGCGCCACGCCCAGCACCTCGTGCGTGTTGCTGTGATAATGCAGCCAGTCATACATCCCGTCCCGCCAGCTCCCGCGCCAGCCATTCGCCGCGAACAGCACTTCGAAGATCGCCGCCGGGTCATAGGCATCGTCCAGCCGCACCGCGGAGCGATAGACCAGCAGCGGCCATCGGTTGTTCGGGATCGCCTCGGTTGTCCGGAAGCGAAAGCGGCGCGGCTTGCGCTGCCGCAGCAGGGCGTCGAGCGCCGCCGGTTTCGGCCGGGCCAAACCCGTCCGGCGTTCGGCAAAGGCTTTGACGTCTTCCAGCAGCGGCATGACCGTCAAACGGTCTGGCAGATTCTTGGTTGCCGGCCGGCATCTCCGTCATGGCCTCGCGCGTTATCGCGTGGACTGGGAGATATTGCCGTGACCGACCACCCGCTGCCTTCGCCTGAAGAACCCGCCGCCCCATCGGAACTCCAGCGCGGCTCCGCGCCCAAGCCCAATTGGCAGCTGTCCCTGGTCGGAAGTTCCATCGCCGTGTTCGGCGGTGCTCCGCAACGCAAGCCCGCTTCGTACTCCAACGTACAAATCTTGCCTTACAAGGACATGCCATGCCGATGACCCCCGAAGGCCGCGCCGATGACGAGCTGGAAGACGACCTCGAAGCCGGCGTCGAGACCGTCTCGGATTTTATCTCCGAGCGCCCCCTGGTCGCCGTCGGCATCGCTGCCCTGTTCGGCTTCGTCCTGGCGCGCATCGTCTTCTAGGCTCGTATGCCGTCATCGGTGATCCGAGGTTTCGGCTATAACGCCGCGCACCGGACGCTCGACATCCGGTTCGTCAGCGGCCGCCACTACGTCTATCACGACGTGCCCGCGCCGCTTTACGACGCCATGCGCGACGCCGCGTCGAAAGGGGAGTTCTTCAACACCCACATCAAAGGCCGCTTCCGCTTCACCCGCGATGTTGCTGGCGTCACGCCGCGCTAACCTTTTGCACCGCCTACGCAACTTCGCTAGCTTTCCGCCCGGCATCGCAATGGGGGAACATCATGCGGCATACGCGGATACTTTCGGCAACGGCTTTGGCCGGTGCGCTGACGCTTCTGGGCGCCGTCGCCGACCCCGCGCCGCCCTCCGCGCAGGACGCCCTCGAAGCCCGTTTCGACGCCGCGATCCACCCTTCCGAACTCGACGCCTGGATGAAGCTGCTCGCCGCCGAGCCCAACCAGGTCGGCTCGCCGCACGACAAGTCGAACGCCGAATACGTCCTCGCCCAGTTCAAATCCTGGGGCTGGGACGCCCACATCGAGACCTTCGACGTCCTCTATCCCACCCCGATCAGCGAGGCGGTCGAGCTTCTCGGCAAGAAGCCTTTCAAGGCGACGCTGCAGGAGCCGCCGATCAAGGGCGATTCCAGCGCCCGTGCCCATGACTACGCGCTCCCCGCCTATGTCGCCTATCAGGGCGATGGCGACGTCACCGCCGGTCTCGTCTACGCGAATTACGGCATGCCCGACGACTACAAGGCGCTCAAGCGCATGGGCATCGACGTCAAGGGCAAGATCGTCATCACGCGCTACGGCGCCGGCTGGCGCGGCCTCAAGCCGAAACTGGCGCAGGAGCATGGCGCGATCGGCTGCCTGATCTATTCCGACCCCGCCGACGACGGCTACGCCGTCGACACCGCCTATCCCAACGGCCCGGCACGTCCGCCGCACGGCTTCCAGCGCGGCTCGGTCCAGGACATGACTTTCTATCCCGGCGATCCGCTGACGCCCGGAGTCGGCGCGACCAAGGACGCCAAGCGCCTGACCCGCGAAACCGCGCCGACCATTCTCAAGATCCCGACCCTGCCGATCTCCTACGCCGACGCCCAGGTGCTGCTCGCCTCGCTCGGCGGCGACGTCGTGCCAAAGGGCTGGCGCGGCGCCTTGCCGATCACCTACCACGTCGGCCCCGGCACGGCGCAGGTGCATCTCCTCGTCAAATCCGACTGGTCGCTCAAGACGATCTACGACGTCATCGCGGTGATGAAAGGCTCGGACTTCCCCGATCAATGGGTCGTTCGCGGCAACCATCGCGACGGCTGGGTGTTCGGCGCGTCCGATCCGCTCTCCGGCCAGGTCGCGCTGATGGCCGAGGGCCAGGCGATCGGCGGCCTCGTCAAGGCCGGCTGGCATCCCAAGCGCACATTGGTCTACGCCAGCTGGGACGCCGAGGAGCCTGGCCTGATCGGCTCGACCGAATGGGCCGAAGCGCATGCCGACGAGCTCAAGCAGAAGGCCGTCATCTACATCAACACCGACGGCAATGGCCGCGGCCTGCTCGAGGTCGGCGGCAGCCACGACCTGGAGCGTCTTGTGAACGGCGTCGCCGATTCCGTGATCGATCCGGAAACCCACGTCTCCATCGGTGCGCGCCACCGCGCCCAGATGCGCGTCGCCGCGCTCGCAAGCGACGCCAAGCCCGAGGTCAAGGTCGACGCCAAGATCGCCGCCGATCCGGCGATGGACTGGCCGCTTGGCCCCCTCGGCAGCGGCTCCGACTACACCGTCTTCGCCCAGCACCTGGGCATCGCTTCGCTCAATGTCGGCTTCGGCGGCGAGGGCGAGGCGGGCGGCGTCTATCATTCGCGCTACGACACCTACGAGCATCACAGCCGCTTCGTCGATCCGGGCTTCGTCTACGACGCACTGCTCGCCAAGACCGTCGGCCGCCTCGTGCTGCGCGTCTCCGAATCCGGCGTGCCGGTGCTCCAGGCCGGCGACTTCGCCGAGCGCATGGCGGCCTACTTCGCCGAGCTGAAGAAGCTGGAGACCACGGAACGCGAGGAAGCCGCGACGCAGGCCAAGCTCCTCACCGACCACGCCTTCGAGCTCACTGCCGATCCCACCAAGACCAGCGGCACGCCCGACGCGCTCGACGCGGTGCCGACGCTCACGCTGAAACCGCTGGAAGACGCCATCGCCCGCCTCAAGACCAGCGCTGCCGCTTACGATGCGGCCATCGCCAAATCCGGCGCCGGCCTGACGCCCGAAAAACGCGCCGCGCTCAACGCGATGATGCGCGACATCGATCAGACCTTGTTGAACCCCGCCGGCCTGCCGGGCCGCCCGTGGTTCCTCAACCTGATCTATGCCCCGGGCCGTCTCACCGGCTACGGCGCCAAGACGCTGCCCGGCGTGCGCGAGTCGATCGAGGACCGCCACTGGTCCGACGCCGACAAATACGCCGCGCTCACCGGCGCCGCGCTGAACGCCTATAGCGACCGGCTCGACAAGGCGGTGGCGCTGCTGAACGCGCCCTGACTTTCTGGAGAATCGTGGCAGAAGGACGCCCAACGGAGGACCGTCATGCGTCTGGAAAACAAGCGCCGTCTCTATGTCCGGGTGAGCTGGAACGAGATCCATCGCCAGATGCGCGAGATGGCGGGCTGGGTCCACGACCTCATGCTGGACGGCCGCCAGATCGATATCGTGGTCGGTGTCTCGCGCGGCGGCCTGCCGTTCGCCGCCGTCCTCGCGCGCGAACTCAATCTCAAGGAGAACATCGAGACCATCGGCGTCACCTCCTATCGCGGCGAGGACAAGGTCAGCGGGGCGCGGATCATCAAGCCGATCCACCCCGACCTCCTCGCCAAGGTGCGCAATGGCGGCGAGAACATGATCATCCTCGACGATCTCGTCGACACCGGCGGCACCTTCCGCGAGCTGCGCAAGATCTGGCCCAACGCGCTCTATGTGACGATCTACTCCAAGCCCGAAGGCGAGGACCTCGTCGACATGCGCTTCCTCCAGGCGCCGCAGAACTCCTGGGTCGTCTTCCCCTGGGACGCGAGGGACGGCGACCCGCAGGCCGTCGACCCCATCGGGGGGCCGGAGACCTAACCCCTCCCGCGAAGCGCGGGATCGGCTGGACGCACCGGCAAAAATATTTTCGCGCCAAAAGATTTTTCGCGTCGCCGCACCGCAACCATATCTCTATCCCCGAGCGCGCGGAAAAATCTCCAACCTTTCTGCGCCTTTTCGCAAATCCATCCGTGGACAGACGAACAGCGAAATTATTTTCAACCGCCCCTTGAACCGAGTCGGTCCAACGCCCATCTCCCGTATATCCCCACAACTGCGAAGAGACCGAAGCACGCCGCGCACGAAGCGGTTCAATCGATGGTCTTGAGAACCTTGTCCAGCGTATCGACGAGAAAATCGATATGCTCGTGCTCGGCGATCAGCGGCGGTGCGAACGCAATCGTGTCGCCCGTCGTGCGGCACAACACGCCGGCCTCATAGAGCTTGAGAAACGCCTCGAACCCGCGCTGCGTCGGACCGCCCGGTCCCGCCGCGAGTTCGACCGCGCCCACCAGCCCGATGTTGCGGATGTCGATCACGTTCCGCGCGCCTTTGAGGGAATGCAGCGCGTCCTCCCAATACGCCGCAATCGAAGCGGCGCGTGTCAGCAGCCCATCCTCTTCGTAGGTGTCGAGCGTCCCCAGCGCCGCCGCGCACGCGATCGGATTGCCGGAATAGGTGTAGCCATGAAAGAACTCGATCGCGTTCGGCGGTCCCTGCATGAACGCGTCGTAGATCTTGGCCTGCGCGAACACCGCGCCCATCGGGATCACGCCGTTGGTGATGCCCTTGGCCGTCGTCACCAGGTCCGGCTCGACGCCGAAATAGTCCACCGCGAACGGCGTGCCGAGGCGCCCGAACCCCGTGATGACCTCGTCGAAGATGAGCAGGATGCCATGCCGGTCGCAGATCTCGCGCAGCCGCTTCAGATAGCCTCTCGGCGGCACGATCACGCCCGCCGAGCCCTGCACCGGCTCGACGATGACGGCGGCGATGGTCGACGGGTCGTGCAGCGCGCACAGCCGCTCCAGATCGTCCGCCAACTCCGCGCCATGCGCCGGTTCGCCGCGCGCGAACAGATTGCGCGGATCGCCATGGGTGTGCCGGATGTGATCGACGCCCGCGACCAGCGTGCCGAACATCTTGCGGTTGGCGGGCATGCCGCCGACGCTCATGCCGCCGAAATTGACGCCGTGATAGCCCTTCTCGCGCCCGATCAGGCGCACCCTGTGCGCCTCGCCTTTCACCCGGTGATAGGCGATCGCCATCTTGAGCGCCGTCTCGACCGATTCCGACCCCGAATTGGTGAAGAACACATGGTTCAGATTGCCCGGCATCAGCGCGGCCAGCCGGCTCGCCAGCTCGAACGCCTTGTGATGTCCGATCTGGAATGCTGGCGAATAGTCGAGCTCGCCAGCCTGCTTGCGGATCGCCTCCACGATGCGCGGCCGGTTGTGCCCCGCATTGCAGCACCACATCGACGACACGCCGTCGAGCACCGCGCGTCCGTCCGTCGTCTTGAAATACATCCCGTCCGCACTCGCGAACAGCCGCGGATTCGCCTTGAAGGCGCGGTTGCCGGTGAACGGCATCCAATAGGCTTCGAGATCGTTGGGCGTCGCCATCTTATCCACAGTTAAGCCCACAAGGTCCCGGCACGCCACATCAAACATCGCCGTGCCCGTGATAGGGAAGGGCACGTCTTCAAGGAGCTATGGCCATGGCAAGCGTGACGGTCGTCGATCACCCGCTGGTCCAGCACAAGCTGAGTCTGATGCGCGACCGGGAGCGCAGCACCAAGAATTTCCGCGAGCTTCTCAACGAGATCGGCATGCTGATCTGCTACGAGATCACGCGCGACCTGCCCATCGAGCTGGTCGAGATCGAGACCCCGATGACCAAAATGATGGCGCCGGCATTGGCCGGCAAGAAGCTGGTCTTCGCGCCGATCCTGCGCGCCGGCATGGGCTTTCTCGAGGGCATGCTGAACCTCGTGCCTTCGGCCCGCGTCGCGCATATCGGCCTCTACCGCGATCCCAAAACGCTGCAGTCGGTCGAGTACTACTTCAAGGCGCCGCACGACATCGCCGAGCGCCTGGTGATCGTGATGGATCCGATGCTGGCGACCGGCAACTCCGTCTCCGCCGCTGTGACGCGCTTGAAGGCGCATGGCGCCAGGCAAATCCGCCTGATGACGCTTCTGTCGGCGCCGGAGGGCATCAAGACGTTCCAGGAGAACCATCCCGACGTTCCCATCTGGACCGCCGCCATCGACAGCCACCTGAACGATCACGGCTACATCATCCCCGGCCTCGGCGACGCGGGAGACCGCATGTTCGGCACGAAATGATCCCTCTCCCGCTTGCCGAACAGAGGCTGTAAACTGCTTAGTAATACCTTGCCTTGACTTGCCTTCACCCCGGTGAAAGCGTGAAAAACCAATGACAAACGTCCAACACTTGCCCGCAAGGGACCGCGCTGCGCAGCCGGAAACGGCACACCATGCCCGCAACCCCGGTATCGCCTACGACGCCGACGCCATCGACTCCCTGCGCGTCAACCGCAGCGCCGCCGAGCGCCGCGTCGCGACGCTGCCTGGCCGCCGTTCGGTGAAAAAGGAATGGCAGGCGGCGTGGCTGCTGAAAGCCGTCACCTGCATGGACCTGACGACGCTCGCCGGCGACGACACACCGGGCCGCGTCCACCGCCTCTGCGCCAAGGCGCGCCAGCCGGTGCGCCAGGATCTGCTCGACGCGATGGGCGTCGGCGATCTCAAGCTTACCGTCGGCGCGGTCTGCGTCTATCACAACATGGTGGAGACCGCGGTCGCCGACCTTGCCGGCACGAACATCCCCGTCGCCGCCGTTTCGACCGGTTTTCCCGCCGGCCTCTCGCCGCTGCCGCTGCGCATCCAGGAGATCGAAGCCTCCGTCGCCGCCGGCGCCCGCGAGATCGACATCGTGATCGACCGCGGCCACATCCTCACCGGCAATACCAGGGCCGTCTATGATGAGATGAAGCTGTTCCGCGAGGCCTGCGGCCCGGCGCACGTCAAGGCGATCATCGGCGCCGGCGATCTCGGCACGCTGACCAACGTCGCCAGGGCCTCGATGGCGTGCATGATGGCCGGCGCGGATTTCATCAAGACCTCCACCGGCAAGGAGCCGACCAACGCCACGCTGCCCTTCGCGCTGATCATGGTCCGCATGATCCGCGCCTATGGCGAGATGACCGGCCATCGCATCGGCTTCAAGCCGGCCGGCGGCATCTCCACCGCGAAAGACGCGATCAACTACCTGACGGTGATGAAAGAAGAACTGGGCCTGCCCTGGATGCAGCCCGATCTGTTCCGCCTCGGCGCTTCCAGTCTTCTCACCGATATCGAGCGTCAGCTCGACCACCACGTGACCGGCCATTACTCGGCCGCGCACCGCCATCCGATGGGCTGATCCCATGAGCGTCGCAACCGCATTTCACACTCTCGACTACGGCGTCGCCCCCGAAGCCGTGAGCACCGCCAATGATTGGCTCAAGAAGCACGACGGCGCCTTCAAGCTGTTCATCGGTGGCGAATGGATCGCCACCAAGGCGCAGTTCGACAGCCTCAACCCCGCGACCGGCAAAAAACTCGGCACCGTCGCCGACGCCTCCGCCGCCGACGTCGACGCCGCGGTGAAGGCCGCCCGCGCGGCGCAGCCCGGCTGGGCCAAGCTTGGCGGCCACGGCCGTGCCCGCTTCCTCTACGCGCTGGCGCGTCTGGTGCAGAAACACGCCCGCTTGTTTGCTGTGCTCGAAACCATGGACAACGGCAAACCGATCCGCGAGAGCCGCGACATCGACATCCCGCTGGTCGCGCGGCACTTCTATCACCACGCCGGCTGGGCCCAGCTGATGGAGAGCGAATTCGCCGATCACGAACCGATCGGCGTCGTCGGCCAGGTGATCCCGTGGAATTTCCCGCTGTTGATGCTGGCGTGGAAGATCGCCCCCGCACTCGCCGCCGGCAACACGGTGGTGCTGAAGCCCGCCGAGGACACCTCGCTCACCGCGCTCCTCTTCGCCGAAATTTGCGAGGAAGCGAATCTGCCCAAGGGGGTCGTCAACATCGTCACCGGAGCCGGCGAGACCGGCAAGGCCATTGTCGAACACCCGGGCATCGACAAGATTGCCTTCACCGGCTCGACCGAGGTCGGCCGCCTGATCCGTATCGCCACCGCCGGCACCGGCAAGAAGCTCACACTCGAGCTCGGCGGCAAATCGCCTTTCATCGTGTTCGACGATGCCGATCTCGACGCCGCCGTCGAGGGCGCGGTCGACGCGATCTGGTTCAACCAGGGCCAGGTCTGTTGCGCCGGCTCGCGCCTCCTGATGCAGGAAGGCATCGCCGAAAAACTGCTCGCCAAGCTGCGCGCCCGCATGGAAATCCTGCGCGTCGGCGATCCGCTGGACAAGAACACCGATATCGGCGCCATCGTCTCGCCCAAGCAGCGCGAGCAGATTGACGATCTCGTCAAACAAGGCGTCGCCGGCGGCGCGACACTGTTCCAGCCGAAATCGCAATGCCCCGAAGGCTGCTTCTATCCGCCAACCCTGCTCAGTGGCGTCGAGCCCGCCTCGACGGTGGCGCAGGTCGAGATCTTCGGCCCTGTCCTCGTCGCGATGACGTTCCGCACCCCCGCCGAAGCGGTGCAGCTCGCCAACAACACGCGCTACGGCCTCGCCGCCAGCATCTGGTCGGAGAACATCAACGTCGCGCTCGACGTCGCGCCCAAGGTCAAGGCCGGCGTGGTGTGGGTGAACTGCACCAACCAGTTCGATGCCTCCGCCGGCTTCGGCGGCTACCGCGAATCTGGCTTCGGCCGTGAGGGCGGCCGCGAAGGGATGTTCGAATACCTGAAACGCAAACACGCCGCGAAACCCGCCAAGCCCGAGATCATCCGCGCCAAATCCGCCGAGACGCCGGCACCCGCACCTATCGACCGCACCGCCAAGCTGTTCATCGGCGGCAAGCAGGCCCGCCCCGACAGCGGCTACAGCCGTCCCGTTCTGTCGCCCTCCGGCGCGGTGCTCGGCCAGGTCGGCGACGGCAACCGCAAGGATATCCGCAACGCCGTCGAAGCCGCGGCGAAAGCCGAAAGCTGGGCCTCGACCAGCGGCCACGCCCGCGCGCAAATTCTCTACTACTGCGCCGAGAATCTGTCCGCCCGTGCCGACGAGTTCGCCAAACGCCTGCGCCAGATGACGGGCACCTCCGCCGCCAACGCCGCGCGCGAAGTGGAAGCGTCGATCCGCCGCCTCTTCACCTACGCCGCCTGGGCCGACAAATTCGACGGCGCGATCCACGATCCGCCTCTGCGTGGCGTGGTGTTGGCGATGCACGAAGCGCAAGGTGTGATCGGCATCGCTTGTCCCGACGAGGCGCCGCTGCTCGCCTTCATCTCGCTGCTGGCGCCCGCCGTCGCGATGGGCAACCGCGTCGTCATCGTGCCGTCGGAGAAGCATCCGCTGGCCGCGACCGATTTCTACCAGGTGCTGGAGACCTCCGACGTGCCGGACGGCGTTGTGAACATCGTCACCGGTCCGCGCGATGCGCTGGCGTTGGTGTTGGCCGAGCACGGAAACGTCGACGCCGTCTGGCATTTTGCCGGCGACGCCGCAAAGATCGAAGCCGCCTCCGCCGGCGACCTCAAGCGCACCTGGTCCGGCGATCTCCATCCCGTGCCGTGGTTCGATAGTGCCGAAGGCGAAGGCCGCGCCTTCCTGCGCCATGCGACACAGGTCAAGAACATCTGGATTCCCTACGGAGCATAATATGAGCATCACACGTAGAGACTTGGCCGGCCTTGCCGGTGCTGCCGTTTTGGCGAGTGCCGCCGAAGCCGCAGGTGCCGTGCCCGCCACGTCAGGCAACGTGACCCCGACACCCGCGCAGCAGACGTTGATCGACGCCGCACAGGACGTGCGCCAGCGCGCCTATGCGCCGTACTCGCACTTCCAGGTCGGAGCCGCACTCGAAACCGAAGACGGCACGATCTTCAAGGGCTGCAACGTCGAGAACCTGTCCTATGGCGCTACGATCTGCGCCGAGCGCAACGCCGTGTTCCAGGCGGTCGCGGCAGGCCACAAGAAGTTCAAGGCCATTGCGGTGATCGCGGACCTGCCCACGCCCATCACGCCGTGCGGCATGTGCCGCCAGGTGCTGGGCGAGTTCGGCGGCGAGACGAAAGTGATCTGCACCAATCTGAAGAAGGACGTCATGGTGTCCTCCGTCGGTGCGCTGCTGCCGGCCGCATTCGATTTCGATCCGAGCAAGTACAAATAGTCCGTGCTGCCCCAGGAGCTCATCCGCAAGAAGCGCGACGGCCACGCCCTCAGCGACGACGAGATGGCGGCGGTCGTCGACGGCATCACGAGCAACACGTTCACCGAAAGCCAGGTCTCCGCCTTCGCCATGGCGGTGTTCTTCCGCGGCATGACCGCCGCCGAGCGCGTCGCCTTCACCCGCGCCATGACCCATTCCGGCCGCGTGCTCAGCTGGGACGATCACGCGCTGGGCGGCCCCGTGCTCGACAAGCATTCCACCGGCGGCGTCGGCGACAAGGTCAGCATCATGCTCGCCCCCATCGTCGCGGCCTGCGGCGGCGTGGTGCCGATGATCTCCGGCCGCGGCCTCGGCCACACCGGCGGCACGCTCGACAAGATGGGCTGCATCCCCGGCTATCGCTGCGACCCGGACATCGAGACGTTCCAGCGCGTTACCCGCGAGGTCGGCTGCGCGATCATCGGCCAGACCGCCGATCTCGCCCCCGCCGACAAGCGGCTCTACGCCGTGCGCGACGTGACCGCGACCGTCGAATCCATCCCGCTGATCGCGGGCTCGATCCTGTCGAAGAAGCTTGCCGCCGGCCTCGGCGGTCTCGTCATGGACGTGAAGACCGGCTCCGGCGCCTTCATGGCCGACCTCGCGCAGGCACGCGAACTCGCCGAAACTCTGGTCTCCATCGGGCAGGGCGCCGGCTTGCCGGTCACCGCGCTGATCACCGACATGGACCAGGTGCTGGGCACCACTGCCGGCCACACGCTGGAGATGATCGAAACCCTCGACTACCTCACCGGCAACGGCCCGCGCGACGCGCGGCTGCATGAGATCGTCATCGCACTCGCCGCCGAAATGCTCCTGCTCGGTGGCCTGGTGCCCAACATCGAAGAAGGCCGCGACGAAGCGCAGCAAGCGCTCGACAGCGGCCGCGCCACCGAAGTGTTCGCCCGCATGGTCGCCGCGCTCGGCGGGCCCGCCGACTTCGTGGAGAAGTCCTCGCAATATCTGAAACCGGCGCCGGTGGTGAAGGACGTCGTTTCGCGTCGCGCCGGTTACCTCCAGCGCTACGACACCCGCAATGTCGGCATCCAGCTCATCGACCTGGGCGGCGGCCGCCGCAAGACGAGCGATGTGCTGAATCTGGAAGTCGGCTTCTCCGCCATCGTTCCCACCGGCGCCAAGGTGCAAAAAGGCGACGTGCTGGCGAAGGTGCACGCCAAATCCGAAGACGCGGCGAACGCCGCCGTCGCCGTCCTTGGCCGTACACTGCACATCGACGATCCCGAGCCGCCGGTGCATCCAGTCGTGTCCGCGCGTTTTTCGCTTGCCGGCGCATAACCGACTCGACAATCCCGCGCCGGCGAAATAACCAAGCGCCATGACCGACCACAGCGTGTTCATCGCCGGCCTGCCCAAGGCCGAGCTTCATATGCATCTCGAAGGCAGTCTCGAGCCCGAACTGATGTTTGCGCTGGCGAAGCGCAACAAGGTCGCCATTCCCTTCAAGAGCGTCGAAGAGGTCCGCGCCGCCTACAGCTTCTCAAACCTGCAGGATTTCCTCGACATCTACTACCAAGGCGCGCAGGTGCTGCGCGCCGAACAGGACTTCTTCGACCTGACCGCCGCCTACGCCAAGCGAGTCGCCGCCGACAGCGCGCGCCATGTCGAAGTTTTCTTCGATCCGCAAACCCACACCGCCCGCGGCGTGCCGTTCTCCGTCGTCGCCGGCGGCATCCTGGCGGCGCTGGCCGAGGCCGAACGCGAACACGGCCTGACCTCGAAGCTCATCCTGTGCTTCCTGCGCCATCTCGACGAAGACGACGCACTCAAGACATTGAAAGCCGCCGAACCCTATCTCGACCGCATCGCCGGCGTCGGTCTCGACTCGTCCGAGCTGGGCCACCCGCCGAGCAAATTCCGGAACGTCTTCAAAGCCGCGCGCGACCACGGCCTGAAGCTGGTCGCCCATGCCGGCGAGGAAGGCCCGCCCGAATATGTCTACGAGGCGTTGGACATCCTGCACATCGATCGGCTCGACCACGGCAACCGCGCGCTGGAAGACGGCGATCTCGTGCGCCGCCTCGTCGCCGAGCGGATGACGCTCACCGTCTGCCCGCTGTCGAACCTCAAGCTCTGCGTCGTGAAGGACATCAAGGACCACCCGCTCAAGAAAATGCTGGCGCTCGGCTTGCGCGCGACGGTGAACTCCGACGACCCGGCCTATTTCGGCGGCTATCTCAACGACAATTACAACGCGGTCGCACCCAACCTAACGCGCGATGACCTGGTGACGCTGGCGAAGAACAGCTTCCTCGGTTCGTTCCTGGACGACGCCGGCAAGGCCAGGCACATCGCCGCCATCGACGCCTATGCGGCGTCTAGCGGAACGCCGGCTCGGTAAAGCTGCGCAGCTTGCGCGAATGCAGCGTGCCGGCGCGCGCTTCCTCGCGCATGTATTCGAGTGCCTTGATGCCGATCTGCAAATGCTGGCCGACGCGCTCCTCGTAGAACGCATCCGCCATGCCGGGCAACTTGATCTCGCCGTGCAGCGGCCGGTCGGAGACGCAGAGCAGGGTGCCGTAAGGCACGCGGAAGCGGTAGCCGTTGGCGGCGATGGTCGCCGATTCCATGTCGATGGCGATGGCGCGGCTCTGGTTGAACCGCACCGCCAGCTCGTTGAAGCGCAATTCCCAATTGCGGTCGTCGGTCGTCACAACGGTGCCGGTGCGCAGACGCTCCTTGATCACGCTGCCCTTGAGGCCGGTCATCTCGGTCACCGCACTGGCGAGCGCGAGCTGCACCTCGGCGATGGTCGGCACCGGAATGGCCTGGGGCAGCAGCGAGTCCAGAACATGGTCGTCGCGCAGATAGGCATTGGCGAGAACGTAGTCTCCGAGGCGCTGGCTTTGCCGCAAGCCGCCGCAATGGCCGACCATCAGCCAGACATGCGGCCGCAGCACCGCAAGATGGTCGGTGACCGTCTTGGCGTTCGAAGGACCGACGCCGATGTTCACCAGCGTGATGCCTTCGCCGCCCGGCTGGACGAGATGGTACGCCGGCATCTGGGGCATCTTGGCGAGCGGCGGCGCGCTCGGCTCCTTGCCCTTCTCGGTGATGCGCATGCCGGGCTCGACGAAGCGCATGGCGCGGCCGGCGTCGATCTCGCCCAGGCCATAGCCGATGAACTCGTCGATATAGCGCTGGTAGTTGGTGAACAGCACGAAGCTCTGGAAGCTCTCGGGCGTGGTGCCGGTGTAATGCCGCAAGCGGTGCAGCGAATAGTCGACGCGTTCGGCGGAGAACAGCGACAGCGGTCCCGCCTCCGGTCCTTCCCAGCGCCCGCCATCGACCACCACATCGTGCGCCGCGTCGAGGCGCGGCAGAGGAAATTCCTGGGCCAGCTTCAGGCGCTGCTCGACCGACATCGCGGCGGCGGCGCGTTCGACCGCGAAGGTCAGCGGGATCTTCGTATGGCTCTTGCCGACGAACACCTCGCATTTGCTGTTCTGCGTCAGCAGTTCGATCTGCTCGGTCAGATAGGCGCGGAACAGGCCCGGCGCGGTGATGGTGTTGCCGTAGAATCCGGCGCGCGCCACCTTGCCGAAGGCCAGCGTCGTGCCGCGCGGCACCTCTTCGACCTCGATGCCGAGATAGGGATAGACCGGGTCCTTGAACGGCTTGCGCTCGCCCTTGGCGAAGGCTTCGAAGTTCTTCTCGATCTGCGCGATGGCTTCGTCGTAGAGCGCGACGAGGCGGTCCAGAACGGCGGCGGCGCCGTCGCAGCGCTTGAGCTCGGTTGCGGGAATGTTGCCGGCCTTGGGGCCGTGGGAACTGCTAGCCATCGCGTCTTCTAGAGAAACGACGTCCCGACGGGAAGAGGGCTGATGCCCAGATGCGCCGCCACCGATTGGCCGATATCGGCGAAGGTCGAACGCTCGCCGATCGGGCCGGGTGCGATGCCGGGGCCGAACGCCAGCACGGGCACGAATTCGCGGGTGTGGTCGGTCCCCGGCCAGGTCGGGTCGCAGCCATGATCGGCGGAGAAGATCGCAAGATCGCCGCCGCGCAGGCTGGCTTGCAGCTCCGGAATGCGCCGGTCGAAGGCCTCGAGCGCCGCGGCATAGCCCGCGATGTCGCGGCGGTGGCCGTACAACGTGTCGAAGTCGACGAAGTTCGCGAAGATGATCGCGTCGTCGGGCCCGGTCCTGACGAGATCCAGCATCGCGTCGAAGACCTCTTCGTTGGTGAAGGCCTTCACGTAATTGGTGATGCCGCGCGCCGCGAAGATATCGGAGATTTTCCCGATGCCGTAAGTCGGCTTGCCGGTGGCGGCATAGCGGTCGAGCAGCGTCGGCTTGTGCGGCGGCATCGCGTAATCGTGGCGATTGCCGGTGCGCTTGAACTGGCCGGCCGTCTCGCCGACGAAGGGCCGTGCGATGACGCGGCCGATATTGTACCTGTCCACCAGCTTGCGCGCGATGTGGCAATGCTCATAGAGCCGGTCGAGACCGTAATGGGTTTCGTGCGCTGCGATCTGATAGACCGAATCCGCCGAGGTGTAGACGATCGGCTTGCCCGTCCGGATGTGCTCTTCACCGAGCGCATCGAGAATCTCGGTGCCCGAGGCATGACAATCGCCGAGGATGCCGGGCACACCGGTCTGCTCGATGAAGGCGCGCGTCAGTTCGGCTGGGAAGGACGGCACGGTTTTGGGGAAGAAGCCCCATTCGTAATCGACCGGCAGGCCCATCATCTCCCAATGGCCGCTCGGCGTGTCCTTGCCGAGGCCGAGTTCGGCGGCATAGCCATATTTGCCCGTGATGCGGCCAGGAGCCGGGACGTTTACCCGCGCATCGGCAGATTGCGCGGCTGCGCCGAGGCCCAGCGCCAGGAAGTTCGGGATATCGAGCGCGCCGCTGCGCCCGCCCGCCCGCGGCAGGCCCTCGGCACAGGCCTTGGCGATGTGTCCGAAGGTGTTGGCGCCGGCGTCGCCGAAGCGCTCGGCATCGGGCGCCGAACCGAGCCCGAAAGAGTCCAAAACGCCAATGATCGCGCGCAAATCGGCAGGTCCTGAGGTGCCCGCCCAGCCTACAGATTTGTCCCGCCCGACGGAAATATATAGTGCAGGTCGCAAATCAGGACGGTGCGCATGGCGATGACCCGGGCAGAGGACGTGGAACACGGCATTGCCGCGCTGAAGGCAGCTGTCAAAAGACCGTTCCCGAAGACGGCGCTGATCCTGGGCAGCGGGCTCGGCCCCTTCGCCGACACCATGCGGGACGCCGCCGACATCTCCTATGCCGATATCCCGGGCTTCCCGGTCCCTTCGGTGCAGGGGCATCACGGCCGGCTGCGCATCGGCACGGTGTCCGGCCATTCCATCGCGTGCATGCAAGGACGGCTGCACGCCTATGAGGGCCATCCGGCCCAGGCGCTCGCGACGCCGATCCGGATTTTGCGCGGCCTCGGCGTGGAAACGCTCGTCCTCACCAATGCCGCCGGCGGTCTGTCGCTGGACAAGCCGGCGGGCACGCTGATGATCGTCGAGGATCACATCAATTACTCGGGCCAGAATCCGCTGATCGGGCCGAACGATCCGGTGGTCGGGCCCCGCTTCTTCGACATGACGCGCGCCTACGATCCCGATTTGCGCGCGCTCATGCAGCGCGCCGCGCAAGAAGCTGACGTCCGCGTCACGGGCGGTGTCTACATTTACACGCTCGGCCCGAATTTCGAGACGCCGGCGGAGATTCGCATGTTTGCGAAGATGGGCGCCGACGCCGTGGGCATGTCGACGGTGCCCGAATGTCTCGCTGCGGTGCATAGCGGCATGAAAGTCGCCGCGCTGTCGCTCATCACGAATCTCGGCGCTGGCCTCGCACCCGCGCCGCTGACGCACCACGAAACGCTGCACGAAGCCGAGAAGGCGTATGCGCAGGTGGAGCGCCTTTTGACGCAGTTCTTCGCGCTGCTCGACCACTAGGTCGCCGCTCGCTTTTACGCACGACATCGATCGCAAAGAAGATTGCGCACGCCTGCGTGCGCGATCTCGTTTTGTTGCGCATAGGAACTCGGTGGCGCAAAAGGTTCACAAAATTGTCCTCAAATTGAAACTATACTTTAGAGGCAGAGTCTAGAATTTTCCTTACATTGTATAGATATGCACAAGTGGCAGAATCCACACGATCTACGTCGCAAATCTGCCAACGAAGACTCTTAGATTGACCATGTAGTCTTCAAGTTTGAGATTGCTGCGGTCGCGATGCCCTGTCGGTGGGTACTCGCGGCGGCATGTTTTGGGGTCGCAAAAGTTCGGAATTGACGCTTTGGCAGTACAGCGCTGAACCGCGCTGGCGCCAATCCGCGTTCCATTTACTGAGGGGAATTCAATGACTAAGGCAAACGTAAAGGCGCTGCTGCTGGGCGCAGCGACTGTGGCACTGGGTGCGAGCCCGGCCTTCGCGCAATCCACCGGTACGCAAGAGATCGAGACCGTGGTGGTGTCCGCCTCGGTGATCTCGACCACCGGCCTCATGCAGCCGCTGACGGTTGCCAAGGAACGCTCCGTCATCACCAAGGAATATATCGACACCCAGGGTGCCGGTCAGACCGTGTTCGACACGCTGAACACCATTCCCGGCTTCAACTTCACCAACTCCGATCCCTACGGCAATTCCGGCGGCGACATCCGCCTGCACGGCATGGACGGCGCCCGCATCTCGCTGACCTGGGACGGCATGCCGCTCAACGACACCGGCAACTACTCGACCTTCACCAACCAGATCGCCGACACCGAAGTCATCGACCGCGTTTCGGTCAACGAAGGCACGACCGACGTCGACAGCCCGACCGCCTCGGCCACGGGCGGCGTGATCAACATCCTGACCGCGCGGCCGGAAGAGAACTTCCAGGCGATGGTGGATCTCACCGGCGGCAGCTTCGATTATCGCCGCGGCTTCTTCCGCGTCGACTCGGGCGAGTTCGGCCCGTGGGGCACGCGCGCCTTCGGCTCGTTCTCCTACGCGATGTACGACAAGTTCAAGGGTCCGGGTAACGAGCAGAAGCGCCAGATCAACGCCGACGTCTATCAGGACATGGGCTCGCTGGGCTGGATCAACCTGGCGGTGCACTTCAACAACAACCGCAACGATTTCTACAACAACGTCTCGTTCCTGCCTGTCCTCAACACGCAGGCCTATCTGTCGACCGTGAACAAGGCGCTGACGCCGAACCCGAGCGCGCTCTCCGGCGTGCTGGCGGTTGCCGCGCCCAATATCGCGCTCGATGCCGACGGTGACTATGCCGGCGTGACCACGCCCGGCCAGGCGATCCCGATCGGCGGCTTCGGTCTGGGCTTCGACGAAGACCCGGTCTGCGTGCGCGGCACGCCGACCGCCGGAACGGCGCAGAGCGACGCGAGCTGCACCGGCTTCTACAAGATCCGCATCAATCCGTCCGACACCGGCAACATCCGCGGCTCGTCGCTGTGGCACATCACGCAGGACCTGACCTTCACGCTGGACGCCAACTTCCAATACGTCCTCGCCAATGGCGGCGGCTTCACCAACGTGTCGGAGACCGACGCCAAGCTGCGTGGCACCACCGCCGGCCCGGCCGGCCTTGCAACGCTCACCGCAGCACAGGCCGGCGCCTTCCACGTCGCGCCGTTCGCCTGCGTCCCCGGCGTCGGCTGCGACCTCAACGGCGACGGCGATTTGCTCGACAGCGTCGGCGAATACACCCCCAACAACACCAATACCCGCCGCTACGGCGTCAACGCGCAGCTGCTCTACGCGTTGAACGACGAGAACACCTTCCAGTTCGCCTATGTGCTGGATTGGGGCTTGCACCGCCAGACCGGCCAGTGGTCGACCTTCGGCGTCAACGGCCCCAACGACGTGTTCGGCGGCCTGCGCGACCCGGCGAACGAAGTGCGGGCCGCGGACGGGTTTGCCCTGCGCCAGCGCGACCGCAAATCCTACGCGATCCTCAATCAGTTCTCGTTCGACTATGAAGGCCGGTTCTTCGACGACAGCCTGCGCGTCAGCGCCGGCGTCCGCCTGCCGTTCTTCGAGCGCGACCTGAACCAGTTCTGCTACAACCAGACGACCGGCTTCGCCTATTGCACGACGGAGGCGCCGATCAACAACCCGGCTCTCAACGCGCAGGGGCTGTTCCAGTTCGCCGGCGCCGGTGCGACCAACTTCTTCACCGCGCCGGGCAAGGAGACCGTCACCTACAGCCGCACGCTGCCGAGCGCCGGCCTCACCTGGTTGCCCTGGGGTCCGGCCAACCAGTTCTTCGTGACCTATTCGCAGGGCATCTCGGTTCCGCGCACCGACAATCTGTACAATGGCGGTACCAACGGCGACGCCGCATGTCACACGGCCGTCTTCCCGGCGCCGGCGCCGTGCGCCTACACGACGTTCGAAAACAATGTCCGCCCGGAAACCACCACGACCTACGATTTGGGCTATCGCTACCAGGGCGACTGGCTGAGCGGCTCGGTCACCGCGTGGAACACGCAGTACCGCAACCGCATCGTGACCAGCTTCGACCTGGATCAGGGCCTCAGCGTCGACCGCAACATCGGCACCGTGAACTTCGACGGCGTCGACTTCGAGGCCACCGCGACGCCGATGGAAGGGCTCGACATCTACCAGTCGGTCTCCTACCTGCACAGCCGCGTCGCGCCGGGTCCGCTTTCGACCATCGTTCCGGGCACCAACCCGGCCATCACGATCTCGATCGCCAACAAGGAAGTCGTCGAAACGCCGAATTGGACCGAGGACACCCGCGTTCAGTACAAGATCGCCGGCTTCCGCATCGGCCTGGGCGGCAAGTTCGTCGGCCGCCGCTTCGGTACCGACAACAACGACTATCGCCTCGACCCGTATTTCACGGCCAATGCCGATGTGACCTACGATCTGGGCGAACTGGGGTGGACCAGCTCCTACCTCAAGTTCAACGTCACCAACCTATTCGACACGCCGTATTTCGGCAGCATCCCGACGACCAGGAACTGCTTCACGCCGATCGCGCCGACGATTTCGGGCTGCACCAGCTATCCGCTGCTGTCGGTCGGAGCGCCGCGCACGTTCCAGATCCAGCTGCGCGCGGTCTACTAGGATCCGTTCACTGCGTTTAAGATCGGCCGGCCCGGGCAACCGGGCCGGCCTTTTCTTTGCCGGAGATCGTATGCCCAGACACGCAACCGCCGCTGTATTCGCTTTCCTCGCTTTGGGCCTTCCGGCGCAAGCGCTCGCCTGGGGCGCCGTCGGACATCGCATGATCGGTGAGCTTGCTATGCGCGCTTTGCCGGCCGAGGCGCCGGCGTTTCTGCAAGCGCCAGACGCGGTGCGGCAGATCGGCGAGCTGGCGCGCGAGCCCGATCGCTGGCGCGGCGCCGGACCGGCGCATGACAATGAGCGCGATCCGGGACATTTCGTGCACGTTGCCGACGACCTGACGGTGATGGGTGGGCCGCCGCTCAACGCCTTGCCGCCGACCCGCGCCGAATACGACACCGCGCTGCGCGCCGCCGGCGCCAACCAGTACACCGCCGGCTATCTGCCCTACACGATCGTCGACGGCTGGCAGCAGCTGCGCATGGACTTCGCGTTGTGGCGCGTCGACCGCGCCGGCGCGAAATTCGCCAAGACCCCCGCGGCGCGCGCCTGGTACGCCGCCGACCGGCGGCTGCGCGAGATGCTGACGATCCGCGATCTCGGCGTCTGGGCGCATTATGTCGGCGACGCGAGCCAGCCGCAGCATGCCTCCGTGCACTATGACGAATGGGGCGCGGCCAATCCGGAAGGGTTCTCCAATGTGAAGGGATTCCATATCCGCTTCGAAGGCCCCTTCGTCGGCGCGAACCTGACGGAAAAAGACCTGCTGCCGCTGGTCGCGCCCTACCACGACTGCGCCTGCACCATCATGGCGCGCACCGCGGCCTATCTCGCAGCCTCGCAAGGCAACGTCGTCGCGCTCTATCGGCTGGAGAAGGCGCAAGCCTTCGACGGCAGCCACCCCGAAGGCAAGACGTTCGCGGCGGCGCGGCTCGCCGCGGCGGTTTCGGAACTGCGCGACATGACGCTCGACGCCTGGCGCGCCAGCGCCGATGCCACCGTCGGTTTCCATGCCCTCAGCGTGAGGGCGGTCGAGGCCGGCACCGCCGATCCCTGGGCGATGATGCAGGGCACCGAATAGCGTTAAACATGCCGGCCGGCGCATTGTGGCGCCATCCGCGAAACTGCGCTAAACCGAAAACCGTGTGTAATGATCGCCGGAAACATGACCGCTGACGCGTCCGCCCTGGATTTATCGGCGCTGCGCGAAGCCGTTGCCCGCGCGCCCGACAATGCCAAGCTGCATTACGATCTCTCCGACGCGCTCGCCGCCGCGGGCGATCATGGGGAGTCCGCGGCGATGTTTCGCCGCGCCTATATCATCAATCCGGTGCAGCGTCCCGCGCTCAGCCGCGACGAGACGATCCCGCTCGCCCGCCGCGCCGCCCAATTGCGCGAGCGTGCGCTGTCGCTGATCGCGCATGGCGTGACCTATGCCTCGGTGATCGGCGCGCTCGCCGTCGCCGATGGGATACTCGGCCATCGCGACGACGTGGCGAAGCTCTACGACTACGGCCGCTTCGTGCGCTGCGATGCGATCCCCGCGCCGGAGGGCTTCGCCGCAAGGGACTTCCATGCAACGCTCGCGTCCGAGAGTATGCGCGATCTCGAATACTACGATGCCTCCAAGAAGGTCGCGTTCCGGCAGGGCTGGCGCAACCTCGCCATCGCTTCATACGACGGCGCCGCGTTCAAGGCGTTCCACAGCCAGATCCGCGCCCAGGTCGATGCCTATATCGCGCGCTTGCCGCGCGACGCCGACAATCCGTTTCTTGCGGCGCGTCCCGATGAATATGTGATCGACAGCTGGGCGGTGGTGTCGAACGGCGCGAGCCACCATTTGCCGCACATGCATCCACGCGCCTGGATGACCGGCGTCTATTACGTCGAGCGCCCGGCCGCATCGCGTCAGGCGGGCACCGACCGCGGCTGGCTCCGGCTCGCGCCGCCGCGCCGCGCGCCGGGCGCCGCGCCCGATTGGCTGACGCGCATGATCGAGCCGGAGCCGGGCAATCTGCTTCTGATGCCCGGTTATTTCATCCATGAGAGCCTGCCGGTGGACGCTGCCGAGCGCCGCATCTGCATCGCCTTCGACGTCCGCCCCGCCGAATTGCGCACCCGTCTTGCGCATCCCGGCGTCTACTAGGGCGAAATTGCCTCGGGAGACGGGACGATATGACAGCCAGCCGCCGCATCGCTCTCTCCAGCGATCACAGCGCCATTTCGCTCCGGCAGGCCATTGCCGCGCACGTGTCGGCGCAGGGCTGGACGGCGGTCGATATCGGACCCGCGACGCCCGAGAGCACGCACTATCCCATTCATGGCGAAGCGGCGGCACGGCTCGTCGCCTCCGGCGATTGCCGGTTCGGCATCGTCCTGTGCGGCACCGGTCAGGGCATCATGATGGCGGCGAACAAGATAAAAGGGATCCGCTGCGGCGTCTGCGCCGACACCTTCTCGGCCCGCATGATCCGCCAGCACAACGATGCCAACATGCTGTCGATGGGTGCGCGGGTGGTGGGCGAGGGGCTGGCGCTCGATATCGTGGATGTGTTCCTCGCCGCCGGGTTCGAGGGCGGGCGGCATGCGACGCGGGTGGAGATGATCGCGGCGCTGGAGGGGTAGCGCCGCGCGTCAGCGGTTCTCGCGCCGGAACCACTCCAGGAAGCGCGCCTGCATGAAGGCGCCGACCGCCTGGTGCGTGTCGTATTCCGAGCCCGAATTGTGCTGCTCGAGCGTTCGCCGCGTCAGCATCTCGCGCATGCGCGGGAAGTCGAAGATGTGCGACAGCTTGCCGTCGCCCTCCATGCGGTCGATCTCCGCGAGGAGCTGCGGCTCGACGCTTTTGACCATGGCGAGGAAATCCGGCGCGATGTCGGTGTTGCCGCGGCGCCGTGTCTGGAATTCCGGCGGATAGAGGTCCTTCAGCGCTTCGCGCGCGAGATGCCGGTCGCGCCCGTTCTTGACCCACAGCTCGGCCGGGATCGCGAGCGCGAGCTCGATCACGCGTTTGTCGTGGAACGGCTGGGTGAACTCAAGCCCGCGCGACGCCGCCTGCATGGAGCCCGCCAGCGCGCGCCCACGCTGCAGCCGGTTGAGGATCGCCAGCAGATGTTCCCGCATCGCCGTTTCGGTGGTCGGAGTCGCCTGGCCGCCGCGCAACGCGTTGCGCGTATTGCGGGCATAGGCGTCCTTGATCGGTGTGGTATGGCTCCACAGTGCCAGGCCGTGGCGGTGCCGCATGCGCGCCCGGCGGAGCGTCTCCGGCACGAGATATTTCAGCACTTCGTCGCGCAGCACGCGCCATCTCGAGAGCCCCGAATGTCGGCGATAGGCGGCGAACTCGGCCGCGAACCGGCTGAAACGGCCGGCGCGGAGCAGCGCGAACAGCCAGGGATAATTGCGCACATTGAGCGTATAATCGCCGCCATAGCCGTCCATGATGACGCGTGCGCCTGCCGCGACCGCCGCACCGTGGATTTGATCCGTGATATAGCCGCCCGTACTGGTCGCGTTGTCGGCGGCTTGGAACGACTTCTCCATCACGCTGAACAGCGTGCGCCCCTCGCGCGTCACGAAGCGCATGTCGACATGCGGCATGTGGCGGGCGCAGATCTCGGCCCAGCGCCGGGCATGGCGGATCGTTCCTTTGTAGTCTTCCGGCATCACCGAGCAGACGCAAACGAATTTGCGCCGCTGCGCCGTCACCACCGGCCCTGCGAGCGCAGCGATGCCCGTGGAATCGAAGCCGCCGCCATAGAACAGCGCCGCCGGCTGCGTCGTCCGCCGCACCCGGCACGCCACGGCCTCGTCCAGCACGCGGCGATAGGCATCGACGTAATAGGCCTCGTCGCGGCCCAGATGCGCCGGGTCGGCATGCGGCGCCCAATAGCGGCGGGTGCGCATCGCGCCGTCGGCGGCGATGGTGATGACGGTGCCGCCCGCCATCGCGGCGATGCCCTCATAGGGGCTTGCGGCGACCTCCTGTGAGCGGTTGAGCGAGGCGGCACGGCCATAGAGGCTCTCCACCACCACGCGCGGCACCTCGCCCAGTGCCCACAGGCCCTTGATCTCGGTTGCGAAGGCGAAAAAGCCGTCGCCGCGGTGGAAGGCGAGATGGCGCTGCCCCATGTGGTCGCGCGCCAGGACCAGCGACTTGGCCCGCATGTCCCACACCGCGAACGCGAAATCGCCGAGCAGGCGATCGGCGCACATCTCGCCCCAGGCCTTGTAGGCGCGCATCAGCAGGAGACTGTCCGGCATGTCGCGCAGCACAGAGGCGTCGATGCCGAGCGCCGCGGCGAGCTCCTCGCGATTGTCGAGGCGTACATCGGCGACGAGCACCAGGCCTGCGGTGCGGTCGACGATCGGCTGCGCATCGAACGCGTCTTCCTGCGTCACGCGCATCAGCAGGTGGCCGAGTCCGGCACTCCCGTCGCGCCACAACCGGCGGCGGTCGGGGCCCAGATGCGCCATGGCGTTCATCTGGCGCTCGAGATCGCCTTCGGAGACGGTGCGCCCGTCGAACCGGACAATGCCGCAGATGCCGCTCATGCGCTTGGCTGGTGACGGAGGTTTATTTCGGCGGCGGCGCACAACCGCGTGGACGCGGCAAGCGCGAATAGATGCTGCCGATTGTCCGCGCAGTCCGGCAAACAGAAACACCCCGTCACGCTAGGTGGCAGGGTACCCCCGGAATCGATGCCGCAGCGCGCTTTAGCTGCCCGCAATATTGGTGCTGGCAGGCGTGGTCACATGGGTGTCGCCGAACGTGGGCGTCACCTTCTCGGAATTGCGGACTTCCTGCGAAACGATGACCTTCGGAGTCGACCAAGGCTTGCGAACCTGATCACCGCTGACCTTCTCAGACATAAACACTCCCCTCGCAACGCAAAATGACGTTGTGATTCCGCTCATGGCCGCCTTCAAGAACGAAGATATATCAGCCGGATAGAGGAACTATACCCAAGCTCATCCAACATGGAAAGCGTGCAGATAAGGTAAATTTCCGTGAACACCCCGTGCTACGGGGCCGGCAAGACTGGCCGTCACCCGGCGAGCCCTGTGTCCCTGATTGCGGAGGCCGGCGCGCCCGGCCATGTCGACTTGGGGCCTGCAGCTCTTTTCTTGTCCTGCACGGCTTCCCGTTTGCGGGATTGCCGCCGCGCAATCTCCACCGGCCTCGAAGTTGCGGCCGCCACAACCGATGCGTCGCTCGCCGAACGAGGGCGCGCACCGGTAATGATGGATGCGCGATTCTCGACGTGCAGTGCTTGCCGGAGCTTTGCAATCGCCGGTGTATGCTGAACACATGCAGATACAATCGCGATGAAGTCTGCGTTGCAGCGCAGCACGACGTCATGAAACAGAAATAAGCATCGCTTTTACCAACGAACACAAATCAAGCGATGATTTCAGACTGACGAGTGCGCACACAAACGTGAAAACTGTTGAACAGGGTAAATTTCCTTGGTAATCAAATTGGGAACCGGGCGCTGTGCAAAAATTTGGCTGCCTCGGACCGCGACACGCAAAGGGGCGATAGATGTCAAATCCATATCTCGGCGAAATCAAGCTGATGCCTTACAACTTCGCGCCGCGCGGTTGGGCATTCTGCGCCGGTCAGATCCTTGCGATCTCGACCAACACCGCGCTGTTCTCGCTGCTCGGCACGACCTATGGCGGCAACGGCCAGAGCAATTTCGGTCTGCCCGATCTGCGCGGCCGCGTTCCGATCCACCGCGACCAGCAGGGCATCTATCCGCAGGGCGACATGGAAGGCGAGGAGCAGGTCTCGCTGTCGCTCTCCCAGATGCCGGCGCACAATCACAGCTTTATGGGTACGAGCTTGCCCGGCGGCGCCGTCGCGCCCGGCGGTACGCAGATTCTGGGCGCGCCGAACCCGGCGACCTTCGCGCTCTACGGTGCCGATTCGACGCCGACGGCGCTTAATCCGCTCAGCATCTCGACCATCGGCGGCAACCAGCCGCACAACAACATGCAGCCCTTCCTCACGATGCAGTATTGCATCGCACTGTCGGGCATTTTCCCGGCGCGCAACTAAGCGGCTGGGCATCAACGAAATTAAAAAGGGACGGGCACCATGGTTACACCTTTTTTGGGAGAAGTTCGGAATTTCGGCGGCGACTACGCGCCGCGAAATTGGGCGCTGTGCAACGGTCAGCTGCTGTCGATCCAGCAGAACACGGCGCTGTTCTCGCTGTTGGGAACGACGTTCGGCGGCAACGGCGTGACGACGTTCGCTCTGCCGAACCTGCAAGGCACGTTGGCAATCTCGCAGGGCCAAGGCCCTGGCCTGACGCCCCGTACGCTGGGCGAGGTCGGCGGCACGGAGGCGGTGACGCTGCTTCAGGGCAATCTGCCGATCCACAATCACATGCTCAATGCGACCACGCAGGCGGCTGGCGTTGGAACAGTGATCGCCAGCAACACGCTGCCCGGTACGATCGCCTCGCCGGGGCATCTCTACATCAATCCCGGTAGCCCCACGCCGATCCCGGAAGTTCTTCCGGCCATCGCATGCGGTATCGCCGGCCAAAGCCTGCCGCATGACAACATCATGCCCTGCCTGGTCATCACGTTCATCATCGCCTTGGCCGGCATTTTCCCGACCCGGAACTGAGTAGCGAAGGAGCCACACACATGAGCAATCAATATGTCGGCGAAATCCGGCCCTTCGGATTCACCTTTGCGCCCCGCGACTGGGCGTTCTGCGACGGTGCTCTGCAGTCCATCGCGAACAACTCGACCTTGTTCGCGGTGATCGGCACGATCTATGGCGGCGACGGTCAGACGACGTTCGCGCTGCCGGACATGCGCGGCCGCGCTCCGATGCACCAAGGCACCGGTCCGGGCCTCACCAACCGCGTCATCGGTCAGGCCTTCGGCTCGGCCAGTGTCACGCTGCTGTCGAGCCAGATGCCGGCGCACATCCACACGATCAATGCCACGCAGATCGCCCAGGGCGGCGAAGGGCTCGAGACCGGCACGCCTAGCGGGCAGTCCTACCTCGGCAACTCGACCTCGGGCTGCAAGGGCTGGCACGGCACGACGACGGTCCCGCCGCTCGTCGCGTTCTCCAACCGCGCGATCTCGATCAACGGTGGCTCGCAGCCGCACGACAACCTGCAGCCGCTGCTCGCCGTCAATTTCTGCATGGCGTTGTTCGGGATTTTCCCGACGCGCAACTGATCGCGCATGCCGGACGAATCGCCGGAGACGTTTGCGATCCCGCAAACGCTCTCCGACAACGGGTTCACATTCAGGCCGGAACGAGAGGAAGATGTCCCCTTCCTCTCGTTTCTGTTTTACACCACCCGCGCCGAAGAGACGGAGCGCGCGGCCGACTGGCCGCTCGAGCAGCGCCAGGCGTTCCTGCACAGCCAGTTCGAGCTGCAGCGCAAGCACTATTACGGCCACTTTCCGTACTGCAATTATCTGGTGCTGGAGCACATGGGTGCGCCCATCGGCCGGCTCTATCTCGACATGGCGCCCAAATCGCTCGACGTGCTCGACATCTCGCTCCTGCCACAATGGCGCGGCCGCGGCATCGGGGGCGCGATCATGGACGGCGTGCTCGCGCGGGCGCGCGCCAGCGGGCGCTATGTGGGGCTGTATGTCGAGCGCTTCAATCCGGCCTTCCGGCTCTATGAGCGCCTGGGCTTCAAGGAGGTCGCCGACACGGGCCTCTATATCGAGATGCACTGGAAGCCGGAAGAGAATCCGACCGCCTAGTTGAACGTCGCCTCGTAGTAGACGCCCTTCTTGTCCTTGCCGCTGGGCACCAGGAACACGAACACCTCGCCGAGCGCCTCGTTGTAGAGCGGGTACATGTTCTGCTGCATGACCCGTTCGTCCTCGGACGCAAAGCTCAATGAGAAGGGCGGCCGCGGAATATTGGGATGGGCGCCGCGCATGGACAAGGCCTCGGCGTGCGTCAGCTTGAGGACATAGGTCGTGCCGTCGTCGAAGCCGACGACGAATTCCTGCCCGATCTTGTCGGCGAACTCTTCCAGCCGCCAAAGCCTGTCTATCGTCGACGTCATCGTTGAACCCCGGTTTTCGGGGCGAATTTACGGTGCGGGCACACTGCCGCGCAAGCGCTCCAGATCGCCATAGACCGCATTCAACAGCTTGCCGGCGGCGTGCGCTTTGGCGATGGCCGTCTTCTGCCGCCGGTCGTCCTCGGCGGAAAAGTCGAGCGAGGGCATCTTGGCGTCGAACGCGGCGCGCGCCGTCATGGTTGCACGCTCGCCTTCTGTCGGCGTCATGCCGAAATGCGGCAGGATCTGCGTCGTCACCGCTTCGGGCAGGTCGCGGTAGTTGACCAGCAGGCCGCCGCCCTCGGCATAGTGCTCGATCGCCGCCTCGCAGGTCCGGCGCAGGACCAGTGCGCAATAATCCTCGGACGAGACCTCTTCGAAGGATTCGATGCCGAAATGGCTGGCCGGCATGTATTGCGGCACGGTCTGCATGCCGCGCTGCATGAACTGCGACGCCAGCACCTCGACCGGATCGCGGTACAGGAACACCCATGGCACGGTCGGAAAAGCACGCCGGAACAGAGGCAGCGCCAGCGTGTGCCAGCTGTCGAGCTTGATGAAATAACGGGTCTCTTGTCCCGTACGTCTCTGGCCCAGGGCGCCGGTCAGCTGCTTGAGCAGTGTCGCGCAGCTGTCCGTATCGGCGCGCCCGGCACGGTCGAACTGCACCACCGCATCGATGGGGGCCGCCTCCGAGACGACGAGGTTGGTCTCCACCGCCGCCAGCATTTGGGCGACCAGCGTCGAGCCGCAGCGCGACATGTGGAAGATCAGCCCGGACGGCGCGAGGCCGGGATTGCGCGCCGCCCACTCGCCCAGCCGCATCAGCGAGGTGCGGTAGCGGATCAACCGGTTATAGGGGAGGGTGCGCGCCCGGCGTATCGAATCCTCGAAGAACGGCTCCGCCAATGGCCGCGCCCCGAAGAACAGCCAATCGACGGCCAATTCCGCATCGATCCCGATCGGAAGCCAGCCAGCCGGCGGCAGCTCCGGCGAGGCGCTTAGCGGGTCCAGGTAGCGGGCAACGCCGGCCGGGTCGGGCTTCACCGCGTTCGCGACATCGTCGGGGTCGAGCGCCATGCCGCGCGCCTGCGCCAATTGGAGGATCAGTTCCGGAAATGCGCCGAAATCCGTGCACGCCTGCAGCGCGGCCTGCAGCTCGCCGTCGCGGCGCACCATGGTGCGAAACGCTTCCAGCGTGCCGGTTGCGGCTGTCTCGATCGTGCTCAGGCGGGCGCGGCTTTCGTAAAATCCGCGCGGACGATAGCGGCTCGTTCGCCGCGCCGGAAGCGGTGTTTCTTGCCCGTCTTCGCGCCGCACCTTAGGCTACCGTCATGCCGCTGCCCGACCGCCTGCGATTGCCGTTCGAGTTCGATCCGCTGCTGTTGCAGCGCGATCTTCGCACGGCGTGCTCCGACGACTGGATCGCGCATTTCGTCAAGCAGAACTACGAAGGCGATTGGAGCGTCATTCCGCTGCGCGGTACCGCTGGTGCCACCCATCCGGTGATGCGGATTTTCTCCAATCCGACCGCCACCGAATTCGAGGACGCGCCGGTGCTCGCCACCTGTCCCTATTTCCGCACGGTGCTGGCAACCTTCCAGTGCCCGGTCCAGGCCGTGCGCCTGATGCGCCTGACGGCGGGCTCGGTGATCAAGGAACACGACGACAACGATCTCAGCTACGAGGACGGCACGGTGCGGTTTCATGTCCCGGTCGTCACCAATCCGGACGTGGTGTTCGAGATCAACCGCCGCCGCCTGATCATGCCGGAGGGCAGCGCGTGGTACCTGCGCCTGTCCGATCCGCACCGCGTCGCCAATCACGGCAGCGAAGACCGCGTCCATCTGGTGATCGACGCCGCGGTCAACGACTGGGTCGGCGCGATGCTGGAAGAAGCGGCACGCGTCGCGGCTTAGGCCGTCCCGTCCATCGTGACGGCGCCATGCTTGCTCAAATCGGCAATAAAGGCCTCGACCTCGGCGCGGCAGACCTCCGGCGCCACGTCGAACTCTTTCACCAGTTCGGCGCAGATTGCGTCCAGGCTTTGCGGCGTCTCGATCAATTCCCAGATCCGGGCGCCGACGGCGCTGAGGCCGATATAATTGCCCTTGGTGGCGCTCATCATGACGAGTTCGTCGCCCACAATTGCCGTCAGCCAGTCGCCTTGCCGCTGAATCATCGTCATTCCACCTTCGAAAGCTCGTACCCCAGCCGCCGCATCATCGGCGCATGCGCCGCTTCAATGCGCCGGACCTGTTCGGCCGTCAATTCGTCGCGCCATGCGTCGCTTTCACCCCGGCGGAAGAACAGCTTCTCCCGCGCTTCGGGGTTGCGCCACTCGGCGAAACCGGTCTCGCGCTCCTGCGCCTGCAGCGTCTGGAAATCCGCCAGCGCCGCTGCGCGCGCCGCCGCATCCGGCGCAATGGGATGCCCGGCGAAGCGCAGCGCCGCCAGCAGCGCGCCGGCAGCGTCGCGCTTGAGGTCGTCATATTTGACGAGATGCACCGGCAGATCGCGCTGGTCGAGCCAGCTCGCGACATGCCCGCTCCAGTCGCGCAGGATCTGCCGCAGCTGGATGTATTGGCGGTCGTTGCGGTCGCAATAAGCGCTGCCGGGATCGTTGAGGAAATCGATCGCCGCATCGATCGGGGTCCGGTTGTGGTTGGCGAGCGACGGCACCACGTCGCGCGGATCGCGCACGATCACGATGGCGCATTTGGCGCCGCGCGCACCGGCCAGCAGGGGCTCGCCCGCCGCGTTTCGCGTATAGGCATCGTGCACCTTGGCGAAACGCATCGGCCCCAGATCGGCCGCGTCGTCTTCGGGATCGTCTTCGCCGTCGCGCATCATCTGCGCATAGACCTGCGGACGCAGCGCATCGATCTCGTCATGGGTCAGCAAGCCGGAATCGATCATCGTCAGGTTGTCGAACGGAAAGCGGGCGCTCGAGATGCCGTCACGGACCGGCGTCTGATTGATGTCCGGCCTATCGCCGTCCTTCAGCGCGAGGCAGCCGATCATCATCCGCATCCAGGTGTTGCCTGATTTGGGATAGGATGCGAGCCAGACCTTGTCGCTCACGGCGCGGCTCCCACGAGCCCGATCTCGCGCCAATGCGCCTCCAGCGCGCCGATGGTCTGCGGCACGCGCGCGAAATCGAACGGCCGCGTCAGGAGGAATACGCCCGCCTTGGATGCGATGCTCACCGCCGACTGGAAATAACGCTCCTTCTGCCGCATCGCCGTGACCATGCGCGGGCGATAGGCGTTCTTGCGGATGAGGAGCGCCGCGTCGACCACATTGGGCCGCTCGATGCCGTCATGATGTGGCGCCCGCGTCTCGCGCAACGCATAGACCGCGCCGACCGGCAGGGCATCGGCGCTCGACGCCGAAGGCTCGACATAGAATTTCTCCAGCCGGTTGCGCACCGCCGCACCGCGGCTGCCGATCAGCGTCAATTTTTCGATCGCCTGGTTCCACAGCTTCAATTGCCGCCCATCGGGCTGCACCATCGGCACGCCGGCGGCGTTGAGTGTGATGGCGCAGACATCGTCGGCGACGAAGGCATGGCCATGCTGGACCAGCGCCGCCGCGATGGTGGATTTCCCGGCTCCGGAAACGCCGCAGAACAGCACCGCCTTGCCGTTCACCCGCACCGCGCTGGCGTGCAGCACCACATGGTCGCGCTGGTGCAGCAGGATGCCAAATGCGGTGCCGATGATGAAGATCGCGATCTCCGCCGGCGGCACGGCGCCTTCCGGTTCGACCGCGATGTCGCGTCCGGCCGTCAGCAGAAAGCGCGCGACGCCCGGGACGCGCAAGACGAAGCGGTCGCCGGCGATCTGCCAGGTCGGTCCGGTCTCCGTCGCCCCTTCGAGCGTCTGCGGCACCGGCGCGAGCCGGATCGTCACGTCGGGCGGCACTTCGGCGGTGGCGATCAGCCCGGGCAGGTCGATTTCGCTGCGAACCGCGAGTCCGGAAATACAATAGGAATGCAAAATCTCAGCCCTTTGCCCGCCCGGGTTCGCCGCGCCGCATCATAAGATGGGACGGCGCCCGGTTCAAAGCCACGCTAGGGCCGATAGCTCAGCTGCAGCCCGACAACGTTGACATAGGCCTGCGTCGTGCCGTCCAGCGTGCCGCGCAGTGCGGCGCCCGGAATCGCCGGGTCGAGCGCCAGCGTCGATTTCAGGAAGAACAGGCGCGACAGCGTCAGATTGGCATCGAGCGCATCGGTCACGCGGTAGCGCACGCCGGCGGACAGCCAGATCCGGTCGGCATCGGGGATGCGCGGCTCGCGCGTCGCGTCGGGTGTCGGACTCTCGTCATACGCCGCGCCGGCGCGAAACGTGAAATCCGGACTGGCGCGATACTCGGCGCCCAGAGAACCGAACAGCGCGTTATGCCAACGGGTCGTCGTGACGTCGTCGGGCTGCAATGGGTTGTCGGCCTCGACGCGCAGTTCGTGAATCCGGCTCCAATCGGTCCAGTCCAGTTCCGCCATGACGGTCCAGTCGTCCGACAGCCGTTGGCGCGCGCCGGCCTCGACTTCGTCCGGCATCGTGAGCGGCGTGGTGGCGCGGGTGTTGCTGAAGACCCCCGTCAGCGCGCGGATCGTGGCGCCGATGCCGGCGCTGTCCAGTGTGAAGGTCAGGGGACCCTTGAGGTCGTGCTGCAGCGACGAGCGATACGAAATCCCGATCTGCAGGCCGTCATAAGGCTTGGCGATGAGCCCGGCAGTGTAACCGAAGGTCCAGCTCTTGCCGCTGACGCGCGCGAAACTGTCCTGCGCGCCTGGGATGGAGCCCGGGATGCCGTTGACGGCGCCCAGCGTGCCGGTGTCGATGGTGCTGGTCAGGGCGCCCTGCGCGAATTCGATCTGCGCTCCCGCCGCGAGCGCCAGGCGCGGCGACACCTGATAGGACACCGACGGCGACGCGTTGATGGTCAGCAGTTCCGTCTTCATCGCGTAGTAGCGCCCGGCCCAGCCGGCCGGGTAATCGGTCCTGAGGCCCCAAGGCGCCGAGATGTCGAGCCCGACCGCCCAGCGCTCCGACAGCCGGTGGCGGATGCCAAAGGACGGGACGAGGGCATCGCTGATGAAGTTCCGCGGCGCTGCGGCGCCACCGGTGGGATTTCCCGCAGAGGTCGTTGACGAAAGGTAATTGGCCTTGGTGCCCGGAACGATGCCGACCAGGCTGCCGGCGAGGTCGGTGTCCGCAACACCCGCAAGCGCGGCGGGGTTATAGGCGAGGTAGCTCGCGTCGCTGTCGCTCGCGGCGGCGCCGGCATAGGCCGCGGCCATGGCATCGGCGCTGTGTTCCTTCAGGCCGTAACCCGCACCGAATGCCGGTCCGGCGCTCAGCATCGACAGGCCCACCACCACACCCGCCGAACGCCGCATACCGAACTCCCCCGTCAATCTTTTGTTAGCTCCAACATATCCGAAATCGCGGGGCTTATTGCAATTGAATGAAGTTGTGCAAAACACCGTTAACCTTCGGCGCTATGCAATTCTTTACCCGGCAAGGGGATGATGTGGGCGAGAGATTAACGAAGGTCCGCTGGTACTTCGGATGCAGGCGCCTTTCCCCAACACCGCACGGTCGAGCGAAGGTGGCTACGACTTCGACCGGCTGCGCCTGCGGTTTCGCGACGACGCGATCGAGTCGCGCTATCGCATCGACAGCCTGAACGAAGCGCGCTCGCTGATCCGCACCTATCTCATCGCCGCCGCGATGCTCTACCTCACCTTCGGCATCCTCGACAGCGTGGTCGGCGGCAGCATGATCCACACGCTGTGGTTCATCCGCTATGCGGTGGTCTGCCCGATCCTGCTCGGCGCCGCCGGTCTCACCTTCCTGCCGTCTTTCGAGCGCTATTCGCAGACGGTGCTCGCGACCGCGATGATCATGCCGGGTCTGGGTGTCGTCACCATGACGGCGATCATGCCGCCGCCCTTCAACAGCCTGTACTATGCCGGCCTCATCATGGTGGTGATCTATGGCAGCTCGCTGGTGCGGCTGCGCTTCGTCAACTCGCTGATCAGCTCGCTGTTGCTGGTGGCGCTCTATCAGATCGTTTCGACGGTGGTGAATCCGATCCCGTTCAAGGATTATCTCAACAACAACTTCTTCCTGGTGATGGCGACCGCGGTCGGCCTGTTCTCCGGCTACATCCAGGAAATGTATATCCGGCGCAGCTATCGCGCGCAGAAGGTGATCGAGGCCAAGAACGCCGCCGCCAACGTGCTGCTGCTCGAGGCCGACAAGGCCAACCGCGCCAAGAGCGAGTTCCTCGCCAATATGAGCCACGAGCTGCGCACCCCGCTCAACGCCATCATCGGCTTCTCGGATGTCCTGAAGAAAGAACTGTTCGGCCCGGTGAACAACGACCGCTACAGCGAGTACATCAAGGACATCAACGACAGCGGCCATCATCTGCTCGCGATCATCAACGACATCCTCGACCTCGCCAAGGCCGAGGCCGGCAAGCTGACGCTGCAGGAAGACGATATCGACCTGGTGAACTGCATGGACGACGCGGTGCGCATGTGCCGCGGCCGTGCCGTCACCGGCGGGGTCGACCTGGTCTTCGCCAATGCCGGCCAGTCGCTGCACGCCTGCGTCGACGAGCGCATCATGCGCCAGATCGTGCTGAACCTCCTGACCAATGCGATCAAGTTCACGCCCCAGGGCGGCAAGGTCACGCTCAGCGCCGAGGCCGATCCGCAAGCCGGCATCTTCATCCGCATCAAGGACACCGGCATCGGCATCGCGCCGGAAGACATCGCCCGCGTCATCCGCCCGTTCGAACAGGTGGAGACCGTGCTGTCGCGCAGCCATGGCGGCACGGGCCTCGGCCTGCCACTGACCAGCAAGCTCACCGAGCTGCACGGCGGCGAACTCAGCATCGAGAGCCAGGTGGCGCAGGGCACCACCGTGACGGTGCACCTGCCGACGGAACGCCTGCGCACCGCGCCGGTGGTGCGCCTGTTGAAGGCGGTTTGAGCCGCTTTCAGCCCTTGCGCACGAACAGCATGCGCACGCGGCCGGTCCGCTCCGTCTCGGTCCAGGCCTGCGCCGCGTTGAGCCCTTCGGCCCAGGCGAGCATGTCGGCGTCGTTGCGGTACTGCAGCGTCCAGTCGGCGATGTACTCCATCGGCCAGTAATTGCTCAGCGGGCACTCGTTCATGTTGCCGATGATGAGCATGCCGCCCGGCATCAGCAGGTCGTAGAGCCGCTTGACCAGCGCCTTGGCGCGGTGCGCCGTCAGGTAGTCGAGCAGGCCGACCGAATAGACGAGATCCTGCGGCGGCAGGCCGGCAAGGCCCTCGGTGCCGCGCAGGATGTCGGTGAAGGAGATGTTGAGTCCCTGCACCTTGATGCGGCCGTCCGAATTCATCGTGTAGGGATAGGTCGTCTCATGCGCATAGAGCAGGGCAGTCTCTTCCTGGTCGATCAGGGAGAACTCCGCGCGCAATCCGCCAGCGGTATGGCTGCTGAGATAGGCCTGCACCTCGCGCGCCGGGCCGCTGCCCAGGCTCGTGATCCGCGCCGGACGGTCGTGGCCGCGCTCGCGCACGACGTCGCCGATATGGGTGCGCACGACCTCCATGCGGGTGCGAATGCATTCGGCCACTTCGAGGCCGACGCGATGCATCAGCATCTCATAGGCATCGGCGCCGAGGCGCTCCCAGTCATAGACCTGGTTCATGATCTCGAAGTCGCCGGGATAGCCCAGCGGCTTGGCATAGGAGCGGTCCCAGATCGCGCCCTTGCGCATCTCGGGCGTCAGCACGAGTTCGGTGTACTCCTTGGCCGCCTCGCGCACGTCGCGGTCGTTGATCCAGGACAACGTCATGTCGTTGCCGGTGCGCCACAACCCGCGCCATTGCTGGATCAGCCGCGGCTCGCAGGTCTCGAAGGCTTCGACCTGGTTGAGGCCGTGACGGAATTCGGTGGCGACGGCGGAATTGGCTTCCAGCACCGAGCGATAGGACCGCAGCAGCTTCAGCACGTCGGCGCAGAAGGCGCGATATTCGATCGGCACGAGTTGCGCGGTGTCGCCGCCGAACGCCGGCGAACGCGCCGCGATCTGCGCCTGCGTGTTGCGTGTGAGCAGCTTGTCGAACTCGACGAAGCGGTCGACGAAGTTGAATGCGACCTTCGCGCCGAACACCGTGCTCTCGCTGCGGCAGACGCGCGCCGAGGTCTCGAAGATCGGAAGGCCCGATTGCTGGATGCTCAGCGGCAGCGTCTCGCCGATCTCGGGCAGGTCGTCGTGACCCGTCTTGGCCAGCGCGGAAAGACCGCCAAGGCTGATGTCCTGCAGACGGTAAGCGGTGGAGCGCACGCGCACGCGCGGCGCGAGAGACGGAAACATGCGGCGGGCATCGTAGCGCGGAGCGCGAAAACGGATTTGCCGGCCTGTGGAGCCCTTCAGTTCTTCATACGCAAGCATGACGCTACCCCTTTAGGAGACACAAAAACGCTTTCCTCCTGAAGGCACCCCAGAGGCGCCCTCAAAGAGGACGCCGTTACCCACTACCCAGCGCCGGATGTTGAGTCGCCCGGTCGCTCTTCGATAAAGTTAACAAACCCTTAATAGCCGAAAGAGTCAGAAGAATCAATTGGATGCGGCCCCCCTGTTTGTGGGGAGAGGTAAGGTTAATCGTTAACGCACCCGAGTTCCGAGCCAAGTGATTCAATTCCTTGTGCAATTTGAATCCCTTACCGCGATTGGTTCCGCGCAACGGACTCGCCGTTAACAGACCGTAAACGACGCAATTGGCGGCGCGGAGTTCGATAAAATACCGATGGTTTTTCTACGTATGCCTTAGCGATCGCCGGCGCAGCATGGCTGTCGGGCGACGAAGAGGCCGGCGATGTTCCTGTACCGCGTAAAAATCGAAGAGCTCGATGCGAGCCGCATGCTGACGCTGAAGAACGATCTGGTGCGCAACGAGGAAAGCCTGCGGGCGCAATGCCCGATCCGCGAGATGAGCGTGGTGACGCAACCGGATGGCCGCCGCGAACTCGACATCTATCTCGCGCTCGACGATTTCATCGATCCGGGACAGATGCAGCGCCTGGCGGGCGAGCTGAATGCATTGCTCGAGGCGGACAAGGCGCCGCGCGGGCGCGTCAGCTCCGAGCTCATTCACATCTGAGACGTCAGCCGTCGTAGAAGAACGCGGGATGCAATCCGATCAGGGTGCGTTCGCGGTCGGTCTGCGCGCGCGCGATCGCCTCGGGCGCCAGGTGATTGACCTCCGCCGTGGTCTGGATGCGCTGCGCGATGTCGCGGCGGCCGTAATGGCATTGCAGGAAGAAGCGGCCGCGTCCCTCCTGCGCCGGCGTGCCGCGATGCCAGGCGTCGGAGACGAACAGGATCGCGTCGCCGGCACGCGCCGGCAGCAGCACCGGCTTCCTGTTCTCATAGGTGAGATCGAGATCGGCCAGGCGATCCTTCGGCGGCGTGCGCCCCGATTTGTGCGAGCCTGGCAACACCGCGGTCGGCCCGGCTTCGAGCGGACAATCCTCCAGGAACAGATGCATCCCGATGGCGAAGATCGGATAGGGGATCGCGTCGGGCCACGGCACGCCTTCGGGGCGCGGCACATGCGGTCCGGCATCGACATGCCAATTGCCGCCCTGGTGTCCCGGCGCATTGCGCCACGCCGTGTTGGCGATGACGTGGCAATCTTCGCCGAGCAGCGGCTCGATCGCGTCGAGCAGTGCGCGCGAACCGATCGCCTTCTGCGCCAGCGCCGAACGGTTCAGCATGCCATAGCGGAATTCGTTGCGTGCATCGCGCTCACGGTCGGTGCTCGAGGCGTCGAACACCGCCGCGATCTCGGCGCCCAGCGCCGCAACCTGCTCGGCATCGAGCACATCGCGGATCAGGGCATAACCCTCGCGCTCCAGCTGCTCCGACGCCGCCGGAGCGGTGCCGCGCAGGATTCGCATATTGCCGTGTCGGCGGGTCAGCATGCCGTCATGCTAAGCGCGCCGGCGCGCCGTGGGCAATTGCGAAAGAAAAAGGGGGCGGGCGGGGCGCCGGAGGGGAAAGCGCCCCGCCCACCTATGAGCGGATCTCGCGGGGACTTAGTGCGAGCCGCCCATCGTATTGGCCGGAGCCATCGCGTTGCTGGGCGCCATGCCGCCGGTGGCCGGCGCCATCGCGTTCGTCGGCTTTTTGGGTGCCATGGCAGGCTTGTGGTGGGCCGCCATGCCGCCCGTCGCCGGGTGCATCGGAGCCATCGTATTGGCCGGCGCCATGGTGTTGGTGGGAGCCATGCCGCCGCTCGCGGGCGCCATCGAGCCGTCCGCCATCGCCGCCGTCGCAAACAGAGCCGAGCCGAGAGCCAGCGCGGCGAAGGTGATCTTGTTCATGTCGAATCCTCGTTGTGGTGGAGAAATGCGGCGTGTGCCGCGTGATGTTTCGGGATCCCCCGGAACGCTGTTGGCCGCACACTCATGGCTTGTAGGCGGCAAGGATGGCGCCGCCATGCGGCTTCTGGACCAGCACCGCGGTCAAAAGGCCTGCCGGTGTCGGTGAAATCGGATAGGTCGCGGCGGCGCCCGACCAGGCGCCCAGGCGCGTCAGTTCGCGCACGACATTCCTGTGCGGCAGCGTCACGCCTTCGTTCTCGCCGCGCGCGACGGAAACCTCGATGGTGCGCGGGTCGTAGCGGACGAGCCAGACATCCACCGCGCCCTGCGCCGGCGCCGCGGCGACCGACACGGCATTGCCGTTCAAGGCTATGGCGGGTCCGGCGAGATGGGCGCCCGCGATCAAACGCTCGACGTCGCTCCGATTGTTTCCGACCGTATCGGCCGATCCGTTGACGACGATCTGCGGCGTGAACGGCCCGCTCTGGTGAAGACCGGGTTCATAGGCGACCTGCCGCGCCGTGAATTGCGGCTGCGCGAAAGTGTCCTTCCAGCCGAGATAGTCCCAATAGGTGACGCCGAAGCTCAACGCGAGAACGCCCGGCCGGTCCGCCACCGCCGCAAGGCTCGCATTCGCCGGTGGACAGGACGAGCAGCCCTGGCTGGTGAACAATTCGACCACGACGGGCTGCGCGGCGGATGCCGGCACGGCGGCGGCAAATACAAGCGCGGCGGCGGTCAGGCTAAGTCTCGTCACGGCGGGTCTCTAAGCGCGTTGCGAAGAGGAGTTCGCGCGGACATCGCCTGCGGTTACACGCAGCCCGGAGAAGTTTTGCGCCTCACCGCCCAACCCTGTAACCTTTCTCCCGGCTCACACGAACTTGATGTCGAAGGCGCCTTTTGGTCGACGCGGAAGCAGAATTGAAAGCGCTGATGGTCCGCTCGCTCGGCGGCGACGGCGCGGCTTATGCGACGTTGCTGGGCAAGCTCAACGGCTTCTTGCGGGCCTATTACCGCCGCCGCCTCGGCAACGCGGCCGATGCGGAGGATTTGTTGCAGGAAACCCTGATCGCCATGCACACGCGCCGCGCCACCTATGATCCGTCCCGGCCCTTCACGGCCTGGGTGCATGCGATCGCGCGCTACAAGCTGATCGATCATTTCCGGCGCACCAGGCGCCGCGCCGAGGACCCGCTCGACGATCCGGACCTGCTGTTCTCGACCTCCGACACGACCGCCGCCGAAGCGCATCGCGACGTCGACCGCCTGCTCGGCCAATTGCCGAAGAAAACCCAGGCTCTGATCCGCGACACCAGGATCGAAGGTCTGTCGACCGCAGAAGCCGCGGCGCGCCACAACATCTCGGAATCGGCAGTGAAGGTCGGCGTCCATCGCGGCCTCAAGACGCTCGGCGCCAGCATTGGCGAGGACGGAGAGTCGCGATGAAGACCGACGATCTCATCGCGGCCTTGTCCAGCGACCTTCCGCCGGTGCCCCGGCGCGCGGTCGGCAGCCGCCTCGCCATTGGCCTCGGCATCGGTGTCGCGCTATCGGCAGTGGTGATGGTGCTGTGGCTCGGCGTGCGCGCCGATTTGATGCACGCGATGATGACCGGGCCGTTCTGGATGAAATTCGCCTATGCACTCGCCGTCGCGGCGCTCGGTTTCGGCCTGATCGACCGCCTGGCACGCCCGGACGGGGAGGGCGGCATTTTCGGCCCGATGATCCTGGTGCCGCTCGGCGTGATGATCGTGCTGGCGGCCTGGCAACTCAGCGGCGCGTCGCACGCGGCGCGCATGGCGATGATGATGGGTGGTTCGGCGAAAGTCTGTGCCCGCAACATCGTGCTCCTGTCGCTGCCGATCTTCGGCGGCTTGTTCTGGGCCTTGCGCGCGCTCGGTCCGACGCGGCTGACGCTGGCCGGTGCCATCGCGGGCGTGGTCGCGGGCGCCGCGGGGACGGTGATTTACGCCGTTCACTGCACCGAGACGGCCGCCCCCTTCGTCGCCATCTGGTATACGCTCGGCATCGCCGCGATGGGCGCGCTCGGCGCCCTTCTGGGCCGTCTGATGCTGCGCTGGTGATCTTTTCGGCCGGTGTAACCGTATCGTGGTCCCCGGCGTATTACCGGTCGAGACCTGGAGACATCGCCATGCTTCGCACCGTCCGCAATGTGGTTTTCGCCGCCGCCATCGGCACCGTGTGCGGCCTGTCCACCGCCTGCGCCGACGCCATCGACAAGGCGATCCCCGTCGCTGCCGTCGATGCGCCCAAGGCCGGCGCCCCGGCCAGCGAGACCGCCGTCCTCGCCGGCGGCTGCTTCTGGGGCATGCAGGGCGTGTTCGAGCATGTGCGTGGCGTGACGAAGGTCGTGGCCGGCTATTCCGGCGGCGCCAAGGCGACTGCGATCTATGAACTTGTCGGCACCGAAACCACCGGCCATGCCGAGTCGGTGCAGATCACCTTCGATCCGCGCGTGGTGTCGTATGGCGAGATTCTGCGGGTGTATTTCTCGGTGGCGCACGACCCGACCGAGCTGGACCGCCAGGGCCCCGACAGCGGCTCGAGCTACCGCTCGGAAATCTTTTTCGCCTCGCCGATGCAGCAGAAGATCGCGGCCGCGTATGTCGCGCAGCTGACGGCGGCGCACGTCTTCGCCGGGCCGATCGTGACAAAGATCGAAAAGGTCAGCGGCTTCTACGCCGCCGAGGGCTATCACCAGGATTTCCTGATCCACAACCCGACCTATCCCTACATCGTCTACAACGACCTGCCCAAAATCGATGCACTGAAGCGGGTCCTGCCCGCGATGTACCGGGACAAGCCGGTCATGCTGGCCGCCAACGCCGCCCCATAGCTGACACAATCGGGGAACTTTCCTGCTATTGTCGTCGTTGACCTACGGCAACGAAGGCATCCCGGGCATGGCCAGAGAAGCGATACGCCCCGCCGCAGCGGGATCTGCGGCGGATGCGCCGTCCGCGCTGTTGGCCGACTACGCGGCGGTGCGCAGGCATACTGAAGCGCTTGCCGCCCCGCTCAGCGCCGAAGACCAGAACATCCAGTCGATGCCGGACGCGAGCCCGACCAAATGGCATCTGGCGCATACGACATGGTTCTTCGAGGCGGTGCTGCTCGCCAAATTCGATCCGGCCTACAAGCCGTTCGATCCCGCGTTCAACTATCTGTTCAACTCCTATTACGAGGGACTTGGTCCGCGCCATCCGCGCCCGCAGCGCGGCATGCTGAGCCGTCCGTCGGTCGGCGAGATTCTCGAATACCGCCTGCATGTCGATGAAGCGATGGCCGGGCTGATCGAAGCACGCCCCCACGAGATCGCACCGCTTCTGACGCTCGGACTGCATCACGAGCAGCAGCACCAGGAATTGATCCTCACCGACATTCTACATGCGTTCTCTGTCAATCCGCTGCTGCCCGCCTACGCACCGGCGCGGCCGCAAGCGGCGCGTACCCTGCCCGGGCAAAGCTGGATCGACCATGCCGGCGGTGTGGTCGAAATCGGACATAACGGCGAAGGCTTTGCCTTCGACAATGAAAGCCCGCGTCACAAGGTGCTGCTTTCGCCGTTCCGCATCGCAGCACGGCCGGTCAGTAATGGCGAATTCCTGCGCTTCATCGCCGATGGCGGGTACCGCCGGCCGGAGTTCTGGCTGTCCGATGGCTGGGCGATGGTGCAGCGCGATCATCTGAATGCGCCGCTCTATTGGCTCGGAGATGCTGCCAAGGGATGGCAGCAGTATTCCTTGCAAGGCCCCCATGCGCTTGAAGAACACGCCCCCGTCGCACATCTCAGCTTCTATGAAGCGGCGGCCTATGCCGCCTGGATGGGGGCACGCTTGCCGACGGAATTCGAATGGGAGGCCGCTTCGGCGGCACTAGAGGGCATCGGCGAGGTCTGGGAATGGACCCGCTCGTCCTACGACCCCTATCCCGGCTACCGCCCCTTTGAGGGCGAGGCCGCCGAGTACAACGGCAAATTCATGAGCGGCCAGATCGTGCTGCGCGGCGGCTCCGTCGCCACGCCGCCCGGTCACGGCCGCGCCACCTACCGCAATTTCTTCCCACCGTCCGCGCGTTGGCAGTTCAGCGGCATAAGATTGGCGAGCGATACGATATGAGCCCTGTTGCCATGGCCGCCCGGACCCACCGGTCGGAAAGCGAATTCTGCGACGCATTGCTGGAGGGCCTGAGCCGGCCTCTCAAGCGCATCCCGAGCAAATATTTCTACGACGCCCCCGGCTCGGAGCTGTTCGAGCGCATCACGGCGCTCGGCGAATATTACCCGACGCGCACCGAGTTCGGCATCCTCGAAGAGAACGCCGCGGAGATCGCGTCCGTGATCGGGCCGGATGTCGAGCTGGTCGAGTTCGGCGCCGGCGCCTTGCGCAAGGTGCGCGTCCTCCTGGATGTGCTCGAGACGCCGCGCGCCTATGTCCCGATCGACATTGCCGGCGACTTCCTTCTCGACGTCGTGCGCCCGCTCGAGCGCGATTATTCCGGCCTGCGCGTCAATCCCGTCATCGCCGATTTCACCCGCCCCATCGCACTCGGACCGCTGGAGAACGGCGCAACGCGCCGCGCCGGCTTCTTTCCCGGCTCGACCATCGGCAATTTCACGCGCCCCGAAGCGGTGCAGTTCCTGCGCCACGCCCGCGCCACGTTGAACGGCGGCGGCCTCCTGATCGGCGCCGACCGCGTCAAGGATCCCGCGATCCTGCATGCCGCCTACAACGATGCCGAGGGCGTGACGGAGGCGTTCAACAAGAACCTGCTGGTGCGCGCCAACCGCGAGCTCGGCGCCGATTTCGATCTCGGCGGCTTCGCGCATTACGCCTATTACAACGCGCCGGCGCAGCGCATCGAAATGTATCTGGTCAGCCTCAAGCCGCAACGCGTGACGATCGCCGGCGAGACGATCGCCTTCGCCGAGGGCGAAGCGATCCACACCGAGGATTCGCAGAAATTCACGGATGACACCTTCCGCGCCCTCGCGGCGGAGGCGGGCTACACCGTCAGCCGGGTCTGGACCGACCCGGCCGGCCTGTTCAGCCTGCAATGGCTGGAGACGGTGTAGGCTAGCTCGCCACGAACAGCATGGCGCCTTTCCATTTCTGCAGCACCGCGTTCGCCGTGTTGCCGAAGAACAGCTGCTCGCCCGGGCGCGCGCTGACGCCCATCACGATGAGATTGTGGCCGTCCGCCGCGGTGCTCAGGATGGCGCTCTCGGCATTGCCCTTTGGCTGCAGCGCCGTCTTGAGCCACACGTCGTAGCGCTCGCCCAGCTCGGCGATGTCCTTGAGCACCGCTTCCTCCTGCAGCCGCGTGATGCCGCGCGTGTCGCCGCCGCGCGCCGCCGAGACGTAGAGCGCCGTGACCCGCGCGCCGGTCGGCCGCGCCATCGCCAGCGCCACTTCCGCCGCGTTGCGCGCCGCCGGCGTCCCGTTGATCGCCACCAGGATGCGCAGCCGCCGGTTCAGCGGCGGCAGCTCGCCGCCATTGCCCGTCGTCAGCACCGCGAGCGCGCCGTCGAATTCCTTGGCCAGCGCGGTGACCTCCGGATCGAACGCGCCGTCCGCGTCATGCGTATCGCCGAGGCCGACCATCATCAGGTCGAAGCCCTTGCGCGATTCCGCGCCGACCGCCGCGCGGTCGTCCTCCGCCTTCGCCTTGGCGCGCGTCGTGATCTGGACCTTTTCCGGATCGGGTTCGGCGGCGTCTTCCCGCATCACCGCCGCGCTGGTCTTGGCGCCTTCCTTGATCTGGCGGCTCGGCCCGTCCGCCGGCTCCTCGGCGTCCGGCTCGGCCTCTTTCACCCGCACGATGGTGATCGGCATGCCTTGCGCCCCGGCGAGCAGCCCCGCGACGCGTGCCGCGAACTTGCCCGCTGCCGAGCCGTCCACCGCGAGCAGCAGGCGCTCCAGATTGGTGACGAAGCCGCGCTGGTCGATCGCTTCGCGCTCGACGCGCTTCTTCTCCTCGTCGCCCAGCGGCAGCGCATTGAGCGCGCGGCGCAGCATCGGCGGCATGACCAGCGTCGTGATCACCGCCATGGTGACGATCATGGTGTACATGTTCTGCGTCAGTGCCCCCATGCCGAGGCCGATGGACGCCACGATCACCTCGGTCGAGCCGCGCGCGTTCATCGCCGAGCCGACCGCGACCGACTGGCGGAAGCGAAGGCCGCCCAGCTCGCCGCCGAGGAACGCGCCGGTGAACTTGCCGACGCTGGCGATCAGCACCAGACCCGCGGTGAGCAGCGCCAGCGTCGGGTCCTTCAGCACGGTCAAATCCGCCGTGAGGCCCGCCAGTCCGAAGAACACGGGCATGAACAGCGCCGTGATGATGCCGCGCAGCTGATCCTCGACATGCTGGGTCAGGATCGGCGACTCGCCGATCAGCACGCCGGCGACAAAGGCGCCGAGCACGGTGTGCACGCCGAGCAGCTGCGTCGCCTCCGCCATCGTGCCCATGATGATCAGGATCATGGTGATGACCGGGAATTCGCTCTGGAAATTGTCGTTGGCCCAGCGGATCAGCCAGAACACGATGCGCCGCCCCAACGTAAACGAGAAGACGAGGAACAGCGCGATGCCGGCGATGTCGCGGCCGATGCCGAACCAGTCGAGCTTGCCGTGACCGCCACCGATCCCGAAGATGATGGCGATGATCACCCAGCCGATCGTGTCCTCGATGATCGCCGAGGCGACGATCACCTGACCGACGTCGCGGCGCATGAAGTTCATCTCGCGCACGATGGTCGCCACGATCTTGACCGACGAGATCGACAGCGCCGTGCCGAGGAACAGCGACGGCACCAGCCGCCCCATATGCACCGGCAGGATCGCTTCCGGCAGGAACTGACCCAGCGCGAAACCGCAGGCGAAGGGCAGGATGATCCCGGTGGCCGAGATGGACGCCGCGGCGCGTCCGACCTTGCGCACCAGTTTGAGGTCGGTCTCCATCCCGGTCAGCAGCAGAAGCATCAGGATGCCGAGCTGCGACACGGCATTGATCATCGCCTGCTGCTCGGGGGCCGACGGGAAGATCGCCTTCTGGATCTGCGGCAGGAAGAAGCCGAAAAAGCTCGGCCCCAGCAGGATGCCGGCGATGAGCTGGCCCATGATCGCGGGCTGGCCGAGGCGTTGCAGCCCTTCGCCCAGCGTGCGGCCGACCAGCAGCAGCAGGATGATCTCGGCGATGAAGATGCCCTCGGACTTGCCCGAGCCCGACACAGCCGCCGCCAGCGCCGGCGTCGCCGCCAGGCACGCCACAGTGGTAACCGCCAGGATGGTCAAGCCGCTCCGCTGACGGTCCAAAAACGTGCCAGATGCCATGCAAACCCCTCGCTAGGAGTGGAAACGCACGGATGGAACTTTGGTGGCAGTCAGCCCCGCCGGGCGACCAGCATGTGGCTGCCGCCGCTCGCCACGAGCCGGCCATCCTCGGTCCAGACCCGGACCGTGCCCTGAATCAGGCCGCCATCGGCGATGCCCGAATGGGCATCGACGAACAGCCAATCGCCTTGGGGCGGGGTGTGAAACCACACCGAGACGTCCAGACTCGGCGCGATGTAGTCGGCCTGCTTGGTCAGGCCGCGATTGAATGCCGCCCACGGCACGGTATCGATCAGCAGCAAGGCGCGGGCGCAATCGAGGAACGGATCGCCGCCGGAGTCGAAGGCAAGGAAGCGGTACCAGTCCTGGGTGATCGAGCCCTTGGGGTTGCGCTCGCCCGGTGGAATCACCTTCAGCGGCTTGGACTCGAAATTCGCCCAGAATTTGGAGCGTGGCACGTCTGGCGGCAGGATCTCGTCCCAGGAGCGCAGTGCCGAGTGCCCGACAACATCGGGCATCGTCACCTCGCGAGCCGTCGGCCCGTCGCTACGGTCCGTCGTCCACACTTGCGCCTGCAGGAACCGCTTGCCGTCCTGCACCAGCGCGACGTTGATGCACCACGCCGTGCGGCCCTGCTTCACCGGTTCTACGACCGCCTCGGCTTCGGCGAACTTTCCGGCGGAGAGATATTGCACCGAGATCGTCACCGGGCGGTGCCCGGCGGGTGCGCGCGCCCCCGCGGCGCGTAGCGCGATGGCCGAGACATAACCGCCATTCGGCCCCCAGATTTCCCAGTCGCGCGACAGCGTCGCGAACAGCTGCCCATCGCGTTCGGTCAGTACGGTATCGTCTTGAAGTCTGCCCATCGCCGGCCTCGAATCCCGTCAACACGCTATCGCCCGCAAAGCCGCGTGGGAACTTGCGGCCACGCATAGCGCTTATCTCTGCGGCACAAGCGGATACCGAGCATGCAATTGGCGCAGGTCGAGGACACGGGCCGGATCGCGGACCCGCAGGCGGCGGCCGCAAGTGCCGGCCTGCGCTACGTTTCGGGCGAAGATCGCGGCATCACCCGCCGCCTCGCCGGTACAGGCTTCTCCTACGCGAATGGCGACGGCGCGCCGATTCGCGACAAAGCCGTGCTTGCCCGCATCCGCAAACTGGCGATTCCGCCGGCCTGGACGCAGGTGTGGATCTGCCCGCAGGCCAACGGCCATATCCAGGCGACCGGCCTCGACGCCAAAGGCCGCAAGCAATATCGCTACAACGACGAATTCCGCGCCCTGCGCGAAAGCGCCAAGTTCGAGCACATCCTGGTCTTCGCCCAGGTCCTGCCCACGATCCGCGAGACGGTCGCCAAGGACATGGCGCGTCACGGCCTGCCGCGCGAGAAGGTGCTCGCGACCATCGTGCACCTGCTCGAGACCACGCTGGTCCGCGTCGGCAACAAGGATTACGCCAAAGCCAATGGCAGCTACGGCCTGACCACGCTGCGTGAGCCGCATGTCGATGTGTCTGGCGCGACGCTGCGCTTCCACTTCAAGGGCAAGAGCGGCAAGACGTGGAATCTGAAAGTGCACGACCGCCGCGTCGCCAGGATCGTCCGCGCCTGCCAGGACCTGCCGGGCCAGCAGCTGTTCCAGTATCTGGACGAGGAGGGCACCCGACAGGGCATCGATTCTGCCGATGTGAACGCGTATCTGAAGGAGATCACCGGCCGCGAGATCACCGCCAAGGATTTCCGTACCTGGTTCGGCACCGTTGCGGCGGCGACCCTGCTGCACGAGCGCGGCGCGTGCGACACGGTGACGGCGACGAAGAAGACGACCCGCGAAATCATCGAAACCGTCTCCGGCCGCCTTGGCAACACACCGACGATCTGCCGCAAATGCTACATCCATCCGGAAGTGCTGGCCGCCTATGGCGATGCCGCGCTGAGCCTGCGCATCCGCAAGGCCGGCGCCGGCGACAAGACAAAGCTGACTCCGGAAGAGGCCGCTGTGTACCGGTTTCTTGTGGGGCGGCTGGGTTAGAGCCCGCCGTCCAGGAAGTCGAACACCGCCGCCTTGTACAGCGCGTGCGCAATCGCCGAGAAATGATCGACGCCGGGCAGCGTCACGGCGCGGCCGTCCGGGAACACATCCGCCAGCGGCTGCGGATCGCCGGCGAGGTCGTCGCGCGCGCCGGCCACGACCAGCACAGGGACATTCAAGCCGGAGAGTTCGGCCTTCGCGAAGGGCATGTCGCCCGCGCGCGTCAGCGCCGCGAGCGCCAACCGGTCCTCGCCCTGAGCATCGGCGAATTGGCGGAAGCTTCTCAGCATCGGTTCAGCGATGCTCTCGGGATCGGCCGCTTCCATCGCGTCCGCCATGGGATTGCCCGCGACGATGCGTGGTTCGAACAGCTTGGCGCCGATTCCGCCCACGGTGAGCGTCGCGAACCGCGCCGGCGCCTTCAGCGCCGCGGCCAGCGCCAGCCGCGCTCCCATCGAATAGCCCATCAGATGCGCCCGCTCGACTCCGGCATGGTCCATCAGGCGCAGGATGTCATCTGACATCGCCGCGCGGCCATAAGCGGCCGGATCGTGTGGCTTGGCGCTTTCGCCGTGTCCCCGGCAGTCCAGCGCCAAGGTCCGGATGCGCTTGCGTTCCAGCGCGCCATACCAGCCGAGCCGCTGCCAGTTCTCCTTCCGGTTCGAGGTGAAGCCGTGAACGAGGATCATCGGCCGGCCCTGTCCGGGACCGGCGATGTCGTCGTAAGCGAGCGCCAGCCCGTCGGATTCGAAAGTCGCCATCGCCGCATTGTCCGGCGAACTGCGGCACCGTGCAACCGCTAAGCCGGTTTGAACCCCAGTGCGACGCCGTCCATGCAATAGCGCAAGCCGGTCGGCTTGGGCCCATCGTCGAACACATGGCCCAGATGGCCGCCGCAGCGCCGGCAGTGGACCTCGGTCCGGCTCATGATCCAGGAATTGTCGGTCGTGGTCAGCACCGCGTTCTGGAGCGGCTGCCAGAAGCTCGGCCAGCCGGTGCCGCTGTCGAATTTCGTCGTCGAGGCAAACAGGGGCAAGGCGCAGCCGGCGCAGGTGAACGTGCCCTTGCGATGCTCATTGAGCAGCGGGCTGGTGAACGGCTGCTCGGTGCCTTGCTCGCGCAGGATATGATACGCCGCCGGCGACAGCAGTTTGCGCCACTCCGCCTCGGTGTGCGTCACCTCGTAACCGGCCGCGAAGGCGGGCAGCGCGCTGCTGGCCAACGTGGCCGCGCCGCCCAGCATGAGCATCTGGAGGATATTGCGCCGGTTCGTCATGTTCGTCTCCGTCTAGGTCTTCTGTTTGTCCTGGTCGACCATCGCCATCACGTCGGACGACGCGCCGGCCGGCGCCGCGACCTCGACGATGCGGTCGTCGACATCGTCATATTCGAGGCGGAGCGCCTTGGTCATCACCGCGTGCATGTCATACATGCCCACGATGTAGGTGAGTTCGAGAATCTCCTCGTCGGAGAGATGCTTTTTGAGCGCGGCAAAGACGCCGTCGGCGACCCGGCCGCCCAGAATGACCATGCCGTCGGTGTAGGCAAGCACGGCGCGCTCGACCGGGCTGTAGCATTCGGCGACCGGCCAGTGCGGAATCGCCGCGATCTTGTCTTCCGAGAGGCCGACGCCGCGTGATGCCTTGCAATGCTGCGAATAGACGAACTGGCTGGCGCGCGCCCAGCCGGCGCGGGTCTGGCCGAGTTCGCGCAGCTGCGGGTCGAGCTTGCGCTTGCCGCGATAGAACTGGAACCCCGCGACGGCGTGATCGAACGCATCGGGCACGAGGGCGAAGACGGTCCACCAATTGCCCGGCGTGCCGGTTGCCGTTCCCGGCTCGGCGGCGGGGTCGCGCTCGCCGAACAGCGATTTGTAGACGGCCTTGGCAAACGGATGGGCGGCATCTTTTCCGACTTGGCGCAATCTCGGCATGGCTTCACTCCCCCTTATTCGGTTCCGCGAGCGCTTCGGTTACAGCCAAAAGCTCCGGAAGTTTCATGATGGCGTTGTAATGGGCGAAGGAGGACCGGTTGCCGTCCAGGCTGTTACGGTCGCCCTTCAAAAGCAGATCATAAACGTGTTCCAGCCGGGCGGTGACCGCCAGCAGCGCCGAAACCGGATAGAGGATCAGCCGGTAGCCCAGCGTCTCCATCTCGACGACCGAAAGAAGCGGCGTCTTGCCGTCCTCGACGAGATTGGCGAGCAGCGGCACGCCTTTGAACGTCTCCGCGACCCGGCGCAGCTCTTCGGGCGTGCGCGGGGCCTCGATGAACAGCACGTCGGCGCCGGCCTTGAGAAAATCGTCGCCGCGCCGCAGCGCTTCATCGAGATCGTGCGTCGCCCGCGCATCGGTGCGCGCCACGATCTTGAAATTCTTGGATGCGCGTGCCTCGGACGCGGCACGGATCTTCTGCGCCGCTTCCGCGCGCGGGATCACTTCCTTGCCTTCCATGTGGCCGCAGCGCTTGGGCAGGACCTGATCCTCCAACTGGATCGCCGCCGCACCGGCGCGCTCATAGGCGCGCGTCAGCTTCGCCGCGTTGAGCGGCCCGCCATGGCCGTTGTCGCCGTCGGCGATCAGCGGCACGGCTTCGCAGGCCGCGGCGATCACGCCGGTGCGCTCGATCATCTCGGACGCGCTGACGAGGCCGATATCCGGCACGCCGAATCCCGCGCCCGCGACGCCGAAGCCGGTCATGTAGAGCGCATGCGCGCCGGCGCGCACCGCGACCCGCGCCGAGAGCGCGTCATAGACCCCAGGGACGATCGTCGCGCGGGAACTGTGCAGGAGCGCACCAAGCGAGTCTGGTTCCGTCATGAGCCGAAATTTAATCCTATCGCCGCGCCGGAACGCCCGCGCCGCCTTGCCGTTTTCTCACCGTAATTCGAAACATTCCAAGGAGATCGTCATGGACAAGGATCGTATCAACGGCGCGGCCAATCAAGCCAAGGGTGCCGTCAAGGAAGCTGTCGGCAAGGTCACCGGCGACGCCAAGCTGCAGACCGAAGGCGCGGCGGACAAGGCCAAGGGCAAGGTTCAGAACGCTGTCGGCGGTCTGAAAGACGCCGTCCGCGACGCGGCCGAATAAGTCGTACACGCGTAACGACAGGAAAGCCCGGCGATGAGCCGGGCTTTTCGCGTTTAAGCCGCCGCCTCCTGGAATTGCAGCTCGTAGAGCGTCTTGTACAGGCCGCCCTTGGCGATGAGTTCCTCGTGCGTGCCGGTCTCGCGGACCCGGCCTTCGGTCAGGACCACGATGCGGTGCGCGTCTTTGATCGTCTGAAGCCGGTGCGCGATGATCACTGAGGTGCGGCCCTCGGTCAGCTTCAGCAGCGCATCCTGGATCACCAGCTCGGTCTCGGTATCGATGCTCGCGGTGGCTTCGTCCAGCACCAGCACCTCCGGATTCATCGCCAGCACACGCGCGAAGGCCAGCAATTGCCGCTGCCCATGCGACAGATTGCGTCCACGCTCGTTGAGCGGGGTGTCGTAACCCTGCGGCAGCGCGCGGATGAACGGATCGGCATGTACCAGCTTCGCGGCATGTTCGGCGCGCTCGCGCGTGATCGCGGGGTCGTTGAGCGCGATGTTGTCGTAGACGGTGCCCGAGAAAATATGGAAATCCTGCAGCACCACGCCGATCCGGGTGCGGATGTCGGACGGTTTCACCTGCATGATGTCGATGCCGTCGAGGAAGATGCTGGCGTCCGGCACGTCGTAGAACCGGCAGAGCAGGCGGATCAGACTGGTCTTTCCTGAACCCGTCGGCCCCACGATGGCGATGCGCTCGCCGGGACGGATCGTAAAGCTGACGTCCTTGAGGATCGGATGCTCGGGATTGTACGCGAAGTTCAGGTGCCGGAATTCGACCTGGCCATGCAGATCCGCGGGCAGGGGTGTGGGGTTCACTGGCTCCTTCAGCGACTCTTTCCAGTCGAGCGCCTGGAAGATGCGCTCGCCGCTCGCCATGGCGCGGAACACGATGTTCCACTGCTCTCCCATGGCGACGATGGGCCGGAACAGCATGTCGAGGAACTGGGTGAACAGCAGCAGCACGCCGACCGTCATGTCGTTATGCAGCACCAAATGTCCACCGAACCATACGATCACCGCGATGCCGATATAGTTCATCCCGTCGATGAACGGCCCGTAATAGCTCTCGATGGTCAGCGCCTTTGTCTCGCTGGCGCGGTTGTCGTTGTTGATCGCGCTGTAGCGCTCGAAATTCACCTTCTCGCGGCCATAGAGCTGCACCACCTCGATGCCCGACAGGTTCTCCTGCAGGTTTTCGTTGAGCCGCGACACCGTCATGCGAATGATACGATAGAGTGGCCGCGACATGCGCCGGAACATCCAGGTGAACAGTCCCGCCACCGGCATGACCGGCAGAAGCTCCAGGGTGAGCGTCGGCGACAGCGTCAGCATGATGGTGATCGCGACGAAGAACGGGACGAACTGCCCTGCCAGCTGGCCGAAGCCCGCAAACAGCTCGAACAGCGTCTCGACGTCGTTGGCGACGCGGGTCATCACCCGGCCCACCGCGACGCGGTCGTAGAAGCTCGACGGCAGATGCTCCAGATGCTCGAACAGGTCGCAGCGCAGATCGCGCAGCGTGTTCAGCGTAGCGCGCCCGAACAATATGCCGAAGCCGCGGCCCAGCGCGGCGGCGAGCGCGATCCAGACCATGTACTGGATGCAGGCCGCGAGCAGCGGCGTGACGTGCAGCGTCACGGCGATCCAGTGGTTGAAGATTTCCTGCCCCAGATCGGCGAGCGCCGGCCCTTGATGCTTCAGCACGATGCCGTCGACCAGCACCCGGCTCATCACCGTCGGCGCCATGATCGACGCGATGGCCGACAGCAGCACCAGCACCAGCGAGATGATCGCCTGGCCGCGATAAGGCCGCATCCAGCGCATCAGGCGCGACACCTGCCCGACGTCGAGATTCTTGCCGTAAACGTCGTCGTCGAACGCGCCTTTCAGGCGTTTCGGCTCCGGACGGGCGTCGAGGGTCGCGCCGCTCACTTTGCCGCCTCCGGTGTCAGCTCGCGCTCCAGATCGTGCACCAGCTCTTCACGCCGCCCCTGCGCCCGCGCAAAGCCGGCATAGATCCCGCCGCGCTCCATCAGCTCGGCATGGGTACCCGTCTCGGCGATCCGTCCCGCATCCAGCACCACGATGCGGTCGGCATGCCGCGCGGTTGAGACGCGGTGCGAGACCAGCAGCGTCGTGCGTCCGGCGCGCAGCGATTTGAGCCGCGACAGGATGTGCTCCTCGGTCTCGGTGTCGACGCTGGAAAAGCAATCGTCGAGCAGCAGCACCGGCGTGTCGCGGATCAGGCCGCGCGCCAGTGACGTGCGCTGCTTCTGCCCGCCCGACAGCGTCACGCCGCGCTCGCCCACCAGGGTGCGAAGATGATCCGGAAAGCGGTCGATGGTCTCTTCCAGGTCGGCGGCCTCGGCGGCATCGCGGATCGCGCTCTCGTCGCGCATCGGATTGTCGTAGGAGATGTTGCGGCCGAGCTCGTCGGCGAACAGGAACGGGTCCTGCGGCACCAGCGCGATGTCGCCGCGCACCTGCGCGATGGGCAGAAGGCGGATGTCGCGGCCGTCGAGATAGACCGTCCCCGGCGGCGGATCGAGCAGCCGCACGATGGAGCGCAGCAAGGTCGATTTGCCCGAGCCGACGCGCCCCAGGATCGCCACCATCTCGCCCGCCTTGAGCTCGAGCGACACGTCGTTCAGCGCCGCTGTGCCGGTCGCCGCCGCCTTGGCGTCCGTCGCGCGCGCGTCCTTGGCCGAGGCGCGGCGCGGATAGGTGTAGGACAGATGCTGCAGCTTGATGTCGCCGCCGATGCGGTCCAGCGGCGCCGCGTCCGGTGCGTCTCGGATTTCCGGCTCATAGTCCAACACTTCGAACAGGCGTTTGGCGCCCGACGAGCCGCGCTGGAACATCGAGACGATCTGCCCCGATTGCTGGACCGGCGCCACCGCCATGCCCAGATACATCGTGAACGCCGTGAAGGTGCCGACCGTCATCTCGCCATGCAGCACTTGATATCCGCCGAAGCCCATGATGATGACGACGGCGATGCCGGTGAACACCACCATCCAGGCATTGAGCGCCGCGTTCATCACCATCAGGCGGAAATAGTTGTCGGCATAAGCACCCGACACCGCTTTGAAGCGCGCGACCTCACGGTCCTCCTGCGCATGGGTCTGGATGGTGCGGATGCCGTTGAGATTCTCCTGTACCGATTCCGACAGCGACGAGAAACCCTCCTGCACCACGGTCGATTGCGCGAAGATGCGGGTCGACAGGAAGAACCCCATGCCGCCGATGAACGGCATCACGGGCAGAAGCCATAGCGTCAGCTTCAGTGACAGCGCCATCATGAATGCGAACGCGACGAGGCCGGAAAAGCCGAGCACGATCAGCGTGCGGCTGCCGACCCCGATCAGCTGGCGCACCAGGTTGAGGTCGTTGATGGCGCGCGCCATCAGATCGCCGGTCGGAAAACGCGCGAAGAAGCGCGGCCCCTGCAGCTCGAAGTGCCAATAGAGCCGTTCGCGCATGTCGTAAGTGACAGTGACGCCCACCAGGCGTACCAACTGGCGGCCATAGGCGACCGAGAAGTACCGCACCACCGCGAGGCCCAATATGCCCAGGATCGGGCCGATCAGCCGGTCGTCATGATCGGCAATGCGGTTGATCCCCAGCCCGACGAACAGCGGCATGCCCGCCTCGAACACGCGGCCCAGGCAAATGAAGAACATCCCGCCCCAGAACGCGAGCGCGTGCTTGTGGACGAGCGGCAATAGCCGCCACAAGGGGCTGCGGCCCGTCATTTGCCTTGGCTGCGCGACGCTCACTGATCTGCCGGCGCGTTTGCGCCGCCTGCCCTGAGCCGCCCGAAGGGCAGCTTTGTCGTTGTCTGGTTCGCGCCGATTGTAGGAACCGCGTTCGCCCGGTGCCAGCCCTATCGTTGCGGCTGTTCCCCATATTGCCGGTTGCGACAAGAACTGCTCGCGGACGCCATCGCCGGCGCGGCTGGTTCCGAGCAGGCCGACAATGCAAATCATCCTTTGCGCGGTGTTTATGCTGGCCTTCGTGGCGCTGCGCTCGCCCGATCGATGTCGAGTGCTCTCTAACGGCCTCGACGCTTGCCTTCGGACGGAAATATGGGGGTTCCAGAAATACCAATGAAATCAATTACATAGCGTGACCTGAAAACGCTTGCGCGCGAACCTGTCGCGTCCCTGACGCTGGGTTTCTTTAATCTCACCCCCATATAGTGCGCAGCCACCCAAGGACCGCTCCCCATGATCGCATTTCTTCGTTGGCTGCAATCGATCGGGTTGAGCGTCCTCAACAGCATCGCCAAGACCGTGGCGTTCATCCTGCTGCTGCTGATCGTCATTGTGGTGATCGGGCTGTTCCAGGGCGATGGCTTGCCGTCCAACATGGTGCTGGCGCTGGACCTGCGCAGCCCGCTCGCGGATTCCTCGAATCTCGATTTCAACTTCACCTCCGGTCCCGTGACCGTGATGGACGTCGTGCTGGCGCTCGACGCCGCCGAGCGTGACCCCCGCGTCAAGGGCGTGAGCTTGCGCATCGGCAGCGCCAACCTCTCCATCGCGCAGGCCGAGGAGATCGGCGCCGCGCTGAAGAAATTCCGCGCCTCGGGCAAGTTCGTGATCGCGCACAGCCAAGGCTTCGTCGCCAGCGGCCTCGGCGATTACCTCACCGTGGCGGACGCCAACGAGATCTGGATGCAGCCCAAATCGCCGTTCACCGCGGCGGGCGAGGGTGGCGGCGCGTTCTTCCTGCGCGGCCTGCTCGACAAGCTTGAGGCCAAGCCCGAGATCGTCAAGCGTGCCGATTTCAAGAGCGCCGCCGACCAGTACATGGAAAAGACCATGACGCCGGCCGACCGGCTCCAGCTGACGCGGCTGATGCAATCCTGGTACGACGCCGCGACCTCGGGCGCCGCCGCCTCGCGCCACATGACCCAGGCCCGCATCGCCGCCGCCTTCGAGGCGAGTCCGCAATTCACCGAGAACGCCCAGGCCGCGGGTCTGATCGACAGGATCGGCTTCGACGACGATGCGCAGAACGCGGCGCTCGGCCGCGCCGGCGACGGTGCCAAGATGGTCGCGATGGCGCAGTTCGTGCGCGTCGCCAAGCAGGAGGCCGAATACGCCAGCGGCCCGCAGATCGCGCTGATCCAGGCCTCGGGCGAGATCAATGACGGCGCGGCGGGCGGCGGCGGATTGCTCGGCGGCGGCGAAAGCATCGGCGGCGACACGCTGTCCAAGGCGATCCGCGCCGCGGCGGCCGACAAGGACATCAAGGCCATTGTGCTGCGCGTCGATTCGCCCGGCGGCTCGGTCTCTGCTTCGGACCAGATCCTCGATGCCGTGCGGAAGGCGCAGAAGGCCGGCAAGCCCGTGGTCGTCAGCATGGGCGGCGTCGCGGCGAGCGGCGGCTATTACATCTCGCTCTCGGCCAACCGCATCGTCGCCGAGCCCGGTACCATCACCGGCTCGATCGGCGTGCTCACCGGCAAGGTCTCGATCGACAGGACACTTGCGCTCGCCGGCATCGGCGTCGACACGGTCGGCGTCGGCCGCAACGCGCTCTACAATTCGGAATTTCAGCCCTACACGCCCGATCAGCTCGCGGCGCTCAACCGCGAGGCCGACATGATCTATGCCGATTTCACGCAGAAGGTCGCGGCGGGCCGCAAGCTGCCGCTCGCCAAGGTGCTCGACATCGCCAAGGGCCGCGTCTGGTCGGGAGCCGATGCGCAGGGCAACGGCCTGGTCGACCAGCTCGGCGGATTCTGGACCGCGGCCGACGCTGCCAGGAAGCTCGCCGGCATCGCGCCGGGCGACCGCGTCAGCTTCCGCGTCTTCCCGCGCCAGAAGGGCTTCTTCGAAGCGGTCGGCGATCTGTTCGGCGATTCCTCCGCCGGCGTGCGTGCCGCGCAAGGTCTTGTCACTTTGATGAACGCGCCGCCGGTGCGGGCGCTGGTCGGCGCGGTGAACGAGATGCCGCGTGGCGGCGTCGAGTTGCGTGCCACGCAGCTGCCGCACTGACGGTTGCCTACATTGCAGATTTCATGAGGATCACGCGCGCGTGAGCGCACGCGTTTTGCCGGCTCACAAAAACGTGCGTGCCACCGCTGCTGCGCGGGGCGGATAAATCTTCTCGCGACAACCACGCCCCGCTACATCTGCGCGGCATGGCGCCGTGTCACGGCGTTTCGATTGCGATGTCTGGCAAAGCAAAAACGAACGAAGCATAGCGATGCCGTCATACACCGATCATCCGCTGCCGAGCCTGGACGCGCGGCACGACAGCGGTCTTCTCGCCAAGGTGTTCGCACAGCATGGGCGGATTCACATTCCCTCCGTCCTGACCGCGGGTTCCGCGGCGCGGGTCCATCGCTGTCTGGCGGAAGAGACGCGCTACAACGTCGTCGTCAACAGCGGCGACAAGGTCTTCGAAATTCCCGCCGAGCGGCACGCCGCGATGAGCGATGCGGAGCGGGCAGGGCTGCTGCATGCCGCCGGTCAAAGCGCGCGGGATGGGTTCCAGTACCTCTATGAGAATTGCCGCCTCAGCGAGGCGGGCGAGCCTTATCCCGACGACCATCATTTTCTCGCGCGGATCGTGGCGTTCCTCAACGGGCCGGAGTTTCTCGCCTTCGTCCGCGCGGTGACCGGCGAGCCGCGCATCGCCTTCGCCGACGCGCAGGCGACGCGCTATGGCCCCGGGCACTATCTCACCACCCACACCGATTTCGAGCCTGACAAGAAGCGCCTCACCGCCTTCGTCCTCAACATGACCCCGCGCTGGCGGCCCGACTGGGGCGGATTGCTGCTGTTCCTCGATCCCGATGGCCGGGTCGCGGAGGGTTATGTCCCCGTGTTCAACGGCCTCAATCTGATGCGCGTGCCGCAGCCGCATCTGGTCAGCACCGTCGCCGATTTCGCCGGCGGCGCCCGCTATTCGGTCACCGGCTGGCTGCGCGCCGCCTGAACCGCGGCGTCTCTTCAAACAAAAAAAAGAGCGGCGAGGTTTCCCTCGCCGCTCCCTCTCAGGCCGTTTTGAGGCGGCTTAGTACTTGACCGTCACGCCCGCGTAGAAGTAGCGGCCGATGACGTCGTAGGTCGACGGATCCGTCGTGTCCTGCGAACCGGCCGAGTAACGCGGCGGCTGCTGGTCGAACAGGTTGTCGACGCCCGCCGTCAGACGGATCTGGTCGGTGACATCCCAACGGCCGTCGATGTGGCTGTAGGTGACGATCGGGACGGTACGGATCGGGGCCTGACCCGAGGGGCCGTTGCCGTCCGAGACGCCCGGATACTTGTGGTCGACCGCGCCGATCAGGTTGAAGCGGTAACCGACGCCGAACTCGCCGACGTTCCAGTTCAGCATGAGGGCGTTCTTCCAGTTCGGCATCGCGGTGTGGGTCGCGATGCTGTTGCCCGGAGAGCCCGTGCCGATCGTGCCGGCGATGTCGGTGTAGGCCTCACCCGGCAGCAGCTGCACCTTGAAGCGGTCGAGGTAACCGACCGAGTCGTGCATGCTGATCGAGCCCCAGCCTTCGTCGGCGCCCAGATCGGTCAGATCCAGGTCGTAGGCGAAGTCGAAGTCGATGCCCGACACCTTCCAGGACGCGATGTTGGCGTTCTGGGTGGTGACGAAGCCGGTCGGCTGGACGATCGAGGACACGCCGCCCTGTGCCGGGTCGCGATGGACCGCCTGGCAATACGAGCTCGCCAACGCCGCGGCGGCGCTGATCGCGATGCCGGGGTTGAAGTTGGCGTCGTAGCAGCGGTTCAGCGAGGTCGGAGCGTCGACGCTCGCGATAACGCCGTGCAGGACGATGTTGTAGTAGTCGATCGTCGTCGTCAGGCCCGACAGGATGCCGAAGCTCGACGGCGCCGTCAGCACGGTACCGATGGTGAAGTTGTTCTCGGTTTCCGGCTTCAGGTTCGGGTTGCCGCCGCTGACCGAATACAGCTGGTTGAACGGCGGGTACTTGTCGTTGAACGTCGCGAAGTTCACCGCCGGGGCCTGCGCCTGGCACATCGCCAGGACGGTGGCGCCGTGGGCACCGGCGCGGTCCGCGCTGCCGATGCTGCACGGATCGTTGCCGCCCGCGTCCGAGCCCGAGTAGGACGGGAAGTTACCGGCCGCCTGCGTGAACAGTTCGCCGACGTTCGGCGCGCGCAGGGCGTGCTGGTACATGGCGCGGAATTTCACGCCGTCGAACGGCTGCCATTCGCCGCCGGCCTTGAGCGTGGTGGCGCCGATGCCCGTGCTGTACGACGAGAAGCGCACCGCGCCCTCGAGGCCGAGGTACTTGGCGAACGGCATGTCGGCCAGGACCGGAACCTTGAGCTCGCCGAAGCCTTCGAGGACGTTGTAGGCGCCCTTGAGGGTGGTCGCGGCGTTGGCGGCGTTCACGTCGCCGACCTGCAGGATGATGTCCGGAACGTCCTGGAAGCCGATGTCGCGGTATTCGACGCCGAGCGCGAAGCCGACCGGACCCGCCCAGATGTTGAAGGCATCGCCGGCGACGGTCGCCTGGATGTCCAGCTGCGTGCTGAGCGAGTTGTCGTAATACGGCGCCTGGATGTAGGCGACGTTGGCCGGCGTCAGCTGGCCGGCGCCGAACACGTTGAGCGCGGTGCAGGCGGTGCCGGGCGGGCCGGCGATCGCCTGGGCGCAACCCGTGGCGGCGTTGGTCAGGCGCTGCGTCGAAGCAAAGCCGACGTGATAGACGTCGGCATAGTACTTACCGTACGAGCCATAGACGTCGTAGCTGTAGTTCGTGCCGTCGACGAGACCCGGCAGCACGCCGCGGAAGCCGGCGAGGAACTGGAACTCGTTGTTGTCGAACAGGTAGGTACGCGGACCCTGCTCGTTGAGACGGCGCGCGACGCGGATGGTGCCGCCGACCGGATAGACGCCGCCATAGAGCTGCTTGAGGTCGTTGGTCGCGAGCGCCGGCGAGGACAGCGGGATCGTGAACGAACCCGGCAGAGGCGCCAGCTGGTTCTCCGACGAGTAGTTCGTGTACATGATCTGGGTATAGGCCTCCAGCTCCGGCGAGAACGAGTAGTGCGCCGAGGCGAGCGTGGAGAAGCGCTTCAGCGGCGCTTCCAGAAGGTTCGTCGGGTTGAAGTTGTAGCTGTAGACCGACGGATCGAACTCGGTGAACGGGCCGTGATAGTTGGTCACCGGCACCGTCGGATTGGTCGACGAGGTGAAGAACAGCGTGCCGTCCGGGTTGAAGCCGATCTGCGTCGGCGTCACCGTGCCGGCCGCGAGGCCGCCATGGGCGGGATTGGCGAAGTAGGCGTCGACGGCGGCCTGGCTCGGCGTGGCGCCGGCCGAGAACGAGGTCGCGGTGCCGTCCGGCGTCGTGCCAGAGCCGTTCAGAATGCAACCCGTGACATAGCAAGCCTGCGCAAAGTGCGAGAATGCGCGCGCGCCCTGGCCGATGCCGACGCGATGGTCGTAGTTGACGGTGACGGTGGCGTTGCCCTTGTCGTTGCCGAAATTGCCGCCGATCGTGGTGTCGAAGTGGGTTTCTTCGCCGTCGCCCTGGCCGGAGATGCCTTCACGGACATCGGCCTGGATGCCTTCGAAATCGCGCTTGAGGATGAAGTTCACGACGCCGGCGAGGGCGTCCGAACCGTACACGGCCGAGGCGCCGCCGGTGATCGTCTCGACGCGCTCGATCATCGAGGGCGGGATGACCGAAAGGTCGACGGTCGCGCCGTCGATCGTGACCGGACGGCGGCCGTCGATCAGGACGAGGGTGCGCGAGGTGCCGAGGTTACGAAGGCTCGCGAAGGCCGCGCCGCCGCCGGTCGGGTTGTTGTTGGTCTTGGTGATCGACGCGGTGAACTGCGGCAGCGTGTTGAGGTAGGTTTCGACGGTCGACGTGCCGATCGCGCGAAGGTCTTCGCCTTGCACCGTCGCGAGCGGGCTGTTCGACGTGTAGTCCTTGGTCGGGATGCGCGAACCGGTGACGACCACCGTTTCCACGGCTTCGGCTGCGGCCGGAGCGGCGACCGCCGGAGCGGCGTAGCCGACCATCAGTGCCGACGCTGCGCCGAGCAGCAGCGACGTCTTGAGATTGTTTTTCACTTGGAACACTTGGAACCCCCTTGGTTAGCCCGTAACGGCAAGCGAATGCGAAATTTCGTTGGCGAATTGCGCTGCCAACACCCCGGTTGGCCGCTTTTTTGCCCTCACGGAAAAGTATGGAGGTTGTACGACAGGGTCAAAGCCAATCGCGGCGCAGCAAAATCTTTGTCAAAACTGTGTCATTTGGGTATCGATTCCACCTCAGATCATTACTTTTAATCCAATGAAACTCGAGTTCCGGCAATAAATTTGCGCTTTTTGGCCGAGATTTGATCGAACCACCGCTTCCGGTCGCAAACTGCGAAGGTCTGTTTCGCCCGATTCCGCGCCGATCCGGCCTCCGAAGCTGGCAAAATAGGCACAGCCCAACGACTCGGCGGGTCTTTCATGGATTGGCGTTCATGATGGTCTTTGTCGCGAATTGTCAGAAGCGGAAGCGGATGCGCCTCACGAAAGCAGCAAACCGATCAACCAGAGGTTTCAGTCGTTTTGCTGCACTGCAGCAAATATCTTTGGCTACACAGAAGCCGCTCAAATTCGATTTCGAAACGCTCGGGTAGCGCATGCAGACGACTTTGGCCGGCCTCGCCGATTCACCGGCGCTCTATCCGCTGAAACTGGATCTTGGCCGCGCGGAGGTTCTGTTCCTGACGCTGAGCCAGGGCGATTACCGGCAGGCGAGCTTCCTCGACGACCGTCTCCTGACGCCTGATACTCCGGTCTGCTGGGAGCGCCTCGACGACGTCGCCCAGGCGATGGCGTCGCCGCCCGCCGGGCGCCCGCTGCATTTCATCTTTCACAGCGGTCATGTCGGCTCGACTCTGCTGAGCCGCCTTCTCGACGAAGTCGAGGGCGTGCTGTCGCTGCGCGAACCGGCGCCGCTGCGCACGCTGGCGGAAGCTTCCGATGCAGCCCGGCCCGGGCTCGACGAGTCGCTCGAGACGTTTCTGCGCCTTTGGGAGCGCGGCTTCGCGGCGACACGCGCCGTCGTCCTGAAAGCCACCAGCAGCGCCGCGCGGGTTGCGCCGCGCCTTCTGGCGCAACGACCTCACGCACGCGCGGTCTGTCTCAACCTGCCGGCTGAGCCGTATCTCGCCACGCTGCTTGCGGGTCCGCATTCGCAGAACGATCTGAACTGGCACGGCGCCGAGCGTCTGCTGCGCTTCAAGGCGTTTCTCGGCGAAAGCAATGCGTCGCTCGGCATGATGTCGCTCGGCGATGTCGCGGCGATGAGCTGGCTGGTGGAGCGGCTGACGCAACAACGCCTCCGCGATGGGTTCGGCGAGCGTGTCCTGATGTTGGATTTCGGGACGTTGCTCGCGGCTCCGGGCGACGCGGTATCGGCGGTGCTTGCGCATTTCGCGATCCCCGAACCGCCCGGCCATCCGCAGAGCGTGGCGCAAAGCCCGGTGCTGACGCGCTATTCGAAAGCACCCGAACATGCCTACTCGACCGCATTGCGGACACGGGTTCTGGATGAAGCGCGCCGCGTCCATGCCGACGAGATCCGGCGTGGCTTGCATTTCCTGGAGAGGCTGGCGGCGCGGCACAAGCCCGTGGCGGACGTCTTACGGCTCTGACCACATCCGCAGTAGGTTCTGGCACACGACTTCGAGCCGCACGCGGTTCTCCCAGCTCATCTTCAGGCTTTCGAGCGCGCTGACTTCGTTGAGTTCGTAAAGCTGCGTGCGCTTGTGCTCGTCCTTGACGTGGCTCTCGATGAAGGTGATCGACACCAGACGGCGCCCCGACCGCACGGGCCGCACTTCGTGCAGATAGGTCGAGGGATAGACGATCGCCTCGCCCGGCATGCCTTTCAGCACCACCGGCTTGGTGCCGGCATGGATGACGAGCTCGCCGCCCTCATAGCTCGACGGCTCGGACAGGAAGACGGTGCAGGACAGATCCGAGCGGAGCCGGCGCTCGGCGGTCGCGATGTAGGCGGCGTCGGCATGCGCCCCGTATTTCATCCCCGGCTCGTAGCGGCACAACAAGGGCGGCGCGATATGCCGGGGAAAGGCGAAGTCGCGGAACTCGCGCGAGCGGGCGAAGGCATCCGCCACGATCCGTACCGACTCGCCGTAATTCGGATCGCCGTGATCCGCCTGCAAGTTGTCCTTGGTTACATTGGACAGGTTGGACAGCCGGCCCTCGACGAAGGTCAAATCCCGGCTCAACGCGGTCAGGCGCGCGACCTCGGCGGGGGTCAGAAAATCTCGTTGTTCCAGGATCATGCGGACTGCTTTGGTGCGCCGCCGTGACGCTAGCAAAAGGTTCCGGCGGAAACAAATTTGCCCAGAGGTTTCCGCAACTTACAATTTTGTGATCGGGTGAACCGGTTGAATTCTCACGCCCTTGTGAAATACTTGCCGTTAGAGGTCCACGGGCTGGGACCGGCCGTAACAACACCAGGAGTTTTGTCGTGAATAAAGCTGTTCTGCTCGCCGTTTCGTTCGCCGGATTGGTCCTCTCCGGTACCGCCGCTCTTGCCGATTCAACCGATGCGACGGCAGCCGCGCCGGCCACCACCGCGGTCGATCCGAGCAAGCCCGATCCGGACCGGATCGTGTGCCGCACCGGCCAGCCGATCGTCGGCACGCGCCTCGGCGCCAAGCGCGAATGCGCCACGCAGCGCGAATGGGATCAGCGCCAGGCGGATGCGCAGAAATTGCTCAGCGACTCGCAAGCCCATACTTTCACGCAAGGACGCTAAATCCGGTTGGAGGCGAGCCGGTCGCTGTCGTCGAAATCCTTTGAGGATGATGCCATGCGTCACGTCAATCGGCTCGCTCTCGCTGGCTTGGTTGTTCTGATCGCCACTCCGGCGTTCGCTGGGGATTCCGTTTCGGCCACGTCCGATTCCGGTGCGTCGGATCGCGACAAGATCGTGTGCCGCACGGGCGCGCCGCCTATCGGTTCGCTGCTCGGCGCCAAGCGCGAATGCGCCACGCAGCGCGAATGGGATCAGCGCCGTCAGGATGCGCAGAAAGCGCTCAGCGACCGGCAGACCCATGTTTACACGACGGCGTCTGGCCGTTGACCGCCGGCCGCGACAACCTGAGGGGATGATGTCATGCACCGATCGATGTGTTTTGCCGCCGCCGGGTTGATGATCCTGGGCATGGCCGTGCCGGCTCTTGCCCAAGTGCCCGCGCCGGCCACGGCGGATGCCGCCAAGCCGGATCCGAACACCATCATCTGCCACGTCAGCGCGCCCGCCATCGGCTCTCGGCTGGGCGCCAAGCGGATGTGCGCCACGCGCGTGCAGTGGGAATCCTACCACCATGATGGCCGCGACGCCCTGACCTACAGCCAGGCTCATACGTTTTACGAGCGCAAGGACCCCGTCGGTCACATTGCGGGATAAGCAAACCGTCGATTTGTCGAGAACCTGCGGAGATATCACCATGCGCCGATCCTCATATTTTGCCGCTCCGCTCGCGGGATTGGTGATCCTCGCCATGGCCGTCCCGGCCTTTGCCGAAGAGGGCGTGTCGGCGACGTCGGGCAACCCCGTGCCGGACCAGAACAAGCTCATCTGCCGCTCCAGCGCCCCGGTCACGGGCAGCCGTCTCAACGCCAAGAAGATTTGCGCGACGCGCCGGGAATGGAGTCAGTTCCACAATGACTCCCAGGGCGCGCTCAGCTATGTACAGGTCCACACCTTCTATCAGTCCAAGGACAATTGAAGGGTCATTGGGACAGCTTTACGGGAAACACCCCGGCCGCGCGTCCGCTGAGGTTTTGCCATGAGCGGGTCCGGTCCCGTCCTGTTTGAGTCCCAGATCAGGAATACAGCTCTTCAAAAGGCGCTCGCGCTGATCAACCAGCCCGAGGTGTCGCTGGTCGATTTGTCGCGCGCCGCGACGACCTTGCTCGACCTGCTGTCGCGCCAGCCGGAGCAACCCGACGCGCTGCAATTGCTCGGCGTCGTGCGGCGCATGCAGGGCCAGAACCGCGAGGCGGAAGAGCTTTACCGCCGCTCGCTCGCCGCCAAGCCGGACCAGGCGCATGTCCATCACAATCTGGGCAACCTCCTGCAGGCCGAAGGCCGCCTCGACGAGGCCATCGTCGCGCAGCGCGCCGCCATCGATCTGAAACGCGATTATCTCGAGGCGCAGCACAACCTCGCCACCGCGCTCGCCCGCAAGGGCGACAACGAGGCGGCGGAGAAGAGCTTTCGCGCCGCGCTGCGTCTGAACCCGTCCTATATGCTGTCGCGCCAGGGTCTTGCCGCGGTGCTCAACGATCTGGGCCGTGCGGACGAGGCGGAGACCATTCTGCGCCGGGCACTCGCCGATGCGCCGCGCGATCCGCGCCAGGTCGCGGCGCTCGAGCACAATCTGGGCGTCGCGCTCAAGCTGCAGAAGAAATACGAAGAGGCGCTCAAGCTGTTCGACGCGGCCCAGACCAAGGCGCCCGACATGCCCAAGGTCGATTTCAACCGCGCCTCCACGCTGGAGCATCTGGGCTATGTCGAGCAGGCGGCGAATTTCTACCGCCGCGCCGTGACGCGCAGCCCGCTCGATCTCGCCTCGCACGCCGCGCTCAATTCGGTGCTCTATCGCCTCGGCCGCGACGAGGAATTCCTGCGCTCCTACGACGAGAGCTTCCGCCGCAATCCCGAGGCCGGCGAATTGCCGCTCGCCAAGGCGTCGTTCCAGTTCCAGCGCGAAGACCTCGCCGGCGCGCGCGAAAGCTACGAGATCGCCGCGCGGCTCTTGCCGGACAACGTCACGCCGCATGACGGCCTCGCGATGATCCTTGCCCGCCAGGGCGAGTTCGCGCCGGCGATCCGCGAGCACGAGATCGTGCTCAAGATGGAGCCGGACAACGCGCAGGCCTGGCGCAATTTCGCCGAGACGTTGGTGCGCACCGGCGACACCGCGAAGGCGCGCTCGGCGCTCGAGCGTTCGCTCGCGATCGAGCCGGAGCACCAGGGCACCCTGGCGCTCTACGGCACGGTGCTCGACCTGATCGGCGATCCGCGCGCCGCCGAGCTCAACGACTACGACAAATTCGTCCAGACGTTCGAGATCGCGCCGCCCGAAGGCTTCAGCGACATCGAGAGCTTCAACCGCGAGCTCGATCTTTATCTCAACCGCGTGCATGTCGACCGCCGCGAAGACGTCGACCAGACGCTGCGCCGCGGCACCCAGACCCACGACAACCTGTTCGGCCAGGGCCACGACCTCGTCGAGCGCCTGCGGGTGCAGATCGACAAGGCGGTGAACGCCTATATCCAGCGCATGGCGCCGGACGAAAAGCATCCGCTGCTCGGCCGCCGCCGCGCCGGGTTCGAATACTCGGCCTCGTGGTCGGCCCGGCTGCACGACCAGGGCTTCCACACCAACCACTACCATCCCAAGGGCTGGATCAGCTCGGCCTATTATGTGGCGCTGCCCGACGCGGTCGCCGACGAGAGCGCCCGGCAAGGCTGGATCAAGTTCGGCGAGCCGTATTTCGACGCCGGGCTGAAACAGCCGATCCGCCGCGCCATCCAGCCGCGCTCGGGCATGCTGGTGCTGTTTCCGTCCTACACCTGGCACGGCACCGTTCCGTTCCATTCCGGTGCGGCGCGCACCACCATCGCCTTCGACGCCGTGCCGCGCTAGTCTCGCCCGGTGGTGGGGACCATCCGGAGTTCGATGTCGCAGTCCATTTCACACGTGCCCGAACTCGCGACGCGTGCCCGCGAAGCGATGGCGGCAGGCCGCCCGGACGACGCGGCGCGGGCGTGGCGCGACGTCCTGGCGCTCGCGCCGGAGCATCCCCAGGCCCTGTTCCAGCTCGGCCAGCTCGCTTCGCATCGCGGCGCCGTCACCGAGGCGCGCGGCCTGTTCGAGCGCGCCGCAACCGCCGCGCCGCGCGATCCGCTGCCGCCGCTGCACCTGGCGCTCGTCAACCGCCGCCTGTCGGACATGCCGGGCGAAGCTGCCGCGCTCGACCGCGCTCTGGCCGCCGATCCCTATTGCTATCCCGCACTCCTGCTCAAGGGCGCTCTGCTCGAGCGACTGGGCAAGCCGCGTCCCGCGGCCAAGATCTACAAGGACGCGCTCGGCATCGTACCGGCGGACGAGACATTGTCGCCCGACATGCGCCAGCAGGTCGCCCACGCCCGCGAGGCGGTGGCGCACAACACGGCGGCGCTGAAAGCCGAGCTTGAAAAAGACCTCGCGCCGCTGCGTGCGTCGCAGGACGCCGCAGCGCTCGCCCGTTTCGACGAATGCCGCGACGTCGCGGTCGGCGCCAAGAAGGTCTATGTCCAGCAGCCGACGGTGCTGCATTTCCCCGGCCTGCCGGCGGTGCAGTTCTACGACGACGCGATGTTCCCATGGCTTGCCGCACTGGAGGCCAGGACGGACGTCATTCGCGACGAATTCCTCAAGCTCTACCGCGAGGACACCGCCGGCTTCACGCCCTATGTCGACCACCCCGAGGGCACGCCGATCAACCAATGGGCGGATTTGAATCACTCCAAACGCTGGAGCGCGCAGCATCTGTGGCGCGACGGCCAGCGTTATGACGAGGTCTGCCGCCGATGTCCGCAAACCACCGCCGCGTGCGAGGCAGTGCCGATGATCGAGATCGAGAATTTCGGCCCGACCGTCCTGTTCTCCGCCTTGGCGCCGCGCACCACCATTCCGCCGCACACCAGCTCGACCAATGTCCGTCTTATCGTGCATTTGCCGCTGATCGTACCCAAGGGCTGCCGCTTCCGCGTCGGCAACGAGACCCGCGAGTGGCAGGTCGGCAAGGCCTGGGTGTTCGACGATACGATCGAGCACGAAGCCTGGAACGACAGCGACGAGCTGCGCGTGATCCTGATGATCGACGTGTGGAACCCGTTCCTCACCGCGCCCGAACGCGCCATGGTCGGCGCGCTGCTCAACGGCGTGCGCCGCTACTACGCCTGAGCGCGGCTCACGCCGCCGGCTTGCGCACCATCAGGTGATACATCGCGGCGAAGGTCGTGGGGTTTTCGGCCTCGAACGTCCCCCATTGCGGCAGCGACACGAGATCAGCGCCCGCCCCGAAGCGCGCCTGGAAACGCTTGCGGATATCGGGCGTGAGCCCGAAGCCGCAGAATTCCAGCCCGAGCTCGCGCACCGCCGCGGCGATCTTGCCGACCGTGAAGCGATGCTCCTGCACGTGGAACACCAGGTCGCGCAGCATCGAGAGGCTGTAGAAATCGTCGCGCGACGCCGCGATGGCGCGCGCCGTGTCGGCCGGATCGAGCGCCAGGATGTCGGCCCGGAAGCGCCGCAGGTCCTCGGGCGTGGTGCCGTAGCCGCGCGCCGCGATGGCCTCGGCCGGCTTCAGGTCCTCGCGGCCCTGTTCGCTGTACAGCGCCATCAGCATGATGCCGCCCGGCTTGCACAGATCCTTCAGCACGCGCCAGCCGGCGATGGGATCGGCGAGATGGTGCAGCACGCCGGCGCATTCGATCACGTCGAAGCGCCTGTCCAGGCTGCCGAGCGAAAGAATGTCGCCCTGGGCATATTCGATGTTGCCGATGCCGAGTTCGGCCGTCTTGCGCTTGGCATAGGCGAGGCTGCCCAGGCTGAGATCGACCGCCAGCACGTTGGACGCCGCAAAGCGCCGCGACGAGCCGACCGCCTCCTGCCCCGTGCCGCAGCCGGCGACGAGGATTTCGAGCGGCGCCTGCGGCCGCGGCACCGGCGGCAGATTGGGGAAATGCATGCGCAGCCAAAGATCGAACGGGAAGGGCCGCGTCGTCACCGGCGTGTGCAGCCAGCGCGGGTAGGGATTCTCCTCATATTGCTGCCGCACGCGCTGCGAGGTCGCATCGCCGATCGTGCTGATCTGCGGGATCGCGGCGGCGAGTTCACGTTCCGCCGCCGGCTCGCGCAGTTGCCGCGTGATCAGTGGCGCCAGGCTCTGCGGCCAGTGTCGTGCCAGCAGCGCCGGCGCGCCGGCGAGCGTCCCGAGCGGGCGGTAGGCCGCAAGCAACGCCAGATCCGTCTCGGCAATGACGCCGTCCTGCGCCGTCGCCTGTTCGATGCGCGCCTGCAGCGCCACGACCGCATCGCGCTCGGCTGTGGTTTCGGCGAAGGCGTATTCGTTGAGGAAGCACTGGTTGGCGAGCGCCGCCGCAAACGCGCGATAGGGCTCGGCCGCCGCCGGCCTCGCACCGAGCAGCGCGGCGCGCAGCGCGGTGAGCAGCCGCTCCAGTTCGGGATCGGTGATCAGCGCGTCGTTGAGCAGCGTCAGCAGCAGCGGATCCTGCACCGCCGCGCGCGTCGCGGCATCGGCGAGTAACCCGTCCGTACCCACCTTCGCCAGCGCATCGCGCACGGGCGGTTCGAGCAGCAGCGCCGGCGTCACCGCCCGCACCAGGTCGCCCTGCAGGATCCAGGCTTCGCGCACCGCGCGCGCCAGCATCGCCTTCAACCCTGGCTGCGGCTCGCGGAACGTCGTGGCGCACAGGCAATTGGCGAACTGCACGCGGATCGATTCGGCCCCGCCCGTCGCAATCGCTTCCTGGAGGAATTGCAGCGCCATGACCGCGCGGCCTTCGTCGAAAGTGAGGCCGGCCATATGCGTCAGCGCGTCGTGATAGGCGGCGAAGAAGGCGGGATCGGGCTTGGCATCGTCATTGGCGGCGACGCGGGCCCGGCCGAGCTTGATCGCCTCGGCGAAGGCCACCTTGGCTTCCTGTTGCTTGCCGCCGGAGAGCAGCGCGCGGCCGAGCAGCAGGGGATAGCGCGGATTGGCCGGCGCCAGCGCGATCGCCGTGCGCAGCGCGTCTTGTGCATCGTCGATGCGGCCATTGGCGGCGAGCACGGTGCCGAGATTGGCCGCGAGCTCCGGCTGGCGCGGATCGAGGCCGCGCGCATAGCGCAACTGGTTCTCGGCATCCGCCCCACGCCCCATGCGCGCCAGCAGCAATCCGAGCTGGTTGTGCAGGAAGATCGCCATCGGCTGCGCTTCGAGCCCGGCCTGCAAAACCGCCGCCGCCTCGGCGGCGCGGCCCTTGCGCTCCAGGATTGTCGCCAGCAGGTCCCAGCCCTCGACGCGGTCCGGCGCGCTCTGTGTCAGCGCGTGGGCATGGGCTTCCGCCTCGTCCAACGCGCCGGCCTGGAACGCGGCAACGGCTTTTTGCAGCAGGGACTGGTCGCTCATGAGTCTGTTTTTCCGAAAGAGGAGAGCCGGGACTTAATCGGGCTCATAGCCGAACTTGGCGACCCAGGGCGCGAGGATCGGCTGGATCGGCTTCAACTGTGCGCCATAGCGCCGCCATGCCCCAACCCCGTCGTCATAGAGCTTGCGCCGCACCTGCGCCGCGCTGGGCGAGCGGATCGTGCGCTCGCGCGCCGCGGCGCTGAAATCACGCATCGCGTCGCTCCATTCCAGCCCGATGAAATCGCAAACGCCACGCACCGCGCCGTCGAAATCGCGCACCATGTCCTCGTAGCGATGCGTGTGCCGCGCCAGCGGATATTTTGCGTCCGAAAGCTCCGCCAGCCGCATCACGGCGGCATAGTAGCGTGCCGCATCGTCGAGCCGCAGCAGCTCATAGGTCGTCGCGTTGACGCCGAAATGCCGCCGGAAGCAGCTGAACACCACGTCGCGCGGATCGCGCAGCGCGAAGATGATGCGCGCCTGCGGGAACAGCTTGGCGATCAGGGGCAGGTTGAAGGTGTTGAGCGGCTGCTTGTCGATGAAGACCTTGCCGGCCGGCTCCGCGCCATGGCTGCGCACGCTCTGCCAATAGGATTGCCGGGCCGCGTCGAGCGCCGTGCCGTCCAGCGCCGCCAGCCGCGCCAGGCTTGCGGCGTCGGTGAGGAATTGCGGCGCGATGGCGGCGAAGGTCTCGCGCTCTTCCAGCGCCACGATGTCCGGATGCGTCGCGAGCACCTGCTCGAGCAGCGTGGTGCCGGAGCGCAGGAAGCCGAGCAGGAACACATGCTGCCTGGGATCGCTCGGCGAAGACGCCGCCGGCACGGCTGCGGGCTGCGCCGGGCTTGCCGCCACCGCTTCGGTCAATTGCGCCAATAGATCGGCGGAGCGCGATTGGCCGCCGCCGGCCGCTTCGTAGAGCTTGCGATGTTCCTCGTTCTCGCTTGTATAGGCATCGAACGCCTCGGCGATCTTGTCCTGGCCGTCCAGCGCGTCGGCGAGGAAGCCCAGCATCACGGCCCGCGTCTGGCCCACGGTGCGCGGGCTCGCCAAAGCGGCGCGCAGGCGCCGCTCGGCGGCGCCGAAGTCGCGCTCGGCATTGTCGGCGATGGCCAGCGCGATCACGGCGGTCGGCTCGCTTCCGTCGCCGCGCAGCGCCCGCGCCGCGAGATCGCGCGCCCCCGCGGTATCGCCACTGCGCGCCACGATCACGGCCAGCGCAGCGAGCGCCTCGGGATAGTTCGGCTGCAGCGCGACGGCGCGCTCATAGGCGGGCTTGGCCTTCGCCGAATCCGCCATCGTGTCATGAGCCCAGCCCTTGAGATAATGATGCTCGGCGAAGCCGGGCTCGATCGCGATCGCCGCGTCGAACGCCGCCACCGCCTCGGCCGGCCGGTTCAGCCGCACCAGGCACAGCCCGACGGCGCTCAGGATCGCGGGATTGTTCGGCGAGAGGGACAGCGCGCGGTTGAAATCGTCCAGCGCCGCCTGGTGGCGGCCTTGCCGCTGCGCCCACAGCGCGCGCGCATTATAGAGCGTGGGATGCTGCACGCCTGCGCGCAGCGCGCGTTCGGCGATGCCCGCGGCGCCCGCGATATTCGAGGCGCCGATCGCCGCCGCGATCGCCCGCAACGTCTGCTGGTCGGCCATCATCAGGCCGACGCCCGGTCCGTTCGCCATCGTGCGTTCCTTCGCCTCTTTGGGCCATTAATCGCGCCCCCGAAGGGGTGTCAAGCACGCCTGCGGCGCTAGTCCTTGGGGTAGTTAAAGCGTTCGATCCAGGGTGCGAGCAGCGGCAACACCGGCTCCAGTTGCGCGCGATAATTGCGCCAGGCGCCGACGCCGGATTCGTTCAGGCCACGGCGGATCTGCGCCGAGCTCGGCGTCGCCACGGCGCGCCGCCCCTCCGCATCGGCGAAGTCGCGCAAGCTCTCGCTCCAGGCCACGCCGGTGAAGTCGCACACCGCGCGCATCTGCCCCTCGAAATCGGCGATCAGGTCCTCATGGCGCAGTTCCAGCACCGCGAGCGGCAGCCGCGCGCGGAACAGTTCGGCTGCGCGCATCGTCGCGTCGTAGAGCCGCGCGGTGGAGGCGAGGTCGAGGAACTCGAAGGTCGAGGCGTTCATGCGGAACTGGCGGCGGAAGCAGCTCAGCACCACGTCGCGCGGATCGCGCACGCTGAACACCACCCGGCCTTCCGGAAACAGCTTGGCGATCAGCGGCAGCTTGTAGGTGTTGAACGGCTGCTTGTCGACGAGCACCTTGGCCGTAGGATCGATCCCCATCTCCTGGATGCGCAGCCAGTAGCGCGAGCGGCCGTTGCGCAGCGCGCCCCGCCCAGCCGCCGCGAGCTTGGCGAAGCCTTCGCGGGTGATGAGGAATTCGCGCACGCTGTCGGTCAGCGCGTCGCGTTCCTGCGTCGTCACGACGTCCGGATCGCGCGCCAGGATTTCCTCCAGCAGGGTGGTGCCGGAGCGCGCGAAGCCGAGCACGAAGACGTGGCGGCGCGGCCCTTCCGCGATCCCGCTCGGCGGCGCGATGTTGGACCAGGATTCCGGCGCCGCCAGCGCGAAGGCGTCCGTCAGCCATGCGAGGTATTGCGGCATCGTCTCGACGCCCGGACCGGCATAGCGCAGCCGGTGCTGCCCGCGCAGCAGCGTGTTGCGTCGGGTATAGGCGGCGAAGGCTTCGCCGAAATGGCCATGAGCCTCCAGCAGGTCGGCGAGGATGCCCTCGGCGCGCGCCCGCTCCGCCGGCGACAGCGAGGTGCCGGCCAGCAGGAAGGTGAGCCGTTCCTCGGCGGCGGCGAAATTCTTCGCCGCGATCTCGGCGCCGGCCAGCGCCATGACGGCGAGGGCGTGGCGCGGCTGGATCTGCAGCGCGCGCGCCGCGGCGGCGCGCGCCGCGGGCCAGTCGCCGAGCCGCGCGGCGAGGGCGGCGAGATGGCCCGACGGGTCGGCCGATTGCGGCATCAGCTCGGCGGCGCGGCTGTAGGAGGCGCGGGCGGCGTCGAGATCGCCCAGATCCTCGCTCGTCCAGCCCTTGTTGAAATGCGCCGGGGCGAAATCGGGATCGAGCTCCAGGATGCCGTCGAACGCCCGCACGGCCTCGCGCATGCGCCCCAGCCGGGCATAGGCCAGGCCCAGCGCATTGATCACCGTGATGTCCTTGGGCGCCAGGCTGTAGGCGCGCTCGAGGTCGGCAACGGCATCGATGTTGCGACCTTCCGATTCATGCCAATAGGCGCGCAAATTGAGCACGAAGGGCTCTTCGATGCCCTTGTCCAGCGCTTCGCGGGCCAGCGTGGCCGCCCGCGCCACGTCTTGCGCGGCAAGCGCGGATTGAATCTCCCGGAGCAGGCGTACGCGGTCGTCGGCGGTCGCGGTTGTCATCGTTTCTCGTCTGGTTGGGCCGGCAATCTAGAGCGCAATGCGTGCGGATGGAATCGATTGCTTGCAGGCATCACGCCCGCCGGCACGGAAATCGCGGTCCATGCGGCCGCAGCCGCGATGCACGCCCCGTCTACTGTGCGCCCCCGCGCGCCGATGCGGGGAGGGCGCCGATGGTTCATCCGCGAGAGCCTTCACGATGCGGCGGCCGGGGCAAAAAAAAGCGGCGGCCCGAAGGCCGCCGCTTGGATTTTGGTATCGACGTTCGATCAGAGCTTGATCGTACCGGCGATGAACACGTTGCGGCCGAGCGCGTCGTAGGTGCCCGGGAAGGTGTTCGCCGCGCCGAACGGGATCGGCGTGACGCCCAGCGAGCCCTGGTCCAGGATCGGCGGCTCGACGTCGAACAGGTTGTTGATACCTGCGCGCAGTTCGATGCCTTCCGTCACGTTCCACACGCCCGACAGGTCGAAGTAGTCGTACGCACGGATGTTCTGGTCCACGCAGTCGCCGGCACCGTGGATGGTCGCGCCGCCCGGGCAGACCGTCGTGGCCGAACTGCCGAGGAGCGGATCGGTCGAGTCGGCGTCCAACGCAACCTGCGAGATGTGGCGCCACTGCAGCGAGATGTCGACATCCCACGGCGTCGACCAGGTCACACGCATCTTGTGCTTCCAGGTCGGGGTCGGCGAGCCGCAAGTCGTGCCGAAATAGCCGGCGCAATCGAACGACGCCGGATCCGACACCGCCGACGGGCTGGTCGCCAGCTTCATCGTGTAGGTACCGATGAAGTTCGACGACAGCGAACCCCAGCCGGTCAGGCCCCAATCATCGAAGTCGGTGTTGTAGTTGAGTTCGAAGTCGATGCCCGAGGTCTTCAGGAACGGCAGGTTGTGGTTGATGTCGGTGACGAAGCCAGCGCCGTAGATGGCGCCCGTGCCGGAACGATGCACGAGCGGGCAGTACAGGGCGATGGCGGCAGCCGAAGCGGTCGGGTTGTAGCAACCGTTCAGGATGGTCTGCGCGCCGTAGGTGCCGACATAGTTGGCGACGTTGATGTTGTAGTAGTCGATCGTGGCGTTCAGGCCGTCGATGAAGGTCGGCGTGAACACAAGGCCGAAGGTCTTCGTGTCGGCGGTTTCGGCCACGAGGCTGGTGTTACCACCCCCCTGACGATTGCACTGCGTCGCAGGGCAGGCCAGCAGGCCGGTGAGACCCGTGCCGGCGTTGGTGACGCCGGCGCACTGGCCCATGGTCGAGGTGGCGCAGGGGTCCTGGCCGCTGAACAACACGACGTTGTTCGGCGAGAAGACTTCCAGCACGTTCGGCGCACGCGTGGCGCGGTCGATGCTCGCACGGAAGCGGACGTCTTCCGTGGGAGCCCATTCGACGCCGTACTTGTAGGAGTCGATGCCGCCGACGGTCGAGTAGTCCGAATAGCGGTAGCCGCCGTTCACGGTCAGGTCGTGGAAGAACTCCTGGCCCTGGACGATCGGGATACGAACTTCGAAATACCCTTCCTTCACGTCGAAGCCCGAACGCGGAACTTCGAGCGCCGCGCCGGTGCCGTACGCATCGCCATTGGCGGTGCCGGTATCGACGTTGAAGCGCAGATATTCGGCGCGGTACTCGGTACCGAACGCGAGCGAGATCGGATCCTTGGCCCACGGCGACTGGAAGCCGTATTTGCCGAGGTCGCCCGTCACGCTGCCGCCCACGACCTGCTCTTGCGTGTAGCCGGTCTGGAAGCCGCGGAACGAGATGTAGTTGCTCGCCGCCGGCGAGATGCCGCCGAAGCCGTCGAAGATGTCGAGCGGCACGCACTTCGGATCGGAGTTGTTCTCCGCCGCGAAGCACTGGCCCGTGGCCGGGTCGACGTTCAACGCGTTTTCGACGCGCGCCTTCGACCATTCATGGGTCAGCTCGAAATTGAACAGCGACAGGCCGTACTGCGCGAAGGCGTCGTACGTCCAACCGTCCGCGATATCGCCCTTGACGCCGAGAACGAAGCGATAGGACGAGTGATGCGTGTCGTTGACGCGGCCGGCGTCTTCGACGTCGCGGCGGCCGATCTGGAGCAGCGACAGACCCGGGGTGACGTTGCCGCCACCGTCCCAACGGCCGCCAACCAGGGCGTCGCCCGGGAGGAGACCGCAAAGACGCTGATTCTGCTGCAGCGACATGAGCGGGTTGGAGCAGTTGACCTGGACATAGCCGGGCGAGATCGTGCCCGGAAGGTTGGCCGGACCTGCGCCGAGGAACACGGCGGTCGGCGACAACAGCGTCGTCGATTCGTTATCCGCGAACATCAGGTTCGAGTAGACCGTCGCCCACGGGGCAACTTCGTAATGCGCGTCGAAGCCGGCGGTGTAGCGAACCGAAGGCTGCTGCACATAGGCCGGAGCGCCGAAGTTGAACTTCTGGTTCGCCGCGCCGGTATACGGCACGAAGGTGCCCGAGCCCGGAGTACCGGTGCCGGTTTCGAAGTTGTCCCACTCCGTACGCGGCGTGCCGCCGGCCAGATTGTCGATCGAGATCCAGCGGTTCAGGTTCGACGAACCTTGGCAGGTCAGCCCGTTGACGAAGTTGGTGCCGAGCGTGCAGTTCGAATAGTCCAGCTCGCTGCCGTTGACCGGCTTCACATCGCGATAGCCGAGCCACGCGGTGATGTTGCCTTTGCCGTTGTCGGTGTTGGCGCCGAAGATGACCGTGGCGTCGGCCGTCGAGCCGCCCCACCAGTCCGTCGCAACCGGCGGCGTGCCGATGGCCGAATCCAGCGACGCGAGGCTGGGATTGCCCAGGGCGCGCGAGATGTGGTTGTCGTTGCCGTGGTTGTTGATGCCGTAGGTCGCATCGACTTCAACGCCTTCGAAGTCCTTGCGCATCACGAAGTTCACGACGCCGGCGATGGCGTCTGAACCGTAAATGGCCGAGGCGCCGCCGGTCAGAACTTCGACGTGGTCGACGAGCGAGGCGGGGATCTGGTTCAAGTCCGCGACCGGAAGGATCGGGTCGCCCGGCATCAGGCGCTTGCCGTCGATCAGGACGAGGGTACGAGCCGCGCCCAAGGAGCGCAGGTCGACGTTGGCGGTGCCAAGGGCGCCCGAGAAGGCGCTCGACACGGCGTTGAAGTCCGCGGTGGCGCTCGGCAGGCTCGACACCAGGGTGTCGATGCTGGTCGTGCCTTCGAACTTCATTTCGCGCTGACCAACCGAGGTCACCGGCGAGCTCGAATACAGGCCCTGCTGCGGAATGCGCGAACCGGTGACGACGACGGTTTCAACCTTCGTCGTATCATCGGCGGCGCGAGCACCGGCGGAGAAGCCGATGGCCGATGCGGTCGCTGCTCCGAGGAGCAGAGCCGTCTTCAGACTGCTCTTGGTTTGGATTTGGAACACTAGGAACCCCCTTGGTTAGGATGTGGCCGCTCTCACGGCAAACGTTTACTGGCCTTCCACTTGGCCAAAAAGTCACCCACAGAAAAACCGACGCGGATCGACCCTCTTCGGACGCGACGTTAGAAGCGGTCGCCAGCCGGGTCAAAACAGATTTATGACCTCGCGACATTCGAAATATGACTGTGGTATTTGGGTGCCAACTTTTCGCGAATTGTCGCCGATTCCGGCGGCACGCATACGGCTTGGGCAGGGGACGGCCCAAAAAACGATTTTTGTTAAGCAATAGATAACCTTAAGAGGTGTCGTAAACTGCGATTCATTCGCAACAAAGGTGGTAAATTCGACTCACTGACCACTTGGTGAGCAGGAACAAAACAGGTAGGAACGACTCACCGCGCGTCCTGAACCTTGCCTGGGAAGACCCTCCGACCATGCCCGCAAAAGCCAAGCCCGATGCCGGCCCCGTCGACCAGCTCAGCTTCGAGGTCGCCTTGAAGGAGCTGGAGGATATCGTCTCCCGGCTGGAGCAGGGCGAGGTCGATCTGGAGGACTCGATCGCCCTCTACGAGCGCGGCCAGGCCCTGAAGGCGCATTGCGAGGCCAAGCTCAAATCCGCCGAGGCCCGGCTCGAGAAGATTGTCCATAGTGCAACAGGTGCCACGGGTTCCGAGCCCATGGACCTCGGCTCGGCTTGATTTGGAAACGGAAAAGGCCGACTTTTTTCGCACTGCAACACCCAAACGCGTCTTGCGCGCGTAGGATCGACATGGCCCTGCCCACGAAAACGCCACTGCTGGACACCGTAAGCGAGCCGCATCAGCTGCGCGCCCTCGACAAGAAGGACCTGCGCCAGTTCGCCGACGAGTTGCGCAAGGAGACCATCGACGTCGTCTCGGTGACCGGCGGCCATCTCGGTGCCGGCCTCGGCGTCGTGGAACTTACGACCGCGCTGCACTACGTGTTCAACACGCCGGACGACAAGATCATCTGGGACGTCGGGCACCAGGCCTATCCGCACAAGATCCTCACCGGCCGCCGCGACCGCATGCGTACGCTGCGTCAGGGCAATGGCCTGTCCGGCTTCACCAAGCGCGCCGAGAGCCCATACGATCCGTTCGGCGCGGCGCACTCCTCGACCTCGATCTCGGCCGGTCTCGGCTTCGCCGTCGCGCGCGACATGAAGGGCGGCAACAACAATGTCATCGCCGTGATCGGCGACGGCGCGATGAGCGCCGGCATGGCTTATGAGGCGATGAACAATGCCGGCGCGATGGACGCGCGGCTGATTGTGATCCTCAACGACAACGACATGTCGATCGCGCCGCCGGTCGGCGCGATGAGCGCCTATCTCGCAAGACTCGTTTCGAGTCGCCCCTATCGCGGCTTGCGCGACATCGGCAAGCGCATCGCGTCGATCCTGCCGCGCCCGATGAAGGTCGGCGCGCGCCGCGCCGAGGAATATGCCCGCGGCATGGTCACCGGCGGCACGCTGTTCGAAGAACTCGGATTTTATTACGTCGGCCCGATCGACGGGCACAATCTGGATCACCTGATCCCGGTGCTCGAGAACGTCCGCGACATGAAGAACGGGCCGGTCCTGATCCATGTCGTGACCAAGAAGGGCAAAGGCTACGCGCCTGCCGAGGCCAGCGCCGACAAATATCACGGCGTCGCCAAGTTCAACGTGCTCACCGGCGAGCAGAACAAGTCGAATGCGAAAGCGCCGAGCTACCAGAAGGTCTTCGGCGAGTCGCTGATCCAGGAAGCCAAGAAGGACAGCCGCATTGTCGCGATCACCGCCGCGATGCCGTCCGGCACGGGCGTCGATCTGTTCGAGAAGGTCTTCCCCACCCGCACCTTCGACGTTGGCATCGCCGAGCAGCACGCGGTGACCTTCGCCGCCGGCCTCGCGGCCGACGGCATGAAGCCCTATTGCGCGATCTATTCGACCTTCCTGCAGCGCGCCTACGACCAGGTGGTGCACGACGTTGCGATCCAGTCGCTGCCCGTGCGCTTCGCGATGGACCGCGCCGGCCTGGTCGGCGCCGACGGCCCGACGCATGCCGGCTCGTTCGACATCGCCTATCTCGGCACGCTGCCCAACATGGTGCTGATGGCCGCCGCGAACGAGGCCGAGCTCGTCCACATGGTCGCCACGACGGCCCAGATCGACGACCGCCCGTCGGCGCTGCGCTATCCGCGCGGCGAAGGCTGGGGCGATATCGAGCGTCCGCTCGAAGGCATTCCGCTGGAGCTCGGCAAGGGCAAGATCTGGAAGGAGGGCACCTCCATCGCCATCCTGTCCTACGGCACGCGCCTGCACGAGGCGCTGCTCGCTTCGGAGAAATTGTCCGGCTACGGATTATCGGCGACGGTCGCCGACGCGCGCTTCGCCAAGCCGCTCGACACCGACCTGATCCGGCGCCTGGCCAAGAACCACGAAGTGCTGATCACCATCGAGGAAGGCGCCGTCGGCGGCTTCGCGGCGCAGGTGTTCCAGGTTCTCGCCTGGGAAGGCCTGCTCGACCGCGGCCTGAAGGTACGCCCGATGGTGCTGCCCGACCGCTTCATCGACCAGGACACGCCGGACCGCATGTACGAAGCCGCCGGCCTCGACGCCAAGGCGATCGTCGCGACGGCGCTGAACGCGCTGGGGCGCGAAAACGAAGCGGCGTCGGTCGGCCGGATCGCGTAGGCGCCAGAAAGTTTGGCTGAAGCCTCACTTTCGACATCGCAATAGGACATCAACGGCGTGGTCCGCTCCGGCGGGCCATGGCAGTCTTTTTTAGAAAAGAAGAACAACAACAATGACCACGCCGACCACCATCGAACCCGTCCGCGCCGACATTTTCCTCGTCGAGAACGGCTTCGCCAAAAGCCGCACCGAGGCGCAATCGGCGATCCGCATGGGCCGGGTGCGCGCCGACGGCGACCTCATCATGCGTCCGTCGCAGACGCTCAAGGCCGGCGCCGCCATCGTCTACGAGAAGCCGCATCCTTACGTCTCGCGCGGCGCGCTCAAGCTTCTCGCCGCGCTCGACAAGTTCAATCTCTCGCCCGAGGGCCGCGTCTGCCTCGACATCGGCGCCTCGACCGGCGGCTTCACCGAAGTGCTGCTGGAGCGCGGCGCGAGCCGCGTCTACGCCATCGATGTCGGCCACGGCCAGCTCTCGGGCAAGCTCAAGCGCGATCCCCGCGTCGTGTCGAAGGAGGGCGTCAACGCGCGCGACCTCAATGCCGAGCACGTGCCCGAAGCGCCCAGCGCCATCGTCGCCGACGTCAGCTTCATCGGCCTCAAACTCGCGCTGCCGCCGGCGCTTGCGATGGCAGCGGCGGGCACCTGGCTGGTTGCGCTGGTCAAGCCGCAATTCGAGGTCGGCCGTTTCGCCGTCGGCAAAGGCGGCATCGTCCGCGATGCCGAGGCGCAAGACGCTGCGCTCTCGGACTTGACCAAATGGCTCGCCGCGCAGGCGGCGTGGACGGTCGTCGGCAACATGGCGAGCCCGATCGACGGCGCCGACGGCAACCGCGAATTCCTCCTGGTGGCGCAGAAGGCGTGAGCGCGCTCTGCCGGCATTTCGGCACCTGCGGCGGCTGCACGCTGCAGGATTTGGCCCCGGACGTCTACGCCGCGCGCAAGCGCGACGCCGTCGTCCAGGCCCTGCATCGCGCCGGCATAGCCGCCGAAATCGCGCCCGTCATTGCCGTGCCGCCGCGCACCCGCCGCCGCACCGTGCTCAACGTCGCCAAACGCGCCGGCCGGATCGAGGTCGGATTTCATCCGCTCCGCTCGCACAGCATCGTCGACATGCATGAGTGCCTGGTGCTGACGCCGCGCCTGTTCGCGCTGACCGCCGCGTTGCGCGTCGCGATGCTGCCGATCCTCGCCGACGGCCAGGATGCCGAAGCCCGCGCCACCGACGCCGACAACGGCCTCGACATCGCCTTCCGCGCGCAGGCCAAGCTCACGCCCGCGCTCACCGCGGCGCTGGCGAAAGCCGCCGCGACGCTCAAAGCCATCCGCATCACCTGGAACGCCAGGCTCGCCTTCGAAAGCGCGGCGCCGCAAGTGCGGCTCGGCAAAGCCGATGTGAAGCTGCCGCCCGACACCTTCCTGCAAGCCTCGCGCGACGGCGAAGCGGCGCTGCAAGCGCTGGTGATGGACACGGTCGGCAAGGCGAAAACCGTCGCCGATCTCTTCTCCGGCTGCGGCACCTTCTCCCTGCCGCTCGCCGAGCGCGCCCGTGTCCACGCCGTCGAACGCGACGACACGATGCTGGCCGCGCTTGCCGCCGCCGCCCGCACCGCCTCCGGCCTCAAGCCGCTGACGACCGAGAAGCGCGATCTCTTCAAGCTCCCCGTCACCGCGCGCGAGCTCGCCAAATACGACGCCGTCACCCTCGACCCGCCGCGCGCCGGCGCCGAGGCGCAGGCGCGCGAGCTGGCCGCTTCGAACGTTGCGCGTCTCGCCTATGTCTCCTGCGATGCCGCCAGCTTCGCGCGCGACGCCCGTATCCTGATCGACGGCGGCTACAAGATCGGCCCTGTCACCCCCGTGGACCAATTCCTCTGGTCGTCGCATATTGAGCTGGTGGCCGCGTTCGCGCGCTAGGTGCGAGGCGGATGAGCGTGGGGACGTTCATGCGGTATTTCTCGATGGTTTTCGCGCTGTGCTGCGCGGCTGTGCTCGCGACGCCGGCCGCCGCGGCGGGCTTCGCCGACTGGGCCGCCATCGTCGTCGCCGGCGATTGGCATTCGCATTCCGGCGCGCCGTCGGAAGTATTCGACAACGCCCGCAAGGACGTCGCGACCGATCTGACGCGGCTCGGCTTCGCACCGAACAACATCCTGCAATTCTCGGTGCGGCCGGAGCGCTATCCCGGCTCCGGCGCGGCGCACTCCGACAAGCAGACCATCGCCAACGACCTGTGGGACCTCTCCAACCGCACCACCGGCGGCTGTCTCGCCTATTTCACCAGCCACGGCTCGCCCGACGGCATGGTGTTGGACGAGGGCCTGCTGACGCCCAGCGCCATGGCCGCGATGCTCGACAACGCCTGCGGCAGCCGCCCCACCGTGGTGTTCGTCGTCGCCTGCTTCTCCGGCGTCTTCGTCGACGCGCTGAGCGGCCCCAACCGCTTCGTGATGACCGCGGCGCGCCCCGACCGCCCGTCCTTCGGCTGTGGCGACAACGACCACTACACCTTCTTCGACAATTGCTGGCTGGACTCGGTGAACGCCAGCGGCGACTTCCCGGCCCTCGCCAACACCATCCGCGCCTGCGTCAGCCGCAAGGAGGCGGAGATCCACGCCTATCCGTCGGAGCCGCAACTCAGCATCGGCGCGAATGTGACCGCGCAATTGCCACGGCTGCATTGAGCTTTTCGCATTCCATCTTCGCTTGCGCAGTGTGCGGCGGAGCAATAGACCGCGCTTGATACTTCGTCATGCAAAGGTCATCCGATGAATCCGAACAAGGTACTTTGGGAAAAGGGCGATTTCACCCGCATCGCGCAGAGCATGCGCGAAAGTGGCGAGCGGCTCGTGAGCGGGCTGGGCGTGACGAAAGGCATGAAGGTCCTCGACCTCGGCTGTGGCGACGGCACGACGGCGCTGCCCGAAGCCAGGCTTGGCGCCGACGTCCTGGGCGTCGACATCGCGGCAAACCTTGTCGCGGCCGGTAACCAGCGAGCCAGGGAAGCGGGCCTGACGAACTGCACGTTCCAGGAAGGCGATGCGTGCGATCTTGCGGACCTGAAGGACCAATCCTTCGATCTCGTGGTGAGTATTTTCGGCGCGATGTTTGCGCCCAGGCCGTTCGACGTCGCCCGGGAGATGGTGCGCGTGACCCGGCCGGGCGGACGCATCGTGATGGGAAACTGGATTCCCAACGACCCAACGCTGGTCGCGCAGATCCTCAAGATAAGTTCGGCCTATGCGCCGCCACCGCCCGAGGGCTTTATCAGCCCGATGAAATGGGGCGTCGAAGCCGACGTCGTCGAGCGGTTCGGCGCCGCCGGCATTCCGGCGGATCGCATATCGTTCGTGAAGGACACCTACAGTTTCGATTATGCCGGTGCGCCGTCCGAACTGCTCGACTCGTTCCGGCGTTATTACGGGCCGACGATGAACGCGTTCGAAGCGGCGGAAAAAGCGGGCCGTGCCGGCGATCTGCTCAAGGAGCTGACCGCCCTGTTCGAAAGCCAGAACAAAAGCGGCAGCGCAGATCGGACATCCGTCGCCGCCACGTTCCTTCGCGTAACGGTGATTCGCCCGTAGCCGGCCTGTTGCTTCACCCGACCTGCGCCCGCTGGCGCAGCGCGTGATCGGCCAGCACGCACGCCATCATCGCTTCGCCGACCGGCACGGCGCGGATGCCGACGCAGGGGTCGTGGCGGCCCTTGGTCTGGATGTCGGTCTCGTTGCCCGCGATGTCCACCGTCTTGCGCGGCGCCAAGATCGACGAGGTCGGCTTCACCGCGAAGCGCACCACCACCGGCTGCCCTGTCGAGATGCCGCCGAGAATGCCGCCCGCATGATTGGCGAGAAACCGCGGCTTGCCGTCATTGCCGGCGCGCATCTCGTCGGCATTCTCCTCGCCGTTGAGCGCCGCGGCGCCGAAGCCGTCGCCGATCTCCACGCCCTTGACCGCATTGATGCTCATCATCGCCGCCGCCAGATCGCCGTCGAGCTTGGCATAGACCGGCGCGCCCAGTCCCGCCGGAATCCCCTCCGCCACGACCTCGATCACCGCGCCGACCGACGAGCCGGATTTGCGCACGCCTTCGAGATATTCCGTCCACGGATCGATGGCGCTGGGATCGGGGCAGTTGAACGGATTGCGCGCGACCTCCGCCCAATCCCATTTCGCGCGGTCGATGCTCTTCGCCCCCATCTGCACCAGCGCGCCGCGCACCGTCACATTCGGATAGAGTGACGCCAGCACCTTGCGCGCCACCGCGCCGGCCGCCACCCGCGTCGCGGTCTCGCGCGCGCTTTGGCGCCCGCCGCCGCGATAATCGCGCACGCCGTATTTGGCGAGATAGGTGTAATCGGCATGGCCGGGGCGAAACTTGTCCCGGATATCGGCGTAGTCCTTGGAGCGCTGGTCGACATTCTCGATGAGCAGTGCGATCGGCGTGCCGGTCGTCACTTGCGCCGCCATGCGTTCGTCCTGGAATACGCCCGACAGGATCTTCACCGTGTCCGGCTCCTGGCGCTGCGTGACGAACTTGCTCTGCCCCGGCCGACGCCGGTCGAGATCGCCCTGGATGTCGGCTTGGCTCAGCGCGATGCCCGGCGGGCAGCCGTCGATCACGCAACCGATCGCCGGCCCATGGCTCTCGCCGAAGGTCGTGACGCGAAACAGATGCCCGAACGAATTGTGCGACATGGCTCCGGATCAGGTGCCGAACAGCGCTTCCGTCCCCATCGACAGGCGCAGCAATCCGGCATTGGGAGGGTCGTAGCGCATTGTCTGTTCCGGCGAAAGTCCGAGCGCATGGCTGCGGATCATCGCGATGACGCGCGCATGGCACACGATCACGCTGTCCCGCGTCAGGCTTTCGAGAAACCGCCCGACACGCGCGAACAGCATCGCCTCGCTCTCGCCGCGCGGGCACACCAGATTCCACCGCTCATGCGCGCTCGGCGCGCCGGCGGCGTAGCGGTCGGCGCCTTCCGGCAGCTTGGTCCAGTCGCCGAAATCCATCTCCTGCAGCCGGTGATCCGTCGCATAGGGCAGGGGCTCCAGCCCCGCCGCCGTGCGCATCAGCTCCATCGTCGCGCAGGCGCGATGCAGCGGACTCGCGACGAACGCGACGCCCGCGAAGTCCGGCACCAGGTCGCGCAGCACCACGCCCTTGTCCGCCGCTTGCCGCCGCCCGAGCGCGGTCAGCGGCGAATCCGCCTGCGCCGTGATCGTCTGCGAGATGTTGTCTTCGGTCTGCCCATGCCGCACGGCGTAGAGCGTCAGATCGCGCCAGCCGCTCACGGATCGAGCCGCTCGACCGAGCCGCCGCGCACGCGGAACACCACGCCCTGCGTCTCGTCGAGATCCGACATCTGCTTCCAGGTCAGCCCCGCGAACAGGCCGCGCAGGATGCGCGTCGCCGCGCCGTGGCTGATCGCGAAGGTGTCCTGCTCCAGATGCGTCACAAAGCTCTCCAGCCGCTTGGCGACGTCGGCATAGTTCTCGCCGCCCGGCACGCGCACATGCCATTTGTCGTCGAAGCGCTTCTGGAAGAACGCCGGATCGAGCGCCTTCGCTTCGTCGTCGGTCAGCTGGTCCCAGATGCCCAGATCGATTTCGATCAGCCGTGGATCGGTGTGATAGCCGATGCGCGTCAGCCCCATCGTCTCGCGCGCGATCTCCATCGTGCGCTTGGCGCGTTGCAGGGGGCTGCACACGAAATCGACGGCCGGCGCCGCGCCCAATTCGCGTTTCAGGATGGCACCCAGCGACGCCGCCTGCTGCTTGCCCAGCGCCGTCAGCGGCGTGTCCTTGACGCCCGAGAAGCGCTTTTCGACATTGGCCTGCGTCTCGCCATGCCGCGCAAAATAGAGCGTCAGTCCGGCGGGAAGCTTAAGCACCGTCGCTCTTGCCGACCACGATGTCCGGCGCGTCGACCGCCTTCATGCCGACGACGTGATAGCCGGCATCGACATGCAGGCATTCGCCCGTCACCGCCTTGCCCATGTCGCTGAGCAGATAGAGCGCCGAATTGCCGACCTCTTCGATCGTCACGTTGCGGCGCAAGGGCGAATTGTACTCGTTCCATTTGAGGATGTAGCGGAAATCGCCGATGCCGCTCGCCGCCAGCGTCTTGATCGGCCCGGCGGAGATCGAGTTGACGCGGATCTGCTTCTTGCCCAGATCCTCGGCCATGTAGCGCACGCTCGCCTCGAGCGCCGCCTTGGCGACGCCCATCACGTTGTAATGCGGCATGACCTTTTCCGACCCGTAATAGGTCAGCGTCACCATCGATCCGCCATTCGTCATCATCTTCTCGGCGCGCTGCGCCACGGCGGTGAACGAGTAGCAGGAGATGTCCATCGTCATGCGGAAATTCTCGGGCGTGGTGTCGACATAGCGCCCGTCGAGCTGGTCCTTGTCGGAGAACCCGATGGCATGCACCACGAAATCGAGCGACGGCCACACCTTGGCGAGCTCCGCGAACGCCGCGTCGATCGAGCCCTGGTTGGAGACGTCGCAATCGATCATCGCTGCGGGCTTGAGCGGCTCGACCAGCGGCACGACGCGTTTCTTGAACACGTCGCCCTGGTAGGAGAAGGCGAGTTCCGCGCCCGCCTTGTGCAGCGCCTCGGCGACGCCCCAGGCGATGGAGCGGTTGTTGGCGACGCCCATGATGAGGCCACGCTTGCCCTTCATGAGGTTTTCGAATGCCATGTCGCACTGCTCCCAGAGGCTGTCACACAACGCCCCTCTGTGGCCGGAAACAACAGGGATTTCAAGGAGAAATGCTGCCGCCACGTTAGCGAGACAGGGAACGAGGGTGCCAATTCGCGGAACTTGCCGCCGCAGGCGGATTTGCACGGATAAAGCACGCAATGGGGTGAGCCACCGCCGCAATTCCCTCCCCCTTGTGGGGAGGGCTAGGGTGGGGGGGCTCTCACCGCGCTACACATGCCCATGCGTAGAAAACTCCGCCCGCAAACCATCCCGCGCGCTCGCGAGCTGCGCAAGCGCGCCACGCCCTTCGAAAGGGCACTATGGGATAGGCTGCGGGAGCTCAACCGCTTCGGCTATCACTTCCGCCGGCAAGTACCTTTCCGCAGCTATATTCTCGATTTCGCCGAGCATGGCGCGCGTCTGGTTATAGAGTTGGACGGCAGCCAGCACGGACTTGCTGAAAATCTCCGGCAGGACTCGATGCGCGACGCACTGCTCAAGAGCGAAGGTTACATCGTGCTGCGCTTCTGGAACGGCGACGTGATCGAGCGTATCGATGGCGTCATTGAGGACATCCTCAGAGCTGCGCCGCCGCCCCCCACCCGGAGCGCTTCGCGCTCCGACCTCCCCACGAGGGGGAGGTAATTTGGAGCCGTGACTCCCACCCCATTCCTTGCCACCATCGTCCCCAGAACGAACCCAGGAAGCGCTTCCCCATGGACAAGATCGCCACCAACCCCGCCGGCTTCTCCGCCGAAGGCCTCGCCAAGATCGCGCCGACGCTGCAGCCCATCGTCGATGCCGGCGATCTCTCGGGCTTCGTCACGCTGACCTTCCGCCATGGCGAGATCGCGCAGCTTCTCACCCTCGGCCAGCGCGACATCGCCAGGAAGCTGCCGATGGAGCGCGACACGCTGTTCCGCATCGCCTCGATGACCAAGCCCGTCACCTCCGTCGCCGCGCTGATGCTGATGGAAGAGGGCAAGTTCAAGCTCGACGATCCCATCACGAAATTCGCCCCCGAATTCGCCGACATGAAGGTGTTGAAGGACGCGCAAGGCCCGCTCGGCGACACCGTGCCTGCCGCGCGCGCCATCACCTTCGACGATCTCTTCACCCACCGCTCAGGCCTCGCTTACGGCTTCTCCTCGCTCGGTCCCATCGCGCACGAATATCAGCGCGTGCTCGGCGACGTGCTCAACAACGATCTGACCGCCGATTCCTGGATGGCGAAGATCGCGTCGCTGCCGCTGCTCTACCAGCCCGGCGAGCGTTTCCATTACAGCCACTCCACTGACGTCCTCGGCTTCCTGGTCGGGCGCATCGCCGGCATGCCGTTCCGCGATTTCCTGATGCAGCGCATCTTCGCACCCCTCGGCATGAGCGACACCGATTTCTACGTGCCGCCGCAGAAGCGCGATCGCGCCGCCGTGGTCTATCGCCTCAACACCGAGAAGAACGTCATCGAGCCGCTGCCCTTCAAGCAATACGACACGCCTCCGAATTTCTGCGGCGGTGGCGGGGGCCTGATCTCGACGGCCGACGACTACCTCAAATTCGCGCGCATGATGCTGAACAAGGGCGAGCTGAACGGCACGCGCCTCGTCAGCCCCGCGACCATCGAATTGATGTGCACCAACCGCCTGACGCCGGCCCAGCGCGCGATCCCGTTCCTCGGCATGATTCCGATGTGGGACGGCATGGGCTTCGGCCTCGGTGTCAGCGTGATCGACGCGCCGGAAAAACTCGGCTTCCTCGGCATGGGCGGCATCGGCAGCTTCGGCTGGCCGGGCGCCTTCGGCACCTGGTGGCAGGCCGATCCGGCCAACGATCTGATCATGATCTACCTCGTCCAGAACTCCATGCCGCTCGAGCCCGGCGCCCTCGCCAACCTTGCCGCCGGCCAGCGCATGGGCGGCCGCCTCGCGCTGCCGATGTTCCAGCGCGCGACCTATGACGCGCTGACCGCGTAACCGGGAGGACGCCGTGATCACGGTCTACGCGTTCGGCCGCGTCAACGCCGCGGTCGTCGGCGTGACGCGCGACCTGCGCGTGCTGTGGGCGCTGGAGGAGACCGGGCTACCCTATCGCGTGCACGGGCTGGACCATCCTGCCGGCGAATTGTCCGCGCCGGCGTATAGCCGCATCAACCCGTTCGAGCAGGTGCCGGCGATCGACGATGACGGCTTCGTCCTCACCGAGAGCGGCGCGGTGCTGCTCTATCTCGCGGAAAAATCCGGCACGCTGATCCCGCCCGATGTCCAGGGCCGCGCCACGGTGACGCGCTGGTGCTTCGCCGCGCTGAGCAGCATCGAGCCGCCGCTGTTCCAGATCGCGATGATCGACCTGATGGGCGACGCCGATCCGACCGGCGCGGCGCGCCGTCCGATGTTCGTGCAGTGGGCGCAGCGCGCGCTGGCCTCGGCGGAAGCCTGCCTCGCCGATCAACCCTTCATCACGGGCGATGCCTTCACCGTCGCCGACATCCTGGTGGTCACCGTCCTGCGCGAGGTGCGCAAGACCGACTTGCTCGATTCCTATACGCAGTTGCGCGCCTACGCCGCGCGTTGCGAGGCGCGGCCGGCCTGGCAGCGCACGCTGGAGGCTTACGAACACCGCCTGGGCGCTGCACCCGGCAGCGCACGATGACGAAATCGAACGCGTAACACGGCAAATATTTTCTGTTTGACAGAAATTATTTGCCGTTTTACTGAATCCGCCTCCCTCGGGAAGGTGCGGCCATGTCGAACGTCGTCGAGTTCTCGCCCTTTGAAGACGTCGCGCCGGACCGGACGGCGCCGCACAAGCGCCTGACGCGGCTCAGCCGCGTCCTGGCGTGGCTGTTTACCGTGATGATGGGGCTCTCGATCTTCTGGGTCGTGGCCGCCTTCGTCGTCATCTTCTTCTTCAGCAACCACCTGCTGATGGGCGCTTCGGGTGGCGAGGTCGCCTTTCCCGCCGAGCCGGCGCTCAAGGCCGGCATGGTGCGCTTCTCCTCGCAGCCCTTCGCCACCCATCTGGGTGGCTTCGTCGCGCTGTCTGCCATGATGGCGCCGGTCGCGATGATCTGCTGGCATCTGCGCGGCCTGTTCCGGCTCTACGCGGCCGGCATCGTCTTCGCGCGGGCGAACGCGACGCATCTCAAACGCGTCGGCCTCTGGCTGCTGCTGTGGCCGGCCGCGAAATTCGGCGGCAACCAGCTGTTCCAGCTGACCGGCGGCACCGACAAAGCCTGGGCGCAGATGACCTTCGTCTATGCTCTCATCCTCGGGGTGATCGTATTCGCCATCGCGCAAGTGATGGAATTCGGCCACGAGATCGAACAGGAAAAGGACTCGTTCATCTGATGCCCATCCTCGTCCGCCTCGACGTCATGATGGCCAGGCGCCAGGTCCGCTCCAACGAGCTCGCCCGCGCCATCGGCATCACCGAGTCCAATCTCTCGCTGCTCAAATCCGGCAAGGTGCGCGGCTTTCGCTTCTCGACGCTGGAGGCGATCTGCGCCCGCCTCGATTGCCAGCCCGGCGACCTTCTCGAATACGTGCCCGACGAAAGACGGCCGCGGCTGAAAAAGTCCGCCTGACGGAGACCGAAATGACACGCCTGAAAACCGCGCTTTGCGCGGCGCTGCTTTGCGCCTTGTCCGCTTGCGTCCACACGCCGCCGATACCCGATTTCGCCGCCGCCGTGACCTCGCCGTCGCTGAGCGGCACCGGCCCCGCATCCACGACGGTGCCGTTCCAGCTCGACGACAACCGCATCTTCGTCGAAGTGCGCTTCGTCAAGCCGGACGGCAGCGAACGCAAGGCGCTGGCCTTCGTGAACATGGGCGCCGGCGCGCTGACCCTGACCAATGCGCTGTTCCGCGAGCTCGCGCCCGTGCCCGGCAAGCCGCTGCACATGAAATTCGGCACGATGGACATCGCCACCGACGGCGCCGCCGTGCAGCCGGAGGGCCTGGCGAACAACATGACCATCAGCTTCAGCGCGGCCGAGCCCAGCGCCGCCGAAAGCGCGCGCGACCCCGGCGGCCTGATGGCGCAGTTTGCCGATCCCTTGCCGGTCGAGGCGATCCTCCCGCCCGGCCTGCTGCAGCATTTCCAGGTGGCCTATGACTACGCCGCCAGGACCATGACGCTCGCCGCGCCCGGCACGCTCAAACCCGAAGGCATCGCCGTTCCGATCCGCGTCAATCCGAAGACCGGTTTCGCCATGGTCGATGCGCGCATCGACGGCGGCGTCCGGACCTTCGCGATCGACAATGGCGGCAGCTATGGTGCGATCCGTTCCGCCGAACCCTTTGTCGTGCGTCATCCGGACTGGTTGCGCAGCATCGGCGGCATCGGCGAGGCCAACTACCTGATGAACGGTGCCGAGACGGACACCCCCGTCGTCAAGCTGCGCGGCGTGGCGCTGGGGCCGCTGCACCTGGACGAGGTCGGCGTGGTGCAGATCGGCGGCGGCGGCCTGCTGATGGATTTCGTCTCGGGCCTGTTCTGGGATCGCATCTATTCGGCCAAGGCGGGCGAGCCTGTCCAAGGCTGGATCGCCGGCAACACGCTCAAGAGCTTCCGCTTCACCGTCGATTACCCGAACCGAATGAGCTACTGGCTGCAGCAGGCGCCGCTCGACACCCGCGATCTCGACCAGGTCGGCATCACGCTGATGCACGTGAAGGGCGTCACCACCATTGCCGGCGTCGCGCAAAAGGACGGCAAGCCGGCGCTCACAGGCGTCGAGCCCGGCGACGTCGTAACGAAAATCGGCGAGATGCCCACCGCCGGCGCCACGCGCGGCGCGCTTCTCGCGGCCCTGCACGGCACGCCCGGCGAGATCAAACACCTCACACTGGAACGCGACGGCAAATCGTTCGACGTCGACGCGCCGGTGATGGCGTTCTAGCGCGTCTCCGCGTTGATCTGCGCCCGCTGCACGCTCGCCTTCACCACCGGGATCGCGTCGTCGGCCAGCGGCGCCATCCACTTTTTCCGCGCCATCGCTGCCGCGATGTAAGGCGCCAGCTCTGCTGCTTTCTTCGCCTCGCGCGCCGCGACTTCGGCCTTGAACTCGCCCATCACCTCGGCGGCGAACAGTTCCAGGCTCTCGCAGATGTCGGCGTGCCTGTTGCGCCCCGCCTGCTGCAGGAAGATCACCTGGTCGATCCCCGAATCCGAGAAGGCGCGGATATGGGCGCGGATGTCGTCCGGCGTGCCGATGCCGTTGGCGTTGCGCTTCGCGCCCGCCACCGCCGCGATGATCTCGTCGTCCTGCCGCGCCCGCGATTTCTGGAAATCCTCGAACAGGCGCGAGCGTCCCGGCACCGCGTCATGCGCGACGAGTGCATTGACCGCATAGCCGAAGAACTCGAACCCTTCCTGTCCTCGCCGTATCGCCTCGGCGCGATCCTTGTGTACCGAGAAATTCGACACCATCGCGATATTCGCGTTCACCGCATGGCCGAGCGGCACGCAGGCTTCCGACTTGATGATCCCGTAATAGATCTCGGCCCAGTTGCGCGCCTCTTCGGGGTTCACGAACGAGAACGCCAGCGCCCCGATGCCGTTGGCCGCCGCGATCTTGATCGTGTCGCGGTTGGTGCACGCCATCCACATCGGCGGGTGCGGTTTCTGCACCGGCTTGGGCACCACATTGCGGCAGGGGAACGAGAAGCTCTTGCCCTCGTAGCCGGGGTAGGGCGACATCGTCATCATGTTGGCGATCTGCTCCGCCGCTTCCAGCGCCATCGCCCGCTTCTCGCGCGCCGGAATGCCGAAGCCGCCGAGCTCCAGCCGCGTCGCGCCTTCGCCGATCCCGAAATCCAGCCGCCCGCGCGAGATGATGTCGAGCGTCGCCAGCCCTTCCGCCGTCCGCGCCGGATGGTTGTAGTTCGCGATCACCTGCCGGATGCCATGCCCGACGCGGATGTTTTTCGTCAGCGCCGCGCAGGCCGACAGGAACACCTCCGGCGCCGAGGAATGCGAATACTCCTCGAGAAAGTGATGCTCCACCTCCCACGCGTAATCGTAGCCGAGCCGGTCCGCGAGCACGACCTGTTCCAGCGCATCGTGAAACAGTTTCGCCTCGTCACCCTCGTTCCACGGTTTGGGCAGCTGATGCTCATAGAAAATTCCGAAGCGCATGACCGTCTCCCGATATCGTTGCCGCCAGCGTAGGAGCTTGTATCGGATGCGTGCAAGCAAGCCCCAATTTTTCCCTCGTCCCCACGAAGTGGGGGAGAGGGCAGGGTGAGGGGGCGCCTGCAACGAGCCGGATTTCCGCCGCATCGGCGTCAACAGTTGACAACCGCCGCAATCCGATAAACACTTTCCTACACGGTGAAGTATTTGAGAGGGAAATATGCGCACACTCACGACAAGCTTGGCCGCCTTGGCGCTCCTTGCCACGCCGGCCTTTGCGGCCAACGCCAAACCGGCTATGGCACCGCTCGCGCAATATCTCATGCCGCGCGAGGCCGAGATCGCGCTGGCGCGCAGCGCCGCGCCGTCCTCCATCGGCGCGAGCGCGACCGTCATGGTCCTCGGCGCGCATGGCTACGAGACCGCCGCCACCGGCACCAACGGCTTCACCTGCATGGTCGAGCGCGGCTGGGAAGCCGATTTCGGCAATCCGGACTTCTGGGACGCGCGGGTGCGCGGCCCGCTCTGCTTCAATGCCGAAGCCTCCCGCACCGTCATGCCGTCGCATCTGGAGCGCACCGATTGGGCGCTCGCCGGCGTCAGCATGGACCAGATGAAGGAGCGTGCCCGTACCTCCAAGCTCGCCAACGCCGCCCCCGCGCCCGGTGCGATGTGCTTCATGCTGTCGAAAGGCGGCTTCCTCACCGGCGCGGGCGGCCATTGGCATCCGCATCTGATGTTCTATCTGCCCGCCGCCGGCGTGGCGTCGTGGGGTGCGAACCTGCCGGGCTCCCCGGTGATCGGCGGCCCGGGCGATCCCGAGCCGGTTGTCACCTATATGATCACCGTGACCAAATGGTCGGACGGCAGCTCCGCGATGGAGATGGCGCATCCATGAAACAAGCCGAGCGCCTCGACCGCACCTTCGCCGCGCTCACCGACCCGACGCGGCGCGCCATCCTCGCGCGTCTCGAGCGCGAGGACGCGACGGTGAGCGATCTGGCCAGGCCGTATGCGATCAAGCTGCCGGCCATCATGAAGCATCTCGATGTCCTGGACGACGCCGGCCTCATCACGCGCAGCAAGGCCGGCCGCACCGTGACGGTGCGCCTCTCGCCCAAGCCGATGCGCGAGGCGATGGAGTGGCTGCAGCGTTACGAACGCTTCTGGAACGCCAGCCTCGACCGCCTCACCGCCTATGCCGAAGCGAAGGAAGCGCAAGCGCGAAAGGCGGACAAATGACCAGCCTCACCATCGTGCGCCGCATCAAGGCGCGGCCGTCCATCGTGTTCGAGGCGCTCGTCACCGCCGAAGGCATTGCACAATGGTGGGGCCCCGATTCCGGGCCGGTGCTGATCGCGCAGGTCGATGCGCGTGTCGGCGGCCGCTACAGGGTCCGCTTCCGCCTGCTCGACGGCAGCGAGCACGAAAGCACCGGCGAGTTTCTCGAAGTCGCGCCGCCCGAGCGTGTCGCCATGACCTGGCGCTGGACCACCGGCGGGGCGGATAGCGGCGAATCGCGGGTCGACATCGTGCTGCGTCCCGTCGGCGACGCCACCGAGCTCATCTTCACCCATGCGCGTCTGCAGGACGCGGAATCGCGCGACAGCCACACCGGTGGCTGGAACGGCGCGCTCGACAAGCTCGAGGCGATGTTCGCGAAGGGCGAGGCGGGGGCGTAGCGCGCCCCGCCGCGAGATGCGCTAACCTCGCCGCATGATCTTCCATCTCGCGGACCTCGCCGCGCCGCTGTCCGAAGCCGAATTCCACGCGATGCTGTGCCGCCGCGCGTTCGCGCTCCATCGCGGCGCGATGACGCCGGCGCAGCGCGCCTTGCTCGACTGGCCCGCGATGCGTGGCCTCATCGAGAACAGTCCGCTCTCGCCCGACCTGTTGCGCATGACGCAAGGCACCAAGCACCTCGAGCCGGAGGCCTACGCCACCGGCAGCCGGGTCGATCCCGCCAAACTCGACGCATGGCTGGAGCAGGGCGTCAGCATCATCGTCTCCGGCCTCGAAACGCGGCTGCGCGGCCTCATCGCGCTGGCCGGCGACGTCCGAGTGAAGCTCGGCGACCGCCTCGCTGCCTATGCCATCGTTTCCACCGGCCCCGGCGGCGCGCTCATGCAGCACTACGACAGCGAAGACATCCTGGTGCTGCAGCTGGAAGGCAGCAAGCGCTGGCAGGTCCACGCCGCCACCGTCGCCAATCCCGTCAAAGGCCTGGAACTCGCACCGCCGCCCACGAGCGCGCCCCTGTTCGACGGCACGATAGAGCAGGGCGACATCCTGTTCGTCCCCGCCGGTCATTGGCATGTGTGCCAGAACGGCGAAGGCCGCTCGCTGCACCTCGCCATCGGCTTCGAGCCCGTCACCGGCTGGAACGCCGCGATGCGCCTCGTCGAGCAACTCCAGTTCGACGAAGATTTCCGCATGCCGCTCAGCCGCTGCGAAACCGGCGCGGAACGTGACGCGCTGGAAGCGAAGCTGAAAAAGCGCCTGAGCGATGCTACAGCCAAGCTGTCGCTGAGCGACTTTCTAGCCAGATCCTGAAAAGCGAAAAGGCCGGAAGCACGTCTGCGTCAGAACCAGGTTCTCGAAGCGCTAGAACTTATGAAGATGGAGCGCTATTCGCGATCTCGATCGTCGCCCGCGAGAGAACGGGAAGATCGTGCGCGATGAACGCATTCCAGGCCGTTCGAATCGCCTCCACCTTTTGCTCCTCATCCATTGTCTTTGCCGCCGCTTTTGACAGCAACTCCTTGCTGAACAATGTAGTCCAGCTCTTTCCAACGGCGCCGCCGGCACCCACGAAGATTTTTGGTTGCGCTCGCGCATGTAAAAAGAGGTGTTCGCGAAGTGCGGCGTCGGCAGGCCCCAGGATCAGCGCCAACAAAATCCTGTCTGAAAAATCATACGCCTCAGTCTTGAACGACTTCACCTCAAATAGGACATTTCGCCCGGTCTTGGTCCACTGCTCTTTGGGGCAAGCATTGAGCGCCGCTACACCTGACCAGGTTTTTGGAACGAACCTGGAAATGGAATTCACGCGCCTGTCGGCGTCGAGCTCGTCGGTGTTTTCTATCAATCCGTCGACGACCCCCAGGAAACTCCCGGGCTCTGGCCTGCTTTCGAATACGAAATCGAGCGCTTCCTTGTGTCGCTCATAAATTCTCAAGGCCAGCTCTTTGAGCTTTTCGTCTTCCACAACATGCCTCCTCAATAGTCGCAGATAGTGGCGCAGGACGAGATCGATCTCGCCATTGGCGTGCTCGAGAAGACTGTCGAACACGTTGGCCAGCTTGAAATAGCTGAATGAGGTGTAGCGGCTGTCGTCGGGGTCCGCTTCATCAGGGGTCAGAAACACAAGCAGGCGGTCCCGGTTTGGATATTTCCGGGCGACAAGCTCGGCATATCTGTTGAGCTGCCCTTTGCCCGCTTTCGCGCCGACCTTGTTCTCGATGACCACGATGAGATTCAGCCGGTTTAGCTCAACCAGAAGATCGATGTTGTCCAGTTCGCGATGAACGACCGCGTCATCTAAATCATCCAAAAGCAGATCCAAAACTCTGATCGGGCGTTTGTCTTTGGAGAGTGTTTCGAGCATGGCCTTTAGAACGCGCCGCAGCGGCTCTGCACCGAGTCCGTGTGGCCTGTTCGGCGACAGCAAATAGGCCAGAAAATTGGAGTGATCGAGTTCGCGGCGTACCGTCCCTGCAGCTTCGAACAAATTGAAGCGCCCGAACTCGGCATCCAAGCTCTGAAAATCGCAATCCTCTATGAGAGCTGAAAGGCGGTCGTCGATGTCGCTGTCTCGGGTCAGGTTGGTCGACCTGTGGTTGGCACTCGCTTCGATCTTACACGATATGTTCGCGCGTGCATGACCAATAACGCAAAGAAAAAAGGCCGGAGCGCATCCGCTCCGGCCTTTCGCATTTCAATCGGCTAAGCCGTTCAGTTATACACCTCGAACAGCCCCGCGCCGCCCTGGCCGCCGCCGATGCACATCGTGACGACGGCGTACTTCGCCTTGCGGCGCTGGCCTTCCATCAACACATGGCCGGTCAGGCGCGCGCCGGTCATGCCGAAGGGATGGCCGATGGCGATCGAGCCGCCATTGACGTTGTACTTGGCCGGATCGATGTGCAGCTGGTCGCGGCTGTAGAGGCACTGCGAGGCGAACGCCTCGTTGAGTTCCCACAGATCGATGTCGTCGACCTTCAGGCCGAAACGCTCGAGCAAACGCGGCACGGCGAACACGGGCCCGATGCCCATCTCGTCCGGCTGGCAACCCGCGGCGGCCCAGCCCATGAAGCGGCCCATCGGGTTGAGGCCGGCCTTCTCGGCAGCCTTGGCTTCCATCAGCACCACGGCGGCGGCGCCGTCGGAGAGCTGCGAGGCATTGCCCGCGGTGATGAAATTGCCCGCGCCGCGCACCGGCTCCAGCTTGGCCAGGCCGGCCGCCGACGTGTCGGGACGGTTGCACTCGTCGCGATCGACCGTGTAGTCGACGATCGACTCTTCCTTCGTCTCCTTGTTGACGACCTTCATCTTGGTCTTCATCGGGACGATCTCGTCCTTGAACTTGCCGGCCTGCTGCGCCGCCGCCATGCGGCGCTGCGATTCCAGGGAGTACTCGTCCTGGTACTCGCGCGACACGTTATAGCGCTTGGCGACGATGTCGGCGGTGTCGATCATCGGCATGAAAATCGCCGGATAGTCCTCGACCAGCTTCTTGTCGACGTTGTTCGGACCGGCGCCGGGGTTCGGGATCGAGATCGACTCGACGCCGCCCGCCACCAGGCATTCGCTGAGGTCGCCGCGGATCGAGTTCGCCGCCATCGCGATGGACTGCAGGCCCGACGAGCAGAAGCGGTTGATCGAGACGCCCGCGGTCGTCACCGGCATGCCGGCGAGCAGCGCCGCCTGGCGGCCGATATTGCCCGCGCCATGCGCGCAATTGCCCATGTAGGAGTCCTCGACCAGGTTCTTGTCGATGCCCGCGCGCTCGACCGCGTGCTTGATGGCGTGCGCCGCCATCGACATGGTCGGGGTGATGTTGAATCCGCCGCGCGCGGATTTGGCCAGGCCCGTGCGGGCGTACGAAACGATGACGGCTTCTCTGCTCATATTTTGTCTTCCTTCCCCGTGATGGATGGTTGTTGCGGCGCACATTAGAAGGGCCGGTACGGCGGGTCTAGGGGTGGTCTAACCACAACCATCCGGCGTAGATAAACCCGCGAGGCGGGGAGGGGAAATGCAGTCCAGGAAGGCAGTTTTCATCACGGGCGCGGCTTCGGGCATCGGCCTCGGCGCCGCCAGGCGCTTCGCCAGGGAGGGTTGGTTCGTCGGCATGGCCGACATCAACGCCGCCGGCCTCAAAGCCGCGCTCGATGCCGTCGGCCGGGAGAACGGCGCGACCTATTTGCTCGACGTCCGCGACCGCGACGCCTGGACCGACGCACTCTCCGTCTTCACCGCCGCCAGCGGCGGCCACCTCGACGTCCTCGTCAACAATGCCGGCGTCGCCACCTATGGCTATATCGAGGACCAGAGCGAGGACGAGATCGCGCGCCAGCTCGACATCAACCTCAAGGGCGTGATCGCCGGCGCCCGTGCCGGGCTGCCGTATCTCAAGGCGACACCGGGTTCGCAGCTGATCAACATCTCGTCCTGCGCTTCGATTTACGGCGCGCCGAAAATGTCGATCTATGCCGCGACCAAATTCGCGGTGCGCGGCCTGTCGGAAGCGCTCGACATCGAATTCTCGCGCTTCGGCGTCGGCGTCAAATGCATCATGCCGTTCTTCGTCGACACGCCGATCCTGGACGCCGGCGCCGCCGGCACCAATGAAAAGATGTCCGACGCGATCCGCGCCGGCGGCACGCCGGTCTACACGGTCGAGGAATGCAGCGGCGTGATCTGGGACTCTGTGCAATCGAAAGCGCTCAAGCACATCGTCGGCGCGCGCGGCAAACAGCTCGCCTGGCTCGCCCGTTTCGCGCCCGGCCTGGTGCGCCGCCAGCTCAAATCCGCCGAGCTCAGCGGCAAGGCACCCGGCAGTTGAGCGGCGCGCGCAAGGTGAAGCTCGGCGCCGTGCTCGCCGTGCTCGCCGCGGTCCTGCGCGTCCTGACGGACCGGCGATTCCTCGTGCAAGCGGTCCCGATCCCCTTCGCGATGATGTTCGCCGCCGAATGGGCGAGCCATGCCATCGCGTCCTCCATCGTTCACCTCGCAGCCTTGATCGCCGTCGCCATCGCGCTGGCCTCGCTCGCGGTGCGGACGCACCGCCATATCCTGCTGCGCGAAGATCCGTCCGCCACGGCGCTGGGCGGACTCGAATGGGCCTATCTCGGCCGCGTCATTGCTCTGTATCTGCCGGTGTTCGCGGCCGCGGTCGTTTTCGTCGCGATCTATGTGCTGCTCGTCACGCAGGAATTTTTGTCCTCTCCAACCGCGCATCCCGTTTGGCCGCTCTACGTCTCGCTCGCGTTCATCGTTGGCGTGGTTCCGGTGCTGGTCGGCGTTGTGGTCCTGCCCGCGATGCTGGCGCTGCCGGCTCTGGCGATCGGCCGGAGTCAGTTCGGCGAGACGGACAGCCGCACCACCGTCAAAGGCAACCGCCTGCGCATCCTGGCGCTCGCCGTGATCGTCTGGCTGCTGCCGGAGATTCCGCTTCTCGCGTTGGTCCTGGGCGCCGGCGAGATCGTCTCCGCCAACGCCATCGCGATGGCTCTTCTCGACGGCATCGGCACCACGCTCGGCGGCATCCTGTTCGCGGCGCTATTGTCGATCCTTTACGCCGGCCTGGTCGAAGAGAACGCCGAATTCGCCGCCTGACAGCGCGGCATTAATCGTCTTATCGCAGCTGTCGCGCCGTTGTTGCGCCGCAACCGTGTCGGAATTTTCATTCGCATTTCGCGCCGCGCCGCGCGCCCGATGTGCTAAAGTTCCCGCACAGGGGACGTCCGTACACGGACATAGGGGGACAATCATGCATATGCACATGGTGGTGGGCCTGGTGCTGCACACGACGCTGCTGGCGATCGTGGGCTACGCCTTGCTCTGGACCGCGAGCAAGGCCGAAGGCTTCGTCGCGCTGATCGGCCGGCTGCTCGGCCTTTGGGTTTTCCTGCTCGCGATCCTGTCGATCGTGGCGGCCGTCGCGATCCACATGTCGGGCGGCAAGCTGTTCGGCATGGACATGCACGACCACGACCACGGCCCGGGCATGCACCGCTGGGGTCCGCCGGGAGACATGGGCCCGCCACCGCCCGGCATGCAGCCGCCGCCGGCCATGCCGGCCCCGCCGCCTAAGCATTAGCTTTTTCGGCTTCCGTTCCGACGCGCTGTCTGGCTTTGGCCATGACGGTGATGAGACGCAGTGCGCCGGCGTCGCCGCCGGCGCGAAGCGGACGCTTACGCCATCTGACCGGCGACGGCGCGCTCCTCCGCCGCGGCGGCTTTCCAAAAATCCACCACGCTTGCCTTCGAGACCGGCGTGCTCTCGATGATGCCGTCCATCAGCGCCACGAAATCGGGATGGAAATTGGTCCGCGTCAACCGCCACACGGCACGCGCGCCGGGCAAGGCGAACAGGCCGCGATTGACGACGAATTGGAGCTTGAAGCGGCGCTCGTCCAGCATGCCGCTGCGATACTGGAAGAATTCGTCCTCGGAATTCGTCAGCGTCGCCTGCATCGCCATGATGAATTGGAAGGCCTGCTCGGGCGTCGTGTCGGGATCGGCCGCGGCGGCGCGCAGATTGGCATCGGCCGCATTCGCCATATGCAGCAACAGGTCGATGCGCCGGCCCGTCGTGCTCGATTGGGTCTCGGAGCGCTGGTTCAGCGCGGCCTGCCGCACCTGCAACGCCAGATAGATCAGCGAGATCAGGACCGCGATCCCGCTGACGAGGCTTCCGATGGACGCCAGGTCCGATAGTGACATGTTCAAATCCCCTTCGACCGCAATAGGCGCAGTGTACAGGGATTCCCGCCCGCTTCAGCCGATCCCCGGCACCGGATAGCGCCGGCACAGCGCGCGCACCGCCGCGTGGGTGTTTGCCGTCGCCGCCGCGTCGCCGGGCGCGCGCAGCGTCTGCACCATCCACCGCGCGAGGGCGCGCATGTCGTCCGCGTCCATGCCGCGCGTCGTGCAGGCCGGCGTGCCGAGCCGGATGCCGGAGGGCCGCAGCGGCGGCCGCGGATCGTCGGGGATGATCTGCTTGTTGGTCGTGATCCCGATGCGGTCGAGCGCCTCCTCCGCCGCGCGCCCGTCGAGCCCGAAGCTCGCCACCGTGTCGATCACCAGCAGGTGGTTGTCCGTCCCATCGGTGACCAGCTTGACGCCGTCCTCCATCAGCGCCCGCGCCAGCGCCTTGGCGTTGCGCAGGATCGCCGCCGCGTAGTCGCGGAACGCCGGCTCGGCCGCCTTCTTGAAGGTGATCGCCGCGCCCGCGACATTGTTCATGTGCGGCCCGCCCTGCAGCCCGGGAAACACCGCCGCGTCGATCTTCTTCGCATGTTGCGCCTTGCACAGGATCAGCCCGCCGCGCGGCCCGCGCAGCGATTTGTGCGTCGTCGTCGTCACCACGTCGAACCCGGCATCGAGCGGATTGCGCATCGCGTCCGCCGCGACGAGGCCGCCGATATGCGAGATGTCCGCCATGGTCAGCGCGCCGACCTCGTCCGCCACCGCCTTGAACGCCGCATAATCGTAATCGCGCGGATAGGAGGAATAGCCGCACAGCACCAGCTTCGGCCGCGTCTGCTTGGCCCGCGCCATCAGCCCGTCGAAATCGATCGCCCCGCCTTGCGCCGTCTCGCTCTTGTAGCGCTCGAAGCGGAACACCTTGCCCATATGCGACACCGGCGCGCCATGCGTCAGGTGCCCGCCATGCGAAAGGTCCATCGCCAGCACCGTGTCGCCGGGCTCGAGGAACGCGAAATACGCCGCCTGGTTCATCGGCGAGCCCGACAGCGGCTGCACATTGGCATGCTCGGCGCGGAACAGGGCGCAGGCGCGGTCGCGCGCCAGCGTCTCGATCTTGTCGGTGAATTCCTGCCCGCCGTAATAGCGCCGTCCCGGATAGCCTTCGGAATATTTGTTGGTCAGTACCGAGCCCAGCGCCGCCAGCACTTCGGGATAGGTGTAATTCTCGGACGGGATCATCTCCACGCCGTCGGCCTGGCGGCGTTCCTCGCCGGCGATGGCGGCGTCGATGTCGGGATCGTAAGCGTGAAGAGCGTTGCGATGTGCGTCCATGGGCATCTCCGTCTTGGAGAGTTGACCGCGTTTTCAAGAACGCGATTGCCCAGGCGATCGGCAGGTTGGCGCCGCGCTCCCCGATGGTGCCCCATCTTTCGCCAGTTGCGCGGCGGAGGTAGTTTGCAGGCATAATTGCTACGGAGCAAGATGATTGATCTGGGTCGGCGTGCCGCAGGAGGATGCATATGCCCGGCAACATGGACGAGGATATCGGGGCTCTTCATGAGGGCCCGAAGTTTCTTGCCAATCACCTGTTGGCTCGGAAGAAGATTCGCGCGCAATTCAAACCCGATGCAAAACGCCTGCTCGACGCGCATCTGATCGTTACGAGTGTCGTGGCGAGTCTCGTAAACGGCAAAAGCGCGGTGCCGGGGAAAACGTCAAAATCGCTTGAGGGCCGGCTGCTGCTGAGCGCGACTTTTGTCCAAGGCATCGAGATATGTGAGACGTCGATCGCGGAAGGGCTCTATGTGCAAGCTGGAGCACTATTGCGGCAGGAGTTGGAGACGCTGGCGGCAATTCGCGAAATTCAGGCTGGCATGCGGATCAATTCAAAGACACCCAATGTCAAGCATCTGCCTCTGAAACTTGCCGCGCTGTATGGCGAGCTGAGCGCTGCAGCGCATGTTGCCGACGAGTCGATGCTCGATGAACTGATCGGCGAACAGATCAACAGTTCGACGGCGGGCGCGTCGGTAGTCCCGCGATACCATTCGCATGCCGCGTTGAAATTATACTCTATCCATATCGTTCTCGTTTTGCTTTTGGCACTCGAAATTATCGGTGTCTTGAACGAGCTCTATGACGAGAAAGCATCGACTCTGCACACGCGGATGCTTTCCGGTGCGATAGACATCCTTCGAGAGGGCGGATGGTTGCTCGACAAAGCGCCGCCATCGCCCTGATCGCGGTCACGCCTTCGCGTTGCCGTGGCAGCCTCTGGGCGGGGCGGCGTTCGCAAACCTCTGGGCTGTCCGGGTTCATGACGGTCTTAAGGACTCGCTAAGGGTGGCATGGCACGCTTTGCCCGAAACCGGCAGAACCGCGCATGCAACCCACCAGGACCTTCGGCCGCAAGGCGCCGCTGCCGCGCGCCGTTTCTCCGCCGCCGCCGCGCGCGCAGGCCCCATCGGTCCCGCTCTTCGCGCCCCGGCAACCGCCCACGCCGCTTGCCGCATCCAAACCGTCCGACGGCGTCGATGCCGAACTCGCCGCCTGGAATGCCGCCCGCAAGGCCCGCAAGCGCTCGCTTCGCGAACCGTGGCGCACGGTGTCGATCGTGACCTCGGCCGGCTTTTTCGTCTCGGCGTGGCTGCTTCCCGACTCGGTGGCCCATGTCACCGATTACGTCTGCCTCGGCCTCAGCGCCGCCAGCATCCTCGCCGGCTACCGCAAGCCCGCCATGCCGCCGGCAACGAACGCTACTCCGGAAACGACCTGATCACTTCGATCGCGCCGACGATGGCGGCGTTGAACTGCGGCAGCTCTTCCGCCGGTATCCAATATTCCAGATGCGCGCGCCCGCCGGCTTCCTGCACGGCATAGCGGTCGAGAAACACTTTCGAGACCCGAAAGCGCGTGACGAAGCCGCTGCCCGACGCCGGCACGTTCCAGTCGCGCGCGATCTTGGTTGCGTAATCCTCGCTCAGCACCGGATAGAAAATCGGCTGTTCCGGCAGCCGGGGCGGAAATTCGCGCATGCCCGACGCGCGGATCAGCGCCAGTTCTTCCGGTCCGACGGGACGCCACAAGGTGACGCAAGCTTCGTCGGTCATCGCCCCGCTACTTCATCTTCGCGCGCGGATCGTATTCGGCCTTCCAGCCTTCGGCGAATTTCGTCAGCTCCTCGTCGCCGCGCTCGGGCAGCGCGACGATGAGCCTGACATAGAGGTCGCCCGCCGTCCCGCCCGCGGGCTGGACGCCCTTGCCCTTGAGCCTCAGCGTCGCGCCGGAATTCGAATTGGGCGGGATCGACAGCGACACCGTGCCGGTCACCGTCGGTACCGGCACCTTGCCGCCCAGCACCGCTTCCTTGAGCGTCACCGGCAGATCCATCCGGATGTCGTTGCCGTCGCGCGTCATGCTGGGATGCGGCGAAACGACGATCTGGATCAGGATGTCGCCCGGCGGCCCGCCATTGCGCCCCGCGCCGCCGCGGCCTTTCACGCGCACCTGCTGGCCTTCCTTCACCCCGGCGGGAATCTTGACGTCGATCTGCTCGCCGTTCGGCACCATCACGCGCCGTGTGCCGCCGCGCACCGCTTCGTCGAAACTGATCGTCGTCGCGACGGTGAAATCTTCGCCCTTGGCCGGCTGCCGCGCGCCGCGGCGCCCGCGTCCGCCGCCGAACAGGCTGGAGAACAGATCCTCCGCCTCAAAGCCTTCCTGCGTCTCGCCGCCGGCATTGTCCCAGCTGAAGTGGAAATCGCGTGCGTTGCCGCCGCCGCCGAACGGACCGCCACGGAACCCGCCGCCCTGGCGCGGGTCGAAGCCCTTGGGATTGCCGGCGGCGTCGATCTCGCCGGCATCGAATTTGGCGCGCTTGTCCTTGTCGCCGACGATGTCGTAGGCGCCGGAAATCTCCTGGAACTTCTTCTGCGCATTCTTGTCGCCCGGATGCGCGTCGGGATGGTTCTTCTTGGCCAGGCCGCGGAACGCCTTCTTGATCTCGGCTTCGCTCGCGTTTCTGGACACGCCCAGGATTTCGTACGGATCTCGCATGCTTTCTCCCGCCCGCCGGAATCGAGCGGGCCAGCCGACAATATAGGATGCGCTTGCGAAAACTTAAGGGCTGGGGGCGGGCACCGAAACAGGCGGCTGCGCCCCGGGCACCGGGCCGCCCAGCTTGGCCAGCCGTTCCTTGGCCTCCGGCACGCCGCGCATCGCCGCATCGGTATATAAAGTGCGGGCGAACGTGACGTTCTTCTCCACCAGCGTGCCCTCTTCGTAGAACACGCCCAGCCGGTACTCGGCGATCGGATGATGTGCCGCCGCCGCCTGGGTCAGCCAGGGCAGGGCAGCCTTGGGGTCCGGCTCGCCCGCTTCGCCATTGATCAGCATCTCCGCAAGGTCGTATTGCGCCGTCGGAAGCCCCGCCTCCGCCGCCCGCTCCAGCACGTCCTGCGCCTCCTGCGGGTTCTTCTCGACGCCCTGGCCCTTGCGCAGCATGAGGCCCTCGTTGCGCATCGCCGCCACATCCTCGTCGTCGATCGACTTGAAAAGCTCGAAGGCCTCCGCATAGCGCCCGGCGTCGTAAGCCGCGAGCCCCTTGTCGAAGATCTCCTTCAACTCCGCCGTATCGTGCACGGTGGAGCATCCCCCTGCGAACGCGACGCAGAGACACGCGACGATGGCGGCGGACAGCTTTGAACGCATGGCTCCTCCTGTGCGTTGAGGCTACCGTGTGGCTACGCAGGATGCTATCTCCAACCCATGAGCGATATCGGCGGACCTGTTGACGATGGCGGCATTGCCGCGAAGGACGATCCCTTCGCGCTGTTCGATGTCTGGCTGGCGGACGCGAAGAAATCCGAGCCCAACAACCACGACGCGATGTCGATCGCGACCGTGGACGGGCAGGGCCGCCCCAATCTCCGCATGGTGCTGCTGAAGGAAGCGCGCAACGGCAGCTTCGTGTTCTACACCAATTATGAAAGCGCCAAAGGCACCGAGCTGATCGGCCAGCCTTTCGCCGCGCTGTGCTTCCACTGGAAGAGCCTGGGCAAGCAGATCCGCATCCGCGGCGCGGTCGAGAAGACCAGCGCCGCCGAATCCGACGCCTATTTCGCCTCGCGTCCCAAGGACAGCCAGATCGGCTGCTGGGCCTCGGCCCAGTCGCGCCCGATGGAAGGCCGCTGGACCTTCGAAAAGCAGATCGCCAAATACGCCGCGCAATACGCCCTCGCCAAGGTGCCGCGCCCGCCCAATTGGGGCGGCTTCCGGGTGACTCCGTTCGAGATCGAATTCTGGCGCGACCGCCCGTTCCGCCTGCACGACCGCCTCGTTTATCGCCGCGATGGTGCGGCGCCCTGGACGACCGAGCGCCTCTATCCCTGATGGTCGAGCACGAAGCCAAAGGCGCCCTGATGCGCCGCGCCGCCTGGGCGTCGCTGCTGGTGTCGCTGTTCCTCACCGCGCTCAAGCTCGGGGCCTATCTGGCGACGAACTCCGTGGCGATGCTGGCGTCCTTCGCGGATTCCGCGATGGACCTGTTCACCACCACGCTCAATCTCGTCGCGATCCACAGCGCGCTGCAGCCCGCCGACCGCGAGCACCGCTTCGGCCACGGCAAGGCCGAGCCGCTCGCCGGCATGGCGCAGTTCGCCTTCATCGCCGGCTCGGCGGTGTTCCTGATCATCCAGGGCGCCGAGCGCCTGGCCCATCCCGAGGCCGTGACCAATTCCACGCTCGCGCTCGCCGTCATGGGGATCGGCATCGTCTGCGCCATCGGCATCATCGTCTATCAGCGCCGCGTCATCGCCGACACCGGCTCCATCGCGCTCAAGGGCGACGCCGCGCAATATTTCGGCGACCTCGCCACCAATATCGGCGTCGTGATCGCGATCCTGCTCGGCAAGTATCTGCACTGGACGCTGGCCGATCCGATCATCGCCCTTGTCGTCGCCGGCATGCTGGTTTGGAACGGCTATGGCGTGTTCCGCGCTAGCTACGACCAGCTGATGGACCGCGAATTGCCGGACGACGAGCGCGATCGCATCAAGGCCATCGTGCGGGCGCATCCCGAAGTGATGGCGCTGCACGATCTGCGCACCCGCGCCGCCGGCCTGCACGCCTTCATCCAGTTCCACATCGAGCTCGACCCCGCGATCAATCTCCTGCGTGCCCATCAGATCAGCGACGCCGTCGAGCAGCAGCTCTGCGCCGCCTTCCCGCACGCCGAAGTCATCATCCACCAGGACCCAGCCGGGGTGGAGGACACCGCCGCGCCGGCGGCCTAGACGGAATACGCCGCTAACGCCGCGGAGTCCGCCCGCGGATATTGTCGAAGCCTTGCTTGATGGCGGCGAAGCGCGCGTCGATGACCGGTTCGAACTCGGTGTCGGTGAAGATGTAGGGCCAGTCGTTCTCGATCCCCTCGCGTACCAGCTCGCCGACATAGAGCGGATCGATTCCGCCGTCGATACGCGCCGACACCATCTTGATCATGTCCGCGATCGGGCCTTCCGCCGGCAGAGGTTGTGTGTTTTCCGCAAAACGCTCCGGCCGGTTGCGGACGGAGCCGATGATGTTGGTGCGGATGAAACCGGGGCACAGCACCGACACGCCGATGCCGCGCGGCCCCAGCATCGGGCGCAGTCCTTCCGAGAGGGCCACGACGCCGTATTTCGTCGCGTTGTAGGCGTTGGCGCCGCCGATCAGGCCTGCGATCGACGCGGTGGAGACGATTTGCCCGCCTTCGCCATGTTTCTCGATCAACGGTCCGAAGATTTCCATCCCCCACACCACCGACATCAAATTGACGCCCAATGTCCAGTTCCAGTTCTTGTCGGTCCACGCCCCGTAACCGCCGCTGCCGGCGACGCCGGCATTGTTGACCAGGATGTGGACCTTGCCGTAGCGCGCGATCGTGGCATCGGCCGCCGCCTGGATCTCGCTTTTCAGCGAGACGTCGGCCTTCACACTGTCGACGTCGGCGTTGGTGCGCTTGAGGCTTTCGAGCGCGGTCTGCAGCGCCGCCTCCTCGATATCGCACAGCATGACTTTCACGCCGGCCTGGGCCAGCGCCGTCGCGATGCCCAGCCCGATGCCCGACGCCGCACCCGTCACGAAAGCAACCCTGCCTGCCAGATCCTTCATGGCGCCGTTCCTCTTGATTGCAGCGATGCCCGTTCTATCGCCATTCCGTGCCGCGCCAAAGTCGCTTTGCATTTCGTACGGTCGGGGTCGAACAATGGGCCGCTCTGTCAAGGCCTCGGCCTGCGTCGAAGACCCGTACCGCTGCCTGCAACATAAAAAAATCCCCTCCGCCTTGCGGCGAAGGGGATTTTCTTTCACATCAGCACGTCAGTGCCCGTTGTTGTCGCAACGGAGGGCCGCGTGGCTCCCGAGCCCCGCTTCCGCCGGCAGGTTCACCGAACCGCCGGGACCCACCAAGCAGGTCCATTGCACATTGAAGTCCTTGGCGCAGCCCGGCGCCGGATCGCCGATGGTCTGGTATTGCACCACGTAGTCACACGTCTTCTTGCCGTTGCACGCATCGGCGAGGAAGTGCGTGACGTTGCCCGCCGCCGTATGGCAGGTCTGCCCGCCATAGGTCGCGCCGGTGACGTGAATCACGTTGTCCTGCTGCGGCGGTCCACCATTGTTTGCACCGCGATCGTCGCCGCGCCCATTGTCCGGTCCGCCGCGTCCATTGTTGTTATCCGGCGGCCCACCGCGCCCATTGTTGTTGTCGGGCGGACCAGAATTGTTGTCGCGGCCGCCGCCATTGCGGTTCCAGTCGCCGCCGCCCGGGCCGCCGTGCCAGTCGCCGCCGTGATCGCGATTCCAATCCGGCGGTGGCGGCGGGGGAGGGCCGCCCGGCATCCCTGGCGGCGGTCCGCCGCGGTCCCAGCCGCCGCGATCCCAGAAGCGCTCGTCGTCATGCATGCGGCGCATGCGGTCGGTGATGCGGAAGCCGTGGCTCGCGTAGAACTCGAACGGCAGCGCCGGCCCATCATGCGCGTTGTTCGTCCAGCCCGGACGCGGCCAGCGCCACTCGTCGCGATGCCAGCCGCCGCGCACCCAATATTGCCGGTCGCGCCACTCGCCGCGGTAATAGACGGGGCCGGAGTACCACCGCCCGCCATAGAACACCGAACCGTAATGGATCGGATAGCGCCAGAAATGATCCGGACAGCCCGCAGTATCGCAATAGCCGCCGCTGGCCGGCGTGGTGCCGACAGGCCCGTTGTTGTAATAAGGCGGCCGGGCCAGCGCGGCCGTGCACAGCGCGAGGCCGGCGATCGATGCGAGTAAACCCGCCCTCAGATGCGAAGGAGTCATGTGGTCTCCGTGTTGGTCGGTTGCTGGAGCGTCGACGTTCAACCGGTCAAAGCCGGATCACGTGAGCGACTGAAGATGTGAACGGTGTAACGGCGCCTTCGTTCCCAACTTGCCATGTGGCGGAGTTCCACCGGACAATGCCGGAAAACCACAAATCGGGGAGCAGCCATGTCGGATCTCGTCAAAATCTCGGATAGCGGCCACGTCCGCACCATCACGCTCAACCGTCCCGAGAAGAAGAACGCGCTCTCGACGCCGCTCGCCTGGGCGATCGTCGGCGCGATCGACGATGCCGCGAAGGACGACAATGTCTGGGTCGTCGCGCTCACCGGCAGCGGCGATTCGTTTTGCGCCGGGCTCGACCTGTCGGGCAGCGAGCGCTTCCATCCCGGCACGCCCCAGACCGCGATGCTCGACGACATCGGCTGGGTCGGCAATTTCCTGCTCGCCATCCGCAAGCGCTGCGACAAGCCGGTGATCGGCGCGATCAACGGCGTCGCGGTCGGTGCGGGCTTAGGCCTCGCGATGGCGACCGACGCGCGCATCGTCGCCCGGAGCGCGCGGCTGATGGCCGGCTACACCCGCATCGGCGGCTCACCCGACGCCGGCCTGACCATCACGCTGCCGCAGGCGATGGGCTATGAGCGCGCCATCCGCTTCATGATGGAGAACCGCACCGCGACCGGCGAGGAAGCCGTGACGCTCGGCATGGCCGGCGAGGCCGTCGCCGACGACCAGCTCGCCGCGCGCACCGCCGAGTATTGCGCCAAGCTGTGCGAGTGGTCGCCGATCACGCTGCGCCTGCTCAAGCGCGGCATGGTCAAATCGCTCGAGAGCACCGACATCGAGCAGCAGCTGCGCTACGAGGTCGCCAACATCCGCATCGCCTTCGCCAGCGAGGATGCCAAGGAAGCCCGCAAGGCCTTCTTCGAAAAGCGCAAGCCGGTGTTCAGCGGGAAATAGGGCGCACACTCTCTCTCCACCCACCATGGCCGGGCTTGACCCGGCCACCCATCCCTCCACCCGCACGATAAGAGTTATTGGCGCGCAGACGCGCACCACGGGGTGGCCGCCTCAAGGGCGGCCATGGTGAATGGGTTGAGTGCCGTCACACGCTAGTCCGGCGTCTTCGTCGTCGGCAGAATCCCTGAATGCCCGACATCCCCGAACGGCTCCTGATAGGCATCGTCGATCTCGTCCGTCAGCTTCGGCGCCGCGCGCCCGCGCGCCGCGCTCGACGCCGTGCTGTTCACCACCTGCGCGCCGACGCTCGCCGCTGCAGACGCCGCCTGCGCGCCCGCCTTCGCCGCGTGACGCCCGAACCGCCGCAGCAGGAACAGCTCGCGCGCATAGCTCTCCTTGAACAGCGCATCCGCCTCGGTGATCCCGCGCAGCGCCAGCGCATGCGCCCGCCGCGCGCCGACGAACCACAACGGACTGACCAGCAGCGACAGCGCGATCACCGCGATGGCGAGCTTGTGGCCTTCGGGCGTCAGCGCCCCCGCCGTCACGCCCGCGCCCGCCAGCACGAAGGAGAACTCGCCGACCGGCGACAGGAACAGCGCCGCGGGGAACGCGACCTCGCCCGGCTGCCCCACGATGTGCAGCAGGATCAGGTTCAGCGCCGTCTTGCCCACCGTCACCACTGCCAACACGATCACGATCAGCCAGAGGTTCGTCAGCATGTAGTGCAGGTCGATCAGCAATCCGATCGACAGGAAGAAAATGAACAGCAGGATGCTCTGCACCGGCTGCGCCATCGCGAGCGCCGTGCGCCGCAGCGTCGAATGCCCCACCGCCAGCCCGCCCAGGAACGCCCCCAGCGCCGGCGACAATCCCAAAATGCCCGACGCCGCCGCCGCCGCGAAGCACACGCTGAGCACGCCGAGCGTGCCGACGTCGAAATTCTTCAGGAAGAACTCCGACGCCGGAAAGCGGAAGCTCTTGATCCGCGTCAGCAGCACGATGAATCCCGCGAGCAGCCCCACCGCCAACGCCAGCTTCACCCCCGCGATCCCCAGCGCCGCCGCCCCTGCCTGCGGCGCCATCGCGCCGGTCAGCAGCAGCAGCGGCACCACCGCCAGATCCTGCGCCACCAATATCGCGATGGTCAGCCGCCCGGCCGCGGTCTTCGCCTCGTCGGCATCCTCCATCATCTTGATCGCGAGCGCCGTGGACGAGATCGCCAGCATGAACCCGATCACCACCGCGCTGGTCGTCTCGCCATGGGTGAATTGTGCCAACGCGGTCGTGAAGCCGGTGAACACCGCGATCTCCGCCACCGCGATCCCGATCGCGAGGGGCAGCAATTTGCGGAACGACGCCAGCCGCAGCTCCATCCCCAGGATGAACAGCAGCATCAGCACGCCGAGGTCGGCGAGCGTCTCGATCGAGGTCGAATGCGCGATCAGCCCGAACCCCGTCGGCCCCAGCACGACGCCGACCAGGATGAATCCCGCCGCCGCCGGCATCCGCACGCGGTTCATCGCCAGCCCCGCGATCACGGCGGCCGCCAGCACGATGGCAAGCGCGGTCAGGTCGTCCATGCCGCAATACTGTCATGGCCCGCGCATGCGGGCCACCCGGTTGACGTTTTCCGCTGTGGTTGAAGGCTCGCCGCGCATGCTAGCCTGTCGCCCATGACCGCCGCCAAAGCCTCGCAAATCCCCCCACAGCCCGTCGGGGAACCGCGCACGCTGATCCTCACCGGCGCCAGCCGCGGCATCGGCCACGCCACGGTGAAGCGTTTCAGCAGCGCCGGCTGGCGCGTGATCACCTGCTCGCGCCACGCCTTCCCGGAGAACTGCCCCTGGGCCGACGGCCCCGAGGACCACATCCAGGTCGACCTCGCCGACCCCGACGACACGCTGCGCGCCATCGACGAGATGAAGCAGCGCCTGCCGCTCGCCCCCAATGGCGGCCGCATGCTGCATGCCTTGGTCAACAACGCCGGCATCTCGCCCAAGGGCCCGGGCGGCGAGCGTCTCACCAGCCTCACGACCGAGATGGCGACCTGGCGCCAGGTCTTCGAGGTCAACCTCTTCGCCACCGTCTGGCTGGCCCGCGGCCTGATGGAAGAGCTCGCCCGCGCGCAGGGCGCCATCGTCAACGTCACGAGCATCGCCGGCGGCCGCGTCCACCCTTTCGCCGGCACCGCCTATTCGACGAGCAAGGCCGCGCTCGCTGCGCTGACACGCGAAATGGCCAGCGACTTTGGTCCCTTGGGCGTGCGCGTCAACGCCATCGCCCCCGGCGAGATCGACACCGCGATCTTGAGCCCCGGCACCGACAAGATCGTCGACACGATTCCGCTGCGCCGTCTAGGCCACCCCGAAGAGGTCGCCAAGGCGATCTATTATCTGTGCACGGACCAATCGAGCTACGTGACGGGAGCAGAGCTGCACATAAACGGTGGACAACATGTGTGAGAGGCGGTGGCCATAGCGTCATCGTCTGGACGTCGAGGCGCGTAATACCCGAAGAGGTCTATTTACGGGTGCGTTGCGTTTGCATATTCCAAACATATATCGATTCCGAGAGCTGCAACAATGAAAGACGCGCAGAAGCCAGATCACGTCAGCTTGAACACACTCGTCAACTATTTGCGTGACGGCCGGTTTGTCATTCCGGATTTTCAACGAGAATTTGAATGGAAACCTTGGGATATCCGCGAGCTTCTCCGCTCCATTTTCCTAGACTATTACATTGGAAGTCTGCTGTTATGGAAAGGAAAGGCCGAAAATTTTGCGGCTTTGTCGTGCGAGGCCGTCTACGGATATGAAGGCAACGGCAAGCCGGAATATATCGTCCTCGACGGCCAGCAACGCCTAACCGCCATCTACTATGCATTTCTGGCTCCGGACATACCGCTTCCCAATAAGAAGAATCGGTTCTTCTATTTCGTTCATGTCGATAAATTCATGGTGGATGAGTTTGACGATGCGTTTGGCTATGAATGGCTCACTCGGCGTTGGGCAAAAGTGCTGGCCGATAAGAACGAGCAATTCGAATCGCACATATTCCCGTTCTCGATAATTGGCGCTACGGGTTGGGAACTGCCCAACTGGGTTCAGGGATACGAAGCTTTTTGGACGGCCAAAGCCAAAATCTCTAAAGCCGATGGCGACGAAGACGGCGCCATGCAGGCACTTAAGCACGCCAGTAATGCGAAATCTTTCGGCGAGCATCTTCAGGGCATCACGGGGCAATACCAGATTTCCTATATTGAACTCGACAAGGACCTCGAGGTCGACAAGGTTTGTGACATCTTCACCCAGATCAATAGCCGGGGCATCCGTCTCGATGTATTTGATTTGATGAACGCGCTGCTCAAACCGAAGGGTTTGCAGCTCAAGAAGAAGTGGCGCGAGGCCCAACCGCGCCTCGACGCCGTCGAAACGGAGAAAATGAACGTCTATATTCTCCAGGTCGTTAGTATCCTTTTGCAAAGTTATTGTTCGCCAAAATACCTCTATTTCCTGATGCCCGGGCAGGAGAAGCTGGTTCGCGACCCGGATGGCACATTCCGCAAGGAAATACTGATCCCCGACACAGTAACATTCGAGCGGCGGTGGGACGCGGCAGTCGATGCTCTCGAGGGCGCCATCAAAGTCTTGATGCATCCCCAGGAGTATGGTGCGGCCAGTTCAGCCTTTCTGCCCTATGTGTCAATCCTTCCGGTGTTTGCCGCGTTGCGGGCGCTCAGCAAAACGCTTCCGCCTGCCCGGCAATTGGACGCAAGGCGCAAATTGCGACACTGGTACTGGGCGTCGGTGTTTAACAACCGGTACTCAGGTTCGGTTGAGTCGACGAGTGCCCGCGATTTTCTGGACTTGAAGGCGTGGTTCGACAACGACGAGGCGGAACCGGCTCTGATCGGCGAGTTTGCCCAGCGGTTTCGCAACCTCGATCTGCGCAACGAGACCAAGCGCGGGACATCCGTTTACAACGGAGTTTTCAACCTTTTGGTGCTTCAGGGCGCACGCGATTGGATGACCGGTGACGTGCCGCAATATGGCGATTTGGACGATCACCATATCGTTCCGGACTCATGGTGCAAAAACAATCTCGATGGCGGCGTCGGCAACTCGATTCTCAATCGTACGCCGCTTACGGCGGATACCAATCGCCATGTCGTCGGGGCGCGTTTGCCCAATGAATACTTGCCTGAGCTTATGCGGCAAAGTGGAGAGGCGACGGTAAGGGGAATTTTCGAAACGCATTTCATCTCGACTGTTGCGTTTGACGTGCTGCTGCGCAATCCGTTCGGCCCGGACGATTTCGAAGCATTCATTTCGGAGCGGCAACGCACGCTTCAGGACGCCATAGAAAATCTGTTGATCAAGGAGCGTCTGGATTTGCCGCCGCAGTTGCGTGAGCTTGACGCCGCGACCGAACAATTGGAGCTCAAGCTCAGGCAACTACTTGCATCAGCTTGTGGTGACGATCCGTCTGCAATTCCGCCGCATGTGATGCAAAAAGTCGATGAACGCATATCGAGGGCCTTGAAGAAAAATGCGTCGCTGGATGCCGACAGCTATTACACCCTGAACGGGCGCCTGGAGTATTTCGATCTGAGGGAGCTGCAGGACGCGTTGGTCGGGAAATCGATTTGGCCCAAGATGGAAAATCGGTTTGGCAGCCGGGAGGCGCTGTCGGCAAAGTTCGATCAGCTGGCGGAATTGCGAAACGGCATTCGTCACAGCCGGGCGGTCGGGGATGTTGTCCGCAAGGAAGGCGAGGCGGCAATCTCATGGTTTCGCAAAGTGCTGGACAGGTAAGAGGCAAACGGATGACAGCGACATTCAACGGCTCCGTACTTAGAGGCGCCTGCTTCTGCGGCGCCGTCACCTACCGCCTCACCGCCGCCCCACTCTTCATCAATTGCTGCCACTGCAAGGATTGCCAGCGCCAGACCGGCTCCGCCTTCGTCATCAACGCGATCATCGAGACCGCCCACATCGACTCCACCGGTGCCACCGAAGACATCGCGATGCCGACCGACTCCGGCCGGCCGCACATCATCTCGCGCTGCCCGGCCTGCAAGACCGCGCTGTGGAGCGACTATGGCGCCCGCAAGACGCTACGCTTCCTGCGCGTCGGCACGCTCGACGAGCCGTCCGCGCTGCCGCCCGACGCGCACATCTTCACGCGCTCCAAGCTGGCCTGGGTCGACCTGACGCATCCGGCGCCGGGCGCGACGACGAAAAAGCCCGCGCTGGTCGTTGATGTCTATTATGAGATGAAGAAGGATTGGCCGGCGGAAAGTCTCGCGCGCCGCGCCGCGCTCGGCGTCTGAAAGGTCGTTGCATCATGCGTATGCGTATCGCCGCGCCGGCCTTTGCCGCCGCTTGCCTGCTGTTCGCCGCCGCGCCCGCGCTCGCCGCCGCGCAGAACACCACGCCGACGCCCGCCATCGCCCCCGCGCCGCCCATCAACCACGTCTTCGTCATCGTGCTGGAGAACGAGGACTACGCCACCATCTTCGGCGCCGACACGCCGTCGCCCTATCTCGGCCGCGAGCTGCCGGCCAAGGGCGCGCTGTTCACCAATTACTACGCCACCGGCCATGCCAGCCTGTCCAACTACCTCACCATGATCAGCGGCCAGCCGCCGGCGCCGACGACCATCGCCGACTGCGAAACCTTCTCCGAATTCGTCGAGACCGCGCCGCCCACCGCGAACGGCATCGCCGTCGGCAATGGCTGTGTCTACCCGCCCACCGTGAAGACCGTCGCCGACCAGCTCGAGACCGCCCATCTCACCTGGCGCGGCTATATGGAGGACATGGGCAACGATCCGGCGCGCGAGGCGAAGGTCTGCGCCCGGCCCGCCCCCGGCGGCGACGGCGTGCCCAAGGCGACGCCGACCGACTCCTATGCTTATCGCCACGACCCGTTCATCTATTTCCATTCCGTCGCCGACCGCGAGTCCTGCGCCGCCAATGTCGTGCGGCTGGAGAACCTCACCGCCGACCTCGCGCAAACCGCCACCACGCCGAACTTCTCGTTCATCGTCCCCGGCGTGTGCAATGACGGCCACGACAAGCCGAATTGCGCCAACGGCCAGCCCGGCGGCCTTCCTGCCGCCGACGCCTGGCTGAAGATCTGGGTGCCGAAGATCCTGAACTCGCCCGCCTTCAGGCGCGACGGCCTGCTGATCATCACCTTCGACGAAGCGGCGCGCGACGCCTCCGCCTGCTGCAGCGAGCCCACCGGCCCGAACGTGAAAGCGCCCGGCTATTACGGCCCCGGCGGCGGCAAGATCGGCGCGGTGCTGCTGTCGCGCTTCATCAAGCCGGGCACGATCGTCGCCGATCCGGTGAACCATTACGGCCTGCTGCGCAGCGTCGAGCAGATCTTCGCGCTGCCCTATCTCGGCTACGCGTCCGATCCGTCGGCGGGCACCTTCTCATCCGCCTTCGCGCCGCCGTAAGTCCGGCAGCGCCGCCGCGAGCAATCCGATCAGCGGCAGGAACGAGCACACGCGATAGACGAACGCGATGCCCTCGTGATCCGCGAGCACGCCCAGCGCCGCCGCGCCCAATCCGCCCATCCCGAACGACAATCCGAAGAACAATCCCGAGATCAGCCCGACGCGTCCCGGCAGCAATTCCTGCGCATAGACCACGATGGCCGGGAACGCGCTCGACAGCACCAGTCCCGCGCCGATGCTGAACACGCCGGTCCAGAACAAATTCGCGTAAGGCAGCGCCAGCGCGAAGGGCAGGGCGCCCAGGATCGAGAACCAGATGAGATATTTGCGCCCGAAGCGGTCGCCCAGCGGCCCGCCGCAGATCGTCCCCACCGCCGTCGCGGCGAGGAACATGAACAGATGCACCTGCGCCGACGCCACGCTGACGTGGAACTGATGGATCAGGTAGAAGGTGAAATAGCTCGTCAGGCTCGCCAGATACACGAACTTCGAGAAGATCAGCGCGATCAGGATGGCCAGCGAGGCACGCACCCGTGCCGGCGACAGATCGCTGCGCGCCGCCGCGTGCCCGTGATGCGCCGCGCGCGTCGTGCCGTTCTTCGCGTACCACGCGCCGACCTGCCACAGGACCGCGATGGCGATCAGCGCCAGCCCGCTGAACCACGCCACGCCCGTGCGCTGTCCCGGCGAGATCGCGAACGCCGCCAGCAGCGGCCCCAGCGCCCCGCCGATCGAGCCGCCGACCTGGAACATCGACTGCGCCAGCCCGCGCCGCGTCCCCGCCGCCAGATGCGCGACGCGCGAACTCTCGGGGTGGAACGTGGACGAGCCGATGCCCACCAATGCCGAGGCGCACAGCAGCAGCGGATAGCTCGGCGCCAGCGCCAGCCCGATCAATCCGAAAAACGTGAACACCATCCCCGCCGGCAGCGCATAGGGCACCGCGCGGCGATCGGTATAGGCGCCGACCAGCGGCTGCAGCAGCGACGCGGTCAGCTGATAGACCAGCGTGATCGCGCCGATATGGGTGAAGTCGAGATCGAAGGTCGCTTTCAGATTCGGATAGATCGACGCGAGCAGCGACTGCATCATGTCGTTGAGCGCATGACAGAACCCGACCGCGAACAGCACCGCGAACACGGTGGAATGGGCTTGCAGCGGCGCGGATGTCTTGGCGGCGGTGTCGGTCATGGCGCGAACCTGCCTGTGAGCGTCACCTGCGGCAACCCGCTTTTGCGCATGCCCGCCCCCAAACCTCACCATGGCCGGGCTTGACCCGGCCACCCATCTCTCAATCTTGCGCAGCGGAAGAAATTCGTCGGCGCGTCGGCGCGCGCCTACAGGGTGGCCGCCTCAAGGGCGGCCATGGTGATGTGAAAGCAGCGTCGCTGATCGATGATGTGGTGGCGAACGGCGCTCTTACTTTCTTGCCTTCGCCTCGTCCTCGACCAGCTCGTCGATCATGTCCTTGCCGTCCGGACTGTGCAGCCAGGCTTCGGCGGCTTGCAGCGTCTCGAACTGCTTGGGCGCGCGCAGCGGCTTGTTGCGGCCCTCGACGGGTATCAGCACCTCGAACGTGCCGGCGAAGCGCGCGTCCTTGGTCTCGGCGGCAAACGGTTGCGGCAGTTCTTGCTTCTTCTTGCGCATGGGACACCTGAGGCGGGATGGCGGAACGCGGGCTTCTAACAGCCGCCCCCTCCAAGCGCAACGGCGCGCCTCATCCCGCCGCAATTCCGAAAAAGATCGTGTTCCACGGTTCCGGCAACCGTTCGATTTCGTGGAAACCATAGGCCTGGTAGAACCGCACCGCCCGCACATTCGCCGGCCCGACGCCCAGATGCAGCCGCGCCACGCCGCGCCCCGCCATCTTCCCCCGCCACGCATCGATCAGCGCCTTGCCCACGCCCTGGCCCTGCAGCCGCGGCAGGATGTCGATATGCAGATGCGCCGGATAGGGCTCCGAAATGCGTCGCGGCGTCCGCGACGGATGGTGCATCGCATAGGCCATGCGCTGATCCGCGCTCCACGCGTCGCGCGGTGCCGGCGGATCGGCATATTGCGCGCGCAGCGCCGGCCACCACTCGGTTTCCATCCGTTTCTCGAATGCGTAGGTATTGGCCGTGCCGATGATGTAGCCGCCGACGCCGTGCGCGTCCTCGACCACCAGCGCCGATTCCGGCTCCAGCACGCCATACGGTCCCGCATAGATGTGCCCGATGATCCGCCGGTCGGCGTAAAGATGCCCGGCATCCGCGCCGGAGAGCCCCGTCGCGAGGCATATCTCATACAGCGCCGGCAAGTCTTCGGAGCGATAGGGACGAATCTGCGCCATGGCGATTTGATGTTAAAGTGGGACCGCAATCGAGAGTAGCCATATGCCCACCCTCGCCGAACGCCTCGGCCACGCGCCCGGCGCGCGTCTCCTGATCGTCAATTGCGACGACATCGGCTCTTCCCATGCGGCGAATGTCGCAAGCGAAGCGGCGATGCGCACCGGCCTCGCCACCTCGGCCACGCTGATGATGCCGTGCCCCTGGGCCCGCGAGGCGGCCGAGCGCTTCGCCGGCCTCGACGTCGGCATCCATCTCACGCTCACCGCTGAGTATCCGGCCTATCGCTGGCGCGCCCTCACCGGCGCGCCGTCCTTGCGCGACGCGCAAGGCTACCTCCCGCGCAGCGCCGCCGAGCTCTGGTCGCAGGCCGACGCATCCGAGGTCGAAGCCGAATGCCGCGCCCAGATCGACCAGGCGCTGGCATGGGGCGTCGACGTCACCCATCTCGACAATCACATGGGCACGCTGCAGGCGAACGCCAGGCTGTTCCCGATCTATGTCAAGCTCGCGCGCGAATACCGCCTCCCGCTGCGCATGGCGGGCGCCGGCGCCGATGCCCGGCTCGGCTTTGCCGGCCGCGCCCAGGCCGACGCCGCCGATATTCTGTACCCGGATCATTTCTCCTTCCAATGGGGCAGGCCGACCGCCGAGCTCTTCGAGCAATACCTCGCCGCCCCGCGTCCCGGCGTGACCGAGATGGTGCTCCATCCCGTCCAGCCGGGCGAGGAATTGTCCGCCTATGACACGACCGAGGCTCACATCCGCACGCATGATGCAACCGTCGGTGTCGATGCCGCCCTGAAGGCGCGCCTCGCCGCGGCAGGCGTCGAATGCGTGAGTTTCCGCGCGCTCCGCGGCGCGATGCGGGCGAATCGCTAAATCGGTCACACGAGGATCGGGGCGGAATCGGCGACACGGAACTTTTCTGTGTACGCTACCGTTCTTAGCGTATGCCCAGTTCCATGCTCAAATCCGTTGGACGCCGCTGGCGTGCCCTGTTCGGCGGCGCGCCGGCGCCGTCTGGGCCCGCCATGCCGGCGCGTGTCGAAGACGCTTTGCTGGCCTATGGTCCCGCGCCGGACGAGGCCGAGTGGCCCAGCGCCGCCTTCGTCAGCGACCCGCCCGCGATCGACAATCCGATCCTCGAATTCTTCCGCGCCTATTGGCAGGACAAGCGCGGCGGCCGCGCCATGCCCGCGCGCGCCGACATCGCGCTCGGCGATTTCACGAAATATCTGGCGATGGTCAGCCTGTTCGACGCCATGCCGGATTGCGCCGATTTCCGCTTCCGCGTCATCGGCACGCGCGTCGCGCAGAAGTTCAACGTCGACGACACCGGCCGCACGCTGCGCCAGGCCTGCGTCGAGGCCGGCGCCAGCCCGGCGCGCACCGAGCAGGTCGTCGCGACCTTCCGCGCCGCGTGCCAGACGCGCAAGCCGTTGCGCGCCACCATCGGTGCCGGCCAGTGGCACGGCCAGTACATGTCCGATTTCGACGCGCTCTATCTGCCGCTGTCCGACGACGGCCGGACGGCGAACATGGTGCTGAGCGTCATCGTCTTCAACTACGAGACCTTCGCCCGCACCGGCGATCCCGGCGCATTGCTGCGCAATTGATCGAACGCGTCACGGCGCACCTTGCCGCCGGCCGCCGTCAAGCGCCGGGTTTGTCGCCGCAGGCCTGCGCCAGCGCGTGCGCCAGCGCACTTTCCGTGAACGGCTTGTCGAGCTTGACGCAATCGACGGTCATGCCGCCCGGTATTTCGGCGTAGCCGGTGGCGAGGATGACCAGGAGGCCGGGCCGGATGGCCCGCGCCGCGTCGATCAGTTGCGTCCCGGTCATTTGCGGCATCGATTGGTCGGTCACCAGCAGGTCGATCGGCTCCTCTTTCAGGATGTCCAGCGCCGCGGCGCCGGAATAGGCCTCGACCACGCTGTGACCGAGCTCTTCCAGCATCGAAGTGGTGTTGAACAGCACCAGCGTGTCGTCGTCGACCGCCAGCACCCGCAGCGTGCGATGCGCCACGGGTTCGGGCGTCTGCACGGCGGGCACGGGCACCGCATCCGCCTCGGGCGCCGCTGCCGCCCGCAGCCAGATCTGCGCCGTCGTGCCTTTGCCGACTTCGCTTTTGAGCAGCAGGCGCCCGCCCATCTGCTCGCTCATGCCGTGCACCATCGGCAGGCCGAGCCCGGTGCCCTTGCCGACGCCTTTGGTCGTGAAGAACGGCTCGGCCGCGCGCTTCAGCGTTTCGGCGCTCATGCCTTCGCCGCTGTCGGTCACGCTGAGGCAGACATAGCGGCCCGGCGGCAATGCGCTCTCGTGTCCGGCGCCGACCTCGTGGGGACGCGCCGCGATCACGATCGTGCCGCTGCCGTTCATCGCATCGCGCGCGTTGACGCACAGATTCATCAACGCGAGTTCGAGCTGGTTCTCGTCCGCTTCCACCTTGCTCAGCATCATCGGAAAATGCGTCTCGATCTGCACGCCGGCACCGATGGTGCGGCTGAGAAATTCGGTCATCCCGAGCACCAGCGCCGGCAAATCGAGCGGCTTGGTGTCGAGCTGCTGGCGCCGCGCGAAGGCGAGCATGCGCTGCGTCAGCGTCGTGCCGCGCTGCACGCCCGAAAGCGCGTTGTCGATCAGGCGCCGTGTCTGCGGCTCGTCCGGCAGGCGCCGGCGCAGCAGCTCCAGGCTGCCCAGGATCGCCATCAGCAGGTTGTTGAAATCATGTGCCACGCCGCCGGTGAGCTGGCCGATCGCGTCCATCTTCTGCGACTGGAACAGCGCCTCGCGCGCCTGGTCGAGCGCGGCCTGCGCGTCGCGGCGCTCGGTGACGTCGCGCGTGATCTTGGCGAAGCCGAGCAGGCTGCCGTCGTCATTGTGGATCGCGTCGATCACGACATGCGACCAGAAGCGCGTGCCGTCCTTGCGCAGCCGCCAGCCTTCCTTCTCGACCCGGCCTTCGCGTTGCGCGATCTCGAGTCCCTTCTGCGGGTCGCCACTGAGCCGGTCTTCCGCGGTGTAGAAGACCGAGAAATGCTGCCCGATGATCTCGTGCGGCGCATAGCCTTTGATGCGCTCGGCGCCCGCGTTCCAGTTGGTGACGATGCCCTCGGGACTGAGCATATAGATCGCGTAATCCGTCACGCCCTGCACCAGGCGGCGAAACTGCTCCTCGCTGCGGTGCAGCGCTTCTTCCGCCGCGCGGCGCTCGGTCAGGTCCCGGGTGACCTTGGCATATCCGGTCAGCGTGCCGTCGGGGTCGCGGATCGGATCGATCACCACATGCGCCCAGAACCGCGTCCCGTCGCGCCGGATGCGCCAGCCTTCGGCCTCGAACTTGCCCTCGCGCGCCGATGTCGCCAGCGCCCGTGCCGGCAGGCCGCTCTTCCGATCCTCCTCGGTATAGAAACGCGAGAAGTGCTGGCCGATGATCTCCTGCGGCGTATACCCCTTGAAGCGCTCGGCGCCGGCATTCCAGCTCGTCACCACCCCGTTGGGGTCGAGCATATAGATCGCGTAGTCGGTGACAGCCTCGACCAGCCGCTTGTAGCGGCCGGCTTCTTCCTCCCCCGCTGCGGCATCGCTCGTCATGGAAAACCCCATAAGCCAAAAACGCCGAAGCGCCGGCGAAGTTCCGGACACTTATCCCCGCCGCTCCGTGCCGCCCTATAATGCGGACATGAAACGGTACCGATCTCAAAAAGGCCCGAAAACAAAGGCCCAAAACGACGGCGCACGCCCACGCCGCACCCGCGTTTGCGCGCGTGGCACGGGTCTTCCCGCCCGACGGGCAGGGATAAGTCCCGATTCTGCCCCACGCCCAAAAATAAATTCACAGCGCCGCCCGATACACTTTGATCCGGCGGTCCACGCCGGGTTTGCGCCGAAATTCGCAATCGGAGCAATCGCTTGTGCGGAAAACCCGCGCCGAATTGAATTCAAAAAAGAGAGGGGGAGGGGGGCCACGATTTTTCGTCGAACAATTATATTGCCGAAGCCGCGCCTACCGCTTCTTGCGCCCGATCCCGAGCTGCTCGCGCCACAGCTTGGCCGGCACTTCCTCGACCGCGCCCTCCGCCAGGTGTCCCAGATGAAACGGCCCGTACTGCACCCGGATCAGCCGCGCCACCTTCAGCCCGATGCGCTCCATCAGCCGTTTCACCTCGCGGTTCTTGCCTTCCTTCAGCGTCACGCTGGCCCAGGAATACATCCCCTTGCTGCGCTCCAGATCGGCGACCACCGGTCCGTATTTCACCCCATCGATCACGATGCCGGTGGCAAGCTTGTCGAGATCGGCCTGTGTCACCTTGCCGAACAGCCGCGCGCGATACGTCCGGGACCAGCCGCTCGCCGGCAGCTCCAGCCGCCGCGCCATGTCGCCGTCATTGGTCAACAGCAGCAGGCCTTCCGAATTGAAGTCGAGCCGCCCAACCGAGACCACGCGCGGCAGATGCTTGGGCAGGTTGATGAACACCGTCGGCCGTCCTTGCGGGTCCTTGTGCGTCGTCACCAGGCCGGCGGGCTTGTGGTACCGCCACAGCCGCGTCTGCTCCTTGGCCGCGATCGGCTTGCCGTCCACCGTGATGACGTCGTTGTCCGACACGTTGAGCGCCGGCGAGGTCAGCACCGTGCCGTTCACCGCCACGCGCCCCTCCGCGATCCAGCGCTCCGCGTCGCGCCGCGAGCACAGTCCGGCGCGCGCCATCGCCTTGGCGATCCGCTCGCCCGAACGTCCTTCCGGCCCCTCCGCTGCCAGACTTTCGGCCGGCTCCGCGTCGGTTCTGGGCGACCATTTGGGCGTGCTAGACTTGGCCAATGTGGGGATCCGATCGTGAATGACGACGCAGCCATAGCACTTGCGCTGGAGCAAGCCCAAGCCGCCGCGGCGCGCGGGGAGGTGCCGGTCGGCGCCGTGCTGCTCGGTGCCGCCGGCGAGGTCCTGGCCGCCGAGGGCAACCGTATCGTCGAGCGCCGCGATCCCACCGCGCACGCGGAAATCCTGGCCCTGCGCACCGCCGCCGCCGCGCTTGGCAATGAGCGCCTGACCGGCACCACGCTCTATGTCAGCCTCGAGCCCTGCGCGATGTGCGCCGGCGCGATCAGCCTGGCCCGGGTTGCCCGCGTCGTCTTCGCCGCCGACGACCCCAAGGGCGGCGCGATCCTCCACGGCGCCAAATTCTTCGAGCAACCGACCTGCCACCACCGCCCGCAGATCGCCCGCGCGGGCGACCCCATCGCGGCGGGCGCAATGCTCAAGGAGTTCTTCCGTATACGGAGGAGTTAGTCGACGTCGTCGACGTTCACCGCGTCGCTGCCCTGCGGCAGCCGCACGATCATCCCGTCATGCCCCACACGCACGCCGCTAGGCCGCACGTCGTCGACGCCCTTGAGGAACGCCCGCACCGCGATGGCGTTGGGCAGGATCGGCAGCAGATGCGTGAACAGCAGCAGCTTCACATGCGCCAGATTGGCGATCCTGGCCGCATCGGGCGGCGCGGTGTGATAGCCCGGAATGTCGTGCATGATCTTCGCCGGCCGCGGCCGCCCCGCCGCCAGCAGCTCGTCATGCATGATCCCGACCAGCTCCGGCGCCAGCCCCTCATGCACCAGCACGTCGCTGTTCAGCGCACCCTTCGCGAGGTCCTCGTCATAGATCGTGTCGCCGCTGATCGTCACCGCGCGCCCGACATAGTCGAAGCGATAGCCATAGGCGGGATTGGCCGGCTCATGCTTGACGCGGATCGCCGTGACCTTCAGCCCCAGCGCATCCAGCACCGGCGCCGTCGTCGCGCCTTGCGGAATGACGATCGGCACCGCGACCAGCAGCGCGCCCTGCGGCGGCAGCATCGCCGCGCCGTGATGCTTGGTGCGGTAGCTGTCGTCGATGGCGTAGGCCTCGTTGAACCCGGCGACCACGCGTTCGATCCCCGGCGGCCCATAGACCTTGAGCGGGCTTTTGCGCCCCACCACCCAGGTCTGCAGGCGGATCTCCGCCAGCCCGCCGATATGATCCGAATGCAGATGCGTGATCAGCACGCCGTCGATCTTGTCGAGCGGCACTTTCCAGAGCTGCAGATTGCGCGCCGCATCGACGCCGGCATCGACAAGGTACAGATGCGATCCCGCCGCGATCATCGCACTTGGCCCGGCGCGGCTGACATCCGGCAGCGGCGTGCCCGTGCCCACCAGCAGCACCGATAGCGTGTTGGCATCGGCCAGCTGCGCGTCGCCGCCGCTCAGCGCGTGGCGTACCGCCATGCGGAACAGCCAGGTGTCGACCGCCGTGGACTGCAACGCCGCCGCCGCAACGATGGCGATCAGTGCCAGCGCGACGACCACGCCTACCGCGATACGTTTCATCTTGCCTTGAGACCCTTCTGCTTCAGCCGCCACAGCAGCACGTCGAGACGATCCTGCCCGAAGAACGGCTCGCCCTCGAACGCCATGGTCGGAACGCCCCAATGCCCGCACGCCTGATGCGCCGCCTGGTTGGCGAGGATGATCGCCTCATACGTGTCGGGATCGGCCGCGACTTTCGCGTCGAGCTCGGCCAAATCGAGCCCCGCCCGCGCCGCCGCCTGGGCGAGATGGTCGCCGGTATTCCACCCGTCCACCGTCCCCGACCAGATCGTGTGGCTGACTTCCTTGAGGAACGCCAATCCGCGCCCTGCTTCCTCCGCTGCGCAGCCGAGCCGCGTCAGGCGATGGATGTAAGGCTGGTTCGGCGTGCCCGCGCGCGTCGCCGGATCGACGACGACGGGATCGGGCCGCGGCCAGCGATAGGGCAGGCCCAGCATCTCGCCGAGCCGCATCGTGTCGCGCATCAGATACGGCACCCACAGCGGATTGACCTGGCTGAAGAACGCGCCGGATCGCACCGCCAGCGGATAAACCGGCCGCGCCACGACCGTCAGGTCGTATTCCTGCGCCATCTCCGCCAGGCGCGGCGTCGCGAGATAGGAATAGGGGCTGCGAAACGACCAGAACACATCGATGGACAGAGTCACGCCGCGCCCCTCACTGCCAATCTGTATTTGACTGGAGGCCCGGACACTGCCTAACTCCGAACCGGAATACAAGTTCGCATTAGCTTTGGTTTGCTCCGCTCTCTCATTCGTCATCCCCGGGCTCGTCCCGGGGATCCATACTCCCGACTGTTGCAGTTGTGATTATGGATGGCCGGGACAAGCCCGGCCATGACGATGGGAGGTGTGAGAGGAAGAGAAAAACGGTGAGCAGCACCTACACCATCCATGGCGGCCTCGGCTCGCCCTACTCGATGAAGATGCGCGCGATCTTCCGCTACCGCCGCATCCCGTACATCTGGAAGCAGATCGACGGCATGTCCGGCGACATCTTCAAAAACGTCAAAGCCCCCGTCATCCCCATCATCCAATTCCCCGACGGCTCGTGGCACAACGACTCGACGCCGATGCTCTTCGCGCTCGAGCGTCTCCATGCCGAGCGCTCCATCGTGCCCACCGATCCGGGCCAAGCCTTCCTCGCCTATCTCCTCGAAGACATGGCCGACGAGTGGGGCACCAAGGCGATGTTCCACTATCGCTGGTACCGCGAGCGCGACCAGAAACAGATGAGCGAATGGCTCTCCTTCGACCGCCTCAGCGGCCAAGGCCGCGCCGCCATCGAGAAGTCCGCCGCCGCCTTCCGCGCCCGTCAGGTCGGCCGCATGGCGCTGGTCGGCTGCACCCCGGAAAACGCGCCGATCATCGAAGAGTCCGCCGCTGCGATCTTGAAACTGCTCGACGCCCACGTCACCGAGGAGCCCTACCTGTTCGGCAGCCGCCCCTCGCTCGCCGATTTCGGCTGGATGGGCCAGCTCAGCCAGCTCGCCGTCGATCCGACGCCTGACGATTTGATGCGCGAGATCGCGCCTTACACCTTCCGCTGGCTGATGAACCTCGACGACGCGTCCGGCGTCGAAGGCGAATGGCGCGATCCCGCCGTGCCGCTTTCCGCCGGCGTCAAAGGCCTTTTGAAGATGGCTGGCGAGATTTACTTCCCGTTCCTCCTCGCCAACGCCGCCGCCTTCGAGAAGAGCGAGCCGACCTTTTCGGTCCAGCTCCTCGGCCGCACCTACACCCAGGGCGCGTTCCGCTACCAGCAACGCTGCCTGTGGGATTTGCGCGAAGCCTACAAAGCGCTCGACACGGCAACGAAAACCACGCTCGATCTTATCCTCGCCGAGGCCAATTGCCTCGCACCCCTGAAAGGCTGACCCATGGGCCGCAAAATTCTCTTCATCACCACCGACCAGCAGCGCTACGACTCGCTCGGCTGCACCGGCAACAAATTCTGCCGCACGCCCAATATCGACGCGCTTGCCGCGCAGGGCATCAACTACAGCCGCGCCTACAACCAGAACACCGTCTGCATGCCGGCGCGTTCCAGCATGCTCACCGGCCAGTACGTCCGCACCCACGGTGTCTTCGCCAATGGCGTGCCGCTCCCCGAGAGCGCGCCGAGCTTCGCGCAATATCTGAAAGACAAAGCGGGCTACAAGACGGCGCTGATCGGCAAGGCGCATTTCGAGCCCGCCTTCGATCCCCAGATGAAATTCCTCGAGAACCGCCGCCAGCGCGACAACGATTTCGGCCCGTGGCGCGGTTTCGACTATGCGATCCACGCCATGCACACCGCGAGCTTTGGTGGCCGTCCCGTCGGCCATTACGGCCGCTGGCTGCGCGCGCAGTCGAAAGAAGTGTTCGACGCCTGGCCGCCGCTGCTCAACGCCACGCCCGGCGGCGACACCGGCGCGCCCGAGACCGCCAACCACGCCATCCCGCGCGAGCTCTACCACACCGACTGGCTCGCCGGTCTCGCGCTCGACTGGCTCGACACATTGGACAGCGACGACGACTGGATGCTGTGGCTCAGCTTCCCCGACCCGCATCACCCCTGGGACCCGCCGCAGAGCGAGAACGCGCGCTGCGACTGGCGCGACCTGCCGCTGCCGGACGGCCATCCCGGCTCGCCCGACGCGATCCGCAAGATCCTTGGCATGAAGCCGGCGCACTGGCTCGAATATTACGAGGGCAATTTCATCAACGCCGAAGGCGGCCCGCAGAATTTCCGTCCGCAGCAGCTCTCGGACGACAACATCCGCGAGATCAACGCCAAGGTTCACATCATGAACGAGATGATCGACGACGCGGTCGGCAAGGTCATGGCGAAGATCAAGGCCAAGGGCTGGAACGACGACACCGACGTCCTGTTCACGACCGATCACGGCGAGCTGCAAGGCGATTTCGGCCTCGTCTACAAAGGCCCGTTCCACACCGACGCGCTGATGCGCTTGCCGTTCCTGTGGCGCCCCGCGCCGAATGCCAAGGTCGCGCCCGGCACCGTGAACCAGCCGGTCGAGCAGGTCGACCTCGCGCCCACCTTCTGCGCCATCGCCGGCGTCGAGCCCGCGTCCTGGATGCAAGGCAAACCGCTTCCCAAATCCGAAGACGGCACCCGCCAGCGCGCGATCTGCGAATGGGACAGCCAATTCCCCAATTACGGCTTCCATTTCCGTTCGATCGTGCGCGATGGCTGGTCGCTCACGCGCTACGAGCCCTCCACCGCCGGCCAGCCCAACGGCCTCGAAACCAACTTCCCCGCCTACGCCCATTTCGCGACGGAGGTGCGCTACGACGGCACCGAAGGCGAGCTCTACGACCTCAAGAACGACCCGCACCAATGGGTCAATCTGTGGAACGACCCCAAGCACAAGGCGACCAGGACCGACCTGATCGCCGACCTCTACGACAACCTGCCGGAAGAGCGCTCGCCAAAGCTGGAAGTCGTCGCACCGGCCTGACCAACCCCTCTCGTCATCCCCGGGCTTGCCCCGGGGATCCATACGCGCGATGGCAGCAATCGTGCGTATGGATGGCCGGGACAAGCCCGGCCATGACGGTTAGAATGACTGAATAAGAATATTCCGGGAGAAAACACATGGCCTTGATCGTCTACGGCAGCAACGTATCGCCCTTCGTGCGCAAGGTGCGCGTCGCGCTCGCGGAGAAGGGTCTCGAATACACGCTCGACCAGGTCAACCCGTTCGCGCCGCCGCCCGAATTCCTTGCCATCAGCCCCTTGAAGCGCATCCCCGTCCTGCGCGACACCGATCTGCCCGAGCCCAACACGCTCCCCGACTCCTCGATCATCTGCGACTACCTGGAGCACAAATACCCGCACCTGCCGATCTATCCGACCGATCCGTTCCAGCGCGCCAAGGCGTTGTGGTACGAGGAATATGCCGACTCCGCGATGGCGGCGAGCATCGGCCCCGGCCTGTTTTTCGAACGCATCGTCAAGAAGATGATGCGCAGCCAGACCGACGAGGCGCTGTGCCAGCGCACGCTCACCGAGAAACTTCCGCCGATGTTCGCGCATCTCGAGACTGAAATCGCCGACAAGGAATTCCTCGCCGGCGGCGCGTTCTCCATCGCCGATATCGCTATCGGCACGATCTTCGTGAACTTCCACCACGCCGGCGAGACCCTCGACGCCGCGCGCTGGCCCAAGCTCGCGGCTTATGTCGCCCGCATCCACGCCAGGCCGTCGTTCAAGGCGATGATCGATGAGGAAAGCCCGCTGGTGAAACGGTTCCGGGCGGCCTGATCGTCAGGCCGGTTCGGCGCGCCAGGTGAAGCCACCCAGCGCGGCTGCGACGCCGGCCCCGAGCCACAATGCACCGGCGCCGAGCCGCGGAAACAGGATCGCGCCCGCCACGGCGCCGGCGACGAGACCGAGCCAGAGGAACAGATAGGGCGCCCAAGGCGACGGCGCGCTGCCGACCATCGTGCCGACAATGCGCTGACCGAGCTTGACCAGCGTGCCGGTCATATAAGTCACGCCGATCTGGACCTCGCCGTCGCGCTCGAACACGGCGTTCTCGGCGCCCATCGCGAGCGCGAGGACAAAGGCGGAGGGCGTCGTGTGTGTCCTGCTCAAAAGTGCGGCCGATGCCAGAAGCGCCGCGACCAGCCACAAGACGGCCGGCTTGCGCCACGGTCCGGCAAAATGCCCCGTAAGCGAACCCAGCATCACGCCCACGACGAAAATGCCGATCAACGCGAGCGGCAGGAACGCACCCGGCTTGCCCTCAGCGAGCCCGACCGCGAACCGGGTCGAGTTGCCGCTCATGAACGAGACGAAAAATCCGCCGAGCGTGATGAACCCGATCGCGTCGACATAGCCCGCCAGCGTCGAGAGCGCGACGGCCATGGCTTGCGCGGTGCGGTCGTGGCGGATCATCTCAGAACAGCGGCGGTACGCCGTCCGGGTACTTCGCCTCGACCTCTTTCTTCTTGCGCCCGCGCCGGTGCGCGACGAACTGGTTGAGCATCTCCACCAGCCCGCTGAACGCCACCGCGAAATACAGATAGCCGCGCGGAATATGGAAATGCGCCGCGTCCGCCACCAGCGCGGTGCCGATCAGCAGCAGGAAGCTCAGCGCCAGCATCTTCACCGTCGGATGGCGCTCGACGAAATCGCCGACCGGCCCCGACGCCACCAGCATCACCAGCATCGCCAGCACCACCGCCGCGATCATCACCGGCAGGTGCTCCGCCATGCCGACCGCCGTCACCACCGAGTCGATCGAGAACACGATGTCGAACAGCGCGATCTGGATCACGGCCGCCATCAGCGTCGAGGTCGGCGCGTGGTGGTGATCCTCGTACTCCTCGCTCATCTCGTGGATTTCGCGCGTGCTCTTGGTCAGCAGGAAGATGCCGCCCGCCGCGAAGATCATGTCGCGCCACGAGAAATCCATCCCCCACGCCGTGAACACCGGCTGCGACAAATGGATGATCCACGAAATGCTCGCCAGGAGCGCGATGCGCATGCCGAGCGCCAGCACCAGCCCGATCCGCCGCGCCGTCTGCCGCTTCTCCACCGCGACCTTGTTCGCGACCACTGCCAGGAAAATGATGTTGTCGATTCCGAGCACGATCTCGAGCACGGTCAGCGTCAAAAGCGCGATCCAGGCGTCGGCGGAGAACAACAGATCGAACATCGGGCGCGGCTCTCAGAACCAGTGCGGGGCAAGACTGGCGAAGAAATATAACAAAACCGCGCGCGCCGCGAGCAACCCGATGCCGGCGCCGAAAAAGACGTCGCTCAGGAAGTGCGCCGTCAGGAACGCCCGCGTCAGCCCCAGCCACAGCGCGATGGCGAGCCACAGCGGCCACAGCATCGGCCAGGCACAGGTCGCGATCACCGCGACGCACATGATGGTCAGCGCGTGGCCCGACGGAAACGAGTTGTAGTCGAGCTTGAACTTGAACCAGACGAATTCGTACTTGCCCAATTCCATGTCGTCGCGCGGCCGCCGCCGCCCCACCACCAGCTTCATCCCGTGCAGGATCGCGCTGCCCGCGCCCAGGCACACGATGAATGCCAGCGCGTAGTTCGAAACCGCCCGCGCATCGGCCCGCTCGCCCCACAGCGCCAACACGCCCTGCGCCGCGCCATAGGCCAGCACCGCCGCGACCAGCCAATGCGCCGCCTTGGCCAGATGCGTCGTGCGCTCCAGGAACCGCTCGAACGCCGCGCTCTCATGGTCGTACAGATAATGCGCCGCCCGCCGGTCGAACGGCAGGCAACCGGCACCGAGGACGATGAAAACGAGGCCGGCCCATAGCAGCATGGATGCTGCTTGCCGCGCCGCAGCACGCCTGTCAATTGCACCGGTTTGGCAGCGCCGCCGTGGGCGGGCTAAAGTCCCGCCACTTATTATCGCTCAGGAAGGACACACGATGGATTTCGATTATTCGCCACGCCAGAAGGAGTGGATGCACAAGGTGAACGAATTCATGTTCGCCCATGTCTACCCGGCCGAGAAGACCTATCACCACCAGATGGACGAGGCGCGCAAGGCCGGCGATCCCTGGATCGTCGTTCCGGTCGTCGAGGAACTGAAGAAGAAGGCCAAGGCGCAAGGCCTGTGGAATTTCTTCTTGAACGAGAGCGCCCACGGCGCCGGCCTCACCAACCTCGAATACGCCCCGCTCGCCGAGATCATGGGCCGCGTCAGCTTCGCATCGGAAGTGTTCAATTGCTCCGCCCCCGACACCGGCAATATGGAAGTGCTGGAGCGCTACGGCAGCCCGTACCAGCAGGACAAATGGCTGAAGCCACTGCTCGAAGGCGATATCCGCTCCGCCTTCCTGATGACCGAGCCGGCCGTCGCCTCGTCCGACGCCGCGAACATCGCCACGCACATCGAGCGCCAAGGCAACGAATACGTCATCAACGGCACCAAATGGTGGTCGTCGGGCGTCGGCGATCCGCGCTGCAAGATCATGATCGTGATGGGCAAGACCAATCCCGAAGGCGGCCGCCACAGCGCCCAGTCGCAGATCTTCGTCGAGCGCGACACGCCCGGCGTCACCATCAAGCGCATGCTGCCGGTGTTCGGCTATGACGACGCGCCGCACGGCCATGGCGAGGTCGAGCTCAAGAACGTCCGCGTGCCGGTCGAGAACATGATCCTCGGTGAAGGCCGCGGCTTCGAGATCGCCCAGGGCCGCCTCGGGCCGGGCCGCATCCATCACTGCATGCGCACCATCGGCGTCGCCGAGCGTGCCCTCAGCAGCATGTGCAAGCGGCTCCTCACCCGCGAGGCGTTCGGCAAGAAGATCTACGAGCACTCGGTGTGGGAGCAGCGCGTCGCCGAGGCCCGCATCAACATCGACATGTGCCGCCTTTTGACGCTCAAGGCCGCCGACATGATGGACAAGGTCGGCAACAAGGTCGCGCGCAGCGAGATCGCCGAGATCAAGGTCGCCGCGCCGCGCATGGCGCTGCAGGTGATCGACGATGCGATCCAGGCCTGGGGCGGCGCCGGCGTGACGTCGGATCCGGGCCTCGCCCGGATGTACGCCAGCCAGCGCACCTTGCGTCTCGCCGACGGTCCGGACGAGGTCCACTGCCGCACCATCGCGCGGCTCGAGTTCGGCAAGCACGCCGAAATGCCGAAGAAAGTGAAGGCGGCGGAGTAGTCGCCCGTTCGCTCGTAAAACAAACGGCGGGAGCAACGCTCCCGCCGTTTTTGTTTTCTAGCGGCAAGCGCAACTCTCTCCTCATCCTGAGTGCTGAGCCCGTCGAAGCATCGAAGGATGACCGCGCCGCTCGTGCGTGTGGCCCATCCTTCGAGGCTCGCTACGCTCGCGCCTCAGGATGACGCCTGGGTATTCTCATATCTCGTCATGCTGAGGTGCGAGCGCAGCGAGCCTCGAAGCACGCGCCTACGCCACCGCGCGCTTCGCCGGCGCCAGCGCGAATGTCACGCATACCTGCGTTCCCACGCCTTCCTCGCTCGCGATCGTCATCTCGCCGCCGTGCCGCTCGGCCAGCGCCTTGACCAGCGCCAGCCCCAGCCCCGTGCCCGACTTCGCCAGCATCGGATCGCCGCACACCTGCTCGAACGGCTTGCCGAGGCGCGAGATCTCGCTCGCCGGAATGCCGATGCCGGTGTCGCTCACCGTGATGCCCGCCATCTCGCCCGCCTGCCGCGCGCTGATGCGCACTGTGCCGCCGGGCGGCGTGAACTTGACCGCGTTGCTCAGAAGATTGAGCACCACCTGCTTCACCGCGCGCCGGTCGGCGAGCAGCGAGGGCAGGGCCTCGTCCGCCTCGACGGTCAGCGTGATGCCGCCGGTCTCCGCGCGATCCTGCAGCAGCCGCGTCGCATCTTCTATCGTCCCGGCCAGATCGACACGTTCGAAATTGAGTTCCAGCTTGCCGGCCTCGATTTTCGCCATGTCGAGCATGTCCGAGATCAGGTCGAGCAGCAGCTGCCCGGAATCGTAGATGAGCGTCGCATAGTCCTCGTAACGCGGATTGTTCAGCGGCCCGAACGTGCCCTGCCGCATCAAATCGCCGAACCCGATGATCGCGTTGAGCGGCGTGCGCAGCTCGTGGCTCATATTGGCGAGGAATTCCGATTTCGCGCGGTTGGCGGCTTCGGCGCGGGCCTGCGCCGCTTTGGCGGCGATCTCCTGCTCCTTGCGCGCCGTGACGTCGCGCGCCACGCTGATATAGCCCTGATAGGTCCCGTCCGGCGCATAGCGCGCCCGCGTCACGACCTCCAGCCAGACGTAATGCCCTTCGCCGTGCATCAGCCGGTACGACACCGTCAGCGTCTCGCGGCTGCGATGCGGCAGCGGGATGCCGCGCACGAGGTCGCGGTCCTCGGGATGGACGAAATTCATCCATCCGCCATTCTCGATGGCCGAAGGATCGCGGCCCATCACGCGCCCGATCGCGTCCGACGCGAACAGGATCTTGCGGTCCGGCCCGAACAGCAGGATGACGTCGGACGCTTCCGTCGTCATCACGCGGTACATCTCATATGCCTTCTCGCGCGCCTGTTCCGCCTCGACCCGCGCGGTCACGTCGCGCGACACGCTGATGACATGCAGCGGCGCACCGTCCTGCGTGTCGTGCACGGTGCGGATCGTGGTCTCCAGCCAGATGTAATGGCCCTTGGCGTGCAGGATGCGCCACTTGGCGACGACCACGTCGCCGTCGAGCGGCCGCGAGATCATCTTGTTCGCCTCGTCCATGTCGTCGGGATGGATGAAGCGCTTGTAGCCGCCGTCGCGGATCTCGTCCGCCGACCGCCCGATCAGCCGCTCCAGCGCGTTGGAGCAGAACAGCATTTTCGAGTCCGGCGCATAGAGGATGATGATGTCGCCCGATTCCTCGGTCATCAGGCGGTACATCGCCTGCGCCTTCTCGCGCGCCTCCTCGGCGCGGAGCTGTTGTGTCACGTCGTGGCAGACGCCAAGCAGCGCGACCACGCGCCCGCTCTCGTCGACTTCGACCTCGCCCTGCGTCTCGATGATCTGCGCGACGAGATCGGCGCTCCTCGCGGTGGTGCGGTAGGAGAACGGCGAGCGCGTCCGGATCGCCGCCGACAGCGCCGCCTCGACCGCGGCGCGCGACTCGTCCGTCATCTGCGCGTAGAGCCAGTCGGTGTCCGGTTGCTGCTGGCTCGGGTCCTGTTCCAGCAGGCGGTACATCCCTGGCGACCAGTAATAGGAATTGTCGGTCAGATCGAAGCGCCAATAGCCGAAATGCGCCGCGCGCTCGGCCAGGTCGATATGCATGCGAAAGCGCCTGATGCGCGCCGCGCGCGCCGCCTTCTCGTCGTCCTCGCTCATGCAATCCGCCCTGTGAGCGGCAAAAGCCGCGCTCGCCGCCAGAATAGCGGCCACAGGGTTAAGCAACGCTTTGCGAGACTGCTAACGAGGTCTTAACGCGGAGCTCGGTTAGGCTGTGGGTGCACTAGGCTTCAAAATCTGGCTCTTCAGATTTTGCTGCATGCTGCCATTCATCAAACGAAGGATATTGTTCGCACGTTTCCCAGCCGGGGGAAGCAAAGTCATGAACGATCCGCACCTCGGTAGGGAAATCACGCTCCCAGCATGCGATGTCATCGTTATTTAGGCGGCGCGCGAATGGGATCAGATGGCTATCCGGGAATCTTTTCTTCAGCCCTTCAAGCCGAACAAGCAACCATTCTCCTGTTAGGATTTGCCACGGTCCAACATCCAATAGGCCGTTCTCGACCGAGGCGACAAAATCGCTCGGATAGGCAAACCAATTCGGAAGTCTTTCATCGGGCAACAAAAGCGCGCTCCGCGCCTTCGGTGCGGTTCCTGAGGCGGCCCATAACTGTGGGCGTGAGTTCATCCCACCGCGCCCGCGCGCTGCGCATAGTGCCAGGCGCGCTGCGCCAGCGGCCGCACCGCATTGGCGTTCTGCGCCGCATTGGCGCTCGCCGCCGTGCCGTCGCGCACCCGCCCCACAATGCCCTGCAGGATGCCCGCGAGCCGGAAGAAATTGTACGCCGCGTAGTAGTCCATGTTCGGCGTCGAGGTCCGCCCCGTCCGCTCGCAATACATCTTCACGTACTGCTCCATGGTCGGGATGCCGAGCGCCTCCTTGTCGACGTTCATCACCGATCCCGCCGTCGTGTTGGCGCCGTCCTGCTGCCACTGCATCAGGTGATAGGTGAAATCCGCCAGGGGATCGCCGATGGTCGAAAGCTCCCAGTCGATCACCGCCAGCACTTTCGGCTCGGTCGGATGCAGGATCATGTTGTCGAGCCGGTAATCGCCGTGCACCACCGACGGCCGCCCCTCTTCCGGCAGGTGCTTGGGCAGCCAGTCGATGAGCTTGTTCATCTCCTCGATCGTCTCGGTCTCGGACATCTGGTACTGCTTGGTCCAGCGCGAGATCTGCCGTGCGACGTATGCGGTGGGTTTGCCGAACTCCTCGAGCCCGATCTTGACGTAGTCGAGGTTGTGCAGCTGCGCGAGCGTCTCGTTCATCGCGTCATAGGTCGCCCAGCGCTGCTTCTTGTCCAAACCGGGCAGGGCGCCTTCCCAGAGCACGCGTCCCTCGACGCAATCCATGACGTAGAACATCGTCCCCGTGATGCTCTCGTCCTCGCACAGCACATACGGCTTGGCGACCGGAAAGCCGGTCGGATAGAGCGCCGAGATCACCTTGAACTCGCGGTCCACCGCATGCGCGCTGGGCAGCAGCTTGCCCGGCGGCTTGCGCCGCATCACATATTTGCGGTTCGGCGTGATCAGCTGATAGGTCGGATTCGACTGCCCGCCCTTGAACTGGCGCACCTCGAGCGGCGTCTGGAATCCCTCGATCCGGTCGGCGAGATAGGCTTCGAGCTTCTTGACGTCGAACGCGTGCGCCGCGTTGACCTCCTTGGTGCCCTCGAACGTCTCCTGACGGCTGGCGCCGGCCTGGCTCATCGCCAACCTCCCGTTTCAAATGTCTTGTTGGGCGCATTCTTGGGCGTTTCAGGACCGGATACAAGCATCCCGCCGCGCCTCTTCAGGCCCTCTGGCGCTTTGGTGTAGACTGCGGCGGTCTGTCATTCGGGGATGTTCGACATGACCGCGCTCAGATATCTCGGCTTCGCGTTCGCCACCGTTCTGCTCTTCGCGCCCACCGCACCCGCCGCGCCGAAGCCGGCCGCCCTCAACCATCTCCCGGTCATTCCCGGCGGCGGTGCCCGGCCTGGCCACGGGACGACCTGCGTTGGTGCCGACTGCCTCATTCCGAGCTGCGCATCGCTCACCACCGGGGATGCACCCGCGGCGGCGATCATCCCCATACCGCCCGTCCCCGGCGGCACGAAGCGCGGCACGGCGGTCGTGTGCGAAGGCGCGGCCTGCGCCAATCCCGTCATCTACAGCATCAAGCCGAAGGACATCGATCCCACGATCAAGGCGTTCAACGCGCCGAACATCGTGGAGTATTATCCGCTCAAAGCCGGCCCCAAGGCCCAGCTCGCGATCTATTTTCCCGGCACCAATGGCCGGCCCGACGAGGTGCCCGGCATCCTCGACGTCATCGCGCAGCAGGGCTACCGCGTGATCGGCCTGGAATACGACGACAACCCCGCGGTGACCGATGTCTGTCCGCAACAGACATACGATACGCAATGCGCGGCGCAATTCCGCTGGGAGCGGCTTGTCGGCAGTCTGCTGATCTCGCCGCAACCGACGCCGCTGAACGAGACGATCCTGGTCCGGCTCGTCACGCTGCTGAACCATCTGAACCGGACCTATCCCGGCGACGGCTGGGGCCAGTATCTCCTTCGCGGCCAGCCCAATTGGTCGCGCATCGTCGTTTCCGGCCTGTCGCAGGGCGCCGGCATGGCCGCCTTCATCGCCAAGAAATACAGCGTCGCGCGCGTCGTCCTGTTCTCCAGCCCCTGGGACTATGTCGACGCACATGACGGCATGGCCGAAGAAACCTCGCCCTGGGTCGGCGAGACGTCTGCGACTCCCGTTTCGCTGTGGCATGCCGAATATCACCGCTGCGAGAAGAACGCATCGCGCATCCAGCGCGCCTATGCCCTGGCGGCCATCCCGCAATCGCACATCATGGTGTTCGACCTGTCGGACGCCGCCGGCACCGGCGGCGACAAATTCCACACCAGCACGACGCGCGACCCGCGTTACACCAAGCGCTGGCGCGAGCTCTACGGCGTCTCGCCCTAGGCGCCGGGCAGGGCCGCCAGCGCCGCCGCGACGTCGGCATTGCTGCGCACATGCACGGTCTGAAGCCCCGCGGCACGCGCGCCCTCGATATTCGTCAGGCTGTCGTCGAAGAACAGCACGCGCCCCGCCGGCACACCCATCTCGCGGCAGACATGGTCGAACGCCTCCCGGTCCGGCTTGCGCAGGCCGATGGTCGACGACACGAACACCTTGCGGAAATGCGCCGCCATGCCGGCATAGGCGACCGACCAGAACGCCTCATGCGCCCGGTTGGTGTTGGTGAAGGCATAGACCGGCATCCGCGCCGCCGCGGCTTTCAGCTGCGCATCGATTTGCGGATACACGCCGATGAAGATGGCGTTCCAGCCGTCGAGGAACTGTTCGTCCGTGAGATCCACGCCGAACTCGCGGCGCAGCGAGTCGAAAAACGCCGCGTCGCTGATCTCGCCGCGCTCATGTTGGAAATAGGTCTCGCCCGGAACATAGGCCTTCCACAAGGGCGCGAGGTCGCGTCCAGCGAACTCGGACCACCGCCGCACCACGCGGCCGAAATCGATCTCGGTCGTCACGCCGCCGAAATCGAACAAAAGGGCCTCGACCGGCTCGCTCACGACGCCGTTTCCCGCGCCAATGCCCGCCACCCGATATCGCGCCGTGCAAAACAGCCTTCCCAATGGATCAGATCGACCGCCGCATAAGCCCGCGCCTGGGCCTCCGCCACGGTCTTGCCGACCGCCGTCACGTTCAGCACGCGCCCGCCCGCCGTCACGATGTCGTTGCCGCGCCGCTCCGTCCCCGCATGGAAAACCTGCACCCCCGGCAGCTTCGCCGCCGCGTCCAACCCATGGATCACGTGCCCTTTGCTGTACGCTCCCGGATAGCCGCCCGACGCCATCGCCACTGTCAGCGCCACCTCATCGCTCCAGCGCAGATCGACCTCGTTCAGCACGCCGTCCCGCATCGCGATCAGCACGGTGAGCAGGTCGCTCTTCAGCCGCGGCATCATCACCTGCGTCTCCGGATCGCCGAAGCGGCAATTGTATTCGACCAGCTTCGGCCCGTCCTTGGTGAACATCAGCCCCAGATACATCACGCCGACATAGGGCGTGCCCTTGTCGCGCATCGCCGCGACCGTCGGCTGGATGAAGCGCGCCATCGCCAGCGTTTCCGTCGCGGGCGTCAGCACCGGGGCCGGCGAATACGCCCCCATCCCGCCCGTGTTCGGTCCCTTGTCGCCGTCGAAGACGCGCTTGTGATCTTGTGCTCCCGTCAGCGGGATGACATGCGTGCCGTCGCTGAGCGCGAAGAAGCTGCCTTCCTCGCCGTCCATGAATTCCTCGACCACGATCTGCTGCCCGCTCGCGCCGAAGCCGCCCTCGAACATGAAGTCGATCGCCTTGTGCGCCTCCGCCGACGTCTCGGCGACGATCACGCCTTTGCCCAGCGCTTCACCATCCGCCTTGATCACCACCGGCAGCCCCAGCGTGTCCGCGAACGCCTTGGCCGGCGCCGCCTCCGTGAAGCGCCGATAGGCCGCCGTCGGAATCCCGAACTGCGCGCACAGGTCCTTCACGAACCCCTTGGAGCCCTCGAGCACCGCCGCCGCCTGGCTCGGCCCCGTGGCGCGGATGCCCGCCGCCTCGAACGCATCCCACAACCCGCCGATCAGCGGCGCATCCATCCCGATCACGGCAAAGTCGATCTGCGCCGCGCGCGCGAACGCCACCAGCGCCGCAAAATCCATCGCCGGGATCGGCACGCATTCCGCGACCTGCGCGATCCCCGCATTCCCCGGCGCGCAATAAAGCTTGGTCAGCAGCGGCGACGCCGCCAGCTTCCACGCCAGCGCATGCTCCCGCCCCCCGGACCCCACCAACAGAACTTTCATGCGAAATTCCAGACTCGCGAACCCGCCGTTCCTATATCATCGGAATCATGTCCGACGTAGCCGCCCCCGTCCGCGCCAATCTGCCCGAATTCTCCGTCAGCGAGGTTTCCGCCGCGCTCAAGCGCACAGTGGAGGACGCCTTCGCCTTCGTGCGCGTGCGCGGCGAGATTTCCGGGCTGAAATTCCACTCCTCCGGCCACGTCTATTTCGACCTCAAGGACGACAAGGCCGTCCTCAACGCCGTGATCTGGCGCGGCACGGCGCAGAAGCTCAAGGTCAAGCCGCAAGCCGGCCTCGAAGTCGTCTGCACCGGGCGCCTCACCACCTATGCCGGCTCGTCGCGCTATCAGATCGTCGTCGAGCAGGTCGAGCTCGCCGGCCTCGGCGCCGTCATGGCGATGCTGGAGGAGCGCAAGAAGAAGCTCACCGCCGAAGGCCTGTTCGACGCCGCGCACAAGCGAAAGCTGCCGTTCCTGCCCGAGGTCATCGGCGTGATCACTTCGCCGACCGGCGCGGTGCTGCGCGACATCATGCACCGCCTCGCCGCGCGCTTCCCGCGCCGCGTCCTCGTCTGGCCCGTCGCGGTGCAGGGCGAGCGCGCCGCCGCCGAAGTCGCCGCCGCGATCCGCGGCTTCAACGCCATCGGCCCCGGTCACGTCCTTCCGCGTCCCGATCTCATCATCGTCGCGCGCGGCGGCGGCTCGATAGAGGACCTGATGGCGTTCAACGAGGAGGCGGTGGTCCGCGCCGTCTTCGCCGGCACCATCCCGCTGATCTCCGCCGTCGGGCACGAGACCGACACCACGCTGATCGATTTCGTCTCCGACGTCCGCGCCCCCACGCCGACTGCTGCCGCCGAGCTTGCTGTTCCCGTCCGCACCGAACTCCTCGGCCAGTCGCTCGATTACGCCCGCCGCCTGCTGCGCGGCTTCACCAAGAGCATGGACGACCGTCGCCGTCATCTGACGCAGCTCGCCCGCATCCTGCCGCGCGCCGAACAATTGTTCGCGTCGCCGCGCCAGCGCCTCGACTACGCCGGCGACAACCTTGCCAAGGCGCTGCGCACCAACCTGCAGAAACACCGCCGCGAGCTGATCGAAGCCGGCGCCGTGCTGCGCCCCAGCCGCATCGCCCGCCAGGTCGCGCTCGGCGCCGAGCGCACCGCCGCGCTCACCCAGCGCCTCGTCCGAGTCCAGCGCGCCGGCCTCGCCGAGCGCCGCAAGCAGCTCGACGCCCTGAGCCGCGTCCTCGACAGCGTCTCCTACCGCTCCGCCCTCGACCGTGGTTTCGCGCTGGTGCGCGGCGAAGACGGCCGCGTCCGCCGCCGCGCCGCCGCCATCACGCCCGGCGAGCGCCTGACTCTCACCTTCGCCGACGGCGAGCAGGCCGCCACCGCCGACGGCACCGTCCCGCAAAAGCCAAAATCCAAGTCCAAACCTTCCGGCGGCGGGCAGGAAAGTTTGTTTTGAACCCCGGTTTGGCTAGGATGACGCCATGAACAAGATGGATCGCGATCTGCGGCCCGAAGGCCAGGCCGTCCTCGAATATCTCGACGGCGAGTTCCGCGTCGTGAAGGCCGGCTCCTTCGTGCCCTGCGCCGTGACGGGCGTCCACATCCCCGTCGAAGCCCTGCGCTATTGGAGCGTCGACCTCCAGGAGGCTTACGCCAGCCCCGTCATCGCCACCAAGCGCCTGCAGGACAGCGGAAAGACCCCCAAGTGATCTCGCGCCGGCTCGTCGTCGCCAGCGGCCTCGCCACCGCGCTCGTCCCCGTTTTCGCCCGCGCCGCCACCGCCACGCGCCTCACGCTCACCGGTGCGCTGGAGCAGGGCAGCCTGATCGTCGGCCATGCCGAGCCCGGCGCCCATGTCACCTTCGATGGCGAAGCGATCCGCGTCTCGCCCGAAGGCCTGTTCGCCGCCGGCCTCGACTGGGACCGCACCAAACCCGCGACCATCGCCGCGCAATTCGCCGACGGCACCAGTGAGACGCGCGAGATCACGCCCCGCATCCGCCAATACGACATCCAGCACGTCAACGGCCTGCCGCCCAACACGGTGACGCCGCCCGCCGAGGTCCTCGACCGCATCAAGGACGAGCACGCCCGCCTTGCCGCCGCGCGCAAGACCGACAGCGAGCACGTCTGGTTCGCCGATCCGTTCGACTGGCCGGCGCCCGGCATCATGAGCGGCGTGTTCGGCAGCCAGCGCATCGACAACGGCAAGCCGATGTCGCCCCATATGGGCGTCGACATGGCCAATGTCGAAGGCACCCCGATCCACGCGCCCACCGACGCCGTCGTGCTGCTCACGGATGATTTCTATCTCGAAGGCGGCTTCACGCTGCTCGACCACGGCCACGGTGTCTTCACGCACTACATGCACCAGAGCAAGCGCCTGGTTCAGGTCGGCGACAGCTTGAAGCGCGGCGACATCATCGGCCACATCGGCAAGACCGGCCGCGCGACGGGTCCGCATCTGCACTGGGGCATGAACTGGTTCCAGCTCAAGCTCGACCCCTCGCGCTCGACCCGCACGCCGTCGCCGCCGCACGCCTAACCTCTCCCGCGAAGTGCGGGCGAGGACAAATATCAACCCGCTTCGTCCTGCCGTACGCCGCGATTGCGCAGCTTGTCCTGATCGCGCGCCGTCGGCCAGCGCCGGTGGATCCACAGCCATTGCGACGGCCGCGCCCGCACGCACTTCTCAATCGCGTCGTTGATCGCGCAGGTCAGCAGGTAGACGTCGCGCTCGTCGTCGCCCGTCGGGGTGAACTCCACCGGCGGATGCACCGTCATGCAGAAGCGCGAGCCCTTCAGCCGCTCATTCGACGCCGGCAGCAGCACCGCGCCCAGCTTCAGCGCCAGCATCGCCGGCGCGGGCGTCGTCATCGCCTCGCGGCCGAAGAACGGCGCGGCGATGCCCTCATTGGTCTTCTGGTCGGTCAGCAGCAGGATCGACTTGCCCTTGCGCAGCAGCGTGAAGATGCGCTTGGTGCCCTGCACGCCCTTGGCGATCTGGTCCTTGGGCCCGTTCTTCATGCGCTGCGCCACCAGCCAGCGGTCGATATAGGGATTGTTCTGCGGCCGATAGACCTCGCCGCCCTCGAACCCGACCTGCGCCGCGGCGAACGGCATCACTTCCCAATTGGCGAAGTGGCCGGAGAAGAACATCACGCCCTTGCCCTTGTCGACGGCGGCCTGCGCGATCTCGAAATTGGCGACCGACAGTCGCGGATCGGGCCCGTGCAGCGACAGCTTGTCGAGATGCGCGTACTCGGCGACCGTGCGTCCCAGATTGTCGCACATCTCGCGCACGATCTCTTCGCGCTCCGCCTCGCTCTTCTCGGGGAAGGCGTGGCGCAGGTTGTCCCGCGCCCGGTTCATGATCCCGCGCACGCGATAGAAGACGTGACGCCCGACGAAGCCGCCGACCGCCGACGACGCGTTCAAACCGATCAGGCGGAAGAAGCCGATGCCGGTGAAGAAGGCCGCCGCCTCGGCGCCGTAGCGCAGTCTGTCGGCAAACGGCATAGATGCCGGTGGTTTCGCGGTCATGATGCCGTGGGCGGTAGCGCAGGCCGGATCGGCCTGTCAAGCAACGCACCGAGCGCCGCCAAATCCTCAAATTCGGTATGCACCGGCAACGGCACGATGCCGTCGCGCTCCGCCGGCGTGAGCCGCACAAAGTCTTTCTCCGTCGTCACCAGCAACGCTTCCGCCGAGCGTGCACGCAGCTTCAGCCGCGCCATCTCCGCCTGGGTGTAAACATGGTGATCGCCATAGGCGCGATGGTCGACGATGTCGGCACCTTGCGCCGCGAGCGAGGCGAAGAATTTTTCCGGCCGCCCGATCCCCGCGAACGCGACGACGCGCGTCCCTTTGGTGATGACCTGGCTGTCCTGCACCAGATGCGTGCGCAGCACCGGCCTTGCGAAGCCGGGCAGGGCCGGCGTGCCGCTCTCGCCGCTCACGATCACCGCGTCGGCGCGCGCCAGGCCCTGCGCCACCGGCTCGCGCAGCGGCCCCGCCGGCAGCACGCGGCCATTGCCGAACCCCGTCTCCGCGTCGACCACCACCAGCGACAGATCTTTCGCCAGCGTGAAGTTCTGATGCCCGTCATCCATCACGATGACGTCGAAGCCGTGCTCCTCCGCCAGCTTCGCGCCCGCCGCGCGGTCCGCCGACACGATCACCGGCGCCACCGCTGCGAGCAGCAGCGCCTCGTCGCCGACATGCGTCGCGCGGTCGTCCGGCGCCACGAACGCCGTGCCGCGCACCTTGCCGCCATAGCCGCGCGTCAGGAACACCGGTTTCTGTCCCCGCGCGATCAGCGCCCGCCCCACGGCGATGGCGATCGGAGTCTTGCCCGTGCCGCCCGCGCTCAGATTGCCGACGCAGATCACCTTCGCCGCCGACCGATAGGTGTGCGTGTGCCCCGCGCGATACTGCACGCTCCAGCCGTACAGCCAGCCGAACGGCGTCAGCAGCGTCACCGCGAGCTGCGAGACGAAATCCTTGCGGGTCCAGAAATCAGGCGGGCGCATGGTCGGCCAGAAATCCGTCGACCACCGCGATGGTTTTCGCCACCGCGCCGCCCAGCGCCGCCGCGCCGCGCGCTGCCGCATCGCCCAGCGCCTTTGCCGCGGCGGGATCGGCGAACAACCGCCCCGCCAGCGCCGCGATGTCGCTGCTCGTGCGCACGAGGCCCAGCCCCTGCTCGGCGAAGATCGCCGCGAATGCCGTCTGCGAATTGTGCGTGTGCGGCCCGCCCAGCACGCCGCAATGCAGCCGCGCCGGCTCCAGCGGATTGTGTCCGCCCATCGGCACCAGGCTGCCACCCACGAACGCGAACGGCGCGATCCGATAGAACAGCCCGAGCTCGCCCAGCGTATCGGCGACATACACCGCCGTGTCCGGCGCCGGCACATCGCCCGCGCTGCGCAGCTGCGCCTTGCGCGCATCCGCCAGCATCGCGATGTCCGGCCCGCGCACCGGATGGCGCGGCACGATGATCGTCAACAGATCGGGATGGGTCGCGCGCAGCGTGTCATGCACCGGCAGGATCGTCTCGTCCTCGCCCGGATGCGTCTGCGCCGCCAGCAGCACCGGCCGCGCCCCGATCGCCGCTTTCAGTTCCGCCAGCTTGCCCTCGTCATAGGGCAGCGGCGGCGCATCTTCCTTCAGGCTCCCGATCACGCGCACATCCGGCGCGCCCAGCTCGCGGAACCGCGCCGCGATCGCGTCATCCTGTGCCAGGCACACATCGAACGCCGCGAGGATCGCTTGGGCCGTCTTCCTCGCCCAGCGCCAGCCTTCGAACGAGCGTTGCGACATCCGCGCATTGACCTGCGCCAGCCGCGTCCCGCGCGCCTTGGCACCGAGGATCAAATTCGGCCACAGATCGGAATCGACGAACAGCCCGGCATCGGGTTTCCAGTGATCGAGAAACCGCGCCGTCGCGCCCGGCGTATCGATCGGCACGAACTGGTGGATGGCGCCGGCCGGCAGCCGCTCCGCCATCAGCTCCGCCGACGTCACTGTACCGCTGGTCATCAGCACGTTGGTGCCGCGCGCCGTCAGCTGCTCGACGATGGGCAGCGCCGCTAGCGCCTCGCCATTGCTCGCGCCGTGGATCCACACGAGCTTGCCGTCCGGCCGCGCCTCGCTGGCATAGCCCAGCCGTTCCGACGCCCGGTCGCGATGCTCCTTGCCCTGCCGCTTGCGCCGGCGCAGCAGCAGCGGCGCCGCCGACGACACCAGCGTCGTGACCGCGCGATACGCGACGATGCCGAGCGGCGCCATCAGCCCGCCCCCGCATCGTCGGCGAAATCCATCTGGTACAGCCGCGCGTAGAGGCCGCCCTTGGCGATCAGCTCCGCATGCGTCCCGAACTCCGTCACCCGCCCGCGGTCCATCACATAGATGCGGTCCGCGTCCAGCACCGTCGACAGCCGGTGCGCGATCACGATGGTCGTGCGGTTCTTCATCAGCCGCGTCAGCGCCTCCTGTACCTGCCGCTCGCTCTCGGTGTCGAGCGCGCTGGTCGCCTCGTCGAGCAAGAGGATCGGCGCATCGCGCAGCATCGCGCGCGCGATGGCGATGCGCTGGCGCTGCCCGCCGGAGAGCTTGAGGCCCCCTTCACCGATCCGCGTGTCGTAGCCCTGCGGCATTTGCCGGATGAACTCGTCCGCCGCCGCGTTCTTCGCCGCCGTCTCGATCTCGCCGCGCGTCGCGCCGATCTTGCCCAGCGCGATGTTGTCCGCGACGCTCTCGTCGAACAGGATCGCGTCCTGCGTTACCAGCGCGATGTTGGCCCGCAGCGAGTCCAGCGTCACCGCCTGGATATCCTGTCCATCGACGCCGATCCGCCCCGCCTCGATGGCATAGAACCGCAGCAGCAGATTGAAGATCGTGCTCTTGCCCGCGCCCGACGGCCCGACCAGCGCCACCTTCGCGCCGGGCGCGATGTCGAGCGACACGCCGACGATGGACGGCGCATCCGAACCATAGGCGAAATCGACATTCTCGAACCTGACCGCACCGCCCGCCGGCGCCGGCGCGACGTGCAGCACGCGCGCGCCCGGCGCATCGACGATGTGCGGCTTGCTGTCGATCACCGCGAACACGCGATTGGCCGCCGCGACGCCCGCCGACACGACCGGCCACAGCTGCCCCAGATTGCGCACCGGCTGCAGCGCCAGCAGCATCGCCGTGACGAAGCCCATGAAGTCGGACAGCTTCAGCATCCCGTGCTGCGACTGATAACCGGCGTAATAGATCGTCGCCGCCATCACCAGCGCCGCGAACATGTCGGTGGTCGGGACCGCCGCCGCCCGCCGCCGCACCACTTTCAGCATGGTCTGCAGCCGCAGCCCCAGCCGCGCATGCGCCCGGTCCGCGATATGCTCCTCGAGGCCATAGGCCTTGACGATGCGCCGCCCGTCCAGCGCCTCCGACAGCGAGGTCGCGAGATCGCCGGTCTGCTCCATGCTGCGCGTCGCGGCGCGGCGCAGCGAGCTGCCGATCCGCTCCATGATCCAACCCGCTGCCGGCAGCACCACCAGCGCGATCAGCACCAGCTGCCAGTCGAAATACACCATCACCGCCGCGAAGAAGATCAGCTGCGTCGTCTCCAGGCCCAGCGCCGCGACGCCGCGCGTGATCGCGTCGCGCATCTGCGTCGCGTCGTACAGCATGGTGGAGATGAACTGGCTGGAATGCACCGCGTTGAGCGAGGCGAGATCGCGCCGGATCAGGTGATCGAACATGTCGCGCTGCGCCGCCGTGATGGCGCGCTCGCCGACCGAGTCGATCAGCGTCGCCTGGCCATAACCGCTCACCGCCCGCACCACCATCAACGCGATGACGATCAGGGGGATGGTCGTCAGCATCTCCGGCTTGGCCGACAGGAACAGATGATCGCCGATCGCCTTCACCACCAGCGGGATCGCGCCGCTCGCCGCCGAGGTCACGACCATGCAGGCGATCGCGGCGGTGAACGTCACCCATTGCCCCGCGATGTAGTTGCTAAACAGCCGCCGGATCACCACGAAATTCCGCGGCTCGGCCGCGCGCACGGCCTGGGCCGGCGGCTTGCCGGCCACGGCGGCGGGAAGAGGGGTGTCGGTGCCGGTTGTCATGCCGGGCGGGGCATAGCACGGCCCGGCGGGCCGGTGCGAGGGCGCCGCTCAGGACCCGGCATCGGGCTCCATCAGGCGGTGAATATGGACGACAAAATACCGCATCAGCGCGTTGTCCACCGTCGACTGCGCCTTGCCGCGCCAGGCTTTCAGCGCCTCGGCATAGTTGGGATACATCCCCACCATGTCCAGCTTGGTGAGGTCCTTGAACTCCATGCTGTGCGGCGCGGTCAATTCGCCGCCGAAGACCAGGTGCAGCAATTGTGTCGGCGCGTGCTCGGCCATGTTCTCTCCTATCCGCGCGGCAGGTTCAGATGGCTCACCCGCGCCATGAGCTCGGCATGCAGCCTGGGCCCGGCCGCGACCACCGAAGGTTGAAGCGTACTTTCCCGATTGTAGCGGAACGCCGCGCCGGTGTGCGCCGTGACCTTTGCGCCCGCCTCGGTCGCGATGATCTCGGCGGCCGCCAGATCCCAGTCGCGCTTGGACGACAGCGCCAGCATCGCGTCGAACTGGCCGCAGGCGACCAGCACGATGCGATAGGCGATCGAACCGCGCGTCTCGATCTCCATCGGCGGCCAAGGCCGGTTGGGCGGCGTGTTCCATGCGGCATGCGCCAGCATCTGCCGATCCGCCAGCATGCGGCAGTCTTCGACGGTCTCGCGGTCATACACATGAATGGGCGCGCCGTTGAGAAACGCGCCGCCACCGACCCGCGCCGTGAAGCATTCCTCGGTGATCGGATTGTACACCGCGCCCGCCACCGGCTCGCCGTCCACCACCACGCCGGCGCAGATCGTGAACTGCGGCCGCCCCTTGATGAACGCGATGGTCCCGTCGATCGGATCGACCACGAAGGTCGCTTCCGCCGTCAACCGCGCCGGATCGTCCGTCGTCTCCTCCGACAGCCAGCCGTAATCGGGCCGCGCCGCGCGCAGCGTGTCGCGCAGATAGGCATCGACCGCCAGGTCCGCCTCGGTGACCGGATTGCCCTTGCTCTTGTCCCACTTTTTATAAGTACCGCCGAAAAAGCCGCGCGCGATGGCGCCGCCCGCGCGCACGCATTGCTCCAGCAGGATCAGATCGGCGGCGTCGTCACGCCCCGGCAACGGTCATGCCTTCGATGCGCACCGTCGGCGCATTGGTGCTGTGGCGGAATACCAAATCGCTCGCCGCCGTCAAATTCTGGAACATGTCTTTGAGATTGCCGGCGATGGTGATCTCCGACACCGGATAGGCGATCTGGCCGTTCTCGATCCAGAACCCCGCCGCGCCGCGGCTATAATCGCCCGTCACGCTGTTGACGCCCATGCCGATCAGCTCCGTGACATAGAACCCTTCGCGGATATCCGCGATCAGCGCCTCGGGCGAAAGCGTCCCGGCTTCCATGTACAGGTTCGTCGTGACCGGGGAGGGCGGCCCACCCGTGCCGCGTCCCGCATGTCCCGTCGTCTGCAAGCCCAATTGCCTGGCGCTCGCGCAATCCAGCAGCCATGTCTTCAGCACGCCGTTCTCGATCAGGGCCCAGCGCCGGTTCGCCACGCCTTCGCCGTCGAACGGCTTGGAGCGCTGCCCGCGCACCCGGTGCGGATCGTCGATGATGTTGATCGCCGGCGCGAACACCGCCTTGCCCATCATCTCCTTCAGGAAGCTCACACCGCGCGCGATCGAGCTGCCCGAGATCGCGCCCGCCAGATGCCCCACCAGCCCCGACGACACGCGCGGATCATAGACGATCGGCACCGCCTGGCTTTTCACCTTGCGCGGATTGAGCCGCTTGACCGCGCGTTCCCCCGCGCGGCGTCCCACCGCTTCGGCGCTTTCGAGGTCGCTGGCATGCCGCGCGCTTGTCTGCTCGTAATCGCGCTCCATCCCGACGCCTTCGCCGGCGATCACCGAGACGCCGATCCCGCTGCTCGTTCCCGCATAAGTGCCGTAGAACCCGTCGCTGGTCGCCAGCGCGATGGCCGAGCGGCTGAAGCTCGCGCCGCCGCCTTCGGAGTTCGTCACGCCGGGCACCGCCATCGCGGCGCCTTCGGTGGCGCGCGCCCAGTCGACCATCGTGTCGGCCGCCGGCTCGGCCTTGTCCTCGATGTCGAGGTCGGGGAAATTCTTCGCTAGCCGATCGCGCGGCGCCAGCCCGGCGAATTTGTCTTCCGGCGCCATCTTCGCCATCGCCACCGCGCGGCCCGGCAGTTGCGCCAGCGACTCTTTCGAGAAATCCGTCGACGAGATGAACGCGACCTTCTGCCCGACGAACACGCGCAGGCCCAGATCGTACGATTCCGCCCGCTCGACGTCCTCGAGCTTGCCAAGGCGATAGGACACGCTCGCCGAGACGTTCTGCACCACCAGCGCGTCGGCGGCATCCGCCCCTGCGCCCTTCGCCGCGCGCAGCACGTCGTTCAGGATGTCCTGGTTGCTCGGTCGTGCCATCGCGCTCAACCCGGAACCAGCGCGAGCCACAGCGTGGCCGCGATGGCGACGATGGTGGAAAGCCAGGTCAGCGCCATGCCGATCAGGCGCGCGCCCGACGTCCCGACATTGCGCGACAAGGCGAAGCCATGCAGCAGCCGCCCTAGCGTCAGCGAAATGCCGACGGCGTGGATCACCACCACGCTCGCGCCGAGCGCGTAGAGGATCATCAGCAGCACGATCGCCATCGGCACGTATTCGGTGTTGTTGGCATGCGCGCGCAGCGGCCCGACCATCGCGGGGTCGCCGCCGTCGCCGATCTCGGTCTTCGTCCTCACGCGCGCCCGCACCACCAGCATGCCGAGCACCAGCATGATCAGCGCGTTGAGCGCCGCGTAGAACGCGACCATCGGCAAGGGCAGGGAAAAGGGATCGTCCATGGTCTCAAGATACCCGGAATGTCGGCTTCATAAGTAGAGCAGTCCGGAGCCGGGTCAAGCGACCCCATCCCGCATTTTTACCCTCTCCCCCTCCGGGGGAGAGGGCAGGGTGAGGGGGTCTCTCCGCTGGACTCGGAACCCGAAATCAAACAGCGCTTTACTTCCAAACCGGCTTGCCGTCACCCGGCAAACCCAGCCGCGGCCACTTCTCCGTCACGGTGCGGATCACGTCATCGTCCATCGCAATCTTCCGGCCCCACTCGCGCGACGTCTCCGGCGGCAGCTTGTTCGTCGCATCGAGCCCGATCTTCGAGCCCAGCCCGCTTTGCGGCGAGGCGAAGTCGAGATAGTCGATCGGCGTGTGCTCGATCACCGTGATGTCGCGCGCCGGATCCATCCGCGTCGAGATCGCCCACATCACGTCCTTCCAGTCGCGCGCGTCGATGTCGTCGTCCACCACGATGACCCATTTGGTGTACATGAACTGCCGCAGATACGACCACACCGCCAGCATCACGCGCTTGGCATGCCCCGGATACGCCTTCTTCATCGACACGACGGCGATGCGATACGAACAGCCCTCCGGCGGCAGCCAGAAATCCACGATCTCGGGAAACTGCTGCTTCAAGAGCGGCACGAACACTTCGTTGAGCGCCTCGCCCAGCACGCTGGGCTCGTCCGGCGGCCGCCCCGTATAGGTCGACAGATAGATCGGCTGCTTGCGCATTGTGATCGCGGTGACGGTGAACACCGGGAACGGCTCGACCGAATTGTAATAGCCGGTATGGTCGCCATACGGCCCTTCGTCGCGATAGTCGGTGAGCGACACCTCACCCTCCAGCACGATCTCCGCCTCCGCCGGCACCTTCAGCGGCTGCGACACGCAATCGACCAGCTCGACGCGGCTCCCGCGCAGCAGCCCCGCGAACTGATATTCCGACAGCGTCTCCGGCACCGGCGTCACCGCCGCCAGGATCGTCCCCGGATCGGCGCCCAGCACCACGGCTGCGGGCAGGGGGGCCGCCTTCTCCTTGGCCCAGCGCTGGTGATGTTGCGCTCCGCCACGATGCTTCAGCCAGCGCATGATCGTCTGGCTCTTGTTCAGCACCTGCATGCGATAGATGCCGAGATTGTAATTGTCCTCGCGCGCCTCGCCCGGCCCCTTGGTCACCACCAGCGGCCAGGTGATGAGCGGCGCCGGCTCCCCCGGCCAGCAGGTCTGCACCGGCAGGCGCGCCAGATCGATCTGATCCCCGCGCAGCACCACCTCCTGGCACGGCGCGCGCGACACGCTCTTGGGCTTCATCGCCAGCAGCGTCTTGGCCAGCGGCAGAAGCTCGAACGCTTCCCCGAACGAGCGCGGCGGCTGCGGCTGGCGCAACGTCGCCATCACCTCGCCGACTTCGCGCAGCTCCTTCGCTGTCGTCCGCTCTTTGCCGTCCATCGTCACGCCCATCGCGACGCGCTTGACGGTTCCGAACAGGTTGACCAGCACCGGGATGTCGCTCGGCGTTCCGTCCGCCTTGACCGGCTTCTCGAAGATCACCGCCGGCCCGCCTTTGGCGATCAGCCGCGTCTGGATCTCGGTCATCTCGAGCACCGTCGAGACCGGCTCGCGCACGCGCACCAGCTCGCCCGCGCTTTCGAGCTTGGCAACAAAATCGCGCAGGGAGCGGTAGGGCATGGCGGTTTCTAACCCGAACCCCGGGTGCCGTCACCTAGCGGCCCGTCGCCCTTCGAGGCTCGCCCGTTGGGCTCGCACCTCAGGGTGACGTGCCTGTTTTAGCAGTCGCGTCATCCTGAGGTGCGAGCACTTGCGAGCCTCGAAGGACGACGCGCTTCTCGGCGGTTCCACATCCCCCGCTTGCGCCCCTCCGCAGAGCCGCTAGGCTCGCTTCCGCAAAACAGCGGCACCGCCGCAGGGGGACATTCATGCTCTTTGGCCGCGTCAAGTCGCTCGCCGCGATTCTCGCCACCGCCGAAAAGAAGGGCCTGCACCGTTCGCTGGGCGCCTTCCAGCTCACCATGCTGGGCATCGGCGCCGTCATCGGCACCGGTATCTTCGTGCTGACCGCCGAGGCCGCCCAGAAGGCCGGCCCCGGCATGATGCTCTCCTTCGTCATCGCCGGCTTCGTCTGCGCCGTCGCCGCGCTGTGCTATTCCGAGCTCGCCTCGATGGTTCCCGTCGCCGGCTCCGCCTACACCTATTCCTATGCCGTGGTCGGCGAGATCTTCGCCTGGACGGTCGGCTGGGCCCTGATCCTCGAATACGCCGTCGGCGCCAGCGCCGTCGCCGTCGGCTGGTCCAACCATGCGGTCGGATTGCTGCACGGCCTCGGCGTGAACTTCCCCGCCGCGCTCAGCAATGCCGACGCCCTGATGGCCAAGGTCCAGATCGCCGCCGGCGCGCCCGCGACGCCCGACCTCGTCACCGCGCTCAAGGTCGGCGGCTGGGTCAATTTGCCGGCGATCCTGGTCTGCGTCTTCGTCACCTGGCTCCTCACCATCGGCACGACCGAGAGCGCACGCGTCAACGCCATCCTCGTCCTGATCAAGGTCGCCGCGCTCACCGCGTTCATCGCGCTGACCATCCCGGTGCTCAACGCGACGAACTTCACGCCCCTGATGCCCACCGGCACGACCGGCGTGTTCGGCGCCGCCGCCTCGATCTTCTTCGCCTATGTCGGGTTCGACGCGGTCTCCACCGCGGCGGAGGAGACCCGCAATCCCCAGCGCAACGTCCCCATCGGTCTGATCGGCAGCCTCTTGATCTGCACCATTTTCTATTTGCTGGTCGCGGCCGGCGCGATCGGCGCGATCGGCGCCCAGCCGCTGATGGCCGCCGGCGCCTCGCTCGAGCCAGGCTCGGCCGAAATGGCCGGCCGCTGCGCCCAGGTGGTCGCCGGCGGCGCGCTCGAGCCGCTGGTCTGCTCCAAGGAAGCGCTGGTCCACGTCCTGCAAACCATCGGCTGGCCGGCCGTCGGCCGGCTTGTCGGCTTGGCCGCGGTGCTCGCGCTGCCGTCGGTCGTGCTGATGATGATGTTCGGCCAGACCCGCATCTTCTTCACCATGGCGCGCGACGGCCTGCTGCCGGCGCGTCTGGCTTCGGTGCATCCGCGTTTCAAGACGCCCCACGTCGTGACCATCATGACGGGCACCGGCGCCGCCATCGCCGCCGCCTTCCTGCCCGTCGGCAAGCTCGCCGATTACTCCAACTCCGGCACGCTGTTCGCCTTCGCGATGGTGGCGATCTCGGTGATGGTGCTGCGGTTCAAGGACCCGACCCGCGCGCGCCCGTTCCGCACCCCGCTGCTGTTCATCGTGGCGCCGCTCGCGATCATCGGCTGCATCGGGCTGTACGTTTCGCTGCCACTGACCGCGATCCTCGTCCTGCCGGTGTGGGGCGTGATCGGCCTTGCGGTCTATTTCCTCTACAGCCGCAGCCGCAGCCATGTCGGCCTCGGCCTCACCGACGGCCCCGAGCCGGAGACCCAGCCGATTTTGAAGGATTGAACACCACTGTCATCCCCGGCCGAATGCCGCGAAGCGGCATGAGGGGAAGGGGACCCAGGTGCCAACCGCCGTGACGGTGTTTGATACCTGGGTCCCCTTCCCCTCGCTACGCTCGGCCGGGGATGACAATCGCGTTTAATTCTCTACGACTGCAGGCGCACCTGCGCTTACCGCTGCCGCATTCTTCCCCGGTCCCGATATCGCGCCGGCCGTCGCCGCTAGGTCGTTGAGATCATCCCGCAGCGTCTGCAGCAAAAACGGCAGCGCCTCCAGATGCGCCGCCGGATCGTTCGCCGTCCGCATCCCGATCTTCGCCGCCGCGGCGCCCACGCTGGCATCGAGCGCCGCCGACGATCCCGCCGCTGCGCCCTCCGCCAGCAGATGCTGGATCGCCCCCAGCCGCGCCCGCGCATCGCGCACCACGGGCCTGAGCGCCTGCGCCACACCCTCCGGCAACGGCGCTCCCGACACCGCGCGCTGGATGAACACGATGGTGCCATGCGTCCGGCTCAGCGCCGCCGTGAACTGGTTGGGTAGAGTCTCGCCCAGATCGCGCTCCGCGCGCTTCGCCTTGATCTGCCGCGCCGCGACCGTGACCTCGCGCATCTCCTTGCGCGTCCTGGCGTTGAGCCGCACGAACTTCCCGCGCGCTTCCGCATCGTCCGGCTTGACGCCGAGCGCCAGCAGATTGCCCAGCGGCATCATCAGCGCCGCCGCATCCTTGCGCAGCCCCTTCAGCGCATTGGACGGCAGCAGCACATAAGACACGAACAGCGCCACCAGTGTCCCCATCCCGACATCGAGCACGCGCAAGCCCGCGACACCGAGCCCGAACATCCCGCTCTTGCCGCTCGCCGTCGCGCTCAGCACGATCATCGCCGCCATCGGCGCGGCGCGGAACGCGGCATTGTCCGCCGACAGGAACGCCATCGGCGCCATCGCGAGGAACAGCAACGCGAAATCCGGCACGCCCGCATGCCGCAGCAAGGAGGCCGCGAGCCCGACGCCCGCGCCGGCCAGCGTCCCGATCAGCCGGTCGCTCGCCGACCCGCCCGCGCCTTTCGCTCCGCCGCGCGCCACGATGATCGCCGACATCACCGGCCACGTCGCCTCGGGCAGATGCTGCAAGGTCGCGATCAGATAAGCGAGCGTCGCCGAAACCCCGACGCGCCCGCCGACCAGCAGCGCATCCTGGTGCTTGTGAAACAGCGCCTTGGCGCGATGGGCGAAAGACAGAAACCGCGTATCCATGCGCGATTATCGCGCGGTGTTCCCGCTTTGTCCAACCGCAATGGCGCGGTGCCCGATGGTCTGATGTCCATAACTGCCATATCCAGCGGTCGCCGCGGCTGTCACACAGACCCACTTACCCTGTGCGTTCCGCTTGAGCGTGCCGGTGGGTGGCTTGCAATGAGCCCCATCGATATTGGCTGTCGCAATCGGGATGCCGCGCTGGTCTTGGTGCGTCCAGTCGGCCGTCGGAGCTGCATGGGCCGATAGCATAAGGAACGTGCAGCCCAATACTGCGAACAATGTTCGAACTGGCATGAATATCCCCGTCAAGCGAAAGCAAGGCTGCTCCCCTATCGGCCGCGAGTCCAGCCGTTGAGCCGTCGTTGGTCTCTGGTTCTCCCAGTCTTTCAGTCTTTCAGTGACATCAGACGATCTCCGCAGCGTTACTCAGCACGCCACCCCGCCGTCGATCCGCACCGTCTGCGTCTTGCCGAGATACTTCGCCGTCAGCGATCCCGCCATCTCGACCGAGTCGGCTTCGGGATGCTCCGCGACCACCTTCACCACGGTCTCGACCACCACCGCGCCGGTCTTGTCCCTGAACACCCGGTCGGTCTGCGCGCCCGGCCCCACCGAGTCCGGCCCGTTCTTGCCGCTGCGCTTGCTGCTCACCAGCACCAGGTCGAACACCTTGCCGCCCAGCTTGATGTTCGCGCGCGCCTTGCGCAGCTCGTCCGTGCTCTCGTCGAGGAAGACGCCGTTTTCGCTCACATGACCGGCGAACGAATAGGTCGTCAGGCAGCTCTGGTTCGCCAGCGGCAGATTGGCCGGCAGCTCCTCGACCTTCCAGTCCGCCGCATTCGCGCCAACCGCGCCAAAGGCCACGAACACCAAACTCCACGCCACGCGCCGCATGCGAACGCCCCTCCCGATATGAGGCTCGCATCATGGCGATTGCGGCGCCGGGGTCAAAGCCGCCGTCGCGTCCCGCGCCAACTGGTCCGGCCACCGTCGCGGCGCTAGGCTGGCGCTATGAAACCCATCGTCATCGTCAACGCCGGGAGCGGCGGCCAGGCCGCGGTGATCTTCGATGCCTGCTTGGCGGCAGCATTGCAGGTCGCGGGCTGGCTCTCCGCCGATCCGGCGGCGCGCAATCCCGGCGGCACGCTCGCCCGGCTCGGCGATCTCTCCCGCCTCGACGATCCCGCCTTTCTCGCCGCGCATGCGATCATCGTCGGCACCGGCACCGGCGAATTCCGCCGCGGCCTGTCGCTGAAAGCGCTCGCCGGCGGCGGCAGCCTCGCGACCATCCGTCATCCCGCCGCCATCGTCTCCAGCCTCGCGCGCATCGGCGCCGGCAGCTTCCTCGCCGCCGCCTCGGTCGTCGGCGTCGCCGCGTCCGTCGGACGCTTCTGCATCGTCAACACCGGCGCCACCATCGACCACGACAACGTCATCGCCGACGGCGTGAACATCGCGCCCGGAGTCCATTTCGCCGGCAACGTCCATGTCGACGAGGACGCCTTCATCGGCGTCGGCGCCGCGATCGCGCCCGGCATCCGCATCGGCGCCCGCGCCACGGTCGGGGCCGGCGCGGTCGTCATCCGCGACGTCGCCGCCGGCACCACCGTCGTCGGCAATCCCGCAAAACCGCTGCCGCGCTAGCGAGCCTTATCCCCGCCGCTCCCGGCGGGCGTACAATCATCGGATGAGAACGCGAGACTCCCATCCGCGCCCGCAAAACCGGGCGCCAAACGCACCCGCATGCGTGCCCGCAACCGCGCACGCATGCCGATGCGCGCGCGCTGTCCCTGGGATAGAGCCCTCACGCGTCCATGATCTGGAAAGAAACCAAAAAAGAACCCTCTCCCCCTTTCGGGGGAGAGGGCAGGGTGAGAGGGTGCCGCAACAAGCTCCGTGTCGCGCTTTACGATGCAGGGGGTACCCCCCCTCGAATTTTTCGACGAACAATTATGTTGTCGAATAATCCATATCCCGCGCAATCATCATGCCGGCATATCCCCGATATACGCCGAACTCGGCCGCAGCAGCCGGCCGCGCCGCTGCTGCTCGCGCGCATGCGCCGTCCAGCCCGCCGCGCGCGCCACCGCGAAAATCGGCGTGAACGCCTGCCTGGGAATCTGCAGCGCGTCGAGCAGGATCGCGGTGAAGAACTCCACATTGGTATCGAGCGGATGATCCGGCTTCTTCGCCTTCAGCGCCGCGCGCGCATAAGCCTCGACCTCCGCCGCGAACGGCATGTCGATGGCATTGCTCGCCAGCTTCGCCACCGCCGTCTTCAGCACGTCGGCGCGCGGATCGCGCACCTTGTAGACGCGATGGCCGAAGCCCATCAGCCGCTCGCCGCGCGACAGCGCCCCGTCGATCCACGGCGCGATCCGTTCGCGCGTCCCGATGGCGTCGAGCATCTCCAGCACCGGCTCCGGCGCCCCGCCATGCAGCGGCCCCGTCAGCGCGCAATAGCCGCCGGTGACGGCACAGAACAAATCCGCTTGCGTCGACGCGATCACCCGCGCCGTGAAGGTCGAGGCGTTCATCCCGTGATCGCACACCGTCACGAGATAGGCGTCGAGCGCCGCCGTCTCCGCCGCATTGGCCGGCCGCCCATGCAGCATCGACAGCGTGTCCGCCGCATGGCTCAGCTTGGCGTTCGGGATGTGCGGCGCATGACCCTTGGCGCGCTGCACCAGCGCGCCGACGATCACGGGCAGGGCGCCGACGATGGTCGCCTCATGCGTCAGCCCGTGCTCGGCGCGCAGCGTCGCCGTTGCCGCGCGGAATCCGTCGACGATGGACAGCCCTTCGCTCGCGCTCAGGAACTGCCCCAGATGGGCATGCGCCCGCACCCGCGCCTCGCCCAGCGCCGCGCGGACTTCCGCCTCGCTGATCGGCACATTCGTCGCCGCGCTCCACAGCCGCGCCGTGACGCCCTCGAAACTGGTCTTCGCCGCCAGCTCCGCGACCCGCTCGCCCGCAATGATGAGTTCGCCCTTTTGCCCGTCGACATGGGACAGCGCGGTTTCCGCCGCCGCGACGCCGTCCAGCCCGATGGGGGATTTGCTGCTCTGCACTGTCATTTGCCCGCTCCTTTGTTGCGTTGCACAAAAGATCGGTCCGCTGGACGTATTGATCAATCTTGATTAGCATAATCAACATGAATAAATCCGATGACACCCTCTACCTCTCCGCCCGCGACGCCGCGACCGAACTCGCCGTCTCTCCGGCGACGCTCTACGCCTATGTCAGCCGCGGCCTGATCCGCTCCGAGCCCGGCGACACCCCGCGCAGCCGCCGCTACCGCGCCGAGGACGTGCGCGGCCTCAAGAACCGCCGTGCGCCCTTGATCGAGACCCAGGGCCTCAAATCCGCCGACCTGCCGGTGATGGACAGCGCCGTCTCGACCATCACGGAAGAGGGCCCGATCTATCGCGGCGTCCGCGCCGTGACGCTGGCCGAGAGCGCGACCTTCGAGCAATGCGCGACGCTGCTGTGGGATTCCAAATCCGCCGACCCGTTCGCCAAATCGAACGTCCCCATCGTCTCGCCCACGATGCGCGGCATCATGGATGCGACGCGCGCCGCGCCGCCCATCGACCGCGCCGTGGCTGTGCTCTCACAAGCCGCCGAAGCCGACCCGCGCGCCTACAACTGGATCGCGGAAGGGCGGGCCGCGACCGGCGCCCGCATCCTGCGCCTTGCCGCCGCCGTGATGGCCGGCACCGAGCCGTCGCCCGAGCCGGTGCACAAGCTCGTCGCCCGCGCCTGGGCGCCGAAACACAAGCACGCGGAGGATTTGATCCGCCGCGCCTTGGTACTGCTCGCCGACCACGAGCTCAACGCCTCGACCTTCGCCGCGCGCGTTGCGGCGTCGACCGGCATCAGCCTGTACGACGCGGTGATCGCCGGCATGGTGGCCTTGAAAGGCCCGCGCCATGGCGGCGTCGGCCCGCTCGCCGCCAAGCTGCTCGACACGTTCATCGAAGGCGACATCGCGGCGATCGTGCGCGAGCGCGTCGCGCTCGGCGAACGCTTCCCCGGCTTCGGCCATCTCGTCTACGTCCACGGCGATCCGCGCGCGCAGCATCTGCTCGATGTGCTGATCAAGCTCGGCGCCGACAAGCGCCTCACTCTCGAAATCCCTGCCCGCATCGCCGAGGCCACCGGCGCCTTCGCCAACATCGACTACGCCCAGGCCGTGATGCGGAGATTCTTGGGCTTGCCCCAAGGCAGCGAGACCACGCTGTTCGCGATCAGCCGCGTCGCCGGCTGGGTCGCGCATGCGAGCGAGCAGCTCGAAAGCAAACGCCTCATCCGCCCGCGCGCGCGCTACGTCGGCCCCGCGCCGGCGCCGCTGCGCAAACGCTAGTCACTTGTCGCGATGCACTTCGCCCTTCGCCACCGTCATGAAGTTCGGCGCGCCCGGCGGCTGCATCTCGAACACGACGCCCAGCGTGTCGGCATCGGTCCTGGTGTAGGTCAGATGAAACACCGGCGCGCCGGTTCCGCCCGCGCTTTCGAACATCACCGACGCGCCCGGCGCCACCGTCGCCTTGACGTAATGGATCGTGTGCGCGCCATCGAGGTAATCGGCATGCAGCGTCCCGCCCTCGGGATAGATCAGCATGACCTGATCGAAGCTCTCCTGCAGCTTGCCGGCCTTGTCGACGACGTCGGTGTGGTCGCGCCGCAGCAATGCGTTGCCGCCGACGATGAGATGGATGCTCGACGTCCCATGGTTCGTCATCCCGCCTTCCGACGTCCCGTCGCCATGCCAGTCGCCGACCAGGAACGCGACACCGGCCAGGGAGTCCGGCAAGGTCTGCGCCGAGGCCGCACTGCCAACAAGCAGGAATGCACACAAGGTAAGAGCAAACCGCATCATCATTCCTCCGTCACCACCAATCTAGAAATCATAACCACCAAACCCACCACCGTCATGGCCGGGCTTGTCCCGGCCACCCAGGATCACCCATGCGGCATGGAGATCATGGATGGCCGGGACAAGCCCGGCCATGACGGGTGTTGTTGTTGTGGTGGCTCATTCAAACATCAACGCGATCTTCAGATCGCGAAACAGCGCTTCGATCTCTGCATCCGGCGTCATCGCCGCACCACTAATCGCGATCTCCACGCGCCCACCACCGCTGCGGATCTCATCCACGAAGAACCTGTAATGCTCGAACCGTGCCGCGACGTCGCGCAGCGCCGACCCAAGATCGGCTCGCCCGGTCTCATTCCCGGCCAATCGAGTCTGCCAATAGCTTTCGCGCCCGTCACCGGCCGCCCACGACGTCTGCGCCGGCAGCCCCAGCTCCGCCGTGATCGCGTAAGGATCGATCGATGGATGGAACACGCGCAGCGTCAGCGCCGTCATGGGATCAACCGATACACGCTGGTCTGCCGAATCTCGCGATCCTCCAGATCGCGCGAGGTCTGCACGTGATAGGTCTTCAGCTTCTCGACCCCGCCCTTGGGAAAATAGCTGCGCCCCGGATCGCCCATCAGCACCGCGGCGCCGTGCGTCGCGCGGTCGAGCAGCCACGCCATCAGCCGCTCCGCCAGCGGCCGCTCATAGCACATGTCGCCGACCAGGATGACGCGCCAATTGCCATCGCTGTCGATCAGATCATTCGTCGTCGCGGCGACGATCGCGCTGTTGGCCGCCGCGTTCATCTTGATCGCGGCATAGGCGAACGGATCGATGTCCGCCGCCGTCGCGCGCATCGCGCCCGCTTTCGCCGCCGCGATGGCGACGAGGCCGGAGCCCGCGCCGAAATCGAGAACGTCCTTGTTCGCGACCTCTTGGGCGTGATCCAGCACATAGCGCGACAGCGCCTGCCCGCCGGCCCAGGCGAACGCCCAATAGGGCGGCGGCACGCCTTTCTCCTGCAGCTCTTCTTCCGTCAGCCGCCACAGCGGCACGACCTCGGTCGCCAGATGCAGCTTGATCTCGGGCACCAGCGGCGGCGCGATGAGCGCCGTATTGGCGCGGATGAACTCGGCAGGATCGGTCATGTGGCAGTCCTAACACAGCGGCGCATTCGTTGCGCACCGCAATTGACGCGCTCCGGCGCGAGTCCTACCTTGCCCATCGAAGCGCTCGCAAAAGAGGAGGCGTCCGATGAGAGACATTGTCCAAACGACCCTCCGCCGCGCCGCGCCGTAAATTCCGTCAACTCGGTCTTTCCGCCGTCGGCGCCTCTTAAAGGCTCTGACCCAAGGAACGCACCGTGCTTGAACGCTACGGCTGGAGCGACACGCTCCAATCTCAATTTGAATCGCTTGCCGCGCCCGGCCTCGAACCCGCGCGCGTCCTCGTCCAGCAACGCGGCCACTACCGGCTCGCAACCGCCGCCGGCGAATGCAGCGCCACGCTCGCCGGCAAATTCGCGCATGACGCGGCCGATGGCGGCTATCCCGTCACCGGCGATTGGGTCGCCGTGTGCGCGCGCCAAGGCGACGGCACCGCGATCGTCCGCGCCGTGCTGCCGCGCCGCACGACCTTCACCCGCCGCGAGGCCGGCCCCGGCGCGCCGCGCGGCCAGGTCGTCGCCGCCAATGTCGACGTCGCGCTGCTCGTCGCCTCGCTCAACGCCGATCTCAGCCTGCGCCGCATCGAGCGTTACCTCGCCGCTGCGTGGGAAAGCGGCGCCGAACCGGTCATCGTCCTCACCAAGGCCGACATGTGCGCCGACGCCGCCGCACGCAAAGCCGAGGTCGAAGCCATCGCCTTCGGCGTCCCGGTCCACGCGATCTCGTCGCTCACCGGCGAAGGCATTGCCGAACTGCGCGCGCATCTGGCGCCCGGCAGGACCGCGGTGCTGCTGGGAAGCTCCGGCGTCGGCAAATCCACATTGGTCAACGCGCTCGCCGGAACACAGATCATGCTGACGCGCGAGATCCGCGACGACGACACCGGCCGCCACACTACCACGCATCGCGAGCTGATCCTGCTCCCCGACGGCGCGCTGATCCTCGACACACCCGGCATGCGCGAGTTCGGCTTGTGGGACGCCGGCGCCGGAGTCTCGGCCACCTTCGCCGATCTCGAAGCGCTGTTCGCGCAATGCCGCTTCGACGATTGCCGCCACCGCCACGAGCCCGGCTGCGCCGTCCGCGCCGCGCTCGAATCCGGCGAGCTCGAGCCGTCGCGCTGGGAATCCTACGGCAAGCTGCAGAAGGAACTGCGCTTCCAGCGCAACAAGGACGACTGGCAATCACGCCAGGAAACCCGCCGCGAGCGCGTGCGCATCCACAAGGACGGCCGCGCCCGGATGAAGTTCAAGATGGGGGAGGAATGACGCGGCGCGACGCGGCGGCACCGCCGAAAAGAAAGCTTAATGCCGAACAGAAGCGCGCCTTGCGCGTGGGCGATCTCAGCGTCTTCCTGCGCCAATACGGGCGCAAGGCTCAGAAGGATTTCGATCCGAACGATAGGAGCTTCGACGTCGAAGTCGCCAAACGCATCAAGCGCCATATGAGCGCATCCGCCATGGACGCGCTGATGCGGGACGATGAAGACGATTGAAGCATCGCTATCTGTGGACGGCTCAGACCGATCCCGCGCCCATGAACCAGCCGGCGAACACCGTGCGCGGCCCGCCGCTGGTGACCGGGGTCAGGCGGTGCAGAATGTCCCGCCCGATCTGGAATATGAACGCCGAGCCCGGCTTGTTGTGATCGTGATGCAGCAGCAGCTCCTCGCTATGCCGCGGCCGCATCTCGAACCGCCCGCCTTCGTAAGGCTCGCTGCCGAGATTCACGGTGATGCCCACCATCCGGCGCTGCTTGTCCAGATCGTTGTGCCAATGCAATTGGTGCCCGTCGCCCGCCCGCATCTGCGTGAGCTTGCCGTACACCGAGGTGATCGTCGCGCAGCCCGTCACCGTCTCGATCCACGCCGGCAGCGGCGCGCGCTCCAGCAGGAAGGTCAGCATCTTGCCGGCATGCGACTGCTTCTCCAGCGTGCGGCTGCCGAGCTTTTTGAGGTCGTGATGGCGAAACTCGGCCTGCGACCACTGCGCCCGAAGCATATGCTGCACCTCGGGCGACAGGAGGTCGTCGAGCACGAACGCCATGCCGTCCCGGAACTGCGCCGCGGCGGCGGCATCGGAGTCCGGATCGCTGTCGATGATCGTCTGCGCGGCGCGAATGCTGACGCGGGGCGGCATGTGTCAGGCGGCTTGCGCCGCGGCGCGCTCCGGCTTGCTCGTCGCCAGCTTCAGCATCGCGACATAACCCGGCTGGATTTCCATCTTCTCGCCCAGCCCCTTGGCCAGCAGCAGCGCGTGCAGCCTGGGCAGGTTGTAGCAGGGCACATAGAACAGCAGATGGTGATCGACGTGATAGTTCACCCAATAGGGCGCCAGCGTCGCGCGCACCCACCACGACGCATAGGTCGTGCGCGCATTGCGGAACACGTCGTCATTGTCCGGCACCATCGCGTGCTCGGCGATGTTGCGCACCCGCGTGATCGCCATCTGCCAGGTGATGTTGGGCAGCACCCAGAACATCAGGAAGTAGTGCGGCTTGCCGAACGCCGTCATCAGCGCCAGCAGGATCGACTGCACCAGATATTGCCGCCCGATCCGGTCCCAGAAATATCGCGCGCGCTGCCCCAGCGTCATGCCCGGTTGCCCGAGCGAACGGAGGAACTGCGCCTTGCGTTGCTTGAAGCCGGTCTGCCCGGTGAGGTCGCGGATCATCTTGCGCCGGAAGCTGCCCGGCGTGATCGGAAACTTCGCCGACAAGCCGAGGTCCGGATCGTCCGCCTGCTGCGTGCGGCGGTGATGCACCAGATGATAACGCCGATAGGCGATCATCTCGCCCATGGTCGGATAGGCGCACAGCCATTGCCCAACCCATTCGTTGAGCCAATGCGTCCGCATCAGCACGCCATGCGCCGCGTCATGCATCAGGATGGCGAGCCCCAGCTGCCGGCTTCCGATCACGATCACCGCCGCGACGAAGGTCAGCGGATTGGGCCACAGCGCATAGGCCGCCATCGCGAACCCGATCACGGCCCAGGCATGCAGGACGCAGAACATCCCCTTGAGGTCCGACCGCGCGCGGACGCTCGCGATCTCCTCAGGCGAAAACACGGACGAAGGCACGAAGCGCTGCATGGCGGGAATTATAGGCGGTTCGCCCTGCGAATGAAGACCCCGGTTCCGTAGGTGCTGGGTGTCTTGTTGACCCTAACAAAACCCGTCATGGCCGGGCTTGTCCCGGCCACCCAGGATCACCCATGCCGCAGTTGGGAGTATGGATGGCCGGCACGGGGCCGGCCATGACGGCTGATAGAAAGGCGCTTTTATCGCGAAAGGGCTTACCCCCGCATCGCCGCCATCTGCACCGGATCGTAGTAGAACCGCTCCTCCGCCATCTTGTCGCCGGCCCAGCGCTGATGCGCCAGCTCCTCGATCCGCACCACGCCACCATCGGCGCGCACGAACTCGAAGATCCAGTGCAGCACCACATGGTCGCCCGCCACGAACAGCGGCGGCACCAGCGTCGTGCGCACCTCCTTGAACATCGACAGCGTCGCTTTCTCCCGCGCCACCGCCATGTCGCGCCCGCGCCGGACCTCGCCGAGATTCTCCTGCATGGTGCAGTCCTCGGTATAGAAATCAGCGATCGCCTGGTCGTGGCTGCCGCTCAGCACCATCGCGATGAAATCGTCCAGGACCTTCTTGTCGGGCATCACCAGATCCAGCTTGAGAGGAGGAACGCTGCCGCGACCAGCGCGCCGGTATCGCGATTGGAGCGGAACAGCTTCAGGCATCCCGCCGGATCGTCGACCGACAGATGATGCACCTGCCACAGCAGATGCCCGCCCGCCGCCAGCATCACGAAGGCGAACGGCCAGCCCGCATGCTCGGCGAACCCTGCGCTGAGGATCAGCGCGAACGCAGCGGCATAGAACCCCAGCACCCAATCTTTCGCCCGCGCGCCGAACAGCCGCGCCGTCGATTTCACGCCGATCAGCGCGTCGTCGTCCTTGTCCTGCGCCGCATAGATCGTGTCGTAGCCGAGCGTCCAGAAGAACAGCCCCGCATAAAGCATCGCATCCGCCGCATCGAGCGTGCCGGTCTGCGCCGCAAATCCCACCAGCGCACCCCAGTTGAACGTCAGCCCGAGCCACGCCTGCGGCCACCACGTGATCCGCTTCATGAACGGATAGGCCGCGACCAGGATCAGCGACGCCGCGCCCACCCCGATCGCGAACAGATTGAGCTGAATCAGCACCGCCAGCCCCGCCGCGAGCTGCGCGCCCAGGAACAGCCATGCCTGCCGCACCGTCACCGCGCCTGATGGGATCGGGCGTCCGCGCGTCCGCGCCACCTGCGCGTCGATGTCCCGGTCGACGATGTCGTTGTAGGTGCAGCCGGCGCCGCGCATCACCACCGCGCCGACGCCGAACAACAGCAGCAGATAAAGATCGTGCAGCGTCCAGAACGGCCGCTCGCTCGCAATGGCGCCCAGCACCAGCCCGAACACGCACGGCCAGAACAGCAGCAACACGGGGGACGGCCGGTCGAGCCGCATCAATTGCAGGAACGGCCGCGCCCCGGGCGGCGCCCGGTCGACCCAATTGGCGGCATCGGCATCGGCCGGTCCGGGCCGCGCAGTTGTCTGGTTCATGGCCGCCACTCTACAAGTATTCCGGCATGAGCGAAAACGATCTCACCTATCCCGGCGGCAAGCTGCGGCTCCATGTCGAGGCGCCGCTCGGGCTCGGTGCGCAGGTCGCGCCCGATGACGGCCAGGCGCATTATCTCCTCCACGTCATGCGCGCCAAGGCCGGCGACCGCCTCAGCCTGTTCAACGGCCGCGACGGCGAATGGCTGGCGCGCATCGCCACGATCTCCAAGCGCACCTGCACACTCGAATGTGAGCGCCGGATCGCGGCGCAAGCCGAGGTTCCCGACCTCTGGCTTTGCTTCGCGCCGATCAAGAAGACGCCGGCCGACTATGTCGTGCAGAAGGCGACCGAGCTCGGCGTCCGCGTCCTCCAGCCCGTCTTCACCCGCCGCACCGTCGTCGGCCGCGTCAACCTCGAGCGCATGCGCGCCAACGCCATCGAGGCCGCCGAGCAGTCCGAGCGCCTCAGCGTCCCGCAGATCCGCGAGCCCCTGACCTTCGACAAGCTCCTCGCCGCCTGGCCGGCGGATCGCCGCCTGATCTTCTGCGACGAGGGCGGGGCACCGTCCCTTGCCGCCGCCTTGCGCGGCCTCCCGTCCGGCCCGGCCGCGCTGTTCACCGGCCCCGAAGGCGGGTTCGATCCGTCCGAACGGGACGCGTTGCGGGCTCTGCCCTTCGTCACACCGGTGTCGCTCGGCCCGCGTATCCTGCGGGCGGACACGGCGGCTTTGGCCGCGCTCGCCGTCTGGCAGGCGCTCTGGGGTGACTGGAATTGAAGCAAGCCTTGCGCCCGCCGCGCCGAGTTCCTAGATGTCACGGGCAATTCTGCAAAATGCGAAAAAGGGAAACGTCATGTCGATCGATGGCACGTGGAATGTGGTGGTCAAATCGCCGATGGGCGATCAGAAGTCCGTTCTGAACTTCAGGGCCGAGGGCAACGTGCTCAAGGGCACCGCCGAAGCCCAGGGCAACACCCAGGAAATCAAGGACGGCACGATCGACGGCCCCGCGATCGCGTGGAAGGTGTCGATCACCAGCCCGATGCCGATGACGCTGGAATTCTCCGGCACTTACGAAGTCGACAAGATGAACGGCAACGTCAAGGCCGGCGCCTTTGGCAGCTTCCCCTGGGCCGGCGCCCGCGCCTAAGCGTTTCGCGCTTCTCTACCGCGTCTGCGCGCCGGGCACACCGCCCGGCGCGCTAGCGCGCCAGATTGCTCATATCGACGCCGTACAGCGCGGCGTTCCTTTTTGAATACACCGATCGGTCCTGCATCGCCTCGCCGCGCAGCCCCGCTTTGAGGATGTCGAGCATGGTGTGCCAACCCATCGCGTTCTGCGGCACGAAGCGCTCCAGCACCGGAAAATGCGTGAAGGTCAGCGTGACCCCATCGCCGGCCGTTTCCAGCGCGAAAGTGGGATAGGATTCCGGATAGGCCGACACCGCGTCGGCCGCATCGCCCGGTCCGAACACGTTCCAGGTGTAGACGAGCTTCCTCGGCGGCTGCCATTGCGTGACGATCCCGCGGATATGCCCGCCCATCAGCCGCACCGCGCCGCCTTGGCGCGGCTCGATCGAACTCTCCGCCCCGAACCACGCCGGCAGATGCTTCGGCTCGGTGATGAACGCCCAGACCCGCTCAACCGGGCCGGGCAGGGTGCGCGTGAACGTCACGCAGGGAACGGTCGAAAGCGAACCTTTCTCGCTCATGGATATTTCTCCCGATACAGCGCGTCATACGGCTCCCACACCCGATAGGGCATGAACCGTCCATCGCTCGCCTCCGCCAGCACGTCGAGCAAGGCTTCCCAGCCGCCGAGGAACGGCACGATGTCCCGCCGCGCCACGCCTTTGGCGAAGCGGTGCGTCAGCACCAGCCGGCAGCCGTCATCCGCGCGCGACAACTCCCAGCGCACCGATGACGGCGGCATATCCACGCCGCTCTCGACCCAGCTGTATTCCAGCACCCGTTCCGGCTCGAACGCCGCGATCTTTCCGGTCATGACGGTATCGGTGTCGTGAAAGCGGAACACGAACTTGCCGCCGCGCTTCGGCTCGACCTCCGCCGCGCCCAGCCAGTTCGCCAGCACCTTGGGCTCGGTCAGCGCCGCCCACACCTTCGCAGGCGGCCGAGCGATCAGCCGCTCGAACCGCACCACGATGCCATTGTCGTGTTGTTCCAGTACGCCATCGCGCGCGAGCGTCGGCGCCGCGCGGAGCAATCCGGCATAGTGCGCCTCGGATTCGCGCAGCGCGGCCTTGTCTTCCGAACCGCCGCCCTGCATCAGCCGGTCCAGAATGACATGCCAGCCGCCGCCGAGTTCGACCGGGTCCCCTTCCGGCGTGCCCGGCGGCAGGACATGCATCAGCTTCAGCTTCGTGCGCCCGTCCTGCGGCGACAGGATCCAGCGCACCACCGAAGGCGGCGCGGGATCGTTCTCGCCCCACGAATATTCGAGCAGGCGCTCCGGCTCCAACGCCCGGATCACCCCGCGCATTGCGCCGCCGGGAAAATGAAGGACGAACGCGCCGCCGAGCCGCAGGTCGACCTCCGCGCGCTCGAGCCAGCGCTGTAGCAGTGCCGGTTCGGTCAGCATCGCCCAGACCTGCGCCGGCGCTTTGTCGATCACCCGTTCGTAAAGCAGGATCGTGCCGCCGCCGGGCGTGCGCATCACCGTGCCAAGCGGGCTCACTTGAGCAGCTCCGCTTCCAGCGCATCGAGCTTGTTCGCCCAGAACTTCCGCAAATCGTTCACCCAGTCGGCGACTTCCATCACGCCCTCCTGATCCAGTTCGTAGAACCGTTTCTGCGCCTCGGCCCGCACTCTCACGAGCTTGGCGTCGCGCAGCGTCTTCAGATGCTGCGACACCGCCGGCGCCGTCATGTCGAATTTCCGCGCGATATCGCCCGACGACATCGCGCCGGCGGACAGCATCTCCACGATGCGCTGGCGGGTCGGATCGGCGAGGGCGCTGAGCGTTTGCATGACGCTATAATGTAGTTTTCGCTTAATTAAGTCAACACGAAAATTAAGCGGCGCAATCGTGTCTTGTCGCTTTCACACGCCGCGCCTATTTAACAAACATCTGAACGGCTGATTCACAATTCACACAATGCCGTGGGGGCAATGACACCCTCGCGCGGGGAAACGCAGCTTATGTCCATTCCACAATCTGCCGGTGGCCTGATCGAGTCCAAGGACGATCTGGTCAAGCACCTCTCCGACGGCTGCAAACCGAAATCCGACTGGCGCATCGGCACCGAGCACGAGAAATTCGTCTACGACCTCAAGGACCACAAGCCGCTCGACTACGACACCACGCCCGGCATCCGCCAGCTGCTCGATGGCATGAAGCGCTTCGGCTGGGAGCCGGTGCTCGAGGGCGGCAACATCATCGGCCTGACCCAGAACAAGGCGTCGTTGAGCCTGGAGCCCGGCGGCCAGTTCGAGCTCTCGGGCGCGCCGCTCAAGACCGTCCACGAGACCTGCGCCGAGGTGAACCTCCATCTCGAGCAGGTGCGCGAGGTCGCGAACGAGATGAAGGTCGGCGTCCTCGGTCTCGGCTTCGCGCCGACCTGGTCGATGGCTGAGACGCACCAGATGCCCAAGGGCCGCTACAAGATCATGCGCAACTACATGCCCAAGGTCGGCGGCTATGGCCTGGAGATGATGTTCCGCACCTGCACCGTGCAGGTGAATCTCGACTTCTCGTCCGAAGCCGACATGATCAAGAAATTCCGCGTCGGCCTCGCGCTGCAGCCGGTCTCGACCGCGCTGCTCGCCAACTCGCCGTTCCGCGAAGGCCGCCCGAGCGGCTTCCTCTCCTACCGCGCGCAGGTCTGGACCGACGTCGACAACGCCCGCGCCGGCATGCTGCCCTGGGTGTTCGAGGACGGCATGTCGTTCGAGCGCTATGTCGACTACGCCCTCGATGTCCCGATGTATTTCGTCTATCGCGACGGCAAATACATCGACGTCGCCGGCAAGAGCTTCCGCGATTTCCTCGCCCGCAAAATCCCCGAGGTCAAGGACATCGAGCCGACCATGGCCGACTGGGCCGATCACCTCACCACGATCTTCCCCGAAGTGCGCCTCAAGAAATTCCTCGAGATGCGCGGCGCCGATTGCGGCCAGTGGCGGCGCATCTGCGGCATGCCGGCGCTCTGGGTCGGCATCTATTACGACCAGGTCGCGCTCGACGCCGCCTGGGACATGGTCAAGGATTGGACCGCAGAGGAACGCCAGATGATGCGCGACGCCGTCGCCAAGCAGGCGTTCAAGACCCCGTTCCGCAACACCACGGTGCACGAACTGGCGCACCGCATGCTGGAAATCTCTTCTGCCGGCCTCAAGCGCCGCGCCGCGCTGGACAGCGGCGGCATGAGCGAGGACGGCTTCCTGAACCCGCTCCGCGAACTCGTCGCCCGCGGACACACCCGCGCCGAAGAGTTGCTCAAGGCGTATCACGGCGACTGGAACCGCGACCTCTCGCGGCTGTTCACGGAGTACAATTTCCTCTGATCAAATTGGGATCGGTGTCGGGATGCATCGACGAGTGCTACTCTTTGGTGATTCTTTGAAGCTGAGCCTGTGCGCCTTTTTCCGCCTCCGTTGAATATTTCAGATACTGAGGGCTTCGCGCCTGACAAAGATATATTTGGGCGTGCGCAACTGGGAAAAGGCCTCACAAATCTTGTCGGTACCATCTCCGACCCTTTAGTCATTGCTTTGGATGGTCAGTGGGGAAGCGGTAAGACAACTTTCTTGAAGATGTGGGCAGGCGAGCTTCGGAAACTCGGGTATCCGGTTATCTACTTTGATGCTTTTGAACATGACTACGTCGAAGACGCATTTGCTGCCGTAGCTGGCGAAATCATTTTCCTGCTGAAGCGCGCAAAAAAAGCGAGTAGCTCAGCGGGAAAGCAGTTTCTTCAAAAGGCTGCTGCCGCTGGTAAAATTGTTGCGAAAGCGGGCATTCGAATTGGAGCAAAGGCCGCTACCCTTGGCGCTCTGGACGGTACGGAACTGAAAGGCATTGCCGACGATGTGGCTGATGCAGTCGCCAACATTTCGGACGACTATATCGGAGAACTGCTTGTAAGACGTGAAAGAGAGCGTGATGCGATCACGAGTTTTCGTCAGGCTCTGAGTGACCTGCCAAAAATACTGACGCCTAAGGGCGACGCCAAGCCGCTCATATTCATCCTTGATGAGCTTGATCGATGCCGGCCACCTTTCGCACTCGATCTACTTGAGCGGATCAAGCATTTCTTCTCCGTCGGCAACATTCATTTTGTACTCGGTGTTCATTCCGGTCAGCTCCGAAGTTCGATTTCGCTGACATACGGGTCGAACGTAGACGCCGCACGGTATCTCCAGAAATTTATCAATTTGTCTTTCTACCTTTACGACAAGGCAGACTCTGAGCGCGAACGAACTGCTCGGAAGTTTGTCGGGCATCTTCAGCAGGCTCTCGAGTTTGACCCAAAGGATCGCGACTTGGTCGACACCATTCGCACTGTTCTTGGAGATGTCGCTGTGATGCGCGACATGAGCCTTCGAGAGATTGAGCGTGTCATGACAACCATCGCGATTGCGATTGCATACACGCCTGAAAATTATTTCAGGCCAGCCGTGATCATCGCAGGCTTGGCAATATTAAAGGTCGTCGAACCAGATTTGTATCTGAAGGCCAAGCGTGGGACGCTAAGTTTTGATGAAGTTCGCATTGCGCTTGCGCTCGGCGAAAGTTTCAATGACATTCAGGGGAATGGGGCGAGGGCACGCATCGCAGACTGGTGGCGATATTGTACGGAAGGGCGTGCCTCAGAGGAATTCTCGAGAATCGCCCAAGACATGTCATTTCGCTACAATATTGATCGTGATGAAGCGCACTTGTTAGCGTCGAAAATCGCTAATGACGTGATCGATCGATTTGTTACAAGGTAGCGCGTGCCGAAATCTACCCGCACTCTCTTAAGGTAACGCATGAAGGTGCAATGCCATCACTAAACTCGTCGCGAACCCCAAGTTAACAGCGCTCCGAACACCACCAGTCCCATGCCACGATAGGCCCAGGTCATGTGGTTCGCCATGAACCCGACCGGCACCAATCCGGTGCCCTGGCAGATCCACCACACGCCCAGCAGCGCCGCCAGCAACCCGACGACCAGCAACACGATCCGCAACACGGCCATCACCGTCTCCTATTTCGGCTGCGGCCGGCGCTCCGAACCCTGTCGCGCCACCATCCAGCCTGGATATTCTTGCGGCAGCGCGCTGACCTCGTCGAGTGTCTTCATCTCGTCGGCGCTCAGGTTCAGCTTCGTTGCGTCCAGGTTGTCGTTGAGCTGCTCCATGTTCTTGGCGCCGATGATCACCGTCGTCACGAACGGCTTGGCCAGCACATAGGCGAGCGCCACCCGCGCCACCGACACGCCGTGCTTGTCGCCGACCGCGCGCATCGCATCGACGCATTTCCACGCCCGGTCCTTGTCGACCGGCGGAAAGTCGAACACGACGCGCCGCGCCCCTTCGGGCCCGTTGCTGCCCGGACCGAACTTGCCCGAGAGCAGGCCGCCGGCCAGCGGGCTCCACACCATCAGCCCGACCTTCTGGTCCGCCATCATCGGCACGATCTCGCGCTCCAAATCGCGCCCCGCGATCGAGTAATAGGCCTGCAGCGTCTCGAACCGCGCATAACCGTGCTGCGCGCTGATCCCCAGCGCCTTCATGATCTTCCACGCCTGCCAGTTGGAGCAGCCGACATAGCGCACCATGCCCTGGCGCGTCAGGTCGTCGAGCGCCCGCATCGTCTCCTCGACCGGCGTGACCGTGTCGGTGGCGTGGATCTGGTAGAGGTCGATGTGATCGGTGCCGAGCCGCTCCAGGCTGCGCGACACGGAGTCCATGATGTGCCCGCGCGACGCGCCGATGTCGTTCACGCCCGGCCCCATGCGGCCATAGCATTTCGTCGCGATCACCACCGACGAGCGCTTGATGCCGAGGTCCTTGATCGCCTGGCCGGTCAGCCGCTCCGACTGTCCCGCCGAATAGACGTCCGCCGTGTCGAGGAAGTTCACGCCGGCCTCGATCGAGCGGCCGACGATTTCCGTCGCCGCCTTCTGTCCGACGTCGCCGATCGCCGCCCACATGCCGCCGTTCTTGTTGTCGCCGGTGAACGTCATCGTGCCGAGGCAGATTTCCGAAACGAACAATCCGGTATTGCCGAGCTGGTTGTACTTCATGGTGTGACCTCGTGGCGTTAGTGGTTTTCGGGTAGCGGGATGAATTCCTTGTCGTCGCCGGGGATCAGGCCGAATTTGCCCGCTTTCCACTCGGCCTTGGCGCGCTCGATCCGCTCCGGCGAACTGGAGACGAAATTCCACCACAGATGCCGCGCGCCATCGAGTGGCGCCCCGCCCAAGAGCATCGCGCGCGCATTGTCCTTGGCCTTGATCGTCACGGTCTCGCCTTGCCGCAGCAGGATCATCGTGCCGTCGTCATGGTCTTCGCCGCCGATCTCCACCTTGCCGCCGACCACGAACACCGCGCGCTCGGGATATTCCGGTTCGACGGCGAGCGACGCGCCCGGCGTGAACTGCGCATCGACATAGAAGATCGGCGAGAACACTTTCACCGGCGATTTCAATCCGAGCGCCTTGCCGGTGATGATCTTGATCGTCACGCCGTCGCGCACCGCCGACGGCAGATCGTGCGCCGCGACGTTCTGGAACGATGGCGGCGCCTCTTCCGCGTCGGTCGGCAGCCCGACCCAGCTCTGGATGCCGTGCAGCCGATGCCCTGCCGCGCGCACCGCGTCGCCCGTGCGCTCGGAATGCGCGATGCCGCGTCCGGCGGTCATCCAGTTGACCTCGCCCGGCTGGATCTCCTGCACCGAGCCCAGCGTGTCGCGATGCATCTGCGAGCCTTCGAACAGATAGGTCACCGTCGCCAGCCCGATATGCGGATGCGGCCGCACATCGATGCCCTTGCCCGGCGCAAACGTCACCGGCCCGAAATAGTCGAAGAACACGAACGGCCCGACAGCGCGCTGTTCGATGCTCGGCAGGATGCGGCTGACGTGAAAACCGTCGCCCAGATCGCGCGGCTTGCCTTTGATGATGGTCATGGGGATGCGCCTTATGCCGGCAGCATCGTAACCTCCGGCCACAGGTCTTGCCAGCGCTTCGCCTTTTCCCTGTAACGCTCAGGGTGATAATTGCCGATGCGGTTGGGCCGCACTGTCATGCTATCGATATCGGCAAAGCCGCGCGGTGCGTAAACTTCGTAGCCCGAGCCCTCGGGACGCAAGCCCACCATCGAGCAATCCATGAGAAAGCGGTCGATGCCGTCCCGCGCGCGCGTCAAAGGCGGGTAGGGCGTCCCGAACTTCTCCTCGTACCAAAGGTGCACCCGCGCCTGGTTGCGCACCTCGATCGCGACGCCCAGATCGCCGAACAGCGCATCGCCGCGCTTGATGAACGCATCCTCCGCTGCCCACGACGTGTCGGGATCGAAATAGAAGATGTCATAATCCTTGATGCCGTATTGCACCGGCCGGCCCGTCCGCAAATTCCACGCCGTCTGGAACAGCGCCCCCGACACCAGCCAGCAATCGGGCGCTTTCAGCTGCGGCAGCCGTTCCAAAATCGCGCGATTGGCCGGATTGGTGAGCGCGGCGGCAATGAACGAATCTCGATCCATGCCGTCAGTGTCACAGAAGCTTCAACACGCCGTCCACATAGCGCGCCGCCCATCGGCGAAAAGTTTTTCCGCGGATTCATTCCACTTCATTGCCGGGCGCCGTGAAGAAGCTCCAGAATTTCAACCGGTCGCCGATCGTTGCGCCGGCGCCCGCGCTCATATCCCGGTGAACACCAGATCGAGCGCGGCGACGATCCGGTCGCGCTCGGTTTGAAGATTGGCGACCGGGACGCGCAAATAGCGCACCGCCAATGCAAATGGCTCGGTCGGAGACAGATGCAATATCTGACCGGAAATTCTGAAAGCGGGATTGAGACGCGGCATCATTTTGATCGCGGCACGGGTCGTCAATGGAACGACGACCCGTGTCGGAAGATTGTCGAAGAAAACATGCTGAATCGCGAGCACATAGGGCCGCTGATCGCGTCCAGCCCTCAGAGGATTTTGAAAAACGTCAAACTGCCTGATCATCCGGCGGCTCTTCGAGATCGAGCAATTCCTCGCCGAACACGCCGTTGCGTTCGATATAGGCGTTATAGGACTCGAAAAACTCTTTGTTCTCTTCTTGGAAGCGCCGGATTCGCTCCGGTTCGATCATTTCGCGCAGTCTGTCTTCCAGCGCTTGCGAGAGATTGACCTGCATCCCCTTCGCCATCTTCAAAATCTCGGCGTCGACCGAAACATTGACGGCACGTTTGGGCCCAGGCTTGGGCCCGGGGCCGATATGCCCATTGTGCTTGACCGGCGCTTCGCCACGAAAGCGGCGGGGTGGGTCCTGTAGGGATCGTTTGGCCATGCGCATAGTCTATGCGCATGCGCATGCGCATTCAATCCAGCGGTGGCAAGATGGCGACGCCCGCCGCGTCGCGCCCGATCGGGCGCGTCCATTTCACGGCGTTGAGCGCCAGAGGCGCAAAAAGATGCGGAAAGTCCTCCCCGCGCGATGGCGAGTGCTCCCACTTCAGGTCGCTCTCCAGCGCCGCCGCATCGGCCGCGACGAGCACCAGATCGTTCTGCCCCGCATAATAGAGCCGCAGCGTTTCGGGGAGCTGCGGCCCGGTCGAGAAATGCAGGAACCCATCCGCCTTGTCGTGCGCCGAGCCGGCGAACGCCCCGGCGCGCTCCGCTGCGGCCCAATCGGCCGCCGTTGCGATTTTGTAGATGGTCGCCGTGTGCTTCATCATGACCTCGTGGCTATCCTTCACCGCGCCAACCGGATTCGCGCCGATGACGAAGTTTATCAGATCGCTGTCGCCGCGCGCCGAATTTTGCATCGTCGCGGGTCCCGCTCTCGGCCTCTTCGTCTACGCCAGCCTGTCCTTCGCGCTGCGCGTGCACGTTCCGCTGACCTATGCGGGACTTGCCGCCCTGCCCACCCTTGAGATCGTTCTGACGGTCCTGTTGGCCGCGTTCCTGCACCTGCGCGGCTGGACGCTGCGCCGGATCGGCCTCTTCCCCGTGCTCAACGACTTCGCCTTCGGGGTGCTTCTGTTCGCCGCGGCCTACGCCGCCTGGTTCCTGACCTACAACATCGCCGTTGCGGTCGCGCCGGACGTCGCGCAGATCCTGATCGTCAAGGCGCCGCGTTTCGCCACGCTCGGCATGCCGCTGTGGGTCCTCGCAGCGCCGTCTTTGATCAACACGGTTTTCGAGGAAGCCTTCGAGACCGGCTACATCGTCAGCGCGCTGCGGCGTAGCGGCAACATCTGGCCCGCCCTCAATGTGAGCGTCGGCATCCGGCTGCTCTGCCATCTCTACCAGGGACCGCTCGGCGCGCTCGCCAGCATTCCGCTCGGATTGATCTTCGCTTATTGGTATGTCCGCACCGGCCGGCTCTGGCCGGTGATCCTCGCTCACGCCGCCACGGATATGCTGGCGCTCGTCGCCTATAGCCGGATGTGACTGCCATCATGGACCGCGGACATCGCAACGAGATCGACGGCCTGCGCGCCCTCGCGATCCTGCCGGTCCTGTTCTATCACGCGGGCGTCGCGCCGTTCGCCGGCGGTTTCGCCGGTGTCGATGTCTTCTTCGTCATTTCCGGCTACCTGATCACCGGCCTTATCCTGCGCCAGCAGTCCGAAGGCGGCTTCTCGCTGGCGGATTTCTACGACCGCCGCATCCGGCGCATCCTGCCGGCGCTCGGTGCCATGCTGCTCGCCGCGACGATCGCCGCGCTGTTCCTCCTGTTGCCCGACGAGCTCACGGCCTTCGGCAAGAGTCTCGCCGGCGCGACGCTGTTCTACGCCAATATCCTCTATTGGCTGCGCGACGCCGCATATTTCGCGCCGGATTCGGCGCAGAACCCGCTGCTGCATGTCTGGTCGCTGTCGGTCGAAGAACAGTTCTATGTCTTCTGGCCGTTGCTGCTGATCGTCTTGGCCCGCTTTCGCCGCGCGCTGCCGCTCGTCATCGCCGGTCTCGCCGCCGCATCTTTTGTCCTCGCGCTGGTCTATGCGCGAATCGATCCCAGCGCCTCGTTCTATCTGCTTCCCGGACGCGCCTGGCAGCTTCTGCTCGGTGCATTGCTCGCCAGTGGCGGCCTACCGCCGCTGCGCAACGCGGCTTTGCGCAACACCGCCGCGATAGCGGGCGTTCTATTGATCGCAGCCGCGGTCGTGCTGCCCGGCGGTACCGAGCTCTACCGGCCCTTCAACGCATTGGGCGCCGCGTTCGGCACCGCCGCGATCCTCTACGCCGCCGATGGCGGCGCGAACATCGTGACGGCCGCGCTCGCGACCGCGCCGCCGGTCTTCATCGGCCGCATTTCGTACTCGCTCTACCTCTGGCATTGGCCCGCCCTGGTCTTCGCCCGTTTCTGGCTCGACCGCGAGCTGACGGCGCCCGACATCGCGGTGATCCTCGCCGCCGTCTTCGCCGTCTCCATCCTGTCATGGCGTTACATCGAGCAGCCGATCCGCCGCGCCCGCGGCACCTGGCGCGGCATCCCCGTCAGCATGCCCGTCGCCGCCGCAGCCGGCGCCATGCTGCTTGCCGCCGCAGCGGCCTTCGTGCTGACGCATGGCCTGCCGTCCCGCGTCCCGCCGGACGTCCGCGTCCTCGATGCCGAAGGCGCAGTGCCGCTGGATTTCCGTTCGTGCAGTGCGACCGCCGTCGCGCGGCGCGACTGCGTGAAGGGCGATCCGTCCTTGGCCGGGCAGGCCATCCTGTGGGGCGATTCCCACGCCATGACGCTCGCTCCGGGCCTCGATGCTTTCGCCGCGGCGCGTCATCTGCGCTTGCGCCGGCTGACCCGCAGCGCGTGCCCGCCCTTGCCCGGCATCGACATCCTGACGCCCAGCGGCAGCCGCATCACGCCCTGTACCGGTTTCAACCGCAGCACGTTGAAGTTCATCCTGGCGCAATCGGACATCCGCCTCGTCATCCTCGAGGCACGCTGGGAAGTCTACCTCAACGAGAACCGCATCCGTCCCACCGCGCAGGCTGGGCAGGCGATGGCGCACGCACTGGGCGCCGTGCTGGACGCCTTCGCCAAACGCCACATTCCGGTTCTCGTGATCGGCAATGTCCCGCTCTTCGCGTTCACGCCCGCGCAGTGCTACGGCCACAAGCGCCTCGCCGGCCACGATCCGCAGGCATGTCTGGCACAGTCGCTACCCGCGGCGATGGTGAAGATCGGCGCCACCGACGATCTCGTCGCCAAAGTCGTGGCGCGCTATCCCGCCGACCGTCTCTATCTGCCCCGCGACGTGCTGTGCGACGGTGCGCGCTGCCGCGCCTTCGCCGCCGGCCATGTCCTCTATGCCGACGGTCACCATCTCACAGCCGCCGGCGCCGCATTCGTCGGCAGGGCGCTTACGGACAGCCTGCAGAGCTGGCTGAAATAGCTACGCCGCCCCGCGGCCGCAAAAAATCATGCGGCGGTGCCGCCGATCGCCCGCGGCCGTTAGGCCGCCGTTCCCCCAATGGTAAGCCCGTCGAGCCGCAGCGTCGGCTGGCCCACGCCCACCGGCACGCTCTGGCCGTTCTTGCCGCAGACGCCGACGCCGGTGTCGAGCTTCATGTCGTTGCCGACCATCTTCACCCGCGTCAGCGCCTCGGGCCCGCTGCCGATCAGCGTCGCGCCCTTGATCGGCGCGCCGACCTTGCCGTTCTCGATGAGATACGCCTCGGTGCAGGAGAAGACGAACTTGCCGCTGGTGATGTCGACCTGGCCGCCGCCGAAATTCGTCGCATAGACGCCGTTCTTGACGCTGGCGAGGATTTCGCCCGGCTCCTTGTCGCCGCCGATCATGTAGGTGTTGGTCATGCGCGGCATCACCTGGTTCGCATAGGATTGCCGCCGCCCATTGCCGGTCGGCGCCACGCCCATTAGCCGCGCGTTCTGCCGGTCCTGCATGAAGCCCTTCAGGATGCCGTCCTCGATCAGCACGGTGCGCGAGGTCGGCGTGCCCTCGTCGTCGATCGACAGCGAGCCGCGCCGCCCGTCCAGCGTGCCGTCATCGACCACCGTCACGCCCGGCGCGGCGACTCTGGAGCCGAGCAATCCGGCGAAGGCGCTCGTGCCCTTGCGGTTGAAGTCGCCTTCCAGCCCGTGGCCGATCGCCTCATGCAGCAGGATGCCGGGCCAGCCCGGCCCCAGCACCACCGTCATCTCGCCCGCCGGCGCCGGCACGGATTCGAGATTCACCAGCGCCTGGCGCAGCGCCTCGTCGACCGCCTCGCGCCAGTAGTCGCCCGTCAGATACGTCTCATAGCTGCCGCGTCCGCCGCCGCCATGGAAGCCGCTCTCCTGCCGCCCATCCTGCTCGACGACGACGCTGACATTGATCCGCACCAGCGGACGGATGTCGCGATACGCTTCGCCGTCGGCACGCAGGATCTCGACCTGCTGCCACTCGCCCGACAGGCTGCACGACACCTGGCGCACGCGGCTGTCCTTGCCCCGGGCATAGGCGTTCATGTCCTCCAGCACCTTCACCTTGGTCTCGAACCCGGCCGTGCCGAGCGGATCGATATCCGTGTAAAGCTTGACGTTTGTGCGGGCAGGGCCGCCCGCCGCGACGCCCGAATGCCCCCGCGCCACCGCGCGCACCGTGTTGGCGGCGCGCTGGATCGCATCCTCCGAAAGTTCCGAGGCATGGGCATAGCCGGTCGCTTCCCCGGCCACCGCGCGCAGCCCGAACCCCTGGGTGGTGTCGAAGGTCGCCGCCTTCAGCCGCCCGTCGTCGAACGAGAACGATTCGCTCTGGCTGTACTCCAGGAACAATTCCCCGTCGTCCGAGCCCTTGAGGGCCTCATTGACCGTGGCCTGGACCTTGGTCCGGTCCATGCCGGTGCGGGTGAAGAACAGATCGGACGGGTTGCTCATGAAAGGCTCCGAAATGGTGATTTGGCGCGCATATACATATAGGTACTTTTTTCCGGACCTGCCCACCCGGGGCGCGGCGTGGGCTAGGTGCCCGGTTCCGCACACCCCGTGCCAGAAGGTCGCAATGACTTTAGGGGCTTAGCGCCTCTAAATCGCCGCCAAGAATCTGAAAAAGTGGGGGGCGAAGGCCACCTCGCTTCTCTCTTTTGTGAGGTCGCCTCATGTCCTTAAGGAAAACCGGCATCGGCGCGGGTGCAGCGGCAGCCGCCCTGTCATGGGCAAGTTCCGCCCTGGCGCTGCCCTACAACTACCAGATGGGCATGCAGCCGGCCGCCTCGCCGGTGATGGAGCGCATCGAGAGCTTCCATAGTCTGCTGGTCTGGATCATCGTCGCGATCAGCTTGTTCGTGCTGGCGCTGCTGGTGTGGATCGTGGTGCGCTACAACGCCCGCGCCAATCCGGTCCCGTCCAAGACCCATCACAATTCCATCCTCGAAGTCGCGTGGACGATCATCCCGGTGATCATCCTCGTCGTCATCGCGGTGCCGTCCTTCAAGCTGCTCTACTACGAAGCGGAAATCCCCAAGGCCGACGTGCACATCAAGGTCATCGGCAAGCAGTGGTTCTGGACCTACGAGTACACCGACGAGAAATTCTCCTTCGACTCGCTCGGCCTCAGCGACGCCGACGCCAAGAAGGCCGGCGAGCCGCGCCTGCTCGGCGTCGACCACTACATCGTGGTCCCCGTCAACAAGGTGGTCGAGATCGTGACCGCCGGCGCCGACGTGATCCACTCCTGGGCCGTGCCGCAGTTCGGCGTGAAGATGGATGCCGTCCCCGGCCGCCTCAACCACACCTGGTTCAAGGCAACCGTGCTCGGCACCTATTACGGCGAGTGCTCCGAGCTGTGCGGCGCCAAGCACGCCTTCATGCCGATCGAGGTGAAGGTGGTGTCGGATGCCGACTACGCCGCCTGGCTCGCGGCGGCCAAGAAGAACACGTCCGTCTATTCGACGATCGCCGACGCGGACCCCGCGCCGGCGGCCGCGCACTAACCAAGGACAGCCTCCATGGCAGATCTCGCTCACGCGCATGACGATCACGCCCACGGTCACCCGACCGGCTGGCGCCGTTATGTCTATTCGACCAACCACAAAGACATCGGCACGATGTACCTGATCTTCGCGATCGTCGCGGGGTGCATCGGCGGCACGCTTTCGATGCTGATGCGCTACGAGCTCATGGAGCCGGGCCTTCAGTTCTTCAAGGACCCGCACACCTTCAACGTGTTCGTCACCGGCCACGGCCTCATCATGGTGTTCTTCATGATCATGCCGGCGATGATCGGCGGCTTCGGCAACTGGCTGGTGCCGCTGATGATCGGCGCGCCGGACATGGCCTTCCCGCGCATGAACAACATCTCGTTCTGGCTCCTGCCGTTCTCGCTCCTGCTACTCGTGCTCTCGATGTTCGTCGAAGGCGACAGCGGCGGCATCGGCGTCGGCGGCGGCTGGACGATCTACGCCCCGCTCTCGACCTATGGCTCGCCCGGTCCGGCCATGGACCTGGCGATCTTCTCGCTCCACATCGCGGGCGCCTCGTCGATCTTGGGCGCCATCAACTTCATCACCACGATCTTCAACATGCGCGCGCCGGGCATGACCCTGCACAAGATGCCGCTGTTCGTCTGGTCGATCCTCGTGACGGTGTTCCTGCTGCTCCTGTCGCTTCCGGTCCTCGCCGGCGCGATCACCATGCTGCTGACCGACCGCCATTTCGGCACCTCGTTCTTCAACGCGGCCGGCGGCGGCGATCCGATCCTCTATCAGCACCTGTTCTGGTTCTTCGGCCACCCGGAAGTGTACATCCTGATCCTTCCGGGCTTCGGAATGGTCAGCCACATCATCTCGACCTTCGCCAAGAAGCCGATCTTCGGCTATCTCGGCATGGCCTATGCGATGGTGGCGATCGGCTTCATCGGCTTCCTGGTCTGGGCGCACCACATGTACACGGTGGGCCTCAGCGTCGACACCAAGGCCTATTTCGTCTTCGCCACCATGGTCATCGCGGTGCCGACCGGCATCAAGATCTTCTCCTGGATCGCGACGATGTGGGGCGGCAGCCTCGAGTTCAAGACGCCGATGCTGTGGGCGATCGGCTTCGTGTTCCTGTTCACCGTCGGCGGCGTCACCGGCGTCGTGCTGGCCAATGCCGGCGTCGACGTCGTGCTGCAGGACACCTATTACGTCGTGGCGCACTTCCACTACGTGCTGTCGCTCGGCGCCGTGTTCACGATCTTCTCGGGCTTCTACTTCTGGTTCCCGAAGATGAGCGGCTACATGTACAACGAGACGCTCGGCAAGCTGCACTTCTGGGTCACCTTCATCGGCGTGAACCTGGCGTTCTTCCCGCAGCACTTCCTCGGCCTCGCCGGCATGCCGCGCCGCTATGCGGACTATCCGGACGCCTTTGCCGGCTGGAACTTCGTCTCGTCGATCGGTGCCTTCATTGCCGGCTTCGGCGTCCTGATCTTCCTCGCGATGCTGGCGGAAGCCTTCATCAAGAAGCGGGTCGCGGGCGACAATCCGTGGGGTCCGTATGCGACCACGCTGGAGTGGACCCTGTCCTCGCCGCCGCCCTTCCACCAGTTCAACGAGCTGCCGAAGGTCAATTGATGTCTCTGACGACCACCTTCGATGCGCCGCGCAATGCCACGGTGGGCGATTATTTCGCCCTCCTGAAGCCGCGCGTCATGTCGCTGGTGATCTTCACGGGCCTGGCCGGCATCGTCGCCGCGCCGGGGCACATCGATCTCGCCACCGCGTTCACCGCGCTGCTCTGCATCGCGGTCGCGGCCGGCGCCTCGGGCGCGCTCAACATGGCCTACGAGGCCGACATCGACTCGATGATGTCGCGCACCGCGACCCGTCCGATCCCGGCCGGCCACATCGCGGCGGGCGAGGCGCTCGGCTTCGGCTGGACGCTCAGCGTCGCCGCCGTGACCATCATGGGCCTGTTCGTGAACCTGATGGCCGCGTCGCTCCTCGCTTTCACGGTCTTCGTCTATGTCGGCGTCTACACGCTTTGGCTCAAGCGCCGCACGCCGCAGAACATCGTGGTCGGCGGCTTGTCCGGCGCGCTGCCGCCCGCCATCGGCTGGGCCGCGGTCACCGGCGATCTCTCCCTCGCGCCGGTGCTTCTCGTCGCGATCATCTTCATGTGGACCCCGCCGCATTTCTGGGCGCTGTCGCTGTGGCGCGAGACCGATTACGCCCGCGCCGGCGTGCCGATGATGCCCGTGGTGCGCGGCAAATCCTCGACCCGCCTCCAGATCCTCGCCTACACCGCCGCGCTGATCCCGCTGGGCCTGAGCCCCGCCGCCATCGGCGTCGCAGGCCCGGTCTATCTCGCCTGCGCCGGCGGCATCGGCGCCTGGTTCGCTTTCGAGGCCGTCGCGACCTTCCGCGAGACCGACACGGTGCGCGAGCCCGCCGCCAAGCGGCTGTTCCGCGTCTCCCTGATCTACATGTTCGCGCTGTTCGCCGCGCTGATCGTCGAGAAGCTGGCGCATGTCGCGCCCTTCGCGGCGTGGCTGTGAGGGACACGCGATGAGCGACATCGAGGACAAGAACCGGCGCCGGCGCTCAATCGCGATTGCGCTCGGCCTAGGGGCTTTGGTGATTTTGTTTTACGTCATGACGATGGTGCGGGTTCACCCGTAGCGTTTGAAAGAGAAGGTTTCGAACATGGCCAATTCCGAGGTCAAGCACGACTACCACCTGGTCGACCCGAGCCCGTGGCCGATCGTCGGCTCGCTCGCCGCCTTCGTGATGCTGATCGGCGCCGTGTTCTGGATGAACAAGGACTACACCGGCTTCTTCGGCCTGCCGGTCAACGGCACGCCCTGGATCTTCGTGATCGGCTTCGCGCTGGTGCTGTTCACCATGGCCGGCTGGTGGCGCGACGTCGTCCAGGAGTCGGTGGTCAAGCACAACCACACGCCCGTCGTGAAGCTGCACCTGCGCTACGGCATGCTGCTGTTCATCGCCTCGGAAGTGATGTTCTTCGTCGCCTGGTTTTGGGCCTATTTCAACTCGGCGATCTTCTTCAACGACGTCTCGATCGGCTCGTGGCCGCCGTCCGGCATCGTCACGCTCGATCCCTGGCACTTCCCGCTGCTCAACACCCTGATCCTGCTCACCTCGGGCACGACGGTGACCTGGGCGCACCACGCCCTGCAGCACGGCGACCGCAAGGGCGCGATCCAGGGCCTCATTCTCACCGTCCTGCTCGGCGCCTCATTCACCTGCGTCCAGGCTTATGAGTACGCCCACGCGCCGTTCACCTTCGGCTTCAACCATCTCGCGCTGGTGCCGTTCACCGACGCGGCGCATGCCAGCCTGACGGCCGGCGTCGGCAATTTCGACGCGATCTACGGCTCGACCTTCTTCATGGCGACGGGCTTCCACGGCTTCCACGTGATCATCGGCACGATCTTCCTGACGGTGTGCCTGTTCCGCGCCATTGCCGGCCAGTTCACCCCGACGCGCCATTTCGGCTTCGAGGCCGCCGCCTGGTACTGGCACTTCGTCGACGTGGTGTGGCTGTTCCTCTTTGCCGCGATCTATGTCTGGGGCAAGGGCGCGATCAGCGTCGGCTGAGTTCGCCGTGACAGCGCCCAGCGTCGCATCGGCGAGTCTGCTGGGCCGTTGCCCGCGCTGCGGCCAGGGCAGGCTGTTCGCCGGCTATCTGACCATCGCGCCGGCCTGCACGGTCTGCGGCCAGGATTTCTCCGCCTTCGACGTCGGCGACGGCGCTGCCGCTTTGGTGATCCTCGTCGTCGGCGCCATCGTCGCGGGCCTGGCGCTGTGGACCGAGTTCACCTTCCAGCCCCCGCTCTGGCTCCACGCCGTCCTGTGGACGCCGCTGATCGTGCTGCTGACCTTCGCCTTCCTGCGCGTGATCAAATCCGCGCTGCTGGTCCTGCAATACAAGCACAAGGCCGGCGAGGGCAGGGTGGAGTCATGAGCGCCGTGTTTTGCCGGGCCCGTTGTGGTATGATGCGGCGATGAACGCTGCCGATCTCCTTGCGCGCATCCGATCCGAGCCGGGAAAAATGGCCGGCAAACCCATCATTCGTGGCCGGCGCGTGACCCCCGGGATGGTGCTTGCCATGCTCGCCGAAGGCGCGGACCGGCAGGCCGTGCTTGAGGCCTATCCCGTCCTGGAACCCGACGACATCGATGCCTGCCTCTTGTACGCCGCGCGGCTGAGCGAGCTTGCGGCGGAAGAAGGTCTCGTCGTCGCGGCCGAGTAAAGGTGCGCATCCTGGCCGACACCAACATCGTCGCACCGGCAGTCCGCGCGTTGCGCGATGCCGGTCACGACGTGGTCTATGCCGCCGAGCGGGCATCGGATCCCGGCGACGCCGTCCTGCTGGCCGAAGCCGCGAACGCGCGCCGCGTTTTCCTCACCAAGGATCGCGACATCGGTGCGCTTGTGCATCGCGATCAGCTGCCGCATAGCGGCGTTCTGCTGCTGGACGATCTTGGCGATGCCGGCGCGGAAGCGCGGCTGATCGTTGCCGCGCTCGCATCCAGCAGCGATCAACTTGCCGCCGGTGGTTTCCTCCGCGCCGGGCGAAACGGAATTCGTGAGCCGCAATGAACCGAAGCAACTGACACGATGTATTTCCGCCCGCTCCCCGGCGTCACCGTCGCCACCGCGCTGCTCTTCGCCTTCCTGGTCGGGCTCGGCGTCTGGCAGCTCCAGCGCCTGCAATGGAAGCTCGCGCTGATCGAACAGGTGAATCGCAACATGCACGCGCGGCCGATCCCGCTCGATGCGCGCGGCCTGCCGTACAGCGAAACCGGCAGCGAATACCTGCACGTCTCGCTCGCCGGCCGCTTCGACAACGCGAAGGAAGCCTATATCTACGGCATCGGACCGGAAGGTGGGCCGGTCTATCACGTCGTCGTGCCGTTCACGCTGCGCGGCGGCGGCACCTTCCTGGTCGACCGCGGCATCGTCCCGCGCGACATGCGGAATCCCGCGACGCGTCCCTCCGGCCTCCGAAGCGGCGACACCGCCGTCATCGGCGTCTGGCGCTGGGCCGAAACGGCAGGCCCTTTCACGCCGAAACCCGACATCGCGCACCGCGTCTGGTATTTCCGCGACGTCGCGGGCATCGCCCAGGCCGACGGCGTCAAGCTCGCGGCCCTCGCCATCATCGAAGCCGACGCCACCCCCAATCCCGGCGGCTGGCCGCGCGGCGGACAGACCGTCGTCACCTTCCGCAACGAGCATCTGCAATACGCCATCACCTGGTTCCTGATGGCGGCGGCGCTTCTGGGGGTGTATCTGGCGTTCCACGTTTCGCGCGGACGGCTGGGCTTGAAACCGCGAGACTGAATTCCTACCTCTGCTTCTGCCGGCTTTTGGCGGGGGAAATCGGGAGGGACGCGCGGAATCGCAAAACAATTATATTGCCGAAAATGGCATAAGAGGTTGATGTGACTGAGTTTCCGGCATTTGCGAGCACCCGCGGGAAAGCCCCAAAGGCCGATTTCGCCCACACGCTGCTCGCCGGTCTCGCCCCCGACGGCGGGCTCTACCTCCCCGAAGCGTGGCCCCAGATCGGCCCGGTCGAGCAGGCCGCCTTTGCCGAGATGTCCTATGCCGACGCCGCCACCGCGATCCTCACCCGCTTCGCCGGCGGCTCGTTCTCCCAAAGCGAGATCGCCGAAGACGTCGCCGCCGCCTATGCCGGTTTCGAAGACCCCGCCATCGCGCCCCTGGTCGAGATCGGCGACGACCTCTACCTCCTCGAGCTCTTCCACGGCCCGACGCTCGCCTTCAAGGATATCGCGCTGCAGATCCTCGGCCGCCTGTTCGCGCGCGCGCTGGCCAAGCGCGGCGGCCGCGCCACCATCGTCGCCGCGACCAGCGGCGACACCGGCTCCGCCGCCATCGCCGCGCTCGGCGGCCTGCCCAACATCGACGTCTTCGTGCTGCACCCCAAAGGCCGCGTCAGCGATGTCCAGCGCCGCCAGATGACGACCTCGCCGCACGCCAACGTCCACAACATCGCCCTCGAAGGCACCTTCGACGACGCGCAGGCTATCGTGAAGGCGCTGTTCGCGGACACGCAGTTCGCGAACGCCGTGAACCTCACCGCCGTCAACTCGATCAACTTCGCCCGCATCGCCGCGCAGGCCGTCTACTATTTCACCGCCTCGGCCCAGCTCGGCGGCGCCGCGACCTTCGTCGTCCCCACCGGCAATTTCGGCGATGTCTTCGCCGGCGACGCCGCGATGCGCATGGGCCTGCCCATCGAGAAGCTCGTCGTCGCGACCAATTCCAACGACATCATGGCCCGCGCCCTCACCACCGGCATCCTCGAGCGCGGCGAGGTCCACGCCACGCTGAGCCCCTCGATGGACATCCAGGTCTCGTCGAATTTCGAGCGCGCATTGTTCGAGGCTAGCGGCCGCAACGCCCCCTGGCTCACCGAACAGATGCAGGCCTTCGCCGCCACCGGCCGCATCGATCTGGGCGCCAGCTTCATCGACCTCGCCGAGCGCTACGACGCCTATGCGGTGAGCGACGACGAAACCCTCTCCACCATGGCGCGCTTCCATGCCGAGGCCGGCGAGTTCATCGATCCCCACACCGCCGTCGCGCTCAACGCCGCGCTCGGCCTTGGCCAGACGGACGGCCCCATCGTCGTCCTCTCGACCGCCCACCCCGCCAAATTCCCCGACGCCGTCACCAAGGCGACCCGCCTGCCGCCGCCCATCCCCGACCGCCTGAAAGGCGTGTTTTCCGGCACCGAGCGCGTCACGACGCTGCCCAACGACAAGGCCTTGGTGCGCGTCCATATCGAGTCTAAGCTGGGCCGATGAAACCTGAAATCACAAGACTTTCCAACGGCTTGACCGTCATCACCGACCCCATGCCGGGGCTGGAGAGCGCCATGCTGGGTGTCTGGGTCAATGCCGGTGGCCGCAACGAGACCCGCCCCGTCATGGGCATCAGCCACATGCTCGAGCACATGGCGTTCAAGGGCACCGCGACGCGCAGCGCGCGCGACCTCGCCGAGGAGATCGAAGCCGTCGGCGGCTACCTCAACGCCTACACCAGCCGCGAGCAGACCGCCTTCCACGCCCGCGTGCTGAAAGCCGACGTGCCGCTCGGCATCGACCTGATCGCCGACATCCTGATCAACCCGACCTTCGAGCAGAGCGAACTCGAACGCGAGCGTCAGGTCGTCCTCCAGGAAATCGGCCAGGCCGCCGACACGCCCGACGACATCGTGTTCGATCACCTGCAGGCCGTGACCTATCCCGATCAGCCGATGGGCTGGCCGATCCTCGGCCTCGTCGACACGGTGAGCGGTTTCACACAAGCCGATTTGCGCACTTATTTCGCCGCGAACTATCGCGCCGGCGACATGACCTTCGTCTCGTCCGGCGCCGTCGCGCATGACGAGATCGTCAAGCTCGTCGCCGAGAAATTCGCCGGCCTCAAGCCCGGCACGGCCTCGACGCCGCTGCCCGCGCGCTATGTCGGCGGCGATTTCCGTCATGAGGACGATCTCGAACAGGCGCACATCACCTTCGCGCTGCCCGGCGTGTCGAGCGCCGATCCGGATTTCTACGCCGCGCAGGTCTACGTCACCGCGCTGGGCGGCGGCACGTCTTCGCGTCTGTTCCAGGAAGCGCGCGAGCGCCGCGGCCTGTGCTACGCGATCTCCGCCTTCGCGCAGGCGTCGAAGGATTCCGGCACCATCGGCGTCTACACCGGCACCGGCGAGGCCGAGGCTGCCGATATCGCCGCCGTCATCGCCGGCGAGATGGAGAAGCTCGCCGAAAGCGCCAACGACGCCGAAGTTTCCCGCGCCAAGGCCCAAATGCGCTCCAGCCTGTTGATGGGCCTCGAACGCCCCGGCCAGCGCGCCGAGCAGATCGCCGGCCAGATGTTCTCTTACGGCCGCGTGCTGACGACCGAGGAACTCACGGCGAAGCTCGACGCTGTCGACACCGCCGCCGTGCGCAGCTTCGGCGCCCGCGTGATGGCGAACGGCGGCAGCCCCGCCATCGCCGCCGTCGGACCGGTGAGCAAGCTCGAATCCCACGCCGCCTTCGCGCGCCGCTTCGGCACGTCGCCCAAACTGCGAGCCGCCGAATAATGAACACCGGCCCCATGGCCTTCATGCGGGGCCTCACCTTCCCCGGCGGACAGCAGCCCGTCATCAAGGCCGGCGCCGTCTATCTGCGCTATCCCCGCATGTCCGATTTCCTCGCGTGGCAGCGCCTGCGCGGCGAGAGCAGGGCGTTTCTCGAACCGTGGGAACCCGTCTGGGCGACCGACGAACTCACCAAGGGCGCCTTCCGCCGCCGCATCAAGCGCTACCAGAAAGAGGCGCGCCTCGATTCCGCCTACGCCTTCTTCGTTTTCCGTTACGAGGACGACGCGCTGATGGGTGGCTGCACCCTCTCCAACGTCCGCCGTGGCGTGACGCAATGCTGCGCGCTCGGCTACTGGATCGGCGAGCGTTTCGCGCGCCAGGGCTACATGTACGACGCCGTGCGCGCGCTGGTGCCCTTCATCTTCTCGACGCTCGGCCTGCACCGCATCGAGGCGGCGTGCCTGCCGTCCAACGAACCGTCGCGCAACCTCCTCACCAAGGCCGGCTTCCGCCAGGAGGGCGTCGCGCTGCGTTATCTCCAGATCAACGGCGAATGGCGCGACCACGTCCAGTTCGCGCTCCTCGCCGACGAAGTGAAGGGCGCGTGATGCGAACCGTCCCTCTCGCTTGTCATGGCCCGCGAATGCGGGCCACCCAGGTGCAACCCCGCGCAAGCTTGGAAAACCGGGCTGTCATCCAATCCTGCGAAAACCGGAATCGTGATCACCTGGGTGGCCCGCATTGCCGGGCCATGACAATAAAGCGCTGATGAAACGATTCGCCTTCGTCGCGGCGCTGGCCGCCAGCCTGCTCGCCGCCGCCCTGGCGTTCGCGGCGGCGACACCGCCGGCCGATCCGCCGCACGCGATCGACTTCGCCGGCCCCGACGGCGTCGTCGAGATCACCGATGGCCTCGTTCCCTATCACGCGCCATCCGCCAAGCCCGAGCCCGACGGCTCCGGCTGGTATCTCATCACCGCGACCAATTCCGCGATCCGTCCCGCCGCCCGCGTCTTCCAGGCGTCGCAGCCGCAAAGCGTCAGCTTCCGCCTCCTGCCGCGCCGCACGCGGCCGCGCATCCTCGCCGTCGCCAGCTCCGATCCGCTCGTCGTCATCGACCAGAACAGCGCCTATGGCCGCCGCGCCTGGCGCGTCGTTGTGCCGCCCGCCACCACCGTCGCGATCGCCGTCGAGCTCGCCAATGCCGCTGAGCCGCCCTCGATCCTCGCCTGGACCGAGCCGGCGCTCGCCGCGCACAACCGCCAGCTCGCGATCTTCACCACCGCCGTCTGGGCCGTGATCGCCGCCGCCGCGCTGCTCGCCGCCGGCCTCGCGGTGACGCTCGGTCACGCGCCGGCGCGCTGGGCCGCCGTCACGCTCATCCTCATCCTGCTCGAGCGCCTGTCCGAGACCGGCCTGTTCGACGCCAGCCTCGCCACCGCCGTCGGCGGTCCTTACGGCCTGATGGCGATGTTCGCCGGTCTCTCATTGGTGGCAGGCGCGATGCTCGCCGACGCGATCGTGCCGGTGCGCGAAGTCTGGCCGCTGCTGTTGCGTCCCCTCCGCTTGGTGCTGTTCGGCATCATCGGCCTTGCCGTCCTCGCCTATATGGGCGTGCCCGCCGCCACCGTCCTGACCGACACCATCGTCGTGTTCGGCGCCGCCGCGACCGCCGGCTATCTCGTCTATCGCGGCCGTCTCGGCGCGCAGGCGGCGCGCGTCGCCGCGCCCAGCGCGCTCGTCTTCGCGCTCGTCGCCTTCGCTTCCGCCGTCGCGACCATGAACAACACGGGCGATTCGTGGGCGACCTCCGCCGCCGGCGGGTTCGCCGCCGCCGGTGCGCTACTGCTGGCGCTCGCCGTCGCGGCCGGGGAGGGCATTGCCGTCCTGCCGTTCCAATCCCTCGCCACCGCCCCCGACACCTTCCAGGACGACGTCGCCGCCTACGAAGCCGCGCCGCGCGAGTCCGCCGCCGCGCACGCGCTCACCAATGCCGCGCTGCAAGCCATCGGCGCCTCGCACCAGGGCGTCTTCGACCTCGATTTCGACGCCGAGGCGGTCAAGCTCTCGCGCGACGCCGCCGCGCTGATCGGCCTCAGCGAGGCTCATTCGCGCCTGCCGCATCACGACTGGATCGCGCGCATCCACGCCGAGGATCAGGAGGTCTACACCTCCGCGATCGACGATTACCGCAGCCATCCCGGTCTCGCCTTCCGCGTCGAATTCCGCGTCCGCAGCGAGAGCGGCCGCTATCCGTGGTTCGAATTGCGCGCCACCATGCTCGGCGACCGCGCCCCCGCCACGCGCTGTCTTGGCCTGATGGCCGACGTCACGACGCGCAAGGAAAGCGAATCCGAGCTGCTCCAGCGGACGCTACGCGATCCGCTCACCGGCCTCGGCAACCGCGTCGCGCTGATGGAGGAGCTCGAACAGCTCGGCTCCCGCTTCGCCGCCACCACCTTCGTCCTGCTCGACATCGACCGCTTCAAGTCGATCCATGCCAGCCTCGGCGACAGCGGCGGCGACGCGCTGCTCACCAACATTTCCGAACGCCTGACCAAGCGCTTCAAAGCGCCCGCCGAAGTCTTCCGCGTCGGCGGCGACGCTTTCGCGGTCCTCTTTCCCGCCGCCACCGCCGCCACCGCCGCGCCCGACAGCCTCGGCAACGACCTTGTCGAAGCCTGCGCTGCGCCGTACGCCATGCAGGGCCGCAACGTCTTCGCCCCCGCCAGCGTCGGCGTCGCGCTCGGCAGCGGCGCGCGCGACCCGCTCGACCTGATCAAGAATGCCGAGCTCGCATTGCTCCAGGCCAAGCGTCTCGGCGGCGCCTGCGCCCGCGTCTACAGCCAGGACCTTGAACAGCTCGCCCCCGGCGACGCCGTCGCGCTCGAGACCGATCTGCGCCGCGCCATCGAGGACAAGCAGCTCGACGTTTATTATCAACCCATCGTCCGCCTCGCCGACAACACGGTCGCCGGCTTCGAGGCGCTGCTGCGCTGGAACCATCCCACCAAGGGCCTCGTCTCGCCCGCCGAGTTCATCGCCCATTCGGAAGAAACCGGCAGCATCGTCGCGCTCGGCCGCTTCGCCCTCGAGCGCGCCGGCCACGACGTGGCGCAATGGCAGCGCTTCTTCCCGCTCAATCCGCCGCTCTTCGTTAGCGTCAACGTCTCGCGCCGCCAGCTGCGCGACGGCGATTTCATCTCCTATCTCGGCCGCCTGCTGCGCAGCGAGGCGATCGCGCCCGGCACGCTCAAGCTCGAAGTCACCGAAAGCACCGTCGCCGCCAACCAGGACGTCCAGGCCGCGATGGAGCGCGCCAAGGCGCTCGGCGCGGGCCTCTCGATCGACGATTTCGGCACCGGCGTGTCCAGCCTCAGCCAGCTCAAGACGCTGCCCTTCGACACGATCAAGATCGACCAGAGCTTCCTCGCCCGCCACGCCAATGCCGACACGGCCGCCGACGGCGACACCGTGCTGCGCTCGATCATTTCGCTGGCACACGACCTGCGCCGCAGCGTCGTGGTCGAAGGCGTCGAGAGCGCCGAGGATGCCGGCTGGCTCAAGCAGCTCGGCGTCGAATTCGCGCAAGGCTTTTATTTCTCGCAGGCCCTGCCGTCCGCCGGCGCCCTGGAATACATCGCCCGCCACTTCGACGCGCGGGGGCAGTGACGCTGAGAGCAGTTGTGGATTTGGCTTCCAAAATTTTCACCGTCATCCCCGGGCTTGTCCCGGGGACCCATACTCCCGACTGCTGCATGGGTGTTCATGGATGGCCGGGACAAGCCCGGCCATGACGGTTGAAGGTGGCAAAGATAATTTGCGGCAATGCGAACCAGCTCAGGCCCGCCCCACCTGCGACGACAATCCCGACAGCCCCGCGCCCAGTTTCCCGAACGCCAGCCGCCATTTGTCGTCCATCCCGGCGTCGAACACGATCCCGGCATCGGCGTCGCAATGGATCCAGCCGTTCTGGGCGATCTCGCTCTCGATCTGTCCCGGCCCCCAGCCGGCATAGCCCAGCGCCATCAGCCAGCGTTCCGGCCCGCGCCCCTCGGCGATGGCGCGCAGCACGTCCACCGTCGGCGTCAGCGCGATCTCCGGCGTCACCGCCACGGTCGAGCTCCTGTGCGCCCGGTCGGCGCCGTGCAGGACATAGCCGCGGTCGGTCTCCACCGGCCCGCCATAGAGCACCGGATTGCGCGGCGTCGCATCCGTCACCGGAATGTCCATCTTGGTCATCAAATCGCGGAACGGCAGCGCCGGAATCGGCTTGTTGACGATCAGCCCCAGCGCGCCCTCGTCCGAATGCGAGCACATCATGATGACGCTTTTCTCAAAGCGCTGGTCCTGCATCCCGGGCATGGCGATCAGGAGCTTTCCGTGCAGAAAGCCCTGATTTGCCTGTGGTTGCTGCAAGCCGCCGAACGCCATGGCGCCACGCTACATCCATCCGGACCGCTTTGCGATCCTGCCCGCTTCCGCTAAAACCCCATCCGGCTTTTCCAACCATTAGGAGATTTTCATGACCGTTCATGTCGGCGACAAGGTTCCATCCGCAACCCTCATGGAGATGCAGGAGGGCGGCCCCAAGCCGGTCAAGACCGACGATCTGTTCGCCGGCAAGAAGGTTGTCGTGTTCGCGCTGCCCGGCGCCTTCACCCCGACCTGCTCGGCCAAGCACGTCCCCGGCTTCGTCCAGAACTTCGACGAGCTGAAGGCCAAGGGCATCGACGAGATCGCCTGCGTCAGCGTCAACGACGCCTTCGTGATGGGCGCCTGGGGCAAGGACCAGAAGTCCGACGGCAAGGTCCGCATGCTGGCCGACGGCAATGGCGACTTCACCAAGGCCATGGGCCTCGAAATGGACGGCAGCCGCTTCGGCATGGGCAAGCGCAGCCAGCGCTACGCGATGATCGTCGACAACGGCGTCGTGAAGGAACTCAACGTCGAAGAGCCCGGTGCCTTCTCGGTGTCGAGCGCCGAGCACGTCCTCAAGCAGCTTTAAGAACGTCACGATCTTTCCTCCCCCGCCCTGCGGGGGAGGGGGACCGCGAAGGAACGGCAATGTCACGGTCCGATATTGTCGAAGCGCTGAGCAGCACGGTCGACGCGATCCCCTTCGACACGTGCAGCCGCTTCTCCGGCAAGGTCCGGGAGAACTTCTTCCTGGGCGACGGGCGCATGGCCATCGCCGTCACCGACCGTGTGTCGGCATTCGACTACAAGCTTGGCACCGTACCCTTCAAAGGCCAGGTCCTGAACCAGCTCGCGGCGTGGTGGTTCAATAAGCTCGACGACATCGCCATTCCGCATCATCTGCTGCAAACCCCGCATCCCGCCATCTCCGTCGTGCGCCAGGTCAAGCCGCTGCCGATCGAGATTGTCGTGCGCGCTTATCTGACCGGCTCGACGACGACATCGTCTTGGTACGCCTACCAGAACCACGACCGTATGATCTGCGGCCTGCGGATGCCCGCAGGCATGAAGAAGAACGAGAAATTCCCCGATCTTATGCTGACGCCCGCGACCAAAGGCGCGACCGGCCACGACCTGAACATCTCGCGCGCCGATATCCTGGATCAGGGTCTGGTCGCACCGGATGTCATGGACATCGTGGAGCGCTATGCCCTGACCATGTTCCGGCACGGCCAGAAACTCGCGGCGGAGCAAGGCCTCATCCTCGTCGACACCAAATACGAAATGGGCCAGACCGAAGACGGCACGCTCCTCGTCATCGACGAGGTGCACACGCCCGACTCGTCGCGCTATTGGCTGGCCGATAGTTACCGCCAATGCATGGACGCGGGGCAGGAACCCGACAGCCTCGACAAGGAATTCGTCCGCCGCATGGTCATCGATGCGGGTTACGACATAAACTCGGACGAAAACCCGTCGAAATATTTCGATGACGGCATGCGCATCGCCGCCGCGGAAAAATATCTGGCGCTCTACGAAAAGATGACGGGAAGCCCGATCAAGATCGCGCACACATCGCAGTCCGACATCGTCGCAGCGCTCGAGTCATTACTTCCGGCCAGCAGTTTGCTGCAACCTTAACCGTCATCCTGAGGTGCGAGCGTAGCGAGCCTCGAAGGATGCCTGCGCCGAACGTGCGTGCTTCGAGGGCCGCTTCGCGGCCACCTCAGCATGACGAGTGTCGAGAAAATCGATTCGCCTAGACCACAACTTGCTCTAACGGCCAGGCGTCCGCGCGCGCCCATCCGTCAGGTAATCCCGCAGCAGCACGAACCGATACCCGGCCGCCGTCAGCCCGGCGACCAGCCCCGGCATCGCCTCCGCCGAATGCCAGCCGCGCCCGTTGATGTGCTGGATCAGGATGTCGCCCGGCCGCACCGCCTCCAGCGTCTCGCGCACGATCCGCGGCGCCGTCTCGTGCGGATCGGGATCGCCGGCCTCCCAGCGGTAATGCACCACGCGAAACCCGAGCCCTTCGGCGTCCGCCAGCGTCCGCGCCGTGTAATTCGTCGCCGGAAAGCGGAAGAACGCCGTGCCGCGCCCCGTCACCCGCGCGATCTCCGCGTCGGTCATCAGGATCTCGTCGCGCACGCCCTGGTCCGACAGCGTCTCCATGTGATTGGGATGATCCCAGCTGTGGTTCTCCAGCTCGACGAAATCGAGCGCCGCCAGCGCCTTCACCGCCGCCGCATTGTCCTGCACGAAGCGCCCCGACAGGAACAGCGTGAACGGAATCCGGTGCGCGACCAGAAAGTTCGAAATCCCGGTGTCCAGCTTCATCGGATGCTGCTGCTCGCAGGCGTCGAAGGTCAGCGCCACCACGCGATCATGCGTCGGCAGCCGCATGATCACCTCGGCCCGCGCCGCGCTCAGCGACAGCAGCGCCAGGCCAACGCCGGCAACCCACGCCTTCACGGAATTGCCCCACGCGCCAGCGCGTCGGCGCGCTCGTTCTCCGGATGCCCGTCATGCCCGCGCACCCATTTCCACACCACCTGGTGCCGCGCCGCTTCGACTTCCAGCAGCCGCCACAGATCCTCGTTCTTCACCGGTTTCTTATCGGCGGTTTTCCAGCCGTTCTTCTTCCAGTTCTTGAGCCACTTGGTGGCGCCGTCCAGCACGTAGCGCGAATCCGTATAGAGCGTGACCGCCGACGGCTTGGTCAGCGCCGCCAGCCCCTGGATCACCGCCATCATCTCCATCCGGTTGTTGGTCGTCGCGCGTTCGCCGCCCGACGATTCCTTCTCCGCCCCGCCGCTGCGCAGGATCGCGCCCCAGCCGCCCGGTCCCGGATTGCCCGAGCATGCCCCATCCGTGAAAATCTCGACCGCACTCACAATCCGTACTCCGCCGCGTTTTTGACCTTGAGATGAAATCTGAGCCGCCGCGAGAAATCGCGCGGGTCCTTGGGCCGCACCAACGCGTTCGGATCGTGGTGGATCCGGTCGTACAGCCGCGTCAGCAGGAATCGCAGCGCCGCGCCGGCCGCCAGCACCGGCAGCGCCTCCGCTTCCGCCGCCGTCAACTCGCGCTTCTGCCGATACGCCGCGATCAGGCTCTTGCCCTTGGTGATGTTGTAGCTGCCGTCGCTCTCGAAGCACCAAGCGTTCAGCATGATGGCGAGGTCGTAGGCGAGCGCGTCGTTGCACGCAAAATAGAAATCGATCAGCCCCGACACCGCCGCATGCATGAACAGCACATTGTCCGGAAACAGATCGGCATGGATCACGCCCATCGGCAGTCCGTCCGGCCACGCCCGCGTCAGCGCGCCATACGCCTGCGTGATCAGCGTCCCAAGCCCATCCTCGATCCCATCCGCGCCCGCCGCCGTCTTCTCCACCAGGTCGCGCCAGCCCGCCGGTCCCAGCGCATTGGGCCGCGTCAGTGCGAAGCTCGTCCCTGCCGCATGCAGCCCCGCCAGCGCCGCGCCCGCCGCTGCGCAATGCGCCGCCTCGGGCCGCTTCAGCGACAGCCCGTTCAGGAACGTCACCAGCGCCGCCGGCCGTCCGTTCAGCGTGCTCCACTGCCCGCCGTCGCGCCGCCGCACCGGCTCGGGGCAGGCGATCCCGCGCGCCGCCAGATGCGCCATCAGCCCCAGGAAGAAGGGCAGGTCGTCCTCCCTGACACGCTTTTCATAAAGCGTCAGGAAGAACCCGCCGCGGTCGGTCTGCAGATAGAAATTGGAGTTTTCCACGCCCTCCGCGATGCCCTTGAAGCTCAAGGGCACGCCGACATCGTAGTCGGCCAGCAGCGCCTCCAGGTCTTCGAAGGACACCTCCGTATAGACCGCCATTCTTGCCCCCGCGTGCTTCCTTTGGACGGCGCGCTTGGCTACAGTCCGGCGCGTTTTGCGCTGCGGCCCGAGAAGTCGGCTGCGGCCCCCAAAAAGTCAAGCGATACAACCACTTTGACAGGCTCCATGACCACGCTCCTTCGCACCGCGGCGCTCGCGGGCCTTTCCATCCTGCTGCTTGCCGGCTGCCAGTCGGCCAAGAGCAAGGCGATGTGCCCCACGATCAACGTCCTCGCCAACACCTCGACCTTCACCAAGTTCAAGCCCGGCATGGACGGCGATCCGTCCGCCGAGCTGTTCCGCATCGAGATCCTGGGCGCCAAGGGCGGCTGCGACTTCGACATCGACGAAGGCACCACCGATTCCAACATCGACATCACCTTCCGCGCCACCCGCCCGCCGAGCGGCGAGCAGACCGACTTCACCGCGCCGTACTACGTCGCGACGCTGCAGGACGGCACCACGATGCTGGCCAAGAAGATCCTCGCCACCGCCTTCACTTTCCAGCCGGGCGAGACCTCCACGACCTTCACCGAGAGCGTGCCCTCGGTGCCGAACCGCCTGCAGAACGGCGTGAAGCCCTACCAATACAGTCTGCTGGTCGGCTTCCAGCTCACGCGTGAGCAGCTCGACTACCTCAAGAACCCCAGGCACTACGCGCCATGACCGCGCTGCTGTCCGAGCTCAGCGCGATCGCGGGCGCCGCGTTCGCGGCCGAGGGCCTGTCGGAATCCTTCGGCCAGGTGACGCGCTCCGACCGCCCCGACCTGGCGCAGTTCCAGTGCAACGGCGCGCTCGCGGCGGCGAAGGCGGCCAAGACGAACCCGCGCGCCATCGCCGAGAAGATCGCCGCGCGCCTCAAGGCCGATCCCTTGTTCGACAAGGTTGAGATCGCCGGCCCCGGATTCGTGAATCTCAACCTCACCGACGCGGCGCTCACCGAACGCGGGGTTACGCTGGCGAAGGATCAGACCCTCGGCGCGCCGCAGACCGGTACCGGCAAGGCGATGGTGATCGATTTCGGCGGTCCCAACGTCGCCAAGACCATGCATGTCGGGCATCTGCGCTCGTCCGTGATCGGCGACAGCCTGCAGCGTCTGTTCCGCGCCAATGGCTGGACCGTGACCAGCGACATCCACCTGGGCGACTGGGGCCTGCAGATGGGCCAGCTCATCACCGAGGTGCAGCACCGCGGCATCGCGCCGATTTACTTCGACACCAATTTCACCGGCCCCTATCCGTCGGACTCGCCGGTGACGATGGAAGATCTCGAAGTGATGTTCCCCGCCGCCTCCGCCGCCTGCAAAGCGGACGAGGCGCGCCTTGCCGAAGCCCGCCGTGCCACCGCCGAGCTGCAATCCGGCCGTCCCGGCTATCGCGCGCTGTGGCAGCATTTCTTCAACGTCTCCAAGGTCGGCCTGGACCGCGAATTCTCCAGCCTCGGCATCCATTTCGATCTGTGGAAGGGCGAAGCCAGCGTCGATCCGATCACCATCCCGATGATCGAGGATTTCAAGGCGCGCGGCATCGCGATCGAGAGCGAAGGCGCCCTCGTCATCCCCGTCGAGCGCAACAGCGACAAGAAGGAGATGCCGCCGCTGATCCTGGTCAAGTCGGACGGCGCCGTGCTCTACGGCACCACCGATCTCGCCACGATCATCGACCGCGTGCGCTCGCAGAATCCCGACCAGATCCTCTACATCGTCGACCAGCGCCAGCACCTGCATTTCGAGCAGGTCTTCCGCGCCGCCGAAAAGGCCGGCATCACCGGCAAGGCGCATCTGGAGCATGACGGCTTCGGCACGATGAACGGCACCGACGGCAAGCCGTTCAAGACCCGCGCCGGCGGCGTGATGAAGCTGTTCGACCTGATCGCGATGGTGACCGCCGAAGCCGAAAAGCGCCTCGCCGAGCAGAACATCGGCGCCGAATATCCGCCCGAGGAACGCGCCGACATCGCGCGCAAGGTCGGCATCGCGACCCTGAAATTCGCCGATCTGTCGAACTACCGCCTGACCGACTACGTCTTCGACATCGAGCGCTTCTCGAAATTCGAGGGCAAGACCGGCCCCTATCTGCAATACGCCGCGGTCCGCATCCAGTCGATCCTGCGCCGCGCCGCGGAGCAGGGCTTCGCCGTCGGCGAGCCCGCGATCCACTCACCGGAGGAACGCACGCTGTTCCTGCAGCTCCTCGCGCTGTCCGACACGATGCAGTCGGCGGAGGAGCGCCGCGCCCCCAACATCCTGTGCGACTACGTCTTCACGCTGGCCCAGAACTACAGCCGCTTCTACGCCGAGCACCACATCCTGTCCGAATCGGACGCCGCCCTGCGCGCCGCGCGGCTAGGTCTGTGCAAGCTGACGCTCGACGTTTTGACCAAAGTCTTGGCACTCCTGGGCATCGAAGTTCCGGAGCGGATGTAGAGGATCAGTAGATCAGACCGTTCTTGAGCCAGGACGGCATACGCGTTCTAGCAATCAGATAGTTCAACCCGAACACCCAAAGCCACAAAATTGCGGGAAGCGCGGCGGCGCCCAGCCCGTCCTGCGCGACCTCGCTCGCGCCGGAAGCATCGGCAATATCCGTGACGATTGTCACCGCGACCATGATAGCGCCGAAGCCGCCGAGCATCATGGTGATGGCGCGCAACAGGCGCCGTGTGCTCAGCAGGTAGCGCACCTCGAGTCCGTCCGCGCCAGGTACGACCGCAAAGCGGCCGGAGTCGAAGGGAACCAGGATGTTCCAGCTCGACACCATCCGAATAAACCTGTTGGTAAATCCTACGGTATCGCCATCGACGAAAACTTCGGAGGCTTTGGCCTCGGACAACAGGTCCTGCAGGCGGCCGACGATCACGGAGGGAATCAACTCCGGATAAATATGGGTATCGATGACAATCGATCCCGCAATGCTGAGCGGAAATGCCAAGACGATCTCCTGCGCGATGGCCGTTATTCTAGCAATTTGACGGCGCATCCGGCGGCCTGTGAGCGCCTTTCGTTGACTCGCCCGGTTCGCCCTTTATGATGCATCGCAACGTGACGCCCCGCCGGATGGCGCGCCGTCACGGCCATACAATCGATCCCTCGCGGGAGACGTATGCCCAGCTTCAAGGCCGACCCGTCGGCCGAAGTCCAAAGGGCGTAGGCCGAAGGAGCAACCGCCCCGGAAACTCTCAGGCAAAAGGACCGCGAAGGAGATGAACTTCTGGAAAGCAGGGCTGCCGTGGGGGCGGTTCTCACCGAAGGGGTAATTCGCCAGCGCCGTTACCGGCCGGCGGGGAAATCTCTCAGGTCCCAATGACAGAGGGGCGCGCGTGCCGCAGCGATGCGGGGCGCGGCGCCACAACCTCTGTATACGGACCATTCATGGCCGACACGAACGAAGTCCTGCTCAAGACGCCGCTGCATGCGCTGCATGTCTCGCTCGGCGCCAAGATGGTGCCGTTCTCCGGCTACGACATGCCGGTGCAGTATCCAGCCGGCATCCTGAAAGAGCACCTCCACACCCGCGAGAAAGCCGGCCTGTTCGATGTCTCCCATATGGGTCAGGCATTCCTCTCCGGCGCCGATCCCGCCCGCGCGCTCGAGCGCCTGACGCCCGCCGATGTCGTCGGCCTGAAAGAAGGCATGCAGCGTTACGGCCTGCTGCTCAACAATCAGGGCACGATCAAAGACGACTTCATGTTCTCCAGGCTGGTCGGCGAGCCTGCGCTCTATCTCGTCGTCAACGCCGGCACCAAGGACGGCGACTTCGCCTACATCGCGGACAAGCTCAAAGGCATTGCGACCCTCGAGCCGCGCCCCGACCGCGCGTTACTGGCGCTGCAAGGCCCCGCCGCCGGCGCGGTGCTGGAGCGCCATTCGCCCGGCATCGACAAGCTCACCTTCATGAAAGTCACCCGCTGCACCGTCGCCGGCGCGCCCGCCATCGTCTCCCGCTCCGGCTACACCGGCGAGGACGGCTTCGAGATTTCCATCGAGGCGATCCACGCCGACCGCGTCGCCCGCGCGCTGCTCGGCGAGCCCGAAGTCCTGCCCATCGGCCTCGGCGCTCGCGACAGCCTGCGCCTCGAAGCGGGACTGTGCCTCTACGGCCACGACATCGACGAGACGACCAACCCGGTCGAAGCCAATCTCGTCTGGTCCATCGCCAAGCGCCGCAAGCTCGAGAAGGATTTCCCCGCCGCCGAGAAAATTATGACCGCGCTGTTCGACGGCACGCCCACCAAGCGCGTCGGCATCCGCCCTGACGGCCGCGCCCCGGCGCGCGAGGGTACCGAGATCGCCGACAAGACCGGCAAGGTCATCGGCAAGATCACCTCCGGCGGCTTCGGCCCCAGCCTGAACGCCCCCGTCGCGATGGGCTACATCGACACCGCCTTCGCCGCTGACGGCACGCAGATCGACCTGATCGTCCGCGGCAAGCCGCTTGGCGCCAAAGTCGCGCCCATGCCTTTCGTCCCTCACCGTTATCGCCGCGGCATCTAGGAGCCTCTCATGAGCGAAGTCCGTTTCACCGATCAGCATGAATGGGTCCGCGTCGACGGCGACGAGGCCACCATCGGCATCACCAAATTCGCCGCCGAGCAATTGGGCGACGTCGTGTTCGTCGAACTGCCCGAACCCGGCCGCAAGGTCGGCGCCGGCGGCGAGGCGGCGGTGGTCGAAAGCGTCAAGGCTGCGAGCGAGGTCTACGCGCCCGTCGGCGGCGAAGTGATCGAAGCTAACGCCGCCGTGGCCGACGAGCCCGCCAAGGTCAACGAAGACCCGGAAGGCGAGGGCTGGTTCTTCAAGCTCAAGCTCGGCGACAAGGCCGAGTTCGCCAAGCTGATGACCGCCGACCAATACGCCGAGTTCGTGAAAGGCCTGTAAGCCATGCGTTATCACCCGCTCACCGCCGCCGACCGCGGCGCCATGCTGTCGAAGATCGGTGTGCCGTCCGTCGACGCGCTGTTCAAGGACGTGCCGCCCGTCGCCGTCGTGCCACTCTCCGCCTTCGATCTTCCCGACACCCAGGGCGAGCTCGAAGTCGAGCGCAAGCTCACCCGCATGGCCGCCAAAAGCGTCGCCGCCGGCGCAGGCCCGTTCTTCTGCGGCGCCGGCGCCTACAAGCACCACGTCCCCGCCGCCGTCGATCACCTGATCCAGCGCAGCGAATTCCTCACCAGCTACACGCCGTACCAGCCCGAGATCGCGCAGGGCACGCTGCAATACATGTTCGAATTCCAGACCCAGGTCGCGCTGCTGACCGGCATGGAAGTCGCCAACGCCTCGCTCTATGACGGCTCGACCGCCACCGCCGAAGCGGTGCTGATGGCGCAGCGCATCACCAAGCGCCCCAAGGCGATCCTCTCCGGTGGCCTGCACCCGCACTATTCCGAGACGGTCGAGACCGTCGCAGCGCTCTCCGGCAAGGTCGTCCGCGCCGCCGCGACGCCCGGCAAACCCGACGAAATCATCGCGATGATCGACGCCGAGACCGCCTGCGTCGTGGTGCAGAGCCCCGACGTCTTCGGCCTGATCCGCGACCTGAAGCCCATTGCCGCCGCCGCCCATGCCAAGGGCGCGCTGCTGATCGCCGTCGTCACCGAAGTGATCTCCCTCGGTCTGCTCGAAGCCCCCGGCTTTCAGGACGCCGATATCGTCGCCTGTGAGGGCCAGTCGATCGGCAACGGCCTCAATTTCGGTGGCCCTTATGTCGGCCTGTTCGCGACCAAGGAGAAATACCTCCGCCAGATGCCCGGACGCCTGTGCGGCGAGACCGTCGACGCCATGGGCAAGCGCGGCTACGTCCTCACGCTCTCGACCCGCGAGCAGCACATCCGCCGCGAAAAGGCGACCAGCAACATCTGCACCAACTCCGGCCTGTGCTGCCTCGCCTTCACCATCCACCTCTCACTGCTCGGCGAAGAGGGCATGACGCGTCTCGCCCGCATCAACCACGCCAAGGCCAGCGCGCTCGCCGACAAGCTCGCACAGGTAAAAGGCGTCAGCCTCGTCACGCCATCCTTCTTCAACGAGTTCACGGTGAAGCTGTCCAAGCCCGCCGCAGACGTGGTCGAAACCCTCGCCAAGAAAGGCATCATCGCCGGCGTCCCCGTCTCGCGCCTGATGCCGCACGATCCGGATGTGCGCGACCTGCTGATCGTTGCCGCCACCGAAACAACCACTGACGAAGACGCCGACGCGCTCGTCGCTGCGCTCAGCGAGGTGCTCTGATGACCATGAACAACCAGGGCCGCCCGTCCGCGCCCGGCACCGTCGACCACCACGAGATGGCGACCATCTCCGGCGACCGCGGCCTCGACCACGAAGAGGCTCTGATCTTCGAGCTTGGCCGCGACGGCATGACCGGCGTCGATCTGCCCGACATGCAGATGTCCGACACCCGCCTCGCTGGCCAGCGCCGGCGCAAGCCGATCGGCTTGCCGGGCCTCTCCGAGCCGGAAGTCATCCGCCACTACGTCCGCCTCAGCCGCAAGAACTACGCGATCGACGCCGGCCTCTATCCGCTCGGCTCCTGCACGATGAAGCACAACCCGCGCCTCAACGAGAAGATGGCGCGGCTCCCCGGCTTCGGCGACCTCCACCCACTCAGCCCGCAATCGACCACGCAAGGCGCGCTCGAGCTCATCAGCGAGCTGATGAAATGGCTCACCACGCTGACCGGCATGCCCGCCGTTGCGATGTCGCCAAAGGCTGGCGCCCATGGCGAGCTGTGCGGCCTGCTGGCGATCCGCGCCGCCATCGAAGCACGCGGCGAGAAGCGCACCCGCATTCTCGTCCCTGAATCCGCGCACGGCACCAATCCCGCCACCGCCGCCTTCGCCGGCTTCACCATCGACGAGGTCAAAGGCACCGCCGACGGCCGCGTCGACATGGTCGAGCTCGAAGGCAAGCTCGGCCCCGACGTCGCCGCCATCATGCTCACCAACCCGAACACCTGCGGCCTGTTCGAGCGCGACATCCGCCACATGGCCGACGCCACGCACAAGGCCGGCGCCTATTTCTATTGCGACGGCGCCAACTTCAACGCCATCGCCGGCCGCGTCCGTCCCGGCGACCTCGGCATCGACGCGATGCACATCAACCTGCACAAGACGTTCTCGACGCCGCATGGCGGCGGTGGACCGGGGGCAGGGCCGGTCGTACTCTCCGCCGCGCTCGCGCCCTTCGCGCCGCTGCCGCTGCTCGTCCACGACGAACACGGCTTCAAGCTGATCGAGGATCGCGACGAGTTGCCGGCGGGCGCCAAGCCGTTCGGCCGCATGTGCGCTTTCCACGGCCAGATGGGCATGTTCAGCCGCGCGCTCAGCTACATGCTGAGCCACGGCCGCGACGGCGTGCGCCAGGCGTCGGAGGACGCGGTGCTCAGCGCCAACTACATCCTCGCCAGCCTGAAGGACGTGATGACCGCGCCATTCGGCGACGGCCCCTGCATGCATGAGGCGCTGTTCGACGACAGCTTCCTGGAAGGCACCGGCGTCACCACGCTCGATTTCGCCAAGGCGATGATCGACGAGGGCTATCACCCGATGACGATGTATTTCCCGCTCGTCGTCCACGGCGCGATGCTGATCGAGCCGACGGAATCCGAATCCAAGGAATCCCTCGACCGTTTCATCCACGTCCTGCGCGAGCTGGCGCTGGAGGCCAAGGCCGGTAAGACCGCCCGCTTCCAGGGCGCGCCGCACTACGCCCCGCGTCACCGCCTCGACGAAACCGCCGCCGCCCGCAAGCCGGTGCTGCGCTGGAAGAAGAAGGACCTGCCGCAGGCCGCGGAATAAAAAAAGACCCCCGTCCGGTACATCCGCGGACGAGGGTCAGGTGGTGTCTCCTAGGGAGAGACGAAACGGGTCAGGTGCAGGCGTGCACCGTCAGGCCGGCGGGCGCCTTGGTGTCGGCATCGCCGCACGCGGCATCGAGCTGTTTCTGGGTCAGGCCCCTGGCCTTGCTGAGGTCGGTGCCTTTCAGCGACGTGATGACCATCAGCGCGCCGGAAAGATCGGCGCCATCGAGATCGGCATGCGCCAAATTCGCGCCCGAAAGATCGGTGCCGCGGAACGTCGCATGCGAGAAATTCGCGAACGACATGCACATCATGAACGCGTTGGCGCCGTCGAAATTCGCCCCCGTCAGGTTCTTGGCCTTGACGCAGGTGTTCCTGAGATCGGCGCCCTGCAGATTGCAGCCCGGGCAATCGACGATCCCGGCATGGATGCGGGCGACCGCGTCCGCGTCGTAAGCCGGCGCCGACATGGCCTGGCTGACGCTCACCGCGAGCAGCGCGAGGATGAAGGCCAGAAGCTTGGACATGGGCAGATGTCTCGTTTCGGTACGGGCTTCCCATTTGTCGCAAAGCCCGTGCCGCAAGAAACGGGTCGAACCCGCCGCGACGGCGGTCCAAACAGGGCAGGCCGATCCAACCGGAGAAACCCATGTCCTTCCGTATCCAGGGCCTTGAGCCGACCCAATTCGCCCCGCTGTTTGCCTTGAGCGACGCCGACCTCGCCGAGCGCTCCATGCGACGCGTCACCATCGACGCGCCGCACAGCGCCCCCTGCCGCATCAGCCTCGAAGACGCCGATCCCGGCGAGCAGGTCCTGCTTATCCCCTTCGCGCACCACATGGCGCATTCGCCCTACCGCGCCTCCGGCCCGATCTATGTCCGTCAGGGCGGCGCAGCCTTCGACCGCATCGGCGAGCTCCCGCCGGTGTTCAGCGGCCGCCTGCTCTCGGTCCGCGCCTATGACGCCACCGGCATGATGCTGGATGCCGACGTCGCCGACAGCGACCCGCGCGCGTTGTTCGACGCGTTCTTCGCGAACCCGGAAGTGGAATACCTTCACGTCCACTACGCCAAGCGCGGCTGCTATTCGTGCAAGGTCGAGCGGGCGTAAAGCGCGAATGTCATCCCCGGCGAGCGCGAAGCGCGAGGGACCCCTTAGCGACAGCGTAAGGGGACCCAGGATAATCCGCTTGGGAGGTGCTGAAGGATTGCGCGGCGATCTTTCTGCAACCTGCGCAGAAGCGGATTATCCTGGGTCCCCTTCCCCTCGCTGCGCTCGGCCGGGGATGACAATGGTGTTTTGGGTGGTTGGGGCCACGCCAACAGAACCGCACCCCACAAACGCAAACGGAGGCCCCTCGCGATGGCCTCCGCCCACGGTCAGACTTGGGTCTCCTGATGTGCCCGCGCTGCGCAGCGCTGGCCCTTCGGCTACCTTCGTCGTCTGGCTTCGATGCTTCGTGCCGTTCTTTCGTCCGGCCTTCCCCATCACGCTCGCGCGGTCATGACCCGCCTCTTGCGCCCAGCTCGAACGGTTTCGCCGCCGTCCCCTGGATACCCGGCCCGCTTTCGCGATCTAGCTCGCTCCGGCGGCCCCTGCCGCACTCCGGTTCGCCGGCTGCTTTCGCCGCCACCGCCCCGGTGCAGGGTGTGCGCCGGTGACCGTTTTACCGATCCCTTGAGCGTTTCCTGTGTGCACAGGTGCCCTAGGCGCGCGAGAAGATTTGCAAAGGATTTGGCGCGAGTCGAGACACGCGAATCACTTGTCCACAACAACGAATCACGCGGCAATTTTGCTGCGCGCAAAAAGCAGAAGGGGCGGGAGCGCGAGCCACCCACCCCTTCCCACCCATCGCGAGGTGTTCGTTGTCAGCTGCAGCCCGAAGTGCTGCCGCAGGTGTTGCACTTCATGCAGGTCCCGTTGCGCACCAGGGTGAAATTCCCGCAGCCGCCGCACGCGTCGCCTTCATAGCCCTTCATGCGGGCCTCGGCGGCGCGCTTGGCCTGGACTTCGCGTGCCTTGCCGGCCTTGGCCGCGGCATCCTCGGCGCGATCCTTCAGGCGTGTGCCCAGCGCGTTGACGAGGTCGCCGACCGGGTTGGAGGCTTCCAGCACACTGGCGCGGATTTCGCTCAGCGCGCTCGTCACCTCGTCGTCCTCGGCGGTCAGGAACTCCGCAACCTCGTCCTGCGCCTCATGGACATGCGCATGCGCCGCATGATCGTGCTCTTCCATCATCTTGGGCGCCGCGCCGCCGCGCACCACCGCGATGGTGCGCTGGATCTTGCCGCGCACAAAGCCGGTCGAGGCCACGCTGCGCACCGCCTGCGCGACTTCGCGCGAACGGTCGTCGCCTTCGTCCGTGCCGACGCCGACATCTTCGTCGCCGCCGGGCTGGACATGGGCGAGGTCGCTGCGGTCCAGATACGACACCGCCAGCTCGCGGAAGATGTAGTCGAGGATCGAGGTCGCGTTCTTGATCGAGTCGTTGCCGATCACCATGCCGGCCGGCTCGAAGCGCGTGAAGGTGAACGCGTCGACGAACTCTTCCAGCGGCACGCCGTATTGCAGGCCCATCGAGATCGCGATCGCGAAGGCGTCCATCAGGCTGCGGAACGCCGCACCGTCCTTGTGCATGTCGATGAAGATCTCGCCGATGCGGCCGTCCTCATACTCGCCGGTGCGCAGATACACCTTGTGCCCGCCGACGATCGCCTTCTGGGTATAGCCCTTGCGGCGCTGCGGCAGCTTCTCGCGCTCATGGTCGCGATAGCGCTCGATCACCTTCTCGACGATCCGCTCGGTGACGACCGTGGTGCGCTGCACCGCCGATACCGTCTCGATTTCTTCCTCGTCCTCGTCGTCGATCTGCAGCACCTGGCTCGCCAGCGGCTGGCTGAGCTTGGAGCCGTCACGATACAGCGCGTTGGCTTTGAGGCCGAGCTTCCACGACATCATGTAGCTCTCGCCGCATTCCTTCACGGTCGCGTTGTTCGGCATGTTGATGGTCTTGGAGATCGCGCCCGAGATGAAGGGCTGCACCGCGGCCATCATCAGGATGTGGCTCTCGACCGACAGCGCGCGCTTGCCGATGCGGCCGCACGGATTGGCGCAGTCGAACACCGGCAGGTGCTTCTCTTTCAGGAACGGCGCCCCTTCCAGGGTCATCGCGCCGCAGACATGCAGGTTGGCCGCGTCGATATCGCTGCGCGAGAAACCGAGATGTTTGAGCATGTCGAAGTCCGGCGCTTCCATCGTTTCGGCGTCGATGCCGAGCGTCTTGGCGCAGAACTCCGCCCCCAGCGTCCACTTGTTGAACACGAAGCGGATGTCGAACGCCGATTCCAGCGCGCCTTCGATGGCGTTGATCTGGGTGTCGCCGAAGCCCTTGGCGCGCAGCGCGTCGTAGTTCACCGCGCCCTTGTAACCCTCAAGCGTCGCGTGACCCACGGCATAGCCGATGATCTCGTCGATCTGGCCCTGCGTGTACTGCAGGGTCTGCAGCGCCTCGGGCACGCAGCGGTTGATGATCTTGAAGTAGCCGCCGCCGGCCAGCTTCTTGAACTTCACCAGCGCGAAGTCCGGCTCCACGCCCGTCGTGTCGCAGTCCATCACCAGGCCGATCGTGCCGGTCGGCGCGATCACGGTCGATTGCGCGTTGCGATAGCCGAAGCCTTCGCCGAGCGACACCGCGTCGTCCCAGGCGCGCTGCGCGGCAAACGCCAGCTCCTTGTTGGCGACCGCGGCGAGGTCGAGCGGCACCGGCGGCGTCGAGAGGCCTTCATAGCCCGCCTGCTCGCCATGCGCGGCGCGGCGATGGTTGCGCATCACGCGCAGCATCGCGTCCTTGTTGGCGGCATATTCCGGGAATGGTCCGAGCTCGCCGGCCATCTCGGCCGAGGTCGCATAGGACACGCCGGTCATCACGGCGCTGATCGCGCCCGCGATCGCACGGCCCTCGCGGCTGTCATAGGAGATGCCCGCGGCCATCAGCAGACCGCCGATATTGGCGAAGCCGAGGCCCAGCGTGCGGTAGTCATAGGAGAGCTGCGCGATTTCCTTGGACGGGAACTGCGCCATCAGCACCGAGATCTCGAGCACCACGGTCCACAGCCGGCAGGCATGCTCGAACGAGGCGGTGTCGAACACCTTGGCGCCGCCATCGACGTCCTTGCGGAACGTCATCAGGTTCAGCGAGGCGAGGTTGCACGCCGTGTCGTCCAGGAACATGTATTCCGAGCACGGGTTCGAGGCGCGGATCTGGCCGCCGGCGGGGCAGGTGTGCCAGTCGTTGATCGTCGAGTGGAACTGGATGCCCGGATCGGCGCAGGCCCACGCCGAATAGGAGATCTTCTCCCACAATTCGCGCGCATCGACCGTCTTGGCGATCTTGTTGGAGCCGCGATAGGTGAGGTTCCAGTCCTTGCCTTCCAGCACGGCGTTGAGGAACTCGTCCGTCACGCGCACCGAATTGTTCGAGTTCTGGCCCGACACGGTCAGATACGCTTCCGAATCCCAATCGGTGTCGTAGGACTTGAAATCCATCTCCTTGTAGCCCTGCTTGGCGAAGGAGATGACGCGCTCGATGTAGTTGTCCGGGATCATCGCCTTGCGTGCGGCCTTGACCTCGCGGCGCAGCGCCGGGTTTTTCTTCGGGTCGAAGCAATCGTCGTTCGAGCCCTCGCAATTGATGCAGGCCTTCATCACGGCCTTGAGGTGCTTCTCGGCGAGCTTGGAGCCTGCCACCATCGCGGCGACCTTCTGCTCTTCCACGACCTTCCAGTCGATGAAGGTCTCGATATCGGGATGATCGACGTCGACGATCACCATCTTGGCGGCGCGGCGCGTCGTGCCGCCCGACTTGATCGCGCCGGCGGCGCGGTCGCCGATCTTCAGGAAGCTCATCAGGCCCGACGACTTGCCGCCGCCCGACAGCCGCTCGTTCTCGCCGCGCAGCGACGAGAAATTGGTGCCCGTGCCCGAACCGTATTTGAACAGCCGCGCCTCGCGCGTCCAAAGGTCCATGATGCCGCCTTCGTTCACCAGATCGTCGGCGACCGACTGGATGAAGCAGGCATGCGGCTGCGGATGCTCATAGGACGAGGCCGACTTGGTCAGCCGCCCGGTCTTGTGGTCGACATAGTAATGCCCCTGGCTCGGGCCATCGATGCCATAGGCCCAGTGCAGGCCGGTGTTGAACCATTGCGGCGAGTTCGGCGCCGCCATCTGCGCCGCCAGCATGTAGGAAAGCTCGTCCTTGAACGCGCTCGCGTCGGCTTCGGAGTCGAAATAGCCGCCCTTCCAGCCCCAGTACGCCCAGGTGCCGGCCAGGCGGTCGAACACCTGCTTGGCCGAACGCTCGCCCACCGTGTCCGTCGAGTCGGCGGCCTTGCGCCACAGGAACTCCGGCACGCCGTCTTCCGGCACCGCCTTCAGCGCGGTCGGGATGCCCGCCTTGCGAAAATACTTCTGGGCGAGCACGTCGCACGCGACCTGACTCCAGCTCTCCGGCACTTCGATGTCGGACTGGGAGAATACGACCGAGCCGTCCGGGTTGCGGATTTCGCTGGTGGCCGAGCGGAAGGCGATGCCTTCGTACGGCGATTGTCCCTCAACCGTGAACTGGCGGCGGATGCGCATGTCGATAACCCCGAAAGCTAGAAAGGTGGCCCCTCGCATCGCGCTCCGGCACCATTTTGGGGACAGTTTTCCTAGCACCGGGCAGCCTGTCGAAGAGACAGGGGCCGCGGCGGCAAGTTGGATTCGTGTCCGCCAGATTTGGTGTCGCGAGCAGCGACAGGCCCCAAGTATGGGCACCGTTCGAAAACGCTCGCAAGCGAAAAGTAGTAAACGAAATCTTACCTACTACATCTTGTGCACAAGCGAGGGCGCGTTTTGCTGGGGAAAAGAGGGTGTCAAGCGGTTAACCGGAATCGCGCAGAAAATTTTTTCTCATTTGTGACGGTCGAAATTTCGGCTTCGTTTTGGATCGTTTGTGGATAGAACCCGCATCCGGATTCGTACCTATGATTTGGCGCAACCGGTCACCGTGTCGCCATTGTCTCAATGGCATCGTGACGCCTTGCGTCCTATATTCCCCGCGCGCGATTCAGCAGGCCGTCACATCCTATGTCCTTCATCCGCATGCTCTTTGCCTGGTGGCACAACGCCACCTTCGGAACCCTGACGACCACGTGGTTCTCGGGTGCCTATGTCGGAACCGACAAATACGGCAACCGCTACTACCAGGCGAAGAAGGGCAACCGTCGCTGGGTGCTCTACAACGGTACCGTCGAGGCGAGCCGCGTGTCGCCCGATTGGCATGGCTGGCTGCACCACACCTTCAAGGATCCGCCGACCACCGCGCCATTCCCGGAGAAGGCGTGGGAGAAGGAACACCAGCCCAATCTCACCGGCACTGCCGATGCCTATCGCCCGGACGGCAGCCTGCTGACCGGCGGCAAGCGTCCGCACGCCACCGGCGACTACCAGGCCTGGAAACCGGAATAGACGATGAGCAGCAACAACACGGTCGAGACCATCATGGGCGCGCTCGTCCTCGCGGTCGCGGCGGCGTTCCTCTATTTCGCCTATACGAATACCAGCTCGGGCAGCCTGGGCGGCTATGAGATCACCGCGAAGATGCCGCGCGTCGACGGCCTCGCCACCGGCACCGATGTGCGCCTCTCCGGCATCAAGATCGGCGCTGTGGAAGCGCTGACGCTCGATCCCAAGACCTATCTCGTCACCCTGCACATGAACATCCGCAACGACATCCAGGTTCCCGTCGACTCGTCGCTGATGGTGACGTCCTCCGGCCTGCTCGGCGGCTCGTATCTCTCGATCTCGCCCGGCGGGGACGACAAGATGATCGCGCCCGGCGGCGCCATCACCAACGTCCAGGGCTCGGTCGACCTGATGGGCCTCGTCGGCCGCTTCATCGGCGGCGGCGGCAACAACAACGGCGCGGCCAAGCCGCCCGCACCTGCGCCGGCGCACCCGTGAGAATCTCCCGACTCTGCCTCGCCATCGGCGCGTCGCTCCTCTTCGCGGCGCCCCTCGCTGATGCCAAGCCCGTGAAGCCGGCCAAGGGCTGGGCCCCGCCGGTCATTCCCGTCGCGCCCAAGGGCCCGCTGACGCTGATCATGCGCGGCCTGGACAAGGTCACCGGACGCCCGACCACGGTGCTTATCCCGATCGGCCAGTCGGCGCAGTTCGCCACCTTCACGATCACCGCGCGCTATTGCTACTCGACGCCTTCGACCGAGACGCCCGAGACCGCCGCCTTCGTGCAGATCGACGACCACCGTCCCGATCAGCAGGCGCACCGCATCTTCTCCGGCTGGATGTATGCCTCCAGCCCCGGCCTCAACGGCGTGGAGCACCCGCTCTACGATATCTGGGTGATCACCTGCAGGGCGGTCGCGCCAGGCGAAACGGTGGCCATCGGTCCCGTCAAGCCGGTCAAGCCCGTGTCGCCCGACGCGCCGGACGCCGAGAAGCCGACCGCGCTGCCCGAGGACGCCGGCCAGTAGGCTTTGTGCTGTAGCGCCTCTTCGAGCTGGGCCAGATACCCACGGCGCGGAATCTCGATAGCCCCGAACCGCGCCAGATGCGCCGTCAGGAACTGCGTGTCGAGCAGCCGGTAGCCGCCGCGCTTCAGCAGGGCCACCAGATGGACGAGCGCCACCTTGCTGGCATCGGTCTCGCGCGAAAACATGCTCTCGCCGAAGAACGCAGCGCCCAGGCTCACGCCGTAAAGGCCGCCCACCAGCACGCCTTCATGCCAGCACTCCACCGAATGCGCATGCCCCGCATCGTGCAGCGCCGTGTAGAGCCTGAGGATGTCGGCATTGATCCAGCTCTCGTCGCGGTCCGGCGCCGGCTCGGCGCAGGCGCGCATCACATCGGCAAAGGCGCGATCGCTCGTCACCGTGAAGCGGTCGCTGCGCACCGTGCGCGCGAGGCGCCGCGGCACATGGAACCCATCCAGCGGAATGACGCCGCGCTGCTCCGGCGACACCCAGAACAGGTTGGGATCGTCCCGCCGCTCCGCCATGGGAAACAGCCCTTCGGCATAAGCGCGAAGGACGATCTGGGGTGTCAGTGGCGGGGAACCATGCAAGCGCTAAATCTTCTCCGACCGGCTGATCGCCAGCGGCCCCGGTCCCGCCGCCGCGATGTAGAGGAAGATGAAGCAGAACAGGATCGCCTCGCCGCCGCCGTTCACCGCCGGGAAGAACCCGCCGCGCGGGACATGCGCCATCCAATACGCCACCGCCATCTCGCCGGCACAGATGAACGCGACCAGCCGCGTCGCGAGGCCAACCGTCAGCAACGCGCCGCCCACCAGCTCGATGATCCCTGCCGCCATGATGATCGGCATCATCTTGGGCGGAATCGCCGAAGCCATCGCCGCCGGCATCGGCGGGAAGTGCAGGATCTTCTGCGTGCCGTGCTCGAGGAACAGCAGCCCCGACACGATGCGCAGGATGCTCAAGAGAGTGGATTGGTACTTGGAGAGCCAGGCCATGCGAATCCCCCTGATTTGCGTGTGGCAGTCACTCTAGCAGCCCCACAACCCGCCGTCCCGAGGGTTTACACGGGCGCCGCGCCGCGCCGTAATGCTGCGAAGCACAATGAGCCCATCATGAGCGACATCCCTCCGATCCTCGAACCCGCGCCGCATCGCCGTCACTGGCTGGAATATGTCGCGACCGGCGTCGCGCTGCTGCTGTCCGCGGTGTCGCTCTGGGTCGCGATCGGCACGATGGACGCCAACCAGAAGATGGTCGCCGCGTCGTCCTGGCCGTATCTGCAGCTCACGACGAGCGATGCGGCGCCCGACGGCACAGACGTCCTGACCTTCGACATCGGAAACGCCGGCGTCGGCCCGGCCCTGGTCGAGAATTTCGAGGTGCAATACAACGGCAAGCCCATCGCGTCGTCGGCGCAGCTTCTGCAGCGCTGCTGCGGCTACGACCCGCGCCAGCCGCATCCGGTCGCCGTGCACCAGCCGAGCATCGGTTCGTGGACCGAGGGCACCGTCGGCGGTTCGGTGATCCGCGCCGGCGAGACGCGCAATTTCTTCAAGATGGTGCGCACCGCGCAAAACGTCCATACCTTCAACACCCTGCGCGAGGCCATCGCCGCCCGCCGCCTCGTGGCCCGCTATTGCTACTGCTCGGTGTTCTCCGAATGCTGGCAAAGCCCGTTCACCGGACTGCATCCCACGCGTGTCGACCGCTGCGCCGTGCCCGCCGTTCCGTATACGGAGTAACGGCGCAGGCCGCTTCTAGTGCCGGATTTCCACCGGCGTGCCGTTCGGCACCGCGCGCCAGATCTCATCCATCTCGTCGTCGGTCACCGCGATGCAGCCATCGGTCCAGTCGACGGCGCGCTGCCATGTCCCGATCCAGCCGGTGTAGTTGCGCAGGCCGTGGATCATGATGTCGCCGCCCGGCGCCTCGCCGCGCGCCGCCGCGACCTTTTTGTCCATCGCCGACGGATAATTGATGTGCAGCGAGAGATAGAAGCTGCTGTGCGCGTTGTGCCGGTCGATCTCGTAATGGCCTTCCGGCGTCAGGTCGTCGCCCTGCTTCGCCTTCGGGTCGAGCCCGCCGCGCCCCAGCGAGATCGTGTAGACCCTGAGCACATGCTGGTGCGCATACAGCGTCATGCGGTGCGCGGACTTGTCGATCACCACCAGATCGGCGCGCGCCCGCGCGGGCAGGGGCTTGGGCGCGTGCGAGAACACGCCGACCGTCGACAGCACGAAAACCAGGATGGCGATTGCCGCAACGGCCGCGAGGAGCCGGAACACGTCAGGTCTTGTTCTTGGCGAGCCACTGCTCCAGCCAGTGGATGTTGTACTCGCCGTCGATGATGTCCTTCTCGCGCACCAGCTTCTGGAACAGCGGGATGGTCGTCTCGATGCCGCCGACCACCAATTCGTCGAGCGCGCGGCGCAGCCGCAGCAGGCACTCGTTGCGGTTCTTGGCGTGCACGATGAGCTTGCCGGCCAGGCTGTCGTAGTAGGGCGGGATGCGATAGCCCGAATAGATCGCGCTGTCGAAACGCACGCCGAGCCCGCCCGGCGCGTGGAATTGCGTGATCGTTCCCGGCGAGGGCTGGAAGGTGAACGCGTTCTCCGCGTTGATGCGGCACTCGATGGCGTGGCCGGAGAACGTCACGTCCTCCTGCGTCATCTCTAGCGTGCCGCCGGCCGCGATGCGGATCTGCTCGCGCACGATGTCGATGCCGGTCAGCGCCTCGGTCACCGGATGCTCGACCTGGAGCCGCGTGTTCATCTCGATGAAGTAGAAATTGCCGTCCTCGAACAGGAACTCGATCGTGCCGGCGCCCAGATAGCCGAGCTTCTTCAGCGCCCGCGTCACCACGCCGCCGATGTCGTCGCGCTGCGCCGCGTTGAGGGCAGGGGACCCGGCCTCTTCCAGCACCTTCTGGTGCCGCCGCTGCAGCGAGCAGTCGCGCTCGCCCAGATGGATGACGTTGCCGGCCGCGTCGGCGAGCACCTGGATCTCGATGTGGCGCGGCTTCTGGAGATATTTCTCCATATAGACCTGGTCGTTGCCGAATGCCGTCTTGGCCTCGGCGCGCGCCGTCGCCAGCGCGAGCGGCAGGTCGGCCGCGCTTTGCGCCACCTTCATGCCGCGCCCGCCGCCGCCCGCCGTCGCCTTGATCAGCACCGGATAGCCGATCTTCGCCGCGACGTCCGCCGCGTCCGCGTCTTCCACCGCGCCGCCGGAGCCCGGCACCGTCGGGATGCCGACCTCCTTCACCGCTTTGATCGCGGTGATCTTGTCGCCCATCATGCGGATATGCTCAGGGGTAGGCCCGATGAAGGTGATGCCGTGCTCGCGCACGATCTCGGCGAAGCGCGCATTCTCCGACAGGAAGCCGTAGCCCGGATGGATCGCCTCCGCGCCCGTGATCTCGCAAGCCGAGATGATCGCGGGAATATTCAGGTAGCTTTGCGCGCTCGCCGGCGGCCCGACGCAGACGCTCTCGTCCGCCATGCGCACATGCATCGCCTCGGCGTCGGCGGTGGAGTGGATCGCGACCGTCGCGATGCCCATCTCCTTGCACGCCCGGTTGATGCGAAGCGCGATCTCGCCGCGATTGGCTATGAGAATCTTTTCGAACATCAGTTGACGATGCAGAGCGTTTGCCCGAACTCGACCGGCTGGGCGTCGTGCACGCAGATTTCGCCGACCGTGCCGCCGCGCGGCGCGGTGATCGGGTTCATCGTCTTCATCGCCTCGACGATGAAGAGCGTGTCGCCTTCCTTCACCGTCTGCCCGATCTTGATGAAGGGCGGCGCGCCCGGCTCGGGCGACGCATAGACCGTGCCGACCATCGGCGAGGGCACGGCACCGGCCGCAGGCCCCGAAGCCTTCGCGGGCGCCGCCGGTGCGGCTGCCGGAGGCGCTGCGGCGGGCGCCGCCGCCATCACCGTGCCGCCGGACTGTTTGGAGACACGCAGCCGCGCCCCGCCATGCTCGATCTCGATCTCGGTGAGGCCGGTCTCCTTGAGCAGCTCCGCCAGCTCGCGGATCGCCGCGGCGTCCACCAGACCGTCCTTGGACTTGTCTTTCATGTTTACGATCGACCCTTGATAAGAACCGCCATCGCATCGACAGCGGCCAGATAGCCTTGTTCCTTCAGACCGCAGATCACACCCGTGGCCACCAGACTGACAAAGGATCGGTGGCGGAATCGTTCCCGCGCATGCGGATTGGACAGGTGCACTTCGATGATCGGTTTCTCCAGCGCCTTAAGTGCGTCGTGGATTGCGACCGAAGTATGGGTATACGCCGCGCCGTTGATGATGACGCCTGCGCCCTTGGTGCGCGCTTCCTGGATCCAGTCGACGAGCACGCCCTCGTGGTTGGACTGGCGGAACACAACCTCCAGCCCGTGAGTCTTCGCCCGCGCCGCCGTCATCGCGCCGATCTCGTCGAGCGTGGTGCGCCCATAAATCTCCGGCTCGCGCGTCCCCAGCAGATTGAGGGTCGGCCCGTTCAGGACGTAGATCGGCAAAGTCTTGTTTTTGTTGCCGGATTTGGCCAAGAGAGCTCCGGAAGAGGGGCGGATTCGCCCCTTATAGTCGCATGGGACTCGCAACGGAACACCCCTGTCGCTGCGGGGTTTATTGCCCCCCGCCGCCGGTCTATCGTGACGCCGTCCCAGGGGCGCTTCCATGGCCGGACTCGATCCGGCCATCAAAGGCTGAGATGGCAACGCGCCAGTCCCTTCGAACCTGATCCGGCTCATACCGGCGGAGGGAGCGGACGGCGCCAGCGCCGCCGCTTCCTTTTGCGAAGAGAGAAGCGAGGCGCATGAACATCATCCTCAACGGCGAGCCGCGCAGCCTTCCGGGCGCCATGAGCGTGCGCGCGATGCTGGTCTCGCTCGGGCTCGATCCGAAGAAGATCGCGGTCGAGCGCAACCTCGAGATCGTGCCGCGCTCGACCTATGACGAGGTCCAGGTCGCCGACGGCGACAAATACGAGATCGTGCATTTCATCGGCGGCGGCAACGCGCCCCACAACGAGACCAGCCCCATGGACAAGCCCTTCGTCGTCGCCGGCAAGACCTACGCGTCGCGTCTCATCATCGGCACCGGCAAGTACAAGTCCTATGAGGACAACGCCCGCGCGCTGGAGGCGAGCGGGGCTGAGATCGTCACCGTCGCGGTGCGCCGCGTGAACCTCACCGATCCGAACCAGCCCAAGCTGATCGATTTCATCGATCCGAAGAAATACACCTATCTGCCCAACACCGCGGGCTGCTTCACCGGCGAGGACGCGATCCGCACCTTGCGCCTGGCGCGCGAGGCGGGCGGCTGGAATCTCGTCAAGCTCGAAGTCCTCGGCGAGAAGAAGCTGCTTTATCCCGACATGATCGAGACGCTGCGCGCCACCGAGATGCTGAGCAAGGACGGCTTCCAGGTCATGGTCTATTGCAGCGACGATCCGCTGATGGCCAAGCGCCTCGAAGACATGGGCGCGGTCGCGATCATGCCGCTCGCTTCGCCGATCGGCTCGGGCATGGGCATTCAGAGCACCGTGAATCTGCGTCTCATCATCGAGGACTGCAAAGTCCCCGTCATCGTCGACGCCGGCATCGGCACCGCGTCCGACGCCGCGGTCGCTATGGAACTGGGCTGCGACGGCGTCATCTCCAACACCGGCATCGCGCACGCCAAAGACCCGGTGAAGATGGCCGCCGCCATGAAGCTCGCCGTCGAAGCCGGCCGCCTGGCTTATCTGGCGGGCCGCATGCCGAAGAAGAATTACGCAGACCCGTCGAGCCCGATCACGGGGCTGATCTGATGGCCGATCCGGCGTGGTTGGCCGATCCTGTCGGCGCCGCGGAGCGCGGCGAGAACCCGACGGTGATCGCGCGGATGGCGAGCGGTTTCGCGGTGATGAGCCTTTCGCAATTCTTCCCGGGCTATTGCCTGCTGCTCGCCGCGCCGCATGTCGCACGCCTGGAGGACATGCCGCGCGCCGCGCGCGCCGTTTTCCTCGGCGACATGGGCGTGCTCGGCGAAGCCGTTGCCAAAGTCTGCGCGCCGCGCCGCGTCAATTATTCGATCTACGGCAACACCGCGCCCTTCGTGCACGCGCATGTCGTGCCGCGCTACGATTGGGAGGCGCCCGAGCGCGTCGTCATGCCCATCTGGCAATATACCAAGGAGGTCTGGGATACACCGGCGACGGCCTTCAGTGAAGAAAAGCACGGCGGCCTGAAACAGCGGATCGCCGACGCCCTCCACGAACTGAACCGCTAAGCACCGCCATGGCCGATTGGCACTTCGAGATCGTGGAAGAGCTGCCGCCGTCCTGGCCGCCTTCGCCGCCTGTCGTCCTCGGCGGCAGCCCGCCCGATCTTTTCGTCCTCGCCCGCAGCGGTGACGCTGCCCACCGCTTCGATCTCAGCTACCGCGGCGAAGACTATCGCTGCGAGCCCAAGGCGGTCTTCTGGCGCGGCTGGTTCGCGTTCGGCTTCGGCGGCCGCGCCATCCTGTGGCGCGAGGGTGCGACGCATGAGATCGATCTGGGTTGCTACTTCAGCGAATTCCTGCCCGGCGATGACTGGCTGCTGGTGACTTCGGGGCAGGGCATCGTCCGTCTCGCGCCGGACGGCGGCATCGTGTGGCGCAACGACGAGCTCGGCGTCGATGGCGTCCTGATTTTCGACGTCGAAGGCGATGTCATAGACGGGCAGGGTGAATGGGACCCGCCGGGCGGCTGGGAGGAATTCCTCGTCTCGCTCGAAACCGGCGAACAGCTCGAAGAGCTTCCGGACAATGAGGACCAGGATGCGTAACGCTGCGATCTTCGCCGCCGTGCTGGCGTTCTTGCCTGCCGCCGCAAGCGCCCAGATCGCCGTCTCCGCCAATGACGGCAAGGTCAGCCTCAAGGACGGCGTCACCGTCGTGAACGCGAACCCCGCGCCGGACACCGCGGTGATCATCGATCTCGACGTCTTCCCGCCGCGCATCCTCGCAACGCTTTCGGCGTCGGCCAGCGTCATCGGCCCGCCGCAAAGCGTCGCCGTCGCGCCGGACGAGTCGTTCGCGCTCGTCACCGGCGCCACGAAAATCGATCCCGCCGATCCGGCGAAGACCGTGCCCGGCGACGCGCTGACGGTCATCGATCTCAAGGCGCGCAAGGTTGTCGCCACGTTGGCGGCCGGTCAGGGCGCCTCTGGCGTTTCGATCAACCGCGCCGCGACGTTGGCGCTCGTGGCCAACCGCGCGGAGGGCACCGTCTCGGTTTTCACGCTCGCCGGCATGAAGCTGATACCGGCCGGCAAGATCGCGCTCGGCGACGCCAAATCCGGCCCCAGCCATGTCGCCTTCACGCCGGACGGCAAAACCGCGCTCGTCACGCGCGATGGCGACAACCGGATTTCTGTGCTGGCCATCGACGGCGCGAAGGTCACTGATACCGGGCACGATATCTTCGCCGGCTTGCGCCCCTACGGCCTCATCGTCCGCCCGCAAGGCGACATCGCCATCGTCGCCAATATCGGCGCCGGCCCCGGCGACGCCGCCACCGTCAGTGTCATCGATCTCAAAGCCGTGCCGCCACGCGTTATCGACACGATCAGCGTCGGCCCGACGCCCGAGGGTCTGGCGCTGTCGCATGACGGCAGCCTGCTCGCCGTCACCGTGATGAACGGCTCGAACCAGCCCAAGGCCTCGCCGTTCTTCCAAGATTTCGGCCTGTTGAAGATTTACCGCGTGAAGGGTGCTGCGCTGACCGAGGTCACGCAGACGCCGATCGGCCACTGGTGCCAGGGCGCCGCTTGGAACCGCGCCGGCACGACGCTGCTGGCGCAATGCATGGCGGACAACGCGATCGAAATCTTCCGCTTCGACGGCCGGCATCTCAAGCGTGCCGGTGCGCTCGCCGTCACCGGTCCCGCCGGCATCCGCACCGCCGATTAAATCGCCTTGCCGGCCATCAGGTCGCGCAGCGCGTCGTCGTCCACCGCGCCGGCATGCAGCCTGCCATTGGCGACGAAGGTCGGTGTGCCGTCGATCTTCACCCGCAGCGCCAGCTTGTGCGCCCGGTCAACCGCGTCGTCGATCGCCGGATCGGCCATGTCGGCTTTCAGTTTGCCCAGGTCGAGGCCGCAGCGCGCCGCGTCGGCGGCGATGATGTCGTCGGTGATCGCATCCGTCTCGCCCATCAGCGCGAAATGGAACGCGACGAACTTGTCCGGCTGGCGCCGCGCCGCGAGCGACGCCTTGGCCGCCAGCACCGCGCCCGGTCCGTGCTGCGACGGGATCGGGAATTCGATGAATGAGAACCGCGTGTCGCCCTTGTGCGCCTCATAGTATTTCTGGATCGCCGGCAGCGAGGCGCGGCAATAGGGGCAGTCGTAATCGTAGAACTCGACCAGCGTCGCGCGCGCGTTGACCGGCCCCGTCACGAACGCAACCTTGGGATCGAAGAACGTCTTCAGCCCCACCGCGCGCACCGCCGCCTGCTGCGCCGCCGCCGCCGCGGCGTCCTGCTCCTCCGACGCGCGCGCCATCATCTCGGTGACGAGGCTGGGATGCGCCAGCAGATAGGCGCGCAATTGCGGCCCGTCGACCTTGTGCGGGAACAGGCCCAACGCCGCCGATCCGAACACCACGGCCACCGCGATGACGGCGCCGCCGAGCGCGCCGAGCGCCGCGATCTTCCACTGCGGGATCATGACAAATCCTTCAACGCTGCTGGCGCGCCGCCGGCATCGCGATCGCGACGATGTCGTTGGCGCGCTGCCAGTCGGGCGAACCCTGCACCAGCCCGTGCCGCGCCCGGTCCGCGAACTGCGCCGCCGGCAGCATCGCGCCGACCGAGTAGTAACGCTCCGCCGTCGCCAGATTGGCCATCGGCTCGTTGTTCAGCATGCTGTAGGCGGCGGCCGCCTCGTACCAGGCGAACGAGTCGTCGTCTTCCTGCTGCAGCGCGATCTTGAGGTTGTCGAGCGCCGGCTTGGCCAGCACCTGGCGCTCCGTCGCGAGCTGCGCCGCGGCCAGCGCCACGCGCAATTGCGGCGCATCGCCCATCAGGTCGACGCATTTCTGGAACGCCACGACGCCGAGCTCCGGCTTGGCCATGCTCACATAGATCTGCCCGAGCACCTCGTAGAAATAGGGATTGTTCGGCTCGTCCTTGATCAGGCTGTTGATCTCGGCCAGCGCCTTGGGCAGGTCCGGCTTGCGCGAATAGACCATGGCGCGGGCATAGCGCGCCGGCTTGCTCGTATCGCTGAGCGGATAGCGGTTGAGGACCTCCTGGATCGGCGCGATATAGCCGAACAGCTTGGCCTGCAGCATCTCGAACTCGTGCTCGACCGCCGGGTCTTCCGGCACGTCCTTGTAGGGCGAGGCCTCGACCTGGGTCTCCAGATTGGCGACGCGCTCGCGCCCCATCGGATGGTCGCTGGCATAGGCGTCCATCTGGTGCGAAGCGCGCGCCTCTTCGTCGGCCAGCCGGTTGAACGCCGCCAGCAACCCGCGCGACGACTGATGCGTCTTGTCGAGCAGCTTGACCGCGATCTGGTCGGCGGTCGCCTCCTGCACGCGGCTGAAGGCGTTGAACTGGTTCTGCGCGATGCCCTGGCCGCCCATCAGGATCAGCATGCCGGCCTCGCCGGCGCCGGCCGCGATCGCCGCGATGCCCACGATCATCGACAGCAGCATCGGGATCGTCGCCTTCTGGATCGCCTCGCTGCTGCGTGACAAATGGCCGGCGACCATGTGGCCGGTCTCGTGCGCCATCACGCCTTTGATCTCGCCGGCGTTCTTCACGAACATCAGGATGCCGGTGAAGATGAACATGTTCTGGCCCTCGGCGACGAAGGCGTTCACCGAATTGTCGTTCACCAGATAAAGCTTCACCGCCGCCGGCTCGAGCCCGCCGGCTTTCAGCAGCGGATCCTCATAGGAGCGCAGCGCGCGCTCGGTCTCGGTGTCGCGCAACAGCAGGATGCCCTGCGCCGCCGCCGGTCCGGTCATCAGCGCCAGGCTGCCTAAAAATCCCGTAAGGAAGCCGATGGCGCGGCTGCGGCGCGAAATCGCGCCGGCCAGGCGCCGGATTTGGAGCAAAGGGTTGCAAAACGCCAAGGCTTGACTTCTCCTAACGGTCCCCGCGCCCCTCGTCCGGTGGGGACCGTATGTGGGCGCGCAACTTGCGTCAACGTGCGGCCGGCAGCAACGGACGGCATGACGGATCGGTTAACCGCCAAGGAATTATCATAGTGATCTTGCGCTCACGGATTTTGGCCTGTGCTTCGGGCCTCATGCTTTTGTCCGCCTGCTCCAGCCTCGGCGACGACGTCACGGCGGGCGAAGCCTTGGGCACCATCACCGGCGGCGGCAGCACGACGGGCACCGACGACGCCACATCTCCCGCGGCGCGCACCACGCAAGGCGACGTGAACGGCGGCGTCTCCGGCACTTTTGCCGTGGGTGACGAGCCCTATGCGGTGAAAGCCGGTGCCGCGATCCTCGCCCAGGGCGGCAGTGCTGCCGACGCCGCGACCGCGATGTATTTCGCGCTGTCGGTGACCTATCCGGTGGCGGCCGGCCTCGGCGGCGGCGGCATCTGCCTCGTCCACGATTCGGCGAGCGGCCGGACCGAAGAGTTCGATTTCCTCGCCCGCGATTCGGGTGGCGGCGGCGCCTATGCCGTGCCGGGCAACATCCGCGGCTTCGCGGCGCTGCAGGGAAGCTATGGCGTGCTGCCGTGGCAGCGCGACGTCTCGCCGGGCGAAGGCCTCGCCTCGACCGGCTTCCCGATCAGCCGCGCACTCTCCGCGCGTCTCGCCACCACGCTCGACGTCGTGCGCCTCGATGCCGGCCTCGCCGCGGAGTTCCTCGACGAGTCGGGCAACGCCAAGCCGGTCGGCACGGTCGTGACCAACACGGATCTGGCGCAGACGCTCTCCGCGATCCGCCTCGGCGGACCGGACGCGTTCTACAAGGGCGAAGTCGGCGCTCGCATCCTCGCCTATTCGCAGAGCCAGGGCGGCGCCATCGGCGTGCCCGAATTCGCCCGCTATGGCGTGACGCGTTCGGCGCCGCAGGAGCTGCAGCTCGGCAGCCAGTCGGTCTATCTGCCCTCGGCGCAGACCGGCGCCGGTGCCTTCTCCGGCGCGCTGTTCGGCACGCTCATCCAGGCGCAGCAAACCCAGACCGGCTCCGGCGATCTGCAGGCTGCCATCGTCGTCTCGGTCAAGCACGCGCTCGCGCAGTTCAAGGTCACGAACCTGCCGCCCGATCTGGGCGCCACCGGCTTTGCGGCGCGCGACGGCGCCGGCCAGTCGGTATCGTGCGCCGTGACGATGAACGGCCCGTTCGGCTCCGGCCACAACGCGACCGGCACCGGCGTGACGCTGGCCCGCGCGCCGTCCTCCGGCCCCGCCGGCATCGCCGCCGCGTTCCTGACGCCCGTCATCGCGACCCAGGGCAGCAGCGTATCGCTGGTCGGCGCCGGCGCCGGCGGCCCCAACGGCACCGCGGCGGTCGGCTATGCGCTGGCGCGGATGGGGCAGGGCGAGGCCCTGATCCGCCGCACCGATCTGCGCTCGACGGGCGTGGCCCCGTTCGAGACGGTCAACGCCATCACCTGCCAAAGCGATGCCTGCGTCGCCCTCTCCGACCCCTCCGCCAACGGCCTGGGCGCGGCGGGCGACAGTCGATAGCCACAACTGATCCTCCCCCGTTTACGGGGGAGGGGAACCGCGAAACGGTGGAGGGGGCGAGCCTGGGCTCCATCTCCGATGCACCCACTTGACTCATTAGTTTCGTTTACGGTTAAATATTCCCGAAATCGACAAGGAATATCCTCATGCCCGATGCCAACGTCGACACCCTCTCCATCTTCCGTGCCTCGGTGATCTATCGCGACGACCGCGCCGCGCTGGAATGGCTGGAGAACGCCTTCGGCTTCGAGGTGGCGCTGGTCATCACCGACGGCGGCGGCCGGATCGTGCATGCCGAGATGAAATATCGCGGCGCTCTCGTGATGATCGCGCGCGAATTCACCGACGATGTCGGAAGCCCGCAATCCGTCGCCGGCAAGAACACGCAGATGCTGCACGTCCAGGTCGACGCCGACATCGACGCGCATTTCGCGCGCGCCCGCGATGCCGGCGCCACGATCCTCATGGAGCCGTCCGACCAGTTCTACGGCGACCGCTCCTATCGCGTGAAGGATCCCGAGGGTCACATCTGGGCGTTCTCCCAGACCGTCAAGACGATGACGACGGCGCAGATGGAGCAGGCGAGCGGCGGCCTGAAGGTGCGCGAAACGCTGTGAGCGCCCGCGCCAAACTCGACACCACGCTGGCGGCGCTCGCCGATCCGATGCGCCGCCGCGTGGTCGATCTTCTGTCGCAGCGCCCGCGCCCCGCCGGCGAGCTCGCGCAGGCTGCCGGCCTCAGCGCGCCCGCGATGAGCCGCCATCTGCGCACGCTGCGCCTCGGCGGCCTCGTCGAGGAGCGCCATGACGGCCTCGATGCCCGTGTCCGCGTCTACAGTCTCAGGCCCGAACCGATGACCGATCTGAAAAAATGGCTCGAAGACGCCGAAGCGCTGTGGAGCCGGCAATTGCTCGCCTTCAAGGCGCATGTCGAGAAGCAGGCGAAGCCGAAACGATGAGCTCGATTCTCGTCTCCGTCCGCGTCCGCGCCACGCCGCAAGAGGCCTTCGACCTCTTCACCCGCGACATCGCATTGTGGTGGCAGCCGAACCCCTTGTTCCGCTTCACGCCGCGCCCCGGCGGCGTCTTGAGCTTCGAGCCGGGCGCCGGCGGCCGCTTCATCGAGACGCTGCCCAGCGGCACCGTCTTCGTCATCGGCCGCATCACGGCGTGGGAGCCCGGCGAACGCCTCACTTTCGGCTGGCGCCAGGCGACGTTCACCGCGGATCAGAACACCGCGGTCGACGTCCGCTTCGAGCCCATCGGCGACGAGACTCGCGTCACCGTCGAGCACAAGGGTTGGGACAGCGTCCCGCAGACCCACGTCGCCCGGCACACGATGTCCGATCTCGTCTTCCTGCAGCGCCACGGCGCGTGGTGGCGTGCGCTGCTCGAAGCGATGGCCGCACGGCGGGCGGCGTAACGCGGCGCATTTCGAGAAAATACCGAAGACCAGGCGCTCGCAACGACAGTATTGCTATTTGTCTATATTTGGCGTGACATGAGTTCCATTGTCACATGATTTGCAATGCGCGTGTCCACGGCGCGTTTCACCGTCTCTGCGCGAACGGCACAGTCGATAGGGGGCAACATGGCCATTGAACGCTCAAGCCGCCGCAAAATCCGCGGCGCGACGGTTTTCGCCTGCTCGGCATTGGCGCTCGCCATGATGACGGCGCCGGCCGCGCCCAAGCCCGCGGCAGTGGGTACGCCCGTCACCAAGCCGGGGACCGCGCAAGGCGACTGCGATACGCCGACGACGCCGTTCTGCGATGCCTTGATGAAGCCGACGGTCGGCTGGAAGGGACATGTCTTCCACCTGTCGCAGGATTATCCCGCCGCGGCGACGCCCGACCAGATGCCCTGGCTGAAATTCGATCCCAAGACGCAGGGCAATCAATATCTCCAGGCGGCGCTCGACTATTTCTACGAGGGCAACATCCGGTCTTCGGTCGAAGACTCGTTCGATCCGGCGCAGAACACCGTGCGCAAATGGTACAACGCGCCCTGGCAAGATTTCGGCAAGGGCGGCCGCGAGTTCATCCACGGCCTGACGCGCGAGCGCGTTACCGCGATCAGCGAGCTCTACACCGCGCCGGCATCGTGCAAGAAATCGCCGCTGCCCCGAACCTGCAATTGGAACAACTACGCGGTCGGCTTCTACAACATGCCGGGCGGCGAGATCATCGGAAAGGTTTGGAGCGACCACGGCAAGCCGGATCCGTCGCTGGCGTCCTTCCCCGAAGGCACGGTCGCCGCCAAGCTGCTGTTCACCACCGCGCCGGTTTCGCAGGTGCCGTATCTGAAGGGCGCGCCGCAGTGGCAGGGCTATATCTATTCCGACCCGCATATCCAGACGAGCGAAATCCCCAACGATCCCTCCCTGCGCAAACGCGCGGTCCTGACGGTCCGCCTGCTGCAGATCGACATCGCGGTGAAGGATTCACGCGTCGCCTCGACCACGGGCTGGATCATGGGCACCTTCGTCTATGGCGGCGGCCCGGGCGGACCCAAGGGCAGCGGCTGGACCAATGTCGCGCCCGTCGGAATCATGTGGGGCAACGATCCCGAGGGCTTGCCGCTGAAGGAGACGGTGCTCAACGCCGCCGTGACCATGCCGCATGTCGGCTACCAGGGCCGGCTGAACGGCCCGGTCGACAACCCGATCTCGTCCTGCCTGTCCTGCCATGCCACCGGGGAGTCGCCGGTGGGACCGAGCGGCATGATTCCGAGCCCGCCCGGCAACCCCAAATGGTTCCAGAACATCCCGTCCGGAACGCCCTTCGATCCCGGCGCGCACGCAACCGATTATTCGCTCCAGCTGTCGGTCGGTATCGCCAATTTCCTCGAACAGATGAAGATCATGCACGCCCCGACGCCGGCGGCGAAGGCGCAGGAAATCGCGCGCAAGAACCAACTGGAAAATCGCAGCCCGCGCGAGGGCAGCCCGATCGACTAGGGGCGGCATAGGCATTGCGGCCTGCCAAACGCGGCGAGGGTCTTCTTCGCGTGCGTTGCGCTGCCGCCGGCCCTTCTTGGCGAGGGCGCATCGCGGCTATTCTCCCGCCCGGGAGGCACCCATGATCGAGATCGTTCCCTATCGCCAATCCTGGCCGGCCGAGTTCGCCGCCATCGCGGCGGAGCTGCGCGAAGCGGCCGGCAAGGACATCCTTGCCATCCACCACATCGGCTCGACCTCGGTGCCCGGCCTCGCCGCCAAAGACATCATCGATGTGCAGGTCACCGTCGCTGATATTGCGATCGCGGAGTCCCTGCCATTCGACGACTCGCATTTCGTGCGGCATCTGAAGATGCGGGATCATTGTCCGCCGGGGCTGGCCCTTGCCGACAAACAGCTTGAAAAGTGTTTTTACCGAGGCGCGAGACGTGCCGCGAACATCCATGCCCGCGTCGCCGGCCGCTTCAACCAGCGCTATCCCTTGCTGTGCCGCGATTACCTGCGCGCCCGCCCGGCCGCCGCCAACGCCTATGCTGCGATCAAGGTCGAGCTCGCGCGACTGTTTCCGAACGACTCGGACTCGTATTACGCGATCAAGGATCCCGTGTTCGATCTGATGACGGCGCAAGCGGAAGACTGGGCGGCGCAGACCGCGTGGTCCGCGCCGCCAAGCGATTGACGTTTACGACTTGAACGCCCGCTGCCACCAGCCCTTCTTGACGGGGGCGTCGGCGGCCTTGGGCTCTTCCTTCGGCGTGGTGTCGATCTCCGCCGCCTCGTTCAGCGACCAGGACGGTGCCGACGGCATGTTGGGCGTCGGGGTCGGCGTGTCCTGTGGCGTGGTGTCGATCTCGTCGGGATCGTCGAAGCGGCTCGTGCCGAAGCTCGCCGGCGTCTGCGAGACGGGCGGCAGCGCGTCGGGCACGAACGGTGCTGCGGCCGGCGCATCGTCATGCTCGCCATTCGCGCCGTTCATGCCATTGCCGTTCTCGGCGCCGAACCGGTCGCGATTGCCGCCACGGCGGCCGCGGCGGCGGCGGCGCTTGCGCCGCGCCTCGCCATCCTGTTGCGGGAATTGACCTTCGGCGCCCTGAGTCTGCTCGACCGGGAAATCCTCGCCGCCTTCCGGCATGACGACTTCGCCCTCGGCGGTTTCCAGCGCGCTCGGCTGCTCGCCATCGGCAACGACGGGCTGCTGCGGACGATGCTCGCCGTCGCCGCGCGCCGGACGATCCCGGTCGCGGCCGCCGCGATTGCGTCCGCCACGCCGCCGGCGGCGGCGCGAGCCGTCGCCATTGCGGTCGCCGTCGCCGCGCTCGGCGCGGGCCGGCTTCTCTTCGCTCTCGGCGGCGGGCGCTTCCTCTTCCGCCTCGGCGATCGCGGCGTCCTCTTCGTCGAGCTCTTCTTCCTCGACGAAGTCGACATCCTCGTCTTCGCTCACCGGCTCGACGATCGCGGCCTGCGCCGGACGCGGGAAGTCTTCCGGGTTGCGATGGCCCACGCGGTCGATCTCGAACGCGCCGGCCATCAGCTCGGGCTTGGGCTCGAAATTGATCGTGATCGAATACTCGGTCTCCAGCCGCGACAGCTCGCGCCGCTTCTGGTTCAGCGTGTAGATCGCGACGTCGCTCGCGACGCGCACGGTAAGCCCTTCGGCGCGCTGTTTCTGCGCTTCCTCTTCCAGCCCGCGCAGCACGCGCAGCGAGGTCGATTCCACCGAGCGCACGATGCCCTGGCCGCCGCAATGGGGGCAGGGCACGGTCGAGCCCGCGACGACGCCGGCGCGCAAGCGCTGGCGGCTCATCTCCAGAAGGCCGAACTGCGAAATCTTGCCGATCTGGATGCGGGCGCGGTCGTTCTTCACCGCGTCGCGGATGCGCTTCTCGACGTCGCGGTCGTTGCGCCCGTCTTCCATGTCGATGAAGTCGATGACGATCAGGCCGGCGAGGTCGCGCAGCCGCAGTTGCCGTCCGACTTCCTCGGCCGCTTCCAGATTGGTCTTGCGCGCCGTCTCCTCGATCGAATGCTCGCGCGTCGCGCGGCCCGAGTTCACGTCGATCGAGACCAGCGCCTCGGTCTGGTTGATCACGATATAGCCGCCGGATTTCAGCGTCACCGTCGGCGAGAACATCGCGTCGAGCTGCGCCTCGATGTGGAAGCGCTGATACAGTGGCACCGCCTCCTGGTACGGCTTCACGTTCTTGGCATGCGTCGGCATCAGCATCCGCATGAAGTCCTTGGCGTTGCGATAGCCCGCCGCGCCTTCGACCACGATCTCCGCCACATCCTTGTTGTAGAGGTCGCGGATCGCGCGCTTGATGATGTCGCCTTCCTCATAGACGTTCGCCGGCGCGATCGAATTGAGCGTCGTCTCGCGGATCGTGTCCCACATCCGCAGCAGATATTCGTAGTCGCGCTTGATCTCGACCTTGGTGCGGTTCTCGCCCGCGGTGCGGATGATCAGGCCCATGCCCTCGGGCAGTTCCAGCGCCTGCGCCGCAGACTTCAGACGCTTGCGGTCGGCGAGGTTGGTGATCTTGCGCGAAATGCCGCCGCCGCGCGGCGTGTTGGGCATCAGCACGCAATAACGGCCGGCCAGCGACAGATAGGTCGTCAGCGCCGCGCCCTTGTTGCCGCGTTCTTCCTTGACCACCTGCACCAGGATGATCTGGCGGCGCTTGATGACTTCCTGGATCTTGTAGTGGCGCTTGCGCACCCAGCGCTGCGACGGCTTCTGCGCCTGCAGCGGCTGCGCTTCGGAATGCTGATGCTCGCCCTCCGCCGGCTGCTCGCCGTTCGGGAAAGGATCTTCGCCTTCGGTTTTCAATCCGCCTTCGAGCGGCTGTTCCGAAGCCGTCTGGATATCGGGAATGTTGTCGGTCACCTCCGGCACGGGCGTGTCGATATGAACGCCGTCTTCCGCCGGAACATGCGAGGCCGCCGCGGCGACCGTCTGCTCGTCGACGACACCGGCTTCGGTCTCCGCGTCCGCGACCCGGTCGATCTCCTCGTCGTCATGGCCGTGGTGGACGTGATCGTGCGCGGCATGGTCATGCGACGGCTCGTCGTGGTCGTCATCCTCGTCTTCGTCGTCCTCATCGGCGGCGGCGCCGCGATGCTCGAAGACCTCTTCGTGGCTTTCGCCGTTCGCGGCCTCGATGGGAGCGGCGCCCTCAGCGCCGTCTTCCGTCGGCAGGGCGTCCGCGACCGGCACGGCCTCGGAACCTTCGACCGCATCCGCGGCGACTTCGGTCTCGTCTTCCTCGTCGTCGCTGATCTGCGGCTTGGGGCCGGAGGAGATCTCGAACGACTCGATGTCGTCCTCGGAGCGGCGCCGCGCCTCCGCCTCCTGCTCGGCGATCAGCGCCTGCCGGTCGGCGATCGGGATCTGGTAATAGTCGGGATGGATTTCCGCGAAGGCGAGGAAGCCCTGGCGGTTGCCGCCATACTCCACGAACGCGGCCTGGAGCGACGGCTCCACGCGCGTCACCTTGGCGAGATAGATGTTGCCTTTGAGGGGCCGCCGCGTCGCGGCCTCGAAATCGAACTCTTCGACCTTGTTACCGTCGAGGACGACGACCCGGGTTTCCTCCGGGTGACTGGAATCGATAAGCATACGCTTGGGCATGGAATTCTCCGGGCGGTGCATCCGCCGCGCATCTGAGCGCTGGGCGATGCTGGAACCGCATTGTTGGGGACATGCGCCGCCGCGCCGCCGCCTGCAGCTGTGCTGCGGGGTCGGGGGAAAGGGCTCGCGCTGTGTCGGTCATCACAAAAGTGTTCTTCATGCCGGCCGGGCCGGCGGCGGGATGCTGCTGCAATGGAGGGATTTCCTGCGTCTGGGGCTCAACCGAAGGTTGGATGCCTTCCGGACGCGATCTCCGGACCACCGCACCGTCAAGCCCGATCACCCCTGTGACCGGTCGGCGCAGCATGAACATGTTGTAGGGTGGCCCTGCCGGGACGGCAAGGGGAACCCACCGGATTCATTGTAAAGGCCCAAGGTGCTAAGGATTCGGTAATGGTTTACAGCCAGTTTCAACAGGTTAGCTGCGGGTAAAGCCAATGATGGGCCGTTTGGCGGCGATTCTGGGTTTGGTGGCCGCGCTGGCCGGTGCCGCGCTCGCCGCCCCCGCGGCCAAGCCCTCCATCGAAGATTTGCTCAACAAGCTTATCGAGACGCCCCAGCCGCATCGGGGCGTGGCCCCCGTCAAGCCCGGCGAACCGCCGCCGCCGCTGCCCGTTGCCGGTTCCACTCCCATCGTCATGAGCGCCCATATCGGCGAGCACGCGGACCGCACTCGCTTCATCGTCGAGATGTCCGATCCCGTCGCGATGCGCGTCTTCACCCTCGCCAACCCCAACCGCGTCGTGATCGACATGCCGGCGGTGCAGTGGCACCTCGACGACGCGCCGCGCCCGACCGGCACCGGCGCCGTGAAGGGCTACCGCTATGGCCTGTTCCGCCCGGGCAATTCGCGCTTCGTGATCGACCTCAACACGCCGATGAGCGCGGCTCCGCCCAAGGTCCTGCCGCCCAGCGGCGGCTACGGCTACCGCGTCGTGATCGACCTGCTGCCGACCAGCCCCGATCAGTTCGACCGCACCGCCGGCTGGCCGGCCGACCTCAAGGCGCGCGAAGCCGCCGCCGAGACGCTCGCCGCGCTCCCGCCCGCGCCGACGCCTGTCGAGAAACGCGTCATCGTGATCGACGCCGGGCACGGCGGAATCGACTCCGGCACCAGCGGAGTCAACGGCTTGATGGAGAAAGATCTCGTATTGGATGAAGCGCTGCGGCTCGGCCGCGAGCTCATCCGACGTCCGAACTTCACCGTCCATCTCACGCGCGACACGGATGTTTACATCCCGCTCACCGAGCGCACCCGCATCGCGCGCTCCTGGCATGCCGATCTGTTCATCTCGCTCCACGCCGATTCCAATCCGGACTCCAGCGTCAGCGGCTCGTCGATCTACACCTTGTCCGAGCGCGGCTCGGACCGCGAAGCCGCCGCCCTCGCGCGCAAGGAGAATCAGTCCGACGTCATCGCCGGCGTCGACCTGGCCGGAGGGAACTCCGCCGTCGCGCCGATCCTGATCGACCTCGCCCAGCGCGACACCATGAACCGCTCGTCACGTTTCGCCGAAAGCACGGTCACCCAGCTCTCCAGCGCGACGGACATTTTGCCGCGCCAGCCCCACCGCTCCGCCGCCTTCGTGGTCCTCAAGGCCCCCGACGTGCCCTCGGTCCTGATCGAGCTGGGCTATCTGTCCAACGCCGAAGACGCTGGGCGGATGAATTCGGTGCGCTGGCGCAACGGGGTGGCGAACGCCATCGCCGCGGCCGTGGACGGCTATTTCGGGGGTACCTCGACCGCCGGTTTCCCCTAAAACAGGAAGACCTTTCCACCGCCACATTCGACCGATAAGAAGGCGCCATAAAAAGGGCTCACATGCGCACGCTGCGCCGCATCATCCTGTTCTTCGGCCTGGGTCTCGGCGTCGTCATCGCCGCCGCCGTCCTGGGCGGCGTCATCTACATCTTCTCGGTGACCCGCGACCTGCCCAGCGTCGAGGCGCTGCGCGACTACACACCGCCGGTCACCACCCGCGTCTATGCCGGCGACGGCACGCTGCTCGGCGAATACGCCCGCGAGCGCCGCATCTTCGTGCCCATCACCTTCGTGCCCAAGCTGATCACCGAGGCTTTCACCTCGGCCGAGGACAAGAATTTCTACAACCATCCCGGCATCGATCCGTCGGGCATCATGCGTGCCGCGATCAAGGACGTCTTCAACGTCTTCCAGCACAAGCGCCTCGAAGGCGCCTCGACCATCACCCAGCAGGTCGCCAAGAACTTCCTCCTCAACAGCGACGTGAAGTTCAGCCGCAAGATCCGAGAGGCGATCCTCGCCATCCGCATCGACGCGACTTACTCGAAAGACAAGATCCTCGAACTCTATCTCAACGAGATATATCTCGGCGAGAACTCCTACGGCGTCGCCGCCGCGGCGCTGAACTATTTTGGCAAGTCGCTCGACCAGCTCGACGTCGCCGAGACCGCCTTCCTCGCCGGCCTGCCGCGCGCCCCCGCCGGCTACGATCCGGTGCGCAACCACAAGGCCGCGCTCGACCGCCGCAACTGGGTGATCGGCCAGATGCGCGAGAACGGCTACATCACCGCCGACCAGGCCGCCGCCGCGATCGCCGAGCCGCTCGTCACCCAGACCCGCGCCGTCGGCTCGCAGACCCAGGACGCCGACTACTTCGTCGAGGAAGTCCGCCGCCAGCTCTACGCGCGCTACGGCGAGCAGGCGCTGTATGACGGCGGCCTCCAGGTCCGCTCAACTCTCGATACGTCGCTGCAGAACTACGCCGTGAACGCGTTGCGTGCCGGCTTGGTGCGCTACGACCGCCGCCATGGCTGGCGCGGCGCGATCAGCAACATCGATATCAAGGGCAATTGGAAAGACACGCTGAAGGCGGTCGAGAACCAGTCGGGCATCGACTCCTGGCGCGTCGCCGTGGTGCTCGGCACCGAAGGCACCACCGTCCAGCTCGGCCTCGGCGACGACGGCTCGACCGGAACTATTCCGTGGAGCGAGCTGACCTGGGCGCATCACCAGAACAAGAATTCGCCCTATGGCGGCCCGGCGCCGTCCAAGCCTTCCGATGTCGTCAAGGTCGGCGACGTCATCTATGTCGAGCCGCTCGACAACAGGCCCGGCGAATTCGGCCTGCGCCAGGTGCCCGAGATCAATGGCGGCATCGTCGCGATGGACCCGCACACCGGCCGCGTCCTCGCGCTGTCCGGCGGCTTCTCCTACGCCTCGAGCCAGTTCGACCGCGCCTTCCAGGCGATGCGCCAGACCGGCTCGTCGTTCAAGCCTTACGTCTACGCCGCCGCGCTCGACAACGGCTACACACCGGTGAGCAAGGTGCTCGACGCGCCGTTCGAGATGAACGACGGCTCCGGCCACATCTGGCGCCCGAAGAATTTCGAGAAGCACTTCCTCGGCATGACGACCCTGCGCCGCGGCATCGAGCTGTCGCGCAACCTGATGACCATCCGCCTCGCGCAGGCCGTCGGCATGGACAAGGTCGTGCAATATCCGCTGCGCTTCGGCGCCTATGATCATCTGCCGCCGCTGCTGTCGAACTCGATCGGTTCGGGCGAGACCACGCTGCTGAAACAGGTCACCGGCTACTCGGTGTTCGTCAACGGCGGCAAGAAGGTGATCCCGTCGCTGATCGACCGCATCCAGGACCGCAACGGCCGCACCATTTGGCGCCATGACGGCCGCAGCTGCGACGGCTGCAACAGCGACAACTACAGCGGCCAGCAGGAACCGCTGCTCGCCGACACGCGCGAGCAGGTGCTCGACCCCCAGACCGCCTATCAGATCGTCTCGCTGCTCGAAGGCGTCGTCTTGCGCGGCACCGGCCGCTCGATCCTCGCGGTCGGCAAGCCGCTCGCCGGCAAGACCGGCACCTCGAACGACTCCAAGGACGTCTGGTTCGTCGGCTTCTCGCCCGACCTCGTCTGCGGCGTCTATGCCGGCATGGACAACCCGCGCACCCTGGGCGGCGTCGAGCAGGGCGCCACCGTTTCCGCCCCGATCTTCCGCGACTTCATGAAGGGCGCGCTGAGCAACACGCCGGGCATCCCGTTCCGCGTCGCGCCGGGCGTCGAGATCGTCAAGGTCGACTATCACTCGGGCGCACTGTCGAGCAGCGGCATCCCGGAAGTCTTCAAGCCCAACACCGCGCCCGGCGAGCCCGACGCGCCGAACAACGACGTCTCGGGCTACTCGCCCTTCGCCGGCCCGGCGACCGGCGAAACCGAAGGCGCCGCGACCGTCGATCCGGGCAATGGCGGGCTGTACTGACGTTTTTTACCTCCCCCTTTGTGGGGAGGTCGAAATTTGCGAAGCAAATTTCGGGTGGGGGGCCGCTCCATCGGATAGAGCGGCCCCCCACCCGACGTGCTCGCTTCGCTCCGCGCGTCGACCTCCCCACGAGGGGGAGGTGATTACTTTACGAACCCGCCAACCCTCCCTATATCAGCGCCCGGAGAATCCCCATGCGCCCCGAAATCGTCCGCACCGTCGAAGAAATCCAGCAGGCCGTCGCCCTGCTGAGGAGGCATCTTTGACTGGGATAACGCGCTGCGCCGCCTCGACGAGCTGAACGCCAAGGCCGAAGACCCCGCGATCTGGAACAATCCGCAAGGCGCGCAGAAGATGATGCGCGAGCGCCAGAAGCTCGACTCGTCGCTCGCCGCCGTCCGCACCATCGAGAACGAGCTCGCCGACAGCCTCGGCCTGATCGAGATGGCGGAAGAGGAGAACGACGCCGCGATGATCGCGGACGCCGAGGCCGCGATCCAGAGGCTGCATGCCCGCGCCGAGCAGCAGCGCCTGCAGTCGATGCTCTCCGGCGAGGCCGACGGCAACGACACCTATCTGGAAATCCACGCCGGCGCCGGCGGCACCGAGAGCCAGGACTGGGCCTCGATGCTGCTGCGCATGTACACGCGCTGGGCCGAAAAGCACGACTACAAGATCGAATATCTCGAGGAGAGCGAAGGCGAGGGCGCCGGCATCAAATCCGCGACGCTCATCATCAAGGGCGACAACGCCTATGGCTGGCTCAAGAGCGAGCAGGGCGTGCACCGCCTGGTGCGCATCTCGCCGTTCGATTCCAACGCCCGCCGCCACACCAGCTTCTCGTCGGTGACGATCTATCCGGTGATCGACCAGACCATCGAGATCGACATCCCCGACAAGGACGTGCGCATCGACGTCTATCGCGCCTCCGGCGCCGGCGGCCAGCACGTCAACAAGACCGAGAGCGCGGTGCGCATCACGCATCTGCCGACCGGCATCGCGGTGGCCTGCCAGACCGAGCGCTCGCAGCACCAGAACCGCGCCAATTGCTGGGACATGCTGCGCGCCCGCCTCTACGAGATCGAGCTCAAGAAGAAGCAGGACGAGACCGGCGCCTTCGTCGGCGAGAAATCCGACATCGGCTGGGGCCACCAGATCCGCTCTTACGTGCTGCAGCCCTATCAGCTGGTGAAGGATCTGCGCACCGGCGTCGAAAGCCGCGCCCCCGATGACGTCCTCGACGGCGACATCGATCCCTTCATGGCGGCCGCCCTGGCGCAAGCCGTCGGCGGCAAGAAGGTCGAGCCGATCGAGGATTTGGAATGAGAACGGCGCCATGATGCGGGGACTGATCCTGTTCGCTGCTGCGCTGCTGGGAATAGGGCCGGCGTGCGCCCCCGCGGCGGCACAGGAAACGGCGACGGCGCGATCTGACGAAACGACAACTTCGCGATCCGAAGCTGTGGCCCCGGGTGTTCATTTTGATTCCGAACTCAGCACGGTCATGTTCGACTTGCGCGCATTCCGGCGCAAAGGGTGCTTGGACGCAACGGATGTGGGGCCGCAAAAACAAACCCTGGATGATGCGGAAAAAGCCGCCGGAGAGCTGAACTACATCAGAGCGCGGATGCAGACCGGAACCGGGCCCGGCGACTACGCCCGCCTTGTCGAGTTGCTTGATAGGATCGACCAGCTCAATTTTTTGCGGCAGCAGGTCTATGGTTTGAAAGCTTGCGGGTCCGACGCGCCGTCACCGCCCGACCCGGCTGCCCGCTAAGTCCCGCGGCATTTCGGCCGCGATATCCTGCAATCCGCCAAACAATGCTCAAGCGCTGGATCACCGCGCCGAACAGCGGCGCGAGCGCCGTTCACAGGCTGGCATAGGCTAGCGAGCGGCGGGACCGCCCGTCACGAAATCCGCCATGGGCGTGGCGGCTCCGGTCCGCGCCCCTGCCGCCCGAAACAGTCCCAGATCCTTGCGCCCGATATCGGCCTGGCCCTTCGTCATCACGACGGTTTTTTCCGCGATCATGCGGCCATAGCTTTGATAGATCGGCGCCGGAAACAGCGTGCTGGTCAGCATCGCCACGACGGCTTTGGGATCGCAGCCATTGGCCTCCGCCACGCCCAATCCTTCCGCCAGCGACCGCGCCGCCATCCCGATCAGGAAATTGCCGACCAGCTTCACCGTCGTCGCGGCGCCGATCGCCTCGCCGAAATCGAACACGCCCTGGGCGCCCATCGCCTCCAGCACGGGACGAACCCGGGCCACGGCGGCCTGCGGTCCGGCGCAGGGAATCCACAATTGCCGCGCCGCCGCGGCTTCGGGCCGGCCGAACACAGGCGCCTCGACGAACAGCGAGCCGTGCTGCGCATGCAGCGCCGCCAGCCGGCGCGATCCCTCCGGCGAAATGGTGCTCATCGATACGTGGATGCCGTCCGGCCCCAAGGCGCCCAGAAAATCGTCGGACGAAACCACCTCTTCCACGGATGCATCGTCCCACAGCAGCGTGGCGACGATGCCGCCGCGGCGCACGGCGTCCGCCGGCTTGGCAGCACGCACCGCGCCGCGTGCGGCCAGCGCGTCCGCTTTTTCCGCCGTGCGATTGTAAACGCGCAGCGCATAGCCGGCGTCCAGCAGATTGCCCGCCATGGGCGCGCCCAGATTTCCCAGGCCGATGAAGCCGATGGTGTCCGTCATGATTGTTTGTCGCTTTCTCTCGTTGCGCTACCCGGCCAACACTTGCGCGATCGCCTGATCCAGCGCGTCCTCATCGCGCGCATCCGCCGCGCTCTCCAATCCCATCAGCGCGCGCAGGCGCATCGCGCCGATGGAAAGCTCGATCAGCGTGCGCGCCGCAACGGCGGTGTCCTGCGGCGGCAAGCGCTTGTCCGCCACGCATGCGGCGAGGTAATCCGCCAGCACCCGCTCGCCGCCCGCGATGGCGGTGTCGTGCAAAGCCCGGCCGAGGGCAGGGTGACGCTCGGCCTCCGCGATCACCAGGCGCTGGAAGCGCACGATGTCCGGCGAGACCACCAGCGCGCGCAGCTTCGCGATGAAGGCGCGGATGCCGTCCTCCGGCGCGCGCGGCAGTTCGGCCGCCGCCGGCAGCAATCCGACGAACTGGCCCGCCGCGAACGCGATCACCTCGGTGAACAGCGTCTCTTTCGCGCCGAAATGGTCGTAGACGGTGCGCTTGGTCGTGCCTGCCGCCGCCGCGATCTGGTCGACGCTCGCGAGCTGATAGCCGTGCGCGAAGAACACCTTCTTCCCCGCCAGCAGGATGTCGCGTCGCCGCTGCTGCGACGCCGGGCTGCGGCCCCAAAGCCCGCGCGCCTCGTCCTTCGTTTCCAATTTCGTCATGCCACGCCTTGACTCCCGAAGGTATACTATACAGTATAGTTATCACCTTACTCTACAGTGAGTTTAGCATGCCCGACGACGAAATTCGCGCCCAAACCCTTCAAATCGCGACCGCCTACCAAACCCTGCTGGCGCAAGGAAAATGGGACGACTGGATCGAACTCTGGGCGGAGGACGGCACCCTCGAATTCCCCTTCGCACCGCCCGGCCGGCAAAGCATCTATCGCGGCAAGGCCGAGATCGTCGCCTATATGAAGGCGGCATCCGGCAAGATGAAGATCGACGGCATCACGGCGATGAAGGTATCGCCGCTGCTTGATGCGCACGGCGTCACGGTCGAACTCGCCGCGAAGGGCGCGATGCTGAAGACCGGCAAGCCCTACGACCAGAAATACGTGTTCTTCTTCGAGATGCAGGACGGCAAGATCGCACGCTATCGCGAGTACTGGAATCCGCTGATCTCGATCGATGCCAACAATGGCGACCGCGACGGCTGGACCGCGGCGTTCGGCAAAGCACTGCCATGAGCATCCTGGTCACCGGCGCCACCGGCAAGACCGGCCGCCGCGTCGCCGCGCAGCTGCGCGAAGTGGGCCATGACGTGCGCGCCGCGTCGCGTCACGGCGACGTGCCGTTCGACTGGACCGCGCGCGAGACCTGGGACAAGGCCCTCGACGGCGTAAGCGCGGTGTACCTCGTCGCGCCGCCGGCCGGCGACGCGGTGGCGTCTGTCACCGGTTTGGTGCAGCACGCGATGGCGCGCGGCATCCCGCGCTTCGTGCTGCTCAGCGCCTCGATCCTCGAAGCCGGTGGCTTCGGGATGGGGCAGGTGCATGCCCATCTGCGCGATCACGCCAAGGAATGGGCGGTGCTGCGGCCGACCTGGTTCATGCAGAATTTTTCCGAAGGCTCGCATCTCAACGCCATTTTGCGGGACGACGCGATCTATTCCGCCACCGGCGAAGGCCGCGTGCCCTTCATCGACGCGAGCGACATCGCCGCCTGTGCCGTTGCCTGCCTGACACAGGCGCAGGCGCCGAACGCCAATTTCGTGCTGACATCGGATCGCGCGATCTCCTACGACGAGGTCGCGGCGAAGATCGGCGGCGCCATCGGCCGCCCCATCGTGCACAAGCGCGTCTCGATCGAGGAGCTGGCGGAGCGCCACAAGGCGGCGGGCGTTCAACCCTTCACGGCGCATGGCCTGGCGGTAATGGACGGCGCCATCGCGAACGGGATCGAGGATCGCACCACCGATGCGGTTGCGACCCTGACCGGCAGGCCGCCGGCAACCTTCGATGCGTTCGTACGCGCGAGCGCGGCTGCGTGGCGCAGGCCGTAACGCCAATTTCCGTCAAACAATGATCAAGCGCTGGCGGTCGCCCCGCCAGCGCTTGCCATATCTTGGATCAGAGGCGTACCGACTCCACCCGCGTCCCCGGCAGGAACCCGGCTTCCTTGTCGGCTTCCCAGCGCGCCGAGATCGCCGCCGCAACCGCGACCATCCCGCCGAACAGCAGCGCAAAAGCGGTCCACAGGCTGGCATAGGCCGCCGTCTTGCGCGCCGTTTCCGCCGCGGTGACCTCATCCTGGCGGATGCGGTTCTCGACGTCGGTGACCCGGCTCTGCGCCGCGCCGAGCGTCAGGCCCGTATCCTGCGCCACCAGCCGCGCGATCTGCGTGTGATCGTCCGGCGTCAGGTGCCCGCCATTCGCCATGCCGATGGTGAGGATGCGGCCGGCCTCGGCCTTGTCCGCGCCAATGCTGCGCATGCCCGGCGTGGTGGTGACGATGGGCATCGCGGCCGCCGGCGCCATCGCCGTCGTGCCGTTGGTGATGACCGTGTCGGCAGGCGGCAATGCGGTGGTGTGCACCGTCGTGCCGGCGCCGGGCGCCGCGGTCTCGTTGTCGCTCGGCGTCATCGCCGTCGGATCGGTCGGTGCCGGCGCCGTCGTGCCGTCGGTCGCGGTGCCGGTGTCGTTCTGCGCGTATTGCGTCCAGCCGAGCGATGCCTGCTGCGCCGTGAGCGGCGCGCGGAACAGCGTGTCGACCCAGTACGACGTCGCGACATTCGCGTTCGCGTCGCCGCGCGCGTTCGTCATCGGCGCCGAAGAGGCGAGAGCGCCGCCGACCGCCGCGCCATTCGCCGTCGCCGAGCCCGCGGTCAGCACCGACAGCGCGACCAGCGTCGCGGTCGCCACCACCGCCAGCGCCCAGGCGACGAGCCCGTGCGTGCCGGCGCGGAATTCCTCTTCGCGGTCGGTCTCGAGCGCCGGCCCGATCATCCGTCCCACGATATGGCCGCCGGCGGCAAAGCCGAAGGCCTGCGCCACCAGGAAATAGATCGCGCCGGCGGTGAAGAACGAGATCGTACCGCTCGCCGTCGCGTGCCGCACCGACACCAGCGAAAGTCCGACGCCCGAGCCGAGGGTCAGCAAGAAAAGCGTCACCGCGGTGGCGACGAACGCGCCGGCGAATGCGGCGCTCCAGGAGAAACGGGGCGCGACATCGGTTTCGTCGCTGACGATGGTGGCCGAATCTTCGTTGACGACGGTGACGGGCATGGCTGTCCCCCAAAAGGAATGTGACGCCCGGATATGGGCTAGCCGTAATACGTCCTGGCCATGGAGTTGTTCCGTCATTGCCGCGCGTTGGGGCAAATGATCGAAGTGAAGGCAGGGGCGGAACTATTATCGCTGCCGCCGACTTATCAGGCCGACATCACCACGGGGAATTTTCCATGCGCTCCGCATTGCTCTGGCTCATCGGCATTCCGATTCCGATCATCATCATCCTGTGGCTCGTGACCGGCCACGCCTGATCGCTTCCGTACGGCATCGTACGAACGCAAACAAAAAAGCCCCGCTTCGGTTTGCCGAAGCGGGGCTTGTTTTCAGGCCGAAGCCGTTCAGGCGTTCGATTTCAGCGGCGCGAAGCTCGCCGCGACCGGCGGGCGGCTGGGATCGGTCGCCATCGGGCGCGACACCATCGAAGAAACCGCCGACGGCGTGTTGGAGGGCGAGGATGCCGGCGCTGCGGCAGGCGTCGCGGACATGGCGCTGGTCTTGGCCGCCGGCTCGGCGAGTGGATTGTCGGCGTGGCGGCAATTGCCCTCGAAGAACGCGCCGGTTTCCACCGCGAACGCCTCGTGCAGGATGTTGCCTTCGACATGGCTGGTCGAGCAGAGCAGGACCTTGCGCGCCCGGATGCTGCCCTGGACGCGGCCGCGGATCGTGACTTCCTCGGCCAGGATCTCGCCGTTGATGAACGCCTTGTCGCCGATCACCAGGCCGGCGCTGTGCACGTCGCCTTCGACGCGGCCGTCGATCTGGATGTCGCCGGTCGAGGTCAGCGTGCCGGTGACCACGAGGTCGGCGCTGATGATCGACGGGGCCGACGAGCGTGCCGCGCGCTTGGCGGGCGGGACGTTGGACGCGGCGGGGGGAGGGGTCTCTTTCTTACTCGAAAACATGTCGGCCAGCCTCGATAAACGGGTTCGGATTTCTCACGACGTCGTCGTACCAGACCTCGTAATGCACATGCGGTCCGGTGCTGCGCCCCGTCGATCCGAGCCTTCCGATGGGCGAGCCTTTGTCCACCTTAGCGCCGACATGCGTAATAATCGATGACATGTGCCCATACCGGGTGTGAATTCCGAAACCATGGTCAATTTCGACCATATTTCCGTAACCGCCGCGGTCGCCGGCGAACACCACGGTGCCCGGCGCGGTCGCCGAGATCGTGGAGCCCCAGGGCCCGGCGAAATCGATGCCCGGATGGAAGGAATAGCGTCCCGTAAAGGGATCGATGCGGGCGCCGAAGCCGCTGGTGCGCTCGAAAGACGAGCCCCAGACCGGCGTGGTCAGCGGAATGTGACGCATCGCCGACAGCAGCGTGTTCATCTGGTCGAGCACCGCCGAGGCGCGCAGATAGGCGTCGGAGAACGCCGCGTCCGCGATCCCCTCGATATGCACCGATTGCAGCGGCCATTCCGGGCCGCCGACGCCTTCGACCTGCGACAGGCGGTGGGTGTAGTCGTCGGGATTGATCCCGGTGTGGCGGATGACGTTCTGGATCTGGACGACGCCCTCGGCGACCTCCAGTTGCGTCCGCGCCATCAGCTGGGTCTCGTCGGTGCCGATCTTGGCGACGCGCGCCGTCTGCTCCGCCAGGACGCGCAGCGCCGGATGCTGCGCGAAATTCGCCGCCGCTGCCGGCGCCGCGGTGTGCGGCGAGCCGAACAGAAGGCCGGTGAGGTGGCTCATGGCGCCGCCAATATCCAGGAAGCTCGCCTTGGTCGGCTTGGCCGTGCGCGGCTGGGGCGCGGGCGGCTGCGGCATGACCGAAAGCTCGGAAGAGCCGGACGCATCGATCGGGGCGGCGCCGGCCGGCGGCGGGGCGCCTTCGATCTCGTCGCTCGGCGCGCCGCCGGCCGAGTCGCCGCCGTCGGCCGCGCCGGTATCGGTTCCCGTCCGCACGCCGGTGTTGGCGAGGCCCGCCAGCGTCGCATCGACCTGCCGCTTGCGGTCGAGGAATTTCATGATGGTGTTCTGCTTGATCTGCAGCTCATCGGCGGTCGACTTGAAGCGGTCTTCCGCCGAGACCAGCGCGCCGTTCAATTCGTCGTAGGACAGCTGAAGGTCGGCGACGCGGTTCTCATAGGCCGACTGCATCTGCGAATAGCGGCGATCCTTCGCCGAGATGATGCGATCCTTGAAGATGACATTGACCGTGGCGAACGCCACCCAGCCGAGGAAGATGAGAGACAGGCCCGCAAGCGTCGCCTGCAGCGTCGCGCCGAAGGTGAAGAACTGCACCCGGCCGTCGCTGCGGATATAGATCTGGCGCTCCGGAAACGTCTCATGGAGCCATGCCCAGACGCGCTCGACGAGCGTCCCTGCCATGCCAACTTTTCCCTTGTTTGCGTCTTTCGCGCTTTCCCCAATGGCGCGCATTTCACCCAATTGTCGTCGCCTGATCAAGCTTTTACCCCAGAAAAACGAGCCTGAGGTTAACCGCGGTCCGGTCGTGTTTTTCGGCTGGTGCGGCTTCATTTGAGGGTCTTGGCCGCAGCGAGAACGGCCTCGACATGGCCCGGCACCTTCACCTTGCGCCATATGCTGTGGATGACGCCCTTGGCGTCTACCAGAAAGGTGGCCCGTTCCATGCCCATATATTTCCGTCCGTACAGAGTCTTCTCGCCCCAGACGCCATAATCTTGCGCGGTCAGCGTCTCGGGGTCAGACGCCAGCGCGATCTTTATTTTGTGCTTGGCCTTGAACCGGTCATGGCTGGCCGTGCTGTCCTTGGACACGCCGACCACGGCCACGCCCAACGCATCGAATTTCTTCTTGAGGTCCGAAAACCCGATGGCCTCTTTGGTGCAGCCCCCCGTATCGTCCTTCGGATAGAAGTACAGAACGTAGGGGCTTCCCTTGAGCGCGGCGGTCGATACGTCACCGCCGCCATCCGTGGCAAGACGGAACTTGGGGGCCTTGTCGCCGGGCTTGAGTTCCATGGGCTCTCCGAGGGGCGATTTGGGCGTTTACCGCGGGCTTAACTATAGGCCATAAGCTGATACCCGATCCGGGACCGCGGGAAAAGCGCACGGTCCAGTTCGTCCACGAAATCAGGGGGGTAGAGGTGCAGTTCCGTTGGCCCAAGACCCCATAGCAGAGCGCAGCCCCGTCGCGCGGGTTCGGGTCACGCTGGCCGAGGCCTGGAACGCGACCTTTGTCGGGCGCTACATAAAATCGCACCACATCAGCCGCACCGCGCTTGTCGGGGCGGCGATCAGCGTTGCCATCCTGTTCTTCGCGGTCGGCGCCGCGCTGCGCCTTCTGGTCGGCCCGATCTCGCTGGGCCCGTTGTCGGGCCAGATTTCCGACGCGCTGGCGCAGGCGCTGCCCGGCATCACGGTGAAATACGACCAGGCCGCCGTCGAATGGTCGCGCGACCAGGGCCGCGTCAATCTCGTCGTGCTCGGAGCCCGCGTGTTCGACACCAAGGGCCGCATCATCGCGCAGGCGCCGCAGATGGATATCGACCTCGCGGCCCAACCGTTCATCTCCGGCAAGATCGTCGTCACGCGCATCACGCTGGTCGGCGTGCAGCTGACGCTGGTCCGCAATGTCGACGGCACGCTGCGTCTCGGCGTCGAGCATGACGACAGCCAGCGCGACATCATCAGCCGCATCACCGACGCCATCAACAAGAACAGCTCGTCCGCCTCGTCGCTGCAAAGCTTCGCGATCCGCGATGCGCGCGTTGCCTTCATGGACGAGAGCACCGGCATGTTCCTCGTCGCGCCCAAGGCCGATGTCCGCATCGCGACCGAGGGGGAGAAGCTCATCGCCTCGCTGATCGCCGATATCGAAGTCTCCGGCCGCGCCGCGCACATCGTCGGCCAGGTCGCGCTGCCGCCGCGCGCCGGTCCCGTGTACGGCAAGATCCAGGTGACCGGTCTCGACATCGCCGCCCTGGGCAACAACGCCAAGATGTTCCGCTTCCTGCGCAGCGTCGCGATGATCGCCGACTTCTCGTCGAACTTCGCGATCGAGGGCACGCACCTGCTTGGCGCCGATTTCGCGGTCAGCGCCGCCGGCAATGCCACGATCATCGGCATCCGCCACACCGTGCACGTCGCCAAGCTCCACCTCGCCGGCAGCTATGACCGCGCCAAGGCGCGCATCGGGCTGCAGGACGCGACGCTCGATTCCGACCAGCTGCGCGCCCATATCGTCGGCGGCATGAACCTGATTTACGATCCTAGTGGCGCCATCACGCGCCTGGGCGTCGATCTGACCGCCGACAAGACCGCGCTCGCCATGCCCGGCACCTTCACCCAGCCGGTCTTCCTGCCGCTCGCCTCGCTGCACGGCAGCTACGTGCCGCAGACCCACGACATCCTGATCGACAGCCTCAACACAACCGGCGGCGCGCTCGTGCTCGCCGCCTCGGGCCGGATCACCCTGGTCGACAACACGTCTCCCGTGCTGGAGCTGAAGGGCCGCATCGAGCCGCTCGCGGTGCGCGACATGCTGCATTACTGGCCGCTTGGCATGGGCGCCGGCGCGCGCGACTGGATCGACGCCAACATCTTCTCCGGCAGCCTCGGCCCCATCGTGTTCGAGACCCATCTGCCCGCCGGCGCCTTCGATGCGCCCGCGATCCCCGATTCCACGCTGTTGATGACCTTTCCCATCACCAATGCCGAGCTCAACTACGTCCACGGCCTGACGCACATGACCGGCGTGTTTGCCAATGCGCGCCTCACGGGCAACAGCTTCAGCGCCGACGTCAATCGCGGCCGCATCGGCCCGCTGCTCGTCAGCCGCGGCCATGCCGTCATCGCCGATCTCAGCGCGCCCGCCGCGCCGGGCGAGATCACGGCTCATATCGACGGCTCGATGACCGACATCCTCAAGCTCACCGACATGAAGCCGCTCAATTACGCGACGCGCTTCGGCATCGATCCGGGCTCGACCGCCGGCAAGGCGGCCGTCGATCTCGATTTCCACGTCCCGATGCGGCGCAACCTCAACGTCGACGACATCGGCATCTCGGTGAAGGCCGCGGTCAGCGGCTTCGGCATCTCGCTGAGCAAGACGACGCGCCTCACCGACGGCGCGGTGAATTTCGACATCGACAACACCCATCTGCACGCCGCCGGCGCCATCGGCCTCGCCAGCTCGCGCCTCACCGTCGACTGGAACGAGGATTTCCACGCTACCGGCATCAGCAGCAAGATCGCGCTCAAGGGCGCGATGGACCAGGCGGCGCGCGAGATGCTCGGCATCACCGGCATCAACGACTATCTGCGCGGCCCCATCGGGGTCACCGGTACGCTCACCGGCCATCGCGGCCAGATCGTCGGGGCCGATCTCAATCTCGATCTCAGCGCCGCGACGCTGTCGCTCGACCTCGTCGGCATCGCAAAGCCTGCTGGCTTCCCGGCAAAAGGCCATGCGACCGCCGTATTCGGCCCGCACAGCACGATCCAGTCCGAGAACATGACCATCGATGCCGGCCCCAGCCTGCAAACCACGATGGCGCTGACCTTCAACGCCGAAGGCCACCTCGCGACGCTGAGCGCGCCGAGCGTCAAATCCGGCTCGTCGAACGACTTCTCGTTCCTGCTGACGCGTGCCGCCACCGGCGTTGACATCGTCGTGAAAGGCCACTCGGTCGACGGCAGCCAGATCGCGCGCCGCGGCAGCGGCGACAACGCAAATGGCGGCGGCAAGCCCTCGGGCAAATCCAGTTCGTCTTTCGACGGACCGTTTCACATCGACGCCAGGCTCGAGCGCGTCGTGTTGCGCAACAACGTCGTCCTTGCGCCTTTCGCGCTCGACGTCGCCGGCGTCGCCGACCGCCCCGTGACCATGACGCTGTCGGGCAAGGTCGCCAAGACCGGCACGCTGACCGGCTCCATCGCGCCCGCCGGTGGCGACCGCCGCCTGACGCTCGACACCAGCGACATCGGCACATTGGCGCGCGGCCTGTTCGGCTTCACCAGCATGAAGGGCGGCAGTCTCGATCTGACCGCGACGCTGCACGGTTCGGGCACCGCGGCCGCCGCCGACGACGGCGCGACCGACGACTACCAGGGCACGCTCGACATCAAGGATTTCCGCCTGCTCAACCAGCCTTTCCTCGCGCGCCTGTTCAGCGCCGGCTCGCTGGTCGGGTTCGGCAATCTGATGCAGGGCGGCGGCATCGAGGTCGATCACCTCAAAGTGCCGTTCAGCGCCAACAACGGCGTGCTCGCGATCCACACCGCCCGCGCGACCGGCCCGGCCATCGGCATCTCCGCCGAAGGCTATATCGACCGTCCCAAGAACGAGATCGCGCTCAAAGGCACGCTGGTGCCGCTGTTCGGCATCAACAGCGTGCTCGGCTACATCCCGTTCCTCGGCAATCTCCTGATCTCGAAACCGGGTGAAGGCATCATCGGCATGACCTACACGGTCAGCGGCAACGCCGACGAGCCCAAGATCAGCGTCAACCCGCTGTCGCTGGTGACGCCTGGCATCTTCCGCCGCATCTTCGAAGGCAAGATGCCCAACGCCGCCGACGCGCAGTCGAACGCGCCGCCAGCGCAGGTCGTGGTGACCCCGCAAGGGCAAGGCACCAAGCCGCCGGCAACGCCGCCCGCGCCGGAAAAAGCGCCGAACTAGGCCGGCTTCACCAGCACGTGCTTTTTCTTGCCGCTCGACAGCTTCAACACGCCCTCGGACGTCAGATCGCCCGTGCCGACCTGCAATTTCGGGTCGCTCACCGCAACGTCGTTGATCTTGAGCCCGTTGTTGGCGATCAGCTTGCGCGCTTCCGAGTTCGACGCGGCGAGCCCCGCCGTCACCGCGAGAGTCAAAATGCCTTCCGGCAGTTTGGCCGTGATCGTCGGCAATCCCGTCGCCAGCGCGCCTTCCTCGAAGGTCCGCCGCGCCGTCTCCGCCGCCGCGTTCGCCGCCTCGCGGCCGTGCAGCACCGCCGTCGCCTCGGTGGCCAGCACCTTCTTGGCGTCGTTCATCTCGGCGCCCTGCAGCGCCTCGAGCCGCGCGATCTCGTCCAGCGGTAGGTCGGTGAACAGGCGCAGGAATTTGCCGACGTCGCCGTCCTCGCTGTTGCGCCAGAACTGCCAGTAATCGTAGACGCTGAGCATCTCCTTGTTCAGCCACACCGCGCCCGACACGCTCTTGCCCATCTTGGCGCCCGACGCGGTGGTGATCAGCGGCGTCGACAGCGCGAAGAGCTGCACGCCTTGCATCCGCCGCCCCAGGTCGATGCCGGAGACGATGTTGCCCCACTGGTCCGAGCCGCTCGACTGCAGCCGGCAGCCATAGCGCTTGTAGAGCTCGACATAGTCGTAGGATTGCATGATCGAGTAGTTGAACTCGAGGAAGCTCATCGGCTGTTCGCGCTCGAGGCGCAGCCGCACGCTGTCCATCGTCAGCATCCGGTTGACCGAGAAATGCTTGCCGACCTCGCGCAGGAACGGGATGTATTCCAGCTTGTCGAGCCACTCGGCGTTGTCGACCATGATCGCGTCGGACGGCCCGTCGCCGAATTTGAGCAGATGCTGCACGCCGCTGAGCATCGACTGCTTGTTCGCCTCGATCTGTTCCGGCGTCAGGATCAGCCGCGTCTCGTCCTTGCCCGACGGATCGCCCGCCTTGGTCGTGCCGCCGCCCATCAGGAGGATCGGCCGGTGCCCGGCCTGCTGCAGCCGGCGCAGCGTCATCAACTGCACGAGGTTGCCGATATGCATCGACTTGGCGGTGCAATCGAAGCCGATATAGGCCGTCACCCGCTCTTTCGCGAACAGGGCGTCCAGATCGTCCGGCGCCGAGCAATCGTAATAGGCGCCGCGCTCCACGAAGGTGCGGAGGAAATCGGAGCGGAATTGCGGCGCGGCAGGCATGATACGGACTCTCTGAAATTCGCGGGACGGCGTGTGTAGCACGATTGTCCGGCCTTTCGGAAACCGGTTCCCGCCGGGAACCCCTGTAGATCACTAATAAAATGCGCGAGTCCGCCGTTACGCTTTGCAAAAGCCTGGGCCCGATGATGTCCCTGCAAATCTGGGGCAGGCGGCATGAACGGTTCACATCATCCGATGACGGAATATGAGAGCGCCATGAGCGGCATGATCCGCGTGCTGCTCGACGTGATGGTCGACATGGGCGCGCCGAAATCGCAGCTCGTGCGCGAATTGAAATCGCTGAAGGACAGCGAGCAGATGGCCGGCCACCACATCGCGGCGGCGACCATCGACATCACCATGCGCAGCGCGGGGCTGCGATAGAGGCCGGCATTCCTGCTATTCTTCGCGGAGACTCAAGCAGGAGCGCCCGATGCCCAGTCCCGACGGTATGCTTTCCACGGAAGAGCGGCAGCGCATCGCCGACGCCATGCAGACCCGATTCACCAACGCGATCTGTCCATGGTGCAGCAGCCCCAATTGGGAAGTCGGCCTGGTCATGGCGACCACCACGCCGGTTGGCCCGGGCGGCACGACCAATCTGAACGGCAAGATCATGCCGCAGGTGACCCTGGTCTCGCCCTGCGGCTACATCGCGAGCTTTTCGGCCGCGATGATGGGAATCACGATCTGACGCTCAGCGCCCTTCGCGCGGCTTGCTCATCATGTTGTGGACATAGCCTTCGACCGCTTCGACGACCTCGGCTTCCTTCTTGTCGAAGAAATGGTTGGCGCCTTCGATCTTGTCGTAGGTGATCTTGATGCCCTTCTGCGCCGTCAGCCGGTCCACCAGCTTCTGCACGTCGGGCTCGGGCACGACCTGGTCCTTGGTGCCGTGCACGATCAGGCCCGAGGCGGGGCAGGGCGCGAGGAACGCGAAGTCGTACATGCTCGCCGGCGGCGCGATCGAGACGAAGCCAGTGATCTCCGGCCGGCGCATCAGAAGCTGCATCCCGATCCAGGCGCCGAACGAGATTCCGCACACCCAGACATTCGACGGATTGGGATAAAGCGTGTTCATCCAGTCGAGGATCGCTGCGGCGTCCGACAGCTCGCCCGAACCGGAATCGAACGTTCCCTGACTGCGGCCGACGCCGCGGAAGTTGAACCGCACCGTGGTGCAGCCCAGCTTGTGGAACATGTGGAACAGGTCATAGACCAGCGGATTGTTCATCGTCCCGCCGAACTGCGGATGCGGATGCAGCACCAGCGCCATGGGCGCGCCCGGCGCCTTCTGGCGCTGGTAGCGGGCTTCGATACGGCCGGCGGGGCCGGGCAGGATGATATCGGGCATGGGACTTTCCGTCGGCGGCGGGGCTAAAAGGGTGACAATTCCACAGCAGGAAACTTGGTCTTCGAAGATGCGAGTAACTCGCAAATACGCAGGTTCTTCAAGGCATTGCTGCTATGCGGTACCTGCGTCACGCTAATACTTGACCGCCATAGTGGGGATACCTATATCCGGCGGGAAGATTCCCAGCGCGGCGGGCCTGTTCTTACACCGACTAGGCCCCTCAAAAGCAAGGCAAAACGCGCGTCGCCGAAGGAGAACATCCATGCGTCTCAGCACCAAAGGCCGCTATGCCGTGATGGCGATGGCCGACCTCGCCCAGCACGAAGCCGCCAACAAGCCGGTTTCGCTGGCCGACATCGCCGCCCGCCAGGAGATTTCGCTGTCTTACTTGGAGCAGCTGTTCGCCAAGCTGCGCCGTGGCGGCCTGGTCAAGAGCGTGCGCGGCCCCGGCGGCGGCTATCGCCTGAGCCGCCCCGCCAACGAGCTGCGCATTGCCGATGTCATCGTCGCGGTGGACGAGCCGATCGCCGCCACCCGCTGCAAGCCGGGCAGCGCCAAGGGCTGCACCGGCCAGGGCGCGCGCTGCGTCACCCATGATCTGTGGGAAGAGCTCGGCCGCCAGATCCACGTGTTCCTGTCGTCGGTGAGCCTTGCCGATGTGGTGGAAAAGCGCGTCCTCGGCCGCGCCCAGCCTTGCGCCACGGCTGCCGAACCGGCGCCGGTCGCCGGCGAACGCGAAGCGGCCTGATCGTCATCCGCACACCCGCCATGGCGTATCTGGATCACAATGCGACGTCGCCGCTGCGGCCCGAAGCCCGGGCCGCGATGGAGCACGCCTTTGCGCTCGGCGGCAATCCGTCCTCCGTACACGGAGCAGGCCGCGCCGCCCGCGCCGTGATCGAGCGCGCCCGCGACCAGGTCGCCGCACTCGCCGGCGCCCGCCCGCAAGACGTGATCTTCACCAGCGGCGGCACGGAAGCCAACGCACTCGCGCTGTGGGGCGCCGTACAAGGCGCCGCCGAGGCCGGCCAACGCATCACGCGCCTGTTCGCCAGCGCCATCGAGCACAACTCCGTCCTCGCCAATGCGCACGCCATTGTCGAGCGTGTCCCCGGCGTCCGCTTCGAAACCATTCCCGTTACCGCCGACGGCGTGACCGATCTCGAAGCCCTGCGCGTGATGTTGCGCGAAGGCAAAGGCCGCGTCCTCGTCGCCATTGCCGCCGCGAACAACGAGACAGGTGTTCTCCAGCCGCTCGCGCAAATCCGCGCGTTGCTGAAAGAGCATGAAGGCTATTTCTTGGTCGATGCCGTCCAGGCCGCCGGCAAGATCGCGCTCGATGCGTCGCTTGCCGACTATCTCTCGCTCTCCGCCCACAAGCTCGGCGGTCCGCAGGGCTCCGGCGCCTTGATCGTCCGCGAAGGCGCACCGCTTGCTGCGGTGACGCTTGGCGGCGGCCATGAGCGCGGCCACCGCGCCGGCACGGAAAACGTCATCGGCATCGCCGGCTTCGGCGCCGCCGCGGCAGCCGCCACCGCGCCGTCCTCCGCGCTGCGCGATCTGTTCGAATCCGAGTTGAAGACCATCGCCCCCGACGCCGTGATCTTTGGCGCCGCGGCGCCGCGCCTCGCCACCACCTCGAACTTCGCTCTCCCCGGCATTGCCGCCGGCACCGCGATGATGGCGCTCGACCTCGACGGCGTCATGGTCAGCTCCGGCTCCGCCTGCTCCTCCGGCAAGGTGAAGTCGTCCCACGTCCTGCGCGCCATGGGCGTGCCGGATGACCTCGCCGGCACCGCGCTGCGCGTCAGCTTCGGCTGGAATTCCACCGATGCGGACGTCGATGCTGCCATCGCCGCCATTTCCAAACTCGTCGCGCGCCGCGCGCGGAAGGCCGCCTGATGTCCGCCGCACCCGACACCAAGAAACAGGTCGCCGAGCTTGGCGAGAAGTACAAATACGGCTTCGTCACCGACATCGAGATGGAGCGCGCCCCGAAAGGCTTGTCCGAAGACACCGTCAAATACGTCTCGGCCAAAAAAAGCGAACCGCAATGGATGCTCGACTGGCGCCTCGCCGCCTTCGCGCGCTGGAAAGAGATGCGCGAGCCCAACTGGGCGCGCGTCCACTACCAGAAGATCGACTACCAGAACGCCTATTACTACGCCGCGCCGAAGAACACGCCGCAGAAGCAGAGCCTCGACGAGGTCGATCCCAAGCTGCTGGAGACCTACAAGAAGCTCGGCATCCCGCTGCACGAGCAGATGGCGCTCGCCGGCGTCGCGGTCGACGCGGTGTTCGACAGCGTCAGCGTCGCCACGACGTTCAAGGCCAAGCTCAACGAAGCCGGCGTGATCTTCTGCCCGATCAGCGAGGCGATCCGCGACTATCCCGATCTCGTGCGCAAATATCTCGGCACCGTCGTGCCGGTGACCGACAATTTCTTCGCGACGCTGAACTCGGCGGTGTTCTCCGACGGCACCTTCGTCTATGTCCCCAAGGGCGTGCGCTGCCCGATGGAGCTCAGCACCTATTTCCGCATCAACGCCTCCGAGACCGGCCAGTTCGAGCGCACCCTGATCGTCGCCGACGAAGGTTCCTACGTCTCCTATCTCGAAGGCTGCACTGCGCCCAAGCGCGACGAGAACCAGCTCCATGCCGCCGTGGTCGAGCTCGTCGCGCTGGAAGGCGCCGAGATCAAATACTCGACGGTGCAGAACTGGTACCCCGGCGACGAAAACGGCCTGGGCGGCATCTACAATTTCGTCACCAAGCGCGGCGATTGCCGCGGCAACCGCTCCAAGATCAGCTGGACCCAGGTCGAGACCGGCTCGGCGATCACCTGGAAATATCCCAGCTGCATTCTGCGCGGCGACGACACGGTCGGCGAGTTCTACTCGATCGCCATCGCCAACAATTTCCAGCAGGCCGACACCGGCACCAAGATGATCCATCTGGGCAAGAACACGAAGAGCCGCATCATCTCCAAGGGCATCAGCGCCGGCCGCGCCCAGAACACCTATCGCGGCCTCGTCAGCGTGCATCCCAAGGCCGCCAATGCGCGCAACTACACGCAATGCGACTCGCTGCTGATCGGCGGCAAATGCGGCGCCCACACCGTGCCCTATATCGAAAGCCGCAACCCGACCGCGCGCATTGAGCACGAAGCCACGACCTCCAAGATCGCCGAGGATCAGCTGTTCTACTGCCTGCAACGCGGCATCCCGCAGGAAGAGGCGGTCGCGCTGATCGTTAACGGGTTCTGCAAGGAAGTCCTGCAGCAGCTCCCCATGGAATTCGCCGTCGAAGCGCAGAAGCTCGTCGGCATCAGTTTGGAAGGCAGCGTCGGTTAGTCATGCTTCAGATCAAAGACCTCCACGTTGCCGTCGACGGCAAGGAAATCCTCAAGGGCCTGACGCTCTCCATCGCGGCGGGGCAGGTGCACGCCATCATGGGCCCGAACGGCTCGGGCAAGTCGACACTGTCTTACGTTCTCGCCGGCCGCGCCGGTTACGAGATCACCTCGGGCTCGATCCTCTACAACGGCGAAGACCTCGCCGCGCTCGCGCCCGAAGCGCGCGCCGCCAAGGGCGTCTTCCTCGCCATGCAATACCCGGTCGAGATTCCCGGCGTCACCACGCTCACCTTCCTCAAGACCGCGCTCAACGCGCAGCGCCGCGCCCGTGGCGAGAAGGAAGTCGATGCGATGACCGTCCTCAAGACCGTCCGCGCCAAGGCCGGCACGCTGAAAGTCAGCGAAGAGATGCTCAAGCGCGCCCTCAATGTCGGATTCTCCGGCGGCGAGAAGAAGCGCTTGGAGATTCTCCAGATGGCGCTGTTCGAGCCCAAGCTCGCGATCCTCGACGAAACCGATTCCGGCCTCGACATCGACGCGCTGAAGCTCGTCGCCGAAGGCGTCAATACGCTGCGCAGTCCCGAACGCGCCATGCTGGTCATCACGCATTACCAGCGCCTGCTCGACTACATCGTGCCCGACCGCATCCACGTCCTGGCCAAGGGCCGCATCGTCGCCGAAGGCGGCAAAGAGTTGGCGCACGAGCTCGAAGCCAAGGGCTACGAGCACATCGTGGGCAAGGCGGCATGAGCGCCACGTCCGCACATTGGCTGGACGAACGCCGCGCCGAGGCCGCCAACCGCTTCGCCGCGCTGGGCGTGCCGCATCGCCGCGTCGAGGATTGGAAATACTCCGATCTCAAGACCGCGCTCGACGGCGCCAACGATGACGGCGCCGCGTCCTGGTCCGTCGGCAAACTACCCGAAGGCGTCGAACTGTTCGATTTGTCGCACACCGGCGCCGCGCCCGAATGGGTGCGCGCGCATCTGGGCACGCTGCCGCAGAACGCGATGGCATCGTCTTCTCTCGCGCACGCCCGCACCGGCTTCGCCATCCACGTTCCGCGCAACAGCAATGCCGGCGCGCTGCACATTGAATTCGCTGGCGCCGGAGCCTGCCGCGCTCTGGTCGTCCTGGAAGAGGGCGCCGCTTTGACCCTGTGCGAAACGCGCAACGGCGATGCCTTCTCCAACCTCGGCATCGAATTCGTGATCGGCGCCAACGCGCACCTCATCCATATCCGCACCGCGCCCCACGCCGGCGACGCCGTGCAGGTCGAGGAATACGCCGTCCGCATCGATCGCGACGGTGTCTATCGCGCCCATCTGTTCAGCGGCGGCGCTAAGCTCAGCCGCGCCGAGTTCCAGATCGCGCTCGCCGGCGCCAACGCCGCCGCGCATCTCTCCGGCGTCTCGGTCCTCGGCGGTACCGCGCATGCCGACATCACGACCCACATCGTCCATGCCGTGCCGCACACTACCAGCACGCAGCTCTTCAAGAAGATTGCCGGCGGCAAATCGCGCGCCGTCTACCAGGGCCGCATCACGGTGGAGCAGGGCGCCGACAAATCCGACTCCCGCCAGACCGCGAAAGCGCTGCTGATGGGCGAACGCGCCGAAGCCGATCTCAAGCCCGAGCTCGAAATCTTCGCCGATGACGTCAAATGCGCCCATGGCGCGGCGGTCGGCGATCTCGACGCCAACTCGCTGTTCTATCTGCGCGCCCGCGGCATCCCCGAAGCCGAGGCCCGCAACATGCTGGTCCGCGCTTTCCTCGAGGAAGCCGTCGACGAGATCACCGACGAGGCAATCCGCGCCACCGTCTGGCAGGCCGTCGAAGACGCATTGCCCAAGGCGATGTTGCCATGACCGCGCAAGGCAAGATCGCCCCCGCCTTCGATCCGGTCGCCGCGCGCGCCGATTTCGAGATCCTGTCGAAGACCGTCTACGGCAAGCCGCTGGTCTATTTCGACAACGGCGCCAGCGCCCAGAAGCCGCGCCAGGTCCTTGACGCCATGCGCGATTTCGCGACCAGCGAATACGCCAACGTCCATCGCGGCGTGCACCATCTTTCCGGCAAGGCGACCGATCGTTACGAGGCCGCCCGCCGCACCGTTCAGAAATTCCTGAACGCCGCGCACGAGGACGAGATCGTCTTTACCAAAGGCGGCACCGAGGCGATCAACCTTGTCGCCTATTCCTGGGCGATGCCGCGCATCCAACCTGGCGACGAGATCGTACTGACGGTGATGGAGCACCACTCCAACATCGTCCCCTGGCATTTCCTGCGCGAACGCCAGGGCGCCGTGCTCAAATGGGTCGACGTGCGCGACGACGGCAGCCTCGACATCGAGGCGCTCGACGCTGCCATCGGCCCCAACACCAAGCTCGTCGCCGTCGCGCATATTTCCAACGTCCTCGGCACGCTGACGCCGCTGAAGGAGATCGTCACCCGCGCCCACGCCAAAGGCGTGCCGGTGCTCGCCGACGGCTGCCAGGGCGCCGTGCACGAGATCGTCGACGTCCGCGACCTCGACGTCGATTTCTACGCGATCACCGCGCACAAGCTCTACGGCCCAACCGGCATCGGCGCTCTTTACGCCAAGAAGCAGCATCTCAAAGCGATGCGCCCGTTCAACGGCGGCGGCGAGATGATTCAGGTCGTCACCCGCGATACCGTCACCTATGCCGATCCGCCGGCGCGGTTCGAGGCCGGCACGCCGCCGATCATCGAAAGCATCGGCCTCGCCGCCGCGCTCGACTACGTCAATTCCTTCGACCGCGCCGCGGTGAAGGCGCATGAGCACGATCTTCTCGCCTATGCGCGCGACGGCGTGCGCCAGTTCAACTGGTTGCGCGTCATCGGCGATGCGCCGGGCAAGGCATCCATCCTCTCCTTCGAGACCGAGGGCATGCATGCCCACGACCTCGCCACCATCCTCGACCGCGAAGGCGTCGCCGTCCGCGCCGGCAACCACTGCGCCCAGCCGCTGATGGAGCGCTTCGGCGTCACCTCGACCACCCGCGCATCCTTCGCGCTCTACAACGCCCGCCAGGAGGTCGACGTCATGCTCGCCGCCCTCGCCAAGGCGCGGAAGATCCTGGCCTGAGCGATGGATGACTCCCTCCGCGAGCTGTATCAGGACGTGATCCTCGATCACTCCAAACATCCGCGCCATTTCGGCAAGCTCGACCACGCCACCAACACCGCCCAGGGCCACAACCCGCTGTGCGGCGACCGCGTCACCGTGCAGCTCCTCGTCGACAAGGACGACCGCATCGCCGACATCATGTTCGAAGGCAAGGGCTGCGCGATCAGCCAGGCTTCCGCCTCGCTGATGACCGACATGATCGTCGGCCGCACCGTCGCCGAGGCCGAGAAACTGATGGGCGGCTTCCTCAATCTCGTCAAAGGCGAAGAGGTCGAAGGTCTCGACGCCGACGACCGCGAGCGGCTCGACGTCATGGCCGGCGTCTCGGCCTTTCCCATGCGCGTGAAATGCGCCACGCTTGCCTGGCACACCATGAAATCAGCTCTGGAGGGCGGCGATCCCGCCAAATCCGAATGAACGCCGAACCGAACAAGGCCGACATCACGACCACGGGTTCCGCGCTCAGCGCCGAGGAGCTCGAGGACTTCACCGTCAAGCTCGTGACGGCGCTCAAGACCGTCTACGACCCCGAGATCCCGGTAGACATCTACGAACTCGGCCTTATCTATAAGGTCGACGTCGCCGACAACAAGGACGTGATGGTGGACATGACGCTGACCGCGCCCGGCTGCCCGGTGGCGGGCGAGATGCCCGGCATGGTCAAGGACGCGCTGCTCGGCGTCGACGGCATCGGTGAGGTCACCGTGAACATGACGTTCGATCCGCCCTGGACGCCCGAGCGGATGAGCGAAGAAGCCAAACTCGAACTGAACATGTACTGACCATGACAACGACCCAGACGACGACCGCACCCAAGCCCCGCCGCGAGCGGCCCAAGGCCGTCAAGCTCACGGACGCCGCCGCCGCGCGTATCCGCGACATCATCGCCGATGCCGAAGGCAAGTATCAGGGCGTGCGCGTCGGCGTCACCAATGGCGGCTGCGCCGGCATGAGCTACACGATGGACTATGCCGAGGAGGTCCGCCCGCTCGACGAGATCGTCGAGGACAAGGGCGTGAAGATCTTCATCGATCCCAAGGCGATCCTGTTCCTGATCGGCACCGAGATGGATTTCGTCACCGAGAAATTCGGCGCCCGCTTCGTGTTCAACAACCCGAACCAGACCGCCGCCTGCGGCTGCGGCGAAAGCGTGAGCATCACGCCAGCCAAGGCCGACTAGGGCCGGCTTCGGCCATGCCTCACCACGGCAGCGGACCCTCGTCGTTCGAATAACTGCCGGTCGGGCCGTCGTCGCCCAGCAGCGCCAGGCGCACCGGCTCGCGCGCGCCTTCCTCCACCGTTCGCGTGCCCATGAAGTTGTTGAGCGCCGTCTTGGTATAGCCGGGGCAGGCGGCGTTGACCTTGATGCCCTCGGGCGCAAGATCGAGGGCCAGCCCCACCGTCACCGCGTTGAGCGCGGTTTTCGATGCCGAGTACATGCCGAACAGCGCGCGCAGATGCTCGCCGCCCGGGCCGAGCGTCCGCGTGAGCGAGCCGACGCCGCTCGACACGTTCACGACGCGCGCCGCCTTCGATTTGCGCAGCAGGGGCAGCATGGCCTGCGTCACGGCGATGACGCCGAAGACATTCGTCTCATAGATCGTGCGGATGTCGTCCAGCGGCGCGCTGCTGATGCGGCTGTTCTTCACGACCTCTTCGAATGTGCCAGTCGGCTGGCCGATCTTCGAGATGCCGGCATTGTTGACCAGAACGTCGAGCCGGCCGAATTCCTTGCCGATATGCGCCGCGGCGGCGGCGATGGAGGCGCTATCCGTCACGTCGAGTTGGACGGCACGGGCGTTCGCGCCGATGTCCCGGGCGGCCTTCTGGCCGTTTTCGAGATTGCGCGAGCCGGCCAGCACGACGAGTCCCTGGGCGGCGAGATCCTTGGCGATCTGGAGCCCGATGCCCTGGTTGGCGCCGGTCACGAGGGCGATGCGTTGGTCGGTCATGCGGGTATCCTTTCGCTCGGGTGGCGGGAATTGCCGATCCGCGCTATGGACGTGCAAATGGAACGGCACTCCGTTTATACGGAACGTTGTTCCGTTTAGCAAGAGGACGCCGTGAAAAAGGGACAGGAACACGTCAAGGACGCCGCGAAGCCCGTCAAGCGCGCCGATGCGCAGCGCAATACCGAGGCCTTGCTGAAGGCGGCGCTGGCGGTGTTCGCCAAATCGGGCGTCGATGCGCCGGTGCGCGACATCGCCGAGAAAGCGGGCGTCGGCGTCGGCACGGTGTACCGCCATTTCCCGCAGCGCTCGGATTTGATCGTCGCGGTGTTCCGGCAGGAGGTCGACGCCTGCGCCGACGCCGCCGCGACGCTGGCGGCGAAATATCCGCCGACCGAGGCGCTGTCGCGCTGGATGCTGCGGTTCACCGAATTCGTCGCGGCCAAGCGCGGGCTTGCGGCATCGCTGCATTCGGGCGATCCGGCCTATGAAACGCTGCCGGTCTACTATGACGCCCGGCTCCGTCCCGCGATGGAGATGTTGCTGAATCGCGCCGCCGCCGCGGGCGAGATTCGCGCGGGCGTCGCGCCCGGCGATCTTCTCAGCGCCGCGGTCAGCCTGTGCCGCCCCGCCCACGATGTCGCGCCGGATCACACAAAGCGCATGCTCGCGCTGCTGATCGATGGCTTGCGTTACGGAGCAGGAGGCGGGAAATGAACGATCCGCACCGGTTCGATGATCTCTTCTCCGAATTCGGCCCGATCCGGCTGCGCCGCTTCTTCGGCGGCGAGGGCATCTATGCCGGCGACATCATGATCGGCATGGTGTTCAACGCCGACACGATCTACTTCAAGACCGACAGCGATACCCGCAAGGCGTTCGACGCCGAAGGCGGCAAGCCCTTCACCTTTCAGAAGGGCGGCGAGACCGTCGTCACCACGTGGCTGTCGCTTCCCGATCGTCTCTACGACGAGCCGGATGAACTCGCGCAATGGGCCCGCGCCGCGCTGCAGGTCGCGCTGGCGTCGCCGGCGGCAAAGAAAAAGGCGCGCAAGGCGGCAAGCCCCGCGCGCCCGCGCAAGAAGCGCTGAACCGTCCGCTTACTGCTGCACCAGATTGCCGTTGTTGTTGCCGATATTGTTCAACGACATGCTGGTCGGCTCGCTCGTACCGCTGCTCGTCCGGCAATAGGCGGACAGTACGACTTGCGGCGTGGTGGCGAGGATTTGGATCGCGCCGCAGCTTTGCTGGAACGTGCTGTTGCCCGAGCCCTGGGTCAGTTTGCCGTTCACGTTGCTGATGCCCATGAGCACCAGGCTCGTTGCGTGCGGCATGCCATTGGCCTGCAGGCAGGTCGAAGCGATCGTCGCCTGGCCGGAAGCCGACCACTGGAACGAGGTGTTCGAGCAGGTGTTCGGGAACGTGCTGGCGGCGCTGGCCGGGCTCGCGGCGAACAGCGCGGCAAGGGCGGCGGGCGCGACAAGAAGATACTTGGTCATGAATGATCCCCTTTTTCAAAATGAAACGAGGCTGGAACTCCATGCCAAGGCAAGGCGCAAGTCAACGAAGTTCCGATGGAATATTCGCAGCACGTGCTGCAATGCAAAAAGCCCCGCACACACGTGCGGGGCTTTTCTTTACTGCATTGTTTTTATGAAGTCCTACCAGAGCTTTACGCGCTGGTCCGGCGGCAGATACATCTTGTCGCCCGGCTTCACGTCGAACGCCGCGTACCACGGATCGACATTGCGCGTCGGCCCCACGGCGCGGAAATGCGGCGGGCTGTGCGGATTGCCCAGCACTTGCTGGCGCATCGCCTCGTCGCGATACTTGCCGCGCCACACCTGCGCGAAGCCGAGATAGAAGCGCTGGTCGCCGGTGAAGCCGTCCAGCACCGGCGGCTTCTTGCCGTGCAGCGAGACGTGATAGGCCTGCAGCGCGATCGCGACGCCCGACAGGTCGCCGATGTTCTCGCCCATCGTCAGCGTGCCGTTGAGATGCAGCCCCGGCAGTCCCTCATAGGAGCTGTACTGGTCGCCCAGCGCCTTGACCCGCGTCTCGAACGCCGCGCGGTCCTCCGCCGTCCACCAGCTCTCCAGATTGCCCTCGCCGGTGTACTTGCTGCCCTGGTCGTCGAAACCGTGGCCGATCTCGTGCCCGATCACCACGCCGATGCCGCCATAGTTCACCGCGTCGTCGGCATTGGGATCGAAGAACGGCGGCTGCAGGATCGCCGCCGGGAAGAAGATCGAGTTCAGCGACTGCGTGTAATACGCGTTCACCGTCGGCGGCGTCATGTTCCACTCGTTGCGCTCGACCGGCTGGTCGATGCGGCCGAGGCGGTACTGCCACTCGAACACGGAGGCGCGCTCGACGTCGCCGATCAGGTCGTCCTTCTTGATCACGAGGCCCGAGAAATCGCGCCAGCGGTCGGGATAGCCGATATGCGGCGTGAAGGCGTGCAGCTTGTCGAGCGCCCGCTTCTTGGTCACGTCGCTCATCCAGGTGATCTTGCGGATGTCGGCGTCGTACGCCGCGATGATGTTCGCCACCAGCGCGTCGGCCTTCGCCTTGGTCGCCGGCGGGAAATACTTCGCGGCATAGAGCTTGCCGAACGGATGCGGCAGCGTGTCGTCGATCAGGTGCGCCGCGCGCGTCGCATAGGGCAGGGGCACCGATGCGCCGTCGATCTTCTTGCCGTAGAAGTCGAAATCCGCATCCTCGAACGCCTTGGGCAGGTATTCGGCGACGTTGTGGAGATAGTGGGCGGTCAGGTAGTCCTTCCACACCGCCACCGGCGTCTTGGCGAAGATCGCCGCCAGCTTCGGAAACGCGGTGTTCTGGCGCACGACCACCTTGCGGCCGGCATCGATGCCCTGGACCTTGAAGAACGCGACCCAGTTGAAGCCCGGCGCGAAGGCCTGCAGCTCGGTAATCGTCATCGGATTGTAGGTCTTGTCGGCGTTGCGGTTCTCCGCCGGCGCCCACTCGGCCTCGGCCAGTGCGTCTTCGACGGCATAGACCGCGGCGGCGCGCGTGGCCGCATCCTTCGCGCCCGACAGCGTCAGCATCTGCGTGAGATACGCCTTGTACGCATCGCGCGTCTCGCCCAGCTTGGCATCGTCGGTCTTGATGTAATAGTCGCGCGTCGGCATGCCGAGGCCCGCCTGCGACGCCGTCGCGACATAGGCGTGCGAATCCTTGGCATCGATCCCGACGCCGTCATTGACGATGGCGCTGGTCGGCAGCGAGCGGTCGCCCATCAGCACCGCAATGTCGTCCAGCGTGCGCGCCGCTGCGATGCGGTCCAAATCGGCCTTGGCCGGCGTCAACCCATGCGCCTCGATCCCGGCGCGGTCCATGTATGCGTCGTAGAGATCGCGGATCTGCTTTTCTTCCGGGCTCAGACTCGCCGGATCACGCGCCTCCAGCTCGTTGATCAGCGTCTTCATCCGCTCTTCGCTGAGCACGCGCAGATCCTGGAACGAGCCGACGCTGGAACGGTCCGCCGGAATCTCCGTGCGCTTGAACCAGGCGCCGTTGGCATAGTCGAAGAAGTCGTCGCCCGGCTTGACGCTGCGGTCCATGCCGCTGAGGTCGAAGCCCCAGGCGCCGATCGCGGGCTTGTCGGCCGGCGCCGTGGCGGCGACGGCGATGCAGGCGGACGCGGCCACGCCGGCCAGCATATAGGCAATCAATTTCATGACGATCTCCCCGAAAAGATGCGCGACCCTACCATACCGGCACGCGCTTGGCGGGCGGCAGATACAGCTTGTCGCCCGGTTTGACGTTGAACGCTGCATACCATTCGTCCAGGTTCGGCACCACACCGTTGACCCGGAACTCCGACGGGCTGTGCGGGTCCGACAGCACCTGGCGGCGCAACGCCCCGTCGCGGTGCCGCTCGCGCCACACCCGGGCATAGGCGATGAAGAACCGCTGGTCGCCGGTCAGCCCGTTCAACACTGGCGCCGGTTTGCCGCCCAGCGCGATGTGATAGGCCTTGAGCGCGATCACCAGCCCCGCGATGTCGGCGATGTTCTCGCCCAGCGTCAGCCGCCCGTTGATGTGAAGGCCGGGCAGGGGCTCGTAGCGGTCGTATTGCGCCGCGACCGCGTTGCCGCGCGCCTGGAACGCTTTGAGGTCCGCCGGCGTGAACCAGTTCTCCACCACGCCATGCGCGTTGTGCTTGGCGCCCTGGTCGTCGAAGGAATGGCTGATCTCGTGCCCGATGGTCGAGCCGATCTCGGCATAGTTCACCGCGTCGTCCGCGTTCGGATCGAAGAAGGGCGGTTGCAAAATGCCGGCGGGAAACTCGACCTGGTTGAAGTTCGGCAGGTTCTCCGCGTTGTTGGTCGGCGGCGTCATGCCCCATTCCATGCGGTCGGTCGGCGCGTCGATCCGCGCCAGCTCGCGCCGCCATTCGAACACCGTCGCCGCCTTCACGCTTTTGAGCACGTCGCCACGGTCGACCGTCAGCGCCGAGTAATCGCGGAAATGATCCGGGTAGCCGATCTTGACCACCATCGCATGCAGCTTCTCCAGCGCCTTGGCGCGGGTCGCCGGCGTCATCCACGCCAGCGTGCGGATATCGGCGTCATACGCCGCGATCAAATTCCTGACGAGCTGCTGCGCCTTCGCCTTGGCCTGCGGCGGGAAATAGCGCGCGACATAGAGCTTGCCCAGCGCCTCGCCCATCTGATTGTCCAGCATCGTGATGCCGCGTGTCGCGCGATCGAGCTGCGCCGACTTGCCGTTCAGCGCCGTGCCGTAGAACGCAAAGTCGGTGTCGTCGACGTTCTTGGGCAGATCGTCGGCCCAGTGATGCAGGTAGCGCACCGTCAGGTAATCGCGCCACACCGCCACCGGCGTCGCGGCGAAGATCTTCGCCAGGTTCGGGAACGCCGACTTCTCCGCGACGACGACCTTGCGCCCGCCGCCTTTCTCGTCGATGTCCGCCGCGCCGAACATCGCATCCCAGTCGAAGCCCGGCGCGAAGGCCTTCAGCTGCGCGATCGTCATCGGATTGTAGATCTTGTCGGTATCGCGCCGGTCCGCGACCGCCCAGCTCACCTTCGCCAGCGCCAGTTCGAGCGCATAGACCTTGTCGGCGCGCGTCCCGGCATCGCTCGCCCCCGCGAGGACCAGCGTCGCGGCGAGATATTTCTTGTACGCCGCCTGCGTCGCCGCGATGTCCTTGTCGGTCTTCAGGTAGTAGTCGCGGTCCGGCATCCCCAGACCCGATTGGCTGAGATTGAGCGAGTAGGTGTCGGAATTCTTGTCGTCGATGCCGATATAGAATCCGAACGGCCCGTCGAGCCCGAGCGCCTGATCCCCCATCGCCCGCGCCACATCGCTCGGCGTCTTAAGTCCCGCAATGGTCTTCAAGTCCGCTTGCGCCGGCGTGAGGCCCGCGGCCTCGATCTGCCGCATATCCATGTACGCGTTGTAGAGATCGCGCAGCTTGCGCCCTTCCGGGCTCAGCTTGTCGTCCGGCGTCTTGGCCAGATCGGCGACCAGGCCTTTCAGCTTGGCTTCGTTTTGCCGATCGAGTTCGAGATTGACGCCCGAATAGGTTCGGTCGGCCGGGATGACGTCGTGCTTGATCCAATTGCCGTTGGCATAGGCGAAGAAGTCGTCGCCCGGCTTCACGCTCGGGTCGATGTAGTTGAGCTCCACGCCCCACGGCTTGATCGCCGGCGTTCCTGCGAGCGCGACACCCGCCGCCGCGATGAAAACGGTGCCGAGCAACAGGACGCGGCGTTTCATGGATCAGGCCCCCGATTTATCGTCGGAAGAAACCTGTCCTCAAAGCACCGCGCCGGTCCAGACGGCGGCCCATCACGTTTGTGCTACCAGAGCGGCACGCGCTTGTCCGGCGGCAGGTAGTATTTGTCGCCCGGCTTGATGTCGAACGCCGCGTACCAGCCATCGGTGTTGCGCACCACGCCGTTGACGCGGAATTCCGACGGGCTGTGCGGGTTCGACAGCACCTGGCTGCGGATCGCGCCGTCGCGATGCCGCTCGCGCCAGCTTTGCGCATAGGCGATGTAGAAGCGCTGATCGCCCGTCAGCCCGTCCAGCACAGGTGCCGGCTTGCCGCCCAGCGAGATGTGATAGGCTTTGAGCGCGATGACGAGGCCGGCGATGTCGGCCGAGTTCTCGCCCAGTGTCAGCCGCCCATTGATGTGCAAACCGGGCAGGGGCTCGTACTGGTCGTACTGCGCCGCGATGGCGGCGGTCTTGTCCTGGAATTTCTTGAGGTCGGCCGGCGCGAACCAATTGTGCAGTTCGCCCTTGGCATCGTATTTCGCGCCCTGGTCGTCGAATGAATGGCTGAGCTCGTGGCCGATGGTGGCGCCGATCTCGCCATAGTTCACCGCATCGTCCGCGTTCGGATCGAAATAGGGCGGCTGCAGAATGCCCGCCGGGAACACCACCTCGTTGAGGTTCGGATTGTTGTAGGCGTTGTTGGTCGGCGGCGTCATGCCCCATTCGGTGCGGTCGACGGGGTTGTCGATGCGCACGACTTCGCGGTTCCACTCGAGCACCGTCGCCGCCTTGACGCTCTTGACCAGGTCGCCGCGGTCGATGCTCAGCGCCGAATAATCGCGGAACACATCGGGATAGCCGATCTTCAGCTGCGTCGCATGCAGCTTCTCCAGCGCCTTGGCGCGCGTCTCCGGCGACATCCAGGACAGCGTCCGGATGTCCGCGTCATACGCCGCCAGCAGGTTCCTCACGAGCTGCAGCGCCTTGGCCTTCGCCTCCGGCAGGAAGTATTTGGCGACATAGAGATGGCCCAGCGCCTCGCCCATCTGGGTGTCGAGCAGCTTGATGCCGCGCGTCGCGCGCTCCAGCTGCGCCGTCTTGCCGCTCAGCGCCGTGCCGTAGAACGCGAAATCGGTGTCGTCGACGTTCTTCGGCAGATACGCCGCGAAATGGTGCAGATAGCGCGTCGTCATGTAATCGCGCCACACTTCGATGGGCGTCGACGCGAACACTTGCGCCAGCGCCGGGAACGCCGACTTCTCCGCCACGATCAGCTTGCGCGCGCCGCCGTTCTCCGGAATGCCCGACGCCGTGAACATCGCGTCCCAGTCGAAGCCCGGTGCCATCGCCTTGAGCTCGGCGATGGTCATCGGATTGTAGATCTTGTCCGCGTCGCGGCGGTCGGCCGCCGGCCAGCTCGCCTTGGCGATTGCGACTTCGAGGTCGTAGATCTTCTGCGCCCGCGCGGCGGCGTCCTGCGCCCCCGCGATGGTCAGCATGTCGGCGAGATACTTCTTGTACGCCGCCTGCGTCGTCACGATCTCCGGATCGGTCTTCAGGTAGTAGTCGCGGTCCGGCATGCCCAGACCCGACTGGTACATATTGATCGAGTAGACGCTCGAATCCTTGTCGTCGACGCCGATATAGAACCCGAACGGTCCGTCGAGCCCCAGCGCCTGGTCGCCGATGGCGCGCGCCACGTCGCTCAGCGACTGATAATGCGCGATCGCCGCCAGATCGGCCGCGGCCGGCGTCAGCCCGCTTGCCTCGATCTGCTTGGTGTCCATGTAAGCGTTGTAGAGGTCGCGCAGCTTGCGCCCTTCCGGGCTCAATTTGTCATCCGGCGTGTTGGCAAGCTCGGCAACGAGCCCCTTCAGCTTCGCCTCGTTCTGCAGATCGAGTTCGAGATTGACGCCCGAATAGGTCCGGTCCGCCGGGATCACGTCATGCTTGATCCAGTTGCCATTGGCATAGGCGAAGAAATCGTCACCCGGCTTCACGCTCTTGTCGATGTAGCTGAGCTCGACGCCCCATGGCTTGACCTGCGGCTCGCCGGCAATGGCAACGCCCGCGGCGACAAGAATGGCGGTACCAAGCAACAGGATGCTGCGTGTCATGAACGTCGTTCCTCGAGAAAAGAAAAGTGCCGCCGGGAGGGTCCCGGCGGCACGATGAAAGACTACCAGAGATGCACGCGCTGGTCCGGCGCGAGATAGTACTTGTCGCCCGGCTTGGCGCCGAACGCGTCGTACCACGCATCGGTGTTGCGCACCGCGCTGATGACGCGGAACTGCGCCGGCGCATGCTCGTTCGACAGCACCTGCGTCCGCATCGCCGCGTCGCGATACTTGGAGCGCCACACCTGGCCATAGGACAGGAAGAAGCGCTGCTCGCCCGTGAAGCCGTCGATCACCGGTGCCGGCTTGCCGCCCAGCGAGATGCGATAGGCTTTCAACGCGATGTTGATGCCGGCCAGGTCCGCCATGTCCTCGCCCAGCGTGTTGCGGCCGATCACGTGCAGGCCCGGCAGCGGCTCATAGGTGTCGAACTGGTTCGACAGCGCCGTCGCCCGCGCCTGGAATGCGGTGTTGTCTTCCGGCGTCCACCAGTCGCGCAGCACGCCGTCGCCGTCGTATTTCGCACCCTGGTCGTCGAAGCCGTGGCTGATCTCGTGGCCGATCACCGCGCCGATGGCGCCGTAATTGACCGCATCGTCCGCGCTGGGATCGAAGAACGGCGGCTGCAGGATCGCGGCCGGGAACACGATGTCGTTGGCCGACGGGTTGTAATAGGCGTTGATCGTGGGCGTCGTCATGCCCCACTCGCCCTTGTCGACCGGCTGGTCGATGCGGACGAGTTCGCGGTGCCACTCGAACACGTTCCCCGCCTGCACATCGGCGATCAGCGCGCCCGGCGCCACGTCGTAAGCCGAATAGTCGATCCACTTGTCGGGATAGCCGACATGCGGCGTGAACTTGTGCAGCTTCTCGAGCGCCTTCTGCCGCGTCGCTTCCGACATCCAGGGCAGGGTGCGGATATCGGCGTCATACGCCTTCAGCAGGTTGGAAACGAGCTGCTCCGCCTTCTGCTTGGCCTCCGGCGGGAAGTACTTGGCGACATAGATCTTGCCGAACGCCTCGCCGAGCAGATTGTCGAGCAGGTGTACGCCGCGCGACGCGCGGTCGAGCTGCACCGACTGTCCGCCCAGCACCTTGCCGTAGAAGTCGAAATCCGCCTCGTCGAAACGCTTGGGCAGATAGGCCGCGACGCTGTGCAGATAATGCACCGTCAGGTAATCGCGCCACACCGCCACCGGCGTCTCGGCGAAGATTTTCGCCAGCCCCGGGAACGCCGATTTCTGCGTCACCACGACGACGCGCGCGCCTTTGGGCCCGCTCGTCGGGATGCCGCTTTCGGCGAGGAACGCGTCCCAATGAAATTCCGGCGCCAGCGCCTTCAGATCGGCGATGGTCATCGGGTTGTAGGTCTTGTCCTCGTCGCGGTTCTCCGCCCGCGTCCAATGCACCTGCGCGATCTTGGCTTCGACATCGAAGATCGCCTGGGCGCGCGCGTCGGCGTCGTGCTCGCCGGCCAGCGTCAGCATCTGCGCAAGGTACTTCTTGTACGCGTCGCGCGCCGCCGCCAGCTCCGGCGAGGCGTCGAGATAATAGCTGCGGTCGGGCATGCCGAGGCCGCCCTGCGTCAGCACCACCGAATACGCCATCGGGTCTTTTTCATCGACGCCGAGGTTGATGTTGTAGACGCTCGCATCCTGCAGCCTGACCGACGCCATGGCGCGCGCCACGCCGTCGAGGTCCTTGATGCGCGCGATGTCGGCGAGATCCGCCGCGGCGGGTTTGAGGCCATTGGCTTCGATCTGGTCGGTGTTGACGAACGCCTCATAGAGATCGCGCAGCTTCTTCTCTTCCGGCGACAGCGACGCGTAAGGCTTGGCCTGCAGCTCCTTGATCATGTCCTTCATGCGCGTCTCGCTGAGGATGCGCAGCTGCTGGAACGCGCCGATCGAAGAGCGCTCGGGCGGGATCACCGCGGTCTTCATCCAGCTGCCGTTGACGAACATGAAGAAGTCGTCGCCCGGCTTCACGCTGCGGTCCATCGCCGTGAGATCGACGCCCCAGGTGCCGAGCTGCGGCTTGTCCGCCGCCAAAGCACAGGTGACGCTGAGCGCGCCCGCCAAGAGTAAGAGGCTGCGTCGCATGTTTTACGCTCCAAAGGTGAGGGGAGGGGCCATGGCCCCGTCACGAATCTGACACCCATAGGTCAGGACTTCACGCTTCCGTGCAAGTCACGGACGCGTGCGTTAACCACCCTTAATGCGGGTATCGATTATTTCCCCTGAAACTTCGCCGGGCGCTTTTGCAGAAAGGCGGTGACTCCTTCCACGAAATCTTGTGTCTTCTGCGCCCGTTCCTGGCTCAGCCGTTCGAGGTCGAGCTGCTCCTCATAGGTGTTGTGCGGGCTCTGCCAGTACAGGCTGCGCGTCACCGCCAGCGACGACGGCCCGTCGGCCAGCTGGTTGGCGAGCTTCAGCGCCTCTTCGAGCAACTCGTTGTCGCCCGTCACCCGGTTGATCAGGCCCCATTCCAGCGCCTTCTCTGCCGGCAAGCGCTCGGCGAGCAGCGACAATTCCTTGGCGCGCGCCAGCCCGATCAGCCGCGGCAAAAGCCAGGTCGAGCCGCCATCCGGCACCAGCCCGATGCGCGTGAACGCCTGGAGGAAATACGCCGAGCGCGACGCGACCACGAGGTCGCCCATCAGTGCGATGCTCATGCCGACACCCGCCGCCGCGCCGTTCACCGCGGTCACGAACGGAATCGACAGATCGCGCAGCCGGCGCAGGAACGGATGATAGATGTATTCGAGGGCATGCCCGACGCCCGGCTCCTCGCCTGGCGCGCCGCGCTCGGCCAGATTGGCGCCCGAGCAGAAACCGCGTCCCTCACCGGTGAGGATCATGGCGCGGAAGCCATTGTCCTTGTTCTCGATGAAGGAGAGCGCCGCCGCCGCGCCTTTCACCAGCTTGGTCCCGGCGGCGTTCATCGCCTCGGGATGATTGAGCGTCAGCACCGCGACCTTGCCGTGCGCCGTCACATAAGCCCTGTCGAAATCGGTGCGCATGGGAGTCTCCAGATTTGATATGAAGAAAGCATAAGCGCAGTTCGCAGCGTCGTCACCGCTGTCGTCAGGGAAGGTGTTTCGCTCATCTTATCCTCCCCCGTTTACGGGGGAGGTGGCGCGCACGCCCTTCGCGTGCGGCGCATAGCGACAGCGTATGCGCGAGGGGGGAGCCGCCCCGCACCGGCGCGGGGCGGCTTCCCCCTCCGCCTCGCATTCGCTCGGCACCTCCCCCGTAAACGGGGGAGGATAAGAGTGCTAACTTACGCTGCGTCAGTCTCGATGCCCGCGGCGCGCGGATCGTTCTGGCCGATCACGCAGTTCCGCCCCGCATGCTTGGCGCGGTAGAGCAGCATGTCCGCGCGCTGGATCAACGCCGCCGACGATTCGCCCGCCGTCAGCTCCGCCACCCCGATCGAGATCGTGATCGAACCCAGGACGTCGCCGGTCGATTTCTTGACCAGCTTCTTGCTTTGGACATGGGCGCGGATCTGCTCGGCGAGCTTGGTCGCCGCCGCGATATCGGCGCGCCGCACGATCACCGCGAACTCTTCGCCGCCATAGCGTGCGGCGGTGTCGCGGCCTTTGGTGTTCTCGGAGATGCAGCTCGCGACCAGCTTCAGGACATGATCGCCCGTCTGGTGGCCCCAGGTGTCGTTGAACATCTTGAATTTGTCGATGTCGCACATGAACAGCGACAGCGGTTCGCCGCTCGCCTTGGCGTCGGCCATCGCGCTCTGCAATTCGCTGTCGAACGCCTTGCGGTTGGCGATGCCGGTGAGCGGATCGGTCAGGCTTTCCTTGCGCACATTGTCGAGCTGGCTGCGCAACTCGCCGACCTGCTGCGACGAATGCTGCAGTTCCTGCTCCAGCGTCTTGGTCCGCGTCTCCATGATCTTCGTCGCGGTGACGAGATTGCCGACCAGCTTGCGCAAATTCTCCGGCGAGTGGTCGTCGCCCAATTCGCCATGCGCCGCGCTCAACGTGTCGCCGTAGTCCGCCGCATGCTGCCCGGCCGCGGCCAGTTTCGCGATGGTCTCGGTCAACGACGCTGTGACGGTCTCGCCGATCGACTCGACGGCTTTCTCGGTGCGGTCGCGGCTGAAGCAGCGCTCGCGCAATTCCTGCAGGATGGCGGGCGTGAAGGTGCGGCGCGCCGCGATCATGTCGCCGATGATGCGCGCGACCGACGGGTTCTCGCCGGCGGAGTAGGTGTAGAACAGCTCGTAATTGTCCGGCGTCGGCGGTACGTCGCACTCGCCCATCAGGGCCAATGCGGTCTTCGCCAGCGCCTGTTCTCGTTCGCTACGCAAACCCCAGCTCCACCTTACCGTACGCGCCCATTCTTGGGCTTGCCCCATTGTGGCAAGCGGGGCGGTAAAAAACTGTTAAGCCCCGGCCATTGAAGGCGGTGCGACAACCGCGCTAATTTGACAAAACGTCATGGAGCGACGGCCAGCCGAAGGCGTCGGCCGCGCGACCCAAAAAAGCCTGTTGTCCGCCGGAAAGGCCCCAAAATGAGCGCCGCAGAACGCCTCCCCCTCGATCCCGCCGCGGATATGCGCCGCGTCCTCGACAAGCAGCGCGCCGCCCATCTGAAGGACGGCCCGGCCAGCGCCGAAAAGCGCATCGAATGGCTCGACCGCGCCATCGGCCTGCTGGTCGGCCACAAGGACGCCATCGCCGACGCGCTGCGCGAGGATTTCGGCCACCGCTCGGTCCATGCCTCGCTGCTCACCGACGTGTCGGGCTCCATCGCCCCGCTCAAGCACGCCAAGGCGAACCTCAAGACCTGGATGAAGCGCGAGAAGCGGAAAGTCAGCCCCGCCATCCTCGGCCTGCTCGGCGCCAAGGCCTATGTCGAATACCAACCCAAGGGCACCATCGGCATCATCAGCCCGTGGAACTTCCCGGTGAACCTCACCTTCACGCCGCTCGCGGGCGTCTTTGCCGCCGGCAACCGCTGCATGATCAAGCCGAGCGAGTTCACGCCGCGCACCTCCGATCTGATGGCCAAGATGTTCGCCTCGGTCTTTGACGAGAGCGAAGTCGCCGTCTTCACCGGCGGCGCCGACGTGGGCGGCGCATTCTCGAAGCTGCCCTTCGACCATCTTCTGTTCACCGGCGCGACCTCGATCGCCTATCACGTGATGAAGGCGGCGGCCGAGAACCTCGTGCCGACCACGCTCGAGCTCGGCGGCAAGTCGCCGGTGATCGTCGGCGACAGCGCCGACATGGCGCTCACCGCCAAGCGCGTGATGATGGGCAAGACGCTCAACGCCGGCCAGATCTGCCTGGCGCCCGATTATGTGATGGTGCCGCAGGAGAAGCAGCGCGAATTCGTCAAGCAGGCCGCCGATACGATCAGCGCGATGTTCCCGACGCTGAAGGACAATCCCGACTACACCTCGGTGATCAACCAGCGCCATTACGACCGCCTGCAAGGCTATCTCGATGACGCGCGCGCCAAGGGCGCCGAGATCGTCGAGCTCAATCCTGCCAAGGAAGATTTCCGCCAGCAGCCCTATCACAAGATCCCGCCGACCCTGGTCCTCAACCCGACGGACGACATGGCGATCATGAAGGACGAGATCTTCGGACCGCTGTTGCCGGTCAAGACCTACAACACGGTCGACGAGGCCATCGGTTACGTGAACGCCCACGACCGCCCGCTCGGCCTCTATTACTTCGGCAAGGACGGCGCCGAGCAGGAGAAGGTCCTGACCCGCACCACCTCCGGCGGCGTCTCGGTCAATGACGTGGTGATGCATGTCTCGATGGAAGATTTGCCGTTCGGCGGCATCGGTCCGTCCGGCATGGGCGCCTATCACGGCATCGACGGTTTTAGGACCTTCAGCCACGCCAAGGCCGTCTTCCAGCAGGCCAGCCGCGACCTGACGGCAATGATGCGCCCGCCCTACGGTCCGACGATCCAGAAAATGCTCGACGGCGGGATCAAGCGATAGCGCGATGCGCTTTCTCGTCGCCATCACGCTCGTGGCCTCGGCCGTCGGCGCCGCCTATGCCGACTGCGTTCCGAAACCGAGCACAGCCGACTCCTTCGGCGTCGCGCGCATCGGCAAGATGACGGACGCCCGAATGTCGCGGTTGGCGAAACGCGACGCCGGTTGCGTCTACAGCGTGGACCAGTCCTGCGACTACACCGACACGAACGGCGTCACCTACAGCGTCGTCGAGGATTTCCTTGAGACCAAGACCATAACGCTCGCGACGCTCAAGCCCGGCGTGCCGCTGCCATTCGGTCTGTCGCGCGCGGAAACGATCGCGTCCGTGCGCGCAAAAGTATCCTCTCAGATCCCAGTTCCCCTGACGGGGAGCAATGTTTTTTTATCTACGGATGTGTGCCTACGCGATATCAAGACCGGTGGAGATTTCGAGCTTTGGTTCGATTTCGAGCCGCAAGGCCGCTTGTTGTCGATGGGCACGCGCGTTCCAAGCGTGCGCGATTGATTTCTCTCAACCGTCTTTCGGCGCGTTCCCACCGTTGAACTGCCCGAACCTTCGCGCCGTCATCAGCCCGAGCAGCAGCATGCCGAGCCCGCAGGCGCCGATGTGCTGCCAATTGTGCACGTCGAACGACCCGACGCGGATCAGCAGCAGATAAGCGAACACCAGGTTCAAAAATCCCCACAGCACGTTCACCGTCGATGACGACTGCCCCTGGCCGGGCGGTTTCGCAAACGGGCTCTGGAAGGGATGTCCCATCGTGCCGCTGATGAAATGGGGCAGGGCGTTGGTCAGGAACGCCCCACCGAAGAAATATGCCGCCAATTCCGCCCAGTTCATATTCGCTCTCCGTTGCGGTTCCCTCGACCGAAAGGGCCGCGCCCGTTATGCTCGCGCGATGGACACTACGCTGTCGCGTCTCGCCTTTGCTACTGTCCTGTTGCTGGCCGCGCCCGATGCGGCGCACGCGGAATTCTGCACGCCGGTCGAAAGCGGGCTGGACGATTTCGGTATCGCGCCACTGGGCAATACGTCGCTGACACGTATGGACCGGCTCGCGACCATCATGGACGGCTCCAATTTCGAGGGCAACGGTGTGCTCAATTACCGCGATCGGCGCGGAATATTCTACGCTGTAGACGCGCTCTCCGAAACCGCGGGAGTTCTCGACGAGAAATCGATCACCGTCGCCGATTGGCGCGGACCGCTGCCATTCGGTCTTCGCCGGAGTATGGGCCCCGACGCTGCTGCAGCGCATTTCCAGCGGCGTTACGGCATCGCGCTGAAACCCGATCTTCAGGTCGAAGACGTGATCCGGCTGTCCTCAGGACTGTGCCTCAGGAACGCCAACGGCACCTTCGCCATCCGTCTCGAGTTTCAACCCACCGACCGATTGTCGGTGATTGAGATCACCGACCACACCTGGTGATCACGCCGCCGTCCATCCCCCGTCGATCGAGATGTTCGCGCCCGTGATGTTCTTCGCCGCATCGGAGCACAGGAACACCGCGGTCGCCGCGACTTCCTCGACCGTCACGAACTGCTTGGTCGGCTGCGCTGCCAGCAGCACGTCGTTCATCACCTGCTCCTTGGTCATGTTGCGCGCCTTCATCGTGTCGGGGATCTGCTTCTCGACCAGCGGCGTCCAGACATAGCCGGGGCTGATGCAGTTGACCGTGATCCCGTCCGTCGCCGTCTCCAGCGCGATGGTCTTGGTCAGCCCCGCGATGGCGTGCTTTGCCGAGACATAAGCCGACTTGAACGGCGACGCGACCAGCGAATGCGCCGACGCGGTCGAGATGATCCGTCCCCATTTGCGCTTCTTCATCCCCGGCACCGCCGCGCGCATGCACAGGAACGCGCTGGTCAGGTTGATCGCGATGATCTGGTTCCACTTCTCGACCGGAAACTCCTCGATCGGCGAGACGAACTGGATGCCGGCATTGCACACCAGGATATCGCACGCGCCATAGGTCGTTTCCGCGAGCGCGACCATCGCCGCGACCTCGTCCGGCTTGGTCATGTCGGCCGGCGAGTAGATCGCCTTGACGCCGAAATCGGCCTCGATGCTGGCGCGCTCCTTCTCGATATCGGCCGCCGCGCCGAAGCCGTTGAGCACGATGTTGGCGCCTTCCTTGGCGAAGGCGCGGGCGTAAGCCAGCCCGATGCCGCTGGTGGAACCGGTGACGATTGCGGATTTGCCTTTGAGGGACATTGTTTTTCTCCGTTCAGGGTGTGAGGTAATCGTGCAGCACGCGCCCATAGGGCAGCACGAAATCGACGATCTGGTGCCGCCCGCCGACGATCTCGCGCACCGGCAGGTCGGCGACGCGGCAATTCACATGCGGGATCAGATGCAGCCGCGCCGGCCCGTCCCACGCCTCGCGCACCGTGATGTCCTGCAGATTGTAGCCGACGAGCTGCGCGATCTTCGCCTTGCCGTCGACGTCCGGAATCCATTTGAGGTTGACGTTGAGCTTGCCGATACCCGCCTTCACCGTGTCGAGCTTGTCGGCGAGGCTGACCTCCTTGTACGCCATCGTCCCCATCGCGACGCGCTCGTCGTCGTAATGCAGCGTGCCCGTCAGCGTATCCTTGATCACCTTCAGGCGCGGCACGCCGTATTTCTTCGGAAAGCCCCAGATCTCGCGCCCGCCCGCGATCGGCGGCTCGTCGTCGAGATACATCTGCACCGAGAAATTGCACGGCTCGCCGTTATAGGTCGCCAGAATCCCGCTGCCGCTCTCCTCGTAGTCGCCGAAGCCCGAGGCGTCCGGCATCTTCATCCATTCGTAGAACGCCAGATCGCCGCCCGCCGGCTGCAAGGGCTCGGGCAAAGCGGCGCGGATCGCCGCCGGATCGGTCTTGTAGGTGATGATGAGATATTCGCGCCGCACGAAGCGGAACGGCCCCTTGGGATAGCTCGGGCTGAACAGCGGCATCGAGGGGCCGGTCAATATCTCGTCGCGGTTCATGTCATGTCATCCATCTGCGTCACCTGACCCTCGTCGATCAGCATCGTCTTGCCGCGCCGCCGCTCGCACACCATCTGCTCGCGCTTGGTCATGGCCTTGTCGATATCGGCCAACCCCGCCGCCCAATGCTCCGTCATGCTCTGGCGCGAGAATTCGTAATCCTTGCTCGAGCCTTCATACGGCTTGTCGCGATAGATCACCTGCACCACCGTCACCGCGTTCTCGCGCGCCAGCGCCTCGACCCGCAGCGCCGCCTCGCCCTGGCGCAGCGCCGGCGGCAGCGCCTCGAGCAACTTGGTCAGCGCCAGCTTGGCATGGTGCTTCTGCAGCATCGCCTTGGTGTTGTTCGTGGTCCGGCTGGAATAGCGGATGTCCTTCTCGCGCTCGTTGGCTTCCAGCAGCGTGCGCGGCATCTCGCCATGCCCGTTGAACAGATCGACCTGGAAGATCAGCAGGTCCTCCGACGTGTCGCCGTTCTCCAGCACATGCGCCAGCGGCGTGTTCGACACCACACCGCCGTCCCAGTAATGCCGCCCGCCGATCGTCACCGGCGGAAAGCCCGGCGGCAGCGCGCCCGACGCCATCACATGCTCCGGCCCGATCGTCTCGCGATGATTGTCGAAATAGCGCAGCTCGCCGCTCTCGATATCGACCGCGCCCAGGCTCAGCCGGACGTGCTTCTCGTTGATCAGGTCGAAATTCACCAGCCGCGTCAGCGTCTCGCGCAGCGGCGCGGTGTCGTAGAAGCTCAGCGCCTCCGGCGCGCCCGGCGGATAGAACACCGCGGGCGGAAAGCGCGGCTTGAAGAACCCGCCGACGCCCATCGCCGCGATCCACGACGCCGCCGCCTCGTTGACGAAGGACCGCGCATGCGGCTCGGCCAGCTCGAAGGTGTAGGGCAGGCCGGCCGACGCCGTCGCCCAGAACTCGCGCAGCCGCGCCAGCCGGTTCTCCGGTGCATTGCCGGCGATGATCGCGCCGTTGATCGCGCCGATGGAAATCCCCGCGATCCAGTCCGGCTTGAAGTCGGCTTCCGCGAGCCCTTCATACACGCCGCCCTGATACGCCCCGAGCGCGCCGCCGCCCTGCAGGACCAGCACGCGTTTGGGATCGGGATGGGTTTCGGACATGGACGACGCACTCATGCTGCGCCGCACAATACCTCTCGGCGCCGCCGTTTACAGCCCGAATGCGGGCCGGTTCATGAAGTTTTGTTGACCTTGCGCCCCAGCACGGCCAGCGCCGCATTCGCCGCCTGCACCCCGCCGCCCGGATCGAACACGCTGTTCTGCGTCGACCACACCGCGCTCAGCACGCCATGGGCGAAGCACCAGCGCACCAGCCGATCGGCATCGAGCCCCAGCCGCGCCGACAGGATCGCCACCCGCCGCGCGATGTGATCCGGATCGCAGAATTCCCGCGTCGGATTGTGCAGGAACGATGCCGCCTCGAACTCGAGCTCGCCGGCATTGCCCTTGGGGTCGATCACCACCCAGCCGCGCGCTTCGTCGCGGATGATGTTGCCGTGGTGCAGGTCGCGGTGCAGCAGGAAGCGCTTCGGGCCCTGCGTCGCGCACAACGCGAAGAATTCGCGCTTGCCGTGTTCGAACAGGTCGCGCGACAGCGCTGTGTGCTCGGGGCAGGGCGCGTTGAAGGCGCGGCCGCAATCGAACAGATCGGGCCACCCGTCCGGCGCCGGCTTGGTATGCAGCGCCGCCGCGACATCGCACCAGATATGCGTCGCGGCATCGTCGTCCCCGGAGACCTGCGCGCTCAGCGGTGTCCCCGGCATCGCGCGCTCGATCAGCAGCGCCGCGTCGTCGGCTTCGTACACGCGCACCGCCGACCCGCCCCAATGGCGCAGGATGTCGGCGCTGCGCAATTCGTCGCTGTGCGGCTTGTAGCGCTTGAGCAGCGCCGGCGCAGTGCCGTGGCGAACCGGCACCAGCCATGAGGAATGCGTCTCGAACGGCGCGCCGTCCGGCGTCAGCCGCCACTTGGCCAGATGGCCCTGCAGCGGCCCGTCCGCGCTCACCCTTCGGCGTCGGCCTTCTTGGGCAGCGGCACCGGGCGGAACAGGAAGGCCGGCAGTTCGTGCCGCTCCGGCTTCACCGGCGCCGCGTCGTTCTTGCGGTCGTGGCTGGCGCGGTGATGCTCGCGCTTCTCGTCGCGCGGCTTGTGCGGCTGAGACGAATGCTGCGGCTTGTCCCGGCGCGGCTGGTCATGCCGCTTCTTCTCCGGACGCGGTTCGCGGCGCGGCTGTTCGGCCTGCACGACAGGCTGCTCCGCCGGCGCTTCGGCGGCGGCCGGTGCCTCGACGACCGCCGTCGGCTCCATCGGTGCGACGTGATCGTGGAATTTGTCCGGCCGGAACTTGTCGCGGCGGTTCTTGTCGTTGCGTCCGCCACGGCCCCCACGGTCGCGTCCGCCTCGCTCGCCGTCGCGCGGGCGCTTGAGCTCCTCGCGAATTTCGAGGTTCTCCATCGTGACGCGCGCGATCGGAACCTTGGTCAGCCGCTCGATGGCGTCGACCTGCTTGTCGTCGCGCGGCGTCGCCAGCATGTAGGTGTGGCCCGAGCGTCCGGCGCGGCCGGTGCGGCCGATGCGGTGGACATAATCGTCGGCGTGGAACGGCACGTCGAAATTGAACACATGGCTCACGGCCGGGATGTCGAGGCCGCGCGCCGCCACGTCAGACGCCACCAAAATCTTGAGCGTCCCGGCGCGGAACGAATCCAGCGTCTTGGTGCGCAGCGACTGGTCGAGATCGCCATGCAGCGGCGCGGCGTTGAAGCCGTGCTTGAGCAGCGACTTTGCCACCACGTCGACGTCGCGCTTGCGGTTGCAGAACACGATGGCGTTGTTCAGCGTCGGCTCGGCCTCGCGGATCAGGCGGCGCAGCGCCTCGCGCTTGGCCCAGTCGTTCGCCGGCACGTTGACGATCTGCTGCACGATGTTGACGTTCGCCGTCGCCGGCCGCGCCACTTCGATGCGCGTCGGGTTGTGCAGGAACTGGTCGGTCAGCCGCGTGATCTCCGGCGGCATCGTCGCCGAATAGAACAGCGTCTGGCGCGTGAACGGCAGGAGCTTGCAGATGCGTTCGACGTCCGGGATGAAGCCCATGTCGAGCATGCGATCCGCCTCGTCGATCACGAGGATGTTGACCTGGCTCAGCATCAGCTTGCCGCGCTCGAAATGATCGAGCAGGCGGCCAGGCGTCGCGATCAGCACGTCGACGCCGCGGTCCAGCTTGCGGTCCTGGTCGTCGAACGAGGTGCCGCCGATCAAGAGCGCCATCGAAAGCTTGTTGTACTTGCCGTATTTCTCGAAGCTCTCGGCGACCTGCGCCGCAAGCTCGCGCGTCGGCTCCAGGATCAGCGAACGCGGCATGCGCGCCTTGGCGCGGCCGCGTGCCAGCATCTCGATCATCGGCAGGGTGAACGACGCCGTCTTGCCGGTGCCGGTCTGCGCGATGCCGATGATGTCCTTGCGCTGCAGGACGTGCGGGATGCCTTGCGCCTGGATCGGCGTCGGCACGGTGTAGCCGCTCTCCGCCACCGCCTTCAGCACGTCGGCCGAAAGGCCCAGCGTGTCGAAGCCCGGCTGCGCCGGCGCCGCAGGCGCTTCTTCTGTCACGGGGCCTACGGACGCCGAGGCTTCCGCCGGTTCGGCGGTCTCGGTGGAGGGGGGCTCAGGCAAAGAAGCAGAGGATTCTTGTACTTCTTCAATACCGGCTTGCGCGCCGGTGCTCGTCACGATGCTCGTCTTACGCTCCTGGTGGGGCGCATCAGAGCGCCCGGAAGTCGCCGGCCCGTATTGGCGGCAGACTCATAGTGCACTGCAACATAGGGGTATTTGGGCGAATGTCAAGGTTTGGCCGCATCGGGAACAATCGATCGACAGGATGGGCGGCGGTTACGGTGCGGCGATGGCCGCGGCCAGTGCGCGGTCGATCATCGGGCGAACCAGCGCCGTGCCCGTGTCGGACAGATGGCGCGCGTCCTGATATGTGAAGCGGCCATTGTTGCCGATCAGGTTGATCGCCTGTCCTTTCCCGAGAAATATCGCTGCCGGGTCGAGGACCGTGGTCCGATCATCGGAAAGCGACCGGATGGACGCGCTGGTGCGCAGTCGATTCGCACGGTCTGCCGGCGCCTCGAAGAATGGCGGCCGCGCGCCGGCACGCATGGCCTCCCGCGTTGCAAGCAGCGGCAATATCGGCGGCTGACACATCAGGATCACACGGACCCCGAGTGTTTTGAAATACGCCATCGCCGCGCGCACATCCCGCGTGTCGCTTCCCACCTTGTCCGACCAGGCATAGGCCAGAATGACCACGTTGGGCCGGTGCAGGGCGAGGAACTGTTTGACCTGGGGCCAGAAGGTCGCGTCCTCTCCCGGAAGTTCATTTCTGCCCGCGGCGCTCAATATGTTGAGGCTGAAACCTTCGGCGCGGGACAGAGCCGCCAGATCGCGGCCATACATCGATCCCTGGCTGTCGCCGAAAAGCACGACGGTCTCTTTTCCATGTCCCGCGAAGGAATTGCCGCCAGCGGTGATTTGCGCGGGATCGGCATCGGGATACTGATCCGCCCGGATCGCCCATCCGAGCACGCAAACCGCGATCGCGGTCACCGCGAAGCCGCCAAAGGCGAGGGCGCGATGCTGGCTGGCGTTCAAGTAAATTCGCATCGGCCGCTCGACCAGGCGGTAGGTCAGCAGCGTGGCGACAATGCTGATGCCGAGCTTGAGCGCTATCCGAAGGGCGCTGCCGGACGCGTAGAGCTGATAGTCCACGAATGAAAACACCGGCCAGTGCCACAGATAAAGCGAATAGGAGCGTTTGCCGACGAACACCGGCACCGGGTGCGACAGAAGGCGGTTGGGAAGCCACGCGCCGTTTCCAGTCGCCGCGAGAAGCAGGGCCGTGCCCATGACCGGCAGCGCCGCAATCCAGCCGGGAAAGTTTCCGCCGTCCTGGATGATGAGGAAGGACAGTCCGAGCAAGGCAAGACCGCTCCAGCCGGCGATCGAAGCGGGACGCTGGGCGATGCCCGCGCCGCCGCGGCTGCGCCGGATCAACGCCACGCTGAAGCCGGCCAGCAGCTCCCAGGCCCGCGTCGGCAGCAGATAAAATGCATAGGTCGAATTCACCCGCGTGAGCACGACGCAGGCCACGAAGCTCAGCAAGCCTATGCCGATCGTCAGGATCAGCGGCCGCCGCGAAAACCGCATGAGGACATACAAATAGAGCGGGAAGAGCAGGTAGAACTGCTCTTCGATCGCCAGCGACCAGTAGTGAAGGAGCGGCTGTCCGTCCGGGGAACTGACGAAATAACTGCCTTGAAAAAGCAGCTTCATGTTTATCAGGGAGAGCGCGGCCGCCAGGCTGGTCGAGCCAAGCGAACCGTAATCCTGCGCCGAATAGACGAAGGCGCCCCATACCAGGGTCACGAACACCACCAGGAAGAAAGCGGGCGCGATTCTGGCGATGCGGCGCTGATAGAAGCGCGCGATCGAGAAGTGGTCCTTATCGATGTCGGTCAGCAGGATGGTCGAGATCAGGAAGCCCGAAATGACGAAGAAGATATCGACGCCGATGAACCCGCTGCCGAGGGCGTGATGATCGAAATGATAGATGAAAACGGCAAGGACCGCGATCGAGCGCAATCCATCGATCTCGGGCCAGTAACTCGACGCCTGGGTGCGGGCACGGCCACCCGTAGCGACGTCTGCAACGCTCATCTGCGCCCCCTGCAAATTGCGGCACAAGCGGTGCGCCGCGGACGTTCTCTCGGTATCGGCATCGAGATCGTAAGTCGATAGTTGGGGTCTGAAAAAGAAAGCAGCGTCGCCTTGCGGCATTGCGCGCGCGTTGCGCCGTCATCTCGCGGCTATGGTTATTCCGTGCCTGGCCGGACTATCTGCCGCCGCAACCTTCGGCCCGCGCTCTTTTTCCCCAGGCTTCTTGTCCGGCAGCACGACTTTGAAGCGCTTTTCCAGCACCATCTGGCCGTTGGCCCAGATCTGGAACGACCAGATTCCCGGCACGACCTCCCACGGGAAGTCGAAACTGTAGGTGTCGTAGCAGTCCGGCCCGCCGCAGATCTCGTCATGCGAGAAGCTGTGCGCCGGCGCCGGAAATTGCGGGTTCTTCAGCCCGGCGGGCGGAAACACCATGATGATCCGGACGGGCGTGCGGCCGGTGTCGAGGGCGAAGTGGATGCCGAAGGTGACGCCCAGCGCGCCGGGAATCTCGCTGGCGGTTGCGACATGGTCGATCCCGCTGAGATCGCAATGTCCGATCGCGAGGTGGAAGTCGCAGTCGTGCAGGCTGCCCCTGGCGTACATCCCATAGTCGAGAAGCGTGGCGCCGGCTTGCGCGGGCAGGGCTGTGAACGGCGCAAGCAGCAGAAGGGCAAGTCCGACGATCCATTTGCGCATGAACGGCCCCTGACCGGCGCACATCGCGCCGCACACGACACGGAACCGCAACATCGTGGCAAGATCAAGATAAGGGCCGCGTCCCGATGGGATCGTTGTAGAATGGTTCCCGCGGCCGCTTTGGACAGTGAAAGATGCAGCGTTTCCGTCTTGCATGGCCCGGCGCGCCGCTCGCCATCGCATCGGCGGCGCTGTTCGGTGCGAGCACGCCCTTTGCCAAGATTCTGCTCGGCGGCGGCGCCAATCCCTGGCTGCTGGCCGGGTTGCTGTATCTCGGTTCGGGTCTGGGCCTCGGTGCCGTTGCGCTGATCTGGCGGCGGAAGGGCGCGCATGCCGAAGCCGCGCTCGTTCGCGCCGATCTCGTATGGCTCGGTCTCGCCGTTTTGTCGGGCGGCATCGCCGCCCCGGTGCTGCTGATGCTGGGCCTCGCTGCCAGCTCGGCGTCCACGGCTGCGCTTTTGCTCAATCTCGAAGGGCTCGCGACGATGGCGATCGCCTGGCTCGTTTTCCGTGAAAACGTCGACCGGCGTCTTCTGCTCGGTGCGGCGGCGATCCTCGGCGGCGCGCTGCTGCTCTCCTGGCAAGGCGGTGCCGGCGGCCTTGGTCTCGGTGCGCTCGCCATCGCGGGGGCGTGTCTGGCCTGGGGTATCGACAACAATCTGACCCGCAAGCTCAGCGCCGCCGACCCGGTGCAGATCGCGCTCGTGAAAGGTCTCGTTGCCGGCGTCGTGAATCTGACCCTTGCCGGCGCTCTGGGCGCACATCTGCCGCCGCCATCGGTGGTGCTCGAGGCCGGTGTCGTCGGCTTCCTGGGATACGGCGTGAGCCTGGTCCTGTTTGTGCTCGCGCTGCGCCATCTGGGAACCGCGCGAACCAGCGCCTATTTCTCGACCGCGCCGTTCATCGGCGCCGTGCTGGCGATCCTCATGCTCGGCGAACCGCTGACCGTCTGCCTGGTGCTTGCCGGGGCATTGATGGCGCTCGGCCTCTATCTCCATTTGGCCGAGACCCACGAACACATGCACACACACGAGCCGCTGGACCACGAGCACAGCCATGTCCACGACGCGCACCACCAGCACGCACACGAACCCGGCGATCCCGTCACCGAGCCTCACACCCACTGGCACCATCACGCCTCCTTGCGCCACAAGCACGCCCATTATCCGGATCTGCATCATTGCCACGGCCATGCGGAGCAGGCGTGACCGGCGAGGATCGCGATCCGCCACCCATCCCCGTTTCCTTCCGCGAAGCGGCATGGACATGGGCGCGCATCGCCGCGCTCAGCTTCGGCGGCCCGGCCGGACAGATCGCCGTCATGCACCGCATCCTGGTCGAGGAGAAACGCTGGATCGGCGAAGCGCGATTCCTGCACGCCCTGAACTACTGCATGCTCCTCCCGGGCCCGGAGGCGCATGAGCTGGCGATCTACATCGGCTGGCTGCTGCACCGCGTGCGCGGCGGCCTCGCCGCCGGAATTCTGTTCGTGCTGCCCGGCCTCGTCATGCTGTCGCTGCTCAGCGCCGTCTATGCCGTGTTCGGGCACATCGGCATCGTGCAGGCGCTGTTCTTCGGCCTCAAAGCCGCCGTCCTCGCCGTGGTGCTCGAGGCGGTGCAACGCGTCGCCAGGCGGGCGCTCAGGAGCCGCGGTCATGTCGCGGTCGCGGCGCTCGCCTTCCTCGGCATTTTCTTTTTCGCGCTGCCGTTTCCGCTGATCGTCGCGTCCGCGGCGGCCATCGGCTATCTCGGCAACGCTGCGGGATCGTCATGGTTCGACACCGCCGCGGGTCACGGCGCCGCCGCAACCGGCGCCGGTCCACCGGCCCTGATCGACACCGCCTTCGCGCAAGGCGTGCCGCGCCATGTGCGACCGTCCTGGGTCCGCGCCTTGAACGTCGCCGTCATCGGCGCCGCCGTCTGGCTCGGACCCTTGCTGGCGCTGTTCTATGTCTTCGGGCCGGCCAATGTGTTCACCGCGATTGCCGCGTTCAACAGCAAGATGGCCGTCGTCACCTTCGGCGGCGCCTACGCCATCCTCGCCTACATGGCGCAGCAGGCCGTCGAGCATTTCCACTGGCTGAAGCCCGGCGAGATGCTGGTCGGCCTCGGTTTCGCCGAGACCACGCCCGGTCCGCTGATCTGCGTCGTCCAGTTCGTCGGCTTCATGGCGGCGTTCCGCCAGCCCGGCGCACTCGACCCGCTGGTCGCCGGGTTGCTCGGCGGAGCGCTCGCGATGTGGTCGACTTTCGTGCCGCCCTTCATCTGGATTTTCCTCGGCGGCCCCTACATCGAAGCCTTGATCGGCAACAAGCCGCTCCACGCGGCGCTCTCCGGCATCACGGCAGCGGTCGTCGGTGTCATCCTGAACCTTGCCGTCTGGTTCGCGCTGCACACGCTGTTTGCGCGGGTCGTGCAGACCCACTGGGTGGTCCTGTCCATCCCGTGGCCGGATGTCGCCAGCATCGACGGACCGGCGGTGATCCTCGCAGCCGCCGCCATCGTCGCGACCTTCCGCTTCAAGGTCGGCATGCTGCCGCTATTCGCGGGCTGCGCGGCCTTGGGCATCGCCCTTTATCTCGCCACGGGCGCGACCTGAGCGTTTCCGCCGTGGATTTTTGCCGCCGTGAGCGACGGGACGGCGCCACCGCGCCGTTCTATGCTGCGTTCGGGAGCTTGGCGGCATGACGGAACTCTTCCACCGCATCATCGGCCTGGCCGTCGCCTTCGCGGTGCTGACGGTGCTTTACGCCGCTGTCGCGCGGCTCTGGCCCTCGGTCCCCGGCCAGAAGATCCTCCGCCGCGGGTTCTGGACCGATTGCCTGTACTGGCTGTGGACGCCCATCGTCACGCGCGCCATCACGCCGATTGCCATCGCCATCGCGGTCCTGCCGCTGATCGCGATCTTCGGATTGCATTACGACACGCTGAAGCTCGGCCACGGCCCACTCAGCCTCCAGCCGCTCTGGCTCCAGGCCATCGAGATTTTCGTCATCGGCGATTTCTTCGGCTACTGGCAGCACCGCATGTTCCACCGCACGCGGCTGTGGCCGTTCCACGCCGTGCACCATTCCTCCAGCGAGCTCGACTGGCTCTCCTCCGTCCGCCTGCACCCGGTGAACGACGTCGGCGCCAAGCTGATCCAGGCGGTGCCGCTGGTGGCCCTCGGCTTCAACCTGACCGCCGTCGCGCTCTACGCGCCGGTCACGACGTTCTACGCCATCATGGTGCATGCCAATCTCAGCTGGGACCTCGGCCCGTTCCGCGCCGTGTTCGTCAGCCCCGCGTTTCACCGCTGGCATCACACCAAGGCGGAGGAGGGCCTGGACAAGAACTTCGCCGGCGGCCTGCCGCTGTGGGACATCCTGTTCGGCACCTATTACATGCCGCGCCGCCAGCCCACGGTGTTCGGCATCGACGATCCGATGCCCGAGGGCTTCATCGGCCAGATGCTCCAGCCCTTCCGCAGGTCCGCGCCGCGCACCCCGCCCGAGCAGTTGACCCTCCAATCGCCTTGAGAGACCCTCCGCCGCCGGCCGCCGCGCCGGATCGGGGGGCGTCCATGGGTTCGAGCATTCGCGTCATCGTGCTGGCGCTGGCCGCAATCGGCATCTGGTTCGCCGGCGTGTTCTTCAACGGCATGCCCGCGCCGCGCGGCCTGGACGCGCCGGCGACGGAGTTCTCCTCCGCCCGCGCCGACGCGACTCTCGGCCGCCTGCTCGGTCCCGAAGTGCCGCATCCCATCGCCACGCCCGCCAACGCCGCGGTGCGCGCCCGCATACAAGAGGAGCTTGCGGCCCTCGGCGTTAAGAGCACGATCTACTCCGGCACCGGCTGCAGCAGCCGGCCGCGCTACGGCTTCTTCGCCTGCGGCACCGTCAACGATGTGTTGGGCGAAGTGGCACCCGGCGACGGCAAGGCCATCATCCTGCTCGCGCATTACGACTCCGTGCCGGCCGGACCCGGCGCCAGCGACGACCAGTCGGGAGTCGCGACGATTCTGGAAACCATCCGCGCCCTGAAGGCGCGGGGCCTGAAATCGAAACACCCGATCCTCGCGGTGTTCACCGATGGCGAGGAGGCCGGCTTGCTCGGCGCCGCCGCCTTCGTCGCCAATCCCGCGCTGAAGGCCCGTGTCGGAGTCGTGGTCAACGCCGAGGCGCGCGGCAACAACGGCCCGAGCCTCCTGTTCCAGACCAGTCCGGGCGACAGCAGGCTGATCGACCTCTACGCGAACAATGTACCCGGCTACGCCACCAGTTCGCTCTTCGCGGTGATCTACAAATTGCTGCCGAACGACACCGACCTCACCGTGTTCCTCAACGCGGGCTTCACCGGCTTCAATTTCGCCTTCAGCGGCAATGTCGCGCATTACCACACACCGCTCGACACCCGCGCCCATCTCGATCCGTCGACCTTGCAGATGCATGGCGACAGCGTGCTCGGTGTCGTCTCCGGCCTGATGCAGACCGACTTCGCGGCGCTGCAAGGCCCCGACGCGATCTATCTCACGCTGCTCGGCAAGTTCGTCCCGCGCCTGCCGGCCGGCTGGGCGCTGCCATTGTCGCTCGCCGCGCTCGTGCTGCTCGCCGCCGCCGCCTTTCTCTCGCGCGGCGAGGTGCTCGGCATCGGCCGCCGCCTTGCCGCCGCCGCGATCCCGCTCGCAATGGTGCTCGGCGCCGCCGCCGCCGGCTGGCTGCTCCACACCATCGCCGCGCTGGTCTCGGGCCAGCCCGATCCAGGCTACGCCCATCCCGCGTGGCTGCGCATCGCGCTCGGCTTGGGCGTCCTCGCGGTGACGATCTTCGCTTCGCGCCTGGCCAATGCGCGCCTCGCGGCACTGTCGGTGTGGGGCTGGACGGCGGTGCTGGCGCTCGTCACGGCGGTCTTCCTCACGGGCTTCAGCCCGTATTTCCTGTTCCCCGCGCTGATCGGCGCCGTTCTGCTGCTCGCGCAGTCGCGCCTCGCCGGCGCATGGTCCGGTACCGTGGGCGAGATCGTGCTGTTCCTCGCCGCGCTGCTGCCGCTCGTGATCTGGCTCTCGCTGTCCTCCATGGCCGAGACGGTGCAAGGCCTCGTCCTGCATCCGCTGGTCACGATCCCGTTCGCCTTCGCCGCCATGACGTTGATCCCGCTGCTCGCCGCCAGGCCCCTCACGCGCGGCGCGTGGCTGCGTCTGGGCGGCGGCGCTGCGCTCGCCGCGCTGGTCTTCGCCGTGATCGCCGGGTTGCAACCCGCCTACAGCAGCAGCCAGCCCCAACGCCTCAACATCAACTTCATCGACGACCACACCGCCGGCCATGCCGAGTGGACCGCCGACACCGCCGCGCGGCTGCCCGCGCCGCTGCGCGCCGCCGTGCCGTTCGGCGCCAAGCCGCAGCTCGCGACGCCCTTCGCGCAGTCGCTGTCCTACATCGCGCCCGCCGGTGCCTTGCGCTTCGCGGCTCCCGCGATCACCCAGACCGTCGCGCAGTCCGGCGCCGGCCGCATTGTCACGCTGCTGCTGCACGCCTCGCCCGACGCCGCCCGCGTGATCGTCGAGATCCCGAAGGACGCCGGCCTCGTCCGCGTCACCGCCGACGGCAACGTCTTCACCCCCAGCGACAAGAGCCTCAACCCCTACGGCACCATCATCGCCTGCATGACGGGCGACTGCGCCGCCAGACCGATCGCGCTGACCTTCGCCGGCCGCCAGCCTGTCGACATCGTCATCGCCGAGCAGCGCAGCGGCGTCCCCGCCGACGGCCAAAAGATCACTGCCGCCCGTCCCGACACCGCGACGGCGCAGCAAAGCGGCGACACCACGATCATTTTGGGTAAAGTGACGCTGCATTGACCCGCCGGAGCGCCGCTTGAGCGACGAGATTGAGCGCCTGATCGCGACGATGGACGCGGCCATGCGCGGCAAGCCGGACTATCCGCGCAACCTCGCCGGCCTTGCCGAGCTTGTCGCGGCCAAGAACGATCCGCTGCGCGCCTTCGAACTCGCCCGCAAGGCGCTCGGCCTGGCGCAAGACGATCCCAGAACCACGGCGCGTCTGCATGCCCTGATGTCGTCCCTGATCCCGCGCTACCACATTGCGATGATGAACGATGTCCGCCGCAACACGGCGTGGGACACGGCGCTGCGCCATGCCATCCGGCCCGGCATGCACGTGCTGGAACTCGGCACCGGCGCCTGCATGCTCGCGCTGATGGCGGCGCGCGCCGGCGCGACGGTCACGACCTGCGAAAAGAACCCCGTCACTGCCGAGCTGGCGCGCCACATCATCGCCCGCAACGGCTATGCCGACCGGATCACGGTGATCACCAAGCGCTCGCTCGATCTCGAGCTCGGGACGGATCTGCCGCGGCGCGCCGACCTGCTGTTCTGCGACAACTTCGCCGACAACCTCTTCGCCTTCGAGCCTCTGGTATCGCTGTCCGACGCGCGCAAGCGTCTGTTGATCCCCGGCGCCCCCATGCTGCCCGCGGCGGCGTCGCTGCACGCGGCACTCGCCGACTGGAGCGAATACGAACGCGAGGTGCGCATCGGCGCCACGAGCGGCTTCGACCTGACGCCGATGCGCGATTTCGCGCCCTTCAGCCGCAACCTGAAAGTCGGCGACGACCGCTTGCGCGTGCTGGGTCAGCCGCGGGAGGTCTTCCGCTTCGATCTTTCGGCAGCGGTGCATCCCGCCCAGGGCGCCAAGCAGATCGCCTTCGACATCGCGGCGGCGGACGAAGCGAACGGCGTCGTCTGCTGGATCAAGCTCGATCTGGGCGGCGAAACGGTCCTGGAGACGCGGCCGCAGCCCGGCCTGGCGTCGTTCTCCAACGTGGTCTTCTACCCGTTCCCCGATCCGCTGACCGTTCGCCGCGGCGACCGGGTGCGGATCGCCTATGCCTATCAGGGCAAGTCGCTCGAAACCTGGCTCGCTTCCATCGAACGCGGCGCGGGGGCCTAGACGTCCACCGCGGTCACGAACTGCGCGTTCTCCTGGATGTACTGGAACCGCAGCTCCGGCTTCTTGCCCATCAGGCGCTCGATCAGGTTTTCCGTCGCCTTGCCTTCGCCCTCGGCGATATCGACGCGCAGCAGCGAGCGGCTGCCCACCTTCATCGTCGTCTCTTTCAGCTGCGCCGGCATCATCTCGCCAAGGCCCTTGAAGCGCCCGATTTCGACCTTGGAGCTGCCCTTGAACACGGTCTTGAGCAGCAGGTCGCGATGCGCCTCATCGCGCGCATATTCGTTCTTGGCACCCTGCGTCAGGCGGTAGAGCGGCGGCATCGCCAGATACAGATGCCCTTCGGCGATCATCTGCGGCATCTCGCGATAGAAGAACGTCAGCAGCAGCGAGGCGATATGCGCCCCGTCGACGTCGGCGTCCGTCATCACGATCACGCGGTCGTAGCGCAGGTCGGCCTCGCGGTATTTCGATCCCGTGCCGCAGCCCAGCGCCTGCACCAGGTCCGCCAGCTCCTTGTTCTGCTGCAGCTTGCCTTCCGCCGCGCTCGCGACGTTCAGGATCTTGCCGCGCAGCGGCAGCACCGCCTGCGTCGCGCGATCGCGCGCCTGCTTCGCCGAGCCGCCGGCGCTGTCGCCCTCGACCAGGAATATCTCCGTCCCGTCGCGCCCATCGCGCGAGCAATCCGACAGCTTGCCCGGCAGGCGCAGCTTGCGCGTCGCCGATTTGCGCGCCGTCTCCTTGTCCTGCCGCCGCTTTAGCCGGTCCTCGGCCTGGTCGATCACGAAGTCGAGCAGCTTGTCGGCTTCCGCCGGGCTCTCCGCCAGCCAGTGATCGAAATGATCGCGCGTCACCGTCTCGACCAGCCGCTGCGCGTCGGGCGAAGACAGCTTGTCTTTCGTCTGCCCCTGGAATTCCGGTTCGCGGATGAAGACCGACAGCACGGCGCACGCCGTCGCCATCACGTCGTCCGCCGTCACCAGCGCCGTCTTCTTGTTGTTGACGCGCTCGCCATGGCTGCGCAGCGCCTTGGTCAGCGCATTGCGCAATCCCTGCTCGTGCGTGCCGCCCTGATGCGTCGGGATCGTGTTGCAATAGGAGTGCACGAAGGGATCGATCTGCGGCGTCCACGTCACCGCCCATTCCACCGCGCCCTTGCCGTCCTTGTTCTCCGTCCGCCCCGAGAAATCGCGCTGCGTCACCGTCGCATGCTTGCCGACCTCGCTCTTGAGGAAATCGAGCAATCCGCCGGGGAATTTCAGCACGTCCTCGGCCGGCGTCTCGCCCTTGATCAGCGACGGATCGCACACCCAGCGGATTTCCACCCCGCGGAACAGATACGCCTTGGACTTCGCCATCCGGTACAGCGTCGCCGGCGAGAAATGCGTGTCCTTGCCGAAGATCTGCGCGTCGGGATGGAACGAGACGATCGTCCCGCGCCGGTTCACCGCGCCCATATCCTTGAGCTTGCCGATCGCCTTGCCGCGCTCGAAGCGCATCACGTGACTGCGCTTGTCGCGCGCCACGTCGACCTCCATCCAGTCCGACAGCGCGTTGACCACCGACGAGCCGACGCCGTGCAAGCCGCCCGACGTGTCATAGACCTTGCCGCCGAACTTTCCGCCGGCATGCAGCGTGGTCATGATCACTTCCAGCGCCGACTTGTTCTTGAACTTGGGATGCGGATCGATCGGGATGCCGCGGCCATTGTCGCGGATCGTCAGCACGTCGCCGGCGGCGAGTTCCATCTCGATCCGCGTCGCGAACCCGGCCACCGCCTCGTCCATCGCATTGTCGAGGATTTCCGCCGCCAAATGATGCAGCGCCCGCTCGTCGGTGCCGCCGATATACATGCCCGGGCGGCGCCGCACGGGTTCCAGCCCCTCCAGGACCTCGATGTCCTTGGCGGTGTAAGCCTTTGAGGAAGAAGCGTCGGTGTCGAACAGATCGGGTGTTTTGGCCATGGTCTGACTATGTGGGTGATGCGCGATTCGCGCGCAAGCCCAAGGTAGCGGATTTACGTTTTGTTAGCGAAGCAAAGCCCTGCGAATGTTGCGGGTAGCAAAGCTATAACCTTACCCGTCTCAGAAAATTTTAAGAACCGATCCGTACTATCCCCCACGGTCCGGCACGCGCCGGGCGCCAGCGAGGGGTGACGCGTGGGTTTCGGACAACAGCTGAGGGTCAGACGCAGCGCCGACGTGCGCGTGCTGAACGCACAGCTCGATCTCGTAGCCGCGGCGATGCGCACCACCCGCTTCACCTCGCCGCTCTGGGCGCTGGGCCTGGCGTGGCTCGGCTCCGACAGTTTCGGCTATCTCGGCCACCGCCCGTTCGCGCAGGCGATCCTGCTGCCCTGCATCGTCTCGATCGCGATGTTCCTCGCCTCGAACGTCGTCTCGTTCTACCAGATGACGACCGCAGGCCAGACCGACTACGAGGCCGTCCGTCCCTGGTTCGCGCGCATGACGCTGCTGCAAGTCGCGATCAGCACCATCTGGGGCCTCGTCCCCTGGCTCCTGTGGGATCCGTCGAGCGAGATCAACCACATCTTTCTTGCCGGCGCGACCGTCGCGATGCTCTCGACCCTGATGGTCAGCCGCGCCACGCACATGGACATGTTCGTCGCCTGCCTCGCGCCCATCTCCGCCGTCGCCGCCACACGCTTCGCGTTCGGCAATTCGGTGCTCGATTACGGCACCGCGCTCCTGATCCCCGCCTATGCCGCGCAGCTCTTCTTCGACGGCCGCCGCCTCGCCAACCGCGTCGACGAGGACGCCCGCCTGCGCTTCCAGGTCGAAGACCTCGCCCGCGAGCTCGAGGAAACCCGCGACGAAGCCCTGCGCAAGCGCTTCGAGGCCGAGACCGCCAACGCCTCCAAGACCGCCTTCCTCGCCAATATGAGCCACGAGCTGCGCACGCCGCTCAACGCCATCTTGGGCTTCTCCGAGATCATCGCCCAGGAATGCTTCGGCCCGGTCGGCTCGGCGCGCTACCGCGAATATGCCGGCGACATCCACTCCTCCGGCGCGCATCTTCTCAGCCTGATCAACGACCTGCTCGACGTCGCCAAGATCGAGGCCGGCAAGATGGAGATCGCGCCGCATCCCCTGGATGCCAAGCGCACCTTCGACATCGCGCTGAAGCTGATCGGCGCCAAGGCGCGCGAGCGCCAGCAGACTCTCGCCATCGAGATCGCGCCGACCTGTCCGCCGCTCTATGCCGACGAGCGCGCCATCAAGCAGATCCTGATCAACCTCTGTTCCAACGCCGTGAAGTTCACGCCGGAGGGCGGCAAGATCACGGTCCGCGCCGAGCCCGCGCGCTGCGGCGGGTTCCAGATTTCGGTGCAGGACAATGGCCCCGGCATCCCGCGCGAAAAGCTCGACAAGATCTTCACGCCGTTCAGCCAGGTCGACAACCGCTACGACCGCCAGGCCGGCGGCACCGGCCTTGGCCTCGCGCTAGTCCGCGGCCTCGCAGAACTGCATGGCGGCCGCGCCTGGCTGGAAAGCGAGCCCGGCAAGGGCTGCTGCGCTTACGTCGTGCTCCCGGCCGGCGTACAAGAGCAGATCGCCGCAGCCTAAACGTCAGTCAAATCCAACATTTTTGTCCAGTTTAAGCCCGCGCGAAAAGTGAAAGTGAGAGGCGCTTAAAACCAAACCTCACTCCCGGTGTCGGGACCAGCGTGAGAACAATATCGCTATCGCCAATTATGTTTCTAACCAACTCTTTAGGCAGTGGTTGGACAATCTTCAGCCCTTTATTTTGGGCCACTCCGTTTAACTCGATCATGTGTATGCAGCGATCTGGAAATCCCACTTTGAGTGGATCCGCACGCGGAGCATTCATAAACACGTAGATTGCCGGAGCAACATTTAGATGCTCGTCCATCGCAACATCGAGATCAGAAATTCTAAAAACGGCGACACTGAGATCGTGGCTCTTGAACCGTCGGTCTGGCTGTGAATAAGCGGAATACCGCTGGTCGGACATCAACTCGCGAGATTCGAAATCAATATCAAACAAACTTTGGGATTGTTCCCCTCGCTGACTTATCTGCATCTGAAGCCTTACTTGGTCGCCAATTCGAGTTCCCAGCAAAACCATCAACTTTGTGAGCGCGGCTTCTGGCGTCATGTCTAAGCCGGAAAGAACGCCCAAATCCATCAGACCAACGCTCGCCTCATACAAACCCATCTCGACCGAGCCTTGGGGACATTGTGTGATATTGACGATGGCTTTGTCGTTTTCGAGAACGCTGTCTCCGAGCGCGCAGAGGAACTCTGATGAGTCTGGTGCGTTTCCCGCCCCGAACGTACGGAGGATAACGCCTTTGATATTCTTGAGGCCCAATATCAATCGCAGGTGATCGGGCCTCAGGCCGGGATACAAGGAGACGTCCAGAACATCTGCGACCAATTCCGAATGCAACTGCACGCCCAAGCCTGGCAAGGGCGCAGGCCGAAGCTGGCTCTCGAATATGCGGACATGCTCGCCAATTTCACCAAGCGGTGGGGCGTTTGGAGAGTCGAAGCCCGTCCATGCGCTCGCACTCATTTTTCGCGTCCTGCATCCTCGGAGAATCTTGTCCGCAAATACCACCACGACCTCGCAAATGCGTGGAAGATCTGTCGCCTTGTAGCCGGCAACCATGACCGAGTGGCAGTAGTTGAGTATAGCATCGGTACGTGCGCCGCCGAGCGGCAATTGAGAGCCGGTTATGACGATGGGCTTGTCGAGATTTTCGAACATGAAGCTGAGCGCTGACGCCGTATATGAAAGGGTGTCGGTTCCCTGAATGACTACGAACCCGTCGTATTTGCTGTAATTGGAATAGATGCGTTGTGCGATTTCTACCCAATCGGACGGCACCATACTCGAAGAGTCAATTTGCCTTCCGAGGGGGAGGCCCTCGAGCACGACATGAATATCGGCATTGCCGAACATCGTGCTCGCGCTGGGCAATAACGGCTGCAGCAACTCAATCGGTAATGGCGATAGCGGGTGGCCGGGCACTGCGCGGTTGGGCGCCATACCAAACGTCCCGCCGGTGTAAAGTACGTAAACCCTGGCATTCGCCATTAGTGTCGCCTGCGCCGTTTCAATCAGGTGGTCTTGCCACCGACATAAGTCATTCCCCGAATGGCGGGCATTGTCGTTGTCTCGGCTTGCAGCGTGCGCTGCGCGTATTGCATTACCAGTTTTGCGAGTTCCTCGTCGCGTGCATATCGAACCGTGAGGGCGATGTCGTATCGACCCAGAATTCCCGCAGCATGTTGAATCTTTGCGGTGTCGCCATTCTGCTTGAGCGCGCTCATTTGCTCCAGAACCCGCTGTGTTCTCTTCGCGGGCAACTTTAGAAGCAGAAATGCATAATGTTCGTCTCGCAAATCGGCGTAAATCTGCGGTTGATCGTTTCGGACGATTTGCGTTTCGGTTCGCAGTATTCTGTCGTTGGATTGAACTTCATTTAGAAATCGAACCAGCGCTCTCGCAGTGCCCATCTTCACGCGAGCAATAACATCCCACTGTCCCCAGACGGCAGCCGCAAACTGGACTCCATCCCGTTCGCTCAATTCACGCGCTATTGCGTCACTGAACTCCGGCTCTACTTCAAACAGGACATACGCTTCACCTCCATCTTCGTGTTTGTCGAATTGAGTTCTTCCGGAATCTCCATTTCTGGAGACTTTCGTCGAGCCGCGAAAAATTAGAATCAATACAAGTGTCAGGACAGGTATGACGCCTATGATCCAGATAAGTAGCCAGATCGGTATTGGCAATCTGGTCGTGAATGCAGGGAAGATATCCCTCAAACCGAAGAGTACTGGCCCAGATATGACGTTGGCCAATACGCCTATCGCTGTTGTTCTAAATAAACCGTCTTTAGACCAGGAAGATCGTAGCAATTCTCGCCAAGCCATCGACTTTTCCCCGCGACTCTAAATTTCCGTCCTTCCGAGTATTAAGGCTGAACTGAGAAGAAGCACCATCGGAGAAGAGGATCGCCTATTAACAAAGCGACCCAACAACAATGAGTTGAGGAATGGGAATAATGTCTTTACAAGATTATCTGTCAAGAAGGGTTATAGTGGATTCGAGCATATCTATGCGTCCATAACCTCTTCACCCTTGTCGCCACATCTCTAGCCGATATCATTTTAGCTTGGCGTATGATAATTAGCTCCGCGCAATATCTGCGAGCAGATGACTTGGATGCGTCCGCGTGAACGTTGCGATCCGGCGATGCTTGCTGTCTGGCACACCAGTTTGCAGCGCGGTCCAGTTTTCGTACTCACCGCTGGCGTGCAGACCGCCGCGGCCTAGCCGCGTTACGCCATCGCTTCCTTGGGATCGATGTCGGTGAACAACCGGCTTTTGTGCGTCCGCAGATAGGCGGCGAGCAGCCTCTGATCGCGATCCGGCACCGGCTTGGCGAGCGCGATCCACGCCTCGATTTCCTCGACCGTATTGCCCAGTGCGTCCGCGATGGCCTGCTTGCCGATGGCCTGCTTCTCCATCTCCGCGCCCAGCCCGGTGCCCCAGCGGTCGCGCCCGGCGCCGTTCTTCAGCTTGAACGTGTCCTCGCCGATCTCGCGCATCCACGCCGTGACGCGCTCGGACATGAAGCCCGCGGTGATGCCGAGGAACGAGATGAGATAGGGGCTCATCTCGGTGCTGTTGTTGCCGGCATTGGTCTGCGACAGCGACAGCACGCCGGCCGAGGCGAAGAAGAACAGCGCCAGCGCCACCGCGGCGCCCAATCCGATGCGGAAGAACATCTCGCTCGTGCGGACATGATCGCCGCCGATCACGACCCGGCAGGACAAATGGATCAGGCTGCCCAGCATGCCCATGAACACCGCGAGCAGCAGCACCAGCACGGGGTTGGGGATGAGCACGATGCCGAACAGGGTCTTGCCCACCAGCGCCTGGAAGGTGCGGAAGTCCTCGACCACGTTCTTGTAGGATTCATTGGTCAGGCGAACCGCGCCCGAGGCTTTCGGGCCGTCCTTCAGTTCGGTCTGGCGGGCCTGCAACGCCTTCTTTTCCGCGTCCGCATCGCGCCACAGATCGCGCACCCGGTAGAAGGTGATGATGTCGGGCGAAACCGCGATGTTGAGCTGGTCGAAGAAGCCCTGCAGCGCCTTGGGGTCGGTCTCCGGCGTGGCGCCGGCCCGCACCTTCTGCTTGTAGAGATCGAGCCTGTCGTTGAGGGCGTAAGGATCCTGATCGACGTTTCCCGTCGAGGGCAGGAAAATACTGGCCGAAGGAACTTGCGGCGTCTCCGCCGCCAGCTTCTGGATCTTGCCCACGACCGATTGCTTGGCGGCATCCAGTTGCGCGTCGTAGGTCGCCAACCGGCCCTGGATCTCCGCCAGCCGCTTGCCGTCCGCCACCGCTTCCTGCTCTAGCGTTTCGAGCAGCGCGATGTCGAGCCGCACCTGTCCGACCGTCGCGACGATCGTGTTGTCGATGTCGGTCGCCACGGAGCGCTGCAGCTTGAGCGCCGAAATCAGCAGCAGGATGGCGGCGAAGACGACGAGGAACGTCGCGAGCAGGGCCAGGACCGAGGCGGCGCGGCGGAAAGATACGAGGATATACCCGCCGGACGGCGAGACGTCGGCGCGCGCGCCATCCATAGTCGTGATCGCCATATGCGCCCCATCAGCCAGTCCCGGGACGTATTTATCACAAATCCTGTGGCGGGAAGGGTGCCTTTTTCAGTATTCGCACGCCCGGGCAAGAACTCGCCGGCGCTTGGCGCGGCCGCAAATGCAACTGCGCGTTGCGAAAAAGACGCCGTCCCTGCACCCGCCGCACCTTTATTTGTTTTGTAATGTAAGCGGACGAAGCCGGGTGGAATTTAAAGGCTGCACCCTTTGACTTGCCGAACCGGCAAAGCAAAATCCGCGCAGGTTTGGATTCAGACAAGCAGAGACTTCAGCCAAGGGGTGCAGCATGACGGTGTCGCTCAAGAACTGGATGGCCGATCCGAGGCTCAAGGACAAGCGCCTGCACGAGCTTGCGATCCCCGGCAGCCACGACAGCGTCACCTCCGGTCTCGACTGGCTGAGCGAAGAGAACAAGATCAGCCGCACGCAGAACCAGTCGGTGACCAATCAGCTGAACAGCGGCGTCCGCTTCTTCGACATCCGCGTCAACACCGACGACATGACGATCAATCACGGCAAGACGCGGACGGACGTGAAGCTCTCGACCGTTCTGGAGAATTTCCGCGACTTCCTCCTCGCGACCGACGAGACCATCGTCATGCACGTGAAGCACGAGTGGGGCGATACCCAGAGCTTCCACGGCCATATGATCGCCGCGCTTCGCCACACCTTTCCCTGGAATGCGGACGCTTCGAAGAACCTCTACAACAAGCACGTCCATCTGCTGCCGCTGGGCCAGAACGGCACGATCCCCACGCTGAGCCAGCTGCGCAAGAAGCTCGTCTATGTGCGCCGCTACGGGCCGCGCGAGGACAATTTCATGCCGGAGGCGGCGCAGGACCGGATCGACGCCGGCACGCCGGTCGATCTCTTCGCCTCGGGCGACGACTACAACGCCTGGAAGAAGGCGCCGGGCGGCGTGACGTGGCAAAAGCATTTCGACACGCTCTCACTCCGCACCTGGCCGAATAGCGAGGGCAATTTCGACTGGAAGAAGATCGATTTCCGCAACCGCGACGGCGTCTCTTTCGTGATCCAGGACTATTACCTGCAGACCGGTTCGGGCAGCGTGGAGTCCAAGATCGCCGAGAAGATGAAATCGGTTCGCCTCTATCGCGACTCCGCCGCGGGCGCCGATTTCCCCGACGCCTGGTACCTCAATTACGTCAGCTGCACCTCGCGCCTGGACCACCCGATTAAATACGCCATGGCCCTCAACCCGACCCTCACCGCCATGCCGCCCGGCGGCGCGATGAATTTCGAGACCGTGGCGCCCAAAGGCTGCAACGCGCTCCTGCTCGAGATGCTCCAGGAGCCGGCAGCAGGCCGCCAGCGCGGCACCTTCCTGCTCGACTTCTGCGACTCCCCGCCGTCGCTGGTCGGTGCCATCGTGAATCTGAATTTCTGAGCTGACGCGAAACAAAAAGGCCGGGATCGCTCCCGGCCTTGCTGTTCGCGATCGATCTTTCGATCAGACCGAATAGTACATCTTGAACTCGACCGGATGCGGTGTGTGCTCGAAGGCATACACGTCGCCCATCTTCAGCTCGATGTAGCTGTCGATGAAGTCGTCGCTGAACACGCCGCCCTTCTTGAGGAACGCGCGGTCCTTGTCGAGGTTCTCGAGGGCTTCGCGCAGCGAGCCGCACACCGTCGGCACCTGCTTGAGCTCCTCGGGGGGCAGGGCATAGAGGTCCTTGTCCATCGGGTCGCCCGGATGGATCTTGTTCTCGATGCCGTCGAGGCCGGCCATCAGCATCGCCGCATAGGCGAGATACGGATTGGCGCCCGGATCGGGGAAGCGCACTTCCACGCGCTTGCCGTTCGGCGAGTTCGAGAACGGGATGCGGCACGACGCCGAGCGGTTGCGCGACGAATAGGCCAGCAGCACCGGCGCCTCGAAGCCCGGGATCAGGCGCTTGTACGAGTTGGTCAGCGGGTTGGTGAAGGCGTTGAGCGCTTTGGCATGCTTGATGATGCCGCCGATGTAATAGAGGCACGTATCCGACAGATCGGCATAGCCCGAGCCGGCGAACAGCGGCTTGCCGCCCTTCCAGATCGACTGGTGCACATGCATGCCCGATCCGTTGTCGCCGTAGATCGGCTTGGGCATGAACGTCGCCGACTTGCCGTACGCCGCCGCGACCTGGTGGATCACGTACTTGTAGATCTGCATGTAGTCGCCGCACTTGGTCAGCGTGTTGAACTTGAAGCCAAGCTCATGCTGCGCGGTGGCGACTTCGTGGTGGTGCTTCTCCGGCTGGATGCCCATGTCGCCCATGATGGCGAGCATCTCGCCGCGCATGTCCTGCGCGCTGTCGACCGGCGGAACGGGGAAGTAGCCGCCCTTAACCGCCGGACGGTGGCCCAGATTGCCCTGCTCGTATTCCGTGCCGGTGTTGTAGGCGCCTTCCATCGCGTCGAGATAGTAGTAGCCCTTGTTCATGCCGACTTCGAAGCGCACGTCGTCGAAGATGAAGAACTCCGCTTCCGGGCCGAAATAGGTCGTGTCGCCGACGCCCGACGAGTTGACGTATTTCTCCGCCGCCTTGGCGATGGAGCGCGGGCAGCGGCCATAGCGCTGGCCGGTGGTCGGCTCGACCACGTCGCACACCAGCACGAGCGTCGTCTGCGCGAAGAACGGATCGATCACCGCGGTGTCGAGATCGGGCACCAGCGTCATGTCGGATTCGTTGATCGCCTTCCAGCCGGCGATCGACGAGCCGTCGAACATCGTGCCGTGGGTGAGGAAATCCTCGTCGACCATCGACAGATCGAAGGTGACGTGCTGCCACTTGCCGCGCGGATCGGTGAACCGCACGTCGACGAACTTGACCTCCTTGGCCTTGATCATCGCCAGAATGCTTGCCGGACTGTTTGCCATGGTCTTACGACTTCCCCTTCAAGAGTTTGAACTTACCCAACACGTTTAATCAGATCGCGTCCGCGCCGGTTTCGCCGGTGCGGATGCGGATGGCTTCCTCGACATTCAGGACGAATATCTTGCCGTCGCCGATGCGTCCCGTGCGCGCAGCCTTCTGGATCGCGTCGACCGAGGCTTCGACGCGGCTTTCGTCCACGACGATCTCGATCTTCACCTTCGGCAGGAAGTCGACGACATATTCGGCGCCGCGATAAAGCTCGGTATGGCCCTTCTGCCGCCCAAAGCCCTTGGCCTCGGTCACGGTGATGCCCTGAACCCCGACCTCCTGCAGCGCCTCTTTGACCTCATCGAGCTTGAACGGCTTGATGATCGCTTCGATCTTTTTCATGCATGTCTCCCCGGCGGCTCTCGCTGGTGCCGCGCTCCGTTAACGATTTAGCAGGATTTATGCCGGTTTTTGCGGCAAATTCGCCAAGCAGATTCAATGGTTTAATTTTCCGCCCGGCGGCGGTGCGACGGGACGGCCTAATTTTGGAGCATATCGCCTGAATATTAGGCTTCCGCTGACGTCCGCGCCCCGCCCGGCGAAATTCGCAACCACCCCCTGCCAAACGGCACCTGACCAGCGCGGTCGCCGCGCTTCATAGTCCGTCGCGCGGCAAACCGGACGGCAGCGATGATCATCAAGGCTTTCGACCATGTCGGCATCCGCGTCACCGACGGCGCCCGCGCCCAACGCTTCTATCGCTCGCTCGGCTTCGTGCTCGACGCCGAGCACTCGACCGCGACGGCGCTGGAGATCGTCAACCCGTCCGGCGTGCGCCTGAACCTCATCGTCAACGGCGTGCCGACGCCGTCCGGCGACAACGTCCTGCTGGACCGCGCCGAGAAGTGGCCGGGCTACACCCACGCGGCATTCATCGTGCCCCGCCTCGCGGACATCCTGGACTGGGCCGTGGCCAACGGTGTCGCCATCACCGAAGGTCCCGTCGACTGGGGCCGACGCCTGACCTGCTTCCTGCGCGATCCCGACTCCAACGTGCTGGAGTTCAACGAGCTGAAATCCGTGGAGCCCCCACGCTACACGCTCGTCATCGGCCAGAAGAATTATTCCTCCTGGTCGATGCGTGCCTGGCTGTTGCTGCGCCTGCTCGGCGTCGCCTTCGACGAAGTGACGGTGCCGGTCTACCGCCCGGACTCGCGCGATAATGTGCGCGCGCTGGGCGGCGAGACCGGCCTGGTGCCGGTCCTGATCGACGGCCCCACGAGGATCTGGGACACGCTCGCCATCTTCGAGCATCTCCACGAAACCCATCCCGCCGTCTGGCCGGCGGATCGCATCGACCGCGCCCGCGCGCGCAGCCTCAGCGGCGAGCTTCACTCCGGCTTCACGGCCTTGCGCGCCGCCATGCCCGTCAACACCAGGGCGCGTGGCCGCCGCGTCGTGCGCACGCCGGATGTGCAGGCCGACATCGACCGCGCCGCCGCGATCTGGCGCGCGGGCAGGGGGCCGTGGCTGTTCGGCGAGTTCTGCGGCGCCGACATCATGTTCGCGCCCGTCGCCACCCGGTTCCAGACCTATGGCGTCGCACTCGACGGCGCCGCCGCGGCCTATTGCGACCGGCTGCTGCATCATCCGCTGGTGGCCGAATGGCTGCGCCTCGGCGCCGCCGAACCCGGCGACATCCCGGCGCTGGAAGTCGGCCGCGGCTAGGCCGCCGCCTCCGGCGCGACATAGCCCCAGGTGCTCATATAGGCGATGAACGCCGCGCCCAGTCCCTCGTCGCGCAGGTACTGCGCCGTCACCGGGATCGCCGGGCTCTCATAGTTCGCGTCGCGCCGCACCCGCTCCGGAAAATCGTGGCGCAGGATCGCGGCCCGCCCGATCAGTGCGTAGTCGCAGCCCTGTTCGATCACGTTCAGCGCATCGCGCGCACCCATGATCTTGCCGGCGACGCCCAGCCGCACGTCGCCGCGCGGCAGCTCGGTGAAGACGCTCATCAGCGTGCGGCCCTTGAATGCCTCGTCCTGCGGTTCGATCGTGTAGTCCCACAGCGACATGTCGAGATAGTCGATCTTGCCCTGGCGCAGCACCTCCGCCGCCACGTCGCGGATCTCCGGCAGCTTCACCCCGAAGCGCTCGGGCGACAGGCGCAGGCCGAGTTGGAAGTCCGGCCGGCACTGCGCCCGCACCCCGTCGATGATCTCGAAGATCAGCCGCGCCCGGTTCTCCAAACTGCCGCCATAGCGGTCGCTGCGCCGGTTGATCGTCGGCGACAGGAATTGCAGCAGGATGTAGCCATGCGCGCCATGCAGCTCGGCACCGTCGAACCCGGCGCGGTCGGCGCGCTTCGCCGCCGCGATGAAATCGTCGCGCAGCCCTTCGACTTCCGCCGTCGTCAGCCCGCGCGCCCCGCTGGCCTCATCGTCCGACGGACACACGATCTCGCCCGCCAGCTCTTTCACCGCGCGGTTGCCGCCATGATAGAGCTGCACCGACGAGATCGAGCCGCGCGCCTTGATCCCGGCCGCCAGCCGCGTCAGCCCCTCGATATGCTCGTCGCCGAAGATGCCGAGCTCGCCGGGAAAGCCCTGGCCACGCGCCTGCACATGCGCCGCGCAGGTCATGGTCAGCGCAAAGCCTCCCGCCGCGCGCATCGTCAGCCAGTGATACTCGTCGTCGGACAGCCTTCCGTCGGCATGGCTCTGATGATTGGTCATCGGCGCCAGCATGAAGCGGTTCTTCATCGCCGGCCCGCGCGTCAGCGTCAGCGGTTCGAACAGTTTCTCCATCGACATGCTCATCTCCGCTAAAATCCCATCCGCTTCAATTCGGCCTTCACGGCCGCGATGGTCTTGAAGCGGAAATGTTTAGAATGCCCGTCGCGCCACGTGCAATCGCACGCGCTCCCGAAATGCGCGCTGACGGATTTCAGCAGCGCAAGCGGCGCCCCGGCATCGTCAAACACGCGCACCTCATAGAACGTGCCGCTCACATCGTAGTGCTCGGTCGGCCACGCCAGGATGACGATCAGCTCCTGCGCCGGATCGCGGTCGGCATTGGCGAAGCCGATCGCCGCGATCCGCGCCTCGCCGCCTTCCTCCTCGCCGACCGTGACGTCGATCTTGCGATAGAAGCCATCCGGCATCTTCCGAAGCAGCACCAGCCGATGATCGACATCGTCCGGCCCATTCGGACGCGAATAGTCGGCAAAGATCGCCGGCGCCTCGTTCCACACGGTCTCCAGCGCATTCACATGCGCAATGCCCAGCACACGCTCGGCAAATCTCTCCGCCGTTTCGCCGGGAGACCTTTGCAACTCCGCAGCCGCCGCGCCACACAGCCCCGGCAGCGCCAGCGCAACCGCCGCCAGCGCCCGCCAACCGCGCACGCCTAATGCCCGTGCCGCAGCACCATGCCCGCCCGCGCCCCGGTGCTCTGATCGTCGCGCACATTCACCGCGCCGTTGACCAGCGTCGCACGATAGCCGCGCGCCCGCTGCGTGAAGTGCGGCGCGCCGCCCGGGAAATTGTTGACGATATGCGGCTGAAGCTGCGTCACGCGGTCGAGGTCGAACACGTTGACGTCGGCGCGCTTGCCCACCGCGAGCGTGCCGCGATCCTTGAGCCCCATGATCCGTGCGCCGTCCGAGGTCATCCGCTTGATGCCTTCGCTCAGCGTGTAGACCTTGCGCTCCTTGATCCAGTATTTCAGCGTGAACGTCGCCCAGTCCGCATCGATGATCTGCGAGACATGTGCCCCCGCGTCGCCGAGGCTCGGCAGCACATGCGCCGAATTCGCGAACAGGTCGCCCAGCTCGTCCATGTCCTGGCAGAACAGGCGGTAGTTGAACAGCGCCCGCCCATTCGTCTCGCGCGACACGCGCAGGAAGTATTCGACGAAGCTCTCGCCCCGCGCGGTCATCTCGGCCTTCACGCTCGCATCGCGCGGCGCCGTCAGATTCGGCGTCTCCGCGTCGCCGATATAATAGGTGTGCTCGAGCGGCAGCCGCGACTCGCCTTCCTCGATCAGCCGCGCCGCCATGTGCGGGTCTTTGATCGCCGCGACGCGCCCGGCGAAATCCATCGCCCGCACCTTCTCCCAGCTCTCGCCCCGGAAGGGCAGGGAACACTGCACCCCGAACATGAAGCCCGTCCCCTTCACCTGGCAGATCGCGGTGAGGTCGCGCCCCTCGGCGAGCTTGTCGAGCCCTTCCGCCGAGCGCCGCCCGTCGCCTTTGCCCGCGCCGACGCCATAGCTGAACAGCACGCGGCTGCCCGCCTGGTCCGCGATCGCCTTGAGCACATCGCCCGTCGCACCCACGGCCTGCATCAAGCCGCCCCGCGCCGTCACCGCCTTGCCGATTTCGATCAGCTCCGACGGATCGGCGAAGGTGCCGGGGATCGAGCGTCCGTCCGGCGCCTTGTGCGGCGCAAAGCGGTTGGTCGAGAACCCCACCGCGCCGGCATCGAGCGCCTTGCCCACGATGCTCGCCATCTGCGCCTTCTCGGCATCCGTCGCCTGCTCGGCGAAGGAGCGATCGCCCATCACGTAGTAGCGCACCGCGCTATGCCCCACGAGCCCGGCGATATTGATCCCCGGCCGCAGCTGTTCGACGGCGCTCAGATAGTCGCCATAATCTTCCCACGTCCACGGCAACCCGGTCATGATCGCCTGGCGCGGAATGTCCTCCACCGACTCCATCATGCCGGCGAGGAATTCGCGGTCGGCCGGCTTGCACGGCGCGAAGGTCACGCCGCAATTGCCCATCAGCGCCGTCGTCACGCCATGCCACGAGATCGGCGTGAGGTCCGGATCCCAGCCGATTTGCGCATCGAGATGCGTATGCAGGTCGATGAACCCCGGCGACACCACGCACCCTTTGGCGTCGATCTCTTCTTGGCCTTTGCCGGCAACGGCGCCGACCTCCACGATCCGCCCGCCCGCAACCGCGACGTCTCCCTCGAACGGCTCCGCGCCGCTGCCGTCGACGATGGTGCCGCCGCGAATGACGATGTCATGGGACATGGGAGAGACTCCTCGCTGCAAATTTCGTGTGTGCGAATTGTAAGGGCTTTGCACGCACGCGCAACGCCACGAACCGCGGCAGGCCGAATGCCTGCCGCAGCGTCATCCGTCTTTTGAAGGGGCAGGCCGGCGGAAACCGCACCCGATGTCCGCCGGCCGTACCGATTATCTAACGCAGGCGACCGAACCCCTTCGCCCGCTCGATGCCGTCAGGCGCCAGCTCTTGAATTTCGCGGCGTCGGCGGTCAGGAAGACGCCGTCGTCCCAGCCGAGCGGATCGGGCGCATCGCTGATCCAGTTGCCGCTGATCGCCGTCATGAAACACGCCACGTCCTTGATCGGCACCAGCGCCCCTCCCGGCGAGACGTGCAGCGCGATCGTCTGGGTCGCCGGATGGCTGGTGCTCCCCGGACCGATGAGCGTGAAGCTCCAATTGTCGCCCGGCGGGATGTCGACGCACCGCGCGGTGGCGCCGCCGTAATCGAGATCGCCATTGATGTTGTTGACGGCACTGTCGCCAAAGTCGAATTGGCCGTTTGTCTTCTCGATCGTGAGATTGGGTATGATGGATTTGTTGGGCCATTGCGGGCCGCTTATCCCCGATGTCGCCCAAACCTTGGCGAGGAAGCAGTGGCGGTTTGGCGTCGCCGGCACGCTGCCCCCGGTGAGGTTGTCGCTGAACTCGAATGTCGCGCGATTGGCCGTCGCATTGATGCAGGTCGCATGGGCCTTGACGCCGGCGCCGATGCCGGCATGCGTGCGCAGCACCCATGTGCCGCCTTCATCCATCACCTGGGCGATGGCCTCGATGCCCTTGTTCTTCGGGAAATAGGCGGCGCTGCCGCTCAGGCTGCCCGAGACGCCGCTCAGGAAGCACGTCTCGTTCGCGTCGGAGCCGAGCGCCAATCCCTTACCGGTGTTGCCCGGTGTTCCCCATGTCCCGCTCGCCGTCACCGTGATCGCCGAAGCCGGCAGACAGGTGGTAAGTGCCGCCAGAACCCCAAGTATAACGCCAAAGTATTTCATGATTTTCCCCTCAAGAATGGATGAAATATCGCCATCCGCGACTTGCGGATATTCAGCTTTTGAAGATGTGATGAAATGAAAGGCGACGTGACACCTTAGTCTTCGCGCGCCGCAGCGCAATGGCTGTCGGGCCATTGCCAAGCGGCGGCGCGCTTTGCCAGAGTGCCGCGATGCCGGCGAACCGTTTCAATCCCGTCTTCGCGAACCAGGGCACGACCATCTTCACGGTCATGTCCGCGCTCGCTGTGGCGCACAATGCGATCAATCTCGGCCAAGGCTTCCCCGACGAGGACGGCCCGCTCGCCGTGCGCGAGGTCGCGGCGCGCGCGCTGACCGACGGCCCCAACCAATACCCACCGATGAAAGGCCGCGCCGAATTGCGCCGCGCCGTCGCCGGCCATGCCAAACGCTTTTATGATCTGACCTTCGATCCCGAAACCGAAGTCCTGATCACCTCCGGCGCCACCGAAGCACTGACCGCCTCGATCATGGGCCTTGTGGGGCAGGGCGAGGAGATCGTGCTGATCGAGCCGTCCTACGATTGCTACCGTCCCATCGCGCAGGCCGTCGGCGCCGCCGTAAAGAGCGTCAAGCTTGCGCCGCCGCATTGGCGCCTCACCGAGGCTGCGTTGCGCGCGGTGATCGGCCCAAACACAAGCGCCGTCCTGATCAACACCCCGCTCAACCCCATCGGCCGCGTCTTCGACCGCGAAGAGCTCGACCTCCTCGCCCGCGTCGTCAAAGAGACGAATGCGCTGGTCATCTGCGACGAGGTCTACGAACACCTCGTGTTCGACGGCAAGCGCGCCCCGCCGCTGATCGCGCTGCCCGGCATGGCCGAGCGCTGCGTCCGCATCGGCTCGGCCGGCAAGATGTTCTCGCTCACCGGCTGGAAGGTCGGCTGGGTCACCGGCCCCGCCAGGCTGGTCGATGTCGTGACCAAGGCGCACCAGTTCATCACCTTCACGACGCCCGCCGCGCTCCAGCTCGGCGTCGCCGACGGCATCGAGAACCACATCGACTTCACGCTGCAGCTGACGAAAGACCTGCAGGCCAAACGCGACAAGCTCGCGGCAGGCATATCGAAGCTCGGCTTCGACCTGTTGCCCTGCGAAGGCACCTACTTCCTGACCGCCAGTATCGCCAACCTCACCAACGAGCCCGACCACGCCTTCTGCGAGCGCCTGGTAAAAGAAGCGGGCGTCGCCCTGATCCCCCTCAGCGTCTTCTTCAGCGAAGCCAAGCCGACCAACATGGTCCGCTTCGCCTTCTGCAAAAAACATGAAGTGATCGAAGAAGCGGTGCGAAGGCTGGATAGGTATTTCTCGAACCGCTAGGCAACCTCGCCCTCCGCGCCGCAACGTGCTATAGCCCGGCCATGACGCGATACAGCGACATCATCACCCAAGAGCCCGGCAAGCGCGGCGGCCGTCCCGTCATCCGCGGCATGCGCATCGCGGTTGCGGACATTCTTGGCTGGCTCGCATCTGGCATGTCGCATGCGCAGATTATCGCGGACTATCCGGAACTGACCGAGGACGACATCCGCGCCGCTCTGGCCTTCGCCGCCGACCGTGAGCGGCGCACCGTCACGGCGTGAAGCTTCTCTTCGATCAGAATCTGAGCCATCGGCTCTGCAAAATGCTCGCCGATATATTCCCGGACTCCGAACAGGTCCGCCGGGCCGCTCTCGAAAATGCGACGGACGACGCCATCTGGGCATTCGCGCGCCGCGAGGGGTTCACTATCGTCACGCTCGATGCGGATTTCGCCGACATTGCGGCCTTGCGAGGCGCCCCGCCGAAAATCATCTGGCTGCGCTGTGGTAACCAGCCGACGGAATTTGTTGCGCACCTCTTGCGAGATCATGCCGCGCTGATCGCCAATTTTACCGGCGACGGCGAAACGGCCTGTCTCGAACTCTACTGAAGCGCCCCGTTGCGGATGATTTCCGCAACGTCATCCCGCTTTTGCAACTCCGCGGCCCGCGTGCTGTCATCCGCCCAAGACCATGCAGGCAGGAACCATGACCACTCTCGATCCCCGCACCCCCATCCTCGTCGGCGGGGCGCAGTTCACCCAGCGCACGGCCAAGACCGACATCCGCGCCAGCCTCTCGCCCATCGACCTGCTGGCCAAGGTCGCGAAAGACGCCATCGCCGACACCGGAGCCGCGAACCTCGCCGCTGCGATCGACACCGTCTCCGTCGTGCGCTTCACCGCCGACTCCCCCGGCGACCAGGGCCGCCTGCCAAAGCGCATGTTCCGCAACCCGCCGCACAGCCTCGCCAACAAGATCGGCGCGCACCCGCGCCGCGCCTTCTACACCGCGACCGGCGGCAACACGCCCCAATGGCTCGTCAACCGCACGGCGGAAGAGATCGCCAACGGCGAATGCGACGTCGCGCTGCTCGCCGGTGCCGAATACATCGCCTCGATGCTCGGCGCGATGAAGCAGGGCGTCGACCTTGGCTGGGCGACCGGCCCCGATGCCGACCCCGGCGACGATCCGTCCGAGATCGGCGACATGCGCAGCGGCACCACCGATTACGAGCGCCGCCACGGCCTCGCCTTCCCGGTCAACGTCTACCCGCTGTTCGAGAACGGCCTGCGCGGCATGAAGCGCCGCTCCTCCGCCGAGCATCTCGAATGGCTCGGCAAGTTCTTCTCGCCCTTCACGAAAGTCGCGTCGGAGAATCCCTATAGCTGGTTCCCCACCTACCGCAGCCCCGAAGAGATCGCGACGCCCACCGACAAGAACCGCTTCGTCGGCTTCCCCTACACCAAATATCTCAACGCCGTGATCGAGGTCGACATGGCCGCCGCGGTCGTGATGACATCCGTCGCCAAGGCGCGCGAACTCGGCATCCCGGAATCGAAATGGGTCTTCCTGCATGGCTGCGGCGACGCCGCCGACATCTGGAACGTCTCCGAGCGCGTCAACTTCCACTCCTCGCCCGCCATCCGCACCATCGGCAAAAAGGCGTTCGCGATGGCCGACATCGACATCGGCGACGTCTCGTTCATCGATCTCTATTCCTGCTTCCCCAGCGCGGTGGAGATCGGCTGCCTCGAGCTCGGCATCGCGCCCGACGATCCGCGCGGCCTCACCATCACCGGCGGGCTCCCCTATTTCGGCGGCCCCGGCAACAACTACGTCATGCACTCTATCGTCCAGATGGCGGACAAGGTGCGCAAGGCGCCCGGCAAGTTCGGCCTCGTCACCGGCAATGGCTGGTACGTCACCAAGCACTCCGCCGGCATCTATTCGACCAAGCCGATCGCCGGCAAATGGCAGCGCGAAGACCCCAAGACCTACCAGAAGGACATCGACGCGATGGCGCATCCCACCGTCGTCGAACAGCCGAGCGGTCCCGCCACCATCGAGACCTACACTGTCGTCACCGACCGCCGCGGCAAACGCTTTGGCCTCGTCGTGGGCAAGCAGGCCGGCGACAAGCGCTTCCTCGCCCACACGCCCGACGACGACCAGACGCTCGACTGGATGATGCGCGAGGAAATGCTCGGCCGCGCCGGCACGGTGACCGCGGGCGAGGCGACGAACCTGTTCAAGTTCGCTTGACGGTGCGCCGCTCTTCCTATCCTCCCCCGTTTACGGGGGAGGTGGCACGCCCGTACTTCACGGGCGTGACGGAGGGGGGAGCCGCCCCGCACCAGTGCGGGACGGCTCCCCCTCCGCCTCGCTACGCTCGGCACCTCCCCCGTAAACGGGGGAGGATAACGCCCGCGAAACATGACAAACTGCACCTATAAAAATTGAGGGGAAGCGCATGACCATCATCACCCACGGCTTCGTCCACGACGGCTACGAAGAGGTCAAAAAAGTCTTCGACGGCCATTTCGAGTCCGGCCAGGACGTCGGCGCCTCGTTCTGCGCCACGCGCAATGGCGAGACCGTGGTCGACCTGTGGGGCGGCTATGCCGACGCGGCCAAGACCAAGCCTTGGGTGAAAGACACCATCATCAACGTCTATTCGACGACCAAGACGATGACGGCGCTGACCGCGCTGCTGCTCGCCGACCGCGGCCTGATCGATTTCGACGCGCCGGTCGCGAAGTACTGGCCGCAATTCGCCGCCAACGGCAAAGCCGCCGTCAAAGTCTCGCACCTGATGAGCCACTCCGCCGGCCTCTCCGGCTGGAAGGAGACGATCACGACGCAGGACATCTACGATTGGGACAAGATGACCGCGCTGCTCGCCGCCCAGGCGCCGTACTGGGAGCCCGGCACCGCGCCCGGCTATCACGCGCTCACGCAAGGCTATCTCGTCGGCGAGGTCATCCGCCGCGTCACCGGCAAATCCATCGGCACCGTCTTCCGTCAGGAGATCGCGCAGCCGCTCGGCGCCGATTTCTGGATCGGCCTGCCGGCGTCGGAAGACGATCGCGTCGCCGAACTCATCCCGCCGCCGCCCGGTGAAGGCGCCGCCGACGGCGCGCTCACCGAGCTGACCCGCAACATGGCGACAAACCCCGGTATCGACGTGAGCGAGACGAAGACCCGCGCCTGGCGCGGCGCCGAGATCCCCGCCGCCGGCGGCACCGGCAATGCGCGCTCGGTGGCTGAGATTCACACCATCCTGGCCAATGGCGGTGTCGCCAAGGGCAAGCGCTTTATGTCGGAAGCCGGCTGCCGCAAGGCGCTCGAGCTGCAGATCGAAGGCACCGACAAGGTGATGGGCATCCCGGCGCGTTTCGGGATGGGCTTCGGCCTCGCCGGTGGTGCCGTTCCGCTGCCCAGCCCGAACACGATCTATTGGGGCGGCTATGGCGGCTCGATCGTCATCATCGACATGGATGCGCACACCACGGTGTCCTACGTGATGAACGTGATGCACGGCACCACCACCGGCGACATGCGCGGCTTCGGCCTCGCCATGGCGGCGTGGGACGCGTTCGGAAAATAATTTCACAGTCTCTATCCCCGTGCGCCGAACCGAAGCGCCGCGCGTCCTGCCGGTGTTTGCAAGAACCCGCGGGGATAGAGCCGGCCTTGTCCGCGCCGGCGCGTCTGTCGGGGCTTGAACGCGCCGCCGCCGCGGCCACCTCATGCTCATGACCTGTGCCCGAGCCTTCGCCACCGCTGTCGCACGCCGCCACCGGGGGAGGGGGTATGCTTTTTCCGTCGAACAATTATCTTGCCGAAAGCGGCGCCGACACCCCCACCCCCTCCCGCGAAGGGGCGGTTCGAATGTACGCCGATGTAAACAAATCAAGCGCTTACGCCCAAGGAGTCCTCCCATGCCTCGCATCCACATCGTGCGCCACGGCCGCGCCGCCGCCGGCTTCGGCGAGGACATGGACCCCGGCCTCGACGACCTCGGGCGCCGGCAAGCAGAGGCCGCCGCCGAAAAGCTCAAGGGTCTCAGTCCCAGCCTCATCCTCTCCAGCCCGCTCAAGCGCGCCCAGGAGACCGCCGCCCCGCTCGCGAAAATCTGGAACCGCACACCCGTGATAGAGCACGCCGTCGCCGAGATCCCGTCGCCCAAGGGCATGAGCCTGGAAGAGCGCGTCGTCTGGCTGCGCAAGCTGATGGCCGGTTCCTGGCGCGATGTCCCGCCCGATCTCGCGCAGTGGCGAGAGGCCTGCATCGCCGCCGCCGCGGGCCTGACGGAAGATGCGGTGATCTTCTCCCACTACGTCGCGATCAACGTGCTGTTCGGCGCCGCGACCCAAGACGACAAGGTCGTCGCCTTCTCGCCGGAGAACTGCTCGATCACGAGCTTCGACAATGCGGGCGGAAAGCTGCGGCTGTTGGAAAAAGGCAGCGAAGCATCGCTCACACGCGTAAACTAAATACAACTGTCATCCCCGGCGAGCCGCGCAGCGGCGAGGGAAGGGGACCCAGGCTTACGTGAGCCTGAGGCGCTGCTTATCCTGGGTCCCCTTCCCCTCGCTGCGCTCGGCCGGGGATGACATCGGAGTTTGAATGTCTAAAGAACCGCATGAGTTGACCGCATCGGAATTGTCCGCGCTCTACGCCAGCCGCGACCTCTCCCCCGTCGAGGTCGCGCAGACCTGCCTCGGCCGCATCGAGGCGCTCGACGCAACCATCAACGCCTTTTGCCACATCGACGCCCACACCTCGCTCGCGCAGGCCGAAGCCGCCGAAGCCCGCTGGCTCGAAGGCGCGCCGCTGTCGCCGCTCGACGGCGTGCCGGTCGCGGTGAAAGACCTGCTGGTCACCAAAGGCTGGCCGACGCGGCGCGGCTCGCACACCGTCGATCCCAATCTCTACATCGACACCGATGCCCCCACCGTCGCGCGCCTGCGCGAGGCCGGCGCCGTCCTGATCGGCAAGACCACGACGCCGGAGTTCGGCTGGAAGGGCTCCAACGACTCGCCGCTCACCGGCATCACGCGCAATCCGTGGAATCCGGTCAAGACGCCCGGCGGCTCCTCCGGCGGCAGCGCCGCGGCGCTCGCCGCGCGCTTCTGCCCGCTGGCGCTCGGCACCGATGGCGGCGGCTCGATCCGCATCCCGGCGAGCTTCACCGGCACCTATGGCCTCAAGCCCAGCTTCGGCCGCGTCCCGGCCTATCCGCTGTCGCCCTTCGGCACGCTCGCCCATGTCGGCCCGATGAGCCGCACGGTCCTCGACAGCGCCATGCTGCTCAACGTCATCGCGCGGCCCGACAGCCGCGACTGGTATTCGCTGCCGCACGAGCCCACCGACTACGCCGCCGGCATCGAAGCGCCGCTCAAAGGCAAGCGCATCGCCTTCAGCCCGCGCATGGGCCTGGCGGCCCGCGTCATGCCCGAGGTCGAAGCGCTGGTCGCTGCCGCGGCGAAACGCTTCGAGCAGCTCGGCGCCCATGTCGAGCAGGTCGATCCGCCCGGCGGCGACACCGGTCCGACCTTCAAGACGCTGTGGTGGTCCGGCGCCGGCAGCCTGCTCGGCGACTACACGCCAGAGCAGATGGCCAAGCTCGATCCCGGCCTGCGCCGCATGGCGGAGGAGGGCATGGCCTTCACGAAGAAGGAGTACCTCAACGCCAACCTCGCGCGCGGCGCCTATGGCAGCGCGATGCGCCGCTTCATGGACACATATGACTTCCTGCTGACACCGCAGACCGCCGTCACCGCTTTCGATGTCGACAAGGTCAGCCCCTTCGAGGACGACGGCAACGCCTGGATGGCCTGGACCCCGTTCACCACGCCGTTCAACCTGACACAACAACCGGCCGCGTCGGTGCCCTGCGGCTTCACCAGCGACGGCTTGCCCGTCGGCCTGCAGATCGTCGGCCGCATGTTCGACGATGCCGGCGTCCTCGCCGCGAGCTATGCTTACGAGCTGACCGACCCGCATTTCGAGAAGACGCCGAAGGGGTTCTGAGATGATCCGCTATCTCGCCGCCGCTCTGCTTCTGCTGGCCTCTCCGGCCCTGGCCGCCGAGCCGGCGATCCCCGACACGCCCATGGGGCATGCGCTGGGCGAGTATCTGTCGACCTTCAACGCCGCCGACCGCGCCGGGATCGCGGCGTTCATCGCCAAATACCATCGCCAGCGCACGGTCGAGGAAACCCTCGATTTCCGCGCCCAGACCGGCGGCCTCACGCTGCTGAAGATCGAGACCGACACGCCGCAAGGCGTCACCGCCTTCGTCGGCGAAAAGGAGAGCGATGCGATCTATCGCTTCGTCGTAAAGATCGATCCCGCCAATCCCACCGGGCCGTGGGACATCCATATCGAAGGCATCCCGCGGCCGCCCGAATTCGCGCCGCCGCGCCTCTCCGAGAAAGACGCGCTGGCCGCGCTCGCGGCGCGCGCCGATGCGCTCGCCTCGCGCGACCGCTTCTCCGGCGATCTGCTGATCGCCCGGCACGGCAGGATCGTGTTCGAGAAAGGCTGGGGTCTCGCCGACCGCGACGCCAGGACGCCGGTCGATACGCACATGAAATTCCGCTTCGGCTCGATGGGCAAGATGTTCACCGCCGTGGCGATCCTGCAGCTCGTCGCGCAAGGCAAGGTGTCGCTCGACGCCACCCTGGGTACCTATTTGCCGGATTATCCGAACAAGGACCTCGCGGCCAAGGTCACGATCCGCGAATTGCTCAACCACACCGCCGGCGCCGGCGACATCTTCGGCCCCGATTTCGATGCGCATCGCCTCGAACTCAAAACCGTCGGCGACTATCTGAAGCTCTATGGCGCCCGCGCCCCCGAGCACGTCCCCGGCGCGGAGGACGGCTACGACAATTACGGCTTCGTCCTGCTCGGCGCGGTCATCGAGAAGGTCAGCGGCAGCGACTATTATCGCTATCTCGACGACCACATCTTCCGCCCCGCCGGCATGCACGATACGGATGCGTTGCCTGACGACGGCAGCATCGCCGGCCTCGTCCCCGGCTACATGCACAAGGACGGTGCCTTGGTGCCCAACACCGCGACGCTGCCATACCGTGGCTCGCCGGCCGGTGGCGGCTACTCCACCTTGCGCGATCTTCTGAAATTCGCAGCCGCCCTTCAGTCCGGCACGCTGGTGCCCAAGGCATTGCTTGCCGAAGCGACGCGGCCTGAAAATCACGCCCGCTGGTACGGCTACGGTTTCGAAACGCACGCCGACGACACGCCACCCTATTTCGGCCACTCCGGCGGCGCCCCCGGCATGAACGGCGAGCTGCGGATTTTTCCCAATCAGGATCGCGTCGTCATCGGCCTCGACCATCTCGACAACAGCGGCGCATCGGTGCTCGTCGACTACTACACGCTGCGGATGCCGCTCGCGCATTGAATTCGTCTTGCGCCGCACGCGATTTTGCGTAAGGTGCGCGCCATGTTCTCGAACGCCACCGCCGCGCGACGCCGTACCACCTTCCGATGGGGTGAGTAGGCACGCGCTTTTTTTCAAAACGCATCGCACGAAAAAACCCCGCCGGATCGCGCGGGGTTTTTCTTTTCTGAGGCCTTTCGCTGTCCGGTCCTTCGCAAGGAAGACCGCCATGGACACGCCAAAGCTCAACGCTCTCGTCGAAGAGACCTGCATGAACGCCTGGCCGGCGCTGAAAGAGGTGTTCTACGACGGCTGGCTGATCCGCCTCGCCAATGGCGCGACGCGGCGCACCAATTCGGTCAACGTCATTGGTCCTGGCCATCGCGCCCTCGGCGACAAGATCGCCTATTGCGAGAGCGTCTACCGCGCCCACGCCCAGCCGACCTATTTCCGCATCCTGTCGACCGCGCCGCCCGATCTCGATGCAGCCCTGGTGGCGCGCGGCTACGCCAAGGAAGACGAGACCAGGACGCTCTACATGAACTTCCGCAAGCGGCGTCCGCCCAAGCCCGCGTCGGACGTCGCCGTCGACATCCTCGAAGGCCGCCCGGGCCGCGACTGGCTCGCCGCCTATCAGCGCCTTTCGCGCTGCTCCGATGCCGAGGCGCAAGGGCGGCGCGACGTGCTCAACATGATCTCAGTTCCCGCCTTCTTCGCCGAGGCGCGCGACGAGGGCGGCGAGATCGCCTCGGTCGCCTTCGGTGCGATCCACGACAAGCTGATCTGCCTGCAATGGGTCGTCACCGACCCGGACCAGCGTCGCAAGGGCCTGTCGCGCGCCGCGCTGTCGGCGCTGCTGCGCCGCGGCCGGGATGCCGGGGCGGCCGGTGCCTGCCTCCAGGTCGTCGCCAACAATCACTCTGCCATTGCGCTCTACGAGAGTTTAGGCTTCGACAGCGAGCTCTATCGCTATCACTATCGGGTCAGATGACAGACGAGATCCTCACCGTCGACCGGATGGCCGCCGCCGACCGCTATGCCGCCGCGCATGGCACGCCGACGCTCGAGCTGATGGAGCAGGCCGGCAAGGCCGTTGCCGACGCGATCGCGGCGCGCTGGACGCCGCGCACCGTCGCGGTGCTGTGCGGCCCCGGCAACAATGGCGGCGACGGCTTCGTCGCCGCCCGCCATCTCAACGCGCGCGGCTGGGATGTCTGGGTCGAGACATTGGGCGACATCGCGGCCTACAAGGGCGACGCGGCCGAGATGGCCAGGCGCTGGACCGGCGAGACGCTCCGCATCGCCGAAAGCAACCGCATGGCCGATCTCTTCGTCGACGCGCTGTTCGGCGCCGGCCTATCGCGCCCGCTCGACGGCGAGGCGCTCCGCCTCGCGCAAGCCTCGCCCGACTACAAGCACCGCGTCATCGCCATCGATGTGCCCAGCGGCCTCGACGGCAATAGCGGCCAGCAACGCGGCACCGCCGCGTTCGACGCCGGCCTCACCGTCACCTTCTTCCGCAAGAAGCCTGCGCATCTGCTGCAGCCCGGCCGCGCGCGGTGCGGCGAGATCGTCGTCGCCGACATCGGCATCCCCGAAGCCGCGCTCGCCGAGGGCAACCCGAACCTGTTCGAGAACGGCCCGGCGCAATGGCAATTCCCCTGGCCCAAGACCGACGGCCACAAATACGCGCGCGGTCATTGCCTCGTCGTCAGCGGCCCGGCGCACGCCACCGGCGCCGCCCGCCTCGCGGCGCGCGGCGCCTTGCGCGCCGGCGCCGGGCTCGTCAGCGTTGCCAGTCCGCCCGATGCCGTCGCGGTCAACGTCGCGAGCCTCACCGCGATCATGGTCAAGCCGTTCGACGGCACCGCTGGCCTCAAAAAGCTCCTCGCCGATGCGCGCCTCAACGCCGTCGTGATCGGTCCCGGCTGCGGCGTCGGCACCGCGACACAGGACCTCGTCGGTGCCGCCCTCGCGAGCAAAGCGGCCGTGGTTCTCGACGCCGACGCGCTCACCTCGTTCGCCGAAAAGCCTGCCGTGCTGTTCTTCCTGCTGCGCCAATCCGCTGTGCTGACGCCGCATCAGGGCGAGTTCGAGCGACTCTTTCCCGGCTTGCTCGCATCGTCGTCCAGCAAGGTCGAAGCCGTCCGCACGGCCGCCGTGCAGGCCAAATGCACCGTGCTGCTCAAAGGCGCCGACACCGTGATCGCCGCGCCCGACGGCCGTGCCATCGTCAACGGCAACGCGCCGCCCTCGCTCGCAACCGCTGGCTCCGGCGATGTCCTCGCCGGCATCATCGGCGGCCTGCTCGCGCAGAACGTCAGCGCGTTCGACGCCGCCGCGATGGCGGTCTGGCTGCACGGCGAAGCCGCAAGCCTCTTCGGCCCCGGCCTGATCGCCGAAGACATCCCCGAGCAATTGCCTGCCGTGTTGAAGGTCTTGCACGACAATGCCTGACATCGCGATCCGCCGCGTAGAGCAGGGCGATCTTCCCGCACTCCTCGCGATCTACAATCACTACGTCGCCACGACGCCGATCACCTTCGACCTCGAACCGCGCACGCTGGAACAGCGCCAGCTCTGGCTCGACAGCTTCAAGCCCACCGGCCGACACCAATGCTTCGTCGCGACGCAGGGCGGCACGCCGATCGGCTGGGCGAGCAGCGGCAAATTCCGCGACAAGGCGGCCTACGACACCTCCGCCGAACTCAGCGTCTATCTCGCCCCCGACGCGCACGGGCAGGGCCTCGGCCGCCGCCTCTACACGACGCTGATCGATGCGCTGCAAGGCGAAGACATCCGCCGCCTGATCGCCGGCATCACGCTGCCCAACGCGCCCTCCGTCGCGCTGCACGTGTCGTTTGGCTTCAGGCTGATCGGGGTCCAACCCGAAATCGGCCGCAAATTCGGCCGCTACTGGGACGTCGCACTTTACGAGCGCGAATTGTCCGCGCCGAAATAATTTTAGGCTTTACATCCCATCTTAAATAGGACTATTATCCGTCAACTCGAGAGATCGAGGGAAAAAGTCCACCAGGAAACTGGAACAAAACAAGAACTCTGTCCGGCGCGCCGGCCAGGGAACGACCTACTGCAACCTGAAAGGAAAAAGACAATGAAACTCCGTCTCCTGACCGTCCTCCCCGCGCTGGCCGGTCTTTGCTTCGGCCTCTCGCTGACCGCCACCCCGGCGGCGGCGCAGAATGCCTCCTGCGTGAACCTCCTCGTCGGCGCCGGTTATGCCGCGAAAATGCGGGTGGTGTGGGACGGCGGCTCGACCGACTGGTCGGGCAGCTTCCCCATCGGCAAGGCGATGTGTGCCTCGCTGAAGGGCGTGCCCGCGGGCGCGACCTTCAACACCGAGGCCCACGCGATCCTCGGCAAGACGATCACCTGCACGCCGTCCGAGGTGGTCTACGACCCGAGCGTCACGTCGAACCAGGTCTACAACGCCTGGGGCACGACCCTCAGCCCGAAATGCGTGGAGCCGAACTAATCCCAAGGCTCCCGCGCCGGCGTGATGCCGGTTGCCGCCGCCGCCGCGCTCCCCCGCGGCGGCGGCGGTTTTGTTGGCTCTAGCAACCCCCCAAAACCCCTGCTATACGGCCCGCCTTCCGGCGCTTTGGGCCTTCGAAAAACCCAGGACACGGCAAGGCCCCGGAGCGGGCGTGGCGGAACTGGTAGACGCACTGGTTTTAGGTACCAGCGGCGAAAGTCATGGGGGTTCAAGTCCCTCCGCCCGCACCACCCTACGCGGCGGAGCCGCGAAGGGTGTCCTCCGAAGCTTTAGCGTAGGAGGACTGGTGCAGGACTTCCACCGCTTCGGGTGGCAGGCCATTCAGAGAAGTATTTAAGGATCGAACGACATGACCATCACCGAGACCGTCTCCGAAGGCCTGCGCCGCGAATATAAGGTCGTGATCGCCCAGTCCGATCTCGATCAGCGCCTCACCGGCCGCCTCGAAGAGATGAAGCCGCGCATGAACCTCAAGGGCTTCCGCCCGGGCAAGGCGCCGGTCTCGTTCCTCAAGAAGCAGTTCGGCAAGTCGCTGATGGGCGAGATCGTCGAGAACGCCGTCAACGAATCGAGCCAGCAAGCCGTCACCGACAACGCGCTCAAGCCCGCGAGCCCGCCCAAGGTCGACCTCGTCGGCGCCATCGATCCCGTCATCGACGGCAAGGCCGACCTCGAATTCACGGTCAAGGTCGACCTGATGCCAGACTTCGAGCTGACCGACGTCGCCAAGCTCAAGGTCGAGCGTCTCGTCGGCGACGTCACCGACGCCGATGTCGACGAAGCGCTCAAGCGCCTCGCCGACCAGACCAAGACCTTCACCACGCGCGGCGAAGGCGCCGCCGCCGAAAGCGGCGACACCGTCGTGATCGACTTCGTCGGCAAGGTCGACGACATCGAATTCCCGGGCGGTAAGGCCGACGACTTCAATCTGAGCCTCGGCAGCGGCCAGCTCATCCCCGGCTTCGAAGACCAGCTCATCGGCGCCAAGATCGGTGAGAAGCGCGACGTGAAGGTCGTGTTCCCCGCCGACTATCCGGAAGCCACGCTCGCCGGCAAGGACGCGGTGTTCGACGTGACCGTGAAGGACGTGAAGGCGCCCGAACCCGTCGCGATCGACAACGAGCTCGCCAAGAAGCTCGGCCTCGACGATCTCGCCACGCTGAAGGATCGCGTGCGCGAGCAGATCAAGTCCGATTTCGCCAAGGCCAGCCGCCTGCATCTGAAGCGCCGCATCCTCGATGCGCTCGACGCGCAGCATTCCTTTGCCTTGCCGCCCGGCATGGTGGAGAGCGAGTTCGACGGCATCTGGAAGCAGGTCGAGGCCGAGCTCCAGCGCGAAGGCAAGACCGCCGCCGACGAAGGCAAGAGCGAGGAAGACCTCAAGAAGGAATATCACGACATCGCCGAGCGCCGCGTGCGCCTCGGCCTCGTGCTGGCCAAGCTCGGCGAGCAGAACGGCATCACCGTCGCGCCGGAAGAATTGCAGCGCGCCATCGGCGCCCGCGCCCGCCAGTTCCCGGGCCAGGAGCAGCAGGTGTTCAACTTCTACACCCAGAATCCGCAGGCCGCCGCCGAGATCCGTGCGCCCATCTACGAGGACAAGGTCGTCGACTTCATCGCCGAACTCGCCGACGTCACCGACAAGAAGGTCGACCGCGAGACGCTGTTCATGGACCCGGACGACGCCGCCGAGAAGATGAAGGCGTAACAGGCCTTCCGCTTGCTGCGATCGCCGCCGACATCGTGCGGCACGCGGTGGCTGATGCCGTCCGCCGCGCCGGCGCGTTAGGGATGAAATAACCCTCACTGCGCCATGGTCGCAATCGTGGCGCCCGCCACTATATAGTGTGCCCTGACGAGCGATTGACGCGCCGTGCCGCGCGTAAGACTCTCGGCAATGTTGATTCGAAAGGCTGGAATGGAATGGCTGACCCGCGCGACGTCCACATGAACACGCTGGTTCCGATGGTGGTCGAACAGACCGCCCGCGGCGAGCGCGCCTATGACATCTATTCGCGCCTTCTCAAGGAGCGGGTGATCTTCATCACCGGCGGCATCGAGGATTACGGCGCCAGCGTCATCATCGCCCAGCTTCTCTTCCTGGAGTCGGAGAACCCCAAGAAGGAAGTCCACATGTACATCAACTCGCCGGGCGGCATCGTCACGGCGGGGCTCGCGATCTACGACACGATGCAGCTCATCCGCCCGCCGATCCAGACCTTCTGCATCGGCCAGGCCGCGAGCGCCGCGTCGCTGCTCTTGATGGCCGGCAAGAAAGGCGAGCGGTTCGCGCTCCCCAACGCCCGCGTCCTGGTGCACCAGCCGAGCGCCTCGTTCTACGGCCAGGCCGCCGACATCGCGCGCCATGCCCAGGAAGTGGTCAAGCTCAAGCACCGGCTGAACGAGATCTACGTCAAGCACACCGGCCGGACGCTGGAGGAGATTGAAAAGGCGCTCGACCGCGATACATACATGACGGCTGACGAAGCCAAGGCCTTCGGTCTGATCGACCAGGTGATGACGCGCCGTCCCGAAGGGGCGGAAGCCGGCTGAGTTCCCTAAAAAGCCCGGATTTCCGCCGAAACCTGGCGGATTAAACAATTCTTGATCCGCCCGGCGCTAACGTGGTCGAATGTCTTGAAAATGACGCTGCTTCGGCGGCGTAAGAGAATTGGGCGAAAAGCCTTGGAGACACAATGAGTAAGGCGAGCGGCGGCGAATCCAAAAATACGCTGTACTGTTCCTTTTGCGGCAAGAGCCAGCACGAAGTCCGCAAGCTCATTGCCGGACCGACGGTCTTCATCTGCGACGAGTGCGTCGAGCTCTGCATGGAGATCATCCGGGAGGAGAACAAGACCTCCTTCATGAAGTCCAAGGAGGGCGTCCCCACCCCCCAGGAGATCTTCAAGGTCCTCGACGACTACGTGGTCGGCCAGCAGCACGCCAAGAAGGTCCTGAGCGTCGCGGTCCACAACCACTACAAGCGCATCAATTCGTCCGGCAAGAACGGCGACGTCGAGCTGGCGAAGTCCAACATCATGCTGATCGGCCCGACGGGCTGCGGCAAGACGCTGCTCGCGCAGACGCTCGCCCGCATCCTCGACGTGCCGTTCACGATGGCCGACGCCACGACGCTGACCGAAGCCGGCTATGTCGGCGAGGACGTCGAGAACATCATCCTCAAGCTGCTGCAGAACGCCGACTACAATGTCGAGCGCGCGCAGCGCGGCATCGTCTATATCGACGAGGTCGACAAGATCAGCCGCAAGTCCGACAACCCGTCCATCACCCGCGACGTCTCGGGCGAGGGCGTGCAGCAGGCGCTGCTCAAGATCATGGAAGGCACCGTCGCCTCCGTGCCGCCGCAGGGCGGGCGCAAGCATCCGCAGCAGGAATTCCTGCAGGTCGACACGACCAACATCCTCTTCATCGTCGGCGGCGCCTTCGCCGGCCTCGACAAGATCATCTCGGGCCGCACGCATGGCTCGTCGATGGGCTTCGGCGCCAATGTCCGCTCGCCCGACGAGCGCGGCACCGGCGAGGTCCTGCGCGAGGTCGAGCCGGAAGATCTGCTGAAGTTCGGCCTGATCCCGGAATTCATCGGCCGTCTGCCGATCCTGGCGACGCTCGGCGATTTGTCGGAGCCGGCGCTGATCGAGATCCTGACGCGCCCGAAGAACGCGCTCGCCAAGCAGTATCAGCGCATGTTCGAGATGGAAGGCGTCAAGCTGCGCTTCCAGGAAGAGGCGATGCATTCGATCGCCCGCAAGGCGATCGCGCGCCGCACCGGCGCGCGGGGCTTGCGCTCAATCATGGAAGGCTTCCTGCTCGAAACGATGTTCGAGCTCCCCACGCTCAACGGCGTGCAGGAGGTGGTGATCACGTCGGACGTCGTCGAAGGCAAGGCGCGCCCGCTCTACACCTACTCCGACAAGGGCGAAGCCCGCGAGAAGAGCGCGTCGTAGGGCGTCTCCTTAAGCGAACACATATCTCACCACCTCGTCATGGCCGGGCTCGTCCCGGCCATCCAGGATCACCCATGCCGCAGTTGCGCGCATGGATGGCCGGCACAAGGCCGGCCATGACGGTTATTGATGGTTGAGGTCGATCCAAATCGCGGCCGCACTAGTAATCGTTGTGCTCGCCCTTCTGCGCCAGCTCCTTCGGCTGGATCTCGAACGCGATGCAGATGCGCTCCTGATCGACGCCCATCGGTTCGGTGTCGTGGTGGAAATACCCCGGCATGAAGACGAAGCTGCCCGGCACCGGCTCGATCAACCGCTCGCCCCAATGTTCGCCGGCGTTGGGCCCGGCTTCCGGCGGCGGCCCAACGCGCAGCCAACCCTTATGGCTTCCGGGCGCGCGCGAAACCTCCGGCTGGACGACGTAATACACGCCCGTCATCCAGGCGCGCGAATGGGTGTGTGACAAATGGTGCGTCTCGCCATCCGACACCACCGCCCAGCCATCGACGGCGAACTCGGACGGACGCGCCGCCAAATGAGGATGGGAGGAATCATGGGGCCGCCGCGCGATCGCGTCTGCTCCCATCTGCCGCACGATCTCCATGAATGCGCGCAGCGCCGGTGCTTCCGTCTTGCGCAGCCCGTCATACCGCCAGCCGCGGCGGATCGAACGCTTCGACGGCGTGTCGTAGAACGTCAGATCCGCGCGGATTTCCGCCGCCAGCGCGCGGTTGAAATCGGCCAGCGTCATGCCGGATGGCGGCGTCAGCATCGCGTGCTGGAAAAAACGGTCGTAATCCATCAATTCCCGCACCGCGTCGCCTTGCCTGCGCCGCGCTTCGGCCACCGCAAGCGCCGCGATCACCGGTGCATAAGCGACGCCATGCGCGATCAGCACACGCAGCCGCTCGCACGCTTCGTCCGGCCGTGTCGACGTCATGGCTATGATTGTGCTGCCGCGCGGCTCGAGCAGGAACGCGCGATCCGCCAGCGCGGCATAGCGTGCGCGGTCGCCGGCACGCCAATAGGCATTGGCCAGGTTCCCGATCACCTCGGATGCGTTCGGCTGCTTTTCCGCCGCCGCGAGCAGCTGCTCGACCTGCGCGTCACCCTGGAATTGCGTGTTTGCACTCATGCTTTCCTTTAACACGAACCTGACACGCCGTCATCGACGGACATCATGTCGCTCCGCAAGATTACGGAAACCTTGATCGTTTACGCTCTGCGCTCGAGCAAATACGGCTAAAATCCGTCCCTTGAAACCACTGGCACCCGGGCCCACTTTAATCACCTAGGAGTCGGCCCAGCGGGGAGGCTCCATAACCCGGTCTGTCGCGCCCAAAAAGGGGCGGCACCGCACATCACCCGCCTCGTTGTAAGGCGGTCAGGAGATAGAAATGTCAGATCAGGAATTGCCCAAAGGCGACACCAACAGCGGCCATCTGGCGCCGGTCCTGCCCTTGCGCGACATCGTCGTATTCCCCCACATGATTGTTCCGCTCTTCGTCGGCCGGGAGAAATCCGTCCGCGCGCTCGAAGAGGTGATGAGCGATGAAAAGCAGATTCTGCTGCTCACCCAGAAGAACAAGGACGACGACGATCCGGGCGCCGACGGCCTGCACCGCATCGGCACGCTGGCGACCGTGCTGCAGCTTCTCAAGCTGCCCGACCAGACCGTGCGCGTCCTCGTCGAGGGCAAGTCGCGCGCGCGCGTCACCGGTTTCGTGCCGCGCAGTGACTTCTTCCAGGCGACCATCGAGCGCATTCCGGACGGCGCCAGCGACGCCAAGGAAATCGAAGCCCTGACGCGCACCGTCAAGACCAATTTCGAGCAGTACATCAAGCTCAACAAGAAGGTCCCGGCCGAGACGCTGACCTCGGTCGCGCAGATCGACGACGCCGCCAAGCTCGCCGACACCGTCGCCTCACACCTTTCGGTCAAGATTTCCGACCGCCAGGCGTTGCTTGAGACTCTCGGCACCGTCGAGCGTCTCGAGAAGGTTCTCTCGCTGATCGAAGCCGAGATCGGCGTGCTTCAGGTCGAGCGCAAGATCCGTTCGCGCGTCAAGCGCCAGATGGAGAAGACCCAGCGCGAGTACTATCTCAACGAGCAGCTCAAGGCGATCCAGAAGGAGCTCGGCGAAGGCGACGAAGGCCGCGACGAGATGAACGAGCTCGAAGAGCGCATCCGCAAGACCAAGCTCTCCAAGGAGGCGCGCGACAAGGCCGCCGCCGAGGTGAAGAAGCTGCGCTCGATGTCGCCGATGTCGGCCGAAGCGACCGTCGTGCGCAACTATCTCGACTGGCTGCTGTCGCTGCCATGGGGCAAGAAGTCGAAGGTCCGCAAGGACATCGTCGCCGCGGAGCAGGTGCTCCATGACGACCATTTCGGTCTCGACAAGGTCAAGGAGCGCATCCTCGAATATCTCGCCGTGCAGCAGCGCGCCGGCAAGATGAAAGGCCCGATCCTGTGCCTCGTCGGCCCGCCCGGCGTCGGCAAGACCTCGCTTGCCAAGTCGATCGCCAAGGCGACCGGCCGTGAGTATGTCCGCATGTCCTTGGGCGGCGTGCGCGACGAGGCCGAGATCCGCGGTCACCGCCGCACTTATATCGGCTCGATGCCCGGCAAGATCATCCAGTCGATGAAGAAGGCGAAGACCGCCAACCCGCTGTTCCTGCTCGACGAGATCGACAAGCTCGGCGCCGATTATCGCGGCGATCCGTCCTCGGCGTTGCTCGAAGTGCTGGACCCGGAGCAGAACAACACCTTCAACGACCATTATCTCGAAGTCGATTTCGACCTCTCGGACGTGATGTTCATCACCACGGCGAACTCCCTGCGCATGCCGGGCCCGCTGATGGACCGCATGGAGATCATCCGCATCCCCGGCTACACCGAGGATGAGAAGCTCGAAATCGCCAAGCGCCACCTCATCCCCAAGGAGATGAAGGCGCATGGCCTGAAAGACGACGAGTGGAAGATCACCGACGCCGGCCTGCTCGATCTCATCCGCTACCACACCCGCGAAGCGGGCGTGCGTAACCTGGAACGCGAGATCGCCAACCTGACCCGCAAGGCGGTGAAGGAGATCGTCAGCCACAAGACCTCGGCGGTCGAGGTCACCAAGGAGAACGTCGACAGCTACGCCGGCGTGCGGAAGTACCGCTACGGCGAAGTCGAAGGCGAGGACCAGGTCGGCATCGTCACCGGCCTGGCATGGACCGAAGTCGGCGGCGAGACGCTGACCATCGAATCCGTGATGCTGCCCGGCAAGGGCCGCTTCCAGGCCACCGGCAAGCTCGGCGACGTGATGAAGGAATCGATCGACGCGGCGCGGTCCTATGTCCGCTCCAAGGCGACGACCTTCGGCATCAAGCCGCCGCTGTTCGACAAGGTCGACATCCACGTCCACGTGCCGGAAGGCGCGACGCCCAAGGACGGCCCGTCGGCCGGTCTTGCGATGGCCACCTCCATCATCTCGGTGATCACCGGCATCCCGGTGCGCCGCGACGTGGCGATGACCGGCGAAGTCACGCTGCGGGGCAGGGCGCTGCCCATCGGTGGCCTGAAGGAAAAGCTGCTCGCGGCTCTGCGCGCCGGCATCAAGACGGTGATCATCCCGCAGGAGAACGAGAAGGACCTGGCCGAAGTGCCCGACAATGTGAAGTCCGGCATGACCATCGTCCCGGTCTCCAATGTCGGTGAGGTCCTCAAGATCGCGCTGGTCCGCCAGCCCGAAGCGATCGACTGGATCGAGCCCGAAGTGACCACCCCGCCGCCCGTCACGCCGGACGCCGACGCGGTGGTTACCCACTAGAACTGTCGTTAACGATTGTGTGAGGCCCCGGATTGTCGCGATCCGGGGCCTTTTTCTTCACTTTTTCCGCAGATTTCTTGGGTTTTTGGGTTTGACGGCCACGCAACCCGCCCTACAGTCGGATTTCTCGGAGCGAATCGCGCAAAGGAGCCGTCGCCGTGAACAAGAACGATCTCATCCAGAAGTTGTCCGACCACTCTGGCCTGGACAAGAACACCTCCGCGAAAGCCGTGGACGGCGTATTCGATCTGATCGCCAGCGCGTTGCAGGCCGGCGATGAAGTCCGTCTGACCGGCTTCGGCGTGTTCGTGGTCGCCAGCCGCGCCGGCGGCAAGGGCCGCAACCCGCAGACCGGCGAGGAGATCACGATCAAGCCGTCCAAGCAGCCGCGCTTCCGCCCCGGCAAGCAGCTCAAGGACTCGTTGAACACCGACGCCTAGTCCGTTGCCGGCCTGAGATAAAACAGCGCCTCGACGCTGGTTTCGAGCGCCTCGGCGAGCGCCAGCGCGAGCGTCGTCGACGGCACGAACACGCCGTTCTCGACTGTATTGATGGTCTTGCGCGAAACCCCGGCGCGCGCCGCCAGATCGGCCTGCGTCAGGCCGTGCCGCGCGCGCGCGTCCTTGAGCCGGTTGCCGAGCTGGCGTTCAGCCATCGCGATCCGCGCGCCATTGCAGGATGAGGAAGTAAAGTCCGGGCAGGATGACCGCCGCGGCGATGGCGCCGGGCATTGCGACAAGCCCCCATTGCGGCCGCACCGCCATGACGCCGAGCAGCGCGCACATCGTCGCCACGCACAGCAGATACCCGAACATCGCGGCGCCGCGCTGCATGGCGCGGGTCAGCTCGTCGTTCAGGGCGCGGCGCCATTTGCCGCTGAGAAAGCCCGGACCGAAACACACCTGAACTGCCGCCACAACGGCGAAGACCGCAAAGTCCATGACGACGACCAAAGACGAAACTTCCGCCCCCGGTCTCCCCTTGGCGTGCGCCGCGAGAAACAGGACGATCGCGGTGATCATGGCCGCAAGGCCGCCGACCAGAATGAAGACGAACCCATAAAGCCAGCGCCAGCGGCGATGCTGATCGTCGATCGTCCGGCGCAGAATGTCCTCGGGATAGTCGGCGCCCGCCGACGCCATCGGCGAGCGGATGCGGAACATCACCACGATCCAGACGAGAAACACGCCCAGAGCGGCAAGACCCGTGCTCCGCATCGGCAAATGGAATTCCAGAATGCCGATGAACAGCGCGGAGATGATCAGGAAGGCGATCAGCAGCGACAGGAATTTTCGCCCTTCGGCGCGAATGCTGCCGCGGATCTGCGCGACAAGCGCGTCATCCCTGTTCCGTTGGTCGATCATGCCCGTCTCCGCGCGCCATTTCGGTCGTGGGAAGATGTAACCTATAGGTTACTCGGGCGCAAGCGGCTTCAGCTGGCGTGAAACAGCGCGCTCACGGATTCGCCGTCATGGATGCGATGGATTGCCTCCGCCAGCGGCTTGGCGATCGACAGCACGGTGAGCTTGGGCGCCCGCTTGTCGTCCGGGATCGGCACCGAGTTGGTGCACACGATCTCCAGCACGTCCGGCTGCTCGCTGAGGCGCGACGCCGCCCCCGCCGCGAACAGGCCATGCGTGCAGGCAATGCGGATCGAGCGCACCTTCTGCTCGCGCAAGAGGCGCAGCAACTCGAGCGTCGTCGTGCCGCGCGCAATCTCGTCGTCGAGCACGATCACGTCCTTGCCGGTCACGTCGCCGATGATCGGGCCCATCCGCACCTCGCTGTCGGAGATGCGCTGCTTGGCCGCCACCGCGACGCCGACGCCCAGCATCCGCGCGAACGCCGCCGTCTCCTTGGCATTGCCGAGGTCGGGCGACACCGCCACCGTGTTGGACAGGTCGTATTGCCGAAAATGCCCCGCGATCTCGTTCAGCGCGTGCAGGTGGTCGACCGGGATGCTGAAAAAGCCGTGCACCTGCGGCGAATGCAGCGCCATGGTCAGCACGCGGTTGGCGCCCGCCGTCACGATCAGGTCGGCGACCAGCCGCCCGCCGATCGAGATGCGCGGCGCGTCCTTCTTGTCGGAACGGGCATAGGCATAGAACGGCATCACCGCCGTGATCCGCGAGGCCGAGGCGCCGCGCGCCGCGTCGCACATCAGCAAAAGCTCGACCAGATGTTCCTGCACCGGCGTCACCAGCGGCTGGATGATATAGACGTCGCGCTCGCGGCAGTTCTCCTGCAGCTGCACTTCCAGGCAGTCATTGGCGAAGCGCGTCAGCCGCGACGGCGACAGCGGCACGCCCAGATCGCGGCAGATTTCGCGCGCCAGATCCGGATGGGCCGATCCGCTGAAAACGGCGATACCCTTCATGCGCGTCTCCCACCACCCGATTGCGCGCCGCTTATCGGGGGTTTCGCCCCGTCCCGCAATGCGGCGTTAGCGCCGCCAGGGCGCCAAAACCGTATGCGCCGGAACCGCCGTCGCGGAAGCCCGTTTGGTGGCCAGATAGCCGCGCTTGCGCAATTGCCGCAATGCCGCCTGCACCGAGGATTTGGACAGCCCCGTCTCGACCGCCAGGGTCGACAGGCTGACCTGCAGCCGCTTCCCCGGTCCGCCGCTGTCGTGCCACAGCTTGATGTAGACGAGGTAGGCCGACGGCGCGTGGTCATGCGCCACCAGATCGGGCATCAAGGTCTCGACGACATAGTCGTCCAGCGGCACTCTACGAACCATCACTATAGTAATCATCGGGATGCTTGCCGCCGCAAGCCCTGCACCGTAGCAATTCGCGGTCACGCGATGAGAGGCCCGCCATGATCACGCAGCTCAAATTCATGTCCATTCCGGTCCAGGACCAGCAGCGCGCCAAGAAGTTCTACACTGAGAAGCTCGGCTTCAAGATCGCCACCGACCAGGAGATGGGCCCGAACGGCCAGCGCTGGATCGAGCTGCGCATCGACAAGGCCCAGACGCGCATCGTTCTCTTCACGATGGAAGGCGAGGAGGGCCGCATCGGCACCCGCATGAACTGCTCGCTGTCCTGCGACGACGTCGAAGCGACCTACCGCCAGCTCAGCGACCGCGGCGTCGAATTCGAAGGCCCACCGCAGAAGCAGCCCTGGGGCAGCTTCGTCATCATGAAGGACAGCGAAGGCAACCGCTTCGTGGTCGGCAGCGACTGAGGGTAGGGCGATGCCGACGCAAACGCTCATTTTCGTGAACATCTTCTTCGCCGGCCTCCTAGCCGGCGAGGAGTTCGTCATCCGCTTCGGCGTCCGCGCCCCGCTCGCCAGCCTCCCGGACGCGGAGCACATCCGGCTGCGTCAAGCGCTGATCCGCACGCTTCGCATCCTCGTCCCGACAATCTTCGCGTTGGCCTTCTTCACGGGCATCGCCGCGACTGCGGTCGGCGGCATCCATATGGACCGAGCCTTTGAGCTGCGCTGCGCCGGCTTGATGGCACTGCTTGCGTTCATCGCACTCACCCTGGCCGGCACCGTACCGATCAACCAGGCAGCGCTCACCTGGAACCCAGCCGCGCCGCCGCCCGATTGGCGCAAGAAAATCGCGACCTGGGAGCGCCTCGACACGATCCGCACGATGCTGGCGGCCGCAGCCTTCGGGCTTCTGCTCGGCGCGGGCTTGCTGCTATAAGCCGCCCTCCGGGCGGTTAGCTCAGTTGGTAGAGCATATCGTTTACACCGATAGGGTCGGCGGTTCGAGCCCGTCACCGCCCACCAGTCTTCGCGCGCGAAGCGCAGCGAAGACTGCCGCGCCGTAGCCCGAAGGGCGAAGGCGGGCCGGCTGCCGCGCTAGATCGAAAGCTCCGCATCCCCCTCGACCACGCGCTGCTCCAGCACCGGCCGTTCGCCCTTGCCCCACAGCTTGGCAGTATGCACCACGCGGTAGCGCAGCGGTCCGCCGTCCGGCGCCGTGCTGCGGTCGATCGGCCGCGGGATGCAGACGAATTCGGTGCTCAGCGAGTCCGCCGCCGCGCGCACCACGGCATAGCCGTGCCCGCCCATGTCGGCGAACGCGACATGCGGCGCGTTGTCGGGATTGGAGAGCGCCCGCGCCTTGGCGATGTCGCCGCTCGCGGCATATTCCAGCGCCGAGCGCACCCCGTGATGCAACGTCAGATTGACGATAGCGGCGTGACTACCATCGGCACGCTCGGCCATGAACAGCGGCCGTGTCGGATCGGTCTTCGGCATATTGTACTCCAGCGCTTCGACCATGCCCGGCGCCGAGATCGATCCGGTGACGAAGGTCACGCCGACCGGCTCGAACGGCCGCGGCGGCAGCGCTTTGGCCGCGAGCCCGGCCCAGAAGCTGTGCCGGTCGCCGCACACCGACGCGAAGCCGGTGATGCCTTCGCGCGCCACCATGTCGTAGATCATGTCGCGCTCGGCATAAGCGGAGCACGCCTCGCCGCCGCCGAACCCGGCATAATCCGTGCTCGGCCAGTGCTTGGGAAACGTCGCCGGCAGGTTCTGCGCATCGGTGCGCATGTCGATCAGCGCCGTCGTGTTGCCCCAGATCTTCCACGTCGCGGTCGACGTCTTCAGCCGGTCCATGAACCAGGCGCGCTGCACCGCGCCCAGCACGGTCTGCGGCGGTTCATCACGACGGAAATTTGGGATCTCCTTGCCGTTGAACGCGATCGTCGCCGGCGGATGGCCGCCATTGTAGTCGCGCCCGCCGTCGAGAATGCGCTGGAACTCTTCGCAGAGAAAGCGCGGGAAATCGTCGGACACCAGCGCGTCGGCTTCGTCGCGCCCAGTCGGCTCCTCGGAGCGATAGCTGCGCTGGTCGGTGATGATGAGGTCGACATGCGGCCCCCAGCGCAACGCGCGATAGCCGGTGAGGCTGGCCAGCGCGATGCGGTTGTTCGGCTCGTCGCCCAGCCCGTTGTCGTCGAACTTGGTGATCGGCACGGTCTGCACCGCCGGCGGATCGAACCGGTCGAGCGACGGCGACGGCTTTGTTATCCGCGCCGGATGATATTCGAACCACGCCTGCATTGCGGCGACCTTCACCGCCTGCGCCGGCCGCGTCTTGCCGTTGAACGCCTGGAACGATTGCCAGCCCTGCCAGCTGAACTCGTGATTGTCCCACATCGTCACGAACGGAAACCGCGCCCGCGCGTCCTGCAGATCGGGATCGGCGAGATAGCCGCAATAGGCAACGCGATAATCGCCGACGTCGGTCGGCACATGGAAATCGCTGATCTTCTCGCCATGCGGATAGCGCACGACGTCGTTGATGTGCCGCGCGTAATAGCCCTTGGTCCGGTCCTCGGGATACCAGCTGAGCTCATAGATGAAATCGCCCAGATGCAGCACGAAGCCGAGCCGGTCTTCCGGCGCGGCGCGCTCGTCTTCATAGATCATCCGGCGATAGGCGTTCTGCGCCCCCAGATTGGCGTTCTGGCAGGATACGAAGGCAAAACGCACCGCGCGCGGATCGTCCTGCGCCGGCGCCGTTAGCGTACGCCCGATCCGGCTGCCGTTTCCCTGCGTATCCGTAAAGCGATACCAATACTCGCGTCCCGGCTTCAGCCCGCCGACCAGCACGCGCGCCGTCCAATCGGATTCCGGCAGACAATTGGCGCGCGACACCGCGACGACGCGGGCAAAGCCCGCATCTTCGGCAATCTCGACTTTCAGATGCGCCGCCCCATGTCCCGCCGGATAAGGCCGCCGCGTCCACAGCAGCACGCTATGCGAATCCGGATCGCCCGAGGCGACGCCTTGCGGATACATCGCGCGGTTCTCGCGCCAGGCACTGCGCGCGCCCGACCGCGCCGCTCCGGCAAACGCCGCGCTGGCGCCAAGAGCCGCTGCAGCAGCCAAAATCTCTCTGCGTGAATGTCCTGCCATGATCCGTCCCCGTCATGTCCGCGCCGCAGCATAGGTTGCGGCAAGGCGATTTCCGGATCAAAACGGCGTTACTGTCGGTGGCCTCGGGGCCGAGTAGGGGAACATGATGCGCAAACTTCCATCCATCCTGACCGCTTTCGCGCTCGCACTCGGCGCCGGCGTCACCGCCGCCAACGCCCAAATGGATGCGATGGACGCGCTCAACGCGCCGCCCGCAACGCCGCCCAAGCTGCCGCCTTCCATCGTCTACGCGCAGGACATCATCGCCTTCACCCATGCGCAGATCATCGACGGCACCGGCGCGGCGCCGCGCCGCGACATGACGCTCATCAGCGACCACGGCAAGATCGCAGCCCTCGGTCCCTCCGCCCACACGCACATTCCAACTGGCGCCACGATCATCGACATGCACGGCAAGACGCTGCTGCCCGGCTTCGTCATGGTGCATGAGCATCTGTTCTATCCGCTGGGGCAGGGCAATTACGACGGCCTGCTGAACAGCTTCCCGGCGCTCTATCTCGCCGGCGGCACGACCACGGCGCGCACCGGCGGCACCGTGTCGCCCGACGGCGATCTCAATTTGCGCGATGCGATCGCGCGCGGCGAAGCGATCGGCCCAGACCTCGATGTCACCGCGCCCTATCTCAACGGCCCCGGCCAGCCGATCTACAAGATGCACATCTTGAAAGATCCCGCCGACGCCACGCGCACCGTGAACTATTGGGCGGAGGAGGGCGCCACCTCGTTCAAGGCCTACATGACGCTGACCCGCGACGAACTCGCCGCCGCGGTCGTCGCGGCGCACGCGCACAATCTCAAGATCACCGGTCACCTGTGCTCCGTCACCTATCGCGAGGCGGCCGAGCGCGGCATCGACAATCTCGAGCACGGCTTCGCCGCAATGACCGACTTCGTCAAAGGCAAAACGCCCGACGTTTGCCCGCCGCAGTCGATCCTGTCGCTGGTCGATCTCGACGTGAACGGCCCCGAAATCAAATCGCTGATCGGACTCCTCATCGCGCATCATGTCGCGCTGACCTCGACGCTCACCGTGTTCGAGACCTTCACGCCCGGCCGCCCCGAGGCGCCCGAGGCCGCCCGCGCCATGCTGATCCCCGAATTGCGCAGCGCCTACGAAACCTCGTGGACCGCCGTCCAGACCCAAGACCGCAGCAAGCCCTACGTCACGATCTTCCCCAAACTGATGAAGCTCGAGAAGATGTTCGCCGACGCCGGCGGCACGCTCTTGGCCGGCACCGATCCCACGGGTTACGGCGGCGTAATCCCCGGCTGGTCGGCCAAGCGCGAGGTCGAGCTTCTGGTCGAGGCCGGCTTCACCTTTCCGGCGGCTCTCAAAATCGCAACCTTGAACGGCGCGCAATATCTTGGCCGCGACGCGACGGTCGGCTCGCTCGCGATCGGCAAACGCGCCGATCTCGCGGTGATCGACGGCGATCCGGCCCGCGATCCCATGGCGCTGGAGCATATGCCGCTGGTCTTCAAGGCCGGCATCGGCTACCGCACCGATCTCATCATGGACGGTTTCCGCGGCAAGGTCGGTCTTTACTGAACACACTTCGCGACAACAGACCGCTTGACCGCGCCCGCGCGCAGGTGCGGAGTGCCGCCATGTCCAAGCATCTCGCCGTCGCCATCGTCGGTCTCCTCGCGCTCTCGGGTTGCGGCAGCCTGTTCGGCAGCACGCCGCACACGCCGCGCTGGAATCCCAATGCCACGCCGCGCGACGAGAACTGGCACTCGCCCAACGCGAACCTCTTGCGCTACGACGCCAATCACGACGGCACGCTGACGCGCGACGAGCTAAAATCCGGTCTCAGGGCCGAGTTCGACGCCTATGACGTCAACCACACCAACTGCCTCGGGCCGGACCAGGTGCGCACCATCAACCAGCTGCGCGTGACGCAGGACGCCTCGCAGGCGACGCCGCTGGTCGACTGGAACCAGGATGGCTGCATCGACTTCAACGAATACTCCGGCGCCACGCTGTCGCTGTTCGACACGCTCGACAAGAATGGCGACGGCGAACTCTCGCCGCAGGAACTCAATGCCGGCAATCGCCCCGCCGGCGCCGGCGGACAGCCGGACGGCAGCGGCCGCGGCGGCGGACGCGGCGGCCATCACCATGGCGGTGGCGGCGGGATGCCGGGCGGCTGACGCCTCGGCTTGACGCCCGGCCATCCGCAGTGGCGAACTTCGCGGATGAGGGGGCTCTCGATCATCGCACTTGCACTGCTTGCTGGCGGCTGTGCGCCGGACAAGCCGCATTGGTCGCCTTTCCCAGCGCCGCGCTCGGAGGATTGGCACACCGGCAAGATGCTGATCGCCAATTTCGACAGCAACAATGACGGCACCGTGACGCGCCGCGAGCTCGAAGCCGGCCTGCGCCAGAACTTCCGCCAGGCGGACACCAATCATGACGGCCGCCTCGACCCCGACGAGGTCGCCGCCGCCAATGCGCGCCGCATCAAGCTCGACGAATCCACCGCCATGCCGCTGATCGACTGGAACCAGGACGGCTATGTCGATTTCGACGAATTCTCCGCCGGCGTGCGCTCCCAGTTCGAGGCGCTCGACCTCGACGGCGACGGCGAGGTCACGCCCGACGAATTCCGCCGCGCGCCGCAATAGGCTTTAGACACCGCCGCCCGTGATTTGCTTGACAGGGCAGGGGCTGGGCCCTACATCGACCGTCCTTCGCGGGGTTCGCCCCGCGAGCGCCCGCGGGGGCGTAGCTCAGTTGGTTAGAGTGTCGGCCTGTCACGCCGAAGGTCGCGGGTTCGAGCCCCGTCGCTCCCGCCATTTTCCACCCCTCCCAATCCCCATTTTGGCCTCCCCAAATCTCTGTTTCTGGGGGGCTTTCGCCTTGTTGCGAATCGCTCGCAACTCCCGCGAAAAATCAGGTTTTTTTGCGCCGAATCTTAGTCTAAACCCGCGTTGCCCGCGGGTGGCCGGCGCCTATACTGCACCCGCGAAATGACACCGTTTGGCCGCCCGGCCGGACGTTCAAAGGGTCCAGCATGGACAAGATGCTTCTGGAATATCTTCCGATCCTGATCTTCATCGGGATCGCGGGCGTCATCGCCGCCGCGCTCGTCCTCGTTCCCGTCATCGTCGCGCCGTCCAAGCCCGATCCCGAAAAGCTCTCCGCCTATGAATGCGGCTTCAACGCGTTCGGCGATGCGCGCATGAAATTCGACGTGCGTTTCTACCTCGTCTCCATCCTGTTCATCATCTTCGACCTTGAAGTCGCGTTCCTGTTTCCCTGGGCGATCACGCTCGGCGCGACCGGCGCCTTCGCCTTCTGGTCGATGGTGACGTTCCTCGGCGTCCTCACCGTCGGCTTCATCTACGAATGGAAGAAGGGAGCGCTCGAATGGGAGTGATCCCGGCAGGTTCCGCCGCCCGTTCGACGGTTCAGGGCACCACCCGCGCCCCGACCGACAACGATCCCTATTTCAAGGCGATGCAGGCGGAGATGGCCGACAAGGGCTTCATCACCACCTCCGCCGAATCCCTCGTCAACTGGGCCCGCACCGGCTCGCTGATGTGGATGACGTTCGGCCTGGCCTGCTGCGCCGTCGAGATGATGCACGCGAACATGCCGCGCTACGATCTGGAGCGTTTCGGCGCCGCGCCGCGCGGCTCACCGCGCCAATCCGACGTGATGATCGTCGCCGGCACGCTGACCAACAAGATGGCCCCCGCGCTGCGCAAGGTCTACGACCAGATGCCCGAGCCGCGCTACGTGATCTCGATGGGCTCCTGCGCGAACGGCGGCGGCTACTACCACTATTCCTACGCCGTGGTGCGCGGCTGCGACCGTATCGTGCCGGTCGACATCTACGTCCCCGGCTGTCCGCCGACCGCTGAGGCACTGGTCTACGGCATCATGCTGCTGCAGCGGAAGATCCGCCGCACCGGAACGATCGAGCGCTGAGATGACCGATCTGGCCGCCTTCGCAACCGAGCTTTCCGCCGCGCTGCCCGGCGCGATCCGCACCCATGCGCTGGCGCTCGGCGAGCTCACCATCGACGTCGAGATCGGCGAGATCGTCCGCACCATGTCGTTCCTGCGCGACGACCCGAACTGCGAATTCAAGATCCTCGTCGACATCTGCGGCGTGGACTACCCCAAGCGCGAAAAACGCTTCGACGTCGTCTATCATCTGCTGTCGCTGACCAAGAACATCCGCCTGCGCGCCCGTGTCATCGCTGGCGAAGACGAGCCGGTGCCGTCCGTCGTCGCGGTCTATCCCGCCGCCAACTGGTTCGAGCGCGAAGCCTTCGACATGTACGGCATCGCCTTCGCCGATCATCCCGATCTGCGCCGCATGCTCACCGATTACGGCTTCTCCGGTCATCCGCTGCGCAAGGACTTCCCGCTCACCGGCTATGTCGAGGTGCGTTACGACGACGAGCTCAAGCGCGTCGTCTACCAGCCCGTCCAGCTGGTCCAGGAATTCCGCGACTTCGACTTCATGAGCCCGTGGGAAGGTGCGCCGCACATCATGCCCGACGGCAACAAGGCCGCGTCCGGCAATCCGGGGAAAAAGGCATGAGCCTCGCCGCCGACAAGAGCAAACTCGCCCCCGAAGAGCCGAAGATCACGCTGAACTTCGGGCCGCAGCATCCCGCCGCGCACGGCGTGCTGCGCCTCGTCCTCGACCTCGACGGCGAGATCGTCACCCGCGTCGATCCGCATATCGGCCTGCTGCACCGCGGCACCGAGAAGCTGATCGAGCACAAGACCTATCTGCAGAACATCGGCTATTTCGACCGCCTCGATTACGTCGCGCCGATGAACCAGGAGCACGCCTTCGTGCTCGCCATCGAAAAGCTGCTCGGCCTCGAAGTGCCCAAGCGCGGCCAGTACATCCGCGTGCTGTTCTCCGAGCTCGGCCGCCTGATGAACCACATCCTGAACGTCACGTTCCAGGCGCTGGATGTCGGCGCGCTGACCCCGCCGCTCTGGGGCATGGAAAGCCGCGAGACCATGCTGCAATTCTACGAGCGCGTCTCGGGCAGCCGCATGCACGCGAAATATTTCCGCCCCGGCGGCGTGCACCAGGACCTGCCGCCCGGCCTCGCCGACGACATCCACGCCTTCTGCGACGGGTATCTCAAGCTGCTCGACGACATCGACAGCCTCCTGATCGAGAACCGCATCTTCAAGCAGCGCAACGTCGACATCGGCATCATCAACCGCGCCGAAGCCGAGATGTGGGGCTTCTCCGGCGTCATGCTGCGTTCCGCCGGCGTGGCGTGGGACCTGCGCCGCGCCCAGCCCTACGAGTGCTACAACGAGCTCGACTTCCAGATTCCGATCGGCCGCAACGGCGACTGCTACGACCGGTACGTGATGCGCATGGAAGAGATGCGCCAGTCGGTGAAGATCATCAAACAGTGCATCGAGAAGATGCCGTCGGGTCCGGTCTCGTCGACCGACAACAAGATCGTGCCCCCCAAGCGCGCCGAGATGAAGAACTCGATGGAAGCGCTCATCCATCACTTCAAGCTCTACACCGAAGGCTTTCATGTCCCCGCCGGCGAAGCCTACGCCGCCGTCGAGGCGCCCAAGGGCGAATTCGGCGTCTATCTCGTCTCCGACGGCACCAACAAGCCCTACCGCTGCAAGATCCGCGCGCCGTCTTTCGTGCATCTGCAGGCGATGGACTACATGAACAAGGGCCACATGCTCGCCGACGTCTCCGCCGTCCTCGGCTCCCTCGACATCGTCTTCGGCGAGGTCGACCGATGAGCCTTGCGATGGAAAGCCAGAAAAACGGCCCGATCCCCTCGGGCGGCTGGACGGGCGACCCCGTGCCGTCGCCCAGCGAGGGCAAATTCGAAAAGTGGACGGATGATCATCCGCTCGTGGTGGCCGCGATCTACATCGTTGTCGTTTCGCTGCTCGCGGTTTTGCGGCTCGATCATCTCAGCGCCGCCGTCGCGGCGATCGTGTTCGTCGTCTCGCTGGCCGTCAACGCGCTTGTGCTGGGCTCGATTGTTGGCGGGGCATGGTTGTTCCTTTGGGCCGTCGGCAAGATCGCGCCCGGCGCGGCCGATGCATTGTCCAAGGGACAAAAGGCTTATGTCGGCGTCTTGCTTGCCTTGGGTGCGATGTTGAGCCTCGCGATCGGTCCCTTCCTGCTTGTCAAACTGTTCGCATTGATCGGAGGCGCCGCATGAGCCTGCGCCGTCTCGCTCCGCCCGAAATCCAGCCCGCCTCCTTCGCGTTCAGCGATGCGAACATGGCGCGCGCCGATCATGAGATCGCGAAATATCCGCCCGGCCGTCAGGCCAGCGCGGTGATCTCGCTGCTGTGGATCGGCCAGGAGCAGCAGGGCTGGGTCACGCATCCGATGATTGAGGCTGTCGGCAAGAAGCTCGGCATGCCGTTCATCCGTGTGCTCGAAGTCGCGACCTTCTACACGATGTTCAACCTGCACCCGGTCGGCAAATTCCATCTGCAGGTCTGCACCACGCCGCCCTGTCTGCTGCGCAACTCGGACGCTGTCGTGAAGGCGTGCGAGAAGCTGATCGGCAAGGCGCAGATGACGCCGACCGCCGACGGCATGCTGTCCTGGACCGAGGTCGAGTGCCTCGGCGCCTGCACCAACGCGCCGATGTTCCAGGTCGGCAGCGATTTCTACGAGGACCTCGACGGCCCGCTCACCGAAAAGCTCATCGAGGCGTTCCGCAAAGGCCAGCCGCTGCCGCCCGGGCCGCAGACCGGCCGCATCGGCGCCGAGCCCGCCGGCGGCGCCACCACCCTGACCGACCGCGCGATCTACACGCGCACGCCGCACAATGACGGCCCCGCGCTGACCGACAGCGAGGCCAAGAAACCCACCGCCGCCGCGTCCGACCGCGAAGCGCCGGCCCCAAAACCGCCGGGAGCCGCCACCTGATGCTCGCCGACAAAGACCGCATCTTCACCAACATCTACGGCTTCGAGGACAAGTCCGTCGCCGGCGCGAAGTCGCGTGGGCTGTGGGACGGCACGAAGAAGATTCTCGAACTCGGGCCCGAAGCCATCTGCGACCTCGTCAAGAAGTCGGGCCTGCGCGGCCGCGGCGGCGCGGGTTTCGCCACCGGCCTGAAGTGGACCTTCATGCCGAAGGAAGTGAAGGACCGCCCGCACTATCTCGTCATCAACGCCGACGAGTCCGAGCCCGGTACGTGCAAGGACCGCGAGATCATGCGCAACGACCCGCATCATCTCATCGAGGGCTGCCTGATCGCGTCCTTCGCGATGCGCGCCCACACCTGCTACATCTACGTCCGCGGCGAGTTCGTGCGCGAGCGCGAGGCGCTGCAGCGCGCCATCGACGAATGCTACGCCGAGAAGCTGATCGGCAAGGACAACGTCCACGGTTGGGACTTCGACCTCTTCGTCCATCACGGCGCCGGCGCCTATATCTGCGGCGAAGAGACCGCCTTGCTCGAGAGCTTCGAGGGCAAGAAGGGCATGCCGCGCATGAAGCCGCCGTTCCCGGCCAACATGGGCATCTATGGCTGCCCGACGACCGTGAACAATGTCGAGTCCGTCGCCGTCGTCCCCACCATCCTGCGCCGCGGCCCCGAATGGTTCGCCGGCATCGGCCGCGCCAACAACACCGGCACCAAGCTCTTCCAGATCAGCGGCAATGTGAACAAACCCTGCGTCGTCGAAGAGGCGCTCGGCGTCCCGATGCGCGAACTGATCGAGAAATATGCCGGCGGCGTCACCGGCGGCTGGGACAATCTGCAGGCCGTGATCCCCGGCGGCGCGTCGTGCCCGATGATCCCCAAATCGGTCTGCGACGACGTCATCATGGATTTCGACGCGCTGAAGGCCGTCAACTCCTCGCTCGGCACCGCTGCGGTGATCGTGATGGACAAGTCCGCCGATCTCGTCCGCGTCGTGGCGCGCTACGCCTATTTCTACAAGCATGAGAGCTGCGGCCAGTGCACGCCGTGCCGCGAAGGCACCGGCTGGATGTGGCGCGTGATGGAGCGTCTGCGCACCGGCGACGCCCGCGTCGAGGAGATCGACCAGCTCTGGGACGTCGGCAAGCAGTGCGAGGGCCACACGATCTGCGGCCTCGGCGACGCCGCGCCGTGGCCGATCCAGGGCCTGATCCGCCATTTCCGTCCCGAGCTCGAACGGCGCATCGCCGAACGCCAAGCTCAGAAGATCGCGGCGGAGTAGGGCGATGCTGACCTTCCTTCACGAATTCGAAGAACAGCCGCGCTGGGGCGAAATCTCCGACGAGCTGTACGAAACGCCGGCCGGCGCAAGGATCGCATTCTTCAATGCCGAAAACGGCATCTGGCTGACCGCGAATTCCGAAGGGTTTCTTCACCTGGCGCGCATCTTCGCCGAGCTTGGTACTCGCAATTTCGGGGAAGGCTATCACTTCCATCGCTCCGAATGGCTCAAACAGCCGGCGGCCGAAGGGCAAGAGGTAAGCGTCGAGATTCACAATGGCGATTGGACGGCCGATGCCTAGCCGCAAACTCATCATCGACGGTCACGAGATCGAGGCGGACGACAACGCCACGCTGCTGCAGGTCTGCGAAGGCACCGGCGCCGAGATCCCGCGCTTCTGCTACCACGAGCGCCTCAGCGTCGCCGGCAATTGCCGCATGTGCCTGGTCGAATGGGTCGGTGCGCCCAAGCCGCAGGCCTCCTGCGCGCTGCAGGTCAAGGACATCATGCCGAACCGCGACGGCACCCCGGCCAAGATCAACACGAACTCCCCCATCGCCCGCAAGGCGCGCGAAGGCGTGATGGAATTCCTGCTGATCAACCATCCGCTCGATTGCCCGATCTGCGACCAGGGCGGCGAATGCGATCTGCAGGACCAGGCGATGGGCTATGGCCGCGCCGCCTTCAACCGCTTCCACGAGAACAAGCGCGCCGTCGAAGACAAATACATGGGTCCGCTGGTCAAGACCGTGATGACCCGCTGCATCCAGTGCACGCGCTGCATCCGCTTCGCCACCGAGATCGCCGGCGTCGAGGATTTCGGCGCCACCGGCCGCGGCGAAGACATGGAGATCACGACCTATCTGGAGAAGGCGTTCGCCTCCGAGCTCTCCGGCAACGTGGTCGACCTCTGCCCCGTCGGCGCGCTGACGTCGAAGCCCTACGCCTTCAACGCGCGTCCCTGGGAATTGCGCAAGACCGACTCGATCGACGTGATGGACGCACAGGGCGCGAACATCCGCATCGACGCGCGCGGGCCGCAGGTCATGCGCGTGCTGCCGCGCCTCAACGAGGAGGTCAACGAGGAGTGGATCTCCGACAAGGCGCGCCACGCCTGTGACGGCCTGATGCGCCAGCGCCTCGACCGCCCCTATATCCGCAAGAGCGGCAAGCTCCAGCCCGCCAGCTGGCCCGAGGCGTTCTCCGCCATCGCTGCGCGCGTCGCGTCCACGACGCCCGACAAGATGGCCGCCGTGGTCGGCGACCTCGCCGCAGCCGAGGAGATCAAGGCGCTCAAGGATCTTATGGCGTCGCTCGGCGTGAAGAACACCGATTGCCGCCAGGACGGCGCCAAGCTCGGCGGCGCCCGCCAGTCCTACCTCTTCAACACCACCATCGCCGGCGTCGAAGCCGCCGATGCGATCCTGCTGGTCGGCGCCAATCCGCGCTGGGAAGCGCCTGTGCTCAACGCCCGCATCCGCAAGACCTGGCTCGCGAGCAATCTGCAAGTCGCCGGCATCGGCGTGACGATGGACCAGACCTATCCGGTCAAGGACCTCGGCGCCGACGTGGCCGTGCTCGAACAGATCGCCTCTGGCGGCCACGACTTCGCCAAGGTCCTGCACGACGCCAAGCGTCCCATGATCATCGTCGGCGCCAGTGCCGCCGCGCGTGCCGACGGCGCCGCGATCCTGCGCCTTGCCGCGAAGATCGCCGCCGACACCGGCATGATCGGCCCGGCCGGCGGCCCCGCCGAGGGCGGCTGGAACGGCTTCAACGTCCTCCACACCGCCGCCTCTCGCGTCGCCGCGCTCGATCTCGGCTTCGTGCCGGGAGAAGGCGGCCGCGATGTCGCCGCCATCGTCGACGGCGCGCAGAAGGGCGACATCGACTTCATCTATCTGCTCGGCGCCGACGAGTTCGACGTGAGCCATCTCGGCCGCGCCTTCGTCGTCTACCAGGGCAGCCATGGCGACGCCGGCGCGCACAACGCCGACGTCATCCTCCCCGGCGCCGCCTACACCGAGAAGGAAGGCCTCTACGCCAACTTCGAAGGCCGGGTGCAGCGCACCCGCCGCGCCGTCTTCCCGCCGGGCGACGCCAAGGAAGACTGGTCCATCCTGCGCGCGCTCTCCGATGTCCTCGGCAAGCGCCTGCCATATGACAATCTCGACGCTCTGCGCGCCGCCATTGCCGCCGAGGCGCCGCACTTCGCGAACGTCGACAGCGCATTGCCGCACGCCGGCGCGACCGCGACCGACTGGACCGCCGTCGGCGCCGACACGCCGCTCGACACCACGCATCCGCTCAAGAGCGCGATGACCGACTACTACCTGACGAACCCCATCGCCCGCGCCAGCGAGACGATGGCGCAATGCAGCCGCGAATTCGTCACCGGCACCGGCTCGAGTGCGGTTAGCGGCAGCGTGCCGCACGCGGCGGAGTAGGCGATGCTCCTCACCCATTACTTCCAGACCTTGGGACTGCCCTACGGCTGGGCGTGGACGATCAGCCAGGCGCTCGTCCTCGGCGTGCTCGAATTCCTCATGCTGCTGATGGTCGCCGCCGTCATCCTTCTGGATCGCAAGATCTGGGCGGCGGTGCAGCTGCGCCGCGGCCCCAACGTCGTCGGCCCCTTCGGCGTGCTCCAGACCATCGCCGACGCGCTCAAATTCCTCTTCAAGGAAGTCGTCATCCCCGCCGGCGCCAACAAGGTGATCTTCATCCTGGCGCCGCTCGTCACCGCGACGCTCGCCTATGCCGGCTGGGCGGTGGTGCCGCTCGACGACGGCTGGGTCGCCGCCGACATCAATGTCGGCATCCTCTATCTCTTCGCGATGTCGTCGCTCGGCGTCTACGGCATCATCATGGCGGGCTGGGCCTCGAACTCGAAATATCCGTTCCTCTCCGCCCTGCGCGCCGCCGCCCAGATGGTGTCCTACGAGGTTTCGATCGGCTTCGTGATCATCACCGTGCTTCTGTTCGCCGGCTCGCTGAACCTCTCCGCCATCGTGCGGGCGCAGGAAACGCATAGCGTCTTCGCCTTCGCCGGCTGGAACACGTTCTCGATCCTGTTCCCCATGCTGCCGATCTTCTTCGTCTCGGCCCTGGCGGAGACCAACCGCCCGCCCTTCGATCTCGTGGAGGCGGAGTCCGAACTCGTTGCCGGCTTCTTCGTCGAATATTCCGCGACGCCGTTTCTGCTGTTCTTCCTCGGCGAATACATCTCCGTCCTCCTGATGTGCGCGATGTGCTCGGTGCTGTTCTTCGGCGGCTGGCTGCCGCCGCTCAACATCGCGCCGTTCACCTGGGTTCCGGGCGTCATCTGGCTCGCGCTCAAGATGCTGTTCGTCTTCTTCATGTTCGCGATGGTGAAGGCCATGGTGCCGCGCTATCGCTACGATCAACTGATGCGGCTCGGCTGGAAAGTGTTCCTGCCCACGTCGCTGCTCTGGGTGGTGGTCACGGCGGGCTATGTGCTCGTCTTCCACCATCACGGATAAATCCCATGGCCACGCTCGACCGCGCCGCACGGCAGATTTTCTTCTGGGAGTTCGTCACCAGCTTCTTCCTGGCGATGCGCTACTTCTTCACGCCCAAGCCGACGCTCAACTACCCGTTCGAAAAGGGCCCGCTCAGCCCGCGCTTCCGCGGCGAGCATGCGCTGCGCCGCTATCCCAATGGCGAAGAACGCTGCATCGCGTGCAAGCTGTGCGAGGCGATCTGCCCCGCCCAGGCCATCACCATCGAAGCCGAGCCCCGCGCCGACGGCAGCCGCCGCACGACGCGCTACGACATCGATATGGTCAAATGCATCTATTGCGGCCTGTGCCAGGAGGCCTGCCCCGTCGACGCCATCGTCGAAGGCCCGAACTTCGAATTCTCGACCGAGACCCGTGAGGAGCTCTACTACAACAAGGACCGCCTGCTCGCGAACGGCGACCGCTGGGAACGCGAGATCGCGAAAAACCTCGAGCTGGACGCGCCGTATCGATGACCCATATGCGCACCATCACCCCCGCACACGTCATGGCCGGGCTTGACCCGGCCACCCAACTTCGTTCGCGCGAAGGGGTGAACGCATGATCCTCCAGACCATCGCCTTCTACGCCTTCTCCGCCATCCTGCTGGCGAGCGCCTTCATGGTCATCGTGGCGCGCAATCCCGTGCATTCGGTGTTCTTCCTGATCCTCGCCTTCTTCAACGCCGCCGGCCTGTTCGTCCTGCTCGGCGCCGAGTTCCTCGCGATGATCCTGGTCATCGTCTATGTCGGCGCGGTCGCGGTGCTGTTCCTGTTCGTCGTCATGATGCTCGACGTCGACTTCTCCGAGCTGAAGCGCGGCGCGCAGCAATACATCCTGGTCGGCGCCGGCGTCGGCATCGTGATGGTGGTCGAGCTGGTGTTCAGCGCGCTCTTGTGGAAATCCTCGCCCGTCGCGCCCAGCGTGCTGGCGCATCCGACCCCCGCGCATCTCAGCAACACCGAAGCGCTCGGCCGCATCCTCTATACCGACTACATCTACTACTTCCAGATCGCCGGCCTGGTGCTGCTGGTCGCGATGATCGGCGCCATCGTCCTGACGCTGCGCCACCGCCCCGGCGTGCGGCGCCAGAACATCGGCAAGCAGAACGCGCGCGTCATGAGCGAGGCGATGACCGTCGTCGACGTCAAGCCGGGGCAGGGGGCATAGGATGCAGATCGGTCTCGGCAATTACCTCACCGTCGCGGCGATCCTGTTCACCATCGGGGTGTTCGGCATCTTCCTGAACCGCCGCAACATCATCGTCATTCTGATGTCGGTCGAGCTTCTGCTCCTCGCCGTCAACATCAACTTCGTCGCGTTCTCGTCCTTCCTCCACGACCTCGTGGGCCAGGTCTTCGCGCTGTTCATCCTGACCGTCGCGGCCGCGGAAGCCGCCATCGGTCTTGCCATTCTCGTCGTCTATTTCCGCAACCGCGGCACGATCGCCGTGGAAGACGTCAACCTGATGAAGGGCTGAGGCGTGTACGCAGCAATCGTCTTCCTTCCCATCATCGCGTCCGCCATCGCGGGCCTGTTCGGCCGCTTTATCGGTGCCCGCGCGTCCGAGCTGATCACCACCGGCGCGCTGCTGACCTGCGCCGTCCTGTCCTGCATCGTGTTCTACGACGTCACGCTGCTCGGCCACCTCGCCCCTGGCGGTAAGCCGTGGATCGTCCAAATCCTGCCCTGGATCTATTCCGGCGATTTGCGCGTCGACTGGACGATCCGCGTCGACTCCCTGACCGCGGTCATGCTGGTCGTGGTGACGGGCGTCTCGTCGCTCGTGCACCTCTACTCCATCGGCTACATGCACGAAGACCCGCACCGCCAGCGCTTCTTCGCATATCTCTCGTTCTTCACCTTCGCCATGCTGATGCTGGTGACGGCGAACAACTTCCTGCAGATGTTCTTCGGCTGGGAAGGCGTCGGCGTCGCGTCCTATCTGCTGATCGGCTTCTGGTACAAGAAGCCGGAGGCCAACGCCGCCGCGATGAAGGCGTTCATCGTCAACCGCGTCGGCGATTTCGGCTTCGCGCTCGGCATCTTCGGCGTCTACTACATCTTCAAGACGCTCGATTTCGACGCCGTCTTCGCCGCCGCGCCCAGCATGGTCGGCCACACCATGCATTTCGGCAACTGGGACATCGACGTCCTCACGCTGCTGTGCCTGCTGCTGTTCGTCGGCGCGATGGGCAAGTCGGCCCAGCTCGGCCTGCACACATGGCTGCCCGACGCGATGGAAGGCCCGACGCCCGTCTCCGCCCTCATCCACGCCGCCACCATGGTCACCGCCGGCGTGTTCCTCGTCTGCCGCTGCTCGCCGCTGTTCGAGCACGCGCCCGCCGCGCTCGAATTCGTCACCTTCATCGGCGCCACCACCGCGTTCTTCGCCGCCTCCGTCGGCCTCTTCCAGAACGACATCAAGCGCGTCATCGCCTATTCGACCTGCTCGCAGCTCGGCTACATGTTCGTCGCCGCCGGCGTCAGCGCCTACGGCTCGGCGATGTTCCACCTCTTCACCCACGCCTTCTTCAAGGCGTTGCTGTTCCTCGCCGCCGGCTCGGTCATCCACGCGATGCATCACGAGCAGGACATGCGCAAGATGGGCGGCCTGGCGCGCGCCATCCCCTTCACCTGGGCGATGATGCTGATCGGCAACCTCGCGCTGACCGGCGTCGGCATCCCCGTCGCCCATATCGGCTTGGCGGGCTTCTACTCCAAGGACTCGATCATCGACGCCGCCTATGAGGCGCACACCGCCATCGGCAATTATGCTTTCGTCCTGACGCTGATCGCCGCCGGCATGACCTCGTTCTATTCCTGGCGCCAGTTCCTGATGACCTTCCACGGCCGTTATCGCGGCCAGGACAAGGTCCAGCTCGCCCATTCCGACGACCACAGCAGCCATACCGACGGCGAGGACGACCACGCCCACGGCGACCACCACGCCCCCGCGCTGTCCGAGGTCCATGAATCCCCGCTGGTGATGCTGGTCCCGCTCGCCGTGCTTGCCGCCGGCGCGGTGTTCGCCGGCATCGCCTTCGACCACCACTTCATCGGCGAGCAGTCCGCCGCCTTCTGGCACGGCGCGCTCGCCGCCATCGCCGGCAACGGCCTGGGGCCGCAGCTCGAGAACTTCCCGATGTGGGTCGAGGTCGCGCCCTTCGTGCTTACCGTGATCGGCTTCGGCGTCGCGTACTACTATTACATCCTGAACCCCGAGCTGCCGGCCAAGATGGCCGCCAAGCGGGGCATGCTGTACCTGTTCCTCTACAACAAATGGTATTTCGACGAGCTCTACGATTTCCTGTTCGTCCGCCCGGCGCAGCGCCTCGGCCGCTTCCTGTGGAAGCGCGGTGACGGCACGGTGATCGACGGCTTTGGCCCCGACGGCATCGCCGCCCGCGTGCTCGATGCCACCCGCGGCGCCGTCCGCCTGCAGTCCGGCTATGTCTATCACTACGCCTTCGCCATGCTGATCGGCGTCGTCGCCCTCGCCACCTGGCTGATGTTCTCGGGAGGCGTGAAGTGAGCCACATCCTCAGCCTCGTCACCTTTTTCCCGCTGGTCGGCATCGGCTTCATCCTGCTGACCCGCGGCGCCGACGCCACCGTGGCGCGCAACGCCAAATGGGCCGCGTTGATCACGACGCTGGTCGAGTTCGTCCTCGCCATGGTGATCTGGATCAAGTTCGACGGCACCACCGCCGCGTTCCAGTTCGTGGAGCAGGGCAATTGGCTCGCCCCCGGCATCACCTATCACATGGGCGTCGACGGCATCTCGATGCTGTTCGTCGTCCTCACCGCCGGCCTGATGCCGTTCTGCATCCTGGCGAGCTGGAATTCGATCGAGACCCGCGTCGCCGAATACATGATCGCGTTCCTCGCGCTCGAGACCATGATGATCGGCGTCTTCACCGCGCTCGACCTCGTGCTGTTCTACCTGTTCTTCGAGGCCGGCCTGATCCCGATGTTCCTGATCATCGGCGTGTGGGGCGGCAAGCGCCGCGTCTATGCCAGCTTCAAGTTCTTCCTCTACACGCTGCTCGGCTCGGTGCTGATGCTGCTGGCGATCCTGGCGATGTATTACATGGCCGGCACCACCGACATCGTCACGCTGCTCCACTTCCACTTCCCCCCCGCCACGCAGACCTGGCTCTGGCTGGCCTTCTTCGCGAGCTTCGCGGTCAAGATGCCGATGTGGCCGGTCCACACCTGGCTCCCCGACGCGCATGTCGAGGCGCCCACCGCCGGCTCCGTCATCCTCGCCGGCATCCTGCTGAAGATGGGCGGCTACGGCTTCCTGCGTTTCTCCTTGCCGATGTTCCCCGAAGCGACGCACCTCTTCGCGCCGCTGGTTTTCTCGCTCTCCATCATCGCGATCATCTACACCTCGCTGGTGGCCTTGGCGCAGGAGGACATCAAGAAGCTCATCGCCTATTCGTCGGTCGCCCATATGGGCTTCGTCACCATGGGCATCTTCACCATCACGCATCAGGGCGTCGAAGGCGGCATCTTCCAGATGCTCAGCCACGGCGTCGTCTCCGGCGCGCTGTTCCTCTGCGTCGGCGTGATCTACGACCGCATGCACACGCGCGAGATCGCGGCCTATGGCGGCCTCGTCAACCGCATGCCCGTCTATGCCGCCTGCTTCATGATCTTCACCCTCGCCAATGTCGGCCTGCCGGGCACCGGCGGCTTCGTGGGTGAGTTCCTCACCATGCTGGGCGCCTTCGCGGTCAACACCTGGGTCGCGATCTTCGCCGCCACCGGCGTGATCCTCTCCGCCGCCTACGCGCTCTATGTCTACCGCCGCGTTGTGTTCGGCGAGCTGGTCAAGCCCGCGCTGATGACGATCAAGGATCTGAGCCCCCGCGAATTCGCGATCCTCGCCCCGCTCGTGATCATCACCATCCTGATGGGCGTCTATCCCAAGCCCGTGTTCGACGTGACCACCGCCTCGGTCCGCAACCTCATCTCCGACTACAACACGGCCCTCGCCATCGACCACGCGCCCCAAGTCGCGGCCCGCCTGCCGGGAGACGCCAAGTGACCCTGCACGCCGATCTTCTCGTCCTCCTGCCCGAGCTCATGCTCGCCGTCGGGGCCATGGTGCTGTTGATCGTCGGCGTCTTCATCGGCGACCGCGCCACCAGCCTCGTCTCCTGGCTCGCCATCGCGCTGCTGGCCGCCGCCGGCGCTTACATTTTCATGCATCCCGAGCCCGCCAAGGCGTTCCAGGGTGCGTTCATCGTCGACGGCTTCTCGCGCTTCGTGAAGCTCCTCATCCTCGCCGGCTCTGCCCTGTGCATCCTGATGGCCAAGGAGTTCTTCGCCATCGACCGCACCACCCGGTTCGAGCTTCCGGTCCTGATGCTGCTCGCCACCCTCGGCATGCTGCTGATGGTCTCCGCCTCCAGCTTCATCGCGCTCTATATGGGCCTGGAGCTGCAGAGCCTGGCGCTCTATGTCCTCGCCTCCTTCAACCGCGACAGCCTGCGCTCGACGGAAGCCGGCCTCAAATACTTCGTCCTCGGCGCGCTCAGTTCCGGCATGCTGCTCTACGGCATCTCGCTGATCTACGGCTTCACCGGCACGACCGAGTTCGCCGGCATCGCCGCCGCGACCTCTGCGGGCGCGAACATCGGCCTGATCTTCGGCCTCGTGTTTCTGATCGCCGGTCTCGCCTTCAAGGTCGGCGCCGTCCCGTTCCACATGTGGACGCCCGACGTGTATGAAGGCTCGCCCACCCCCGTCACCGCCTTCTTCGTCACCGCCGCCAAGGTCGCCGCCTTTGCGCTCTTCATCCGCGCCGTCATCGCGCCGTTCCCCGCGATCCTCCACCAATGGCAGCAGGTCATCCTCGCCGTCTCGGTGCTCTCCACCGTGCTCGGCGCCGTCGCCGCTATCGGCCAGACCAACATCAAGCGCCTGCTCGCCTACAGCTCCATCGGCCATGTCGGCTACGCGCTGCTCGGCCTCGCGGCGGGGACCGAGCGCGGCATCCAGGCCATGCTGGTCTATCTGGCGTTCTACCTCGTGACCAACCTCGGCATGTTCGCCTGCGTCGCCGCCATGCGCCGCGACGGCGAAAGCGTCGAGGACATCCGCGATCTCGCCGGCCTGTCGCGCACCCAGCCGCACTACGCCTTCGCGCTCGGCGCCCTGGTCTTCAGCCTCGCCGGCCTGCCGCCGATGTTCGGCTTCGTCGGCAAGCTCTACGTCTTCGGCGCCGCGATGCAGGCGCATCTCTACGTGCCCGCGATCATCAACGTCCTCGCCAGCGTGATCGGCGCCTTCTATTACCTGCGCATCATCCAGATCATGTATTTCGACGAGCCCAAGCGGGCCTTCGACCACGACACCGGCCACGGCACCGCCGTGATCATGTGGGGCTCGGCCGCGATCTCGATCCTCTACTTCGTCGTCCCCGGCCCGCTGCTCGCCATCGCCGGCACCGCCGCCCACACGCTGTTCCCGTGACCAACTGGCCGAAAGGCTATGGCTTAAAGAGCTTCGACGTCATCGACTCGACGAACGAAGAAGCCAAGCGCCTCGCCGCCGCCGGCGAACCCGGCCCGATCTGGATATCCTCCGCGCGCCAGACCGCGGGTAGGGGCCGCCGCGGCCGCGCCTGGGACAGCCCCACCGGCAACCTCGCGGCCACGCTGATGCTTCGCCCCGGAAAGCCCGCCGCCGAGTGCGCGCAACTCTCCTTCGTCGCCGCGATCGCGGTCTTCGACACCGTACAGGGTTTCTCCAAAGAGGTTTTCTACATCAAGTGGCCGAACGACATCCTGGTGGAGAATGACGACACCGGGCCTTCAAAAATCAGCGGCATCCTGCTCGAAAGCGCGGCGTCGGTTGCGGGCGACGCGCCTTGGCTCGCCATCGGTATCGGGCTGAACCTCGCCACGCATCCTGACGGAACGGAAACGCCCGCGACCTCGCTCAAGGCGCTCGGTGCCACAGTTCCCACGCCCGATGACGCGCTGCTTCGTCTCGCCGCCAAGTTCGCGCAGTGGTATGAAGTGTGGGCCGCGCGGGGCTTCGCACCGATCCGGGACGCCTGGCTTGCGCGCGCGGGAGGGCTCGGGCAACGCATCCGGGCGCGGCTGGCGAACGAGGATATACGCGGCGTGTTTGAAGGCATCGACGAGACGGGCGCGCTTTTGCTGCGCGAGAACGCCGGAACCCTGCGCACCATCTCCGCCGGAGAGGTCTTTTTCTGATGCTGCTCGCCATCGACGCCGGCAACACCAACATCGTCTTCGCCGTCCATGACGGCACCGAGACCCGCGCCGAATGGCGCGCCGTGACCGAGACGACGCGCACCTCCGACGAATACGCCGTCCTGCTCCAGCCGCTGCTCCAGATCCAGGGCCTGACCTTCGCCGACATCTCCAGCGCCATCATCGCCACCGTCGTCCCCGCCGCGCTGTTCGACCTGCGCCAGCTCTGCCGCAAATACCTCAAATGCGAGCCGCTGGTGATCGGCGATCCCGACGTCAAGCTCGGCATCCAGGTCCACGCCAACGGCGCCGGCGCCGACCGCCTGGTCAACGCCATCGCGGCGCATGAGCGCTACAAGGGCGCGCTGATCGTCGTCGATTTCGGCACCGCCACAACCTTCGACGTCGTGTCCGAGACCGGCGACTACGAAGGCGGCGTCATCGCGCCCGGCGCCAACGTCTCGGCCGAGGCGCTGCACGGCGCCGCCGCCATGCTGCCGCGCGTCGCCGTCGGCCGCACCCAGAACGTCATCGGCAAGAGCACTGTCCCCGCGATGCAGTCCGGCCTCTATTGGGGCTATATCGGCCTGATCGAGGGCCTCATCGCCCGCATCAAGGAAGAATACGGCCGCCCTATGACCGTGGTCGGCACCGGCGGCCTCGCCAATCTCTTTTACAAGCAGACCACCGCGATCGAGCATCTCGATCCCGACCTCACCATCCGCGGCCTCGTCCAGATCCACGCCCGCAATGCCGAGCGCGCCAAGGCGAAGCCCACGCCCGAATAACCGCGAGGTTATTCGGCAACAAAGAGACCGAATGAAAACACCCAATCGCGACGACGAACTCGTCTTCCTGCCGCTCGGCGGCTCCGGCGAGATCGGCATGAACTTCAACGCCTATGGCTACGGCCCGCCGGACGACCGGCAATGGATCATCGTCGATTGCGGCGTCCTGTTCGGGCGCGAGACCACAAGCCCCGGCGTCGACGTCATCATGCCCGACATCCGCTTCCTGGCGGAGCAGCGCGAGAACATCCTCGGCATCGTCGCGACCCACGCGCATGAGGACCACATCGGCGCCATCCCGCATCTGTGGCCGATGCTCAAATGCCCTGTCTACGCCACGCCGTTCACCGCCGTCCTGATCGAAGGCAAGCTTGAGGAGTTCGGCCTCGCCGACCGCCTGCGCCCCAAGCGCATCCCGCTCTCTGGCAAGCTCACCCTCGGCCCGTTCGACATCGAATTCATGTCGATCACCCATTCGATCCTCGAGCCCAACGCGCTGGCGATCCGCACCCCCCTCGGCGTCGTGGTCCACACCGGCGACTGGAAGATCGATCCCGAGCCGATGCTCGGCGAGGTCACCGATGTGAGCGCGCTCACGAAGCTCGGCGACGAAGGCGTCCTCGCTTTGGTCTGCGATTCCACCAACGCCTTGGTCGCCGGCGAATCCGGCTCCGAATCCCGCGTCCGCCAAAGCCTCACCGATCTCATCGGCACGCTGAAAAACCGCGTCGCGGTGACAAGTTTCGCCTCCAACGTCGCGCGTCTCGAAACCATCGCCATCGCGGCGCAGAAGCACGGCCGCAAGGTCGCGCTGGTCGGCCGCGCCATGCACAAGATCACCGACGCCGCGCGCGAGACCGGCTATCTCAAGAACTTTCCGTCGCTGATCGATGAGGAAGAGGCCGCCCAGCTGCCCCCCAACCGCGTCCTCTATCTCGTGACCGGCAGTCAGGGCGAGCCGCGCGCCGCCCTCAACCGCATCGCCGACGGCAACCACCCGAATGTCAGCCTCGGCAAGGGCGACGCGGTGATTTTCTCCTCCCGCGTCATCCCCGGCAACGAGATCGGCATCTTCGAGATGCAGAACAAGCTCGCCGGCCTCGGCGTCGAACTCCTCACCAGCGAGGACCATTTCGTCCACGTCTCCGGCCACCCCTGCCGCGACGAGCTCGCCCAGATGTACCGCTGGACCCGCCCCCAGATCGCCGTCCCCGTCCACGGCGAATTGCGCCACCAGACCGAGCACGCCCGTCTCGCCCGCTCGCTCCAGGTGCCGCAGGCCATCGTGCCGACCAATGGCGAGCTCATCCGCCTCGCCCCCGGCCGCGCCGGCGTGATCGACGAGGTTCCCTCCGGCCGCGTCCACCGCGACGGCCGCATCCTGATCGACGAAGGCGCCGGCCTCGCCCGCAAGCGCCATGCACTGGCCTTCGCCGGCCTGATCGCGATCACCGTGGTGCTGGACGGCAAGGGGCGCGTCGCCGGTGATCCGAGCATCATCCTCGAAGGCATCCCCGAGCCCGTCCACGCCGCGATCCGCAACGCCTTGGACGCCCCACTCAAGCGCCACAACCCCAAGCGCCCCGAAGAACTCCAGGAAAACATCCGCCGCGCCGCCCGCCGCGCCGCCGAAGATGCCTGGGGCAAGAAGCCCGTGACACGAGTCGAAGTGATTGAGTTATAAGAACCCTCGCCCCCACTTCGGGGGAGAGGGCAGGGTGAGGGGGTCTATCCGCCCCACACAGACGCAGGAGATAAACATGATCGGACGCCTCAACCACGTCGCCATCGCGACCAGCGACATCAAGAAGGCCGCCGCGGTCTACCGCGACGTGCTCGGTGGCAACGTCTCCGGCGAGGTCGCCCAGCCCGACCACGGCGTCACCACCGTATTCGTCGACCTTGGCAACACCAAGATCGAGCTTCTCGAGCCCCTCGGCGAAAACTCCCCCATCGCCAACTTCCTCAAGAAGAACCCGAACGGCGGCATGCACCATGTCTGCTACGAGGTCGAGGACATCCACGCCGCCGTCGCCAAGATGAAAGCCGAAGGCGCCACCATCACCGGCACCGGCGAGCCGCGCATCGGCGCCCACGGCAAGCCGGTCGTATTCCTGCACCCGAAGGATTTCGTCGGCACGCTGGTCGAGCTCGAACAGGCTTGATCTCGATCGTCCACAACGTCGCCGTCTTCGGGACGTTTCCGATCCTGTGGTTCCTGACGTTCTTCTGCCTCCTGCCCGTCGGCCTCGGCAGCGAGCACGACCCCGAAAGCGGCGCGCCACTCAACCCCATGCTCGCCCGCAAGGCGCTGATCGCGACCGGCGTCGCGGCGGTGCTGTGGTGCGTGTTCTACGCCCTGATCGCACTGAAGGTGCTGGACCTGTGAGCAACGCGTTCGCCGCGCGCAAGCCTTGGGCGGCCGGCGTGCTCACCTTCTTCCTCGGCCCCTTCATCGGAATGTTGTATCTCGGCCGCGGCCGTATGGCGTTTATCTTTTTCTTGGCAGGCGCCATCGCCGCGCTGGTATTGTTCGCGCTCCTTCCGCAGCTGATCGCTTCGGGCCTGTCGCCAGATTCGCTCTGGATCGCGCAATTTCCCGTGACTCTTGCGGCTACAATTTTCGCCGTGATCCTCGCGCGCCGGGAAGACGTTGCCGCGCCTTTGCCCTGGTTTTCTCGCTGGTACGTGTTGCTGGCCGCTTTCTTGTTCACGCCGCTGTTGGCTGTCGGCATCCGGATGTTCCTCTACCAGCCGTTCAACGCGGTGACGGTGTCGATGTCCCCCTCCGTCGTTCCGGGCGACTATTTTCTCGTGTCGAAATTCGCCTATGATGGCCGCGCGCCGCAGCGTGGCGACATCGTGGCCTTCCGCGTTCCAGGCAAGGGCGATTACATCAAACGGATCGTGGGACTGCCGGGCGAGCGCATCCAGATGCGCGGAGGCGTTCTGCTCATCGATGGCAAGGCCGTGCCGAGCCGCCGCGTGGAAGACTTCGCCGAAACCGATGCATTCGGCATCGTGCGGCACATCGCCCAGTTCGATGAGACGCTGCCGGGCGGCCGGCGCGACCGTGTGCTCGACCGTGGGCCGAGCGACTTCGACAACACGGACGTTTTCCAAATTCCGGCGAATTCCTATTTTCTGCTCGGCGACAATCGCGACAATTCCGACGACAGCCGCGGCTCCGTTGGCTATGTCGCACGCGCGGACATCATCGGTCCGGTCGTCGTGAAATATCTTAGCGGTGGCCACTGGGCCTGGCAGAAGATTGACTGATCAGCTCAGCGCGATCTTCACCGCGAACGCCGCCGCGATGATCGCCACCGCCGCGTTCACGTCGCGCCAGCGCCCCGACACCAGCTTGATCGCGGCATAGACGATGAACCCGATGCCGACGCCTTCCGCGATCGAGTACGTGAACGGTATCGCCAGCGCCGTGACCACCGCCGGCGCGCCTTCGGTCATGTCGTCCCAGTCGACGTCCTTGAGCCCGCGCGCCATCAGCGTCGCGACGAACACCAGCGCCGGCGCCGTGGCAAAGCCCGGCACCGCACCCGCCAGCGGCGCCAGGAACAGCGCGCCCAGGAACAGCACCGCGACCACCGCCGCCGTCAGCCCCGTGCGGCCTCCCGCCTGCACGCCCGCGGCGCTCTCGATATAGGCGGTCAGCGGCGAGGTCCCGAGCGTCGCGCCGAGCGTCGTGCCCACCGCGTCCGCCATCAGGGCCCGCCGGGCGTTCTTCAGCCGTCCGTCCGGCTCCAGCAGATTCGCCTGCTGCGCCACCGCCGTGATCGTCCCCGACGTGTCGAGCATGTCGACCAGCAGGAAGGAGAACACCGCCAGCGCCATGCTCCCCGCCGCCGCGCCCCGGAATGTCATCTGCAGGAAGGTCGGCGCCAGCGAGGGCGGCATCGCCACCACCGCACCGGGCGCCGGCGTCAGATGCAGCAGCACGCCCAGCACCGTCGCCGCCACGATGGCGATCAGCACCGCGCCGATGATGCCCCGCGCCGCCAGCGCGAACATCGCGATGAACGCGCCCGCCGCGATCAGGACTTTCGGATCGGTCAGCACGCCGGCCTGCACCAGCGTTATCGGACTTGCCACCACCACGCCCGCATTCTCCAGTCCGATCAGTCCCAGGAAGAATCCGATCCCCGCCGCGATCGCCAGTTTCAAGCTCTTGGGCAGCGCATTGATCAGCCATTCGCGCGCCGGCGTCAGCGACACGATCACGAACAGCACGCCCGACAGGAACACGCAGCCCAGCGCCAGCCGCCAGTCGCCGCCCAGCGCCGGCACCACCGTGAACGCGAAATAGGCGTTCAGCCCCATCCCTGGCGCCAGCGCCACCGGCAAATTCGCGTACAGCCCCATCAGCAGCGTCGTTGCCGCCACCACCGCGCAGGTCGCGACGAACACCGCGCCGGGATCCATCCCGGTGCGGCCGAGGATCTGCGGATTGACGAACATGATGTAGGCCATGGTCAGGAACGTCGTCGCCCCCGCCACGATCTCCTGCCGCGCCGTCGTGCCGTGTGCCTGCAATCCGAACAGACGCTCGAGCATGTGTCCTCCGCGATTCGCCTCGCGAGGCCGATGCTTGCTGATGCGCCACAAATGGGAAAGGCCGGTTTCCCGGCCTTTCATTCCGCTCCTGGCGGATAAGTCTCCCCGAACTTGGCCGCTCTGACAGCGCCTTACGTTCTATTTATGGGTGCGGTTCATACTGCACTTTGGGGAAACTGTCACGAAATATCTGGCTAGGCACGAAGATGTTGGCGCAAGAAAATGACAAATACTCAACCTGGCGGATTTGGCAGGTTTTGATCGTTTTTGCCGTGCTCGGACCCACGACCGCTTTCGCCGAGGCGCCAGATCCCATCCTTGCCGGCCCAGCGCCCGGCCCCTGCGCCGAGCAGGCCGCCGGCGCCGACTATGTCTCCGGCATCGATGCCGCCGGAAATCCCGTCACCCCCGCCGAAGGCCCTGGCACCACGGGAGCTATGGGCGACGGCCGTGTCCTGGTCACGGTTCCGCGCCCACACGGCCGCGACGTCTCGGTTCCCGTCGATCTCGCCGAACTCTCGCCGCCGGCCTGCAAGCCTGCGAGCCCGCCGGCGCGCCGCTAACCATCTCTCAGTGCTGCCTTGACTTGGCGCCGCGCTCCCCGGAGCGTGGCGCCGGGTCATGGCGTTTTCGGTTTTCATGCGCGCGCTTGTCATTGCGATGGTGATGTTGTGCCTGGGCGCGAGCGGCGCCTCGGCCGCCGGCGGCTGGCGCATCACGAAAGACCACTGGACCGACGCCGACGAAGCCGGCTTCGGCAAGTTCGTCGCGGCGATCGGCGCCACCAATTGCAGCTCGTCGCAGAGCTGCCTGCGCGACCCCGCCAATCCGTACCGCGACACCGACCAGAACTTCGTCGACATCGACGTCGACTGCGCCAAGCTGCCTTATCTGCTGCGCGGCTATTACGCGTGGAAGAACGGCCTGCCGTTCGGCTACGTCAACGGCGTGAGCGGGGAGGGTGGCGACCTGCGCTACACCCATACGTCCAACCGCGCCACCTCGCGTCACGACATCATCGACCGCGGCGACGGCATCAACGGCCCGCAGGCCCTGCGCGAGATGCTCGACGCCGTGTTCTCCGGCACCTACCGCACCGACGCGAGCGAGAGCCACGGCGTGCTCTCCGACTTCTACGCCCCCGCGCTGCAGCCGGGCTCGATCCATCCGGGCAGCCTCGTCTACGACGTCAACGGGCATGTCGGCATCGTCTGGAAGGTCGACGCCGACGGCCGCATCTACTACATGGACGCCCATCCCGACTTCACGATCACGCGCAGCGTCTACGGCGCGCAATTCGGCCAGAGCCCGATGCGGCTCGGTGGCGGCCTCAAGAACTGGCGCCCCTTCAAGCTCGTCGGCTTCAAGCACGACAGCGCCGGCCACCTCCTCGGCGGCCATCTCGCCTACGCCGAGAACGACCAGATCGCTGATTTCTCGCTCGTCCAGTATGTCGGCACGGAGCCCAATCCCAAGCAAGACGTGGCGGTGGCACAATACCGCTACAACGGCCAGCTTCTCGGCTTCTACGAATATGTCCGCGTCGCGGTGTCCGGCGGCCGCATGGATTTCAATCCGGTCTATGAGCTCAAAGCGACCATGGCGACGCTGTGCAACGACCTCAACGACCGCGCGCAATATGTCGACCTCGACTTGAAGGACGGCATCGCGGTCAAGGAGCATCCGTCACGCCTGCCCGACAACATCTACGGCTCCGACAACCTCGAATGGGAGACCTATTCGACGCCGTCGCGCGACGCCCGCATCAAGACCGCCTTTGCGCAGTTCTACAAGGACCTCGCCGAGATGATCGATCTATGGGTCCGGCGCGACAACCGCATCGTCTATGACGGAAATTTCCTCAAGGAGGATCTCGCCCGCGCCTATGCGCAAAGCAGCCGGGCCTGCACCATCACCTATCTGAACTCGTCCAGGCGCCCCGTGGCGATGACCTTCGACGACATGATGCGCCGCCTGTTCACGATCTCGTTCGATCCGTATCACTGCATCGAGCTGCGCTGGGGCGCCACCGGCGACGAGCGCGAGAGCTGCACCGACAACAAGGCCAAGCTGCGCTGGTACGACGCCGAACAGCGCCTGCGCAACCAGCCCGACCGCACCTACGACATCGCGATGGGTTTCGACACCGACGAGCTGAACCATCACGTCAAGGGCAGCGGTATCGACAAGCCGCCGCCGGTCGACATCAAGAACCTGATCGACACCATGCCCGAGCGCATCAGCTTCGCCGGCATGACGCCGGTGGGGCGGTAGCCGGAACGCCTAATACGCCCGGCTGATCAAGATCTCTTCCACGCCCGGCTTGCCGGTGAAGATGCAGGCGCCGAAATTCGCCGGCTGGTCGCGCGGCACGTTGCGCAAGGTGAGCTTCAGCGTCTTCAGCCTTGTGTCGATCGCGTCGAGCTCGGCGCCCGTCGGCTTGCACCACGGCGCCCGCACCCAGCCCTTGAACTCGCCGCCATCCTCGTCGTCGCCCGCCGCGCCGAAGAACTCGGCGAGCCCCGCGAAGTCCGTGACGCCCGTCCGGATGTTTGCGTCGAGCCGCGCTTTGGCCTCCTTGAAGAGCGTCGCCTGGATTTCCGCCAGCATCGCCGGCACCTTCGCTACGAATTCGTCGCGGGGCAGGGCGTGGCTCTTGATCTTGTCGCCGTCGCGCAAGGCTTCGCGGCGCATGAACGTCACCGTGCCGCTCGACGCGTCGCGCGGCCCGATCTCCACGATGATCGGCGCCCCGCGCCGCACCCAGTTCCAGCGCTTGTCCGCCGACTTGGTCGCCCGCGTATCCACCAGCACGCGCAGCCGATCGTCGAACGCCCGCTCGGCTTTCAGCGCCGCCGCCAGCCCGTTGGCGAATTCCAGCACCGCCGCGTCTTCCGGCTTGTCGCGCAGCATCGGCACGATCACCACCTGGCGCGGCGCCACCGCCGGCGGCAAGCGCAGGCCGTCGTCGTCGCCATGCGTCATGATCACGCCGCCGATCATGCGGGTCGACAAGCCCCAACTCGTCGTGTTGCAGAATTCGAGGCCGCCCGCATCGTTCTGGAAGCGGATGTTCTGCGCCTCGGCAAAATGCGTGCCCAGGAAATGCGAGGTGCCGGCCTGCAGCGCCTTGCCGTCCTGCATCATCGCCTCGATCGACCAGGTTTCGACCGCGCCGGGGAAGCGCTCGTTCTCCGGCTTCTCGCCCGCGATCACCGGCAGCGCCAGCGTGTCTTCCGCAAAGGCGCGATACACCTCCAGCATCTTCATGGTCTCTTCGCGCGCTTCCTTCTCCGAGGCATGCGCCGTATGCCCCTCCTGCCAAAGGAACTCCGTCGTGCGCAGGAACAGGCGCGGCCGCAATTCCCAGCGCACCACATTGGCCCACTGGTTGATCAGCACCGGCAGGTCGCGATGGCTCTTGATCCAGCGCGAGAACGCATCGCCGATGATCGTCTCCGAGGTCGGCCGCACCACATAGGGCTCTTCCAGCTTCGCGTCCGGATCGGGCACCAGTCTGCCGTCGATGTTCTTCAAGCGATGGTGCGTGACGACCGCCATCTCCTTGGCGAAGCCCTCGACGTGCTCGGCCTCCTTGGCGATGAACGACAGGGGGATGAACAGCGGGAAATAGGCGTTCTCGTGCCCGGTATCCTTGATCCGGCGGTCGAGGTCGCGCTGCATCTCCTCCCAGACGCCATAGCCCCACGGCTTGATGACCATGGCGCCGCGCACCGGCGACGGTTCCGCCATGTCGGCCTCGCGCACCACGGCTTGGTACCACTGGGCGAAGGTCGACCGGTTCCCGGTCATGCGGGACACGCTAAGGGCGCGCTGTGACATGAATTTCTCGCGAATTGCTCTGTTAACCCAGGTTTCGTAAGAAGATACGCGCCGATTTGCAATGCGCCTTGGCCCGGACCCCGGAATGACCAAAAACAGCCAGAAGCCCACCCTGCCGCCATCGGCGCACCGGACACCCGCCGCGGCATGACCAAATCCGCCGACACCGACGCCCTCGTGGCCCGCCTCGCGTCCCTCGGCGCCGCCGCCGAAGCAGCCGAGGCGCCGCCGCGCCGCGCCACGCCGCCCTTCGCCGCCTTCGAGTGGATGATCGCGCTGCGCTACCTGCGCCCGACGCGCAAGGAAGGCTACGTCTCGATCATCTCGCTGTTCTCGCTGCTCGGTATCATGGTCGGCGTCGCGGCGCTGATCATCGTCATGTCGGTGATGAACGGCTTCCGTCACGAATTGCTCGGCCGCATCCTGGGCCTGCAGGGCCACGTCATCGTGCAGGGCGCCGGCGGCAATCTCGCCGGCTACGACGCCATCGCCGCCCGCGTCCGCGCCGTCCCCGGCGTCACCCGCGCCGCGCCCATCGTCGACGGCCAGGCGCTCGCCTCCAGCGGCAACGCCTCGCCGGGCGTCATCGTGCGCGGCATCCGCGAGAGCGACCTGAAACAGCTCACCACCGTCGCCAGCTCGCTCACCCCCGAAACGCTGGCGCTGTTCCACAACGGCGATTCGGTGATCGTTGGATCGCGCCTCGCCGCCAAGCTCGGCCTCGTCCCCGGCGGCGAGATCACCCTGATCGCGCCGCACGGCAACGTCACACCCTTCGGCGTCACGCCGCGGATCAAGACCTACACCGTCGCCGGCATCTTCAGCATCGGCATGAGCGAGTACGACCAGACCTACATCTTCATGCCGCTCGCCGAATCCCAGGACTATTTCAACATGGGCGACACGGTGACCGGCCTCGAGGTCATGGTCGCCGACCCCGACGGCGTGAACGCGATGATCGCCCCGATCTCGCAGGTTGCCGGCCCGTTCGCCCGCGTCCTCACCTGGCAGGCGATCAGCGCCAGCCTGTTCCAGGCGCTGGAGGTCGAGCGCAACGTCATGTTCATGATCCTCACCCTGATCATCGCGGTCGCCGCACTCAACATCATCTCCGGCCTCATCATGCTGGTGAAGGACAAGTCCGGCGACATCGCCATCCTGCGCACCATGGGCGCGACACGCGGCGCCGTGATGCGCGTCTTCGTCATCGCCGGCGCCAGCATCGGCATCGTCGGCACGTTCCTCGGCTTCATCTTCGGCGTCGTGTTCTGCAGCAATATCGAGAACATCCGCGTCTTCCTGTCGTCGCTGACCGGCACCACGCTGTTCAACCCGGAGATCTATTTCCTCAGCCACATGCCCGCCGAGATGGACACCGGCGAGGTCATCTCCGTCGTCATCATGTCGCTGACGCTGACCTTCCTCGCCACGCTCTATCCCTCCTGGCGCGCCGCCAAGCTCGATCCGGTGGAGGCACTGCGCTATGAGTGAAGCCCTGCGCCTCGCCGGCGTCACCCGCACCTTCCCGCAAGCCACCGGCACGCTCGAAGTCTTCCGCGGCCTCGACCTCGTGCTGCGCCAGGGCGAGCTCGTTGCATTGGTCGGCCCGTCCGGCTCCGGCAAGTCGTCGCTGCTCCACATCGCCGGCCTGCTCGAAGCGCCCAGCGCCGGCGAAGTCTTCATCGGCGGCGTCGCGGTCTCGACGCTGCCCGATGCCGAGCGCACCCGCATCCGCCGCGACACGATCGGCTTCGTCTACCAGGCGCATCATCTGTTGCCGGAGTTCACCGCCGCCGAGAACGTGATCATGCCGCAGCGCATTGCCGGCAAGCCGCGCGCCGCCGCCGAGCGCGACGCCAACCACATCCTCACCCATCTGGGCCTCGGTGAGCGCCTGACGCACCGCCCCGCGCAGCTCTCCGGCGGCGAGCAGCAGCGCGTCGCCATCGCCCGCGCCTTGGCAAACCGCCCCAAAATCCTCCTCGCCGACGAACCCACCGGCAACCTCGACTCGCGCACCTCCGGCGGTGTCTTCGCCGCCCTGGTCGATCTCGTCCGCTCCGAAGGTCTCGCCGCACTCGTCGCGACGCACAATCTCGAACTCGCCGCCCGCATGGACCGCGCCCTCGTGCTCCACGAAGGCAAGCTCCGCGACGCCGGCAACCTCGCCGCGCGGGCGCCCGCTTAGCGTCGTTCGTTCAACACCGGCCACGGCGCGAACGCGAACACCCAGAAGAACACCAGATGCGCCAGCGGCACGAAGCGCAGCAGGCTCCACCATCCGCTGAACCCCGCGCGCCGCAGGATCCGCCACAGCGGCACGATCTCGAACACCATAACCGCTAGCACGACGGCCACCAGCATCGCCACACGCCACGACGGCGCCCATACCCACCAATCCGGCATCGTCATCACAGCACCACGAAATTGTAGGTCACCTTCGCCACCACGGCCGGCTCGCACCAATTCTGGAAATAGCAATCGGCCTTGGCGATATCGGTCCCGTAGTACCGCACGTCCAGCACCCATTGCCGGCGCCAGGTCGCCGCCGCGCCGATGTCCCAATAGGTCGCGTCGGGGCGCAGCGCGATCCACTGATGCCCGACATCGGCGCTCGCTTTCAGCCAGTCGGTCACCGCATAGCTTGCCGACCCGTTCGCCGATCCCAGAAACCCGCCATGCGAATCCGGGCGCGGCTCGATCAACACCTTGCCGCCGAGCGACAGCGCGCCGAAAGAATGCGTCAGCTCCGCGCACGCCTCGAAGAAATTGTATCCGGGATAGATCGTGCCCGGCGCGGCGTAGGACGGATGCCCTGCCGTGCCGGGCGTGGCGCTGTACAGCGCCTCCAGATTCAGATCGTTGCTGTCGAAATAGAAATGCCGCCCGCCATAGAAATCGAGCTCGTAATTCGTGCCGCGGAAATCCGCATAATCCACGCCGGTCGCGAAAACCCCGGCATAATAATTCTCCGGCATCGCCCAGTGCAGGCCGCCCTGGATCACCGCATGGCGGTTGCTCTCGCTGGCGCCGTAGTAGCGATATTCGCTGGCCCAATCGAGATAGCCGTAGAGATTTCCGAAGTCCGCGCCGCGCGCCGTCCCGCCGAGCAGCATCGCCGCGAGCACGGCCAGAAGCAGTCTGCCGCGCAGGTGATATCGCCTCAACCGGTATCGCATGTCCGTGATCCCTGTTTTCCGGGGAACACTAGCCACGCGTCCGAAATTCGATTACTGAATTGCATTCATGAGCGATATCGATGCCAACAATATCCGCCGCCTCGACGGCGGCCTCCTGCTGGTCTTCCGCGGCCTGCTGCGCCGCCGCCGCACCACCGCCGTGGCGCAGGACCTCGGCCTCAGCCAGTCCGCCGTCAGCCACGCGCTGACCCGCCTGCGCGATCTGTTCGACGACCCGCTCTTCATCCGCCGCCCGCACGGCCTCGAGCCCACCCGCCGCGCCCTCGAGCTCAGTCCGCGAATCGATGCGCTGATCGATCTCGCCGGCGAGACTCTCCTGCGCGACGGCAAATTCGATCCGATGCGCAGCGAGCGCCGCTTCGTCCTCGCCGCGCCCGAGTTCGTCACCGCGCTGGCCGGTGCCGGCCTCGTCAAGGCGTTCCACAAACACGCGCCCAAGGCGTCGTTCTACGTCCACTTTCTCACCCGCCGCTCGCCGCTCGACGCGCTGCGCCGCGGCGAGATCGATGTCGCGATCGGCCGCTACCCCACCGTCGCGCCCGGCCTCGCCACCGAGCTTCTGTTCGAGGATCGATATTGCGTCGTCGCCCGCCGCGGCCATCCCACGATCAAGGGCAAGATCGGCCTCGAGGCCTGGCAGCGCACCGGCCATGTCTTCGCCGACGCGCCGATGGAGGAGGGCAGCGAAGACACCCCGTCGACGGACGAAATCGCCCATGTCGCCGTGGTGCAGCGCTGGCTCACCGCGCTGGTCATGGTCTCGGCCAGCGACGCCATCGCGACGTGTCCCTTGCGCCTCGCGCGCAGCCAGGCCAGGCGCCTCGGCCTCCAGGTCATGACGACGCCGTTCCTGACCAACCGCATCCCGGTCTACGCCGTCCGCCGCACCGCCGCCCCCGACCCCGGCGCCGACTGGTTCCTGGAGCAGATCAGGAAGGCCGTCGCCTAACGCGGCTTCGGCTTGGCCGGCTTGGGCAGCGCATCGCGCACCGAGCGCATTCGCGCCTTCGCCAGATTCAGGATCGTCTGCGGCACCCCCAGCGTATTGAACGAGCTTTCCAACGCCACGCTGAGCGCGAAGCCGAAATAGCTCGACCGGCTCATCCCCAATTCCGCCGCCCGCGCATCCGCCTTGGCGATCAGCCGCTTGGGCAGATAGACGTTCACCCGCTCCGACGGATAAGGCGGCTCGACCGTCAGCATCACGAAGGCGAGGAAGTTGCGCGGCTTGGCGATGTCGGCGAGCGGCGTCGGCGGCGGCAGCGCGCGGTCGTCCTCGGCAAAGCCCTCGGCGAGGTTCGTCAGCGCTTCCTGCAGCTTCTCGACCGCGTCTTCCTGGCTATGCCCCGCCGCGACGCAATCGGGAAAATCCGGCAGCCACGCCGCGAAGGTCTTCTTTTCGGCCTTTTCGAGCACCGCCGGATACAGCTGCGACCCCACGCTTGACTCCATGTGTCATTTCACACACCAATTTGGAGTGTGGCTTTCGACACACCAATAGCAAACTGCAGGGTGGGCGCAAACATGACCGACGAGACCCGGCTGGCGGCGGTGCGCGCCGCCTATGCGAAGGAGATTCTGGCGGCGGCCGCCGTGACCGATCCGGCACTGGAGGCCGCCTATGCCGCCGTGCCGCGCGAACACTATCTCGGCCCCGGGCCCTGGGCTGCGTTCCGCTTCGCCGAAGGATATCAGCCGACGCCCTCCGCCGATCCCGTCCATCTCTACAATGACGGCCTGTTCGGCATCGTGGCGGCGCGCGGCCTCAACAACGGCCAGCCGTCCTTGCACGCCAGCCTGCTGCACCGCGCCGCGCCTAGGCCCGGCGAACATGTCGTCCATGTCGGCGCTGGCGTCGGCTATTACACCGCCATCATGGCGCATCTGGTCGGTCCCGGCGGCCGGGTCACCGGCGTCGAGTTCGATCCCGATCTCGCCGCCCGCGCCAGGGCCAATTTCACCGGCCAGCCGAATGTCGAGATCCTCGCCGGCGACGGCGCCATTGTGCCCTTCGCGCCCGCCGACGTGATTTACGTCAATGCCGGCGCCACCCGCCCGGCACCCGCCTGGCTCGATGGCCTGAAGGACGGTGGCCGCCTGATCCTGCCGCTCACCGCTTCGAATGTCTCAGGTCCCGGCATCTTGCCCGCCCATGCCGGCGGCGTTCTGCGGATCGTCCGCCGCGGCACGGACTACGCCGCGAAATGGATTTCCCCAGTCGCGATCTTCCCCTGCGCCGGCAACCGCGACGAAGTCTCGGAACACGCCCTCGTTCTGGCGATGGGTAAGCCGCAAACGCGCGAGATTTCCCGCCTCCTGCTTCATCCGCACGCGCCGGACGCGGCGTGCCGCGTCCATGGCGACGGCTGGTGCCTGGCTGCCTGAGTCGCATCAGCCAAGTTCCTCGCGGAACAAGCGAAACCGATCGCCTGTGGATAAGTTTTGTCGTCATGGCGATGACATATCACCCCGAGCGGTCACGTTTTGTTCTTGACAAGACGAGAACCAAAAGAGAACATCTCACCCAGGAACAGCGGGAGATGGCGGTCATGTGGATCAAGGATGCAGCGGCGGGCGTGAGCCTTATTGCTTTCGTGGCGTCGTCTTACCTGCTGGTGCCGCTCGCCCAGACCCTTCTGTCGCACATCTGACGCCCATCTATCGGGACTGTGGATTAAGCCGGCACACGCCCTGTGCCGCCGGCTCCGCGGATTCGATACTGGCGCGGCAGCGGAAAAAGCGAATCGGAAGCGTGAGTTATGGAGCGGAAGCCCTTCGTCCATTTGCGGGTGAAAAGCGCCTATTCGCTGCTCGAAGGGGCGCTGCGGCCCTATGAACTGGCGGAGCTGGCGCGCGAAAGCGCCATGCCCGCCGTCGCGATCACCGACGTCAACAATTTGTTCGGCACTTATGAGCTGAGCGACACGCTCGCCAAGGCCGGCATCCAGCCGATCGTCGGCTGCCAGATATCGGTTGAGCTCGACGCCGCCACCCCCGCCGCGACCCAAGGCTCACGCCGCAAGCCGTCCTCCATCGCGCTGCTGGTCCAGAACGCCGCCGGCTACGAGAACCTGTCCAAGCTCCTGAGCGCCGCGTTCCTGGGCGCCGAGCCCGGCGACTGGCCGCATGTGAAGGCCGACCAGCTCGCCGCCCATGCCGAGGGCTTGATCGCGCTGACCGGCGGCCCCACCGGCCCCGTCAACCGCCTGATCGTCGAAGGGCAGGGCGGCGCCGCCGACGCGCTGGTCGGCAAGCTCGCCACGATCTTCGGTGACCGGCTCTATATCGAGCTGCAACGTCACAACCTGCCCGAGGAGCGCGCCGCCGAGGAAAAGCTCATCGACATCGCCTATGCACGGAAAATCCCGCTGGTCGCGACCAACGACGTGCATTTCGGCAAGGCCGACATGTACGAGGCCCACGATGCGCTGCTCTGCATCGCAGACGGCGCCTTCGTCAGCCAGGACGACCGCCGCCGCCTGACGCGCGAGCACCGCTTCAAGACCGCCGCCGAGATGGTGGCGCAATTCGCCGATCTGCCCGAGGCGATCGACAACACGCTGGAGATCGCGCGCCGCTGCGCCTTCCGCCCGCGCAAGCGCGATCCCATCCTGCCGCAATTCGTTCCGGAATCGGGCCGCACCCCGGAGGACGAGCTGCGCGCCCAGGCCGCCGCCGGGCTCGAAGCCAAGCTCGCCAAGAACGGCCTGCATGCCGAAAAGCAGGTCTATCTCGACCGCCTCGATTTCGAATTGAACGTCATCATCCGGATGAAATTCCCCGGCTACTTCCTGATCGTCTCGGACTTCATGAAGTGGACGCGCGGGCAGGGCATCCCGGTCGGCGTGCGCGGCTCCGGCGCGACCTCGCTGGTCGCCTGGGCGCTCGACATCACCAACCTCGATCCCATCCGCTTCGGCCTGCTGTTCGAGCGCTTCCTGAACCCCGAGCGTATCTCGATGCCGGACTTCGACATCGACTTCTGTCAGGAGCGGCGCGACGAAGTCGTGCACTATGTGCGCGAGAAATACGGCCGCGACCGCGTCGCCCACATCATGGCGCTGGGTTCGCTCCAGGCCCGCGCCGCGGTGCGCGACGCCGGCCGCGTCCTGCAGATGCCGCTCGGCCTCGTCGACCGCATCGCCAAGCTGGTGCCCAACCCGCCCGGCAAGCCGGTCTCGATGTCCGACGCCATCGAGGGCGAGCCCCGCCTGCAGCAGATCGCCGAATCCGAGCCCATCGCGCAGAAGCTGTTCGACATCGTCGAGAAGATCGAAGGCCTCTACCGCCACGCCTCCACCCATCCCGCCGGCGTCGTGATCGGCGACCGCCCGCTGGACGAGATCGTGCCGCTCTACCGCGATCCGCGTTCCGACATGCCGGTGACGCAGTTCGACTACGAGGACGCGGAAAAAGCCGGCCTGGTGAAGTTCGACTTCCTCGGCCTGAAAACCCTCACCGTCATCGCCAAGGCGGAGGAGCTGCTCAAGAAGCGCGGCATCGTCCTCGACACGCAGAACATCGCCTTCGAGGATCCCAAATCCTTCGAGATGCTGTCCAAGGGCGACAGCGTCGGCGTCTTCCAGCTCGAAGGCGCCGGCATGCGCGACCTCTTGCGCAAGATGAAGCCCGACCGCATCCACGATCTCATCGCGCTGGTCGCGCTCTATCGCCCGGGTCCGATGGACTCGATCCCCAAATACATCGCGGTGAAGAACGGCAAGGAGCCGCCGGAATATCTCCACCCCGCGCTCGAGCCGATCCTGAAAGAAACCTTCGGCGTCATGACGTATCAGGAAGACGTCATGAACATCGCGCGCGAGCTCGGCGGCTACACGCTGGGCGGCGCCGATCTCCTGCGCCGCGCCATGGGCAAGAAGATCGCCAGCGAGATGGCGGTGCACGAGACGCGCTTCATCGAAGGCGCGGTGAAGAACGGCGTGCCCAAGGGCATCGCCGCACAGATCTTTGAGCAGGCCGCCAAATTCGCCGGCTACGGATTCAACAAGGGCCATGCCGCCGCCTATGCCCAGGTCGCGTTCCAGACCGCCTATCTGAAAGCCAACTACCCGGTCGAATTCCTCGCCGCTTCGATGACCCTCGATATCGGCAACACCGACCGCCTCAACGTCTTCCGCCAGGAAGCCCAGCGCCTCGGCGTCCGCGTCCTGCCGCCTGACGTCAACCGCTCCGAAGCCGTCTTCACCTGCGACGCCGAGAAGAACATCGTGTTCTACGCCCTCGCCGCCGTGAAGGGCGTCGGCCGCCAGGCGATGGACCACGTCGTGGCCGAGCGCGCCGCCGCCGGCCCGTTCCGCAGCCTCGCCGACTTCGCCCGCCGCATCGATCCCAAGCTGGTCAACAAGCGCGCCTTCGAGAGTCTGGCCCGCGCCGGCGCGTTCGACGGCCTCAACCGCAACCGCCGCCAGGTCGTCGAATCCGCCGACATTCTTTTGAACAGCGCCCAGCGTAACGCCCGCGAGCGCGAGACCGGCCAGGTCTCGCTGTTCGGCGGCGCCACCGAGGCCGACGACGACATCCGCCTTCCCACCGTCGCCGACTGGCCGAGCCACGAGCGCCTCGGCGAGGAATTCAGCGCCATGGGCTTCTACCTCACCGGCCATCCGCTCGACGCCTATGCCGCGCCCCTGAAGCGCCTCGGCGCCACCACCTTCGCCGCGCTGGGCGAGAACCGCATGCGCTCCGGCTTCAAAGCCGTGCTCGCCGGCACCATGATCCGCAAATACGAGCGGCGCAGCCGCAACAACGAGAGCTACGCCTTCGTCTCGTTCTCCGATCCGACCGGGATGTTCGAGGTGATGCTGTTCCCCGAAGTCCTCGCCGCCTCGCGCCCCTTGCTGGAGGCCGGCAAATCGGTCCTTCTCACCTGCAGCGCCGAATGGGACGGCGACGAGCTGAAGCTCCGCGCCGCTTCCCTCACCGATTTGGACGCCGCCGCCGCCAATGCGGGGGAGGGCCTCAAGGTCTACCTCGCCGACGGCACCTCGCTGGGCACCATCGCCGCGCAGTTGAAGCAGCCCGGCAAAGGCATCGTCACCTTCGTCGTCCCCGGCGCCCCCGGCGAAGAGGTCGAAATCGCCTTGCCCAAGCGCCTCTCGGTGACCGTCGCGATCAAGAACGCGATCAAGTCGCTGCCGGGTGTGGCACAGGTGGAGTCGGTTTAGATCGTGCGTGCTTCGAGGCTCGCTGCGCTCGCACCTCAGCATGACGAGATGGGAGATTCTCCGCTCTCGTCATGTTGAGGTGCTCCGCCGAAGGCGGAGCCTCGAAGCACGCACAATCTCACAACCCTGCCAGCGCCCGCTCGATCCGGCTCAACCCTTCCCCGAGCAGCGCCGGGTCCTGTGCGAAGCAGATCCGCAAGAACGAATCCGCCTGCCCATCGCCCGCCGGTCCGAACGCCGAGCCCGGCGCGACGCCCACCCGTGCCGTCCGCACCAGCTCCTGCGCGAAGCCGAGCGAATTGCTCAGCCCCTCCATATGCAGGAAGCCATAGAACGCGCCCTCCGGCCGGATCCACCTTATGCGGTTCTGCCCGTCGATGAACTTCTGCACCACGTCGCGCCCCACCGCGCAGCGGTCGCGCATCGCCTCGCGGAACGCGTCCCCTTGCGGCGACAGCGCCGCCATCGCGCCGTACTGCGCGAAGGTCGTCGGCCCGGTGTTGTTCGCCACTGTGATGACGCTGAGCTGCTTCTCCAGCCGCGCCGGATGCACCAGCCAGCCGATGCGCCAGCCCGTCATCGCCCACGCCTTGGAGAAGCTGTTGATCACGAACAGATTGTCGTCGCCGGTCGCGATCTCCAGCATCGACGGCGCGTGCTGCGAGCCGTTATAGGTCATCGTGCCATAGACCTCGTCGCTGATGATCGCGATGCCGCGCTTGCGCGCGAACTCCAGCACTTCGCGCTGCTGCGAGCGCGGCATGATCCAGCCCGTCGGATTGCCCGGCGAATTGATGAAGATCGCCTTGGTCCGCGCATCGCACGCCGCGGCGATCTTCCCGACATCGAGGCTCCAGCGCGGCGGCGAGCTGCGCCAATCGTCGTCCAGCCGCACGAAGCGCGGCACCGCGCCCACCATCTGCGCCGCCTGGAAGATGCTCGGCCAGATCGGCGACACGATCACGACGTTGTCGCCCGTGTCGCACAGGATCTGCAGCGCCGTCACCACCGCCAGCGTGGCCGCCCCCGGCAGCGAGATGCGCTCCGGCGCGACATCGGCGCCGACCGTGCGCTTGTGATAGGCGCGGATCGCCTCGCGCAATTGCGGGATGCCGCGCGACTGCGCGTAGAACGTCTTGCCGTCGTCCAGCGCCGCCTTCGCCGCCTCGCGGATGAAGGCGGGCGTGACCAGATCGGTCTCGCCGAACCACAGGGGAATGATGTCGGGCTCCCCCAGCCCCGCCATGGCGACAAGGCCGATCCCATTGGGTTCGAGGGCTTCGATGGCAGGGCGGATGGGGCTCATGGGATTGCTCGATCGATTCTGATTTTCGCGCACATAAAACAACCGTCATGGCCGGGCTTGTCCCGGCCACCCAGGATCACCCATGCGGCAGGGAGTGTATGGATGGCCGGCATGGAGCCAGCCATGACGGTTAGGATATTGCACGGAAAGGCAACGCAAGCATCCAGCCGCATCCTGTACCGCATGCGCATGGCTGCCACGCGGCAGTAGCGCGGCGGCCGGTTCACCCGCTAAGCTCCCCGCCTCAGGGCAGGGGACAGATCATGCGACAGATGTACATCGTATTCGGCGCCGTGGCGCTCACCGCCGTTGCGGCCATCGCTTACGCCGCGACCACCCCGCCTCCGCCGCCGACGCATTCCGACATGTACTCCGGCAAGTTCTTCAAGGCCGAGGAGTCGGTCACCGACGGCTCGGCCGCCGGCGTCTCCTACACCGCCACCGCGGGCACGCTGGTCGTCCATCCGGCGGACTGGAACGACGCCGCGCAAGCGGGCGGCGAAAAGAACCCCGACGCCAAGGCCGACAGCACCTCGCCCGAAGCCTCGATGTTCTTCGTCTACTACGCCAAGAAGGGCGCCGCGCCCGGCACGCGCCCGATCACCTTCCTGTTCAACGGCGGTCCCGGTTCTTCGACCGTGTGGCTGCACATGGGCGCCTTCGGCCCCAAGCGCGTCGTGACCCGCGACGACAGCCACACCCCCGCCGCGCCGTATCAGATCATCGACAACGCCTACAGCCTGATCGACGCCAGCGACCTCGTCTTCATCGACGCGCCCGGCACCGGCTTCGGCCGCCTCGCCGGCAAGGACAAGGAAAAGGCGTTCTGGGGCGTCGACCCCGATGCGCACGCCTTCGCCAGCTTCATCCACGAATTCCTCTCCAAATATAACCGCTGGAATTCGCCGAAATACCTGTTCGGCGAAAGCTATGGCACGCCGCGCGCCTCGGTGCTGATCAACGATCTGGAGACCAACCACGACACCGATTTCAACGGCGTCATCCTGCTCTCCGCGATCCTCAATTTTAATCTCAGCGTCGACGGCGCCGAAAACAATCCCGGCGTCGATCTGCCCTACGAGATCGCGCTGCCGACCTATGCCGCGACCGCCTGGTATCACAACAAGCTTCCCGGCACGAAGCCGAAGGACTTGGTGCCCTTCGTGCAATCGGTCGAGCGTTGGGCGATGACCGACTACGCGCTCGCGCTCAGCGCCGGCGCCGGCCTGCCGCCCGCGCGCCGCGCCCAAATCGCGCAGAAGCTGCACGAATACACCGGCCTGCCGGTGGCCTATATCCTGAAGGCCGATCTGCGCATCGATGGCGGCGAGTTCTCGAAGAACCTGCAGGACAGCGCCGACCTCACCACCGGCCGTCTCGACACCCGCTTCTCCGGACCCACCATCGATCCCTTGAGCAAAGAGGCCGATTACGATCCGCAATCGGCGGCGATCAGTTCGGCCTATGTCTCGGCGTTCAACGACTACACCCGCGGCACGCTCAAATTCGGCGACAACAGGATCTATCTGCCCGAAGCCGACGTCTTCAAGTTCTGGGAGTTCAAGCACCAGCAGCCCGGTGCGAGCTTCTCCTTCCCCGGCGCGACCAACGTGATGCCCGACCTCGCCGACGCGATGAAGTTCAATCCGGAGCTCAAGGTGCTGGTCAATGGCGGCTATTTCGACCTCGCCACGCCTTACTATGAAGGCTGGTACGAGATGCATCACCTGCCGATCCCGCTGCAGCTCCAGTCGAACATCCAGTACCACTACTACGCATCCGGCCACATGGTGTACGCGCACGAGGATTCGCTGAAAGAACTCCACGACACCGTCGCGGCGTTCATCCGGCAGACCGATAATGTGAAATAGGGGTCAAGAAGGATACCGCTCAGCTAGAAGCTCTCCCCCTTTTCGTCATGCTGAGGTGCGAGCGCAGCGAGCCTCGAAGCACGCACACTTGCGCCGTCATCCTTCGAGGCTCGCTGCGCTCGCACCTCAGGATGACGCGGATAGATTCAGCACAGATGGAAGCGTTATCGCTCAGTAACGGTGCATTCATTACTTCGCGTTGTCTTGAATAGCTGAACCTACCTCCCTACCGTTCCGCCCATATTTTCTCGATTTGCAAAAGAGGGCGCCATGTCGAATCCCGCAAAAGCCGTCAACGCGTGGATCTATCTCAGCGAGGACGAGCCGCCGAACACCGTCTACGCCTCGCTCACCAGTTGCTACCAGACGCTGATCCAATACGGCGTCTACCGGCATGTCGACATGCTCGGCATCTGCTTCTTCGCCACCACCGGCACAGCCGCCGATCTGACGCTTGAGATCAAGCCGTACACCCACAACCCCGGCGGCTACACCAACGACCAGTATCTCGCCTGGGTCACGCGCGACGCGCGCGCCGCCAATCCGGACATCAAGCTGCTGGCGACACTGGACTGGGGTACCAACTGGCTCGCGCCGCTGTTCACCGGCCCGCGGAGCGGATGGCAGGCGCAGGTCGACACCTTCGCCGCGAACCTCACCACTTATCTGACGGCGAACGGTCTCGACGGCTTCGATCTTGATTGGGAGCCGCCGATCAGCGCCGGCATGGACTCGTCGCAATTCGCCATGCTGTTCCAGGCGATCCGCGCTGCGTTCGACACCGTCACAGCCAAGCACCTCTATCTCACGCTGTGCCCGGCCACGACCGAGAACGTCGACGCGCCGACCATCAACACCTGCTTCGACTACTGCACGCTGCAGCTCTACTTCAGCACGGCGCTACGCGATGAGTACATCAAGGCCGGGGTCGATCCCGCGATGCTCGCCTATGGCGCCAAGTTCGAGTCGAATTTCCAGGACGCGCAGGACGCCTATCAGGGCTATGAGGCGCACGATTACGGCGTGATCATGCAGTGGCGTCTCAACTCCAGCAATTACCAGTTCGAGCAGGCGCAGCAGATGCTGCTCTATCAATTGATCTGGCCATCGTCCGGCGTCGCCTTCGACGACAGCAACATCGCCGGTGCCGCGGGCAACCCGCCGCTCACGCAGCTCGTCGTGCGCGCCGGCAATGTGGTGGATGCGATCCAGGCGACCAGCACCGGCACGCCCGGCGGCTCCGACCAGGGCGACTATTATATGGCGCAGCACGGCGGCAATGGCGGCAGCGCCTACACCGTCTCGCTCAATGCCAACGATCCGATCACGCAGATATCGGGCTTCACCGGCGTCTGGTTCGGCTGGCACGTCGTCTTGCAGGTCAAGTTCCAGACCCGCAGCGGCCAAGCCCACGGCCCGTTCGGCACCATGGCCAACGCCACGGCCAAGGTCCCGTTCAACTTCACCGCGCCGCCCGGCCAGTCGATCGTCGCTTTCAAAGGCACGACGCGAACGGTCCCCGAATACGGCGCCCCACCCAGCGCCGTCATCGCCAGCCTGGGCTGGACGACCGCCTGAACACGCTCAAAACTCACCATGGCCGGGCTTGACCCGGCCCCCATCCTTCAGCCGGGCGGGGCCAGATGTTCGGGTTGATTGTTGCCCGTCTTGCCCCTATAAGCCCCGCCATCTCGCACGCGCGGGAGGCTTTCGCAGGGTGTTCCTGTGTCGCCATCCGGTGGTTCCGAGGAGCGTCCGCGAGAGCGGGAGCGACCTCAAAAGGACTATCCCGCGCGTCTGGCCAACCGGTAAAGGAGACTGAAGTCATGGCTTTGCCAGAATTTTCCATGCGCCAGCTGCTCGAGTCGGGCGCCCATTTCGGCCACCGCCAGCAGCGCTGGAACCCGAAGATGGCCCCCTACATCTACGGCTCGCGCAACGACATCCACATCCTCGATCTGACGCAGACCGTCCCGCTGCTGCACCAGGCGCTGGTCGCCCTGCGCGACACCGCCGCCGGCGGCGGCCGCATCCTGTTCGTCGGCACCAAGCGCCAGGCGCAGGAGCCGATCGCCAACGCCGCCAAGCGTTGCGCGCAGTACTACATGAACCAGCGCTGGCTCGGCGGCACACTGACCAACTGGCAGACCGTCTCCAACTCGATCAAGCGCATGCGCAATATCGAAGAAACGCTGAGCGCCGCGCAGTCTTCGGGCCTCAAGAAGAAGGAGCTGCTCGCCATGCTGCGCGAGCGCGACAAGCTCGACCGCTCGCTCGGCGGCATCAAGGAGATGGGCGGCCTGCCGAACATGCTGTTCGTCATCGACACCAACAAGGAAGCCATCGCGATCAGCGAAGCGCGCAAGCTCGGCATCCCGGTGATGGCGATCCTCGATTCCAACAGCGATCCGGACGGCATCACCTATCCGATCCCGGGCAATGACGACGCCGCCCGCGCGCTCGCGCTCTATTGCGATCTCGCCGCCCGCGCCATCATCGACGGCCTCAGCCAGGGCCAGGTCGATGCCGGCATCGACACCGGCGCCGCCGAAGAGCTGCCCGACCTGTCGCCCGCGCCGGAAGCCTCTGCTGCCGAAGCGACCGCGTAAGTCATTTCCTTGAACGACGGAGAGCGTGATCCGCAAAACGGATCACGCGCCTCACAACATATATGGAGCCACACATGGCCAACATCACCGCAGGCATGGTGAAGGAGCTGCGCGACAAGACCGGCGCCGGCATGATGGATTGCAAGACCGCGCTCAACGAGAACAACGGCGACATGGAAGCGTCGATGGACTGGCTGCGCAAGAAGGGCATCACCAAGGCCGCCAAGAAGGCCGGCCGCGCCGCCGCCGAAGGCCTTGTCGGCGTCGCCACCGGCGGCCACATCGGCGCGCTCGTCGAGGTGAACTCCGAGACCGACTTCGTCGCCCGCAATGACGAGTTCAAGGATTTCGTCAAGACCGCCGCCAAGCTCGCGCTGGAAGAAGAGGGCGACCTCGAGAAGCTGCTCACCAAGAAGATGGGCGAGCACGACGTGCAGCAGACGCTGACCCATCTCGTCGCCAAGATCGGCGAGAACATGTCGGTGCGCCGCACCATCATGCTCGCCGTCGACCAGGGCGTCGTTTCGGCTTACGTCCACAATGCGTCGTCGCCCGAGCTCGGCAAGATCGGCGTGCTCGTCGCGCTGAAGTCCGCCGCGCCGGCCGACAAGCTCAACGAGCTCGGCAAGAAGATCGCGATGCACGTCGCCGCCGCCTCGCCGCTGGCGCTGACGCCCGAGCATCTCGACAAGGCGGTGGTCGAGAAGGAGCGCACCATCCAGGCCGACATCGCGCGCCAGTCCAGCAAGCCGGAAAACGTCATCGAGAAGATGCTCGAAGGCCGCATGCGCAAGTTCTACGAGGAGTCCGTGCTGGTCTCTCAGACCTTCCTCGCCCCCGGCTATGACGACGGCATCACCGTCGGCAAGGCGGTCGAGAAGGCCGCCAAGGATTTCGGGACCCCGGTCGCGCTCGAGGGCTTCGTCCGCTTCCAGGTCGGCGAGGGCATCGAGAAGGTCGAAAGCGACTTCGCCGACGAAGTCGCCAAGATGGCCGGCCCGAAGGAGTAAAGCTGGGCTCCGCTTTTCACCCTCCCCTTGAGGGAGGGTCGAAAAATCGGAGCGCAGCGAAGATTTTTCGGGGAGGGGTCCAGCGCAGGCGCCGGACCCCTCCCCGAATTGCTTCGCAATTCGACCCTCCCTCAAGGGGAGGGTAAGCTAGCAGCGCTGCAACGAGCGGAACCGAGATGCCCAACGCCCCCAAATACCGCCGCGTCCTGCTCAAGGTCTCCGGCGAGGCGTTGATGGGCGACCAGCAGTTCGGCATCGACGTCGCCACCGTCGACCGCATCGCCGCCGACGTCGAGCAGGCGATTCGCGGCGGCACCCAGATCTGCATGGTGATCGGCGGCGGCAACATCTTCCGCGGCCTCGCCGGCGCGGCGAAGGGCATTGACCGCGCCACCGCCGACTATATGGGCATGCTCGCCACCATCATGAACGCGCTGGCGATGCAGGCCGCGCTCGAGCGCGTCGACATCCCCACCAGGGTCCAGTCGGCGATTCCCATGAGCACGGTGTGCGAGCCCTATGTCCGGCGCCGCGCCATCCGCCACCTCGAAAAGGGCCGGGTGGTGATCTTCGCCGCCGGCACCGGCAACCCGTTCTTCACGACCGACACCGCCGCCGCGCTGCGCGCCGCCGAAATGAACTGCGATGCGATGATGAAAGCGACGCAAGTTGACGGCGTCTACTCCGCCGATCCGAAGAAGGTCCCGGACGCCACCCGTTACGATTCCCTGAGTTATCACGAGGTCTTATCGCGCGATCTTCAGGTCATGGATCAGTCGGCGATCAGCCTGTCGCGCGAAAACAAGATCCCGATCATCGTATTCTCGATCCACGACCGCGGTTCCCTTGCCCAGGTCCTCAAGGGCCAGGGCAGGGCCACGATTATCGAAGACCGGACCTGACTTTCGGTTAGGCTGCCGGCACAAACTGGGCACGAAGGACATGGCTGAAAGCTACACACGAGACGACATGACCCGCCGCATGGCCGGCGCCGTCGACACCCTCAAGAAGGAGTTCTCCGGCCTGCGCACCGGCCGCGCCAGCCCGGCGCTGCTCGACCCTGTCCGGGTCGAGGCCTATGGCAACATGGTTCCGGTGAACCAGGTCGGCAACATCTCGACCCCCGAGCCGCGCATGATCACGGTCCAGGTCTGGGACAAGGCGCTTTCCAAGGCGGTCGACAAGGCGATCCGCGACGCCAATCTGGGCCTCAATCCCCAGATGGACGGTCAGCTTCTGCGCATCCCGTTACCCGAACTTAACGAGGAGAGGCGCAAGGAACTCGCCAAGCTGGCGTCGAAATACGCCGAGGCGGCCCGCGTCGCGGTCCGCAATGTGCGGCGGGACGGCATGGATCTTCTGAAGCGCCTCGAAAAGGACCACAAGATCGGTCAGGACGAGCACCACAAGCACGGCGACGAATTGCAGAAGATCACCGACGCCCACATAAAGGACATCGACTCCGCGCTGCACGGCAAGGAGCAGGAGATCATGCAGGTCTGAAGCCGGCATAGATGAGGTAGACGAATGGCGCTTGCGCCGCCGACAGTTCTTCCAAGACACGTCGCCATCATCATGGACGGCAACGGACGCTGGGCGCGCAAACGCTATCTGCCGCGCGAGGCGGGCCATGTCGCCGGCGTCTCGGCGGTGCGCGAGGTGGTCCGCGCCGCCTCGGATATCGGCCTCGCCAACCTCACGCTCTTCGCCTTCAGCTCCGAGAACTGGAAGCGCCCCAAGACCGAGGTCGGCGCCCTCATGGGCCTGTTCCGCGCCTATTTCCGCAGCGACCTCGACGAGCTCGTGGCCCGCGGCGTCCGCGTCCGCATCATCGGCAGCCGCTCCCGCGTCGCCACCGACATCGAGCGCATGATCGAGGACGCCGAGAACCGCACCGTCGCCAACAAGGGCCTCAACCTCACCTTCGCCTTCGACTATGGCGGCCAGGAAGAGATCGCCGCCGCCGCCCGCGAGCTGGCCCGCGCCGCCAAGGAAGGCCGGCTCGATCCCGAGACCATCACGCCTGAGCTGTTCGCGACGCGCCTGTTCACCAGCGCGCTGCCCGAGCCCGACCTCGTGATCCGCACCAGCGGCGAGCATCGCCTCTCCAACTTCCTGCTCTGGCAATCGGCCTATGCCGAGCTCAGCTTCGTCGACACACTGTGGCCGGATTTCTCCCGCGAGAAATTCGCCGCCTGCCTCGATAACTTTGCCCAGCGCGAGCGCCGCTTCGGCGCCGTTTCGGACGCCGTCGCGTGAGCCGCTCGTCGCCTGCCGATCACGCGCCGGGGTATCGCGGCATCAAGTTCAATTGGGATTGGGTGACCCGTCCGCTGTTCGGTGGCGCACTCGCCGCGCTCGCCGTCGCCGCGATCTTCGGCGGCCCGCTCTATATCGCGCTGTTCGCCGCCATCGCCGCCGGCGCCGCCGCGCGCGAATGGCACCGCATGCTGGGCGAGAGCGTGTTCGGCCCCATCTTCTTCATCACGACCGTCACGGTCGGCGCGGCGCTCGCCGTGCACGTCGCCTGGCCCGCGACCTGGGCCGCATGGTTCATCCTCGCCGCCGGTGCCGCCGTCGCCGCGGCCTATGCCTCGCTGCGCGGCCATCATCCCGTCTGGCACGGCGCCGGCGCGTTCTATCTCGGCATTCCGCTCGTCTCGTTGCTCGTCCTGCGCGGGAGCCCGCACGGCCCCTGGGTGATCGTCGGCATGTTCGTCGCGATCTGGGCGACCGACACCGGCGCGCTGATCATCGGCAATCTCGTCGGCGGCGCGCGGCTGTGGCCCGCGATCTCGCCGAGCAAGACCTGGTCCGGCACGCTCGGTGGCATCGCCACCGCCGCTATTGCCGAAGCGATCTACATCGCCATCCTCGGCGGCCAGCCCGATTATGCGGGACTGCTCGGCGCCGCCATCGCCGTCTTCGCGGTCGCCGGCGATCTCTTCGAATCCTGGGTCAAGCGCCGCTTCCAGCGCAAGGACAGCGGCAGCCTGATCCCCGGCCATGGCGGCGTGCTCGACCGCATCGATTCCACCATGTCCACCGCACCCGTCCTTGCTTTTGCGATCGTCGTCTTCGGTCTCAGCCCGATGTTTGGAGCCCATCCGTGAACCCTCTCGCCGCCACGCGCAGCACGTTCGAGATCGCGGAGCTGGAGCCCGTCCTCGCCCGCTCCGTCACCGTGCTGGGATCGACTGGCTCGATCGGCGTCTCGACGCTCGACGTCGTCGCGCATGCCCGTGCCCGTTACGGCGCGCATGCGATGCCGGTCGAGGCGCTTACCGCGCAGTCCAACGTCGCCGATCTCATCAAGCAGGCGCGCGCCGTTGGCCCCAAGATCGCGATCATCGGCGACGACAGGCACTACGCCGCGCTGAAAGAAGGTCTCAGCGGCACCGGCATCGAAGCCGCCGCCGGCCGCGCCGCCGTCATCGAGGCCGCCGCGCGTCCCTCCAGCACCGTGATGGTCGCCATCATGGGCGCCGCCGCGCTCGAACCCGCGCTCGCCGCCGTCGCGCGCAGCGCCACCGTCGCGCTCGCCAACAAGGAATGCATCGTCGCCGCCGGCGGCGTCTTCCACGCCGCGCTGGCCAAATCCACCGCCTCCGTGATCCCGGTCGACTCCGAGCACAACGCCGTGTTCCAGGTCCTGAACGGGGAGGGTGCCCGCGAGGTCGAAAAGGTCATCCTCACCGCCTCCGGCGGCCCGTTCCGCGACAAGACGCTCGAAGAGATGGCGGTCGCCACCGTCGAACAGGCCGTCGCGCATCCCAACTGGTCGATGGGCGCGAAAATCTCGGTCGACAGCGCCACGCTGATGAACAAGGGTCTCGAGCTGATCGAGGCGCATTTCCTCTTCGCGCTGCCGCCCGACAAGCTCGACGTGCTGGTCCATCCGCAATCCATCGTGCACTGCCTCGTCTCGTATGAAGACGGCACCACGCTCGCCCATCTCTCCGCCCCCGACATGCGCACGCCGATCGCGCACGCGCTCGCCTGGCCGCGCCGCATCTCCTCGCCGTCGCGCCGTCTCGACCTCGCCGCCGTCGGCCGTCTCGATTTCCGCAAGCCCGATCATGCGCGCTTCCGCTGCCTCGGCCTCGCGCTCGAAGCGATGCGCAAGGGCGGCATGGCGCCGACCGTGCTCAACGCCGCCAACGAGATCGCGGTCGACGCATTCCTCAACCGCCGCATCGGTTTCCTCGACATCCCGCGCGTCGTCGAGGAGACGCTCGCCAACTCGCCCGAAGCCAATGCGCCGTGCGAGACGCTCGAAGGCGTCCTCGCCGCCGATGCGCGCGCCCGCGAGCAGGCCACCGCCATTTCCCGCCGCATCGTGAACTGAACCCGGAGATCCGATTGCAAGCGCTCGCCAACCTCCCGACCTGGTCGCTCTACGTCGTGCCGGCCTTCATCTTCCTGATCACCGTCGTGGTGTTCTTTCACGAGCTCGGCCACTTCGCGGTGGCGCGCTATTTCAACGTGAAGGTCGAGACCTTCTCCATCGGCTTCGGCCGCGGCCTCGTGAAGTGGACCGACAGCAAGGGCACGTTGTGGAAGATCGGCTGGATTCCGCTCGGCGGCTTCGTGAAGTTTCTCGGCGATGCCGACGGCGCCTCGACGCCCGACCGGGAAGCGGCCGCGAACATGGCCCCGGCGGATCGCGCCGTCGCGTTCCCCTTCAAGCCCGTGTGGCAGCGCGCCCTGATCGTCGCCGCCGGACCTGTCGCAAATTTCATCTTGGCGTTCGTCATCCTCATGGGACTGTTCATGTTCCATGGCGAGCTGGTCGTTCCGCCCATCGTCGGCAAGATCGCGCCGCACAGTGCCGCGCAGATCGCCGGTCTCCACAGCGGCGACCGCATCGTCTCGGTCGACGGCACCGCTATCGAATCGTTCATCGAGTATCAGCAGCTCGTCGGGGTCAGCACCGGCATCCGCATGCCCATGGTCGTGGAACGCGGCGGCCGCAATCTCACCCTCTGGGTCGTGCCGCGCGAAACCACGATGATCGACCAGTTCAACAACAAGCAGGTCGTCGGCGATCTCGGCTTTGATCCCCAGGCCCTGCCCATCGTCGACACGGTCACCGCGAACATGCCGGCGCAGGCCGCCGGCCTGCGCAGCGGCGACTTGTTCCAGTCGATCAATGGCCGCAGCGTCGAAAGCTTCGAGGACGTCCAGAAGATCGTCTCCACCAGCGCCGGCCGCAGCCTTGCCATTGTGGTTAAGCGCGGCCGCCAGATCGTGAATCTCGACGCCACGCCCGTCCTCAAGGACAAGCGGGGGCAGCTCGGCTTCGCCTTCCTGATTCCGCAGTCCACCCGCCGCCTGGGACCCATCGCCGCTGCCGGGGCGTCGGTCGGCGAAATCCGCAGAATCATCACCACCACGTTCCGGGCCCTGACCAGCGGCCCCGCCGCCGCCAAGCAGGTTTCCGGCATTATCGGCATCAGCCAGGTGGCCGGTCAGGCCGCCTCTCTGGGCTTTGCGGCGCTGATCGATCTGGCAGCTCTACTTTCTGTAAGCATCGGCTTGGTAAACCTTTTTCCGATTCCGCTGCTCGACGGGGGCCATCTTCTGTACTATGCATGCGAAGGTGTTTTGGGGCGTCCGCTTGGTGAGCGGGCCCAGGACGTTGGATTTAGGCTCGGGCTGGCTGTCGTGCTGGGAATATTCCTGCTGGCGACTTGGAATGACCTCGTCCGGCTAAATCTTTTCTGAAACCTCGGCGGGCCGCCGCGAGAACCGGGCGGCCGAGCCACATAAAGAGTACCGGAAGACGACTGGATGAGACTCATCACCCTGTTCGCCCGTTTAGCGCGTGCGGTTCCTGCGTTGGTTGTGATGTCCGCGCTCGCGGGTTCCGCGGCGTTGGCCAAGCCTGCCAAACCGGCCGCGCCGGCGGCCCCGCCGCCGGCCGCCACGGCGCCGGTCGCGCCCGCCGTCCGCACTGTCCAGAACATCGTCGTCACCGGCACGCAGCGCATCGAGCCGTCGACCGTCATCTCCTACATCACGATCCGTCAGGGCGACGTCTACAACGACCAGACCACCGACACCGCGCTCAAGACGCTGTACCAGACTGGCCTGTTCGCCGACGTGAAGGTGCGCTTCGACGGCTCGTCGCTGTTCATCAACGTCGTCGAGAACCCGATCATCAACCAGATCGATTTCGAAGGTAACAGCAAGGTCAGCCAGAAGGACCTCGAGAAGGAAGTCCAGCTCAAGCCGCGCACCGTCTTCACCCGCTCGAAAGTGCAGGCCGACGTCCAGCGCATCATCGAGCTCTACCGCCGCAACGGCAAATTCGCCGCCAGCGTCGATCCGCAGATCATCCAGCGCCCGCAGAACCGCGTCGACCTGATCTTCTCGATCAACGAGGGACCCTCGACCGGCGTCGCGCGCATCAACTTCATCGGCAACAAGGTCTTCGACGACGACACGCTCAAGGGCCAGCTCGCGACCGAAGAGAGCGACTGGTACAAATTCCTCACCACCAACGACAATTACGACCCGGACCGGCTGACCTTCGACCGCGAAATGCTGCGCCGCTTCTACGTCAGCCACGGCTATGCCGACTTCCACGTCGTTTCCGCCGTCGCCGAGCTCACCGCCGACCGCCGCTCCTTCTACATCACCTTCACGGTGGACGAGGGCGTCAAGTACAAGTTCGGCAAGGTCGCGATCGAATCCTCGATCCGCGAGCTGACGCCCGCCGATCTGCGCCCCTCGGTCAAGATCAAGTCCGGCGACGACTACAATGCCGAGCTGATCCAGAAGGGCATCGACGCCCTCACCAACGCCGCCGGCACCAAGGGCTACGCCTTCGCCGAGGTGCATCCGCGTATCGCGCGCGACCGCGACAAGCAGACCATCGACGTCATCCTGAAGATCGACGAAGGCCCGCGCGTCTACATCGAGAAGATCGCCATCGTCGGCAACAATCGCACGCTCGACAAGGTCATCCGCCGCGAGTTCCGCCTTGTCGAAGGTGACGCCTTCAACCGCCTCCTGGTCGACCGCTCGCGCACCCGCATCCGCGGCCTCGGCTTCTTCAAGGACGTCTCGGTCAAGCAGACCCCCGGCTCGCAGCCCGACCGCACCAACCTCACCGTCACCGTGACCGAGCAGTCGACCGGCTCGCTCTCGCTCGGCGCCGGCTACTCCTCCGCCAGCTCCTTCGTCGGCGAGTTCAGCTACACCGAGCAGAACCTGTTCGGCCGCGGCCAGTACATGCGCGCCTCGGTCCAGCTCTCGACGATCAGCAAGCAGTTCCAGTTCAGCTTCACCGAGCCGTATTTCCTCGACCGCCCGCTCGCCGCCGGCTTCGACCTCTACAAGGTCGTCACCGATTATCAGCAGGCGGATTATGAGGGCGACACCACCGCCGCCGGCATCCGCTTCGGCTTCCCGACCTCCGAGTTCGGCAGCGTCGGCCTGCGCTACACCTACAAGATCGACCGCATCACGCCGTTCTCCGGCGCTCCGCTCGAGGTCCAGCTCGCCGCCGGCGAGACCAAGACCTCGCTGCTCGGCTACACCTTCGTCTACAACACGCTGGACGATCCCATTAAGCCGACCAAGGGCGTCGTCCTCTCGCTCAGCCAGGAATTCGCCGGTCTCGGCGGCTCGCTCAAATACATGCGCGCCCAGGCGTCGGTCGGCTACTACCATCCGATCTTCTGGGATTCGGTGGTCGCCTCGATGAACCTGCAGACCGGCTACATCACCGGCTATGACGGCCAGCTCATCCCGATCCAGGAGCGCTTCTTCAAGGGCGGCGACACCTTCCGCGGCTTCGCCCAGGCCGGCGTCGGCCCGCGCGACATCACGGTGAGCGGCAATGCCGGCGCCGTCGGCGGCAATTTCTTCATCATCAACAGCACCCAGATCAAGCTGCCGTCCTTCCTGCCCGACAGCTACGGCATCCAGCTCGCGCTGTTCAACGACATCGGAACGGTCGGCCATCTCGACACGCAGATCCCGTCCTGCACGATCTCGAGCTGTATCCGCGACAACCTGGCCCTGCGCGCCTCCGCCGGCATCGCCATCGCCTGGAAGTCGCCGTTCGGCCCGATCACGGTTGACTTGGGAATTCCATTCCTCAAGACAAGCTACGACAAGACGCAGATCATCTACTTCAGTGCAGGAACGGGGCTCAACTAAACCATGACCGACACCACGCGCATCCTTCGCGGCGCCGCTGCCGCGCTTCTGCTCTCCGCATCTGCCGCGCTCGCCGCACCGCCGGGCGCGCCGCCGCCCAAGCCGCCGGCGCCGCAGGGCGTGCCGATGCCCAAGATCCTGGTGATCGACCGCGCCGCGATCCTGCGCGGTTCCGCCGTCGGCCAGAGCATCATGAAGCAGGTGCAGCAGCTCACCATCCAGGCCGAGAACGGCCTGAAAGCCAAGGAACAGGCCCTGCGCGCCGAAGGCGGCCAGCTGCAGCAGCAGCTCGCGATCCTCGCTCCCGCCGTCAAGGCCGCCAAGATCAAGGCGTTCGAGGCCAAGCAGGCCGGCCTGCAGGGCGAAGTCCAGAAGGCGCAAGGCCTGATCCAGGGCGGCGTCCTCAAGGCCCGCCAGCAGGTCGAGACCGCGCTCGGTCCCATCCTCTCCAAGATCATGCAGCAGCGCGGCGCCAACCTCCTGCTCGACCGCAACGCCGTCGTGCTCGGCACCGTCGATGTCGACATCACGCCCGCCGCGATCGCGATGCTGAACCAGTCGCTGCCGACGGTGAAGGTCACCTTGCAGCCGCTGCCGCCCGGAGCCACGCCGCCGCAGCAATAAGGATTTAAGGCAGGGGATGGCCGATCCGCGCTTCTACGACAACCACGGACCCTTCACGCTCGCCGAGCTGTGCCGGGCCGTGGACGCCGTGGCGCCGGCCAACGCCGACCTCTCGGCCAGGATCCACGACCTTTCCAGCCTCACCGGCGCCGGCCCCGACCATCTGACGTTCTACGCCGGCGGCGCCAATGCCCACATCGCCGACCTCGCCCAGACCGCCGCCGGCTTCTGCCTCGTGCCGCAGAAGACCGCCAAGCCGCTGCCGCTGCGCGCCGGCCTCATGGCCGTGCCCGTCGCCTCGGTCCAGCACGCCTTCGCCGCCGCCGCGCGCCTGTTCTATCCGCAGTCCGGCCTTGTCGCCTGGTCGCAGCAGACCGCCGTCGATCCCTCCGCCAGCATCGGCGCCCATGTCCTGCTCGGCCCCGGCGTCGTGATCGGGCCCGGCGCCGAGATCGGCGACGGCACCCGCATCGGCCCCAACACGGTGATCGGCCGCGGCGTCGCCATCGGCCGCAACTGCGAGATCGGCTCCAACTGCACCATCTCCAACGCCTATCTCGGCGACGAGGTGCTGATGCTCCCCGGCGCCCAGATCGGCCAGCCCGGCTTCGGCTTCGCCTCCGGCCCGTCCGGCCATGTCAAGATCCCCCAGATCGGCCGCGTCATCGTCCAGGACCGGGTCGAGATCGGTTCCTGCACCACCATCGACCGCGGCGCGCTCGGCGACACCGTGATCGGCGAGGGCACCAAGCTCGATAACCTGATCCAGATCGGCCACAACACCCATCTGGGCCGCCACGGCATCGTCGTCTCCCAGGCCGGCATCGCCGGCTCCTGCGAGTTCGGCGATTTCGTCGTCATCGGCCCGCAGGTCGGCATCGCCGACCACGTCAAGATCGGTTCCGGCGCCCGCGTCGCGGCCCGTTCCGCCTCCCAGCCCGGGATGACCTTCGAGGGCGGCATGGATTATGGTGGCGCGCCCCTCCGCCCGGTGCGCGAATGGATTCGCGAAATGCACGCCTTGACCAATCTGGCAAAGAAGACGAAACGTGACGGCAATGGGTGAGCAAGGTCAGACCGGAACCGTCCTCGACGTGGAAGCGATCAAGCGATTGATCCCGCACCGCTGGCCGTTCCTGTTCGTCGAGAAGTTGACGGACATCGTGCCCTTCGAAAGCGCCAATGGCTGGAAGGCGGTGTCGTTCAACGAGCCGCATTTCGCCGGCCATTTCCCCCAGATGTCGGTGATGCCCGGCGTCCTGATCATCGAGGCGCTGGCCCAGACCGCCGGCGCGCTCGTGGTGCACTCGATGAACGTCGCCCAGACGCCGCTGGTCTTCTTCATGGGCATCGACAAGGCGCGCTTCCGCAAGCCCGTCGTTCCCGGCGACATGCTGCGCTTCGCGGTGAAGGCGCTGCAGCATCGCGGCCCGGTGTGGAAGTTCGAGGGCAAGGCCTATGTCGGCGAGACGCTCTGCGCCGAAGGCGAGTTCAGCGCGATGATCCGCGACTCCTGAGATGTCCGTCCACCCTTCCGCCATCGTCGAGGACGGGGCTGAGCTCGGCGCCGGCGTCGAGATCGGCCCATTCTGCCTCGTCGGAAAAAACGTCAAGCTCGGCGAGGGCGTGCGCCTGCTCTCGCATGTCGTCGTCACCGGCAACACCACGCTCGGCGCGCGCACCGTCGTGCATCCGCAGGCCGTGCTGGGCGGCGAAGGCCAGATCCGCAAGAACGATTTCGACGGCACGCTGATCGTCGGCAGCGACTGCACGATCCGCGAGAGCGTCACCATGCAATGCGGCGGCCGCAGCGGCGGCGGCGTCACCACGGTCGGCAACAACGGCTACTTCATGGCCTACAGCCATATCGGCCACGATTGCCACGTCGCCGACGACGTGACCTTCGCCAACGCCGCGACGCTGGCGGGGCACGTCACCATCGGGCAGGGCGTGATCTTCGGCGGCCTCAGCGCCGTGCAGCAGCATGGCCGCGTCGGCAAGGGCGCGATGATCGGCGGCATCGCCGGCGTCAACCGCGACGTGATTCCCTACGGCATGGCGTTCGGCGACCATGTCGAGCTCGCCGGCTTGAACCTGATCGGCCTCAAGCGCCGCGGCCTCGACCGCGCCACGATCCACGCCGTGCGCGGCACCTTCCGCACGATCTTCCTGGAGACCGGCGGCTCGCTCGACGACCGGGCCCGCAAGGCAAAGGACAAATGGCCCGGCATCGCGCAGGTCGCCGAGATCGCCGACTTCGTCCTCGCCCCGCACAAACAGCCGATCTGCCTCGCCCGCCGGCGCGGCGCGGTTGCGGACGAAGATTGATGTGCCCCTCTTTTTTACCTACCCCCTTGTGGGGGTCGGTAGCGTCAGCGTGCCGACGCGGAGCGAAAGCGGAGCAGGGTCGAAAAATCGCAAAGCGATTTTTCGGGTGGGGGGCCGCGCTCTCCGCCCCGCACCGCCCCCCACCCGAAATTCGCGAAGAGCGAATTTCGACCTCCCCACAAAGGGGGAGGTGAAGATGGCAGCCACATCCCCCTTTGGCCTCCTCGCCGGCGGCGGCGAGCTTCCCCGCGCCATCGCGCTCGGCGCCCGCGCCGCGGGCCGCGAGGTCTTCGTCGTCGCCCTCGACCAGGCCGGCGACTGGACAAACGATTTCCCGCACGACCGCAGCTCGATGGGCCGCGTCGGCCATACGCTCCGCCTCCTGCGTGCGCACGGTTGCAAAGAACTTGTCTTCGCCGGTTACGTCGCGCGCCCGAACTTCTTCAAGCTCCGCTACGACCTTAAAGGTCTCTCCTGGTTTCCTCCGGTGCTCTGGGGCATGCGCAAGGGCGACAACACGCTGCTCGACGTCATGGTCGGCTTGTTCGAGCGCGAGGGCCTCAAGGTCATCAGCGTCGCCGACATCGCGCCCTGGCTGCAGATCCCCATCGGTCCGCTCGGCACTGTCGCCCCGACGCCACGGGACGACTCCGACATCGCCATCGCGATGGCGCATGCGCGCAAACAGGGCGCCCGCGACATCGGCCAGGCCGTGATCGTCCGCGGCGGCGAAATCCTCGCCGTCGAAAAGCATTCCGGGACCGACGCGATGCTGACGGCGCTGCCGAAGCAGAACCACGCCGGCATCCTCGCCAAGGCGCTCAAGCCGCAGCAGACCGGCAAGACCGATCTTCCCACCATCGGCGTCGCCACGGTCGAGAAGGCCGCCGCCGCCGGCCTCGCCGGCATCGCCATCGAAGCGAACACCGCGCTGGTTCTCGACAAGGCCGCCGTTGCCGCCGCCGCCGACGCGCGCGGACTGTTCGTCACCGCGGTGGCGCCATGACCACGCTCCCTGCCACCAAACCGCTCTCTCTCATGCTCGTCGCGGGCGAGCCCTCCGGCGACCAGCTCGGCGGCCAGCTCATGGCTGCGCTCAAGACCGTCGCCGGCGGCGACATCTCGATCATCGGCATGGGCGGCCCCGCGATGGAGGCGCAAGGCCTCGTCTCGCTGTTCCCGCTCAAAGACACCGCCGTGATGGGCCTGCGCGAGGTCGTGCCGAAAATCCCGGTCATCCTGCGCCGCGTCGCCGACATCGCCGCCGTCGCGATGACGAAGCGTCCCGACGCCGTGGTGCTGATCGACAGCCCGGACTTCAATCACCGCATCGCGCGCCGCCTCAAGCGCCTGGCGCCCGAAATCCCGACGATCAATTACGTCGCGCCGCAGGTCTGGGCCAGCCGCCAATACCGCGCCCGCGCCATGGCGCGCGATTTCGATCTGCTGCTCGCGCTGCTGCCGTTCGAGCCGCCCTTCTTCGAGAAATACGGTCTCAAGACCGTCTTCGTCGGCCACCCGGTGATCGAGCGCGCCAAACGCATCGTCGGCGGCGACGCGCTGCGCGCCAAGCTCGGCATCGCACCCGGCGCGAAGCTGCTCTGCGTGCTGCCCGGCAGCCGCTCCAGCGAAATCCGCTTCATCCTGCCCGTGTTCAAGGACGCCGTCGGCGAAATCGCCAAACGCGTCCCCAATCTCGTCACGGTGCTGCCCACCGTCCCGCACGTTGCCGCCCGCGTCCGCGCCGCTACCGAGAACTGGCCGGCGCCGCTGCACATCCTCGAGAACGAGGCTGACAAATTCGCCGCCTTCGACGCCGCCGACGCCGCGCTTGCCGCCTCCGGCACCGTCACCACCGAACTCGCGCTGGCGCGCACCCCGATGGTCGTCGCCTATCGCGTCGGCGGGCTCACCTACACGCTGGCCCAGGTCCTGTTCCGCTTCAAATTCTTCGCGCTGGTGAATCTCCTGCTTGACCGCGAAGCCGTCCCCGAGCTCCTGCAGCACAAGGCCACGCCCGCCGCGCTCGCCGATGCCACCGTCCCGCTGCTCACCGATCCGAAAGCTGCCGCCAGACAAACCGCCGATCTCGACGAGGTCGCCAAATGCCTCGGCGAAGGCAGCGAACCCCCAAGCATCCGCGCCGCACGCGCAATCGTCGACTTCGTGACGTCGCGCCGCGCGCCGTGATTATGGGCAATCGGGGATAGAGCCAAACAATTGTTACAGGATTCGCGAATTCCTCCGCGGAATCGCTGCCCGAATTTTCCGCGATCAACTTTTCTATCCCCATCTTCACAGATCGCGTCCGCGCTCCCATTTCCCATGAAGAGTTTTGGAAGCAGCAACAATGCCGACGTAACGACGCCGCGAGAACAGACAGGGCCGGATGCGCACTCGCGGGCATCCGCGTGCGAAGGGAGGGGCTGACTGGCGGGGCTTCCTCGCACAAGGTCTATTGGAGGAGGAAGCGAAGGTGATCTTTGGTGGGGCCCGATAAGGCCGGCTGGGAAACGCCCCGTTATAGACCGGACGGGAGCCGCGTGCGCACACGGCTCCCGTTCTTTTATGTGGTGCGTGCTTCGAGGCTCGCCTTCGGCTCGCACCTCAGCATGACGAGAGTGGGGTAACTCCCATCCCGTCATGCTGAGGTGCTTTGCGAAGCAAAGCCTCGAAGCACGCACGACCCCACCGGCACGCACAAACGAAAACACCGCCGGACGCGCATCCGGCGGTGTTTTGAAAAACAATGATCAAGCGCTAGCGCTTTGGCGCCTCAGCCCCTCTACCGCTTGCCCAGCGCCACGTAATCGCGCTGGCCCTTGCCGGTATAGATCTGCCGCGGCCGCCCGATCTTCTGGTGCGGGTCTTCCAGCATTTCCTTCCACTGCGCGATCCAGCCGACGGTGCGCGCCAGGGCGAACAGCGCCGTGAACATGCTGGTCGGGAAGCCGAGCGCGCGCAGCGTGATGCCGGAGTAGAAGTCGATGTTGGGATAGAGCTTGCGCTGCACGAAATATTCGTCCTCCAGCGCGATCTTCTCCAGCGCCATCGCGACCTTGAGCGTCTGGTCGTCGCCGTGGCCGACTTCGTCGAGCACCTTGTGACACTGGATCTGCATCGCCTTGGCGCGCGGGTCGTAGTTCTTGTAGACGCGGTGGCCGAAGCCCGACAGGCGGAAATTGTCGTTCGGATCCTTCGCCTTCTTGATGAACTCCGGAATGCGGTCGACGGTCCCGATCTCTTCCAGCATCTTCAGCGCCGCCTCGTTGGCGCCGCCATGCGCCGGGCCCCACAGGCAGGCGATGCCCGCCGCGATGCAGGCGAACGGATTGGCGCCGGACGAGCCGGCGAGCCGCACGGTGGAGGTCGAGGCGTTCTGCTCGTGATCGGCGTGCAGGATGAAGATGGTGTCCAGCGCCCGCGCCAGCACTGGGTTCACCTTGTACTCTTCCGCCGGCACGCTGAACGTCATGCGCAAGAAATTCTCGGTGTAGCCGAGGTCGTTGCGCGGATAGACGAAGGGCTGGCCGGTCGAATATTTGAACGCCATCGCCGCCAGGGTCGGCATCTTGGCGATCAGCCGGTGGCTGGCGATCTCGCGCTGCTTGGGATCGTTGATGTCGGTGCTGTCGTGGTAGAACGCCGAAAGGGCGCCGACCACGCCGCACATGATCGCCATCGGATGGGCGTCGCGGCGGAAGCCGCGGAAGAACTGCGCCAGCTGCTCGTGCACCATCGTGTGCATCGTGATCGAGCGCTCGAACTTGGTCTTCTCCGCCGCGTTCGGCAGCTCGCCGTGCAGCAAGAGGTAGCAGACCTCGAGGAAGCTCGAATGCTCCGCCAGCTGGTCGATGGAATAGCCGCGGTAGAGCAGGATGCCCTTGTCGCCGTCGATGAAGGTGATGTCGCTCTCGCAGCTCGCCGTCGAGGTGAAGCCCGGATCGTAGGTGAAGATGTCGGCCTCGCCGTACAGCTTGCGGATGTCCAGCACCTCCGGACCTTCCGTGCCGCCGAACGCCGGCAGGGTGTATTGCTTGTTCTTGTAGGTCAGCGTGGCCGAGCCGACAGGCTTGATCTTGCTCTCTCTCATGGCAGGCTCCTTGAAAGATCGCCCCGGAGGAGGGCGTGGATATCGCAGTGCAGCAACTATAAGCCCGGACGGTTAACCGCGTCACCTGTCCGATGGCGCAACAGGCAGGCTTATTTTGCGGTCACCCGGCATAAGCCCTTAGGCGGACAAGGGATTCATCCCGGCCCAGCACCGCCATGGCATCGAACAGCGGCGGCGACGAGGCCTTGCCGGTGATCGCCGCGCGCAGCGGCTGCGCCACCTGCCCGAGCTTGAGTCCCTCGGCGGCCGCCAGGTCCCGCGCCGCACCCTCGAGCGCCGGCACCGACCAGTCCGTCGCCTCCAGCATCGGCAACACTTTCGCGACGATCGCCCGCGCCTCCGGCGTCAGCAGCTTCTGCGCCGCCGCGTCCAGCTCGCGCGGACCGTCCGTATACAGAAAGTCCGCCGCCGCCGCGAGCTCAACGATGGTCTTCGCCCGTTCCTTGAGCCCGGGCATCGACCTGGTCAGGCGCTCCCGCGCCGTCGCGCTCAGGATCCGCGGCGGCGCCTGCCGCTCCAGCAGCGCCACGACCTCGGCGGTCAGCGCATGGTCGCTCGACTCGCGAATGTAATGCCCGTTGAGATTGTCGAGCTTCTTGAAGTCCATCCTGGCGGCGCTCTTGCCGATGTTCTCCAGGTTGAACCATTGGATCGCCTGCTCGGTGGAGATGATCTCGTCGTCGCCATGGCTCCAGCCCAGCCGTAGCAGGTAATTGCGCATGGCCTCGGGCAGATAGCCCTTGTCGCGATATTCCTCGATCTTCGTCGCGCCGTGACGTTTGGACAGCTTCGCACCGTCCTCGCCATGGATCAGCGGCAAATGCGCGTAAACCGGCACCGGCCAGTCCATCAGTTCGATGATCTGCAACTGCCGCGCCGCATTGTTGAGATGGTCCGCCCCGCGAATGACATGCGTCACGCCCATATCGTTGTCGTCCACCACGACGGCCAGCATATAGGTCGGCGTTCCGTCGCTGCGCAGCAGCACCATGTCGTCGAGCTGATCGTTCTGGAACGTCACATCGCCCATGACCTGGTCGTGCACGATCGTCTCGCCGGTCTGGCGCGCCTTCAGGCGGATCACGAACGGCGCCTCGCCGCCCTCGCTCGGATCGCGGTCGCGCCAGCGCCCGTCGTAGCGCTGCGGCAGTTTCGCCGCCTTCTGCTGCTCGCGCATCTCGGTCAACTCTTCGGCCGTCGCGAAGCATTTGTACGCCTTGCCCTGCGCCAGCAGTTCCTCGGCCACCGCGCGATGCCGCCCGGCGCGCGCAAACTGGTAGACGGTCTGCCCGTCCCAGTTCAGCCCCATCCATTCCATGCCCTTGAGGATCGCGTCGACCGCCTCCGGCGTCGACCGTTCGCGGTCGGTGTCTTCGATCCGCAGCAGAAACGTCCCGCCCGTCCGGCGGGCATAAAGCCAGTTGAACAGCGCCGTCCGCGCCCCGCCGATATGCAGGTATCCGGTGGGCGAGGGCGCAAAGCGCAAAACAGGTTTTTTGTTGTCGGTCATTGTGCTTGGCTAAGGGTTGTGGCCGGCGTCCCGCGGCGGTGTGAGCTTCTAGCAAACGGTATCCCGTGGGGGTAGTGGGCCGCCTTCCGACGCGCCTGCCGGCCGGTGTCCTCGACATCGCCCGCTGGCCCTTCCGTTTGCGCGATGGTTTCACCGCCATCGGCCGCGCCGCGTTGGCCGAGCGCGAACGCTGGCCGCTCTGGCTCCCCGCCGGCCTTGGGCTCGGCATCGGCCTCTACTTCGCGCTCCCTTTCGAACCCCCAATCCTCTGGGCCGCTCTCGCCGCTGTCCTCGGTACTGCCGCGATGTTCGCCGTGGCCGCGACACACCACGCTGCCCTGCGAATCATCCTTGCCGCCACGGCCGCCATCACCTTCGGCTTCGCCCTCGCCAAAGCCCGCACCGAACTCGTCGCCGCCCCAGTGCTTGCCCAGAAGGTCGGCCCGATCGCCCTCGACGGCCGCGTCGAGCAGGCCGAGCTCCACGGCAACGGGATCCGCATCGTCCTCGGCGACATCCGCGCCAAGCGCTTCACCGACGCCGACCGCCCCGCGCGAATCCGCATCAGCGTTCGCGCCGAAACCCCGCTGCCGCCGCCCGGCTCTTGGGTCCACGTCACCGCCGTCCTGATGCCGCCGCCATCGCCCGCCGCGCCGGGCGCCTACGACTTCGGCCGCACCGCTTACTACCTGCGCCTCGGTGCCGTCGGTTACTCCTTCGGCCGCCCTACGGTCATCGCGCCGCTCGCCGCCCCATCCTGGCGCGACCGCTATCTGCTGTTGGTCGAACAGCTGCGCACCCGGATGACCGCCCGCATCCATGAAGTCCTCCCCGGCAGCACCGGCGGCATCGCGTCGGCCTTGATCACCGGCGATCGCGCCGCGATTTCCGACGACGACGAGCAAGCCCTGCGCGATGCCGGTCTCGCCCACGTCCTCGCCATCGCCGGCCTGCACATGGCTTTGGTCGGCCTCGGCCTGTTCTGGGTCGTCCGCGCCATTCTTGCCGCGATCCCGTCGCTGGCGCTGCGCTATCCGATCAAGAAATGGTCCGCCTTCGCCGCGCTGGCCGCCGCGACCTTCTATCTGATGATCTCCGGCGCCTCATCCGCCTCGACCCGCGCCTTCATCATGCTGGCCACGATGCTGCTTGCTGTCCTGTTTGACCGTCCCGCGCTCTCGATGCGCACTTTGGCACTGGCCGCTGCGATCATCCTCATCCTCGGGCCTGAAAGCCTGATCGAGCCCGGTTTCCAGATGTCCTTTGCCGCCGTCACCGGTCTGATCGCCGTCGCCGAGTGGGAAGCCGCGCGGCCCCGCGCCGATATTTTCGGCCCGCGCCGTTTCCAGCACATCCGCCGCTACATCCGCGGCATCGCCACCACCAGTTTCGTCGGCAGCATCGCGACCGTTCCCTACGCGATCTATCATTTCAACCGCGCCACCCATTACGCCGTGCTGGGCAATCTCCTCGCCATGCCGATCATGGGCTTCATCGCGATGCCCGCGGCCGCCCTCGCCGTGTTCCTGATGCCGTTCGGCCTCGATGCCTGGCCGCTGCGCGTCCTCGGCTTCGGGATCGAGATCATGCTCGCCATGGGCCGCTGGGTCTCCGCGCTTCCCGGCGCGGTCAGCGTCATGCCGGCTTGGCCGGTCAGTGCCCTGGTTGTCGTATCGCTGGGAGGCCTCTGGCTCGGCCTGTGGCGCAAACGCTGGCGCTGGCTCGGTCTCGTGCCGTTGGCGCTGGGCATCGCGCTGGCTTACCGGACCACGCCGCCCGATCTGTTGATCGCCCGCGACGGCCTCACGGTTGCCGTCCGCGCGCCCGACGGCGCTCTCAAACTGTTCCGCCCCGCCAAAGACAATTACTCGGCCTCGGAATGGCTCAAGCGTGACGGCGACGAACGCGACGCCGACGACGCGGTCGCAACGCCTGCAGATCGCGTCCACTGCGACCCGTTCGGCTGTATCGCCACGACGGTCTCGGGCCTTCGCATCGCCGATATCGCGCGCGTAGACGCTCTGACCGAAGACTGCGCCAACGCCGCCATCGTCGTCAGCGCCGTGCCGACGCGCCGCCATTGCAAAGGCCCGCAACTCGTCGTCGATCGCTTCGATATCGCGCGCAACAACGGCTATGCCGTCTGGCTCGGTCCGCCGCTCAGAGTCGAAACCGTGGAGCAGGACAGGGGCGCCCGCCCATGGAGCGCCCAGCCCAAGCCGCGCCGCCCTCAATACCGGCGGATCAATCCCACCAGTTTGCCCTGAATGCGCACCCGGTCCGCGCCGTAAAGCCGCGTCTCATAGGCCGGGTTCGCGGCTTCCAGCGCGATCGAGTCGCCGCGCCGGCGCAACCGCTTCAGCGTCGCTTCCTGGTTGTCGACCAGCGCCACCACGATCTCGCCCGTGTTCGCGATGTCGGCTTCCTGGATGATCACCGTGTCGCCGTCGAGGATGCCGGCATTGATCATCGAGTCGCCGGTCACTTCGAGCGCATAGTGCTCGCCGCGCCCGAGCATCCCGCCCGGCACCGGCACTTCGCCGACCTTGTTCTGCAGCGCCTCGATCGGCGTGCCCGCCGCGATCCGTCCGACCATCGGCACGTTCACCGCGCTCTCGCCGTCGCCCACCGCGCGCCGCGGTCCACCCGCCATGCGCGCATCGGTCGAAATCCGCGCCTCACCCCGGCCATGCCGCGGCGCCGCGCGTTGCGACTGGCTGCGCGTCGTCGCCGGCCGCAGCGTGTCCGACACATTGTCCGGCAGCTTCATGATTTCCAGGGCCCGCGCCCGCTTCTCCATCCGGCGCAGGAACCCGCGCTCTTCAAGCGCGGTGATGAGCCGGTGGATGCCCGATTTGGACTTCAGGTCCAACGCATCCTTCATCTCGTCAAAAGACGGTGGCACGCCCGACTCCCGGATCCGTTCATGGATGAACATCAGGAGTTCGTATTGTTTGCGCGTGAGCATGAGTTCCACGTTCCTTCCGATGGCGTGCCCAAATCAGGGCGAACAAAGCCGAAACATGGAGAATCGTTCTACTTTAGTTCTTTGGGAGCGTCAACGCGCAATATCTAGGGAAAAACCGGGGTTCGGAGGAACGGGACTGCGCTGACGCCGTTCACAAGACCGGAGAGGGCGCTACTCAACATGGAGAATAACACCATGACCATTCGCAAGCTTATGGCCACCGGCGCCGTGGCCGCAGTTCTTGGGATCGGCGCGCTCGCCGCGACCACGACCGCTGCCGAGGCGCGCACCGTGTGCAACCGGTGGGGCGATTGTTGGCAGGAAACGACCCGCTACAATTATCCCGCCACGCTCGGCGTGCGTTTCTACAACGACACGTGGCGTCACGATCGCTGGCACGACAGCGACCGCTACAACCGCTATCGCTGGCGCGAGCATCACGATGGCCGCGGCTATTGGCGCAACGGCGTGTGGATCACGTTCTGATCCGCAACCAAGAGAGAGCGGGCTTCGGCCCGCTCTTTTTTTGCCTTTACCAACGCGCGGAACAGATTGCCTAAGCAATCGTTTTCACAAATGGAGAGGCAAGCAGCCAAGGAGGTTGCAATGACCAATGTTCGGAAAATTCTTGCGCGTGCCGCGCTTGCTGCGGCTGTGATCGGCGGTACGGCCGCAGTCACCGCCTCGCCCGCGTCGGCGCGCGTCGTGTGCAATCGCTACCATTGCTGGCACGTCTACTCGGGTTATTACGGCGATCCATACTATGGCGACCCGTACTACGACTCGAGCTACTACGGTCCAGGTTACTACGGCCCGGGTGTGACCTTCGGCATCAATCTGGGCGGCGGCCATCACTGGCACGGCGGCGGTTTCCACGGTGGAGGCCACGGCGGTGGTCACTTCGGTGGACATCATCACTAAACCGAGATCAGCGAGAGCGGGCTCCGGCCCGCTCTTTCTCAATCCAGCAACAGGATTGACACCGTTTCGCCGGCCGCGAGAGCAGCGGCAAACGGTGCTCTGATGATCAAGGCATCGGCGTTCGCCAGACTGCTCAGCATCGACGAATCCTGAACTGCAAAAGGCACGGCGTACCGCTCGCCGCTGCGCATTTCCAAGCGCGCGCGCAGATAGTCTTGCCGGTTGTCGTTTTCTTTGAGAGGCGCGGAAAGCGTCGCCGTTGCCAAGGCAGGATCGTCCTGAATTCCCAGCATCGCCGCAATAGCAGGCCGCAGAAACAGCATCGCACAAACCAGCGTCGACACTGGATTGCCGGGCAAGCCGAGCAAGGGCGTCGCACCAAGCTTTCCAAAGATCAGCGGTTTGCCGGGCCGCATCGCGATCTTCCAGAAATCGAGCATAAAGCCTTTCGGCCCCAGCGCCTTCTGCACCAGATCATGATCCCCGACCGAAGCACCACCCAGTGTCACCACTAGATCGGCACCGGACGCCTTGTCCGCGATGCTCGCCACCGCATCTGCCGTGTCGGGCAGGATGCCCAGATCGACGGCTTTGCCGCCCCAGCGGGCAATCATTGCCGCCAGCGCATATCCCGACGACGCCACGATGCCGCCCGGCTTGCGTGGCGCGCCCGGTAGCGACAGCTCATCACCCGTCGCCGCGAATACGATCCGCGGCTTTCGCCGCACGGTCACGCATGCCCCGTCACCGGCCGCGATCAGCGACAGGTCGCGCGCGCCAAGGCGCCGGCCTGCGGCAGCGAGCACGTCGCCGCGCGCAAAATCGAGTCCTGCCGGCCGGATGTACTGCCCCGCTTTGGCTGCGACTTTGAATGAAACTCCGCTGTCGCCCGCTTCCGCGTCCTCCTGGATAACGATGCTGTCCGCGCCGTCTGGAATGACGCCGCCTGTGAAGATGCGCACGGCCTCGCCGGCGCCGATCGTTCCGGCGAAGGGATGTCCCGCCGGTGCCGCACCGATCACGCGAAGCGAACGCCCCGGCTGCGCGGCATCCGCGGCGCGCACGGCATAGCCGTCCATCGACGATACCGCGAAGGGCGGCTGGCTCGATTGCGCCATCACGTCGGCGGCAAGAACGCGGCCCATCGCATCGCCGATCGTGACACTCTCGGCCGGCGTCGGCGCGAACGCGGCAACGATCCGCGCGACCGCCTCGTCGACGGAGATCACTGGAACATGTCCGGGACGCGCGCCTTGGCGGCGCGCGCCAGCTTCTCGGCGACGTCGCCCGGCATGGCCCGGGTCTTGCCGGTCAGGAACGCATAGATTTCCGAGGCGGATACGCCCGCCTCCTTGGCCCATGAGGTCGCGCGCAAGTGCCGCGATGTCATGAAGACGCGGAACGCCTCACGCTGCTGATTGGCGTCGCGCTGCTGGTTCGCATCGCGCCGCGGCGCCGACACCTCGCCCATGATGGTCGCCGGCTTGGCCCGGTCGCGCATGCCGGCCGAGCGATAGGCCGGTTTCGCCGGCTTCGGCGCCTCGGCGACGAATTCGCCGCTCTTGCCGCCCGATTTGGAGAGCAGCTTCACGCCTTCGATCACCGCGCCTCTATCGACCGCCTTGACCATGTCGTAGATCGTCAGCGCCGCGATGCTGGCCGCGGTCAACGCCTCCATCTCGACGCCGGTCGGACCGTTGGTCTTGGCGCTCGCGGTCACACGGATGGCATTGCGTTCCGCGTCCAGCTCGAACTCCACGCCCGCGCGCGTCAGCGCGAGCGGGTGGCATAGCGGGATCAATTCGCTCGTCTTCTTCGCGGCCATGATGCCGGCGATCCGCGCCGCCGCCAGCACGTCGCCCTTCTTGGCCGTTCCGTCAGCCACTGCTGCGAAGGCCTCCGCCGACAAAACGATCACGGCTTGCGCGACCGCTTCGCGGTCCGTCGCCGCCTTGTCCGAAACATCGACCATGCGCGCGGCGCCGTGCGCGTCCAGATGCGTCAGCTTGCTCATGGCGCCAGTTTAGCGCCGATCAGTCGGGCTGTCGCCGCCGCGACGTCGGACTCGCGCATCAGGCTCTCGCCGATCAGATAGGTCGAAACGCCCGCATCTGCCAGGCGTTTCAGGTCGGCCGGCGTTCCCAGTCCGCTCTCCGCCACGACCAGCTTGCCCGCGGGAATCCGCGGCAGCAGCCGCAGCGTCACGTCCAGGTCGGTGACGAAGGTCTTCAGATCGCGGTTGTTGATCCCGATCATGTCCGCGCCCAGTGCCAGCGCGCGGTCCAGTTCCGCCGCGTCGTGCACTTCGACCAGCACATCCATCTTCCAATGCGCCGCGTCCAGCATCAGCATCTTCGCGGTGAGGTCGCTCACCATCGCGAGGATCACCAGGATGCAGTCGGCGCCCCAGGCGCGTGCCTCGGCGACCTGGTAGGAATCGAGCATGAAATCCTTGCGCAGCACCGGCAGGCCCGTCGCTGCCCGCGCCGCCATCAGGAATTGCGGCGCGCCCTGGAACGACGGCGTGTCCGTCAGCACCGAAAGGCAAGCCGCGCCGCCGCGCTCATAGGCACGGGCCAGGGCAGGGGGATCGAAGTCGGCGCGGATCAGCCCTTTCGAAGGACTGGCTTTCTTCACTTCCGCGATCAGGCCGTAACGCGCCTCGCGCCGTGCGCGCAGCAGCGCATCGCGAAAGCCGCGCACCGGGCTTGCCGCTCGCGCTGCCGACTCCAATTCGTGCACCGGCAGCCGCGTCTTGGCCGCGGCGACTTCCTCGCGCTTGTACGCCGCGATGTCGTCGAGGATCGTCATGCCTTGGACACCGCGATCAGCGTAGCGAGCTTCGCCTTTGTCGCGCCGCTGTCGATCGCACCGGCCGCCAGCGCTGCACCTTCGCGCAGATCGCCCGCCTTGCCCGCCACGATCAGCGCCGCCGCGGAGTTGATCAGCACGATGTCGCGATAGGCGCCGGTTTCGCCCTCGAACAGCCGGCGCAAAGCGGTTGCGTTCTGCGCCGCATTGCCGCCTGCCACTGCCGACAGCGGCGACCAGCTCAGCCCCGCATCTTCCGGTCCGATGTCGCGCAGCGTGACCTTGCCGCCTTCCAGGATCGCGACATGCGATGGTCCCGAGGTCGCGATCTCGTCCAGCCCGTCGCCATGCACCACCCAGGCATGCTCCGCGCCGAGCCGGCCCAGAGCCTCGGCCAGCGGTCTGCACCATTCCTTGTCGTACACGCCGACCAATTGCCGCCGCACCCGCGCCGGGTTCGTCAGCGGCCCGAGCAGGTTGAAGATCGTGCGGAAGCCGAGCTCCTTGCGCACCGGCGCGGCGTATTTCAGCGCGGGGTGGTAAGCCTGTGCGAACAGGAAGCACAACCCGGCCTCGCGCAGGCAGCGCGACGCATCCGCCGGCGACAATTCGATATTCACGCCCAAAGCTTCCAGGCAATCGGCGGTGCCGCTTTTGGACGACATGTTGCGGTTGCCGTGCTTGGCCACCGGCACGCCGCATGCCGCCACCACGAAGGCACAGGCCGTCGAGATGTTGAGCGTCCCGATCCCGTCGCCGCCCGTGCCGCACAGATCGACGGCATAGGGATTGGCCTCGATCGATTTCATCGCGCCGCGCATCGCCCGCGCTGCGCCGACGATCTCGTCGATCGTGGGCCGGCGCACCGCCATCGCCGTCGCCAGCGCCGTGATGCGGATTTCGCTGACCTCGCCGGCCATGATGGCGCCGAACGCCGCCGCCGATTGCTCGGCGTCGAGCGTTTCGCCGCCGGCGACGCGTTTCAGCAAGGGCAGGAAAACATCGCCGCTCATGCCGGCACGGCGGCCTTGGCGATCTGCAGGAAGTTCTGCAGCAAGGCGTGGCCGTTCTCTGACGCGATGCTTTCGGGATGGAATTGCACGCCGTGCACCGGATGGGTCTTGTGCATGATCCCCTGGATCACGCCGTCCTCGCTGGTCGCGGTCACTTCCAGGCTCGCCGGCATGCTGTCCGGCGCGATGGTCAGCGAGTGATAGCGCGTCGCCTGGAAATCGTTGTTCAATCCGCGGAACACGCTCTTGCCGGTATGATGAATGGTCGACAATTTGCCGTGCATCGGCTCGGGCGCGCGCACCACCGTCCCGCCATAGACCTGTCCAATCGCCTGGTGCCCTAGGCACACGCCGAGGATCGGATAGCGCCCGTTCGCAAGTTGGATCAGCTCGAGGCAAATCCCCGCCTCGTTCGGCGTGCAAGGCCCCGGCGACAACACGATCGCTTCCGGCTTCAGCGCCAGAGCCACCGCCGCCGTCAGTTCGTCATTGCGCTTGACGACGACCTCCGCGCCCAACTGCCCCAGATAATGGAACAGGTTGTACGTAAAGCTGTCGTAATTATCGATCAGGAGAAGCATGCGAGACCATTACCCGATTGAACTGTTGCTATCTGCCGCTCCGGAGCCGCAGCGCCTTGGGATCGCGTTACTACCGTATTTTCGCAAAGCCGCCTATGACCCGCGGGCCTGGGCTATTGCCCGGCCACGATGCACCTTCGGCTTGGCGCCCCGGCTGCGGACAGCCGCCATCACGGACTCACGCAGCCAGCGGTGGCCGGGATCGTCGGTGCTCCGCACGTGCCACGTCATGTGGAAATTCTGCTCGGCAAGCTTGACCGGCGAGTCGTGGATCTCGACGGCGAAATTGCGTGCCGCCTCCTCGGCGAACCAGCGTGGCAGGATGCCGACGAGATCGGTGCGCTCGATCATCGGCGGGAAAGACCAGAATTTGCTGACGACGTAGACGCAGCGGCGGCGGGCGCGCACGGCCGCCATGCTCTGCTCGACATGGCTGATGTTCCTCAAATCCGGCGTCAACATGATGTGTCCGAGCGCCTCGAAGGCCGCCACGCTTATCGGCTTGCGAAACGCCGGGTGTCCCCGGCGCGCCACGACCACGGCGTCCGCGGGACAAAGCGGCTCCGTCACGAGGCCCGGCCGCATGACCGGATAGGTGTAGCACGCCAGATCGATCGTGCCTTCGATGATCTCGTCGACGAAGTCGATGCGATACTCCGACACGCATTCCACCGAGACCTTGGGCATCGTGTCGATGATGGCGCGCACCACCGGCGGCATCACAATGGGTTCCAGCGCGTCGGAAACGATGATCCGAAAGGCGCGTTCGTACGACATGGGGTCGAGCTCGTCCGGCGCGATCTGCGCCCCAATCAGCCGCAAAGCATCGCGCACCGGTCCGATCATGCGCCGCGCCTTCTGCGTCGGCTCGACGCCGCGCTTGGCGCGCACGAACACGGGATCATCCAGCAAGGCGCGCAGGCGCGACAGCGCGTTGGATACGGCTGGCTGCGTCATTCCCAGATTGGTCGCGGCGTGGCTGATGTTTCCGGAAGCATAGATCGCCTCGAATACCACAATCAGATTGAGGTCTAGATTGCGCAAAGACTTTGTCGGCATGGGAACGCGAAGCTCCAGGCGGTATTCAGACCGTGAATGACAGCCATATAAACATAAAATTTCCCGGTTGCGCGCGCCGTTCCTAGGGTTGCTGCGACGGGTGGCGATCTGCCGGCCGCCGCGAAAGACCGGGAGTTCGTCATGGACAATGTCGCCACGCCTGCCTTTGGAATTGCGAACCAGATATCCCCCTTCAATCAAGGCGTGCGCCCGCGCATCGCCATGAGCCCCCAGCGCGTGATCGTCACCACGTTCAGCGACACCAATAGCTACATGTATTACGCGATCGGCACGCTGAAGGGCTTGGTCGTCGAACTCCAGGACGTCGAAAAGCTGCAGAACAGCAGCCAGCAGAACCACGCCGGCTACGTCCCCGCCGTAACGATCTCGCCCGGTAACATGGTGGTCGAGATGCACGTCAACAACATGACCAAGCACAGCCTCTACTACAGCAGCGGTCAGCTCGGCGGACGGATCGGCGAGATGTCCATCGACTGGTCGGAGTCGACCCAGTACGACGACGGCCTGATGCCGGCGTTGAGCAACGTGACGGCCGACAATTACTTTCTCGAATTCCACACGACCAACGACCTGGACGGTTATATCTATTGGCATCTGGGCCAGGTGGACGCGAGCGGCGTCACCTGGGCCGATGGCTCCTCCCAGGTGTTGACGTTCAACGGCGCGGAAGTCGAAGGCAGCAACGCATCCGTCGCGATCCACGGCGCCACCGTCGTGCTCGCCTATGAATACGGCAAAAAGCTCTATTATATGATCGGCGTCCTCGACACTGCCGCCAACACGATCTCCTGGCAGAAGCAGGAGTTCTACGACACCGGGCGCTCCCCGTCCCTCGTCGTGCTCGCCGACGGCTTCATCCACGAATTCCACGAGGGCGATAAAGAGAAATTGTGGCAGCGCGCCGGCCGTCTGTCTGTGGTCAATTCCGTGCCGCAAATCACCTGGTATGACTGGCTGGGGCAGGGCCGAATGTCTTACGAATACGACATCAATTTCGTGCCGGCCGTGGCGAGCGACGGCCGGGTGGCGGTGCAGGTCTGCGCCGCCGGCGACGAGCAGATCGCCGAGGATCCCAACGACAATTACGATTTGTATTGCAGCGCGTCGTGCATCTTCTTCCGCGGCCGCTGGATGGGCGGCAACGCGTCCAGTTTCCCGGACCTGACGATCGGCGACATCGCCATGGCCGCCAGCCACGACGCGGGCATGTACACCGGCAATCTCGCCAAGGCGGCGCGCACTCAAAACCTGAATTTCCTGGGCCAATGCCTGGCCGGCTCGCGCTATTTCGACATCCGGCCGACGCTCTCTTACGGCACCTATTCCTGTTACCACGGCCTTGATCATTTGATGATCGGCGCGAACATCCAGGACGCCCTGGATGAGATCAAGCAATTCCTGACAGCCGAAAGCGACGGCGGCTGGGGCGCCAAGGAATTGATCGTCCTGAAATTCTCCCATTACGGCAACGATATCGAACCCACCGCCGGCAATGCGGGGTTCACGAATCTGCTGACGATGATCTCGGACACGCTCGGCGCCTGGCTTTGCCCTGCGCCCCCGGCCGGCGCGCGGATCGCCGACTACACGCTGAGCATGCTTTTGAAGGACAAGGGCTGCGTTCTCGTCGTCTGCGATGAATTCAACAGCGGCTACGCTTCCGGCGGAACGGTCGTCAAGCCGAACATCTACGCCTACCGCGACTGGCAATCGACGGATCCGCAAAATGGCGACCTCACCGTCTTCGACATCTACTCCGATACAATCAAGCTCGACCTGATGATGAACGGCACAAGCGCGGCATCAGATAATGGCGGGCCGGATATCGCCAATCTCCCGGATGGGCAGAACACGAAATTCGCCGGCCCCGGCGTTCCGGGGCAAGCGCACTACGCCGGCTTCGACGGCACGTGTTATCAGGCAGGCCCCGACGGCACGCCGGTGCCGTGCGATCTCTTCCTCCTGTCCTGGACCCTGACGTCGGGGACGGATGTTTGGGACTGGTCGCAGCATGCCAACGGCGCGCTGGTGGACAACATCTATCCCATGCACGCCAACGGCCTCGGCAAGGTCATCAACATGATCTACGTCGACTACGTGTCGTATTCCCACGCCGCCGATGTGGCCTATATGCGCAACGGGTTTGCGCGCTGACGGGGACGATGCTTGCGGCGGGATGAAATGTTCCGTCAAATGCTGCCCGAAAGCACGCACCGAACGGAACTGCGATGGCCGATCCGGCCTCGAGACTCATCGACACGCGCCACGAGCAGATGTTCCCGGCGCTCCAGCCGGCCGATGTCGCGCGGCTGAAGCGTTTCGGCGAAAGCCGCAGCTACGAATCCGGCGCCTGCATCGCCCGCACCGGCGAAGTTTCGCCGGGCTTCTTCGTGGTCCTGGCGGGCGAGATCGCGATCACCCAGCGCGACAGCTTTGGGCATGAGCAGCTGATCGTCACCCATGGCGCCGGCCACTTCATGGGCGAACTTGCCCAGCTCACGGGCCGCCCCGCGCTGGTCGACGCCAAGGCGATCGGCGCCGTCGAGGCCGTCGTCATCCGGCCGCAACGCCTGCGCGATCTGCTGGTCGAGGAAGCCGATCTGGGCGAGCGCATCATGCGCGCCCTGATCCTGCGCCGCGTCGGCCTGCTCGAGACCGGCGCCGGAGGCCCGATCATCGTGGGCCGCGCCGGCCAGGTCGATGTCCTGCGCCTCGCCAATTTCCTCGACCGCAACGGCCACCCGCATGTCTGGCTCGATTCCGACAGCGATGCCGATGCGCGCGCATTGCTCGAGCGTTTCCATATCGCGCCGGCCGAACTTCCCATCGTGCTCTGTCCCAACGGCCAGATGTTGCGCAACCCGTCCGAGAACGAGCTGGCGCGCTGCATCGGCATGGTCGGCACGCTCGATCCCGACAAGACCTACGATGCCGCCATCGTCGGCGCCGGCCCTGCCGGTCTCGCCGCTGCGGTGTATGCCGCCTCGGAGGGCTTGCAGGTGATCGTGCTGGACTGCCGAGCGTTCGGCGGCCAGGCGGGGGCCTCCGCCCGGATCGAAAACTATCTCGGCTTTCCCACCGGCATCACCGGCATGGCGCTGATGGCGCGCGCCTACAACCAGGCCCAGAAGTTCGGCGCCGAGATGGCGATCCCCGACGAAGTCTTGAACCTGTCGCAGCGGGGCGATCGCTTCCATCTCGACCTCGCGAGCCAGGAGCAGGTCCGCGCCCGCGCCGTCATCATCGCGAGCGGCGCACGCTACAAGCGCCTCGCCGTCGAGAATCTTGCTGACTACGAAGGCTCGCATGTCCACTACTGGGCCTCGCCGCTGGAAGCGCGGCTCTGCGCCGGGCAGGAGGTCGTGCTGGTCGGCGGCGGCAATTCGGCCGGCCAGGCCGCGGTCTATCTCGCGAGCCAGGTTCGCAAGGTCTACATGATGGTGCGCGGTCCCGGCCTCAAGGCGACCATGTCGCGCTATCTGATCGACCGCATCGCGGCGCAGCCCAATATCGAGCTTCTCGCCCACAGCGAGATCACGCAGCTCCAGGGCGAGGCCGGCATCCTGAAAACCGTGTGCTGGACCCATCGCACCACCGGCGCGAAGACCGAGAAGTCCATCGCCCACGTCTTCCTATTCATCGGCGCCGACCCAAACACCGACTGGCTGAAGCAATGCGACGTGAGGCTCGACGACAAGGGCTTCGTCTGCACCTCGGAAGCGCATCCCTTGGAGACCGCGCATCGCGGCATCTTCGTGATCGGCGACGTCCGTGCCGGCTCGGTCAAGCGCGTCGCCGCCTCGGTGGGCGAGGGCGCCCAGGTCGTTTCCGCCCTGCACGCCTATCTCGCCGACGGCGGACCCATCGCAACGGAGAAAGTCTGATGGCCGACACCTGCTCGCACCTCGACACCATCCAGAAGGTCACGCCGAGCGCTCTCGGCTGCGAGGAATGCCTCAAGATCGGCTCGGAATGGGTGCATCTGCGTCTCTGCCGCACCTGCGGCCATGTCGGCTGCTGCGACCAGTCTCCCCACAAGCACGCCACCAGGCATTTCCACCGATCCAAGCACCCGATCATCGAGGGCTACGACCCGCCGGAAGGCTGGGGCTGGTGCTATGTCGACGAGGTGATGTTCGATCTGTCCGACAACATGACGCCGCAGCGTGGCCCGATCCCGCGCTACGTCTGACGCTGTTGCGAAATGGCCCGATTCGGCGAAAGCTAATTCGAAACCCGCACGCCTTCGCGCCAGTTTCTGTCTTTTCGCGTTTGACCGCGCAGACGCCCGCGCATCCGGGCTAAGCTCGCGGCGCAAATCACCCAGGTTTTTCATGACCCCGGCCGCGTCACGCGTCACCGTTCGTTCCGCCCTCGACCTCATTGGCAACACGCCGCTCGTCGAACTGACCCGCCTCGACACCGGCCCGTGCCGGCTGTTCGCCAAACTCGAAAGCCAGAATCCCGGCGGCTCGATCAAGGACCGCATCGGCCTGTCGATGATCGAGGCGGCGGAAAAAAGCGGCAAGCTCAGGCCCGGCGGCACGATCGTTGAAGCCACCGCCGGTAACACCGGTCTCGGCCTCGCCCAGGTCGCGGTCCTGAAGGGCTACAAGCTGATCCTTGTCGTCCCCGACAAGATGGCGCGCGAGAAGATCCAGCATCTGCGCGCCCTCGGCGCCGATGTCCGCCTGACGCGCTCCGACGTCGGCAAGGGGCACCCTGATTACTACCAGGACATGGCGCAGCGCATCGCCACCGAATCCCAGGCGCATTTCATCAACCAGTTCTCCAATCCCGCCAACCCGCTGGCGCACGAGACCACCACCGGTCCCGAAATCTGGGACCAGATGGAGCACGACGTCGATGCCGTGGTGTGCGGCGTCGGCTCCGGCGGCACGCTCACCGGCCTTGGCCGCTTCTTCGCGAAGGCCTCGCCCAAGACGCAGATGGTGCTTGCCGATCCGGTCGGCTCGATCCTCGCGCCGCTGATCGCGACCGGCAGGATGACCGAAGCCGGCTCCTGGATCGTCGAGGGCATCGGCGAGGATTTCGTGCCCGACATCTGCGACATCGCGCTGGTGAAGAAAGCCTACGCGATCTCCGACAAGGAGAGCATCGAGGCCGCTCGCGAGCTCCTCGCCAAGGAGGGCATCCTGGCCGGCTCGTCGTCCGGCACGCTGCTCGCCGCCGCGCTGAAATATTGCCGCGAGCAGACGACGCCCAAGCGGGTCGTCACGCTGGTCTGCGACAGCGGCAACAAATACCTTTCCAAGGTCTACAACGATTTCTGGGTGGTGGAGCAAGGCCTCTCGCCGCGTCCCCTCAAGGGCGATCTCAGCGACATCGTCTCGCGCCGCTTCGACACCGGCGCCACCGTCACCGTCGGCCCCGACGACACGCTGCTCACCGCCTACAACCGCATGCGCTCCGCCGACGTCTCGCAACTCCCCGTGCTGGTCGACCGCACGCTGGTCGGCATCATCGACGAGAGCGACATCCTGGGCGCCGTCGACGGCAGCGAGGCGCAGAAAATGGCGCGCTTCGCCGCCCTCGTGAAAACCGCGATGACCGCGACGCCGAAAACGCTTCAGGTGAAGGAGCCGATATCGGCCCTGCTGCCGATCTTCGAGCACAACGAGGTGGCCCTGGTCTGCAACGGCCCCAGCTTCGTCGGCCTCATCACCCGTATCGACCTCATCAACCACATCCGGCTGCACAAATGACCGATCACAAGCCAAAAGACGGCCGCAACCGTCTCGCCTTCTCGACCCGCACGATCCATGCCGGCCAGTCGCCCGATCCCTCGACCGGCGCCGTCATGGTGCCGATCTATGCGACCTCGACCTATGCCCAGGAAAGCCCCGGCGTGCACAAGGGCTATGAATATTCGCGTAGCCAGAATCCGACCCGCATGGCGTTCGAGCGCTGCATCGCCGACCTCGAAAGCGGCAGCGACGGCATGGCCTTCGCGTCCGGCCTCGCCGCCATTGGCACCGTTCTCGAGCTGCTCGACAGCGGCGCGCATGTCATCGCCAGCGACGATCTCTATGGCGGCTCGTTCCGTCTGTTCGACAAGGTGCGCAAGCGCTCGGCGGGTCTCGAATTCAGCTTCGTCGATCTCGCCGACCTCAAGGCTGTCGAGGCCGCGATCCGTCCCAACACGAAGATGATCTGGATCGAGACGCCGACCAATCCGCTACTGCGTCTCGCCGACTTCGACGCCATCGCCGGCATCGCCAAAAAGCACAAGCTCCTCAGCGTCGCCGACAACACCTTCGCCAGCCCCTGGGTCCAGCGCCCGCTGGAGCACGGCATCGACATCGTGATGCATTCGACCACGAAATACCTCAACGGTCATTCCGACATCGTCGGTGGGTGCGTTGTCGTCAACGATGCCGATCTCGCCCAGCGCCTGCGCTTCCTGCACAACGCCGTCGGCGCCATCGCCGGTCCGTTCGACAGCTTCCTCGCGCTGCGCGGCCTCAAGACCCTGGCGCTGCGCATGGAGCGTCACTGCATCAACGCCTTCACCATCGCGAGCTGGCTGGAAAAGCATCTCAAGGTCGAGCGTGTGATTTATCCCGGCCTCGAAAGCCATCCGCAGCACAAGCTGGCGCGGCATCAGATGAACGCCTTCGGCGGCATCGTGACCTTCTTCGTCAAGGGCGGCCTCGCGCCCACGCGTCACGTCCTCGAACGCACCCAGCTCTTCACGCTGGCCGAGAGCCTCGGCGGCGTCGAAAGCCTGATCGAGCATCCCGCGATCATGACCCACGCCTCGATTCCCGAAGCGCAACGTGCCGCGCTCGGCATCTCGGACTCGCTGATCCGCCTCAGCGTCGGCGTCGAGGACGCCGGCGATCTGATCGCCGATCTGGAGCAGGCTTTGAGCTGACGTGTTTTTCTAAAACCGTCATCGCCGGGCTCGTCCCGGCGATCCATGAACACCCATGCTTGCAATCCCCGAGCTTGCTCGGTGACCCACAAATGCGCTCAACGGCGAAGGTCGGTGATTATGGATGGCCGGCACGAGGCCGGCCATGACGTGTTGGGTTGTTGAGCGTGCTCGACCTACAACGCCGACGTGTTGATCACCTGAAGCTGCGTGAACTCATGCAGCCCTTCCTCGGCCATCTCCACGCCGAGGCCCGACTGCTTGGCGCCGCCGAACGGGATGTGTGGCGCCAGGTCGATGTGCTTGTTGATCCACACCGTACCCGAATCCATCCGCTCCGCGATGGCGTGTGCGCGGTCGATGTTCGACGACCACACCGAACCGCCCAGCCCGTACTCGGATGCATTCGCCCGCTTGAGCGCGTCTTCCGGATCGGAGAACTTGATCACCGGCAGCACCGGCCCGAACTGCTCCTCGTCCACCAGCCGCGAACCTTCCTTGATGTCGCGCACGATGGTCGGCCGGATGAAATAGCCCTTCTCCAGCACCCCGCCGCCCGCGATCACCGTGCCGTGCTTGCGCGCGTCCTCGAGGATCTCCTTGACCTTGTCGAACTGCATCTTGTTCTGCAGTGGCCCGATCTTGGTGCCTTGTTCCAGCCCGTCGCCGACCACCGTGCTGTTGGCGATCGCCGCCAGCTCGTCGCACATCGCATCGTAGATCGACTCGTGCACATAAAGCCGCTTCATCGCGATGCACACCTGGCCGGAATTCTGGAATGCGCCGTCGAAGATCTTCTGCGCCGCGACCTTCGGATCCACGTCGTCCAACACGATGCCGGCATCGTTGCCGCCCAGCTCCAGCGTGATGCGCTTGAGCGTCGCCGCCGCGCCTTCCATCACCTTCTTGCCGGTGGCAGTCGAGCCGGTGAACGAGATCTTGCGCACGTCGGGGTGCCTGGTCAGCTCGCCGCCCAGATCGTTCTGGTCGGTGATGATGTTGATGACGCCCGCCGGTACCACCTCGCGGATCAGCTCCGCCCAGCGCAGCGTCGCCAGCGGCGTCGTCGGCGCCGGCTTCAGCACGATGGTGTTTCCGGCCAGCAGCGCCGCCGGCATCTTGAGCGCGATCAGCACCAGCGGGAAATTCCACGGCATGATGCAGCCGATCACGCCCAGGGGCTTGCGCCGCATCTCGACGGTGCGGCCTTCGCTCTTCTCCAGCACTTTCATCGGCAGGTCGAGCGAGGTGAAATAGCGGCAGAACGCGGCCAGTCCATAGGCTTCGCCGATCGCGTCGCCCAGCGGCTTGCCCTGTTCCTGCGTCAGAAGCCGGCCCAGTTCCTGCGCATTTTTCTCCGTGACGTCGGCGATCTTGTTCAGCACCGCCTTGCGTTCGGCCAGCGACGTCTGGCTCCACGCCGGGAAGGCGGCCTTGGCGGCGGCGACCGCCTGGTTGAGCTGGTTCTTGTCGGCGCGCGGGCAGGTGGCGAACACCTCTTCCGTCGCCGGATTGATGACGCCCATGGTCGATGCGCCATCCACCATCTGTCCGTTGATCAGCAGTTTGTACGCCATGCCTTCCTCCCGTGTTTTCTGACCGCGATGTTCGCACGAATATCACGCCTGTGCGAGCCGCCTTTCGCTACGGAAGGTGCCGTTTGCGGCGGTTGACGCGCGCGTTGCTGCGCTTAACCTGCCGCCTTCCTTCCGGAGACTCCCATGTCCAAAGCCAAGGACCGCAAATCCATCTTCATCACCGGCGCCGCCTCCGGCATGGGGCGCGAGACCGCCAAGCTGTTCGCGTCCAAGGGCTGGTATGTCGGCGGCTACGACGTGAACGCCGACGGCCTCAAGACGCTGGAACAGGAGATCGGCTTCGACAATTGCAAGACCGGCCTGCTCGACGTCACGCTGCGCGAGAAATTCGCCAAGGCGCTGGCCGACTTCACCGCCGAAACCGGCGGCACGCTCGACATCCTCTACAACAATGCCGGCATCGGCCGCGGCGGCTTCTTCGCCGACCAGTCCTTCGAGGACGTGATGGCGGTGGTGAACACCAATTTCGTCAGCGTCCTGATCGGCATCCATGAGGGCATCAAATACCTGAAAGCGACGCCCAATTCGCTGTGTTTCACGACCTCGTCGTCCTCCGCGACCTATGGGATGCCTGGCATCGCGGTCTATTCCGCGACCAAGCATGCCGTGAAAGGCCTCACCGAAGCGCTCGCCGTCGAGTTCAAGATGATCGGTGTGCGCGCTGCCGACGTGCTGCCCGGCCTGATCGACACGCCGATCCTGCCGCCGGGCGTCGCCGCTGCGGCGCCCAAGGAGGGCATGTTCCGCGCCATCCAGCCCATTGAGGTCGCCAAGATCGTGTGGGAGGCCTACCATTCCACCAAGCTGCATTGGTACGTCCCGCCGGAAATCTACGACCTCGACAAGGCTGCAACCCTGGATCCCGAAGGCACGCGCGACGGCATGGCCAACGGCACGCTGTTCGAGACGCTCAACAAGCTGTCCGGCACATGAGCGACGATCTCGTCGGCGAGGTCGCGCCCGCCCACCGCTTCGACGAAGCGAAGCTGCGCGCGCATCTGGAGAAACATGTCGACGGCTTCGGCCGCGACATGCTGGTGCAGCAGATCAAGGGCGGTGCTTCCAACCCGACCTTCAAGCTCACCACGCAGGGCCCAAACGGCCCGCTCCGCTACGTCCTGCGCAAGAAGCCGCCCGGCCAGCTCCTCGCCAGCGCGCATCAGGTCGACCGCGAATACCGCGTGATGAAAGCGCTGCAGGACACCGGCGTCCCCGTCCCGCGCATGCGCCACCTCTGCGACGATCCCGAGGTGATCGGCACGTCGTTCTACGTGATGGATTTCCTCGACGGCCGCATCTTCCGCGACGCGACATTGCCCGGCCTCTCCAAATCCGACCGCGCCGCCATCTACGACGAACTGAATGCCACGCTCGCGAAATTGCACAAGGTCGATTACGAAGCCGTGGGCCTCGGTGATTTTGGCCGCCCGGGCGGTTATTTCGAACGCCAGGTCGCGCGCTGGATCAAGCAATATCGCGGCGCCGAGTCCGAGCACATCCCCGCGATGGAAGCGTTGATCGAACAGCTTCCCAACCGCATCCCGCCGGACAATTCCGTCTCCATCGCCCATGGCGATTACCGCCTCGAGAACGTGATGTACCACCCCACCGAGCCGCGCCTGATCGCCGTGCTCGACTGGGAACTGTGCACCATCGGCCATCCACTCGCCGACATCGCTTACAATGGCTTTCTCTGGCATTCCGAGGCGCAGACCTGGGGCAGCCTTATCGGCGTCGACTTCGCCGCTTCGGGCATCCCGACCGAAAAGGAATATGTCGACGCCTATTGCCGCCGCACCGGGCGCGACGGCATCCCGGATTGGAATTTCTATCTCGCCTTCGGCATCTTCCGCCTCGCCTCGATCAGCCAAGGCGTCTATCGCCGCATCCTGTCTGGCAACGCCTCGACCGACCGCCCCGCGATCAACGGCACGCCGCGCCTCGCCGAGCAGGCGCTGGAAATCCTGCACCGGAAAAACTAGCGCAGTTTCAGGAACGCCGGATCGCGGAACGGATCGCCCTGCTGCATCGTCGATCCCGCCCGCCGCGGCCCCGCGCGCCCGGGCCGCGCGTCGTAGAAGCAGTCGCGGCCGAAGAACCGCAGCGTCAGCGTCCGCCGCCGCATCCCCGGATGGGTTGGCGCGCCGCCATGCAACATCTTGGGATGGAACAGCACCACGTCGCCCGGCTCGACCGCGAACGACACGATGTCGTATCGCGCGCGCTCCGCTTCGATATCCGGCAGGCGCGGCAGCGCATCGCCCGCATGTAGCGGCGCGGTATCGTCGTCCAGCGCGAAGCTGGAGCCGTTGTAGAGCATCCCCTTGTGCGATCCGCGCACGAACTCCAGCGAATCCGCTTTGCGCACCGCATCGAACGTGATCCATGCCACGGCCAGATCGTCTCCCGCCACCGTCAGATACGATGAGTCCTGATGCCAGGGCGTGCGCCGGCTCTCGCCGCCGTCCTTCAGGAACACCTGTTCGTACATGAACCAGACATCCGGGGTCTCCCAGATGTCGGCGATCAGCCCGGGCAACGGCGACGCCTCCAGCATCGAACGGTACGCCGCGACGCATCCGGGATTGTAGAGGTCCTGGTAGAACAGCGCGTCACCATGCTGCCGGATCTTGCTCGCCGCCGGCCCCGGATTTGCGAGGCTCCAATCATACGCCGCCTGCGCCTCGCCAAGCGCCTTCGTGCCCAACGCGTGCGGTAGGAACACGACGCCGTGCTCGGCATAAGTCTTTCGCAAATCTGCGAGGTCCATCCCCGATCCTCGCGCAAGCCGTGGAGCCCGTCCATATTTCCGTGACGGCATGTTGACCACTCACGCAAACCTGCCAGCATCCTCATATGGCCGAAGACCTCGCAAAAACCGTCGTCCCGCGCGGCGACACCGATTGGCAGAGCTTCCTCTCCGTCGATGCCTTGTCGGCGTGGATGGACGGGCAGGGCCTGCCGCGCGGCCAGATCGAGAAAGCCCATCTCCTCGGCGGCGGCACGCAGAACATCCTGCTGAAATTCGAGCGCGCTGGGCGCAGCTTCGTCCTGCGCCGCCCGCCCAAACATCTGCGCGCCAACTCCAACGAGACGATGCGCCGCGAAGCCCGCGTCCTAGCCGCGCTCAAGGGCACCGATGTGCCGCATCCCGACCTCATCGCCGCCTGCGGCGACGAAAGCGTCCTCGGCGCCGCTTTCTACCTGATGGAGCCGGTCGAAGGCTTCACCCCGCGCGAAGAGATGCCTCCGCTGCACGCGAGCGACCCCGCGATCCGCCGCGCCATGGGGTTCGAGATGGTCGACGCCATCGCCGCGTTGTCGAAAGTCGACTACGCCGCCCGCGGCCTGTCCGATCTCGGCAAGCTCGATAATTTTCTGGAGCGCCAGGTCGGCCGCTGGAAGGCGCAGCTCGAATCCTATGCCGAGTTCGAAGGCTGGCCCGGCCTCTCCGGCATTCCCGGCGTCGACGAGATCGGCGCCTGGCTCACCGCGCATCGCCCGAACAACTTTGTCCCCGGCATCATCCATGGCGACTTCCATTTCGGAAACGTGCTGTTCGACCGCCATTCGGCCAGGCTCACCGCGATGGTCGATTGGGAACTGACCACGCTCGGCGATCCCTTGGTCGATCTCGGCTGGCTCCTCTCCGCTTGGCCAGAAGACGGCGCGCAGACCGGCCCGGTCTTCGGATCGTGGACCGGCTTCCCCACCCGCGCCGAGATCGTCGCGCGTTATGCCGAACGCACCGGCCGCGACATGCGCGACGCCGATTGGTACGAGGTCCTCGCCTGCTACAAGCTCGGTGCCATCCTCGAAGGCACCTACGCCCGCGCCTGCGCCGGCCGCGCTCCGAAACAGACCGGCGACTACCTGCACGCCGCGACGGTGAGCCTGTTCACTCGCGCCCTCGCCAAGATCGGCCTTGCACCGCCCGCCTGAAACACGCTCCACTCGCCGCGCATCCGGGGCAGGGGGCCTCTTTTGAATCGTCTCTTCACGATCCTGCTCGCTGCCGCGATGGTGCTCGGCATCGCCGCCGGCCTCTTCGCCCATGCCGGGCTCGATACGGCGCAGCTCGCCGCGTTCACGCAGATTCTCGGCTACGTCACTTACATTTTCCTGCGCCTGATCAAGATGATCATCGCCCCGCTGGTGTTCTCGACCCTCGTCGTCGGCATCGCGCATATGGAGGATGCCGCCGCCATCGGCCGCGTCGGCGCCAAATCCATCGCCTGGTTCGTCTTCGCCTCGCTGATCTCGCTCAGCCTCGGCCTTCTGATGGTGCATCTGTTCCAGCCCGGCGCCGGCGTCGCGCTCCCCGCGGGCGCCGCCGCCGCGCCCGTGGCCGCGTCTTCGCTCGGCATCGCCGAGTTCATCGACCATCTCGTGCCGCGCTCCATCGCCGAGGCGATGGCGAACAACGAAATCCTCCAGATCGTCGTCTTCTCCTGCTTCGTCGGCACCGCCATCGCAGCCAGCGAGGACCGCGCCCCCGCCATCCTGACCTTGGTCGAGCAGATCGCGACGATCATGCTCAAGGTCACCGGCTACGTTATGTATCTGGCGCCGCTGGTCGTGTTCGCCGCGCTGGCCTCCGCCATCGCGGTGCACGGCGTTGCGATCCTGCTCACCTACGCCAAATTCGTCGGCAGTTTCTATTTCGCGATGCTGATCCTGTGGGCGTTCCTGCTCGCCGTCGCGGCGCTGATCCGGCGCGGCAGCATCGTGCCGCTGCTCCAGGCGATCCGCGAGCCGGTCCTGCTCGCCTTCTCCACCGCCAGCTCCGAGGCCGCCTATCCCCGCCTGCTCGAAGGCCTGCAGAAGATCGGCCTGCCGCGCCAGATCGTCAGCTTCGTCCTGCCGCTCGGCTATTCCTTCAACCTCGACGGCTCGATGATGTACTGCACCTTCGCGACTCTGTTCATCGCGCAGGTCTACCATGTCGATCTCAGCTTCGCGCAGCAGATCACGCTGGTCCTGCTGATGATGGTGACGTCCAAGGGCATGGCCGGCGTGCCGAAGGCCTCGCTGGTGGTGATCGCCGCCGCGCTACCCTATTTCCATCTGCCCGAGAGTGGCCTCGCCCTCGTTCTCGCCGTCGACTTCCTGCTCGACATGGGCCGCAGCGGCACCAACATTGTCGGCAATTCCGTCGCCTGCGTCGTGGTCGACGCCTGGGGCAAGCGCGCCGTCACACAGCCTTCTTAGGCTTCTTCGCGGGAGTACCAGCCGCGCGCACGAGATCGTAAGACAGGTTCGCCAGCCGCCGCACCTCGCCCGGCGGCACGTCGGCATCGATCTCGACCGCGATCCAGTGGCGCGGGTCCAGATGCGTCTTGTGCCCGATGCCGGCATATTTCGCCTTCAGCATCGGGATGCTGTCCGGCGCGCATTTCAGCACGACATAGGCAGTCTTGATCGACAGGATCGCGAACATCTTGCCTGCCGTCTTGTAGATCGCCACGTTTGGCCGGATGTTCGAACGTTCGGAGTCCGGCTTGCCGTCCAGAAATGTCTGCAGCGCCGCCACGCGCGGGGTCGGGAGCGCAGATTTGGCAGCCTTCATTTCGTCTGCCCGCCATCGACCGGCAGCACCGCGCCGGTGACGAAGCTCGCCATCGGGCTCAGCAGGAACGCCGCCGCGGCGCCGATCTCCTCCGGTCTGCCGTAGCGCCGCATCGGCACTTCGCGCTTGATCCAGCGCGCCCACGATTCCGCCCGCTCGCCGGTCGAGCGCGCCTCCCAGTCACCGCCGGGGAAGATGATATTGCCCGGCGCGATGGTGTTCACCCGCACCCCCGATGCGCCGACGACCTTCGCCAGTTCCTTCGACAGATGGTTCATCGCCGCCTTCGACGTGCCGTAGGTGATCGGCGTGCCGAGCGCCCCCAGCCCCGCGATCGACGAGATGAACAGGAACGCGCCTTCCTTGCGCGGCGTCATGCGCTTCAGCGCGGCCCGCGCCAGGCGAAACGCCGAGTTGAGATTCTGCGAGATCGCGCCATCCCAATTCTCGTCGTCCACGTTGAAACCCGGCGGCGTGTCGTACAGCCCGACATTGGCGACCGCGCCCCAGATCGGTCCAAACGCGTTTTCCACCGCCATCAGCGCCGTCTCGATCGCAACGCTGTCGCGCATGTCGCCCGCCATCGACCAGACGCGGTCCTGACCGTATTGCGCCGCCAGCCGCTGGCATGTCGCCGCCAGTGCCTCCGCGCCGCGCGCCGTCACCGCCACCCGCGCACCTTCCTTCAGGCAGCTCTCGACGATGCCCAGCCCGATGCCCCGGCTCCCGCCCGCGACGAAGATCACCTTGTCCTTCAATTGCAGATCCACGGCGTTCTCCTCAAAGACCCAGCACGGCCTTGGCCAGGATGTTTCGCTGCACCTCGTTGGTGCCGGCATAGATCGACCCGGCGCGGTCGTTCAGATACTTCGCCGCCACCGTCCACGTATACTCCGGCCCGACCGGTGCCTCATTGCTGAGCCGCCGGAAATTCGGCGTCGGCCCGCCCGGCGAGACCGCGAAGGGCTGATAGGGCGCCGCGTAAATGCCCGCCGCCTCCAGCGCCAATTCCGTCAGGCGCTGGCTGAGCTCCGTTCCCACCATCTTCATCATCGACGATTCCGGCCCCGGCGGCACACCGTTGCTGAGGCTCGACATCACGCGCAATTCCACCGCTTCCAGCCCCGCGACGTCGATCTCCGCCTGCGCCAGCTTCGCGGCAAACGTCTCGTCCTCGTCGATCCCTTCCGCCGCCGCCATCTCGTGGATGCGCGTCAGCCGCACCTTCATCCCCGGTGCGCTGACCCCGCCGCCGCGCTCGAACTGCATCAGATACTTCGCCACCGTCCATCCGTCGCCGGCCTTGCCGACGACATTGGCCTTGGGCACCCGCACATCGGTGAAGAAAATCTCGTTCTGGATGTGCTCGCCGCTCAGCATGATGATCGGCTTCACCTCGACGCCCGGCGAGCGCATGTCGATCAGCAGGAAGGTGATGCCCAGCTGCGGGATTTTCTCCTTCGACGTCCGCACCAGGCAGAAGATCCAGTTCGAGACATGGGCATGCGTCGTCCAGATCTTGTGCCCGTTGCAGACATAGTGATCGCCGTCCTCGCGCGCGCTCATCTGCAGCGACGCCAGATCCGATCCCGAGCCCGGCTCCGAATAGCCCTGGCACCAGAAATCCTCGCCCGACAGCATGCGCGGCAGGTAATGCGCCTTCTGCTCCGCCGTGCCGTGTCCGATCAGCACCGGCCCGCACATTCCAATTCCCATCGGCGAGATCGGCGGCGCGCCTGCCGCAGCCGTTTCGCTCGCCCAGATGTAACGCTGCACGACGTTCCAGCCGCAGCCGCCATATTCCACCGGCCAGGCCGGCGCGACCCAGCCTTTCTTGTGCAGGATGCGCTGCCATTTCAGGTTCACGTCATAGTCGGCATAAACCGAAGTCAGCGATTTGCCCGCCTTGCGCAGATCGTCGGTCAATTCGGCCGCAAGAAATTCGCGCACCGCGTCGCGAAATCGCGTATCGGCGGCGCTCCAGCTCAAATCCATCGCATTCTCCCGCTAGCGAGAGGGAGTGTGCGGATCGTCCGTAACGGAAGGCAAGGTCAAAACACGCTCGGCCCGTCGACACACGACATATGCGCCAGCGCCGCCAGCGTCGGCCAGTTCTCGTAGGGATTGCGCGTCCCGCCGCACACGAAGCCGCCGGCATGGGTATGCGCTCCGGCGCACAATTGCAGATGCACATGCGGCCCGGTCGAGCGCCCCGTGCTCCCCGCCAGCCCCAGCACGTCGCCGCGATGCACGACATCGCCCGGATGCACCAGCAGCTGCTCCATGTGCCCATTGACGATCGTCGGCGCGCCGTCGCGGCCGCCGACCTGCAGCGCGGTGAAATTGCCCAGCCCCGCATCGGTATCGGCGAACAGGATGCGGCCGTCCGCCATGGCATGCACCGGCGTACCTTGCTCGACCGCCACGTCGACGCCCTGGTGATGCTGCGCGTGCCCCGGCGCCAGCGGATCGTCACGCCAGCCATACAGGCTCGACACGTGACACGGCACGCCCGGCGCGAACAGCGGCCCATAGGTCCGATCGGCTGGCGCCAGCGTCTCGCCGCCCACGGCGAAGCTCATCCCCTCGCGCGCATCCGCGCCGGTGTAGTGCCGATATGCCGCCTGTGCCGCGATGGCGAGCACGCACAAACTCACCACCAGTCCGCTCACCGCCGCGCGCCGGTGCGCCGTCTTGGGCTCGGCTTCGACCGCGCTCTTGGCCTGCTTGGCGCCCAGCAGCAGCGCCGCGGCGCCCGCCACGCCCGGCTCGAAATACGATACCAGCGCCGCGTTGAACGCCGCGATCCGCGCGGTTGCTTCGCCGCCGGCGAATGCCACCGCCGGTTTCAGCATCCACGGCACGAAGTCCGCATAGCCGAACATGACTTCGAGCCAGATCCCCGCCGCGAACATCATCGCCGCCAGAACAAATCCGAGCACCCGCGACGAGGTATGGGCGCGCCGGTCGAAATAGGCGTGAACGGCCTTCAGCCCGGCAAACGCAAACAGCGCCAGTCCGACATACGGAAACCCGTTGTTGAGTACGACATAGAGCGTCGCCGCCGCGTTCAGCGCGACCGCGATTTGCATCCCGGCCGCCGTCATGGTCAGCGCCGGCAGCAGCAACAGCACGCTTGCCGCCGCATTGCCCACCGCTTGCGCCGTCGACTCGTGGGCGAACCAGCGCCACACCAGCCCATGCGTGCCGCGCGCCGTCGAGCGGGGCATGATCCCGGCATCGACCAGCGTCTCGTGCAGCGTGCGCGGCTCGCGGCGCCGCGGGATGCGCACCGGTGCCCGCACGGCAATCGCCGGCGCGCGTACGGCGCGCGTCGCAGGCTTGCGGGCCAATCGCGTGGAAGCCATGCCTTGAGTTCCCAACACCCCTCCGGCGGAGCCGCTTGTTGCAGCCCTTCATGACCGGACGAGGGCATGATGCACGAACGGCGCGGCGCGGTAAAATTCCCCGTTGCGCCGCCGCAATCGCCTGTAAGCTCCGGCGGAACCCACGAGGCCTCCCATGCACGACCTGCTGCCGCTCGCCGAACGCGTCGGCCAACGCCTGAAAGACCGCAAGGAAACCATATCCATCGCGGAATCCTCGAGCGGCGGGCTCCTCTCCGCGGCGCTTCTCGCCGTGCCCGGCGCGTCGGCCTATTTCACCGGCGGTGCCGTCGTCTACACCGCCAAGGCCCGCGTCCTTTTGATGGACCTGCCGCGCGAAGCCGTCGCCGGCATGCGCTCCGCCAGCGAGCCTTACGCGCAACTCCTCGCCCGCACCGCGCGCGAGCGGTTCGGTGCGACCTGGGGTTTGTCCGAGACCGGGGCCGCCGGCCCGACCGGCAACCCCTATGGCGATGCCGCCGGCCACACCTGCATCGCGCTCGACGGACCTATAAGCCGCGCGATCACGCTCGAGACCGCCCAATCCGACCGCGTCGCCAACATGCGCGCCTTCGCCAAGGCGGCACTGGAACTCCTGCTCAGCGGCCTCGACTAGCGGAACCCAAATCCGCCACAGCGAGTTTCCAAAGGCCCGAACCTGGAATCGCCATGAGCCGCGCCTTCGTGAAAGAGCGAGACGACCTGCCGCCCGACGCGCCGCCGGAGCTTGCGATCGGTGACGGCCCCAACCTCGTGACGCCGCGCGGGCTTCGCCTGATCGAATTGCGTCTGTTCGAACTGAAGGAAGCGCTCGACGCCAACCCCGACGAGGCGCTGAAAGCGCGTCTGCTGCGCGATCTGCGCTACTGGACCGCGCGCCGCGCCTCGGCCCAACTCGTCGAGCACAACACGCGCGACCGCGAGATCGGCTTCGGCAGCGAAGTCACCATCCGCCGCCACGACGGCCCACCCGAGACCTGGGAGATCGTCGGCGAAGACGAAGCCGACCCCAAGAAGGGCAAGATCTCCCACACCTCGCCCATCGCCGCCGCTTTGATGGGCGCCCGCGAAGGCGAGACCGTCGAACTCGCGCACCGCAAGCCGCCGCTGGAGCTGGAAATCCTGTCGGTGCGCTAGCTTGCCTGCCACCGCCCTGCGGCGTCTACTTCCGCGCATGACCAAGCGCCTCATCCTCGACATGCCCGCGCCGCGCGACGTGACCGTGCTCGGCCACCGCATCCGCTATTGGGACGAAGGGCAGGGCGACCCGCTCGTCCTCGTCCATGGCTTTTCGGGTTCTGCGATGTTCGAATGGGCGCCCGTCTTCGCGCCGCTCGCCGAACGTCACCGCGTCGTTGCGCTGCAGGTCATCGGCTTCGATCCCTCCGAGCAGCCCGACATGGTCTATTCGACCGATGCGCTGGTCTCGCACCTCGGCGAATTCATGCGCGTGCTCGATCTGAAGAACATCACGCTGCTCGGCGAATCCTTCGGCGGCTGGCATGTCGCCGCCTATGCCGCGCGTTGCACCGCACTGAACCAGCCGCCGATCGCCAGGCTCGTCCTGGTCGGCGGCGCGATCTGCGTGAAGCGGCCGCCCCCGCTCGAAGCCCGTGGCTTCGTCGATCCGCAGCTGCAAACGGCAGCCGACGCATACGCGTCCTCGTTTCCGGCGAGCTACGAGACCACTCGCATCGCCATCCGGCGCGACAGCGGCCTCACCAAGCGCGAGCCGACACGCGAGCAGCTGGCGCAAATCTCCGTCCCGACATTGCTGCTCTGGGGCGAGAAGGACGAGCTGATCCCGCTCGAATGCGGTCAGGACGCCGCCGGCCTGATCCCGAACGCGAAGCTCGTCGTGCTGCCGAATGTCGGCCACATCCCGTCCATCGAAGCACCCGCCGCGTTCGTCCGCATCGTCTCGGATTTCATGCGCTGCTAATGCGCATCGACCGGCGCCGCTTCGCCCACCGGCGCGGCCTTGGAGAACGGCACGATGGCCAGCGCGATCACGAACAGCGCCGCCAGCAGATAGAACACGTCCTGGAACGCCTGGCTCAGCGACTGCTGCGTGATGAACTGGGTGATCTCGCCCGACAGCACCAACCGCGCATGTGCTGCGTCCGCGCCATGCGCCGCCAGCCGCCCCACCATCGCGCCGAGCCCGCTCTGGTTGCCGTGCGCCAGCGCCTCGCCGAACGCCTCGCCGTGGATCTTGCCGAAATCCTGTAGCAAGGTCGTCGCGATGGCGATGCCGATCGCGCCGCCCAGATTGCGCATCAGGTTGAACAACCCCGAGGCATAGCGCAGCTGGTCCGGCGGCACGCCGTTCAGCGCCATGCCCACCGCCGGCACGATGCACAGCAGCATCGCGAAGCCGCGCACCGCTTGCGGCCAGAACATCTGCCAGAAGCCCCACTCCGGCGTGATGCCGGAGAACAGCCAGCACGCCAGCGCGAACAGCGAGAACCCGACCGCCATCACGATGCGCTGGTCGATCAGGGTCGACAGCCGCGCCGCGATGGGCGCGCTCAGGCTCATGCACATGCCGGTGACGAAGATCGTCGTGCCGATCTCGAAGCTGGAATAGCCGCGCACACGTCCGAGGAACAGCGGCGTCAGATAGGTCGCGCCGTAAAGCCCGATCCCGATCACCATGTTCAGCGCGCAGGCGAGCGCGAAGGTCGGCCGTCGGAACGGCGTCAGCTTGAGAACCGGCATCAGCGAGTAGAAGCTGCGCTCGAAGAACACCACCGCGCCGACGAACGATATCCACGCCACCGTCATCACCGTCTGGTCCTCGAACCATTGGTGCCGCGGCCCTTCTTCCAGCACGTATTGCAGCGCGCCGAGAAACACCGCGAGCGAGATGACATGCAGCCAGTCGATCCGCTTGAGCATCGGCAGGTTCGGCTCGTCCACCTTGCCCAGGATCGGCAGCGCGATGGCGATGAAGGCGCCGGGCACGATGTTGATGAAGAACAGCCAGTGCCAGCTTGCCGTATCGGTGATCCAGCCGCCGATGGTCGGCCCCAGCGTCGGCGCCAATGTCGAGACGAGTCCCAGGATCGCCGGCACCATCGCGCGCTGCTTGCCGCTGAACATGGCGAAGCCGGTCGCGAACACCGTCGGCACCATTGCGCCGCCGACGAAGCCCTGCACCGCGCGAAACACGGTCATCGACTCGATGCTCCACGCCATGCCGCAGAGCAGGCTCGCCAGCGTGAACGCCACCGCCGAGGCTGTGAACAGCCAGCGCGTCGACAGCGCGATGGAGAGATAAGCGGCGAGGGGGATCATCACGATCTCCGCCATCAGATAGGCTGTCTGCACCCAGGCGATCTCGTCCGGCCCGGCCGACAGCCCCGCCTGGATGGAATTGAGCGATGACGCCACGATCTGGGTGTCCAGCAGCGCCATGAACTGGCCGAAGGCCATGATTCCAAAGATCAAAAGCTTGCGGCCATGGCTGTAGCCGGCGAGCGGCGAGGGCCCTGGAACAGCGATGGTGGCGGCGCTCATGTGACCCCTTGACGGATTATATTACGGGTATCATATAAAGCTGGCACGGAGGAAAGCAAGATGCGCTACGCCGACACGCACAAGGAAGAGACCCACAAGACGCTGCTCAAGGCCGCCGCCGCGCAATTGCGCGAGAAGGGCCCCGACCGGCTCTCCGTCACCAGCGTGATGAAGGCCGCCGGCCTGACCCATGGCGGCTTCTACGCCCACTTCAAATCCAAGGACGCGTTGCTCAACGAGACGCTGGCCGACACCTTCGGCCGCTCCAAGCGCCGTGTCGCGCGCCTGCTCGAAGGCCTGCCGCCCAAGCACGCGCTCGCGACTTATATCGACTTCTATGTCGCCGCCACGCACCGCGACAATCCGGCGAATGGCTGCCCGATCACCGCGCTCAATTCCGACATGCCGCGTCAATCCAAGAAATTCCGCGCCGCCTTCGAGGCCGGCGTCAAATCGCTCTCCGGCTTCCTCGCCGACCGCATGACGCACGCCGGCATCGCGAACGCCGAGGCGCTTGCGCCGTCGATCCTCGCGGCGATGGCCGGCGCCGTGGCGTTGTCGCGCACGATCTCCGATCCGGAATTGTCCGACGAGCTTCTCGCCTCGACCCGTGCCGGCATCAAGGCGCGCCTCGGCCTCACCGAACTCTCCCTTGCCAGCGAGTTGAAGCCATGAGCGACCTTCTCGAAGCACCCACCGGCCTCGACCAGATCCGGTCCTTGATGAACGGCACCTCCGACTATCGCGGCATCGCGCATCTGCTCGATTTCAAGCCGGTCGTCGCCGAGGAAGGCCTCGTCGTGTTCGAAGGTCATCCGACGAAGTCGGTCTACAATCCGATCGGCAGCGTGCATGGCGGCTATGCCGCGACGCTGCTCGACAGCGCCATGGGCTGCGCCGTCCACACGATGATGAAGCCAGGGCAGGGCTACACCACGCTCGAGCTCAAGGTCGCCTATCACCGCGCGATGTCCGACCAGTCCGGCCCCGTCCGCGCCGAGGGCAAAGTCATCTCGCTCGGCCGCCGTGCCGCCTTCGCCGAAGGCCGCCTCCTCGACAAGGACGGCAAGCTCTGCGCCACCGCCACCACAACCTGCCTGGTGTTCTCCAAATGACCACGACAACCTTCGAAGCCCCGCTCGTCGCGCCCACCATGCTCGGCCGCGTCCGCGCCCTGCCCAGGCGTCCGCTCCTGATCGCTGGTGCCGCACTCGTCCTCGCACTGGTCGGCGCCTGGTGGATCGCGCTGCCTGCGACCAGCGTCTCGACCGACGACGCGTATCTCAAAGCCGACTCCACCATCGTCTCGCCCAAGATTCACGGTCTCGTTGCGCAAATCCTGGTGAAGGACAATCAGACGGTGAAAGCCGGCCAGGCGCTGGTCCGCATCGACGACGACGATTATGCGCAAGCCGTGACGTCTGCCGAAGCCGATGTCGCCTCCGCGCAAGCCGCCCTGGCGCAGCAATCCGCGCAGCTCGATCTCGCTGCCGCCAACGCCCGCGCCTCGGCCGCCGCGATTCGCTCCGCCGACGCCCAGACGATCCGTGCCGAGGCCGACCGCAAACGCTTCGACGCCCTCGTCGTCACCGGCGACGTGCCGCGCCGTCAGGCCGAAGAGATGCGCGCCACCGCCGCCGGCGCGGCCGCCGATGCCGACAAATCCCGCGCCGCCTTTGCCGCCAGCCAGAGCCAGGTCGCCGTCGTCGCGCAGTCGCGCGGTCAGCTTGCCGCCGCGCTCGCCCGAGCCCAGGCTGCGCTGACGCTGGCCCAGCAGAATCTCAGCCACACCGTCATCCGCGCGCCCGTTGACGGCGTCATCGGCGACCGCCAGGTCCAGCTTGGCGAATACGTCCAGCCCGGCACCCAGCTTCTCACCGTCGTGCCGCTCAACACGCTCTACGTCGTCGCCAATTTCAAGGAGACCCAGACCGCGCGCATGCTGCCGGGCCAGAAAGCCCGCATCGCGATCGACGCGCTGCCCGGCGAGACGCTGGACGGCGAAGTCGAGAGCTTCGCCCCCGGCTCCGGCTCGGAATTCTCGCTGCTGCCGTTCGAGCCGGCCACCGGCAATTTCACCCGCATCGTCCAGCGCGTCGGCACCCGCATCCGCATCCTGCCGGGTCAGCCGGATGTCGCGCGCCTGCGCCCGGGCCTGTCGGCGGAAGTGAAAGTGGATCTGCACTGACCACGCCCTCTCACCTTCCCATGCTGGGGAGGTGAAAGAAATTGACTCCCCACTCGCCCCGCCTACACAGGCGCATGTATCGGCTGAAACCGATTCGCGTCATTCGCCGCCCGCGGCCGCCGCGCGCGTTGTTCCGCGGCGCCAATGCCGCGTTCGTCGCTCTGCTCCTGCTCGCGGCCGGCATTGGCGGCGGCCGCGCCATCGCCGGCTTCCCGGCACTGATCGCCATCGTGCTCCCGCCCGGCATCGTCGCGGCGCAAGCGAGCGACACGCCGCCCGATCCCGCGATCCATCTCGCCATCGAACCGCCCTTCGGCCCCAGCCCCTTTGCGCCGCAGGTGCTTTACCCGCTCGTCACCCACGACTTCCCCGACTGGATGACGGCGCACCGCGCCGATCCGCCTGCGCCGTCGCAACCCGCCGACCCGGTGCGCAATCCCAAGATCGCCATCGTCATCGACGATCTCGGCGCCGACCTTGCCCACACCGACCGCACCCTGGCGCTGCCCAAGCCGGTGACGCTGTCCTTCCTGCCCTATGCCGATGCCGCACCGTGGCTCTCCGCCGAGGCCTTGCGCGGCGGTCACGAAATCCTCGTCCACATGCCGATGGAGGCGGAAGGCGACCACAATCCCGGCCCGCTGGCGCTCACCACCGGCCTGCCGCCCGGCGAGATCCGTCAACGCCTGATCGCCGCGCTCGCCCGCGTGCCCGGCGTCATCGGCATCAACAACCATATGGGCAGCAGGTTCACCGCCGACCGCGCCGCGCTGATCCCGGTCGCCGAAGAGCTTGCCGCGCGCCATCTGGTCTTCTTCGACTCGCGTACCACCGCCGCGACGCAAGTGGTCGAGGTCTCGCACGCCTTCGGCGTCGCCAGCACCGGCCGTGACGTCTTCCTCGACGATGAGCAGACCGCCGGCGCCGTCGGCACGCAATTGGCGGAACTGGAATCCCGCGCCCGCGCCACCGGCATCGCGATCGCCATCGGGCATCCGCACGACGTGACGCTCGCCGCCCTGGCCGACTGGACGGCCCACGCCGCCGCGCGCGGCTTCACCCTCGTGCCGCTCTCCGAGGCGATCCGCCTGAAGACCGAACGCGATGTCCGGCTGTCCTCAGCGCGTTGATTTGCGTGCCGATCCCGTCTCGGAAAATATTTTCGCGCGAAAAGAAATTCGGCCTGTTGCACTGCATCAATTTTGTCTATCCCCGCATACGCAGGATTTTTCTGACGCAAATCGTGGCAAAAGAAATCCTGCGGCAGGGATAGTCTCAGCGAACGACTCGCAAAGATATTTTCCGAGGCGCTCTTGGTACTGGCCGGTTATGACCCCGAGTGGCCGGATTTCAAATCACAGCGACCGGTTTTGGATTGAGCGGTCCAAGCCGGGATAGGACGGGATTTACCGGGATATCAATGGCCGGATTCGGCGCCGACCAATGGTTGCGGTAGGAGTCGGGGATGGGGTGGATTAGCGGTACTAGGACTTGGCTTACGGGCAAGCTCGTCGGAAGCGCCCGCCTCGTCGTGTTCGCAGTCGAGAGTGGTGTCTACCTGTTTATCATTGGTATCTGGTTTGCCGTTTGGTTTTCCGCCGGCGACCCCGTGATTATCTGGCCCGTCTTGGTGATGGCAATTGTAGTTAGCGTGGCGTTGGCGCTTGTCGCACCAAATTGGTCCCGTATTGGCCGCGTTGCCTTAGTTATGATTGTGTCCGCGATTTCGGTTGGCGAGGGCTACTTTGTTTACCGGCACAATCATCCTGCAGTTCCGCCTTCATCAAGATTTGAAATGCTAAAACAGAAAACGGACAACTTGGCGGTTCAAATACTAGATTTTGTCGAGTTTCGCGAAGGCCCGATAAATGAATGGAAGCAGCAGGCGGTCGCACAAGCTTTCGTAGATGCGATACATAACAATCCAAGCGGTTATGAGCAGTTTCAGGAGCGTCTAAACGCATGGAACAACGACACCCAGCGCCGCTTTGAACAACTATATTGGCCGCAAGTAATGTCGTTATCACAGGATCTCGCAGATGATGATGTTGACGTTGAACCCCTAACTAATGCCGCCGCCCTCGATGGACCACGGCGCATCGGCTTTATGCTTAGTGTGGTCGCGAGCCGCATCGGGAAACGACCTCCATTTGGTCGGACCATTACCCCACTAGAAGCAAAGGCCATAGTGCGGGATATCGGGACAAATGACGTCTTTATCTACGCCTCACTGAGTGATCCAAATTCAAAAGAGATCGCGGAAGTATTGCGCAGCGAATTCCAGCGCCAAGGGCACAGGATAACCTCAACCGTCTTGCCTATAACTCCCGGCGCTCCGAAGCACGGCATCCATATCGTGTATCCCTATCAAGACATGGCGACCGCACTTGAAAACCTCTCTTCAGAATTGCAGCTCTGTGATTGGGAGGTTTTCATCGACATTCGCCCCCCAAAACGACCCTCTCCCGCAATAAGAATCGAAGTGTGGCCGTCTTCTGGCCTGGATCCGAATAGGATGATGGGGCACCGAAACTTCCTCCAGCCATAACTGGGTCTATAGTCGCAACTCTCGCACCCCAATCGCCTCTAGGCACTGGATCAAAAACACCGCCACAAAGCCGCCCCGCGCGATCTTGTTGTGCCCTTGAACCGAGTCGGTCCAAGCCCCATCTCCCGTAAATCGCAACAATTGTGAAACGACGAAACGGCGCGCGCTACTGCCCGCGCTTACTCGCCGTCGCAAACCGTACTGCTTCTTCCGCCGCGCGCATCAAGGCGGCAGCCTTGTTGACGGTCTCCTGGTATTCCGCTTCCGGCACGCTGTCGGCGACGACGCCGCCGCCGGCCTGGACGTACATCACGCCGTCCTTCACCAGCGCGGTGCGCAACACGATGCAGGTGTCCATCGAGCCGTCCGCCGCGAAATACCCGACCGCGCCGGCATAGGCCGCGCCGCGTTTTTCCGTCTCGAACTCGTCGATCAATTCCATCGCGCGGATCTTGGGCGCGCCCGACAGCGTGCCCGCCGGCAACCCGGCGCTCAGCGCGTCGATCGCATCGAGCCCGCCGCGGATATTGCCTTCGACATTCGACACCAGGTGCATCACATGACTGTAGCGTTCGATGAAGAAGCTGGCGGTGACCTTCACCTCGCCGGTCTTGGCAACCCGGCCGACGTCGTTGCGCCCCAGATCGACCAGCATGAGGTGCTCGGCGCGCTCCTTGGGATCGGCCATCAGCTCTTCGCCCAGCGCGATATCTTCCGCCGCGGTTTTGCCGCGCGGCCGCGTCCCGGCGATGGGCCGGATGGTGACGACGCCGTCGCGCAACCGCACCAGGATCTCCGGGCTCGAACCGACGATGGAGAATCCCGGGAACGCGAGATTGTAGAGGAACGGCGACGGATTGAGCCGGCGCAGCGCGCGATAGAGCGAGAACGGCGGCACCGTGAACGGCCGGCGGAACCGCTGGCTCGGCACCACTTGGAAGACATCGCCGGCGCGAATGTATTCCTTGGCACGCTCGACGATGGCGAGATATTCGTCATGCGTCGTGTTGGATTCGATTTGGCTGAACGCCGGCAAATTCTCCGGCACCGGCGGCGCGGCGGGGGCAGGGCGCTCCAGATCGTCCACCGTGTCCGACAGCCGCTCCGAGGCGCGGGCATAGGCGGCGCGGGCGTCGACCCCGGCTTGTGGCCACACCGGCGTCACGATCAGGATTTCATCGCGCACCGTGTCGAAGATCGCGACGATGGTCGGGCGCAGCAGGATCGCATCGGGCAGGCCGAGCGGATCGTCCGGCACGTTGGGCAGTTTCTCGATCAGCCGCACCATGTCGTAGCCGAGATAGCCGAACAGCCCCGCCGCCATCGGCGGCAGCCCGGCCGGCAATTCCATGCGGCACTCGGCGATCAGCGTGCGCAGGCTCGCGATCGGCTTGTCGGCTTGGCTGTCCGGCACGAAACCGTCGGCCTGGGCGCGCGCGTTGCGGTTGATCTCGCATCTGCCGCCCTGGCAGCGCCAGATCAGATCCGGCTTGAGCCCGATGATCGAATAGCGTCCACGCGCCTCGCCACCCTGCACGCTCTCGAACAGGAAGGCGTTGTCGCGGCCTTCGCCGAGCTTGAGGAACGCCGAGACCGGCGTCTCCAGATCGGCTACGCGCCGCGTAAAGAGGACCTGCGGCCGCCCCGCATCGTAGACGCGCGCGAAGGCGCCAAAGTCGGGTTCGCTCGCCATCGCGGGGTCACGAACCCGAGCCCGAATTGCCGACCGTCGAGTCGACCAGCTTCTGGTTGACCGTCGTCCTGTCGTGCGCCTGCTGGGCCTTGGCCAGCGAGACCGTGAGGTCGGAGGCGATTTCGCCCGACAATTGGCTCACCCCGCGCAGATAGGAGATGTTGCCCGCCGGCGGCGGCGGATGCGCCACGCCGGACACCCGCGCGATGATATAGCTGCCGTCGCCATTGGCCTGGAAGATCGTCGCACCCGGCATCGCCGCGAAGATCGCGGCCACCACCGGCTTGCTGAACGTCGGCGTCTCCGTCCCGCGCGTCAGGGCGGGGCTGAACTGCGTCGGCGCGCTCAGCGCGGCGGCGACGCCCGCCAGCGAGTGCTCCTGGTTCGCCTTGGCGGTCAGCATGCGCGCCTTGGCGAGCAATTGCGTCTGGCTTTGATCCGCGATCCAGCTCGCGGTGGCGGCAGCGCGCACCGCGTCGAGCGGCTTGGGCCTCGGGGGCGTCACGCCATTGACCTTGATGGCGAAGAAATGCCCGTCCTGGGTCTGGATGGGATCGCCATCCTCGCCGGTCTCTGCCTTGAAGATCGCGGCCAGCAGCTCGGGATTGTCCGCGCCCGCGACCTTGCTGCCGTCCGGGCCATTGCCTTGCGGATCGAGCGCCGCGACATGAAAGAACTTCATGCCGGATTTGTGCGCCGCTTCCTCGACGCCCGCGCCGCCGCCCACCGCGTCGGTATAGGCGTTGGCCATGTCGGTCATTTTGGCGAGCGCCAGCTTGCGCTGCAGCGCCAGCTTGATCTCGTCATGGCTCTTGGCGCTGCCGGCCGTGATCTTGGTGGCGCGGATGATGACCCAGCCGAAATTGCCCTTGATCGGGTCGCTGGCGGCGTTGAGCGGGAGCGCGAACGCGGCCTTGGCGCGCGCCGGATCGATGGCGAGGTCGGCCTGCGTCAATTCTCCGAGCTTGTAGTCCGCCGGCGAGAGCTTGCGCTCGAACGCCACCTGCTCGAACGATTTGCCGCCGGCCAGTTCGGCCTTGCCCGCCTTGGCGTCGGCTTCCGTCTTGAAGCTGATCTGTTCCAGCTCGCGCTTCTCGTCGACGATGTACTCGGCGCGGTTGTTCGCGAGTTCGTCGTCGATCTGCTTGTCGGTCACCGCAATCGACGGCGCGACGTCGTCCGCCCCGATCGCGGCGATGCCGACGTCGCGGTATTCGGGCGTGCTGAAGCTTTCGGGATGCGCCTTCACATAGGCCGTCAGCACCGCATCGCTCGGCGGCGCGATCGTGCCGGCCGATGTCTGTGTCAGCGTGACGTATTCGGCGGCGCGCGTCTCGTTGATGTAAGAGAAGACCGCGCGGGCATAATCGGCCGGCATCGCAAAGCCGCCTTCGACGGCGCGCAGCATCTCGCCGCGCGCCACGTCGCGGCGCGACACGGCGACGAACTCGTCCTCGCCATAGCCGGCCTGGCCGATGACCTGGATGAACTTGTCGTGGTCGAAGCCGCCGAGCGGGCCGTTGAACGCCTGGATGTTCTGGATCTGGTGGCGCACCTGCGCGTCGCTCGCCGTCAGGCCCAGCTGGCCGACGAGATTGTCGAGCGCGGTGCCCAGCATCATGCGGTCGAGCACTTCCTGGCCCATCGCCTTGGCCTGGTCGGGCGGCAGGACCGTGCCGGCATTGCGCAAAGCGTTGTGATAGTCGCGCGCGAAGGAATCGACGGGCACTTGCGTGTCGCCGATGCTGAACACGGTGTTGTCGGAGGTGCCGCGGAAGATGTCGGCGATGCCCCAGACCGCGAAGCTGAGGGCGAGCCCCCCCAGGAAGATCGAGGAGACCCAAGACTTCGCGTATTTCCGCATTTCCTGAAGCATGAACAATCCTGACAGAGGCCGGTTTGGCCGGGCCGTAGCAGCAAAAAGCGGCGGATGATAGGGAGGGGGTGGGGCAAGGGCAAGGCAGGGTGTATGGGGGATTGGGCGGGGTTTTTCCAGGCCGAATTGGGCGCCGCCGCGGCGCTTGCCGGCCTCGTCATCGTCGCGATTTCCATCAACATCGGCCGCATCCTGTCCGAGCCCGTTCTGCCCGGCCGTGCCGCCGAGACGCTCATCTCGCCGAGCGGCGTCCTGGTCGCCTGTTCCTTCGCCCTGGTCCCGCACCAGCCCGCCTGGGTGATGAGTCTCGAATTCGGCGCGACGGGGTTCGCGATGGCCGCGGCGACGGCTGTCATCCTGATTCCATTGCTGCGCTCTGCCGCCCCGGCGCATGGCGGCTACATCTTCGGCCGCATGCTGCTCGCGGGATTGTCCTGTCTGCCGTTCGTCGTCTGCGGCGTTCTGCTCTGGCAGGGCGATCCGCAGGCGCTTTACTGGCTGGTGCCCGGCGTGATCGTGTCGTTGCTCGCCACGGTGCTGAATGCCTGGGTGCTGCTGGTCGAGATTCTGCGTTGAGCCCCTCTTGAGGACGACATGCGTCAACTGATCGCCGGAAACTGGAAGATGAATGGCCTCGCGGCGTCGCTGGCCGAAATCGAAGCGCTGGCGCGCGCCGTGCCGACACCATCCTGCGACGTCCTGATCTGCCCGCCCGCGACCCTGGTCGCGCGTGCCGCCGCGGCCGCCAGGGGGACCGCCGTCGCCATCGGTGGCCAGGACTGCCACGCCGAGATCTCCGGCGCCTTCACCGGCGACGTCAGCGCCGAGATGCTGCGCGACGCCGGAGCCACGGCAGTGATCGTCGGCCATTCCGAACGCCGTCAATACCACGCCGAGACCGACGCGATCGTCGCCGCCAAGGCCAAGGCCGCCTGGCGCGCCGGCCTGATCGCGATTATCTGCGTCGGCGAGACCGAAGCCGAACGCGACGCCGGCAAAGCCTATGACGTCTGCAAATCGCAGCTCGCCGGCAGCGTCCCGCCCGGCGCCACCGCCGCCAACACGGCCATCGCTTACGAGCCGGTCTGGGCCATCGGCACCGGCAAGACTCCCACCACGTCCGACATCGCCCAGATGTATGTCCACATCAAAGCCTGTCTCGCCGCGCCGCACCGCATTCTTTACGGCGGCTCGGTAAAGCCCTCCAACGCGAAGGAAATCCTCGGCCTTGCCGATGTCGGCGGCGCCCTGGTCGGCGGTGCCAGCCTCAAGGCATCGGATTTCCTTACAATTGTCGCGGCTGCGCGGGTTCCCGTTTAACCCTGTTTTCCCACCGTTCTTTAACCCACCGCGTGGCATTTCTTACCGGTTAGAAACGCTTGTGGCGGACGGGCGCGTGAGCCGACTGAGCTACGATTCCACGGAAACGCTGGTCTACGATCCGGTGGCGGCCAACCGCACCGCGACGCGTGCCGCGCTGTACACGCTCGGCTTCCGCCGCATCGAGACCGTCGCAACGCTCGATGCTTTCAACGATGCGATCCGCCGCCGTCCGCCCGATCTGGCGCTTTGCGAAGCCCAGGGCGCCGACGGCGATCTGTGCCGCATGATCCAGGAATTGCGCCAGGGCGCGGCCGGCTTCAATCCGTTCATCGTCATCATCGTCACCGCCTGGGAGAAATCCGCGGCGCTCGTGACGCGCGTCGTCAATTCCGGTGCCGACGATCTTCTGCTGCGCCCGTTCTCGACGACGCTGCTCGGCCAGCGCATCGAAGCGCATGTCGAGCGCCGCAAGGGCTTCGTCGTGACCAGCGAATATGTCGGCCCCGACCGCCGCAAGGACATGTCGCGTCCTTCGAACGTCGAGCTGTTCGATCCGCCCAATTCGCTCAAGATGAAAGCCAAGGACCGGCTCTCCGCCGAGGAGGCGACGATCCGCCTCGACGCCGAGTTGCGCGCGGCGCGCGAATTGCTGAACTCGGAGAAGCTGCGCCGCGACGCGTTCCAGATCTCGATCCTGTGGCGCCTGATGCAGGAGCACATCCCCGGCGCCAAATCCTATGAGCAGGAGCTCGCCAAGATCGCGCTGCTCTCCAAAGGTGTGGCGCGCCGCTGCCGCGACACGCCCTACGAAACCTCGGTCGATTGGTGCGATTCCATCGTCGCGGCGGTCGAAGGGCTCCAGGCCGGCGTCGATCGCAATGCCTCGATGCACTTGCTCGGCCATGCCGCGCTGAGCCTCAACCACGTCTTCCACAGCGAAAAATCGACCACCGACATCCTCACCGAGATCGACGCGACCGTCGCCATCATCCGCGCCCGCAGCCTCTCGGCGGCAGCCGCCGCAGCAGCGCGGTAGCCTCGACTGTCATGCCCCGCGAAGGCGGGCATCCAGCAGCGACCCGGCAAAACCAAAAAGCCCTGTCCGGTTCATGGTTTTCCCTTGTTCCGGCTTCCCTCCGTCCCCACTTTCGTCTATTGAGCCCGCCCTGAGCGCGGCCCCGTGCGCCGCAGGAGACGTTCCGTGCAAGCCATTCTGATCGCTGTCGAACTTCTGGTCGCTGTCGGCCTCATCGTCACCGTGCTGTTGCAGCGGTCCGAGGGCGGCGCGCTCGGCATGGGTGGCGGCGGCTCGGGCCTGGGCGGGTTGTTCTCGCCGCGCGGCGCCGCCGACACGCTGACGCGCACCACGACGATCCTGGCTGGATTGTTCTTCCTGACCTGCCTCGCGCTCAATCTGCTGGCGCTGCATGGCCGCGACGAGAAGTCGTTCCTCGAAGCCCCTGCCAGCACCGCGCCCGCCAAGCCGGTCCTGCCGGCGGCGCCCACTGCGCCCGGCGTTCCGACCCCGCACTAGCGTTCAATACCCCGCCGTCACGCCCGGGCGCGCCGCGCGAACGCGCATCAGATAGGCGCGCACATCCGTGTCCGGCGCCTCGGCCACGCCTTTGCCGTCGCCCGGCGCCGCCAGTTCCGGCAGCGTGAAATCCATCCGCGCCTCGTAGGTGCGGTCGATCTGGTTGCGCAGGTTCTGCTCGGCCGCATACCAGTCGCGCTTGACCGCGCCATCGGCGCAGGACGCCAATTCGCCGGCATCGGTCGCGCCCCAACGCCGCTCCACGCAGTGATAGGGATCGAACGACATCGCGAACAGCCGCTTGCGCGCGTCCTCATAGCCCAGCGCGACGCTCACCCCGTCGCTGCGCGTGTAACGGATCGTGCAGGCCGCCGTGTCGCGGTCATAGGTCTGGAGCAACTCGCCCACCATGTCGTCGCCCAGATAGGTCAGATGCGGGTCGCCGCCGCGCTCATACATGATGACGAAGCGTTCCGCAGTGTCGCGCAATTCCTTGAACGCGGTCTTGAGCCGCGCATCGCGCGACGGCGTCGAGAAGGTCTCCCAGTCGCCGTCGGTCCCGTAGATGTTGGACGGTAGCCGGTCCGGCTCTGCGCGGCGCTGGATCCCGGCGGCAATCGCGACCTCGACGGCCTGCACGCGGTAGCGCAGATCCGAGCAATTGGACTGTACCATCTCGTGAACTTCCTTGATGGGATCGAACACCAGCAGGCCGCCCGACAGCTTGGCGCGCAGATAATCGTAATAATTCACCGTCTCGCCGTTCAGCGTGAATTTGCCCGTGAACCACGCCGCGTCCGCCGGGCGCTCGCCATTGCCGAAGAATTGCTCGGTCGAGAAATCGGTGATCTGCGCATTGGCCGCCAGCTCGATATGCCCGCCCGTCAGTGTCCCGTCGGCCTGCCGCTTCGCGCCGACCAGAGATTGAGGCCGCCAATTCTTGAACCCAGCGCCGGCACCCGGAACCGCCCGCGCAAAACGCAGATCGTAGACAACCCGCGTCAGGGTGAAGTCGGGATGCGAGTCGAAATAATGCACCCGCCCATCGGGATCGACCCGGAACACGACCGCGACATGCCCCGCTGGATCGTAGATCAGCGTCCCGGGCCGGATCGATTTGGGATCGAGCGACGCCGAATACAGATCGGGCCGGATCGGGCCATCGACATCCGGGTGCAGGCGGTAGCTCGCTGACGATACGTCGTCGCGCATTTTGTTCAGGATTTCGACGCCGCTCATCGTCCCTCCGGGGACGTCGTGGCGCGAGGTCACCAGATTGCCGTTCGGGCTGTAGCGGATGTCGCTCGCCGCGCCGCGCGCCGTCACCCCATCCTCATAGGAAAAGGGCAGGCCGCGCTTCCACGCGTAATAGAAACGCAGGACATAGGCGAAGTCGGCGCAGTCGGATTCGAACACCGTGCCGGCGGGATCGCTGGCGCGGAACGGATTGGCCGCGTTGTGCAGGCAACTGTCGACCGTGCTGCAGTCGGCTTCGCCCAGCGCCGCGACGAAATCGCGATAGCCGCGCTCGTCGTCGTCCGACCAATGGTCGTAGCGCACGACATAGGTCGTGCCCGGCGCGGCGTGCGCCACGGGAGCCGCGAAAAGAACAGCCAAGCCGATCAGGCCAAGTATCGAGAACCGCATACGCCACAACCCCACGCCCCGGCGACGCTAGCGCGGCGCCGTGCCTCCACCAAAGCCGATTCGCGCAAAAGGGTTGCCGGCCTTGCCGACGCCGTCACAAATCCCGCTGCGAGACCCTTTCGTCCACAGGGACAAGATGCGAAATCCGCGGCATTGGCGCAGATTTGCCGCGGCAAAAATCTTTGTCACGAATCCGCATCTTTCCGCTTGAGTGCGCAGCGCTCTTTCACCATAACGGCCTTCCATGGCGCGGTTGATCTTCATCACCGGCGGCGTGGTCTCTTCCCTGGGAAAAGGTCTTGCGTCCGCCGCACTCGGAGCTTTGCTTCAAGCTCGCGGGTACAAAGTCCGTTTGCGGAAACTCGACCCCTATCTCAATGTGGATCCGGGGACCATGTCGCCGTTCCAGCACGGCGAGGTCTACGTCACCGATGACGGGGCGGAGACCGATCTCGATCTCGGCCATTACGAGCGCTTCACCGGGGTCTCGGCGCTGAAATCCGACAACGTCACCTCGGGCCGCATCTACAGCCAGGTGATCGAGAAGGAGCGCAAGGGCGGCTATCTCGGCCGCACCGTGCAGGTGATCCCGCACGTCACCGACATGATCAAGGAATTCGTCCTCACCGACATCGGCGATCTGGATTTCCTCCTGGTCGAGATCGGCGGCACGGTCGGCGACATCGAGGGCCTGCCGTTCTTCGAGGCCATCCGCCAGCTGCACAACGACCTGCCGCGCGGCCAGACCGCCTTCGTGCATCTCACCCTGGTGCCCTATATCGAAGCCGCCGGCGAACTGAAAACCAAGCCGACGCAGCACTCGGTCAAGGAATTGCGCGCCATCGGCATCCAGCCGGACATCCTGATGTGCCGCGCCAGTCACCCGATCCCGCCCGACGATCTGCGCAAGATAGGCCAGTTCTGCAACGTGCCGGGCGAGAACGTCATCCCCGCCCTCGATCTCGATACGATCTATCGCGTGCCCATGGCCTACCACGAGGCCGGCCTCGACACCCAGCTTCTCAAAGTGTTCGGTATCGAGGATGCGCCGCCGCCAGATCTGTCGCGCTGGAAGGCCGTGGTCGAGCGCGTCAAGAACCCGGAGGGCGAGGTTCGCATCGCCGTCGTGGGCAAATACATGCAGGTCAAGGACAGTTACAAATCGCTCTCAGAGGCGCTGGTCCATGGCGGCATCGCCAACAATGTGAAGGTCCACCTCGACTGGATCGACTCGGAAATCTTCGAGCGCTCCGACGCCGCCGCGTTCCTCGAGAATGTCAGCGGCATCCTGGTCCCCGGCGGCTTCGGCGAGCGCGGCACGGAAGGCAAGATCGACGCGGTCAAGTTCGCGCGCGAGCGCAACGTGCCGTTCTTCGGCATCTGCTATGGCCTGCACATGGCGGTGATCGAGGCGGCGCGCGACCTGGCCGGCCTCGATGGCGCCGGCACGACCGAGATCGGCCACCCCAAGCATCCCGTCATCGGCCTGATGACCGAATGGACCAAAGGCAACGAGAAAGAGACGCGCCACGCCGACGGCGATCTCGGCGGCACGATGCGTCTGGGCGCTTACACCGCGGTGCTGACGCCCGGCAGCCGCGTCAGCGAAGTCTATGGCGGCGCCACCGAGATCAGCGAGCGCCATCGCCACCGCTACGAGGTCAACACCAACTACGCCAAGATGCTCGGCAAGCACGGCTTCGAAGTCAGCGGCTGGAGCCCCGACGGCTTACTGCCGGAGATCATGGAAATCCCCGACCACCCGTGGTTCATCGGCGTGCAGTACCATCCGGAGCTGAAGTCCCGCCCGCTGGAGCCGCATCCTCTCTTCACGAGCTTTGTCGCGGCAGCGGTGCAGAAAAGCAGGTTGGTGTAGCGGACGGCGGCGTCATGCACTGGGTGACGCTATTCGATATCGAGCAATCCGGTTTCAAGGATTGGTGGCCGCTTTGCTTCGTTGCTGTCTTTATGGCGGCGATGGGTTTTCTCGCCTTGGCGCCGAATGATTTCTATCGACGCTTGCTGGATCGCTTGCCTCACCACATGCCGCGGCCCGGATTGTCAAATTCATCGCGCCGCTTCTTCGGCGGCGCTGGATTTGCGCTCGCACTGCTATTCGCTGTGTCCGCCGGTCGCGATCTCTACTTGAACTACAGGGCGTTGCGCGATGCGCGCGAAACTGGCGCGTTTCGCGTCGTCGAAGGGCGCGTGGATGACTACCGGTGCTGCAAGGACGTCAGCTTCGAGGTCGATGGCGTCGCGTTTATGTATAGCAGCGATGTTCTGACTTCGGCTTTCAACGACGATGGCGGTATGTTCGATCCGGGCGGGCCGGTGAAGGCTGGCATGCGCGTTCGCATCGCTTATGTCGATCGCCGGAACAGCGTCTTCTATGCCAGGCAGATTGTCAGGGTGGAGGTCCTGCAATGATGCGCGCGGCACTTGCGGTCTTAGGTCCTACCGCCCGATAAACCGCGGCCGCCGCTTCGCCAGGAACGCCTCAACCCCTTCGGCGAAATCCGCCGTGCGTCCGCAGGCCGAGATCGCCTGGCGTTCCTGCTCCATCTGCGTCTCGAGGCCATTGCCCGCCGACACCGCGTAGAGCCGCTTGGCGTGTGCCAGCGCCTCGGTCGGCTGCGTCGCCAGATGCCGGACATACGCCTTGGCGCGCTCGAGAAACTCCGTATACGGATAGACGTGCGATACGATGTGCAGGTCCTTCGCCTCGTCCGCGGACAGCGTCCGGTTGCTGCAGGTCAGCTCGAAAGCGAGCTTCGGTCCGACAAGCCGGGGCAGGTGGAAGCTCAATCCGCCATCCGTCACCGCGCCGATCCCGGTATAGGCGACCGTGAACCGCGCCGCGTCCGACGCCACCACGATGTCGCCGGCCAGCGCCACGCTGAGGCCGCCGCCCGCCGCCACGCCGTTGACGCCCGTCACCACGGGCTTGCGCATCTGCGCGATGGTCGAGATCACGCCGTGGAACCGCACCGTCAGCATCTTCAGATACGCGCCGGCATTGCCGCGCGCCTCGACCGCGTCCTGCATCTGCCGGATATCGCCGCCGGCGCAGAACGCGGGCCCGTTGCCGGTGATCAGCACCGCGCGCACGCTCTGGTCCTGGTCGCAGGTGATCAGCGCATCGAGAAACGCATCGGTCAGCGAAAGGTTCAGCGCGTTGAACGCCGCGGGGCGGTTCAGCGTGATGACCGCGTGTCCGTCCGCGATATCGAGAACAACCGGCCTGTCGTCGCTCGTGACCATGATGCTCCCCCGATTTGCGCGAGTGCCATCAGGCCACAGCATCCGTGCCCGCGTCATCGGCCTCACGCGCTCGTGATGACCGGCGAGCCCCGCTAGTTTTCAGCCATTCCCGAAAGGCGCAGCTGCGCTAGCGCGGCGCCAGGATCATCTTGATCCCGTCGCGCGGCCGCATCGTCACGCGGTGCTGCAGCACGATGTCCTGCCCCGGCACCAGCCGCGGCCGGAAGCGTTGCGCCAGCGTCGCCAGGATCAGCATCGCCTCGTTCATCGCGAGCGCCGCGCCGATGCAGACGCGTGGTCCGCCGCCGAACGGCATATAGGCGAAGCGCGGCCGTCCTTGGGCGCGCTCCGGCGAGAACCGCTCGGGATCGAAGCGCTCCGGATCGTCCCACAGCTTGCGATGGCGATGCACGACCCAGGGCGTGATCAGCACCATCGCGTCCTTCGGGATCGGCTGCCCGGCGATCTCGTCCGCCTCGAGCGCGACGCGTCCCGAAAGCCCCGGCGCCGGCGGGTAAAGCCGCATCGATTCCTCGATCACCATCCGGGTGTAGGGCAGGTTGGCAAGGTCGTCGTGCGCCGGCGCCCGACCGCCCAACACCGCCGCCAGTTCGGCATGCAGCTTGGCCTCGATCGCAGGATGTTGCGACAGCAGATACCAGACATAGGTCATCGCCAGCGCCGTGGTCTCGTGCCCGGCGAGGAAGATGATCACCAATTCGTCGCGGATTTCGGCGTCCGTCATGCCGGCGCCGGTTTCGCTGTCCTTCGCCGCGAGCAGCCGGTCGAGCAGGTCCTTCGGCGTGCCATCCGCGCGTGCCGCCGCCGCGCGCGACCGCATCAGGTCGTACATCACCCCGTCCATCTCGCCGAACGTCGCGCGCACCTGTGCCAGCCGCCGCTTGATGCGGCCCGGCCCGATGAGCGGCAGGATGTCGAGCAAGCCGAAGGTCAGCAGATCCTGGCCGCGCCGCATCGCGCCGTCGACCATCCCGCCCAGCCGGTCGGCATCGGACGAGAACATCGTGCGCGAGATGATGTGCAGCGCCAGATGCGTCATCTCCTGCGCGATGTCGACCACCGCGCCGGTGCCCTTGGCGCTCCATTCTCCCGCCTGGGTCAGCGAGCACTCGACCATCGCCGGCGCATAGGACACCAGGCTCTTGAAGTCGAAAGACGGCGCCATGATGCGGCGGTGCGATTTCCATTTCTCGCCTTCGCTGACCAGGATGCCGTCGCCGAACGCGGCGCCCAGGCCTTCGCGCTCCTGCGCCGCCTTGGGATATTTCGCGACATTATCGAGCAGCACGCGCTTGATGCCGGCCGGATCGTTGATGAAATAGGCGGTGCCGAAAAAGCCCTTGTGGACATAGACCGGCTGCTCATAGGCGGCGCGCGGAAACGCCGCCATCTGGTTCTCGCGCGCGACCTGGATCTCCTTGAAGAAGCACAGCTTCTTGTCGGGAATCTTCGGTCCCATCAGGACCGGCGCGGCATCCAGGGCAACACTCATGATTGCAGATCCCCCATCGACATAAGCGATGTAGGGAGGAACCCCGCGCCGTTCAATGACGCGAGTCCATAGACGTTGAGAATTCCCGCAACCGCCAAAGCGCCGATCAGGCTGGTTTCCGCTGTAAATCCGGCATGCGACAGCCCGGCAAACGCGGCGATCGCCAGCCCCGTCGCGGCAAGCGCCAGGAGCAAGGGCTTGGCCGTCTGAAAGAACTCACCCATGTCCGCGTCTCCGCTTGTGTTACGGTCATAAGATGCGGCCGGCCACCTGATCGGATGCAGAAGGTTTACGAATCTTAAGGGTCCGCCGCGCGGCCCGGCGCGATTAACCGCCGGTTTACTGCACCGCTAAAACCGTAGGGATTCCGAAAGACCCGCCCGGTACAGTGCCGCCATGGATCGGATGTCGCCCTTTGCCGCCCGCGTGCTCGGCGCGCTCGCCTTCGCCGTGGCGATGGCGTTCGGCGCAGCCGCGTCCGCGGCGATGCCGTCCGACGGCGGCGCCGACTATCGCCTCGGCATCAACGACAAGATCAAGGTCACGGTTTATGACGAGGCCGATCTCAGCGGCGAATTTCAGGTCGACGCCACCGGCTTCGTCCGTTTCCCGCTGATCGGTCAGATTCGTGCCGGCGGCCTCACCGCGCACGATCTGGAACGCAGCGTCGCCGCCGCCCTGTCGCAGGGCTATCTCAACGACCCGCATGTCAGCGTCGAGGTCTCGACCTATCGTCCGTTCTACGTCGTCGGCGAAGTGCTCAAGCCCGGCGAATATCCTTATGCCAACGGCATGACCGCCGCGAGCGCCGTCGCGCTCGCCGGCGGCTATTCGCCCAAGGCGGTGAAAAGCACAGTCTATGTCCGCCACCAGGGCGAGACCCGCGAAGAGCAGGTCGCCGCCAACGACGCCGTGCCGATCCTTCCCGGCGACGTCGTGCGCATCGACTCGACGACCTTCTGGGACGTGATGGACGTGCTGGCGCCGCTCGCCGGCGTCAGCGCCTTGCGCTACACGGTCCAGTAACGGCGCGGGTGGACGTGCCGCCACTTGGTGTATAAGCGGCCCTGCGTTTCCAGGAAGCCCGCATGGCCGCCGTCAAGCCCAATGCCGTTGTGAAAGCCGGTTCCGTCGAGATCGGCAATGCCAGAAAGCTCGCGCTCATCGCCGGCCCGTGCCAGCTCGAAAGCCGCGCGCACGCTTTTGAAATGGCTGCCGCGTTGAAAGAGATGGCCGCCAAGGCCGGCCTCGGCCTCATCTACAAGACGAGCTTCGACAAGGCCAACCGCTCCAGCCTGTCGGGCCAGCGCGGCCTTGGCCTCGAAGAGTCGCTGCCGATCTTCGCCGATATCCGGTCGCATTTCGGCTTGCCGGTCCTGACAGACATCCACGAGAAAGAGCAATGCGCGGTCGTCGCGCAGGCCGTCGACATCCTGCAGATTCCCGCCTTCCTCTCGCGCCAGACCGATCTCGTTCTCGCCGCCGCCGCGACCGGCAAGATCGTCAACGTCAAGAAAGGCCAGTTCCTCGCCCCGTGGGACATGCAGAACGTCGTAGACAAGGTCACTTCGGCGGGCAATCCCAACATCCTGCTGACCGAGCGCGGCGCCAGCTTCGGCTACAACACCCTCGTGGTGGACATGACCGGCCTGCCGCAGATGGCGAAGACCGGTGCGCCGGTCGTGATGGATGCGACGCACGCGGTGCAGAAGCCGGGCGGGCAGGGCGCCAGCTCCGGCGGCGACCGCGAGATGGCGCCGTATATCGCGCGCGCCGCGGTCGCGGTCGGCGTCGCCGCCGTGTTCATGGAAGTGCACGACGACCCCGAGCGCGCTGCGCGCGAAGGCCGCTCTGATGCCCTCAACATGCTCTATCTGAAAGACGTACCGGCGCTGCTCGGCGACCTCGTCGAGATCGACCGCATCGCCAAGCGCCCGTTTCTCAACTAGGCCGTATGGTCCAGCGCGGCAATGACGAGCCCCGCGCCGGCGAGGATCGTCAGGATCGCGCTGCACGCTCCACTCATCATCGCGCCGAGCAGCCGGCGCTCGGGATCGGCCATGTAGCCGGCGCGATAGATCAGCCGCGCGATCACCCAGACGAGGCCCACCAGTGGCGCCAACCAGGCCCAGCCGATCGGGTACAGCGCCGCCAGCCATAGCATCGGCAGGAAGATGCCGAACTGCTCCAGCGTGTTGAGCTGTACGCGATAGGCGCGGTCGAACGCGGGATGGCCCTCGCAGGCCGGCGCCTTGATGCCGTGCCGCCCGCGCAGCTGCCCCACCATGAATGCACTGAAGAAGTAGAACAGCCCTGCGAGAAACGTCACGGCCGCGGTCAGGAACACGGTGCTGGGCAGATGCATGGCAAAGCCCTCCGCCCGCGACTCAGACCGCGTGCACCGCGATCCAGGCCTGTACGATGCCCCAGATCGACAGGACCAGAAGCCCCAGCGTCGCCAGCAGCGTGACGAGGAAGCCGGTGCTGCGGCGGCCGGGGTCTTGCATGTAGCCGATCATGTACAGGAAGCGACCGACGATCCAGAGCAGGCCGAAGGCCGCCGGCAGCCACGCGAGCGTGTGGAAATAGGCGGTCGCCAGATAGAGCAGGGGGAAGAACACGACGGCTTGCTCGACCGTGTTCATCTGCACGCGGATCGCGGCTTCGAGCATCGGATGGCCGGTGATCGCCGGCGCGTTGATCTTGGTCGCGCCGCGGGCGCGGCCGACGTTGAACACGGTGACATAGATGAAGATCACGGCAAGCACGGCAACGGCCGCGCTCAAGAGTTCGGCTGGCATCACGGTCATGGCATTCGCCCCCTGGAAATAAGCTGAACTCCCGCGCGGGACGCGCGGGAGCCTTATTGTCTCAGCTTATACGGATTCGGGCGATTTGCGCCGGATTAGTGCCCGCCGTCGCCCTGGCCGTTCATGCGGGCGGCGCGGAAGGCGTCCATCTTGGCTTTCATGTCGGCCTGCTGCGCCGGCGTCAGCGCGGCCCAGCGCTTGTCGAGGTCGGCCTTGAACTTGGCGCGGTCGGAATCCGACATCGCCATGATGCGATCGCGCTGCGTCTGGCGATAGGCGTGGCGCTGGTCGTCGGTCATGCCGGCCGTGGCCTTCATGCCGTCGGCGAACAGCATCATGCGCTCTTCGGGGCTGAACATGCCGGCCATCATGCCGTGACCGGCCATCGGCGCGGCGGCGGGCGCGTCGGCGGCCAGCACCGGCGAGACGAACAGCGAAGCGGCAAGTGCCGCGAAAGCGAATTTGGAAAGGGACATGCATTTTCTCCTGGGCAACGTCGTTTGAACGCGCGGTGCATAACCCATCCGTCGCTCGGCAATATGGCGTCCATGTGTCTGTCATAAATGTAATTCGGAAGTTGCACGCGGGAACATCGGGACATAGCGGAAACTAATCTTTGTACGGATCAAAAAGCCGCAAGCGTCACCAGATGTTGCCCCGCAAAACGCCGGTTCCGGGGTGGCTTGAAGCGCCCGGAACCATCGCCTAGAAGGTCCCGCCTTCCATCGGAACCCGTCCATGACCGCCATTCTCGACATTACCGGCCGCGAAATCCTCGACAGCCGCGGCAACCCCACGGTCGAGGTCGACGTCCGGCTGGAAGACGGCTCGCTCGGCCGTGCCGCCGTCCCCTCCGGCGCCTCCACCGGCGCGCATGAGGCGGTCGAGCTGCGCGACGGCGGCAAGCGCTATGGCGGCAAGGGCGTCGAGAAGGCGGTCGCTGCGGTCAACGGCGAGATCTTCGACACGCTGTGCGGCATGGAGGCGGAGGACCAGATCCGCCTCGACCGCCAGATGATCGCGCTCGACGGCACGCCCAACAAATCGCGCCTCGGCGCCAATGCGATCCTCGGCGTCTCGCTCGCCATCGCCAAGGCGGCGGCCCAGGCCGCGAACCTGCCGCTCTACAAATATGTCGGCGGCGCCAAGGCGCACACGTTGCCGGTGCCGATGATGAACATCATCAACGGCGGCGTGCATGCCGACAATCCGATCGACTTCCAGGAATTCATGATCATGCCGGTCGGCGCGCCAAGCTTCCGCGAAGCGCTGCGCATGGGCGCCGAGGTCTTCCACACGCTCAAGAAGGCGTTGCACGACGCCGGCCACAACACCAATGTCGGCGACGAGGGCGGCTTCGCGCCGAACCTCAAAAGCGCCGACGAAGCGCTCGCCTTCGTCATGAAGTCGATCGAGAAGGCCGGCTACCGTCCCGGCGAAGACGTCTATCTCGCGCTCGATCCTGCCTCGACCGAGTTCTTCAAGAACGGCAAATACGAGCTGGAAGGCGAGGGCAAGTCGCTGACGCCGGACCAGATGGTCAAGGTCTACGAAGACCTCTGCGCCCGCTATCCGATCATCTCCATCGAGGACGGCATGGCCGAAGACGATTGGGACGGCTGGGCCGGCATCACCAAGGCGATCGGCAAAAAGGTGCAGCTCGTCGGCGACGATCTCTTCGTCACCAACACCGCGCGCCTCAACCAGGGCATCGCCAAGGGCGTCGCGAACGCGATCCTGATCAAGGTCAACCAGATCGGCTCGCTGACCGAGACGCTCGACGCTGTCGACACGGCGCACCGCGCCGCCTATCGCGCCGTGATGTCCCACCGCTCCGGCGAGACCGAGGACAACACCATCGCCGACCTCGCGGTCGCGACCAATTGCGGCCAGATCAAAACCGGCTCGCTCGCCCGCTCGGATCGTTTGGCGAAATACAACCAGCTCCTGCGCATCGAAGAGCAGCTCGGCGATCAGGCAACTTACGCGGGAAAGTCCGTCCTGAAGGGCTAACGGGTTGTTGCCGAACCGGTTATATTCGGCCGCATGACGAAGGACGAAATCGAAGCTGTTTTCGCGCGTGTCCTGCAGACGTGGCCGTTGGAGCGGCAGTCGCAAGTGGCGGCCTATCTGCGAGCCATCGAAAAGCAAGGCGACGGCTATTGGCCGTTTTCCGATGAGGACATCGACGAACTCGTCGAAGCGGATGCTGCGATGGAGCGCGGCGAAGCTGCATCCGACGCCGAATTGGAAGCAACCTTCGGCCGCCGGTTTCGGTGAGGCTTTCGATTAGTCTTCGTGCAGCGCGCGAAATCCGAGAGATTTATTTTTATATCGCGCGTGACAATCAATTCGCCGCCGACAAGGTCCGGACGCGGATATACGAAATCATCGACCACATCGCGCGCTATCCGCGAAGCGGTCATGCATCGGTCTTTCGCGATTGGCGGGCTATGCCTGTCGGCTCCTATCCTTATGTCATTTATTTCAGGGTCTCGCTGAAACGTCAGGAGGTTCGTATCCTGCAAGTCGTTCATGGCGCGCGTCGTCGACCAGGCTTGCGCGAAGAGCCTTCCGAGTTCCGCGCCGGTTCTTAACGCCCACGATTGCGCCTTTAACGAAAAACACCTTGACCACGCGAATCGGTTCGTGATTCGGTCAACCCATGCGCATTCGTCGTAGCGTCACCCGTTTCTTCGGCATCGCCGTGGTCCCCGCGATCAGCGCGGCGGTGGTCGCATACTTCGGCTACTACGCGATCTGGGGCGAGCGCGGCCTGCTCGCGCTGTCAGACGTTCAGGCCCGTCTCGGTGTCCAGAAGGAACTCCTGGCGCAGAAACAAGACGACCGTGCCCGCCTCGAACATCGTATTTCGCTGATGCGCCCCGGCGCCGCCGACCCCGACCTGGTCGAGGAACTCGCCCGCGGCCAGCTCATGCTCGGCGCCCCCAACGAAGTCGCCGTCTCCCGCGCCTCCCACTGACGGCTGACAATCCGTCAACGCTTGCCAATTAAGGCTGCGCTTGCCAAAACGCGGCATGCCTTTCCTCACCCCGGCGCACGCGAAAGTCGCACCCCAATGACAGAGCCACAAAAGGCCGTGGTAACCGGTGTCAAAGCCGGCTCCAATTCCGTCTCCCTGACCGGCTTCTACCGCGACATGCTGCTGATCCGCCGTTTCGAGGAAAAGGCCGGTCAGCTCTACGGCATGGGCCTGATCGGCGGCTTCTGCCACCTCTATATCGGCCAGGAGGCCGTGGTGGTCGGCATGCAGTCGGCCCAGCGCCCCGACGACCAGGTCATCACCGCCTACCGCGAGCACGGTCACATGCTCGCCTGCGGCATGGACCCCAAGGCCGTGATGTCCGAGCTCACCGGCCGCGCCTCCGGCTATTCCAAGGGCAAGGGCGGCTCGATGCACATGTTCAGCGCCGAGAAGAAATTCTATGGCGGCCACGGCATCGTCGGCGCCCAGGTGCCGCTCGGCACCGGCCTCGCCTTCGCCAACAAATATCGCGGCAGCGACGCGGTCAGCATCACCTATTTCGGCGACGGCGCCTCCAACCAGGGCCAGGTCTACGAAGCCTTCAACATGGCCGAGCTGTGGAAGCTTCCCGTCGTCTACGTGATCGAGAACAACCAATACGCCATGGGCACCAGTGTCGAACGCTCCAGCGCCGAGACCCATTTCTTCAAGCGCGGTGCCTCATTCAACATCCCCGGCGAGCAGGTCGACGGCATGGACGCCGAGGCGGTGCACGCCGCCGCGACAAAGGCCCTGGAATGGTGCCGCGCCGGCAACGGCCCGATCATTCTGGAGATGAAGACCTACCGTTATCGCGGCCACTCGATGTCCGATCCCGCCAAATACCGCACGCGCGAGGAAGTCGCCACGGTGCGCGAGAAGCGCGACCCCATCGAGCATCTCGGCCAGAAGCTCCTGGCGCAAAAACTCGCGAGCGAAGACGATCTCAAGGCGATCGACAAGGAGATCCGCGGCATCGTCAACACTGCCGCCGAATTCGCCACCGACAGCCCCGAGCCCGATCCGGCCGAACTTTACACCGACGTGATGGCGTAACCCCCATGTCCATCCAGATCCTCATGCCCGCGCTGTCGCCCACGATGGAAGAGGGCAAGCTCGCCAAATGGCTCGTCAAGGAAGGCGACACCGTGAAGTCCGGCGACATCCTCGCCGAGATCGAGACCGATAAAGCCACGATGGAGTTCGAAGCCGTCGACGAAGGCAAGATCGGCAAGCTGCTGGTTGCCGAAGGCACCGAAGGCGTCAAGGTGAACCAGCCCATCGCCACCATGGAAGGCGACGGCGAAGCCGCGCCGGCCACCGCTGCAACCACCGCGCCCGCGCCGCAAGCCGCGCCCAAGCGCGAAGTGCAAAAGCAGGTCGAACAGGCGCCGGCGCCCGCCGTGCACAAGGTCGAAGTCCAGGCCACGCTGAGCGACTCCGAAATCCCCGAAGGCACGCAGATGGTCACCATGACCGTCCGCGAGGCGCTGCGCGACGCGATGGCCGAGGAGATGCGCCGCGACGACACCGTCTTCCTGATGGGCGAAGAGGTCGCGCAATACCAGGGCGCCTACAAGGTCAGCCAGGGCCTGCTAGAAGAGTTTGGCGCCCGCCGCGTCATCGACACCCCGATCACCGAGCACGGCTTCACCGGCCTCGGCGTCGGTGCTGCGTTCGCCGGCCTGCGCCCCATCGTCGAGTTCATGACCTGGAATTTCGCGATGCAGGCGATCGACCAGATCGTCAACTCCGCCGCCAAGACGCGCTACATGTCCGGCGGCCAGATGGCGAGCCCCATCGTGTTCCGTGGCCCCAATGGGCCCGCCGCCCGCGTCGGCGCCCAGCACAGCCAGGACTATTCCTCCTGGTATGCACACATCCCCGGCATCAAGGTCGTCGCGCCGTATTTCGCCGCCGACGCCAAGGGCCTGCTCAAGGCCGCGATCCGCGATCCCAATCCGGTCGTGTTCCTCGAGAACGAGATCGCCTATGGCCGCTCCTTCCCGGTGCCCAAGCTCGACGATTTCGTCCTGCCCATCGGCAAGGCGCGCATCGTCAAGCCCGGCAAGGACGTGACCATCGTCGCCTATTCGATCTGCGTCGGCCTCGCGCTCGAAGCCAACGAAAAGCTCGCCGCCGAAGGCATCGATGCCGAGATCATCGACCTGCGCACGCTGCGCCCGCTCGACATCCCCACCGTCCTCGCCTCGGTGCGCAAGACTAACCGCATCGTCACGGTGGAGCAGGGCTGGCCGGTCTGCTCGATCGGCTCGGAAATCTGCGCCGAGGTCGCGCTCCAGGCCTTCGATTATCTCGACGCCCCGCCAACCAAGGTCAACGGCAAGGACGTGCCGATGCCTTACGCCGCCAACCTCGAAAAGCTCGCGCTGCCGCACGCCGACGACATCGTCGCGGCGGTCAAAGCGGTCTGCTACCGGACCTGACCATGGCGGCGAAGAAGGCCCAGTCCTGGCATAGCGGCGGCTGCCATTGCGGCGCGGTCCGCTTCGAGGCGCGCACGCCGGCGGAGATCGAACTCGTCGACTGCAATTGCTCGATGTGCCATCGCAGCGGCTATCTGCACCTGATCGTGGCGAAGAAGGACTTCAAGCTGACCAAGGGCGAAAACAAGCTCACCAGCTACGCCTTCAACACCGGCGCCGCCAAGCATCTGTTCTGCTCGGTCTGCGGCATCAAATCCTTCTACGTACCGCGCTCGCACCCCGACGGCTACAGCGTCAATTTCCGCTGCCTCGACGACCGCGACGCCTTCGCCTCCGTCACCACGACGGAATTCGACGGCAAGGAATGGGAAAAGAACGCGGCCAGTCTCGCGCCGCTGGAGAGCCGCTAGTGGCCACGCAAATCCTCATGCCCGCACTGTCTCCGACGATGGAGGAGGGCAAGCTCGCCAAATGGCTGGTCAAGGAAGGCGACACGGTGAAGTCCGGCGACATCCTCGCCGAGATTGAGACCGACAAGGCGACGATGGAGTTCGAAGCCGTCGATGAAGGCAAGATCGGCAAGCTGCTGGTCGCCGAAGGCACCGAAGGCGTTAAGGTCAACGCCCCCATCGCCACCCTGATCGGCGACGACGGCAAAGCCGATGTCGACATCTCCAAGGCGATGCAGTCGATAAAAAGCGCGGTGACCGAAGCTGCGCCGGCTGCGAAGCCTGCGCCCGCAGCCAAAGAAGTGGCAGCAAAAGAAGCGACGCCAGCCCCCCAAGTCACCCTCGCCCCCGCGGAGCGGGGGAGAGGGCAGGGTGAGGGGGCGCCTCCACAAGCTCAGAAACCCGAAGGCGACCGCATCTTCGCATCCCCGCTCGCCCGCCGCATCGCCGCGCAAAAAGGCGTCGATCTCGCCGCGATCAGCGGCACCGGCCCGCGCGGCCGCATCGTCAAATCCGACGTCGAAGCCGCCGAGCCCGGCGCAAAGCCTGCCGCTGCTGCAACACCTGAACCCATTGCCGCGAAAGCTTCGGCGCCCGCGCAAGCCGCGCCCGCCGCTGCAGCAATCTCTGGCATCACGCCGCTCCCCGACGCGCGCGCCTTCTACAAGCCCGGCGAATACGAGGAAGTCCCGCACGACTCCATGCGCAAGACGATCGCGCGCCGCCTGACCTCGGCGAAGACGCTGATCCCGCATTTCTATCTCACCGTCGACACCCGCATCGACAGCCTGATGGCGATGCGCGCCCAGCTCAACGCGACCTCGCCGAAAGAGAACGGCTTCAAGCTCTCGGTCAACGATTTCGTCGTGAAGGCCTGTGCCCTCGCGCTGATGCGCGTGCCCGAGGTCAACGCGAGCTGGACCGAGACCGCGATGCTGCGCCACAAGCGCGCCGACATCGGCGTTGCCGTCGCGCTCGATTTCGGCCTGATCACGCCCATCGTCACCGGCGCCGAAGGCAAGGGCCTCGCCGTCATCTCCAACGAGGTCAAATCCCTCGCCGAGCGCGCCCGCGCCAAGAAACTCAAGCCGTCGGAGTTCGAGGGCGGCAGCTTCTCGATCTCCAATCTCGGCATGTTCGGCATCAAGGACTTCACCGCCGTGATCAACCCGCCGCAATCGGCGATCCTCGCGGTCGGCGCCGGCGAGAAGCGCGCCATCGTGGTCGGCGACAAGCTCGAGATCGCCACGCTGATGACCGTCACGCTGTCCTGCGACCACCGCGTGATCGACGGCGCCACCGGCGCCCGCTTCCTTGCCGCCTTCCGGCAGTTCATCGAAGAACCGGCCTCGATGCTGCTATAGTGCGCGGGGCGTCGCGCGAGGGGGCCGGTATGGAAGATACAATCAGAGCCTGCCGCCCGCCGGACGAGACGGCCAGGTCATGACCGACGATCTCGAAGCCATTCTCGAAACGGGCGGCATTCTCACGGTCGAGGCCGCCGCCTCCGCGCTGGCCGCGCGCGGCACGAAAACCGCCGCTTGCGCCAATTGCGCCAAGCCGCTGCTAGGCGCCTATTGCGCGGTGTGCGGTCAGCCGAGCAAGACGCGGCGCCGCTCGATCCGCAACCTGCTGCACGATTTCTTCGTCGACCTCGTCAATTTCGACAGCCGCGTCCTGCGCACCACCCGCGCGTTGCTGTTTCAGCCCGGTGAACTCCCCGCGGCGTTCCGCGAGAACCGCACGCAGCCTTACGTGCCCTCGATCCGCCTCTATTTCTTCGTCTCGCTGATCTTCTTCCTGCTCCTCAGCATCACCGGCATCGCCATCCTGCAGATCCAGGTCACCGCCACGCCGACCAAGGTGGTGTGGGACGCGCATGGCAACGCCTTCCTGCCCAATCCCGCCTACGACAAGGACGACAACGATCCCGACGTGAAGAAATACGTCAAACCGCTCATCCCCATCGACAAGGCGAAGGCGCAGCAGCCGCATTTCAATTTCTCGACCAAGGCGCATTTCTTTTCGCGCATCGGCGCCTACCGCTCGCAGCTGACGCAAATCCAGCGTGATCGCCTGCTCGAGCTGCCGCACAACATCCAGCTGGGCGTCAGCGACAAGGGCAAGACGCGGGCCGCCTCTTTCGAGCGCAGCATAGATGGCACCATGGCCAAGCTCGCCGCCGATCCTGCCGCGCTCAATGGCCCGCTGACGACCTGGATGCCGCGCGCCCTGTTCCTGCTTCTGCCGCTTTACGCCCTGATCCTGGCGCTGTTTCATATCCGCCGGCGCAAGGATTTTTTCCTGGTCGACCATCTGGTGTTCTCGCTCGGCGTCCACACCTTCGCGTTCGTCGCGCTGATCGCCGGCGTCGTGCTGTCGCAAGCGGTCGCGGGCGAGTGGGTGGCATGGCTGTTGTTCGCGGCGATGTCCGTCTACATCTTCGCGGCGATGAAGCGGTTCTATGCGCAGGGCTGGGCCATGACGACGCTGAAGTTCATCGCGGTCTCCGGCCTCTATACGGTGTTCTGCCTGTTCCCCGCGATGCTATGCGTGCTCGCGCTCAGCGTGTTCGGAGGTGATTTTGTCTGAGACCTTTGATGTCATCGTCGTCGGCGGCGGGCCGGGCGGCTATGTCTGCGCCATCCGCTGCGCCCAGCTCGGCCTCAAGACCGCGGTGGTCGAACGCGACCGCCTCGGCGGCATCTGCCTCAACTGGGGCTGCATCCCGACCAAAGCGCTGCTGCGCTCCTCCGAAATCTGGCACCTGATGCACCGCCTGAACGAGTTCGGCTTCAGCGCCGACAATCTCAAATTCGACATTGCCAAGATCGTCGAGCGCTCACGCAAGGTCTCGCAGCAGCTCTCCAACGGCGTCGGCTTCCTGATGAAGAAGCACAAAATCACCGTGATCGCCGGCGAAGCGAAACTGTCGGGCAAGGGCAAGCTCGCCGTCACCAAGGACGGCAAGACCGAGGAATACGCCGCCAAGAACATCGTGCTCGCCACGGGCGCGCGCGCCCGCAGCTTCCCGGGCATGGAGCCGGACGGCAAGCTGATCTGGACCTACCGCGAGGCGATGGTCCCGCCGTCCTTTCCCAAATCGCTCCTCATCGTCGGCTCCGGCGCCATCGGCATCGAGTTCGCCAGCTTCTACCGCACGCTCGGTGCCGAAGTGACCGTCGTCGAAGTCCTCGACCGCGTCCTCCCCGTCGAAGACGAAGAAATCTCCGGCATGGCCGCCAAAGCCTTCACCAAGCAGGGCATGAAGCTCCGCACGTCCACCACCGTCGAAAAACTCGACAAGGGCACGGATAGCGTCACCGCCACGTTGAAGACCAAGGACGGCAAGACGGAAACCCTCACCGTCGAGCGCGTCATCCTCGCCGTCGGCATCGTCGGCAATGTCGAGAACCTCGGCCTCGAAGCCGCCGGCGTGAAGATCGACCGCAACCATGTCGTGATCAACCCATGGGGCGAGACTGGCGTTCCTGGCCTGTGGGCCATCGGCGATCTCGCCGGCGCGCCGTGGCTCGCGCACAAGGCGATGCACGAGGGCGTCATCGTCGCCGAGCGCATCGCCGGCGTGAAAGGCGTCCACCCGTTGGACACCTCGAAAGTCCCCGGCTGCACCTATTGCTGGCCCCAGGTCGCCAGCGTCGGCATGACCGAAGCGAAGGCGAAGGCCACAGGCCGCAAGATCAAGGTCGGCCGCTTCCCCTTCGTCGGAAACGGCAAGGCCATTGCGCTCGGCGAGGCGGAAGGCCTGGTCAAGACGGTGTTCGACGCCGAAACCGGCGAGCTTCTGGGCGCCCACATGATCGGCGCCGAAGTCACCGAGCTGATCAACAGCTACACCGTCGCCCGCACCGGCGAACTCATCGACGCCGACCTCCAGCACACGATCTTCCCGCATCCCACCCTGTCGGAGATGCTGCACGAGGCGGTGCTGGACGCGGATAAGAAGGCGCTGCACATTTAAAGCAGGCGTGGCACCACTACAAAAATCCCGTCATGGCCGGGCTTGTCCCGGCCACCCAGGATCACCCATGTGGCGGTGGGGAGTATGGATGGCCGGGACAAGCCCGGCCATGACGATTGGTGAGTGAGTATTACTGCAGCAGCTTCCCGATATCGCTGGTTAGTCCTTCGACGTCCTTCGTCTCCGTCGCCACCAGCCTTGCACGGCCTGTCTTGTCGAACACGAACACCGCATTCGAGTGCATCACCTCATACGGCGGCCCGACCGTCACGCTGAACGCGACGCGATAGCGCCGCGCCAGCGCGGTCAACTGGTCCGGCGTGCCGCGCAGCCCGTCGACCTGCGGCGCGAACGAATTCACATAGCCCTTCATCAACGCCTGGCTATCGCGATCCGGATCGACCGTCACGAACAGCACGCGCACATCGTCCGCGTGGCTGCCGAGCTTCTGCAGAACCTCTGCCAGGTTCGCCAGCGTCGTCGGGCAAATATCCGGGCAATGCGTGTAGCCGAAATAGAGCAGGGCGACCTTGCCCTTGTAGTCCGCCGCGCTCACCGCCTTGCCGTCATTGGCCCGCGTCATCGCCAGATCGAGCGCCGGCATCGCGCCGGTGATGTCCGTGGCATGCCAGCCGGAATCGCTCCGCCCGCATGCCGCGACGAGGCAGAGCAGGGCAAGGACGATGAACCGCGCGCGTTTCATGTCCGCAGGCATAGCACGCGCGCCGCCTCCGCGCCCGCTGTGACCAAACGCCTCGCAAACCGCCGCGCCCCCGATTTATAACAGCCGCGATGACCGCGCTGGCCCTCAACCGCCCCCTCGACACCAGGCTGCTCTATGGCGGCATCGTCGCCGTCGGCATCGCGCTCGACGCCGCCTGCCGCTTCGCACCCGCCGCGCTGCCCGTCTGGATGCCCTGGGAATTCTCCTGGCCGGTCTATCTCGCCACGACGCTCGCAATCGCCTGGTTCTGGCGCGGCTGGACGCGCATCGCCGCAGACGAGCGCCCCTCCGCCTGGCGCGGCGCCTGCTTCGTCGCCGGCGTGCTGTCGTTCTACATCGTGCTGCAGACCCGTATCGATTATTACGCCCAGCACATGTTCTTCATCCACCGCGCGGCGCATTTCGTGCTGCACCACGCCGGCGCATTTCTGATCGGCCTCGGCGCTTGCGGACCCGTCCTGCGCGCCGGCATGCCGCAAGCGCTCGAGCCCCTGCTCGACGCCAGGCCGGTCCGCCGCACGCTCGATGTCCTCCAGCATCCCGCTGTCGCGCCGCTCCTGTTCGTCGGTCTACTCTATTTCTGGCTGCTGCCCGCGATCCACACGCGCGTGATGCTCGACGCCAATCTCTACGCGCTGATGAACTTCACCATGGCGATCAACGGTGTGATGTTCTGGTCGCTGGTGCTGGATCCGCGCCCCAAGCCGCCGGCGCGCTACTCGCATCTCATGCGCGCCGCGATGATCCTGATCATCGAGCTGCCGCAGATGGTGCTCGGCGCCATCCTGTCGCTGTCGATGACCGATTATTACCCCGTCTACGAGATCTGCGGCCGCCTCCTGCCGATGACGGCGCTGAGCGACCAGCATTATGGCGGCCTGATCATCTGGCTCCCGGGCACGCTGACCAGCTTCGCCGCGATGATCGTGGTACTCTGGACCATGCGGATCAACGAAGAGAAAGCCGAACATGCGCAACAGAGTGCTTGAAGCTGCCGTCGCCCTGTTGGCCGGTGCGTTCTTCATCCAGGCCGCGTCGCTTAGCGTCATGATCTCGCAGCCGACCCTGCGCCTGATCCCCGGCGGGGTCCCCGCGGCGGGCTATTTCAACATCACCAATTACGCGAGCCAGCCCGCAATCCTTACCGGCGCGCAGTCTTTCGACTGCTCCTCCGTCACGCTGCACAAGAGCAGCACCGCCGGCGGCGTGGCGCGCATGGAAGACGTCCCGTCACTTACCCTCGCGCATGGCGAGCGCGTCGCGTTCCAGCCGGGGAGCTATCACCTGATGTGCATGCGCCCGTCGCCGCGTCTACGCGTCGGCGGCACGACGACGATCACGTTCAATTTCGCCGGCGGCGCCCACACCGACATCACCTTCACCGTCGTCAACGCACGAGGCGGCCTATGAAGATCGACGGCGCGTGCCACTGCGGCGCGATCGCCTACGAAGCCGAGATCGACCCCGAAAAGGTCGGCATCTGCCACTGCACCGATTGCCAGACCCTGAGCGGCTCGCCTTACCGCGTCACGCTTCCGACGCCGACCCAGAACTTCCGCCTGTTGCGCGGCGAGTTGCGCACCTACACCAAGACCGCCGACAGCGGCACCCAGCGCGCGCAAACCTTCTGCGCCAACTGCGGCACACCGATCTACGCCGCCGCGCCGCAAAACCCGCCGACGATCTCGCTGCGCTGGGGCGCCATCCGCCAACGCGTCCAGCTTCCGCCCAAGCGCATGATCTGGTGCGGCTCGGCCGCGCCGTTTGCGCAGGATTTGACGGATTTGCCGGGCGTCGACGGCCAGCCCTAATACCCGATCGCCATCCCGTCCTTGCGCATCTCCGACCCGCCCCAATACACGCGGTTCTTCGCGTCCCACATGATCGCCTGATATCCGCCGAACGCGCCGGTCCCCGGCTTGATCTCGTAGCCGCGCGCGGCCAGCGCCGCCTTCACCGCCGGATCGAACCCCGACTCCATCTCGACGATGTTGCCGGTCGGCTTCTCGCCCGTCACCTCGCTGCCGCCCGTGTGATACCAGCGTGCCGCGTCGCCGGCCTCCTGCACGTTCATCCCGAAATCGATCATGTCGGTCAGCACCTGGACATGGCCTTGCGGCTGCATGTCGCCGCCCATCAGCCCGAACGACAGGAAAGGCTGGCCGTCCTTCATCACGAAGCCCGGAATGATCGTCTGGAACGGCCGCTTGCCCGGCGCATAGACGTTGGCGGCGCTGGGATCGAGCGAGAACAGCTCGCCGCGATCCTGGAACATGAAGCCGAGCCCATCGGGCACCAGCCCCGATCCCATGCCGCGATAGTTCGACTGGATGATCGACACCATCATCCCGTCCTTGTCGGCGGTGGTGAAGTACGTCGTGTCGCCCTGCGAAAGACGCGGGTCGCCCGGCGCCACGTTCGGATTGGCCTTGGCGATATCGATCAGCTTGCGCCGCGCATCGGCATATTTGTCCGACAAAAGCTCTTTCAGCGGAATCTTCACGAACGCCGGATCGGCGTACCATTTGGCGAGATCCTCATACGCCAGCCGCTTGGCCTCGATCATCGCCGTCAGCGTATCCGTGCTGCCCGGACCCATCTTCTTCAGGTCGAAACCCTTCAGGATCTGCAGCATCTGCAACGCCGCGGCGCCCTGGCTGTTCGGCGGCAGCTCATACACGTCATAGCCGCGATAATTCACGCTGACCGGATCGACCCACTCGCCGTGATGCGCCGCGAAATCCGCGTAGCGCAGATCGCCACCGATCCGCTTGAAATAGGCGTCGATCTTGTGCGCGATTTCGCCCTTGTAATAGGCATCGCGCCCGCCCTTGGCGATCAGCGACAGCGTATGCGCCAGGTCCGGATTGCGGAACACCTCGCCCTCCGCCGGCGTCTTGCCGCCGATCAGATAGGTGTGCCGCGCATTGTCGAGCTCCTCGATCATTCGGGCGTTGTTCTCGAACGCCTTCATGTTGCCCTTCCAGTAAAGCGCGATCAGCTGCGACACTGGAAAACCGTTCTGTGCATAGGCAATGGCAGGCGCGAGGTCTTCCGCGAGCGGCAGCTTTCCGAACTTGGCGTGCAGCGCGCCCCACGCATCCACCGCCCCCGGCACGGTGATCGCCAGCGAGCCATATTTCGGGATATGCGGCACATAGGGCACGCCCATCCGCGCCGACACCGCCTTGATCTCATCGACCATTTTCGCGAGGTCGCGCCCCTGCGCCGCCCGGCCCGAGCCGTTATAGCCGTAGAGCTTCTTGGTCTTGGGATCCCACACGATCGCGAACAGATCGCCGCCCAGCCCGTTCGACACCGGCTCCATCAGCCCCAGCGTCGCGTTCGCCGCGATCGCCGCGTCGACTGCTGTGCCGCCCTTCTTCAGGATATCGATCGCGACCTGCGAGGCGAGCGGCACCGCCGTCGCCGCCATGCCGTGCTGCCCCAGCACCGGCGAGCGCGTTGCCCAGCGCGTCCCCGAATAGCGGTCGCCGCGTTCCAGCTGCCCGAACGCGACATTCGAAACCATTCCCACTGCCATGATGAACAACACCCCCGCCAGTCCGGCCGATATCCGCATGCGACTCCCGCTCCCGCGTAGCTCGGCGCCACGCTGGCGTGCGGTTCCCGCCGATGCAAGCCCGGGCAGGGCGCTTACGGCGTACATCCGGCGCGCCGCGCGTTTGACGATGGAGGCCCAAACCCATAAGTCCTGAAGCATGCTCGACACCGCCTTCCGCTCCCGCCTCGACGGCATCGTCGCGCCCGTCACGGCGCGGGTCGCGGCCCTGCGCATCGGCGCCAACCGGCTGACCGTCGCGGCGTTCCTCCTCGCCGCCGTGGCGATCTTCGACATCAGCCGGCAGTTCTACCTGATCGGTCTGGCCTTCCTCATCGCCGCCCGGCTGCTCGGCGCGCTCGACGGCGCCGTCGCCCGGCTCAAAGGCGCCACCGGCTTCGGCGCCTACCTCGCCAGCATCCTCGACCTCATCGTCCTTGCCGGCTTCCCCTTCGCCTTCGCGCTGGCCGAGCCGGAGCGTGCGCTGGCCGCGATGTTCCTGATGCTCGGCCTCACCGCCCGCGCCGGCGCCCTTGCCACTGTCGACCAGCCACCCCAACCCGACCGCTCCGTCACCTTCTTCAACCGCGTCGGCATGCTGGTCGAAAAAACCGATCTGTTCGTCGCCTATGCAGTCGCCTGCATCTTCCCGCAGTGGTTCAGCATCATCGCTTATACCTTTGGTATCTTGTGCTTTATCGCCGTCGGCGCGCGCGTCTCCGCCGCCGCCTATCAGCGTCCGTGAAGGTCGTCATCATCGGCGCCGGCGTCGCCGGTCTCGCCATCGGCTGGCGCCTGCGCCAGGCGGGGGCCGAGGTCACGATCCTCGAGCGCGCCCAGCCCGCCCAGGCCGCGACCTGGGCTGCCGCCGGCATGATCGCCGTCGCCGGCGAGATGGGTGACGCCCAGACACCCGAAGCCGAATTCGGTCAACATTCCAGCCTCTTGTGGTCCGACTTTGCCAAGGAGGTCGAGGCCGCCTCCGGCCACGCCATCGGCTATCGCCGCAACGGCGCCCTCATAGTCGCGCGCGACCAAGCCGAGGCCGCTGCCTTCGAAAGCTGGGCCGGCGTCGACCGTCTCACCGCCGCGCAAGCCCGCGCCAAAGAGCCTATGTTGACACCCGACATCGCCGGCGCACTTTGGGCGCCCGACGAGGCCCAGGTCGACAGCCGCGCCCTCGGCCAGGCCCTCGCCATCGCCTTCGCCAAAGCCGGCGGCACCCTTAGCATCAACGAAGCCGCCGTCCGGTTCGAGATCGCCGACGGCCGCGCCGTCGCCGTCTCGACTCCCTTTCACCGTTACCACGCCGACGCCTTTATCCTCGCCGCCGGCGCCTGGTCCGGCGACATTGGCGGCCTGCCGCCCGAGGCCATTCCACCGGTCCGTCCCGTCAAAGGCGAGATGATCGCTGTCGCCCCACCCGCCGGCATGGCCCTCCCGCAGCACGTCGTCTGGGGCAACCACGTCTATTTAGTCCCCCGCGCCGACCGCCTCCTGATCGGCGCGACGGTCGCCGAGGTCGGGTTCGACACGTCGGTCACCGACGCCGCCGCCGACTGGCTGTCGTCCCGCGCCATCGCCCTGATGCCTGCGCTCGCGACGTGGCAAGTCGTCGAACGCTGGGCCGGGTTGCGCCCCGGCTCGCCAGACAACCTGCCGCTGCTTGGGCCGAGTTCCATCGCGGGACTGTTCGTCGCGTCCGGCCAGTTCCGCAACGGTATCCTCTTTGCACCGGCTGTCGCTGAGTTAATGTCTCGTATCGTTCTGGAACGCGCGCCCGCACTGGCGGCCTTCGATCCGCGCCGCTTCCCGACGAGCTAAAGACAAGACCGGGGTCGTTGTGGGTTTTCAGATGGTGCTCCTGTTGTTCGGGGCCGGGCTGGCGTTGCTGGCGCTCGGCGGTGAGGCCGTCATTCGTGGCGGCGTCGCCCTCAAGCGCACGCTCGGCATCGCGCCGGTCATCGTCGGCCTGTTCGCGATCTCCATCGGCACCGCGTCGCCCACCCTCGCCATCGCCGCCACCGCCGCGCACGCAAACCTCCCCGACATCGCCATCGGCACCGTGATCGGCGCGACGCTGATCAACCTTCTCCTGATCCTGGGCCTCTGCGCCCTGATCCAGCCGATGCCCAGCGCCCCCAAAGTCGTCCTGCGCGACGGCGGCGCCATCCTGGCCGCCGGCGCCGCGCTCGCCGCACTGGCCTGGTACGGCGAGATCGGCCGCCGCGAGGGCGTCCTCTTGCTCGGCGCCTTCGCCATTTACGCCGTGATCGTCGTGGTCTCCGATTGGCGCCGCTCCATCGAGCATTCCGTCGCCTGCGCCGAAGCCGAGAATCGCGCCAGCCGGGAAGAGCCCTCGATCTTCGGCAGCCTCTTCGTCCTCTTCGTCGGCGCCATCTGCTTGCTGGTCGGCGCCCATTTCATCGTCGGCAGCACGTTATCGCTCGCCGCGCACTGGCACCTTCAACCCGCGACCGTCGCGATGACCGCCGTCGCCTTCGGCGCCGCGCTCCCCGTCTTCGCGATCACCGCCATCGCCGCGCTGCGCGGCTACACCCACATCGCCATCGGCCATCTCATCACCGCCAGCGTCTTCAACGTCTTCGGCGCTCTCGGCATCGCTGCGCTGGTCCACCCGATCACGATTTCGCACACCAGCTTCGCCCCCGCCGACACCTTCGCCGTCCTCGGCGCCGCCGTGTTGCTCCTGCCGCTGCTCTCGATGAACTGGCGCCTTTCCCGCGCCAACGGCGTGCTGCTGATGCTGGCTTATATTGGCTATCTGGGCTTCACAGCGTGGCGCTTGGGCTTGATCCCACACGTTGCCGGAATCATTTAAGCCAATATTTCTAATCTCCACTCTCTCCACCGTCATGGCCGGGCTTGTCCCGGCCACCCAGGATCACCCATGCGGCAGTTGTGATCATGGATGGCCGGCATAAAGCCGGCCATGACGGGGGTGGAAGAGTGGGGAAGAATTATTCTGGCAATTTCCACAAACCCCACGGCAGTTTCCGCACCCCCGACAGCGTCGTCCGCGTGACGTATCCGCCCAGCGGCACATAGCGCGCCCCGACCAGGAACGTATCGCGCAGCCAAGCCATCACCCGGCTGTGCGACTGGAACGCCGGCGTCAGCGCCCGCGAGGTCAGCTGGTAATACGCGACATGCGCCCGCCGCATCGTCTCATACAGCGCAATCGCGCCCACCGCGTCGCCCGTCTTGCGCACCGCATGCGCGATCGTCACCGCATCGATCAGCGCCAGATTGGCGCCTTGCCCGAGCTGCGGACTCGTCCCATGCGCCGCATCGCCGAGCACCACCACGCGCCCCTGGCTCCAAGGCCGCATCACCACATCGCGATAGCTCGCCAACGCCAACTGATCGAACGATGTAATCTCGTCGAGCACCGCCCCGATCTGCGGCCACACCGCCAGCGCCCGCGCCTTCAACACATCGAGCCCCGCCGCCTTCTGCGCCTCGACCTCGGCAAGCGGCAGGCTCCAGAACCACGCGACATGCGGCCCGTCGGCGCCCGGCGCGCGCCCAATCGGCAGCACGCCCATCATCGTGTGCGCGCCGTCATAGGTCTGGCGCAGCCGCTCCGTCCACGCGCCCTTGCGATCCGGCACCGCGCACCACAACGCACCCCACGGATACACCGGCGCCTTCAGCCGCACACCGAGACTCTCCCGTGCCGCGTCGTGCGACCCCGCACAATCCAGCACCAGATCGAACGGCCCCTCACGCCGCCCATCCTTGGCGACCAGCACCGGCGCATCCGGCGTCTCGATCCGCGAGACCTCGAACCCCAGCACCAACCGCGCGCCGCTCGCCATCATCCGGTCGTGCAGAATCTGAAACAGCGCCGCGCGATGAATCCCCAGCCCATGGGCCCCGCCATAACGCAGATCGAGCACCCGCCGCCCCCGCGGCGTCCGCCCATCGAGCTCGAAGATCTTCGCACCCCAAGCTTCAGCATCTTCGCGTGCACCCAATCGTTCGAGCACTTGCAGTCCCGATGGCTGCAGCAGCAACCCCGCGCCCACCGGCCGCGCCGCCGCGAAGCGTTCGACCACCGTCACATCGTGCCCGTCGCGCGCCAGCCCGATAGCCGCCGCCTGACCCGCCACGCCGCAACCGATGATGCCGATGCGCAAACCGCTCTCCGTCCCGCGATGCTTCGGTTATGTTCGATTCCGCAATCCGGGGCAAAGCCATGACCGCCAACTTCACGCTCGACCCGCACCTCGCCGCCGACGCCGTCTTCGTCGCCGATTGGGGCCTGTCGCGCGTTCTGCTGATGAACGACGCGCGCTATCCCTGGCTGATCCTCGTACCGCGCGTCGCAAACGCCGTCGAACTTATCGATCTCGAACCGCAACACCGCGCCGTCCTCACGGACGAAATCGCGCGCGCATCGCAAGCCCTCAAACAGGTCGCCGCGCCGGCGAAACTCAACATCGGCGCTCTCGGCAACATCGTCGCGCAGCTCCACATCCACATCGTCGCGCGCAATCCCGGCGATCCCGCCTGGCCAGGCCCCGTCTGGGGCCACAGTCCGCGCGTGCCCTACACCGACGCCGCGCGCGACGCGGTCCTCGCGCAACTCGTAAACGCGCGTTAACCAGCCTGGCACGGCTGTTGCTACATCTTCCGGCAGGAGAACCCGTAGCCATGCTGGCAGAAGCCGCGACCGCCACGTCCAATCGATCCGCCGTCCTCAGCGCGCTGCAAGACGCAGCCCAGGCGACCGGCGCCGATTTCCACTATCTGCTCGGCACCGCGATGCGCGAGTCGAGCCTGAAACCCTCAGCCCAGGCAGGCACTTCGTCCGCCGCCGGCCTGTTCCAGTTCGTCGAGCAGACCTGGCTCGGCGTGGTGAAGACCTACGGCGCCAAGCACGGCCTCAGCTCCTTCGCCAACGCGATCACGCAAGGCAGCGACGGCCGTTTCCACACGTCAAATTCCGCCGACCGCTCGGCAATTCTTGCCCTGCGCAAAGACCCCAAAGTCGCCTCCCTGATGGAAGGCGAGTTCGCCCAAGCCACCCGCGCCACGCTGCAGGACAATCTCGGCCGCGACGTCTGCGGCGGCGAGCTTTATGCCGCGCACTTCCTCGGCCCCGACGCCGCCTGCCGCCTGATCCGCATGAACGACAGCCAGCCGAGCGCCAAGGCCGCCAACGCCTTCCCCGCCGCTGCCGACGCCAACCGCAATGTCTTCTTCCACGCCAACGGCACCGCCAAGACGGTGCGCGAGGTCTACAACTGGGCGCTCCAGCAGCCCAACGGCGCCGCCGCGCTCGACACCGCGCCGCTGGCCCCGAACGCCGCGCCCATCGTCGTCGCGAGCAACACCTCCGCGCCCGACCTCAGCGACATGATGTCGAGCATCACGTCCTGGCGTCCCGGCCACGGCTTCTTCGCCTCCGACATCGCCAACCAGAGCGGCGACATCCCTGCCACCCCATTCCTGCTGACGCCCGGCGTGATGGACGTCCTCCAGTCGATGAGCCCCGCCCCCGACACGCGCGCGAACTAGGCGCTAGCAGCAGCAGCCATACTGCAATTGCTCGTCCCAGTTCGCCGGCCGTCCCTCGTGCGTCAGGTCCATCAGGGTCCACAACGGCTCCACCGTTCCCATATGGCGCGGGTCCTGTCCCGGATCGGCCAGCGCGAACAGCATTTCAGAACTCCAGAAATGCCGGATGCCATCGGCATCGCGGCGGAACACGTTCATCATCGGCTGCTGCTGCCCGTCAGAGTCCTCGGCGCCATAATCGGTCTTGAACCGGTTCCCCGCCGAGGAGAACAACCGCAAATACCGCCAGCCGCGATCCTGCGCGAAGGCCGCCAGCCGCGCGATCGGCGCCTTGGCGACCATCACCAAATTCAATGTCTGTTCGAGATGCCGCGCCGCGCCGTCGAACTGGTCGAGCTGCGCGACACAGGACGGGCAGGGCCCTTCCTCGCGCGGCAGATCCGCTGTCGATCCGCTCTGCGCCTTCGCGCGGTCGTCATTCTTGTGACGCGGAAACATCATGTTGTAGACGATCAGCGAATCCTTGCCCGCCGCGAACATCTCGGACAGCTTCACTTTGATGAAGGTGCCATCCGCACCGATCCCATCGAACACGTAGTCCTGCGGCACCAGGCCACCCGGCGGGAGCGCCCGCCGCGCCGCCGCCAGCGCCTCCATCTCGCGCCGCAGCGCGATCTCTTGATCCAGCAGCCTGTCGCGTGCGGCGCGGTATGCGGCACTTTCGCCGGGGAATTCGAGTTTCATCGCCATCGGCTCCTGCAGCTTTCCCTTTTGCGCGACACACTTTAAGCACGCCGCCAGCAAGGGGACATCATGCGCCGCGCCGTCGCTTCCGTCTGGGCCGTCATCGCCACGATCTTCTTCGTCCAGACCGCCAACGGCCTGCAGACCAGCCTGCTCAGCGTCCGCGCCGGCATCGAATCCTTCCCTGCCTGGACCATCGGCATCGTCATGGCGAGCTATTACGTCGGCTACTCCGCCGCGCCGCTCGCCAGCCGCGCCATCATCGGCCGCGCCGGCCACGTCGTCACCATGGCCGTCGGCATCGCCTGCGCCGCGCTGGTGATCGCCGCGCACGCCTTCCTCGTCACGCCCGTCGCCTGGGCCGTGCTGCGCGTCGTCTCCGGCTTCGCGCTCTCCAGCGCCTATGTCGGCGCCGAAAGCTGGATACACGACCGCGTCGAGAACGCCCAGCGCGGCCGCGTCTTCAGCATTTACATGGTGGCGCAGATGGTCGCGATGACCCTCGCGCAAGGCCTGCTCAGCATCGGCGATCCCAAAAGCAGCTTTCCCTTCCTCCTCTCCGCCGCGATCTTCGTGATCGGCGCTGCGCCCGTCGTTGTCGCGCATCACACCGCGCCGCACCGTGCGCCGCCCGAGCCCTTCAGCATCGTCAGGCTGTTCTTCGCCTCGCCGCTCGGCGCCATCGCCACCGTGCTGGCCGGCGTCTCGTGGTCGATCGTCTTCACCTTCGGCCCCGTTTACGCCCAGAAGAGCGGCTTCGACCTCACCCATGTCAGCCTGTTCATGGCGCTGGCGATGATCGGCGGCGCGCTGATCCAGTTTCCCTTCGGCTGGCTGTCCGACGCGCTCGGCCGCCGCGTCACCATCGCGATCATGTCGGCCGGCGGCATCGCCGTGTCGCTGTTCGGCCTGTGGGCGGACGGGCAGGGCGACGTGATGAAATACATCGCCTCGGCCTTTGTCGGCGGCCTGATCTTCCCGATGTACGCGGTCTCCGCCGCCCACACCAACGACGCCGTCGCGCCGCAAAACCGCGTTGCCGCTGCGGCAGGATTGGTCCTGCTGTTCGGCCTCGGTTCGATCTTCGGCCCGCTGGTCGTCGGCGGCGTCATCACCGGCCTCGGCCCTTCCGGCTATTACGTCGTCCTCGCCGCAACTTTGAGCGCCAGCTTGGCGGCGAGCGCCACCACGCGCTAGCCTCCGGCAAAACATCGCGAGGAAACATGTCCGATTCCGCCAAGCCGTCCGTCGTGCCGGTGCTCGCCGCCACGATCCTCCTGCTGCGCGACGGCGAGGCCGGGCTCGAAGTCTTCATGGTCAAGCGTCATCATCAGATCGATTTCGTCGCCGGCGCGCTGGTCTTTCCCGGCGGCAAGCTGGAGAAGGGCGACAGCGATCCCGCGCTCGCCGCGCACAGCGACGGCGGCGCCGACTGGACGCCCGAGATGCGCGCCCTCGGCGCCGGCGCCATCCGCGAAGCCTTCGAGGAATCCGGCATCCTCCTGGCGCGCGACGCCCGCACCGGCGATTTCGTCTCCGCCGCGCGGCTCAACGAGCTGCAGCATTACCGCAAGCTCCTCGACAAACGCGAAGCAATCCTCTCCGAAGTCCTCGCCAAGGAGGGCCTGCGCCTCGCCCTCGACCAGCTCATCCATTTCGCGCACTGGATCACGCCGGATAACATGCCCAAGCGCTTCGACACGCATTTCTTCCTCGCCGTCTCGCCCATCGGCCACGCCGGCAGCCATGACGGCCACGAGTCGGTCGACTCGATCTGGATCACGCCGCAAGGCGCGATCTCCGACCGCAAGAAGTGGAACGTGATCTTCCCGACCAAGCTCAATCTGATGAAGCTCGACAATTCGAAGACGGTCGGCGCCGCCATCGCCACCGCGAAGACGACGCCCGTCCTGCCCGTCACGCCCTGGGTCGAGAATGGCCCCGACGGCCAGATCCTCAAGATCCGCGAAGACGCCGGTTACGCCCAGACCTCCGCGAACATGAAGGAAGCGATGTAGCGTCTAGCCCGCCGTCTCCGCGAACACGCCGCGCGCGATCGTCAGCGCGGTGGCCGCCGTCGGCCAGCCCGAATAGAACGCCAGATGGGTAATCGCCTCGACGATCTCGTCGCGCGTCAGCCCGTTCTGCAGCGCCCGTTTCAGGTGACCCGGCAGTTCGTTCGTGCGGTACAGCGCGACAAGACTCGCCACCGTGACCAGGCTGCGGTCCCGCGGCGACAGCCCCGGACGCTTCCACACCTCGCCGAACAGCACTTGCTCGGTGTAGGCGGCAAGCGCCGGCGCTATGTCGGCGAAGGGCGGTTTCACATCGTTGCTCATGATCGTCTCCCTCAGCGGCCCGTCAGCTTCTCGAGCGCCTCGGGATAGCGGTTGCCCTGCACGGTGATCGCCGCCGACCCGCTTTCGAGTTGGCCAAGCTCGTCCGCCGTCAGCACCACATCCGCCGCGCCGAGGTTCTCCTCGAGCCGGTGCAGTTTCGTCGTGCCCGGGATCGGCGCGATCCAAGGCTTGCGCGCCAGCAGCCAGGCCAGCGCGATCTGCGCCGGCGTCGCATCCTTCGCCTTGGCGATTTTGCCGAGCAGATCGACGAACGCCTGGTTGGCCTTGCGCGCCTCCGCCGTGAAGCGCGGCAGCCCGCTGCGGAAATCGTTGCTGGCAAAGCTGGTCTTGTCGTCGATCGCGCCGGTCAGGAAGCCCTTGCCCAGCGGGCTGTAGGGCACCAGACCGATGCCGAGCTCCTCCAGCACCGGAATGACCTCGTCCTCCGGCTTGTGCCACCACAGCGAATATTCGCTCTGCAGCGCGGTGATCGGCTGCACCGCATGCGCCCGCCGGATCGTACCGGCGCCCGCTTCCGACAGCCCGAAATGCCCGGCCTTGCCTTCGCGGATCAGATCCTTCACAGCGCCGGCGACGTCTTCGATCGGCACGTTCGGATCGACCCGGTGCTGATAGAACAGATCGATACGATCGGTCTTCAGCCGCTTCAGCGACGCCTCGGCGACATGCCGGATATTCTCCGGCCGGCTGTTCAGGCGCGGCCCACCGGTGATGCCGCGCGGATCCGACGACAAATCGAATCCGAACTTGGTCGCGATCACGAGCTTGTCGCGCCGCCCCACCAGCGCGTCGCCCAGCAATTCCTCATTGGTGAACGGCCCATAGACTTCCGCCGTGTCGAAGAACGTCACGCCGCGATCCACCGCCGCGTGAAGCAAGGCGATCATGTCTTTCCTGTCCGGCGGCGTGCCGTAGGAAAAGCTCATGCCCATGCAACCCAGCCCGATGGCCGAGACTTCCAGTTTTCCGTTCCCGAGTTTGCGCGTTTGCATCGTGGTATCTCCTGCCGGTTTGCGTGCGGCAGATGTAGGGCGGGGCTATTCTTGTGACTAGCCGCAAGATATCGTATGCCATCATGAGAGAATTTCATGAATAGCCCGACACCCCTCGACGACCTCGCCGCTTTCCTCGCCGTCGCACGCGAAGGCAGCTTCACACGCGCCGCCGCCGGCCTCGGCGTCTCGCAATCGGCGCTCAGCCACACCATCCGCGGCCTCGAAACGCGCCTGGGCCTGCGCCTCCTCAACCGCACCACACGCAGCGTCGCGCCGACGCAAGCCGGCGAGCGCCTGCTGCGCACAATCGGTCCGCGCCTCGACGAGATCGGTGCCGAGCTCCGCAGCATCGGCGAGTTGCGCGACAAGCCCTCCGGCACGATCCGCATCACCGCCGGCGAGCATGCCGCGAGCACGGTGCTATGGCCACGGCTGAGCAAGCTGCTGTCCACCTATCCCGACATCAACCTTGAGATCGTCGTCGATTACGGCCTCACCGACATCGTGGCGGAGCGCTACGACGCCGGCGTCCGCGCCGGCGAGCAGGTCGCCAAGGACATGGTCGCGGTCCGCATCGGCCCGGACATCCGCACCGCCGTGGTCGGCTCGCCGGAGTATTTCGCGCGCCATCCGCGCCCGAAGGCGCCGCAGGACCTCACTGCGCATCGCTGCATCAACCTGCGCCTGCCGATCTATGGCGGCGTCTATGTCTGGGAGTTCGAAAAGGCCGGCCGCGAAGTCAACGTCCGCGTCGAGGGCCAGCTGGTGTTCAACAACCTTGCGCTGCGCGTCGAGGCGGCATTGGCCGGCTTCGGCCTCGCCTATCTGCCGGAAAGCCGGGTGGCGCCGCATCTGAAGGACGGCAGCCTGATCCGCGTCCTCGCCGATTGGTGCCCACCCTATGCCGGCTATCATCTTTATTACCCCAGCCGCCGCCAGGCGACGCCGGCCTTCGCGCTCGTCGTCGACGCACTGCGCTATCGGCGTTGAAGCGTCATCACAGCCGTCTGAAATTTATTCGCGCGAAAAACCTTCGCAGCGCAAACCAACATCTACCCCCGCCGCATCGCGAAAATCTCCGCGTCTTCCGCGGCTCCGCACGAATCGAAAACGGGATAGAGCGCGTTCGAATTTATTTTCCGACTCCCCTTGAACCGAGTCGGTCGAACGACCATCTCCCGTAAATCCCCACAGGAGTATGCAGACGAAACGACGCGAAAAACCGCGCGGCCGCAAACCCGCGATTCCCGTCGCACCCCGATTGCGTCTGGAGGGACTCTACGCGCCGTCGAGCATCTCGCCGACGCGCGCTTCGAGCTCTTCGACGAGCACGCTTGCCATGCGGTCGGTGGTGGATTTGATCTTGTCGCGGAACACGACTCGGATCGCCGCGACATGCGCATCGACGAGCCCGAGCGGAATCGCCGTCGAGACGTTGGTCGCGTCGATCAGCTTGGTCAGCGATGCCGCCATCCGCGCGATCATCGGATATTCGAAGGTGTCGGCCTCGCCCTTGAGGTCGTGCGCCGCGCGGAACAGATCCTCGCGCGTCTTGGCCGACGGCGCCGCGGCGAACGCGTCGCGGCTGGCACCCAATTGCGCCACGTCGCTCGCCAGCCAGTCGTTGAATTCGACCTTCAGCGTTTCCATCGCCGCCTCGGCGCGCTTGATCGCCGCCATGTCGATGCCGCCGGCCGCACTGCCGACCTTCGCCTTCAGGATGTTCGGCGGCATGAAGATTTCGATGGGGAGCTGGCGTGCCATGCTGGGTCTCTCTTGCCGGCTCACGCCGCTGCGTCGGTCGGCACGGCCTCGGCCGGCGTCGAGCGCCGTTCGGGTCCGCGGTATTCTTCCTTGCCGCGCCGCCGCCGGCACGGCCCGAAATAGGCCTTGGTGCGCACATAGGGGCGCGGATGCTCGATCACCGAGACCAGCCGCGACATCACGGCCTTCACCGACACCGGCTTGGCGAGGAATTCGTTGACGCCGGCATCGCGCGCCTGGCGCACGTGATCGATCTGGGTGTAGCCGGTCAGCATGATGATCGGCACGAAGGGATTGGGCGTCTGGCTCAAGGTCCGCACCATCTTGACGACCTCGATGCCCGAAAGCCCTTCCATCATCCAGTCGAGGATGACGACGTCGGGATTGGATTCGCGCAGGGTCGTCCAGGCGCGGTTGCCGTCGGCCGCCTCGAAGATCTGGATGACGCCGAACGCCTGCAGGATCGCGACGACGAGCTTGCGCATGTGCTGGTTGTCGTCGACAACCAAAACCTTCAGCCTGTCGAACCTGTAGCCGCTCATGTCCGCCGCACCAACGCCCCAGCGCCCGCCCTTCGCCGGACGGGCTGCCGCGATGGATCAAGTTACGCCGGTCCCGTTAACGTCTCGTGAAGTCCACCGAACCGGGGTTTTCCGGGGAATTAATCGACGAATTGCTCGGCCAGGATGCGTTCGTCCAGGCTGTGCCCGGCGTCGAACAGCATCGTCATGCTGATCGAGCGGTCCTCTGCCACGTCGACCGCCGTCACGTCGCGTGCTTCCAGATCGTCGGCCACCGCGCTGACGGGCCGCTTGCCGGCCTCCAGGATCTCGAACCGCACATGCGCCCGGTGCGACAGCAGCGCGCCGCGCCAGCGCCGCGGCCGGAAGGCGCTGATCGGCGTCAGCGCCAGAAGATCGGCATCGATGGGAAGGATCGGACCATGCGCCGAAAGATTGTACGCCGTGCTGCCCGCCGGGGTGGACACCAGCACGCCATCGCATATCAGCTCCGCGATGCGCGGCTTCTCGTCGACCAGGATGCGCAGCTTCGCCGCCTGGCGCGTCTGGCGCAGCAGCGAAACCTCGTTGAACGCGAGCGCCTCGGTGACGCCGCCCGGTCCTTCGGCCCGCATGCGCAACGGGTGCAGCTGCGCCGACTCCGCCGCCGCCAGCCTTTGCTCGAGGTCGTCCTCGCGAAACTCGTTCATCAGAAAGCCGACCGAACCGAGATTCATCCCATAGATCGGCTTCTTGCGGCTGAGGAAATTGTGCAGCGTCTGCAGCATGAACCCGTCGCCGCCCAGCGCCACCACGACATCGGCCGTGTCGGCGCCCGCATCATGATAGCGCGCGCGCATCAGCTTCAGCGCCGCCTGGGCGTCGGGCGCGGCGGCGGCCACGAAATGAAAGCTCTTTGCCATGCGTCAGCCGCCCGTCAGCGACATATGCCGCTCCAAGGCCGGCGCCTTGTGCCGGCGATCGATGATGAAATCGTGCCCCTTGGGCTTGCGCGCGATCGCCGCGTCGATCGCCTTGTCCAGCGCCGCGTCGTCCGGCGATGCGCGCAGGGGTTTGCGCAAATCCGCGGAGTCCTCTTGCCCCAGGCACATGTACAAAATCCCGGTGCAGGTCAGCCGCACCCGGTTGCAGCTCTCGCAGAAATTGTGCGTCAGCGGCGTGATGAAGCCGAGCCGTCCGCCGGTTTGCGCCACGCGGACATAGCGGGCAGGGCCCCCCGTCCGGTGATCGCTTTCGTCCAGCGTGTACCTCCGCGCCAGCCGGGCCCGCACCAGCGACAGCGGCAGATACTGGTCCACCCGGTCGCCGTCGATCGCGCCCATCGGCATGGTCTCGATCAGCGTCAGGTCGAAGCCGCGCCCATGCGCCCACAGCATCAGGTCCTCGATCTCGTCCTCGTTGACGCCGCGCAGCGCCACGGTGTTGATCTTGACCTTGAGCCCGGCCGCGTCCGCCGCGTCGATCCCGTCCAGCACCTTGCCGATCTCGCCCCAGCGCGTGACCCGGCGAAACGTCGCCGCATCGCGCGTATCGAGCGACACGTTTACGCGCTCGACCCCGGCATTCCTCAGGTCGCGGGCGAACCGCGTCAGCTGGCTGCCATTGGTCGTCAGCGTGACTTCTTTCAGGTTGGATTTGCCGATCTGTGCGCCGAGCGCGTCGAACAGGCGCATCACGCCGCGCCGCACCAGCGGCTCGCCGCCCGTGATCCGCAGCCGCTCGACGCCCTTGCGCACGAACGCCATGGCCAGCCGTTCGATCTCCTCGAGCGACAGCACATCGGCCTTCGGCAGGAATGTCATGTGCTCCGACATGCAATAGACGCAGCGGAAATCGCAGCGATCCGTCACCGAAATGCGCAGATAGGAGATATGCCGGCCGAACGGATCGATCATCCGGTCAATCTAGCAGGCGCCGCCGCCAGGAACCAAATTTTCCCGGCCGATCGGCGGTCTTCGGGATCGTTCTCAGTGGAGGGGCAGGCTCGCCAATTCCGCCAGCGCCGCGGGCCGCGCGGTGGTGGCGAACACGCGGTCCACCTCCGCCATGTCGGCATGGCTCAGCGATGCGCGCATGTCGCGCGCCTGGCGCGACAGGTTGAACACCGTGTTGAACACGCAGCGGTCGATCCCGACGCCGCGGCAGGCCAGCGCCACCGCGCGCGGTCCGCCATCGTAGAATTTCTTGCGCAGCTCCGGCAGCGGCAGGCCCACCAGCTTGGCGAGCGCCAGGTCGAACAGATCGAGCTGCCCCTGGTGCAGCACGCGCAGCAGGAACCCGGCCTTGAGCTGTCCCGAAGAGGCGAGCTTGTCGATCAGCTTCTGCGCGCTTTCCGCCGGCGGGTTGCGCGGCGGCGCCGGCTCGCTCTTGATCAGCGTCTCGGCGGCATTCATCGCGCTGGAAAGCTTCTCCGGCGCGATCTGATAGTTCTTGGCGATATAGGTCTTGAGCGCGTCGCTCACCCATTCGCACATCCGCGTCGCCAGCACCGGCGGCATGTCGCTGCGCTGCGTCAGGGGCTCGTGCAGGCTTTCGATGTTGCGCGACTTCTCGACCAGGGTCTCGAAGGTCATGGCGGAGATTTTCGCCGTCGCGTTGCGCACCAGCGCCACCAGCACCGACTCCACTGGGCTGTTGGCCAGCACGTCCGTCACCGGCTCGCCGATATGGGCGCGCGCCGCGACCGCTTCGTGGTGCGCCTGGCCGCTCTCGGCGATCAGCTTGAGGAAGTCGCCGTCGGTCAGGAGCGGGCTGCGCAGCAGCAGCGGCCGCGCCACCTCGATGCGGTCGTCGGCGAGCAGCAGGATCAGGTCGTGCGGCGCCGTCGTGTCGTCGGCCAGCCGTTCGGCCAGCGCGATGCGGATCGCCATCTCGACGTCGCGCGTGAGACGGCGCAGGATTTCATGCATCAGCGCGCGCTCGCGCTGGTTCAGGCCCGTGCCCTGGATGCGGTACAGCGATGCGACGGCGAGGTAGATCTCCTCCCGGCTGGTGCCTTGCGGATTCACCGCGAGCTGGGCCAAACGCCCCATATCGCTCATGTCGTGCGCGGTAAGCCCCACGGTCTGCCCCACATGCGTTCTGCACACCGGCCCGTTCTGAGCCGTTGGACACGAGTACCAAATCGGCGTTAACAGCGTGTTAAGCTAATTTTCTTGCGGCCAACCGTTCTGTCCCGGATCGACCCATGACCACTGCCGAAGCGCCCTACATCCTCGCCATCGACCAGGGCACGACCTCGACCCGCGCCATCCTGTTCGACGCCGCGGCGCGCCCCGTCGCGTCCCACGCCATCGAATTGCGCCAGATTTACCCGGCAAATGGCTGGGTCGAGCACGATGCCGACGAAATCTGGCAGGCGACGCTGGGCTGCTGCCGGGCCGCGCTGAAAGGCGTGCCCGCCACCGACGTCGCCGCGATAGGTATCACCAACCAGCGGGAAACTACCGTCATCTGGGACCGCAAAACCGGCGCGCCGCTGCACAATGCCGTCGTCTGGCAGGACCGCCGCACCGCCGAGCGCTGCCGCGCCCTCAAGGCGAAGAAGCTCGAACCGAAGATCACGGCCAAGACCGGCCTGCTGCTCGACCCCTATTTCTCCGGCACCAAGATGGAGTGGCTGCTCGACCACATCCCGGGCAGCCGCCGCCGCGCCGCCGCCGGCGAGATCGCGCTCGGCACCATCGACAGCTGGCTGATCTACAAGCTGACCGGGGGCAGGGTGCATGCCACCGATGTGACCAACGCCTCGCGCACCATGCTGCTCAATCTGAAGACGCTGGCCTGGGACGCCGCGATGCTCGACCTGTTCGGCATCCCGGCGGCAGCACTGCCGCAAGTCCGCGACAGCGCCGGCGATTTCGGCACGGCCGACGAGACGCTCCTCGGCGCCGCGATTCCGATCCTCGGCGTCGCCGGCGACCAGCAAGCCGCCGCGTTCGGCCAGGCTTGTTTCAACCCTGGCGATGTGAAGTCGACCTACGGCACCGGCTGTTTTGCGCTGGTCAACACTGGCGCGACCGTGCCCACTTCGAAAAACAAGTTGCTCGCCACCAGCGGCTACAAGATCGGCAGGAAGACCGCCTACGCCATCGAGGGCAGCATCTTCATCGCCGGCGCCGTGGTGCAATGGCTGCGCGACGCGCTCGGCGTCATCCGCAGCGCGCAGGAGATCGAGGCGCTCGCCCGCACCGCCAAGGATGCGCCCGGCCTCTACTTTGTCCCCGCCTTCACCGGTCTCGGCGCGCCGTACTGGGACCCAGAGGCGCGCGGCGCGATCCTGGGTCTCACCCGCGACATGGGCGCCGCGGAAATCGCCCGCGCCGCGCTCGACGCGGTCTGCTTCCAGACCCGCGACCTGCTCGAGGCCATGGCGAAAGACATGAAACGTTCCGGCCTGCGCAATCCGCGCGCGCTGAAAGTCGATGGCGGCATGGTGCGCAACGACTGGTTCTGCCAGCGTCTCGCCGATCTCACCGGCTTGCCGGTCGATCGCCCGGTGGTGACCGAGACGACCGCGCTCGGCGCCGCCTATCTCGCCGGCCTCGCTGCCGGCCTGTTCGCGGATACGAAGGACATCGCATCCCGCTGGGCTCTCGATCGCCGCTTTATCCCGCAGATGAAAGTCCCAGCGCGCAACACGCTCTACGACGGCTGGAAAGCCGCCGTGAAGCGCGTGCGCTGAGCTTTACGGCGTGATGCCGTGCGCGACCAGCCAGTCGCTGACGGTATCGACGGTCGACAGGTAGCGCAGCCAGCCGCGGATACGCCCCGAGCCAAGGGAGACGTTGGTCGACCAATTGAGATTGATCGGTGCCGAGCCGGGAAACGACGCGACCAGAAACCATTGATCCGGAAAGCCCAGATTGGTGTCCATCGTGAAGTTGCCGCCGCTCGGAAACGTGAAGCCCTCGAAATTGCCGCCGCCGTCGCAGTAGCCGGTGCCCGCCGCCGCGGCGGCGCAGGGCGGCACGGTGGTGACCTTGATGTTGCCGGTCCCCGGCGTCGTGATGCTGTTCCAGACCAGATTCAGGAACACCGTGCACAGCACGAAGCTGTTGCCGCCGACAGGCTGGACCACGAGGTTGGAGTGCTGGGCCTTGTAGCTGACAGTCGGATTGGTGCCGCCGTCCCCCATCAGGGTCGGGACAATATTGTACACGTTGGGAAATGCCATGCTCTTAACTCCTGGTGAAAACGCAACTCAGGCTTTCTGGAAAATTCCGGCATAATTCGTCTGACCGCCATTGTCGTAGCCGGTGACGTCGCTGAGCCAGAAGCCGTTGCTCGTCAGGCTGTCGAACGTCTGCTGGAACTGGGCCGTCGTCAGATTGTGATGCGCTTCCCATGCCGGGCCGCCGCTCTTGTCCCAGATCGCGGCGAAGCGCGGCCCGACGATGGTGGAATAGCCCTTCACCTGGCGCAGCCGATAGCCCTGCGCGCCCAATGCATCGAATTTCTGCTGGTAGTCGCCCGGGGTCATCGCCGCATACGACATGAACGCGCTGCCCGATTTCTCGAACAGTCCGCTGTAGCCGTTGGTCACCAGCCCGCACACCGTCGTGCAGGTCAGCCGATAGCCCTGCGCCGTAAGCTGATCGAAGGTCTGTTGGAACGCCGCTTGCGTCATCGCATGCCGCGCCTGCCAGTCCGCGCCGCCGCTTTTGTCGAAGATCGCCGCGAACAACTGCCCGCCGGGGCCGAAATAGGACGTGATCCACACCGGCCGATAACCCTGCGCGGTGAAAGTATCGAACGCCTGCTGGTATTGGCCTGCCGTCATGTTGTGGCGCGCCACCCAGGCCGGCCCTGGCCGCTTCATCCAGATGGCGGCGAAGTTCGTCGAGCCGCTCACGGTGTAGCCGTCGACGGCGAGCAGCCGGAATCCCTGCGCGGCCATCTGGTCGAATTTGGCCTGATAATCCGTGCCACTCATGCCGCTGCGCGCTTCCCAAGCTGGGAAGGCGAAGGCCGCGGTTGGAAGACCGGCAGCAAGCGCCAGTGCGGAGCCGCTGGCGAGGACGGTGCGACGCGACATATCCATGACGATTTTCCCCAGAAATTCCCCGCGAATTTACCATGAGTCCCGAGGTTTGACAGGCGAACGGCGCGGGCTCACTCTTGCCGCATCGCAATTGAATCCCTTTGCCGAGGACGCCCGATGAGCAGCGCAGCACGTAAGATGCCGGAAATGCAGGATATATCTTCGCTCAAGGACAAGGTCAGTGCCGAGGAATGGGCGGTGCGCGAGGATCTCGCCGCCACCTATCGTCTGGTCGCGATGCATGGCTGGGACGACATGATCTTCACCCACATCTCCGCCCGCGTGCCCGGTCCCGAGCATCACTTCCTGATCAACCCCTACGGCCTCCTGTTCGAGGAGATCACCGCATCTTCGCTCGTGAAGATCGATGTCGACGGCAACAAGATCGTCGAGTCGCCTTTCCCGGTGAACGCCGCCGGCTTCACCATCCATTCGGCGCTGCACATGAACCGCGACGACGCCGGCTGCGTCATCCATCTGCACACCACTGACGGCGTCGCCGTCTCGGCGCAGAAGGACGGTCTGCTGCCGCTCGACCAGCATGCGATGATGATCTCGGGCGAGATCGCCTATCACGACTACGAAGGCGTCGCCCTCGACCTCGACGAGCGCGACCGCCTCGTCGCCGATATCGGCGAGAAGAACGCGATGCTCCTGCGCAATCACGGCACGCTCGCGCTCGGCAAGAACTGCGCCGATGCCTTCCTGCGGATGTATTATCTGGAGCGCGCCTGCTCGATGCAGGTTCGCGCGTTGGCCGGCGGTGCGCTGCCCAACTGGCCGAACCAGGGCGTGCCCGAGAAGACGGCGATGCAGGGCAAGGGCGCGTTCAACGGCATGGTCGGCGCGCTGGCATGGCCCGCGCTCCGCCGCAAATGCGACCGCCTGGATCCGAGCTACAAGAACTAAGTTGTCCTCCCCCGTTCACGGGGGAGGTGGCTCGGCCGTACTTCACGGCCGAGACGGAGGGGGGAGCCGTCCCGCTCAAACCGAAAAACAATTATATTGCCGAAATTCCCGTAATCGCTTGAATCAGAACACCTAACGCAAACAGCGAGACCGCCCATGAAATTCGGCGTCGGCCAGTCCGTCAAACGTACCGAGGACATCCGCTTCATTACCGGGCAGGGCCAGTACACCGACGACCTGCATTTCGATAACGAAACCTTCGCCTGCTTCCACCGCAGCGCCCAGGCCCACGCCAAAATCCTCTCTATCGACGTCTCCGCGGCGAAGGCTGCACCCGGCGTGATCGATGTGATCACCCATGAGGACGTCGAGGCGTTCGGCGCCGGTCCGATGCCGCTGATGGCGCCGGTCAAGAGCCGCGACGGCTCGTCGACCCGCATTTCCGACAAGCCGATCCTCGCCAAAGACAAGATCACCTTCACCGGCGAAGCCGTCGCGATGGTGATCGCCGAAACCTACGCCCAGGCCAAGGATGCCGCCGAGCTCGTCGCCGTCGATTACGAAACCCTCGATGCCGCCGGCACGCTTGCCGCTGCACCCAACGGTCCGCAGATCTGGGACACCGCGCCGAACAACGAAAGCTTCGACTGGGCCGATGGCGACGAGGCCGGCACCGCCGCCGCCTTCGCCGCCGCGGCGCACGCCGTCTCGCTCGAAGTCGTCGAGAACCGCGTCAGCGCCATGCCGATGGAAACGCGCAACGCCATCGGCCTCTACGATGCGGCGGACGACAGCTACACGCTCTACGTCACCTCGCAAGGCGCGGCCAACATCCGCGGCGGCCTCGCGTCGCGCCTGCTGAACGTTCCGCCCGAGAAGGTCCGCGTCATCACCCGTGACGTCGGCGGCGGTTTCGGCATGAAGGGCTTCCTCTATCCCGAGCAGCCCGCCGTGCTGATCGGCGCCAAAAAAGTCGGCCGCCCGGTGCGCTGGAGCGCCGAGCGCACCGAAAGCTTCCTCGCCGACGATCACGGCCGCGACATGATCACCACCGGCGAGCTCGCGCTCGACAAGGATGGCAAGATTCTCGCGCTGCGCATCGTCGGCACCGCGAACATGGGCGGTTATCTGTCGGTCTACGCGCCCTTCATCCCGACGCTCGCCGGCAGCCGCATCTTCGGCGGCGTCTACCGCGTGCCCAAGGCCTTCGCGAACGTGAAGGGCTATTACTCGAACTCCGCGCCGGTCGATGCCTATCGCGGCGCCGGCCGTCCGGAAGCCGCCTACCTCATGGAACGCCTGATGGATGCCGCGGCGGCGCAGACCGGCATCGACCGCGTCGAGATCCGCAAACGCAATCTGCCGTCGCCGTCCGAACTGCCTTACACCAATCCCTGGGGCATCAAATACGATTCCGGCGACTACCCGCGCCTGCTCGAAGAGGGCCTCAAGCGCGCCGGCCAGGCCGGCTTCGCAGCGCGCAAGGCGGACTCTGCAAAACGCGGCAAGCTACGCGGCTTCGGCTTCGCCTATTACGTCGAGATCACCGGCGCAGCCGGACAGGAACCCGCCGCCATCAAGTTCACCGAGAATGGCGGTGTCGAGCTCTATTGCGGCACCCAATCGAACGGGCAGGGGCATGAAACCTCGTTCGCCCAGCTCGTCGCCGAGAAGCTCGGCGTGCCGTTCGAATCGATCACGGTGAAGCAGGGCGACACCGAATGGGTGAACGGCGGCGGCACCGGCGGTTCGCGCTCCCTCAACATGTCCGGCGGCGCGCTGATGCTCACCTCCGACGAGGTCATCAAAAAGGGAAAGGTCGCGGCAGGGCAGGTGCTCCAGGCCGGCGGCGCCGAAGTCGGCTTCGAAGTCGTCGAAGGCGTCGGCAAATTTGCCGTGACCGGCGGCGACCGTTCGATCTCCGTCGGCGAGCTCGCCGTCACGCTCAAGCGTGACAAGCTCCCCGGCTTCGAGGACGGCCTCGACAGCGCCGCGAACTACCAGGGCAAGGCCTCGACCTTCCCGAATGGCTGCCATGTCTGCGAGGTCGAAATCGATCCCGAAACCGGCGACGTCAAGATCGTGTCCTATCACGTGCTCGACGATTTCGGCCGCGTCATCAATCCGATGCTGGTCGCCGGCCAGGTCCATGGCGGCGTGGTGCAGGGCCTCGGCCAGGCGCTGATGGAGAACATGGTCTACGACCCGTCGTCCGGCCAGCTCCTCTCCGCAAGCTTCAGCGATTACGCCATGCCGCGCGCCAGCGACATGCCGGACATCGATTTCAAATACGAAGAGATCCCGTGCGTCACCAACGACCTGGGCGCCAAGGGCTGCGGCGAAGCCGGCACCGTCGGCGCGCTGCCCGCGATGATGAGCGCGGTGGCGGATGCCCTCGGCGTCCTTCACATCGATATGCCCGCGACGCCGGAACGGGTGTGGCGCGCGCTGCAGGACAAGAAGAAAGCGGCGGCGTAGCGCCGCTCAGCTCTGCTTCAGGTCGAAGCTCTTCAGGTTCCAGCCGCGCCCGGTGTTGTGCTCGCCGTTGACGGTGTTGAAGTCCCAGCTCAGCTCCAGCTTGCTGTGGCCCTGGCACGGGATGTTCACCGTGACCGTCGTCCACTCGATCTTCACGCTCGGCTTGGGCATGGCCTGTTCGACCCAAGGGGCACTGTCGAGCCGGTAGCTGAACACCAGCTTGTCGACGTTCGGCGCCAGCCGGCTCGCATCGCCCAATGCATAGCTGTGCACGAAGCTCACCGTGCACGCCATCTTGGAGTTGATCGCAAAGGTCGGTGTCCAGAATTGCCCGCGGCTGCCGGGAATATCCCCGACACCATAGGCATAGGTCGCACGGTTGAACGCACCGTAATGCAGTGTTGGCGTCTTCTTGCCCATCACGAGGTCGTGCGAGTACCAGCCGACGTCGTGGGATTTCTTGTCGTAAGCCTGCGCCGGCCCGGTCGCCATGTAGTGCACGCCGTCCGGATTCTGGTCGCGCTTCAGGTCGAGATTGCTGAGGTCCACATGCATGTTCAGCGGGGGCGGTTCCGCCGCGGGTGCAGCCGGCGCGGTCGGTCCGGCAGCGCCCAGCAAAAGAGCCACGATCGGGCCGGACACGGCAATGCTCCGGCGCAAGCCGGTCTCGAACGATGCGAACACGAAAGGTCTAGCCTCCGGACGGTGCCGCCGGAGTCGCCGGCGCGGCCGGTGTTGCCGGCGCTGCTTGTGTAGCCGGAGCCGGCGCCGGTGCATAGGCGGCGACCGCCTTGGTCAGGGTGTCCCGCTCGTCGCAACCCGATGGGCAAAGGCTCGCCAGCGTGTCGAGCTCGTGCTGGGCCGACGGCAGATCGTGCATCTGCAGGTACAATTCGCCGAGATATTCGTGCACGCCCTTGTGATCGGGATCGAAGGTCAACGCCCGCTGGTAGTACGCCAGCGACTGCGGGTACTGTCCGAGCATGCGGTTGGAGTAGCCCAGATAGTTCAGGATATCGGCACTGTGCGGCCGGTCGCTCAGCGCGGTGAGCAGGTGCGGAATCGCGTCGGCATACTTCTCATGCTTGATCAGGCGTACCGCCACCGCATAGTCGTCGAAGCTGGCGCCGCCCATGCCGCTCCCGCCGCCGCCGGAGTACCCACCGCCGCCACCGCCGCCGCCCATCGAAAATGACGGCGTCGTCATGGCGATCGCCGCCGCGGTTCCCAGGACCAGCACCCATTTGCGCATTGTGACCCTCCCGTGAATTTGCCGTAGTGTAACCCGACGCAACGGTCGGCAGAAGCCGTGCGGATTGTCTTAGGATGTAAAACCGCAGGGGATGTAACGCGTATGGATCAAGCCGCTTTGGTGAAAGCGCCGGACGACGGGCGTCCCGTCCGCCGCAAGCCCGAGAGTCTCGCCAAGTTGAAGCGTGCCGCGCGCAAGCTGTTCGTGGAACGCGGCTATCACGCCACCCGCCCGCAGGACATCGCGCGCGAAGCCGGCCTCGGACACGGCACCTTCTATCTGCACTACCCCGACAAGAAAGCGTGCTTCCTGTCCTTTGTCGAAGACGCCCGCGCCGAACTCTACGCCTTCATGCAGGCGCGCCAGCCGGAGCATAAGACGCTGGAGAGCACGATCGCGGCGAATTTGAAGGCGGTCTACGAATATTCCGCCGACAATCCCGGCGTGCTCGCCGCCGCGATGACGGACGAACTGGTGATCGACGCCGAAGGCGTGCAGGCGACGCCCCTGTTGGTGCGCTGGGGCCTCGACTGGGGTGAGGTCGTGCGCGAAGCGATGCGCAACGGCCAAGCCTGCACCACGTACAATGCCGAGATCGTGGGCCAGGCGATCCTCGGCGCCATCCATCAGGTCGCCAGCGAAGGCGCGCGGTCTCAGCGTGGCCGCGAAGAGGTCCTGGACAATCTCACGCGGTTTCTTGCGAAGGCGCTAAAGCCGTAACGACCCCCGCTCCCGCCGAGACACCCGCCCCCGGGTGTCTCGGACGAAGCGTCAGTTCAGCTTGAAGCTCAGACCCGCCAGCAGCGCGTGATCGGAGAAATGCTGGTGCGCGACGTCTGTGCCGTCGGACAGCAGCACGGATTGGGCCTGGCTGAAGCGATATTCGCTGAACAGCGAGGTATTCTCCGCGATGTCGGTGCGCAGGCCGGCTTCCGCCTGATAGGCCGGCCGCCAGTCGCGTCCCGAAAGCCCGTTCACCGTGCCGCCGACGTTCTGCACGCCGATGCCCGCGCCGACATAAGGCGTGAACTGCGCATCGGGCAGCAGATCGTACGTCGCATTGGCCATCACGCTGGTGGAGGACAGATGCCCCGCCGCGAGCGCGCCGTTCAGCCGGCTGACGTCGCTGTGCTGGTAGAGCGAGTCGAGTTCGAGCCGCCAGCCATTGCCGTAGTCGTAACCCGCCGCGCCGCCGACCGCGAAGCCGGTACCGAAGCTGTCGCGCTGCGGGCCCAGTGTCGGGCTATTCACGTGCAGATCGGGCAGCAGCGACACGCCGCCTTCGCCGCTGACGTAATATCCCGGGGTCCCGGCTAGCGCCGCCGCGACGCCGCAGCCGATCGCAATGCCGAACGCGGCCGCAAACACGATTCCCTGTTTGAGGTTTTGTCTCACGCTTTTCTCCTTGGTTTGGGGGCGGGCGGTCCTGGGACTCGCCACACGGCCACGCTCTGCGCGGCCTGTCGCGAGAGTGTGTCTCACTCCTCGCAACGTCTTCACAACGTTGCACTTTTTGTTTCGATCCTTGCTGTCCGCTAGGTGTCGGCGATGTAACGCCCGGTTGACAGAACGGGCTGACTGACAAACTATCAGCAGGACAGGGGTGCGTTGGCGAGCGAAGACTCCCGCGCCGCGTGGAGGAATTCGCCCATGACCAAGCTCAATTACACGCGCGACGAGATCATGGCCGATCACGTCTATGCGCAGCCGCAGATCGAGGCCGGCTATCGCCTGCATGGCGGGTTCGACGCCGCGGGCACTTACGTATCACCGCGCACTTTGAATCGCTGGCCCGCTGTCGAGGCATGGCAGGGCGAATTGAAGAAGCATGGCCTGGACATCATCGATGCTTCGACCCGCCTTCTGAAGCGTGGGCCTTATCCGACGGTCGAGCAGCAGAAATTTCTCCTCGGTCACGGCTTCGGCGAGACATTGTGGAACTCGCTCACCATCACCGGCATCATCGAGGCGCGCGGCGGCATGCTTGCCCAAGCCGTGGCACCCGATTTCCAGGCCATCGTGGTCGAAGATATTTCGAACATGAGCCTTGGCCATCTCAACAAGGGGCTGCTCGCAGCGCACGGTTATGATGAGGGCGGCCAGAAGTCGCTCGGCATCGGCGGCCATGACGACATGTGGTTCGCGGTACGCGACGCCCTGTTCGGCAAGGATGCCTACCCGATCCCCGAGGTGCCGGGGAGCATCGGCCGTCCCGAAACCGGCCGCCGCATGCCGCAGATCCCGAAGGAATACGAAGACTGGATCCTGCTCCTGATGAACGTGCTGATGATCGAGGTGCGGGCCGAGAGCTTCTTCTCGTTCTGCCAGGCGATCATGCGCGATCCGACGAATTTCACCGACCGGCGCGCCGCCGCCAACCATGCCGCCGATCTCGTCGAGCGCATCCGCACCGACGAGGCGATCCACGTCGCCTATCTCGCAACCGTGATCTCGGAGCTGCGCGGTCTCACGCTCAAAACCGTCGAGGGCGGCACGGTTTCCGGCGCCGATGTCATCGATCCGGTATGGAACCAGATGATCGAATGGCACGCCGTGACCCAGGCTGATTTCGCCCACACGCAATCGCGCGACGCGATCCATGGGCGCCTGAAGGCCAAGCCCAATGGCCCGGCACTCGTCGCCACCTTCGACAGTCTCGAATTCCAGCAAGCCGCGGAATAAAGCCCATGAAAGATTTCAAAGGCCGCACCGCCTTCATCACCGGCGGCGCCAGCGGCATCGGACTCGGCATGGCCCGTGCTTTCGGTCGCGCCGGCATGAACGTCGTCGTCGCCGACATCGATCTCGCCGCGGCCAAGGCCGCCGCCGAACGTCTCGCGTCCGAGCAGATCAAGGCGGAGCCGGCCTATGTCGATGTCACCGATCGCGCCAGCGTCAGGAGCGCCGCGCTCGATGCCGTCGCGGCCTTCGGCAAGATTCACGTCGTCGCCAACAATGCCGGCGTCGCTGTCGGCGGCCCGCTTGGCACCGTCCGGGAGCGCGACTGGGACTGGATCGTCGACGTCAACCTGAAAGGCGTCGTCTACGGCACGGAAGTCTTCGCGCCGCTGATCAAGAGCCATGGCGAGGGCGGGCACTTCGTCAACACCGCATCGATGGCTGGCATGGTCTCGCCGCCCGGCATGGAGCCTTACACCGCGACCAAGTTCGCCGTCGTAGCGATGAGCGAAGGCTGGGCCGGCCAGCTCGCGCCGCTGAACATCGGCGTCTCGGTGTTGTGCCCCGGCTTCGTGAAGACCCGCATCCACGAAAGCGGACGCGCGCGGCAGGACAAATATGGCGGCACCGGTGTGGTCGATCCCGGCGTTGGTGCCACGCCGAGCGAAGCGGCGGCGAATGTCCTCGGCGGCATCGATCCCGACATCGTCGGCCAGCGCGTGCTCGAGGGCGTCCGCGACAATGACCTCTATATCTTCACCCATCCCCACTTCCGGGAATTCACCGAGGCGCGCTTCAACGCGATCCTTGCCGCGTTCGACAAATCCGCCCAGAGCGAGGCATTGGCCCAGGTCAAGACGTGGCAGCCCGTGATCCGCAGGGAGCCTTGACGCTCGTCAGTGATCGGACGGCTTCTTGCCTGCCGCGATGTGTTTGGCTTCGATTGCGGCGAGGTCGAGCAGATGTGCCAGCATCGGTTGATCGTAAAGCGTTGCCATATTCCTGAGCGAATGCAGCAAGGCCTCGGTATAGGAGGCGTATTCGCGCAGCGTGATCTTCGGGTCGGCTGTGTCAGCCGGACTTTTTCGACCCCTCGGCATTGTGCGCCGCTATCCTTGTTGGCAACTAGTCGGTTGGTCCCTCAATAGATTCGGGGGAACTTGCAGTAATTGAGTACCTTGCCTTCGCAACCACTGATACCACCCAATTCAATAGTTCAGGTTGTAATTCGCAATTCCGCGCGGAGTTCTCTTACACTGCCGTCGATTCCCATCCAGTTCCGAAAAATCGCGACACGGTGTGATGATGAGCAACGTCCCTTCGGCGTTCCGCGCGAAGCTGCGCATCGTTGCGCAATGGTGCCGCGAGCACGCCGAAACGATCGAGGGCCGGGAGCGGACGGAGTGGCAGAAGCTCGCCGCCTTCTTCGAATTGCTCGCCGGCGCTTCCTAGTCCTGGGTCCATAGCGACACGCTGATGCCTTTCTCGTCCAACGCGTTCTGCCCCGCCGGTGAAAAGAACGCGCCGACCTGCAGCGACCAGTGGCGTGATAATTTGTTTACGACCGATAGTTCGAGCTTGTGACTGCGGTAATAGGTGTAGGGCGCGACGGCGTCGCCGGCGCTGACGATGTTGAAGCTCTGTGCCATCACCATCGTGTCCTTGGTGACCCACAATCCGGCGGTGAAGTCGATTGGCGTCTCATTGGGCCTCGGATGATCGATCCAGCGTTGCGCGGCCTGGACATCGAAGAACCCGTTACGGCCGAACAGTTCGAAACTCGTGCCGTAGAGCAGTCGCAATTCGATTTGCCGCCCCGGCTCGTGCGCCACCGACACCGACAGGTCGAACGCGCCGGAGGTCTTGTAGGAGGTTTGCAGCGAGAGCTTGCCGAGATGGGCGAACAGCATCATGCGAACGCCGCCTTCGAACGACGTGTTGTGCGCCACCGTCAGCGGCACGGTGGGCGTCTGCACCTTGGCCGAGACATAGGCCGGCGTTGCGAACAGCGTAATCGCGCTGGTCAAGCCGTATTCGAAGGTGTTCTGCACCAGCAGCTTCTGGAAGGCGGTCGGCACGCCCGCGTGGCCGGCATCGTCGAAGCTGAGGCTGGCCTGGCTTTGGGTCGAGGAGGTGAACACCTGCCAATGACCCTTGCCGAGCGTCCAGGCGCCGCCTTGCGCGCTCGTTGTCGCAGCGGCCAGCATCAGCGCGGCAGCGAGGGCGCGCATGCGATCAGCCTGCCCGCCGGCGGCTGAGGCCGTGCGCGGTCTTTTCCCAGTGGAACGGGTTGACGATGAGCTGGTGCAAGCCGCGCCAGGCGGCGAGTGAGATCAAGGCCCAATAGAACGTCACCGTCAGCCCATAGGGCGCCAGATCGCGCCAGCCGCGCCGCAGCGGTCCCATGACGGCAAGCGCCGTGAGGACGGCGTTGCCGCCGATCAGGCTCGACAGCATGGCGGTCGAGGCGCCGTCGCGATGCGGCCAGAAAAGTGAAAGTGCGAAGAGCAACCAGAGCAAAGGATTGGCGAGGGACGCGGCCACCGAACCGCCGATGAACAGATGAAAGGCGAAAAATCCGCCGGCTCCGGCGCGGCGCACCAACCCGAATGGTTCGCGCGTGTGGACCAGCCAGGTCTGCATGTATCCCTTCAGCCAGCGCGAACGCTGCTTGAGCCACACGTCGAGCCGCGTCGGTGCTTCCTCGAACGTCGTCGAGTCGAGCATCGCGACCCGGCTGCCCAATTGCGCGATGCGGATGCCCAGATCGGCATCTTCGGTGACGTTGAAAGGGTCCCAGCCGCCGAGCTCGCGCAGCATCGCCGTGCGGAAATGGTTGGAAGTGCCGCCCAGCGGCATCGGCACGCCGATGCGGTCGAGCCCCGGCAGCAGCACGTCGAACCACAGGGCATAGTCGAGCGCGAACAGCCGCGTCAGCCAGTTCTCGCCGGCATTGTAGAAGTTCAGCCTTGCCTGCAGGCAGGCCACTCGGGTGGGGTGGGCGCAAAATGCCGCGACGGCCTTGCGCAGTTGATCGCGCTCCGGCCGGTCCTCCGCGTCGAAGATCACGGTGAATTCGCCCCGTGCGAAGTGCAGGGCGAAATTGCACGCCTTGGGCTTGGTGCGTGGTCCGACCGTCGGCACCGCGATGACGTCGAACGGCCCTCGGCAGGCGAGCGTTTCGGCCACGGCCAGTGTCTGTGCGTCGTCCGCCTCGACGATCAATTTGATGTCGAGCTTGTCGTGCGGGTAGTCGAGCAGCAGGAGCGCCCTTGCCAGCCGCGGCAGCACATTGGCCTCGCGGTAGAGGGGCACGAGAATGGTGTAGACGGGAAGTTCGCCCGGGGCCTCACATGCGCCGCCTTTCGGCAAGCCGCCGACGCAGGCGAGCACCGCACGAAAAAGAGTGCCGGTCAGAAACGCGCCGGATGTGAAGACCGCCAGCGTTAGCCAGGCGGAATGCGGCGCCAGAATTGTGAACCCGCCGCATGCGATGGCCACGGCGGTCAGTGTGGCGGCCTGCCGGCCCGTGATCACCCGATGCGCCGAAAGCGCCGGCATTCGGCGGGCGAGGCCATGAGCCGCATCGTCGGCAAGCGTCAGCGCCTGCGCCGAGGGCGCATGGCCACAAGTGTCGTCCTTCGCCCCCATGAAGGTCTCCGACGCTGGCACAAGGAATGGACGCCGCAGGCCGCCGGGTGGCGGCCGCGAGAAGCGGAAGAAGCGGTGAGAACAAGCGCAGGCACACGCGCAGCGCGAATCATCCGATGCAAGCTATTGGTTGAGCAACAAAATTTGCCACAACCAAGAGTAGGCGATGGAGCCGACTATACTTGCGAATGAGTTGCGATTACACTGTGCCGGTAATCGCACGGACCCTCGTTAGGTATGCGCAACATCGTCTTTTTCACGGCCTGCTTTGCCCTCATCGCCGCCCCGGCTTTTGCCGACAACGCCATTCCGTTGGTCCTCAAGGATCACAAATTCGCACCGGCGACGATCCATGTGAAAGCCGGCGTCCCGAACGTCATCGCCATGACCAACAACGACGACACAGCGGAGGAATTCGATTCCACCGCGCTGAAGGTCGAGAAGGTCGTCGCCGGTCACAGTTCGGGCAATGTGCGTCTTCGGCCACTGGCACCGGGGCGTTACCCGTTCGAAGGCGAATATCATTCCGACACGGCGCAGGGCGTCGTGATCGCGGAGTAAGCCATGCTCGCCTCGCTGATCATCGTCTTCCGCGAAGTCATCGAAGCCGGCCTGATCGTCGGGATCGTGCTGGCTGCGACGCAGGGCGTGCTGGGACGTTCGTTGTGGGTCGCGATCGGCGTCGGCGCGGGTGTCCTCGGAGCCTGCATCGTCGCGCTGTTCGCCGAGCAGATCTCGGCGCAGTTCGAAGGCTCGGGCCAGGAATTGTTCAACGCCACGATCCTGCTGCTCGCCGTCGGCATGCTCACCTGGCACAATGTCTGGATGGCCGGTCATGGCCGCCAGATGGCGCGTGAGATGCGCAGCCTGGGCGCCGAGGTCACCGCCGGCCAGCGCACGCTCACCGCGCTCGCCATCGTGGTCGGCGTCGCCGTGTTGCGCGAAGGCTCGGAAGTCGTCCTGTTTCTCTATGGCATCGCGGCGCAGGGCGGATTGACCGCCGCATCCGTGTTGGCAGGTGGCGCGCTCGGTCTCGCCGCCGGCGCCGCCGTTTCGGCAGCGATGTATTACGGCCTGTTGACCATTCCGGCGCACCGCCTGTTCTCGGTGACCGGTTGGCTGATCACGCTGCTGGCCGCAGGCATGGCCTCGCAGGCCGTGCTGTTCCTGCAGAACGGCGGCTATCTGCAAGTCCTCATGACGCCGATGTGGGACACATCGTGGCTGCTGCCCGAAGGCGGCGAGGGCGTCCTGGGCATCATCGGCCGCATGCTGCACACGCTGATCGGTTACAGCGACCAGCCCGACGGTCTTCAGCTCATCGCCTACCTGGGAACCATCGCCGCGATCAATGTGCTGATGCGCGTGGTCAACCGCGGCAAGCGGCTGCCTGCTGCGGTTCCCAGTCCTGCGGAATAACTACTTGTGCACCGTCGCCTTCAGATCGGCGGCGAGCTTGGCATCCTTGAGATATGGCGCGACGTCCGCCGGCGACAGCGTCAGAGGATCGGCGCAGGCTGCGATGACATGCGGGAAATCCGGCTGGAAAACCATGCCACCTTTGGCGTCGAGCCACACGATCGGTGCGCTGGAAAAAGGATCCTGTCCCGTGATCACATCCCGGCAGTCTTTCTCGCCTCTATATCGGGCGCGATAAAGCTTGGTGAGTGCCGAAGGCGGTGCCTTGTCGGAGTCGCTCGATGGCGCCAGGAAGCTTGGCTTGAACATCGTCGTCCAGTCGATCTGGACGCCGGTCGAAAGATCGTAGGTCAGCGGCGTTTCCGCGCCATTGGTCGGATAAGCGCCGGCGCAGTCATAGCTGGTCACCACTTCTATGCTGAGCGCGCGTATGGACAGATATCGGACGGCGACGTCCTGGGAATAGGTGTCCTTGTCCGGCTTCATCTTCATATCCTTGAGTTGTGACAGGCAATCGGCATAGGCCGACGCGTTGTCCTTCTCGGCGGTTGCCAGCTGCGCGTTGACCTTGGCCAGGATTTTCGCGTCGGGGAATTTGGTCAGGCGCGGGTAGGCCGGCTTGGTACCGGAGCTGTGCAGCGGCGCGGCGGCGACAGTTGGTGCGGCCGGCGCGGCCGCAAGCGCGACCAGCGGCAACGCAGCCAAGGCCGCACCAATGGCAAAAGCGGATGAGCGATGCATTTCGATTTTCCCCGGATATCGACAGCGAAATCTTCTAAAGCGCGCCGTAAACCGCGTCCAGCAATGCGCGATTGCGCGGGTTCTGCCAGCGTGGACCCATGTCGTTGGTGACGTAACCGAACGCGACACGCGCCTCAGGATCGCAAAAGCCCAGCGAGCCGCCGGCGCCGAAATGGCCGAAGGCGCCCGGATTGGGACCGAGGGGCCGCTCGGGTTGGGTCAGCTGAAAGCCGATCCCGAAACGGCTCGGCCGGTTGTTGATGATGTCATGGCCGTTCACCTGTTCAGCCGTTGCGGCTGCCAGTGCGTCACGGCTGAGGACACGCACGCCGCCGATCGTGCCGCCATTGGCGAGCGCCGCATAGACTTGCGCGATGCCGCGCGCATTGCCGTGACCGTTGGTCGACGGCACTTCCGCCGCGCGCCAGCGCGGATCGTTGACCCAGTGCGAACCGGAAAACCCCGGCGGATTCCAATAAGTGTTCCAATGCATCAACGCATCGTCATTGGCGATCTCAGGTCTCGGCGGATTGCCCGGCCACAGAAACGCGGAGACACGGTGGTGCTCGCTCTCCGGCAAGCCGATATGAAGATCGGCGTCGAGCGGTCCGGCGACATCCTCGCGCAACAGCGTGCCGATGCTCCGACCATCGATCCGGCGCACCAGTTCGCCGGCGAGAAAACCGAAGGTGTTGACGTGATAGCCATGGCCGCTGCCCGGCACCCACCATGGCGTCTGCTCGGCGAGCGCGTCGACCATCACGGTCCAGTCCAATGCCGCGCCATCGGGCAATGGTTTACGGATCGCAGGCAATCCCGCCTGATGCGACAGCAATTGGCGCACGGTGATGGTCTCCTTGCCGCCGGCGGAAAACGCCGGCCAGTAGCGCATCACCGGCTGGTCGAGATCGAGGCGTCCGTCATCGACCAGCCGCATGCAGGCGATGGCGCAAAGCGCCTTGCTCACCGAAAAGAAATTTACGATCGTGTCGTCCCGCCACGGCGCCGTGCGTTCGACGTCGGACCAGCCGCCCCACAAATCGGCAACCAGCCGGCCATCGTGCCAAATCGCGACAGCGCCGCCGCGTTCGGCTCGCTCGGAAAAGTTTCGCGCAAACTCGTCACGAACCCGCGCGAAGCGCGCGTCGCAGGTTCCGCCCATGGGTGTTTCCACGCAGTCGCTCCATGCCTCTATCTGCGAAGTTCCGTCTTTACCATAACCCGCGGCGGCGCCCTGGAGACAAATCGCGTAGAATCCGAACTATCGGTTTGCACCTTTGGTAACGCGGGCCTGCCATCCTGTGTGCATGGGTGAGGGTGCTGTGCAGAACAATGCAGTGAGCGACCGCGGGCAGGACCGCGCCGATACGCGTGCGACCATCCTTGGCGCCGCGCGCGCCGTCGCCGAGCGCGACGGGGTCGAGAATCTGACGCTTGGGAAAGTCGCGGCCGAGACCGGCCTGCAGCGCTCCATCGTCTATCGGCAGTTCGCCCGCAAGGAAGATCTCCTGATGTCGATCGTGTCCGAGGATTTGACGGCGCTCGCCCGTGGTCTCGGAAGCATCGATTGGCCCGCGGGCGGCGATGTGCCGGAGACCGCCGTCATTCTGTCCATGCCGCGCCCCGCCGAACCGGCGGTGGCCGAACCGGCGGCTGCCGCGCCGGCAAGCGCGAAGGCCGCGGACGAAGCTGCGGAAATCGTCAAACCCGCCGAACCGGTTGCCGTCGCGCCTGCCGAAATGCCCGCGCCCCGTCAACGCCTCGCGCGGCGCACGGATCTTTCGCAATCGCTCGATTCCAAACAGAACGCAGACGAACCGGAAACCAAGGCCGCCGACGCGCCGCGCACGCCGGACGCATGGCTTGAGCGCCGCCTGCGGACTTTCGAACGCAGCGTGTCCGGCCTCGAGTCGCGGCAGGACCAGGTCGAGAAGAATGCCCGCTCCGCCGCCGTCGCCGCGGAAGAGGCGATCAAAGCGATGCAAGCGACGATCCAGGAACTCAAGGACCGCGCCGACGCCGCCGAGGCCCGCCACAAGTCATCCGCGACGGAAGTCCGCACCGCGCTGAACGAGACCAATCTGCGCCTGCAGACCGTGGAAGGTGTCGCGCGCGCGGCTTTGGCGGAAAACGCGCCTGCGGCCGATGCCGCCGAGATCGTGGCCCCGATAGCCGAGGTTGAAGCCGCGCCAGCTGCCCCCGAAAGTGTTCCCGCCGACACCGCTCCGAAATCGTTCATCGCCGGCGTGCGCCAGAACGTGGTCGCGGCCAGCGCCGCTGCTGCCGCGCAGGCCGAAGCCGAGGTTGCGGTCAAGGCAAAGAAGGGGCGAAACAGCCTCACGCGCTATCTGCTGTCCGGCCTGGTCGTCATGACGCTCTTCATCGCCGCCGCCGGCGTGGCGTTCAGCAAAGGCGTCGATGACGGCCGCCGCGACGCTCTGGCGCATCGCGCGCCGTTCGCGGCGCTCCTGCCGGCGACGCATGTGTCTTCGCTCGACCAGTTGACCGCGCGCGCTCGCGCCGGCGATCCGGCGGCCGAGCTTCAGGTCGGACTGCGTTATCTCAATGCCCCGCCGAAAGATGCCGCCGCAGCCTTCCATTGGATTACGCTCGCCGCGATCCATGGCCAGCCGGTCGCGCAATACCTTCTCGGCACGCTGTATGCGCAAGGCTCCGGCACGAGCGCCGATCCGGCCAAGGCGTTGCAGTGGTACGAGGCGGCGGCGCTGCAGGGCAACCGCAAGGCGATGCACGCATTGGCGATTTCCTATGCCGAAGGCCTTGGCACGCAGAAGAGCCCGTCGGAATCGGTGCGCTGGTTCAGCCGCGCGGCAAGCTTCGGTTACGTCGATTCCGAGTTCAATCTGGCGGTGCTTTACGAGCGCGGTGCCGGCGTGCCGCAAAGCCTTCTCGACGCCTACAAATGGTACGCCGTCGCCGGCCGCCAGGGCGATGCGGAAGCCAAGCTGCGGATCGAAGCGCTGCGCACGCAACTGAACGGCGACGATCTTGCCGCCGCCCAGCACGCCGCCGACGCGTTCCGCACGATGCCGCTCGACGCCGCGGCGAATAGCGTGCCGAGCTAGGCAGGCTTGGCCGGCGCCGCTCGTGCGATCCAAATCTGCGAGCCGCGCGCCATCAATGCACCCTTCGCGTCGAACAGTGCGACACCGGCGACGAATTTGCGCCCGCTTTGCTCGATCGGCCATGCGGTGACGATGGTGTCTTCGCCCGCGCGCGGCAGGCGCAGGATTTCGCCGGTCATCGTGCCGAGCAGGCCGCCGCCCATGCCGGTCTTGACGATCCAGGCGAGCGAGCCGGGGCAATCCAGCGCCGCCCACACGATCTCTTCCGGGATGACGCCATCGGCGCCGGCAAAGGACGCATGAGGCGTCCACACACAGGCGATATGTCCCTCCGGTGCACCGGCGATCTGGCCGGGCAGGATGCGCAAGCCGTCGCCTTCCGCGCGGATCGAGCTGCAGGTGAAGCAAGGCGGATGAAACGGCTTCTCGATCACCGGGCAGCGCGCGCCGGCGGCGCGAGCTTCTTCGAGCGAAGGCGCCGCTGGCGGATCGGGCAGGGGTGTGCTCGCGCGCAGCCCCTCGGCGATCAGCGTGCCGTCGGCGCCGACCAGCCGCGCGCCGTTATCGATCGCTTCGAGCCTGAGCGGCACGTCGAGCGGGATGAGCGCGCGCAACGCCACGGTCGAGGCACCGCCGACCGCGCGGGCCAGCACGCCGCAAACATAGCCGCCATTGCCCGAATTGGGCGGCCCGCGGAATTGCCGCGCAATCACGATCTCACGCATCGTACCCTTCACAGTATTTGAAGAACTTCAGACGGCCTGCGCACTCGGCGGCGTCTCGCATACGGCGCTTTGCTGGCTTCCGAAACGCCCGGCAAAGACCTTGGTGAACTCCGCCCCCAACAGAAAGACCTGAGCGGAGTAGTACACCCAGAGCAGCATGACAATCAGGCCGCCTGCCGCACCGTAAGGCGTCGCCAGGCTGCTGCTGCCGAGGTAATAGCCGATCAGGAACTGACCGAACTCGAACAGCAGTGCGGTGCCGAGCGCGCCGATCGCGACGTCGCGCCATTCGAGATCGCGGTTGGGCAGTATCTTGTAGATCGCGGCGAACAGCAGCGCCATCAGCATCGTCGAGATCGTGAAATTGATCGCCGCCAGCGCCGCCTGGCTGTAAGGCGTATGGTTGTCGATGTAATGGCCGAGCGCGGTGATCCCGGCGGTGAACACCATCGAGATCAGCAGCAGGAAGCCGAGCCCGATGACGAGCACGATGCTCACCGCCCGCCCGCGCAGCAGCCGGCGCAGCACCGAACCTTTGCGCGGCGCGCGCCAGATGACGTTGAGCGCATCCTCCATCTCGCCGAACACGCCCGACGCCGTCAGGATCAGAGTCAGCGCCCCGACGATGCCGCTGAGGATGCCGGTCGAGGTGCCGCGCGCGTTGTGGATGGCGAGCTGCAACAGGGCGGCGCTCTGTTGCCCCATCAGATGGCTCAGCTGATACGCGATGGCGCTGCGCGCGGCGTCCCGCCCAAAGCCCAGGCTCGCCACGGTGATGGCGATGAACAGGGTCGGGGCGATGGCGGTCGCCGCATAGAACGCGATGGCCGCGCCACGGGTCAGTGCCTCGTCGGCGATGAAGGCATCGATGCCTTCGCCGAGCAGACTCCACAGCGTCCTGATCCAGGTTCCCCGCATGCGGGGAACAACGCGCGGGAACCGTACTTGTTGCAATGTTTGCAGCCCATTGCCCCGCGCCGCGTTGTCCCATTGGAGGATTTTCATCATGGCCGTGGCGCCGGGACATCAGGATACGCATACGCGCGGCAAAACGGCTGTTTTGGCGGCCAAAGATGGATTCGCGCGCGCCGGCCGCTGGCTGCACAAGCTGTTGTTCGCCACCGACTGGACGATCGGGCGGATCGTGAAATGGATCGCCGTGGTGCTCGTTGCCCTGATCGCTGCGGCGATTCTGTGGCTCTACTTTCTCGATTGGAACACGATGCGCGGGCCGGTTTCGCGCTATGCCTCGGCGCGACTCGGCCGTCCGGTGCATATCGACGGCAATCTCGATGTGCATCTGTTCAGCTTCACGCCGCGTGTATCCGCCTCGAACGTGCGGATCGACAACCCGGATTGGGCCGGCTCGCCGCACGCCGCGGACCTGCCGAACCTCACCTTCACCTTCCGTCTCGTTCCGCTCCTCTTCGGCAACACGATCCTGCCTTTGGTGCGCTTCGATCATCCCGACATCGTCATCGTGCGGCAGGTTGATGGCCGGACCAACTGGGATTTCGGCGGCGGCAATACCGGCTGGGACGTGCCGCCGATCCAGCGCTTCCTGATCCGCGAAGGCCATATCCGGATCGACGACCGCGTGCGCAAACTTGTGTTCACCGGCACGGTGTCCTCGGAGGAGAACGCCGGCGCCCGCGGCGCGGCGTTCCAGCTCACCGGCGACGGCACGCTGAACGGCAACACCTTCGGCGCCGAATTGCACGGCGGACCGCTGATCCATGTCGACGAGACCAAGCCCTACAGCTTCGTCGCGAACGTTCATTCCGGCGGCACCCGCATCTCCGCCGACGGCGCGATCACTCATCCATTCCATCTGGGCCAGTTCGCCGCGGCGACGACGATCAGCGGTCCGAACCTGTCCGAACTTTATTACCTGACCGGCCTCGCGATGCCGCAGACCGCGCCCTATAGCGTGAAGGGCGAGCTGTCGCGCGACGGGACGCTGTACCAGTTCAAGGACTTCGCCGGCACGGTCGGCTCGTCCGACCTGCATGGCAGCCTCGCCATCGAGACCGCCGGCGCCAAGCCGCTGATCAGCGGCGCAGTCGCATCGAATGTTCTCGACTTCAAGGATTTGGGCCAGTTGTTCGGCGGCAAGTCCGAGACCGCTGTCGAACAGGGCCGGCTGTTGCCCGACCTTCCATTGCATGTCGAGCGCCTGCGCCAGATGGATGCCGACGTGACCTACGACGCCGGCGCGATCCGCAGCCGCGATTTCCCCTTGCGCGGTTTGCACGCCCATATTGGCCTCAAGGATGCGGTGCTTCTGCTCAAGCCGCTGGCGTTCCAATTCGCCTATGGTCGGCTCAGCGGACAACTGCGGATCGATGCGCACAAGCAGGTCACAGCGACCGATGTCGACGCGCGGGTCACCGATATGCGGGCGGAGCAGTTCGTCTCCGGCAAGCCGCCGGCGATCGAGGGCATGCTCGAGGCGCGAGCGGTGCTGCATGGCACGGGCAACAGCGTCCGCGCGGTGGCGACCAGCGCCGGCGGGCAGGCGACCTTCGTGGTGCCGCACGGCAAGTTCCGCGAGGCCTTCGCCGAACTCACGGGCATCAATCTACTCAACGGCCTCGGCCTGCTCCTGTCGGGCGACAAGAGCGACACTGGCCTGCGCTGCGCCGTAGCGCATTTCGATGCCTCGGGCGGGGTGTTCCGCACCCAGCAATTCGTATTCGACACCGATCCGGTGCGCGTCGAGGGCAAGGGCAGCATCGATCTCAACAACGAGACGCTCAACCTTCAGGTCACCGGCAAGCCCAAGGAATTCCGCATCGGCCGCATCCACGCCCCGATCCTGATCACCGGGCCGCTGGCGCATCCCCAGATCGGCGTGCGGGCGCAGGATGCGCTGCTCCAGGGCGGCATCGCGGCGGCGCTTGGTGTGCTGTTCCCGCCAGCGGCAATCCTGCCCTTCGTCGATCCGGGGCTCGCCAAAGATGCCAATTGCGCGGACATCCTTACCCAGGCGAAGGCGGAAGGCGCGCCGGTAAAGCCGGCGCATCGGGCGCGGCGCCGCTGATCAGTTCTTGAAACCGTCAATGATCGCCGCGATCTGCGGCCATGCTGCGGATTGCGGGTCGATCAACTCGAAATGTCCGGCCTCGGGAATGCCGAGCGACGCGGGTTTCTCGCCCACCGCATTTGCCGCCGCGACATAGGACAGGCGCCAATGATCCGGCACGATGCGATCCTGGCCGCCGGAGATGACGGCCTGTCTCGTTGCGATAGGCAGCAAGGACAAGGGCGACGTGTCGGCATAGACATCGCCTGTCCGCTGCGCCGCTCCGGTGATGCCGTCGACCGTCGGCGCGCCGCCACAGGCCGCGCCGTCTTCGCGATAGCCTTTCAGGTCGAGAATGCCGGCCAGGCTGACCACGGCGGAGATCTTCAGCGGATCGGCCGACCGCAGCGGACTGGTCGCCGGCAGGTGGCCGCGCGCCGCCAGCCACATCGCCAGATGTCCGCCGGCGGAATGGCCGACCGCGATCACATGGCTGAGGTCGAGACGATACTTGCCCGCGACGCTCCGCATCAGATCGGATGCCGCGGCCGCATCGGTAAACGTCGCCGGATAGCCGCCGCCCTGCGTGCCGATGCGGCGGTATTCGATGTTCCACACCGCATAGCCGCGGTCGCGCAGGACTTCCGCCATCGGCGTCATCAATTCGAGTCCCGGCAGTTCGGAGAGCCAGCAGCCGCCATGCACCAGCAGAACCACCGGATGTGGCCCGCCGGTCTTCGGCAGCCAAAGCTCCACAAACTGCTCCGGCCCCGCGCCATAGGTGAGCCTCGCATCCGGCGTGCCGTGCGGCCGTGCCAGGATGTCCTTGTACGAAACCAGTCCCGCCATCGCGCCCACGCTCATGCAAACCAGGGTGATGCCAATTGCCAGTGTGCGCGCGATGTTTCGCATCGCTATTCCGCCGCTTTGGCGAATTCACTGGCGGTGCCCAGGTGGCGCACGAAGAACCGCTCCCACGACGCCCCTTCGAAATTCGGAATCGCGACATGCGCGCCCGGATTGATGTGCATCGTTTTCTCCGCCGAGCCGAAAGCGTTGAACAGCGCGATGCCGTTCTCGCGCGGCGCGACGGCGTCTTCCCACTGGAACACGAATTCGAGCGGAATGGCGATCGCCTTGGCCGCCTGCTCGAAAGCCTCCGCGCCGGGCCTGAGGCCGGCCAGACCCAAAACCGCGCATTGGATCCTGGGCTCGGCGGCGAGGAACGGGACGCCTATGGCCGTGCCCATCGAGACGCCCCAATAGCCGACCGGGCCGCCGCTGCCGACGAAATCGAGCGCTTGCACCGCATCGAGCGCCGCTTGCCATTCCGGCACCGCGCGGCGGGTGCGATCCGCCATCGTCTTCATCATCTCCGCGCTCATGCCCGGATTGCTGCCGGCCTCGCCGCGCACCCGTGCGCCGACTTCGGCGGCGAGCTTCTCGGCCTGTTCGCGGCTGATGCGGTCGCCATGGCCCGGCGCATCGATGGCGAGCACCGCATAGCCGAGACGCCGGGCGTATTGCCGGGCGCGCGCCGCCAGCGTGCCGATCTTCTTGTGCTGCGAGCCGCCATGGCCCATCAGGACCAGCGGCCGCAGGCCTTTTGCAGCCTCCGGCGCCCACAGCACCGCCGGAACGCGTTCGCCGTCGACCGTGAGATCGAACAGCCGCTCGGTGACGCCGTTCTCGGATTTCTCGCGCGTGAAGCTGACCATGCGTTTCCCCTGTGCTGTTTTCTCCAGCGTGGCGCAATGCGTGGGCCAGTCAAGGCGGCCAGGGCAGGGTGCGGCGAAAGCGGACGCTGGATGCCTAGCCCAGCAATTCGTGCACCGTCTCGCTCGGGCGGCACAAGCGCGCCGCCGCCGGCGTCACAACGATCGGCCGGTTGAGCAGGATGGGATGTGCGGCCATCGCGGCAAGCAATTCTGCGTCGCCCACGCCGGGTTCGCCAAGACCAAGCTCTGCGAACAGCGCTTCCTTGCTGCGGACCATGTCGCGCACCGGTATTTGCAGGCGCTGCGACAACGCCGCGATCTCATCGCGCGTCAGCGGCGTCTTCAGATATTCGACGATCGCCGGTTCGTGACCGGCGGCGCGGATCGCCGCCAGCACCGTGCGCGACGTCCCGCAACTGGGGTTGTGATAGATCGTGATCTGCATCGCCATTTTCCCTTTTGGGAACTTTCTGGGTTGCCCCACGTTTTCCCGGTTGCCGATTGCCAGTATCGCATTTGAACCCAGGAGCGCTTCATGAGCCAGAAGACCGACAAGCCCTTTCTCACCGACGTGAAGACCCTGCGCGAGCGGGCGCGCGCCAATCTGGACGACGGCGCCATCGGCTCTTCGAGCTACAAGGGCGACGTCAAGAAAACCATCGAGATCCTCCAGGCAGTGCTGGCGACCGAGATCGTCTGCGTGTTGCGCTATTCGATGCATTCCATTGCCGCTTCGGGCATCTCCAGCGAATCGGTGAAGGCGGAATTCGCGCAACACGCCAAGGAAGAGCACGAGCACGCGATGGAAGTCGCCGAGCGCATCAACCAGCTCGGCGGCAAGCCGAACTTCAATCCCGAAGGGCTTCTGACGCGCTCCGCCTCGCAATATGTCGAAGGCGAGAACCTTGTCGACATGATCAAGGAGAACCTGGTCGCCGAACGCATCGCGGTCGATCACTATCGCGAGCTGATCCGCTATTTCGGCGACGACGATCCGGGCACCAAGACGATGCTGCAGGGCATCCTGCGCGTCGAGGAAGAACATGCCGACGACATGCACGATCTGCTGGTCGCGCATGAAGGCAAGCCGATGCTCAAGGGCTGAGGAAGCGCTCGTTTTCGGGCCTGAAAAACAAGCGGCGAGGTCCTGAGGACCTCGCCGCTCTTTGACAATCTAGCCGCGTGGAGCCGGGGGGAAAGCCAGCGGCCGGGCTGCCAAATCGGTTTCAAACTGCTCGAAACCGTATCATGGAACATTACATTGCAACCACTAATATTTTTTAAAAAGCACTTCAATTATTTGGATATTACGTAGAATTCCGAAGTTGATCATGTATTCGCCAAATGAAATGCAATGAAGATGGCGCAATACGCCAATCATCGCGCCGATGCCGCCGGGCGCGCCTTCCTCCTTGGTCTTTTTCGGTCCGTCAGTAGTTGACGGTGACCGTTACGCTGTCGGTGTACATGCCCGGCGTCACGAACTGTCCGCCGAACACCAGGCCGTATACCGTGAAGTTGACCGAGCCGAGATTGAGCAGCGTGTTGTAGGTCTGTTTGACGCCGCCGCTGGAGTCGCCCCACACGCTGCCGTGTCCGTTGGTCGTATACAGATTGTAATTCAGATGCGTGCCGCTGCGCAGCATGTAGCGCGTGGTCGGGTTGCCGCCGTTTCCGCCCGACAGCGAAAGCGTGAAGTTCGGCAGCAGGTCGAGGCTCAACAAGCCGCAATCGAGCGTGATCGTGCCGTTGACGGGCAGATCGCCATTGCCGGGAAAATACGAGCCGAAACTGAGGCCGGTCGTCGTGGCGCGCACCGGCTCGAGCACCGTGCCGCACAGCAGCGCGCTCGCCGGCGACGGCGCGCCGGCGGCGAGGGCGCAGAGCAGCGCGGCGGTCAGCCTAACCCGCATCGTCGGCCTCGCGCAGACACAGAAGCGGGTCGCCGCCCGACGCCAGGACCGGTGTTTGCGGTTCGACACGCGTCAGGCAGCGCTTGCCGCGCACCACCATCTCGACCGTGCCGGCGGTTTTGAGGTCCGGAATGAACAGTTTGCCGTCATTGCCGATCAAGAGCGTGCCTGGCATGCCGGGCATTTCGACATGGGTGCCGGCCGGCGGTGCCTGGCGCGCGCCGGTCTCGATGGTGACGAAGGCCGGATTGAACGAAACCGGCGCGAAGTCGACGACGATGCCGCCGAGCCGGCGCGGCATCACCGTGCGGTTGGTGTCGGCCAGGAGGGCGCCGATCGGATAGTCGCGCGCCTCCACCGAGAGATGGTTGTCGGCATTGGCCGCAAGCTGCGTCAGGAGCGCCTGGCCACCGGAGTCGGACACCGCCACCGGGCGGTTCTCGCGATAGACACGGACGCCGGGCAGGCCGGTATCGACCAGCGCGACGGCGGCGCCGGTGTCGCGTGTCGCGAACAGGCTGCCGTCGATCAGGACCAGCGCGCCCTGCACGCCGCCGCGCAGCGCGACCTTGCCGCCATCGACCGCGATGTCGCCGTCGATGCGGGCTTTGGTGCCGAGCCAGGAGGCGTTGGCCTCGGCGCGATTGACGTCGCCGGCTTCGCCTTGCACCCGATAGCCGAAACCGCCATCGGGATTGACCGGCTTGTCGACCATCGCCTGGACCGAGGCGCGGCCGTCGTCATAAAGCGGCGAGACGGAGGCGTAGCCGTCGCCGACCGGCACGGTGAGCGCCGCCTGCGCCGACCACCTGCCGGACGAAAGATCGCGCAATGCCGTGATCGAGAACACCGCGCCATTGCTCCAGTTCTGCGAAAAGGAGCCGGTGACGAACGAACTCGACTCGCCGCTTTGCGGCTTGCTGCCGATCCAGCTCAGCGCGAGCGAGCCACGACCGATGCCGGCGGAGACGCCGAGCTGATAGCGCAGGCGATCCGGAGGCGTGCCGTCGACGCTCGCCAGGTCGCGGAACGCGCCGCTGGTCGCGGTCAGCGAGCCGAACGCCGTGAAGTCGCCGCTTCGGGTCTCGAAGCTCGCGGCGCCGAACCAGCCGGAGCCCGCGGTGCTCGTGCTGCCTGCGCCGTCGAGCGTGATCGCGCCGAGATCGCCGATGCCGGCCTGGGCGCCGAGGCCGAGCAGGCCGAGACCGGGCGCTGCTTCGCCGTGACCCTGGATGGTGATGTTGTTGTCGAGGCCGTGGCGCACCGTCACCGCTGCCATTGGCGTGGCATAGGCAAAGCTCCGCTCGCCGTAACCGCGGCGCAGGAAGCCGGCGTCGAACGCGAAGCCGGTGAGGCCGGGCGCGAGCAGGTCGGCGGTGGTGTAGAGCGAGACGCTCTGCGCGCTCTGGCGGCCGAGCACGTCGGTGGTGACGACGGTCGCGGTGCCGGCGCCGGTCACGACCGGCAGGTCGCGCAGCTCGAACGGGCCGGGCGGCACGTCCTGCTCGAACACGCGGGCGCCGCCGGAGAACACGTCGACGGTGGTCGGCACCGCGGCATTGCCGAAGAAGGCCGGCAGCGGCTGGGTGACGAGGCCGGGCCGCAGCGTGAAATCGCGGGCATATTCGATGCCGCCGAAACGCACGGCGCGCGACCAGTCGAGCGAACCGCTCACCGCATCGCCGATGACGAACCGGGTGAGGGCCGCGGAATTGTCGAACTCCAGCGCAGTGTCGAGCCGCGCGCCGCTGCCGTCGAGATTGGCGAAGCCGTCGGCGGAAAACAGCAGATCGGGCGTAAAGACGTCGAGCGCCAGCGTGCCGCCGCCGCTGCCGGTGCGGCCGGGGCGTGCGATGTCGTCGGCGGCGCCGGAGACTTCGTAGTTGAGCACTGCGCCGGTGGCGGAAGAGGGCGCACTATCGTCGTGCTCCGACGGGCGCAGATCGTAGACCTGGCGCGCAAGCAGACTCGGCGGCGCCGTCACGACAAGCCGCTGGTTCGGCCCGTCGACGGTTGCGCTGACACCCGCAATGCCCGTCACGTCGATATCTCCTTCCCCGTCGACATTCATGCCTGCCCTGGCAAGCGCCGTGCGCGAGACCATCAGGTGTCCGTTGTCCATCGTGACGCTCACCGTGCTCGCCGTGTCGCGGCCGTCGATCCAAAGCGCGAGCAGCAGCCGCTCACCGGCCTGCGCCCGTCCGACCAACAGGGCCGCGAACAGGAGAGCCAGCGTGAACCGCCCCCCGGCGCACATCAGGGTCGAACGACGACATCGGCCGCCACATCCTTTTCGCTGCGCAAATCGCGAGCCGCGACATGCAGCGCCGTTCCGGCCGCGGCGGACGCGAATGCGAAGTGCCGCGTCGCGCCGGGCAGGACATAGACGAAACTGCCGTCGCCCAAGGTTTTCACAGGCGTGGCGCCGCTTGCCAGATACGGCGCCGTGAGCTTCACGGCGTGCGTGCCGCTGTTGTGCACGGCGAGATCGAGCCGGCCGTCGCGCGGCGTCGCGCTCCAATCCAATTGCGGCGTGTCGGCGCCGCTGCCGGCGAACACCGGCACGCCGAAGCGCAGCAGGATGCGCACCGCATTGCCTTCCACCGGCGCGTCGTCGGCGAGCTGGCTGACCATCAGCCGATAGGTGCCTTCCGCGGCGCCATCGGCCGGCGGCGCCATCACGCGGATGAGCTGGCGCGCGCCCGGCGCGATCGTCGCCATCGGCGGGCTCGCGATCAGTTGCGCGCTCGGCGTCAGCGTGTCGTCGCCTTGGCTCTGGCTCCAGTCGAACGCCTCGATCTGCACCGTGATCGGCGCCGGGCCGTGATTGGCGGCATAGAACAGCTCGACGGCGCCCGGCTTCAGCTCGAGCGTCGTCGGCGCGACGTCCATCGCCGCCGCGACAGGACTCGCCGCCGCGCAGTGCGGCAAAGCGAGCGCGGCCAAAGCCGCGATGAGAGCCCCCGTGCGCATCGCGGTCTCAGTAATTGACCGTGACGCCGACGGAATCCGTATATCCGCCCGCGACCACGAATTGCGACACGGGGATGCGGCCGAACACCGGGAGGGTCTGCGCCGCGCCGTTGCCCGTGCCCGACACGGTCGAGGTTGACAGATTGCCGTCGCCCCAGATCGTGGTGTGATTGGACGCGGTGTAGAGCGCGTAGGTCAGGTTGTGCGACGAGCCGTCCGTCATCGCCCGCGCGTTCACCGTGGCGGTGTTGGTGCCGCCGTCGAGCGCGACGGTGTAGGCAAGGCCGCTGGTGCAGGTGACGACGACGTTGCTGCTCGCATCGTTCGGCGTGCCGGACGAGGCGATATAGCTTCCGAACGCCAACGCGCCCGCAGTCACGGAGCAGGACGACTGCACGTTCGCGCTGACCGCGAAGGAGGTCGTCGCCTGGCCGGCCAGCGCCGGACACATCAAACTCGCAACGAAACCAGATGCGATTACAAACCGAACCAACAATTCTTTGGTCATGTCCTGCCTCTTCGAGTTCCCCGGCAGGTACGCAATCGGTACGAGCGCCATTCATAGGCCGCAACCGTTAACGTGCGATTAATGGTGTGAGGGTTTGTGCCTAAAATGGCAGCAACCACCCGGACAGCGAAAATGGGTAGGGCGTGAGGCTAAGTGCCGGTGCCGGCTACAGGACTCGAACCTGTGACCCCCTGATTACAAATCAGGTGCTCTACCAACTGAGCTAAGCCGGCCTGCGCCGTGCGTACTTATACACGCCGCAAAAGGCAAATGCGCCGGCCGTTACGGTGCGGCTTCCGCGAGCAGCAACCCGCCCTTGCCGGTCACCGCTCGCACGCCGAGATACAGCATCAGACCGATGGGGCCGGCGAGCAGCGTCACCACCAGGCAGGGGATGACCAGCCCATGCGACAGGCCGCGGCGCCGGGCGTCACGCTGTTCCCAGGCACCGATGAAAAGGTCGAAGATCAGATAGTGGATCCAGCCGAGCGTCGCCGCGATGGGCGAAGAGAACAGGGCCATCACTCCCGCGAGCGAGGTGAAACTGGCGCCTTGCGGGCCTTCGCCGCCCAGCGTGACGCGCCACAGCAGCCACGCATAGGTGAGACCGAGGATGACGGGGATTGCCACCGAGTGCACCGCGATCTGCGTCACGCGCCAGCGCGGCGCGACGATCAGGAGCAGCCAGAAGGGCAGGATGCCGTTGTTGGCGATGGTGAAGATGGTTTGCGCGGACATCGGGGGTTCCTTCCAGCGCGGATCGTGGTCATCGAATCCAATTCTGGTGGGCTTGTTTGGTGAAAGCGCAGGATTTTGATCATTGTTTTACGGATTTTCCAAAAAGCGGGTCCGTCTCAGCGCAACGCCGGCGCTACGGTTTTCCAGCAATCGAGACATGGTCCGGCGTTACGGCGCCGCCGGAAAGGATCATGGTCATGGCTTCGTCGCTTTGCAGCTCGGTCATGGTCAGCTTGGCGAGCGGCAGGATCTGCAGATAGCCCGAGGTCGGGTTGGGCGCAGTCGGGACATAGACGGCGGCCAGCATCTCGCCGCTCTTGGCATCGGGAAAGGTTCGCATCACGAAGCCGATGGCCTTGAGGCCTGGGCTGGGGAAGTCGATCAGGACGACGCGCTGGCTTTCGGCGCCGGGCTTCTGGCGCAGCACGTCGACCAGCTTCTTGGCCGCCGAATAGATCGTCTCGACCAGCGGGATGCGGACGATGAGCTGCTCGAACAGGTGGATCAGCCGCTGGCCCAGCACACGGCTGGCGACGGCGCCGATCGTGTAGAGCGCGAGCAAGGCGACGATCACCCCGATCACCCAGCGCACCCCGGCATTGTCGAGCCATGGTTTCAACATCGGGAAGTGATCGTCGAGGAACAACGTGAACTCGACGGCGAGCGGCTGGCCCCATTGCGACAGCGTCTCCAGGAAGAAATCGAACACCAGCCAGACGATGATCAGCGGCGTCACGGTGAGCAGTCCGGCGATCAAATTCGACTGGAAATTCGCCTGGAACAGGTGCCCGCGAACCGGTGTTTTCGACATGACGCCCACTCTTCGCATGCGGCCTTTGCAAAGCCGCGCCCCAGCCCTTAAGGGTGGACGGATTCGCGCCAGAAGTTAATCTGCGCGCCCTTTTATCGAGCAGGCCATGAAGCGCGTCCTCATCACCAGTGCCATCCCGAGCGTCAACGGCGTCAAGCATCTGGGCAATCTCGTCGGCTCGCTGCTGCCGGCGGACGTCTTCGCGCGCTTCTGCCGGGCGCGGGGCTACGACACGCTGGCGATCTGCGCCACCGACGAGCACGGCGCGCCGATCGAACTGGCCGCCGCCGAGGACGGCATCGCGGTCTCCGACTATTGCGACAAGTGGCATGCGGTGCAGAAGGATCTGGGCGACCGCTTCGGCCTGTCCTGGGACCATTTCGGGCGGTCCTCCTCGCCGCAGAACCACGAGCTCACCGATCATTTCGCGCGCGCCCTGTGGAAGAACGGCATGCTTGACGTGCGCACCACCAAGCAGGCCTATTCGGCGACCGATGGGCGCTTCCTGCCGGACCGCTACGTCATCGGCACCTGCCCGCATTGCGGCTACGCCAACGCGCGCGGCGACCAGTGCGAGAACTGCACCCGCGTCCTCGATCCCGTCGACCTGATCGAACCGCGCTCGGCGGTGTCGGGCGCCAAAGACATCGAGATCCGCGACAGCCGGCATTTGTTCCTCAAGCAGTCGAAATTCGTCGACGAGCTGCGCGGCTGGATCGCAAGCCACAAGAACGATTGGCCGGTGCTGGTCACGTCCATCGCCAACAAATGGCTCGACGAGGGCCTGCAGGACCGCGGCATCACCCGCGACCTCGAATGGGGCTTTGCGGTGCCGGACGACGTCGCGGACGGCCAGCTCAAGGGCAAGGTGTTCTACGTCTGGTTCGACGCGCCGATCGAATATATCGGCGCCACCAAGGAATGGGCCGACAAGAACAAGCTCGGCGACGAGGCGTGGCGCGGCTGGTGGTATGGCGAGGCGGCCAAGGACGTCACCTATTTCGAATTCATGGGCAAGGACAACGTGCCCTTCCACACCATCATCTTCCCCGCGATGATCCTGGGCACCGGCGAGCCGTGGAAGCTGGTCGACCGGCTCAAGGGCTTCAACTACATCAACTACGACGGCGGCAAGTTCTCGACGTCGAGCAAGCGCGGCATCTTCATGGACGGCGCGCTCGACATCCTGCCGGCGGATTACTGGCGCTATTACCTGATGGCGAACGCGCCGGAGAGCTCCGACAGCAATTTCACCTGGGAGCACTTCGCCGGCGTCGTCAACAAGGACCTCAACGACGTCCTGGGAAATTTCGTCAACCGGATCACGAAGTACTGCGCCGCGAAGTTCGACGCCGCCGTGCCGGCGGAAGGCGAATATGGCGAGGACGAGAAGGCGGTCTGCGCCGAGCTCGACGAGCGCGTCGCGCGGTACACCGAAAATCTCGAGGCTTGCGAATTCCGCAAGGCGTTCGGCGAGCTGCGCGCCATCTGGGTCGTGGCGAACGAGTACGTCGCCAAGGCGGCGCCGTGGACCGCGATCAAGACGGATCGCGCCAGGGCGGCTGCGGGCGTTCGCATGGGCCTCAACATCGTGCATCTCCTGGGACACCTGACCTGGCCGGTGATGCCGACCCTGGCACGCGCGATCCATGGCGCGATCCAGGATGCGCCGGCCATCATTCCGTGGCCCGACGAGCCGATGGCGAAATATCTCAGCCAGCTCGAGCCGGGCCAGAAGATCAATCCACCGGCGGTGCTGTTTTCCAAGATCACCGACGAGCAGATCGCCGAATGGCGCACGCGCTTCGGAGGCGCGGCATGATCACCGTCGCGCCGCTCGGGCCGGACGACGCCGAGGCTTTGCGCGAGATCCGGCTCGAAGGATTGCGGCTGCATCCGTCGGCGTTCAGCGCCGATCCCGACGTCGAGGGCGCGCGCCCCATCGAGCGCTGGCGCGATGCCTTGAAGGCGCGGGTGTTCTTCGGCGGCCGGATCGACGGCGTGCTCAGCGGCATCAACGCGTTCGGCGCCGACACCGGCTCGCAGAAGACGAAGCATATCGGGCACCTCGGTGCGATGTATGTGCGGCAAGCGGCGCGCGGCAGCGGCCTCGCCGATGCGTTGATCCAGGCGGTGCTCGACCACGCCGCCGGCAAGGTGGAACAGGTGCTGCTCACGGTCGAGGCGAACAATGCGCGCGCGATCAAGCTCTACGAGCGTCATGGCTTCGAGACCATCGGCCGTCTGCCGCGCTCGATCTTCACCGGCGGCGTCTACTATGACGAGTTCGAGATGTACCGCGCGATCTCGTCAGGCGGCTGAGCGGCGGGGGGCGCCCCAGACCAGCGTCGACGTCAGGTTCAGCGTCAGCTGTCCGTCCTGCGCCCAAGGCCGCAACAGCGCCGCGAGATCGCGGTCGAATTCGGCGCCGAGGGCATCGCCCATCAGCGTGCGCGACCAGCTGGCACGGGAGTGCTGGCAGGCGATGAAATCGTCGATGCTTTGGCGATACGTGAATTCGAAATCGCGGCGGCCGGCGATGTCGAGCCAGGGCTCGTAGCGCTGGCCATCCGCCGCGAACGCGGTCTCGTCATAGGTTTCGCCGTGCAGGCGTTTGAGCCACGCGGTCATCGCTGCGCGCCAGGCGTCCTGCCAGGGCGGATCGACCGGCATGTCGCCGGTGACGATGGCGACGAGGTTCGTGCGCTCCGCGAGCTTGGGAAACAGAATGTCGTGCGCCATCCAGTGGATGGCCGTGCCGGCGATGGCGAGATCGATTGGGTCGGGCAGGGGCGCGTCTTCGGCGCGGGCTTCCAGCCAGGCGATGTTCGGGTGGCCCGCGCCGTAGAGCGCGCGCGCTTCGCCGATCATCGCGCTTGCGGGATCGATGGCGGCGACGTGCTCGAATGCGTCCGCCAGCGCCGCCGCGATCTTGCCGGGGCCGCAGCCGAGGTCGACAAGCATGCGCCGCCGCGGCACCAGGCCGAGCAGGAAATCGTAGAGCGCCGGCGCATAGGGCGGCCGGTGCCGATAGCAGCGCGCCACATCCGCATCGTCGAAGATGGCGGCGCGTTGGTTTTGCGTGCGCATGCCGGGTGTCTCCCGTTGACGCGCGAATTTAGGCGCCTAGGCTTTCGTTCGGTACTCGCGTTTCGAAAGGTCGCCGCGATGAAGAAACCTTCGGACTTTCAACGCCGTAAGCCGAAACAGGCGCGGGCGCGGGCGACCGCCGATTCAATTCTGGAGGCGGCGGTTCAGGTGCTCCAGCGCGACGGCGCCGCCGGATTCAACACCAACCATGTCGCCGAGCGCGCCGGCGTCAGCATCGGCACGCTCTACCAATATTTTCCGGGCAAGGAGGCGATCCTTCTCGCGGCGGCGAAACGCGAAATGGAGAAGCCGGACGCCGGTGGTCACCGATCGCTGCTCGAAGCTCTGATCCGCGCGTTGGAGACGTTGCTGAGCGGCGAGACGGTGCGCGCGAACCGTTCGATGCGCGTGCCGCCAAGGCGCGGACGCAATGCGGGCGCGAACCGGTTGGTGTCGTTGATTGGCGATGTCGTTTCGGATTGGATCGCGTTGCTCTTGCCCGTGCAAACGTTGGCGCCCGCGCTGTCGAGGCGACGGCGCGTTGCGCATCGGATGTGATTGTCGGGATGTATGGGAGATGGCGTTTGGACCGACTCGGTTCAAGGGGATTTCGAAAATAAATTCCGATGACGTCTATCCCGCAACGGAGTGGAGCCGCAGAGGACGCGGAGAAATTCGCGATGCGGCGGGGATAGAGATCGTGTTGCGCTGCGGTGGGCGCGAGATTTTTTTAACGCGAAAATATTTTGGGCGACGATATCCTCGCCCGCACTTCGCGGGAGAGGTTAGGGGGATTAGATTCGCCGCCACCCATCGCGCCCGAGCGCTTCCATCGGCTTGAAGCGGGTCTTGTAGTTCATCTTCTCGCTGCCCTCGACCCAGTAGCCCAGATAGACGTGGCCGAGGCCGCGGCTGCGGGCGTCGCGGATGTGGTCCAGGATCATGTAGGTGCCGAGGCTGCGCGCATCCTCGCCCGGATGGAAGAAGCTGTAGACCATCGACACGCCGTCCTTCAGCACATCGGTAAGCGCGCAGGCGATCAACGGGCCGGGCTTGCCGTCCAGCGTGTGGCGGCGGTACTCGACGATCTGGGTGTCGACCGGGGTCTCCTCCACCATCGCGACGTAGTCGAACAGGCCCATGTCGGACATGCCGCCGCCGGCGTGGCGCGAGTCGAGATAGGTGCGCAGCAGCGCGAATTGCTCGCGCGTCGCCTCGGCGACGACTTCGCTGCGCACGAGGTCGGCGTTGCGCTTCTCGATGCGCTTGAAGGTGCGGCCGGGCTCGAACCCCTCGACCAGGATGCGGACCGAGACGCAGGCCGAGCAGCCCTCGCAGGCCGGGCGGTAGGCGATCGACTGGCTGCGGCGGAACCCTGAATGGGTGAGAGCCTCGCTGAGCGGCTGGGCGAAGGCGCCGCTGAGCCGCGCGAAAACCTTGCGCTCGACGCGGCCCGGGAGGTACGGGCAAGGGCCGCCCGGCGTCAGGAAAAACTGCGGAACGCGTGCGTTGTTCTGCTCTGTCACGTGTCTGCCTGCGCCCCTTTCGGAAGCGACTATGACAAGAATTTTTGGGCCGGCGCCAGTCTGGACAAATCCGAACTTTGTTTACAGTTGACGGCCCGGCGGCACCGGCGGCGCCTCGCGCAGCAGCACGATGCTGAGCCGGCGATTGGCCGAGGCGTTCGGGTCTTCGGGCAGCAGCGGCTCAGAGCCGGCCTTGCCGGCGACCTCGTAGATCCGGTCCTGCGCGAGACCGCCGCCGGTGAGCAGGGCGCGCGCGGCGTTGGCGCGGGCCGACGACAATTCCCAATTGGTCATGCCGCCGGGGCCTTCGAACGCCGCCGATTCGGTGTGGCCGCTGATCGAGACGCGGTTGGGCAAGCGGTCGACGATGCGGCCGATCTCGGCGAGCAGGCGCTTGGTGTAGGGCATCGGGTCCGAGGTTCCCTGCTGGAACATCGGGCGCCCGTCCTGGTCGACGAGCTGGATGCGCAGGCCCTCCGGCGTGTTGTCGATCATGACCTGCTTGGAGAGCGTCGCGATGTCGGGATTGTCCTGGATCGCCTGGTGGATCGCCTCGGCGGCGTGCGCGAAGTCGCCGTCCTGCGACGAGGCGGTGCCGTGACTGTCGGACGAGCCGGAGGCGCCTTGGGCGTTGGCATCCGATGCGCCGCCATGGCTGGCGCCGGTCTGCGTCGAGGGCTTGGCGGCGGACGGCGAGGTCGGGGAATTCTTCTGGAACACGGAGGCCGCGCCGCCGGCCTTGGAGCTGTCCTCGCCCATCACCTTGCCGCCCAGCACGCCGCCGGCGCCGCTGACCGTCTCGGCGATGCTCTGGGGCGCGAAGTAATCGGCGATGCCGCGCTTCTGTTCGGGTGTGGTGGTGTTGATCAGCCACATCAGCAGGAAGAAAGCCATCATCGCGGTGACGAAGTCGGCATAGGCGACTTTCCACGCGCCGCCGTGATGGCCGCCGTGACCGCCCTTCTTGATGCGTTTGATGATGACCGCGCCGTCGCTGGCCATGGCGTTCTGCCCCTTACTACCAATTACCCTGCGGCAGGTGAGACGGTCTTTCTGCCGCCCCATGCCTTGCCTAACATGGGAGGAACCATGCCTTATGGCGCCTTAACCGAGTGTGAAACGACATGACCTTCGATGCGCGCGCCTTCCGTTCGGCGCTGGGTTCTTTCCCGACCGGCGTGGCCGTGGTGACGACGGCGGCGAGCGCCGAACATCATCTGGGCATCACGGTGAATTCCTTCACCTCGGTGTCGCTCGATCCGCCGCTGGTGCTGTGGTGCATGGACAAGAAGTCGGATCGTTACCACGCATTTACCAAGGCGCGATCCTACACCGTCAGTATTCTGGGTACGGAGCATCGCGAAGTCTCGTCGCGGCTCGCCACCCAGGGCAATCACAGCCTCGACGGCATCGCGCTGAAGACGACGACGCTGGGGCCGCCGGCGCTGGCCGATGCGCTGGCGATCTTCGAATGCGAGGCCGAGGCGGTGCACGAGGCCGGCGACCACGCGATCCTGATCGGCCGGGTGGTGCACTTTTCGCGGGCCGAGGAGGGCGCGCCGCTGGTGTTCTTCCGCGGCAAGTATGGGGCGCTGGCGCAGGCGGAGTGAGGCGCAGGCTGCCCATCCTTCGACAAGCTCAGGATGAGGATTGAGCTTGGACCTCATCCTGAGCCTGTCGAAGGATGGCCGCAGGCTCAAATCTAACAAATTGATGCGTTGACCGCGGGTTTGACCGGCGGCTAAGCCACCGCATGACGATTGAGGCCAAAACTGCCTCCGGAACGGATGTACCGCGCGCCGGGTTGCGACTCCTGTTGCGCGCCGCGGCGGCGCTGCAGCGCGCGGTGCGTTCGAGCGAGCCGGCGCAGATCTTCTTCTGCGCGCTGGCGGGCGCGGTGATCGGCGCGCTGGTCGCGGGGCTGCGGCGCGGGGTCGACCTTGCGCATCGCATCAGCTTCGCGCTGCCGGACGGCGTGGCGCTCAGCACCGGGATCGGCGTCTCGCCCCTGCGGATCGTCATCGTGCCGGTGTGCGGCGGGCTCCTGCTCGGGCTGGCGGCGCTGATCGTCAGCCGCTACCGCTCGTCGGAGATCGTCGATCCCATCGAGGCCAATGCGCTGCATGGCGGGCGGATGTCCATGCTCGACAGTTTGCGGCTGGTGATCGCGACCGTGGTCTCCAACGCCTCCGGCGCGGCGGTGGGCATGGAGGCGGGCTACAGCCAGTTCGGCGCCGCGGCGTTTTCGAGTCTGGGCCAATCGCTGCAGCTGCGCCGCGCCGATCAGCGCGTGTTCGTAGCCTCCGGCGCGGCGGCGGCCATCGCGGCGGCGTTCAACGCACCGCTGGCGGGGGCGTTCTATGGCTATGAGCTGATCCTGGGCAATTATTCGGTGCGCGCGCTGGCGCCGATCGCGGCGGCGTCGCTCGCCAGCGTGCTGACCGAGCGGGCGCTGATCCATCCCGAGCCGCTGTTCGTCATCGGCCAGGCGTTCCACTTCAAGGAGTCTGTCTATCTGCTGTTCGCGCTGCTCGGCGTGTGCGCGGCGGGCTTTGCGGTGCTGGCGATGCAGGCGGTGACCTGGGTGGAGCGCGCGCTGCGTTTGGTGAAGCTGCCGCAATGGCTGCGCCCGGCGATCGGCGGGGTGCTGCTGACCGGTATCGCGCTTTATGTGCCGCAAGTCCTGGGCAGCGGTCATGGCGCGATCCAGTTTCATTTCGATCACCGTGTCGCGCTGGAGGCGCTGGCGGTCGTGCTGCTGGCCAAGCTGGTGGCGTCGGCGATCTCCATCGGTTCGGGCTTTCGCGGCGGGATGTTCAGCTCGTCGCTGTTCCTGGGCTGCCTGTTCGGCGCGGTGTTCGCCGACGGCGCGGCCTGGGTGGCGCCGCGTCTGGCGAGCCAGCACGCGGCACTGATGATGGTCGGCATGGCGTCGGTCGCCGCCGCGGTGATCGGCGCGCCGCTCACCATGGTGTTCCTGGTGCTGGAGGGGACGGGCGATTTTCCGATGACGGTCGCGGTGCTGGTCGGCGTCGTGATCGCCTCGACCATCGTGCGGCTCGCCTTCGGCTATTCGTTCTCGACCTGGCGTTTCCACCAGCGCGGCATCGCGATCAAAAGTCCGCACGACATCGGCTGGCTCGCCGATCTGACGGTCGCCAAGCTGATGCGCTCCGATCCCAAGATCGTCCCGGCGGGCATGCCGCTCGCCGAGGTGCGGGAGAAATACCCGCTGGGCGGCGCCAAGCGCGTGTTCGTGACGATGCCGGACGGATCCTATCTCGGGGGCCTCGACATCGCGGCGGTGCATGACAAGAAGCGCGATGCGGTGCTGGGCAGCCTGACGGCGGGCGAACTGGCGTCGGGCGGTGACGCCTTCCTGCTTCCCGGACTCAATGTCCGCATCGCGCTGGCGCGATTCGAGGACAGCCTGGTCGAGGCGATGCCGGTGGTCGAGTCGGCTGCAACCCCCAGGATCGTCGGCTACATGACGGAAGCCTATGCCTTGCGCCGCTATAGCCAGGAATTGGAGCGCCGCCGCAACGCTGAGTTGGGGGCACGCGACCTCTTTTCCATCGCCGAACCGCGCGGCTGAAACGCCGGACAGGACGCCGCACCGTGGCCGATCCGCCGCATCTTACGGCATAAGTTCGTAGTCACATTAGCTTCACAAAACTGTCGCCGTCCCGTTACGCCGGGCCGTCATTTCGTCGCCCGGGAAGCGGGCGCAGCAGTGAAGCGGGACCCCTCCCTAACATTTTCGATGAGGGGTTTCATGCGAGGGAAAACAATCTTGATGGCCGGTGTCGCGGCTGTCGCCTTGGCCGCGTCCACGGGCGCCGGCCTTGCCAAGTCGTCGTCGGACCAGTCGCCGCCGTCGGCCTCGAACGGCCCGACCAATGCCGAGCTGGCCGCGCGCATCGACGCGCTGGAAGCCGAGCTGCAGGCCGAGACCGATCACCGCGTCGCCGACCACACGCGCCTTTCGACTCTCGAGCAGAACTTCAACGACACCACGTGGTCGTTCGACAATGCCCGTCCGACCGTGAAGTCGGGCGACGGCCGCTTCTCGATGGCGTTCCGCGTGCGCTTCCAGGCCGACTTCGCCGGCTTCTCGCAGGATGCGAGCCACCCCAACCTCGTCGGTCCGCCGGTCAGCGTGTTCAACGGCCCGACCGACCTGTCGTCCGGCTCCGTCGTCCGCCGCGCCTATTTCGGCGTCGAAGGCAAGGCGTTCACCGATTTCTCCTATGAGCTGCGCCTCAACGCGGGCGGCACCAATGGCGGCAGCGCCGGCGCCGGCGGCGTCCCGACGGCGGGCGAAGGCGATCCGCTGCTCAACAAGGCGGTCATCACCTATACCGGCATTCCGTACTGGCACTTCAACGTCGGCGTGATCGAGCCGGCCTTCATGTTCGAAGGCACGACCTCGTCGGCCTCGCTGATCTTCATGGAGCGCCCGGAAATCGACAACATCGCCGCCGACTCGTTCGGCGCCGGCGACTCGCGCCGCGGCATCGAGCTGGGCTTCGCCAAGCAGGACACGCTGTGGGCCGGCGACAACCTCGCCGCCACCGTCGCGTTCACCGGCCAGAAGACCGGCTCGACCGCCAACCATGGCGGCGTGACGGGCACGCAGCCGGGCGACGAGAACTCGCAGATCCTCGGCCGCATTTCCGAGCGTCTGTGGACGGACAACGTCTCGAACATCCAGATCGGCATGAGCGGCGCGCACGTCTTCATGTCGGGCGACACCACGACGGCCGGCGTCACCAACCCGAACGGCGGCAGCCAGACGATCAATCTTCAGGATCGTCCGGAAATCCGCGTCGACGGCACGCGCCTGATCTCGACCGGCGGCATCAACGCCAAGACGGCCGACATGTTCGCGGTCGATTTCGGCGGCAACTGGGAGAACTTCTTCCTCGGCGGCGAATACGCCAAGTTCATGCTCGACCGCGAAGCCTCGCCGGGCAGCCTGACCGTGATCGACCATCCGAGCTTCAGCGGCTGGTATCTCGAAGGCTCGTGGATCATCACCGGCGAGACCAAGGTCTACTCGCCGAGCGCCATCAACAACGAAGTCGGCGGCTTCAACGCGCCGATCCCGTCCGCTCCGTTCTCGCTCTCGGGCGACTCGTGGGGTGCGTGGGAAGTGGCGCTGCGTTACAGCAACACCGACCTCAACTGGAACACGAGCTCGGCCACCGGCATCTTCGGCGGTGACGAGCGCGTCTTCGCCCTGGCGTTGAATTGGTATCTGAACCGTAACATCCGTGTCATGTTGGACGACAACATTGTCACCGTGAAGCGCACCACCTTCGCCGCGACGACCAACCAGAACCAGGACATCAACATCGTCGGCCTGCGCCTGCAGTTCGCGAACTAAATTACGGGGCGGGGCACGCCCACCAGAGGGGCAGATGCCCCAAGAAAGGGATTGATATGAAGAAGCTTGTGAGAAATGTGATCGTTGCCGCGGCGGTTGCCGCGGCGGCGGCCACGAGCGCCTTCGCCGCGAATATTTCCGGCGCGGGCGCGACGTTCCCCTATCCGATCTACGCCAAATGGGCCGCGGCCTATTCCGGCGTGTCGGGCATGGGCCTGAATTACCAGGCCATCGGCTCGGGCGGCGGTATCGCGCAGATCAAGGCGAAGACCGTGACGTTCGGCGCCTCCGACATGCCGCTGCCCAAGGCCCAGCTCGACGCGGCCGGCCTGGTGCAGTTCCCGACCGTGATCGGCGGCGAAGTCGCCGTCTACAACGTGCAGGGCGTCGGCGCGGGTCAGCTCGTCCTCGACGGCCCGACGCTGGCCAACATCTATCTCGGCCACATCGTTCGCTGGAACGACCCGGCGATCAAGAAGCTCAACCCGTCGGTCAATCTCCCCGACCAGGCGATCGCCGTCGTGCATCGCTCGGACGGATCGGGCACGACCTTCGTGTACGCCACCTACCTCAGCCGCGTCAGCGCCGAGTGGAAGGCCAATGTCGGCGCCGCGACCTCGGTCGACTGGCCGGTCGGCATCGGCGCCAAGGGCAATGAAGGCGTTGCCGGCAACGTGGCGCAGACCGCCGGTTCGATCGGCTACGTCGAATACGCCTACGCGCTGCAGAACCACCTGAAGTACGCCCGCATGATGAACAAGGAGGGCAAGGTCGTTGAGCCTTCGCTCGCGTCGTTCGGTGCGGCCGGTTCGCATGCCGACTGGAACCAGGCGGCGGGCAACAGCTTCTACGTCATCCTCGTCGACCAGCCGGGTGCCGATTCGTGGCCGATCACGGCGACGACCTACATCCTGATGTACAAGCAGCCGTCCGATCCGGCCGCTTCGGCCGAGGTCCTGAAGTTCTTCAAGTGGGCCTATGCCAATGGCGGCGACATGGCCAAGGGTCTCGTCTATGTGCCGCTGCCGGCCAACGCCGTCTCGGCGATCCAGGCCAGCTGGCACCAGATCCAGGGCTCGGGCATGTAAGCCCAAGCCTTCGGGCAAAGTCAGAGCAGGGGCGGGTGCGAACCCGCCCCTGTTTTCTTTTGCGCGGTGCAGGGACAGCGTGCGGCATGACCCGCCTGACGATTCGAGTCGATTTCGCCAATGGCTCGGCCTTGGGGCCGGGCAAGGTCCGGCTGCTGGAGCTGGTCGGAGAGACCGGATCGATCCGCAAGGCCGCCGCCGGGATGAAGATGAGCTATCGCCGCGCCTGGCTGCTCCTGAAGGCGCTGGACGAGGCTTTCGGCGCTCCCTTGATCACGACCGCGACGGGCGGAAAGGCCGGCGGCGGCGCGCTGCTGACCGCGCTTGGGCAGCAGGTCGTTAAACAGTATCGCGCGTTGGAAGAGGCGTCGGCACGCGCCGGTGCGCGTTATCTGACCGTCCTGGCCAAGCGGGTGGATGCTGGAAAACCCAGGAAATCCGCCAAAAAGCGAGCGCTCAAGCGGTAAGATACGTAGAAAGAAAGCCACGTTATGGTCTTGCGAGATAATATAACGCACCTTATGTTATCAGGACTTAGGGACCGCTCTTTTCATGGCGCAATCGTTCGACCGGGACTTGCTGATCGTGCTGCACGACGTGGCGCGGACGCTGCGCACGCGCTTCGACCAGAAGGCGCGCGCCACCCACGCCATGACGCGGGCGCAATGGGTCATCCTTTCGCGGCTCGAGCGTCAGCCGGGCATGTCGCAGAACGAGCTGGCGGCGATCTGCGAAGTCGAGCCGATCACCGTGGCGCGTCTTGTCGACCGGCTGGAGGCGCGCGGCCTTGTCGAGCGCCGCGCCGATCCGTCGGACCGCCGCATCCGCCGGCTGCATCTGTTGCCCGCCGCGGCGCCGATCCTCGAAACCATCAACGAGGCTCGTGAAACCATGAATGCGCGCATCATCAGCGGCCTCGACGAGCCGACGCGCAACACGCTGATCGATGCGCTTTTGACCATCAAAGAGAATCTCGCAAACCAAGGTCTGACCGGCGACAAGCTGGCAGAAGCCGGAGAGTAGAAAGAGTAGCCATGTCCGTCAGAACTGATTCCGTCGATTACACCGCGCCCGGCGCCGGCAGCCGCGTCCGAGACTGGTTCGGTGCCGTGTGGTCCGACAAGGCGCGCCTGCGCCGCATCCTGATGTATTGGGGCGTCGGCGCCGTCGCGCTGATCGCCGCCACGCTGTATCTCACCGGCGGGCGTTACGTCTCGACCGACGACTCCTATGTGCGCGCCGCCAAGCTGATGGTCTCGACCGACGTGTCGGGCCTCGTCGCGACGGTCAACGTGCACGAAGGCCAGCACGTCAAGGCGGGCGACGTGCTGTTCACGCTCGACACCAAGCCGTTCCAGATCGCGCTCGACACCGCGAAGTCGGCGCTGGCGCAGACGGTGCAGGGCGTCGCGGGCACGCGCGCGCAGTACCTCTCGATCCAGGGCCAGATCGCCTCGCAGCAGGCGCAAGTGACGCTCGCCGGGCAGACCTATGCCCGCTACGCCGCGCTGCAGAAGCAGAACGCCATCGCCGGCACGCAGGTCGATACCGCGCGCGGCGCGCTGCAGAGCGCGCAGGCAACGCTCGTGTCGCTGCAGCAGCAGGCGGCGCAGATCCTGACCCAGCTCAACGGCAACCTGAACCTGCCGGTGGAGCAGTCGCCCGCCTACCAGCACGCCCAGGCCGCGGTTGCCGAGGCGCAGCGCCAGCTCGACCACACCACCGTGCGCGCGCCGTTCGACGGCGTGGTCGGCGAGGTGGATTCGCTCCAGCCCGGCACGCTCGTGATCTCGGCGATGAGCGCGTTCACGACGACCAGCGCGGTCGGCCTCGTGTCGTCGAAGGATCTGTGGATCGACGCGGCGATGAAGGAGACCGATCTCACTTACGTGCGCAGCGGCAATCCGGTGAACATCACCATCGACACCTATCCGAGCTGCAGCTGGACCGGCAAGGTCGACGCGGTTTCGGCCGCGAGCGACAGCGCCTTCTCGGCGCTGCCGGCGGAGAACGGCAGCGGCAACTGGGTCAAGGTCGTGCAGCGCATCCCGACGCGCATCCGCATCACCGGCAGCACCTGCCCGGACGTGACCTTAAGCGCCGGCATGAGCGCCTCGGTCTCGATCGACACCGGCAAGCGCCGCTGGAACCGGATGCTGGGCGGCTAAAGCGCGATGTCCGCACACACGGCGCCCGCGCAAGGTCTGCATTCGGCGGAGTCGTATGACAGCAAGCTGGCGCTGTGGATCGTGCTCGGCTCGTCGATGGCCGGCACGCTCATGCAGGCGCTGGACTCGACCATCGCCAACGTCGCGCTGCCTTACATGCAGGGCGAGCTGTCCGCCTCGCGCGACCAGATCACCTGGGTCCTGACCTCCTACATTGTCGCCGCCGCGATCATGACCGCGCCGGTGGGCTGGATCGCGTCGCGCTTCGGCAAACGCAATTTCCTGCTGATCTCGCTCGCCGGCTTCACGATCACCTCGATGATGTGCGGTCTGGCGCAATCGCTCGAGCAGATGATCCTGTTCCGGCTTTTACAAGGTTGTTTTGGTGCGGCGCTGTCGCCCCTGAGCCAGGCGGTGATGCTCGACCTCTACCCGCCGCACAAGCGCGGCAACATCATGGCAATCTGGGGCATGGGCGTGATGCTCGGCCCGATCCTGGGCCCGACGCTCGGCGGCTATCTCACCGATGCCTATAGCTGGCGCTGGGTGTTCTACGTCAACGTGCCGTTCGGCATCGCCGCCGTCGCCGGCATCTGGTTCTTCTTCAAGGACACCAACCGCGCCCAGGGCCTCAAATTCGACTGGTTCGGCTTCACCGCGCTCGCCATCGGTCTGGCGGCGCTGCAGCTGATGCTCGACCGCGGCACGGGGCAAGGCTGGTTCGGCTCGGGCGAGATCATCGCCGAGGCGGTGATCGCCGGCGTCGGCATCTATGTCTTCCTGGTGCATATCATCCTGGGCAAGAACCCGTTCATCCCGATGAAGATGTTCGACGACCGCAATTTCGTCTCGGGCCTCATCCTGATGTTCGTGATCGGCGCCGTGCTGCTGGCGAGCTCGGCGCTGTTGCCGCCGTTCCTGCAGAACCTCGCGGGCCTCAGCGTGTTCGACACCGGCATGCTGATGGCGCCGCGCGGCTTCGGCACCATGTTCGCGATGATGTTCGCAGGCCGCATGGCGCTGCGTTTCGATCCGCGCGTGCTGATGACGATCGGCTGCTCGATGCTCTTGTGGTCGATGTGGGACATGTCGGGCTGGACGCCGCAGATCAGCGACAACTGGCTGATCTTCGTGACGTTCCTGCAGGGCATCGGCATGGGCTTCGTGTTCGTGCCGATGAACCTGACGGCGTTCGCGACCTTGCCCGGCCAGTTCCGCACCGACGGCACCGCGATGACCAACCTGATGCGCAATATCGGCAGCGCCATCGGCGTCAGCGTGACGACGGCGGTGATGGGCGGCAGCGCGCAGATCGCCCATGCGCTGCTCGCAGGTGCTGCCTCGCCGTTCAACCGCGCGCTCGGCGTCAACGGTCCGTCGATGATGATGAATCCGCAGATTCCGATGGGCCTCGCCAATCTCAACAGCCTGATCGGGTATCGCGCGCAAGTGATTGCGTTCCAGAACGACTTCCTGTTCATGTTCTACGCGAGTCTTCCGGCGCTTCTCGTCATCTGGCTGATGAAGCGGCCGCAATTCGTGCCGGGTGCGCCGAAGCCGGAAGTGGAAGTGATGGAATAGAGGGGAAGGTCATGCGCATCGCGTTTCTGGGACTGGGCGTCATGGGCTACCCGATGGCGGGCCACCTGGAGCGCGCGGGCCACGACCTCACCGTCTACAACCGCACCCGCGCCAAGGCCGATGCCTGGGTCGCCGAATATGGCGGCGAGGCCGCGCCGACGCCGGCGGAAGCTGCGGCGCATGCCGACGTCGTGCTCGCCTGCGTCGGGCGCGACGACGATGTGCGCGAAGTCTCGCTCGGCCGCCATGGCGCGTTCGCGACGATGAAGCGCGACGCGGTGTTCGTCGATCACACGACGGCCTCGGCCGGGCTGGCGCGCGAACTGGCCGAAGCGGCGCACCAGCGCGGCATGCATTTCGTCGACGCGCCGGTGTCCGGCGGCGAGCAGGGCGCCAAGAACGGCCAGCTGACCATCATGTGCGGCGGTACCGCCACCGCTTATGCCAAGGCCGAGCCGGTGATGGCGGTCTATGCCCGCCAGTGCCGCCTGATGGGTGAGGCCGGCGCCGGCCAGCTCACCAAAATGGTGAATCAGATCTGCATCGCCGGCCTGGTCCAGGCGCTGTCGGAGGGGCTCAGCTTCGCCCGCTCGGCGGGGCTCGATCCGCAGGCGGTGGGGGATGTGATTTCCAAGGGTGCGGCGCAGTCCTGGCAGATGGAAAACCGTCACAAAACGATGCTCTTGGGACAGTTTCGACATGGTTTCGCCGTAGAGTGGATGCGTAAGGATTTGGCCATCTGCCTTGACGAGGCACGACGGAACGGCACGTCGCTCCCCGTTACAGCGCTGGTCGATCAGTTCTACGCGGAGGTGGAAAACATGGGCGGCAAGCGCTGGGACACATCGAGCCTGTTTGCGCGTCAGGAAAGCCTCAGGAAAACCTCCTGATGGACAACCCCAACCCGCCTGAGGATCACGCCGCGGCGCCCCGGGCCCGCGCCTATCACCATGGCGATCTGCGCAATGCGCTGCTGGACGCCGCCCGCCGCATCCTCGAGGAAGAATCGCTCGCCGATCTGAGCCTGCGCGCCGTCGCGCGCCGCGCCGGCGTCAGCCATGCCGCGCCGTACCGGCATTTCCCCAACCACGAAGCCCTGCTGGTCGAGCTTGCCCAGGAAGGCTTTGCCGAGCTGCGCCAGGACATCGCCTCGGCCGGCGCGCACACCGGCGCCGAATCGGATCGTATCGCCAAGATCGGTGCCGCCTATATGCGCTTCGTGGCGCGGCGGCCGGAGTTGGCGAGCCTGATGTTCGGGCCGCAGCTGCCCAACCGCGAAGCGTTTCCCGAACTCGGCATCTCCGCCGACGCGATCGGCAATGAGATCGGCACCGCGCTGCACGACACGGCGCTGGGGCTCGCGGTGTGGGCCGCGGTGCACGGCCTGGCCATGCTGATCCTGCGCAACGTGATCGACCTGGGCCAGCGCAAATCCGGCCTCGACGTGTTGCCGTCGCGCGCCGAGATCATCCTGCGCAGCCTGTTCTCGACGCGGCGGGATTAGTTTCTCTCACAATCCCACTTCACTTCATCGTCATGGCCGGGCTTGTCCCGGCCATCCATAATCACAACTGCCGCAGTCGGGAGTATGGGTCCCCGGGACAAGCCCGGGGATGACGGTTTTTGGTGTGGGGTTTAAAGCGTCCGCAACAGCTTCGCCGCGTCGCGCGCGAAATAGGTCAGAATCCCGCTCGCGCCGGCGCGCTTGAAGCCGAGCAGGCTTTCCAGCATCACGCGCTCGCGCTCCATCCAGCCGCGTTCGCACGCTGCGGCCAGCATCGAATACTCGCCGGACACCTGATAGGCGAAAGTCGGCACGCCGAACTCCGCGCGCACGCGGTGGACGAGGTCGAGATAGGGCATGCCCGGCTTGACCATCACCATGTCGGCGCCCTCGGCAAGATCGAGCGCGACCTCGCGCAGCGCCTCGTCGCCGTTCGCCGGATCCATCTGGTAGGTGCGCTTGTCGCCCTTGAGCGTCTTCGACGAGCCGACCGCCTCGCGGAACGGGCCGTAGAATGCCGAAGCGTATTTGGCGGCATAGGCCATGATCAGCGTGTCGCGGTGACCGGCGCCCTCGAGCGCGGCGCGGATCGCGCCGACGCGGCCGTCCATCATGTCCGACGGCGCGATGATATCGCAGCCGGCTTCGGCCTGGACCAGCGCCTGGCGCACCAGGATCTCGACGCTCTCGTCGTTGGCGACATAGTCATCGATCAGGATGCCGTCATGGCCGTGGCTGGTATAGGGATCGAGCGCGACGTCGCAGAGCACGCCGATCTGCGGCACCGCCTTCTTGATGGCGCGCACTGCGCGGCAGATCAGGTTGTTCGCGTTGGTCGCCTCGCGCCCGTCTTCGCTGCGCAGCGCCGGGTCGGTGTAGGGAAAGAGGGCGATCACCGGGATGCCGAGTTTCGCCGCTTCCTCCGCTGCGCCCACCGCGAGATCGACCGACAGGCGGTCGACGCCGGGCATGGAGGGCACCGGTTCGCGTTTCTTGTCGCCGTCGATGATGAAGATCGGCCAGATGAAATCGGCGGCGCTCAGCGTCGCCTCGGCGACGAGCCGGCGCGTCCAGTCGTGGCGGCGCAGGCGGCGCAGGCGGGTTGCGGGGTATTGGCTCATGGCCCGTGTCATGCCAAGTCCGGTTCCGGCTGGCAAGGCGGCGCCTTTGCCGGGCGGCAAAAGCGGGCTAATCCTGTGGCAAATCTGGAGCGTCCATCCGTATGAACAAGTTTTTCGCCGCCGCCGGTTTGCTGACGTTGGCCCTGATCGGTTCGGGCGCGCGCGCCGGCGACTATTACGACACGCATCTGCTGACGAAGCAGGATGTGCAGCTTTATCTGCGCATCATGCACAAGGCCGCAGACCAGGCCGATGCGTTCCGCGCCAAGCAGAAGCCGTGTCCCAAGATGGTCGAACCGCCGAAGGGGCGCATGCCCACCCAAGCCGAGATCACAGCGATGACCAACGCCGCGACCTGCGCTGCCAATTCCATGGCGGTCGCCATGACCGACGACGCCATCGCGCAGCAGGAAGGCGCCGAGCCGCACTATGGCGAGGTCAAGGACGCGATCGAAAGCCTGATCCAGCCGAACCGCCACAGCCGCGATGGGGCAGGTCCCATGGAAGACGTCGCCAGCTGCGGCTCGGTGGGAAACGAGTGGGCCTGCGCGCCGCCAAACATGACACCGCAACAAAAGGCTTATTGGGAAGACAAGGACAAATTCCCCCGCGACAACAACAAATTCCTGCAGCCTTATCGCGACGAGATCCAGCGCCTCGAAACCCGCGTGCGCCGCATCGGCGAGGAACAGCCCAACCCTCTCGCTCCGCCGAGCGGCCCACAGCCGAAGCAATACACACCGCCGCCGAAGCATCATTAGGATACCGCCATGGATTTCGCACTCACCGAAGACCAGCGTGCCATCGAGGATGTGGCGCGGCGCTTTTCGCAGGAACGGCTCGCGCCGTTCGCATCGGAGTGGGATGCCACAGAGCATTTCCCGGTCGACCGGTTGCGCGAGGCGGCGGCGCTCGGCTTTGCCGGCATCTATGTGATGGGCGATGTCGGCGGCTCGGAGATGTCGCGGCTCGACGCCGCCATCGTGATGGAGGAATTGTCGGCGGGCTGCACCTCTACGGCAGCGTTCATCTCGATCCACAACATGGCGTCGTGGATGATCGACCGCTTCGGCAGCGACGAGCAGCGCAAGCGCTTCCTGCCCAAGATGACGACGATGGAGAAGATCGCGAGCTATTGCCTGACCGAACCCGGCGCGGGCTCCGACGCGGCGTCGCTCAAGACAAAGGCCGTCAAGGACGGCGACCATTATGTGCTGAACGGCGGCAAGGCGTTCATCTCCGGCGCCGGCGTGTCGGACGTCTATGTCTGCATGGTGCGCACCGGCGAGGACGGACCCAAGGGCGTGTCGTGCCTCGTGGTCGAGAAGGGCATGCCGGGTCTCTCCTTCGGCAAGAAGGAGCGCAAGATGGGCTGGAACAGCCAGCCGACGGCGCAGGTGATCTTCGAGGATTGCCGCGTGCCGGTCGCCAACCGGATCGGTGCGGAAGGCGAGGGCTTCCGCATCGCGATGGCGGGGCTCGATGGCGGGCGCATCAACATCGGTGCGTGCTCGGTGGGCACGGCGCGTGCCGCGCTCGAAGAGGCGCTGGCCTACACCAAGGACCGCAAGCAGTTCGGCCGGCCGATCGGCGATTTCCAGGCCTCGCAGTTCAAGCTCGCCGATATGGCGACGGAGCTCGAAGCGTCGCGCCTGATGATCCGCGCCGCTGCCGCCGCGCTCGACCGCCGCGATCCCAAGGCGACGATGCTATGCGCGATGGCCAAGCGCTTCGCCACCGATACGGGATTCAAGATCGCCAACGACGCGCTGCAATTGCATGGCGGCTACGGCTATCTGAAGGACTTCCCGGCCGAGCGGCATGTGCGCGATCTGCGCGTGCACCAGATTTTAGAAGGTACCAACGAGATCATGCGGGTGATCGTGGCGCGCGAGCTTTCGCGCCAGTGAGCGTGAGGTTTCTTACGGTAAACCCCTTATAAACCAGGCCTTTTCATCGCCTTTTAAGAAATGGCTTCTAGTGTCATCACCATAACAACAGGTGGGCCCCGCAAAACGCGGGGGATGGTGATGACAGCACATACGAAACCGCAAAACGCGGTGCTCGAAGGCACCCGCGTGGAAGCCAGGTACTACCTGGAAACGCTCAATCTGGTCGAGCGTCTGCACCGGCAATTGCTCGACGTGATCAAGGACGAGCTCGACCGGCGCGACGAACGCGAGATCAACAGCGTTCAGGCCCTGCTTCTGTTCAATGTCGGCGACCAGGAACTGACCGCGGGCGAGCTTCGCACGCGCGGCCATTATCTGGGCTCCAACGTCTCCTACAATCTCAAGAAGCTCGTCGAGAGCGGCTATATCCACCACGAGCGGTCGGAAGCCGACCGCCGGTCCGTCCTGGTGCGTCTGACGCGCAAGGGCGAAGCGGTGCGGGACATGCTGCGCGAGCTGTTCGAGCGGCATCTGGCATCGCTCAACGCGGTGGGCAATGTCGCCTCGGCCGATCTCGACGGGATGAACGTGACCCTGAAGCGCATGGAGCGCTTCTGGATCGATCAAGTCCGCTTCAGGCTCTAAAGGGCACTGTTGCGCGACGGCTGGTGGCGGCTCCTCCCCCTTGGCGCCGCCGGCCGTCGCGCTTTTTTTCTTTAGCGCTGCGGCGGCCACGGCACGAAGGCGCTGGTGCGGCGGATGTACTCCGCGTAGCCGGGCCGGCGATCGGCGATGTCTTCCTCCATCAGGCTGACGCCTGAGACGCGCAACAGCAGGATCGTCATCAGGGCGGGACTGAGCAGCAGCCACCAGGCATGCGACCCGGCAAAGCCGATCAGGAAATAGCCCCACCACATCAGCGCATCGCCGAAATAATTGGGATGCCGCGACCACGACCACAGGCCCTGGTCCATCACCTTGCCCTTGTTCGATGCGTCGTTGCGGAAGCGCGTGAGCTGCCAGTCGGCGAGGCCTTCGATGACGAGGCCCGCGGCGGCGAGCGTGGTGCCCAGGCAATCGAGCAGGCTCCACGGCGCCGGCGCGGCGACCGCGACCTGCAGCGGCCAGGAGATGATCCAGAGCAGCAGTGCCTGCAGCCAGAACACCTGGAACAGGCTCCACCACCACCAGCGCGCGCCGAACTTGGTCCGCATCGCGCCGTAGCGGTGATCCTCCCCGTGATGGCGCAGGAGGATGTGCAGCCCCAGGCGCAGGCCCCATAGGCTCGCCAGCGCCAGCACGACCCAGCCGCGCGGGCCGATGGGCGGCGACGCCAGCGCCGCAGCCCAGGCGAGCAGGGCGAAACCCGGCGCCCAGAAGATGTCGATGATGCTGACGTCGGCGATCCTGAGGCTTACCAGCCAGAGCAGGGTGCAGGCGCCGAACGCAATCCCGAGGGTTAAGAGCGGCGCCGTCATGTGACAAAAAGCATAGGCCGGGGGCGGGCGATTGGAGTATCGTCCGCGCCGGTTGAAACCGGGCGGGGCAAGCCCCACATCCGGGTGCAAGAGACTGGAATCATGGCGTTTCCGTATCAGGGCCGCTTTCGCGACGCACTCGCAGGTTTACGGCGCGAGGGCCGCTACCGCGTTTTCGCCGACATCGTGCGCCAGCGCGGCGGCTATCCCAAAGCCGATTTCTATACGGACGCCGACAAGCGCCCGATCACCGTGTGGTGCTCCAACGATTATCTGTGCATGGGCCAGCACCCGGTGGTGCTCGCCGCGATGCATGAGGCGATCGACGCGACGGGCGCCGGCGCCGGCGGCACGCGCAACATCTCCGGCACCACGCACTACCATGTCGAGCTCGAGCAGGAGCTCGCCGACCTGCACGGCAAGGACGCGGCGTTGCTGTTCACCTCCGGCTACATCTCGAACGACGCGACGCTCGCGACGCTGGGCAAGATCCTGCCCGGCCTGATCGTGTTCTCCGACGAGCTCAACCATGCCTCGATGATCGAGGGCATCAAGCATGGCGGGATGGAGAAGCACCTCTTCCGCCACAACGACACCCAGCACCTGGAATCGCTGCTTGCGTCCGCCGATCCCAATGCGCCCAAGCTGATCGCGTTCGAGTCCGTCTATTCGATGGACGGCGATTTCGGGCGGCTCAAGGATTTCTGCGACCTGGCCGAGAAATACGGCGCGCTGACCTATCTCGACGAAGTGCATGGCGTCGGCCTCTACGGCCCGCGCGGCGCCGGCGTCGCGGCGCGCGACGGCGTGATGGACCGCATCGACATCGTCGAGGGCACGCTCGCCAAGGCGTTCGGCGTCATGGGCGGCTATATCGCGGCGTCGCATGAGCTGGTGGATTGCATCCGCTCCTTCGCGCCGGGCTTCATCTTCACGACATCGCTCGCGCCGGCCATCGCGGCCGGCGTGGTCGCCAGCATCCGGCACCTGAAGACCAGCGAAGTGGAGCGTTCGCGCCTGCACGAGCGCGCGGCGCGGCTCAAGCGGCTGTTCGCCGAGGCCGGGTTGCCGGTGATGGACTCGCCCAGCCATATCGTGCCGGTGTTCGTCGGCGATGCGGCGCTGTGCAAATCGGTGTCGGACGCGCTCTTGCGCGACCACGCGATCTACGTCCAGCCGATCAACTATCCCACGGTGCCGCGCGGCAAGGAGCGGCTGCGCTTCACGCCGTCGCCGATGCATACGGATGAGATGATGGACGCGCTGGTCGTGGCGCTCGATGCCGTGTGGACGGCGCACCGGCTGGCGCGCGCCGCGTAATGCCCGCGCCGGGAAACAGCGACGACGGCAAGATATTCATCGAATTTCTGGTTCAGGGCAGCGTGGTGAAGGTCACCGCGATTCATCCGCTCAGCGGCACCGAAGCGAGCATCATGGGGCCATCCGGCGCACCGCGTGCGACGCTGTCCGACGCCGCGGTCCGCAAGCTGCGTTATGTGCTGCAGAAGAAGAACGGCGGCGGCTAAACGCCGCCGTCTTCGTGCTAGCGGCGGCCCTTCTTGGGCGGCGAGGTGCGGCCCAGGCCGATCTTCTTGGCGAATTCCGAGCGCTTCGCGGCGTAGTTGGAGGCCACCATCGGATAATCGGCGGGCAGGCCCCACTTGGCGCGATACTGGTCGGGCGTTAGCTTGAAGCGCGAGCGCAGATAGCGCTTGAGCATCTTCAGCTTCTTGCCGTCTTCCAGGCAGATCAAATAATCCGGCGTGATCGACTTCTTCACGGGCACCGCAGGCTTCTGCGTGGTGACCATGTCGAGGCCTTCGACACCCGACAGACCGCCGAGCGTGGAATGCACGCTGCGGATCATCGCGGGAAGGTCGCTGACGGAGACCGGATTGTTGCTCACATAGGCGGCGACGATGTCGCTGGCCAGCTTCAGGATCTCGTCGGAACGCCCGAGAGACATGTCGTCATTACTCATGGAACACACCCTCTACTCATGGGTTGGAAAAGAAAGACTCGTAACCACTCCGGTATTGCGTGGGCCGAGGCTGAATGCAAGGACATCTACTCAATATGAGGAGGCTGGATTTGGACTGCGGCAATATTTCTGTATTTATTTGTCTCAATTCTGGACGGTCCAAGTCTGAAAACGCCGTGTTCCTTTCCGAGCGCGATTTTGCCGCCGTCATGACTTGGTGAACACCAATCTTCCCTTGAGGGTCGCTTGGCAGGGCGATTTTGGGCTGCCGCCGAGGCCCTTGTTGCGGGCCGCACCGGTGGCATGCGAAGGGCGGTCTGGCGCTAGATTTGGTAAAGCGCTAGGGGTAGCGCCCCGGCGGAACCCGAGGCCGGGATCAAAGCATTGCGAGGCAGAGGAATGGCGGCTGTGGTGGACGCGGCAGGCAAGGAAATGCTGGGTTTTTTCAGTAAATCTCTCGGCGAGAGCGACCCGGATGTGGCGCGCGCGATCGGGCTCGAACTGGGGCGCCAGCGCGACAAGATCGAGCTGATCGCGTCGGAGAACATCGTCAGCCGTGCGGTGCTGGACGCGCAGGGAAGTGTGCTCACGAACAAGTATGCGGAAGGCTATCCGGGCCGCCGCTACTATGGCGGCTGCGAGTATGTGGATGTCGCCGAGGAGCTGGCGATCGAGCGCGCCAAAAAACTTTTCCACTGCGATTTTGCAAATGTGCAACCCCACTCGGGGGCGCAGGCCAACCAGGCGGTGTTTTTTGCGCTTATGCAACCAGGGGATACATTCCTCGGTTTGGACCTCGCGGCGGGGGGGCATCTGACCCATGGGTCGCCCGCGAATCAGTCCGGCAAGTGGTTCAAGCCGGTGTCCTACACCGTCCGGCGCCAGGACCAGCGCATCGACATGGACGAGGTCGAGGCCCTGGCGAAGCAGCACAAGCCCAAGGTGATCGTCGCCGGCGGCTCGGCCTATGCCCGGATCATCGATTTCAAGCGCTTCCGCGCCATCGCGGACTCGGTCGGCGCCTTCCTGATGGTCGACATGGCGCACTTTGCCGGCCTGGTGGCGGGCGGCGTGCATCCCAACCCGGTCGAGCACGCCCATGTCGTGACGACCACGACGCACAAGACGCTGCGCGGCCCGCGCGGCGGCATGATCCTGTCGCGCGATCTCGATCTCGGAAAGAAGATCAACTCGGCGGTGTTCCCCGGCCTGCAGGGCGGACCGCTGATGCACGTCATCGCCGCCAAGGCGGTGGCGTTCGGCGAGGCGCTGCGGCCCGAGTTCAAGCTCTACGCCAAGGCCGTGGTCGACAACGCCAAGGTGCTGGCGGAGACGCTGCATGCGGAAGGGCTCGACATCGTCTCGGGCGGCACCGACACGCATCTGATGCTGGTCGATCTGCGCCCCAAGGGCGCCAAGGGCCGCGACACCGAAAAGGCGCTCGACCGCGCGGCGATCACCACCAACAAGAACGCCGTGCCGTTCGATACCGAGAAGCCGGCGATCACCTCGGGCGTGCGCCTCGGCACGCCGGCGGGCACGACGCGCGGCTTCGGCACGTCCGAGTTCCGCGCCATCGGCAAGCTGATCGTCGAGGTCGTCGATGCCGTCGCCAAGAGCGGCGAGGCCGGCGATCCCGCGGTCGAGGCCTCCGTCGCGTCGCGTGTCTCCGATTTGTGCCGGCGTTTTCCGATCTACCCGTAACTTCGAAAGCTGACTGCCATGCGCTGCCCGTTTTGTGGACATGACGACACCCAGGTGAAGGACAGCCGTCCGAGCGAGGACAACGCCGCGATCCGGCGCCGGCGGCACTGCCCCGAATGCGGCGGCCGCTTCACCACCTTCGAGCGGGTGCAATTGCGCGAGCTCGTCGTCGTCAAGAAGAACGGGCGGCGCGAGCCGTTCGAGCGCGAGAAGCTGGAACGCTCGATGAACCACGCGCTGCGCAAGCGCCCGGTGGAGCGCGAGCGCATCGACCGCACCGTCACCGGTATCGTGCGCCGGCTGGAGAGCATGGGCGAGAACGAGATCCCGTCCGAGGTGATCGGCGGGCTGATCATGCAGGCGCTGCAGAGCCTGGATAAGGTCGCCTATGTCCGCTTCGCCTCGGTCTACAAGAACTTCCGCGAGACCAAGGATTTCGAGATGCTGATCGGCGAGCTCGAAGGCGACGAGAAGGACAAGGATTAGAGTTGTTGTTGCTCCATCTTCTCAACGTCATGGCCGGGCTTGTCCCGGCCACCCAGGATCACCATGCGGCAGTTGTGATCCTGGGTGGCCGGCATAAAGCCGGCCATGACGGTTGTGAGAAACGAGCATGACCGAACCAAGCATCGCCGAAGCTCCCACCACCTCCCGCGACGGGCGGGTGCGCTGGTACGATCTGATCATCGCGTTCGTCGGCGGGAATATCGTCGGCGTGATCGGACTGGTTCTCGCCGGCGTCGCCGCGTTGCTGATCGCGCGAAATTACGGCGTGAAGGTGGGCTCGCAGCAGGATCTCGCCGCGCTGGCCAACAGCCTCCAGACCAATTTCTGGGCGATCCATGTTTCCGTGGTCGTGTCCGACCTGTGCGTGCTCGCCGCGGTGTGGTTCGTCGCCTGGCGCCGCTTCGCGCATCCGTTCGGCGTGTTCTTCCCGCCGGTCGGCCTCGGCACGATTTTGCTCGCGGCGGCGAGCGGGGCAGGGCTGTCGATCCTGCTCAACGGCAGCAACGAGCTTCTCGCGCATAGCGGCTGGGTGCATATCACCGACCTGCCGAGCGAGCTTGCCCTGGTGCCGCATGGCGCGGCGCAGATCGCCGGCACGATCGCGGTGGTCGCGCTGTTCGCGCCGTTCGTCGAGGAGTATTTCTTCCGCGGCTTGTTCTTCGCCTGGGCGAAACGCTGGGGCACGGCGTTCGCCGTGACGATCACCGCGCTCGTCTTTGCGCTGGTGCACGGCCATCTTTTCATCCATCCCGGCGTGCAGGGCTGGCTCTATTCCTTCGAGCTGTTCCTCGCCGGCGTCGTGCTTGCGCTGTGGGTCGTGCGCACCGGGTCGCTGCGCACCTCGTTCGCCACGCATGCCGCCTACAACGCGACCGCGATCCTGTTCACCGTGCTGGTGCCGTGAACAGCGATGCGCGGCATATGCGCCATGCCATCGCGCTGGGCGCGCGCGGTGTCGGACGCACGGGCCGCGTGCCGTCGGTCGGCTGCGTTCTCGTGGCGCCGGATGGCCTCATCGTCGGACGCGGCCGCACCGACGAAAGCGGCCGGCCGCATGCCGAGGCCGTGGCCTTGGCGCAAGCCGGCAGCGCGGCGCGCGGCGCCACGGCCTATGTCACGCTGGAGCCGTGCGCGCATCAGGGCACGTCGGGCGGGCCCTGCGCCGATGCGCTGATCGCCGCCGGCGTCGCGCGCGTGGTGATCGCGTGCGGCGATCCCGATCCGCGCACCGATGGGCAAGGCATTGCGAAGCTGAAGGCGGCGAACGTCGCGGTATCGGCCGGCGTCCTGAAGGATGAGGCGGCGCAAACGCTGGCGGGTTTCTTCATGCGCCTCGCGCACAACCGCCCGCTGGTCACGCTCAAGATCGCGCAGAGTCTCGACGGCAAGACCGCGACCGTGTCCGGCGACAGCAAATGGATCACCGGCGAGGAAGCGCGCCGCTTCGGGCATCTGCTGCGGGCGCGGCACGATGCGATCCTGGTCGGCGTCAACACGGCGCTGGCCGACGATCCGGAACTGACCTGCCGCATCGCGGGGCTGGCGGCACATTCGCCGATCCGCGTCGTGCTCGACACGCGGCTGCGCCTCAGCGAGTGGTCCAAGCTCGCGGCCACGGCGCGCGACACGCCCACACTGCTGTTCACAACCGCACCCCAGGGCGGCGAAAAGCTTGCCGCGGCCGGAGTCGAAGTGATCCGCGTCGCGCGCGACGCGCGGGGCCGGCCCGATATCGGCGCCATGCTGACGCAGCTGGCGGCGCGCGGCATATCGAACCTGCTGGTCGAGGGCGGTGCCACCGTCCATGCCGCGTTCCTCGACCGCGGCCTTGCCGACCGCCTCGAAATCTTCACCGCGCCAATGACCCTAGGCGCCGCAGGGCATAGCGCCATCGACGCGCTGGCCGCACTGACGCTGGACGAAACGCCGAAGTTTACCCGCACGTCGCGTCGGGAATTCGACACGGACGTTCTGGAAAGCTACGTCCGCAAAGCCTAAAAGAGGTCCCATGTTCACCGGAATCGTCACGGATGTCGGACGCGTGCGCCATGTCGAAAAGCGCGGCGACACCCACGTCGTCATCGCCACCAATTACGACATGAGCCAGATCGAGATCGGCGCCTCCATCGCCTGTTCGGGCGTGTGCCTCACCGTGGTCGATAAGGGCGCCGGCAAGGATGCCTGGTTCGCCGCCACCGCCTCGGGCGAGACGCTGTCGAAGACGACGCTGGGCGGCTGGAAGGTCGGCGATCCGATCAATCTCGAGCGCCCGATGCGCGTCGGCGACGAATTCGGCGGCCACATCGTCGCGGGGCATGTCGACGGCGTCGCCGCCGTGAAACTGGCCGTGCCGGAAGGCGAGTCCGTGCGCTTCACCTTCGACGCGCCGGCGGCGCTGGCGAAGTTCATCGCGCCCAAGGGTTCGGTCGCGCTCGACGGCGTGTCGCTCACGGTCAACGACGTCGACGGCACGCGCTTCGGCGTCAACATCATCCCGCACACCCAGAAGGTCACGACCTTCGGCAAGCTGAAACCGGGTGCGAACGTCAATCTCGAGGTCGACCTGATGGCGCGTTACGTGGCGAGGCTCGTCGGCAAATGAACGTGCCCGTCTATCACGACTACATCGCCGCCATCGAGGACGTGATCGAGGACGCGCGCAACGGGCGCATGTTCATCCTGATGGACGCCGACGACCGCGAGAACGAGGGCGACCTCGTCATCCCGGCGCAGATGTGCACGCCACAGGCGGTCAACTTCATGGCCAAGAACGGCCGCGGCCTGATCTGCCTCGCGCTGACGCAGGACCGCGCCAACCAGCTCGCCATCCCGATGATGACCGCGGTCAACGGCACGCCGAACCAGACCGCGTTCACGATCTCCATCGAAGCGAAGGAAGGCATCTCGACCGGCATCTCGGCGCACGACCGCGCCCACACGATCAGCGTCGCGATCGACCCGACCAAGAGCGCCAGCGACATCACCTCGCCGGGCCATGTCTTCCCGCTGGTGGCGCGCCATGGCGGCACGCTGGTGCGTGCCGGCCACACCGAGGCGGCGGTCGATATCGCGCGCCTCGCAGGGCTCAACCCGGCGGGCGTGATCTGCGAGATCATGAACGACGACGGCACGATGGCGCGGCTGCCCGACCTCGTGCCGTTCGCGCAGCTGCACGGGCTCAAGATCGGCACCATCGCCGACCTGATCGCCTATCGCCGCAAATACGATCACTTCGTCAAGCGCAAGGTCGAGTCGCCGTTCGAGAGCCACAATGGCGGCGCCTGGAAGATGATCGTCTATGTCAACGAGCTCGAATATGCCGAGCATATCGCGCTGGTGAAGGGCGACATCTCGACCGACGAGCCGGTGCTGGTGCGCATGCACGCGGTCAACATCTTCAGCGACATGCTGGAGTGGAAGCCCTATGAGCGTGACGTGCTCGGCGAATCCATGCGCATCATCGCCAAGGCGGGCCGGGGCGTCGTCGTCCTGCTGCGCACCACGCGGCCGACCTTCGTCTCCGATGTCGTGACGCGCACCGTGGCGGAAGACATCGATCGCCGCCGCGTCAAGGAATACGGCGTCGGGGCGCAGATCCTGCTCGACCTCGGCGTCCAGGACATGATCCTCCTCACCGACACGCCGGAGAAGAAGATCGTCGCGCTCGAAGGCTACGACCTCAACATCGTCGGCACGCATGCGATCCGCGGCAAGGCGAAGGACGGCGAGGCATGAACGACACGCCCAACATCCTGATCGTCGAGGCGCGGTTCTATTCGCATATCTCGGACTCGCTGCTCGACGGCGCGACGGCGGCGCTGGAGAAGGGCGGGGCGCATTTCGAGCGCCTCGCGGTGCCGGGCGCGCTCGAAATCCCGATCGCCATCGCCATGGCGGCCCGTGCCGGCGAGCACGGCGGCAAGAGCTATGACGGCTTCATCGCGCTGGGCTGCGTCATCCGCGGCGAGACCTATCATTTCGAGATCGTGGCGAATGAATCCGCGCGCGGCATCATGGACCTCGGCATCAACCTCGGCCTGTGCATCGGCAACGGCATCCTCACCGTCGAGAACGAGCAGCAGGCCCTGGAGCGCGCCGCCGTGGACGACGGCGACAAGGGCGGCGATGCCGCGCGCGCCTGTCTCGCACTGCTGAACGCGCGCAACCGTTTCGGCGTGCACCGATGACGGATGTGTCGTCCGGCGCACACAATGCGCGCCACGCGTCCCGCCTGGCCGCGGTGCAGGCGATCTATCAGATGGAACTGACCGGCATCGACGCCGAGGACGTGTCCCGCGAGTTCATCGAACATCGTTTCGGATTGGGCGAGGACGGCAAGGTCGGCATCGCGCCGGACGCTGAGTTCTTCGAAGCCGTGGTGCGCGGCGTGCCGCATCACCAGGTCGAGATCGACCGTGCCATCGCCAAATGCCTCGCCGATAACTGGCGGCTGGAACGCGTGGATTCGATCCTGCGCGCCATCCTGCGCGCCGCCGCCTTCGAGTTCATCGGCCGCGCCGATGTGCCGGCCCGCGTCGTGATCGACGAATATGTCGAGATCGCGCATGCCTTCTTCACCGGCGACGAGCCGAACTTCGTCAACGCCGCGCTCGATAAAATGGCGCATCGCAAACGCGCGCCGGAGTTCGGCGAAGAGCCGCCGGATGATGAGCTCCAATTTTGAGAACCTTCGCCGACTTTATCCTCCCCCGTTTACGGGGGAGGTGCCGAGCGCTAGCGAGGCGGAGGGGGGAGCCGCCCCGCGCCGGTGCGGGACGGCTCCCCCCTCGCGCATACGCTGTCGCTATGCGCCGCCCGTGAAGTACGGGCGTGCCACCTCCCCCGTAAACGGGGGAGGATAAGATATGCCGCGCCTCTCCGAATTCGATCTGATCAAGACGCTCTTCGCGCCGCTCGCGGCGAACAAGGCCGCGCTGGGTCTCACCGACGATGTCGCGCTGCTCGCGCCGCCTGCCGGGCAAGAGCTTGTCCTCACCACGGACGCGGTCCTCGAAGGCGTCGATTTCTTCGCCGACGACCCGCCGTTCGCCATCGCGCAGAAGGCGCTACGGGTGAATCTCTCCGATCTCGCGGCCAAGGGCGCCAAGCCATTCGGCTACCTGCTGATGCTGGCGCTGCCCAAGCGCATCGATATGACATGGCTGAAAGCATTCGCGCGCGGGCTTGCGTCGGATCAGAAGGAATTCGGCATCACGCTGCTCGGCGGCGATTTGTCGGCGACGCCCGGGCCGCTGACGATTTCGGTGACGGCGTTCGGCTATGTGCCGAAGGGCAAGGCGATCCTGCGGCGCGGCGCCAGGCTCGACGACCGGGTGTTCGTCACCGGCACGATCGGCGACAGCGGCGCCGGGCTCGCGGCGCTCAAAGCGAAACGCCGCACCGCGGCGCTGGTGTCGCGCTATCGCGTGCCGCAGCCGCGCGTTGCGCTGGGTCGGCGGCTGCGCGGCATCGCCAGCGCCGCGCTGGACGTGTCGGACGGGCTGCTCGCCGATCTCGGACACATCGCCGATGTTTCGAAAGTGCATGTCGTGGTCGATGCCGCGCGCGTGCCGTTGTCGCCGGCGGTGCGCAAGCTGTGGGGCGCAGAGGCGGTGCTGCATGCGGTGACCGCCGGCGACGACTACGAGATCGCCTTCACCGCCCCGCTTGCGAAGCGCGCGCAAGTCTTCGCCGCCGCGAAGGCCACCGGTACGCCGGTGACGGAGATCGGCTGGGTGATGAAGGGCCGGGCCGTGGCCCTGATGGGCGCGGACGGACGGCCGATCCCGGTCGGGAAGAAGGGCTGGGAGCATTTCTAATTTTACCTCCCCCTTTGTGGGGAGGTAAAAAGGATCGGTAACGCTCTATTAGCGTCATTTTGCGACGCTGCCGGGATGCGCCGCGCCGTCATCCTTGCCATTGCCTTGCTCGTTGCCGCTCCCGCCTCCGCTGCGGAGAAAGCCGGCGATCCGGGCACCAATGTCGAAATGCCGTTCCTCATCGCGCCGATGAGCAAGGACGGCAAGCTGCTCGGCTATGCCTATATCTCGTCCAAGCTGGTCGCCTCGTCGCAAGCGGCAGCGCTCGAGATCCGCGACAAGATCGTCTTCATCCAGGATGCCTTCGTGCGCGACGTGAACGCCGCCGGTATTGCCAGCGGCGCCGATCCGACCGTCGCCGACCCCAAACTGCTCGCCGACCGCCTCGTCGCGGACGCCCGCAAGGTCGTGGGCAGCGCCAAGGTGGTCCGCATCACTTTCGGCGACGGCGACAAGGACACCGGCATCGTGTTCTCGCCCCTGCATCAGACCCAGGCGCCGGCCAAGCCGTAGCATTTGTGCGTGCTTCGAGGCTCGGCTCTGGCCTCGCACCTCAGCATGACGAGAGCGGAAATACCCCATCAAAAAGGGAAATACTCCCATCTCGTCATGCTGAGGTGTGAGCGCCAGCGAGCCTCGAAGCACGCACGCCCACAAAAGCCCGGTTGCACCGCCGCGGCTCTTTTGGCATACCTCGCGCGCCCTTGAAGCGGCCCCGGGAAAGCAATTCCAGTCCGGCCGGCCATGGGGACCAGCGGCGCTGGTCGCTGGTTGCTTCGGGACATCAAACAAAAGGGGAAAAGCCATGGGCTTGGAACTCGTACTCGGCGCAGGCGTCCTTGCGCTGCTTTATGGTCTTTGGACCATTCGGTCCGTGCTGGCGATGAGCGCCGGCAATGCGCGCATGCAGGAAATCGCTGCCGCCATCCAGGAAGGCGCGAGCGCCTACCTCAACCGCCAATACACCACCATCGCCGGCGTCGGCGCGGTGATCTTCATCCTCGCGATCTTCGGCCTCGGCTGGCAGGTCGCGGTCGGCTTCCTGATCGGCGCCACGCTGTCGGGCGCCGCCGGCTATGTCGGCATGTACGTCTCGGTCCGCGCCAATGTGCGCACCGCCGAAGCCTCGCGCCAAGGTCTGGCGCAGGGCCTGTCGGTGGCGTTCCGCTCCGGCGCGGTGACCGGCATGCTGGTCGTCGGCCTCGGCGTCATCGCGGTGGCCGGCTACTACGCCGTGCTGACCATGATCATGGGCCTCAGCATCAACGTGCCCGAGCAGAGCCGCACCATCGTCGACAGCCTCGTCGGCCTCGGCTTCGGCGCCTCGCTGATCTCGATCTTCGCCCGTCTCGGCGGCGGCATCTTCACCAAGGGTGCGGACGTCGGCGGCGACATGGTCGGCAAGGTCGAA